>BNJU01000077.1_pt1:0-1357500 | contig 1548664 bp, 1415 predicted proteins | sample 8539281 | NCBI WGS metagenome assembly BNJU01 (sample SAMD00202456, study PRJDB9452) | human saliva metagenome | isolation source: human saliva | place: Japan
AAGTTGATGACGAAGAATTGGGGTTTAACCTCATAAGCATCCAAATGATGGAGCAAATGATTGTAGGCAATCTCTGAGAGGTCAGGAAATTTGTAATCATAGATGTACATCGCAAAACCTTTTTCTATTTGTTGCTTGATGTAGTTGTTCACAATGGCATAAGACTTACCCGAACCCGGTGTGCCAAGTACCATTGAAGCACGGAAGGGATTGACGATGTTGATCCACCCTTTGTTCCATTTCTTTTTGTAGTAAAAGCGTGTCGGCAAGTTCACCGAATACTCGTTTTGCATCAGCCGTGTTTCTTGCATAAAAACTCTCGTTTTTCCATGTTGAAAACGTCATCCATCAGGTTGTTTTTGAGCAAACGACTCATCCACACTCCAGCCATCAGTAGGCAGATATAACCTAGGGACAAAGAGAAAATGTAGAGTGATGCTGCACCTACTGCCGAAATGGGCAAAACAAGCAACCACCAATTTAGAAAGAAAAAGCACAAAGCCCACGGCAAAGGGCTGAGTAAATCATTCCCCATGTTATCTTTTTTTCTTCCTTGACGCCCTTGGTGCCTAGGGCAAGAAAGCCCAAGGAAAAACCACAGAAAAGAGCTTTGTCCACAGCATGGAGGAGAACAAGCCGGTTGTTCGCTGAAAATTGAGTAGGATTTTGTCTATTATAGCCAGCGTGAAGTGCCACGTTTCAAATGCGCTATAACAAAACCAATAGCAGTTGATGAGGAGAAAGAGTACGGATATGCCTCGCATAAAGTCCATAATCTTTCCCAATGCTCGTAAATCGTCTTCTTGTGCCATAGAGGTATGTGTTTGTTTGAATGGTGTTTGAATTCTATAATAATGCCTTTAGAACTAGTGCTTTCTTCTTCCCAAATGAACCTTACTCTGTCTGCGCAGTTTGCGTTGCCAAGCCGCTTCTTTCCAATCATCATTCCCTGCCGGTGCTGCCAAAGTATCTAAGGTGTCGTCTAAGAGTTCGTCAATGAGATTGTTGCTTTCTGAGTTGTCGTGAGAAACGTGGGACTTTTCAGGAAAAACATGGGAGCTTTTTTGAGAAATGTCCCTTGTTTTTTCTCTTCCTTCAGCACTTTTCCAAATGCTGTTGGGATAACATCTTTCATCCAAGAAAGGATTTTGACCGGTGTCTTGCAGATATTGAGCAAAGACGTTGGCAGAATATCCCTTGCCCAAACGTGAACCATTGAGGGCTATCCCTTCTTTGTCGTCTATAAAGGTGATGCCATAGATGCGCCCTGCCTTATTCCTGCGAAGCACCACTCGCAAGCCTTGTTGGCTAAGGCTTTTCTTCAAATCGATTTCTGACGAGGGCGAAGTGCGCATTGCCATAAGTACGCGTTGCCTTACTTTCGGAATATCTGTTTTTAGCGCAAACTTTGAGCGTTTGATGTGGTTGGTGATAGCGGTATGTCCCAATCCTCGACCTAGTTCAGAGGCTGCAATGGGCATACTCTCTTTTTTACCCTCATCATCTGTGAGGAGGTAGACCAGTCCATCATAGCGTTTGCCCCGAACTTCTGTTTTCACCTCTTCGACTGTGAGATGATAGTGTGCGAGTATGGCATTGAGTTCTCCCAAAGAAGCAAACTTGTAGTGTGCAAGTACGGCACGAAGCACTTTTTCTACCTTTGTTTTTCTATTCTCCACGGACTCATTGAGCGGTTTTTCTGTACTTGCTTTTTGAAGTACTTGCTCTTGGGTCGGCGTACTGGGTATCAATCCATATTTTTGCTCCAGAGCATCTGTGATACGCTTGCTTCTTCGCTTTTCAAACCCATCATTGATTTTCTCTCCTTGTTCATTTACGCGCAAGGAAACGATGTGAATGTGTTCTCGCTCGATGTCGTGATGCTTAAACACGATGTAGGGTTGTGAGCCGTAGCCGAGTGCCTGCATATACTCCTCGGCTAAGGTGGCTAGCCTCTCATCTGACAAGCGTTCATCGGGGTGAGGATTGAGGGAACAATGGAAGACGGCCTTCTTCGTTCGACAATGCGCAGGGATAAGTGCCTGCATATCTCGCAGTACTTCTTCCATCTTAAATTCCCCTTCTGCTGGTTGATAGAGTCCATTGGATAGAATGACTTCGGCATCTCCTTTTTCCACTTTCTTAAAGTTGTAGCCTAGCGCACCACCGAGGTTTTCCGTGGCAGAAATTTTGGCAATCATCGTTTGCGGTAGTCAATGGTGAGGGCAATAACTTGGGATTGCAACGCAAGGATTTGCTTGGAATAGTGCGTCAATTTCTCTAGCATCACCTGTGCTGTCTTAACGGAATGATAGGTATTGAGGGCGCGTACGGCTTGGTTATAGAGAATGCCAATCTTATGTAACTGTGCTGTGAATTCCGACAGCTTTCGGTTGTATTCCACGGCTGTTTTATCCACTGAAATGACCTTAAATTCTTCACCCAACAAGCGAGCACGCACAAAGTCTGACTTCGTTTTTGCGCCCGAACGCCGGAACAAATCAATGATTTTCTGTTGGTCTTTGGGATTAGGTAGGCGTATGCCCATCTGTCCCACCGAGGTTTATCGGAGTTTAAGCCTCAGTGGAGGGATTGCTTTGCTGTTTCATGTGTTTCTTCTTTACTGACGACTTTGGAGTTTCAGCGTTTTCTCGCACCGAGGCAAGGCGTTTTTTGTCGAGACAAACCGCGGTTTGTGTTACAAAGACACACCTTGCCGGTAAAAAGAGTTGATGCTGAGGAAGCATCCAGCCCTTAGTGGGCTGTTTCCTTCAGTCGTGTTAGAGGTCGTATTTGTTCGTCTGCAAAGTTACAGCCTAATCGCAAATCGTTCACTATGAGAAATTGTCCGATAAATCCCGAAAGTTCCCGATTTTCTGAAAGCTCGTTTTAGCTCTTTGTAAAGCGTTTATTTTGCACTCAGAACGAGCGAGAGAACTCTCAAGCTATTAATAGGTGATGTACTCGAAATATCGAGAAAACGATTTATAAATTTCTCGAGAAAACGACATCTCGAGGTCTCGACTTCTCGGTATCTCGAGATGTAGATCACACGAACACTCGTTAGTTAAAGGACTCTCTTTCTCGTTCGCTCCAACCTTTGTTTTATCGTTCAATCCATTGATATGCAAGCATCACCACATCGCCCACTATTTCTCGGCTTCTCCTCTCAAAAAGGAGGAGTCGGTAAAAGCACCCTTGCCGAGATTCTCAGTAGTATGCTCTACTATGAAGAGGGCATCTCCCTCTTTGTGGTAGATTGTGATCTCACGCAAGACTCCTTCTTCAAACTTCGAGAACGCGAAAAGGAAACCATTGGTGAAGATGCTTCTCTTACGGCTTACATGCAAGGCTACTTTCAGCAACTCGGTCGCAAGTCCTACCGCATCATCAAGGCATCGCCCAAAGAAGCAATTGGCAAAGCGGAAGCCCTCATTGCGCAGTATCCCAAAGAAGCCTACCAGCTTGTTATCTTTGACTTCCCTGGTCATGCAGGAACAAGAGAGCTATTGGAACTCTCCTTGGAGATGGACTATATCCTTTCTCCTATAGAACCCGACATTCAGTCTATGGTCGCTTGTTTGACTTACGCCAAAAGTATTCAAGACTTGGGAGTATCCATGCAGACAGCACGTATAAAAGACATTATGCTCCTTTGGAATAAAGTAGATCGTCGAGTTAAAAACACGCTCATCACACACTATAGTCAGTATATCAAAGAAGAAGGGCTAACGCTTCTGCCTTTTCATCTATATGCCGCCCATCGCTTCTCGCATGAGTTGTCTATGTATGGCGCACGTGGCGTGTTTCGCTCCACCTATCTCCCTCCAGCGAAAGTACTTCGTGCAGGGACAAACATAGAAGAACTGAAAAGCTACCTCATCCATAAGCTAAACCTCCAAAATCCTCCCGACAATGCCCACGATTGAAGAGAAACGTAGACAGCTAGAAGCCAAGCTTCACGAGATGGCAGAGGATGGTGTGATGAAGCGTCCTTCTGTAGCTACTGCAAGCTATGACCCGATAGAGGAAAAGGAGGAGCATGTAGCCCAAAAGCAGGGAAACTTCATCCCCGAAGAGGTAGTATGCCCCAAAGAAGAAGCACTGACAATGGATGCATACCGTAGCACCTACTTCGCCCCTCTTCGGATAAGAGAGAAGACCTCTTTTACGATGAACGCTGAGACCTAGAAATACTCCGCAACGTGTTGCAAGACCTTCACGAGCGTGTGCCAATGGTCACCCACATTGACCATATACTCGAGCGCATCTCAAGGAACATCGGGACTTACTCAATCAAGAGATTGCCAAACGAAGACGCAAAACAACCATACAACTATGATAACGCCCCTACTATTGGACACGCTCCTTGTACTTTCCATTCTTTGGATGGTATTGGGTATAGCTTATACCTACGACAAATGGAGGAGCAGGAGGGTACAAGGGCAGAACGAAAGTCCAAAATCAGAAGCATCTGCCAGTTCACCAAAGACACAAGAGAAGCATCATCTGGTGGGAAGGAGTAAAGGTTTTACTTCCCCAATTTCCCAGCTGTTCCCGAAGTTTCCTCATCTGAGAAATCAGCTGAAATAGCCCCTAACTTTGCTGCGCAAAATGCAGAAAGTGAGGACGAAAATGCCGAGTCTAATGAGTTGGAAGTGGACTATGCGCAGGAGGACATCGATGAAGAAGAGGTCATTCGGGAGGAAATCTTATGGCAGGACAATCTAGTGCAGGATGTTTCTCCGACAAGTATCCTCACTCGTGATCTGTTTCGACTCAGTAAGTGGAGTAAGCAGGATGACAGCTTGGACGAAGAAGATGAAAGCGAAGTGAAAACCACGCTTCAGTCTCTACAAGGCACAGACCTGCTTGCCCAGTATATGGCAGAACTCACGAAGCAAACCGCAGCTCATCAGAAACTCCTACAAGTTCTTCGCAAGGCGGAAGCCGAAGAAGAACAAGAAGAGGAGACAGTATCACAGCTCTTCTCTTCTGCAAACTCAGCAGCCGAAGTCCATTCCCTCGACTATTATCTGTAAAACATCAACCATATTCATCATTTCATCTCATCGTATTATGAATAAGAAGAAACTTTTCCTCGTCCTGCTCACTATGTTTGTCGCAACGGCAGGAGCTTATGCCCAAGGCAACGGTATGGCAGGCATCAATGCAGCCACAAAAATGGTGACTTCCTACTTTGATCCCGGTACAAAACTCATTTATGCCATCGGAGCAGTGGTAGGTCTCATCGGTGGCATCAAAGTGTACAACAAGTTTTCAAGTGGTGATCCCGACACGAGTAAGACCGCTGCCTCTTGGTTTGGGGCTTGTATCTTCCTCATTGTGGCAGCCACCATCCTGCGTAGCTTCTTCCTCTAATGGCATCGTGGGACATAAACAAAGGCATAGGCCGTACGGTGGAGTTTAAGGGCTTGAAAGCGCAATATCTCTTCCTCTTTTCCGGAGGACTCTTGGCGGTTTTTGTGCTTGTGGTCGTATGCTATCTCTGCGGTATGAGTCAGTGGCTGTGCTTAGGTATCGGCTTAGTGGGTGCCACGCTTGTTGTGTGGCAAACGTTTGCGATGAACCGCAAGTATGGTCAGTATGGACTGATGAAGCAAGGGGCAATTCGTATGCATCCGCGCTATCTTATTAACCGCCGTACGGTCTATCACCTGATTTGTAATCTTAAACATCGACAGTAAATGCGCAACACCGGCAAAATAAGTACGCTCGAAGCTAAGTTTCCTCTTTTGGCAGTGGAACACGGTTGCCTTGTAAGCAAGGATGCTGACCTAACTATTGCCTTTAAGTTGGAACTTCCCGAACTCTTCACCGTGACAGAGAGCGAATATGAAGCGATGCACTCGGCTTGGCATAAGGCGATCAAGGTGCTCCCCAATTACAGCATCGTGCATAAGCAGGATTGGTTTATCCAAGAAAACTATGCTCCCGAACTCAATAAGGGAGAACTCAGTTTTCTGGCTCGTGCTTCGGAGCGACATTTCAATGAGCGACCTTACCTCCATCACGCGGTTTATCTCTTTCTCACCCAAACGACCAAGAAGCGCATGGCACAGCAGAGTAATTTCTCTGCCTTGTGCCGTGGGCATCTCATCCCCAAAGACATAGAAGATAAGGAAGCGGTGGCGAAATTCTTGGAAGCCGTAGACCAATTTGAGCGGATTATCAATGATAGTGACCATCTTCGTTTGACGAGAATGACTGAGGATGAACTCATCGGTACGAAAGAAAAGGCCGGACTCCTTGATAGATACTTTTCGCTTTCGGAGGGTCAGCACGCTTCTTTGGAGGATATTCGTTTGGGGGCAGACCTTGTACGTGTGGGCGACCAAATGCTTTGCTTGCACACACTGAGCGATACGGACGACCTCCCCACAAGTGTGCATACCGATGCGCGCTATGAACGACTTTCTACCGACCGCAGTGATTGCCGACTGAGTTTTGCAGCTCCCGTGGGCTTGCTTCTTTCGTGCAACCACATCTACAATCAATATCTCTTCATCGAAGATAGCGATGCCAACCTTGAACGCTTTGAAAAGCAGGCGAGGAATATGCACTCTTTGGCGCGTTATAGCCGAAGCAATCAAATCAACGAGGAGTGGATACAGGAGTATCTCAACTTGGCGCACTCTCAGGGGCTGACTTCTATTCGGGCGCACTTCAATGTTTTGGCATGGAGCAACGACAAAGAAGAACTGCGTCAGGTAAAAAACGACGTAGGTTCTGCGCTGGCGTTGATGGAATGTAAACCACGGCACAACACAATTGACACGGCTACGCTCTATTGGGCAGGTATCCCGGGCAACGCCGGCGACTTTCCTTCCGAAGAGAGTTTCTACACCTTCATCGAACCTGCTCTTTGTTTCTTTACGGCAGAGACAAACTACAAGGATTCTCTCTCTCCCTTCGGCATCCGCATGGCAGATCGTTTGTCGGGTAAACCGATTCACTTGGACATTTCTGACCTCCCGATGAAGAAAGGCATTACCACCAACCGCAATAAGTTTATCTTAGGTCCATCGGGCAGTGGAAAATCCTTCTTCACCAACCACATGGTGCGTCAGTACTACGAACAAGGAGCGCATGTTTTGCTCGTGGATACGGGCAATAGCTATCAAGGACTTTGCGAACTCATTCACAGAAAGACCAAGGGAGCGGATGGCGTCTACTTCACTTACACCGATGAAAGTCCCATTTCCTTCAATCCCTTCTACACCGATGACTATGTCTTTGATGTGGAAAAGCGAGAAAGTATCTGCACGCTGCTGCTTACGCTGTGGAAGAGTGCCGATGAACCGCTGACCAAGACGGAAGCGGGTGAGTTGGGTTCGGCTGTGAATGCTTACATTGAACGCATCCGTGCTGACCATAGCATCACGCCTTGCTTCAACACCTTCTATGAATACCTCAGAGATGTCTATCGCAAGGAGATGGAGGAAAGAGAAATCAAGGTGACGCTCCAAGATTTCAACATCAACAACCTGCTCACTACGCTCAAACAATACTATCGTGGGGGACGTTATGATTTTCTACTCAATTCTACGGAGAACATCGACCTACTTTCTAAACGCTTCATCGTCTTTGAGATTGACCAAGTGAAGGACAACAAAGACCTCTTCCCTGTGGTGACGATCATCATTATGGAAGCCTTTATCAACAAGATGCGAAGATTGAAAGGTATCCGCAAAATGATTCTCATCGAAGAAGCGTGGAAAGCCATTGCTTCGGCTAATATGGCGGACTATATCAAGTATCTCTACAAGACGGTGCGCAAGTATTTTGGAGAAGCCATTGTGGTGACGCAAGAAGTGGACGACATCATTCAATCTCCCATTGTGAAGGAAAGTATCATCAACAATAGCGACTGCAAAATCCTCCTCGACCAGCGCAAGTATATGACCAAGTTTGATGGCATCCAAGCGATGCTGGGCTTATCGGAAAAGGAGAAGAGCCAAATTCTTTCCATCAATCAGAACAACGACCCTCATCGCCTTTACAAAGAGGTGTGGATTGGACTGGGCGGTATGCAGAGTGCGGTCTATGCCACTGAGGTGAGTTTGGAGGAATACTTGACTTACACCACAGAAGAGACGGAGAAGGTGGAGGTGCTGCGTCTTGCCGAGCAACTCGGTGGGGACATCGAAGCTGCCATTCGGCAATTAGCTCGGGAGAAACGACACGAGGAATAAACAGCACCTCCCAAGAAGCGCACAGAAATCTCCCACCTTTCCAAAAACGTGGGAGGTTTTCGACGAAAGTCGGGCGTTTTTCCTCAAAACTCCCTTGTTTTTATTGCCTTCTCTCAACATCTAACTTGAATACTCATCATTTCAAATCAACCAACAAATGAAAAAGTACATTCTCTCAGTTTTATTGCTTTCCACTCTCATTTGTGGAAAGGCTCATGCCCAATGGGTGGTAACTGACCCCACCAATTTTGCGGGCAACATTGCCAACACGGTCAAAGAAATTGCCACGGCCGGTAAGACGGTCAAGAATACCTTGAATGGATTTAAGGAGGTGGAAAAGCTCTACAACGACACCAAGAAATACTATGACGCGCTCCGCAAGGTGAACAATCTCATTGGCGATGCCTACAAAGTCAAGGAGTGTATCTTGATGGTGGGCGACATTTCTGACATCTACGTGCATTCCTACAAACAGATGCTGCACGACCCTCATTTTCGTCCTTCGGAACTCGCTGCCATCGCTTCGGGATATACCAAACTCTTGGAACAAAGTGGGGAGAGTTTGAAAGAACTCAAGTCTGTTGCCAAGAGTGGTGTTTTTTCGATGAACGATCACGAGCGTATGCAAGCCATCGACCGCATCTATACCACACTGCGTGAGTATCGCTCGCTGGTTTCCTACTACACGAGGAAAAATATCTCGGTGAGCTACGTACGTGCCCGAGAAAAGGGTGACCTCTCGGCGGTGCAAGCCCTATACGGCAACACGGCAAACCGATATTGGTAGGAGTGGGTGCTATGGATTTCGCTAGTTTACACGACCTACTGCGCTCTACCTACGATGAGATGATGCCGCTCTGTGCGCAGATGTCGGGCATTGCCAGGGTATTGCCGGTCTAGGTGCGCTCTTTTACATTGCCCTGCGCGTTTGGGCATCCATTGCACGGGCTGAACCCATCGATGTGTTTCCCTTGCTCCGTCCCTTTGTTTTGGGATTTTGCATCATGTTCTTCCCAACGGTGGTGTTGGGGACGATGAATGCGGTGCTTTCTCCTGTGGTGCAAGGCACTGAAGCGATGGTGCATCAACAAGAAAACACGTTGGCGCAGTTGGTGAAAAGGAGGGATAAACTCCAAGAGGCGGCTTATCTGAAAAATCCCGAAACGGCTTATTTGGTATCTAATGAGAAGTTTGACGAGAAGATTGAGGAGATGGGTATCATCGGTCCTGAAGATGCGGTGACCATTGCCGGAATGTATGCCGAAAGGGCTGCCTATCAGACGAAGCAATGGTTTATGAAACTCTTTCGAGATTTCATGGAATTGCTCTACAATGCGGCCGGTTTGATTATTGATACCCTCCGCACCTTTATCCTTATTGTACTTTCCATTCTAGGACCTGTCGTCTTTGGTATCTCGGTATGGGATGGACTTTCGGGTTCGCTCAGTGCGTGGTTCTCGCGCTACATATCGGTCTATCTGTGGTTACCCGTGAGTTCCATTCTTTCGGCTTTGCTTGCCAAGATTCAAGTTTTGATGGTGCAGAAAGATATTGCAGCGCTTTCGAGTGCGAACTATGTTCCCGACTCGGGAACGTGGTATTACATTGTCTTCTTCCTCATTGGCATTGTGGGATATTTCTGTGTGCCCACTGTGGCCGGCTGGATTATTGAAGCCGGTGGCGGTATTGGGGCTTATGGTCGCAATGTCAATAGCGTGGCAAAGAGTGGTGCACAAGGTGCCTACACAGGTGGTAAGGCTTCTGCAGCCGGTATGGGAGCTACCGTGGGAAATATCGGTGGACGTATCAAGGGGATGCTCATTAAAGGCAAATAACAACAACATACACTCCTATGGAATTCAAATCTCTAAAAAACATTCAGACGGCATTTAGTCAGATTAGGCTATACATCATCGTCTTTGCCTTGCTCTGTGTGGGCATTACGGCTTATGCACTCTATGCTTCCTACAACTTTGCTCGGGAGCAACGAGAGAAAATCTATGTCCTTGACCAAGGGAAATCTTTGATGCTGGCGCTGAGTCAAGATGCTTCTCGCAATCGTCCTGTGGAAGCACGCGAACATGTCAGACGTTTCCACGAGCTTTTCTTTAGCATTGCTCCCGATAAGGATGCTATTGAGCAAAATATGGCACGTGCCTTTGCGCTTTGTGATAAATCGGCCTTCGACTATTACAAGGATTTGGCAGAAAAGGGATATTTCAATAGTGCCATCTCGGGGAATGTGAATCAGCGGGTGGAAATCGACTCTATACAATGTGACTTTAAGGTGTATCCTTATGCCGTGACCACCTATGCACGGGTCTTCATCGTGCGTCCTAGTAACGTGACGGAGCGTAGTCTGATCACGACTTGCACCCTGCAAAACGCGGTGCGCTCGGATAACAATCCGCAGGGCTTTCTGATGGAACACTTCGTTGTGCGTGAGAATCAAGACCTTCAAACTTACAAACGATGACACGAACGTATTCTCCCCAACGAATGCTCCGCAGCAGGATCATTCGCGGAAAGGTGTGGCTAAAACAACAGTGCGAACGACTAAGTACGAAGCAGAGAAAAACACTGGTCTATGGCATTAGTTTGGTGTATCTACTTTGCTCTCTCTTTATGATTGCGCAATTCTTTGTGACTCCTCACGCTACTGCCTTACCCATTCCGAAGAATGAGCATCTGGACAGACCTGCCCTCCAACAACAAGACACGGAATATCAGCAATTAAAACCAATACCTCAATTATGGATAAGAAACAACAAGACCAATTGAAAAAAGGGCTCGTCTTTGGCGGACTTGGATTGCTCTTTGCGCTCTCTATGTGGTTTATCTTTGCTCCTTCGGGGAAGGAGAAAACGGCAGCGCAACAGGGACTCAATGATAGTATTCCGCAAGCGACCGTGGAAGAATTGCCCGGCAACAAACTTAAGGCTTATGACCAGGGCAACAAATCGGCTGAAGAACAGCAAGCAAAGGCGGAGATGGCGGAAGTTTCCGATGAGTTTGCAGCGCAAAATGCGGCTGAAGAAGCGGAAAGAGTGGAAGCTTCTCGCTCTCGAAGTAAGATTGAGCGGTCGATGCAACGCTATGCGGAGAACAACCGCTTGCTCAATGATTTCTATGCCACTGACCCTAGTGAGAAGGAGCGCGAAGAACTCCGCTCGCAAGTGGCTGAATTGAAGAAAGAATTGGCAAAGAAAGATGATAAACAAGAGAATGAGGAGGAACATCAATTGGCTCTGATGGAAAAGAGTTATCAAATGGCTGCGAAGTATCTTCCTAAATCTACACCTAATAATCCTACTGCGCTGAACAATGCTTTTGCTCAAGCGCAGGAACGCACTATTGTTGCACTTTCTTCTGACAAACAATCGGAAGGGGCAAAGGCGGTGGAGGTGCTTCCCGAACGAAAACAAGTGGTGTCTTCTCTCTCGGGTACGATGAGTGATGCGGACTTTGTCAAAATGTATGGCACGAAGGGGCGCAATCTTGCCTTTCACTCTATGAACAATGAGAAAAAGGGGGTGGAACGCAATACGATTCGGGTGCAGATTGACCATACCCTTGTTCTCAAAGAGGGGGATGATGTGGTGCTGCGCTTGCTAGAAAATGCGCGCATTGGGGATTTGCACCTTCCTCGCCGGAGTCGCATCATCGCAAGTGCCAAAATCGAAGGACATCGGATGCAACTATTGGTCAAAAGCATTGAACACGCCGGACGCATTCTTCCTATCAAACTCTCGGCTTATGATATGGATGGACAAGAAGGTGTCTACATCCCTGAATTGGAGAATCTCTCTGCCCTCAAAGAAATGGGGGCTAACATCGGGGGAACGATGGGAACGAGTTTTACCTTCGCTTCTTCTGCCAAAGACCAAATTATCTCGGAAACGGCACGTGGGGTGATGCAAGGGGCTAGTCAGCTCTTGCAAAAGAAACTACGTATCATTAAAGTGACCATTAAGGGTGGTTACAAACTTTTCTTGATGCCTACCAAATAATCATTCAATCAATCGCTATAAACAATGAAACATTTCTTTTTCTCTGCGCTACTCCTCGTGGCGAGTTGCACATCTGTTTTTGCCCAAAGCAAGGATAAACCCACAAATCTTTCTTCTTCGCTCTTGTCGTCGGGGACGCTCTACCAAGGATTGAGCCGAAGTGTGCCCAACGCTCGAGTTGTCTTGCCTTATGGTTTGGAGGTGACTTTCGACAAGACTACGCATCTCATCTTTCCTGCACCTGTTCGCTATGTGGACTTGGGTTCGCAAAACATCATTGCCGGTAAAGCGGAGGATGCAGAAAACGTCTTGCGCATCAAAGCTGCCGTGCAAGATTTTGAAACGGAGACTAATCTATCGGTGATTTGTGAAGATGGCTCATTCTATGCCTTTAATGTGAAGTATGCTGCCGAACCTGAGAAGCTCAACATTGAGATGCAGGATTTCCTTGCGCCTACGGCTGGAAGATTGCCTTCCAACCAAGCGGACATCTATTTCAAGGAACTGGGCAGTGAGTCGCCTATCTTGGCGAAACTCATTATGCGGAGCATTTACCAAAGCGATAAGCGCAGGATTAAGCACATCGGCGCGCAACAATTTGGGATGAAGTTCTTGCTCCGCGGTCTTTATGCGCACAATGGATTGTTCTATTTTTACACGCGCATCGACAATGACACGAATATGCCTTTTGCTGTGGACTTTGTGACGTTCAAAGTGGTGGACAAAAAGGTGGCGAAGCGCACTGCAATGCAGGAACAAGTGCTGCAACCGCTTCGTGCTTATCATCAATTATTGGAGGTAAAGGCGAACGATAACGAACGTGGGGTCTTTGTTTTGGAGCAATTTTCGCTCTCTCAAGACAAGGAACTGCAAGTGACGCTCTACGAACGTGGAGGAGGACGCACGCTTTCTTTTTCGCTTGACCAAGAGAACCTCTTGTTGGCGCAAAAGATTGATAAACTCAAACTGAAATGGTAAGAACTATGAAACTGAAGCTCTTGTTTTCTACGCTCTGTGCTGCACTAGTGGTGGGATTGCCCACTGCGGTGCAGGCACAGCGTTTGGTGCCTAGTCAAAAGGGACTAGAAATGTCGGCGAGTGTGCCCATTGTAAAAGAGAAATCGCTCTTTAAGCAAGACGATTTGGGGCTGACTTTGTCGCTTACTCACTATCTCAAACGGGGTAAATATACGTTCTTGTCGGCTGGTTATGAACAGCAAGCCTTGAGTTATCGCAGTTACCAAGTGCCCCTACGTGACTATCTCGTGCAGATGGGATATGCACATCCCTTGCTTTCGGACAAAGGGAAAAATGTGTTTTTCTATCTTGGTACTTCTGCGCTGGTGGGCTATGAGCAACTCAATCGAGATAAGGTGATTTGCCCGATGGGGCGAAGTTATTGGACGGCTCACGCTGGGTGTATGGCGCAGGATTGCACACGAGTGTGGAACTCTTTCTCACGGATAGGATTATTGTCGGGGGAAAGGCACAACTGCGCTATCTTTTTAACTCGGATGTTCACAGACTTAGACCGACGCTGAGTCTGGGACTTCGCTATCAACTCTAATTTTTATCTCTATGAAACGTAACATTTTAGGTGCAATATGGGTGATGGGGGTACTCTCCTTCGCCGGGTTTTTTCTATCTAGTTGTACTCCTGGGTTGGATGTGCAGCAGGCTTATAACTTTTCTCTGCAAACATTGCCCGTTCAAAAGGACATCATAAAGGGGGCGGTGGCTGAAATTCGTTGTTCGCTCAAAGCGGAAGGCGATTTTAAGGACACGCGCTATACGATTCGCTATTTCCAACCCGATGGGAAGGGGGGAATTGCGTTTGGAGGATGGCACGTTACTTGTGCCCAACGACCGCTATTTGTTGATGCAAAAGGAATTCCGTTTGTATTACACTTCGCACTCTACCGATCGACAGACGATTGATGTGTATGTGGAGGACAATTTCGGGCAAAAGAAGGAGTTGCACTTTAGTTTTAATGGCAAAAGTGCTGAGCACCACGTGGATTATCCTAAACCTACTTCTCCTACCTCAAAAACTGAACGAGATGCGTAAGTTATTGTTCTGTTTGTTTTTCCTCTGCTTCCCGTGGCTTTGGCTGCGGGCTCAGCAGAGGATTGCTTTTGCTCGGCTCCCTCCTTTTGAGCGTGCTGTGGTGTGTGTGAAATTCTTTGAGGGATTTCACGGAAAGGGCTGTTATCCATATGTGGGCTATGGGCATCAACTCCAAAAGGGAGAGCATTTTTCTTCAAATATGCCCGAGTGGCAAGCGGACTCTTTGCTCCGCGCTGACCTTATGGCGCAATTTGACCGCTTCAAATGCTATGGCAAAGATGCTTTGCTCCTTTCTCTTCTGGCTTATAATGTTGGGGCTGGGCGCATTCTTGGCTATAGCAAGCAGCCAAAGAGCCAACTTCTGCGCAAAATAGAGTCGGGAGATAGGAATATCTATGGGGAGTATGTTTCGTTTTGCCGATATAAGGGAAAAGTTTTGCGTGGATTAGTAAAACGGAGGCAAGTGGAGTTTTCCCTGTTTTATATTCTATGATTTAACCAAGTATACCCCTTGCAAGTTTTATTGGCTTACAAGGGGATTTTTCTTGCCGTTTTATTCGTCTTTCTCGCTATGAATGAGTAACTTTGCAGAAACTTAATAATTGCTATGTACAGAGGATTCAATTTATTATTAAAGTATAATTGCTTCGAGAAAGGGTCTTTCGAAGCTTTCAAAAAGTAGACTCGGAGAGTTTCTCAAGTCAAAAAACAAGTATCGTAGAAACAATAAACTCTTTTGTAAGAAATGATGGCTCACTTGATGGAAGTATGATGCAAGCTAATTGGTTTCCACAAATAGAGGCGGATATTTTTATATCACACTCACATAAAGATGAGGACCTTGCTCATGCCCTTGCTGGATGGCTAAAAGTTTCTTTCGGACTAACTGCATTTATTGATTCATGCGTTTGGGGATATGCTAATAAGCTGCAAAAAATGATAGATGATGCCTATTGTCTTAATGGGAATCATTCTTATAGCTATGAAAAACGGAATTATTCAACAAGTCATGTTCATATGATGCTCTCTGTGGCACTTACTCAGATGATAGACAATACAGAGTGTTTATTTTTCCTGAATACTCCCAACTCAATTACACCTGACCCAAACAGTAACCAAACAGAATCTCCTTGGATTTATTCAGAAATTGCGGCAACACGGTTAATAAGAGAAAGATCTCGAGAGGAACATCGTTTGAAAAGAATGGTAGAGTCGTTTTCTGAAGGTGGAAGCCCCACTCTACGTATTAGACAAGACATACCAGTAGATCATCTTACGGATATTGATAATAGCATATTGAGTAATTGGGAAAATAAATGGCAAGAAGTATATACTAACCATGATTTTCCACAGTATTCTGAAGATTTAAGTGTACACGCATTGGACAAGCTGTACGAATTAACAAAACAATAAATGTGAATAACAGTAAAAGGTTGGAGGTTTTTGAAAGCTCAGCAGTACAATCTCACATATCAATGCTTCAAGGGCTCATCAATAGAATGGCTGGGAATAGTGCCAACTGTAAGAATTGGACTATCACCCTTGTTGCCGCCATGCTTGTACTACTGGTTGATAAAAAGATGCAACTCCCCAATGCTTGGCTTTGTTTGATACCTGTAGGGCTATTTTATCTACTAGACTGCTATTATCTAGGATTGGAGAGAATTGTGATTAAATCCCAGAAGGATTTTCTTAACAAGCTCTCCAAAAATTTGAATTATGTCAACCAGCTTTATAGGGTGGAGCCTCTTAGAATTCGATGCGCCCAGCTCTGCAACACCATCAAAGCGATGTGGTCTCCATCTACGACGCCTTTCTATTTGATTGTTGCTTTGGTTGTTTTATTCTTTGGTAGAATTATTTAATATGGGGAGGACCAAACGAAGGTATAAAGGAGAACTGCTTCGCTTTCGAAACGTTGAAGAGACCATTGAGGAATGTTTTAGCAACAATGCTGGAGGGATTCTCTGAGGAACTTTTTTTGTCAGAGTTCAAACTCTTATATTCTTACCTCTGGGATGATATTTGCAGTAAAGCAAAAGAGTACAATAGGATGGATAAAGGGAGAGAAAAGAAAGGATTCCCTAAAATATATTTCTTCCCAAAACCTATCAGTTATCTGCGATCTATTGCTCTTCCCATTATTCATAACCAGGGATTATACAATCAACTTAAGAAGCCAGAGAAGGATCAAGTTGAGTTTAGTGAAAATTTACTTAGGAAGAGTCTATGCAAGCAAAAAAGCAGAAAAGATAAAATAGGACAAAATCAAAAGTATATTCAACACGTAGTTCCTAGTTACTCTAATTATTATATTCAAACTTATTTCGCTGGAAAACATCAGAACCCCACTGATATTGATACTCGTTATGCAGTGTTACAAGAAGCTTCTAAGTACAAAAGTCTCGTTACGATAAAGTTCCTTTACAAAGTTAATGCTCTGAAAGAAATTATCACCTTAGACATTTTGCATTTCTTACATTGCAGAAGTTTGGAGAAAAAGAGGTTCGTCTTCGACCGAATAGGAAAGGGAAAAAAACGACCTGGGGATAATATAGTCCCTAATCCTATCAACACCCCAGAAGATTTAATTCGCTTTATCTATAATTCTCAGCTTGAACAAATGAAAACATATGACCTTTTTATATCTCACAGTTCATCCGATAGTGACTTGATACTAAAGATGAAAGCGATTTTAAATAGTTTGGGTTAAATGTCTACATAGACTGGGTTAGTGATAGAAATGCTCTAAAGCGAGAGTTGACTAATATTAGCACAGCTAAAGCAATTATTGAGAGATTAAAGTCTTCCAAGGCCCTACTATATATCAATACAGATTCTAGCTTTCAATCACAATGGACACCATGGGAATTGGGGTATTTTCACGCACTAAAAGGGAACAGAATATGTGTATATACACCTAATGATACACCTAAGCCTGCTTACATAGATATTTATCCCAAAGTAAACCTTGTAGATGGTATTCTTATGGTAGAAACAGAGGATGGATGTATCTCACTAAAAGATTGGTTAAAGGAATAATTTATCAGTTTGAGATTGCGACTTTCTTTTGCTTCTTTTCCTTTGGTCGCCTTCTTGGTTCAAAGACAAAGAAAAGAAGTCCCGAAGTGATTTTTCATCGCTTCGGGATTTCTATTTGTTGGACTTAGGCTACTCGGCTCTGTATCTGCTTGATATTGCGATTTACTAAGTCTATAATACGGTCATGATACTCGGTGTTCTTATTCTGCAAGCCACGACACTGGATGACTTTCATTGTTTCTAGAGATACCTCTATCGTTTCTATTCGCCTGCCATCTATTCTTGCCGATAGGATTAGACTTTGTTTTTTGAGGTAGTATTCATTAGTGAATACGCAATGGTGCAGGGCTTTGCCCTCCTCTAAATACTCCTGCACGCTCTCTAAGACTTTTACTTGGATGACTCCGTCTGTAAAGGTGATGCCAAAGAATGGGGCTTTGAGTTCTTGAAAACGCTCCTCGTTTTCTATCGCTTGCTGTCTTCTGCGTGCTTCGGCTTCTTTATATCGCTGAGCCTGCAACTTCCGCTGTGCCGTGTCGTGGGCTTCTTGTAAGTTTTCGGGACAAACATACTTCGGGTTGTGGATGTCTTTACCCAATCTACGGAGCATATCCACATAATCGCACCAAAGGGCGATGTCTACAATGTCATAGTAATTGCGAAGGGTGATTTTGTAGGCTGCCCAATACTGGTCAATGCCGTGGGGATTGATTAAGAAGTGGCGCAAGTCTGCTGTTCTTCCTCCCTTAAAAAGGGTTTCTGCACGGCTGTCTGTGAGGAGGGCTGGGATTAACTTTGTAGGGGCGATGTCGTGACAATCTCCTGCAAAGCCATTTCTTTGGAGAATGTCTATGGTTTTGACCTTGGGATAGAGTGGACTGTGTGCGATGTACTGATAGACATCGTTATCTCTGCGGATGGCTTTAGGAGAATGAAAGGCAAAGGTGTCTAGGTAACTGCCCATCGTACGCTGTATCGCTACAATGGTTTGTTTGCCTTGGCTGTTCCACCAATACTGACCTATCTCTATGACAGAAGACTCGGCTGGATAGCCTTTCTCCATTCCCACAGTGAGTAGGCACATTCTGAGCACTTGATAATCTCCCAATGTGGTGAGGATGGTGAAATACTGCTGCTCCTTGTGTTTCCTCGCTCTTGTAATCTGCACTTGCAACTTGGCTCTACAATGAGGACAAGTGCAAGTTTCTCTATGTTTGTTCATTACCCAACTATGCCCACAATCCATACACGTTGTGCGACCTTTGGGTAGTCGATAGGCGAAATGGGAGATACATTCTCGAAATGCCCACTTGATTTGTTGCTTCGTTATGGGGCAAAGATGCTTGCTTTGCTTCATTACGGCTGCTTCAAACTGATTTCTTACTTTCATCGTCTTAGTCAAATAGAGTGAGTTGAGGAACTTCTTCTGTACTGGCTTCGTTCTTGGGCTTATTTCGCTTGCGGTCTTGCAATTTGCGGAGCTCTTCGGCTTGATATTGCGCAAGGGCTTGTTGTCGGGCTTCGGCTTTTTCCTCGTCTGTCAATACGATGGTGTGGTTGACGACTACGTTACAGGGGATTGCATTGCCCACTTCTAAATCGTCTTCATCATAGTAGTGTACTGCCATTGAATAGATTTCATCGTCCTCAAATCCATTGCAACCGCTTTTCTGCACTTCACTCAGAATATAGGTGATGCACTCCTCTAGATTCTTGTTAGGTTTCATCAAGTTGGGCGCAAACAAGGGGGCTGTCATTGCTCGCTGATTGAGATACTCGGCAATGGTGCGTGTGAATTGGTCTGTTCCGTTCATGTTGATAGAGATTAAAGGGTGTTGTCGGTGGGTTGGCTTACAGCATTTATGCGGTAATGAGAGGAGGAGCTATTTCCTTTTCTACTCATCGAAGATGTTGTATTTACTTTCTGCTTATCCATAGCGACATTTTTTTTATGCGTCCAAAGATCGGAGTATGCTGATTCCTTTTTCGTAGCAAAAAGAAGGGAGGGAAGCTGCTCTGCGACAAGGTTTAGACGAGAAATACGAGCCTAGCGAAAGCGGAGCTGGAGATTTCTCGACTAATCGCTAGACTTGACCTTGACGCAGTGCTAAAGCGACCTACAACCTTTGCGAAAGAAAAGAGGAAACAGCATCCGTCTTGGAGGGGCATCAAGTGGAGCTATGATGAAGAAGCGAAAGTGCAAAGTCTAATCTTTCGACTATTGGGGAAAAGAAAAGCATAAAAGAAAAAGTGGCTATCTCGAGAAGAGATAACCACTTTCTGATTTGAGAGAAGACTGTGCTTATCAAAGCACGCAGAGCAGGATACTACCGCACTCTCGATGTGACAAATAATAGCTATTGCACAGCGTTCACTCCTTCAACGGTAGGCAAACTGTTTTGCTCGATGATCAAGATTATCGTTCCTGTGAGTTCGGTGTAGAGGTTTCGTACTGTGGACTTGCTGCAAAGTCGTCCGTGAGATGGTAGTTGGCAAATACGCGTTGCACCGCCTTATTCTTTAGAAGAATTGGAGCAAGTCGTTCCGGTAGTGGACTAGGGAGCTCTGCCTCAAATTCGTTTTCCAAAACAGACACTAGGGTGTCGTACTTCGAGAAATGCAAACCTTCAAAGAGAACATTGCCGGCAATGCTTTCGGCTTCGGGGTGTGAGAAGCCCTGCGCCACAGCAACACAATAGGCGGTGAGGGCTGCATCGGAACGAGAGGAAACGAGCGTGGCATTGTCCACAAGCTCGGGTTGATGGTCGCGGAGATAGGCTGTGAGTTTCAAACGGAAGTAAGAAAGCTCGGGTGTTGCTTTTGTGTTCATAATAAATATAGAGATTAAAAGTGATACATTCGTGTTTTAGAGTCCCATGGCGTCATTAAATTTGTCGAGTTTGTCGGCAAGTTCTTCCATATCGTGCTCAATCTTTTTGTTGGTGATGCGTGCATAGATTTGCGTGGTGCGGATGTTGGTATGTCCTAGCATCTTAGAAACGCTCTCCATCGGCACTCCCTTACTGAGTGACATCGTCGCAAACGTGTGACGCGCCAAGTGGAAGGTGAGATTTTTCTTGATACCGCAAACATCGGCAATTTCTTTGAGATAAGCATTCATCTTTTGATTAGAAAGGATAGGAAATAGTTTGCCATCACGTGAAGGATAATTGGGATTGTCGCAGTATTTGGCAATAATGGTCTTGGGGATATCGAGCAACAACACATTACTCTCGATATTCGTCTTTTGCCTGCGTGTCATAATCCACGCTTTGCCGTCCATCATCACGAGATGCTCTCTGCGAAGATTGGCGACATCTATGTAGGCTAACCCAGTGAAGCAGGAGAAGATGAAGAGATCACGTACGAGCTCCAAACGGGGAATCTCTATTTTTTTATTGGCAATGCAGACTATTTCCTCGTCTGTCAAGAAACCTCTGTCCACAGGATTGAGGTGAAAATGATGATTTAGGAATGGGTCTTGAAGAAGATAACCACGCTTGAGGGCATAAATCGTAATTGTTTCAAGGTCTTCATCTTTTTCACAGCAGTATTGTAGGCACAAGCGGCAATGGTGGTGAGGTATAGCTCAAAATCTTGCACAATGGCCGGCGTGAATTCGGTTAGCCCTAAATCTTTACGCTTATACTTGTGGAGAAGGAAATTTGCAAAGTGTTTGCGCAAGACGCTGTACTTCTGCAAGCTATCCTTGCTAATAGTGTGCCCCACACGTTGGCGAATGTCGTCTATGAATTTATCAAAGACTGGAAGAAAGCTTGTGTACTCCTTGGCTTGCCCGAGGTAGGCAGCACGAAGTTTGTCAAGCGAAATGCTTTCGTCATCCTCGTACTTGCGATAGATGTTGTGGAGATTGGTGGAGATGGCATCAAGACTGGCATTGACAGCAAGAGCTTCGGAAGAACGCCCCTTTTGTCGGCTAGTATTGTTGTTCCATTGCGACTTGTCTACAAAAATCTTGGTAGACCCTAAATTACTCATTGCTCCTCCAAGGAAGATACGGAGCATGACAGGCGATTTGCCTTCTTTGTTCTCATAGTTAGAGCGTAGGTAGAAGGACACCTTGAACGATTGTCTCATAATGCATCATTCTTTAGTGTAGCACTTGGCTACAAAGTTAATTACTAATACATTGAAAGAGATTGCGTTACTGCCTTCATTTTGCCCTTCTTTTTGCCTTCACTGCTACACTTTTTCTGTAGCATTATTTTGTGTAGCAGTTTATGTAGCAGAATTTGACCGAATGATGACTATCAAAACCCAGGGTTTAGCCGTCACTGTGTAGGCTTATATACAAAGAAAAATCGTTGTAAGTATAAGTCTTACAACGATTTACGCTAATTTTGAAGGCTGTTTTGACGACCATTTTGGAGTCATCTTGAAGCCACTTTGCGGAGAGAGAGGGATTCGAACCCCCGGAACAGTTACCCGTTCACCGCATTTCGAGTGCGGCCCGTTCGACCACTCCGGCATCTCTCCTTGTGGTCTTGGCGTTGATTACCGTGTGCAAAAGTACAATGTTCGGATGAGATGGCCAAACTTATTTCTAATATTCTGTGTTCTCCGCGTTCATTTACGTCGTTTCTACCATTCGAAGTCGTGCGGATTTTACGCAATATGGCGTTTGAGGAAGATGGATTTGCGTTTTGGGGACGGCGGATGGCGGTCGGTCTTGGCTTTCGTTCGGTGGGCGGAGTGGGGATGGAAAAGAAGAAATCGGGACAGAAAAAGCAAACGTACATTTTGCTCTGCACCGATTATTGTGTACCTTTGCCACATTCTATATATAGATCCTCATGAAGTTGTCGTTGAAAATTCGGTTCATGCTCGTGCTCCTGTTGTTCATCACAGGGGCTTCCGCCGCCGTTCCCGAACCATCGGGCAGGGACGCCGATTCTTTGGAAGTGAGTCTGCTGACCTGCGCACCCGGTCACGAGGTGTATCGGCTGTATGGGCACACGGCGCTGCGCGTACGTAATGTGGCGCGGCAGTCGAGCGACTATACGTACAACTTCGGTTGGTTCTCGTTCGATACGCCCAATTTGTGATGAGATTCGTTTTGGGGCGTACGGACTATTCGATGGCGAAGGAGAGCACCGCATTGTTTGTGCAAAGTTATTTGCAGGACGACGCCCAAGTGACGGCACAGGTGCTGGCGCTTACGCCCGAGGAAGCGCACGATGTGGCGCAAGCGCTCAATGCGATCGTTGAGCAGCACGATCCCGAGGTGCGCGAATACGTGGTGCCGGGGCTGAACGGCGAACAGGATCGCCTCACGCTCGAGATGCCACATTGGACCTACCGCTACAATTTCTTATATGACAATTGTACCACCCGGGCGCTCGCTGCGGTGCAATCGGCCTTAGCAAAGCACGGTGAGCGACTGGTGTTTCCCGATCTGAAGAACGACGGCGCACTGCTCACGCAGCGACGAATGATTCACGAATTCACGGCGCAAAGTCCGTGGTATGAGTTCGGGCAGGATCTGTTGCTCGGTCCGGAAGTGGACCGTGAATTTCTGCGGAAGGACCTGCCCAAAATGAATTTCCTGCCCATCTATGCGAAGCAAATGTGGCAAGCGGCCAAGGTGCAAAGCGCTGACGGCAAGCTGCGCTCGCTCGTTGTGGTGGATAGTCCGTTGATTCCTTTCTCCTCGTCGGCTGCAGCCGGACGCTCGCCGCTCACTCCCGGTGTCGTGTTCTGGGGCGTGTTTGTGTTGGCGGCATTGCTCACTTTGGGTGAGCAACGTTCGTTGGAGCGTACGCAGGTGACGCGTCGCGCATGGCGCATCTGGATCGGTACCTTCGACACGCTGTTCTTCCTCTCCACGGGGTTGGTCGGCGTCGTACTCACCCTACTGGTCGGTTGGTCGGAACATCCGGCCGTCGGCACCAACTGGTTGCTCGGACTCTTTTGCCCTTTGTGGCTACTTTATATTGTCTGCTATTTTATCGCGTTGCGTCGCAGCACCCGCGATTACGCAGCATGGGCACTCATCGTCGGAGCTGTGGTCTATTTCGTGGCCTGGGCGGCCGGATTGCAGTGGTTTTCGCCTGCCACGCTTCCCTTGGCATTGATTTTTGCTGCTTCGGGGTGTCTTTATCTTCCGGCGTTCGGTGGTCGACTCTCGACCTTCGTGTTCGGAAACACCCGTACAGTGATTTTTTTCGGTAGCCCTATTTTTTTCGCCGCGCCGCCCCCTGTTTCATCTTTCCCAGTCGTCTGCTTTTATGCATAAACACAATTTCCTTCTTTCGCTCATCACGGTGATGACGATCTTGGCCTCTGCTGAGGCCAAGGGGGAGCGCGTGCCCGGCGGAGAAGGGGAGATGCCCCGATTGGTCGTCAATATATTGATAGACCAACTTCGGTCAGACTATCTCGAAACCTTTTCTCCCCTTTATGGTGACGAAGGATTGCGGCAATTGATGCGCGGCGGACGCTATTATACACAGGCCGTTTATGCCGTTGCTCCACGAGATCGTGCGGTGGCAGCGGCCACCTGGAGCACGGGAGCAGCTGCGGTGGAACACGGCATCGTGGGTGAGCGCTTTTTGCACCGCGCCACGTTGCGCGCCACGGTAGCAGTCGACGACCCCACCGTGCAAGGCCGCGGAACCACAGACCGTTTTTCGCCCGCTTCGCTCCTGGTTACCACACTTTCTGACGAACTCAAACTCGCCACCGGCGGACATGCCTATGTCGTTTCCCTTTCTCCGCAAGCCGACGTCGCGATTCTCGCGGGCGGACATGCGGCAGACCAGGCGGTGTGGATCGACGATCGAAACGGCAAGTGGGTGACCTCCTCTTATTATGGCGAACTTCCGCTGTGGGCCGACGTTCGCAACAGTCAACAAAGCATCGATCGGCGTTTGGCTGCCGGGACTTGGCAGCCTTTGCAACGAGGCAAACAAATAGTTTTGCTCAACGGTAGCACGGTGAAGCCCTTCTCTCACCGCATGACCGGTGGAGAACGTTTCGGCGCATTCAAAACTTCGGCCATGGTCAACGACGAAGTCGCGGCGGCGGTGGCAGATGTGTTGAACAATACGCCCCTCGGCAACGACGGAACGCCCGATCTGCTGAACGTTTCTCTCTATGCGGGTACCTTTGCCGGGCGCAATCCAGCTGCTTCGGCGCTTGAACTCCAAGACACCTATGAGCGACTCGACCGCGCGTTGGGCACCATTATCCAATCGGTCGAAGCCAAGGTCGGCAAAGGGCGTGTACTCTTCACATTGGCCGGAACCGGCACTTTCGATCGTGAGCAGGCAGACGATGAGCGTTACCGTTTCCCGGGGGCGTGTTCGACATGCGCCGCGCGGTCAGCCTACTCAATATCTATTTGGCCAACCTTTACGGCAAAGGTAATTATATAGAAACCACCCTCGGCACCGAAATCTTTTTCAATCGCCGGCTCATCAGCGAGCAGCGCATCGATTTCGGGGAGTTGCAGCATCGTGCCGCTGATTTCTTGTTAGACCTTTCGGGCGTCAAGACCGTCATCACGGGGCGTGAACTTCAAACCGAAGGCTTGTCTGCCGCCTCTTTTGCAGCGCGTGCCGGCTATTTCCCGCAGCGATCGGGCGATGTGGTCATCGTGTTGCGCTCCGGTTGGCGCAGCATCGGCACAGACGGTCAGATTTCCGCTCCGATCACCGCAGCGCGGGTGGAATTTCCCATTATCTTCTACGGTTGCGGGATCGCACCACAGACCATCGGCACTCCCGTGCGCGTAGATTGTTTGGCTCCCACCGTTTCGAAGGCGCTGCGCATACGCGCTCCCAGCGGATGCAGTGAATTACCTCTCTTTTGAAACGACCATCGAACGTTTCCCCGCCACCGGCGATTCACATTCATCCCTTTGGGCCGCCCAGTTCCGGCACAGGAGCACGAACCGGCCCCTCACTTCAGTAAAAAACATCCTATGGATTTCAATAAACTCCTCTCCAAACTTTTCGGCAGCAAGGCAACTCGCGACATGAAGCAGATTCAGCCTTGGGTCGACAAGATCAAAGCTGTTTCTCCCACCATCGAAGCCTTGAGCAACGACGAGTTGCGCGCCAAGACCAAGGAGCTGCAGCACAACATCCAAAGTTCGGCCGACGAACTCAATCAGCAGATCAGCGAAATTCGTGCGAAGATCGAAGATACTCCCATCGAAGATCGCGAACAACTCTTCACGCAAATCGATAAGTTGGAGAAGCAAGTGCTCGAACGCATGGACACGGCACTCGAAGAGGCGCTTCCCGAGGCTTTCGCCATCGTGAAAGAAACGGCTCGCCGCTTTGCCAACAACGAAACCATCACGGTCACTGCCACAGACTACGACCGTGAACTTGCCGTCACGAAAGATTTCGTCGAACTTGACGAAGACGGCGTACACGCCATCTATCACAATCACTGGGTGGCCGGCGGCAACGACCTGAAATGGGAAATGGTGCACTACGACGTGCAACTTTTCGGTGGCGTAGTGCTCTCCCAGGGTAAAATTGCCGAGATGGCCACCGGTGAAGGTAAGACCCTCGTAGCCACCTGCCCCGTCTTTCTGCGCGCCCTCTCCGGCCGCGGTGTGCACGTGGTGACGGTCAACGACTACCTTGCCAAGCGTGACTCCGAATGGATGGGACCGCTCTACCAGTTCCACGGTTTGAGCGTAGACTGCATCGACAAGCACCAACCGAACAGCGAAGCGCGTCGCCGTGCTTACAACGCCGACATCACTTTCGGTACGAACAATGAGTTCGGTTTCGACTATCTGCGCGACAACATGGCCATGAGCCCTGCCGATCTCGTGCAGCGCAAACATTATTATGCCATCGTCGACGAGGTCGACTCCGTGTTGATCGACGACGCCCGTACCCCGCTGATCATTTCCGGCCCGGTAGAGAAGGGCGACGACCAGATGTATGAGGAATTCCAACCCCTCGTAGATCGTCTTTACCAAGTGCAGCGCAAATTGGCCACCGAGTATCTCACGGAAGCCAAGCGTCTCATCCCCAGTGACAAGAAAGAAGACCGCGAAAAGGGCTTCCTTGCGCTCTATCGTTCGCACAAGGCGCTCCCCAAAAACGGCCCTCTCATCAAGTATCTCTCCGAACCCGGCATCAAGGCCGGCATGCTCAAGACCGAAGAGATCTACATGGAGAACAACAACCGCCGTATGCCCGAAGCGGTGGAACCCCTCTATTTCGTTGTAGACGAGAAGCAACGTTCGTGTGACCTCACCGACAAGGGTACAGCCTGGTTGGCAGAGCAGGTACAAAACGACCAGCTTTTCGTGCTCCCCGACATCACCGGACAGCTCTCTGCACTTGAGGCCGAAAACCTCCCCGACGAAGAACGCGTTGCCAAGAAGGATGAGCTCCTCGCCGAGTATGCCGTGAAGTCCGACCGTGTGCACACGCTCCAGCAGCTGCTCAAAGCTTATTCCATGTTCACGCTCAATGACGACTACGTCATTCAGGATGGACAAGTGAAGATCGTCGACGAATCCACGGGCCGTATCATGGAAGGCCGCCGCTGGAGCGACGGCTTGCACCAAGCTGTTGAGGCCAAAGAGCACGTCAAAGTTGAGGCCGCCACGCAGACTTTTGCCACCATCACGCTGCAGAACTATTTCCGCATGTACCACAAACTCGCGGGTATGACGGGTACGGCCATCACCGAGGCCGGCGAGTTCTGGAACATCTACAAGCTCGATGTGGTGGAAATCCCCACCAACCGCCCCATTCAGCGCAACGACATGAACGACCGCGTCTACAAAACGCAACGCGAGAAGTACAATGCCGTCATTGAAGAGGTGGAACGTATGCGCAACAGCGGACGTCCGGTGCTCGTTGGTACGAGCTCTGTTGAGATCTCGGAATTGCTCAGCCGTTTGCTCAAGCTCCGTCACATTCCCCACCAGGTGCTCAACGCCAAACTCCACCAGAAGGAAGCCGATATCGTGGCACTTGCCGGACAGAGCACTCCGGGTATTGTAAAGGTCAAGGACGAAAACGGCGAAGTGCACGAAGAGGAACGTCTTCTCGGCGCAGTTACCATCGCCACCAACATGGCCGGTCGTGGTACCGACATTAAGCTCACCGACGAAGTGCGTGCGGCCGGCGGCTTGGCCATCATCGGCACCGAACGCCACGATAGTCGTCGCGTCGATCGCCAGCTCCGCGGTCGTGCCGGCCGTCAGGGTGACGTCGGAAGCTCCGTCTTCTTCGTCTCGCTCGAAGACAAACTCATGCGTCTCTTCGCCTCCGAACGCATCGCTCGCGTCATGGACAAACTTGGTTTCAAAGGACGGCGAGATGATCGAGTCCGGCATGATCAGCAAGAGCATCGAGCGCGCACAGAAGAAGGTCGAGGAAAACAACTTCGGCACGCGCAAACACCTGCTCGAATACGACGATGTGATGAACAAGCAGCGCACCGTCATCTACGAAAAGCGTCGTCACGCACTTATGGGCGAGCGCATTGGCATGGACATCTCCAACATGATCTGGGATCGTGTGGTAGACACCATCGACAAATACGACTATGCCGGTTGCGTCGATCGCTTCATCGAAATCTTTGCCATGCAAGTTCCCTTCACCGAAGAGGAGTTTGAAGGCATGAAGCGTGAGGATCTCTACGAAAAAGCCTTCGAAGCTGCCATCCAAACGTTCAACCGCAAGATGGAGAAGCTCCGCGAAGTGGCCATTCCCGTCATCAAACAAGTCTACGAAACGCAGGCTGAGCAGTTTGACCACATCTTGGTGCCCATCAGCGACGGACGCCTCGTCTACAATGTGCGTGTGGATCTCAAGGAAGCCTACGAAACCGAATCGCGCAATGTGGTTCGCGAATTCGAAAAAGCCATCCTGCTCCACAACATCGACGATTGCTGGAAGGAAAATCTCCGTCTGCTCGACGAACTCAAGCACTCCGTTCGCAACGTGTCCTACGAACAGAAGGATCCGCTCGTGGTGTTCAAGATCGAGAGCGTGAAACTCTTCGACGACATGGTCAACGACATCAACGACAGCTCCGTGTCCACGCTCATGCGCGCCTTCATTCCCGGCACAGCCAGCGAAGAAGTGCGTGACGGCGGCGAAGAAGAACCGCGTTCGGAAGGCAATTACACCGAAACGAAGCAAGAATTCGACGAAAGAGGCGAGTTGGTCGACGTCAATGAGGCGCAAGCACAAGCCGGAGCCCCCGATCAGCTCCCCCAGCAGCCGCTCGTCAAGGACAAGATGCCCGGTCGCAACGATCCCTGCCCCTGCGGTAGCGGCAAGAAGTTCAAAAACTGTCACGGCAAAGGCATCGTCTAACGAGTCCCACCGTGTTTGTCTCATCGTGCTATAGTATTCTATCCACATGAGTCTCACCAACTTAATACATATCAGAAAGGTCTTGAATCACGCCCCTCGGCGCGGTTCGAGACCTTTCGGCGTTCTTAGACCTACGTCTCGGAACACCGATTCTCTCCATCCTCTTCTTCAGTAAACCACTACAACTTCTAATTCCATCTTATCATGAAAAAGTACAATTTCGGCGCCGGCCCTTCCATTCTTCCCCAAGAAGTGATCCGCGCCACAGCAGAAGCCTGCATCAATTTCGACGGCATGGACCTTTCCCTCATGGAAATCAGCCACCGCAGTTCCAATTTCCCAAGCCGTGATCGACGAAGCTCGCGCACTCGTCGTCGAATTGCTCCAACTCCCGGCCGATTACAGCGTGATCTTCCTCGGTGGCGGAGCCTCCACCCAGTTCTGCTACGTCCCCTATAACCTCCTCGAACACAAAGCCGCCTATCTCAACACCGGCACTTGGGCAAAGAAGGCCCTCAAAGAGGCCAAACTTTTCGGTGAAGTTGTGGAAGTCGCCTCCTCCGAAGCCGCGCACTACACCTACCTCCCCAAGGATTTCACCGTGCCCACCGACGCCGATTACTTCCACATCACCACCAACAATACCATCTACGGCACCGAGTGGCATGAAGATCTCGATTCGCCCGTTCCCCTTGTGGCCGACATGTCGAGCGACATCTTCTCGCGTGTGATCGATCCCACGAAATATGCCCTCATTTATGCCGGTGCACAGAAAAACCTCTCCATGGCCGGCGTCACACTCGTCATTGTGCGCAACGACGTCTTGGGCAAAGTCACCCGTCCTCTCCCCACGATGATCGACTATCGCACGCACATTGACAAAGGCAGCATGTTCAACACGCCGCCCGTTGTGCCCATTTTCACCTGTCTGCAAACCCTCCGTTGGATCAAAGCCCAGGGTGGGGTAGCCGAAATGGAGCGTCGTGCCCACCAACGTGCCCAATTGCTCTACGGCGAAATCGATCGCAATTCCCTCTTCCGCGGCACCGTCACCGATCCGGCCGATCGCAGTTACATGAATGTCTGCTTTGTCATGGCCGAAGGTCACGAAGCCCTCGAGTCCGAATTCCTGTCTTTCGCCACGGCTCGCGGCATGCACGGCATCAAGGGCCACCGTTCGGTCGGCGGGTTCCGTGCCTCGATCTACAATGCCATGCCCCTCGAAGGTGTGCAGGCACTTGTCGAGACCATGCAAGCTTTTGAAGCGCAGCATCGCGCCTGATCTCATTGTGGACGGGGGGCACTTCCTCGTTGCTCCGTCCACACCTTTTTCACCAACACACAGCAAAGCCATGAACATCCTTATCGCCACCGAAAAACCCTTCGCACCCGCAGCCGTCGAAGGAATTCGTCACATCGTCGAATCGTCGGGCCACACGCTTCGGCTGCTCGAAAAGTACCCCGACAAAGCCACCTTGCTCGCCGCTGTGGCCGATGTCGATGCCCTCATCATCCGCAGTGACCGCGTCGACGCCGATGTGCTCGGCGCCGCCCCGCATCTGCGCATTGTGGTGCGCGCCGGTGCCGGCGTGGACAACGTGGATCTCGACGCCGCCACCGAGCGTGACGTCGTTGTGATGAACACGCCCGGGCAAAATGCCAACGCCGTGGCCGAACTCGTCTTCGGCTTGCTCATTCGTCACGTGCGGCACAATTTCGACGGCACAGCCGGCACCGAACTCCGCGGCAAGCGCATCGGGCTGTTGGCCTATGGCAACGTGGCCCGCTGTGTGGCTCGCATCGCCCGCGGTTTTGAAATGGAAGTCAGCGCCTACGATTTCTTCAATCGCGTTGAGCGCATCGAGGAAGACGGCACCTACGCCGCACACAACCTCTATGACCTCGTGCAAAGTGCGACATCGTCAGTCTCCACACCCCCGCCACGCCCCGCACCCGCGGTTTTGTCAATCGCGAAATGGTCGAACTCATGCGCCCCGGTGCCATTCTGATCAACACGGCGCGCAAGGAAATCGTCGACGAGAACGAACTCCTGCCGCTCCTCATGGAGCGCACCGACCTCTCCTATCTCACCGACATCCGCCCCGATCGTCACGACGAATTTGCCGCCGCCCTGGGCAATCGCTACTATGCCACGCCCAAAAAGCTCGGTGCCCAAACCGCCGAAGCCAACGCCAATGCCGGCCTCGCCGCCGCGCGCCAAATCGTCGGCTTTTTCGCCACCGGCGACACCACCTTCCGGGTCAATCGCTGAGGATGATTGTGAGCGCCTCACTCCGTCCCATCTAAACATCCCCCTCCTTAATATCTATCACCATCATGACTCTCGTGAAACCCTTCCGCGGCCTACGTCCGGCCGCCGGCATCGCCCATCTCGTCTCCTCTCGTCCCTACGACGTCCTCAATTCCGCCGAAGCCCGTGCCGAGACGGGCGACAACGTCCGTTCGTTCTACCACATCATTCGCCCCGAAATCAATTTTCCCGAGGGCACCGATGAGCACGATCCCCGCGTCTATCCAGAAGCTCGTCGCCAGCTCGAACGCTTCATCGCCGAAGGTTGGCTCGTGCAAGACGAGCGCGAGTGCTACTACCTCTATGCCCAAACCATGAACGGGCACACGCAGTACGGCATCGTCCTTGCGGCGCACGTCGACGACTACAATTCCGGTCGAATCAAAAAGCACGAACTTACTCGCCGCGACAAAGAAGACGACCGCATGCGGCACCTCACCGCCACCAACGCCCACATCGGTTCCGCCTTTTTGGCCTATCGGCACAATGACACACTCCAAGCCCTCATCGAGCGAATTGCCGAGCAGAAACCGCTCTATGATTTCGTGGCCGACGTCGACGGTTTCCGTCACACCCTCTGGTTGATCGACGCGCCGACCGACATCGAGACCATCACCCGCGAGTTCGGCAAGATGGATGCCCTCTACATCGCTGACGGACACCATCGTTCCGCTGCGGCGGCTCGCGTGGGCACCGCTCGCGCCGAGGCCAACCCCGAACACACCGGCCGCGAGGAATACAACTACTACTTGGCCGTGTGCTTCCCCGCCGAGCAACTCACGATTCTCGACTACAACCGCGTGGTGCGCGACCTCAACGGACTGACTCCCGACGAACTGCTCGGCCGGCTCGAGGAAGATTTTGAAGTGCGCGATCGCGGCACCGAAAACTTCCGTCCCGAACACGCCCACCAGTTTGCGCTCTATTTGGCCGGCCGTTGGTATTCGCTCGACGCCCGTCCCGGCACCTTCGACCCCGAAGATCCCATCGGCGTGCTCGATGTCGACATCTCGTCGCGGCTGATTCTCGACAAACAGCTCGGCATCACCGATCTCCGCTCCTCCAAGCGCGTCGATTTCGTCGGCGGTTTGCGTGGGCTCGACGAACTGCGGCGACGTGTCGACAGCGGCGAGATGCAAGCTGCCTTGGCGCTCTATCCCGTGACGATGGAACAAGTGATGCGCATTGCCGACACCGGCAACATCATGCCCCCCAAAGCCACCTGGTTCGAGCCGAAACTTCGCACCGGCATGGTCATCCACGACATGGAGTGAACCCTCATTGGGTTGACGTGCACCGTCTGAGCAGTGGCTCGGCCCTTCCTGCCGCGCAGGGTGCAGAGGCAACCTCCTAAAATAGTCAGGGTGCGCAACCACCCATTCCGATAAACAACGAATCCCGCCGACTAATCGATTAGTCGGCGGGATTTTCATTTTCGAGATTTGCACCTTCTCAGAAGGTTTGCGCAATTGCGCGCTTACCATTCCCTTTCATTATACTTATAATCAGGCAGAGGCCACAATGTGGTAAAATAGGTAGCTTCCCTTTCAAAGCCGTATTGTTGGTAGTTTTCCAGCACCGACTTGTTCGGCAACTCTTGCAGCACCGACTTGCTCGGCAACTTGTGTTGGAAGCTGAGGACTTTGCCGTTGAAGAGTGTGATGGCAAAGCGGATGGAGGAAAAATCCATGCACCGTTTCACCGGAAGATAGAACTTCAGCTCCGGTTGGATGTGTTCCGCCAGTTCGTCTTCTCTAATTCTAGCGAGCGGAACAACATATTTGGCCGTCATGCTTTCCGTATTCTCACAATTCAAGGTGACGATGCCCGAAGAACGATATTTCACTCTGCCGAAATAGTCGCGGATGCGCAGTTTCATTTCCCTACTGAGGTCGTAAGTATTGCCTCTTTCTGCAACGCCCACGGCCTCGATGGATTTCACTCCACAGAGTACAGGCGAGGTTCCTATGGAGGTTAGAGTCAGTGCGTTCAGTTGACGGGAAATGGCCTCAAGTTCTCTTTCTGACGATTGATCGTATCGCCGTGCACCGTGGCTCGGAAAACCAGGTGAGCCTCTTTGCCCAATTCCATGTCATTATACTCTTTTTTCGTCTTGTCTTCCACGCTGCGTGGGATCACCGGCACGCGATAGGTCGTTCTTTCCGGTACAATCCCCGGGATGGAATGGTAATGATGTTCGACGATGAAGCGAAAATTCCACGCGATTTGCGCCAAGGTGTCGCCGTGGAAGGGGCGAACGGGCTTTGTCGGCTCGTGGTCGTTGTCGCACGCGGCCAAGCAATACAGGCAAAGACCGCTGAGTAGAAATAAAAGCTTTTTCATTGGGGGGGATATTTTTGAGGAGTGTGTCTCCCAATTTGTAAATCCGGAGGGGGATCGTGAGGTTTGTTGTGGAATGTTTTGGACCGGTCGTCATCCCCAACCCGGATCTGTTTTGATAGTGGATGTGCCGGGGCGTAAATGATCTCAGGTTGTGCAACTTGCTACTCATGTGAGACGAGTTCCAATAAATAGTTCGGATCCAATTTTGTTTGCCGTAAATAGTATATCAAGAAGGATCCATGCGCAAAGATAGTGTTTGTTTTTGATACAACAATTTTTGGAGGTGTCTTTTTGTTAAATGGCTTTTGGCGCGAGTGCCACCGGAAAGATGGTTGCTTATGTGCACTGATGATAGGCAAAATGGTCAGTGTTTGCAGAAAGGCTCGGATACGTTTGCATGTTGTTTCTTGATAATGAGAGGGATAAAAGGTATTGGCGTGTGCGTTGGGGATTCTTTCCGCCAGTATTTGAGAGCGTCGTGACAAACGCTCTTGTCGGTGTTTTTTGCCTACGTTAATGTCGCGCAAACAGTCGAAAACTATAAATCCGTGCACAGTAAATAACTATGTTTGCTTAATGTGCCGAAGCCCCGTGGCGCGAAAATTCATAGATTGCTGCGAGGTTTCTCCCATTTCTTCCCTTGTTTCGGGCAAAAGCCCCCATGTTTTTTTCGAAAGTCCCCCGTTTGCCCGTCGCCATCCGTGGGTTGGTCACCATAGTGGGGCATTGGGAAATAAAACTCCCTGTTTAGGGCCGCAATGTGGCATTAAATCGTAACTTTGCAGGAGCAGTCCTTTTAATACCTCCGCTATAAAACCAAAATGCAAAACGTTTTCCACTCTCACTTCCCATCGCGATGCCTTTTCGTGGTGGCGGCTTTGTTCTCTTCCTTTGTTAATCAGCTCTCTGCACAGAATGTGAGTTGCAGTGTGGCCAACAAGGTCTACGTCGCTCCCGGTCAGCTGGGGCAAGCCCGAGTGCTGCTCAACAGTTGGGACCGGAAGAGCGTCGTCGATCGCGTGGGTTACGCACTCACCATCGACGGTGTCACAGGCCAAGAGCGCATCTTGGAACTGAACAAGCCGTTGACCTACGACGAAGCAGCCCAGATGACCATCGAAGTCCCCCCGGCTGCACACCCCGGCGTCGATGATTTCAGCGTCACCATCTTGACTGTCAACGGCAAACCTAACCGCAACTCCTTCCCCACGAGCGGAAGTCAGCGCTACACCCTCACGCGTCCCGTTTTTCGCAAGGCCGTGGTCGAGGACCTCACGGGCATGTGGTGTCCGAATTGCCCGCCGGGCATCGCCTCGTTGGAGCATTTGAACCGCGTGGCGGCCGATCGTTATATCGGACTGGCGGCACACGATGGCGACGCTTTGGGCACGGCCGATTATTACGAGGTGTTTCGCCTCTTTCCCGGCCGCCCCAAAATCGTGCTCAACGGTAGCCACAATGTTTCTCCCTATTTCGGCAACAGCGGCACGGAGGAACAGTCCTTCGGCCTGCTTGTCGATGTACAACAGGCCTCCGGTGCGCAAACCGCTGTGCAACTCAAGGTGCAAGCGGCGTGGTCGGCCGACCGCAAAAGCGTGGACGTGCGCAGTGCCACCGTCTATCGCTGCCCGGTGGCGAAGAACAAATATCGCTTGGCCTATGTGTTGACGGCCGACAGCCTCAAGCACCCATCCTTTGTGCAATTTAACAACGCTGCGGGCGATCCGATTTGGGAAAAGAGTGTGCCCGAAATGCAAATCTTCTATCACGGCACGGGCGAGATGCGCGGGTTGAGCTACAATGACGTGGTGCTTTCGGCCGCCGGGGTGCGCTATGGCATCGCGGGCAGCCTGCCCGAGCGCATGCAACTCGACACCCTCTACGAACACAGCCATCGTTTCGGCAATTTGGGGCAGAGCAAAGGCTATCGCTACGTGAAGCAAAACCGCAACCTGCACGTGGTGGCGCTGCTCATCGACCCCCAAACGCGCGAAATCGTCAATGCCGAGCGTTGCGCGGTGGGCGATCAGTTGCAGCCTTTCCCGGTCGATCCCGCTCCGGTGCCCGATGTGCAACAAATTGTGCTGCCCGACTCGGTGAAACCGCACGTCGACAGTGTCTTCACGCTGCATCCCCAACTGCTGCCCGCTGAGGCGAAGAGCCGCCTGGTGTGGGAAGTGGCCGACACGAGTGTGGTGGCCACGGTGTCCGTCGGACAATTCCGCGCCGTCCGCGCCGGCGAAACGATCATCACAGTGCGTGCCGACGATGCCCACGCCGTGGTGGCGCGTTGTGTGGTGCGTGTGTCTGCACCCACGGCGGTAGACCGCCCGGCCATGGTGACGACGGTGCGCCGCGAGGGCGATATGCTTGTCGTCCAGGGAGCGCCCGCCGGCCGCCGCGTGGAAGTCTACGATCTGGCCGGCCGCCGGAAAGTTGCAGCTCGCACGCAAGGGGGCGTCACGCGCCTTCGCGTCGGTCGTTCTTCCTTGTGGATTGTCGTCGTCGGCAACCGACGTTTCAATGTGGTGGACTGACCGCCGCTCCTTCTCATTCTTACGCATCAATTTCTCTGACTTATGTTTAAATCAACCATTGTTCTCGCGCTCGCCGCGGCCGCCTTCAGCATGGGGGCGACCACGGCGCAGGCCGATCCGGTCGATCGCCGGCAAGCGGCCACCGTTGCGCGCCACTATCTGAGCCACCCCGTGCCCATTGCGGCGCCCGCGGTGCGCGGTGCCGTGGACGGCGAAGCCCCGGCCTATCATCTTTTCGTCGGTAAGGACGAACAGCGCTTTGTCATCGTGTCGGGCGAAAGCCGCATGAACGAAGTGGTGGGCTACGGCCGCTTGACGACCGGCAAGGCCGAATCGCTCCCGCCGCAAGTGCACGCTTTGTTGCAGCAATACACCGAAACGGTGCGACAGGTGCGCGCCGGCCAAGCGCCGGCCGCGACTGCGCCCAAGAATTTGCGCCGCTATGTCGAACCGCTCATCGATGCACAGTGGGGGCAGAGCTATCCCTACAACAGCAAGACACCTCGCGTGGGGGGGGGAAACCCACCTACACTGGATGCGTGGCCACAGCCGCGGCGCAGTTCCTCTATTTCTACAAGTGGCCGCTCCAACGCCCGTCGCTCTATGTGCGTTCGGAAGGCGACGAAGCCGACACTTCGCCCACCTATCTCTGGGACTTGATGAAGGGCACGCGCGAGCAGATGAACTCCACGCGGGCCGCGGCCGCCGTCGGCCGTTTGTTGCTGGATGTGGGCAAGGCAATTCGCATCACCTTCGGCACGCAGGCGAGTCCGTCGAACATCGAATACACCCTCGACGCGTTGCAAAACGATTTCGGCTACACCACGCGGCTTTTGCACCGCGACCGCATGAAAGCCGACGAGTTTCGCGAGGCCATCATGCAGGAAATCTCAGACGGATACCCCGTGATGGTGTGCGGCGGCGTGCATGCTTTCGTTTATGATGGCTACGATCGTCGCGGTTTCGTGCATGCCAATTTCGGTTGGGACGGACAGGGCGACGGTTATTACGACATCAACACCATCACCACGCCGCTTCCCGGCCCGTTCATGGGCAACGGGCAGTTTTGGGAGAACCAAGTGGCGCTGATGGCGCACCCGAAAAACGGCAAGTACCCCGATTTCCCCACGCCGTTGCGTGTGCTCGGCGCACGCAAGAACACGGCGTTCGAATTTGAGCCGCGTGAGGGACAGCCCACCACGCGTTTCGCCGCCAAGATCACGGCGGGTTCCTACAATTCTATTAACGGCGAGTTCGGCCGCTTCAGCGGTCAGGTGGGTTTTGCGGTGAATGATGCCGAAGGACGCACCGTGAAACTGATCCCGTTCCGCTACGACAATACGTTGTGGAGCAGTATTTTCACCACGTGGAACTTGGAAATGGACGATATCGACCTTTCCGGAGTGCCCGAGGGCAACTATCTATTGGTACCAGTGTGCCGCGAACTCGTGGCGCGCAAGCCCGACACCTTCAAGCCGTGGTATCCGATCAGATATGCCAACCGCATGAAGTTGGCCGTGGCCGGTGGGAAACTGACGGTGGAAGATGAAATCGCGGGCGGCGCACTGACCGTGTGTCGCGACCCCGAATTGCTTTTCCCGGCCTATGCGGGGTCGGGCGATCCGGCACTGTTGACCTTCACCGTGCGCAATCCGAATGTCGACGAGGTGCACGGCAACTTGAAAATGGTGTTCACACCGGTGAACGGCGGCGCGGAATACGAAGCGCCCTTCCGACCGAGCAGCATTGTCTCCTTCCGCCGCTTGGCCGATACGCAGGTGGCGGTGGATTTCCCCACAAACTATTCGAATAAGACCGGCAACCACGAGATGGCGGCCGGCCGCTACAAACTGAAATTGGTGTTAGAAACGACCAACACGAAGGAGAAGCAACTCATTCCGCTCGGTGCCGATCGAGATTTTGAGATCGAAGTGCTGCCTTATCCTGATCTGCGGATTTTTGTGCGCAATGTCGATTTCATGGTCGGCGGCAAAGCCGTGAACCAACAAATCTTTGATGTCGACAAAGACCGCGATCTCTCCATGCGCATCCACACGGAGGTGCGCGGCGACCAACGGAAAGCCTATTGGGGACGCGTGTTCTATCGTTTGGTATGCCCCGAAACGGGCGAATCGGTCGATGCCGGTGTGGCACGCAACGTGAGTTTGCAGCCCTTCGTACACAATCCTGAACAAAAGACGGCAGCCAAGATCGACGTCTCGCGCTTGAAGCCGGGTTGCCGCTACGAGGTGCACGTGGAAATTGAGCAGGGCAACGGCCGTCGCGAGATTTGGACGAACGATTCGCCCCGTGCGCAGTTGATGGTGGTGAAGCATGACGACACGCCGACGCCGAACCAGCCGGTTCAACCCATCGTTCCGCCTACGCCCGCCGAACCCGTCGTGCCCAATGTGCCGAAAGCCGCACAAGTGGTGCTGGATTCGACGCAAATCAAGGTACATGTGGACGACATCTTCAACCTCGCCGCCAAAGTCTTGCCGGCCACGGCCGCTCAGCAGTTGACTTGGCAATTGAGTGAGCCGGGCATCGTGGATATGTTGGGCGGTGGAAGTTTCAAAGCGCTGCAAAAAGGCGAAGTGACAATCACCGCTTTGGCGCTCGACGGCAGCGGTGCGAAGGCCGAATGCCGAGTGACGGTGGTCGTCCCCACGGCTTTGTCCGCTCAGTCCGCAAGCATTCGCCCGTATGTGGAGTGGAGTGGCTCGCACTTGTTCTTGTGTGGCGTGCAGCGCGGAGTTCGCGTTCGGTTGTGCACCCTCGAAGGGCGAACGCTGCGCACCGTGGTCGCCACCGGTGCCCCTCTCCGCTTCGAGTTCGGCCCCATGCGTGGCCTCTTCTTGCTCGAAACGTCCGACGGCTTCCGCCAAAAGATCGTACGATGAACGATCAGACCGATGAATCATCGGTCGGGCAAAAATAAAACGTCCCGCTCTCCATTGGAGGGCGGGACGTTTTGTGTGTTGGACTCGCGGTTATTTCACTTCGAGCTGTGCACCGGGCTTGAACTTCACCACTTTCTTAGCGGGGATGGTGATTTCTTGCTTGGTGGCGGGATTGATACCCTTGCGCTCAGCACGTTCGCTGATAGAGAAGGTGCCGAATCCGAGAAGTGTAACCTTATCTTCTGCCTTGATGGCGTCTGCGATCGAATCGAGGGTGGCATTGACAGCTGCCTTGGCTTGATCTTGAGTCAAGTTGGCCTGCTTAGCCACTGCATTGACGAGTTCAGTTTTATTCATATTATCGTGTCTTAGAATTATTGTGCTAAGGAGATAGTTCCCTTGTAGGTGCAAATATATTGTAAGTTGGTTGGGTGCGCAAATAAAACGTGCTTTTTTTGCCGCAATGCGATGAAAATGGAGTGTTTTGCTCCTGCCGACGGACGAAAATGCCCTGTGCGTCGAGCCGGTCAGCGCACCACGGCCACTTTGGCGGTGGCACCTTTCGCTCCGTCGGCCGTGGAAATGTGGAAATAATATACACCCGAAGCCACCATCACCCCACGACTGTCGCGCCCATCCCAGCGGAACAGACCGCCTTGGCTGCGACCGGCAAAGACCAGCGCGCCGGAGGTCGTGGTCACGCGCACATCGGCATCGGCTGTCAGGCCGTCGAGGGTCACTTGGCGTTGCATCGTGGGACGAAACGGGTTGGGGTACACCCGTAGTTGGCTCCGATTGAGCTGTTCATTCGGCTCCGACGCATCACTTTCATAAGAGAGCATCCCCACGTCGGTCGAAATCATCACGCTCCCATTCGTGGGGTGACAAGCGATGCTCCAGATATTGTCGGAAAACAGCGGAGAGTTGTTCGTTTTGAAGTGGTGGATGGTCTTCAGCCCGTCGGCTGAGAGGAGATAGACGCCGTCGCCCTGCGTGCCGACCCACTTGCGGTTGGCACCGTCCACGGCAATGGCCGTGATGGGAACGCCCGCGAGTAGATAGTCGGCATAGTCGGTGCCGTCGTTACGGGGCACCTTCACTTGGGTGACGTGGAAATCGTTGTCGAACCACGTTTTCGGGTCGTCGACCACGAAGACGCCTTCATTGGTGCCGAGCCATATCGCCCCGTCACGGTCTTGTGCGAAACACAGCCCCTGCGAGAAGGAGCAAGGGGGTGCCGTCTTGATTGAGGAAAGTGGTACGATAGCGCGACACATCGTCGTCGGTGTTATCGACGGTGCCGTTATAGTCCAGACAAAGGAAGCCCCCGTTGTGGTTCGTCACGGTGCGACGCGAGGTCACCCACAGGCGCCCGTCGCGATCGAGCATGGTTTTCTCCAGCGTCGGTGCGTTGTCCAGTTCTTTTTGGTACAATCCTTTCCACGTTCCGTCCGGCCGCAGCGCCCAGAGAGCGGTGTCCGCACTATTGTTCAGCACAAACAAGTTGCCCGCACGGTCAAAGATGGCTCCGTCGGTGCGCACATACGACGCCGCCGCGGGAGAACCGTTTTTCACCGCCGAGACCAGCGGAGAATTATTGTACGTATATTGTTGTGTGGGACTCGTCTTGTCGTAAAGATAAATGCCCGTTCTCCCCGTGGTCACGACGAAACGATTTTCGTCGTTGGGCGATTGCGCCACAGAAGTGGCATTCTCAAACGGGGCGCGCACGAAACCTTTCTCCTCGGTGGGCGTTTCGAAAAACGTCCATCGGCCCGACTCGTAGATCATCGTCATTTGCGGCGTGTCGACGCGGTCGTAGGGGTCGAGGCGTCCGCAGGCAATGAGAAGCCGGTTGCCGCTTTGCCGCATGAAATAGCCTCTGTCATACCGCGGCCCGTAGCCGCCGACGTGCGCTGTGGCCGTTGTGAAATCGAAAGTCGTACTGTTGAGCGGCACGCGGACGAATCCCTCGCCGTCGCGGCCGATCCAGAAGCCGCCTTTCCCGTCGCTTTCCAACCAGTGGATGCCGCTTTGCAGAGTCGTCGCCGTGGGCGTCGCCGAGTCGTCGTCGAATTGCAGCAGCGTGCGGTCGTTGTAGCCGAACGCCTTCCCGCCGATGCCTGTGCTCAGGCGGTCGAGCGCGAGCAAATCGACGCGTGCGAAGTCGTTCGTTCCCGCTTTCTCCACCAAGTCCGCCGCAATGCGCCATGTACCCACAAATCCCGGTTGACCGCCGGGTACATTGAGGTAGAGCGCGCGCGTAGTGGCAGCAAGTTGCTTCACCGGATGCGCAAAGATGTTGTTCCAGAGCGAAGGATCGGAGAAATTCTGTTGCACGCCGATCGTTTTCAAACCCTGATCGGTGGCCACTGCCAGCCGGTTGCCCACGCGTGCCACGTCATTGCAGGCCGCCATAGGGAAATGCCCTTTGATTTCCGCGCGGGTGAGATCGATCCACACAAAACCCTTGTTGGTGGTGACGAAAGCGTCGTCTCCCTGCACCCGCAATTGGTTCACCGTCAAATTTTCGTTCGTGGCCTGTTTGATGGCGCGGAGGTTCACCAATTGCCCGTCGCGTGGACGGTAGAGATCGATGTTGCCGTTGCGATAAAGCAGCACCAACCAGCCCCGAGTCTGGGAGTAGCCGATGTGTAGGATCTGTTTGTCCGACAAACCTGCACTGACGCGGTCCACAAAGGCGACGGCATCGTTTTCGGTGTCGTAAATGAGCAGGTTCTCGCCCATCAACGCATAGAGATAGGGCCCCGTCGTGGCGCAGGCCGTGCCGTCGTGGTAGGCCAAATGCGGCGTCCAGCGGTCGGGGAGGGCGCCCTGTGCGGACGGCGACCCGACAAACAGGAGGCCTAAGACGAGGAGAGCAAAGCACTTTTTCATAAATGGGAGAGAAATCAGTGAGGATCGAGTTGTTCGAGGAAGGCGCACAACTTTTGTACGGCACGTGCTCGGTGCGAGAGGCGATTTTTCACCTCGACACCCAATTCCGCAAAGGTTTTCCCCGTGTCTTCCGGCGAAAATACGGGGTCGTAGCCGAAGCCTTCGGTGCCGCGCCGCGTTTCGGTGATGTGTCCGTCCACACGCCCTTCGAAGAGGTGCTCTTCGCCCCCGATGATCAGCGCAATGACGGTGCGGAAATGCGCCTTGCGGTTCGTGGCACCTTGCAACTCACGCAGCAGTTTGTCGACGTTCGCCTCATTGTCGTTGCGATCGGGGTAGGCATAGCGTGCAGTGTGCACCCCCGGTTGTCCGCCGAGCGCATCGACTTCCAAACCGGTGTCGTCGGCAAAGACGTCGAGCCCGTAGCGCTCGTGCACAAAGCGCGCTTTGAGCAGCGCATTGCCCTCGAGCGTGTCGGCCGTTTCGGGAATGTCTTCGTGGCAGTCGATGTCGGCCAGCGAAACGATTTCGAATTTGTCGCCCACCACGGCGGTGATTTCTTCGAGTTTGTGGGCGTTGTTGGTCGCAATGACGAGACGTTGTTTCATTGGTTGGGGGGAGGAAAGTCGTTGTTACTTGTTGCGTCCGGCCGTGCTGGCAGCTTGGTCGCTGGCCACCTTGGCCTTCATTTTTTCTATTTCGGCGCGATCTCTGTCGGCATTGGCGCGCAGTTTGATGCGGTCGAATCCGTAGCCGAACACTCCCGAGGCCCGTGTCTGACTGACGAAGGCATTCGGGTCGATCGAGAGGATGATCCGGAAAATCGTGTTGGCTTCTCGGCGTTTGGCAAGCACGATCAGCACTTTCCGCTCCTGCTTGGTGTACCAACCTTGGCCGTTGAGCACCGTCACGCCGCGGTGCAGACTGTTGATGCCCGATGCAATTTCGTCGTACTTGTCGGAGAAGATGAGAAATTGCACCGACTGCCGCCCGCTGTTCACCACATAATCGATGATCATCGTGCTGCAAATCAGCGTGGTGTAGCCGTAGAGCAACGTTTGCAAGTTACTGTGGGGCAGGAAGAGCGAGGAGGTGATGATGCCCACGTCGCAGAGCATGATCATCGTGCCGAGCGACACATTGCGGTGCTTGTTGATCATGGCCGCAATCACGTCCGTGCCGCCCGTCGATCCGTTGCGGAGGAACACCAGGCCCATGCCGATGCCGATGAATCCCGCGCCAAACACGGCACTCATAAAAGCATTGTCCGTCACGATGGGGAGTTTGACGTGCGCGTTGTAGCCCGCCGGAAACAGTTCGGGGTTCGTGGCCCAAAGGTATTGCATGACCCATTCCACCAGCGAGAGCAGCGCCGTGAGCGCCGCCACGGCATAGATGGTTTTCAAGCAGAAACGCCACGAAAGCACATAGAGCGCCATGGCGAGTAGCACCGCATTGGCTAGAAAAAAGGTGTATTGCACTTTCCACCAGCCCGTGGCGTAGAAAATCACAGCGCCCAGTCCGGTGGTGCCGCCCGGCGTGATCTCGTGCGGCATGAGAAAACAAGTGAAGCCCACGGCATAGCAGAGCAAGCCGAATGTGATGATCAGGTAGTCCTGAAATTCGAGCCACCAGTTGATTTGAAAGGAGCGCGACATGGTCATTTGAGGGTAAATTCCCCCTCACCACGTGGGCAGTGAGAGGGAAGTGAAAATTGTGAGTGAGTTTATTTCTTCAATACGATGTTCACGATGCGTCCGGGCACCACAATCACCTTGGCCACCGTCATGCCGTCGAGATATTTCCGGCTCTGTTCGGCTTCGAGTGCCGCCTTTTCGATGGTTTCTTTCGTGGCGTCGGCCGGGAAATCGAGGGTGAAGCGCGTCTTGCCGTTGAAGGAGATGCCGAGTGTCACCGTGTCCTCCTTGAGGTACGATTCGTCGAAGACCGGCCATGCGGCGTCGCACACCGTGGTGTCGTGACCGAGGCGGTGCCAAAGTTCTTCGGCCATGTGAGGAGCGAAGGGAGCGAGGAGCACCACGAAGGCTTCGAGCACTTCGCGCGAGGTGCACTTTTGTTGTGCCCATTCGCTCACGGCGATCATGAAGGCCGGCACCGATGTGTTGTAGGCAAACACCTCGACGTCCTCCGTCACCTTTTTGATCAGCTTGTGGAGCGTCTTGAGGTTCTCCTTCGTCGGCGCCGTGTCGGTCACTGCCCAATCCTCGCCGCGGAAGAAGAGGTTCCAAGCCTTTTTGAGGAAACGGAAGCAGCCGTCGATGCCGTTGCTGTCCCAGGGTTTGCTCTGGCTGATGGGGCCGAGGAACATTTCGTAGAGACGCAGCGTGTCGGCGCCATATTTCTCGACGATCAGGTCGGGGTTCACCACGTTGAACATCGACTTCGACATCTTCTCTACCGCCCAACCGCAGACGTATTTGCCGTCTTCGAGCACAAATTCGGCATCGGCATATTCCGGCCGCCAAGCTTTGAAGGCTTCGGTGTCGAGCACGTCGGCCGAAACGATGTTCACGTCCACGTGCAGCGGCGTCACGTCATATTGGTCTTTCAGACCGTGGCTCACGAAGGTGTTCGTGTCCTTGATGCGATAGACAAAGTTCGAACGGCCTTGGATCATTCTTGGTTCACCAGCTTTTGGAACGGCTCATCCTTCGGGCAAACGCCGAGGTCGAAGAGGAACTTGTTCCAGAAACGCGAGTAGATCAAGTGCCCCGTGGCGTGTTCCGAACCGCCCACATAAAGATCCACCTGCTGCCAGTAGTCGGCAGCCTCCTTTGCCCACGAGCGCCGTGTCATTGTGCGGATCCATGTAGCGGAGATAGTAGGCCGACGATCCGGCAAAGCCCGGCATCGTGCTCAGTTCGAGGGGGAAAACGGTCTTGTGGTCGATGCGCACATTGTCCGTCACGCATTGTGCCGCCTCGTCCCACGCCCAGCGTGTCGCATTGCCGAGGGGCGGTTCGCCCGTCTCGGTGGGGAGGAACTTCGTCACCTCCGGCAATTCGAGCGGGAGGCACTCTTCCGGCACGAGGTGCGGCATGCCGTCTTTATAGTACACGGGGAAGGGTTCACCCCAATAGCGCTGACGGCTGAAAATGGCGTCGCGCAAACGGTAGTTCGTCTTCACGCGTCCCAGCCCGTGCGCTGTGACAAAAGCTTTGGTGGCGGCGATGGCCTCTTTCACCGAAAGCCCGTTGAGCGAGAAGCCCTCGCGGGTGGTCACTCCGGCGCGGGGCGAATTGGTCACGGTGCCTTCTTTCGCGTCGAAGCTCTCTTCGCTCACATCGGCGCCCTCGATGAGCGGCACGATGGGGAGGTCGAAGTGACGGGCGAAAGCATAGTCGCGACTGTCGTGCGCCGGCACCGCCATGATGGCCCCCGTGCCGTAGCCCGCCAGCACATAGTCCGAAATCCACACCGGGATTTCTTCGCCGGTGAAGGGGTTCACCGCATAGCTACCCGAGAACACGCCGCTCACCCGTCGGTCGGCGATGCGTTCGCGTTCCGTGCGCTTGGCCGTGGCGGCCACATAGGCCTCCACCTCTTCGCGGCGGTCGGCCGTGGTGAGTTGCGCCACGAGTTCGCTTTCGGGAGCGAGCACCATGAAGGTTACCCCAAAAATCGTGTCGGCACGGGTGGTGAAGATCGTGAACTTCACGTCGCTGTCTTTCACCGCAAACTCCATCTCCGTGCCTTCCGAACGACCGATCCAGTTGCGTTGCGTTTCTTTGATCGAATCGGTCCAGTCGAGTTCGTTGAGTCCGTCGAGCAGTCGGCCGGCATAGGCACTGACGCGCAGACACCATTGCTTCATCTTCTTCTGCACCACGGGGTGTCCGCCGCGTTCCGAAACGCCGTCCACCACTTCGTCGTTCGCCAGCACCGTGCCGAGCGCAGGGCACCAGTTCACCATCGTCTCGCCGAGGTAGGCAATGCGATAGTTCATCAGCACCTCTTGACGCTGCACGTCGCTCATCGCCTGCCATTCGGCGGCGGTGAAAGAGAGCGTTTCGCTTTCGGCCGCATGGAGGTCAGCCGTGCCGTGGGCGGCAAAATGCGCTTCGAGTTCCGCGATGGGGCGGGCTTTTTCGGCCGCCGTGTCGTAGTACGACATGAACATGCGCGAGAACGCCCATTGCGTCCATTTGTAGTATTTGGGCGAGCAGGTGCGCACCTCGCGCGACCAGTCGAAGGAGAAGCCGATTTTGTCGAGCTGTTCGCGGTAGCGGGCAATGTTTTGCGCCGTGGTCACCGCCGGGTGCTGTCCGGTTTGAATGGCATACTGCTCAGCAGGCAGCCCGTAGGCATCGTAGCCCATGGGATTGAGCACATTGTCGCCGCGCAGACGACGATAGCGTGCATAGATATCGGAAGCGATGTAGCCCAGCGGGTGACCGACGTGCAGGCCGGCGCCCGAAGGGTAGGGAAACATGTTGAGGACGTAAAATTTCGGGCGATCGCTCGAGAGCTTCGCCGTGTAAGTGCCTTCGCGAGCCCACGTCTCGCGCCACCGCTTTTCGATGTCTCTGAAATTATATTCCATTTTGCTGTCGTTGTATCTCGGTATATAGCTGCAAAGTTACGCCAACTGTGAGGAGCAAACAAGAAAAAGCTGTTTTTTCGCCTTACCCGACCTAGAGACGATTTGCGGGGTGGATTTCGCTGTCGATCTTCTCTGTAGGTGATTTTTATGTTGTATTGTTGTTTTTTGCAGTTTTGTTTGGCTATTTGTTTGTGTTGTTGTAAGTTTGCGGTGAACGTATTAAATACGTTGTTATGAGAAATTTTCTATGTTTCATGCTTGTCCTTCCACTTTATAGGTCGGATGCCAAAAGGAGCTGGTTACAGAAGGCCGGATGTCGCAGAAGAAGCTGGAGGTCTCAGACTTTTGATTCCTTGGGTGTTCAGTGTGCGAACTTATCTTCACTGTAATTGGGGATGGTCTGGTGCAAATAACGGTTTCTTTAGCGAGAATTTCTTGTGTACAAATCGGCCGCTGGAATTTGATAGTCCAAAGGAAAACACGGCAAAACATTGCTTCACTACAAGTGATCTCAAATTGTATAGATTATACCCCCCCCAAAAAAAATAAGGCTTATGTATAGATTGCTAATTCTCCTTTTCGCCCTCACGCTCATGGCTTGTGACAACAACACCCCACAAGAAAAACCTCATGAGCAAGAAAAGCACGAAGTGCCAGTGCCAAAGCCCAAACCCCAATTCGACGAAGTGGGCGAGCGCATTTGGTACGGACAAACTCCCGCCATGCGGTTGGACTCGACCGACTATGGCGCCGGCCTCACCTGGGTGTTGGAGATGCGCACGTCAAGTATTCCCAAGCAACGTTTCGACAGTCTTTTCAAACAAACCGTTTGGGAAATCAAAGACATTTGTGCCGTGGAAACAGACTTGAGTCTGGCCAAGAAAATCCCTAAGTTCGTGGGAGGGTCTATTACAAAGGAATTCACTTGTCGCAACGGCGTCATCTTGCGGCACATGCAGGGTATCGATATTAACCTTGTGGACACGGTGAACTACGTCTACAACGAGGACTTAAACGAGATTGTGCTGGAAGGTACCGGAATAAGGTGGTATGTGCTGCGGCTCAACAAATATGCAGTCGAATTTTTGCAGCAAGGTCACAACATTTGGGGACCTTTTGATTGGTATTACGGACGCAACAGCGGACGTTCGGAAGTCACGTTGGAGGCGAAGTAGACGGAAAATTTGAATGAACTTCATGTCAAACTGCAACTGGGCGTGCCCAGTCAGTATCTATTGAATCCTTTAAAATAGTTCTTATGTACAGATTCTTAATTCTCATTTTCGCTCTCACGCTCATGGCGTGTGACAACAACACCCCGCAAGAAAAACCTCATGAGCAAGAAAAGCACGAAGTGCCTGTGCCAAAGCCCAAACCCCAATTCGATGAAGTGGGCGAGCGCATTTGGAACGGACGAACTCCCGCCATGCGGTTGGACTCGACCGACTATGGCGCTGGACTGACCTCGGTGTTTGGTATGCTCACGTCAAAGATTTCGAAGCAACGTTTCGACAGTCTTTTCAAACAAACCGTTTGGGAAATCAAAGACATTCGTGTCGTGGAAACAGACTTGAGTCTGGCCAAGAAAAATCCTGGGATCATGGGATGGGTTACTACGACGGAATTCACTTGTCGCAACGGAGTCATTGTGCTGCACAGGCAGGGTATCGATGTTAACCATGTGGATACGGTGAACTACGTCTACGACGAGGTTGGCAACGAGATTGTGCTCGAAGGCACCGGAATAAGATGGTCTGTGCTGCGTCTCAACAAAAATGCAGTCGAATTTTTGCAGCGAGGTCGCACCATGTGGGGACCTTTCGATTGGTACTACGGGCGCAACAGCGGACGTTCGGAAGTCACGTTGGAGGCGAAGTAGACGGAAAATTTGAATGAACTTCATGTCAAACTGCAACTGGGCGTGCCCATGTTGCAGTTTTTTTGTCGGCATCCCGCGGCGGCAAGATGCGACTCATCTTGCTCCCCATCCGTTGGATGGCACCGGTATGAATCGCTCCGAAATAAACTTTTTCTATGCCGGTGTCCGTATTCTTAGAATCGGGTATAGAGGTTAAATTTCGGGTTCATCCGACATTTGGAGTGATGCGGGTCTAAAAAAGAAGAAAACCGCTGAACAAATTGTATATTTGAATTAGCACCAACAAATATGCAGCTATGAACAGCAGTTTTCTATATCATGCTTGGGAGTTGTATCACCACAAGTGTCTACGAGAGGAATACAAAGGTATGCAATCATCTTACATATCGAAAGTAAACGAGCTCCGAAATGCTGTCCCAAGTGCGGTCATCCCCATTTGGTGAAGAATGGTTTTCGCACTCGCTACTTTATCAGCTTTCCGATTGGAGGCAAAAAGGTAATTCTGCGTAAGAAAGTCCGCCGCTACAAGTGTAAGTGTGCGGATTGTGACTAGGATTGTCAGGAACGAATAACCTTTGCCCCGGACAGTCACTGTTACACTCGCCGATTTACAAGGTAGGTGGTCGACCTCTTGAAAGGGATGCCCCCTCAAAGACACAGCCCATCTTTTGGGCGTGTCGTGGGACACGATCAAAGAGATTCACACTCATTATCTTGAGTGTCGCTATGCTCCGCCCTCTCTTGAGAGAGTGGACAGTGTCCGAAAAGGGCATGCGTACAAGACCATTGTCGTTGACCTCAAGAGCGGTCGGATTCTCCATGTGGGTCAAGGCAAGGCAGCCGATGCTTTGGTCGGATTCCGGAAAAAGGGTCAGAAGGAAGAAGCTCCACATCAAGTATATCGCCATTGCTCTCTCGGCAGCTTTTATCTCCTCTGTACTTGAAAACTGCCCGAACGCTGTGCATGTCTTCGATCATTTCCATGTGGTCAAACTGATGAATGAGAAGTTGGACGAGATACGCAGGGCGCAATATAACCCTATGGAAAAAAGACATCAACAAGCGCAAAGTCTTTTCTATTCTGTGGTAGAGAGTTGTCCTTTATACTCATCTTTAAATTCCGTAACAGTCTGTCCCGTTTGTTTTTTGAAAAAGCGCATTAAATGTCCTGGCTCCGAGAAATTGAATTCGTATGCCAATTCACTGGTGGTTTTGTCTGTGAAGAGTATTTCATTCTTGATTTCTGCAAGCAGCCGTTGTTTCAGCAGATGAACGGCCGTTTGCCCATATTGTGCCTGTACAGATGCATTCAATGTGATGCGGCTGATATTCAGCATGGCTGCATAGTCGGCCACTTGCTGGTATTGGCGAATATGTTTTTCTAAGAGTTTTTTAAACTCAAAGGCATGGTGGTTCTTGGGAGTATCAAAAGGCAGATGGTATTGAACTGAATACCTGCGATTAAGGATCATGAGCAGGTAATGAAGCAAAGATACGATGATGTGGTAGCTGTCGGCAAGAGGATGGTTGAGTTCTTCTTTTATCCGCACAAGCAAGCGCTCATATTCTTGTTGTTCCATGGCAGTAGCCGACAAATAGGGTGGGAAATCTGTTTGGTAGCAATAAAGCAAACGATAAGTGAAGAACGAATCGGCAAGATAGATTGAAAGAAAATCATCACGGAATATAAGGAAACGATAATCCGTTTGGTTTTCATCAATGTGCCACTCCTGATGAATGTGCGGCGAAAGTATCAGCACCATATTGTCTTTCAACGCGATATGTTGAAAGCCATAACGCAACCATCCGGATGCTTTCCTAAAGAAAAACAACTCGAAGAAGTTGGTTTTGAAAGACGGATACTCCATCAATACTCCTCGCAAACGCTCGTGCGTATCGGTATTGATGTTGAAGTCTACACCACATTCCGTTTTGCTGAAAGGTACTTGTGTAAGTTGTTGGGGGTAACTCTCTAATTTCACGTAACAAATGTACGAATAATTAATGGCTTATCAAAATGGTAGAGCGTGTAATGCTAATGGTAGAATGTGTCTTTGTTTTATGCACTACCTTTGCACTCGTAATCAAAACAAATAGCATCATGAAAGAAATTCAAATTACAGAAAAAGGCAAGAACTTCACCACGGTAAACGTAGGTAAGTTGAATGAAATTGAGGAATATGAGTTGGCTATGGGGAATTTCTCTATCCCGGGAAAGGTGTTTGTCGGACATGCACTACAAGCAACAGGCGCAGAATTATCTTTCCAAAGCCTTGCAGCTGGGCAGGATTATGGCACACGCCATGCTCATAAAACCCACGAAGAGCTTATTTCATTCTTAAAGGTGAAGGAATTTTCGATGTAGACGGCAAACGATTTCCCGTTACCGAAGGAAGCATTGTGAGAATTGCACCCAATGGCAAACGTGCTTTCAAGAACACAGGCAGCAGTGAAATGCTCGTGCTTTGCGTACAATATAAGGCAAATTCGTTCTCTGATAATGATGAACCTCTGAAGGATGGTATTATGCTGGAAGCTAATGTCAAACTTTGATTTTGATAAACAATGAATATTCAGCAAATAAGGAACGCAACGATAATCGTTGAATATGGGGGGAAGAAAATTCTGATCGACCCCATGTTGGGAAAGAAAGGCTGCATGCCTCCTTTCCCCTTTAGTAGAAATCAACATCTGCGCAACCCACTTCATGAACTACCTTTTCCTGTAGAAGAGGTGCTAAAAGGTGTAGATGCGGTGTTGCTTACCCATCTACACGATGACCATATCGATGAGGCGGCCTATGAAATGATACCTAAAGATATGCGATTTTTTGTGCAAGACGAAAACGATCGGCAGGTGGTGATGTCGCATGGATTTAATCATGTGGAAGTTGTCGGCGACAATACAAGGGTTGGGGAAGTGAGCATACAAAAGGCCGAAAGCCAGCATGGTAATTTCATCATGAAGTATCCAGCCGGACATACAGCGGGTTATGTATTCACTCATCCACAAGAAAAGACGCTCTATCACGCCGGAGATACCATCTGGTATGCTGGTGTGAAGCGCAATTTGAAGCGTTTTCGCCCCGAGGTTATCACCCTTAATGCAGGTGGCAATGGCTTTTCGCTTGGGTGGACGCGTTATTATGAACGATGAAGATGTGGTAAAAGTTGCTGCAGCTGCACCTGATGCAAAGTTATTTGTGACGCATCTTGAAGGCGTGAACCATAATAGCGTGACGCGTGAAATGGTGAGAAAGCGTGCGGAAGTGGCAGGAATTTTAGACCGCGTCTTTATTCCTGAAGACGGTGAAACCGTGGAGAATTTATAAAGAATAAAGGAAGAAATATGGCAAAAACACTCATTGGGACGAAAGAGGTGCGTGGCATCATGACCAAGTCCAACCTCCCTGTTGGTGGCTATTCGGTGAATCCATACGTGGGTTGCACCCATGCTTGCAAGTATTGTTATGCCTCATTTATGAAGCGCTTCACAGGCCATAAAGAAGAATGGGGCACTTTCTTAGACGTGAAGCATTGGCCTGCAATCAAGAATCCGAAAAAATATGCCGGACAACGGGTGGTTATTGGATCAGTGACCGATGGGTATAATCCCGAAGAAGCAACGTTCCGCAGGACACGTAAACTGCTTGAAGAGCTCAAAGACAGCGATGCGGAAATACTCATTTGTACAAAGAGCGACCTCGTGTTGCGCGACCTTGACCTGCTCCGGCAAATGAAGAAAGTCACCGTATCGTGGTCAATCAACACGCTTGATGAGACATTTCGGGCCGACATGGACAAGGCTGTGAGCATAGAGCGGCGCATCGCAGCCATGCGAAAGGTCTACGAGGCGGGCATCCGAACCATTTGTTTGTGTCGCCCATCTTCCCTGGTATCACCAATTTCAAAGCTATCTTTCATGAAGTGAAAGATATTTGCGACCTCTTTTGGCTTGAGAACCTCAATCTGCGGGGTGGTTTTAAGGCTAACATTATGGGGTATATCAAATCATACTATCCCCATTTGTTCCCACTTTATGAAGAAATCTATTTGCATAAAGACCGAACATATTGGAAGCAATTGGAGAAAGAGGCCGCAGAAATGGCGCAGGAGGCTCAATGTAAGTATGTGGATAATGAATTGCCTTACGAACGAAGTCCCAAAGGACATCCCACGATAGTGAATTATCTTTATCACGAAGAAATCAGAGGGTCGGGAAATACGGGTAAAAGGAATGTTATGCAATAAAACAGATGCGTATCTCTACTGTTGATAGACTACTTGGAGAAGAACTACTGATAAGGCTTTCGGTATACTTGAAGGCCATTCCCTTCAATAGATCGACCACATACCTTGCAAAGCGACGAGTGTGGCTGTGACTGCTCGGAGCAAAGGTTATTCGTTGCTGACAATCCTAGTCACAATCCGCACACTTACACTTGTAGCGGCGGACTTTCATACGCAGAATCACCTTTTTGCCACCAATCGGAAGGCTGATAAAGTCGCGAGTGCGAAAACCATTCTTCACCAAATGGGGATGGCCGCTTTGGGGACAACATTTCGGAGCTCGTTTACTTTCGATATGTAAGATGATTGTATTCCTTTGTATTCCTCTCGTAGACACTTGTGGTGATACAATCCCCAAGCATGATATAGAAAACTGCTGTTCATAGCTGCATATTTGTTTGTACTAATTCAAATATACAATTTATTCAGCGGTTTTCTTCTTTTTAAAACCCCATCACTCCAAATGTCGGATAAAGCAAATGTTTCTTTATTCAATTCCAAATAGAGGTAAAGATATTTCCTTCATAAATACTTTGGAGTTCTTGCTCCGTAAGCAAGCGCATATGATTGTTTGTCATACTATAGAGGAATTATGAGTTGTGTGCCTTATGGCAAGTGTGAAATTAGGAATCAGAAACGAAATATGCAAAACCTTTCTGCTGTTATTTTCATTATCTGAATTCTTCTCTTCCTTTTGGCCAGAAAGCATTATCTTTGCATCATGTAATTACATTCTCTTTTATCATTATCTCCTAGATCCCCCTTGCTATATGATAAATCGCATTCTTATTCTCTTTTCAATAACCATTGTATCTATTCTCAGCTCGGCAGCACAAATACCCATAACATCCAAGAATAACTGGATTTATGTAGATGCCATGCTATCGTCTAAAGAGAAAAACGTCCGCACCTCGGCGATTATTGACACTGGGTGTACCTATTGTTTGATAGACTCCACCTTTGCCGCAAATTTACAACTCTCTACTATCGATACTACGTCTATAAGCTACAGCACGCAAAAGACCCCGATGTCAGTGTCTCGAGTAAACTTACCCCAACTTGCTATTGGAGAGAAAGTGTATAACAATGTTTTGTGCATCATCGTGGACTTGCAAGGAAAGGCTAAAGAATATGCCCCCTCCTTTATCATTGGTGCAGATATCATAAGCAGAGACTTGTGGAACATAGACCTTAAAAACAGTGTTTTATCGTTCCTCACAGAATTACCACAGCAAAAGCAGAAGATAAAATGGGCAAGCCGGAAAGCCATATTTCCTAATGACATCATACTTAAAGCAGAAGTTAATGGCAAAAAGGGATACTTCTTTTTTGATACTGGCAGTAGAAGAAATAAGATTCCTCAGTCTTTAGGTATAGCCGCAACTAAAACTCAACAAGAGCAAACGGCTAATATTGCAGAGTCCTTGAGCATAAAAGAGCTACAAGTTGTTGAGCAGGCACAACTAAAAGTTGGCTTTATTGATAAGGTAATAGACATGTTTTTTACTCCCGAGAAACAAGGTTATCTCAATGCACAATTCCTATGGGGCAAGTCTATTGTTCTAGACTACAAGAACAAATGTATATTCATTTTAGATTAAAGGCGAATAAAAAGATATGACACAAAGGCGAGATACAGTTTAACTACATCTCGCCTTTGTGCGTCTTGAGAAAGAATTCTCAGATGTCAAAAGAGCCTTTAAGCCCTCCGTTAGGACCAATTTGAGGTTCATTCTCTACGTAGAGAGTAAAATGCTTTTTAAGCCAATTCCAGATAGAAGTAAAGATATTACCTCCATAAATGTTATGGAGTTCTTGCTCCGTAAGCAAGCGCATATGATTGTTTGTCATACTATTGAGGAATTATGAGTTGTGTGCCTTATGGCAAGTGTAAAATTAGAAGTCAAAAATGAAACAGTCGAAACTTTCCTGCTGTTATTTTTTCGTTATCTGAATTCTTCTCTTCCTTTTGGCCAGAAAGCGTTATCTTTGCATCATACAATTACATTCTCTTCTATCATTATCCCCTAGATCCCCCTTGCTATATGATAAATCGCATTCTTGTTCTCTTTTCAATAACCATTGTATCTATTCTCAGCTCTGCAGCACAAATACCCATAACATCCAAGAATAACTGGATGTATGTAGATGCCATGCTATCGTCTAAAGAGAAAAACGTCCACACCTCGGCAATTATTGACACTGGGTGTACCTATTGTGTGATAGACTCCACCTTTGCCGCAAATTTACAACTCTCTACTATCGATACTGTGTCTATAAGCTACAGCACGCAAAAAACTCCGGTGTCAGCATCTCGAGTAAACTTACCCCAACTTGCTATTGGAGAGAAAGTGTATAACAATGTTTTGTGCATCATCGTGGACTTGCAAGGAAAGTTCAAGGAATATGCCCCCTCCTTTATCATTGGTGCAGATATCATAAGCAGAGACTTGTGGAACATAGACCTTAAAAACAGTGTTTTATCGTTCCTCACAGAATTACCACAGCAAAAGCAGAAGATAAAATGGGCAAGCCGGAAAGCCAGATTTCCTAATGAAATCATTCTTAAGGCAGAAGTTAATGGCAAAAAGGGATACTTCTTATTTGATACTGGCAGTAGAAGAAATATGCTTCCTCTGTCTTTGGGTATAGCCGCAACTAAAAATCAGCAAGAGCAAACGGCTAATATTGCAGAATCCTTGAGCGTAAAAGAGCTACAAGTTGTTGAGCAGGCACAACTGAAAGTTGGCTTTATTGATAAGGTAATAGACATGTTTTTTACTCCCGAGAAACAAGGTTATCTCAATGCACAATTCCTATGGGACAAGTCTATTGTTCTAGACTACAAGAACAAATGTATATTCATTTTAGATTAAAGGCGAATAAAAAGATATGACACAAAGGCGAGATATAGTTTAACTGTATCTCGCCTTTGTGTGTCTTGAGAAAGAATTCTCAGATCGTAAAAGAGTCCCTACCCCCTCCGTTAGGACCAATTTGAGGTTCATTCTCTACGTAGAGAGTAAAATGCTTTTTAAGCCAATTCCAGATAGAAGTAAATATATTACCTCCATGAATACTTGGAGTTCTTGCTCTGTAAGCAAACGCATATGATTTTTAGTCATACTGCGTGGGGGCTAGTGTTATGTGTCAATATTGATGATTGCAAAAGTAAGCACCACTTTGAATTGGCAAAGTTATTCATCATATCATTTTATAATGAGGCAGAAAACGCTCTCTATATCTTCTATATTTGATAAGAAACATCTATCTTTGAACTGAATTCATTTTCCCAATAACTATTATACAATGATTAGTCGTTCCATATCTCTGCTTTCAACACTCATCATCTCAGCGCTAAGTGTAGCAGCACAAGTTCCCATTACAATGAAAGGGCATTGGATTTCTGTAGGTTCTTCTTTTTCTTATGAAGGTAAGACATTTCCGGTGAACGCAATAATAGATACCGGATTCACTTATTGCGCTATAGATTCAACTTTTGCAGTTGACTCATGTGGTATAATCATAGATAACGAGAAAGAAGTATATAACACCGGTCTGCAAAATAAAGTTAGATACATGACCTTATCCTCACTTCAACTTTCGGGTAAAAGCTATGAAAAACTATATTGTTTTATTCTTGATTTTCGAGGGAAATTTAAAGAGTATGCTCCTAAATTCATTATAGGAGCAAATGTTCTAAAGCAAGAGTTATGGGAGTTCGATTTGAAGAACTTTATGCTACGTCCACAAGCCACTTCTACAAACTCAAAGCCTATATATATTCCTTGGAAGAATTACAATAAAAAAGACTCTCCATTTCTTGATGCTATCCTCATTTCTGCTATAATAGACAAGAAAAAGGGACTTTATCTTTTTGATCTAGGATCTCGCTTTAATAAGGTCTCTACTCAGATTGGATTTATTCCAACAGAATACAAACTAATCGAAAGGGCTTCATTTTCTAAGGCTTTGTCCTTGCAGGAAACTGGCTTCCTCGATGATGAGGTCGATGTTTCGGGCATTAAATACAAAACAAAGTTAGCTGTAACAGATGAGAATATCGGCACTTTAAATGCAGATTTTCTACAGGATACAAGATTTATTCTTAATTATAAAAAGAAGAGGTTGGAGGTTTATCAGTAGTGAAGCTAAGCGAGGAACTAATTAAGGTTCATCCGACATTTGGAGTGATGCGGCAATCGTGCAGCGCATATAGCCTTAGCTGAAAACAGCTTTCATCCCTAAAACCATAGGGCACTCTCTTCATCACCTTTATCTTATTGTTGATCCCCTCCGCTTTCCCGGTCGATATGGGGCAGTCGTACCACGCCAGAATACCGGTTCTATAAGCCATGATCGTGACGGCCATTTTCATCAACTGCGGCACTTTGCTCTCCTGCGCCTGTTTCACCCAATCGAGCATGACCTTTTCGGCTGCTTGTTTATTGGGCTGCATCCATATTTCTCTGAGCTGCTCTATGAGGTAGTAGGCCTGTGAGAGCAGTTTGTTCATGTCTAAGGCGTTGTCAAGCCTTGTTTTGTACTCCTTGTCGAAGATATCCGCTCCATTGCGCAGCAGTAGGTAGCGCGTCCCCTTCAAGACTTTGCGCTTGTTGATGTCCTTTTCCATGTTATATTGCGCCCTGCGTATCTCGTCCAACTTCTCATTCATCAGTTTGACCACATGAAAATGGTCGAAGACCTGCACGGCGTTCGGGCAGTTTTCAAGTACAGAGGAGATGAAAGCGGCAGAGAGATCGGTGGCGATATACTTGATGTCGAGCTTCTTGCATCTAACCCTTTTCCAAAATCCGGCCAAAGCATAGGCCGCCTTGCCCTGACCCACCTTCACCAAATGGGGATGGCCGCATTGGGGACAACATTTCGGAGCTCGTTTACTTTCGATATGTAAGATGATTGTATTCCTTTGTATTCCTCTCGTAGACACTTGTGGTGATACAATCCCCAAGCATGATATAGAAAACTGCTGTTCATAGCTGCATATTTGTTGGTGCTAATTCAAATATACAATTTGTTCAGCGGTTTCTTCTTTTTAGACCCGCATCACTCCAAATGTCGGATGAACCATAAACTTTTTCTATGCCGGTGTCCGTGTTCTTAGAATCGGGTATAGAGGTTAAATTTCGCATGCACGCCGTGTGAAGAAAACGTCCTCTCTCGCGCGTGCGCGTCAGGCGGTTTTCGTTTTTCCTCTTCACTCCTTCACCGAGTATGGGTAACTAGTTGTACAATAGAATGTTTGGGGTGAAGGATTTGGGCGTTTTCCTTCACCGCCAGTGCAACGGAGGAGAAACGGCAGTTGACGTGTTTTTGTTTTGTTGAAATAACAGTAGTTTTTCGGCGTTTGCGATTTTGTCTCTTGCAGAAGAAAGAGGTGAAGGAAAAAATAGCAAAGTCTTCACCCATAGTGCGCTGATAGCGAGTGACTTGCGGAGAGTGGGTGAAGGGGTGAAGACGAAAAAAGAAAACCAGCTGAAGCGCGCGTACGTACGCGCGCGTAGAGCGGACAGTGTGAAGGCTCTTGTTTCCGACGATCTTCGTGCGCGAAGTGGGGGAGGGGGAGAGGGAAAGTCGCCCGTTTGTGCGCGTTTGTTCCCGTGTTTTGCACAAAGCATTCGCGTTGCCGGGGGCGCTGCCGAGTGGGCATCACGGTGTGCGTTTTCCCTTCTTGTTCGGTGCGCTGCGTTGTGGAGACGATTGTGAGGGCGCCGGCCTCTCTACGTTGCCGCGGAGGGGGGGCTCCGCGATTCACCCGATCCACAGGAGGGCGACGACGGTGATCAGGGCGAAGCAGAGCATGTTGCGCGAGGTGATGCCCAGCATTTCGTTCATTTCACGACCGGGCGGCAGACTTTCGAAATAACGACTGCTCTTGCAGTGGAGCGCGAGGAAAATGGCCGACAGAAGCAGGAGCGCCCCCATGCGCAGACCACCGGCGAGACCTTCTGAACTGTTGAGCACCACCGTGGAGAAGGTGCAGGCCATGGCGAGTAGGCCGAGCAGGAGGTAGAGCCGATGGCCTGCCGGGCGCCCGATGAGCACAATCAGTGTGCGTTTTCCGGCTCGGCGGTCGTTGTCGATGTCGCGCAGGTTGTTCACCACGAGCAGCGTGTCGACCATGGCGCCGACGCCAATGCCGAGCAGGAAGGCCGTAGCGGTGAAACGGCCGGTGAGGGCAAAGAAGGTGCCGACCACCGGGACGATGCCAAAGAACACGAAGACGAGTACGTCGCCCAACGCGCGGCGGCTCAAGTGGGTGGTGTAGAGGAAGGCGCCTGCCATGCAAGTGGCGCCCGTCAGCACAAGGCCGGCGAGCAGTGTCAGTGGCGGGATGGGAAGGGCGCACAAAAGCAGGGTGGCGAGAGCCAGTCCCGTGAGCGCCGCCAGCACGAGGATGCCGACGATGCCGCGGGTCATGGCACGCGGAGTGATCCAGCCCTGTGCGCAGGCGCGTTCCGGTCCGAGGCGGTCGTTGCCGTCGGCGCCGCGACGGTAGTCGATGAGGTCGTTGATGAAGTTGGAGGCGATTTGCATCAGCGCGGCGAAGAGCGCACAGAGCCCACCGGCAACGGCTGCGTGCGGCTGGAGAGAAGCGACGTGGCCGGAGCGTGCGGCGGCGAGTGCCAAGGCTGCACCGGTGACCACCGGCACCAAGGCGCCGGATAACGTTTTGGGGCGTGCGGCCAACCACCAGGCGCGCAGCGGACGGGGCGAAGAAGTTGATTTCATGTTCGAGCGAAGTTAGCCGTTTTGCTTGGTTCGGCCAAAAAAAAACAGTACTTTTGCTTTGACTTCGCAGGGCTGTCGTCCTGTCGAGTCGAGGATTCCCCTAATCGCTTTTCCGTCATGCCCTACAATGAACATTTCCCTCGCGAAGGCCGTATTGAAACGATATGCGGTGGCATGTTCTCCGGTAAAACCGAAGAACTGATTCGCCGAATTAAGCGCGCGCGCATCGCACGTCAGGAAGTGGTGATTTTCAAACCTACCATCGATACGCGCTACAGCGAAGAGGAGGTCGTGTCGCACGATGCGCGTACGCTCGATTCGCAACCGGTGGCCACGGCCGCCGAGATCCTCACGGGGGTCGGTGCATGCCGATGTGGTGGGCATCGACGAGGCGCAATTCTTCGACGAGCAATTGGTGGACGTGTGTCGCCGGTTGGCCGACGACGGCAAGCGCGTCATCGTGGCCGGGCTGGACATGGACTTCCGAGGCGAACCCTTCGGGCCGATGCCGGCTTTGTGTGCCGTGGCCGAAGACGTGACCAAAGTGCATGCCGTGTGTGTGCGTTGCGGGCGGTTGGCGCAGTTCAGCCACCGGCTCGTGGCGGGAGAAAAACAAGTGATGCTCGGCGAACAACAAACCTACGAGCCGTTGTGTCGTTGCTGCTACAACGAAGTGACCCGAAAATAGGCGGCGCGGCCCGCTCGACGCCTCTGTCCGCCCCGGCCGTTGTGGCGCGGGCTGCATTCGGTCGGCTGAACTGCGGCCTACGCGACGAGGGGCACAGCGGGCACTCCGGCTCGGCGAAATATCAACGCTCCATATACCGAAAGTTATGAAAGTCCTTTTCTCATTTTTCCTCGTCCTGGTGTCGATGCTTCCGGCGTTCGGGCAGCAGGCACAAGAGGACTTGCGCACCGAGCGCCAGTTGGTGTTTCCCACCTTCCGGCAAGCCAAGGTGTTGCAAACCTTTGGACGCTTTGTCACGGCGAAAGCCAATGTGCTCTATCGTGACGGGGCGCTGTGTTTCATTGATCCGGCCGACGGCAAAGTGCGCAAGGTGGCCAATGCCAGCGTGCTCGGCGCGGTGTTTGACGACTCGATTCGCTACGAGCGCGTGGAGGGGGCGACGATGGGGCGCGTGGTAGCCGCGCAGGGCGTCAACAAGTTGCTCTGTGTCACTACGATCGACATGGATCGCTATCGCGAACTCACCTCCGGCTCGACCGACCTGCCTTTCGTTTCGCTCGATTCGGGCGGAGCCTTGCCCGATGTGTTCATGGACCTGAGCGGGACCGAACAGCGGGCCAACAAGGGATTCCCGCTCAAGCGCACCTACTATTTCTCGCTGCGCGGCAAGATCGTGCCGGCCAAAGAGCGGATGGTGAAGAAGGAGGTGCGCGACGACATGAAATTGGCCTTCAAAAACCTCATGGAAGACCGGTGGTGGAGCTGGCAAGACGAGAAATCGTTGCAGCGACTGCTGATGTTCTTCCCGGAATGAATCGAACGCCTCCCGCGCCTCCGCGTGTGGAGGTGGAACCACACAGGACAAAAAGTCGTTTCTCCTTGTGAGCACAAGGAGAAAGGCTGTTGACGTACGTATTAGACATGTCTACGATACTCTTTCCCTCGCCGATATTCGGCCCGGTACACAGTCGTCGGCTCGGCATTTCGCTGGGTGTGAACCTGCTGCCGGCCGATGGAAAATACTGCACATTTGATTGCATCTATTGCGAATGCGGCTTCAACGGCGACCACCGCACGCGTTCGCCTTACCCCACCCGAGCTGCAGTGGCGCAAGAGCTGGAATCTACCCTCGAGCGCATGCAGCGCGACGGGCGCGGCCCCGATGTGATCACCTTTGCCGGCAACGGCGAACCCACTATGCACCCTGATTTCGCGGGGATTATCGAGGATACGATCGCGCTACGTGATACCTATTTCCCCGAAGCGAAGATCAGTGTGTTGAGCAATGCCACCTTCAGCCGACGACCGGCTGTTTTTGCGGCCTTGCGACGGGTGGACAACAACATTTTGAAGCTCGACACGGTGTCGCCCGACTACATTGCGCACGTCGATCGTCCACAGGTGAAGTATGATGTGGACGAACTGGTGAAGGGTTGTGTGCATTCGAAGGAAAGGTGCAAATACAGTCGCTTTTCATGACGGGAAGTTACGACGGAAAGTCGGTCGACAACACCGGCGACGAGTATGTGGAACCTTGGTTGGAAAAGTTGCGGTTGATTGCGCCCGAAGAGGTGTATGTTTACACCATCGACCGGGATACGCCGGCTAAGGGGCTGCGCAAGGCCGCGCCGGAGGTGCTCGACGGCATTGCGGAACGCGTGCGCGCACTCGGTTTGAAGTGCCAAGTGTCCTATTGAGTGCGACCGAGCTTCGATCGTGGGCGGAAAGCAGGCCGCAAGCCCGTGTTTTTCTTCTCTTTTATTGATGCCGATGACAGATCATACGACAGATCAGTGGAAACAAACCCCTTTGTTACAGGCGGTTCGTGATTTTCTCGCAGCACGCGAGACGAGCGCGAACCGCCCGTTGTATTGTGCGCTGAGCGGCGGAGCTGATTCCGTGGCAATGGCCTGTGCGCTCCGATTGCTGGGGCTGTCTTTTACGGCCGCTCACGTGAATTTCCATCTTCGTGGGGAGGAGAGTGAGCGCGACGAACGTTTCGTGCGGGATTTTTGCCGGCGGCACGACATCCCGTTGCGGGTGCGCCACTTTGATACCCTCAACGAGGCGCAGACCTCGGGCGAAAGTATCGAAATGGCGGCGAGACGCTTGCGCTATGCGTGGTTTTCGGAATTAGATGGTCCTATTTTTGTGGCCCATCATGCCGAAGATCAGGCAGAAACGCTGTTGTTGCGCTTGTTGCGCGGTTCGGGATTGCGTGGGCTCGCGGCGATGCGCACCGTTCGTGCCGACGGGGTGTGGCGACCGTGGTTGAAAGTGCGCAAAGCGGAGATTTTGGATTTCCTGAATGCGTTGGGACAGGCGTTTGTGACCGATAGTTCGAACGCCGACACACAGTTTCGGCGCAACTTCGTGCGTCACCGTGTTTTGCCTGTGCTCCACACGTTGAACCCACGTTCGGTCGCCACGTTGAGCGAAACGACCGAGCGTTTGCAGGCCGCTCTTTCGGTTTATGAGGTGGGACTTGCGGCCCTCGATGCGGAATGTTGGCTGGAAAATGGCGGTGACCGTGAGGTCATTTCGCTCGCTGCTGTGCGGCGGCGCGGTGCTGCGGGGCGAGAATGGTTGCGCGAGCGTTTATCGCAGCGAGGTTTCACCGCTGAAGTGGCCGTGGCGGTGCTGTCGGCTCGTAGCGGTGCGCTTTTCGAAGGGAGAGACGTTTGCGCGGCAGTGCACGGCGATCAGTTGCTGCTACAACCTGCGGAGCGGGCACCCCTTCCGGCGTTCGATGCGCGGAGCTATTCGCGTCCGAAGGACTTCGTTCCGGCTCGCGCTGCCGATCGGATTACGATCGACGCCGATGCCGTGGTTGGCGATCTCTGTATTCGAGGCGTGGCCGCCGGCGATCGTTTTGCTCCCTTCGGCATGCCGAAGGGCACGAAGCTGGTGAGTGACTATCTCACCGACCGACATCGTTCCGTTTTGGAGAAGCAGGCGGCAGCGGTGATTTGCGACGAGCGCGGCATTGTGTGGCTGGTAGGCGAAACGGTGGATCGGCGAGTCGCCGTCCACCGTTCAACACAGACTATTTTGGACATTCGTTTGTTGCCTCCAGACCGAGAGGCGTAACCTTCGCGAGGCGATTGCGGACTTAGGGTTGCAGCTGCAATTTCCCGTCGACAATAACCAAGCGGTGGCCGGCTGCTCCCGTTTCACGGGCGTTTTTGATCAAACGGCGGCCGGACAGATCGAAGGTGAGGCCGTTGCGGAGCGGTTGCGTGCGCTTCGCGGACGAAACACCCGAGGGAACAGGGCGATACACCAGTTGTGCGCCGAGGAAATCATTCAGGTGAATCGGTTCTTTCTCGTCGATGTCGGGCGAAGAGACGAACTCGAAACCTCTGAGTGCGGGCGCCTTGAAGGTGTAGTCGGTCCCGGCGGGAATCGGCAGGAATCGGTCGGGCGCGATGAGGCTGTCTTTTTCGTCGACAAAGGAGGTCGAGAGTCCGAAATAGATGCGTGGCCGGTATTTGGAGAGGCGTACGGCGAAGACGCGTCCGTCGGCGGCGTGAAGGATGTGCTGGTTCGCCTTTTTGTTCCCGTCTTTCACAATGGAGAAGGCCATCGGTCGGTCGCCCGTTCGCGCGGTGCCGTCGGGAAGGATGTCTGCGATATAGCAATTTCCCATTTCGTTGTAGAAGGTCCAACCGTCGTCGGTGGAACGCATGATCCAAGTGGCGGCGGGCGTGTGTCCTTCGGCAGAAAGCGGGAGTAATTTCACTTTCGAAGAGTCGGCGGTGCACCACACGCGAGGCTGTTCTTCGGGGGTGAGCATTACCACGCTCTGATCTTCGGCTAGCTCGTCGATGGCTTCGTTGGAAAGTTGTGAAAACCCACTGAATCCGGTCGTTTCATATTGCATAGTGAGATGTTCGCTGGTGTGAATGCACACATTGCTCCCCACTTCGCTGTAGTCCACGCATTTATAGTAAGGAATAGAGGGCGCTTTCAGGTAGAAACATTCGCCGGCGGGTGTTTTAATGGTGTCGCGACCGATGAGGTTCCCGTGTTTGTCGACGCAGGTGATGTAAATGTATTGATAGTTGGTGCCCGCCTTCGCCAACGTGGCGAACAGGCAGAGCGCGGTGAGGGTGAAGAGACGGAAAAAACGATTCATGTGGATTGATGTGGAGAGGTGAGTGGACAATACCTGGTGAATGAATTAGATTGCTTTGTGAGAGGATAGAAAATGTGCCGCGTGTGAGTTGACTACCTCGTGAAAGAACGAACAGTATCCGGTGAACGAGTAGGTTGCTTCGTGAAAGCACCATCGGCACGCCGTGAATGAACTAACTATTCCCCGCTAACGGATGAAATGGAAACTTGTGAGGCAGAGTTTGCCAAGCACAGGTACAAAAATACGGCGTTTTGCAAGAAAATCCTCCACTTCGTTTCTGAAAAAAACGGAACGCGCACGATATTTTTGTCGTGCGCGTTCCGTTGGTGGGGAACTTGTTTTATTTTTCGGGTTCAGAGTTGACTCAATTCGGTCTCCAACGCTTCCATTTCCGCGCGAAACACTTTGTTCATCGCCATCTGTTTCTCCATTTTCGCGCAACTGTGCACGATGGTCGAGTGGTCGCGTCCGCCGAGGGCGCGTCCGATTTGTGCGAGTGGCGTTTCCGTGTATTTATGGGTGAGGTAGCACACCAAATGGCGCGCTGCCACGACCGGCGCCTTCCGGGTTTTCGATCGCAGGTCGGTGAGTTTCATGTCTTTCCGCTCACAAACGAAATTCATGATGGTTTCCATGTTCAACTCTTTTCGCGCTTGATTCACCAAACGGGGAATGATGCGTTTGGCCAGGTCGATGTCAATGCAGCAAGCGCCGCTATTGCCCATCGAGAAGGCCAACATTGAATTGACCATCCCCTGCAATTCGCGCACACTGTCCGACACATTTTCGGCAATGTATTGTACCACTTCTTCGGGGAAGGAGGTGATGTTCTCGCGCCGCAGTTTGTCGTGCAGAATGTCTCGGCGCAGCTGCAGATCCGGTCGTTGGATGTCGATGGTGATGCCCCATTTCAATCGTGTGAGGAGGCGCTCTTCGATTCCCTCAAATTGTGAAGGTGGCCGATCGCAGGTGATGATGATTTCCGCTTCAGCGACTGGAGATGGTTGAAGATGTGGAAGAAAACATGCTGTGTCTTTTCCGTTTTGATCTCCTGGAAATCATCAATAATCAGTACATCGATGGTTTGATAGAAGTGCACGAAATCGTTCACCTTGTTGGTGCGCACCGCATCAGTGTATTGGGTGCGGAAGGTGGCCGCCGAGACAAACAGCACGCGTTTTTCGGGGTGATGCTGTTTCACTTCCAATCCGATGGCCGTGACCAAGTGCGTTTTCCCGACCCCCGAAGGCCCGTAAAGGAAGAAGGGATTGAAGGTTTGGTCGTTGAGTCGCGCTGCAATGGAACGTGCGATGTTGAGCGCCTGCTGGTTGCTCTCGCCCTTGCAAAAACGTTCGAAAGTGTACTCTTCATTGAGAAACGACTGCATCGCTTCCCCCTTGGGCGCGGTGGGTTGCGCGGCGTTGGGCGCATCGGGTGTGTTGCGCGTGTTGGGACGCTGCACCGAGGCCTTCCCCGCATTGGCATTGGGGTCCTCGTCCACTTCCAGCTTCCATTGCACTCGCGTGCCGCGTCCGAACGTCTCGTAGATGGCCTGTTCGAACGGCACATGCAAGGCTTCACCATTTCTTCAGCAAAAACTCTGCTGGGGATGCCGATGTAGAGCACCCCTTGAGTGAACGCGTGGAATTTCAGCGGACGCGTCCATGTGTTGAAGAGTTCCGGTGAAATCTTCTGTTGCAGCGCTTGCATACAAGCGTTCCACAAATCTTGCATAGTCTGTTGTGCCTGAGAAAGTTGTAAAGTCTTGAAAGGCCACTTTTCGGCGGTTGGCGAAAAGACCGACGCGAAATTACAAAAAAAAGCGCACTTACGCCTCTTCTGCTGCGAGGGAAGCGGCCGACTGCTCATGCGCTTCGTTCAGCATATCGTCCGGTTCTTTCAGGATGTAGCGTTTGTAGTAGGCAAAGATAATCGTTGTGAGCGGCAGCGCAATGATCAGGCCGATGATGCCCGCCATGTAGCTCCAAATGGAGAGCGAAAGGAGCACCATGGCAGAGGACAATCCCATGATTTTCCCCATGATGCGCGGCGTGAAGACCGTGTCTTGCAGCACCTGCACCACAATATAGACCAGCAGCACCAGCGCCATCAATCCCCAGAAGGAGCGTCCGGTATCCGACATCTCCATGAGAGCGAGAACCGCAGCCGGTGCAAAGCCCACTACTTGCACGTAGGGAATGAAACTGATGAGTCCCACGAAAAGCCCCATCCCCAAGGGCATGGGCAGGCCGATGATCCAGAATCCCAACGTGAACATGACGCAGTTTGACAAAGCCACCAGCGCCTGACCGCGGAAATACCCCCGCATGTTGTTTCCCAAATCCTCCGAGAGTCGGCGAAAAAAATTACGTTGTGTGCGGGGAAGCCAATTGATCCAAGCCGTGGTGTAGTAGTCGTAGTCGAGTAAGAGGAAAAATAGGTAGAGCGCACCGAAGGCCGCGCCCACCAAACTCATCACCAGGTTGGCCGTCGAAACCAACATGTTCCACACGTGCGGCAGCGTTTCACGAATGGTTTTCATGAGATTGTCGCTGCGCAGCATCGATTGAATCTTTTCCTGGTCGAGCCACTGCTGCATCAAATGATCCAGCCATTCGGGCAAATGAATATTGCGGATGTGTCCCGAAGCCAGATAGCTCAACAAGGCCTCTTTGATTTGCGTCACCCCGTCGATGAGGGGCGGAATGATCAGCCACGCCACCGCACTGGCCAGTCCGATGAGCAGCGCCAAGGTGATCAAAACCGACAAAACGCGCGAACGCAAACGGCAAGTATTCTGGAAAGTTGACCACAGGCGCCAATATCCAGGCGATGGCCCAAGCCGCAAAAAAAGGAATGAGCACGGGGCTGAGCCAGCGCAAACCCAAAACGAGAACGGTGATCACTGCAAGGAACAGCAGACCACGGATAAAACGGTCGAAATCGATGACGGGTTTCAGAAAATCCATGTGATCAATATAATAAGGAGTGCGGAATGCAAAGGTACAATCTTTTCCACAGCCCGCTCAAAGTTTTTCGCGTTTTATTTGTATCAAAACAGAGAAACGACTATTTTTGCAATTAGCGGTGCGGCGTTTTTTCGCGTCAAGTCCGCCACATTCAGCCCGATACACCGCCATGCTCTATCTCGTTCCCACCCCCGTTGGCAATCTCGAAGACATCACGTTGCGCGCGCTTCGTATTTTGAAATCTGTCGACCTCGTACTCGCCGAAGACACGCGCACCAGTGGTGTTCTGTTGAAGCACTACGACATCAGCGTTCCGCTGGTGAGCCACCACAAGTTCAATGAGCACCAAACAGCCGAGGCCTTCGCTGCCCGTCTCGAAGCGGGCGAGCAGATGGCACTCATCAGCGACGCCGGCACGCCCGCCATCAGCGACCCCGGCTTCCTCCTGGTTCGTGCGGCCGTGGCGCGTGGAGTCGAAGTGCAATGTCTGCCCGGCGCCACAGCCTTTGTGCCGGCCCTCGTCGCCAGCGGTCTGCCTGCGATCGTTTCTGTTTCGAAGGATTCCTGCCGCAGAAAAAAGGCCGCAGTTCGAAGCTCGAGAGCCTGGCTGGCGAACCGCGCACCCTCATCTTCTACGAAAGTCCGCATCGCGTGGTGCGCACCCTCGGGCAGTTCATCGAAGTGTTCGGCGGCGAGCGTCGTTGCAGCGCCTGTCGTGAGATCAGTAAGGTGCACGAGCAAAGTGTTCGCGGCACCTTGACCGAAGTGCTGAATCACTTTGAGCGCGAGGAACCCCGCGGCGAATTTGTGCTCGTCGTCGAGGGAGCTCCCGCCGCCGACGAAGCCGCCGTGCGTAAAGCCGAGCGCCGTGCGCGCCGCAGTCGCCCCACCGATCCCATCACCGGGCAACCGCTCGATGAGGCCCCCGACACCGGTGCCCGACGGTCGAAACACCACGCCGGCACCCGCTAAACATCCCATCCAAGTTGAATCCCACTAAACAACAGCACCATGAATAAAATTGTGATCCTGCTGGTTGCCCTCCTCGGGGTAAGCCTTTTCACCGCCTGTGAAACCAAAAAGCAGCAAGAAGCCACCGCAGCCACCACGCCTGCCGATTCGCTGAAGCAAATCATCAACCAAAAAGACACGGAACTCAATGACATGGTCACCACGCTCAACGAAATCCAAGAAGGTTTTCGTCAAATCAACGAGGCACAGGGCCGTATCAGCGTGGAGCGTCGCAAGGGCGAACAAAACAACCGCGAAGCCATCATCGAGGACATGCAGCTCATTCGCCGCACCCTCAAACTCAACAACGAACTGATAGCCAATCTTCGCCAACAAGTCAAGTCGTCGAAGTCCAACAACTCGAAATTGCGTGCCACCATGGAGGCCACCATCTCCTCCCTCAATGCGCAACTCACCGACCTCAACAAGCAGGCCGAGGATCTGCGAGCCCAGTTGGCGCAGAAAGACATCAAGATCGCCGAACAAGGACAGCAGATCGACAACCTCAAAGGCAATGTCAATGAACTCTCGGTGCAAAACGAAACCAAGGCACGCACCGTCTCCGCGCAGGACCGTGAACTCAACACCGCTTTCTACGTCTTCGGCACGAAACGCGAACTCAAAGAACAAAACATCCTGCAAGGCGGAGAAGTGTTGCGCAACGGCAATTACAACAAAGACTACTTCACGAAAATCGATATCCGTGTCGATCGTATCATCCATCTTTATTCCAAGAGCGCCAAACTCATGACCGCGCATCCCGAAGGTTCCTACACGCTCGATCGCGATGCCCAGGGACAATACACCCTGCGCATCACCGATCCCAACCGGTTTTGGAGCGTGAGCAAATACCTCGTCATCGTCGTAAAGTAAGCGCGTCTCCTCTCCTCGTTTCTGCACACCCGGTTCGCCGCGCACCCTGTTGCGCCGTGAATGGCGGGCGTGGAAACGTGCGCACACAGCCCAAAAACTATCGTTATGAAATCCCTCATTCCTCATATTGCCTCCACGCGTCGCGGCGGTCGCCTTTTCGCACCGCTTGGCGTGATGGTAGTCGTCGGCAGTCTGCTCTTCTCGAGTTGCTCGAGCTACGACAGCTTCAGTCGCACCACCACCGGCTTCTACCTGGGCTCCATATTCGGTTCCGCCGTCGGCGGCATCCTCGGCGGTTCACGCGGTTCTGATTTTGGTACCGTGATCGGCGGAGCCACCGGTGCGGCCCTGGGAGCAGCCAGTGCAGAGTCGGCCCGCAAGGAGCGCGAGGAATATCGCCGCGAGCGCGCCGAACGTCAATATCCCTATCCCACGCGCACCCCGTCCACCGACGAGGCCGCGGAGAGCGGCATCAGCTACGGCCGTTTCGAGTCGGCGCGTCCCACTCCGGTGCTGCCCGGCAACTTAGAAGTGACCAATATCGTCTTTGCTGACGCCAACGGCGACCGTGTGCTCCAGCCCGGCGAACAGGCCGAAATCACCTTCGATATCTACAACCGCGGCACTTCGCCCGTGCGCAATGTCACGCCCTTGGTCACGTCGGACTACGAACGCATCAACGTCTCGCAACCGGCCATCATCAGCGAAATCCTTCCCGGACAGGGCTTCCGCTATCGTGCCGCCGTGCTGGCGCGCAGTAACGCCAAGACCACTCCGGCCGTCTTCAAAGTGGCTTTTCCCGACGGACAGGGTCGCCAGGTCGAGGTACGCCGCTTCACGGTCAATGTGGTGCGGCCCTAAGCCGTCCGGCGTTAGACCGAATGCCCGTTAGGGCCGAGCACTCGACGCACGTCATTTTTTTTGAACCGCATCGTTTTCGTCGCAGAGACCAAAGTCGAGGCCGTGTCGCAACCCCTGTTGCGCACGGCCTCGATGCGTGTCGGTACGCGGTGCGCGAGGCGGCAAAGAGGCGCGGCGGCGGCCGTTGCAATGCTCTCGACGAAGCGAATGATCGAGCTTCTTACTCGGTCTTCGAGGCGCCGGCTCGCCTTATTTCGGAGCGGGTGGAAAACGTCGGAAAACTAACGCCTTCTCGCGTGCGCGCGTCAGGAGGTTTTGTGTTTTTCCCTTCACTCCTTCACCCATGTGTCGCAATTGGATGTGTCACAGTTGATTAGGGGTGAAGGCTTTTGCTTTTTCCCTTCACCCTTTCGTCGACACACAGACCGCGGCAAAACCTTCACCCGCAACGGCATGATTTAGAGTCGAATCATCGCAAAGGTGAAGGGTGAAGATGAAATCGAAAATCGGTTGTGTACGCATTATGCGCGTGTGCGAGCGCGACAGCGCCTTCACCTTCACCCTTTCGTCGACGGGGGGCGAGGTTCGGCGAGGTGTCGCAACGGGTAGGGAACTATGGGGTGAATCCTCCCTGTTTTCGTCCCATAGTCCCCCGTTTTTCCGGCGCGTCAGCATCGCTCGTCTCGAATCTTTCGATCGTCTGCAAAAATATCTTCTCATTCTCGGGCTTATTCTCGTGATTTTGTGTAACTTTGTCCCCAAATCTATGCGCATGCCCCTGCGGTATGCCGTAAGTCATTGAGAATAAAACAATAACAATACAATAATCACAAATGGCAGCATTACAGAAAATCAGAAGCAGCTCCTGGATTCTCATCCTCATGGCGGTCGGCATGTTTCTGTTCATCCTCACCATGGTGCTGGACTCCAATACCATTTCGGCATTGACGAACAGCAGCCGCAACGTTGGAGAAGTCTACGGCAAGAGTCTCTCGGCCGAAGAATTTTCAGACATGGTGAACGAAGCTTCGGAAGTGATGAAGCTTCGCAACGGCGGTACGCTTACCGACGAACAAACAGACATGGTGCGCAACCAAGTCTGGAACGACTATGTGCAATACGAACTCGTGAAGCACGAGTGTGACAAGCTCGGCGTCGAGATTACGGAAAAAGAAGTGCAAGAAGCGCTCCGACAGGGTAGTGCGCAGGCCTTCCAAAACCTGCCGATGTTCATGGGCCAGACCGGACGCTTCGATTACACGGCACTGCAAGCTTTCTTCAAGCAGGTCAAGAGCATGAAGGGGCAGAACCTGCCGCCTGAAGCTGCCGAGCAGATCAACACGATCCAAAAGCTTTGGGCTTACACCGACAAGCAGCTTCGTCGCGAACTGCTCATGACCAAATACCAGTCGCTGCTCATGGCTTCGGTGACGACCAACCCGGTCAGCGCCAAAGCGCAGTTTGACGCGCGCACGCAGTCGGCCAATGCCCTCGTGGCCGCTTTCCCCTACGGCAACATCTCCGATAAGGAAGTGAAGGTCGAAGATAGCGACTTGAAGGCGGTCTACGATCGTTTCAAGAAGCTCTTCCGTCTCGACAATGAAGTGCGCGATCTGAAATTCATCGACTATGTGGTCAGCGCCAGCCCCGCCGATCGCAAGGCTGTGGAGCAACAGGTGCAAGGCATCTACGAGAAGCTCTCGGCCGGCGAGGATCCTGCTGCAGTGATCAATGCTTCGAAGAGCCAGACGCGTTTCATCGATCTTCCCTTGGCTGCAGAGGCCTTCCCCACCGATGTGCGTCAGGAACTCGAATCGATGAGCGCAGGAAGCATGAAAGCCCCCTACGTCAACGACCAGGACAACACCTACAACGTGGTGAAGCTCATTTCCAAAGTGCAGGCCCCCGACTCTGTGGCCTATCGTGCCCTCAGTGTACAAGCTACCGAAGCAGGGCGCGCAGATTCAATCCTGAAGGCGCTCAACGGCGGTGCCAAATTTGAAGACGTGGCCAAGAAAATGGGCATGCGCAGCGACACCACTTTGGATCAACACCGCTCAAGTCACTGCCGATCAGTTGACTCCCGAGACGGCCAAGTTCGTCAACGAGCTCTACAATGCACCGCTCAACGCCTACAAAGTGGTAGACGTGCAGGGCGCCAAAGTAGTGCTGCAAGTGGTGAATCGCAAGGCGATGAAGACGAAGTATGTTGCTGCCGTGGTGAAAGTGCCCATCAATTTCTCGAAGGCAACCTACGACGCCGCTGTCAGCAACATGAATCGCTTCTTGGCCTCCTGCCACGATCTGGCCTCGTTCGAGAAGCAAGCGCCCAAGAGTGGTTACCAAGTGCTGAACGCCGATGCCTTCAGCGCCTCTGCCGGTCTCATCGGTGCGAGCGGTTACAACCCCGGCATCCGCGGTTCGAAAGAAGCCGTGAAGTGGGCTTTCGACGAAGCCAAAGAAGGCGAAGTTTCCCCGCTCTACGAAGTGGGCGAAGCCAACAACCACTTGCTCGTTGTCGCTCTCTCGAAAGTGTACAAGAAGGGCTATATGCCCTACGACAACAAGCAGGTGAAGGACTACCTCACCGCAATCGTCAAGAGCGAGAAGAAGGGTGAGCTCGCTGCCAAGAAATGGGGCGGCATCAAGAGCATCGAGGCTGCGAAGGCTAAGGGTGCCATTGTCGACTCGCTGAACAACGTCACCTTCGCCGGTGCGAACGTCGTTTCTGCTGTCGGTGTACCCGAACCTGCCCTCACTGCCGCAATCTCCGCAGCGAAGAAGGGTGCCACCACGCCCCTCGTGATCGGAACCGAAGGTGCCTACCTGGCTCAAATCCTCTCGAAGGGTTCGAACACCAGCGAGAAGTTCGACGTGAAAAGCGAAATGGCCATGCAGCAGCGCGGTTTGTTGCAGGTGATGGGTCAATCCATCCTCGGTGTGCTCAGCCAGAAAGCCAATGTCGTTGACAAACGCTACAAGTTTTGATTGAAACGCCGCGTTTCCCCTAATTCATCAATAACCACGGAGTCGGAAGTCCAGCGCTTCCGACTCCGTGGTGCTTTCTCTTTGTCCAGCCGTAGTCCATTCATTCCCCACTCATGGAACTTAACGAATTACTGTCTCTCTTCGATCATCATCCCGGCGTGCTCCGACTGCGCGAGCAGTTGTCGGCTCGCCGCCCGCGCGTGCGCCTGGAAGGTTTGCGCGGTTCTTCCGCCGCCGTGGTGCTTGGAGCCGCCGCGCAGACATCGAGCGATTTTTTCCTCGTCGTGGGCGACGATGAGGAAGAAGCGGCCTATTTCTACAACGACCTGCGTCAATTGCTCGGCGAGCACACAGTGTTGTTCCTCCCCTCCTCCTATCGTCGTGCGGTGAAGTACGGCCATCGTGACACGGCCGGCGAAATTCTGCGCACCGATGTGCTCTCGCGTTTGTCGGGGCGCGCTGCCGGCGCCGAAGCGGGCGAAGCGCTTTTTGTCGTGACGTTCCCTGCTGCGCTGGCCGAACGCGTAGCTCCACGCGTGTCGCTCTCAGCGCGCAGTTTGTCGCTCAAAATTGGCGAATCGCACGACGTGATCGAACTCACCCATCGTTTGGAGGAGCTGGGGTTCCGGCGCAAAGACTACGTTTACGAACCCGGTGAATATGCGCTACGCGGTTCGATCCTCGACATCTTCAGTTACTCTTCAGAGTACCCCTATCGTATCGACTTTTTCGGCGACGAAGTGGAGAGCGTGCACTCGTTTGAGGTGCAGACCCAGTTGTCACGCTCGGTGGTGGAGGGAGCGCAGATCGTGCCGAACGTTGAAGGCGATGCGAGCAGCGAACAGTTGGTACCGATCACCGATTATTTCTCACAGGAGCCGGTGGTCGTGGCACACGATCTCCAATTTGTGTGCGACCGCGTGCAGCAGATTTTCGACGAGGGGTTTGCCGACCAAGCTTTGGCCGAACAAGCTGCCACTTCGGAGATGGAACTGTCTGAAGTCTATGCCCGTTTTGCCGCTTCGCGTCTGTTGGTGAACGGCAAGGAGCTGCAATCGCAATTGGCGCGCGGCATGTATTGGCAGTGGTCGAAAGCGACGGACCAGACGAAGGCTGCGGGCGGAGAAATCGTGCCGACGGTGGTGTTTCACACCCAACCGCAGCCACTCTTTCACAAGCAGTTCGAACAGGTGCTTGCGGCATTCCGGTCGTTGATCGCCGACGGGCAGCGCATCTATGTGCTGGCCGACAGCGAAAAGCAGCAAGAGCGTTTGCGCGACATCCTCGGGGAGTTGTCACAGGCGGAGGGGGGCGCACCGGGGGCTTCGCTTTTCACGCCCGTCCACCTCACCCTCCACGAAGGGTTCGCCGACGCGGAGGTGGCTGCCGCCTTCTACACCGACCACCAAATCTTCGATCGTTTCCACAAGTACAATTTGCGTTCCGACCACGCGCGCAATGCCAAGATGTCGCTCACGCTCAAAGAGATTCGTCAGTTTGAGCCGGGCGACTATGTGGTGCATGTCGATCACGGGGTGGGGCAGTTTGTCGGACTCATGCGCATCCCGGGTAGCGATGGGGCCATGCAGGAAGTGATCAAGATCAAATATCAGAACAACGATGCGATTTTCGTGTCGATCCACGCGCTCCACAAAGTCTCGAAGTACAAGGGGAAGGAAGGCACGCCGCCCCGGCTTTCGCATCTCGGCACCGGCGCGTGGGAACGCCTCAAAGAGCGCACGAAGAAGAAACTCAAAGACATTGCGCGCGATTTGATTTTGCTTTACAGCCGCCGACGCGCCGAAAAAGGTTTTGCTTTTTCGCCCGACAGTTTCTTGCAACAGGAGCTCGAAGCCTCTTTCGCCTATGAAGACACGCCCGACCAGTTGCGGGTGACGCGACAGGTGAAGGCTGACATGGAGCAACCGCGTCCGATGGACCGCCTGGTATGTGGCGATGTGGGTTTCGGCAAAACCGAAATTGCGGTTCGCGCCGCTTTCAAGGCGGCCACCGACGGCAAACAGGTGGCGGTGATGGTGCCTACCACCGTTTTGGCACTGCAGCATTACAAAACATTCGCCAAACGACTGAAAGATTTCCCGGTGCGCGTCGATTACCTTTCGCGTGCCCGCACGACGGCGCAAACCAAGGCGCTGCTCAAGGATCTGGCCGACGGACAAATCGACATCCTCGTCGGGACGCACAAGCTCATCGGGAAAACGGTGAAATTCAAAGACCTCGGGTTGCTCATCATCGATGAGGAACAGAAATTCGGTGTCTCGGTCAAGGAACGTCTGCGGCAGCTCAAAGTCAATGTCGACACGCTCACGATGTCGGCGACGCCCATTCCGCGCACTTTGCAGTTTTCGCTCATGGGCGCGCGCGATCTCAGTGTCATCAACACGCCGCCGCCCAATCGTCACCCCATTCGCACGGAAATTCATACCTTCGGCCATGAGATCATTGCCGATGCGATCAATTTCGAACTCAGTCGCAACGGACAGGTTTATATCGTCACCCATCGCATTGCGCAACTCACGCACATTGAGCACCTCATTCATAAGTATGTGCCCGATGCACGCGTGGTGGTGGGGCACGGACAGATGGAACCGGCCAAGTTGGAAAAGGTGATTCTCGATTTCGTCAACCACGAGTACGACGTGCTGTTGTCAACAACCATCATCGAGAACGGTATCGACGTCCCCAACGCGAACACCATTCTGATCGACAATGCACAGCATTTCGGGCTTTCGGACCTGCACCAAATGCGCGGTCGTGTGGGCCGCGGCAGTCAGAAGGCTTTCTGCTATCTCATGGCGCCCCCGCTCAGCGCATTGCCCGATGACAGTCGACGCCGACTGCAAGCCATCGAGAATTTCTCTGATCTGGGCAGCGGAATCCACATTGCCATGCAGGATCTCGACATTCGCGGTGCCGGGAATCTACTGGGTGCGGAGCAGAGTGGTTTTGTGGCCGATTTGGGCTACGAGACCTATCAAAAGATTCTCACCGAAGCGGTTTCCGAACTCAAAAACGACGAATTTGCCGATCTGTTTGCCGAAGAGCTCACGCGCCAATCGGACGAAGCAGCCGGTGGCGAGTTTGCGGCCGAGTGTAACGTGGAGTGCGATTTGCACGCCTACTTGCCCGAAATGTACGTGCCCGGTGCTTCCGAACGAATGTTGCTTTACCGCGAACTCGATGGACTGGAAAGTGACGAAGAACTCGAGGGTTTCCGGCGCCGTCTGCTCGACCGTTTCGGTCCGTTGCCCGCCGAGGCCGAGGAGTTGCTGCGCATCGGTCCGCTGCGTCGGCTCGGTCGCCGTTGCGGTGCGGAGCGGTTGGTACTCAAATCTCGTGCGATGACCCTCTTTTTTGTGGCCAATGCACAGAGTCCGTTCTATCAGAGTGGAATTTTCAGTCGCATCCTCGCTTTCGCCACGTCGCCGGCTAACATGCGGCGTTGTGAGCTGGGCGAGAAGAAGGGGAAGCGCTATATCCGCATCAAGAATGTGGGAAGTGTCGACGCAGCCGTGGCAGTTTTGGAGCATTTTGTGAAAGAATTGCCACAAAATGAAGAGAAGATGTGATTTTGTAGGGCATCTTCTTGCTGTGAAATAGATTGTTTATTAAATTTGTTTCGGAATTTAATAGACAATCTTTCAGTATGAACAGAATTTACCGCAGTGTCTGCTTTGGATTCGCAGCGCTGTCTGTGATCTTCATGATCAGTTGCTCTTCGCCCCGTCGCCATTCCGGAAGCATGTCCGATGATATGGATAGTACTGTTGACGAAAACTCGGCCTCAGCAAGGGAGTTGCGCGCCGCGCGACCTGAGACAGGAACCTCCGTTTATGAAAACGATTATGAACTCGACGATGAAAAAGAAAGCGCTATCGAGGTCTCTGCGCCAAATGATGGTACGGACTACGTGCTCATTGTGAAGGACTCCGATGTGATGGTGGCCAATGTTTATATTCGCAGCGGAGACACCTACGAACTGCATTTGCCGAATGGTGAATACGAGGTCTACTTCTATGGTGGCAAGCGATGGAATCCGAAGAAAAGGATCGGTGAACGCGTGGGGGCTTTCGAGCAGGGAGACTTCATGAAAGACGATGAGGAAGTGGCACTTGAAAATCAAAAAGTGACCTATACCTTGAAACAAACTGAAGACGGGAATTTCGAAATGACTGGCTGCAATGAGGAAGATGCCCTCAATTAAATGCGCAAGCTTCGGCCGTGTAAAATGAAAAATTGCAATCTGCACCTTGAAAACTACCTAGTTTTATTGGTCGGGTTGCAATTTGGTGTTATATTCGTGGTCTATTCACTCTAAAAACGTGCGCTCCCGTTCTCCTCCGATCCGTGAACGGGAGAAAGCGCCCAATTCAAAGCGTCATGAATCACGAAAATTTTCTCCTCAATGCCAATCCCCTTGTTGCCTTCTTCCAGAAGTCGCCACGAGAATTCACCAAGGACGACATCATGCGCTACGTTGCCGAACACGGCATTCGCATGATCAACTTTCTCTATCCTGCCGGCGACGGACGTCTCAAGACGCTCAATTTCGTCGTCACGGATCGCGCCTATCTCGACACCATTTTAAGTTGTGGCGAGCGCGTCGACGGTTCGAGCCTTTTCCGTTTCATCGGAGCGGGCAGCAGCGATCTTTATGTGCTCCCCCGTTTCTCGACCGCCTTTGTCGACCCCTTCGCGGAGATTCCAACCCTTTGCTTGCTTTGCTCCTACTTTGACAAAGATGGTCGTCCGCTGGCTTCCTCCTCTGAACAAACGCTGCTCAAAGCGGCCGAGGCTTTTCGCGAAGTCACCGGTATGGAGTTTGAAGCGATGGGCGAATTGGAATACTACGTCATCAAACCCGATGAAGAACGCTATCCCGCAGTAGACCAGCGTGCCTACCACGAATCGGCTCCCTTTGCGAAAACGAATGCGTTTCGCGCCAAATGCATGCTGGCGATTGCGCAAACGGGCGCTCAGATCAAGTACGGACACTCAGAAGTGGGCAATTTCTCGCAGGACGGCTTGGTCTACGAGCAAAACGAGATCGAATTTTTGCCGGTGCCGGTGCGTGAAGCCGCAGACCAATTGGTGATTGCCAAATGGATCATTCGCAATCTGGCTTACGAAGAAGGGCTCGACGTGACGTTTGCACCGAAAATCACCACCGGAAAAGCGGGCTCCGGCCTCCATGTTCACATGCGTATCACGCGCGACGGCGAGAACCTCATGCTCGACGATTCGGGAAAACTGAGCAACGATGCGCGTCGAATGATTGCCGGCTTGGTGGATCTGGCTCCGGCCTTGACAGCGTTCGGCAACAAGAATCCGACTTCCTATTTCCGCCTTGTGCCGCATCAGGAAGCGCCCACCAATGTGTGCTGGGGCGATCGCAATCGGTCGGTGCTGGTGCGCGTTCCGCTCGGATGGACGGGCGATGTGGATATGTGTCGCGAAGCCAATCCACTCGAACCAGCGTCGCAGCGCAACACCCGCGGGAAGCAAACCGTGGAAATCCGCAATGCCGACGGTTCGGCCGACGTCTATCAACTGCTGGCCGGCATTTGTGTGGCGGCTCGTCACGGATTTGAAATGCCCGATGCGCTCGAAGTGGCGCGCGATACGTATGTCGATGTCAATATTCATGCCGCCGATCAGGCAGAACTGGTCAAGCGCTTGACGCAATTGCCCGACAGTTGTGCTGCCTCGGCCGACTGTCTCGAACAGCGTCGCGAAGTTTTCGAGCAGCACGGCGTGTTCTCGCCTGCCGCTATCGACGGCACACTCGTCGAACTGCGTTCGTACGGCGATCGCACGCTCCGAGCAGACACGGCCGACCGCCCGCAAGAAGTGGCCGCCCTCGTGGAGCGTTTCTTCCACTGCGGATGAAGTGAAAACAGCGCGAATTCACTCGCGATGGTCCCGCTACTCCTCGAGGGGGTAGCGGGACCTTTTGTTTTCGCGATCGATGCAGAGCAAAAACAGCCCCTCTGTTTCTTTCGAAGCAGAGGGGTTGAAAGGGATATGCGTGCGCAGGTTGGCGCAACGTGTTTGGTTTACTTCTTAGGCGTGCGAGCCAGTGTTTCGAGCACGAGGCGCCAGTATTTCTCCACCGAAGGAATGAAGCAGCGCTCGTTGGGCGTGTGAGGTGATTGGAGCGTGGGGCCGAACGATACGACGTCCATGCCGGGGCAGTGGCTCAAAATCACCGAGCACTCCAATCCGGCATGTACCACTTGTACCTTCGGGGCTTCGGCGAAGAGGTCTTTGTAGACCTGTTCCATGAGCGTCACGATCTCGCTTTCCGGCGAGGGTTGCCAAGCGGGGTAGGCGCCGTCGGTCGTCACCTTCATGCCGGCCATGGAGAAGCAGGCTTCGAGCGTGTCGACGCAGTATTGACGCATGGTGTCGCGGCTGGAGCGGACGAGAATGCGGAACATGGCCTTCCCGTTTGCGATCTCAACAATGGCCAGGTTGCTCGACGTTTCGACAATGCTCGGGAGGTGGGGAATGAAGCGCAGCACGCCGTTGTGGCAAGCCAGGAGCGCATCGACGAGGTTGTCTTGAATTTCTTCGGGCACGAGCGAAGTGGGCATCGTTTCTTCCTTGACTTCGATCTTGAGGTTGGGCTCGATCACCCCATACTCGTCGACGAGGTCACGTTGCCATTCTGTTTCCACCGCCTCTTTGAGGGCGGCCACGTTTTCTGCCGGGAGCGTGAGCACGGCTTCTGCTTCGCGAGGAATGGCATTGCGCATGTTGCCGCCTTTCCATTCGGCCAGACGCGCCTCAAAATTGGCAATGGCGTCGGCCACCACGCGTGCCAGATTCTTATTGGCGTTGGCGCGACCCTCGTTGATCTCGAGTCCGGAGTGCCCGCCGCGGAGTCCGTGGAGCACGATGCGCACCGCTTTGTCGTCGGCTTCGGGAGCCACGGTTTTGAATTCGAGTTCGGCCGTGAGGTTGACGCCACCTGCCGATCCGACCATGAGTTCGCCGTGCGTTTCATTGTCGAGGTTGAGCAGAATGTCGCCTTTGAGCAGCCCGTCTTCCATGTGGTCTACACCATACATGGTGGTTTCCTCATCGGCCGTGATGAAAGCTTCGAGGGGACCGTGGCAAAGGCTGTCGTCCTCGAAGATGGCCATAATTGTTGCCACGGCCATACCGTCGTCGGCGCCGAGAGTCGTGTTGCGCGCACGCACCCAATCACCGTCGATCCACGTTTCGATGGGATCGGTTTCGAAGTTGTGTTGCGAATCGGGCGTCTTTTGCGGCACCATGTCCATGTGTCCCTGCAACGTCACCACCTTGCGGTCTTCCATACCGGGCGATGCGGCCTTGTACATCAGGACGTTGCCGGCGTTGTCAAGGCGAGATTCAATGTGGTGTTCCTTCGCCCAGTTGAGCAAGAACTGTTGTATTTCTCGAGATGTCCCGAGGGGCGGGGCACTTGATTGAGAAGATGGAAATTGCGCCAGATAGCTTCCGGCTCGAGCTTCAAAATTTCGCTCATAATGTTGCGGTTTTAGACTGTTTTTTTATGAAGAGCAGATCTGTCCATCCCCATGCTCCGGCGAGCACGACGAGGGCAGTCTGAATGGTGTGGACCAAAAGAACGAACGCCACCACGGGAGCTTCGGCCAGCCCGTAGAGCACGAGCACGGTCTTAACGGCAAAGTGCCAAAAGGACCGGCACCGTTGGGCGTGGGAACGAGCACTGCGAACGAACCAATGCAGAAGGCCAACAAACCCGTGGCAGGATCGACCGACGCGGTGGCGGGAAAGGCGAAGAATGCGAGATAAAAATGCAGGTAATACCCGATCCAGATGCCGATGCTGTAGAGCAAGTAGAGCCAGAAGGGACGTACGCGCCGCAAGGAGGCGATGCCGTCCATGAAACTCCGCATTTTGTCCCGTCCTCGTTGAAAAAAAGACATGCGCGCCATCAATACGGCAAGAAAAACCACCGCCAGGAGCAGGCAAATGGCCGTGACGAGGTAGCCGGTAGAGGTGAAACGCTCGAAAAAGCGCAGTGGTGCCGCGCCCGTGGTATGCACGAAATGTAGATATTGGGGCAGTTGGATGAGCGCTGCTCCCACCGTGAGGAGAATCAGGAGGAGGGAGTCGACCACTCGCTCGGCCACCACCGTGCCCAAGGCTTTGGTGAACGAGGTGCCGGCATAAGTCTTGAGGGTGCCGCAGCGTGTCACTTCGCCGATGCGCGGCACGACCAAGCTGGCCGCGTAGGAAATGAATATTGCATCGGTGCAAACGCGCAGAGTGGGGTGCTCATCGAGCGGCCGCAAGGCCAGGCGCCAACGTTGAGCGCGCAATACCAAGGGGACAATGCCGAAGGCCAGCGAGACGAGCATCCAATTCCAGCGCATCGAGGCCAGCATTTGGAACGTGGCGTTCCAGTCGTTGCCGCGATACATCCACCAGAGGATGCCGATTCCCACAGCAAAAGGGACGATAAACTTGACAATGTCGACAAATGGTTTCACGCAAACGTAGTTTTTTTGTATTTTCGCGTCGTAACGCCGGCCGCTTTGTTTCGTGCGCTCCCAAGGAGTGCAACAAGATGGCGATCAGCGCGAAATTACAAATTATTCCTATAGAATGAAGTCCGTACGTCCGAAAAAATTCCTCGGCCAGCACTTTTTGAAAGATCTCGGTGTGGCGCGTGCCATTGCCGACACGGTCGATGCTTGTCCCGATCTGCCCATTCTCGAAGTCGGTCCCGGCATGGGAGTGCTCACACAATTTCTCTTGCCCAAGGGACGTGAGGTGAAGGTGGTGGAAATCGACTTCGAAAGTGTGGAGTATCTTCGGAAGAACTTCCCCGAGCTTGAGGAGCAGATCGTCGAAGATGATTTTCTGAAGATGCACCTCGAACACGTTTTCGACGGACGTCAGTTTGTGCTCACGGGCAATTATCCCTACAACATCTCGAGCCAGATCTTCTTCAAGATGCTCGAATACCGCGATCTCATCCCTTGTTGCACCGGTATGATCCAGAAAGAAGTGGCCGAACGCCTGGCTGCGGCTCCCGGTAGCAAGACCTACGGTATTTTGAGCGTGTTGGTGCAATTGTGGTACGACGTGGAATACCTTTTCACCGTGGAACCGGGCGTGTTCAATCCGCCGCCCAAGGTGAAAAGTGCCGTGATTCGCATGACGCGCAACCGAGTGAGCGACGCCGGTTGCGACGAACGTTTGCTGCGTCGCGTGGTGAAAACGGCTTTCAACCAGCGCCGCAAGATGATGCGCGGCAGTTTGAAACCGCTTTTCGCACAACTGGACAACGAATGCGGTAGCGACCGCTCGCATGCTGAGTTCTTGGCGCAGCCGCTCCTGACGAAGCGTCCGGAACAGCTGTCGGTAGCCGATTTCGTGGCGCTCACCAACGCCGTGGCGCAGGAAATGAAGGCGTGATGTCGCCATTCGCAGCGCTCAACGGCAGCGATGCAAGAAACATTCCACACGATTCTCAATCATATATAATACTTTCCATCTTATGCTTCCCCTGTCCTTCCTCCTTCTCGTAGGCGCCATCGTGCTTTCGTCACCAGAAAGAAAAACAACGATGAGGATCCGGAGAATGAATTGTAGAAAAAGCCGGCGTTCGCCTTTTTACGTATGTTCTATCCCGCCAAATTTCTCACCCACCTCGTTTCTCGTCTGCCCGACGGGGGCACCGACGAACTCCGTCACGAAGAGAACGTGATGATTTCGCTGCGCGACGACGGTACTTGGGCGTTGCGCTACAACGATCCCGAGAACGGCGGACAGACGATGCTCCAAGGCACGGAACATCACCTGTCTGTTTCGCGTTCGGGGCACATCGTGAGTCGTTTGCTCTTCAGAATCGGCGAACGTTGTGAGAGTGTTTATCGCACACCCAACGGCGAATTCGAAATGTCGACCCTTGCCACGCTCTACAACGCACAGGTGGACGAACAACGCGGTACTCTCGAGTTGCACTACGATCTCTTTTTCAACGGTGCGCTCACCGCACACAACGAACTCACCGCAACTTGGGAACGCACTTAGGGTGCCGACGGTTGCTCAAACCCCTTTTCTCATGAACGAACTGCAAAACTATATTGCCGAGAACGAACCTCGCTTTCTCGAAGAGCTTTTTTCGCTCATTCGCATTCCGAGTGTGAGCGCACACCCCGAACGTCGCCCCGACATCGAGCGCTGCGCCGAGCGTTGGCGCGAGCTGTTGCTGCAAGCCGGCTGCGATCGGGCGGAAGTGATGCCCTCGGCCGGCAACCCCTTGGTCTATGCCGAGAAAATGGTCGCCGCCGACGCGCCCACGGTGCTGGTTTATGCGCACTATGACGTGATGCCCGCCGAACCTCTCGACCTCTGGCACTCCGATCCTTTCGAACCCGAGGTGCGCGACGGCCACATTTGGGCACGCGGTGCCGACGACGACAAAGGACAGTCGTTCATTCAAGTCAAAGCCTTTGAATATCTCGTGCGCAACGACCTGCTTCGCCACAACGTGAAGTTCATTTTCGAAGGCGAAGAGGAAATCGGCAGTCCCTCGCTCGCGGCTTTCCTCACGGCACACCGCGAATTGCTGCGCAGCGATGTGATTTTGGTGAGCGACACCTCGATGCTCGCCCCCGAACTCCCCTCGCTCACCACCGGCCTGCGTGGTTTGGCCTATTGGCAGATCGAAGTGACGGGCCCGAACCGCGACTTGCACTCCGGCCACTTCGGCGGTGCGGTGGCCAACCCCGCACTGGTGCTCTGCGAACTGCTGGCCAAGATGGTCGACAGCGACGGCCGCATCACGATTCCCGGCTTCTACGACGATGTGGAAGAGCTCTCGGCCGAAGAACGGGCCATGCTCGCTTCCATTCCTTTCGACGAAACAGCCTATAAACGCGCGATCGGCGTGCGCGAGCTGCGCGGCGAGAAAGGCTATTCCACCATCGAGCGTAATGCCTGCCGCCCGAGTTTCGACGTTTGCGGCATGTGGAGCGGTTACCAAGGCGAAGGTTCGAAAACGGTGTTGCCTTCCAAGGCCTACGCCAAAGTGAGCTGCCGTCTGGTGCCCCATCAGCAGCATGAGAAAGTGAGCCAAATGTTTGTGGACTATGTGCAAAGTCTGGCTCCCGATTGCGTCGAAGTCAAAGTCACCCCGATGCACGGCGGCGAAGGCTACGTTTGTCCCATCACACTGCCCGCCTATCGCGCCGCCGAAGAGGGCTTCACCGAGGCCTTCGGCAAGCGCCCGTTGGCCGTGCGTCGCGGAGGCAGCATCCCCATCATCTCCGACTTCGAACGCGTGTTGGGCGTGAAAACGGTGCTCATGGGCTTCGGTCTCGAAAGCAACGCCATCCATTCGCCCAACGAGAACTTCAGTCTCGACATTTTCCGCAAAGGCATTGCAGCCGTTGTGGGTTTCCATCTTCACTATAAGAATAAGTAAATGCAAAGGCGTTCCCTTCCGTTGAAGGGAACGCACTTTCTCCTCCATTCGTATGTTTGCTCCGCGCAAGTTGTTAAAGCTTTTCGGCATCGCCACGCTCGTCGTCGCGGTGCTGATCGTCGTTCTCGTCGGTGCCGTCTATGTTCCGCCCGTTCAGCGGTGGGCCGTGGGACGCGTGTCGGCAGCCCTCGAAGAAAAGATGGGCTTGAAAGTCGACATCGATGAGGTGCGCCTCACGCCCTTCCTCAATCTCAATGTGGGCAACCTGCGCGCGACCGACGCCGTGGGCGACACGCTGATTTTGGCACAGCGCCTTCATCTGGATGTGGCCTTCTGGCCGCTGTGGGAAGGGCGTGCCGACATCGACGGCATCGGGTTAGACGGCGCGCGCCTCAACACCAAATCTCTCATCCCGGATGTGGAGGTGCGTGGCAGCGTGGGGCACCTCGATGCGGCGGCACACGGCGTCGAGTGGAAGCACGGTTTGGTGCGCTTAGACCGCGCGCTGCTTGACAACGCCCATTTGTCGGTCGCCTTGTCCGATACGGCCAAGAAAGACACGGCCAAGACGCCGGTGCGCTGGGTGATCGATGCGCGCGAACTCGCGGTGCGGCGTTCCGATGTCTCCCTCGCTTTGCCGGGCGACTCACTGCATGTGCGGGCAAAAATTGGGGACGCTTTGCTAAGACAAGGGGTGTTTGACTTAGAATGTCCCAGTTATTCCATAGAAACCCTCCAACTAAAAGAGGGGGCCGTGAGCATGAACACCGTGCACCGGCCGCTGCCTCACAATGCCCTGTTTGACATTGCCGGATTGGCCGTGGATCTGCGCGACCTCTCCTTCGATGAGCACAAACGCCTGAGGTTGAACTTGAAACACGCCGCGGCGGTTGAACGCCTGCGCAACTTGCGCATTACCGAACTGCGCGGCACGGTGCGCATGGACACCTTTGCGCATGTCGCTCCCCGACGTGTTGCTCACCACCACCCGTTCTCGCATCGGCGGTTCGCTGGAAGCCGATTTCGCTGCGCTACGTCCCGACGCGCGTGGGACTCTGAGCGCACGTCTCGACGCGCAAATCGCCCCCAACGACGTGCGCACCATCGCGCGGCACGACGCTCCGCAAGCCTTGCGGCAACCCATCGACAAATGGACCCGCGCCCTCTTCGAAGACGATCCGGCCGAAGTGAGTCTGAGGCTGACAGGCAATTTGCGCAATCTGGCCATTCAGCGCTTGGCCTTGAACGTGCCCGGACTGATTCGGGCGCAAGTGGACGGCGCCGTGCGCAATGCCTCAACCCGTTGGCGCTCGGGCCACCTGAACTATGTGGCGGCAACGCAAACCACGCGGCGGGTGCGTGCCCTTCTGCCCCGGAGCGCGGCGAGCACCGTCCGACTGCCCGATGCCCTGCGGCTGATGGGCGCACTGGATTTCGCAGGCGCCGACTATCGTACGCATTTCGCCTTGCAAGAAGGGCGGGGCAATGTGTACGGCCGAGCAGCCGTCGATTTGCAGCGCGAGGACTATTCCGCACAAATCGATTTGCAGCGGTTTGAGTTGGCGCAGTTTGTCAAAGGACAACCCATCGGACCGTTGACCGGTCGGCTGGGCATCGAAGGTCGCGGCTTCAATGCCGATGCGGTGCGCGCCAATTTGCGCGCCACCGCCGACATTCGCGAAGGCCACTACGACCGCTATCCGTTGAGTGGCATCGGACTCCGCGCAGCGCTGCGGGACGGCCACGCCGTAGTCGACTTTAAGGCCCGCAACCCGTTGATCGACGGCGAAGGACGCATCACCGCCTTGCTCGATCGGCGCTATGCCGCGCAGCTCGACGTGCAATTGAATCGCGTCGACCTGCGTTCGCTCGGTGTGATCGCCGACACCTTGACCCTGGCGGGGAACTTCCGCGGCACGGTCGAGAGCACACACAACCTCAAGCACCTGGCTGCGCGGGGCGAATTGCGCAATCTGCGCTTCGTCGCGCCCACCCGTCAGCTCATTGCGCAAGATGTTTTGCTCGATGTGTCCTCTCGACCCGACAGCACCTTCGCTCATGTGAACTCCGGCGACCTGAAATTGCGCTTCGCTGCGCGCAGTGGGTGGCAGGGACTGGCCGATCGTGGCACGAAGATCGCCCAACTGGCCATGCGCCAATTCAAGCACCGCGACATCGATCAGGCAGCGCTCAAACGCGAACTCCCCGATGCGACGCTGCAGCTCGAGGCCGGTCGCGAGAATTTGCTCGCGCGCTATTTGCGTTACAAGCAATATGGCGTGAACAGCGTGGCCATGCAGTTCACGTCTCACCCCACAACGGGACTGAATGGTTTCCTGCGTGTGGGGAAAATCAAGGCCGGAGAGCTGCTGATCGACACCGTGCTGGCCGAAGTCACCCACGGGCCGGAGGGCTTGGAAGTGGAGGCCACGGTGGAAAACCGGAAAGCCGACAACCCGAATCCCTTCCTTGCCACACTGCACGGCCGGTTGTTGCGCGCGGGCGTTGCAGCCAACGTGGCCTTCAAGGACGGCAACGGGCGGTTGGGGCTGCGTCTCGGTGCGCAAGTCGACATGGAAGACGGCGGCACGCGGCTGCATCTCAACAGCGACACCGCCGTTGTGGCCTATCGCAACTTCGCTATCAATGCCGACAATTACCTGTATGTCAGCGACGACCGCCGCGTGCGTGCCAACATCAAGCTGCTGGCCGACGACGGCACGGGACTGCAAGTCTACAGCGAGGGCAGCGATAGTCTGAAAAACGACATCACCGTCACCGTCAACCGCCTCAATTTGGGCGAACTGGCCAACGTGCTCCCCTATTTGCCCAAGGTGGGCGGCACACTTGACGGCGATTTCCACCTCATAGAGGATAATCACAGCTTCGCCGCCGTGGGCGCCGCTACAGCCAAGGACTTTGCCTACGAAGGCACCGTGATCGGAACGCTGGGCACCGAACTGATGTACCAACCCGGCGACAACGGGCAGCACGTGGCCAATGGTTATCTGACACTCAACGGTGAAGAAGTGGCGGAAATCGGTGGCACCTACGACAGCAAGGGCAAGGCAAGTTCGACGGCTCGTTCAAGCTCCGCGAACTCCCCTTGTCGATGGCCAATGCCTTCCTGAAAGAAACGGGTTTTGCTATGCGGGGCACTGCCAACGGGGAATTCACCGTGCAAGGCGAGCTTGAAAGTCCGGACATCAACGGGCAACTGAAGCTCGAGGACGCGCATCTATATAGTAATGTGTATGGAATGGATTTCGCCGTCGACACCGTTCCGCTTGAACTCAAGAAATCGCAACTCGAACTTCGGAATTACCAACTGACCACGGCCGACAAAGTGCCGCTCACGCTGCGCGGCAAGGTCGATCTCTCGCACCCCGCCTCGCCCTATGTCTATGTTGATGTCATCGGTCGGCAGTTCCCGCTGGTCAACACCAAGCGGAAAAACGAATCGTTGCTTTACGGCCGCCTGCTGACCGATATATTGGCCAATGTACACGGCACGCTCGACAAACTCGTCGTGGCGGGACGCCTCACTGTGCTCGAACGGACCGACATCACCTATGTGATGACCAACACCCCGTTGACCGCGGGCAGCGATCTCTCTGATCTCGTCACGTTCACCGACTTTGCCGACACTGTCGCGGTGGTGGCGCCGACGGAAGAGGCTAAGAAATCGAACATGGACGTGTGGATGGAGATCATTGTCAAGAAGGGAGCGCGTTTTCGCTGCTATCTCACGCCCAACGGAGACAGTTACGTCGACGCCTCGGGTAATGGTAATCTCACTTTCCGCATGCCGCCGCAGGGCGATATGCGAATGACGGGCCGACTCACCATCGACGAGGGCAAAATGAACTACGAATTGCCCGTGATACCCCTGCGCACGTTCAATTTCGAGAGCGGATCGTCGATCGACTTCACCGGCAACGTGATGAATCCCACACTCAACATCACGGCAACGGAGCGCGTCAAGACCATTGTGACTGAAAACGAACGGCAGCGCGCGGTGACTTTCGACGCGGGGGTGAAGATCAGTCGCACGGTCGAAGACATGGGACTGGAATTCATCATCGATGCGCCCGAAGATTTGACCATCAAAAACCAACTCACGGCGATGAGCGAGGAAGAACGCGGCAAGGCGGCCGTCGCCTTGCTGGCCACCGGTATGTACATCACCGACGACAACCTGGCTACCGGCGGACTCAAAGCGTCTAACGCCCTCAATGCCTTCTTGCAGAGCGAGATTCAGAACATTGCCGGCAAGGCACTTTCGACCATCGACCTTTCTTTGGCATGGAGAGTGGCGTGAATGCCGCAGGACAAACCACAACCGACTATTCTTATCAGTTCTCCAAACGCTTCCTCAACGACAGAGTGCGCGTGGTGATCGGAGGTAAAGTCTCGTCGGGGACCGATGCCACGGAAGCCACGCAGTCGTTCATCGACAACATCGCCATCGAATATCGTCTCGACGCCGCCAACAATCGCTATGTCCGTCTCTTCTACGACCGCAATGCGCACGACCCGTTGGAAGGCACGCTCATGAAAACCGGCGCCGGCTTTGTCATGCGTCGCAAATCCGAGCGTTTCGGAGACCTCTTCATCCAACGTCGTAAGAAAAAATCCACCACCGAAAAATCAAACGCCAAATGAAGCACCGCTTTTGGGTTCGCGGGCTACTGTTTGCCCTCCTCTTTCCCTGGCTTTGTTCGAGTTGTTCGCTCACGGACAAGGTGCCGGCCGGCGAACAACTCTACACGGGCATCGGAACTGTGAATTATACATTCGACGAGCCGCTTTCGCATCGCCGCACTTCCTCGGACGGCGACAGCGCAGGCGTGATCACGTCGATCGCCAATGCGGTCGATGCGGTGGAACGCGCCATGAAAGGCGGAGGGCAAGCCGCGCCGTCACTCGAAGAGCTGAGACGCCGAGAGGTGGGACTCACTCACACCGCCACAACGTGCGCGACTCGTCGCACAAGAGAAGAACGAGCGGGCGAACCAAGCGAGCACCAAAGCGGAAATCGACGCCGTGCTGGCCTATGCCCCCAACGGTGCCCTGTTCGGCTCCACAAAATATACCTCCCCTTGGAAATTTGGACTTTGGACCTACAATCATTTTGTCGACTCCAACAGCCTATTGGGCAAATGGTTCTTCAACACGTTTGGCGAAGCCCCCATCCTCATCTCGAACGTGGCGCCGCAAACGCGCGCCAAAGTGGCTACCGGTGTGCTGCGCAACCATGGTTATCTTCGAGGGAAGGTGGATTATCGTGTGGTGACGGGACGAAATCCCAAAAAAGCGAAGATCGACTATGACATCACTCCCGGGCACCTCTTTTTTCTCGACTCCGTAGCTTACAAAGGCTTCGACGCCACAGCCGATTCGCTCCTGTCGCGCACCCGCAAGCACCGCCTGTTGCGGAGCGGCGAGGCTTTCAGCACCTCGGCGCTGGTGGCAGAACAGGCGCGCATCGAAGCACTCATGCGCAACAACGGCTACTATTACTTCTCGCCGACCTACACCACCTTCTTTGCCGACACGGTGGCGCACCCCGGTTACGTGCAATTGCAGGTGCGTCCGGCGGCGCAGCGCCCTGCCGTCGCACAGCGACCGTGGTACATCGGCCACGTCTATGTGACCATCCGCGATGAAACGAAAGCAACATCACCGGGCGGCTCGACCGTCCGGGCTACACTTATTTCTTCCCGGGCAAACAAATACCTTTGCAGCCCGGCGTGTGGCGACGTTCCATACAACACATGGAAGGGGAGCGCTTTGCTGCGTGGGCGCAAAAGGCCACGGTCGAACATCTCTACGGCTTGGGCATTTTCTCGGCCATGGATGTCAACTATGCTCCGCGCGATTCGTCGTTCAATTGCGACACGCTCGACGTACATGTCTCTGCCACGTTGGCCAAACCCTATGATGCGTCGCTCGAAATGAGTGGCACCTACAAATCGAACGAGCAAATCGGCCCGGGCCTCAGCTACGAGCTCTCCAAACACAATGCTTTCCGCGGTGCAGAGACCGTGGCTTGGAAGCTTTTCGGCAGTTACGAGTGGCAATTGGGAGCATCATCGTCTGCCCTCAATAGTTATGAGTTGGGCTCCCAACTCAGTTTCAAATTCCCCCGGCTGATCATGCCGTGGTTCAATCCCACGGCCATGGGGCGCCGCTATCGTCGCCGAATCGCCATCGCGCTGACGCGCGCCAAGCTGCTTGGACAACCGCTTCCGCTACAACTCTACGACTACACGCCCGTCAACGGAACCACCACGCTGGCGTTGAGTGGCAACTGGCGCAACCGATCCGGGTTCTTCACCTTTGTCACGGTGGGAGGTAACCTCAATTATAAATGGTATACCAATCCGCGCAAGCGCCACGAGCTGAATCTTTTCAATCTGGAGTACAACAGTGTGATTCGCACCACGGCTGCATTCGATTCCATCACGCGAGCCAATCCCGCGCTCTACATTTCCATGCGGGATCAGCTCGTTCCGTCGATCAGTTACATCTTCACGTCCACCTCGCCCGCAACCGACCGCCATCCGTATTGGGTGCAATTCCTATTGAAGGAGGCGGGCAACGTGACCTCGGGACTTTACGCCTTGACAGGTCGGAGCTTTTCGGAGACGGCGAAGCATTTGTTGCGTTCTCCCTTCTCCCAATTCGTAAAAGCCACGGCCGAAGGGCATTATACACGCGTCTTCTCGCCCCGATTGAGTCTGGCCATGCGCGCTTTTGCCGGTGTGGTCTACGCTTATGGCAACAGCACGCAGGCACCTTATGGCGAACAATTCTTTGTGGGGGGCGCCAATTCGGTGCGTGGCTTCGCGGTTCGTACCATCGGCCCCGGCGGTTACCACACCCAACGCACAAAATATTCGTACATTGACCAGACGGGCGACGTCAAACTTGAAGCCAATGCAGAGCTGCGCACCCGCCTATTCGGCCAACTCAACGGAGCACTCTTTCTCGACGCCGGTAATGTTTGGCTCATTCGCCCCGACGCCAATCGCCCCGAATCGGGCCTCACCCTGCGCAACCTCAAGCGCATAGCCGTAGGCACGGGAGTGGGCTTGCGCTACGACCTCAGTTTCCTCGTCATCCGTGTCGATCTCGGTGTGGGACTCCACGCCCCCTACGACACCGGCCGGCAAGGCTTCTACAATATCAACCGCTTCAAGGAGTCGCTGGTGCTGCATTTCGCCATCGGCTACCCGTTCTGATGCCGCAAACTGCCGCTCCCACTCTCAAAAGCGCGCACACAAGGGAGAACGATTCCCACGTTCTCCGCGTCTGGCTTGTGGGATTTCGAGCAATTGCTTAACTTTGAGCCGACAAGCTCGACACTTACCTATATCAACAACAACTTCACAACATATACCATCATGAATGCTATTCGTTTAGAACTTGACAACGCCACGTCGTTTCTCGTGAACGGCGAGTTGGACGAAGTAAATGCCAATGTGCCCGCCGCACAAAAAGCACTCGAGGCACAAACCTGCCCGGGCAACGACTTCCTCGGCTGGATGCACCTTCCTTCTTCCATTACCCCCGAATTCCTCAGCGAAATCAAAGCCTGTGCCGCCACACTGCGTGAGCATTGCGACACGATTGTCGTTGCAGGCATCGGCGGTTCCTACCTCGGAGCACGTGCTGTGATTGAGGCACTCGGCAACCAGTTCGAATGGCTCACCAACGACGGCACCAATCCCGTTATCCTCTTTGCCGGCAACAACATCGGCGAAGACTATCTCTTCGAACTTTGCGAATACCTCCGCCACCGCAAATTCGGCGTGATCAACATTTCCAAGAGTGGCACCACCACGGAAACCGCACTGGCCTTCCGCCTCCTCAAGAAACAGTGTGAGGAACAGCGCGGCAAAGAGACTGCACGCAAGGTGATCGTGGCGGTGACCGACGCCAAGAAGGGTGCGGCGCGCACCACGGCCGACAAAGAGGGCTACACCTCTTTCATCATCCCCGACAACGTGGGTGGACGTTTCTCTGTGCTCACTCCCGTCGGCCTTCTTCCCATCGCCTGCGCAGGATTCGACATCGACGCACTCGTCAAAGGTGCAGCCGACATGGAACGTGAGTGCAGCACCGAATATAATATTGCCACACAATATGCTGCTGTGCGCAATGCGCTCTATCGTGCCGGCAAAAAGATTGAGATCCTCGTCAACTTCCAGCCGAAGCTTCACTACATGAACGAATGGTGGAAGCAACTCTACGGAGAAAGTGAAGGCAAGGACGGCGTGGGCATTTTCCCCGCTGCAGTCGATTTCACCACAGACCTCCACTCCATGGGACAATGGATCCAAGAAGGCGAACGCACCATCTTCGAAACCGTTGTTTCGGTCGAAGAAGCCAATCACACGCTTCACTTCCCCGCTGATGAGGAGAACCTCGATGGACTCAACTTCCTGGCCGGAAAGCGCGTGGACGAAGTCAACAAAATGGCAGAACTCGGAACGCGCCTCGCGCATGTCGACGGCGGTGTGCCCAACTTGCGTATCGTGCTTCCCCAACTCAACGAGTATTACCTCGGTCAACTCATCTATTTCTTCGAACGCGCCTGCGGTGTGAGTGGTTTGCTTCTCGATGTCAACCCGTTCAACCAACCCGGTGTCGAAGCTTACAAGAAGAATATGTTTGCGCTGCTCGGCAAACCCGGTTACGAAGCCGAAACCGAAGCGCTCAAAGCGCGCCTTGCCGAATAATCTACGGACAAACTCGTTTCTTTCCCCCTTTCCCCGCCCGCTGCAGAGCGGGTGGGGATTGTTTTTTCAATGCAATCGCCATGACGCAACAACACTACGCGGCGGCCGTTACCCGATATTGGGAGCAACACCCCGATTGGCAGCGTGAAGCCGTCGCCGCCGGCCACGATCTCCACATCCTGCCCGTCCAGGCCGCCCTTTTCGACATGGACGGCGTGCTTTTCGACTCCATGCCCGGCCATGCCAAAGCTTGGACACAGGTTTGTCGTGAGGCCGGACTTGAGGTGAGTCCCGAAGAAGTCTATCTCAATGAGGGGCGCACCGCGTTTAGCACCATCGGGCTCTTCACGCGCCGCGCCTGGAACCGCGATACCAATCCCGAAGAAGTCGAACGCCTCTACGCGCGAAAGTGCGAACTCTTCAACTCGTATCCCGAGGCGCCCCGCATGCCGGGAGCGCAAGAACTGCTCCGACAAGTCATCACCGATCGGTTGACCACAGTAGTCGTTACGGGAAGCGGCCAAGCCAGTTTGCTCGAACGGCTTACGCATAATTATCCCGGCGTGTTCGATCCGCAAAGATTGGTCTCCTCGCGCGACGTGAAGCACGGCAAACCTCATCCGGAACCCTATCTTATGGGCCTCTCCAAAGGAGGTGATCTTCGGCCCTGGCAAGCCTTCGTTGTCGAAAACGCGCCGCTGGGTGTGCGCGCAGCCGTAGCAGCCGGCATTTTTACAGTGGCCGTCAATACCGGACCGCTCGATCCCGCTGCCCTGTCTGCCGAAGGAGCTGCTTTGGTCTTCCCCTCAATGACTGCACTCGCTGAAGCTTGGCCGGAGCTCCGGCGTGCCTTTGGACTATATTGACCGCAGTTATCTCTTATTCTCACCTTGAACCTACCATGTCTCTACAAGCTCACATCGCCCTCACGCAGCTACGCGGACTTACACAGGCACAGTGTGTAGAACTTTTGCGTCGAGTCGACGAGCCGCAGTGTCTTTTCGATGACACTGTCGCTGTGCTCGATGCGATCGACGAACTAGCCCCCGCGGCACGCCCTCGTTTGCAGCGCCTCTTTGCCGAACACGGCGAAGAAGCCCTCCGCCGAGCGACTGACGAACTCGACTTTTGTGATCGTCACAGCATATGTCCGCTGGCACTCGGCACGGCTGGCTATCCGCATCGGCTGGCGCAATGTCCGGACGCTCCCGCCGTGTTGTATTATCGCGGCACAGCGGATCTTGACGCGCGGCATGTGGTGGCGGTGGTGGGCACGCGCCGCATCACGCCTTATGGCAAGGCGCATTGCGAACGCTTTTGTGCCGAATTGGCGGCAGCACTTCCCGACGCGCTCGTCGTGAGCGGTCTGGCCTACGGGGTCGACATCCATGCCCATCGTGCTGCACTCGACCACCATCTGGACACGGTCGGGGTCTTGGCGCATGGCTTAGATTCGATCTATCCGCCCATGCATCGCGACACCGCTAGACAAATGCTGACGCACGGAGGTTTGCTCACGGAGTATATGGCCGGTGTGCGCCCCTTCGCCGGAAATTTCGTGCGCCGCAATCGCATCGTGGCCGGTTTGGCAGATGTTACCCTTGTTGTCGAGAGTGCAGAAAAAGGGGGAGCGCTGATCACTGCTCACCTTGCCGCCGATTACAATCGCACGGTCTGCGCTTTTCCCGGTCGCACCGACGATGAATTCAGCCGAGGGTGCTTACACCTCATTCGCGACCGCCGCGCAGAACTCATCACAGATGCCGCCGATCTGATGGGATTGATGAATTGGGAAACGAAAACCGCGATGCCGACTGTCCAATTGGAACTCTTCGACGGGGATTCTCCCTGAGCAGAGTTCGCTCATCCGAGCTTTGCGCGCTGCCGGTAGCGAGGGAGAAACAGCCGAGCGGCTTTGCATTATCACGAATCTCCCGCTTAGCCAAGTCAACGCCGCACTTTTTGACTTGCAAATGTCGAGCATCGTCACTTTGCTCGCCGGTGGGAGATACCGTTTGCGCATCAAACCGCGCTAATTCGCGCCGAGAAAGGGATCAAACCGCGCGCAGCAGGAAGTTGCACATTGTTTCTCCACTTTTTGTTCCGATCCTTATTATATTTTATCGCTGTCCGGTAAACTTCAAATATACAATTTGTTCAGCGTTTTTTCTCCTTTTTAGATCCGCATCACTCCAAATGTCGGATGAACCTGATTTGTTGCACTTCGATGTTGAAAGCACGAACCCGTGGCCAATTCGCGATAACCTGCGCACTTTTCTCTTTTCCGCCGTCTTTCCTCGCGCGCGTGCGCATCAGCAGTTTTTCGAAAAAAACAACCTTCACCTCTTCACCTTTCCCTTGCAATCTGTTGATGCTGAGTGAGTTGCGGGTGAAGACTTTGTTTTTCTTTGTTCTCTCCCAACTATCTGATTTGTAGTGTGTTATGGGTGAAGGCTTCACGCCTCCTTTTCCTTCACCCTTTGTTCACCTCGTTCTCCAGCTTTCTGATCTTTCCACCCCGTCCCCGTCCTCGTCCCGCACTGTGACCGTTTATCACTTCATAGTGCATGAAATATGCATGGTGCATAAACTCCCAAAACCTTCGGTGAAGGCAAGGGTGAAGGAAAAATGGGGGTGAAACCTTCACCCTTAACCCATTTACACACAGTGTTTTGAATGGCAGTGGTGAAGAGGTGAACACAAAAGTCTAAAATCGCCTGATGCGCGCGCGTGTGCGTACGCGCGAGAGGTGGCGAATGTACATGGGTGAAAAAGCGTTTTGCATATTGATGCGCTTCCCGTGTTTCCAAAAATAGTTGTGGTGTTTCGTGAGAAAGTAGGCGGTTTTCCTACCTTATGCGATGATGACGCAAAGATACAATTGGTTCAGCGTTTTCTTCTTCCCAGAATCGCATCAGTCCCAATGTCGGATGAAACATTTTTGATGGCCTGATACTTATTGTGGTTGTTTTCTGCGTATTTAGTTTCTTATTTGATTGAGATAGCTTATATTTGCAAGCAACAATCAGATATTTTGTTATGTAGGAACCCCTTTTCAATTAGATTACAATGCCGGAAGTAGTCAAAGGAATCACACCTACTCTACAGATAATGCACGCTTTTATGTGTTGAGAGCCTCTGCTTTGAATAATATCGACTTAACCTTCCCTAAATCCGATGACCCCGATGAATAAGGTGCTGTTTCTTTCATTCGTTTGCGCAATGACACTATTTAACTCTTGCGAACGCGAACAATGTCTTTGTAAAGAGAATAGACAAGTTGAAAATAATGCCCATGGATCTGAGACGGTCACTCCTGATGCGCCTCAAAAGTCAGATGCTTCGGAGTTAAAAGTGGACGAATTTGGGGAATACATCACAGACGGAAAACACCCGACTCCACGTATTGATCTTACCGATCATGGAAATGGATTCACTTATGGATTGTTTGGAAAGATGTCTGAAATTTCTCGAGAGCGATTGGACAGTTTATTTTGCCAAGTTCTGTGGGAATGCAAAGACCTGAGGGTCGTTGAATCGGATCTCACCTTAGCAAAGAAGCAATTCCATGTATTAGGTGTGAGCGAGTATGGCAAACAATTCATTTGTAGGGATGGGAAGGTTTATATTCAATATAAAGACCCAGCGAGAGAACGAATAGTATATAGTTATTATTATGATGAGAAAAGCAACCGACTATCGTTCATCGGTACAGACATTTCGTGGGAGATTATCCGATTAACACCTTACGCAGTGGAGCTCTTACAACACGGCCAAACGCAATGGAGTGCATTTGATTGGTATTATTTCAGAAGAAGCACCAAATAGCATCTCTTGTAAATCAGCGAACTATATAGCAGAGCTTAGGCTTGTTTTTTGAAAAAGAAAACCCGAAGCCAGTTTTAAAGGGCTTCGGGCTGGTTTTTTCTGCCGTTTTGGAGTTTACTAGACAGCAATAAAAAATGAGCGAGATACCATCCGAGGATGACATCTCGCTCAAAGCAGTTTTAAGAGGCGCGGTAAGCGCTAACCCTATGCGGGGCTTAGAACATCTTTTCGGGATAAACACCGTCGGCACCGAGTTTGGCGAACTTGGCCACCACTTCGGGACGGTCTTCGGGATACGTCACACCGAACCACTTAGAAGTGGTGTCGAGCACCTCGCAAGTGGCTTGTCCCTTGCGGATAAGGTGGTCGACCATGAGGGGAATAAAGAATTCGCTCTTGAGATTCTCCATGTTTTTCGGATCCGAAAGGAAGGTCTTGAAGAACTCGTTGGAGTGAGCGAAGTAGTCGGGGGTGAAGCCCCAGAAATTCATGGACACGGGCGTGGTGTCGGGAATAGATACCCACTCGTTGTTCTCATCGAGATACTGCACCGTGCCGTCGTGCCGTTCGATCTTGGTGCGTTCCACGACCGAAGTCAGATGGTTCTTCTCGTCGACTTCACACACGCCACGGCTCACCGTACCGCTGTCAGAGAGGGTATTGCCCACGCGGAAGCCCACCATCGCATAGCGGCCGGTGCTGCCTTCGGGGAGCGAGGAGAGGAATTTACCCATGACTTGGAAAGCATCGCGATCGTAGAAATCGTCGCAGTTGAGCACGGCGAAGGGTTCTTTGATCACGTCTTGTCCCATCATCACGGCGTGGTTCGTACCCCAGGGCTTTGGCGGTCGGCGGGGCAGGTGAAACCTTCGGGGAGTGCGTCGAGCGATTGGAAGACGAGTTCGCAGGGAATCTTGTCTTGGTATTTGGTGAGGACGATCTTGCGGAAATCGTCTTCGAAGTCTTTGCGGATAACAAACACGAGCTTACCGAAGCCGGCGTTGATGGCGTCGTAGATCGAGTAGTCCATGATGGTTTGTCCTTGGGGGCCGAGCGTGTCGAGCTGTTTGAGGCCACCATAGCGGCTGCCCATACCGGCAGCGAGCAGGAAAAGAGTGGGTTTCATGATGAGTGAGATTGAATTCTGACGCAAAGATAGCAAATCCCGACGAAATGCGCCAAAAAATATAATGCATTTTGTCAAGTAAATGTAGCAAATGGTTTTCCGCTCGCTGCCTTTTTAGCGAAGTGGGCGAAGTCATTGGCTATTTGGGCGAAATCCGTCGTCTGAAGGGCGGTTCGGCGCACTCAATAAGCATTTTTGCTGCGCACCGTGAGCACGGTTTTGATGAGAATCCAGAGATCGAGGGCAAACGTCCAGTGTTCGATGTACCAGATGTCTTTTTTCACGCGCCCTTCCATCTGCCAGAGTTCTTTTGTCTCACCGCGAAAACCTGTGACCTGCGCCCAACCGGTGATGCCCGGGCGCACGAAGTGGCGCACCATATATTTGTCGATGAGGTTACTGTACACTTCGGTGTGTTTCAGCATGTGAGGTCGCGGTCCCACGAGCGACATGTCTCCGCGAAGCACATTGATGAGTTGCGGCAGTTCGTCTATATTGGTACGGCGCATGAAATCGCCCACGCGCGTCTTGCGCGGATCGTGTTCCGTAGCCTGCAGCTGGTCGCTATTGGCATTGACGCGCATCGAGCGGAATTTGTAGCAGTTGAATTCCTGTCCGTTGAGTCCGCTCCGCTTTTGGCAGAAGAAAACGGGGCCGGGGCTGGTGAGTTTGATCCAGATACCGAAGATCACATAGACGATGGGGAAGACCGTAACGAGTAAGACTGCAGAGACGACAACGTCGAAACAACGTTTGATCACAGCGTTGTCGAAGTTTTCGAGTGGAGTCGTGTGGATGGCTACTGCGGAATGCCCGTCGAGCGCAAGCACTTTTATGCGGTGGGCAACGAATGAATACGTGCCCGGCAAACCGATGAAGCGCAACATATGGTTGTCGCAATAGTCGACGAGGTGGCGAATCCGTGCCTGATCAACCGAAGAAAGTGTACAAAAGATTTCGACCACCGTCTCGCGAGTATTGAGATAAGCATCAAAATCGTCGTATTTTCCCAAATAAGGAATGATTGGGTCGGCCTTTTGTGGCGCTTCGTCACAAAAGTACCCCAAAATCGAGTATCCCGTACCCCGATCCTTGGCCAGTTGGTTCAGCAAGGTGCTGATGTTTTCGATCGGCCCTACCACAACCACGCCTCGACGCGAGGCACGCCGCGCACGATACCATTGAATCGCGCGCCGCACCGTTTTCTTAAAGATGAGCGAAAAGAGCAGTTGCCCCACCAGCAGCGGAAGCAGATATTTCCACACCGTGAGTCTTGCACCCGGTAGCGCAAGAGAGAGCGTGACGACGAGCAAGTCGAAATAAAGATTGCTGTAGAGCGCACGCCGGAGAATCTCGTCTCCACGGATAATGGCATAATGCAAGCGGCTGCCCGTTTGCATGCCGCACACAAAGTAGCAGACCGAGAGCACGAAAGCGAAGTCGCCGTAGCGTGCAGCATATTGCGGCATCTCTTCGTAGAAGAAGGGACGCAAGGCCAGCAAGATAAGATTCAGTCCGATGATTTCGCCGACAACGACGAAAAAGCGGAAGATATAGGGCTTCTGGTTGGTGATCATAGACTCTGCGGTGCGAAGGTTGCAAAGATTCATCTCTGCCGTGTGCGCTGAATGGGCTCTCCATCTCGGCACCGGCACTCACTATTGCGTGTAGAACACGCGCAAGCGGGATATGCTCCTTGCAAATTTAGCGAATATACGGGATATAGCAGCCTTTACGCCTCTATATTTCGCATTTGGCGTGACAACTCTGTGCAATTCGTGAAAAAATCCCCGCTTGCGAGAGCAAGCGGGGATTTTTACAATGGAAAATGGGGTCAGAATTGGACCGTACCGAGGTTGCGATCGACAAGCAATCCGTCGACAGCCTTGAGTTGGAACTTCCCGGCCTTCTTCGCGCGGAATTTCAGCGTGAAGAGCACCGGCGCACCCTCGTCGAGCAAGAAGTTGTTGCCGCGGTTCACAAAGGTGGGCAGCAACTCCTTCGTGCCGTTGGTGTGCAGACGGTCGTAGGTGAGGTTCACCATGTCCTTCATGCCCTTGAGGTCGATGCCCACGTATTCCAATTCGTCGGCCTTGTAAGGCAAACCGAACGAAAGGGCATTGACATAGTGCAGATCCTTGCCCGACACTTTGATCTCTACCAAGTCGCCGGCTTTGTAGGACTTCACGTTGGGCGTGAGCACGAGCGAACCGCGCACCTTGTCGGACGAGTTGCGCACACCGCCGTCGAGTTCCACGGCCACCGTCGAGATGTCGTAGGCATCGATGAGGCCGTTGCCGTTGATATCGCCGGCAGCCACGTAGTCGAAGTCCGCGTCTCCGCGGCGCAAACCGGTGTAGTTCATATACGAGGTGAGGTCGTTCTCGTCGATGCGCTTGTCGCGGTTGATGTCGCCTTGCATCTTACCCTCCGTTCCGGCAACGCGGTAAACGTAGAGTTCGCGGCCCGAACCGAAGTTGCCGACGCCTTCGTCGACGTGTAGTTTGAGGTAGCGTGCTTCGGGATGATCTGCGGGAACGATTGTCTTGACCGTGGCATCCTTCGCCCAAGTGAAGGCAATGGGCGCCGACCAGTTCTGCCGGTCGGTCGAGAACGAGTAGCTACCGCGAAGCAGTGTGCCGTTGGCGGCGTCTTCGCGCGGAACATATTCGATGCGATCGATCTTGTTGACCGCACGCAGATCGACGGTCAGGTCGAACGGCGTAGCTTGTTTGTTGTCCCACGCCGTGTGCCACATGGTTTTGAGGTCGCGGTCGAAGAGCTTGTCGGTGCCCTGTCCGCCCTGGCTGGCCACCGAAGCCGTGGCTTTTACGCCCTTAATGGCCCACTCGAGGGGATCTTTCACCGTGGCGAGACTGAGATTGCTCCACGCGCCGGCGCCGGAGGCATTGACCGCGCGCACAGCGAAGTCATAGGTGGTGACGGGTGCCAGATCATCGAAACGCAAGCGCGGTTCGCGTATCGTGGAATAGATTTGTCCGTCGAACTTCACTTCGTAGTAGTCGGCATTTTCCACGGGTGTCCAAGCCGGTGTGAGGGCGTAAGCCTCGACCTTGCTCTTCTTTTCGTCGAGCTGTGTCGTTTTCAATTTGCCGCGGTGAGTGAGTAGGCGGTCGGCCGGCGCAAACTCAAAGCCTTTGACTTCGACACTCACCGTGTTTTCGCTCACGTCGGTGGGCGCCACGCGTACCAGCACCTGGGGATTTTTGATGACTTCGCCCACGCTCTCCTCGCCGGGGCGCACCCAACGGTTCAGATTCGGTCGGGCATCGTAGAACCACACGTTGTCGCCCTTTTCGAAGGCCTCGCGTGTTTTCACTTCGGTGAGTTTCACCGCTTTGTTCGCCCCCACTTGTGCCGTGACCGCTTTGGGAGCGCGGGTCACGTTGATGCGGAGCTCCGTCGCCTTGTTGCGGATGTAGCCGTCGAAGTCGCCGGCCGTGCGTTCGGCCTTGAACGTCAGCGTCTTCTTGTTGACCGAAGTGCTGAGTTGCGTGTTGGTGTTTTCGCCCGTGAGGTAAGCTTGCGTACGACCGTCGTCGTCATATTCGAGCGCCTTGGTGCCGTGTTGCGCATAGATCTCATAGATGCGCAGGTCCTTGCGGATCTGCGAGGGATTGTTGTTGGGGTTCGCCATGGGGATGATGGCGTCGGCCTTCACCAGCACCGGCAGTTTCCAGAGGGGTGCATCGAAATCGTTGAGAATGCGGCCGCCTTCATAGCGATCGCCCGTGAAGTAGTCGACCCACGTGCCCCGTGGCAGGTAGATCCCGTCGCGGCGGTCATTGCCTTCGGCATCGGCAGCCGTGTTTTGGTAGACCGGCGCCACGAGGAACGCATCACCATACATATATTGATATTGCGTGCGCTTGCCGAGTGTGTAGTCATTGCGCTCTTCCATGAACATCGGGCGAATGATCGGGCGTCCATTGATGGCCTGCGCTGCAGCCGTGTAAGTGTAGGCAGGAGCTCACTCTTCAGCTTGAGATACCAGCGATTGAGCGCTGTGCTTTTGCCACCGAGGGCCTGCGGATATTTGGGGTTCGCGCCCCATCCGTCCATGTTGAGCTCCATCGGGGTCAAGGTCTTCCATTGGAACTCACGCACATTGACGGGAATGTTTTTCCCACCGAAAATACCGTCGAGGTCGGAAGTGATGTTGGGTTGCCCCGAAAGGCCGGAGCCGATGAAAGTGGGGATGTGGAAGCGAATGTATTCCCAGTCACCGCCAGTTTGGTCGCCGCTCCAGATGCCGGCGTAGCGTTGAGTGCCCGCCCACCCGTCGAGCGAGATGATGAAGGGACGCGCGTTGTTGCCATATTTGGGCATGATCTTGCCCACGTCGGCCACGCCGTTGAGGCCGAAGGAGTAGCCCCAGCCCACCCAGGCCACATCGGTTTTGAGCACCCGCACGCCGGCGTCGCGCACTTCTTTGACGATGTCGCGCTGCAAGAGGGCCTCGATGCTGTCTTTGGGGTGCAGATCGCTCTGCGTCCACAATCCGATTTCCACGCCTTTCGAACGAGCATAGTCGCCGAACGACTTGAGGTTCTTGATATTACCGTCGAGCGTGGTGGTCTGTCCGTAGCCTGCGCCGTAACCATCGTTCGGCAGAACCAACCGAGCGGCATGTCGTTGTTCAGATAGCGATCGATGGCAGCACGCGCCGAGAACTGGTAGTTTTCCAGTTCGCCGTTCAGGCTTTCGCGAATGCCCCCGTTGTTCTTCTGGCTTTCGTTATAGGTCTTGCCGTCCTCCATTTTCATGAAGCCCTTGCCGTCCTTGGCCTCGGTCCAATAGTCGCGGTTGTAGGCATTGAGGTGCCCCTCGTAGAAACCGAATTTAGGCAAGAGCACGGGGTTGCCGGTGAGCTGATAGAAGCCGTCGAGCAAGGCTTCGGGGCGGTCGCCCACCCAGAAGAAAACGTCGAGATATTTCTCACCGTGACGCAGCTTCACCTTTTTCGCGTCGGTGGCGCCGAAGTCGTAGAGTCCGGGTTTGAAGGTGTGCCACAGCATGCCGTAGCCTTTCGTGCTCCAATAGAAGGGGGTGGGAGAGGCCACTCCGCCGTCGACCCAGTTGTTGGTGTTCTCGATGGCGATACGCTGTCCGCGGTGGGAGAAGCGTCCGTTTTGCACGCCGCCGCCGTAGAAGTACTCGCCCGGGCTGCAAGTCAGTTCGAGGTGCGTGCCGTCGTTGTCGAAAGTGCGAAACGACGGGGAGGAGATCACGGGATCGATCTCGTTTTTCTTGTAGACTGCGAAGCCGCTGTTCTTGTTGTCGAACACCACCTTGATCTCGTCGGTGGTGAGGGTGCAGTTTTGGTCGTTTTGTTGGAGTTCCAGTCGAGCCACCTGCTTGCGGGGCTGTTCGACGAGGATGTCGGCCGCGGGTTTCGCTTCGGGGTTGTGGGGGGCGCTGCCGGCGGGATCTTGGTAGATGCGGAAAATGTTGTTGCCGTAGAAGTCGACGGTGATTTTTCTGTTTTGCGCGTCGGTGAGTTCTACGGTGTGCGCGTTGACTTTCCGTGCCTTCTTGATGACGAAAGCCATGTCGCCGGAGGTCGCATTGAGTTGTGCGGTTTGTTCCGTCGGCGTGAAACCGATGGGCGCCGCTTTCAGGCCGCCGGCCAAGCCAACGAACAAGAGGGTGTTGGCATAGAGCAGTGTTTTGTGAGAGATCATGGGTGGTTTGATGGGTAAAAGCGCGTGTGCGCAATTTTTATGATGCGTTCAAAGTTACGACATTTCGCGCGAATTGGCCCTCTACCGACAATAAAAAAAGACAGGAACTGCGATAGTTCCTGTCTTTGTGCGTGTGTTGTGAAGCCTTTTGCGGCAGCATGAACCGAGTTTCGGCTTGCCGTTGGCATCACAGCCATGTGTCCGGTGCGGCTTATGCCTCCTTCTTGACGGGGGTACGCTTTTCCTTGATGCGTGCCTTCTTACCCGTGAGGTTGCGGAGGTAGTAGAGCTTAGCGCGGCGCACTTTACCCACTTTGTTCACCTCGATGCTTTCGATCGCAGGCGATTCGATGGGGAAGATACGTTCTACGCCGACCGTTCCCGACATTTTGCGAACGGTGAAACGCTTTTTGTCTCCGTGTCCGGAGATTTTGATAACAACACCGCGGTAGAGCTGTACGCGTTCTTTGTTACCTTCGACGATTTTGTAAGCCACGGTTACGGTGTCGCCGGCCTTGAAAGCGGGCGCTTGTTTGCCGGTGGCAAATGCTTCTTCAGCAATTTTGATCAGATCAGCCATTTGTGCTTGATTGTGTGAAATTGTTATCGCCCCAGCCCAACATTCTCAGTTTCTTTTTCGGAACGTCGCCCCATGATGGGCAACCTGCTGACAGCGGTTGAGCGGAAAAGCTCGGCAAAGTTACGCATTCTGCGCGACTCCGCCAAGAAAGTTGATGAAAATCAGTGCCTCAAAGTCGTTTGAAGACGATGTTCATGTAGGTGTATTCCGTCACAGGGGCGGGATTGCTGACCAGTTTGTAGGTGAGGACGCCATTGTCGTCTACTTTCACGTCTTTGAAGACTTTCGAATCGTAGTAGGTGACAAAATAACCGAGATCGGTCTTGCCTTCGACGGGCAGATTGCCGGCCGAGGGGCTGGACACGAGGGTGACGGCACCTGCCGCGGGAGTGGCGGGGATGCTGAATTGGTTTTTGTAGAGCTCGTAGAGGTTGACGCTGAATTCCGTGCCGTTGTATTCGGCCGCCGTTTGGTCGGTGGGCATGATGCAGCTGGGCATGTAGAAGAACAGGGGCCAAGCGGCGAATTTAGATCCGAGCACGCCGTTGGCGTCGGCGATCACCACGCGGTTGGGGGTGAAGGTCGACTGGTTGTTGTAGGTTCCGTTGGCGCCGGTGGTGATGGCATCGCCTTTTTTGGGGAGCGTCTCCACGCGCACCGTACCCTTCACGTCGAGCTGTTCGGTGGGGGTTTTCGTCTGTACGCCGACACGTTCGTTGTGTGCAGTTTGTGCACTCAGGGCGAGCGGAAGCACGGCGAGACCGAGTAGGAGGAGCTTCTTGATCATCTTCATTGTGGTAAGACTGTGTGTGATATGATGCTTTTTTATTTGTTGCTGTCGAGATGGCGTTCTGTTGTGTGACGAGTGCAGTGTCGAGATGTGCCGTCGGGGGGCGATCGGTGCCCTTTTCGCCGGGCAAGAGAGATACCTATTGGCTGTGTCGCACACGAACTGCGTTCCAAAGGTACGCATTCTCTGAGAATACGCGCAGAGGTGTCCACTTTTTTTGCGTTGAAATGACGATTGCCTTGTGTTTTGCGAAGTGTAGATGGCGATCTAGCGTGATATTTGTGCAAATTGTTCTGTCTGTCGCTTCGTAGGTCTTGCACGTTCCGCGTTTTTCGATGCCACCACCCCATGTCGGTGCCCGCTCTCGTCGGTTGGGAAATCGCTCTTTCGCGCTTTCTCGCAAAAACGGGGAACCCTTTCTCGGAACACGCGCAGTTTTCGCGTTTTCGTCGCGGGTTCTCGCGCGCCTACATACGCGCACTCAGCAGGTTTTCGTTTTTTGCCTTCACCGTTTGTGTGTTATCGGTTGATATTTAGCGCGTTGTGGGTGAAGATAGTGGTCTTTTCGTTGGTTCACCGCTTCACGACCGAAAGGGTGCACTGCGCCGGAGAGCGGAAGTGGTCGGTCGGTGCCTCTTCATCCCCATCGCATGAGTTGCGAGGGACTGTTGCACGCGGTGAAGGAAAAGGTGAAGGTGAATTTCAAAAGTCTTCACCCCTAACCGGATGAGCCACAATGGATTGCGGGGAGGGGTGAAGAGGTGAAGGAAAAAAACGAAAAGTGACTGAGGCGGGCGCATGCGCGCGCACGCGAGAGCGGTGACTTTCGAGGGCTTTTCGTTCGGTTATGCTTCGCCTTCGGCCCGGCGCTTGTGCGTCATGATGTCGAGCACACAGCGGTCGGTTTCGTTCATGGCCTCCTTGCCGATTTTTGCCAAATTGCGAATGCTGCAATCCACACAGTCGTCGATGATGCCTTCGACCGACGAGACGCATTCGCCCTGCATGGCCAGCATGGCCGAGAGCACCGCTGTGGACACGCCCGAAGTGAGTTTGAGAGCGCACGAAGGTTTTGCCCCGTCGCAGATCATGCCCGTCAGGTTGGCAATCATGTTTTTGACGGCGGCCGCCACTTTGTTGTAGTCGCCGCCCATGAGATAAGTGATGCCGCATGCGCTGCCGGTGGCCGCCACCACACAGCCGCAAAGAGCCGAAAGGGTGCCGAGATGCTGCTTGATGTAGATGGCCGTGAGGTGCGAGAGCATGAGGGCGCGGACGAGTTCGGTGCGCGTGTTGTGGTTCTCGCGTGCAAAGACCGCGACGGGATTGGTGGCGCAAATGCCTTGGTTGCCACTGCCCGAATTGGACATGACGGGAATGGGGGCACCGGCCATGCGGGCATCGCAGGCCGACGAGGTGGCCGAAAGAATGTGGGAGAAAATGTTGTCGCCCATGATGCCGCGGCCCATGGGGCGGGAGAGGGCTTTGCCGAGGCAGTGTCCGTAGTTGCCTTCGAGCGAACGTTGTGAGGCCGTCATGTTGAGTTCGGCGGCTTGGAGAATGAAGTCGAGCTCGTCGATGGGCGACGTCGTGGCGAAATCATAGACCATGCGCAGGTTGAGGCGGCGACCGATGTCTTCCGGTTCGGCGTGTTGCGCCGTGCCTTGCGGTCGACAGTCGTCGGTCGTTGTGTGCTTGTCGGCTGCATGACGGGGGGGCGACACCACCGGCGTTGCGCAGTGCGGCCGCCACTTCGCAGTCGACGAAGTGGGTGTGTTGTCCCGCGATGATGGCGCGCGCCTCGTGTCCGTCGCGGTCGGTGGCCGTGACGTCGACATAGAGTTTCTCGCTGATGTCTTGCGCCAGTGTGATGTCGATGCGCCGTTCGGCAATGTAGGCTTTTCCTGCCGTCACGTCGTCGAGCGTCACGTCGCGGAGCACTTCGAGCTCGTTGGCCGAGCGGCCGATAAGCACGCCGAGCGCGATGGCGATGGGGAGTCCGACCATGTCGGTGCCGGGAATGCCCACCCCCATGGCGTTTTTGAGGATGTTGGCGCTGAGGCGCACTTGCACGCGGTGGGGCGGGCGCGTTGGGAGCTGTTCGGCCGCCCGTGCAGCGGCCAGTGCCACGCAGACGGGTTCGGTGCAGCCGATGGCGGGCACCACTTGTTCGCGCACAAGGGCGATGATTTCTTGTCGGAGGGGGTCAGGAAGCATGGTATCGGAGTCGGTATTGTCGTGGGGTGATGCCCCACACGCGGTTGAAAGCATTGTAGAACGACTGTCGGGAGGCGAAGCCGCAGTGCAGGCCGATGTCCTCGACGTTCCATTCGGCGAAACGACGATCGCGGAGCATGCGGGCGGCTTCGTTGGCACGGATTTTGGCCAAGAGGCGGAGAAAGTTTTCGCCGGTGCTGATGGCCAGTGCTGCGCTGATGGCGCGGTGGTCACAGCCGATGATTTCGGCCACGCGGCGCGCGGTGAGATCGGGGTCGCGGTAGTGACGTTGTTTCTGCAGGAGTTTGAGTACCTGGATGTAGATACCGGCCGCGCGGTCGGGGCTGAAATGGTCGAGATAGGGTTTGGAGAGCGGCGCGTTGGGCTGCTCGCGAGGGGCGTCGGTCATGGGCAAGAGGAGCGCGCGGTGAGGAACTGGGCGAGGGAGAAATGGGAAAATGCAGAGCGCAAGTCTCGTCGCTCGGTGGGGACGAGACTTGCGCTCCGGGCGAAGTGGCAAAACCTCAGCAGCCGCTGCCGTCGAGATTGCAGGCGGGCGCGTCGTGCTTGGGGGTGAGGAGCCCGACCTCTTTGGGATGAAGGGTGACGGTGCCGTCTTCTTTCACGAAGCAGGGGATGCCGATTCCGCCATGTTTCTTCACGGCGTCGAAAGCGGGGTGCGTGTCGCGCAGTTTCAAGAAGGCCTTGAGGTGCAAGACGTGAGAACCGAGATCGATGATTTCGAACCGTGGGTCGTTTTGAACTTGTTGCTCCACCGCCACGCAGTCGGGGCAGGTGGGCATGCTGTAGATTTTGATCATGATGATGTTTTTTTCGGTGAGTTGAAGTCAGAGCGCAAAGAGTTGGCGGGCGTTGCGGCTCGTTACGGCTTCGATGTGCTCCGTCGTGGTTTGATAGATTTCTGCGAGCCGTTCGACGATGAGAGGTATGTAGGCCGGTTCGTTGCGCTTGCCCCGATGGGGGGTGGGCGCAAGGTAGGGCGCGTCGGTTTCGAGCACGATGCGCTCGAGCGGTACCGTGGTTTCGAGCACGGCCGGCAGGGTGCTCTTCTTGAAGGTCACGATCCCCCCGATGCCGAGCAGGAAGCCGTCGAAGGCCAGGAGCTCTTCGGCCTCGCGAGCCGATCCGCCGAAACAGTGGAAGATGCCGCCCGGGAGTTGGCCTTTGAGTGGCGTGAGCACTTCGAGCAGTTCGGCGTGGGCGGAACGGGAGTGAATGACGAGCGGCAGTCGGAAGCGGATGCTCCACGCTGCCTGTCGGCGGAACACCTCCATTTGTTCTTCGCGCCGCGAAGTGTCCCAATAGAGGTCGATGCCCACTTCGCCCACGGCCACGAAGGGCGAATGGGGCACGGCGAGGAGCTGTTCCATGCGATCGAGCAGGGGCTGCGGATCGGGGGGAAGTTCGGTGGGGTGGAGTCCGAGCATCGGCCTACAGAGGTCGGGCCATTCGTCGCAGGTGCTCACGAGCGGGCCGAGCGAATTGGCGTCGATGTTGGGGAGCAACAGGCATTGGGCGCCGGCGTTGCGGGCTCGTTCCACCACCTCGTGGCGGTCTTCGTCGAAAGCTTCGTCGTAGAGATGGCAGTGGGTGTCGATGAACATGAAGGAGGGGGCGTTTTAGTGATTGCGTCCGAGCAGCGGCGTGACGTAGTTCCAGAGCGGCGTGGCGTCGACACTGAGACGATCCAACGTGGTGCGCGCCTCTTTGAAGTAGGCCTCGATGCGTTGGCGGCAGAGGCTTTCGACGTCGTATTTGGCGTAGCAACGCATGGCGTAGCGTATTTTCTCGTCGGGATCGATGGAGTCGCACGCGAGCATGCGGAGGAAATGGGTGGTTTCGGCCCCCGACATTTGTGAGAGTGCGGTGACGGTGAGGAAGGTTTTCTTTCCGCAGAGGATGTCGCCGCCGATTTTTTTCCCGAAGACGGCCGGATCGCCGTAGGCGTCGAGGTAGTCGTCTTGGAGTTGGAAGGCGAGTCCTATTTTTTCGGCAAATTGGTAGAGCACTTCGGCATCTGTAGCCGGTGCGTCGGCGAGGAGACCGCCCATTTGTGCGGCGCAGCCGAGGAGCACCGAGGTTTTGAGGCGGATCATTTCGAGGTATTCCGCTTCGGTGACCTCACTGCGCGATTCGAAATTGACGTCGTATTGCTGTCCTTCGCAGATGCGGATGGCGCTGTCGGTGAACAGGCGCAAGACCTCTTCGCGGCGTCCCACGGTGCACTGTGCGATGAGGCGATAGGCCAGGAGAAGCATGGTGTCGCCGGAGAGCACGGCGGTGTTTTCGTTCCAACGGGTGTGCACGGTGGGGCGTCCGCGGCGCATGTCGGCGTGGTCCATGAGATCGTCGTGCACGAGGGTGTGGTTGTGGTACATTTCGATGCCGACCGCCGCGGGCATGGCCGGCATGTAGTCGCTGTGATAGAGCGAGAAGGCCGTGAGCAAAAGCATGGGGCGGAGCCGCTTCCCGCCGCCGGCGAGTACGAAACGAATGGGGTCGTAAAGTCCTTCGGGACGTTGCGGATAGGGCAATGCCGCCAGGGCGTCTTCAATGTGTTGTAGCATGATTCTCGTGTTATGTAGTGGGGAGTTTTCAGGGTGAGAAGAGAAGTCGCCTAATCAATTGCGTGTTTCACGGTGAGGACAGCGCGTACCAGCACGCTCTCGCTTTTTCCGTCCTCGGTGGGACGTCGCACCTCGAAAGCCACGCGGTCGTCGCTCAGGGTGTGGCGATAGACGCGCAGTTGCTGGCCGGCATAGGCTTCGAGTCCGTAGGCCATTTCGATGCGGCGCACGGTGTGCGTGTCGTGCCAGTCTTTGTCGAAGGTGTTGAGCAGCAGATCGATGTAACGAATAGAGTTGAAGTGGCCGTTGATGTCCAAATCGGTGTAGGCGGCCGTGTGGCGGAGCACCGGTTCGGTTTCCTGCACGCGGGCTCTGGACGGGCCATCGATGGGCACGTCTTCGTCGAGCAGGGCTTGGTGGAATCCGCCGTCGGGGAGGGTCTCGAGATTGACCGGTTGGCGCGTTTCATAATCGATGAGGGCCCAGGTCGAGGTGCCGTAGCCGAAGGGCACGCCGTTGGGGTCGGTGACAACGTAGAGGCGGTCGGTGAAGTGACGATAAATGCGATTCACCCACGTACCGAGCTGATAGCGCTCGCCCGAGAGCGGGAGGTGGTCGAGTTCCAACACGAGGCGCGAGAGCACCCACCCGCGGTGATGCGTCTGCATGTAGGTGAACCCAAAATTATGCGTTTCGGCGTGGAGCGAAGAGACGCGCAAATGAGGTTGCCGAGCGTGCTCCAGGCCAAGTGACCGGTGTAGTCTTCTTGGAAAGGCTCGACTATAAAGGGGTAAAAGAGTTTTTTTTCGGCCATGGTGGGGAGTTTGCGAGTGGAGGGGGCGAAGTCTTGTTCTTATCGCCGGTATGACTGACGAGGGTTCAAGGCAAAAATAAGCAATTCTGTCGGAAAAAGTTTTTTTTTCGTTGTGAATTTCTTCTTTATGCGGTGAGTCGAGCGTGCACTTATCCTTTGTCCTTGAAAAGGACGAAGGTGATGGGGATGGTGACGCGCACGGGAGATACCTTTCCCTTGTGTTTTCCGGGCTTCCACTTGGGCATGCGTTTGATACCGGTCATCACGGCGCGATCGAGCATGGGTTGTGTCTTCTTGGTGAGCTCGATGTCGGTGATGCTGCCGTCGGGTTGGACCACAAAGGCCACTTCGCAGGTGCCGTCGAGCTGCAACCGCTGTGCTGCGCCGGAATAGACGATGTTGTCATCGAGAAATTTCACCATCGCTTTGTATCCGCCGGGGAATTGCGGCATCTCTTCCACCACTTCGGTGGCGGTGAGTTGCGGTCCTTCGACGGGGAGGTCGGGTTGATCGGCGTTGTGGTGGATGTCTTGGTCTACGAGCTCGCTGCGGTCGATTTGTTTGCTGTCGTCCGGTCCGTCAATGCCGATGGGCGCGGTGACCGTGCGGCGATCGACGATGATGGGCGCGGTGTTTCGTCCGCCGGGTGTGGTGGCAACTTTCACCGCTCTGCGACCTACGGAAATGTTCTTGCGCTCGAAGCCATCGCGTGTCTTGACCGGTTCGAGGTGTTTGACCTCTTCGTTGATTTCGGTGCTGATTTCCTGTACTTTCTTGTAAATAAAATAGCCCAGTACACCGGCAATGACGGCCAGCACGAGGAAAACTCCGAGGAAGATCATCCCCACGCGCCGATAGCGCTTGCCGGTCTCCTTGCGGAGCACGTAAGCGCCGTATTGCTTATTGCGGTTTTCGAACACCAGGTCGTTCCACTCGCGCGAAAGTAGGGGAGATTCGTTCAAAGTGTCTGTAAGTTTAGTGGGGTAGAGGAGACCGCACAACCGACGAACGGATCGGATAGTCGCAAACGACTGATCTTGCCTGAAACCTTGATTGAAAAGGGGATGGCGGTCTCTGATTTCGGAGCAAAAGTACGCCCAAAAACTAAATTATGTCGTACCTTTGTCGCACTATTTTTCGGCGCGAATGAAAAAAAAAAACTAATTCTCCTCTTCCTCCTCTTGTCGGGGCTTTGTGCATCGGCGCAAGAGAGTACGTCGGCCTATAATGTACTGCGATTGCCCGTTTCGGCGCATGTGGCCGCGCTCGGCGGCGAAAGCAACAGCGTGCCCGATGACGATGCGGCCCTTGCGCAGCACAACCCGGCTTTGCTGGCCGATGTCACGCCGCGCCAGTTCGGTCTCACCGTCGCTTCGCTTCCTGACGGGGCGCTGTGGGCGGGCGCACAGTATGTGCACGGTTTTGGACTTCGCCACACCGCGAGCTTTTTCGCTCAACGTATCAGTTACGGCACGATGTTCGAAACCGATGAATACGGTGCCGATTTGGGCCAGTTCACCCCGAGCAATGTGATTGTCGGCGCAGGCTACGGCTATGCGCTCTCCCCCTCGATGGGCGGGTGGTGCGAACCTCAAGACGGTTTACTCGCGACTGGGCACGATGAGTGCCGCGGCCTTGGTTGCCGACGTGGGACTCAACTATTATAATAAGGAAGGGGGCTGGAGCTGGTCGGCCGTGCTGCGCAATGCGGGGGCAGAGATCAAGCATTTCGTTCGGCGCACCGAAACCGTTCCCTACTCGTTGCAGATGGGCTTCTCCAAGCAATTGGCGCACACGCCGCTGCGTTTCAATGTCACGCTGATCGATCTGACGCGTTGGTCGAAAGCCTATTACATGCCTACGGCCGATGCCGAACTGAGTGCCGGCCGCGTGTTCACAAACCACTTGGTGGTGGGTGTCGACTGGATGCCTTCTCAACAAGTGACGCTTTCGGCCGGCTACAATTTCCGCCGCGGCTACGAACTGACGGCTGCCGGTCGCGGCCACGGTGCGGGATTCTCTTTTGGCGCCGGCGTTCGCTTTTCGCGCCTACGGTTAGACTTGGCGTGGGCGCGCTACCATTTGGCCAGTTCTTCGCTGATGGGCAGCGTTTCCTACCGACTTTGATTCGCAAACGGGGTCGAATCCTCGACAATCGTCCGTCCGCGCTGCAAAAATCGGAGGCACGTCTTGGCAAATGCCCGTCTACCCCGACAATCGCTTGTTCATTCCGGTAGAGACGGCGCTTCGTTTCGGTAAACGCCCCTCTTTTCCTACAAACAGACACAAACTATGCTACATATCGAAATCGACGCCGGTTCCGGCTTCTGCTTTGGGGTTACCACCGCCATCAAAAAAGCAGAGGAAGAACTGGGACAGCGTGACATCTTATATTGTCTCGGTGACATCGTCCACAACAGCCGCGAATGCGAGCGCCTGCGCGAGCGTGGCCTTGTGATCATCGACCACGAAACCTTCGCCACTTTGCACGATGTCCGGGTTTTGCTCCGTGCACACGGCGAACCCCCCTCGACTTACGAGATCGCACGACGCAACAACATCACCCTCGTCGACGCCACCTGTCCCGTCGTGCTCAATTTGCAACAGCGCATCAGTCGCGTCTATCACGAAATGGAAAATCCCCAGATCGTGATCTACGGCAAGCACGGCCACGCCGAAGTGCTCGGGCTGGTGGGGCAAACCAACAGCGAAGCGGTCGTGATCTCCGACATCAGCGAAGTCGACAAAGTCGATCTCACGCGCAACACCTATCTATTCTCGCAAACCACCAAACCGCTCGAAGGATTCCAAACCCTCATCGATTATCTCACGACCCACATCCAGCCGCCGGCCGAGTTTCGTTGCTACGACACCATCTGTCGTCGCGTCTCCAACCGCTTGCCCGGCGTACAGGAATTTGCGCGTCGCCATGACCTCGTGCTTTTCGTCTGCGGCCTCAAGAGCAGCAACGGCCGTGTGCTGTTCGAAGCCTGTCGCAAGGTCAATGAAAACACCCACCTCATCGACGATCCGGAACTGATCGATCCCGAGTGGTTCAACGGCGTGAAGAGTGTCGGCATCTGCGGCGCCACCTCCACACCCAAGTGGCTCATGGAACGTTGTGCCGAACGCGTGCGCGAACTTGACCCCGATCGTTCGACCGATGTCTCGGGCCCGTCGCCCCTTTCCCCCTCTTCCTCAACGCAACAACCGTCATGAATATCGCTCTCCTGCTTTCCGGCGGCGTCGACAGTGCAGTCGCCACCCACCTCCTGATGGAACGCGGTTTGCGTCCCGACCTCTACTACATCAAAATCGGAATGGACGGCGACGATGAACTCACCTGCACCGCCGAAGAAGACCTCGAACTCTGCCAAGCCGTGGCACGCCGTTACGGTCTGCCGCTCGAAGTCGTCGATCTGCAAAAAGAATATTGGGATCGCGTGGTGACCTACACAATGGACCACGTGCGCCGCGGCCTCACCCCCAACCCCGATGTGATGTGCAATCGGCTCATCAAGTTCGGCGCCTTCGAAGAGCGCGTCGGCCATGCCTACGACCGCATCTGCACCGGCCACTACGCGCGCACCCTCCGCGACAACGAAGTCTTCAGCGACCCTCTTTCAGGCGAAGCCGTCGATCTCAGCGCCCACACCACCTGGCTCGGCACCGCCCCCGACCCCGTGAAAGACCAAACCGATTTTTTGGCGCAACTCGAATCGTGTCAAGTCGAGAAGCTCATGCTCCCGCTCGGCCATCTGCAGAAAGACGAAGTGCGCCGCATCGCCGTCGAAAATCGTCTGGCCCCCGCCCGTCGCAAAGACTCGCAAGGCATCTGTTTCTTGGGCAAGATCAACTACAACGACTTCGTACGTCGTTTTCTCGGTGAGCGCACGGGCGATGTCATCGAGATCGAAAGCGGCAAAAAGGTCGGCGAGCACAAAGGCTACTGGTTCCACACCATCGGTCAGCGTAAAGGACTCGGTCTCGGAGGCGGCCCGTGGTTCGTGGTCAAGAAAGATCTCGAAGCCAACATCCTCTACGTCTCGCACGGCTATGACAACCTCCTTCAATACGGCCGTTCGTTCAATCTCTCGGGTTTTCATTTCCTCACCGGCGATCCCTGGCCCGAAACCGGCACCTTCGACGTCACGTTCAAGGTGCGGCACACCGATCGTTGGCGCACCGGCCGTTTGACGCGCACCCTCGACGGCACGTTCCACATCGACGGCGACGCCCCCATCCAGGGCATTGCCCCCGGCCAGTTCGGGGTCATCTACACGCCCGACGGCCGCGTCTGCGTCGGTTCCGGCGAAATCAGTGTTTGATTCCCAATTTTTCTCGTCCCGTAAATCCTCCGTTCATGCCACAAGCCTTTCAGAAAACCTACGATAAAGCCACCATCGGCGAACTCGTCGCCTGGTTCCGGGCCCGTCTCGATCGCTTGCCCGAGTCGCTCGATCTCATGGGCTGCATGCACATCACCCACCTGCGGGCCACCGTCGAGCGCTACATCGACCTCGTCGAAAAGCACCACGACGCCCCCGTCTACGGTGGACAGGTGTTGCATCTTTTCCGCATTCGCGAGAAACTCGAGGAACAAGGGCTCTGATTCCGCCCCCTTCCCCGTTGCTTTCTCCCGCAACAAACAGACCGTCCGCCGAAAGCCTTCAAGCCTTCAGCGGACGGTCGTTTTTCCTGCCTGCGGTGTCTGCCTCTACACCCCCAGATCCAAGTGGCCGTTCATCACGGCATAGATAATAATGTCCGAAAGCGAATGCGCCCCCAGTTTGAGCATAAGGTTCTTCCGGTGTGTGATCACCGTCGACAGACTGATGTTCAGTTGATCGGCCACCTCCTTGTTCGTGTAGCCGCGCGCCAAATGCGTCGCCACCTCAATTTCTCGCAGCGTCAGCGGCGATTTCAGCTCCGTCGTCTCCTGCGTCGGCGGCGTTTCGCCGGGGTGCGACATCGTCGGTCGGCGAAACTGCGCGTGTCCGTGCCCCTCCGTCGGTGTCGCCGTGCGCGGCCGATGCGGCCCCGCGCCGTGTCCGAAAGCGTGGAACTCCAGCAGCGATTTGATCAGCCCCTCCTCGCTCTGGCACACACATTGAGGGTGAGCAGTCCCGGCGTGGGAGGCAGGTTCTCGCCATTGGTCAGTACGATCGTGGCAAACGGTCGGCGGCGGAAGAAATGCGTGTGTTCAAAATAGATGCGCGCCGCCACAAAAAAGTGGGCAAAATCCTCAGCGTTCGTTTCCATCAGCGCCTCATACGAAGCGAAGGTACGCACCTCGGCAATGGGAATGATTTTGCGCAGCGTGTTTTCCAGCCCCATGCAGGCCAGCACATTGGGTTCCACCACCGCCATGCGCAGTGCGGGCCGCTGGCCTTGGCCTTCGGTCGGTGCCGCTGCCGGATGGTGCGGGTGAGCGTGCGGAGAAGCGGGGTGGTGGTTGTGTGGCATGACGGGTCTATGTGTGCAAGCGAGCCGCCGGTCCCAAAAACGGCGCCCTCACTCAAGAATCTGCTGCAAAAATAGCCATTTCTCGTCGGAAACGCTTAATTTTGTTCGATAATCTACGGTGCAAAATCCCCGTAAAAAATAGAATCCACTGTTCACAATGGAAAACCCCGAACGCGATTTGGCGCGCCAAATCATTGAGAACACCAACACCAACCTTTTCCTCACCGGCCGCGCCGGCACGGGCAAGACCACCTTTTTGCGTCAAATTCGCGAAGAGGTGCACAAACGCATGGTGGTGCTCGCCCCCACCGGCATCGCCGCCATCAACGCCGGCGGCGTCACCATCCACTCGTTTCTGCAACTCCCCTTTGCCCCCTTTATTCCCGGCATGCAGTTTCGCACCGACCAGTTTCGCATGCCCGACCGCAAGCGCCGCCTCATTCGCAGTCTCGATCTCATCGTCATCGACGAAATCTCCATGGTGCGCGCCGACCTGCTCGACAGTGTCGACGCCGCCTTGCGTCGCTACCGCGACCCCACACGTCCGTTCGGCGGCGTGCAATTGCTGCTCATCGGCGATTTGCAGCAACTCTCGCCCGTGGTCAAGGACGAAGATCGCGAATTGTTGTCGCGCTACTACGACTCCGAGTACTTCTTTTCCAGCCACGCCCTGCGCCAAACGCCCTTCGTCACCGTCGAACTGCAAACCGTCTATCGACAGTCTGACGACACGTTCCTGCGACTTCTCAACGCCGTGCGCAGCAACCGCCTCGACGCCGCCATGCTCGCCCAGCTCAATGCGCGCTATGTGCCCCATTTCCGTCCGCCCGAAGGCGAAGCCTACGTGCGTCTCGTCACGCACAACCACCAGGCCGATTCCATCAACCGGGCCGAAATGACTGCGCTCACCACCCCCGCTTTCACCTACGACGCCGAAATCAAAGACAAGTTCCCCGAATCCTCTTATCCCGCGGCCGATCGGCTCGTGCTCAAACGCGGCGCGCAAGTCATGTTCATTCGCAACGGCATGGCGGGCGACGACCACTATTTTAACGGCATGCTTGGCGAGGTGGTGAGTCTCGACCGCGATGAAATCACCGTCCGCACCAACGAGGGCGGCGTGCTCATCAACGTGCCGCGCGAAACGTGGAACAACGCCCGTTACGTCCTCAACGAGCGCACCAATGAGATCGAAGAAGTGGTCGACGGCACCTTCACGCAGTATCCCCCTCCGCCCCGCCTGGGCCATCACCGTGCACAAGAGCCAAGGCCTCACCTTCGAGCGCGCCATCATCGACGTGCAAGGCGCTTTCGCCCACGGACAGGCCTACGTCGCCCTCTCGCGTTGCAAGTCTCTCGAAGGCCTGGTGCTCAGCGCCCCCATTCCCGCCTCGGCCATCATCCAAGACGGCACCGTGCTCCAATTCACCGAACACATTCCCGAGCAACAGCCCACGCCCGACCAGTTGCAACAGATGCGCCGCAACTATTTCTTCGCCCTCGTGTGCGACCTCTTCTCGTTTGCCGACCTCGAGCGGCGCAACGCCGCCATGCAGCGGTTGCTCGAAGAGTTTTTCTACAAGAAAGCCCCCATCACGCTCGAAGATTTCCGCAAGCTCCTCATCCTCTTCCGCCAGCAAATCGCCGCCGTCGCCGTGAAATTCCGCCCGCAGTACGAAACGCTCATCGCCACCCACGCCGACTACGCCACTCACCCCGAACTGCTCGAGCGCATCACCAAGGGCGCGGCCTATTTCGCCGACCGCCTCGGTGCCTTCGAGGGTTTCATGCGCACCCTCTCCCTCCCCGCCGGCGGCAAGGAGGTGGCCAAACGGGCCAAAACCGTCATCGACGAACTGCGCCGCGACCTTTATGTCAAATTGCGCGTCTTGCGCTATTTTGCCAAACACCCCCTTCGATGTCAACGACTATCAGCGCTTGCACTCGCTCGCCACCATCGAAGACCCCACCGGGCCCATGCCCACCGGCTTGGCCTCCACCGCCCGTAAGACGCCGGCCGAATCGGCGTCGGCCTCGACCTCGCGCACGAAAAAGACCGGCGCCCCGCGCGAAACGATGGAAGAGAAGCGTGCCGACGCCCTTCGCCAACTCGAAGCCGGCAAGAGCGTGCGCGAAATTGCCGCCGCGCGCGGCGTCACCGAGCAGACGGTGAGCAACTATCTCCTACCCGCGCTGCTCACCGGGCGCATCGAGCTCGACGACCTCTATCCCGCCGACCATGTGCGGCGCGTGCGGCACTATCTCCGCGACCACGATCACAGCCGCGACGACGACACGCCCGTTTCGCTCACCGCCATCCGCGAAGCCGTGGGCGGCGACATCAGTTTCGACACCATCCGCACGGTGCGCGCCGTGGTGCGCGCCGAACGCTGAGCGTGCCCCGTTTCGCCCCGTCGGTCCGGGCGCGCCGACCGTGAGATTGCGCAGCCCGTATGCAAAAAAGGCCCCTTGCCGGCGACTTGTGTGCCGGAAAAGGAGGCAAAACTTTGTGAGGCGCGCCGAAACCACTAATTTCGCACTCCGGTTTTCGTATGCCACGCGCACACTGCGCCGCATACCGACCGTTTTTCTTGATTTCTCCACCATCAATCATCCCGAATATGATCAAAGTTGCCATGTTCGACACTCATTCCTACGATGAGCAGTCGTTCAATAAGACGAACGCCGATTTCGGTTTCGACATCCGCTACTACAAAGAGCACCTCTCCATGAAAACCGTGCCCCTCGCGAAGGGCGCCGACGTGGTGTGCATCTTTGTCAACGCCGAGTGCAACGCCGCAGTTATCGACGAACTCGTGAGCTACGGCGTGAAGCTTATCGCCCTGCGCTGCGCCGGTTTCAACAACGTCGATCTCAAAGCCGCCAAAGACCGCATCGACGTGGTGCGCGTGCCGGCCTATTCGCCCCACGCCGTGGCCGAGTATGCTGTGGCGCTCATGCTCTCGCTCAACCGCAAGATCTACCGTGCCGTCAACCGCACGCGCGATGGTAATTTCAAGCTCAAAGGCCTCCTCGGCTTCGACATGTACGGCAAAACGGCCGGTCTCGTCGGCATGGGCCGCATCGCCAAGGAACTCATCAAAATTCTGCGCGGTTTCGGCATGCACGTCCTGGCCTATGACCTCTATCCCGACCACGAATTTGCGAAGCAGTATGATGTGAAGGTCGTGGAACTCGACGAACTCTACGCACAGAGCGACATCATCTCGCTCCACTGCCCCCTCACGCCCGAGACGAAGCACATCATCAACACCGAGAGCATCGCCAAGATGAAACCCGGCGTGATGATCATCAACACCGGCCGCGGTCAACTCATCAACACCGAAGACCTCATCGAGGGCTTGCGCACCAAGCGCATCGGTTCGGCCGGTCTCGACGTGTATGAAGAAGAGAAAAACTACTTCTACGAAGACCGCAGCGACAAGATGATCGACGACGACGTGCTGGCTCGTCTGCTCATGGTGCCCAACGTGGTGCTCACTTCCCACCAAGCCTTCTTCACCGAAGAGGCGCTCCACAACATTGCGCTCACCACCCTCAGCAGCATCAAGGAGCTCGAAGAGGGCAAGCCCCTCACCAACAAAGTCGAGGGCTGACCAGCTCGCCGTTTTCGGTTCGCCATTTTCCGTTCCCTTCTCGATGTGCTTCGGCCGTCGAGAGGGGAACGTGTCTTTTGCGGCTCGAGGCCCGTTGAGATGGCCTCCTCTCGCGTGCGCGCGTACGCGCGCGCCTCCGCCACTTTTCGTTTTTTTCCTTCACCTCTTCACCCACCTGGTGCAATCCGTTGTCTCACTGATCGTTAGGGGTGAAGACTTTTGTGTTTTTGCCTTCACACCCCTTGCTTGCCGCCGCTGTCGTGTTTTGCGCGGCGCGACGGGGCGAAAAGGCCGATGCGAAGGCCGAAAAAAAGCGCAGCGCATCGTGGCGGGTTAGCTAGGCGTTTGTGCTGGTTAAGTAGTTGAAAGATAGAAAGATATGGGTGTAATCTTTCGTGCTCTCGGCGTATTCCCCTGCGCGAGATGCCCGTGCCCCAACTTCGACACCGCGAAAAGGCGTGTGAATGTGATTTTTCTCCGAGGTGAAGGAAAATCGGTTGAAAATAAGGGAGTTATCGGCCGATGGTTCCCCGATTTCGCTCGAAATCGCCCCTGTTTTCACCCAAAGCCTTCACCCTTATTGTGCAGTCAGTCAGCGGTTTGCGCAAGGTGAGTGAAGCGGTGAAGGCAAAAAACAAAAAGCTGCTGAGGCGCAGGTGCGCACACGCGCGTGCGTGCGCACGTGAGAGCGCCTTCACCCACCGGAAAGGGGAGGGCACGCCGGAACGGGATCGCGCTCCCCGACCGAGGGCGAAAAGGAGCGGAAGCACAACGAAACAACCCCCGCCGTTCCCAAGTGGGAGCGGCGGGGGCTGTTTGGTCGGGGCTGTCGTCAGGCAGCGGTGGGGGAAGGGATCCCGCGTCGCGGGGAGGTCACTCCTGTCCCGCGCTGCGGTCGATGTATTGTTCGTGAGGCGGGAGATATTGGCGGTATTCTTCGTAGTCCATTTCGCGCGCTCCCATCGAACGGAGGTGATCGGTGGGCAGTTGGCAGTCGATGATGCCGTCGCCCTCGGCCGCCATGCGTTCGGCGAGGGCAATGAGCGCCATTTTCGAGGCGCTGGGCGCCAGACTGAACATGCTGTCGCCGCAGAAGAGGCGCGGATGGCGCACGCCGTAGAGACCACCCACCAGCGCGTCGCCTTCCCACACCTCGACACTCTCGGCCAGACCCTCGTCGTGGAGTTGGCAAAAGGAGGCCATGAGCGGTTCGCTCAGCCAAGCGCCTTGTTGGCGGTGGCGATCCTGCGCCGTGCGGCAACCGTCGACCACGCGGGCGAAAGCCGTGTTGAAGGTCACGCGGTAGCGGCCGGAGTGCCGAAGTTGGCGCATGGAGTGGGAGATGTGCACCTCGTCGGGGCGCAACACAAAGCGCGGACGGGGCGCCCACCAATACAATTCGCGTTCGCCTTCGAAGGCACTCCACGGGAAAATGCCCGAAGAGTAGGCGGCGCGCAGGCGTTCGGGGCTCACGTCGCCGCCGATGGCCAAAAATCCGTCGGCTTCGGCCAACTGTGGGTCGGGGAAGCACACCGAATCGGGATCGAGGATGAAAATCATAGCTGAAGGAATGAGAAAGAGGGGAATGTTAGACTTCGTCGGCTGCGGGGTCGGCGTTTTGAGGGTCGGAATTTTCGCGAAGCGTCAAGCCTTCGTCGCCGACATCGACCAGCGCGGTGCCACCGTGGGCGAGCGCGCCGAAGAGGAGGCCGCGGGTAAGAAGCGGTTTGACGTGCGCGGCGATGGCGCGATCGAGTTCGCGCGCGCCGTATTCGCGGGTGAATCCGCGTTGGAGCAGCCATTCGCGCGCCGCGTCAGTGAGTTGGAGTTGCACGCCGCGGGGCGTGAGGAGTGATTGGAGCACCCCGAGTTGCTTGTCGAGAATGCGGCGTGCCATGTCGAGCGTCATTTCGCCGAAGACCACGGTGCCGGTGAGGCGGTTGAGAAATTCGGGTTTGAACAGCTTTTTCACCTCGGCCAGCATGGCCTCGCCCGGCGTGACATCGCCGGTGAAGCCCACGGCCGCGCGGCGGGCAAACTGCGCCCCGGCGTTGGAGGTGAGGATCAGCAGCACGTGGCGGAAATCGGCCTTGCGCCCGTGGGTGTCGGTGAGCGTGGCGCGATCCATGACCTGGAGCAGGATGTTGAAAATGTCGGGGTGGGCTTTTTCGATCTCGTCGAGCAGCAGCACGCAGTGGGGCGAACGACGAATGGCGTCGGTGAGTTGACCGCCGTCCTCGTAGCCGACATAGCCGGCGGGCGAACCGATGAGGCGCGACACGGTGTGCTTCTCGGCATATTCGCTCATGTCGAAGTAGACCAGCTCAATGCCCAGTTGTTCGGCGAGCACTTTGGCCACTTCGGTCTTGCCCACGCCGGTGGGGCCGACGAAGAGGAGCGAGGCCATGGGCTTGTCGGGCGCAGTGAGGCCGGCGTGCGACATCATCACGGCTTCGGTGACCTCGGCGATGGCACGATCCTGCCCGAAGACGCGGCGCAGCAGCTCCGGGCGGAGATTGCGCAGAGCGGTGTGGTCGTTGTCGTCGTCGGGGCGGAGGGTGTCGACCTTGCAGAGGGTGGCCAGCACGGTGTCGACGAGATCGCGCGTGACGAGTTGCGTGCCGTCGGGGTGCACCTCGCGATAGGCGGCGGCTTCGTCGATGAGGTCGATGGCTTTGTCGGGGAGTCGGCGGTCGTTGATGTAGCGATCGGCGCGGCGCACGGCGTGTTCGATGACGCCTTCGGCAAAGGTGATGTCGTGAAACGCTTCGTAGCGTGCGCGCAGTCCCTCGAGAATGAGGCAGGTCTCTTCGATGGAGGGTTCGGGCACGTCGATGGTTTGGAATCGGCGCACGAGGGCACCGCTTTTAGAGAAGTAGCGGTTGTATTCCTCGTGGGTGGTGGCGCCGATGAAGCGCACGCTGCCCGTTTCGAGATAGGGTTTGAGCAGATTGGCGAGGTCGAGCGAGCCTTCGCCCGTTTGGCCTGCGCCGACGAGGTTGTGGATCTCGTCGATGTAGGCGATGGCGTTGCCCTCTTCGGCCATGCCGTCGATGATGCTGAGCAGGCGCTTCTCGAGTTGGCCGCGATATTGCGTACCGCTGAGGAGGCTGCCGAGTTGGAGGGAGTAGATGCGCGCACCGGTCAGTCGTTCCGGCACACGGCCGTCGCGAATGAGGGCGGCGAGACCGTAGATGAGGGCGGTTTTGCCCACACCGGGATCGCCGACGTGGAGGGGATTGTTCTTGTCGAGGCGGCAGAGCACGCGGATGGTGCGTTCGAGTTCCGTCTCACGGCCGATGAGAGGATTGTGGCTGTCGAGATGATCGTTGATGCAGGTGACGTGGCGGTGCCAGTCGTCGGTGGCCTCTGCTTCGGTCGCGGCACCTGTTCCGAAGCGGGCGGCCGTGGGGGACTCGTCGCGGGTGGCGTCGGCGCTGTGCGCATTGTGCGGTGTGCCGAGGTCGGTGCTCAGGCGGTCGATGAGCGCCGAAAGTAGGAAGCCCTTGTCGCCGAGATAGCGTTCGGCCAGTTGCGCGGCGAAGCTATGCTCCAGGGAGTAGAGGGCGGAGAGGTAGTGGGTGATGTCGAGCGTTTGCACCTGCGAACCGAGTGCCTGCAAGGCGGCGAAGTGCTCGAGCCGCTGCCAGAGGAAGGACGGTTCGGGTGGTTCGGGCGAGGTGGTGAGATCGCGATCCAGGATCTCGACGAGGGCCGCACGGAGCGCTTCGAGCCGGTCGAGCGGGACAATGCCCTTGAAGAGGTCGGCCTGCACGCAGGCCAGCAGCAAGTGTTCGGGGGTGAGGAACTCGTTGTGGTGGGCGGCGGCGAGCTCGCACGACGCGGTGAAGAGGCGTTGGAGGAGGGGAGTGTAATGGAAATCCATCGGAACAACGGAAAAAGAGGGGGGCGACCGGTTTAGTCTTCGGTCACTTCGAGACGGAGGGGATACTGATGTTCGCGCGCCAGCCGCATGGCTTTTTCGGCTTTGCTGTGCGCCACGTCAAAAGAGTAGATGCCGGCCACGGCACGTCCCGATCGGTGGACGCGCATCATGATGTTTTCGGCGATGACGGGGGCTTTGTCGAAAAGTCCGCAGAGGATTTCGACGACAAAGTCCATCGGGGTGAAATCGTCGTTGAGCAGCCACACGCGATAGCTGCGGGGCGCTTCGGTGTGCGTGTCTTGCCGCTCGCGCACGCTCGTTCCTTGTTGAGGCATACGAATATATTTGAGTGGGTAATATCGACAAAGATAAGAATAATTCCTATCTTTGCAGGAAAGCAAACCGTGAAATTATGACTTTGCAAGCAGCCCAAGCCGCCGTGGACGAGTGGATCCGCACTTACGGCGTGCGTTACTTTTCGGAACTGACCAACATGGCCGTGCTCACCGAGGAGGTGGGAGAACTGGCGCGCGTGATGTCGCGCCGCTACGGCGACCAGTCGTTCAAGGCGGGCGAACCGCAGGATCCGGCCGACGAGATGGCCGATGTGTTGTGGGTGCTGCTCTGTCTGGCCAACCAGACGGGAGTGGACCTGACCGCGGCTTTCGAAGCGAACCTGCGCAAGAAACGGCACGCGACGCCACGCGTCATCTCAACAATCCGAAGTTGGCCTCTCCACCGGCGGGCGACGCGGCGAAATAGCAACCCCAACAGCGTAAAAATATCGACGAGATTTTTCCGGATTGACGCTCACTGTCATTCTCAGCGTGTATCTTTGCAGCATCAATCCCAATCCAAACAGCAATATGGCAAAGAAAACCATCACCGTCGCCAGTTCGGCCGCGGAGAAACTCAAAGCTTTACAGTCGGCGATGTCGAAGATCGAAAGGATTTCGGCAAGGGTTCGATCATGAAAATGGGCGACCAGCAAATCGAACACGTGGAAGTGGTTCCTTCGGGTTCGATCGGTTTGGACTATGCCCTGGGTGTGGGCGGTTATCCCCGTGGCCGCATCATCGAAATCTACGGTCCGGAATCGTCGGGTAAGACGACCCTGGCGATTCATGCCATTGCCGAGGCGCAAAAGGCGGGCGGCACGGCGGCCTTCATCGATGCAGAGCACGCCTTCGATCGCTTTTATGCGCAAGACCTGGGCGTGGACATCGACAACCTGCTCATCTCGCAACCCGACAACGGCGAGCAGGCACTGGAAATCGCCGACCAGCTCATACGTTCGTCGGCCATTGATATTATCGTGATCGACTCGGTGGCGGCTTTGACGCCGAAAGCGGAAATCGAAGGCGACATGGGCGACAACAAAGTGGGATTGCAGGCGCGACTGATGAGCCAGGCGCTGCGCAAAATCACTTCGACCATCGCCAAGACGAACACAACGTGCATCTTCATCAACCAGCTGCGCGAAAAAATCGGCGTGATGTTCGGCAGTCCCGAAACGACCACCGGTGGTAACGCCCTGAAGTTCTACTCGTCGGTGCGCCTCGACATCCGTCGCGGCTCGAAGATCAAAGACGGCGACGAAGTGGTGGGTTTCAACACGAAGGTGAAAGTCGTGAAGAACAAGGTGGCGCCTCCTTTCAAGCAGTGCGAATTCGAAATCGCTTTCGGTGTGGGCATCTCTCGCCTGGGCGAAGTGGCCGATCTGGGCGTGGATCTCGAAATCATCAAAAAGAGTGGTTCGTGGTACAGCTACGGCGCTACGAAGCTCGGACAGGGTCGCGAGGGGCTGAAGCGCACGCTTTCGGACAACCCTGAACTGATGGACGAAATCACGGCGAAGATCAAAGAGGCGCTGCAAGGCGACAAGGCTTTGCCGCTGAAGAGCAAGCGGATGCGGACGACGAGGATGAAGTGGACAACGACAACCTCGACACGGACACCGATTTCGACGACGAAGATTGAACGCAGCCGCGACTACAACGGCGCGTTCGTTTTGAACTAAATGTTTTGAAATCATGCCGAGCACCTTTCTTAAGGAAAGGCGTTCGGCATGATTGTTTTTTTGCAATACAAAGGAGTTGAGCTGTGTGTTTTGCTATCTATCAGCGGCGTTTTGTTAGGATGGTAATTTGTTTTGTCGATTTTCTGCGTTTTTTCTTTGGTGTATAGATATATGTATGTATATATTCGCAGTGTGAATCTGTTTAACGATCGATGCGTGCGATTTGTGTAGATGAAACGGATTCGTTCGGCGGGCTCCGGCCGAAGAACCTGCACAATGGAAATAACATCCCAACCTTAATCCCTAAATCACGTATGAATACTCAAATTTGTCCTGATTGCGGCCAACCATATGATTCAAGTGCCGCGGCCTGCCCCGGCTGTGGGTGCCCGAACGATCAACGCACGCCGACAGAGCCGACAGCAACGCCACAACAACCTGCAACCTCCACTCCGGGTACACAAGCGGCACCGCAACCCGTTGCGCCAACAACTCAAGTGGTGCAAATCAATTTTGACCTTGGCGCGCATTTGGCTCAATTCGCGACCTATTTTTACGGATGTGCGTTGCTGGGGTGGCACTGCCTGAACCGTCGGTTCTGCAATTTCAGCGACCGTGCTTCGCGTAGAGAGTATTGGTCCTACACTTTGATCATCAAACCCTGCTTTGCGGCGGCACTTTTCATTCCCTACATTGTCGGTGGAATCATTTTTCCATTTGTCGTGAGAGGCTTCGGTTATGAGGTATACGAGATGGTATTCAAGAGCATCGATGGATTAGCTCTACTCGGAGTACTTTTTGCATTGATTCTTGTGCTAATAGTTTCCTTGCATGGGCTTTCCGTAAGTGTCCGTCGCATGCACGATGCCGGTAAGAGCGGCTGGTGGGTGCTGGTGCCATTTGCCAACTTCTTTCTCCTGTTCAAGAAAAGCGACGAAGAATGGAATATTTACGGAGAGCCTCCCGTAGATGATATCTAAGATGTTTCGTTGAGCCTACTAATCTGGTAATATTATGGCATTGATAAGATGCAAGGTTTGCGGAAAACAAATATCGGATCGCGCCCGGGTTTGTCCGCATTGTGGTGCGAGAGGAAAGGTTACCCTGCGGAAGAAAATGTCGGCGGACGAAGAATCGGCTCAGACAGTTTCCCCTTCTCAGTCAACTACGTCTCCCAATGGGGTGCAACCTGCGAAGCCTTCTGACCTCTACACCCCGCCACTTGAAACGCAGAGCAAGGCGCCGATGGTGATTGCGATTGTGTTGATGCTCGTGCTGCTGGGGATCGGTGCAATGTTCTTTTTCCTGCTGAACCCCAGAAGCCACCGTTCGACCACGGAGGACTACGCAGACACGGTTGCTGCGCAAAGTAGCGGGGACTACTCATGGGGCAGCGAAGGGCAAAACGAGCAGCGAGCAGACGAAGGGCAGGCCGGTGCAGAATCCGACGGCAGTCGAGCGATCGATGTTTTCAATGCACAGACCCGCAGTAGCGTTACAGCAGATTCGTCGAGAATCGGTTACACCTACTCACAACAGGAGGTACAGGAGGCACCCGGTTTCAGCAAACCCTATGACGTGAGACAGTTCGTGGCGGGTGAGCGATATGAGCATGACGATGTGACGTTGGAAATCACTTCGGACGGAATTTATGCCAACGGCAATAAAATTTCGACCTCGAAACCGGTTTCCAGAAGCTGAACCGCAAGTACGGGCGAATCACCGCCAAGCCTTCGATTAGCATCACGGTGTTGTATGACGACAACGAATTGATAGACAATAGTACCCATGAACGATATACGCATGTTTATTGATCGCCGATGCGGCGGGCTTCGCATTTGGATGTTGCTGGTGCTCTCTTGCTTTGTCCTGGGAGTGCCGGCGCAGTCCATTGCTGAATTGGCGCGCAAAGCGGAGGAACGCAAAGACCCGCTTCACGCTTACACAAATGTGGGCGACTTTCACTACGGAATGGCGGTGGCGCAGAAGAAACTGCCCAACGGCGAACCGGGTGAATACTGGGGTGTGGTGGACGAAGAGGGCAGGGTGCGCATTGCTTTCAAATATCGTTCGCTGCGCTACGAGGATAATCTCAATGACGAAGACAATCTGTATGTTTGCCGTACGGATCGCGGTTATGGCTTGGTGAGTACGAGCAGTGGCGAGATTCTCTCGACCACTTATAGCGACTTGACTGACGAAGGTGGAGAACGTTGGAGCGTGAGACGCAACGGGAAGATGGGCATTGTCAAAGTCGGAGAGGCTAATGGGAGTTTCCGCGTGGAAACCATTGTCCCCTGTGAATACGACCAAGTGCAGACCATAAACGACGACGAGTACTACTTCGTGACCAACGGCCCGTTGCATGGATTGCTCAGATGGGATGGAAAAACGATTATCGCCTGTGTGTATAACGACATCGACTTGAACAAGTACGTCGGTTTTTTTTCGGTGAAGCGCAATGGACAGAAGGGACTGATGAGCAAGACAGGCGAGGAGTTGGTCCCCTGTGCATTTGATGACTGCGGAGTGATTGACGAGCATTTCCTTTGGACGCGAAAAGACAATACCTACGGCATTTATTCGTCGGAGGGAGAGAAAGTGCAACCGTGCAAGTTCAGTTCGTTCTTTGTTTACGAAGGAAAGAAGAAGAAAGAGGTGTCGCTGTCAGATTTTGCGCAGTTGGATCAACGTAAGCACCCGGATCTCTATGCAGTGGTTTCGGGAAAAGTGGGTACGCTCGACAGCAAAAAATTCACGACGAAATTGCCTTGTGCCTACGATTACCTTTCTGATTTCGCGACGCGCATGAAGATCACGAATGGGGTGCTTACGGAGCAGCGATTGGCAGTTTGCCGTTTGAACGGGAAATATGGCATTGTTAATTCCGAAGGCAAGCAAATTCAGCCGATGGGCTTCGACGAATTGCGTAAAGATGTGTCGGATCCTTCGAGCAAGGAGTGGCCGGACATGGGGGCGGCGCGTGATTTGCACGTCCGCATCGGCGACAAGTGGGGGATTCTCACTGCCAATGGTGAGCAGTTGGCCGAGGTGAAGTTTGATTCCGTCGGGGTGTTCCATGACGGTTTAGCGGTGGTGAAGGCGGCGGAACGTTACGGCTACATCGACCGGAGTGGGGCGATCGTGATTCCCATTCAGTGGATGACCGCCTACGATTTCTCCGAAGGCTTGGCCGCACTGCGTGTTGACAAGAAGCATTTCCAATTTATTGACACGGCGGGTACAGTGGTCATCAAATCCAAAAAGTATGACAGTGTCGGCCGGTTCCGAAATGGGGTCTGCCGAGTGGTGAAAGGAGGAAAGGTGAAATGGATCGACACGAAGGGGAAAGAGCTGAAAGACGAATCGAATTCAACTAAGGAGGAGGATGAAGGAAGCGGTGCCAATCACTTTTGGGAGTAGGTGCCGGGCGAGCTGAACTTTTTCTGTTCTTCCAGCGTCACGGACGTATTTTGATAGGAAGACGTGCTTCTGATTGGAAAACGAAACCTCCACATGCGGTAGTCCTTGGATGAAAGACTGCTGCATGTGGAGGTTTTTGGGCGAAGAAATAACCTTACTCGTGGTTCTTCATCAAATCCATCTTCATTTGATAGTATTTGACGCTCATATCGAGGTAGTGGATGTGGGGGTTCTCAAAACGCTGTTCCTCTTTCCAAACCTCTTCGTCCAATTGGCGACGAACGTAAGCGCGAATGTCTTTGAGCGCGGGGAGCTCCGCTACGAGCTGACCATTGCGGAAGAGCGGTTGGAGAAGTTCACGGAAGGTACAGTGCTCGAAGGTGCGAACCGCCCACGGCTTTTCAGGAGAAAGGTATTCGCAAGGCGAGCCATCGGTGACCGCCTCGGTGTCGCAAGTGATGAGATCGGCGATGGAGTGACCTTTGTTCGAGTAAACGCGGTAAAGGCGTTTGCGTCCGGGATTGGTGATCTTACCCACATTTTCCGAGAGCTTGATTTTGGGAACGAAAGTTTCTCCTTGTTTGATGGCCGCCAATTTGTAGACGGCACCAAATTTGGCGTCGCTGTAAGCCGTGATGAGCCGTTCGCCCACCCCGTAGCTGTCGACGCAGCCTCCTTGGGCGATGATCGACGTGATGGTGCGTTCGTCCAAACTGTTGGAAGCCATGATTTTGCAGTCTTGTAATCCTGCCTCGTCGAGCATAGCGCGTACTTTCTTGGAGAGATAGGCCATGTCGCCCGAATCGATGCGCACGCCGAGGAGACGTTGACCACGAGGGATGAGCACTTCTTGGGCAACTCGGATGGCGGTAGGCACACCTGACTTGAGCGTGTCGTACGTGTCGACCAAGAAAACGGAGGAACTGCCATAAATTTCAGCATAGCGCTTAAAGGCATCGTATTCCCCATCGAAGAACATGATCCAGCTGTGGGCCATGGTGCCGACCACGGGGATGCCGAATTGTTTTCCTGCCAATGCGGTGGCGGTGCTACCCACACCACCGATGTAGGCGGCGCGAGCACCGTAGACGGCGGCGTCGATGTTGTGTGCACGTCGCGCACCCATGTCAGCCACACTGCGTCCTTGTGCAGCGCGCACAATGCGATTTGCCTTCGTGGCGATGAGAGATTGGTGGTTGACCTGCGTGAGTAAGAAAGTTTCGATCAACTGCGCTTCGATAATGGGGGCAGTGACCGTGATGAGCGGCTCGTTAGGATAGACGATAGTGCCTTCGGGCACGGCATCGATGTCGCCGGTGAAGCGGAAGTTGCGCAGATAGTCAAGGAACTTTGCGGAGAAAAGTCCTAGCGTTTCGAGATAGGCAATGTCGTCGTCTGAAAAATGCAGTTCTTTGATGTAGTCTGCGATCTGTTCCAATCCGGCAAAAACTGAGAAGCCGCCATTGTCCGGGTTTTGACGATAGAAGACGTCGAAAGTTACGATGGTGTTGGCGCGACCTTCTTCGAAATAGCCGTTGGCCATGGTGATCTCGTAGAGATCGGTGAGCAGTGCGACGCTGCGATTATTGAATTGTGAAGTAGACATGGGGAGATGGGGTGGGGAAGTGGTCAAAGAGTGAAGACCGGAATGCGGTTGGTGGAGAGATAGGCATTAAGGGCCGTGCCGCCGTCGATGGAGGCCACGCCGGCAGTGAAGACTTCGACGTCCGGACGGACGCTGCGAATGTTTTTGAGCGTTTCGAGTACGCAATAATCGCCGGCGATGCCACAGACCACGAGCCGTCCTTGGTGCAGCCATTCGCGTTGCTCATCGGTGGGAGCTGCAAAGGCACCGTATTCTTCGCAGGCTTGTTGCTGTCCTTTGCGTACGAAATGAGTGGTGAAGCGGTCGAAGTGTTCCACCCATAGGCTCTCGTGGAGCGATGCGCCCTTGGAGTATTGAACACAGTGGCGAGGCCAAGTGCCGCCCTGATCTGCAAATGAAGAATGGTCGTAGGGGTGCCAGTCGAGTGTGAAGGTGAGTTGTGTGACGCGTGGGTCGTGTAGCAATTGTGCAATGTTTTCCACAGCTTGCTCTGCACCGGGAACGAAGAGTGCTCCGGCGGGATGAGCGAAATCGTGTTGCACGTCGACAATCACGAGGTGAATGTCAGTTGGCGCGGGCGAATGATTCATAGTAGTACAGATAGAGATTGAATGTTGGCGCAAGGTAGCCAAAACAAGGAGATTTAGACGAAAAGGTGCGGACTTTTTTTCATTTATGCGCTGTTTTCCCGTGAAGGTAGGCAGAAAGGCAAAAAAAACTCCGCTCGCTGAGGACCCGATGGGCGTGTCAGTGAGCGGAGATCTTTTATTGTGCATCGACGTAAGTCTCGATGCAAGAAAAAGTGGGCTCCAGCGGAACGACATCCACAAATTGTGTGGTGGCGGGATAGAGCAAGGTTTCGCCGGCGCGGAGTAGGGTGGTATTGTTCTCGTTGTCAGTGAGTCGTGCTGCGCCTTCAAAAGCGATGAGAATGACGAACGAGTCGAGTTCGCGGTAGTCTATGCGGTAAGCCGTGTCAATGCGATAGAGCGCGGTGGTGAATTCAGGGTGTTGCTCGAGCGGAATACGTGTGTTGTGTTGCGGGGCGTAGTGCGTGTGGTGGTGCGCGCACTTTCGTCGAAGCGCAATGCACGCCGCGCTTTTTCGGTGTGGAGTTGGCGAAGGTTGCCTTGAGCGTCTCTGCGGTCGAAGTCATGGACACGATAGGTCACATCACTCGGTTGTTGAATTTCGATGATGAAATTGTTGGCGCCAATGCAATGTATTTGTCCTGCGGGGATGAAGAACGCATCGCCGGGACGTGTTTCGTAGCGCGCAAGTAAACCGGGCAATTGGCCTTGTTGGGTCGCGCTGTCGTAGGTTTTGAGGTCGACAGTGCGGTTGAAACCACAGTAAAGTGCTGCATCTTGTCCGGTTTTCACGACATACCAGCATTCGCTTTTCCCGTTGGCTTCGCCTTCCTCTTCCTGTGCCATTTCATTGTCGGGGTGGACTTGAATGGAGAGATCGGCGGCGGTGCTCAGAAACTTGACCAGTAGGGGAAAACGATTGCCGAATCGCTCGAAATTGTTTCGACCGACGAGCTTTTCCCGCAGTTGTTCGATGAGCTGATGTAGGGGGAGTCCGTCATAAGGTCCGCCGACGACCAAACTTTCGTTGTGCGGAAGCGGGGAAATCTCCCAACTTTCGCCCACAGTGTAGTAGCCGTCGATCTTTTTCAGCTCGACGATGTCACGTCCGCCCCAAAGCGGTGTCTTTAAAATGTAGGTAAACCTGAAAGGCGCCAAATTTGTTTACGGTGAGAAGTGGCAGAATGAGGTGTTTTCAGTCGAGGTCAAAATCCTCGTCGAGGAAATGGGCGTCTCTGCGAAGTCATCGAGTGCTCGACGGTCTTTTTTTGTAGGACGTCCAGTTCCGCGAGCTCTATCGACGAAGCCGCTGATGCGATTCATCTCGAGCAATTCGTATTGTTCGGGTGGAGTGACGTTTTCGAACACTTCGGGGAGTAATTTCGCGCCGACTCGTTTTTCGATTGTTTGCAATACGCGGAATGAGTAGGTGATGGGCGATTTTTTTACTCCCACCTGATCACCTACTTTTACCGTTCTCGAGGGTTTGGCCAGAGCCCCGTTGATGGTGATTCGTCCGTTTTTGCACGCGTCAGATGCGAGGGTTCGTGTTTTATAGATGCGTGCAGCCCAGAGCCACTTGTCAATTCTTGCTTCGGAGTTCATAGGCGATGTCCCCGAACGGGGTTATTGGTTGTAGAGGTTCATGGTGCGGTCAATGCCTTGCAGCGCATAGCTCTTCACAGCTTCGGCTGCACGTTTGAGGGCTTCCGGCATTTGTCGTCTGTCTTCGGGCCTGAATTGACCGAGTACGAAGTCCACTTGTCCGCCTTTCGGGAAATCGTTGCCGATACCGAATCTCAAGCGGGCATATTGCTGAGTTCCCAGAGTTTGCGTGATGTGTTTCAGTCCATTGTGTCCAGCTTCACTGCCCGAGGCTTTCAAACGCAGGTGGCCGAAGGGAAGTGCCAGATCGTCGACCACGATCAGGGTTTGTTCGATGGGAATTTTCTTCTCGTTCATCCAATAGCGCACGGCGTTGCCGGAAAGATTCATATAAGTCGACGGCTTGAGCAAGATGAGGGTCTGGTTCTTAACCCGGATAGTTGTCACGAACCCATATCTCTTGTCCTCCCAAGTGGCACCGGCTTCTTCAGCCAGATAGTCGACAACGCTGAAACCGATGTTGTGGCGCGTGCCGTCGTATTCATGTCCGATGTTTCCGAGACCGACGATGAGGTGATTCATTGAGCTACTAATGAAGAAACGAGTGAGAAAAGAAAAGCGTGCCGATGCCCCCGAAAGGACATCGGCACGTAGGGGGAGTGTTCAAAAAACGAACAAGGCCTTATTTGGCGGCAGCAGCGGCAGCAGCACCCATAGCGGCGCGAGTCATCTTGACGGTGACAACGACCACTTCCTTCGGCGTAACGAGTTCGAGACCTTCGAAGGAGAGTTCGCCGCACTTGATGGACTTACCAAGACCGAGGTGAGCCACGTCGATCGTGAGCTTTTCGGGGATGGCGTCAACCGTGGCGCGCACTTTGAGGCGGCGTACCATGGTCACGAGTTTACCACCGGCACGTACACCTTCTGCGAGACCAACGGGAGCAATGGGCACTGCCATTACGATGGGCTTAGTGGGCGTTACTTCGTAGAAGTCAACGTGGAGGACGTTGTCTTTTACGGGGTGGAACTGGATTTCCTTGAGGATAGCGAGGTGCTTTTCGCCGTCCACTTCAAGATTTACCGCGTAGATGTCGGGCGTGTAAACCAGTTTGTTGATTTGCTTCTCGTCTACAACGAAGTGAACTGCTTCGGGAGCGCCGTTAGCGTCCTTCTTTTCGCCGTAAATCACGCAGGGAATGAGACCTTGCTTACGTGCTTCTTTTGTGGCTTTCTTGCCGAGGTCGGTACGTTTGGTACCGCTGATAGAAATAGACTTCATGAGTGGGTTGTGTTACTCTGAATTAAACAATAACTGTTGTATAATTCGCCATCACACAGGGAATGTATTCATCCCAAGGAGACAAATTCGAGTGCGAAATTAGCGATTTCTCCAATAGAGACAAAGAGAAAAGACCAAAAAGAGTTGTTTTTTCAGTCTTCTGAGACCGTCCGAGGGGGACGAGCAGTAGAATCAAAAGTTTTTTTCGATCTCAGTTGTGCCGGTTGTCGGTCTGTGTTTGAGGCAGAGGGAAGAGGTCGCTTCTCGGGATACAAAGTATCAGGGGGAAGCCTAAGGTCGAAAAGATATCTGTGGTTCTGTCGGGTCAGAAATCCAAGTCGAATTCCGTTTGCAGCGGTTCGTTCTCTTCGGATATTTCGGGTGTAAGTGCGAATCGCGAGCCGTACTTGTTGATTTCCACCCTTGTTTTGGGCTCTTCATGCTCGAAAGGAGTCAGCGGACGTTGTTCCGCTACAAATTGTGCCGCATCGTTGAGTGCCGAAAGGAATTTGAGCAAGTCTTCTCTATAAAGGAAAATCTTGTGCTTCTCGAAGGTGGGCGGCTCTTCGGCGCTTCCTTCTTTGACCCGTTTACTTTCGGTCATCGAGATGTAGAATTCGTCGCGGCGGTCGCGCTTCACGTCGATGTAGTAGACGCGTTTCCGGCCTTGACAATGCGTGAAAAGAGGATGCCATTGTCTGCATAGTCTTTCCGAGGTTCGGGTTGGTCTGTCATCATATCTGTAGTTCCTTTATCGTATTATGCCTGAGCACTGTGCATCAAGCTTCTGTTTCCACTGGCAAAGGTGCGTTTTTCTTTCCAGAGTAGCAAATTAGTCTCTGTTCTTTTAGTTTTTATTGACTAGTTTTCTTTTTCCGTGCATTCTTAATCTAGAAAACCGCACAATTACTTTCCTCCCTCGGAAAAACTTAGTATCTTTGTTTCCACTTTAATGCTCCGATGGGGGCGAATAAATAGAATTGCGACTATGATAAATCGTGCACTTATCCGTTTGAAGATCGTACAACTGGTTTACGCGTACTATCAGAATGAAGGAAAAACCACTGAGGTGGCTTTGAAAGAGGTTGAATTTAGCCTCCAAAAATCCTATGACTTGTATCGTATGCTGTTGCTGTTCCTGGTTGGACTTCGGGAGCGTGCCGTACAACGAGAAACCACTCGTGAGGCGAGAATGAAACGGTTGGGAACCCCTTCCGTAGGTGGGAATGACAAGGTGATCATTGAAAATCGGTTCCTTGCGCAGCTGGCAGAAAATAAGGAACTTAAAGAATTTGCCGAGAAGCAAAAGGTCTTCCTCACCGACGATGAGAATCTGGTGAAAAAGATCTACGACCTTTGGATCAACGACGAACTCTTCCAGAGTTACGTCGACGACAAAGACAAAAACTATGACACCGATCGCGAGATCGTTCGTAAACTCTACAAGACGCACATCGTCAACAACGAAAACTTCGATGCGCTGCTTGAAGAGCAGAGTCTCTATTGGAACGACGATAAAGAAATTGTCGATTCCTTTGTGATGAAAACCATCAAGCGGTTCGATCCGGCCAATGGTGCCGACCAACCACTGCTGCCCGCCTATGCCGCCGACGAAGACCAGGCCTTTGCCGCACGTTTGTTCACCGTCACCATAGCACGCGCCGAAGAACTGCGTGATCTGATCCGCGCCAACACCAAAAACTGGGAGTTCTCCCGTTTGGCCTTCATGGATCTCATCATCATGCAAATCATGCTGGCCGAGATCTTGGAGTTCGACCAAATTCCCCTCAATGTCAGCTTCAACGAATACCTCGACATCGCCAAAGTCTACAGCACGCCGCGTTCGTCAAGCTACATTCACGGCATGGTCGACAATATCGTCAAGAAGTTGCGAGCCGACGGCGTCATCTTCAAAGACAAGTAAGCAAAGCCCAAAACGATCCTCGCAATCGTTCGCGTTCTTTCGAAAGAGGAGAGATTACTCCTTATCTATATATAGCGCTGAGCGCACAGTTGCGAGCGGATCACGAATTTCTTATCCAATCACACCAACAATCCCCAAAACCATTTCTCTATGAACCTCCTCATTGCCCTCCTTGGTGCTGCCCCCGCAGCCGCTCCTCAGGAAAGCCCCAGCATGTGGCCTACTGTGATCATGTTTGTCGCCCTCGGCGCCATCATGTACTTCTTCATGATCCGTCCCCAGCAGAAGAAACAAAAGCAAGAACGCGAATTTCGCGACTCGCTCAAAGGTGGGACAGGCCGTTGTGACCATCGGCGGACTCCACGGCACGGTGAAGAGTATCGAAGACACGGCCGTCGTGCTCCATGTATCCAATGGGGTCGACCTCCGTTTCGAGAAAGCCGCCATCAACGCTACCGCCTCGGCTGCAACGCTCGAGAAATAAGTAATCCAGCGACCCAAATTCTTTGGGCGGCGCAAATGTAATTTCACAATACAGAATGCGCAGAATCAAACGACTCTATTTGTTCTTCGTGAAGAACTGCTGGTCCCGTTTGTGGAACCGGCAGTTCCTCACGTTTTTGTTTTTTCTGCTCCTCTCCTCCGTTTTCTGGTTCCTGCAGAGCGGCTATGAAACCGTCGAACGCGAGTTCAGCATCCCCGTTCGTCTCGTCGGCGTCCCCGACAACGTCGTGCTCACCACCGATCCCCCCACTTCCGTTCGCGTCACGTTGCGCGACCGCGCCCTCACGCTGATCAGCTACCGCTATTTCCGTAAACTCGGCCCCATCGTCATCAAGTGGGACGAGGTCAGCACGTCGGGTGGCCACATCAGCCTATCCACCGGCGAATTGATCAAACCGCTGTTGAGCGCACAGGCCGCAGCCGGAACGAAGCTCGTCAGTGTGCGCCCCGAAACGATCGAGTTCTACTATAATTACGGGCAGAGCAAAGTGCTTCCTGTGGTTTTTCAGGGCAAAGTCACCCCCGATTCGGCCTATTCCTTGGTTTCGCTCGATGTCGAACCACGCTATGTGCGAGTCTACGCCTCGCGCACGGTGCTCGACACACTCACCGCCGCCTATATCGAACCGCTTCGGTTGAAAGACCTCACCGACACCACCTCCGTGAAGTGCCGGTTCGTCAAAGTGCCCGGAGCGAAATTCGTTCCACAATCGGCCCGCGTCACGATCATCACCGACCGCATGATCGAGAAGACCGTGCAAGTGCCGGTACAAGGCGTCAATTTCCCCGCCTCCAAGACCTTGCGCACCTTCCCGCCCAAGGTGAACATCACCTTCCAAGTCGGCATGAGCCAATACAAGCGCATCACCCCCGAGAGCTTCGTTCTCGTGGTCAATTACGCCGATTTGCTCAAAAACACCGACAACCGTTGTCACCTCTCGCTCAAGTCCGTCCCCATCGGGGTACGCCGTGCTCGAATCAATCCCGCAGACGTCGAATACGTCATCGAGGATTCATCGCCTGACGAACTCGAATAAGCCCGACAACATCCCCATGCCACAACGCATCGCCCTGACCGGCGGCATCGGCTCCGGCAAAAGCTATGTCTGCCAAACCATCGCCCGCACAGGCGCTCCCATATTCTATGCCGACGACGAGGCCAAACGCATCATTCGCACCGATCCGGAGGTGCGCGCGGCGCTCATTGCACTCGTAGGTCCAGAAACCTACGATGCCGAAGGCCGGCTTGTCAAATCCACCTTGGCCGCCTACCTTTGTCGCGGTCGCGAGCACAGTGCGCGCGTCGACGCCATTGTTCATCCGTGTGTGGAACGTGCGTGGGGCGATTTCGTGAGTGCCCACGCCGACGCACCTTATATATATATGGAGTGCGCCCTGCTCTTCGAAGTCGGTTGGCAACGTCTGGTCGACCGCACCGTGCTCGTGTTCTGTCCCGAAGAGGAACGTCTACGCCGCGTCATGACCCGCGACGCCATCGACCGAGCCACCGCCCTTCGTTGGATCGCACTGCAAATGCCGGAAGACGAAAAACAGAAAATGGCCGATGTGATCCTCATCAACGACGGCCACGCCCCCATCCTTCCACAGCTCATACAACATCAACTCATTCCCCCCTGCTCACGCCGAATGAAAAAGTCAATCCTCACCATGCTCATTTCCCTCTCTGCTCTCAGTCTGGGCACCTCGGCACAAGCCGCTCCGGCACCCGGCGATAATTTCGCCTACGCCAACGAGCAGTTTGCCGACATTCAAATGTTGCGCTACAAAGTCGAAGGTTTCGACCGACTCTCGCTTCGTCAGAAAACGCTCATCTACCACCTCTCCGAAGCCGCACTCGCCGGTCGTGACATTCTCTATGATCAAAACGGCCGATACAATCTTCGCCTCCGTGACATGCTTGAAACCGTCTATCGTGACTATCGCGGCGACCGCAAGTCCAAGGACTTCCAAGCCTTCGTCACCTACCTCAAGCGCTTTTGGTTCTCCTCCGGTCTGCACCACCATTACGGCAACGAGAAGTTCGTACCCGGATTTTCCGAGCAGTGGTTGCGCACCACGCTCCGTTCGCTCAACTACACGCTCGACGAAGCCCTCTATCCCGTCATCTTCGATCCCAATGTGATGAAGATGCGCACCAACCAGAAAGACGGCGAAGACCTCGTGCTCACCAGCGCCGGCAACTACTACGGCCCCGATGTCACGCAGGCCGAAGCCGAAGAGTTCTATGCCCAGCGCAAGCCCGCCGCCGATCCCCGCCCCGTCATGATGGGCATGAACTCGCGTCTCGTGCGCGGTCAGTTCGGCTTTCTCGAAGAAAACGTGTGGCGCGAAGGCGGACTCTACGGCGCGGCCATCACGCAGATCATCAAGCACCTCGAGGCAGCCATCCCCTTTGCCGAAAATGCCGATCAAGCAGCCGTCATTCGTCGCCTCATCGAGTTCTATCGCACCGGCGATCTCCGCACCTTCGACCACTATTCCATCCAGTGGCTCAAAGACGTGAAGAGCAACGTCGATTTCGTCAACGGCTTCATCGAGAGCTACGGCGATCCCCTCGGCATGAAAGCCTCCTGGGAAAGCATCGTCAACTTCAAAGACGTAGCCGCCACAGAGCGTGCCCACACCCTCGCCCTCAATGCCCAGTGGTTCGAAGACCACAGCCCCGTCGATCCGCGTTTCAAAAAGAAGGAAGTGAAGGGCGTGTCCGCCAAAGTCATCACCGCCGCCATTCTCGCCGGCGACCTCTATCCCTCCACTGCCATCGGCATCAACCTACCCAACTCCGACTGGGTTCGTCGTGATTTCGGTTCGAAGTCCGTCACCATCTCCAACCTCACCGACGCCTACGCCAAAGCCGCTCACGGCAGCGGCATGGACAAAGAGTTCATCATCGACGAGCCCACGCGTCAGCTCATTCTGAAGTACGGCGACCGTTGTGACGATCTTCACACCGACCTCCACGAGTGTCTCGGCCACGGCAGCGGACAGCTCCTGCCCGGCACCGACACCGATTCGCTCAAGTCCTACGGCTCCACCATCGAGGAAGGCCGCGCCGACCTCTTTGCCCTCTACTATCTGGCCGATCCCAAGCTCACCGAACTCGGGCTCACTCCGAATGCCGATGCTTACAAGGCAGCCTACTACACCTACATCCAAAACGGTGCACTCACGCAGCTCGTACGCATCAAGCCCGGCAACAACATCGAAGAAGCTCACATGCGCAACCGTGCTTTTATCGCCCATTGGGTACTCGAGCAAGCCAAACAGCGCAAAACCGCGAAACCCTGCGTGGAACTCGTGAAACAGAAGGGCAAGACCTTCGTTCGCGTCAACGACTATGCCGAGATGCGCAACCTCTTCGGTACGCTCTTGGCCGAAGTGCAACGCATCAAGAGCGAGGGCGACTACGAAGCCGCACGTCGTCTCGTTGAAACCTACGGTGTGAAGGTCGATCCCGCCATCCATCGTGAGATCCTCGCGCGTTACGAGCGTCTGAAACTCTCGCCCTACAAAGGCTTCATCAATCCCGTCTACACCCCTGTGCGCGATGCACAAGGCAACATCACGGATGTCAAGATCAGCTACGACGAAGCCTTCGACGCACAAAACCTCCGCTACTCACGCGACTATCACTTCTTGCCCCTCGTCAATGAGTGATCGCATTGTGATCCCATAGTAAGTAAAACCGCGCTTCCCTATTCGGGGAAGCGCGGTTTCTTTTAGCAAATCAAATTTGGAATATGACAAGCAATTCGTATCAAAACTGTGATCTCTGTCACAAATATTGTACGTGGTATGTTTCTTGTTATGAATAGGTGCGGTTACAAGCTAATTTTACTACCTTCGCGAACAGAATGACCGGGTAGTGCTCGGAGTATCTAATCAGATCGTTCAGTAAAAGAAGAATTAAGAACAATATCATCTTACAAAAAGACTATGATAGAAGATCTTTGGGAGAGAGTGCTGATCTCTGCAATGAAGCTTCCCGGAATTGCAGTCAATCGCAGGGAATTTTTGAGTCGAGAACTTGCACCATATTTTGATCGAAAAGTGATCAATGAGATCCTTGACGGTCACACCAAAATGAAAAATGTTTTACCCAGAAAGGTGGTGCAGAAATTAGCCGAAGGTTGTATAAGTTATCATCTGACAAAGGCAAGTCTGATTTCCGCTGTCGCCGGCGTACCGGGTGGGTTCGCCATGCTGGCCACCATACCGGCAGATATGGCACAGTTTTATGGGCATGTTTTGGCTTTGGCGCAAAAACTCCTCTACCTGTACGGTTGGCCCGATTTGCAAAACGGAGGAAAAGGTATGGATGATGGGACGAGACAAATTCTGACTTTATTTGTCGGAGTGGCTTTCGGATCTTCCAAAGCCGCAATTATGGCAAAGAAAATTGCAGAACGGTTGGCGGAAGAAGCTGCTCAACGCGTTCCTCAAACAGTACTCGGTCAGCTTGCAGCTCGAGGCGTCGTGGAGCAGGCGGGAAAATGGATTGGAGTGCAGATCGCTAAAAACGGAACGGAGAAGAGCTTTGCGAAACTAATTCCTTTCATCGGTGCCCCCATTTCGGCAGCGGCTACCTATTATTCGTTTAAGCCAATGGCGCAAAGATTGAAAAAACATTTGGACGAACAGTGGTGAACCGCGTTCAAAGTAAAGAGTTTATTTAGGATTACCCACAAACGGCTATTTGCATCGCAAATAGCCGTTTGTGGGTGTTGTCCTGTTTCTTGGATTCAGACCAGGGCGCAGCAGGGAACTTAAATTAAACAGAAACTCTGGTCGGTGGTAATCGAATGCTGTATAAGTTCAAGGGAAACACCGCAGAATCTGCGGCGTTTTTGCTGTATAATGCCCGATCGTGGGTCGTGAGTGCGCGTTTTGCTATTTCCATTTCGCTTTTTCTTGCGAAATGCTTCCTTGCCGATGATTTTTTGTATCTTCGCCTTATCATCTAAAAACAAACTCCGCAATGGAACAGCAACTGAAAGACATCGTATCCCATTTCGCCATTGAGGGCGAAGTGCGTGACATCCACCCTCTCGGCAACGGGCTGATCAACACCACCTACGCCGTGGAAACCGAAGGCAACGGCACCGACTACGTGCTGCAAAACGTCAATGTGGCCATCTTCCCCGACATCGGTCTGCTGATGAAAAACATCGTCGAAGTCACCGGGCACATTCGCCAAAAGCTCGAAGCCGCCAACACGCCCGACATCGACCGCAAAGTGCTCCGCTTATTGCCCTGCACTATAAAGTCAAGTGAATCAACGAAAGCTCAGAGAATTTTGTAACCTAAGTGGTAATAATCATGGTATATTAGAAACATAGTTGTATATACGTATCTTTCACTCTCTACGGAGTTCATTGGGAAGAGACTCCCCAAGAAGCGATTCGCAGGTTGGAGCTGTCTCCGCATACTTGTCAGTAGTTAGTACGAATTACTAATGGTACAAATTCTTGGTGAAATGGAAGCGGATAATATAATAAATGGACTAAAACATTTGTCTGAAGGACTATTCCTACCTGAAGAATGGATTGATTGGTGGAAACAAAATGAAAAAATTGCGAGACAATTCTTGTCATCACGGTGGTATTTAAAGATAAAACCTAAGATGTCACAAGGTTTAATCGGTGCCGCACTAATATCTCAAAATGCGGCTCGTGAATACTTGAAATCTATAGATCAATCTTATAACGAGAATTCACAAGTTGATTATATGGAAGGATGGAGCAAGCAAATAGATAATATCTCCTTGAACAATGACAAAGTTCATATTATTGATTTTGACTTGGAATATACCAAATTGAAGCAAAGCTACCCTAACTTGTTTGCAGCAATAAAAGAGAACTTACTGCAATATGATGTTGTGGGAAATAATCTAACCGAAGATAAATTAACCTCGTCACCCTTTCATAAATTATTACACAGTGATATGATTGCGTTTTTTTGTTGTATCTCACAATTGAAAATGGAGGGAGTTTTTATTGGTTTTAACATGCTAGAGTTGCGTGAGGAATATATCAAAATTGGTGAGTTATGGTTGAATAATGATGGAGATGAGTTGTACATTAAACCTCATGAAGCTTCTGTATATTTTCATGATATAGAGAAAAATCAAATCCATGTCATAAATAAATCATTTAATTCATTTATTGAAAATGATTTGAGTCGTTTTGTTTCTGAGAATGTATAGTCTTTTCTTCTGTATAGTTCGATTATCTTGTTTATATATTATGGTAATGCTCAAATCTATAGTTATCAAATAATCATCTGATTATCAAAAGTAAATCTCTACGGAGTTCATTGGCAGGAAAGTTCTAAAGACGCCATCAGGCGCATAGAAAAGGAGAATTGACACAAAAAAATGCAGAACGATTGGCGGAAGAAGCCGCTCAACGCATTCCTCAAACAGTACTCGGTCAGCTTGCAGCTCGAGGCGTTGTAGAGCAGGCAGGAAAATGGATTGGAGTGCAGATCGCTAAAAACGGAACGGGGAAGAGCTTTGCGAAACTAATTCCTTTCATCGGTGCCCCCATTTCGGCAGCGGCCACCTATTATTCGTTTAAGCCAATGGCACAAAGATTGAAAAAACATTTGGACGAACAGTGGTGAACCGCGTTCAATGTAAAGAGCTTATTTAGGATTACCCACAAACGGCTATTTGCATCGCAAATAGCCGTTTGTGGATTTTGTAATGTATGTTTCTTGGATTCAGATCAAGGCGCAGCAGGGAACTTAAATTAAACAGAAACTCTGGTCGGTGATAATCGAATGCTGTGTAAGTTCAAAGGAAACGCCGCAGAATCTGCGGCGTTTTTTGCTGTATAATGCCGCATCGTGGGTCGGGAGTGTACGTTTTGTAATTTCCATTTCGCTTTTTCTTGTCAAAAACTTCCTTCTCGACGATTTTTTTGTATCTTCGCCTTATCATCTAAAAACAAACTCCGCAATGGAACAGCAACTCAAAGACATCGTATCCCATTTCGCCATTGAGGGCGAAGTGCGTGACATCCATCCCCTCGGCAACGGGCTCATCAACACCACCTACGCTGTGGAAACCGAAGGCAACGGCACCGACTACGTGCTGCAAAACGTCAATGTGGCCATCTTCCCCGACATCGATCTGCTGATGAACAACATCGTCGAAGTCACCGGCCACATTCGCCAAAAGCTCGAAGCCGCCGGCACGCCCGACATCGACCGCAAGGTGCTGCGTTTCGTGCCCGCCAACGACGGCAAATACTACTACCACGACGGTGAGAAATATTGGCGCGTGATGGTGCTCATCCCCGACACCACCTCCAAGAGCGGCGTGAGCGTGGAGAATGCCGCCATCGTCGGCGAGACCTTCGCTCAATTCCAGTCCATGCTCTCCGATCTGCCCGCACAACTCGGCGAGACGATCAAGGATTTCCACAACATCGAGTTCCGCATCCAGCAGCTCAAAGAAGCCGTCGCAGACAACAAAGCCGGCCGCATCGAGGAGCCCGAGGTGAAAGCCCTGCTCGACGAAATCGGCAAGCGTGAGCAAGAGATGACCAAGAGCGAACGCCTCTATCGCGAAGGCAAACTCCCCAAGCGCATTTGCCACTGCGACACGAAGGTCGACAACATCCTCTTCGACCGCGACGGCAAGGTGCTCTGTGTCATCGACCTCGACACCGTGATGCCCTCGTTCATCTTCTCCGACTTCGGCGACTTCCTTCGCACGGCCGCCAACACCACGCGCGAAGACGATCCGAACCTCGACAATGTGTCGTTCCGTTTCGACATCTTCGAAGCCTTCGCCGGCGGTTACCTCAAGGGTGCCCACGGTTTCCTCACCGAGATCGAAATCGAGAACCTGCCCTACGCCACGGCACTCTTCCCCTACATGCAGGGTGTGCGTTTCCTCACCGACTATCTGAACGGCGACACGTATTACAAGATCACCCACCCATCGCACAACCTCGAGCGCGCCGCCAATCAAATCCGTCTCTTGCAATGCGTCGAAGAGGCCACTCCGCGCATGGAAGCCTTCATTCGCAAGCAGCTCGGCTGATGCGCCCGCTTTTTTCTTCATCCCGCCTCCGTACTCGCATCGCTGTGCGAGTGCCGAGGCGGATTTTGCATTGCTGCGCATACACCGCTCGTGCACTTTCATTCCCTCAAACCTTTACACAGATGGCTTGTACTCCTGAATTTGTCGATTTTGTCGCCACTCAACTGGCTGATGCCGGTGCTGTGCGCGTGCGCAAAATGTTCGGCGGTCACTGCTCTATGTCGATGAGAAACCCGCGGTGTTACTCTGCGGCAATGTGGCCTATGTGAAGATGCACCCGGCGCTCGAAGCGTGGATGGCCGATGCCGAAACCGGTCATCCCTATCCCGGGGCCAAGTTGCATTACATTCTTGACGTAGAGCACCGCGCCGAAGCCCTGCGAGTGGTCAAAATTTTGGCCGAAGTGCTGCCCCTGCCGACGCCTCGCCGCAAAGCGAAAAAATAGCCCTTCTCGCGTGCGCGCGTACGCGCGCGCGTCAGGAGGTTTTCGTTTTTTGCCTTCACCTCTTCACCCATATGTCGCAACTTGCTGTGTCATAGTTCGATAGGGGTGAAGGTTTTTCGAATTGAGGTTCACTCTCGAGGTGAAGACAAAAAAGAGGGTCGATGTTCACCCCAAAATGCCTGCCGGTCAGGCGAAAAAGTAGGACAGGTGAAGGGTGAAGACGAAAAACGAAAACCGGTTGAGGCGCGCGTATCGCGCGTGCGCGCACAAGAGGTTGCTTCACCTTCACCGCCGTGGGGGATCGCGGCACGGAGACGGAACAGAAAACGCGGGACGAATCGAGCAATTCGTCCCGCGTTTTTGTCGAGAAGCGGCGTGTTTTCCTTCCCCTGCGGGAAGGCTGTCGGCGGTTTAGGTTTTCACACCGGTTCGCCGTCGGGCGAATATTCCTGATAGAGGAAATCGTTGTACGGATATTTCTGCACATGGAGTTCGCGCACCCGTGTGTAGAGCAGTTCGCGCAGTTCGTCGATGTTCTGCTTTTGGCGCGCAGAAATGAAAATCACGTCCGACACCGCGCCGGCGCCCGGATGGCGCGCTTCGGTGGTGCCTGCGGCGCGAGCCATCCACGTTTGCATGAGTTCCGTCAACGGCATGTTCTCTTTCCCGGCCGGGGTGAGATCGTTCGGATCTTTCGGCGTGAAGGTGTAGGCATCCATCTTGTTGAAGATCAAAATCTGCGGTTTGTCGGCACAGCCCAAGTCGCAGAGCGTGCGGTTCACCACTTCGATTTGTTCTTCGAAATCCGGGTGGCTCACGTCGACCACATGCACGAGCAGATCGGCTTCGCGCGTCTCGTCGAGGGTCGATTTGAACGACTCCACGAGATCGGTCGGGAGTTTGCGGATGAAGCCCACGGTGTCGGCCAGCAGGAAGGGCAGGTTGCTCACCACGACTTTGCGCACCGTCGTGTCGAGGGTGGCGAAGAGCTTGTTTTCGGCAAAGACGTCGCTTTTGGACAGCAGATTGAGCAGGGTCGATTTTCCGACGTTGGTGTAGCCGACGAGCGCCACGCGCACCATTTTGCCGCGATTTTGTCGCTGGGTGCGTTTCTGCTTGTCGATTTCGGCCAGTCGTTCTTTGAGGAGCGACATGCGGTTGAGGATGATGCGGCGGTCCATTTCGAGCTGCGTCTCGCCCGGACCGCGCAGTCCCACGCTGCCGCCTTTGCCACCGCCGGCGCCGCCCGATCCGCCCCCTTGGCGCTCAAGGTGCGTCCACAGGCGCTGCAAGCGCGGGAGCATGTAGCGATATTGCGCCAATTCCACCTGCGTCTTGGCGTTGGCGGTTTGGGCCCGCATGGCAAAGATGTCGAGGATGAGCGAGGTGCGGTCGAGAATCTTGACCTGCAGCGCGGCTTCGATGTTGCGGAGCTGTTTGGCCGAGAGTTCGTCGTCGAAGATCACCATGCCCACGGGCTGAGGCTTCTCCTCGTCGGCCGGCCAGAGCGGATCTTTCTCCGCCTCGTCGGCCGCCTGTTCGCATTCTTCGATGTATTGACGAATCTCTTCGAGCTTGCCTTTGCCCACATAGGTCACACTGCTGGGGCCGTCGATGCGTTGGGTGAAGCGGCGCACGGTCTGCGCTCCCGCCGTTTCGGCGAGAAACTCCAGTTCGTCGAGATATTCGTTGGTCTTCCGCTCGTCCTGCGTCTTGGTGATGAGGGCGACCAAGACGGCGGTTTCGGCACGAGCTTCGGTGTGGATGAATTCTTTCATGTGAAAATGAACGTTCTATTGCTGTGAAGTTTTCCCCGCTGGCGGGGAGTGCCAATCGGCACGTAGTGCGGACAAAGGTACGATAATTTTCGTAAGTGTAGAGCACATTGTCGTGCTAAGTGCAGGTTGACCGCTCGAAGTGCAAAATGCGTGCGGTGCAGCACGCAGAAATCACGTCGTGAGCGCGCTGAAAAACGCGTGCGCCGCCTCCCGCCATGTCAAATTATTTTCGTAAGTTTGCAGGCAAAGCAAAGCTCATGAACGCACCCCGCATACTTCTCATCTACACCGGCGGAACAATCGGCATGCTCGAGAATCCCGTCACGGGAGCGCTCGAGGCCTTCGATTGGGAGCACATTAGCAATTTCGTGCCGGAACTGGAACGCTTTCACTACGACATCGACACCGTCACGTTCGGCCCCCCGATCGACTCGTCGGACATGGAACCGAAATACTGGTGCCGCATGGTGGAAATCATAGCACAAAACTACGAACATTACGACGGTTTTGTGCTGCTGCACGGCACCGATACGATGGCTTTCACGGCATCGGCTTTGAGTTTCATGCTCGAAAACCTCGACAAACCCGTCGTGGTGACCGGCAGCCAGCTGCCCATCGGACAGCTGCGTACCGACGGGAAGGAAAACCTGCTCACCGGCATCGAAATTGCCGCGGCGCGTCACGCCGACGGTTCGCCGGTGGTGCCCGAGGTGTGCATCTTCTTTGAAAACCGCCTCTTGCGCGGCAACCGCACCACGAAAATCAATTCGGAAGGGTTCAACGCCTTTCGTTCCTTCAACTATCCTGCTTTGGCGCATGCCGGAATCCACATCCGGTTCGAAGAGCCCTACATTTTGCGGCGTCCCACGGCGGCGTCCTTCCGCCCGTCCTGCCAACTCGATACGCATGTGGCCATTCTCACCCTTTTCCCGGGGATCCGCGAGGAAGTGGTGGCCGCAGTGGCCAACATCCCCGGACTGCGCGGGTTGGTGCTCAAAACCTACGGCGCCGGCAACGCACCGCGCAAGCCGTGGCTCTACGAGCAATTGACGGCGTTGTGTCAGCGCGGCGTGGTGATCGTCAACACATCGCAGTGCGCCACAGGCGCGGTCGACATGGGACGCTACGAAACCTCGTTGCGCCTCATCGAGGCCGGGGTGCTCAACGGGCGCGACATGACGGTCGAGGCCGTTGTGGCGAAACTCATGTTCCTGCTCGGTCGCGAAACAGATCTGGAAGTGGTCAAAGCGAAAATGAACACTTCGCTGGCCGGCGAAGTTACCCTGTTCACCACATGAAGTGGCGGGGTGGGGCACTGTTTGCGCTGATCGGCTGCTTGTGGCTCTGTGTGGCCTGCGGTGCAGGGCCGCTCGACGGTGGACGATTGCGTTATGCGCGATGGTTGCGCATCGAAACGTGTGCGGACTACGACCGAGTCACGGTGCTCGATCCCTGGGACACGGCGAGTGTGCGTGCTGAATACGCCTTGGTGCGTCGCGGCACCTCGCCCCACGTGCCGAACACGTGCACGGTGATAGAAGTGCCTTGTCGTCGCGTCCTGCCGCAAAGCACGGTCCATGCGGCTTTGTTGCTGCGTCTCGGTGCGGCCGATCGCTTGGCGGGGATTTGCGATGCTCGATTTGTCGTTTCGCCCCGCTTGCGGCGTGCGCAGCTCACCGATTTCGGTTCGGGCGCGGCACCCGATGTGGAACGTATGAAAGCGGCCGGCGTCGACGCCTGGTGGTATGCACCGTTCGACGGTGAACACCCCTCGGCAGTTGCGCAAGTCGGCATTCCGACGGTGTGCTGTGCCGATTACATGGAAACCACCCCGCTCGGCCGCGCCGAATGGATGCGCTTCTATGGCCGTTTGGTAGGCCGCGGCGCGATGGCCGACAGTCTTTTCGACGAAGAAGAACGGGCTTACCGCGCAATGTGCGAACGGCAAACGACAGCAAACGACAGCGCGCGCAGACCACGCGTGATGGTGGACCGGGCGGAACACGGCACGTGGTATGTGCCCGGCGGCCGGAGCTATGTGGCGCGCGTCATTGCCGATGCCGGCGGTCGCTATGTAGGAGCCGACAATGCGCAAGCCGGCAGTGTACCGATGGACCCCGAACGCATGTTGAAGCGCTGTGCTGATGCAGACCTTTGGGTGGTTAAATACGGTGCGCCTCAGGAACTCACCTATGCGGCTTTGCGACAAGAACACCCCCTCAATGCGCAATTCCGACCCTTCCGCGAACACCGCGTTTGGGGATGCAACACCCTTCGGCGGGCTTACTACGAAGAAACGCCTTTCGCCCCTTCACTCCTCTTGCGTGCATGGCAGCATGTGCTGTACGCCGGGAAGAATGAGGCGAATCCGGCGTCGACAATGCCCGGTGCCGCTTGGGCCGACAGCCTTTTCACCCCGTTGCGCTAAGGCGGCAGTCCATACGCGCTGATGCACATCCCCGGACGACGTAGTGAGCGAACGTTGTGGGCGGCACGCTCCTCCATTCTCCCGTCATTTCTCGACATGCTTAGAACACGCCGATCTGTTTTGCCGCTGTGCTTGCTTGCCCTTGTGCCGGCACTCCTTTTTGTGGGACTGTGCTGCGGCAGTGTCCCTATTTCGATGGGCGATGTCGTGACGGCCCTCTTGGGCGGGGAAACGACAGAAAGCACGCGGGTCATCGTGACGGATTTCCGGCTCCCCCGTTTGTTCACTGCGTTGCTTGTCGGCGGAGGGTTGGGCGTTTGTGGACTCATCACGCAGACGCTCTTCGAAAATCCGCTGGCCGATCCGTCGCTCTTCGGTATCCATGCCGGGGCAGCGGTGGGAGCAGCGATCGGCCCCCTGCTGTGGAGCCTGATCGTCGCGATGGGGCAAACGAGGTTCCCGCCTTTCGCCGGCCAATGGTTCAACGTGTTCACTGCTTTGTGTGGAGCGTTGGGCGTACTGGCAGTGATTGTGCTGCTCGCCCGCAGCGCGTGTCGCGGTATGTCGTTGTTGGTCGCCGGTGTGATGATCTCGTTTCTCCTTTCGTCGGTGCTTGCCCTCATTGCCTACTATTCCACAGCCGATGGTCTGCGGAGTTTTCAGCTGTGGACAATGGGCGATTTCTCGACGGTGGGCCGAGCGCGTCTTCCGCTCTTCGCGCTTGCCCTGGGTTTGCCCCTCGGCTATTGTCTGCGCCGCCATGCCGTGCTCGATGCCTGGTTGCTCGGCGAAGACTATGCCGTCACCCTCGGTGTTTCTCCCCGCAAAAGTCGTTCGCGTCTGCTCTTCGCCGTGGGCTGGATCAGTGCTTGCACAACCGCCTTTTGCGGTCCGATCGCCTTCATCGGGCTGGCGGCGCCTCACCTGGCTCGTTTGCTGTGCGGCACTTCGCTTCACCGATACGTCCTGCCGACCACGCTCGGAGTGGGCGCGGTGCTGACACTGAGTTGTCAGTTGCTTTGCAGCCTCCCCTTCACCGGCGGCAACCTTCCCCTCAATGCCGTGACTCCACTGATCGGTGCGCCGATCGTTTTGTGGCTGCTGACCCGGCAGTCCACCCCATGACTCAACACAACTACAATAAACTTATGACAGAACCTAACGACCGTGGCGTGTCTCGTCCCTACATTCTTATCTCCAACGATGACGGCTACAAAGCTGCGGGCATCAATACCCTGATAGACACGCTCCATCCTATGGCTGACCTGCTCGTTGTCGCTCCCGGCGGCGGACGTTCGGGCTATGGATGCGCCATCACTTCGACCGCTCCCATTCACAACCGTTTGGTGCACCGCGAAGAAGGGTTGGAAATCTTCGCTTGTTCCGGCAGTCCCGTCGACTGTGTGAAATTGGCCTTCAATGTCTTGTTGCCCGAGCGCGGACGTACGCCCGACCTGGTGGTGACCGGCATCAACCACGGCGACAATTCGAGTGTCAACACCTTCTATTCCGGCACAATGGGTGCCGCGTCCGAAGGGGCCTTGCAAGGCATCCCCGCAGTGGGATTTTCGCTGTGTGACCATCGGCCCGAAGCCGATTTCTCCCCTTGTGTTCCCTACATTCGGGAGATCGTGATCAAACTCTTGTGCGACGGCCTGCCGCCTTTCTCGACGCTCAACGTCAACTTCCCTGCGCGCGAGTCTTTCAAGGGAGTTCGCATTTGTCGGATGGCACGTTCGCGTTGGATCAACGAGATCGCCGAAAGTCGCCGTCCTCGAAGCGGCACACCTTATTATTGGTTGACCGGCGAACCGATGGAATTGGAACCCGAAGCGGAAGACACCGACCGTTGGGCGTTGGCGCACGGCTATGTGGCCATCACCCCGCAGACGCTCGACAGCACCCACTACGAATTGCTCCACTCGTTTCGTCTCTGATCCCCCACGGGAGGCGACGGCTCCCTCGCCTGCGTCTCCACTACCTCCTACCACTTACCGCTCATGCGCTATTTCTTCATAGCCGGCGAAGCCTCCGGCGATTTGCACGCCTCCCATCTCATTCGTTCGCTCCGAGCGAACGATGCCGAAGCCGAGTTTCGCGGTTTCGGCGGCGACCTCATGCAAGCCGAGGGTATGCAATTGATGCGCCACTACCGGGATTTGGCGTACATGGGCTTTGTGCAAGTGGTGCTCCATCTTCGGACGATTCTGCGCGCCCTTCGCGACTGCGAAAACGCCATCGAATCTTGGCAACCCCATTGTGTGGTGTTGGTGGATTATCCCGGTTTCAATTTGAAAATCGCGGAATGGGTGAAATCGCATACCACCTGTCCCATTTTCTACTACATCGCACCTAAAATCTGGGCGTGGAAAGAGGGCCGCATCCGGAGCATCCGCCGCAATGTCGACCACCTTCTGTCGATTCTTCCCTTCGAAGTCGACTATTTCTCGCGACGCCATCACTACCCTGTGGAGTATGTCGGCAATCCCTCCCACGATGAAGTGAGTGCTTTTCTCTCCACTTATGAAGAAACGCGCGAAGCCTTTTGCGTTCGTCACGGGTGGGACGATCAGCGAGAACTGATCGCTGTGTTGGCGGGTTCACGCCGTGCAGAGATTGCCGACAATTTGCCGCGCATGCTCGAAGCCGTGCGTCGAGTAGCAGATCCCGCGCGTTATCGAGTTGTGTTGGCCGCCGCTCCCGGCATTTCCGACGAGGAATATGCGCGTTACGGCATCTCGCTCTCCGCCGCTTCGGCAGCGACATCAGACGATGCCGGAAAAACAGCCGCCGCTCTCACATCTTCCGCCACGTCTTCGGGGCAGCTCCCCATTTGCGCCGTCCGCGGCGAAACCTTTGCGCTCCTCACCCACGCCCGCGCCGCACTCGTCACAAGCGGCACCGCCACCCTCGAAACGGCCCTCTTCAATGTGCCCCAAGTGGTGTGCTATAATATGAAGGGCGGCATTTTGGTACGAAATTGCGTCCCTACTTCCTGAAGTGTCCCTTCATCTCGCTCGTCAATCTCATCGCCGATCTGGAAGTAGTGCCCGAACTCATCGCAGACGACACGCGCCCCGCAAACCTTGCGGCTCACTTCGCCCCCTTACTCGAAGACAGTCCCACGCGGCACGCACAGTTGTCGGGCTACGCCGAGATGCGTCACCGCCTCGGTCCCGTCGGCGCTCCCGATCGCGCCGCACGCTTCATCCATTCGCGCTTGACCGACCACTCTTCTAAGGAAAACTCTTAAACCACGGTATAAACAATGACCACCATCGCCTCTCAATTCGCCGAGCAGCTGCTCAGCGTCCAGTGCATTAAAGTCCAACCTACGCAACCCTTCACCTGGGCCAGCGGTTGGTTGTCTCCCTTCTATTGCGACAATCGCAAAACCCTCGCCTATCCGCAGGTACGCACCTTCGTCAAAGAGCAACTCGCCGCCCTCATTCGCCGTCAATATCCCGAAGCCACTGCCATTGCCGGTGTAGCGACGGGCGCCATCGCCCAAGGTGCTTTGGTCGCCGACGAACTCGGACTTCCTATGTGCTATGTCCGTTCGAAAGCCAAGGATCACGGCATGGGCAACCTCATCGAAGGCACCCTTCCCGAGGGCGCGCGCATTGTCGTTGTCGAGGACCTCATCTCCACCGGCGGAAGCAGTCTCAAAGCCGTTGAAGCCCTTCGCGCTGCCGGCTTCGAAATTCTCGGCATGGTGGCCAGCTTCACCTATGGTTTCCCCGTGGCCGCCGAAGCTTTCGCCGCTGCCGGCGTGACGCTCACCACGCTCACCAACTACGAAGCCGTGGTCGAAACCGCTTGTCGCGTGGGCTACATCGACGAGAGCCAGCTCCCCCTGCTTGCTCGCTGGCGCGCCAACCCTTCGACGTGGACGCCCGAAGTCTAACCTCCATTTTTTTGCTACTCGATTCCTTCGAAATCCTTTCCCAGCCGTATGACCAAATACGAATCGCAGATCTACACCCTCAACACCACGCAGGCCGAAGCCTATGCACGCATGGCCGACCTTCGTCGTTTTGAAGTGCTCAAGCAGGCCTTCGCCGATCCCGAACGATTGCAGCAACTGCTCCAGCAGGTTCCCGCCGATCAGGTGAACAAAGACCAAATCACGCCCGAACGTCTCGAGGAGATGAGAGGCTATCTCGAACAGATGAGCTTCACCCAGGACAGTCTTTCGGCCGACACCAAAATGGGTCCAATCACCCTCGCCATCGTCGAGCGCGAAGAGCCCAAGATGGTAAAACTCGTCACGCAAGGTTCGCCTGTCAGCGCCACCGTTTGGGTACAGCTTCTGCCGCAGGGCAGCAGCCAGTGCGCAATGAAGGTCACGGTGGGAACCGAACTCAATTTCTTCATGCGCAAGATGGTGGAAAAGCACCTCAAGAAAGCGCCCGACGGCATCGCCACCTTCCTTTCGCAAGTGCTCGCCCATGTTTAGTCGGAGCAGCGGTGCATTCGCCTTGTCGCCGAGTCTCCGCGCGAGCCGACAGGCATTGCGCGCGCTCCGGCACCGTTTGCCCGTCTTCCTCGCCGGTGTGCTCCTCGCCTGCCTGACGAACGGACTCCTCTCATCGTGCGGCGACGACACGCAACGCCGTTTTTCGTCGTTCCCGGCCTTCCTTCGTCTCACCCCCGTCAGCGCAGCCCCGGCGTTGCGCAGTGCCGTGAGCAGCCCCGGGTCGTGGTGTCTTGTCACCTACGATGCGCATCGCTATCAACTCACGCCCCTTTCCGGAGGCGCCGCGACGAGTTTGCCGCGCACCGCACTCGAAGCCTACGGCCGGCCGCAGAGCATTGCGGGCTTCATCGTCGGCACCCCCTCGGTGCCCGCCTTCGACGGCACGTTTCCCGTCATGGCCTACGATGCCGTCTGCCCCGTTTGCTATAACAGCGACAACATCGAGCGCCGTCTCATCGCCGTCCCCGATCGGTTTGAACACGTCAGCTGCGAGCGTTGTTCGCGTCTCTACGACCTGTCCAACGGAGGCATTCCCGTCAATTCACCCGCCGACGGACGTCGCAGCGCGCATCTCTTTCGCTATCGAGCAGCTTATACGCCGACCGCCGATGTCTTCGTCGTGCAAAACTAGCACTTGCAGTTTGGCCAATCGCGCTTTTCTCCTTATCTTTGCACGCGCACAACCGGCCCGGATGGTGGAATGGTAGACACGAGGGACTTAAAATCCCTTGGCCATTGCGGTCGTGCGGGTTCGAGTCCCGCTCCGGGCACACGCTCCCCGATGTATTCGCATCGGAGAGCGTGTTGTTTTTTTAGGAACATCGTGCACATGCTCACCGCTTTTGTGCAGAATCAGACCAAAAAATACAAAACCCTCGTTTCTGCTCCCCCGTTCGTTCCGAAGTTCGTAACTTTGTGCACAGCGCGAAGTGCCGTTGTCGCTTCATCGCTCACAACCCCTTACCCGTAATTCCCCATGGTCAAAGAAACACCGCGTACTTCTTCTGTTTCGGCTCGCCCCCTCGGCGAGCGACTCAAAGCTTGGAGTGAACCCGCCCGTCATTTTTCTTGGTGGACGTCGTGGGTCTATATTTTGATCGGCGTCATCGTCATGTGCGCCGGCTTCGTCTTTTTCATCAACCCCTACAACATCGTGCCCGGCGGCGTCTACGGCGCAAGCATTGTGCTCCACAATATCTTCCCCTCCATCCAGGTCGGCACGTTTGGCTATTTCTTTGATGTCCCCCTGCTTGTGCTCGCCTCCATTTTCCTCGGCGCGAAGCTCGGCGCGCGCACCATTTTCGCCGCGCTCATCGCCCCCGTCATCATGAACGGCCTCTCGCTCCTGGCCTATCCCGATGCCGCCTCCCTCCACGCCCTCGATCCCACGAAACTTTGTGGCGGCGTCATCAACATGACCGACCACCTCATGCTCACCTCCATCATCGGTGCCGCCATGATTGGTTTGGGTTGCGGTTTCGTCGTGCGTCAACAGGCCACCACCGGCGGAACGGACATCGTCGCCATGTTCCTGCAGAAATATGCGCACATTCGTTTCTCCAACGGCATTCTCATTTGCGATGGCGTCGTCGTCCTCTCCGGTTTGGTCGTGATCGGTTTCGGCTTGGGCGCCAAGGACGTTGCAGGCGGCGGCTCATGGTTGCTCTCTTTCTATTCGCTCATCGCCATCTTCGTTTCCGCCCGCACCATTGGCTACGTCATCAACGGTGCGCAGGACGACAAACTCGTGTTTGTCATCTCCGACCGCCCCAACGAAGAGCTGCGCAGCTTCATCCTTGACACCCTCGATCGCTCCGCCACACGCATCAAGAGCAGCGGCCTCTATTCCAAGGATGACAAGGAAATGCTCTTCCTCGTGGTGTCCAACAAGGAAATCCCCGCCGTCAAACTCAAGGTGCAGGAAGTCGATCCCAAAGCCTTTGTGGTCGTCACCGACGCACACGCCACTTACGGCGAAGGCTGGCGCCCGCTTGCCACGGCCGGAGAACTGCAAGCCGAGTAAGTCGGGTGGCGCACTGCACCTGTTGATGCAGCGTCTTTGCAATAGACCCTACATCGCATTCAAACCATCCGCCCCACAGCGTCTGCCGCTCTCTCGACAGCAGTCCGTCGGGGGAGCAAGACGCACGACGCCCAGCACATTCCATTTCTCGCAGTTCGCTGTTCAAGAAACGCTGCACGTGCAAGGGCCAACGCCTAAAATAGAAATCGCCCCCATCGTTGTTCGAAACGATGGGGGCGATTTCTTTTGCCCTCACTTGAATCTTTTCAGCAAGAAGCGCGGTTGTGCACGGAGGAACACCCCGAAGGAGAACGCGTGTCGCAGCGCAGCAGGATCCGTCGAACCATCCTTGCGGTGCAGTCGTCCGGCATCTGTGAGGAAGCCGTTGGCCTTCGCGCCGAAAGCATAGTCGCGACCGAACGGACGCACATATTCCACGCTCCAATAGGCCGTGTTCATGCGGGTGAAGCGAGCCCCGTCCACTTTGAGCGAGAGGGTGTTGAAAAACGGGCTGCCGTAGAGCGTCACAAAGTCCTTCGCTTGCCACCAGCCCACACGCACCCTCAGCGCATGCAATAAGTCGAGTGCTGCTTCCGGCCCAGAGTCCCGAACCGGTGTTGAACGGCCACAACTTTCCCGCTTGTTGGTAGGCACCGAGCGCGTGCAACTCCACTTCCGCCGCATTCAGCACACGACGATCCCACGTTTTGCGCAGTTGCAGCCCGATGCTGCCGTTGCTGAGCGTTTGCACGCCCATGTCTGTGTCGTCTTGCTCCCCGCCGCGGTGCTGCACAGTCATTTGCAGGGGCACATCGAGCGACCAGCCGTAGCGACGTGGGCGCAGTAGGTGCACCCGTTGTGTCATCCCGACCGTGAAAGCCTCTTGATGCTTGTCCATCTCGAAAATGAAGCTCTGCCAGTCGATCCACGCATCCATCTTCCACCGTTGCGTGCTGATCTGCGTTTGAAATCCCTTTTCGGGGTCGGTGGTCAGGAGGTTCTCAGGTTTGTAGAGCGGGAGGATCAGTTCGTGGCTCGCCCCCCCGTAGAGGTCGCCGAGCACAAAAGTGGCCGCCCCCATGCGCACCACGGCTCTGAAGTAAGGCAGCACGTGCGCACCGCCTTGATAGGCGCCTCCCTTCCACGTCACGATGTCGTGGAAGGCATAGTTGGGGTAGCGGTTGGTGCCGTCGTAGACGAGCGCCGAAGCACCCAGCTCGAAACGCAACTCAGCGCGTGGACTGTAGACCAAATGAGGGGTGAAGCGCACCCCGGGCAGTGTGTAGCCCTTCGTGATGTTGCCGTCGTATTCGTTGTCTTTGAAAAAAGCAAGTGCATCGGCATCGAGATAGAGGGTCTTCATCTCGATGGAATCCGAATCGTGTTGAGGCGACAGCTGACGAAAGAGGTCGACCTCGGAGGTTTGCGCTCCGGCCACCGTGGCCACGAACCAACACAGGAGAAACAGCCGGCGGAGGAGGGATGAGGGGACCTTGCCGGCGGTGGTCAAATCGTTCATGCGACAAAGTTACGTTTTTCTTAGTTCCGAACAAGCTTTGTCTGTAGATTTCTTTACTCGTGGGGCGTGTTGTGCACAAAGCAAAGCGTGCGGCATGAGCCGGCCGGAGCGTCCGGCTGAATCCGCCCCTCATTTTGGGCGTTTCCTCGCGCGCGTGCGCGTCCGGCGTTTTCCCGTTTTTTTCCTTCACCTCTTCACACACAGCGAATGAATCCGTTTATTATCAACAGAATAGAGGGGATGGGAAGGTGAAGTAGAGCCGTTTTTTGCTTCACCCAATTTTGAGCAATCGACTGGACGTAAATTATAGAGAATCAGTGAGATATGGGTGAAGGTTCCGGTGAAAGAGGAAAAATGCAGAAGTTCACCCATGTGGAGCCGCCGAACCGAAGAGGCTTTGCAGCTGAAAAGTCGATAAGTTGGGTTTCTCTTTTCGGATGATGACGGTGAACTGCGAACAAATGCAAAGTCTTCACCCCTAATTGCCACATTCTGATGGGAATAGAGGGAGGAGGTGAATGGTGAAGGCAATAATCGAAAAACGGCTGAATGCGCGTAAACGCGCGCGGGCGTGAGTGCGAACCGTATGAGGTGCGAACGAATTGGATGACACGGCGACGAGCGGAGTGGGGGAGAAGATGGAGAAAGTTCCCTTGTTTGTTGTGATGGTCGGGCAGTCTTGTTTCTTTCCCCCGCGTTTTGTGCGGTGGATAGTTCGATGCTGAAAAATATTTCTGTTTTTGTTGCGATGGGTCTTGCGGGTTCTTGCGTGGATTCGTAACTTTGCTGTCGGATCTGTCGGTGCGCACAAGGCCTTGTTGTCCCCCGTGTCCCGATTCCGCAGGGCGGATGCGTGTAGCCGCGCCACTATGAAGCACACACAACCTGACTTTTTATGCTTGCAATTACTTCTTTTTTTGTACCTTTGTTTAGTCTTTGCGGCTGAGGCCGTCGGCTGTCGCATTTGTCGCGCCAATCGGCGTCCGTTCGCAAAACGGGTGTCCGTAGCCGGCGCAGCCTTTCTCGTGCCCTCGAATGCCTTCGGCACCCCCCTCCTTTCTCAACGCTTGAAAACCCATGGAAGTCGTCAGTATCATCCAGTTAGTCATCACTTTCGTCGTGAGTTTTGCTTTCACGGCGCTGCTCATGCCTTGGCTCATTGAGCTTTGCCGCCAAAAGGGGCTTTACGATCAACCCAACGAGCGGAAGGTGCATCACAACAAGATCCCTCGTTTGGGCGGTTTGTTGTTTGCACCGGCCATGTCCATCGGCATTGTGGCGGGTTTCCTCTATCTGGGAGTCAGTGTAGAGAGTTCTCAATTGCCGGTCTTTCGCCTCTCGACAATGATCCTCATGGCGGGATTGTTTCTCATTTATCTCATCGGCGTGCTCGATGATCTGCTGGGACTCAGCGCGCGTGTGAAGTTTGCGGTGCAAGTGGCTGCGTCGGCCTTCATGCCCTTGTGCGGTTGTACATCAACAATCTCTATGGCCTGTTCGGCCTTTGGGAAATTCCGTTTTGGGCGGGCAGTGCGCTGACGGTGTTTGTGTGTCTGCTCATTGTCAACTCGGTGAACCTCATTGATGGCATCGACGGACTTTCGAGTGGACTTTCGATGCTGGCGCTCACGGCCTTTGCGGCTTTGTTCTGGGAGTTGGGCGTGGAGTCCTACACCCTGGTCTCGCTGGGGCTGATCGGCGCGGTGGCTGCGTTTTTCTTCTTCAACGTGTTCGGCTCCGAACGTCGGGGCACCAAGACGTTCATGGGCGACACCGGCAGTTTGGTGCTGGGCTACACTCTGGCGTACCTCTCGATCAAGTATGCCATGAACAATCCCTCTGTGCTGGCTCCGCGCCCGCACGGCATGGTGGTCGTGATCACCTTGTTGGCGGTACCGGTTTTCGATCTGGTGCGCGTGGCCTGCATGCGTTTGGTGCATGGCAAGGGCATTTTCCACCCCGACAAAACGCACATTCACCACTTGGCTTTGGCCGCGGGCTTCTCGATGTCGGCTTCTTTGCTCTTCATTCTTGGTCTGCAACTGGTGATCATCGGCGTGAATGCCGTGATGTCGAAGCTTATGGTCAATATCAACCTCTTGTTGCTCGTCGACGTGCTGCTCTACGGCGCGTTTGTCACGTGGCTGCGTTGGAGGAGAGATTGTGACTAATATAAGGTTGGAATTGTCCAGCCTTAAATAGTGTTGTAATAAATACATCGAAATGAGTATTATTTTAGGTGTGAGGAGCATAAATGGATTGTAGCATGCGCAAAGTTATTGTTGCTTTGGTAATAACCTTAGGTTCCATGAGTAGAGACTGAATGATCGAGTATGACAAGTTTTTTTTGTGGTATTAAATTGTGTTTTTTGCTAGTGCGTTGCTGTCGGAGTTGTTATCTTTGTGCTCAAATCTTTTTTTTTGAATATGAACTATAGAAAAGTGACAAGGTGTATTGAGGTTATCCCTGGGTACCAGAGTAGAGTATCCGGGTATATTATATACGAAAGGCCTGAACTTACAATTGATTTAGATGGATTGATCTTGAGTGCTGTAAGCGATAAATTTACCAGTTCACGCTTCGAGGATACTCCTCCCACACCTTTACCGGAATTTGTAAAAGTTTATAGATGCAGTTTTCTGTGTTCTTTAGATTTAGAAAGTTTTGATTTTGCTTCTCATGAAGGTTGTGTGGTAGGTAGAACTGTTTCTGCTATTATTTATACAACTGATAGCAATTGTCAAGATGTATTTGCTAATGTAGTGTTTGAGATAAAGTGCAAATAAAACTACGTGTGAAGCATTGCAGGATGTACGTTTCTTGCAAGAATATCCTGAATAGTTAAAAAGCTTATTGCTGTCCTGTAAAAGTTTGGGCGCAGCAAACTTGTCGTTTAGACCTCCGCTAAAGAGATGATTCGTCTTACCTCATCTAAAGTTCCCCTATTCTGTTCTTCGCAAGCGCTTTTTTGGGGCAGCCGATTAATGAAGTCGGAAGGTGGGGCTTACTTTTCCAAAAAAAGTCCGCAACGGCTATTTATGGGCATTGCGGTTAGGGAAATTGTGTCGTTTTGAAGTTTAGTGGACTGTAATAATAAAGAGCTTTTTGTTTTGTGATTTTATAGCAAATGCTCGTAGATAATCGCTTTGTGTATTCTGTGGACGATTACTTTTCGTTACAAAGAACACCTCCGCACCTGCTCGTCAGCGCAGGTGCGGAGTTTTTGTTGTATCATAGTGGGAGACGGATGTCTTACTCTTCGTATTCGTACTCATCGTCCTTGGTTTCCGTTTGGCGGTTGACCGGGGACGATGTAGACTTGTTGTCGGGCAATTCGTCTTCGTAGATCTGCTTCGGGAGTTCGTCTTCGGGGGCATATTCGGTGGGCAGTTCTGATTTGATCTTCTGCGGGGCGAAATGCTTGTCGTAGAATTGGCGATAGTCGTCGAAGCTGACGACGGTGCCGAGGAGTTTCAAGTTGTCTTTGCTGATGAGCAGCGTGCGGGCCCCGTGAAGCAGTTGTCGCAGCGTGGGCGTGGCGTAGAGCTGCTGGGCGTAGTGGTGCACATCGGCGAACGATACAAATCCGTCGACGCGGAAGAGCGTGAGCGCGCCCAACTGTTGTTTGTTGATGTCGAGTCCTCGTGAGACAAAGCGGCTGAAGTTGAAGCGCGCCAACTCATAGAGAATCTTGTCGTCGGGGAGACTGTCGGTGGGGTAGGCCACGACGAAGACAAAGGGCGCGTTGCGTTCGGGACTGAGGGTGCGTTTGTCGCCCTCAGCGGCATTCTCGGCGGTGGTTTCGTCGAGTCGACGTTCCCAAAGGCTGCCCGGTCGGTACTTTCCGCCCGCCGGGGTACGCCCCTCTTTGAGCCCCTTGGCCATCATGGCCGCCATTTCGGCCACATCGCTCTTGGGGAAATCTTTGGCCAGCGTGGAAAACTCGGCAATGAGGGTGTCGCGCGGCGCCGTCCCGATGCGGGAGAGGGCGTGGACGAGGAGGAATTTCGGGCGGTTGAGCCCTTCGGGGTAGGTCGACGACGAGCGGGCGAAATTGCGCGCCACTTCGTCGTTCTGCCCGTTGAGATAGGCCGCATAGGTGGCTGCATAGAGGGAGTCCTCGAGCTCGCGACCATAGCGCGCGTTGCGTTCGAAATCGGGGTCCGTAATGGTGCGGGTGAGCACGTGGTGCGGATAAGAACGGGCCATGATGGCACGATATTTGTCGGCCGTCTCCTGTTTCCCTCCGCGGCGCGCGAGGAGGAAGAGCTGGTAATAGGCTTCCGGCAGTCGGTCGAAATCCGGATAGTCTCGAACGAGTCGGCGGAGTGTGCGTTCGGCCAGTGCATAGTCGCCGAGTTCTTCGTTTTCGACCACGCCGGCGCCGAAGAGGGCGTCGCGTAGCAAGCGGTGGGATTCTTGTTGCGCCTCAGGGGTAAGAGGAATGTGGGCGAGGTAGTAGGCTCGAGTGTGCGGATCGAGCTCGTCCTTGCCTTTCTTGCCGGCGTTGCGCGTGGTGTCGGCCGGCGAGTCGGGCTTTTCGCCGGCGAGTTGCGCGGCATAGTCGCGTACTGCCGTTTCGAGGGCGTCGCCACTCAATCCTTGGCCGAAAGGCTGTCGCGGCGGGCAGCTACCAACGCCTTGATGCTGTCTTCGGCGGCGTAGTCGTAGCCCTCGGTCTTACTGTCGGCCAGCAGACTGTGGTTGGCGCGGCGCCAGTCGTCTTCGTTGCGACGGTTGCCCCATTGCCGCACGAAAGCCTGCTTGCCCTGCTGCACGGCGGTGGGATTATAGAAGTACCACGACTTGTCGTTCGAGGTGCGGTTGGGTGCGGTCGGGGCGGCGGGCAGGTTGCCGGCATCCTCTCCATTACCTTCGATGCGCGCGCGACGGAGACTGTCGTTGCGATTGCGGCGATCGGCCTCTTCTTGTTTTTTGAGTACCTCGATGGCGTGGTCGATCACGGCATTGCGGGCGGCTTCGGGCATGCGAGCCAGGGTGAGAAGTGAGTCTTGTTCAAATACCACGCGGGTGTAGGGCACGAGGTGATCGAGCACCTCAGAGCGGCGCAGGAGTTCGTCGTAGCCTTGGGTTGTCTTGTCGAGGAGTCCGATGGCCTCGGTGTAGCAGGGTTGTGCCTTGTCGAAACGTTGGCGTTGCCAATAGAGATCGCCGAGCCGACGAAGCAGGACGCCCTTCTCGGGGGTGCTTTGTGTGGCGCGGACGCGGCCGAGTTCGTAGGCTTCGAGTGCACGGGCGGTGTCGCGCGCGGCGAGATAGATATTGCCCGTGGCGTAGTAGATGCGGTCGAGATAGTCTTTGTTGTTCTTGTCGCGCAGCATGCGTTTGAGGCGGTCGAGCATTTTTTGCGTGCTCTGTGCGGTGGTGACGGCCTCGGTTTGGAGCATACGGGCTTGGAAGGCCAGTTCGTAGGCCGGACTTTGCGCCAGACAGCGATCTAAGGCGCGGTAGGCCGCCGCTTTCTCCCCTCGTTCGAGCTGGACTTGGGCGAGGAGATAGTGAAGACGGGCTTTTTCGAAGCTGTTTCCCGTGGCGTGCCGCCCGTTCGAGATACGGGATGGCTTCGGCGGTGTTGTTGCGCGCGAGTAGTAAGTCGGCCATCGAACGGTCGCGCTCAGTTTCCAAACGTTTGGGAAGTGGCTCTCGAGCCAGACGCTGGGCGACGTCCTCGGCATCGTAGAGCCAGCCAAGCGCCACGTCGCTGCGAATGAGCCATATGCGCGCTTCTGCCACGACCTCGGGTTCGGTGGCGTAGAAGCGAGTGAGGTGGGCGAAAGTGGAGGCCGCGGCAAGGAAGTCGCCTTGTTGGAACTGGGCTTTGCCCATGAGCAACCAGGCGTTTTTGAGGAAAGGATTGAACTCCTTGCGCGAGAGATAGGCTTTGAGACGAGGCGAAGCGTTGCTCCCCACTTTGACGGAGGGCTTGCGCTTGATGCTGTGCAGTTGGATGGCTTTCTCACACTTGGTGACGGCACGCTCGAAGTTGGTTTTGCCGAGTCCGAGCTGCTTGGTGTAGCCCACTTCGAAGACGGGGAGGCGTCGCGTGAAGTCTTCGCGCAGTCCGTTGCGTTGGGCTTCTTCGCCGTCTTGGTAGGCCACGGTGGCGTTGTAGAACACGTTGTAGCGAGTCACGAACGACTGCCACCGCCTGGAAAGGGCGGTGTTCTGTTGCGTGGAGCAGCCGGCGAGCAGCACGCTGAGGACGAAGAGAAGGGGCGCGAGGTGTTTGATGTGAGGAAGAGCGATAGCGCGAACCGCAGTCGGCCGGAGCCGGCTGCAGGTCGTGGAGTTATACTTGTTGGGCGGAGCCTTTGTTTGTGGAACGTCGGAGGACGGATTTTATTGTGCGCGCAAGGAAATAAAGCACGACACTCACCACGATGATCGAGGCGCCGGAGGGAACATTGAGCAGATAGGACAGAAACAGCCCGCCGAGGCAGTCGACAAAACCGACAACCATGGAACCGAGGACCATGTTCCGGAAACTGCGGACGAAAAGTCCGGCGGTGAGTTGGGGGATGGAGAGGAGCGAAACGACCAAGATGATACCGACCATGCGGAGACAACCCACGATGGTCAAGGCCATGATGAGGGTGAGGGCGGTTTCAAATGCGCGCACGGGCAAGCCTTGTGTGCGGGCGAAATCGGGATCGTAGGCGACAGTGACGATGATGCGCTCGAAGGCAAAGAAGAAGAAGAGCGTGAAGGCGGTGAGCAGGCCCATTAGTTGGAGATCACTGCGTGAGATGCTGAGTATATCGCCGAAAAGATAGGTGGGCAGATCGGTCATGAAACCGGGAGCGAGATAGGCAAAGAGAATGCCGATGCTCATGCCGAGGGTCCAAATCATGGCGACGGCGCTGTCCGAACGGACGTCGCGCCGACGACTGAGCCAGTCGATGCCCAGCCCGCCGACCAAGGCGAATGCGGCGGCACCGAGCAGGGGAGAGAGAAACCGAAGAAAGCACCCATTCCCACACCGCCCAGAGAGGCGTGCGCCATCCCTCCGCCGGCAATGACCAAGCGGCGCGTTACGACGTAACTGCCCACGCAGGCGCAGAGTAGGCTACTGAGCAGGGCGCCGAGGAGGGCGTATTGGAAAAAGGTGTAGGAGAGAATGGATAACATGCCGTGGGGCGAAAATGAAATTGGATTAGTGGGAACGATAGATGTTGATCAGTGTGGACGATCGATGCGGCGTTCGCCGACGAGGAGAATGACATCGTCTTTGAGTTCGTCGGGCAGGGCCACGCCGCGCAGTTGCAGCGAACGGATCCACCCGGCGACTTCTTCGGAGCGGAGGGTGGTGAGCACTTCGTTGAACTCTTCGATCTCGCTGTCGTTGTATTGGTCGGAGGCGCGTCCGCGGAAGCGATCGAGTTCTTCGTCTTCGTAATACTCGATGTCGCGACTCACCGCGGCGAGCAGGCTGTCTTTTTCGCAGGTTTCGTGCAGACCACAACAACCGGCCGCGGCGCTTTCGCGAACTTCGGGCATCTTTTCGAGTCGACCTTCGCGTATTTCACGTTCCAGCCACCATTGTCGCACAAGACCGGCGATGGCGGCGACAACGCCGAGAACGATGAGAAGGAGTATGAGTTTTGTCACGTGTAAGAGGGTATTTGACGACAGACCGCGCCGCGCCGGGAATGAAGAAGCAAACTAAGAAAATGACGGATCGGCTTAGCACATGAAAAGTCAACCTAATCGGCGCAAATCGTCCCAATAATGAGGATAAGATTTGCTGATCACTTCGGGATGATGGATTTCTACAGCCCCGGTCACGAGGGCGGCAGGCGCAAAGGCCAGTGCCATGCGGTGGTCGTCGTAGGTGTGGATTTGCGGAACGCCGCCTCCGTCAAGCAGTTGCTGAGATGAAGCCTCGGGCACGTATTGCAATGTGCCGAGAGCGGGGGAGGTGAGGTGCACTCCGAATTGTTGGAGTTCTTGGGTGAGGGCGGCGATGCGGTCGGTCTCTTTGATGTGGAGTGAGGCGAGTCCCGTGAAACGGAAGGCGCGTCGGAGGAGGGCGCAAGTGACGACGAGCGTTTGCGCCAGATCGGGAGTGGCCGAAAAATCGCGTTGATAAAGTGCGGAAATGGGGGCGTTTTGTTTCGTCAAGCAGGCACCTTCGCGTGTGAATTCGGTCTTCACGCCGAGCGGTGCAAAGAGATCGACACAAGCCGCGTCACCTTGTACGCTTTCTGCGTGCAATCCGCGGAGCAACACGCGGGTTTCCGGATCGGGGGAGAGCGCCACGAGCTCATACCAGTAGGATGCGGCACTCCAATCCGGTTCGACGGCGAAAGAAGTTGGGCCATGGTAGGACGCGGACGGGACGTAAAGCTGATTTCCCTCCCATTTTGCTTCGACGCCAAAGGTTTTCATGAGCGCGAGCGTCATGGAAATATAAGGTGCCGATGCGATTTCTCCGCGCAGATGGAGGTGGAGACCCTGTTCGAGGGTGGGAGCGATCATGAGCAGGGCCGAGACGTACTGCGAACTGATCTGAGCGGGGAGTTCCACCGTTCCGCCACGCAATTTTTTCCCACGGATGCGGAGGGGGGGGAAGCCTTCTTCTGCTGCATAGTCGATTTCTGCACCGAGCGTGCGGAGTGCTTCGACCAGTGGGGCGATGGGCCGCTGTTTCATGCGCTGACTGCCGGTGAGGAGGAAGTCCTTTCCGACACGCGTGGCTAGAAAAGCCGTGAGAAAGCGCATGGCGGTACCGGCCGCGCCGATGTCGAGGAGAAGCGGTTCCTCCGGTTGGGAATCACTCGCCACTTTTTCCAACGCCGTTTCCATCGTTCGGGTGTCGTCACTGTCAGAAAGGGCAGTGAGCGGGCAAGGCGTATCACAAAGCGCACGAAGAATGAGTGCGCGCGCCGAGATACTTTTACTGGTCGGGAGGGTGATTTCCGCGCAGAAAGCACGAGGAAGTTGAATCAGCATGTGCGTTGGCGGTTGAATGAAGAGAAAACAAATCAGTGGACGTTTTCGTCGCCGCATTGGGCGTTTCCGTCGGTCTTTCCTTGTTTCGTTTTCTGATGACGCCAATATTTGTAGACGGCATAGGCGAGCAAGAGGCCGACGATGCCGATGAGGGCGTAGCCGATCTCGTGGCTGTAGCGATTGGCGCGATCCATCACCTGTTCGGTAGTTTTGAGATCAGGAAAAGCGGTGGGAATCACGTAGAAACCCAGGAAAGCGAGCACGCAGTTCCATGCGCCGGCACCGAGGGTGGTGTAGAGCAGGAATTTACCGAGGTGCATGCGCGACAAACCCGCGGGAATACTGATGAGTTGTCGTACGCCCGGCACCAGTCGTCCCACTAAGGTGGAAACCACCCCGTGGTGGCGGAAGAAACGTTCGCTCTTTTCGATCGCCTCCCGGTCGATCAGCAGCATTTTTGCCCATTTCGTCTCTGCCAATCGGTAGATAACCGGACGCCCCAGCCAATAAGCCAACGCATAGTTGATGAGTCCGCCGAGATCCGCTCCCAAAGTGGCCACCACCACGACCAAAACGATGTCGAGTGCGCCTTGTTGCGCCAGCCAAGCAGCGGGAGGAACGACGGCTTCCGAAGGAAAGGGAATGAACGAGCTTTCGATGGCCATGCCGACGAAGATGACCCAATAGCTGAGGTGGTTGAGCACCCAAAAGATGATAGCTGCCATGAAGAGTGGAAGAGAAGAAAAGGTAAATACGTGGAGAAAATAAAAGAATGGTGTGCGTGGACGCGCAAGCTTCGTCGACTGACTGCCTTTTTCGATCGAAGCAGCTTGTATAACGACAAGGCTGTTATACGAAGCTACGGAATAGTGGATTTCTCACTTGACCATTCTCCTTTTTGAGCACGCCCATTTTTTCCGACCTACTGCTTTCTTGCCACCCGCGTCACACTATCTATATTACCATCCCGCGGCTTTCCATCCTGCGACGCGGTACCATTCGGTGTCGCGGAAGGTCGTGTTCAGATTACCCTGCGGGCAGCGGGCCGCATTGTCCGCATAGCGCTGTTGCGGCACGAACATCGAAACGCCGCAATAGTTGCGTTCGTTCACATAAATGGCGTCGTTGTAATCCTGCGTGTTGCGCCAGTTGCCTTTCCACCAGTATTGTCGTCCGGCGCCCATACCGGTGTAGAAACGTTTCGTGGTTCCTTTATATACAATGGCACGGTCGAGTGCTTTCTGCACTTTCTCGAAATCTTCGGCCGGGAGAAATTGGCGCAAAGCATCGCTCATGTCGAAATACTCCGGACGATAGAAGAAATAACTCGAATAGCGAGAATAAGGTTGCACGTTCTCCGTGTTGGGGTAGTTGGGCAATCCCTGTGCATTGAGCGCGGGTAGATCTTTCGGTAGCACCTTCGCCAGCGAGTCGGCCACCGCTTGCAGATCGGCAGTGCGCAAAATCGAGAACACCACCCCGAAATTCTCAACATAGGGCTGACTACCCTTACCGAGATAGTAGTCGACATAGGTTTTGCCCAGATCGGTAATGTCTTGCGAGAAGTAGCCCTGGCGGAGCAAGTCGGTGTAGAAACCTCCGATGGCCGAAATTTGCATGGGCGATCCCGCTACATAGTCCGCTACATCGCGCAGCGCATAGGCTACTTCAATGCATTGCATTTCGCAGCAGTCGTTGTGTATGAAACGGAGATGAATACCACTGCGTTGCACGGCCTTGGCAATGTCTTCCACATTCATTTCGTAGGGGAAGTCGCCGAGCGTCGCTTTGTCCGTGGCCATGTTCCCGTTCTTGCCCACGTCCATGCCGTAGCTTTGGGGCGGAAGCGGCGCACCGCATTTTTCGCCGCCTTCCCGCCGGAGGTGAGAATGGGATTTGACGTGGTGGGATGTGCTTCGCGATAGTTTCGCGCCCCCGGAATCCATCCACTCGCATGGCTCCACAGCACCAATCCGTATTGTTCGGCGGTGAAGTCATTTTTCATGATGTTGAGCACTTCGGTGAGGGTGTTGGGATCTGTCGAATTGAGGTCCTCTTTCCATTGCTTCACCAATTTCGGCGCGCCATATCCCCGAGCAATTTCGTAGAGTCGGGGCGCTCCCGCGTCGTCGATGTAAAGCAACACCCGTTCCCCGTCGTGGAGATAGGGTGCGCCATTCATCATTTCGGTGCTGTCTTGCAAAAAATATTGACCGTAGCCGAGCGAGTTTTGCGCGGCCATATAGATCAGCACCGTCTGTTTCTTCGTCGGTTGCGGTATCGGTTCGATATTTGTCGTGTCGCAAGCCGCGAAGGACAGGCCGATGCCGACCAGCCAGAGTGTGTTGAGGATGAAAGAGCAAAGTCTGTTCATGAGCTATCAGTTGTTTTTACCGTCGCCGAACACGATGTTGACGTCGTTGTATCCCAAAGCAGTGAAAAGTTTGCGGAATTGTTCTTCCGCATTGCGTCGTGCCAAGCTAAGATTCTCGGCACTGAGCGCGCGTCGCTTCATGGCTTCCGCGGCTTGAGTGCGCAGTTGCTGTTTGGCGTCGGCATTCCAATTGCCTTCTTGCACGAACACCGTGGTGCGCGTGTCGTTGATGAAATCGTTGTCGAGCAGCCCCACGTCAGGCAAGTGGAGCAGCACGGTTTTGCCCTGCACCTTGCACCAGTCGACGGGTAGGTTGCTCATGTCGATGCCGATGCGCAGGGTACCGCGGTAGACGCACACCAATTGTTTATGGGTGGAAAGTAAAGAACTCTCATTCTTTCCACCAATTCTTCCGTGTCTACCGAAAGAAATTCCCATTGTCCGATGTCGCGCAGCGCGCGAATCTCCTCGGGTGTGGAATCGATGGTTTGTTTTTGCTCGGCAAACAGCCCGTCGCCGTCGAAATACACCTTTTTGATGCGATAGCCCACGAAGGCCAAGGCACAGAGCACCAGAAGCGAGAGCGTGAAGCGCCATTTGCGAAAGACGAATTTGATGAACCACCACAGGCCACTCAACACCGCCAGCAGACAACCGTTGTCTTTGGGCGGAAGCTTCGCCGCCGTAGGTGTTTCCGCGTTCGGGTCGTTCGTTGCAGGCAGTGTCGTCTTCGAGAGTTGCGCATCCGTCGCTGTGGTCGGTTGCGTTTCTCCCGGCACACTCGCCGCCGTGGGTGAGTTTTCCGATTCTTCCGCCGTCGTTCCGTTCGTCGGAAGTTGTTCCGCCACGTTTTCCTCCGCGGTGCTCGGTTCGTCGCCGGCCGTCGAGTTCGTCGACATCGGTACCTGGCCGATGGTCATTTGTGGGTGCTCTGCATGCTCCTGCGCCGAGCTTTGGAGTTCGTTGTCGTTCTTCATGAAGCGGGCGTGTTGAGGGTTCTTACGCGACGGATGAGGTCCTTGTTGTCATAGTCTTTTCGAAATCGCACCACGATGTTGCTTTCGGGGTAGCCCAATTGTTTGAGCATCGGGATCAGCACCCGCGCCGCGGCATTTCGCGAAGCCTCCACCAGTCCATATTGCCCGATGTGTTGTTTGATGCTGTCTTCGCCTTGTTTGGCCAATTGGGTGATTTCCTCGTCGTTGAAATTCGAGCGGAAAGTGGACACGTATTGTCGTGCGGCCTTGAAGTCGATGTGCGATGCGGTGATGACGATTTGCGGATCGGGCAGCGTGATGATGATCATCGAGTCGGTGCGCTGCACGTTAGTCGAGTCGAAGGTCGAGAAATCGACATAGCCCTTGAGTGTCACATCCAGCGGCACGGCCACTTTGCGGTAGCCGGGCTTGTCGATGTCGAGCAAGCGCCCGCCGATTTTCCCGTTGTCGGAAAAGAGCACCACTTTGTGCACCTTACACTCGGTGGTGTAGAGCTTGTTTTGTTGCTGCGCGCGCATCACCACCTGTTTCACCGTGTCGATGGGGGTTTGAGGGCGTGCGGTGGCCACGGCTGACGAATCGTCTCCTCGCGTGCCGCTTGTTTTGTCGTGGCAGGCCGCGAGGCTCAGCGATAGGAGTATGATGAAAAATAGTCTTGTCATATAAGTAAGTATGGTCTGGCAAATATAGCGATTATTTTCGGTCGGACAATTGTCATGTAGCAATAATTTGCTATATTCGCAGCGAAAAAAGAAACACTCTTCACAAAGCATGAAAAAGCTCTATTGGATGGCCGCGCTCGCGTTGGCCCTTTCGAGTCTTGCAGCCTGCGGCGGAAAATCCTCGTCGGGCCCCACGACCGATACCACCCAAGTCCCCCTTGCCGTAGAAGACGGCCCCGGCCGTGACGAAGCACGCACCGTGAAGGCCGATGCCCAATACAACGGCCACCAATATCATTTCGACATTGTCAGCACGCCCGACGATTCGCTGCCTCGCGTCAAGGATCGTTTCGGCGACCCCTATCTCGACAACCGCATCACCGTGAGCGTCGTTCGCGACGGCGGAACGCCGGTGCAGTATTCGTTCACGAAAGCCGATTTCTCTGCCGACGGCACCAAGAATCAGATTCTCGGCGGCATCGCTTTCAGCGGAGCAGATGCCGAAGGCCTGCATTTCGGTGCCCAATTGAACGCACCCGGTGACGAAGAGGGCGGAACGGCCTTCAAAATCACGCTTCCGCTCGTCGGATCCGGCAAACCGCACATCGTGCAGGATACTAATCAAGACACCGCTTCCGACGACGTGATGGACTGATCGGAAAGAAAAAACGCTCGGAATCAAAAAAAACTCCCCGAAAATTTGGAGGCTACGCAAAAAGTCCGTACTTTTGCATCGCCTTTCAGGAAGAAAGGTGCTCATGGTGACTGTAGTTCAGCTGGTTAGAGCGTCAGATTGTGGTTCTGAATGTCGTGGGTTCGAATCCCATCAGTCACCCTCCTCCAATCCCTCTCAACTTCATGTTGTGAGGGATTTTTTTGTTTCCACGCCCTCCTCCCGCTTTCCTTCTTTTCCTGTCGTTCGTAGACTCCTCTTCGGCACAATGCGCCTCCTGCAACGAAATGCCGGTGCGTGTCGCTGCGTTCGTGTCGAGTCCTCGGCTTCTTGCCGCTTCTGCTCTCCCCGTCGTGCCCCGGCAGCTCGGTTGTAGTCCTTTTTTTCGGTGCAGCGTATGAGTGCGCGCACGAAAGACGCGCGCGAGTTGGCGACATCGGGGTGAACCTTTCGGCAAGGTCCCATCGAGAGAGTCGTGAGCCGACAAAAACGTGCAGCTTGTCGCGCAATTTGTCGGCTCTGCGGGCAGCAGCTGTCTTGCGGTTTCCGACGGTGAACGAGTTTGCGCATCGCGCGCGTATATACACGCGCGCGTCCGTCGCTTTTCGTTTTTTGCCTTCACTCCTTCACCGTGTGGCACATCTGGTTGGTTGTTAATTGTTTAAGGGTGAAGGGAAGGGTGAAGTCACGGTTCACCTTTTCGGTTCTCTCCTTCACCCACCGGAGTGAAGAAACGAGCGGGTAATCCGGCGTAAATTGGGCGTTTTTCACTCCCTCGTCCCCGTTATTCGCCGCCCATAGGCTCGGTGTGTGTGCATGCCTTCAAAAGGGCGCCGTCGGTGCACAAAGGGTGAAGCCTTTTTGGCGAAAACCTTCACCCACAACCCGCTGTATGTGAACGAAAAACGCCATACCGGTGAAGCGGTGAAGGCGAAAAACGAAAACCTGCTGACGCGCGCGCACGCGAGAGCGTTCATTTTTTGCATGCCGATGCAACATTTTTGATAGCGATCCGCAAGCGTATTTCGTGCCGTACATTCAACGTCAAAGAATTTGATCGTTGTTTTAGGTGATTTTCATTTTGATATATCAATTTGTTCCTATATCTTTGCCCAACTGTCGCGATAAGCAGAACATTTCGCACGGTACCACGAAGCCTATTTACCTCTTTCCGCTGCCCCTCCCCTTAACTTCGCACGGAATATAAAACAATAGTTCATCCAACGCTGTATTTTCACGCTTGCCCCTGCTCCCGAAGGCGACTTCCCCCCGATCGGGGAAAGAAACGGAGGAGCACCACCGTATGACCCACTATTTACTTTATTGCTGCGCGATGATCTTCGTACTGATTAGTGTTCTGCTGGCCACTTCGCAGCGTGCACAGGCGCAAACCCGCGAGGCCTATGTGGTGCAAAGCGAAGACAAAAGCACGCTTACCTTCTACTACGATGCACTGCGTGCCACCCGCACAGGCACGACATGGGGGATTTTGGAAAGAAAGTATGTTTCGGGTGAGGGTGCCTTCCCTGCATGGGCAGGAACGAGCGAGGAGGCAGATACAACCACTGTGCGCGCGATGTTCGATGCTTCGTTCCGAGACTTCCGTCCCACCACCACTGCCTGCTGGTTCTGCGATTATCGTGCGCTCAAGCAGATTGAAGGGCTGGAGTATCTCAATACTTCGGAAGTAAAAGACATGTGTGGCATGTTCTGCGGTTGCTCGGCTTTGACTTCTCTCGATCTGCAGCACTTCAACACACAAAATGTCACTGACATGAATAGCATGTTCTTTGGTTGCGCGGCACTGACGTCGATTAACCTGAAGAACTTCAACACACAAAATGTTACTGACATAAGTTGGATGTTCCATCATTGCGCGGCGCTGACGTCGATCGACCTGAAGAACTTCAACACACAAAATGTCACTGACATGAGTTGGATGTTCTCCGATTGCGCGGCACTGACGTCTATCGACCTGAATAACTTCAACACAAAAAATGTCACTTACATGAGAGGCATGTTCTCCGATTGCGCGGCACTGACGTCGATTGACCTGAAGAACATCAACACACAAAATGTCACTGACATGAGTGGCATGTTCTTAGGTTGCGCGGCGCTGACGTCGATCGATCTGAAGAACTTCAACACACAAAATGTAACAGACATAACTTGGATGTTCTCCGATTGCGCGGCACTGACGTCGATCGACCTGAAGAACTTCAACACAAAAAAAGTAACCTACATGTATGAGATGTTCTCCGGTTGCTCGGCGCTGACGACCATTAACAGCAATACCACTTGGCAGTGCCCGGAATCGGAAGGCATGTTTGCCGGTTGCACAAAGTTGAAAGGCGCAGTCTCCTATGACAAGAACAAGGTGGACGCAAAGATGGCCAATCCGGAAACGGGCTATTTCACCGCTGAATCTACTAAGGTGAGAAGCTGGTGATTCGGTGCAAATGCTCACTTGACAGCACTTTTCGCACGGTACCACGAAGCCTATTTACCTCTTTCCGTTGCCCCTCCCCTTAACTTCGCACGGAATATAAAACAATAGTTCATCCAACGCTGTATTTTCACCCTTGCCCCAGCTCTCGAAGGCAACTTCCCCGATCGGGGAAAGAAATGGAGGAGCGCTACCGTATGAAATTCTATTTACGTTATTGCTGTGCGATGTTCTTCGCACTATGTAGTTTTCTGCTCGCCACTCCGCTGAGTGCGCAGGCGCAAACCCGCGAGGCCTATGTGGCGCAAAGCGAAGACAAAAGCACGCTCACCTTCTACTACGATGCACTTCGCTCCACCCGCACCGGCACGACATGGGGCATCGAGGAGACGAAAAAGAAGGGAGATGACACCTTCGCTGTATGGGCAGGAACATCTGACGAGCCAGACCGTATTACCACGCGTGTGGTGTTCGATGCCTCGTTCCGAGATTTCCGTCCCACCACCACTGCCCGGTGGTTCTATTACTGCTTTGAAATCAAACAGATCGAAGGGTTAGAGTTTCTCAACACTTCGGAAGTGAAAGACATGTCTGGGATGTTCGCCGGTTGCTATTGTTTGACTTCTCTTGACTTGTCGCACTTCAACACCCAAAACGTTACCAACATGGGTAAGGTGTTCTTTGGTTGCTCGGGCTTGACTTCTCTTGACTTATCGCACTTCAACACCCAAAACGTCACTAACATGGGTGAAATGTTCTCCCGTTGCACGTCTCTGACCTCGCTCGACCTGAAGAACTTCAACACACAAAACGTCACTGACATGAGTAGTATGTTCGCCTATTGCAATGAACTGACGTCGCTCGACCTGAAGAACTTCAACACACAAAACGTCACTGACATGAGTAGTATGTTCGCCTATTGCAATGAACTGACGTCGCTCGACCTGAAGAACTTCAACACACAAAATGTCACTGACATGAGTCGCATGTTCTACGAGTGCGCGGCACTGACTTCGCTCGACCTGAAGAACTTCAACACACAAAACGTCACTGAAATGGGTGCCATGTTCTACGAGTGCGCGGCACTGACTTCTCTCGACCTGAAGAACTTCAACACACAAAACGTCACTGACATGGTTTGCATGTTCTCCGAGTGCACGTCTCTGACTTCTCTCGACCTGAAGAACTTCAACACACAAAACGTCACTGACATGCGTGGCATGTTCTCCGGTTGCACGTCTCTGACTTCGCTCGACCTGAAGAACTTTAACACACAAAACGTCACTGACATGGCTTTCATGTTCTCCGATTGCACGTCTCTGACTTCTCTCGACCTGAAGAACTTCAACACAAAAAATGTCACTGACATGTGTGGCATGTTCTCCCGTTGCACGTCTCTGACTTCGCTCGACTTGAAGAACTTCAACACACAAAATGTCACTAATATGAGTTCGATGTTCTTTTTTTGCTCGGCGCTGACTTCGCTCGACCTGAAGAACTTCAACACAAGAAAAGTAGCCTACATGTATGAGATGTTCTCCGGTTGCGCGGCGCTGAGGACCATCAACAGCAATACCACTTGGCAGTGCCAGGTATCGAAAGACATGTTTGTCGGTTGCACAAAGTTGAAGGGCGCAGTCTCCTATGACGAGAACAAGGTTGACGCAAAGATGGCCAATCCGGAAACTGGGTATTTCACCGCTGAATCTACTACGGTGAGAAGTAGGTGATTCGGTGCAAATGCTCACTTGACAGAACTTTTCGCACGGTACCACGAAGCCTATTTACCTCTTTCCGCTGCCCCTTCCCTTAACTTTGCACGAAATATAAAACAATAGTTCATCATAAAACAATAGTTCATCCAACGCTGTATTTTCACCCTTGCCCCAGCTCCCGAAGGCAACTTCCCCGATCGGGAAAGAAATGGAGGAGCACAACCGTATGATTCACTCTTTACGTTATTGCTGTGCGATGTGCTTCGCACTGATTAGTTTCCTGCTCGCCACTCCGCAGCGTGCGCAGGCGCAAACCCGCGAGGCCTATGTGGCGCAAAGCGCGGACAAAACCACCCTCACCTTCTACTACGATGCACTTCGTTCCACCCGCACCGGCACGACCTGGGGCATCGAGGAGACGAAAAAGGAGGGAGATGACACCTTCCCTGCATGGGCAGGAACACGGGACGTGGGAGACAGTACCACCGCACGTGTGGTATTCGATGCCTCGTTCCGAGACTTCCGTCCCACCACCACCGCCGCGTGGTTCTGCCATTATCGTGCGCTCAAGCAGATCGAAGGGTTGGAATACCTCAACACTTCAGAAGTGAAAGACATGAGTAGTATGTTCTGGGGGTGCTCGGCGCTGACTTCGCTCGACCTGAAGAACTTCAACACACAAAATGTCACCGACATGTCTGTGATGTTCTCCGGTTGCTCTGGTTTGCCTTCTTTGGACGTGTCGCACTTCAACACGCAAAACGTCACCTCCATGTTTGGGATGTTCTCTAGTTGCTCTGGTTTGCCTTCTTTGGACTTGTCGCACTTCAACACGCAAAACGTCACCGACATGGGATCCATGTTCTCTGGTTGCTCTGGTTTGCCTTCTTTGGACTTGTCGCACTTCAACACGCAAAACGTCACCGACATGGGATACATGTTCTGGGGGTGCTCGGCGCTGACTTCGCTCGACCTGAAGAACTTCAACACGCAAAACGTCACCAACATGCGTGATATGTTCACCGATTGCTCAGGCTTGCCTTCTTTGGACTTGTCGCACTTCAACACGCAAAACGTCACCGACATGGATGGGATGTTCTATCGTTGCTCCGGGTTGACTTCTCTTGACGTGTCGCACTTCAACACGCAAAACGTCACCGATATGCGGGCGATGTTCTCCGGTTGCTATGGTTTGACTTCTCTTGACGTGTCGCACTTCAACACGCAAAACGTCACCGACATGGGTAGGATGTTCTCCTTTTGCTCTGGTTTGACTTCTTTGGACTTGTCGCACTTCAACACGCAAAACGTCACCGACATGGATAATATGTTCTCCGATTGCTCAGGCTTGCCTTCTTTGGACTTGTCGCACTTCAACACGCAAAACGTCACCGACATGGGATCCATGTTCTCTGGTTGCTCTGGTTTGCCTTCTTTGGACTTGTCGCACTTCAACACGCAAAATGTCACTGACATGATTGAGATGTTCAAAGGGTGCTCGGCGCTGACGACCATCAATAGCAATACGGCTTGGCAATGTCCCGAATCGTACAGCATGTTTGCCGATTGCTGGCAGTTGACGGGTGCGGTGGCCTACGACGAAAATGAGACAGACGTAACAATGGCCAATCCGGAAACGGGCTATTTCACCGCTAAGTCCACAAAGGTGGAAAGCGTGCGCTTCGGTGCAGACGATGCGCAGCACATCTATACGCTGCAAGGCAAGCGCGTGCGCGGAGCATGGAAACATTTGCCGGCCGGAGTGTATGTGGTGAACGGAAAGAAGACGGTCAAACTATGACAGCACTCCAAAGGCTTCCTCTCTTCTTGCGCTGTTTATCGGTGCGCAGGGAAAGCGCCACGCTGTAAAACTGCAGCGTGGCGCTCTTTGTAGAGATGAAGAGGAAGAAGGGACGGGAGATTGGGACGATGCGTTGGTGCGTGCCTTGCACGGCCATCCGTTGGGGGAGCAGAAATGCGGTCGTCGAAAAAGTTGTGGCGCTCGTTAGGGTAGCGCGTGCGAATGCCGAGGAGCGCGGTGAGCGAGTTGGTGCCCCACGCTGTGGAACCGGGGCGAAATGGCTCTCGACAAGTGCGACAAGGCGCAATCAGGCCGCGAGGCGATGGCCTAACCAAAGGAGGGCGAAGCCGACGACGAGACTCGAGCAGAGGTAGGCGACAGCGGTGAGTGTGAGTTGCTGTTGCCATAGGGCGCGGCCGTCGGCCACGAAGGTGGAAAAGGTGGTGAAGCCGCCGCAAAGTCCGACGGTGAGGAAGAGGCGGAGCGCGTCGGGCGCAGCGATGCGCGAGAGCCAGCCGCTCAGTAGGCCGATGAGCAGACAGCCGAGGGCGTTGGCGGCGAAGGTGCTCCACGGAAAACGCCCGTCGGCGGCACCGGGCAGGAGCAACGTGAGGAGATAGCGGAGGATGCCGCCAACGAAACAGCCGCAACCGACGGCTAAGAGGGAACGAAGCATATTAAAATGAGGAGGGAAGGGGCGTGAAAAAGAGCTTGACTTTGATGATCGAAGAACCGCATGTCGACTTGAGTGGTGAGACTGGTGCGCTCCGACTGCGAACCGGCCTACTTCGCGGTGAGGGCGCTGCAATCGGTATGGCCGGGGCGACAAAAGAAACGGGCGGAGGCCTTCGTGTGGAGAGGTCTCCGCCTCGTCGGGTCAGGCGTAGATGAGAAAAATGGCGGGAGTCTTACCCAAATCGGGCAATCCCGTTTGTTTCCACGTTTTGACGCTGCGTGTGCAGATCCACTCGCGGTCGGTGGTGATGCCGGCGGCGACACAGAGTCGCGTTTTGGGCGAACAGGCCGAAAGGATGTCGGCAAAGAGTTTGGCGTTGCGGTAGGGCGTCTCGATGAAGAGTTGCGTTTGGTGTTCGTCGCGCGAACGGGCTTCCAACTGCTTGAGGCGCTTGGTGCGCGCACTGCCGTCGATGGGAAGATAGCCGTGGAAGGCAAAGCTCTGGCCGTTGAAGCCCGACGCCATCACGGCGAGGAGAATGCTTGAGGGGCCGACCAGCGGCACGACGCGCAAGCCTTCTTGCTGGGCGATGGCGACCAAGTCGGCGCCGGGATCGGCCACGGCGGGGCAGCCGGCTTCGCTGATCACACCCATGTCTTCGCCCTTGCGCAGGGGAGCGAGAAAGGAGGAGAAGCGCGAGTGATCGGCGTGCTTGCCCATTTCGTAGAAGGTGAGCGCGTCGATGTCGATGTTGCGGTCTACGGCTTGAGAAAGCGCCGTGCCGTGCGGATTTCTTCGACGACAAAGTGGCGGATGGAGCGCACGATGTCGGCATTGACGGCGGGGAGCACGCGGTCGTGGGGCGTGTCGCCGAGGGTGACGGGAATGAGGTAGAGAGCAGCCATGGGACGGGGTTAGGACATGAATTGAGCGAAGGTCTTCTTTCCTTGCACATAGAAGGCGTAGATGAGGCTGCGCTGAATGCGTTCGGGGATGTCGAAAAGGGTGGTGTTTTCGAGGTTTTTCTTTCGCTCGGGATCAAATTGGTGTTTCCACTTGTGGAAGTCTTTGCGCGCGCGCCGCACCGCTTTGGCATTGGCGAAGTCGCCGGAGACGAAAAACTTGAACCAGGCCATGGCGTCGAGCCATTTGCGCACGCTGAGCACATGTTGCAGTTCGTCGTCGGGCAGGTTCTTGTAGAGCATGGTGAGGCTGTTGCGGAAGTTGAGATAGGTCTTGCGCGGATTGTCGGCCGGGAGGGTGCCTCCTCCCACGTGGTAGACGACGGAGTCGGTGACGCACACGATTTTGCGCGCCCGCGCCCGAAGTCGCCAGCAGAAGTCGATCTCTTCGAAGTGGGCGAAGAAGCGGGCGTCGAACCCGCCTGCCGCGTTCCAATCGGCGGGGCGCACCATGAGTGCGGCGCCGGTGGCCCAAAAGAGGGAGCGCACGGTGTCATACTGCCCGTGGTCTTTTTCGAGCACATTGAGCAGGCGGCCGCGACAGAAGGGATAGCCGAAGCGGTCGATGAATCCGCCTGCGGCACCGGCGTGTTCGAAACTGTCGTGCGCCCATTCGGCGTGGATCTTCGGTTGCGCGGCGGCCGTTTCGGGATGCGCGTCCATGTAGGTGCGCATCGGGGTGAGCCAGCCGGGCGAGGTGCGCACGTCGCTGTTGAGCAGGAGATAATAATCGTAGCGTCCCGGCGTTTCCTGCTCGATGCGGCGGAAGGCTGCATTGTAGCCTCCGGCAAACCCTAAGTTTTGGTCGAAACAGACGAGACGCACATCGGGATGCTCGGTGCGTAAGTAGTGGAGGGAGTCGTCGGTCGATCCATTGTCGGCCACAATGACTTCGCCTTCGTCGGCGCAGTCGCTCACGACGCCCGGGAGGTAGCGGCGGAGCATATCGACACCGTTCCAGTTGAGAATGACAACAGCTATCATGGAGTTAAATTGAAATGAGGTCAGGAGAAAAGGGGCAGGGGTGTGCCATCACTCGGCGGGGGTGGCGATGAGGGCGTCTTGTGCCTCGTTGAAGTCACCGAGCAGTGCCATGCCGAGCGAGTCGGCTTCGATGTCGTAGCCCGGTGCCGCCTCGACACGGATGTAATTGTCGGTCCAGCCCATGAGGGGGGCGGCCTTCGCGGTGGTGTTCCCAGAGCACGCTGCGCGTTTGTCCGACGAAGCGGCGATAGTGGGCCTTGCGCTTCTCCTCCGAGAGGGCGAGAAGGCGGTGGCTGCGCTCGCGCTTGGTGGGTGCGTCGACCACGTGGGGGATTTCGAGGGCAGCAGTGCCGGGGCGCTCGGAGTAGCTGAAGACGTGCAGTTGGGAGATGGGGAGCGAGGCGATGAAGTTGTAAGCTTCTTCGAAACACTCGTCGGTTTCGCCGCGCGTGCCGACAATGACGTCGACGCCGATGAACGCGTCGGGCATGATGCGGCGGATGAGTTCGACCTTGTGACGGAAAAGAGCGGTGTCGTAGCGCCGTTTCATGAGGGCGAGCACGGTGTCGCTGCCACTTTGGAGGGGGAATGTGGAAGTGGGGCATGAAGGCACGGCTGTGGGCACAGAAGTCCACGATCTCGTCGGTGAGCAGATTGGGTTCGATGCTCGAGATGCGGTAGCGTTTGATGCCTTCGACGCGATCGAGTGCGCGGACGAGTTGTGCGAAGCTCTCGCCGGTGGTGCGTCCGAAATCGCCGATGTTCACGCCGGTGAGCACAATTTCGCGTCCGCCGTCGGCTGCGGCCTGTTCGGCCTGTGCAACGACTTCGGCAATGGTGGCATTGCGCGAGCGACCGCGGGCAGCAGGGATGGTGCAATAGGTGCAATAATAGTTGCAGCCGTCTTGCACTTTGAGAAAATAGCGTGTGCGGTCGCCGCGGGAGCAGGAGGGCACGAACGTCTTGATGTCGCGCAGCGGGGTGGTGTAGCAGATGCCGCCGTGCGACTGGCTGTCGGCACGCACACCGAGTTGTTTGGCTTCGTAGTGCTCTTCGATGAGTTCGATGAGGCGGCCTTTCTGTTCCTGCCCGACGACGAGGTCTACGCCTTCAATTTGTGCGATGTGCTCGCCGGAGAGCTGCGCGTAGCAACCCATGACGGCGATGAAGGCCCCGGGGTGCTCGCGGTGGAGACTGCGGATGGCGTGTCGGCATTTGGCGTCGGCTTCGCCGGTGACGCTACACGTGTTGACAATACAGATATCGGCCTTTTCGCCCTCGGAAGGAGTGCAACCTCGTTGGCTGAGACGATCGCGCAAAGTGGAGGTCTCGGCATAGTTGAGTTTGCAGCCCAAGGTGACGAAGGTGGCTTTCTTATTATATATAGGGGATGAATTCTTGTCCATAAGCGGTTGCAAATACGCGATACGAGGGGAAAGACCAAATTTGTGCTTGCTTTGCGCGGTGCCGGCGGGGCGTTTTAAAATATGTGGTTGTTTTTGATAGGTTGAGTTTTCAATAATTGGTGTGATTCCCAGTTTTCTAAGGTCTGGGTTCAGTTTTCTCGAAAAAAAACGGCGTTTTACTTGCACGTGTTGGAAAAGTCCGTACCTTTGCAGCGTTTTAATACAAGCAATTGATTGTTTTACTCTAAACTCACACAACAATGAAGAAATTGGTTTTCATGTTCGTAGCTCTCGCAGCTATCTCTTTCGCTTCTTGCGGTAACAAGGCTCAGTCTAACACGACTAACGACAGCGACAGCGTTGTAGCAGGTGACAGCACCAGCCAGGACAGCATGAAGCAAGACAGCACCAAGCAGGACAGCACCAAGACTGCAGCTACTGACAGCGCCAAGACTGCAACTCCCGCAAAATAAGTCTTAGCACACAGCTACGTACGTCGCCGACGCACGGCGACAAGCCCAAATTGGGCACTTGAGAGAATTGAAACCGGTAGGAACATTCGTTCCTCCGGTTTTTTTTGTTTCTCCGAGTGGAAGCGGAGCGCGTAACGGCGGGTGGTGGTTCTGTTCATCCGCGTGGCCGATTCACCGCTTCGCTGCAGGAGATACCTTCGGAAAGCCGGACGTAGCGAAAACAAACGGCATGCCGCGAAGGCAGCATGCACTTTTGCCACCCGGTGCGCTCGCGATTCGACACGCACGACGACGGCGTACGCGGCTAAGCGACCCGCTCAGAAAGACACATAGGGAAGTAGTCTCGTGCAATCGTGCGCTGTGAACAAAGGACAGCCGCGCAGGTCGTCCCAACCGCGCAACGGCCCGGTCTTGTTGCGACGGTTGACGATGAATTTTACTTGCTCGTAGTTGAGGTAGGGATGGTGGACGAGTTGCTTGAAGGTGGCGCGATTGAGGTTGAGGCGACGGGGGGCGAATTGTGGCGCGACCCGTACCCAGTTGGCCACGTCGTAGGGGAGACCGTTGATTTCGCTGAGCTGTTGCGCGTTGACAAAGCCTCCGAGACGTTCTCTATAACCGATGATGGCGCGGGCATACGCTTCGCCTACGCCGGGGATGCGTCGGAAATCGGCCGTGTCGGCACGATTGGCGTCGAGGTGCACGCCTTGTGTGAGCTTTTGCGGGCGCGAACGGCGTATGCTGTCGTAGCGCGCCTCCCGCTCGGCACGTCGTGCGGCGCGTTCGGCTTTTTCGGCGTCCCAGCGTGCGCGATTGGCTTGGTATTCCTCTTCGCGGCGTTCGCGCGCCAGTCGACGTTCCTCCTTCTCGCGTTGCCATTCGTCCCACTGTGCTTGTCGAGCTTGCACTTTGTGGAGCGAATCGACGCGCCGACGCTGTTCGAAATCGCGTACTTCGCGTAGCGATTCCTCTTCGGCGCGTGTCGTGGCCGAGCGGTCGTGTGGGGGACCGCTCAATAGGGGCAGCAACCCGATTTTGACGACGAGAAATAGCAAGAGTAGGACGAGCAGCACGAGCAGTCCGATGCGTGTTTCGCGGGAGAGGGAGGAGAAAGGCGTTTTCATGGCGAGTGGATGGAAAAGACGGAAATGCCGATCGGTGAGCAACCGAAGTGGAGACAACAAATTTAGGCATTTTGCCCATGTATTGAGGGAAAGTTGGGCGTTTTCTGTCATTTCCTCCCTCTTTTCGGGCGAAAAGAGCGTAGAATTACGCGAAAAAGATTAACTTCGCGTTCGATTTAAGGGGGTGCCTTACTCTTAGGCTGAGAACAAACCCCATGAACTGATCCGGGTAATGCCGGCGTAGTTATCTAAATTATTCTACATGAACAAAGTTATGATGGGGGCAGCCCTTTGGTGCGCTGTCCTTGGGGTGTCGGCACAGCGTGCCGACAGTGTTCGCGTGTCTCGTCTCGACGAAGCACGCGTAGTGACGAATCGTGCCACCAATCGCACGCCGTTGGCTTTCTCGAACTTGGATAAGAAAGCCATCGAGCGCGTGAATTTCGGACAAGATATTCCGTTCTTGCTCTCGACACTGCCGAGCGTGGTGACGACCTCCGATGCGGGTAACGGCATCGGCTACACGAGCATTCGTGTGCGCGGCACGGTGGGCGAGCGTATCAATGTGACCAACAATGGCATCCCCCTCAACGATCCGGAAGCCCACACTTTCTACTGGGTCGACACGCCCGATCTGGTTTCGTCGGTCAACGACATCCAACTCCAGCGCGGTGTCGGCACTTCAACCAACGGGGCGGCAGCTTTCGGCGCCAGCATTAACATGACCACCGACCGCGTCGGCGCCGTGCCTTACGCCACGATCAATTCGTCGTTCGGCTCTTTCGCCACCACAAAGAACACCGTGAAAGTCGGCACCGGCCTGCTTGCCAACCATTGGGCGTTCGACACGCGTTTGTCTTACCTGGCTTCCGACGGCTACCGCGATCGCGCTTCGGCACGCTTGGGTTCGTATTTCTTCCAAGGTGCCTACCTCAATGAAGGTACCACGCTGAAATTTATCCTCTTCGGTGGTCGCGAAAAAACTTACCACGCTTGGGACGGCATCAGCCGTGAACAGCTCACCACAAACCGAACTTACAATCCCAACGGCGCGATTGGTGAGACAGGGCAGTTCTACAAAAATCAGATCGACTTCTATTTCCAGCAACACGCCCAAGTTTTGCTCACACAGCAGTTGACCGATCACCTCAACCTCTCCGCCGCACTCCACTACACCTACGGCAATGGTTATTATGAGGAATATAAGAACAACAAGAAGCTCAAATCGTTTGGTTTGAAGCCCTTTACGTTCGACGGCCAAGAGGTGAAGAAGACCGACATTATCCGTCGTAAGGAGCTCGAAGGGAACTTCGGCGGCGCGATTGTCTCACTCAATTATCGCAACGGCGCACTCGATCTCACGGGAGGCGTGGGCGCAAATTATTTTGAGAACGACCACTTCGGCCAAGTGCTTTGGGTGAAAAACTACATCGGTCAATTGATGCCCAATCAGAAGTATTATGACAATACGGGCAAGAAATCGGACGGGAATGTTTATCTTCGTGCCAATTACGCGCTGTTGCCTTCGCTCAATCTCTTTGGTGATGTACAGTATCGCCATATCGGCTACACCATCAAAGGCACTTCGGACAAGAAAGCCAAGCACGATACCGATGTGAAGTTCAACTTCTTCAACCCGAAGTTCGGTGCGACGTGGATGATCAGCCCCGATCAGCAGGCCTATGCCTCGGTAAGTGTGGCGCACCGCGAACCGACGCGCAACAACTACGAAGAGTCCTTCTCTGCGCATGCGCCGCGTGCCGAACGACTTGTCGACTACGAAGCCGGCTACCGCTACAACGGCCCGAAGTTCGAGGTTTCGGCCGGACTCTATTGGATGCAGTACAAAGATCAGTTCGTGCTCAACGGCAATCTCAACGAAATCGGTGAAGCCATTTCCGAGAATGTCGCCGACAGCCACCGTGCCGGTATCGAATTGGCCGGTGCATGGAAGCCCTGTTCGATGTTCCGCTGGGATGCCAACGTGACCTTCAGCCAAAACCAGATCAAAGATTACGTGGCCTACTTGCCCAATGCCGACTGGAGCAAAGGTGTTGCGCAACCTGCGCGCAAGCACACCACGATTTCCTTCTCTCCGTCGGTTGTGGCGAACAATCGGTTCACCTTCGACTATCGCGGGTTCACCGCTTCGCTGACCTCGCAGTATGTGGGCCGCCAATACCTCGACAACATGGAGGTGCGCGAAAATTCGCTCGATGCCTATTTCGTTTCGCACCTTTCGGCTGCCTACACTTTCCGTCTGCCTTCGGTGAAAGAGGTCACGATCGGCGCAACGGTCTACAATCTCTTCAATGCCAAGTACGAAACCAACGGCTATTCGCAGTCGTATGTCGACAACAAGGGAACGGTGTTCCACGACCCGCGTTTCTATCCGATGGCCGGTACGAATTTCTTGGTCAACGTAGGGTTGAAATTCTGATCTCTCGCGTCTTCGTACGCATTGTTTCTTCTCGTCTTCGGACGAATCCCGACAGCGGCGCCATCGCATGTCTCGACCCCTTCGAGGCATGGGTGGCGTCCTGCCGTACTTATTCTGTTTCTCACCGGTGCGCGCCCTTTCACTCGGACGACGCGCGAAAAAATCATTTCATGGATTCACTCACTTCATTTTTCGCCTTTTTCGACAACAGCAGTCTGCTGAATGGCATCCTTGCCTTCCTCGGCACGGTGTTGGGACTCCCTTATATTTACTTGCAGTACAAGGCCAGTCCCAAATTTTGGCCGGTGTCGGCACTCAATGCTTTACCGTTCATCTACGTGAATTTGGTCAAGAGCAATTTTGCCACGGCCGCTCTTTTCGCTTACTACTTTTACGTAGCCGTGCAAGCGATGTTTTTCTCGAAAGATCGGGAAAGCGAAACGAACGATGGCGCTTTTGTGGTGCGCAACATCCCCACGCAATTGTATCCTCGCTTAGTCTTGATTTTTCTGCTGATTTTCGGAGCAATTTACGCCTTCGTGGTTTACGCCCCGGCGCTTTTTGCGCATTTCCTCCCCTCGCTCGAGGTGCCCACACCGCAAACGCCCTTCGCCGACGCCTTCGCCACGGGACTGAGCTTCGTGAGCATGTGGTTGCTGTCGAAAAAATACATACAACAGTGGCTGGCTTGGGTAGTGGTCAACACGGCCTATGTTTATATGTACATTTTTCAGGCCAGTTACCCGTGGGCCGTTCTCTTTTTCATCTATGGAGCCGTGGCCGTGTTCGGTTATTTCAATTGGCGCAACCTCTATCGGCGCCAGCAAGCTAAGGGGATAGCAGAATGAGTACGACAGTGATTCTCGCGGCAGGCTTGTTCCCGAGCACTCCGCGCGCCTTAGACTTTCTTCGTCGCGCCGATTACATTGCCTGCTGCGACGGTGCGGCCAACGCCTGTGTTGATGCCGGATTCGAACCCGATGTGATTGTGGGCGACGGCGATTCGGTGCGCGAAGATGTGCGCGCACGCTATGCCGATCGCATTGTGCGCATTGCCGAACAGGAAACCAACGACCTCACCAAAACGTTCCACCACGTTTTGTCGAACGGCCGCCGCGATCGCTTCGTCATTCTCGGTGCTACCGGAAAGCGCGAAGACCATGCCCTGGCCAATCTCGCTTTACTCATGGATTACGCCGAGGAACATGCCGATCTAATCTTGGTCAGTGATTTCGGCACCTTCTATCCGTCGCGCGATGTTTTTCGCGCAACGGTACCTGAGGGGAGCGAAGTCTCGATCTTCAATTTCGGGGCCTCCTATTTTTCCGCCTCTGGTCTACAATATCCGCTCTACGACTTCACACGGTTGTGGCAGGGCACGCTCAATGTTGCGCTGCGTCCACAAATCGAAATCCATGCCGATGGCCCGTTTCTCGTCTACGTGGCTGAACGCGACCGTTGATCCGGTTGGGTGACGCGACATGCGGCGATTCGTTCCTGCAACCGACGGTACGCGCCCCTCGTTCGGGCTGGCATAGAAAAAGCGGGCACACTCCTTTTGAGAAGTGTGCCCGCTTATGTGTTAGATCAGCAGGAGGAGAACGCTTAATCCTCGTTTTCTTCCTCTTCCTTGGCGATAAGTTTGTAGCCCTTACCGTGGATATTGATGATTTCCACCTCTTCGTCCATGCGCAAGTGCTTACGCAGCTTGGTGATGTACACGTCCATGGAGCGTGCGTTGAAGTAGTTGTCGTCGATCCAGATCTTTTTCAGAGCAAAATCGCGTTGGAGAATCTCGTTCATGTGAGCGCAGAGCAAGCTGAGGAGTTCGCTCTCCTTGGTGGTCAACTTCTTTTGCGCTTTGCCGTCGTGCACTTCTGCCTCGAACTGTTCTTGGATGCGCTGTGCATCGGCTTCGTCCGTGCATGTGTAGCTGAGAATCTGCTTCTGCGTGTCGAAAGCATAGTGCTTACCGATGTTGTAGAAGGTGCGTTCGCGGTTCTTCTTGCCTTGGACGCGACGAAGGATCGCCTCGATGCGGAAGGTGAGTTCTTCCATCGAGAAAGGCTTCGTGAGGTAGTCGTCGGCGCCGATTTGAATCCCTCGAAGACATCTTCTTTGAGTGTTTTAGCCGTGAGGAAGACGATAGGCACCTCGGTATTCGTGAGACGGATCTCCTTTGCCAAGGTAAAACCATCCTTCTTGGGCATCATAACGTCGAAAACACAGAGGTTATATTTGCTGCGGAGAAATTCACGGTATCCCTCTTCGCCGTCGTTGCAAAGCACGGCATCATAGCCTTTTGCCAAGAGATATTCGCGGAGGAGCATGCCGAGATTCTCGTCGTCCTCGCAGAGGAGGATTCTTACTTTTCCGTCAAGAGTCATAGTGATAGGTATTTGTGATGAATATTTTTGTTTGCCTCAGTCGTCCATGATCGGAAAACTGACGGTAAAGGTGGTGCCGTGGCCGTATTTACTATCGACTTCGATAGTGCCGTGGTGTGCTTTCACCACGCCGGCCACGTAGGCCAGTCCGATGCCCACGCCTTTCACGTTGTGGACATTGCCGGACGTCACGCGATAGAAGCGATCGAAGATGCGCTTCAAGTCTTCCTTCTTGATGCCGATGCCGTTGTCGGCGAAGGTAATGACAAATTGTTTTCCCACGTTTTTGGTCGAAACGATGAGTTTAACCGGCACTTCCGGACGTCGGTATTTGAGGGCATTGTCCAGAAGGTTGTTCACCAGGTTGGTGAAGTGCATTCGGTCCGCATTGATGATCGGGTCTTCCGCATCGATATGTGTCTCGATCGTGCCGTTGGGATCATCTTGCTTCACTTTGAGTTGGAAAGCCATGGCAGCTTCTTCCACCACGGTATTGGCTTCCAGCTCGTCGAACTTGAAGTGGATAGCAGCGATACTGTCAAACATCGAAATTTGCAGAACCTTTTCCGCCAGCATGCGCAGCCGTTTCGATTCCGACAGCAGCACACTGTGGTAGTCTCTCACCTTTTCGGGAGGCAGAACGATGCTCCGGTCGGAGAGCATTTGTGCCACGAGCGAAATGGAGGCAATCGGCGTTTTGAGCTCGTGGGTCATGTTGTTGATGAAGTCCGTCTTCATCTGCGAGAGTCTTTTTTGCCGGTTGATCCCGATGAGGGTGAAGATCGAAATCAAGAGAATGAGCAGGCTGAAGATGACCAAGGGAGCCATGAAGCCCATTTCCCGCATGAAATAGCTACCCAAATCGGGGAACCTCACCACGAGGATGCCCATATGGGTGGGCGAATCGTCGGCAAAGACTTCCTGCTTGAATTCGGCGTCGCCGAAATCTTCGTTGTAGTCCTGGCAGCGCAACACCGTACGCCCGTCTGCCGTGAGCACTTTGAAGTGATAGTGCACCTTGCGCAAGTCGATCCCGTTGTGTTGCAATTCGTTTTTGAGCAGCGCATCGAGTTCTGTGCGGTCGATGCGTTGTTCGAGCGGTTTGTCGGTGACGCGATCGAGATTGTTGTAGATCACTTCGTCCACGAGGTGGCGCTGCTTGAGGTAGCGCTGTCGCAGGCTGGCTTTGATCGAGTTGTCGCCGAAGGCATTGAGCGCGATCGGATATCTCCGTCCAAACGTCCCGCCGTGGGCCATTCCATCTTTTGTGCCGTTCTGCTCTTTGCTGAAAGCGATAGAATCGAGCGCGGCTTGTCTCACACTGTCTGCAGCGATGCCCATTTCCGCATCCAAGCGGTCTTGCACCTCTTTTATTTCAAGGGCATGCGCGGTTTGGTAGAGCGCGCGTTGCACGTTTTCTTCAAACTGCCGGCGGCGCATGTCTTGAATCTGATGGTAGTAGTACACCTCCGTTACGATCAACGCGAAGATCGACACGAACATCAGTACGGCGGTGAGCCAGATGGTCCTCCTTTTCATACCGCGAATATAGTTAATTTGGGTGGAGTGTGCTTGGACAACTCCACACATCGTGTAAAAATAGTATCTTTTATAGAAGAAGCTGGCTCGACTTGTTGTTCTGATAAGTTGTTGAAAGTCCGTAAACAATGATCGGCTCATTCTACATTAAGAATGAGCCGATTATGATAGAAGCTGTGCCGCTCGGCAGAGTGGAGTCACTATGAATTTTCGGACAACGTAAGACGGCTTTTTTGCTATTTCTAAGTTATCAACCGGTCCGACCAACGAATTTGAAGATCTCGAACGATCGTTTTTGCTGTTTCGTTTTCCAAATGTTTCTTTCGGATAAGCGGTGCCGAGTGTCGATGTAAATGAAAAAGATCAAGGCACGTAGGACAGCAGCTGTTTGATATATTCCGGGTCGTCGAAATTTCTTGTTCCCGTGTCCGTTCGGTTGAGCGCATCCACGCGTTGCATTTCGTCTGCAGAGAGTTGGAAATCGAAGATGTCGAAGTTTTCCTGCATGCGTTCCTTGTGTGTGCTCTTGGGAATGGCGATGATGCCGCGTTGCGTCAACCAGCGCAAAGCCACCTGTGCCACCGTTTTGTGGTGGTGTTGCGCCAATTCGCACAGCACTTCGTTGTCGAAGAACTGTCCGTCGCCTTGCGAGAGCGGCGCCCACGCCATGATGTGCGCGTCGAATTGGTTGAGCAGCCCCTCCATCTCGCGTTGTTGCGATAGCACGTTGGTTTCCAGTTGATTCACGGCCGGCAGAATCTTGTTGTGCACGGCCAAGTCGGTGAAGCGTCCGCGGCTGAAATTGCTCACGCCCACAGCGCGCACCTTCCCCATCATTAGGGCCGTTTCCATTGCGCGCCACGTACCGTAGTAGTCGCCGAAGGGTTGGTGTACCAGCAGAAGGTCGATGTAGTCGGTGCCAAGTCGTTTCAGACTTTCGTCGATCGAAGCGGCCGCTTTGCGCTCGCCGGCGTTGCTGATCCACACTTTGGTGGTGAGAAACAGGTCCTCGCGCGCCACACCGCTGCGGCGAATGCCTTCGCCCACGCCGCGTTCGTTGCCATAGGCCTGCGCCGTGTCGATGAGCCGGTAGCCCACTTCGATGGCATCGGCCACACAGCGGGCCGCCTCCTCATCATTGATTTGAAACACGCCGTAGCCCAGCGAAGGCATGGCGAGACCGTTGTTGAGTTTGATGTACTCCATATAAGATATATTTAGGTGTCGGAATGAAGAAAGGGGGGAAACTCACGTTCGTAGAGCTTTGCCGGCACGTCTCGCACGGCAGATCGCTGCTCGTCTGAGAACCCCGAGCCCCACGGGCCGAAAACGCACTCGCGTCAGCGCACGCGAAAGACGCGGATGCCCAAAGCGTGCGAAATGCCGTTCAGGTAGGCGGCCAGTGTGCGCGAGTCTTCGATCACTTTCTTGTATTGACTCGAAGCGTGGAGCATGTGCAGTTTGCCGTCGTTGCCCCAGAAAGCCAACCCCTGGTGCGAGTAGTCGAGTCCGTCTTTTCGGGTGACGACCGCAATGATGTCACCGTTTTGAATCGCCCCCAGTTCGCGGCGCGACAGCCCCACGTTGCTCTTGGGCAAGAAGCGTCCCACGTCGCCAGAATACTTGCGTTCCAAACGGGCGATCTCGCGCACCCGTTCCGGGTGGTTGCGCAAGAAAGGGTAAGCATCGGGGTGTTGGCTCATGTAGTGCAAGTCGATGTGGAGCGGACGGGTGAGCGCCGTGGGCAGCACCACCTCCTCGACCGTTCCTCTGCGCCGATGGTCGGCCATCCAAAACGAGAGGTAGTGCAGGCGCGAGGTGTAGCCCGCAATGCGCCCGTCGAAGTAGCGCAGGCGTTGCAAGTTGCGACAAAAGTCAGCAAATCGCGTCTTCCCTTCGCGGCGCGTCATGGCCAGTGCCGAAGCCGTCTCCACCAGTGTGGCGCAGTCCAATCCGCGGAGGTTCACCACTAGGCGTTCGGGATCGGCCATCTCGAGCGTCCCCGCCACATAAGGTCGCCCTTTCAATTGGCGTGCGAAATCGATCGAGGTTTGCAGCGAAGCGTTGCCCAGCAGGCGTTCCACTTCTGCCGAATCACTGCTTTGGTAGATCACTGCGCCGGTTTGCGGTGCGCGGGTGCCGGCAGCCGTTACGGGGTTAGCGGGAGCGGTCGCATCGGCTCGCGGGGCGAAGTTCAGCACCAGCAGGAGGGCACCGAGCCGCCATACCGACGAAAGAGTAGTGTGCATAGTGTTTGAAAAATGAAATTGCGGTGAGAAGTCACGAGGTGCTTCTCACCGCAAAGTGAGGTCAATCAGTGATTTATTTGATGAGATCTACCGAGCGTTTCACGAAGGCATTGAGCGCCTCGCCGCGCAGGAGACCGTTTTGCAACAGCGCCAGGTCGATGAGCTGCGGCACGATTTGGTTCGTGCGGGCATAGTCGGCCAACACCGCTTCGCGTTGGGTGTTCTGTTCGGCGATTTGATCGTTCACCTGCTTGAGCTCGTTCTTTTCCTCCTCGGTCACGTCTTCGGGCTTCGTGTGCTGTTGAGCCGCCTCGATAGCCTGCAAGCGAGCGTGGAGTCCACGCAGTTCGGCGTCGATGGGCGCCAAGCGTTCGGCCGTGGCCGCGTTCAGGCCGTCGTTCACACTGCGCACCAGCGGGTGGTCGGTGTTGAGCACCAGGCTGTAAGCGTCGGGCAGTTCGCCGTAGAACGACATGCCGGGTTGCAAACGAGCCTGCTCCTTCATGCGGCGCATGTATTCGCTTTGCGTCACCAAGACGGGAGCCGAGGTGGCGCCGAGTGCCGAAGCCTCCACGTGGAATTGTGCTTTCTCCACCTTGGGAAGCACGGCGGTGAACACACCGCTGAGGTTTTCGCGCAACTGTTTGTCGGCCTCTGTCGGGGTATTGTCGGCCTTGCGGATCAGGTTTTCGAGCGTGTCGCCGTCCACACGGGCAAACGACGTCTTCTCCCATTTCTGCTCGAGCATGTTGAGCAGCGGGGCGTCGAGCTGACCATCGAGCAGCAGCACGTTGTAGCCCTTGGCCTTGGCTGCCTCCACATAGGCATATTGTGCTTCGGGGTCGCTGGTGTAGAGGCAAACCAAACGGCCGTCTTTGTCCGTCTGATTCTCCTTCACCGCCTCACGATACTCCTCGTAGGTGTAGTATTTGTTGTCCACATCCTTGAGCAGCGCGAAGTTCTTGGCCTTGTCGTAGAAGTCTTCTTCGGAGAGCATGCCGTAGTCGATGAACAAACGCAGGTCGTCCCACTTTTGTTCAAACTGTTCGCGGTCGGTTTTGAAGAGCGACGAGAGACGGTCGGCCACCTTCTTGGTGATGTATTGCGAAATCTTTTTCACATTGGCATCACTTTGCAGGTAGGAGCGGCTCACGTTGAGCGGAATGTCGGGACTGTCGATCACCCCGTGGAGCAGGGTGAGGAAGTCGGGCACAATGTTCTCTACCGAATCGGTGACGAACACCTGATTGCAGAAGAGCTGAATCTTGTTGCGATGGATCTCGAGGTTGTTCTTGATCTTCGGGAAGTAGAGCACACCCGTCAGGTTGAAGGGGTAGTCCACATTGAGGTGAATCCAGAAGAGAGGCTCATCCTGCATGGGATAGAGCTCGCGGTAGAAGTTCGATAGTCCTCGTCGGTGAGCGTCGAGGGTGTTTTAGTCCAGAGGGGAGTGGTGTCGTTCACCACGTTGTCTTCTGCCGTCTCCACCTGTGTGCCGTCTTTCCATTCGGTCTTTTTGCCGAAGACCACAGGCACCGGGAGGAAGCGACAATATTTGTTGAGCAAGGTTTCGACGCGGGCTTTTTCGAGGAAGTCTTTGTTTTCCTCATCGATGTGGAGCACGATGTCCGTTCCGCGTTCGGCTTTTTCGGCCGGTTCGAGGGTGAATTCCGGAGTGCCGTCGCAGCTCCATTTCACGGCTTCGGCATCTTCGCGATAGCTGCGCGTGATGATGTCCACGCGGCTCGAAACCATGAACGAGGAGTAGAAGCCCAAACCGAAGTGCCCGATGATGGTGGCGGCGTCATCCTTGTATTTCTCCAGGAAGTCCGTTGCACCCGAAAAGGCGATTTGGTTGATGTAGCGGTCGATCTCTTCGGCCGTCATGCCGATACCGTTGTCGCTCACCGTGAGCGTGCCGGCTTCCTTGTCGATCTTGACCGAGACTTTCAGGTCGTCGAGACTGCCCTTGAATTCCCCCTTGGCGGAGAGGGTACGCAGTTTCTGCGTGGCGTCTACCGCGTTGGAAACAATCTCGCGGAGAAAAATCTCGTGATCACTATAGAGGAATTTCTTAATGACGGGGAAGATGTTTTCGGTCGTAATGCCGATGTTACCTTTTTGTACTGCCATTTGATAACTGAATTTTTTTGTTAGATGTCCGTTCTTTTGCAACAACTGTGCCAACCCTGTGTTTCTGCCGCTTTGGCGCGTGTCGTTTTTTCGTTGCGGATTCCCCGTTGTGCGACACTGCGCGAGTGCACCGGAGTCGCCCGTCTTCATGTCGCCCATCGCCGGTGAAGGCACCGCCTCTCTCGCGCACGTTACGCGCGCGTGTCCATCGCTTTTTGTTTTTTGCCTTCACGCCTTCACCCATGTGACGCAATTTGCTGTGAGTGAGTCGATAAGGGGTGAAGGTTTTTGCTTTCATACCTTCACCTTTCCTTCACCCGTCGGTTGCTTCGCAGATCGATCACTCCCGAGAGGGAAACAGGGGAGGGCGCGGAGGGTGAAGGTTTGGGAATAAAGTCTTCACCCCTAATCAAATGTGGATGAGGAGATTCCGACATGTCGGTGAAGGCGTGAAGGCGAAAAACGGAAACCGACTGATGTGCGCGTAACGCGCGCGTATGCTTGAGAACACGCGGAGGAAATCGGTGAAAGTGGCCAACTAATTCACGTTTCCTCCGCAGTTTCATCACAAGGGAGGAGGAGGCGTGGTGAAAACTGTGCGCAGGGGGGAGTGGTGTCGGTGCTGTCCCGAATGCAAGCGGCGAGAAGCGCGGAAAGATCGCGGGCGATTGGCGAAAATGTAGAGTCCACATGATAAAAATGCCCTTTCTCTTGTGGTTAATTCGGAGATAAAACCTATCTTTGCGGCAGAATAAACTACCATCAAATGAAGAAACTCTCAGCATTCATCTTCCTGCTGGCCGTCCTTTTGGGCGTCATGCAGCCCGCCGTCGGTTGGGCTGATCGGGCCGCGGTGGAGAAGATACTCCGTGAAGGTGGTATCTTCCGCATCAAGAATCGTGGTTCCAATCGCTACATGACGGAAGCTACAGCCACAGGTAAACTCACCGGGCAGAACAAAGTCAACGCTGCCGCGCAGAAACTCACCCAAGTGTGGCTCCTCACGGCCAACGGCGACAACTTCACCGTGCGCAATGCCGCCACCGGTCGCTTCCTCAACGACCAATCGGGCAATCCGATGGTCACTTCCGGAGGCGCCAAAAAGTACTATCTCAAGTACAGCGACGCCAACGCCAAGACCGGTAGCACCAGCTACGTCACGCTGTCGTGGAAATCGGACTTCAGCGGCGATAACTGCCTGAATGAAAACAACGGCACGCACAACATCCTCGGATGGAAGGCCAACTCGCCCACGGTCAACGACAATTTCTCCGACTGGGTGCTCGAACCCGTGACCGATGTGACGAAAGACGAAATCAAAACGCAGCTCATCAACGGCAGCGGTGCCATCGCACCGACCGAAACGGGCTACGTTTACCTCACCAATGTGGCCTACGGCCGTGTTTGTCGGAAGGCTCCGGCTCGCATGAGCTCAGCACGCTCCCCAAAACCGACGGCGACTTCTCGCAAGTGTGGCAGATGGTGAAAAAAGGCACGAAGTGGGCGCTCCGCAATGCCTTGACCGAACGTTATGTGGCCACGCAGGGTGGCGAACGCTCGCGCGCTTACACCACTGTGACGTCGTCGAACCCCAGCTTCACCCTCACCGAAGGCAAGGACGAGTTCACGCCCAGCTACGGTTTCGGCGACAATAATAATGTGGGACTCCACAACGACGGCGGCAACCACGTCGTGGGTTGGGATGTCAACATGCCCGAATCGCAATGGATCATCACCAAGGCCGAGGTCGACGAGGCCGCGCTGAGCGTGGCACGCAACAATTTGGCTGAACTGGCTGATTTCAGCGGCGCCAATCTCCAAAAGGTGAAGAACACCCTCGCGGTCTACTTCACCGATCCCGGTTGCACGGCGCTCAAACCGCAATTCCAGGCCATGTCCGATGCCGACCTGACCAATCTCATGAGTCAACCCGCCGGTGGCGCAGCAGGCAACTACATTGCCCTCCCCGCTTCGGTGCAGGCCATGGCGCTCAAAGTCAAGAACAACACGTGGGGACACCGCGAAAAGGAATTCCGCGTCTATGACTACAAGCCCTATTCGGACGACACGCAGTGGAACTACGACCAATATGTGGGCACGGGCTACATGTTCTCGCCCCAAACCGGCCCCACGGGCATCAGCCTGAAGCGCGGTGAAGCCGCCTTCATCTATATCAACGCCAACGGTTTCGTGCCCTCCACCAAGGTGGAAGCCATGACCACCGAAGGACTCAACGTGGTAGGTCCGCGTCAGCGCCTCAATCCCGGTCTGAACATGGTGGTGGCCGACAACGACAGCCACCTGTTCATCGTCTACACCATCACCGATCCGCGCAAACTCCTCGCTTCGGCGCCCGCTCTGCAAATCCACATCGAAGGCGGTCGCGTGAACGGTTATTTTGACATCACTCGCGGACACACCAACGCCGACTGGCTCGACATGGAGAAAACGCTCTTCAAAGACCAGGTGATCCACATGAAGAACAAGTATTACCAGTTCAACATGGATCTCGCGGGCGTGAAAGAGCAACTCAACCGCAGCGAATTTGCCAAGACTGATGTCGACGGCACGCCGATGGGCATCGAAGGCGTATTGAAGCGCTGGGATGAACTCGTGAAGTGCGAACGCGATCTCATGGGCATCGACCAGTATCTCGATCGCTTCAACTGCATGCTCTCTGCCTCTTCTTCGTCGAAGGGCAACCCCTATGCTTCGACCTACGGCACGTACTACCCCGGTGTGGGCGACTACCTGAACTATCAGCGCTTCACCCGCGGCACGGAGAACGACGAAGGTGCGCCCATCTGGGTGGTGGCTCACGAAACGGGTCACATTCACCAAAAGGCCATCAACATGGCTGGCGACACGGAAATGTCGGTCAACTTCTTCTCGCAGGTTTACCGCTGGTTGCAAGGCACGAACGTGGGCCGCGGACGTCCCCTCTCCAGCCCGATCGCCGACTTCCACCGCGGTGCCTTCCGTGACGAATACAACATTTGGACGCGCAGCCGTGTTTACTTCCAACTTTGGCTCTACTATCAGCTCCAGGGACACCATCCCAACTTCTATCCTGAGCTCTTCGCCAAGTTGCGCAAGGATCCCATGACCTACTCGACCAGTGCAAGTGCGCCCATCAGCGGACTGAAAAACTACCTCAAGTTTGCCATGTACGCCAGCGACGTCGCACAAGAAGACCTCTCTGAATTCTTCCAATTCTACGGCTTCTTCAAACCGGTGACGAAGCACAACACCGGCGACTACCACGACAACTGGTTCACCACCACGCAGGCCGACATCGACAAGGCCATTAAGTACATGGGCAAGTACCCGAAGGCACACCCCGGTATCTTCTTCATCGACGAACGCATCCGCAAGATCCAAGCTGAAGGCGTGGGCAGCAAGCCCGGTCAGATGCGTTTGGCCACCTCTGACGACGCTACGCCCGGCGACGCTCGCGAAGTGGGCGATGTGGGCATGGTGACCGACTTCCGCGACGACCTGGAATGCGAAGCTTACAAGGTGACCGACAATAACGGCCGCATCACCGTCGACCGCAACAGCGGTAAGGGTGCCGTGGGCTTCAAAGTCTACGACAAGGACGGCAAGATGGTCTACGTTTCCAACACCTACAACTTCACGATCCCCCTCGGCGATTGTCAACAAGGGCTACTTCGTGCTCTGCGCATTCGGCAACGGCAAGCAGCAGGTGCTCTCCGGCAAGGAGAATGTGCCCGCCAACTTCCTCGATCCCGCCAAGACCATCACCGGTATCAATGGGGTGAAAGTTGACGCTGCCCCCACGACCGACAAAGTTTATGATCTGTCGGGCCGTCCCGCAGTGAATGCGGAGCATGGTGTGCGCATTGAAAACGGCAAGGTCGTGATCAAGTAAATACACCGCCGTGCGACAAAGGTCGCACCCTCATAAATAAAGCTATTTGGATGGCTCCCCGCGCTCGTGAAGAGTGTGGGGAGTTTTTTTGTGGCGGCACGTCAAAGCGAATTTCGATGCGCGAAATTTGTTTTTTACGCCGAGAATTCGGAACTTTGTAAAGTAGTGAGCGCCAAAGGCGTTCAAAAAGCGCAGTTCTGATTGCGCCGTATTCACACAAAAACTCTCGTCGTATGAAAAAGATGAGCTTCCTCCTCCTCGGCTTGCCGCTGCTTTTGGGCAGTTGTGCTGCGGCGGTCTCCAACGGATCGGCCGATGACGTGCGTGTCGGCATGACCGAAGGCCAGGTGAGACACCTGTTGGGGGCACCGCTTGCCCGAACGGTCACACCCGACTCGACCCGCTGGCACTATCAGTGGGGCGCCGATTGGCACAACCGTCGGCGTCGTTTGGAACTCTCGTTCCGCGACGGCCGCGTGGTGAATTTCCTGCTGAATGAGGAGCTCGCAGTGAGGCCCTATGCCGCGGGAAGCAGCGGCGCGTTGTCATCGCAAGTTGATGACGATGATTTTCTCGATTTACTTTTGTCGGTTCGTGCTGCGGCAACCGACATCAATCGTCTCGACGTGCTCAGCCATGCTTTGACGAACCGGCGTCTGAGCGGCCGGCAAGGGCGTGCTTTGCTCCGACAGTTCAGCTTCGACAGCGACCGTTTGAAGGCGCTTTCGCTTATTGCTCCCTGTTTGGAGGGAAGTGATGATCGCGATCTCTTGCTCGACACGTTCACTTTTTCCGGCTACGTTTCATCGGCACGTCAGTTGCTCGATGCGCAGCGTCGATGACGTATTACCTCTCATATTTATAGTAGTAATCTTCATGCAAACCTCCACCATTTGTGCCGTGGCGACAGCGCCCGGCGGTGCCCTCGGCGTGGTGCGCGTGGCCGGTCCCGACGCCCTCGCCGTGACGGATCGTGTGTTTCGTGCACGCAGTGGTCGCCCGCTGGCCGAACGGCGTTCGCACACCTTGGCGTTCGGCCACCTTGTGGACCCCGCCGATGAGACCATTGTCGACGAAGTCTTGGTTTCCGTGTTTCGCGCCCCCCCATTCCTACACCGGCGAAGAGGCCACCGAAATATCTTGCCACGGGTCGACTTACATTTTGCGTCGCGTGGTGCAGCTGCTATTGGCTGCCGGGGCTGAGCCGGCCGAACCGGGTGAATTCACACGTCGGGCGTTTTTGAACGGCAAAATGGACTTGTCGCAGGCGGAAGCCGTGGCCGACCTCATTGCTTCCTCGACGGCGGCGTCGCATCGCGTGGCGATGAGTCAGATGCGCGGACATTTCAGTCAGCGACTGGCCGGACTGCGCGAGCAATTGCTGCAGCTCACCTCTTTGCTCGAGCTGGAATTGGATTTTTCCGACCACGAGGACCTGGAATTTGCCGATCGCAGTGAACTCGACGCTGTAGCGGCAGCCGTGGAGCGCGAGACAGCGCGACTGGCCGACTCGTTTGCGACGGGCAATGCGCTGCGCGAAGGATGGCCGGTGGCCATTGTTGGTGCAACCAATGCCGGCAAATCGACCTTGCTCAATGCGTTGCTTCAGGACGATCGTGCCATTGTGAGCGATGTGCACGGTACGACCCGCGATGTGGTGGAAGACACCTTTGTGTTGGGCGGGGTGCTGTTCAGATTCATCGACACAGCGGGACTGCGCGACACGACAGACCGCGTGGAGCAAATGGGCATCGAGCGCAGCCGGCGGCAATTGCAATTGGCGCGCACGGTGATTTTCGTGGTCGACGTGAATTGTGCAGAAAGCCAATTGGCCGCTCTGTCCGACGAAGTTTTCGGTGCGCGGACGGAAGGTCGGGTGATTGTTGCGGTCAACAAAGCGGATTGTTTGCAGCGCGACGGAGAGGATGACGCCTTGTCGTCAGCACGCCGCGCGGCGGTCGAAGCGGCAGTGCGCGAAGCGGCGCGTGCACGCAACGTCGACCCGCAGGTGCTTTCCTTTCGGCCAAAGAAGGCGAGGGCGTGGCGGAACTTTGCCGGACTTTGATGGAGACGGCTGCTGCAGCGCAGGAGACGGAAGGCGATGTGGTGGTGACTAATGCGCGTCACTATGCGGCGCTTTCGGCAGCGCTCGATGATGTGCGTCGCGTGCGGCAAGGTTTGCAGTCCGGACTTTCGGGCGACTTCGTGGCGCAAGATTTGCGGGAGTGCCTCCACCATTTGGCCGAGATCACCGGTGGCGAAGTGACGACCGATGAAGTGCTCGGCACGATTTTCAAGAACTTCTGCGTCGGGAAATGACCGATGTACAGGCGTTCGGCAGTTTGTTTCTCAAACCATCATCCACTTCTGAATGAAAACCTTTCTTTTTGTGCTTGTCGCCTCATTCTTGTATCCCTTTTTGTCGGAAAGTGTCTCGGCATCGAATGGCGAAGGGAGTGTTTATGTCTGCAATAGTAAGCAGGCCAAGGCTTATCACTCTAATTATGCTTGTCGCGGACTGAATCGTTGCAAATATGATCCGGATTGTGTGAGCCTGTCGGAGGCGAAACGCCGTGGGCTGCGCGCTTGTCGCATCTGTTATTGACCTTTTTCAGTGGCCTACTCATACAAAACGGGCACTCCGATGAAGGAGTGCCCGTTTTGCGTGGAGCGAGTTGGAAAAACTATTGCATTTTCACCTCGTCGATCTTGACGATCCCGTTGACAATGGCGTAGATGGTGAGTCCGCTCACGGAATGGATGTCCAATTTGCGAGAGATGTTTTTTCGGTGCGTGAGGATCGTGTTGATGGAAAGGAAAAGTTCGGCTGCAATTTCCTTGTTGGTCAAACCTTTGACGATGTAGGCAATGATTTCCCGTTCCCGTTCGGAGAGGGTATTGGCTTCGTCGGTGTTGCCCGGCGTGTAGGTCTTGTTGGCGATGCGTTCTTCGAGCAATTGCACCGCGGGGAAGAACAAGGCTTCCTCCATTTCGCAGTGCGCACGCAGGTCGGCTTCGCAGTTGTAGATGCTGAAGAGCACGTTGCAAAGCATGTCGCTCGAAGTTCCTTCGCCGGGAGTGTAGTATTTGATGATGATGTTTTTGAGTTCCTGTAGCTTCTTGTCCATGCCGTCATGGCTTTTGGAGTATTGCTGTATGCGAAACTCGGTGATGTTTTCTCCGGAGATGAGCCGATCGACGTAACCGAAGATCTGCCGATTCTCGTGTTCCATGTGCTTGCGCACCTCGTTCATGTATTCGTCGAAGAACTTCAAGATGAGGAACGCCACCTCGTTTTGTCGAGAGCAGTCGATGGCATCGAGGAGTTTGCGTCGGATGTGCAGGAGTTGGAAGTCGAGGAAAAAGTCGTGAGCGGAACGTAAATGGCGCATGAGGGTGGGCATGTGGATTTTGTCCACATAGAATTGCGCGACAGAGGGTCCCTCTTTCATGATATTGGCCACGGCCAAGAACGTGTTGGTGTCTACCTTCGACGCCTCGCACACTTCTCTCACCGTGCGCTCGCCCACGCCGAGTTGGATACCGAACCGGCTGATCATTTGGAGCAGTGAGGGTTGCGAAGCGATGACGTCGCTCATTTTGTCTTGCCCTGTATAATTGATTCCCATATCGTAAGTGGTCGAATAGTGGTTCGAATGCCGATCAGGCGGCGCAATGTGAGGCGTCGGTGACCGAGTTGCCGTTGCGTTCTCGTGGCGCCGTCCGGGGGCACGGGAAGGGGTGTTGTGCAGACGAGCTTTTGCCGCCACGTCTGCGCATTTATTGCAGAAAGTGACGGGCGCAAAAGCCATTGGCAACTGTTCTGTCGGCAAAGATACGATTTTTTTGTGAGTCAATAATCACCATAAATGGGTATTCATTCTTCCGTTTTAAGAATTTAGAACGATAAGAGGAAGACGAAATACCCACATTTGGTGATTGTTCCTCCGAGATGGAGTGTGTAATTTTGCAGGTGAAAATCAAAGTGAGACAAGATGAAAATCAACGGATATGCGATGTCGCTCCTTTTGGGCATTGCGTTTACGAGTACAGCCGGTGCACAGTGTCCGATTAAGGATAGCATTATGGGTGTTGGCCGGAGTTTTGAAACTTATGATGCCCGTTCGACCGATCAGCGTGGGGAACGTCCCGATGCGATGACCGGTGCGACGGAACAACATCACGGCGCCGACGGGCAAGTAAATCCCGCCGGTGCGAAACTGTGTCCGATGGGCGGTGAGTACGAAGGTTTCCGCCGTTTCCGTCTCGGTGGTTACGGCGAAATGGTTTCCGCTTTCAAAGATTATGGCATGAACCGTTTCTACGGTCATCCGGAAGGCAGTCCGAAAGAATCACGTGCCACGATTTCTATTCCTCGCTTTGTTTTAGCCTTAGACTACAAGTTCTCGCCCAAATGGGTGCTCGGTGCCGAGATCGAATTCGAGTCCGGCGGTACGGGCACGGCTGTGGAACTGGAAAGAGCTGAGAACGGCGAATACGAAACGGAGTTGGAGAAGGGGGGCGAAGTGGCCATTGAGCAATTTCACCTCACGCGCCTGATCCATCCTGCGTTTAATGTTCGTGTAGGTCACATGATTGTGCCGGTTGGGCTGACCAATGCGCACCACGAGCCGATGAACTTCTTCGGAACGGTGCGTCCGGAAGGCGAATCGTCGCTCATTCCCTGCACCTGGCACGAAACGGGCTTGGCCTTCTACGGCACCTTCGGGCAGAAAGCCGCACGTTTCAATTACCAAGCGATGGTGGTTTCCGGCTTGAATGCCAATGGATTCGACCGCAATAACTGGGTGCAGAAAGGCAAACAGGGCAAATTCGAAGAAGACCGTTTGCAGCATCCTGCCTTCGTGGCCCGACTGGATTGGACCGGTGTACCGGGGCTGCGTGCCGGTGTCAGCTATTATTATTGTGACAACGCCGGTGGCAATGCCGATATTTCCACCGTTTACAATACGAAGTTCCCCGTTAATATCTTCACGGTGGATGCGCAGTATGTGCATCCCTATGTGATTGCCCGTGCCAACGTGCTGACCGGCAATGTCGGCAATGCCGGCGAACTGAGTCTGCGCAATGGCAAGCTCAACAAGCTGGCTCCCTACACGCGTCTGGTGCCGGTGGCTAAACGAGCTGTGAGTTACGCCGGCGAAGTGGGACTGAACTTGCGCAACATCTTCGTTCGCTGTGGCTCCGAAGATTTGCCCGAAATCATTCCCTTCGTTCGCTACGAATATTACAATGCGCAGGAAGAGGGCGACAAGAGTCGCGCGTATATCTCGGTGATGGATCAGCGACTGAAAACCTCGATGTGGGTGTTCGGTCTGAACTACCGCGTCGGCAACGGCATTGTGGTGAAGGCCGACTACACGACGCGCCGCATCGGTGGCGGGCAGTTCAATTCTGAAAATGAATTTGCCCTCGGTGTGGCTTCAATGCGTGGTTCCTCAATAAATAAGGAACGCATCGAACGCCCCTCCAACCTCCTGCACGTGTGCTTGCCGCTTGCGAAAGCGCGTAGGGAAATCCTCATTGCGCGTCCCGCACGCCTTGCAACATGTAGCTCCAAAACGAAAAAAGAAATATCCAAATACCCCAACAAACAACCTATTATGAAAAAGTGTGTGTTCGCTCTTGCGCTCCTTCTTTCGGGCGCCGGTGTCCTCGCTTCCTGTGACAAGGATGAACCCAAGGTGCTAGAAAACGTGGATCCCACCAACCTGGACTACAACTCCACGAACGCCGGAAACTGGACCAGCTACGCCGATCTCGTCGCCCGTTTGCTCGTCAACGACTCGAAGACCCTGCTGCGTGCTTGGACCGAACAATACGAATCGGACTACGATTCGAAGGGTGAGCCCATCTCTTACGCTCGTCTCTTCGAAGGCGAAACGCCTTACAACAAGAGCGAAGACGGCACGCTCGCTGCGCGCACTCCTTACTTCAACACTCAACTCGATGCCATCGAGCAGATCATTGACGGTTGCGTGGAGATTTCGAGCGAAGTCGGCGAAAAGAAAATCGGCGACCCCCTCGAGAAGTTCAACAAGGGCAAGAAAACCGAAGCGCTCTACGCCGTGGAATCTTGGTACTCTTGGCACTCTCGTGACGACTATCAGAACAACATCCTCTCGATTCGCAATGCACTGCTTTGCTCGCGCGATGGTAAGTTCGAACAAACCGCCGACGGCGTGTCTATCCTCAACTACGTAGCTGCGAAGGGCAACCACCAGCTCACGAAAAAGGTTTACAAGGCTGTGCTCGCCGCCGCCGATGCCATCAAGGCCATCCCTCAACCTTTCCGCAACAACATCAACAGCAAGGAAGCCCTTGCCGCTCAAGAAGCTTGCGGTGAACTCAGCGAAGTGCTCGACAAGGAACTCAAGCCCTGGCTGCGTGACAATGCCGATGAGGAGGCCTACAAGAAGATCATCAAGAAGTATGTGGACAACGTTGTGCTTCCCACTTACGCTGATCTCGTGACGAAGAACGAAGCCTTGCTCAAGGCCGTCGAAGCGCTGCGTGCAAAACCCAGCAACGAAGCCTTCAAGGCTGCAGCTGATGCATGGCTCGATGCACGTGCTCCCTGGGAAACGAGTGAAGCCTTCCTTTTCGGTCCGGTTGCGAAGTTCAATCTCGACCCCAACATGGACTCTTGGCCCCTCGACCAGGTACACATTGTCAACATCCTCAAGACCGGCGACTACTCTCAGCTGAATTGGAATCCCGGTCAGTCGGAGGACGCCATCCAGACGGCACAGAATGTACGTGGTTACCACACGCTCGAATACTTGCTCTTCAAGGACGGCAAACCCCGTACGGTGAAGAAGTAATTCCCGAATCCCGTTTCCTTGACGCATATCGGGCCGCGCTCTTTCTCGTGTGGAAATACGTGAGTCACATTATGTTTCAAAGAACGCTCCTTTCGGAGGGTGCAACCGCACGGGTTGCGCCCTCCCTTCTGCATTTTAAGTCTATCCGTGCGAAATTCGATGGAAACGTGGCGAAAAACGGGCTGCGCCGCAGCGTGCACTCGATTTTTTAGCTCGACTGTTGAACAGACGAACAGATATGAACAAAATTATTACTTCCTCTTTCCTCCTTTTGGGCGCACTTTCGCTGCTCAGTTGCGAGAACGACGACCTCCAAGTGACCGAAACCGAAGTCCCCACCGGTTTTGCCCCCTCGGCCGGCATTTCGACTGTCTACATGAGCTCGTCACTGGCTTACGACCAGAGTTCGCCTTGGGTGACGGGCCAATTGGCACGCCGCTTCCAAGAGGGCGACGGCCTCTATGACGACCCGCGTTCGTCGGCCGACGGTCTCGGTCCCGTCTACGCGGGATACGCTTGCGGTAGTTGTCACCGCAATGCCGGCCGTACCGTGCCGGCGGTGTGGACCAAACGCAAAGATGGCGCTTACGGTTCGGGCGACTACGGTTTCTCGGCCATGTTGTGCTACATCACGCGCCGCAATGGTGCCTTCTTCCAAAATTATGGCCGTGTGCTGCACGACCAAAGCATTTACGGCGTCGACGCCGAAGGCAAGGTCAAAGTAACTTGGCGCTACGAAAAAGGCACCTTCCCCGACGGCGAACCCTACGAACTCGCTGCCCCGTCCTACACCATCACCGATTGGTACAAACCCGGTCCCGACGGCAAACCGATACGTCCTGAAGATCTCTACATCAGCGTGCGTATTCCGTTGCGCCACGTCGGCATGGGACAGATGATGGCGCTCGACCGCAAAGAAATCGAAGACTTGGCGCGCAAGAGCAACTATCCCGAATACGGCATCTCCGGTCGTGCCAACTACATCTTCGAGCGCGGCAAATATCAACTCGGACTTTCGGGTAACAAGGCGCAGCACGCCGACCTCACCGTTGAACTCGGCTTCTCGAGCGACATGGGTGTGACCAACAGCCGCTATCCCGAGGAAATTTCTGAAGGGCAATCGCAGATTGCGCAGGCAAGTGCGATGGGACTGGCCTATCGCGGGCTCGAGGTCTCTACCGAAGACATGGAGAACGTCGACCTCTACCTGCACACCCTCGGTGTGCCGGCACGCCGCAACGTGAACGACCCCGAAGTGAAGCGCGGCGAACAAATGTTCTACCAAGCCAAGTGTCACCTGTGCCACGTCACCACTTTGCACACCCGTCCGCGCGGTGCCACCTTGTTGGCTGGCACCGAATTGCCCTGGCTCGGCAACCAGACCATCCACCCCTATTCTGATTATCTGCTGCACGACATGGGCAGTGAGATCATGGGCGTGGGCCTCAACGACCACTATGTGAGCGGTTTGGCCCGCGGTTGCGAATGGCGCACCACGCCGTTGTGGGGCATCGGCCTGCAAGAGAAGGTAGACGGACACACCTATTTCTTGCACGACGGCCGTGCGCGCAATTTCACCGAGGCCATCCTTTGGCACGGCGGCGAAGGCGAAGCTTCCCAAGCGTCTTTTCATGAAGATGCCGAAGAAAGATCGCCAAGCCCTGATCAAGTTCCTCGAATCGCTCTGATCCGTTCCCTTTTCTCCCCTCCCATTTCACAATTCGACTTTTTGTCACAACAAGACAACCCCATATCACAATGAAACATCTCATTGCTTTTGCCCTTTCCGCCTGCGCGCTGCTCCCCCTCCACGCCCAGGACGAAGCCACCGCCAACGGTGTGGTGAGCATCGACGACAACCGAGCGCTCACCGTGCGCAGCAACAACGGCAGCTTCGAGTTCAAGCCCTACCTCATGGTGCAAACTCACGGTGCCTTCAATTGGTATGACGATGAAGGGCTGGACAAGGCCTACAATCAAGACAATGTGGCCAACTCCGGCTTCGCCATGCCTTATGCCGTGCTCGGTTTCACCGGCAAGGCCTACGACAAAGTGACCTACAACCTCTCGATCAATGCCGCCGCCAGCGGTGCCAACGTGTTGCAGCAGGCTTGGTTTGATGTCAAGGTGAACAACGGCTTCGGTCTCCGCGCCGGTAAGTTCAAGACGCCGTTTGCCCACGCCTATCTCACCACCCTCGGCGAGACGCTCCTCCCCATGCTGCCCACTTCGCTCACGGCTCCCGTCATTTTGCCTTATTCCCTCAACGCCGTCACGCCTTCGATGGCCACGGGCTTCGACCTCGGTGTCGAGGCGCACGGTTTGTTCGCCGTAGGCAAGGAAAGCAAGTTGGGCTACCAGTTGGGCGTTTCAATGGCAGCGGCTCCGGCACGAACGCCGCCACGAAGACCTTCTCCGACGATTGGCACATTCCCTCGTTGCTCTACGCCGGTCGCCTCACTTATCAGCCTTGGGGCGTGATGCCCGCCACGCAGGGAAGTCCGAAACTGCTCAATGCGCGAAAAATGCTCGTCGGACTCAGCGGAAGCCTCAATGTAGAGAGCGAAAACGAGAGCACCAACGATTCGCGCTTCGGTTTTGAATTCGCCATGCTCTACCATCGTTGGTATTTCGCCGCCGAAGGTTACGCCATGCACATGGGGTTCACCAAACGCATGAAGCTCAACGACAAATTCAACTTCTACGGCGGTTATGCACAGGTGGGTTATTTCGCCACGCCCCAGTTGCAGCTCGCCGCGCGCTATGATTTCTTCGATCGCAACGGCAGCAACCTCGACGGTACACTCAATTCGCCCGCGCTCGGCATCAACTATTTCTTCCCCGGCACGGGGCTGAAGCTCTCGGCCATGTATCAGTACACCGGTCGCTGGAAGCACAAGACCCAGCTCGATCGTGACAACGACGACCTCGGCATTGCCACCCACAGTGCCCGTTTGCAATTGCAATACTCCTTCTAACGAACGCTCTTTCCTCATTTGGATATGAACAAAATTCTTACGTTTGTGTGGTGTTGCGCCGCTTTGCTCCTGGCCTCGTGCGACTCGGGCAACATTCACGAAGAAATGGTGACCACCACCCGCGAAGGACTCACCGTGCGGATGACCGGACGGCTCCGCGGTGCCGAAAGTTGGAGTGATCGCTACCAAGTGGTGCTCGCCGCCTTTGCCGACGGGAGCGACTACACGCTGGTGCAGAAAGAAATCCCCTCGCAGTTGATCGACGGCGACTCGGTGAACCTCGTGCTCAGCGGCGTACCCTCCGAAGCCAATCGGGTGCAGCTCTGTGTCGTAGACCGTGTGCGCGAGCGCGTCGCCACTTTCTCCGATATCAAACTCACCCCCAAAATGTTTGAGCGCACGCGCGACACCCTGCGCTTCGACGTCGGCCGCTCCAATGTGGGCATGTATGCCGTGGTTGAGGACCATCTCTTCGACAACCTCTGCAGCAAGTGTCACGGCACCAACGGTCACGCCGCGGCAGGCATGGATCTGCGCAAAGGTCACGCTTATGCAGCCACGGTGGGCGTCGCCTCGCGTCTCAACCCCGAGGCGCAACGCATCGTGCCCGGACAGGCCGACAACAGTTGGCTGGTGCGCGTGCTCACCGAAGGCAACGAAGGGCTAACCCACTACAAAGATCACACGCTCATCCTCAACAATGAGCGCGACAGCAAGTATTTCACGCTCCTCAAAGACTGGATCAACGCCGGAGCGAAACCTTAATTCCACGATAAAGCGAGAAGGCAGCTTGCCTTCTCGCGTCGTGTCTTTCTAAACAATGGACTTTTTGCAAAAAAACTGGGAGGAAATCGGTGTTTCCTCCGCGCTTTCTTCTTATATCTCCCCATCCGGACCGAGCGAGTACCACGTTCAGTTTCATGTGAAGCCGCGCAACGATGGTTTTGTCCAGCAATATGAGCGTTTGCTCCACGCCTTGCGGCTGGTGTGCGCCGAGTTGCTGCCCGCCGATGCCCGTCCGGTGTTGAAACGCTATTATTTGAGCGACGCCACCAACCAGGCTCCACTCATGCAACCCGATGACTCGTGCACCGTCTCGGTCATCCAGCAACCTCCGCTCGACGGTTCGAAAGTGAGTCTGTGGGTCTATTTCCTCGCAGGTGCCGACGTGCAATGCCGCGACGGCGTGACCACGGTGGCCCACGGCGGCTATCGCCATTTTTGGCACATGGGCATGGAAAGCCCCCGCGGCGATTCGGCCGCACAAACCGAGCAACTCCTCACCGGCTACGAAGCCGAACTCACCGCATCGGGGTTGAATCTCGCCGACGACTGCGTGCGCACCTGGTTTTTCGTGCGCGATGTAGACACCAACTACGCCGGCTTGGTCAAAGCGCGCCTCGACAATTTCCTTCGTGTGGGATTGACCCCCGAAACGCACTATATCTCTTCGACCGGCATCGGTGGTTTGCCTGCCGACACGCATGCGCTCGTACAACTCGGCGGTTATGCCGTGAAAGGTCTCGCGCCCGGTCAGCAGCGCTACCTCTATGCGCTCACCCATCTCAACCCCACCATCGAATATGGGGTGACCTTCGAACGTGGCACTGTGGTGGAGTATGGTGACCGCGCGCAAGCTTTCATCAGCGGCACCGCTTCGATCGACAACAAGGGGGCGTGTGGTGCATGTGGGCGACATCGTGCGACAAACCCACCGCATGTGGGAAAACGTCGATGCGCTTTTGGCCGAAGCCGAGATGAATCTGACCGACCATGCGGCGCAAATCACGGTCTATCTTCGCGACACGGCCGACTACGTCACCGTGCGCGACCTCTTCGCCGCTCGTTTCCCCCCACGTTCCCACCATTATCACCCTCGCCCCCGTGTGCCGTCCCGAATGGCTCATCGAGATGGAGTGCATCGCCGTAGCCGATCGCCACAATGAAACCTACCGTCCTTTCTAAACTCCCTTTCCTCCTCCTTGCGGTGCAGGTGCTGGTGCTCATTGCAGCCACCATCGCCGAGCACGTGTGGGGAAGTGCGACTGCCTACGCGCGGTTCTACTCTACGGTGGGCTTCCGTCTGCTGTGGGCGGCCATCGTAGTCACCGGGGCGTGGGTGATCGTGCGCCGTCGCTTGTGGCACCGACTGCATGCCCTCGCGTTGCACACTTCGTTTGTGGTGATTTTGGTCGGCGCCCTGTGCACCGCTTTCGGTTCGGTCAATGGGAGTTTGCATTTGCGCGTGGGCAAATCGGCACATCTCTTTTTGACCGACAACAACGACGTGGGGCGCCTGCCGTTTGACGTACAGCTCACGCAGTTCACGGTGCATCACTATCCCGGCACGGAGACACCGTCCGACTATGAGAGTCGTTTGCGTGTGAAGGGGCAAAATTATGTGGTGTCGATGAACCATATCGCAGAAATTGACGGCTGGCGCATCTATCAAACCTCCTACGACACCGACGGAAAGGGAGTGTGCTCAGCCTTTACCACGACCCGTGGGGCATTCTCCTCACCTATGTGGGCTACGGACTGCTGTTTGTGTCGTTGCTCTGGTCGCTGTTGGCGCGCGGCGGTGCGTTTCGCACCCTCTTGCGCCACCCGGCTCTCCGCCGCGCAGCCTTTCTGCTGTGTCTCTTGGTGGGGTGGGGGAGTGCGAAGGCGTCGGCTTCCGATTTTTCCGACGGCACTTTGCACGCCATCTCCCGTGTCGAGGCCGACAGCATCGGGCGGCGGCAGATTGTCTACAACGGACGCGTGTGTCCGCTCAACACCCTATCGGTGGATTTCTGCAAGAAAATCAGCGGGCGCACGTCGTTTCGCGGTCTCACTGCCGACCAAGTACTGCTCTCGTGGATCTATTATCCCACCGAGTGGCAGAACGTGGCGATGGTGCGCATCAAGAGTGCCGCACTGCGCGAGCGGCTGGGCATAGTGGGCGACTATGCCTCGGTGGCGCAGCTCTATGCCGGCGGCGAATACCGTTTGCAGCGCCTCATGGCGGCCGAGCGCGATCCTTCCTCGCCGTTGGCGCGCGCCATTCAAGACACCGACGAGAAAGTGGGGCTGATTGTGATGCTCTACAAGGGCACGCTCATCCACCCACTGCCCGATGCCGATCGTGCCGCGCGCTTGTCAGACGGACGGGTCACGGCCGAAATCATCTACAATCGTGTCCCCGCCGTGAAAATCGCCTTCATGTATTGTCTCACGCTGGGCTTTCTGGCATTTGGCCTGTTGGTGAGTGGTTTTCGCCGCCGCTGGCTCGACGTGACGCTGCGTTGTGCACTGATCGGGGCCTTCGTTTGCATGGCATTGTGGTTTGCCTTCCGGTGGTATTTGGCAGGTTTCGTGCCGATGAGCAACGGTTTTGAAACTATGCTCCTCATGGCCGTGTGCGTGTTGGGTGTGGGCGTCGCCCTGATGCGCCGTTTCCCCTTCGTACTCCCCTTTGCCCTGCTGATTGCAGGCTTCGCTCTGCTGGTGGCCCACCTCTCCGACATGAATCCGCAGATCACGCCGCTCATGCCCGTGTTGAGTTCACCGTTGCTCAGCTTGCATGTCACGATAATGATGTTCTCCTACGCGCTGTTTGCCCTCACTTGTCTCAACAGTGGCTATGCGTTGTGGTTGTCTCGGCGAGAGGCCAATGCCGCCCGTGTCGAACAGCTCACGGTGCTCAATCGCTTGCTGCTGCATCCCGCCGTGTTCCTCCTCACGGCCGGCATTTTCATCGGTGCCATCTGGGCCAACGTCTCCTGGGGCCGCTATTGGGGCTGGGATCCCAAAGAAGTCTGGGCTCTCATCACGATGTTGATCTACTCCTTCGCGCTCCATCCCGGTTTGCTCCCCGTCCTGCGTCGTCCGCGGCCGTTCCACTGGTTCGTGCTCCTGGCTTTTCTGAGCGTGTTGTTCACCTATTTCGGCGTCAATTTCCTCCTGGGCGGCATGCATTCCTATGCGTAATCGTTGACTGTTGCTCTTTTCGGCCGAAAAAGGCCGAAAAAATGAGCGGCGTATCTGAAAAAAAAGTATCTTTGTGGCAGCGAATCCCGTCAGCGGGTTCGCTGCCGTTGTATTTCCCCGATCGCACAAGATTCGTGGGGGAGCCGATGGCGAAGTCCCCGAACGCCGGCACGTTGAACGGGGGCAACTATTGAGTTCCGAAGAAATCGAAAATCAAATTCCCTGGCAAATGAATAGACTCCTCGCCTTGCTCGCCGTATTGTTCGCCCTCGCGGCGCCGGCCTGCACCAATCTGTTGGTAGGCAAGAAAGCTTCGAAAAACGGAGCTTGTTTCATCACCTACAGTGCCGATTCCTACGGCATGTATGGACGCATGCTTCACTATCCCGCGGGCAAACACGCGCCCGGCACGATGCGCAAGATCGTGGACGGAGACACCCATAAGCCCCTCGGCGAAATTCCCGAGGCGCCCTACACTTATAATGTGGTAGGCAACATCAATGAGCACCAAGTGGCCATCACCGAGACGACTTTCGGCGGCCGCGAAGAGCTCTGGCCGAAGAATCCCGTCGGCGGCATCGACTATGTGTCGCTCATGGCGCTCGGATTGCAGCGTGCCAAGACTGCACGCGAGGCCATCCGCGTGATGACGGATCTGGTGGCGCGCTATGGCTATGCTTCGGAGGGCGAATCGTTCTCCGTGGCAGATCCCAACGAAGCTTGGATCCTCGAAATGATCGGCAAAGGCGATTCCGCCAGGGCGCAGTGTGGGTAGCTGTGCGCATTCCCGACGATTGCATCAGTGCACACGCCAATCAAAGCCGCATTCACCGTTTCAATCTGAAGGACAAAAAGAACGTGATGTATGCGAGAGACGTGATTTCGTTCGCCCGTTCGAAAGGTTACTTCAAAGGCCGCGATGACGAATTTTCCTTCTCGGACGCTTTTGCACCGGCCGACTTCAGTTCGCAACGTTTCTGCGAAGCTCGTGTGTGGAGTCTCTTCAACCACTTCACCACCGGTATGGACAAATACGTGCCCTTTGTCGACGGCAAGCACATCGGTACGTCGGAAGTGATGCCGCTCTACGTGAAACCCACGCAACTCTTGAGCTTGGAAGACGTGATGTCCGCCATGCGCGACCATTATGAGAACACGCCGTTCGACGGCACGAAGGATGCCGGTTCGGGCGTGTGGGGTGCTCCCTATCGCCCCTCGCCGTTGACGTGGGAGCACGAAGGAAAGAAATACTTCAACGAACGCCCCGTTTCGACCCACCAAGCCAGTTTTGTCATCGTGTGCGAACTGCGTGGCAGCATGCCCAATGCTGTGGGTGCCGTGCTGTGGTTTGCCAACGACGATGCCAACATCACGCCGTTTGTCCCCGTCTATTGCTCGCTCACCAAAGTGCCTGAGTGCTTTGCCGACAGTACGGCCAATGACCACACCTTCTCTTGGAAATCGGCCTTCTGGTTGTGTAACTGGGTGTCGAATATGGTCTATCCCCGCTACTCGCAAATGTTCCCCACCGTGGCACAACGTCGCGATGCCTTCCAGCGCCGCATGATCGAAGCCCAACGGGCAGCCGACGCCGAACTGTTTGCACTGGCCAAGACCCAACCGCAGGCCGTCGAATCGAAAGTCAATGAACTGGCCGCCCAATGGTCGGGCGAAATGATGAGCGAGTGGAAATCTCTCGGCGAATATCTCATCATGAAATTCAACGACCAAGTGGTGAAAGGAGACTCCCGACGGCAAATGGGAACTGACTCCCGACGGCATCTGTGTGGATCCCGAACGCCCCGGATTCCCCGAAGACTACCGCAAGGTGCTCATTCGTGAGACCGGCGATAAATATCGCGTGCCTCAAACGAAATAACCCCGCGACGAACAGCAAAGGTGATTCTCCGGACCCGTGAGAATCACCTTTCGCCATTCTTTTCCCTTAGTCGCACAAAACACAAAAGCCGATGACCACTTACGATGTAACCGCCATCACCGACCGCGAACTGATCGCGCGTTTTGGGCTCGATGCCCGCGAAATCGGTGAAGAAACACTCCGTTTGGCTGAAAGTGAAATCGGGTTGCGCGAATGGCAGCCCAGTGCCGAAGATCTCACCGCCTTCGATCGTGTGCACGAACTCGAGGCGCTCAACGAGGAGATGCTCAAAACCGACAACTTCCGCAATTTGCTCGTTTCGCAAGCGGCAGATATGCGTGTCGTGTTGCTGCTCATTGCCGGCTGCGTGGTGCTGATGCGTCGTGTGAAGGACAATCCCGACGACGAAGCGCGGCGCCGCCTCTCGATCGAAGCGGCCTACATTTACGCCCCGCTCGCCCACAAACTCGGACTCTACAAACTGAAGTCGGAGTTGGAGGATTTGTCGCTCAAATATCTGGAGCACGAGGCTATTATATGATTAAGGAGTCGCTCAATGCCACGAAGAAAAGTCGTGATGCCTACATCGAGCGCTTCATCGCCCCGATCCACCAGATGCTCACCGCGGCGGGATTGCGTTACCACATGAAAGGTCGCACCAAAAGCATCCACTCCATCTGGCAAAAGATGAAGAAGCAGCACTGCAGCTTCGAGAAAGTTTACGACCTCTTCGCCATTCGTATCATCTTAGATTCCGCTCCTGAGAAGGAAGTGGCCGACTGCTGGAAAGTTTTCTCCCTGATCACCAACCGCTATGAGTCCAATCTCAAACGCCTACGCGATTGGGTCACCGTGCCGAAGTCTAACGGCTACGAAAGTCTGCACGTCACGGTATTGGGACCCGAAGACAAGTGGGTCGAAGTACAGATTCGCACCGAGCGCATGGACGAAGTGGCCGAGCATGGGCTGGCAGCACACTGGCGCTACAAAGGGGTGAAGAGCAGTGAGGGCGGCGTCGACAGCTGGTTGGCCGACATTCGCGCAGCCCTCGAAGCCGGCAAAGATCCCCACGTTGACGATGGCGTGAGCACCGGGCTGAAAGAAAATTCTGTCTACGTGTTCACACCGAAAGGTGACCTATTTAAGTTGCCAATCGGCAGCACGGTTTTGGATTTCGCCTATCTCATCCATTCGAAAATCGGGAATCGTTGCGTGGGAGGCATCGTCGACGGCAAAAATGTGTCGTTGCGCCAGCCCTTGCGCAGTGGGCAACGCGTTGAGATCCTCACCTCCAATACGCAGCAACCCCGCCTCGAATGGTTGAACATCGTGGTGTCTTCGCACGCTCGTTCGAAAATTCGCCAAGCCCTGCGCGAGATGAAAAGTCGCGACAGCGTGATGGGACGCGAGGTGCTCGAGCGCAAATTGAAGAATCGCAAGCTCGAGTGGGACGAACGCGCTTTGAATCAACTCATAAAAAAACTGGGTTACAAGGAAGCAGGCGATTTCTACTCCGACATCTCGGAAGACAAGATCGATCTCAACGCCTCGCTCGACACGTATGTGGAACTGCAGAAGCGCGAAGCCGGAGTGGCCGAACGCGCCGAGGTGCGGAGTGCCGAAACCTTCAACTTGGCCGACGCCACACCTCCCGTCGTGGCGGAGCAAGAAGACGTGTTGGTGATCGACAACAGCAATCTCAAAGGCGTACAATTCCAGATGGCCCGTTGCTGTCATCCCGTTTATGGCGACGACGTGTTCGGTTTTGTCACCGTGTCGGGAGGCATCAAAATCCACCGCGAGAGTTGTCCCAATGCACGGGAGATGCGCGAACGATTCCCCTACCGTGTGGTGAAGGTACGTTGGGCCGGCAAAGGTGGAAGTACCTATCCGATCACCCTTCACGTGGTGGGACAAGATGATCTCGGCATTGTGAACAACATCACTTCCATTATTTCAAAGGAAGAGCACATCATGCTCCGCAACATCTCCATCGAAAGCAACGACGGGTTGTTCTATGGCGAGCTGACAGTCCTGGTCGATGACACCACACAACTCAATTCGTTGATCAAGAAATTGCGCACCGTCAAAGGCGTAAAAGCCGTGGGACGTTGAGAAAAACCTTCGCGAACGATAGAAAATGCAACTTTTTTCGTAACTTCGCGAACGTCCTGCCTTTTAAGCATAGAAAAGCGCGACTTTTTTAAACCATAGATAGCAAAAACCGTAGATCAGTTTGGCAGATTGCTGAACTTGAGTTATATTTGCAGTATACAAAATAGAAACAGTCATCAAGCATATGGAACAAGTAAAAAGAGTTTACACATTCGGCGACGGAAAAGCCGAAGGCGACGCAACCATGCGTGATTTGCTCGGTGGTAAAGGTGCGAACCTTGCCGAAATGAATAAAATCGGTGTGCCCGTTCCTCCCGGTTTTACGATCACCACCGCAACGTGCAACGACTATTACCGTGTTGGTCAGGACGCCATCGTGGCAGAACTCTCCGAAGCGGTGGCTGCAGCCATCGCCAAAACGGAAGCCAGCATGAATAGCAAATTCGGCGATGCCTCGAATCCCCTGTTGGTTTCCGTACGTTCCGGTGCCCGTGCTTCCATGCCCGGCATGATGGACACGATCTTAAACCTCGGTCTCAACGACGAAGTTGCCGCCGGCTTGTCTGCCAAGACGGGCAACCCCCATTTCGTCTACGACTCCTATCGTCGTTTCGTACAAATGTACGGCGACGTAGTGCTCGGCATGAAGCCCGAAAACAAAGAGGACATCGATCCCTTCGAAGCCATCATCGAAGAAGTGAAGGCCGTTCGCGGCATTCATCTCGACAAAGATCTCACCGTTGAAGAGTTGAAAGACCTGGTAGAACGCTTCAAGGCCGCCATCAAGAAGCAAACCGGACACGACTTCCCCACCGATCCTCACGAACAGCTTTGGGGAGCCATCTGCGCTGTGTTCCGCAGCTGGATGAACGAACGCGCCATCCTTTATCGTAAGATGGAATCCATTCCCGACGAATGGGGTACGGCCGTCAACGTGCAAGCCATGGTATTCGGTAACATGGGCGAAACCTCTGCAACGGGTGTATGCTTCAGCCGTGACGCCGGTAGCGGCGAAAACCTGTTCAACGGCGAGTACCTCGTCAATGCACAGGGTGAAGACGTGGTAGCCGGTATCCGCACGCCGCAACAGATCACAAAAATCGGATCGCAGCGCTGGGCTGAACGCGCCGGCATCAGCGAAGAAGAGCGCGCCGCCAAATTCCCCTCGATGGAAGAGGCTATGCCTGAAATCTATAAGGAGCTCGACAGCCTCCAGCACAAGCTCGAACAGCACTATCGCGACATGCAAGACATGGAGTTCACGGTGCAGGAAGGCAAACTTTGGTTCCTCCAAACGCGCAACGGTAAGCGTACGGGTACGGCCATGGTGAAGATCGCCATGGATCTCCTCCACGAAGGCCTCATCGACGAGAAAACCGCCATCGAGCGTTGCGAACCCAACAAGCTCGACGAACTTCTCCACCCCGTATTCAATAAGCGTGCTTTGGCCGGTGCCAAAGAAATCACCCGCGGTCTGCCCGCTTCGCCCGGTGCCGCTTGTGGCCAGATCGTATTCCACGCCGACGATGCCGAAGAATGGCACGCCGCTGGTAAGAAAGTGGTCATGGTACGCATCGAAACCTCGCCCGAAGACCTCGCCGGTATGGCAGCCGCAGAAGGTATCCTCACGGCGCGCGGCGGTATGACGTCTCACGCTGCTGTCGTAGCGCGCGGTATGGGTAAATGCTGTGTTTCCGGAGCCGGCGGCATCATCGTCGACTACAAGGAACGCACCGTGAAGATCGAAGGGCTCACGCTCAAAGAAGGCGATTTCATCTCGCTCAACGGTACGACTGGTTGCGTGTATGCCGGCGAAATCCCCACTGAAGCTGCCGAACTCAGCGGAGACTTCGCAGAATTGATGGATCTCTGCGCCAAGTATTCTCGTTTGCAAGTGCGCACCAACGCCGATACGCCGCAAGACGCCCTCGTCGCAGCCAAATTCGGCGCCGTGGGTATCGGACTTTGCCGCACGGAACACATGTTCTTCGAACCCGAGAAGATCGTTGCCATGCGCGAAATGATTCTCAGCGAAACTGCCGAAGGACGCGAAAAGGCGCTTGAGAAGATCTTGCCTTACCAGAAAGCCGACTTCCTCGGCATCTTCCGTGCCATGGACGGCAAACCCGTCAATGTCCGCCTGCTCGATCCCCCTCTCCACGAATTCGTACCCCACGATCAAGCCGGTCAAGAAGAAATGGCCAAAGCCATGGGCGTCACGGTCGAATACATTCGCCAGCGCGTCAACTCCCTCGTTGAGGCCAACCCCATGCTCGGTCACCGCGGTTGCCGTCTCGGCAACACCTATCCCGAAATCACCGCCATGCAGACGCGTGCCATCCTCGGTGCCGCTGTCGAACTGAAGAAGGAAGGTCTCGATCCGCATCCCGAAATCATGGTTCCCCTCACCGGTATTCTCTACGAATTCGAAAGCCAAGAGAAGGTGATCCGCGACACGGCCGCCAAACTCTTCGCCGAAGAAGGCGTGAGCGTAGACTTCAAGGTGGGTACGATGATCGAAATTCCTCGTGCTGCCCTCACTGCCGACCGCATCGCCACCCGTGCCGAATACTTCTCTTTTGGCACGAACGACCTCACGCAGATGACCTTCGGTTATTCGCGCGACGACATCGCCAGCTTCCTCCCCGTCTATCTTGAGAAGAAGATCCTCAAAGTCGATCCCTTCCAGGTGCTCGACCAGAAAGGGGTCGGCCAGCTCATCCGCATGGCCGTCGAGAAAGGTCGCTCCGTACGTCCCGAACTCAAGTGCGGCATCTGCGGTGAACACGGCGGTGAACCCAGCTCCGTGAAGTTCTGCCACCGCGTAGGCCTTGACTACGTGAGCTGCTCGCCCTTCCGTGTGCCCATCGCCCGCCTTGCAGCTGCACAGGCCGCTGTGGAAGACGAAAAATAAGCAATCTATCTGAGTTCTGCTGTCGGGCTTGCCCGACGGCGGAACTCTGCTGTTTTTAACTCCTCATTCAATATTTCTCCTACGAAGAATTTTTGCCCGTTTCAGTACGCCGCCTGCAAGACACTGGCAAGAGTGGTTGGTTCGTCCTCCTGGGCTTGATTCCTCTTGTCGGCGCGCTGATCTTGATCTACTTCTACGTGCAAGACAGCCAGCCCGGTGAAAACCAATATGGTGCCAACCCCAAGGATCACCCTACACAATATTGATAGATGATTCCTTGCGCCTGTGCTTCGTTAAGTAAGGCGCATACATCCTCTAGTTTAGCTCTCGGGAACCGATGTTCTTGAGAGCTTTTGTTTTTTCTCATCATTGGCTGTACCGTTGCGGAGGTCGTGTACTTCGCCGATCCTTATGCCTCATAGAAAGAAGCACTGAAATACCAACAGTCGTCAGACCGAATTTTCCTAATTACGCCATCTTCGCCGGCTTCACCGTTAAAAAACTTACGCGTACACAGAAGACCATCAGCAGAAAACTAAAGTTTGGAACGCCAAAAGCGCCGTTCTACAAAATAATAGTCTAATTTGCACTTGTCGGTTGGCTTTACGGTCTAAGGATGGGAAAGTTACAATCAACTTCTTTTATGAGGAAGGTGAGATAACTTCATGTTATCCGATATGAACAGAGTGATTATGCATTATTCTTTCAAGAAAACAGTCTATATGGAAGGTGATGGTAGAAAAAATAGCTATCCATCAGTTGTTATAGAGAATTCAGAAAAGTATGGAAGCTTCTTTCAGGATGAAATCCATAATCTATCTTTAGATTACGTTGAAGAGATTGTCGGAGAGATTGAAGCTGTTCTAAATGACGAAGTCGACTTTTATGAAGGGTTTGGCTTTGAGGTGTATATGATAGAGTGTGATAGAGAAAAAGCGGTCGTAAAGAATGTATACGAAAACGACAAGGTAGAAGCTATTATCCCTATCGAAGAGGTTTATGAACTGATGAGAGACTGGCGAGATTTTCAACGAGAGTACTATCACAACCCTACCTCATCATAGAAGTGGTAGGGTATACTACTTCCCCATCTCAAAAGAGGAGCTGGAAAAACTTTGGGTAGGCAACCCTTGGTTCGATGAGTATGAGTGAACCTTTGAAGGCGGTTCGCGTAGTTCTTTACGAGCGAAGCATCCCGGTGCCGTGACTTTCGTCGAAGCCGGTGAGCATAAGATACGTCTTCGTGTGAAGCATGCCGTTGAGGAGAAGGTGAGCGAATAGCCCATACGAGTAGATTCTGCGCCTTTCTTCTTTTTAGCCCCCATCACTCCAAATATCGGATGAATCTCCATTTTTACTATGTTGAAGGAGAAATACGTTCATTCTTTCCTGTAAATCAATGATAACTATGCAATATCGATTTGGCAAAATAGAGCACTACGGACCGGATGGATTAAAGAAAACCATTCCTTCTATCATTCATTTAGGGAAAGCTTCAAAGTATGGAATATTTTTCTGGTCCGAAGTGAATCACATAGACCTTGAGTATGCAGAGGAAATAGTTTCCTCAATAGAAATGCTACTGAGAGGCGAAGTCGACTTTTACGAGGGGTTTGGTTTTGAGATGTATATGATAGAGTGTGATAGAGAAAAAGCGGTCGTAAAGAATGTATACGAAGACGACAAGGTAGAAGCTATTATCCCTATCGAAGAGGTTTATGAACTGATGAGAGACTGGCGAGATTTTCAACGAGCGTATTATCACAACCCTACCTCATCATAGAAATGGTAGGGTATAGAGCTTTCAGAATTTACAATAACAAGAGGCCTTGGAGTTCCTATCGAAGACGTAACTGAAATTTGGAAGATAACACGTGATGGTCGGCAGACTTTATACGCAGTATTCAAGAAGTGAAATTTACGGTTTTGAAATGATTAAAATAGAGAATAAGATAGGTAAGAGGATTTTGATTGGTGGAAGAGATTTGCCATTGCATACCTATTGCTATAATGATAACGTGTGGTTCTGGTATATCTATACGAAAGAAAAGGTTGATTCAAGGTTGTTTTCAAAAAGCGGAGAGTATTTTGAGCTATTCCTTAAAATGGGTCAGAAGTATCCTTATCCTGCCTATGAAGGTCGCATGTATTGCATTTACTTGGGGTACAAGTATGAAGTTGAGAATATATGGCATGGATTATTCATACTATACCCCAACGAACGTAAGACGAGAAGACACCTTAAGTTAAATGATCGTGATGATAGCCGAATAGAAGTTCCTTATGAGGAATTCATCGCTTCTTCTCCCATTATTTGGGAAGAGCGAAAGCCTATCTCTGATTTTGTTTTTGATGTAGAACCGCTGGTCTATCTGTTCAAAGACGATTCATATATTGAAGAGAATCTGCATGGTGCATGGCAAACAGAATATCAAATAAGGAAAATGAATAAGGGTTGTATTCGATATAGCTCAATAGCAATATTGCTTCTTACTATTTTGCTATTGTCTTGTCGCTATTCGCATATCCTCTCTCTTCTTTATTGAGGTGGCGGAGGACAAGGCCTCTCCTGTAGTTGTTCAACTGATGAATGATAGCTAAGGAGCGGATGAATACGAGTGAACCTTTGAAGACGGTTCGCGTAGTTCTTCACAATAGAAGCAGCCCGGTGTCGTGACTTTCGCCGAAGCCGGTGAGCATAAGATACGTCTTCGTGTGAAGCATGCCGTTGAGGAGAAGGTGAGCGAACAGACCATACGAGTGGATTCTGCGCTTTTCTTCTTTGTAGAACCTCATCACTCCAAATATCGGATGCCTCCCTTGTTCTTCATTTTCTAACGAGCCACTATTGTTCGTGGGAGATTGAACCAAAGAAGTGACACGCAATGCATTGCGAGTGCCGGTGCCCAACGCGTACGCGTACGCGCGCGTCCGGCGTTTTTCGATTTTCCTTCACCGCTTCACCTATTCGCGGCAAAGTGTTGATGTATAGAGGGTTAAAGGTGAAGGCTTCACCCCGTTTTCCTTCACCTGTGAAGTGTTAAATTGATCGTTTTCTTCACGCGCAATCCACAATGTGACAGTGAGTTAGGTGTGAAGGTGAAGGGTGAAGGCAGAAAAAACAAACTCGTTGAGTGCGCGATGTGCAGGTGCGTGTCCGTTCGGGCGCACGTTCGTGTGCGCGAAGTGGTGGTCAGTTTGAGTGGCGACTTTCTCGAAAAAGGTGGGAAGAAGAATGCAAAACAAGAGCGTTTTCGCAAGAAAGTCCACTTGTTTTTTGGAGTCATAATGTGGTTTCGCGAAATATCAACTTTTTCTTGTTGTAAATTTCGATTGTTCGAAATAAAAGATATACCTTTGCTCTCGATAAAACACAACCTTCCCTTTTCCCGTCGCTCTGCGGCGTCCCTATAGCGCAAGATCAAAGGGCTTTCCGCCCGGCGAATCAGCGCAAACGCTCTTTGACTTGTTGAACACAACCATCTGGCAATGCCGTAATAGCGTTGTCGGTAGGCGAAAGCAGTTTGTGCACTTGGGAGCTTACCCGGTTGGTCTGAGCGCTAGGCCGATCGGTTGCGCAGCGGAGTGCGGGAGAAGCAGTTCGCAGATCCACACAAAAATCCCCCGCCGAAGCGTAAGCTTCAACGGGGGAGCGTAAAATTCGTTATGAAGAAGAAGGGGAAGAGGAGGGGGAGCTTTATTCCCATCCCAGTGCCGAGGCACCCAGTACGGCAGCTTCCGAACCCTTGAGGGTCGAAATGAGGAGCATAGCCTTCACTTTGAAGATCTTCAGCACGTTTTCGTCGTACGCTTTGCGTAGCGGTTCCATGAGATATTCGCCCGCCTTGGCCAATCCTCCGAAGAAGACAAACGCCTCGGGCGTATTGAAGGTCGCAAAGTCAGCGCAAGTGCGTCCGAGCAGCGTACCGGTGTATTCGAAGACGTCCAAAGCGATTTTGTCGCCCTTTTCAGCAGCTTGGAACACGTCGAACGAGGTGATCGATTCGGGATCCAAGTCGCGGAGCGGAGAGGGCGCATCGCTTTTCGCGAGAAATTCGCGTGCCGTGCGCGCCACACCCGTCGCCGAGCAGTACGTTTCGAGACAGCCTTTGCGTCCGCATCCACATTCGCGTCCGGCTTCCGTGTGGTCGATCACCACGTGACCCAGTTCTCCGGCAAAACCATCCGAACCGTACACCACGCGACCGTCCACCACGATGCCCGAACCCACACCCGTGCCGAGGGTGATCATGATAAAGTTCTTCATGCCGCGTGCAATGCCGTAGGTCATTTCACCCAAGGCCGCCGCGTTGGCATCGTTTGTCACCCGACAAGGTACACCGAGCGCCTCTTCGAAGAGGTCACAGATCGGGACAATGCCCTGCCAAATCAGGTTCGCCGCGCGTTCGATCGTACCATTATAGAAATTGCCGCTCGGCGCGCCGATACCCATACCGCGGATGTTGTCGATGCCGCCCACCACGTCGAGTGCAGGTTGCAGCGCTTCCACAGCCGCTTTCACATAGTCTTTGACATCAGGATAGGCCTTCGTTTTGATGGCCGTTTGCGCAATAATCGTGCCGCGTTGGTCCACGATGCCGAACACCGAGTTCGTACCGCCCATGTCGAGCCCGATCACATAAGGCTTTTCGAGTATTTCTTCCATGAGGATGCTTGTTTTATTCTTATTTTATTGTTCTACTTGCAAATGTAGTCAGAAAACGCCGAGACACCAAGCCTTTTCCCTCTTTTTTGATAGTATAGATTGCAAAAACAGGTTGAAAGTCCACATCCTTCCTTCTCTCAATTGTATATGAGATGCCAATTATGCAGTTTTTCGAGGCGGTGAGGTGGGTCTGCATACGCTTTTCTCTTTTCTTCCGCTGCATATCTCTCGAGAATTTCATAATTTTGCATGACAAACCGTTTAGCTCCAAATGAAAACTCTGTTTCTTTGTTTCTTAGGCACGTTGTGTGCCGGTTCAGCCGCGGCCATACCGGCCGAAACGCCGAATGCCCGTCTCACACCGGCCGACAGCCTCGCACACGTCAGCGCAGTGCAGGCAAAAACGCCCGAAAGTCTTCCCGCTTTCAAACCCTCGATCACATTCGGAGGCTACCTCACTTCCAAGTTTGAGGTCACCGATCGTCAGGGTGCCTCCACCGCCAGCAATTTCTCCATGCGCTATCTCCGCCTCTACGGCAGCGGCTATGTGTGGCGCGATGTCTTCTACCGGTTTCAACTCGAGATGAGTGGCGCTCCCGGCGTCGACCGAGGTCCTCGTCTGCTCGATGCCTATGTCGAATCGCGCAAATACCCCGAAATCCAAGTGCGCATCGGTCAATTCCACCGCCCCCTTCGGCTTCGACAAACCCCTCTCGCCTCTTGCCGTCGGTCTCGGCAGCTTCTCGCAGGTCGCCTCTAAATTGCAGAGCCTCAACGACCGCATCGGCGAACACACCTCCAACGGTCGCGACGCGGGTGTGCAAATCATGGGCGACCTCCTTCCCCTTTCGAGCGGTCGGAAATTCCTGCACTATCAAGTCGGCCTCTTCAATGGGCAGGGCATCAACCACGCCGACATCGACCATTTCAAGGATCTCATCGGCGGTTTGTGGGTTTGTCCGATCGATGGCCTTTCCGTCGGCGGCTTTGGTTGGAACGGCCGTTTCACCGACCCCGCCAATCCCACCCACCGTTTGGAGCGCAAGCGCTACGCCCTCGGTTTCAAGTATGAAGGTCGTTGGGATGCCCGCGGCGAATATGTGCACAGCCACGGCAGCACCACCAAGGGCGGCGCCAACGAGAGCGATGGTTGGTACGTGTTGGCCGGTGTGCCCGTCCCCGGTTGCGAACGCATGAAACTCTATGGTCGCTGGGACTGCTACCGCGACGACGCCAGCACCTGGCAAGGACTGAAAACCAATTGGGGATTCTCCTCCAACTACCGTCTGGGCAAAAACTATCTGTTCCAGCTCAACTACACCCACACGCACGATCGAGCCGGAGCCGATCGCGACTACAACACCTTCGACGTGCAATTCTCGGCACGTTTCTGATTTCATTCGACACGGAGAACGGTCTCGCCGACGGTTCTCCGTGTTTTTTGGTTTCACGCGCCCCACAGCCGTTTCCTTTTCCGCCCCGAAGACACGAAAAAGGTTAACACTAGGAGAAAACTCCCGATATAAAGAGGCGGAATGATATTTGTTGGTAACTTTGGGCGAACAAATCAGAAAAACACAACCGGCGCCCGCACGGTGAGCGGCGGTTGTCTATCTTATTCATCCCTTTTATTTTTTATTTCGTATGGCATCCCCTGAGAAAATAACCTTCCACGAGCCGAGAACTCTCACACATTATGGTAAGAAGTATTTCAACGTCGAATATAAAGGTGCGAATTACCGAGTCAGATTATTTCCTTTTCAAGAGACACAGCCCGAACCGAAGGAAATACATTGTCTTGTCAGTGTCGACGAAGCAAAAAGAGTGCACATCGTCCAAGATTTGCAACCTTATTTAGAAGAGAGTTATTCATCAGGATGCGATTACGAATTTGTGGTGCGGAGAGCTTATGCCGACAAGCATTATTACGAAGTCGAAGATCGCTACGGACTCTATTTTCGTCTGAACACCGACCGCGTCCTGCTCGAACGGCAGGTCGTGACTTGTCGCGTGGAAAACATACGCGACGGTCGTTTGAAATTGGAATTGCTGAGTGGCGCATCGCCGTCCGAAGACTCCGCTTCCCCATTCAATGAGCAAACGCTTGCGGCCGCTCTCATCCATGAGCTCGGCGATCAGCGCCCTACAGCTTGGGATGTCGACGAGCTGGCCCGTCTTGTCATTGCCAACAACGCCTATTCCGAGCGCATGGCCGGTAAGTGGGTGCGCAAAGTGCTTCGTCAACTCACCTCCGAACCAGTCCTCGCTCCCGATATCGAACTTTGCGACGACTATGCGCAGATGGAACGTGTGCTGCGTGAAATACGCGACGCGATACGCAATGTGCTGGAATCCACCACCGTACTCAATGATTGCGGAGAGCAACGGGGCATTTTCCAAGAACGTCTCACCACCCTCACCGAGCAATGTTCCTTCTATCACAGTGCCGTCGAATACATCGCGGTGGGGAGACACATCAAGGTCATCGACTCCCTGTTTTCCCACCTCGAGATCTCGCACTATGTTTACCATGCCGCCGAGAAACTCGAGGTCATGATGTGCATTTCAATCTGTTGCCCGATCTCATGGAACAGCGGATGGGCAAATTTTTCGACATCGTCACCTCTGCCGAAGAACATTACTGGAAGACCGACACTTTCCGCCGCGCGTTCATTCGCCTGTTGGATTTCTACATCTCCGAACTCTATGACGAGGTGGCCAACACCACCGATGTCAAGCGCCCCGACTTCCGCAACGTCTTCAAAGCACTCGCCATCCAACTGCTGTTGGCCGATCCCGCGCGCGATGCCGATTTGTATGACGCCCAGCTCAGCTACGGCCGTCTTTACCGCATGGCCGCCTGCTTCAGCACCGGCTCGCCCGACTACCTGCTCCGGCGTTCCGTGCTTTCGCTCTCCGACGCGATGGCCATTTCAGCAGCTTCGTGCTTCAGCTGGGACCAAGTCAACCAACTTTCTCTCATCGCGTCGCGCCTTTCCGAACAGGTGACAGAAGAAGACTGCCCGATTACAACAAAAATTATTTGACGGATCGCATTCGCCTCACCGCCGATTCGTCCGGCATCAGTGTCGCACCGCTCCGTTGCGAGAGCAAACAAGCCGTGCTCCCGCCCGCAGTCATGCTCTGGGATCGATTGCAGTTCTTCACCGAGAAGAAACTCAACTGGCCGAATGCTGCGCTCAAGTCGTTGCCCGAAGCCCACCGGCTGTGGAACGAACTGGAACGCGACTTGGAAAGCCGCCATTCCACGATAGAACAACTTCGGCAAGTCCGCCGAAAAGAACGGCCCGATCGCGGAGACGAGGTGCGCATCGCTCCCTATGCCATCGATCCCGAGAATCCCAACCGCTTGCTCTGTCGTATCGACGACGATTATTATGAGGGAGAAGGCTTGCTTCCCGGTGGCAACCTTGCGCCTTACAATGTGAAGTACCTCAACGGCATCAACCCCTTCCGCGGTCCCAACGGCGAACAGCTCTGCGTCATAGCCCTGATTGAAGGCATCACCCCCGATGGTCGCTACATTTTCTCGACCAAACGTGCTGCAGGAAGATTTGAAGGAGATTGCAAAATTCGGCGAACAGCTAAATTGCCTGGTGGTAAGTCACGCAAATGGAGGCTGGGTCGGTTTTGCCGAAAACGGGTTAGGCGTCTCTTTCGAGAACGCCGGCGAATTCAATCAGCGCCTATGTGACAATTGGGGAGAGGATTCGGGCAAAGTGCCCGGCCGTCCGCTGATTGGGAAGGTCGTGCTCGTCACGCTGAAGGGAACCTCAGGTCTCGGTCTCGTTCCCGTGGAAATCGAGGAGGTTGTTGATCACGTGCGTCTCGATCAGGTCAGTGCCGTGGCCTATTGGGCAAACCATTGCGGCGAAGGCCCCGACGAACAGGAGGCGCCCACCGAGGAAGAAGAGGTATTTGTGGCCAATTCGCTGTTCACGGCCGAACAGCTCGACGAACTCATGCTCGTTTGAACCATGTGGCCATGAGCGAAGAAAACTTGCTGCGTCGCTTCCACTATGTATCGGCCGTGCGGTTGCTCGCCAAACTCACCGGCCGCGAGCAGCTCATCGCCTTCTACGACAAGTGGCGTGAACTGCTCGGCATGTTGAATTTCTATGCCGTCAATCACCGCATCGATGAAGCGCACGCCGAGCAAATCCAACAATATCGCGCCGCCAGCAGTAAGGCCGACGGACATCTGCTCGAAGACCTCGATGTGCTCTACGTGCTCAGCCGCATCGGGCATGCCGATGAAGAGAACGGGTTACTCGATTGCACACACCAAGGCGCGAGCCAATTGGTGCGCGAACTCGCAGCCATGGTCATGGCAGCCAATTTGCTCAGCAGAGACAGCTTCAGTCAGACGCACAAAGAAATCTTGGAACGCATCGACGAGCTACTGCACATCACACGCGAAGGCCAAGAGAAAAAATCCATCGGTCGCGAAGGCATCAAAACCGAGTTCAAAACCAGCCTTGTCTTCCCGCCCAACAATGGGATGAAGCCCGACATCGAAAAGCAAACCCACAACGTGCTCCGCACACTCAGCGCTTTCTTCAACACCCAGGGCGGCACCCTCTATCTCGGCGTGAACGATCACGGAATCCCCGTGGGGATCGACAACGACTTGGCGTACTATAAATTCAGCAACATCGGTACCAAGGACCCGTATGACGAATACGAACGCTACATCCGCGTCGCCGTGCGCGATGCCTTCGGCCCCGACCACACCTCCGACGACATTTTCCAAATCGAACGTCGTGAGATGGAAGGGAAAAAAGTGTTTGAGGTGAAAGTGCTCCACCCGCATGTCGAACTCACACGCTGGGAAGGGAAGGTCTTCGAGCGACAAGGTTCCGAAAACGTGTTGCTTGAAGGTGAACTCTTGGCCGATTTCGAAAAGCGAAGAAGCCCGGCTCTACGAACAAGAGAATGAGCGCCGCGCCCTCGCGCATGCGGAAGACGTTGAGACAGTTGAGGCGGAGCACGAATCCGCAGCATCGACGTCGAGCCCCCGAACCCTCGCCCCCCCGTCGCCGAACCGAAAGCCGCAAGCGCAACCGATGCGCTCGTCGAAGCTCCGGCCTTTCGAATCGCCACGGACACCCTCCGCAACAATGCCCTCACGGACAGTGAAGAGGCCTACATCGTTCCCGTGCGTTTCCTCACGTTCTTCGAGGACAACACAGCACAATTGACTTCCGACTATTATGGCATGCAACCGGGCGAACTGCTCACACTGGCCATTCACGAAAACGAGCAGAAAGCCTGGTTGATTCTGGGCTACGCCGACGGAAGTCTCGTGCGCATTACCCTGCGCAACCTCCTCGACGAGACCGATTATCAGGAGTTGAAGCGCGCTGCGAATCAACCCTTGGTGTTTGCCACCATCGCACAAGAGATTGGCGATGAGTACCACCCAGGTTTGTATTTGGATGGCATTCTATGGCCCGTAGAGCCGCTGTCCGCTAAATGGCGTGTAGCGCTCCAAGAGGTAGGCATAAACCTTGGCAAAGAACTCTTGTGAACGCCGCAGATTGGCTTCAGCAAGGGTACTGCGACGAACCACGTAGTCAAGCACCAAGTGGGAGAGTTTCATGGTCTCGGCTTTCATTCCGATCTCCAATTCTCGCAGAGAATCAAAGTGTTTGAGGATGCCAAAGAGCATGATGATGAGGTGTTTCCACCCGGTCAAACGCTTCACATAGCGCTCGCTGCCCAAGACAAGTAAAGTAACAAAAGAGGCTGAAATCCTGCAAGAGGGTTTCAGCCTTATTTTATGTGGAGAGAAAAACTTTTACCGGACAGCAATATTTAGCAATATAATATCACTTGTATATCCCGACTATTCATAACTAGGATACCATTTCATACGCTCAACAGCAGCACGTGCATCAGTAATATTCTCTCTTGTATTTTGATGATCAATAGCATATTGTGCTACCACCTCAGCAAGATGTTGTGAAAAAGAAGTTATTTTGTTCACAGGAGGGAGTACTGCTGCACCAGGTTGTGATGCATTCACAATTCCGCCTAATGCATGCGCTGCAGCTGATAATAGTGGTTGATCTACTAATTTTGCAGTAGAAGCTATCACACCTAGTCCTAATCCAGGATACATTAGAGCGTTATTTGCCTGTCCGATAGTGTAAGTTACTCCTTTATAATTGACAGGTGAGCTTGGTATACCAGTAGCGACGAGCGCACGTCCGTCGGTCCATTCTATCAAATTAGAAGCCTTCGCTTCTGCAAGTTCTGTTGGATTTGATAGTGGGAAGATAATAGGACGTTCTGTATGTGCAGCCATTTCCTTCACAATTTCTTCTGTAAATGCTCCTGGACATGTAGAAGTTCCTATTAATATGGTAGGCCGAATAGCACGAACTGCTGCGAGTAAAGTAGGTTGAGGAACCTGTAAATCACTTGTAGAGCGTGCAAAGAACTGCTGTCCTTCTGTCAAATCAGTCATGTCATCAGTGAGCAATCCTTGCTTATCTACTAAATAAATATGTTGCTTTGCCTCATCAGAAGATAGTCCTTGTTGCATGAACTCTTCGTAAATCTGATGTGCAATACCTGCGCCTGCTGTTCCTGCACCAAACACCATCACACATTGGTCAGTAAATTTCTGTTTTGAGATATTCAGTGCGCCGAGAATACCCGCCAAAGCAACTATACCTGTTCCCTGTATATCATCATTGAATGTTGTAATCTTATTTTGGTAGCGTTCGAGAATGGCCGCTGCATTAGGGCGACCAAAGTCCTCCCAATGAAGGTATAAGTTCGGAAAGAGACGTTCTGCTGTTTCAACAAACTTGTCTACAAACTCATGATATTTTTTACCACGGACGCGTTCATGACGATTGCCTAAATAAAGAGGATTGTCGAGCAACTGTTTATTATCAGTTCCCACATCAAGTACTAATGGCAATACCTCATTAGGGTTAATACCAGCCGCTGCAGTATAAACCATTAGTTTTCCAATGGCAATAGCAACACCATTTACACCCCAGTCACCTATACCTAATATGGCCTCGGCATCAGTAACCACAATGAGTTTTATATCTCTTCCTTCTGAAGCATTGCGCAATGATTTCTCAATATCTTCAGGATGGTCAATAGAGAGGAATCCTGCATCCTGTGGCTTCATGAATAATTCGTCGTATTGTCGAATAGCATCTGCAACAACCGGATCATAAACAATCGGCATGAACTCCTCGATGTGTTGCGCCATAAGTGCATAAAACAGAGTGCGGTTGGTATTGAAAAGTGTCATCAAATACACACGTTTCTCCAGATTGTTCGCCTTTTTTTGGTATTGCAGATATGTTCTTTCCATCTGTTCCTCAAGTGTTTGCACAACCGGAGGAAGTAATCCTACGAGATTTAATTTCTCACGCTCAGCCATACTAAAGGCTGTTCCTTTGTTGACGAAAGGGTTGTTTAAGATTTCATTAAATGTACTCATACTTTCTTGTCTAATCTTTCTGTGTTATGAAGATGTCTTTTAATCGTGCGTTGTCAAACAAAAGTACCCTACTGCGAATATAGTTATTTACTCTGATATATTGCTGTCCGGTAAAAGTTTTTCTCTCCACATAAAATAAGGCTGAAACCCTCTTGCAGGATTTCAGCCTCTTTTGTTACTTTACGGACAGCAATAATTGAGCGAGGAAAATCCTCACTCGACAGTGCCGGAGACGGCGTAGGATGCTCTTTCGCCTGCAACGAAAGCAATCGGTACTACACCGCGTTGCGCAACCTGAGTATCGATTCCGCCCGCAACATCCTGGCCGGACACAGCGCATGGCGCCGCCGTGCGGACGACCGCCGTTTTTCGTCGCGCGGAGTGAAGCGGACGACTGTTTCCTCGCGCGTGCGCGCGTCAGGCGGTTTTCGTTTTTTTCCTTCACTCCTTCACCCCTATGCCGTAAGTCGCAGATTGATAGTGCGATAAGTGTGAAGACTTTTGGACCGAATGCTTCACCCGCGGGTGAAGCCCACGACCGCACACAAGTTCACCCGAACCTTCACCCCTAAATGCTTGTCGAAGAGCGAAACGACGGCTGTCGGTGAAGGGTGAAGGTGAAAAACGGAAACCGACTGACGTGCGCGTACACGCGCACGCGCGAGCGGCGTGTGCACCTTCGGGTTCACCCCGTGCGGTCGATGAAAGTGGGGACGGAATTCAAAAAACACCCGCTGTTTCCGAAGAAGCAGCGGGTGTTTTGCAGGAGCGGCGAGAGGCGATTTTTTGGGGGGCGGATCGGGTCGGGCTATTTCAGCACTCGATGTCCAAGCCATCGTAGGCGAAACGCATGCCCTCGGGGAGTTGGCGGTCGGCCTCGCACTGGCGACCGGCCTGGTGACACATGTGGATGAAATAGGTGTGCTCGGCGTTCACCCGGCGCGCCATCTCCACTGCTTGCTCGATGGTTTGGTGCGTGTGGTGCGGTTCGTGGCGCAGGGCACTCACCACCAGCGTGCGCACGCCGCGCAATTTCGGCCATTCGCTGTCGGGGAGCGCGGAGAGATCGGTCATGTAGGCTAAATCGCCGATGCGAAACCCCGCAATCGGCAGTTGGCCGTGCATCACACGGATGGGAGTGACGAGGGTGCCGGCGGCGGTGAACGGACTGTCGATTGAGAAATTGTGCATGGTGAGCTGCGGCGAACCGGGATAGTGGTGTGGCCCGAAGCAATAGCCCATGTGCTGCAAAATGGGGGCGGCCACGTTGGGTTCGGCCCACACGTCGATGGGGCTGAAGTGCGAGAGCGGGCGCAAGTCGTCGAGTCCGGCCACGTGGTCGAAATGTTCGTGGGTGAGGAGCACGGCTTCGAGTGCCGGCACGGCGTAGGGGAGGCGCGGCGCTTCGTGCAGTCCGGCGGCGCGGGCCTGTTCGTCGCTCATTTCGGCGACGTGCCGTTCGTGGTAGGGGAAGGGAGAGTCGGGGCGGCGCGGGTGTTCGGCGATGAAGCGCAACATTTGCGTGCGGAAGTCGGGCCCGCAGTCGATGAGCAAGAGGCGGTGGTCGTCGGTTTCGAGCAGGGCCGAGCAGCGCAAACGGCGGTCGCGCACATCAGTCGAGGTGCAAACGGCACAAGAGCAGCCCATTTGGGGCACACCGGACGAGGTGCCGGTGCCGAGAAAGTAAAGTCTCATGAGCAAAATGAATCGGTTGGAGCGCAAAGATACAACTATTTCGCTGCGCAGGCGCGTGCGATTGTCTGTTAATGCGTAACTTCGCGCCACCTTATGAAAATGAAAGAAACTATCTTGCGCACGGACGGCACTTCAAGTCGCCCGCGCTATTCGTATCGTGATATTTGGAAAATTGCCTTCCCGCTGGTGCTCAGTTCTGTCGTTGAGCAACTGGTGGGCATGACCGACACGGCCTTTGGGACGTGTGGGCGAAGTCGAGTTGGGCGCCTCTGCGCTCGGCGGCATCTTCTTCATCGCCGTGTTCATGTTGATTCTCGGATTCTGCTCCGGGGCGCAAATCCTCATGGGGCGTCGCAACGGCGAGAACAAACCCGAGGACATCGGCAGTGTGTTTTGGCACAGTCTGATCTTCCTCGCGCTGCTCTCCACCCTCCTGCTCGTCGGCACGCAGTGCTTTGCGCCGGCGATGCTGCGCGCCATCATTTCGTCCGACGCCGTGTATCACGCCGCCTGGGCCTACCTGGATTGGCGCATGTGGGGCATCTATTTCAGCATGGTGGCCTGTCTGTTTCGTGCCTTTTTTGTGGGCACCACGCAGACGGGGGTACTCAAATACAACGCCGTGGTGATGGTCTTGGCCAACGTGGTGCTCAACTATGCTTTGGTGTTCGGGCACTTCGGTTGTCCGGCGCTCGGCATCGCCGGGGCGGCCATTGCCTCGTCGCTGGCGAGCGGCATTTCCATGCTCTTCTTTGTGTCTTACACCGTGTTGAAAGTTGACTATCGTCGTTACGCCCTCGATCGATTGCCGAAATTCAAATTGCGTCTGCTCGGCAAGATGCTCAGTGTGAGCTTGTGGATGATGGTGCAAAGTTTCCTGTCGCTGAGCACGTGGTTCCTCTTTTTCATCGCCATTGAGCATCTCGGTCAGCGCGAACTGGCTGTGACCAACGTGATGCGCACCATTTCGGGCTTCACGTTCATGACAGTTTCTGCCTTGGCGTCGACGGCTTCGACCTTGGCGTCCAATTTCTTGGGCAGCGGCCATCCCACAGCGGTGCGCCCCATGATGTGGCGCGTGGTGCGCCTGTCTTATTCCATTCTGGTGCCGGTGTGGCTGCTCATCGTGATTTTCCCGACTGAGGTGATGAGCGTGTTCACCGATGAGGCCCCGCTCATCGCTGCGGGCGTGGCTCCGCTGCGTGTGCTGGCCTTCAGCTACCTGTTCCAAGTTCCGGGTTTCGTGGCGTTTCAAACCATTTCGGGTACGGGCAATACCCGCACTTCGTTCTACGTCGAACTGTTCTCGCTCGTGGTCTACTGCACGTTCATTTACTATGCCGTTTATGTGCAGCACTGTTCTTTGGCGGTGGCTTGGCTGAGCGAAACGTTCTATTCTTTCTGTATCCTGCTGCCGGCGCTGTACTACATGCGCTACGGCCGTTGGTACCGGAAGCAGATCTAAACAAAGGGGCGCCGGCGCGGTCGCAAAGTTGCCGCGCCGTGCGAAATGTGCGAATAAAGTTTCTGGAACGACACAAAATGTTTATATTTGCGGTGCGTGCCGCGAAGCACTCCGACATCGGATCGCCTTCGACGAGTAAGTATTTGCGTCGCACATCGTTCTTACAAAGCGAATAACTATCAGACAATGAAACGTTTGCTCCTTTTCCTTCTCCTCGTCGTGGCGACGCTCGGTGCCGCTGCCCAGCAGACCGAAACCGCCGATGTGTATCTGCGTGATGGTCGCGTGGTGCGCGGGCACATCGTCGAACGGATGCGCGGTGGCATGATCCGAGTGCAAACGCCCGAAGGCCAATCCTTCACGTTCCTCCCCGCACAAGTGCTCAATGTGGTGGACCTTCGCGGTTTTTCGCCTTTTGTCTCCTCGCCCTATTGGACCGCCTACGCCGAAGTGGGCTACACCACACCCAATCAATACGACGTGCAACTCACGGGCGGTGTGCAACTGCGCAACTTCCTTTTTGTCGGCGCCGGTCTGGGCTATGTGGCGCAACCCGACGCAGAGGCCAATGCGCTGCCGGTCTACGCGGCAGCGCGGTTTCTGCTGCCGCTGGCCACGGGGCTGAAACCCTATGTCGATGCGCGCTTGGGCTATGCTTTTCCGTTGGGCGGCGAACAAGTGTCGGGCGGTGCATTCTTCGGGTTGACCACCGGTGTGGAGCTCAATCACTGGATGTTCGGCATGGGCTACCAAGGCGTGTGGCTGCATCGTGACGTCGTGAGCGAGTGGAGTAGGCTGCCGGTGCGCGAAGGACTGGACACGCAAGGTTTCACGCTGCGCCTCGGCTACCGGTTCTGAAAACCACGAACGTGCCGGAGTGCACGAATAGATGATGGACAACATTCAACTTATATACTTACAAATGAAAAAGATTTTCTTCCTGTTCGCCCTGCTTTGTGGCTTTGCCTATTCCGCTGCTGCTCAGAGTTTCGATCCCGATGTGATCTATCTGCGCAACGGCAAGGAACTGCGTTGCCGCATCGTCAGCATCAATCACGGTGAATCGGTGACTGTGCGCCGACAAAGCGGTGCACAAGAGGTGTATCGTTTGACCGATGTGGCGCGCATCGAGTTGCGTCCGCGCGACGAAATGAGCCAAATCGATCGCCGTCCGATGAGCACCTCGTCTATGACGGGCGCGAACGACGACAATGTGGCGTTGCGCGGTTATGCCGAAGTGGGTCGCGTGTTGCGCGAAAACACATCGCGCACAGAATTCTCCGTTTCCATGGGCGCCGGCTTCAATCGCTTTGCCTATGTGGGCTTGGGAGCCATGGCACAGCGTTTCGACAACCTCGTGACGAGCAACAATGCCTTTGCCGACGCTGCGTTCATTCCCGTTTACGGTGACGTGCGTTTCCTCATTCCCACCGGACTCTCGGTGCGCCCCTTCATCGGACTGCGCGCCGGTATGACGATCCCCACCCTCGGCAATAAATTCGAAGGCGGATTCTACGGCAGTGCCGTGGCCGGTTTGGAATACAAGAATTTCACCCTCGGCGCCGGTTTCACGCACCAGGAATTGCAGTACAAGAACGGCTATGTGGTGGACGCCAACGGTTTGCGCACCGACAACAAGGAGAACCTCCATTTCCTTGACGGCTTCACCCTGCGTGCGGGTTTCACCTTCTGAATCCCCGTTTCCTCCACAAGATAAACATCGTTTTGTTTTCATGTGCCCCGTCGCGCCTACTCGTCCTTTGGGCGAGAGGGGTGACGGGGTTATTTTTTGTCGTCGACCGTGCTCCGATTTTGTTGCGTCGGCCGTGCGGATCGAGTGACGTAGGCTGCGGCTGAGACGGTGCGTGGCGGGGAATTTGGAAGCGAACGTTGTCCAATTCGGGCAAATATCGTAATTTTGTCCCATCAATCAGCAATAATATGTCTTCCAATAAGATTATCCTCACCGGCGACCGCCCCACCGGTCGTCTCCACATCGGCCACTACGTCGGTTCGCTCCGTCGTCGCGTAGAACTTCAGAACGCCGGCGACTACGACAAAATGTTTGTCTTCATTGCCGATGCCCAGGCCTTGACCGACAACACCGACAACCCGGAGAAAGTGCGCCAAAACGTGATCGAGGTCGCACTCGACTATTTGGCTTGTGGACTCGATCCGGAGAAGGTGAAGCTTTTCGTGCAGAGTCAAATCCCCGAATTGTGCGAACTGGCTTTCTATTTCCAAAATCTGGTGACGGTGAGCCGCCTGCAACGCAACCCGACGGTGAAAACCGAAATCGGCATGCGCGGATTTGAAGGAAGCATCCCCGTGGGTTTCTTCACTTACCCGATTTCGCAGGCTGCCGATATCACGGCTTTCCGTGCCACGACGGTGCCGGCCGGCGAAGACCAGAAACCCATGATCGAGCAAGCCACGGAGATCGTGCGCCGCTTCAACCACATTTATGGCGACACGCTGGTGGAACCTTCGATCATGCTGCCCAACAATGCGGCTTGCCTGCGCCTGCCCGGTATCGACGGCAAGGCCAAGATGTCGAAATCACTCGGCAACTGCATCTACCTGAGTGAAACGGCCGAGGAAATGGCCAAGAAGGTCAAGGTGATGTACACCGATCCGGAACACCTCTCGGTGAACGATCCGGGACATGTGGAAGGCAACGTGGTGTTCACGTACCTCGATGCGTTCTGCACGGACGATCATTTTGCACGTTATTGGCCCGACTACGCGAACCTCGACGAATTGAAAGCACACTACATGCGCGGTGGTTTGGGCGACGTGAAGTGCAAGAAGTTCCTCGAGAAAGTGCTCAACGAGGCGCTCGAACCGATTCGTGCGAGCCGTTTGGAATGGCAGAAGGACATCCCCGCCATCTACGAGGTGCTGCGCAAAGGAAGCGAGGCCGCTCGCGAAGTCGCTGCCGACACCTTGGCCGACGTGCGCCGCGCAATGAAAATCAACTACTTCGAAGACGCCGATCTCATCGCTGAACAAGCTGCACGCTTCGCAAAAGGCGAGTGAGAACAGCGCAGTTTTCGCGAATTTCGTACGGAAAATTGCGCTGATCGCATAGATAATGTCATTTTTCGCCCGTTTTTTTGGCAGGATGAGGAATAGTCATTAACTTTGCGCTTCGGAAAGTAGGGTGCGCGAGCATCTACCGACTCGAAATACAATAATATCGATATATACAACAATGAAAGAACGTTCCAACCCCACAATCGCAAGCGAAACAACAAGCATGGTTTCCGTCAGCGCATGGCGACTGCCAACGGTCGTCGCGTTTTGGCTTCTCGTCGTGCCAAAGGCCGTAAGAAGCTCACCGTTTCTGACGAAGTACACGGCAAGAAATAATTGCCGGCTTTCGAAGCGACACACATCGCGAGAGCAACTCCCGGGGTTGTTCTCGCTTTTTCTTGTCCGATGGCATGCCTTTGAAACACTGCACATTGGCGCGCGAAGTGTGCGGGGAAGAACTTACTTTTTTTGTGAGTAAATTTTGTGCTTTGCACAGTTTGCTGTATTTTTGCAAGAAGAACAATCCCCAATTCTCCTACAATGAAAAGGATATTTTACGCAGCCCTCCTGGCGATTGCAAGTTTGCTCGTCAGTTTCCCTGCTGCGGCACAGCACTTCACTTGCGCTCAATACGAGACAGATGCCAAGAGATGGCAAGACATCGAACAACTTTTCAAACGCCAAGGCTGGGCGCAATGGGCGCTGGCCGTGAAAGACGCGTTTCCGCTGAACAATGACCGTTCGATTCAATTCAAGTATGTGATCGCTTCGGATGTGGCGTGCTCGCAAAAGCAGTTGACAGATTTGGTGCAGAAGTGGATCACACTTGAGCACCCCAATGTCTTGCCTCTGCCTTCGGGACAAACCGTCGACCTCAAAGTACAGACCCTTTGGGACAACGTGGCACACTCTTATCGCGTGTTTTCGGCTGCTTACGTCAGCGCAAAGTCGGAAACCTTCGTCGAATTCAAAGAAAATCGTTTGCGCATCACCGTTACTGTGTCGCGCTACGTGATGGGGGCAGCAAGTCCCTTCCAAATCAATTCCGACACGCCGCTGGTCGGCGACTGCTATCCCTTTGACCTCAATGGGAAATGGAAGAACGTGCTGGCCATGGCTTACATCAACAGCAATCAGAAGGCACTCGACCAAGTGGCCAGTCTGCTCAATTATCTCAACCGTCACACGGCCACGCCCTCGAAAGCAGACAAAGATTGGTGAAGCTTGACCATTGAGGCGCGGGCCCGCTTACATCGCTCCTTCTTTTGGTCGGAATCTCCCATCTTTTGTCGGAAAGGGAGGGAAAACCGAGAAACATTGTGACGTGCGGCCGAAAAGGCGTACTCCTGGGCAGATACTTGCCGGCGTGAAGAAATACCACCCGGAGGAAAACAAGTAGCAGCCCGATGAGCAACGAATAGCGGTGAGATAAAACTCGCCTCCTCCCAACGGCTCGAAAGAGACAGCCGGGAGTTTGCCAATTTCCCCCCGTGTCGTTTCCGGAACGTCCGTTCTTGCTTCATCTCCTAACGCCGACTCCGATTCGGATCAACCGACCCTCTAAATAAAATGTCATTCGCCAAGAGGAAACATGACCTTCAAAGAGTTCTTTCACAAATTGACCAGTCGTTACCTGTGGGGTAACTTGATCGCCATGGCACTTGTGCTCGTGGCGCTCGTGTTGGGTCTCTTCCTCTTCCTGAATGCTTACACCCACCACGGTGAAACTGTAGTGGTGCCCGATTTGCGTGGTCAACGCTGCGAAGTCGCCATCAATCGCCTGCGTCAGTTGGGACTGCGTGCGGAGATTGCCGACACCGGTTACAATGCGCTGCTTTCGGCTGACGCGATTCTCGACCAAAACATCCCACCCGGCGGACGCGTCAAGCTTGACCGCTTGTTGCTCCTCACCATCAATTCTGCAGAACCGCGACCAATTGTCCTACCGGATATTGCAGACAACAGCTCGCTCCGCGAAGCGCGCATGAGATTGGAAGTGTTGGGGTTTAAACTCACACCGGTCAAGCGCATTCGCGGCGACCGAGACTGGGTCTATCGCATCGAAGCGGCCGGTCGCGAGGTGCACGCCGGAGATCGCCTGAATGTGAACATTCCTCTCACCCTGGTTGTCGGTGACGGCGTAACGGTCGATGACTATGGTGCGCGCGATTCCTCGTCCTCCTCTTTCGACGTGGCCGATAGCACCCTCTTTTCCGGTTCCACGGAGTGAGCGACAGCGCGAACACCCCGATTGTCTCCTCTCGTCGCGCCTAACTGCGGACCTCTGAACCGTCTTTCTATCGAAACGCCGCCCCCCGCGAATTCCCCTATTCCCCCAACTTCTCCCCTCCATCGAATGAGTAAATTCTCTGCTGAACATAGCGACCGATCGTTGCCGGCTTCCTGTTTCTCCGCTGAACCCTTTTCTGCTGCAGGAGAACATAGCGAAGAAACGGCATTTGATACCGATTGGGAGGCCGATTTAGAAGTCGAAGAAGGGAATGAAATACCCGCTACCGGCGATGAGCTTTACGAGCACTACCGTGCCGTTGCCGACCCCGGCCAGCAATTGTTGCGTGTCGACAAGTTCCTGATCAATTTGATGCACGACACCTCGCGCAATCGCATTCAGGCAGCCGCCGATGCGGGGTGTATTCACGTGAACGGCCGCGCCGTGAAACGCAACTACCGCGTAAAACCCGGCGACGTCGTCACTCTCATGCTCAGTCGCCCGCGTTACGACAGCAGCATCAAGGGAGAAGACATTCCACTCGAAATCGTCTATGAAGACGATCAGTTGTTGGTCATTAATAAGCCCGCCGGCATGGTCGTGCACCCCGGTTGTGGAAATTACAGCGGCACGCTGGTCAATGCCGTCGCATGGCATTTGCGCGACAACCCCAACTACGATCCCAACGACCCCACTGTCGGTTTGGTACACCGCATAGACAAAGACACCAGTGGCCTGCTGGTCGTGGCGAAAACGCCCGAAGCCAAAACCCATCTCTGCGCCCAATTCTTCCACAAAACCACCCGGCGTCGGTACAACGCCTTGGTTTGGGGAAATTGTCAGGACGACCGTGGACGGATTGAGGGAAATATTGCGCGCAACCCCAAAGATCGGTTGCAAATGGCCGTCTTTCCGCCCGAGAGCGGCGTCGGCAAACCCGCCGTCACACACTACACCGTGATGGAACGCTTCGGCTATGTCACTCTTGTGGAGTGCGCACTCGAAACAGGTCGCACCCACCAGATTCGCGCTCACATGAAGCACATCGGCCACCCACTTTTCGCCGACGAACGCTATGGAGGCGATCAAATTCTCTGGGGCGCTCGCAGTTCCAATTACACCGCCTTCGTACGCAACTGCATGAACGTCTGTCCGCGCCAAGCACTCCACGCCCGCACCCTCGGTTTTCGCCATCCCGTCAGCGGCGAAGAAATGGATTTCGAAGCCCCTTGGCCTGCCGACTTTGCTTCGCTCATCGAACGCTGGCGCACCTACACCGCCCATCTCATCTCTCGTTAGAAACATCCCCTTTCTGTCTTTCTCATGAAGAAGAAAATAGCCATAGTAGCCGGAGGCGATTCCTCCGAGCATGAAGTATCTTTGCGTAGCGCAGCCGGTATCCTCTCGTTCATGGATGCCGAACGTTACGACTGCCACATCGTCGCTCAGCGCGGCCAGGACCTGCACGTTTGGACGGCGAAAAACAATATCCCATCGACCTTCGTGATTTTTCTTACGAAGTCGACGGACAACGCCAACAGTTTGATTTCGCCTACATCACCATCCACGGTACGCCGGGCGAGAACGGCATCTTGCAAGGCTACTTCGATCTCATCGGCCTGCCCTATAGCACCAGCGGTGTTCTCGTCGAAGCCCTCACTTTCAATAAATTTGCGCTCAACAATTACCTGCGTTCGCTGCCCGGTATCCATGTCAGCGACAGCCTCATGGTGCGCCGCGGCGAAACCTTCCCTCGCCCGCCGAAATCGTCGAGCGCGTCGGTTTGCCCTGTTTCATCAAGCCCAATGCCGGCGGTAGTTCCTTCGGCGTCAGCAAGGTGAAAACCCTCGACGACGTGATACCCGCCATTCACAAGGCGATGAACGAAAGCGACGAAGTCATGATCGAGCGCCAGCTCGTCGGCACGGAAATCACCTGCGGCTGTTTCCGTCGCAGCAACGGCGAAATCGTCTGCTTCCCCATCACGGAAGTAGCCCTCAAAGGCGGAGAATTTTTCGACTATGATGCAAAATACGAAGGCAAGAGCGATGAGATCACGCCTGCCCGCATTGCGGAATCCACAGCCGATCGAGTGCGCGAGACCACGCAATACGTCTACCGCCAACTCGGATGCTACGGCATCATTCGCATCGACTACATCCTCTCGGGCGAGCGCGGACAAGAGCAAATCAACTTGCTTGAGATCAACACCACACCCGGCATGACCCCGGCCTCCTTCATCCCGCAGCAAGTGCGCGCCTCCGAATTCGAAATCGCCGACGTGCTTTCCGAAATCATCGAGGGCCGTTTCTAATCCCGTAGCCATGCGACAAATCCCCGCAGAGTTTGACGATATCCGCCCCTATGCCGATCATGAAGTGCGCGAACAATTCGAAGTGTTGCTCCACGATCGGTTGTTCATGCGCATACTTCGCGGTTTCGTCCCCCTTCCCGCCGCGATCATTCGCGGCTTTCTGCGTCTTACCTGTCTCGGCGTGCACAGTGCACTCGGTTTCCAGAAACGCTACATGTACCGTGTGATGCAAATCCTCATTGCACACACCACGCGCAAGCTCACCTTCGACCACAGTGCCATCCCCTCGCACACGGCTGGCTACACCTTTATTTCCAACCACCGCGACATCGTACTCGACTCCGCTTTTCTCGATGTGCGCCTTATCAAAGCGGGATTCCCCAACACGGTACAAATCGCCATCGGCGATAATTTGCTCGTCTACCCCTGGATCGAACGCTTCGTGCGCATGAACAAAGCATTCATCGTGCGGCGCTCCGTTGGTAAACGCGAACTGCTGGAAGCCAGTCGCCACATGAGTCGCTACATGCACTGGGTGATCGCCGGCAAAGACGACAACATCTGGATCGCCCAGCGCGAAGGCCGCGCCAAAGACTCGAGCGACCACACCCAACCCTCTGTGCTGCGCATGATGTCGCTCGGCGGCGACGGCAGCGCTTGGGAGAACCTCCGCGACATGCACCTTGTGCCGCTCACCATCTCCTACGAGTACGATCCCTGCGACTACCTGAAAGCCAAAGAATTCCAGCTCAAGCGCGACAATCCCGCGTACAAGAAGACGAAGCAAGACGATCTCGACAACATGAGAATCGGCATCATGGGCAAGAAAGGGCGCGTGCATTATTGTCTCGCCCCCTGTGCCGACGCGTGGATCGACGACTATCGCGCTTTGCCCGACAAGGAAATGTTCGAAGCCGTGGCGGCACGCATCGACCACGAAATTCATGCGCGCTACCGCCTCTATCCCGGCAATTACATCGCCGCCGATCTGCTCGAACAGTCCAATCGTTTCGCAGCCCAGTACGACACGAACGACGTGCGCGTCTTTGAGCAATATCTCGACAGCCGACTCGCCCTCATCGACATCCCCAACAAAGACGAGGCGTATCTGCGTCAGTGCCTTCTCACCATGTACGCCAATCCGGTCTACAACTACCTCAAAGCCCATGAGCAGTAACTGTTGGGTCGGTTTTCTATTGTCGGTGCTGGCCGTCGGTGTGCTCGCTTGTGGGAAAGACGAGCCTGTGCCCGATGCCGTACGTTTTGACTTCGGTGAACTCCACACCGATGCAAGTGGTCACGCCGTTCGTTTCGCAGCCGACGGTGAGCGCATTCGGGTGCTCGCCACCCCAGGCACGCAATCTCTTCGTCCAGACACCACCTATCGCGCCATCGTCTCCTACGTATCGCTCGGCGACGCCATCCGTGCCCTGCAGATTGTCCGCGTCCCCGTCTATTTTGCGCAGTCCATCCCGCAGTTTCATTTTCGGGGCGACCCGGTGCGCTGGGTTGCCGGCTGGCGTGGCGGACGCTATCTCAATCTGCGGCTGGACCTGCCCGGCAGTTTTGGAGCGAAACACAGTTTGGCCTTCGCCCAACGTCCCCCTGTGGTGTGGCCCGATGGGCGTCGCACGGCCGTCGTGTGGCTCTATCACGATGCACACGGCGATCGCAATGACTATTTCCAAGACACCTATCTCAATTTGGCGCTCTCACCTTATATAGAGTCCTCCCGCGAGCGTTTTGACAGCATCGCCTTGTTCGTCAACACGCTGCACGGCCCTGAGCGACGCGCCTTCCCTTTGTAATCCCCTCTTTCACGCCCGGCACCCTTGTCGGGCTGTTTGCCATTTCTTTGCCCATGATTGAATTTAGAGACATAGACTATTCCGATCGCGATCTCGTGCTGCGCCACACCTTGCACAGCTCAACCCGCAATTGCGATTTCAATTTCATGAACCTCGTGTCGTGGAGTTTCATCTACGGCACGCAAATCGCCGTTCACCGCGGCCTGCTGGTGGTGCGCTTCCGTTTCGAAGGTCGCACCGCCTATCTCCCGCCCCTGTGTGCCGAAACCTATTGTCACGACGAGCACAGTGAGAACTACGCCGCCGTACTCCTCGATTTGTTTGAAGACACCGAAGCCCAAGGTCACCCCTTCCGCATGATGGGCGTCACGGCCGAGATGCTCGAACGCCTCCACGCCGTGCTGCCCGGTCGTTTCGAAGCGTATGCCGATCCCGCCCTCGCCGACTATATCTACGACCGCGAGTCGCTGTCGACCCTCGCCGGCAAAAAGCTCCAACCCAAGCGCAACCACGCCAATCGTTTCGAACGCACCTATCCCGACTTCGAGTTCCGCCCCCCTCACCCCCGAATGGATCGACGAATGTTGGCGACTCGAAAGCACCTGGGCTGCCGCGCACACCGAGGTGCATGCCCGGCTCGATCCCGACGCCGAACAGCATTCCATGCGCCGCGTGTTCAAACACTGGGACACGCTACAACCCCTCGGCGGCGTCCTGCTGGTCGAAGGGCGTTTGGTGGCTTTCACCTTCGGTGGCCCCATCAACCACGACACGTTCGACGTCTGTGTCGAAAAAGCCGACCTCAACTACGACGGAGCCTACGCTGTCATCAACCGCGAATTCGTGCGCAGCCTCCCTCCGCAATACACCTTCATCAACCGCGAAGAAGACCTCGGCCTCGAAGGACTTCGTCGCGCCAAACAGAGTTATAATCCCCGGATTCTTCTGGACAAATACACCGTAACCCATGTCCTCCACTCCTGACAACACCCTTTTGCGTTCCCGCGAACTGTGGGCACAAGCCTTCCCCGAAGACCAACCTGAATTCTTAGATCTCTATTTTTCGCGTTGCTACACCCCCCGAGCGCAATCTCACGCTCACCGGCGACAACAGCGACGAGATCGTGGCCGCCGGCCAAATCCTTCCTTTCGCTTTCAACTTCGGCGGTCGTCGACTGTCGGCCGGCTATGTGAGCGGTTTAGCTGTCGCCCCCGAATCGCGCGGCAAAGGCCTGGGCAGCCGGTGGATGGCCGAAGCCCATCGTCGCATGCACGCCGAGGGCCAAGTGCTCTCCCTGCTCATTCCCGGCAGCGACGAGTTGCGCAATTGGTACACCCGCCCGGCTTGCGGCGCTTACGACACGGTCTCCCACCGTTTCACCATCCCCTTGCTCGAAGAGGGTGAACCGCCCCGTGCCGGCATGCCTGACATCACCGAAGAACATGAACTCAGCGACGAACTTTGGCGTTTCTACAACACCTTCGGCGGTCGCCACCCCTACGAGGTGCGCCACGACCGCAACAGTCTGGAGGTGGGCGTACGCTCCGCCCTCATCGACGGCGCGCAGCTCTTCGTGGCTCGCCGTCGCCGCAAGATCGTCGGTTTCTGTCTTGCCATGGCCGAGCCTTACCCTGCCGGTTTCGAAGCTCCCGAAGGCGAATCCTGCACCCGCATTCGGTTCATGCTCACCACCGATCCCCACATCGTGTTCTACTTCGCTCGTCGACTGACCGACCTGCACGGCCGCAAAGTCTTCATGACCGGCGGCTGCCCGGTGCGCGGCTTCGACGGTTCGGTGCCTTATGCCATGGCACGTGTGATCAACGTCCCCGCCTTCCTCGACCACGTGCTCACCGTTCTCCCCGGTTTGCAGATGGAATTCGGAGTCGAGGGCGACGAACACATCCCCGCCAACAATGGCTATTATCGCCTCTTCGGCGGCCGCTGGCAGCGCATCGAGACCCGTCCCTCGAGCATCGTCACGCCCGGCGAACTCGCAGCGCGTTTCCTCGGCAGCCAAGCCACGCAAATGCCGCTCCTGCTCGACGAATGATCACACATCCATGAATTTCCCCTCTTTTCTTCACACCCCGCTTCGCTGCCTCGCGGCAGCGTTGCTGTGGGGCCTGTTCGGTCTGTCCGCTTCGGCGCGACAGACCGACGTGCTTCGGCGCGTCTTGCTATCGCATTGGGGCATTGCCCCGCACAACTTCAGTGGCATCGCCCCCTTGGGCAACGACCGCTACGCCGTGGTCAGCGACAAAGACACCGCCGCCGGCTTCTACGTGTGGCACATCGAACAAGATAGTGTCACGGGCCAAGTGGTGCGCGTCACCGACGAAGGCTTCCGCCCGCATGCCGTGTCTGCCGGTGCGCCGCAGCCCGATTACGAAGGCGTGGCTTACGAACCGGCGCAGGCACGGGTTTGGATCGCCGACGAAGCCACACAGCAAATTCGCGCTTTCGCGCACTCAGGACAGCCCACCGGCGACAGCCTTTGCATTCCCGCCGCTGTGAGTGCGTCCGCCATTCGGACCAATCGCGGATTCGAAGCCCTCACGTTTTCGCCGACCGACTCGCTGCTCTGGACAGCGTCCGAAGAACCTCCCCGCGCCGATCCGCCTTCGGTGGGTGCTGCCGGTTTTCCTTCGCCTGCCGCCGGCGGCGTCATCGAGCTGCTGGGCTTCTCCCCCTCAGGCTCTCTGCAGCGCCGCGTCCCCTATGCCATCGATCCCTCGGCACCTTCGGGCACTGTACGCGCCCATCTCAATGGCGTCCCGGCGCTGTGCGCCCTGCCCGACGGGAGCCTGCTGGTGCTCGAACGCGAACTCCTCATCCCCCGCCGTTATCTCGGCAGTTGGTGTGCGGTGCGCCTGTTTCGCGTGTCGGCACAGGACTTGGCAGCCGCCGAAACGTCGACCCGCACACCGGTGCGCAAGCAATTGTTGACGCGTTGGATCACGCGTTTGCGCTGTTTCCGCTTCGACCTGGCCAACTACGAAGGACTTTGTCCGGGGCGTCGGTTGCGCGACGGCCGCCAAACGCTGCTGTGCCTGAGCGATGCGCAGGGTGGGGCAGGGCGTTGGTTCCTGCGTATGCGCGACGCCTTGCGCGTCATCGTCTTGCCATCGGCTGCAGACGAGGCCGGTGCCCGATGAGTGAACGCACCGGTCATGGCTGTTAAGCCGTGGGCCCGCACGTGTGTGCTGCGCACCGCGTCGAAGTCGCCGGGGAGCGAGCCTTGCGAAAACGCCTTTCGCTCCGCAGCGCCTTGTCACAGGTGAAGCTGCTCGCGCGTGCGCGCATACGCGCGCGCGTCCATCACTTTTTGTTTTTTGCCTTCACTCCTTCACCCACCCTGCGTATCTTGTTGTGCTACAGCTCGTAAAGGGTGAAGACTTTGTGTCTTCGCCCTTCACCTTTGCGCCTCTTGCTTCACAGCGCTCACGAATTGGAACAATAGACCGTGAACCCCGGGTGAAGTTCGTTTTTCGGAAAGACCTTCACCCCAAAACAATTGACTAACAGTGCCCGGCGAGGCCTCGGTGAAGGGTGAAGGTGAAAAAGCAAAACTCGCTGAGTGCGCACACGCAGGCGCGTGTATGTGCGCACGTGAAGTGGGGTGAAGAACACGTTCACCCTTGCGGCAGAAACTCCCCTTGATTTTGTGTTCTGTTCCGTGTTTTCCTATGAAAGCCCCCAATTTTTAAGAGAATGCTCCCACGAATGTCCTTTGTTCTTAATTTTCTTGGCTTAAATCTTGTCTATTCAGAACGAAATAGTTACTTTTGCTTTTACAAGATGCCAATTAGACGTAAAATATTACATGGTGTGACAGCACAACAGCGAATAGTCTCATGAAAATCATCCGTTCTCTTCTCACCTTGTCGGCCGTGGTGCTGCTCGTTTTGAGCGTTGCCATGGGCTGCGGACGTACCGAAACGGCCGAAGCTCGTGCCGATTCTCTTCGTCCGGCCTTGTTGGGCGGCTATTACTTCTATCGCGGAGTAGGCGGTGTGGACGGACTGGCGCAGTATGCCGACCGCTCGGGCGAGGATGCCTATGCAGCCTGCGCCGAATTGTTGTCCAATCCGTATGAAGACAACTCTCGCCGTGAATTGGCCGAGCTGCTGCGCGAGGCATGGGGCGTGACCGGCCGCAGCGGCTTGCAAACTCGGCTCAAGGCCTTGTTGCACAGTCGTTCGCCGCACAAAGCGTGGGACTATGCACGAGGGGTGAACCTTTCGTGGATGGGCTGCGCGCTCGGCTGGATGTCGCACGACGAAATGAAAGGCTACCAAGAGCAACTCATGCACTGCGCCCAAGAGAATTATGCCGACTGGCAGGCCTACTATGCCGACTTTCTGGCGGGACGGGCCGCCTGGGACCAAAATGACGAAGTGGGCGACCGTAAACTCTCGGAACTGTTGGTGCGCGAAATGCTGCATCATCCGGCGTCCATCTATCGTACTGTGAGTTTGCAATGAGCACGCACGCCACGGTGGCGCGTCGTTCACTCCTCCTGCAAAAACGGCAGAGAAGAGTCGGCAGTTTTTGCGAAGAAAATTGTATCTTTGCATTCCAAAAACGTCAATGCCCGTGGACAAACTATATTGCCACGCCTCCCGAATAGAGACGTAAAAGATTATTGTTCAGTGGATTGGGGAGAATCGCCGGATTCTCTTCGATTCGCTTTGTGCGTTTTTTTAGCTTCCGGCCTGTTCTTGTTTTTTTGAGGACAACAACCGACAAAATGTCGCATTTTCATCTCGCTGAGATGTGAATGTATTTGATGGATCCAAATAACAATTTAAATATTCTCCATTCAGAGCTATGAACTTTACCCTCTTTGTCACGGCTGTGCTGACCGGTCTCGGGTTCGTGGGGCTCGTCACGGTGTTGGCCAAGTTGCTCGCGCCGCGCAGCTACAACTCTCAGAAGGAAGATCCGTTCGAGTGTGGTATTCCCACCCGTGGACGCACCTGGATGCAGTTCCGCGTGGGCTACTACCTCTTTGCCATCCTCTTTCTCATGTTTGATGTGGAGACCATGTTCCTCTTTCCGTGGGCAGTAGTGATGAAATCGCTCGGCGCCGCGGCTTTGGCGAGCATTGTCTTCTTTTTGTTTATCCTCGTGCTGGGTCTCGCCTATGCCTGGAAGAAAGGAGCGTTGGAATGGCAGTAAATAAACGTCCCGAAATCAACAACATCCCCTACGAAGAGTTTCAAGACAATGAAACCCTGGAACGTCTGGTGCAAGAACTCAATGAGAACGGCGTCGGCGTGATGGTCGGTGCGCTCGACACGCTCATCGACTGGGGACGCAGTAACAGCCTTTGGCCGCTGACCTTCGCCACGAGCTGCTGCGGTATCGAATTTATGGCTGTGGCTGCCGCTCGTTACGACATGGCGCGCTTCGGTTTCGAAATCACGCGCAACAGTCCTCGACAGGCCGACGTGATCTTGGTGAACGGAACGATCACCACCAAGATGGCCCCTGTGCTCCAACGACTCTACAACCAGATGCCCGACCCCAAATATGTGGTGGCCATCGGCGGTTGCGCCATTTCCGGCGGCCCGTTCACCAAAAGCTATCACGTGGTGAAGGGCGTCGACAAGGTGATCCCGGTCGATGTGTACGTGCCCGGTTGCCCGCCGCGTCCGGAGGCCTTCCTCTACGGTATGATGCAACTTCAGCGCAAAGTGCGTGTCGAAAACTTCTTCGGAACGGTCAATCGCAAGGAGAAAGACCCCTACAAGGAAGAGATGAACAAGGAATATCAACAACTGCTTAATCAAGAGGAGAACGCCTGATGGAAGAGAACGAAAAGAACATTCCCGCCGCTCCCGTTTCGGGCGTAGAGAACGACGTCACGAAGGCCGCTCCCACGACGGAGGCACCGGCTGCGGCGCCTGCGCAGGCTGCTGCTCCTGCCGCCCAACCGGCTACACCCGCGGGCGAATCGGCCGAAACACCGGCCGCTGCCGCTCCCGCACCGAAGGCCGAAGCACCCGCTCGCCCTGCACCGCGTCCCGCGGCACCCAAACCTGCTCCCCAACCTGCTGTCAACGAGATTAAGCCTGAAACGGTGGCGCCCGAACAGCTCCACGACCGTCTGGCCGAACTGAAGGCGCAGGGCTATGGTTGCTCGAAAACCTCACCGGAACCGACTGGGGCGAAGAAGGACTCGGCGCAGTGTACACCCTGACGAACCCCGAAACGTTCGAAATGGTGCACGTCAAGGCCGTCAGCCCCAACCGCGAGCAGCCCGTGTTGCCCTCGGCCTGCGACCTCTGGGACATTGCCAATTTCTACGAGCGCGAAGTGTACGACTTCTACGGCGTGATCTTCGTGAATCACCCCGATTTGCGCCGCATCTTCCTGCGCGAGGATTGGGTGGGCTTCCCCTTCCGCAAGGACGACAAGCCCGAAGAGAAAAATGAAGAGATTGCCGTGGGCGACGAACCCATCTCGGATCTCGCCCCCTGCTACACGCTCAACGCCGACGGAACGTTGCACTGCGAAAAGACCCCGATCTTCGGAGAGGACGACTATGTGATCAACCTCGGCCCGCAACACCCCTCGACCCACGGCGTACTGCACTTCCGCACGCGCATCGACGGTGAAATCATCACCAAAATCGATCCCCACCTCGGCTATATTCACCGCGCAATCGAGAAGATCAGCGAATCGCTGACCTACCCGCAGACACTCGCGCTGACCGACCGCATGGACTATCTCGGTGCCATGCAGAACCGTCATGCACTCTGCGCTTGTATTGAACAGGCGATGGGCGTGGAAGTGAGCGATCGCGTGCAGGTGATTCGTACCATCATGGACGAGTTGCAGCGTATCGATTCGCACATCCTCTTTCTCCTGCCTGTGTCAGGACCTCGGTGCCACTACGGCCTTCCTCTACGGATTCCGTGACCGCGAAAAGATTCTTGATATCTTCGAAGAGACGTGCGGCGGCCGCCTGATCCTCAATTACAACATGATCGGCGGCTTGGCCTACGACATTCATCCCAATTTCCAGCACCGCGTGAAGGAGTTCATCACCACGATGCGTGAAAGCCTCAAGGAATACGACGATATCTTCACCGGCAACGTGATTTTCCAAACGCGTGCGAAGGGCGTGGGTGTGCTCAGCAAGGAGCAAGTGATCTCCTACGGTTGCACCGGCGGCACAGGGCGCGCTTCGGGTTGGCACAACGACCTGCGCAAGCACCGTCCCTATGCAGCCTACGATCGCGTGGAATTCAACGAAGTGGTGCGTACCGAAGGCGATAGCTTCGCGCGCTACATGATTCGTTTGGATGAGATCCGCGAATCGCTGCACATCATCGAACAGCTCATCGACAATATCCCCGAAGGCAATTTCGCCGAGAAGATGCGCCCCGTGATCAAAATCCCCGCCGGCACATACTACCACGCGGTGGAAGGCAGTCGCGGCATCTTGGGTGTGTATATCGAGAGCAAGGGCGACAAAACGCCTTACCGCTTGCACTACCGCTCGACGGGTCTGCCCCTCGTGGCTGCCATGGACACGGCGTGCCGCGGCAGCATGATTGCCGATCTGATCACCATCGGAGGTACGGTGGACTATGTGGTGCCCGATATCGACCGATAAACGGCAACTCTAAATAAGCAAACAACAAATCAACCAAACAACAACGTTCTTATGTTTGATTTTTCTGTCGTGACATCGTGGTTGCACGCGCTGCTGACGGGATGGATGGGCGAACGGCTTGCCATCTTGACGGAGTGTGTGCTGGTGGGACTGATCATAATCACGGTCTATGCCATCTTTGCCATGATCATGATTTACCTGGAGCGCAAGGTTTGCGCCGCTTTCCAGTGCCGTATCGGACCGGATCGCGTGGGTAAATGGGGCTCGCTCCAAGTGGTGAGCGACGTGCTGAAAATGCTCACCAAGGAAGTGATCAACTTCCGCAAAACCGACCAATTCCTGCACCGCATCGCGCCTTTCTTGGTGGTGACGGCCTCGATGGTGACCTTCTCTTGTCTGCCTTGGAGCAAAGGGGCACAAATCATTGACTTCAATGTGGGTGTGTTCTTCTTCTTGGCTTGCGGAAGCGTCGGCATTGTCGGTATTCTGCTGGCCGGTTGGTCGTCGAACAACAAGTTTGCCCTTGTCGGTTCGATGCGTGCCGGTGCGCAAATCATTTCCTATGAGTTGTCGATCGGCATGGTGATGCTCACCATGATTTGCCTGACCGGCACGATGAGCTTTTCGGAGATTTGCCAACAACAGGCCGAGATGGGCTGGAACATTTTCCGTGGTCACATCATCGCCATCCCGGCGTTCATCATTTATCTCATTGCCGGCAACGCCGAGTGTAACCGCGGGCCGTTCGACCTTCCCGAAAGTGAAAGCGAATTGACGGCAGGTTACCACACGGAGTATTCTGGTATGGACTTCGGTTACTATTACCTGGCCGAGTACCTCAACATTGTCATTTGTGCAGGTATGGCCGTGACCATCTTCTTGGGTGGCTGGGCTCCGTTTGTGATCCCCGGTCTCGAGGGCTTCAACCATGTCATGAGCATGATTCCCGGTGTGGTATGGTTCGTGGCGAAAGTCTTCTTCGTCGTGGCATTGCTGCTCTGGGAACGCTGGACCTTCCCCCGTTTGCGTGTGGACCAGATCCTGCGTCTGGAGTGGAAGTACCTCATTCCCATTTCGATGGTGCTGCTCGTCGGCATGGCGCTGCTCATCAGCTGTGGTCTCATCAAGTAAACCTCCTACAAACACATTCCATCTATGGAAAATCAGAATTACTTTTCCGGACTTGTCGGAGGAATCAAGACTCTGCTCACGGGTTTGAAAACCACGATGCGCGAGTTTTGGACGCCGAAAATCACGGAACGCTATCCCGAAAACCGCAAAGAGCACAAGATGTTCGAGCGCTTTCGCGGTCAGCTCATTCTGCCTCACAACGAACTCAACCAACACAAATGTGTGGGCTGCGGCGTGTGCCAGAATGTGTGTCCCAACGATACAATCATCATCGAAACGAAGATGGTGGAAGACGAGAACGGACGCAAGAAAAAAATCCTCGATCACCACATTTACGATCATGGTAAGTGCATGTATTGCATGCTTTGCGTGATCAACTGCCCGCACGGTGCCCTCGATTTCGACAACGAATTTGAGTATGCGGTGTTCGATCGTACGAAATTGGTGAAACAGCTCAATCACCCCGGTTCGGTGTGCCAGCCTAAAAAATAAGTCTCTCCCAAACATTCAGCGCAATGAACGCATACAACCTCATGTTCGTCATTCTTGCCGTGCTGATCATGTGCTCATCTGTGGCCACTGTGGTGACCAAGAGCATCATTCGTGCGGCTACCTATCTGCTTTTTGTGTTGCTGGGCACGGCGGGACTCTATTTCCTGCTGGGCTACACCTTCCTCGGATCCGTACAAATCATGGTTTACGCCGGAGGCATCATCGTGCTCTACGTGTTCTCGATTTTGCTCACTTCGGGTCGTCAAGAAGAACTCTCTTCCTCTCGCCGCTACAAGACGTTGGGCGCGCTTTTGCTCAGCGTTGTAGGCTGCGGTGTGGTCGGTGCCATCTTCTGGTTGCACGGTTTCGGCGACAAAATCCTTTCTGCTCCCTCGGAGGCCGACACGCCCTCGATGACGCAGATCGGTGAGAGCATGCTCTCCGGTGGTAAGGGTGGTTATCTCCTCCCCTTCGAGGCGGTTTCTGTATTGCTGCTCGCCTGCATCGTCGCCGGCCTGTTGATTGCTCGCAAACGATAATGTCCTATCCTCATTCCACCTGATTTGACATGATACACATAGAATATCTACTCGTGGTTTCGGCCGTGATGCTCTTTGCCGGAATCTACGGATTCCTCACGCGCAAAAGTACGTTGGCCATGTTGCTGAGCATCGAACTCATGCTCAACAGCGCCGACCTGAACTTTGCCGTGTTCAACCGTTTGCTCTTCAACGGCACACACGAAGGTTTGTTCTTTTCCATCTTCGGCATCGCCATCGCAGCGGCAGAAAGTGCTGTCGCCATCGCGATAATGATCAACATCTATCGTCTGCTCACCAATATCTCGGTCGACGAGTTGAAGAAGATGAAGTGGTAACGCTTACAACGCATACACAACAATGGAATATACTCTTTTAATTCTGCTGCTCCCGCTGCTTTCGTTCCTGCTCATCGGAGTTGTCGACCTTGACATTCCGAAGAACGGACGCGTGTGGAGCCCCAAAGTGGCAGGCATCATCGGAACGGCCTCATTGGCAGCCGTGACGGTGTTGTCCTATGTCGCTGCTTTCCAGTATTTCACGGGAGAGCGTTTGGCCGACGGCACCTTCCCCACGATTGTCCCTTACAATTTCACGTGGTTGCCGCTCGGTTCGCTCCATTTTGACCTCGGTGTGCTCCTCGATCCCATCTCGGTGATGATGCTCGTGGTGATTTCCACCGTGTCGCTCATGGTGCACATCTATTCGTTCGGCTATATGCACGGCGAGCGCGGCTTCCAGCGCTATTATGCCTACTTGAGCCTCTTCACCATGTCGATGCTCGGACTGGTGCTCGCCACCAACATCTTCCAGATGTACATGTTCTGGGAATTGGTCGGCGTATCGTCCTATCTCCTCATCGGTTTCTATTACACGGCACCCGCCGCCATCGCTGCCTCCAAGAAGGCCTTCATCGTGACGCGCTTTGCCGATATGTTCTTCTTGGTCGGCATTCTCGTGTTCGGCTATTTTGCGCATTCGTTCAACTTCTCCTTTGCGGGCGACGTTCAAATGGGAGCCCATGCCGCGCCCTTCCTCAATGTGGATGTGGATCCCACGGTGGCCGCCGGTGCCTTCCTTATTCCCGCTGCGTTGGTACTGATGTTTATCGGTGGTGCCGGTAAGAGTGCCATGTTCCCCCTCCACATTTGGTTGCCCGATGCCATGGAAGGCCCCACTCCCGTGTCGGCCCTCATCCACGCTGCCACGATGGTTGTGGCCGGTGTGTTCCAGATCGCGCGTATGTTCCCCATGTGGATGGAGTATGCTCCCTCCGCCCTCTCGATTGTGGTTTGGGTCGGTGCCATTACCGCATTCTACGCGGCTTCTGTTGCCTGTGCGCAGAGCGACATCAAGCGCGTGCTGGCCTTCTCGACGATTTCGCAGATTGCCTTCATGATGGTTGCCCTCGGCGCCTCGCTCCCCGCCCATGGTGGTGAAGGCATACTCGACAACCACGCGCAACTCGGCTACATGGCCGGTATGTTCCACTTGTTCACCCACGCCATGTTCAAGGCCTGCTTGTTCCTCGGCGCCGGTTGCATCATTCATGCGGTGCACAGCAATGAAATGAGTGCGATGGGTGGTTTGCGCAAGTACATGCCCATCACGCACATCACTTTCTTGATTTGCTGTTTGGCCATTGCGGGCGTTCCCGGCCTGTCCGGTTTCTTCTCTAAGGATGAAATCATCACCGCTTGCTTCCACTACAGTCCCGTTCTCGGATGGTGGATGACGCTTGTGGCTGCCATGACGGCTTTCTACATGTTCCGTCTCTACTACGGCATCTTCTGGGGTAAGGACAACGAGGCTTATGCCGAACATCGTCCGCACGAAGCTCCCTGGACGATGACGCTTCCGCTCATCGTGTTGAGCGCTGTGACCCTTGTCGGCGGTTGGATTCCCTTTGGTCATTTCGTTTCGGCTGCCGGAACGGCTTATGACATCCATCTCGACGCGCAAATTGCCATCACTAGCAGTGTCATCGCTTTGCTCAGCATCGGTTTGGCAACCTATATCTATATGGGTAAAACGCAACCGGTGGCCGACAAACTCGAAGCAACGTTCCCGCGTCTGCATCGTTGGGCTTACAAGCGTTTCTACATGGACGAAGTTTACCAATTTGTGACCCACCGCATCATCTTCCGCTACATTTCGCGTCCCATCGCCTGGTTTGACCGCCACGTTATCGACGGTTTCTTCGATTTCCTCGCCTGGGGCACGCAGCGCTTGTCTTTGTGCATCCGCGGTTTGCAGAACGGCAGTGTGCAGGCCTATGCTTTTGTCTTTGCAGTAGGCGCACTCCTCGTCTTCCTCATCATGATTCTCTAACAATCCACCCCCTATGAATTTTCTTTCGATATTCGTACTCATCCCGCTGTTGATGCTGCCGGCGCTTTGGCTCTCGCGCAGTCTCAACCAAGTGCGCGGCGTGATGGTGGCAGGAAGCACCGCCTTGTTGGCCGCGGCCGTCTATTTGGTGTTCGCCTTCCTGGACGCTCGTGCGCTCGACCCCCACAGCGAAATGCTCTTTGTCGACAGCGTGCAGTGGTTTCCCACACTCCACATTAGTTACACTGTCGGTGTCGACGGCATCAGTGTAGCCATGTTGCTCCTCTCTGCCATTATTGTCTTCACCGGTACCTTCGCTTCTTGGCAGTTGAAGCCCCTCACCAAGGAGTATTTCCTTTGGTTCACCCTCCTTTCGATGGGCGTATTCGGCTTTTTCATCACCATCGACATGTTCGCCATGTTCATGTTCTATGAAATTGCCCTCATCCCCATGTACCTGCTCATCGGCGTGTGGGGTTCCGGTCGCAAGGAATATGCTGCGATGAAGCTCACGCTCATGCTCATGGGTGGTTCTGCCTTCCTGATGTGCGGCATCTTCGGTATTTCTACGGAGCCGGCGGTAACACGATGAACATCATCGACATTGCCAACCATACGGGCGGAGCACATGCCATCGCCCACAACTGGCAATTGCTTTGGTTCCCCATGACCTTCGTCGGTTTCGGCGTTCTCGGTGCGCTCTTTCCTTTCCACACTTGGTCGCCCGACGGTCACGCCTCAGCCCCCACAGCTGTGTCGATGCTCCACGCCGGTGTGCTCATGAAGCTCGGTGGTTACGGCTGTTTCCGCATCGCCATGTACCTCTTGCCCGAGGCCGCCAACGAATTGAGCTGGATTTTCCTCGTGTTGACCGGCATTTCCGTCGTCTATGGTGCGTTCTCCGCTTGCGTGCAGACGGACTTGAAATACATCAACGCCTATTCGTCCGTTTCACACTGCGGACTGGTGCTGTTTGCCATCTGTATGATGACCGAAACGTCGACCACGGGTGCGGTGTTGCAAATGCTTTCGCACGGTTTGATGACCGCTCTCTCTTCTTCGCCCTCATCGGTTTCATCTACGGTCGCACCCATACGCGTGACGTTCGTGAGCTTTCGGGCTTGATGCGCATCATGCCGTTCTTGTCCGTGTGCTATGTGATTGCCGGTTTGGCCAACCTCGGTTTGCCCGGTCTCTCGGGATTCATTGCCGAAATGACGATTTTCGTCGGTTCGTTTGAAAATACCGGCACGTTCTACACGGTCATGACCATCATTGCCTGCACATCGATCGTGATCACCGCCGTCTATATTCTCCGTCTCGTCGGAAATTCTCTACGGCACGTGCACCAACGAGCATCACCTCCAACTCACGGATGCCACTTGGGACGAACGTTTCTCGGTGGTCTGCCTGATCCTCGCCGTCGCCGGTCTTGGTCTTGCTCCTTTCTGGGTCAGCGACCTGGTGCGAGGTGGTGTTCACCCCGTCATCCAGCATTTGCATGAAGTCGGCAGTGTGCTCCAAAGTCATTCCAATCCTTTTTTGTAAACTCCCCAACCTAACAGCTCACTAGAAATGGATTTTTCTCAGTTTCTCAGTATGCCGGCCGAATTGTCACTGCTCGCAGCGGTGCTGATCCTCTTTGTGGCCGATCTTTTCATGTGCGCCGACAACAAGGGCAAGGGAGTCTAACAATACTCCTCTTCCTCTTGTGGTGCTGCTCCTGCCCATCGCAGTCAATGTCTGGATGCTCGTCAGCGGTCACACCGCTCAGGCAGCTTTCGGTCGCATGTATGTGTCGAATGGCATGGCCGTTGTGGTCAAAACCGTGTTGAGTGTCGGCACGTTCATCACTTTCCTCATGGCGCATCGTTGGATGTCGCGCGAGGAGAATCTTGTGAAGCAAGGCGAATTCTACATCGTTACGCTCTTCACCCTGTTGGGCATGTATTTCATGATCTCCGCAGGTCATTTCCTCATGTTCTTCATCGGTCTCGAACTCGCCTCTGTGCCGATGGCCGCGCTGGTGGCTTACGACAAAATGCGCTATGAGAGTGCTGAAGCCGGCGCGAAGTTCATTCTCCTCGCCTTGTTTTCTGCAGCGCTCATGCTCTATGGCATTTCGCTCCTCTACGGCTCGTGTGGAACCCTCTATTTCCATCTCATGAGCTTCGGCGGTGGTCGCTCGCTCACGATGACATTGCTCGGTCTGGCCTTCTTCTTGGCCGGCATCGGTTTCAAAATTTCACTCGTTCCCTTCCATCTCTGGACTGCCGATACCTATGAGGGAGCTCCCACGGTGGTGACCGGTTTTCTCAGTGTCATTTCAAAGGGAAGTGCCGCCTTCGTGCTCTTCACGGTGTTGGTACAGATTTTCTCGATGAACCAGACCCTGTTTGCCGCTTGGAATCATGCATTGATGTGGATCATCATTGCTTCGATCACTGTGGCTAACCTATTCGCCATCCGACAGAAGAATCTGAAACGTTTCATGGCCTTCTCCGCGATCTCGCAAGCCGGTTATCTGGTCTTGGCTGTGATGGGCGGAACCGCGCAGGGGGTAACTTCGTTGGTGTTCTATCTTGCCGTTTATTTGGTGGCCAATCTCGGTGCCTTCGCCGTTTTGATTTCGGTTGAGCAGAACACCGGTGCGATTTCCATGGACGATTACAACGGACTCTACCGCACGAACCCAAAACAGGCCTTCATCATGACGCTGTGCTTGTTCTCGCTCGCCGGTATCCCTCCGTTTGCCGGTTTCTTCTCGAAATTCTTTGTCTTCATGGCGGCTTTCCACGCCGGTTGGCACTGGTTGGTACTCGTTGCTTTGATCAACACGGTGATCTCGCTCTACTACTACTTGCTCATCGTGAAGGCAATGTACATCAACGCGAACGAAACCCCGCTCCTCACCTTCAAAAATGATTGCTATACCAACACCGCGCTCGGCATTTGCGTGTTAGGTGTCGTGTTGCTCGGTTTGGTGGGTTGCGTCTATAACTACATCGAAAGCTTCTCCGCTGCTTTGGGCGCGCTCTAAGACGACGCTTCTCCGCTTGATGCGGACTCTCTCATAAAACGTCCGACGAATTGAAAAAATCGTCGGACGTTTTTCTTTTTTCTCCACTTGTTTTGCCGAAAAGTCCCCAACTTTTTTCGCCCTCGTCACAAGGGCTGTTCGAAAGGGGGAGTGTATGCAGAAAATAGTGGTCTTTCGCTGTGGAAAAGATTTTGGGAAGTTGTTGTTATATCTTAACTTTGCAGCAAGAGAAGGCAGGCATACGATCGAAAACGTCTCTTTCTTGCCACAAACAACATGATCTCCAACTACTACCAAACACACTTACCATGTCAAAATTGAACATCGATCAGAAAACGGTATATGGCCTTTTTTCTGACCGCAAGATCGACTTTCTCATTCCGGATTACCAACGTCCCTATGCTTGGGGCGAGAGTGAATGTCAGACCCTTTGGGACGATATCTTCGCTTTTGCCATACCGGAGGAGGACGTGGACAAATTCGACCAGCGCGATGAATATTATTTAGGTCCCATAGTTACTTTCAAAAATGCCGATGGCAAACAAGAAATTATCGATGGACAACAACGACTCACCACGTTGATGCTCTTGTTGCGCGCCTTTTATCAGCGTTCCGGCAAAATGCAGGATAAGGGAACGATCACGATGAGAAAACGCATTGAACAGTGTATATGGAAGACCAATGAATTTGACGAGCCTGACCGCAATGCACTCAAAATCGATTCAGAAGTTGCTACAGATGATGACAAGGGTGAGTTCTTGGAAATACTGAAGCAAGGCGTAGTTGCGCCGCATTTCAAAGTCGTTACGCCGAAAACTATCGTTTTTTCGAGGAGAAGATATCCTCTTTCCTCGAACACTATCCCTCCTTCTTCGCGCATTTCCCCATGCGCATCATGAATAATTGCATTCTCCTTCCCATCGAAGCGGAGAATCAGGACACGGCGCTCCGTATCTTTTCGACATTGAACGACCGCGGTAAGCCTTTGTCGGATGCAGATATCTTCAAAGCTGAGTTTTATAAGTACTATACGAAGAAAAACGAGCGAGCCGGCTTTATCGAGCGTTGGAAAGAAGTAGAACAACTGGCACTACGGGCTTTCAAGGGCGGAACGTCTTCGCCCCTCGACGAACTTTTCACGCGCTATATGTATTATTTGCGCGCCGTTCAAGGCATTACGAACACCAGCACGGAGGCCTTGCGTAAATTCTACGAAAAGAATGGCTATGCCGTGTTGAAAAGCGATACAACGTTGGCCGACTTAGAAATTCTCGTGAAGTTTTGGTACGATGTGGAGAATCAAAACCGCGATCGTTTCTCGGAACGCGTGCTGCGTGAGTTGTTTGTCCTCAAATATGCGCCCAATGGGATGTGGTATTACTTCGTGTCTGTCTATTTCTTGCACCATAAGCAGGCAGATGACGGTTTAGAGGAGGAAACATTCCATCGGTTCTTAGAAAAGATCATTGGTTTCATTTGGGCTTATGCGCTGACGAATCCCGGTGTTAATGCTTTGCGTACTCCGGTTTATCGCGAGATGGTGAATATCATCCAAGGAAGAACGGTCAACTTCTCCGATTTTAAGTTCGATCGGGCGAATTTAGTGAGCATCATCCACAATTTTCAATTCCACAACCAGCGGCAAATCACGCGTTCGATGATCACGTGGTGGGCTTTTGAGCGAGATGAGCAACAACTCCTCCCGCTTGACACGCGTTTGGCGATAGAGCACATCTATGCGCGCAACCGCGCCAAGAACGAGCCGCTCTCCGATGATTCGATTATTGAACTGCTTGGGAACAAAAGTCTCTTGGAGCAGCGCATCAATATTCGGGCTGCTGATTATCGCTTTGCTGACAAAGTGAAGTATTACAAGGGATCTGATACCGCCCGAGGCGATAAACCGGGTACTGCCATCTTCGATCTACGCGAGTTGGGGACGAATATGACGGCCTTCTCCGAGGCAGATATTGTGGAGCGCAACGATAAGATCATCGAGGGCTTTTGTGCTTATTTGGAACGCAATAATTTGTTGAAATAGTAGCCAATCGAACGCGCCGAACGGAAGAATGGCACGAAAACTGTTTTCCGGCTTTCGAAGCGATTCGCACAATCGGGTTCGGTGATACTTTTTGACGTAGAATATCGACATGAAAAATCCTCCTTCTGTCGCAAACTTTGCGATAGAAGGAGGATTTTGTATGGAATGGTGCGCGAATTTCCGCGCACTTGTGGGTGAAATCTCTGTTGAGCGGTTTACTTCACTTCTTCGAAGTCCACGTATTCACTCTCGTCTTTGGTGAAGATCTTTTCTTGCTGCCGTCCGGTGTGGGTTCCCGCGGAACCGCTGCCGGTGTTTTGGCGAGCAGCGTTTTGTTGTTCGCGTGCATTAAAATCGGCTCGCGTTTGTTGGTTGGCACCGTGGGGCATGTCAAAGCCATTCGGGAGGCGAATTCCGAAGAGCGACAAAATGAAATTCAGTATGCGTCCGAAAGCAATGCCAAAGAAGACAATAAATCCTACCACAAGGGCGAAAAGACATCCGAGAGTGGAGTTCATACGGTAGAGGTTTGGGGTGATGGTTCAAAAAAGGAGCACGCCGAAAAGACGTTCGGGAGGATCTTGCAGGAATCCAGTCCTATATGTCGAGTGTTTGGGTGTTTCTCCTTACGAGAGGAGATGCCGACTCGACTGTTGTGCGCAAAAAACAGCGATAGTCGTTGGCATATGGAAGAAATGCAACAAACGTGCCAACGTTGTGGATTGACACGTTTGTTCTCCTTGAAAGCTTACGGATTCCGTGCGGCAAGTTAGGATTATGCCTCGTTTTCCTCCGTTGATTTGTGTTGCGTGAGCAGCGAAGCCAAGACGTAGAGCACCACAATCACTGCCGGTGCAAGCGAGACGGCGTTGAGCAGCACGGAAACGACAACCACAGCGGCGGAAAGCAGCACAAACGAGTAGCGAATGCCGTTGCCATGCCAACCATAATGCTTGAATTTGAGCGCAAACATGGGAACTTCGCTCACCATGATCCAGCACGAGAGGAGGATGAGCAGGAGCAGCACCGAACGCACCACTAACGGCGCGGGCAAGCTCGGCATAGAGGTGAGTGAGACGGAGAGCGAACCCCAGAAGAGGGCGTTGGCCGGTGTAGGGAGTCCGATAAAAGAGTGGCTCTGTCGCGTATCGAGATTGAATTTGGCGAGTCGGAGTGCCGAAAATGCCGCGATGAGGAATGCCGCGTACGGGAAATAGGGCGCCATCGGACACCGTCCGCCGGCACTGCACGAGATATTGCCGAGAAGGGTGAAGGCCATGGAAGCCGGCGCCACGCCGAACGTGACCACATCGGCCAGCGAATCGAGTTCTTTGCCGATAGGACTGGATACGCCGAGGGAGTCGTGCGGTGAATCCGTCGAAGAAATCAAAGACGGCGCCGAGAACGATGAAGAGTAGGGCGAGGGGAAGTGACCCCCCCATTGCAAAATGGATCGCAATACAGCCGCAGATGAGATTGCAGCAAGTGATGGAGTTGGGAATATGTTTTTTCACAACAAGTGAGTTTAGTGATATGCTATCGGTGGATGGTTTTGCACGAAGGTCCGCCCGTGTAGCGGCTCGCGCTTCGTTTTTCCAGAAGCACGTTGTGGCAGTGAGGGGAAGTTGTCCACTTAGACGAACGCAATTTGGACTCTTCTGTGGTTTCCTCTGTTGCGCACTGCTACCTTGACGTTGGTCCTGCCGGTAAAAGGGGAGATTCTACTGCCGCAAGCGCGAAAACCGGCTTTTTCTCGCAACGAGACAAAGAAAACGCGCCCTTACCATTCGGAGGGCGCGCTATGGGGGAGATCAAGCTTCGGCTTGTTTATTTTTTAGATGTCCGATCACAGTTGTGTTGCCCGTTGTGCTCTGCCCCATGACCACGTCAATTTCAGCATCGAGGGGGGAGATAAACGTCTACACGCGAACCGAACTTGATGAATCCCAAGTGGTTGTCGAGCTTACACGTTTGTTCCTCGCGGGCGTAGGTCACAATGCGGCGTGCCACGGCCCCCGCAATTTGTCGCACCAGCACGTCATGTCCCGAAGGGGTGCTGATCACGATGGTGCTGCGCTCGTTTTCCACGCTGGCCTTGGGAAGCCAAGCTTTTGCAAAGTTACCATTGTGGTGTCGCACCATTTTCACGACCCCTTCGACGGGGAACCAGTTGGCATGTACGTTGGTCACCGACATGAAAACGCTGACTAACTTGCGTCGATCGTGGAAATATTCGTTTTCTTCCACCTCTTCGATCACCACAATCTTGCCGTCGGCCGGTGCCACCACCACATTTTCCGGATTGCCCGTGAAGATACGCATCGGGCATCTGAAGAAATTGACGATAACAGCGAAAACGACGACGAACGTTGCAAGGATAATATAGAAAGCGAGCGGGCAGCACTCGAAGAGCAACCAGTAGTCAAGCGCTGCTACAACCAAAAGTGTGGCACCGGCGAGCGCCAGCGTGGTGCTTCCTTCGTTGTGCAGACGGTGTTGCTTTACTTTAGGGAGTTGTGACATACTTGTTTTGTTGAGTAATCGTTGCAAATATACGCTTTTTTGCCGTAGAAACCAAGAAAAGCTCCCTATTATTCGTGTTTTGCGAATGAGAAATTACAATTTGATGACTTTGCGAATCGACAATACGGCGACAAGTCTCGACTTCGGTCGGGCGCAAACTTCAGGGTTGGGACGCAAGAACCTATTCTGTGCTGACGATCGTTAAGTCCACGTCACGATATTTCTGGCCGCCCGACCAGATGATGTCCAGTGAGCCCGAGTAGTAGGTTTGAAGCGCACGCGGAGCGTTCTCATTGCTGTGGAGCTTGAACTCGTATCGCACATTTTGAATGCGTCCCGTGAATTCGAGGTTGCCTCCCTCCCAAGTACCGTCGAGTTTCATTTTGGTTCCACTGTCCAGGTTCTTGTAGTCGCCGTTAATTCCGCCATGTCCAAAGCGTGTCAGCACGACTTGAAACGGCGTTCCGTCGCATGTTCCCTTCAGCGTGTACGAGATGGGCGCGACGCTGTTGTCCTCTTTCGTTCCTTCTTCCGCACTTTCCTCGCCTGTTGGGTTGTCTGTGGTTACTTCACTCGCGGTGCTCGATGTAGTCGTGTGGCTTTCTCGATTGAGGTAGAGCGTCACCGCAATGATGGCTCCGCCAAAAAGAATGGCGAGAACAATGAGCACATAAAGGAGTGAATTTGTGGTTGAGGGAGGTGCGGCGGCGGAAGTGTGCCGTGGGGAGTGGAAGAAGTGGGGGAAGCTGCCCGGTTCACGGGCTTACCGCAATGCGGGCAGTGGGTTGCACGGTCGGAAACAGACGGATTTCCGCAGTGAGGACATTGAATCAGCACCTTTGTTGTGAGCTTGAGGTAAAAAAGATAGATGTGATGGCATTCGGAGCGCTTTACTCCGCGTTTATTCGTAGTGATATAGGATTACTTGGCAAATATTGTAATTTGCTTGCGAAAAACCAAAATATGTTGTATGTGAATTTGAGAAAGTGGGGAACAATTTTTGCCGGAGGGGAAACAAAAAATCCCCGATGCGCAAAACATCGGGGATTGTAGGTTGGAGGAAAGGGAAGTGTGGTGCCTTTTCGGTGCTTACTCCCATTCGATGGTCGAAGGCGGCTTTGAGGAGATGTCGTAGCAAACGCGGTTCACGCCGCGCACCTTGTTGATAATCTCATTGCTCACACGGGCGAGGAAATCATAGGGCAGATGGCTCCAGTCCGCCGTCATTGCGTCGGTAGAGGTCACAGCCCGCAGCGCTACGGCCTGCTCATAGGTGCGTTCGTCGCCCATCACCCCCACACTCTTCACGGGGAGGAGAATCACACCGGCCTGCCAAACTTGGTCGTAGAGCGAAACTTCTATTTCTCCGTGTCGCGGCGCACCGGCAGGCACGCCGGCGGCGAGCACGCGCCGAGCCTGATCCACGTCCATGCGGATCTTATAATCGCGCAAGCCGCGAATGAAAATGTCGTCAGCTTCTTGCAGCACCCGTACTTTCTCGCGCGTGATGTCGCCGAGAATGCGCACCGCCAGTCCGGGACCGGGGAAGGGGTGGCGATTGATGAGGTGTTCGGGCATGCCCATTTGGCGTCCCACGCGGCGCACCTCGTCTTTGAAGAGCCACTTCAGCGGTTCGCAGATGCGCAAGTGCATTTTCTCCGGCAGTCCGCCCACATTGTGGTGACTCTTGATGACCTTGCCGGTAATGTTGAGCGATTCGATGCGGTCCGGGTAGATCGTGCCCTGTGCCAACCACTTCGCATCGGTGATTTTCATGGCTTCTGCGTCAAATACGTCGATGAATCCCGCACCGATGATCTTGCGTTTGCGTTCCGGCTCTTCCACTCCGGCGAGTTCTGCGAAGAACTTGTCGCTGGCATCGACGCCGATCACGTTCAGACCGAGACATTTATAGTCGTCCATCACGGTCTTGAACTCATCTTTGCGGAGCAAACCGTGGTCGACAAAGATACAAGTGAGTCGGTCGCCGATTGCTTTGTGGAGCAAAACGGCCGCCACCGACGAATCGACGCCGCCCGAGAGTCCGAGGATGACGCGGTCGTTGCCCAATTGCTCGCGCAGTTCGGCCACGGTGCTGTCCACGAAAGAAGCCGCACTCCAGTCTTGTCGACTGCCGCAGATGTCCACCACAAAGTTGCGCAGCAATTGCGATCCTTGCAGCGAGTGGAACACCTCGGGATGGAATTGCACACCCCACAAAGCCTCGTTTTCAGCTTGGTAGGCCGCAAATTTCACCTCAGGAGTGGAAGCGATGCAACGGAAATGGTCGGGGATGGCCGTGATGGTATCGCCGTGGCTCATCCACACCTGCGAATTGGGGAGGAAGTCTTTGAAGAGCGGATTGTCGTGCTCAATCGTTTGCAGGTTTGCGCGACCGTATTCTCGACTCGCCGCAGGTTCCACTTTTCCCCCGTAGAGCTGTGCCATGTATTGTGCTCCATAGCAAATGCCTAAGATGGGAAGTCGTCCGCGAATTTTTGAGAGGTCGACTTTGAAGGCCTCGGGATCGTAGACGCTGAAGGGCGATCCGGAGAGAATGACGCCGATCACCGAAGGGTCGTCGTGCGGAAATTTGTTGTAGGGCAGAATTTCGCAGAAGGTGTCGAGTTCACGCACCCGGCGACCGATGAGTTGGGTGGTCTGCGACCCGAAGTCAAGAATGATGATTTTCTGTTGCATCGAGAGGAGAGAACGAAATTGGAAAAAATGAAAGAGGGTGACGCAAAGAGCAGGTTCGTCTTTGCGTCACCCGAGGGGGTAGGGCGGGATCAGCCTTGTTTTTTGAGCAAATCGCGAATTTCGGCAAGCAGTTCTTCTTGCGTGGGAGCGGCCGGAGCAGCGGGAGCCTCAGGCTCGGCTTCCTTTTTCTTGAGCGACTGAATGGCGCGAACGAGCATGAAGACGCAGAACGCCACGATCAGGAAATCTAGCACCGTTTGGATGAAGTTGCCGTAATTGATGGTCACCTCAGACTGGCCCTCGATCACAGCGGGTAATTTGATGGTGAGATCCTTGAAATCAACACCGCCGATGAGCCAACCGATGGGCGGCATGATGAGGTCGTTGACAATTGAGGAAACAATCTTGCCGAATGCGCCGCCGATGATCACACCGACAGCCATATCAATCGCGTTACCTTTGATGGCGAACGCCTTAAAATCTTGGAGAAATGTGGATTTAGCCATGTGCTTCAATTTTTTCTTGCTTGTGCACTGCAAAAGTAGAAACTTCTTTGTATTTTTGCTGCACAGAACGGGGAAAAAGTGTGCCCCTCGGGTGCAAAATCCCGTTTTCACACCCAAGTTCATCATTAATCAACCCCTATTAATAACTCAATTATTATGATCAAAGTAGGTATCAACGGTTTCGGTCGTATCGGCCGTTTCGTTTTCCGCGCTGCCGTCGAAAATCGTGACGACATCCAGATTGTGGGTATCAACGACCTCTGCCCGGTCGACTACCTCGCATACATGCTCAAGTACGACACGATGCACGGTCAGTTCAAGGGCGAGATCTCTTGCGACGTAGAAAAGAGCGAGCTCATCGTGAACGGTCAGCACATCCGTGTGACTGCAGAACGCAACCCCGCTGACCTCAAGTGGGATGCCGTAGGCGCAGAATACGTAGTTGAATCCACCGGTCTCTTCCTCACCAAGGAGAAGGCTCAGGCTCACCTCGAAGCCGGTGCTAAGTACGTGGTAATGTCCGCTCCCTCCAAGGACGACACGCCCATGTTCGTATGCGGTGTGAACTTCGACAAGTACGAGAAGGGCACGCAGTTCGTATCGAACGCTTCTTGCACCACCAACTGCCTCGCTCCCATCGCCAAGGTGCTCAACGACAAATGGGGCATCACGGACGGTCTCATGACCACGGTTCACTCCACCACGGCTACGCAGAAGACCGTTGACGGTCCCTCGCTCAAGGACTGGCGTGGCGGTCGTGCCGCTTCGGGCAACATCATCCCCTCTTCCACGGGTGCCGCTAAGGCTGTGGGTAAGGTGATCCCCGAACTCAACGGCAAGCTCACCGGTATGTCGATGCGCGTTCCCACCCTCGACGTTTCGGTTGTTGACCTCACGGTGAACCTCTCCAAGCCCGCTAAGTACGACGAGATCTGCGCTGCCATGAAGGAAGCCAGCGAAGGCGAACTCAAGGGTGTACTCGGCTACACTGAAGATGCTGTCGTTTCTTCCGATTTCCTCGGTGACACGCGCACTTCCATCTTCGACGCCAAGGCAGGTATCGCCCTCACCGACACGTTCGTGAAGGTCGTTTCTTGGTACGACAACGAGATCGGCTACTCCAACAAGGTGCTCGAACTCATCGCTCACATGAAGAAGGTGAACGGCTAATCCCGTCCCGCTTCATCAAGCAATCACATTCCCGACATCTCGGCGCTTCGGCGTCGGGATGTCTTTTTTTGCGCAGCATCCGCCATTTCGAGCAATATCGTTCTAACGACCGACGTCTCGAAATGGCGGATGAACCGCAAAAAGAATTTTAGGATCGTGAGGGGGAGTGAATGCCTTCGTATTCGGCCCTCATATCAAGTGCCAAGAAGCGATGTCGCAAGCCGCTTTTCACCTTTGGTTGTCCGAACGATATCTCTCACAATACATTCGGGAGTAAAGAACAAATCGCTTCGAACTAGCTTCACATAGATGGCTCTATACTATGCGTCTTTTGAATGATTGAACACGCAGATCATCTCGCAAGAGCCTTCCTCTTTTGGAGCTAGCCCCCACTTTATTTCACAATCAACGTGGAGAGGAGCGATTTGTTTTATTCTCTCGTATGCCATGGCAATTTCGTTCATCATGGGCGAGACTTGAACCGGATAGCGGAGAAGGATGAGCACTTGAATGAGATTGACACAGGGTACTTCCTTTTTTTTGTACTGTTCAACAATGTGATGACACAGCGTGAGCAAGCATGGCTCGGTGAAATCATCTGTTGCCGTTTTCAAAACAAGGACGTGATTGTTTCCATTGTCTTGGAAACTTTGCCAATCATTCTCATCAAGTGGAACAGTCCACTCCGTGATCGTCCGTAGTTCCGCGAGGAACTTTTCTAATGACAAGTTGTGTTCGTTCATTTTGTGCTCACTTTATGGAATTCATACCATTTCTGTTGCGACATGAGCTGTCAGAGTTTTCAAATCGCAACCGCTGACTCATCATTTATTCACTCCGGAAAGTACTTTGCGTATTCTTCGTCGGTGAGTTCTCTTGAACGACCAACGACTCCTTTATCGGATATCCTCGTGATGGTTCTGCCTTTGCAGAGAATGAAGCAATCTTCCCCCCCATCAATGGGTGTGCCGTATTCTGCTGCTGAAACAGCACCTTGGAACGTTCCTTGCAAGTCGAAGACGCGGAACTCTTCGTCAACGTGAAGAACAATAAATGTTTGTCCTCCGAAGTAGCCATTTACCGATCGCTTATCCTCCAGCATGCCTTCCAGATAGACTCGCTTCTTGGTCTTGCGGTTGTCAAATGTTAAAACTGCCACCGGGATGTAATTGGCTTTTCGTGGTTGATCGGCTTCTGTATACCGATCTCTGAGAATTTAAGCTCGATACCTGTGATACTCATAATGATACTATTTATAGGTTGTGTGTGTAATCTATTTTGTTTCGATGAGGTGGGCAAATGTTGAAGCCCTTCTCATTCCTTCCCTTCCTTTAGGTCATGTCCTATTGGGGGGGATTGTTTCTCTTCCCTCAGATTGCTTAATGCTTCCTGAAAACGCTGCTTAGCTTCCTCATTGAATACCTTAATTTCGTTCTCGCTCCAATCGCCTTTTACTTTTACGACATCCATCATTTCGAGCAACTTCAGGCTAAGGCCGTTCCGCACTTCTTCGTCGAGACCGAAGTTTGCGAGTTTAGCCTTGGGCATATTGTTGCTGAACTTCGAATTCATGCTACTGCTGATCAGACAGAGATTGCCAAAACTGTGCAGAACATCGTCGTTCAAAACTGGATAGCCTTTCATCGGTTTTTGTGGATAAAAGTGCTCCACCGAAGTACGATAGGAGAAATCGAACTTTGAATATTCCTCAGGGTCATTCTGCCATGTAATGAAATCGTAGAAGTTGAAAATGAAATTGTGCACGCTGCACCCCTGATCTATTCTCCCCCAGTCTATATTGTTGAGGTCATGAGCAGGCTTGCCCTTTTGGCGATACACAATATCTTCGAATGTTGTCTTCTCCTTCGCGAGATAGACATCCAGCATAAAACTGCAGGCCAGATTGTACAACTCGTCCCGCAGGAATGAGGCGCTAATTGGCTCTTTCCTAATTTCAGGAGCATGGAACAAAGCATACAACAAGGCATTCAACCAATGCTTATAAATTTGAGTCGGAGCCGAGACATGAAACATTGCTTCAAGCAGTCGCACTGCTTTTGCATCTCCACCTTCATCGCTGAATGTGTTGACATAATCAACTTTGTTCTTGTCATACTTCTGAATCGTTTTCAAACTCCAACTCTCGGTGCCGTTGTTCTCTTCTCGTTTGATCACGTAGCGATCGTATTGCGTTCTCAAAAAAAGCAACTTGATGATGAAGAACTTCACAAACTCCGCTTGTTTCTCCTCATTGTCCAAAGACCGAAGTACGGTTTCAAAGATAGGGATCAAGTCTTTGTCGTCGAGTCTAATTTGTTCATCGATCTTCTCCTGATAGAATTCACTGCGGTGGTAGCATACCTTGAGCACCTGTAGCAGGAAATTCGGGAAATTGATAATTGAACCAAATCGTTCTTGTTCTCCCGTTCCTTCACTTCCTACCTCAGACTGCCCGTATCTACTCCCCTTTTTCGCGTCTTCAAAAAGACGATTGAGGGTGAGGGGAGCACTGTTTTCTTTTGACTTCTGTTCACCGTCTTTCTGTTTGAAAAGGGCTTCGCGCAAACGATCGAACTGATCAAACTGAAGTTCTTTCCACTTCTCACCGAAAAGAATCGTTCTGTTCTCCACAGAGAATTTCATTTGCACATAGGAATTCATGTCAGCACAAGCCTCCCAAACCCGGTGGAAGAGGGGATGCTCTTCAGGCTGCAGTTTGCTCATCAACGTGGCTTTGAGCACTTCATGCTTTTCCAGTTGCTCTCCGCGCGTGTTCATGATCTCAAAATAATGGTTCAGTTGAGTATCATGCGGGAGTGGAATGCGTAGAATCTTCACCTGATTAAAAAGGTAGTCGGCAAATTGCGCTTTATCCAATCCTTTGGCTTCGAGAACATGGATCAGATGTTTTTGAAGCAAAGCATATACATTCACTATATTTCGTGCTGCGGGATGTTCGGATTGCATGCCCTCTTGAAGCCTTCTGAGTGCCTCATCTGCCTCTTTTCGGTGCTCGTAAGACAGATTCGGTTGCTTGAACCAGTCAGCCTTCCCTTCGTGTTTCAACAGACTCGCCAAAATGGTCAGCGTTGTCAAACGTTGTTGGCCGTCTATCATTTCGAAATAGGTTGTCCCATTCACATTTCGAACAAATACAACAGCCGAACCGATATAGTATTTTTGATTGCTGTTTTTTTGCGCGTAGTCTGAGATATCCTCCAGCAACTGCAAGGTCTCTCTTTCTCCCCAATCAAAGTTGCGTTGATAAATGGGAATCACATATTGTCCATCTGACAGAAATTCCCTTACAGTCAGTTGCTTAACTTCACTATAAATCTTTACCATTGTACTTGTTGTATGCTTTGAATCTTTGCTTTATTTCCTTACAGTCGGAGCGTTTCTCGGCTCTTACTGCTTCAATGTTGACGTTGATGAGGTCATACGGTGTTTTGGCTTCATGGATTTTCCTGAACAAACTCCCCCATTGGGCAGCGTATTTGTCCACGGAGGCCAGTCGTACAGCCGATAATTCCAGCCGAAGTTTATAAGCCCAAATGAAGAATAGAGGTATAATCTTGTCGAGTTCTTCTTCACCAAATCGGTCAACGTAGTACAGCAGTAGCGTATAGAACATACTCCTGACATACCTGTCCCCTGTTCTTTCGCAGCCCTTATAAGAAGTGATCAACTTTAAAATCTCCAGTGCCGGGCTTCCTTTGGGCAGGGTTTGGGGGTATTGATGCACACGCTCATATAAATTCGTATAATGGCTAATCATTTCGAAGAATCGCCCTCCGTTGATGATCTGATGGTCGAGATTGAAGGGATAAGCCATGTGCCGGTTGTCTATCGCGCGGACTTGATCTTCATTGTACATCTTCGTGAAGACGTGTGCCATGATTTCCACCTGACAGAAGGGGTAGCGCTTGCCGTCTTTCAGCGAAATGCCCTTGAACAAATCTGTGTGTTCCTTCGTAAACTCTTTCGCCGTTTTTCCCTTCGACCATCTTTTGGCGCGAAACAAGGTGAGAAAGAGCCTTTTCAGGTGCCAAGTAGGTTGTTTTTGCCACTCGTCAATATGCTTACTTTCCTCCTCTGTGAGTGAAGACATTTCCCTCAAGTGGTAGGCTTTCAGCAGGTCATGCGGTGCCAAATCTTTACCGCGGGCATTTTGCGAATCGAAAAATTGGAAGGCTTCTGAGAGATCATCCAAATTCACAACCACAAATTCGCACTTCGTCAATAGGAAATCGAACAGTTGCGGATCAAAATCTGTCTTGCGCCGCTCAATGGTATGAATGTTCTCAACAATGTTGTGCAGAGAATGATGGTTGCTAAACGAGGCCTGTTCCGAAAACGTCGTGATCTTCTCGACGAACTCTTTATTGGCGGACTTCATTTTGTCGTCTTCCAAACAATCGAACATGACACGAATTAGCAAAGCCAAAGTGAGAATACGTTGTTGACCGTCAACAATTGCGTTCTTGTACAAAACCAGCGTTCCCAGTCTGTAATGCTGCTGTGTTCGAAAGGTGATCAGATCAGAGATCAGTTGGTTGACATGCTTTGCTGTCCACTTGTAAGGTCTTTGATAGGGCGGAATCGTCAACAGATCAAAAGGTAGCTCTCCAATAGGGGTGATGCTCACTTCCAACTGCTTGGGCTTCTCTTCTTTTGGGTAGTCTGAATTGTTTCCCATTACTTCGGTTTAGGGTGTGATGCAAAAAAGTTCTCGTGGGCGTATACAGCTTAGCATGGGAGTTGCCTCCTTTGAACACGGGTCGCAGTATATCTCTAATTTGGGGCGTCGCGCAGCAGGTTGCCGACTATGGCAAAAAGCCCAGTAGTTCCCACTTTACGCGTTCTTATCGGTTATACTTATTCCACATTCTCTTGATGATCCCAGCAATCTCCTTGCGGAGCCAAAGCGGTTCCAGTACCTCCAAGTTTTCTCCATGCCAAAGCAGTTCTTGTTGAAAGTCAAAGGTCGGGCGCACCTGCAGGGAAAAGATGCTATATTCGTCTGTTCGCTCGCACTCCTGTTGTGATTCATGTATAGGCAAGTCGCGGAGATAGTTTGCTTGGATGGTATTAACCTTGATTTTTACGTCCCGTTTCGGGCAATCTTCCATGGCGATCACGCCGATGCAACCATTGAAGTATTCCTGTGGAACAAAGTCCTCCGGGTAGTCAAAAGAGCAACTCGACAAGCGGAAATCCCGAATACGGTCGAGGCAGAAAACCATGTTGAGTTTGTCCGAACCGGTACGCCCCACCATATACCAGCGTTGTCTAAATAGTTTGACACACAACGGCATCACGCGATGTTCTCGCTCCCGCTCTTTCCGATAGTTGAAATAGCGAATATGGACAAAACGTTTTTTCTTCATTGCGTCGACAATCGGTTCCAAATACTTACGTCCGCTCGGTACTTCCTCGAGAAGTATGCACTCTTTGAGAGACTTGCATTCGAGCAGCGAGTTGCTCACCGACAGTGTACTCAGCAGCCATTGCGTTATGCTGCGCTCCTTTATATCCTCCCGATTGGCAATATAATACCGATAGGGTGCCGACTTTCGCATCGGATGAACAGGCCGAAGGTGTCGGCGATGTGGTCCCGCCATTTGTGGAATGTGCGCTTTTGCAGAGCTTCGCCATTGCTCATCTCCTCATAGTCCATCCAGCGTCTGTTCAATTCTTCGAAAGTCAGCTTTTGGGCTTTGTCGAGTGTTTCCACTATCCACACGAGCTTATTGGTCTGATTGAGTGCCATAGTCGTTCTATCCCTTTGTGTGAAATATAACTTTAACGACTGCAAAGTTAGGATTAGGGTGTGCCATATTCGTTCATACCTGAAGTTTTTTTTCTGGGAAATTGATTTTTTCGTGGTTTTTCATTGAAAAATAGTTGTCTTCTTGAGAAAACAGCCTCGCAATGTCATACCATAGGGAGTGTACGCCGGTTCAAGTCGTAGTGTGTAGCAGAAAAAGAACCGTCGAGCAACTGATACTTTATGAGCCCTTTTGCTGCTGGTCGATAACCAACCGCAGAAAGGGAGTGCCCGATTCAAAAAAGAAATCCGCAACGCTCATGGACGAGCATTGCGGATGAGGCTGTTTCTAATTTAGAAGTAGATCGAACGACTGCAGTTTTGAAGTCGTTTGGTTTGTGGAAAGTCGACAATTAGGCGATGAGGCCGCCCCAAGACAGAGCTTTGACGGCCAAAAGGCCGCCGAACACCAGCCAAAGATAGAGCACGAGCGCCAAGACGAAAGGGCGCCAACCGGCTTGGCGAAATTTGTCGATTGTGGTTTCGCAGCCTAAGGCCGTCATCGCCATCGTGAGGGCGAAATTGTCGACAGTTTTGATCGGCTCGGTCACGGCAGGCGAGAGCGAGAGCAATGTGTTGAGGGCAATGGCCAAGAGGAAGAGGAGGGCAAACCAAGGGACGACGAGACGGCGCTGATCGGCCGCCACGCTCTCGCTGCGCGAGCGAGCAGACCAACTGAAGACGAGGAGCACCGGCACGAGCAGAATGACGCGTATCATCTTGACGATCACCGCCACCTCGGCCACCTCCTTGCCCATGGCGTTGGAAGCCCCCACCACGTGCGCCACTTCGTGCACCGTCGAACCGGTGTAGAGCCCCATTTCATGTGTGGACAACGGGAAGAAGCCATTGCGATACAAAACGGGGTAGAGGAACATGGAGAGCGTGCCGAAAAGCACAACGGTCGACACGGCCACCGCCGTCTTGTAGGCTTCTGATTTCAGAGTGGCTTCTGCGCCGAGCACGGCCGCAGCGCCGCAAATGGCACTGCCTGATGAGGTGAGCAGCGTGGTTTCCTTGTCCATGTTGAGCCACTTGCCGACGAGCAGGCCGAGTCCGATTGTGCTGCACACGATGAAAATGTCGAGTGCCACGGCCGACAGCCCCACTTGTGCCACGTCGGCGAGTGTGAGGCGGAAACCGAAGAAGATGATGCCGATGCGCAAAATGCGTTTGCTGCAAAACTTCAGCCCGCTACGCCACTCCTCGGGGAGGTAACGGCCGAGCGTATTGGCAAAAACGATGCCAATGAGAATGCCGACAACGAGGGGCGAAAGCGACAAGTGTTGGAAAAAAGGGAGGGTGCTCAAAGCCGTGGCGACTGCTGCGAAAAGAACGATGAGCAAGAGACTGGGAATGGAGGGGAGCTGGAATTTAGATTGCATTTAGCGCGCGATAGTGAGGGGAAAAAGGGGCGGGAGAGGGGGGCATCGGATGCCAAACGAAATACGTGGCGGATGGCGCTTGGGGCGAAAGCCGTGTTTCGCTGCGGCGCCCAAGGCGAGTGCAAAATTACAATATCTTTCGTAGACCGCTGATTTTGATGTCGGGAAATTGTTTTTCCTCTCGTGCTTCTTTTCTTTCGTGTCGCCAAATTGCAAAGGCTGGCAGTTTGCGTTTGTGGCGGGGCGTGTTCGCCTATCCTGAACTGCAGCGTGCAGCCGGGGGCGACAGCAGCGCAGTGGGGTGTGATTCGTTTGTCGGGCGTTCACAACCGAAGCCCAACGCGCGGGCGCGTATATGCGTGTCAGGTGTTTTTCGTTTTTCGCCTTCACCTCTTCACCCGATGGGCGCAAATTGTTGAGCAACAGCATTTTGAGGGTGAAGGTTTCGGTGAAGAACCTTCACCCTCCGGAGCAGATAGTGGAAATGCAAAAGCCTTCACACCTAACGAGCAGTAGTTCAGTAGGTTGCGCGTGAGGGGTGAAGGGGAAAAAGTGGAAACTTGCTGAGTGCGCAAGGCGCGGGTGCGCGTCCCCGCGTGCGAGGGTGTCATGCGCGAGGGCGCACTGACCTGAGGGGCCGGAAACGGAACGAACGCCGAATGGAGCGAGAAAGCAGCTACCGATTTCTCTCCAGAGCAGGAGGGAGACCTGAGAAAGAGGGGGAGCGATGAGAGAAACAAGGGGTAGATCGAAAAAAAGTCCCCGTGTTTTTGTCCATTTGTTTGCAAGGTTGAAAAATGAGAACATTTTCTCGTCGAAAATCACGGTGGTTCGAAACAAAAGATTTATCTTTGTGCTCGATAAAACACAACCTTTTCCTTTTCCCGTCGCTCTGCGGCGTACACATAGCGTCAAATTCCGTGGGTCACTGCCCGATGGAACAGCGCAAACGATCTTTGACTTGATAAACACGATAATCCCTACTGCCCAAACCGGATATTCGCCCGGAATTTGCGCATCTCGATGAGCGCCCCGCTTTGTGAGGCGCCGGTAGCGCATACATCAACCAAAGACCCCTCGCTCCGAGCAGTCGGGGCGAGGGGCGGGCAATGAAAAAAGTTTGCGCAGTGTGCCGGTTCAATACTTGTGTTCGTTGTCGGCCAACTCCGTTTGCGAAAGGCTCTTGCGGTCGATGCTGTACCAGGCATAGGCGATGTAGGCCAGCACGAAGGGGATGACGAGCGACACGAAGCTCATGGCCGTGAGCGTAAATTCGCTCGAGCAGCTGTTGGCCAAGGTGAGCGAACTTTGCAGGTCGGCCAACGAGGGATAGTAGGCCGTGTTGTTGAGGGCGGCCACTTGCAGAAGCGCCCAAACGGTGAATACGCTGCCGATGCCCGCGCACCAAATGCCGCGACGCGTCGTGGTGAAAATCGTGCGACCGATGCCTACCAGCACCAAGATTACGCCGAGCAGGAAGAGCACCAACGTGAGCGGCAGGGCCAAGAAATTGTGCAGGTATTTGTAGGCCTCGAGGCTCACGACACCCGTGTCGGGATTGACGGCGAAACCGTCGGCCGTGAGCAGGTGGGCGGCGAAGGCCAGGAAGAGCACGAGGAAGGGGACGGTGTCGGCGAGCACTTGTCGGCGCAAGCGCGGCGTGAGGGTTTCGTCGTCGATGTTGTTGAGCAGGTAGAGGCTGCCGAGCACACGAGCCAGGAAGAGCACAACGAGACCGAGCACCAAGTTCCAAGGATTGGCCACGGCTTCGAGTCCGTGCCAGGCGGTGGTCCAGCTGCTGATGGCGGGCGCGAGTTGGTCGGCCATCACGTCTTTGTTGACCACAAAGTTGGCGCCGTGGAAGAAGGTGCCGACGGCCGTGCCGAGGAGGAGCGGGCCGAGCACGCCGTTCAGGACGAGGAACCAGCGGTAGGTGTTCTTGCCCAAGAAGTTGCCGAGTTTGCTTTGGAACTCATAGCTCACGGCTTGCAGCACAAAGCTGAAGAGAATGAGCATCCACACCCAGTAAGCGCCGCCGAAGCTGGTGCTGTAGAACAAGGGGAAGGAGGCGAAGAAGGCGCCGCCGAAGGTGACGAGGGTGGTGAAGGTGAATTCCCATTTACGGCCGGTGCTGTTGACGATGAGCACACGTTCGGCTTCGGTGCGGCCGAGGGTGAAAATCTGCGTGTTGGCGCCCTGCACAAACATCAGGAAGACGACGAGCGCGCCGAGGAGACTGACGAGCAGCCACCAGTATTGTTGTAGAAGAGAGTAGGTGATCATGATGAAAGGGGATAGGAGATGGGGAAATAGGCCTTGATGTCACAGCCGCTGTCGCGCGGTGCGGGCCGTCTTCGCCGGATCGATGAGTTCAACCGGTTCTGCGAGGGCTGCGGAGTGCAAAGGGCTGTGTCTGTGCCGCGGTTATTCCTGCCGGTGGTTGGCAATGGCCTTAAACATGATGCGAAGCTCGGCGATGAGCAGTGCGGTGAACACCAAGAAGAAGAGGGCGAAGGTGATTTGCACGTTCGTCACCGAGAGACTGGACACGGCCGCATTGACCGGGAGCAAGTCTTGGATAGCCCACGGTTGGCGTCCCACTTCGGCCACGATCCATCCGGCTTGCTCGGCCAGGTAGACCAGCACGAGGCTCCACAGGCCCACGTGCAGCAACCAGCGCTGTTCGGTGAGGGTGCCTTTGCGACCGTACCAAATGAGGAGGGCCATGATGAGGATGAGTGCGCAGCCGGCGCCGACCATGACGCGGAAGGACCAATAGACCATGCCGAGGGGCGGAACGAGATCTTCGACCTTTTGGATGTAGCCATAGCCGAAGTAGGCCTTGTTGTCCTCAAACACTTTTCGTGCCGAGTCGGCGCGTTCGGGTGCTTTGCCGCGTGCGGCACGGTAGTCTTTGAAGGCCGCGAGTGCAGTGGCGCCGCGCTTCATCTTTTCGGTGGCGGGGAGCACGGTGTTGCCGTCGTTGTCGGTGTAGCCGTGGTAGAGAATGTCGTCAATGCCAGGCACGAAGGCTTCAGATCCTTGTGTGCCACGAGCGAGAGGGCACCGGGCACTTCGACGCCGGGGACAATGCTGAAGGGAGCACCGGCCGAACCCTGGCGGAGGCCTTCGGCGGCTGCCAACTTCATGGGTTGGTGGCGGGCGATGTCTTCACCGCTGCGGTCGCCGGTGAGGGCCACGATGAGGCCCGCCACGAGTCCGACGATGGCGGCGATCTTGATGCTCTGCGTGGCGAGTTTCACGTTGCGACGGCGGAGCAAGAACCAGCAGCTCACCGCCACGACAAAGACGGCTCCCGTGAGCCAGCCGCTCGATACGGTGTGGCAGAATTTGTTGACCGCGAACGGTTGGAAAGCTACGCCGAAGAAGTCCATCATCTCGTTGCGCACGGTGTCGGGATTGAAGTCCATGCCCGTGGGGTGCTGCATCCAGCTGTTGGCCACGAGGATCCACCAAGCCGAGATGGTTGCACCCAGGCCGGTGAGCCAGGTGGAGGTGAGGTGGAAGCCTTTGCTGATTTTACCCCAGCCGAAGAACATGAGGGCGATGAAAGTCGATTCCATGAAGAAGGCCAAGATGCCTTCGATGGCCAGCGGGGCGCCGAAAATATCGCCTACAAACCAGGAATAGTTGCTCCAGTTGGTGCCGAATTCAAATTCGAGAATGATACCCGTCGCGACTCCGATGGCGAAATTGATGCCAAAGAGTTTTTGCCAGAATTGGGCGGTTTTCTTCCAGAATTCGTCGCCGGTGCGATAGTAACAAGTTTCCATAATGGCCATCACGAGCGCCAGTCCGAGAGTGAGGGGGACGAAGAGCCAATGATAGCATGCGGTAAGCGCGAATTGCGCTCTCGACCAGCCGAGGACGGCGAGGTCGGTGGTGTGAAGCATCATCATAGTGTGAGAGAAATGAAGTAGTGTTTGTTTTTTACGGTTGCGTGAGTTCTGTGGCGACGCGGTTCTGCTTTTGCGTGGGCGTGCCTTGGAGTACGGGACGGAAGAAGAAGAGACGGAGCACGGCGAACATGACGAAGAGTTTCACGGCGATGATGATCCAGAGCGTTCTGCCCCAGGTCATTTGCCTGAATCCGTCGATGTAGAATCGCAGTGCCTTGCGGAAGGGTTGGGCTATGTTCATGTTCGAAGTCAGAAAAAGAAATCGCAATTCGGGAGGAAGGGGAAATCGGTGGGCGAAACGATCGTTTTCTCGGTGCGCTCGTCGTTTTCTCGGCATTTTGGGCGACGATTTTGCTTCCTTGTCGTGGCGTCGTGCGCGGCGATGACGGCGAATTGCGGAAGTTGTTCGGCTCTTTTGTTATGTGGTGACTACAAAAGTAAGGGTTTGGCAACAAATGAGCAAGATTTGGCAGCGATATTTGTCATTCGCGATAAGAAAATGCCGTGTGCGACGCATAGCCCCCTTTTGCAGGCGCAAAATTTGGCCTTTCTCATCGATCATCGTAACTTTGCATCGTTATTCAAACAATTACTTATACGCCCAATGAACATCATTCATACGGTTGCCGAGTTGCGCACACAAGTTTCGTGCGCGAAGGCAGCCGGAAAAAAGGTGGGACTGGTACCGACCATGGGTGCGCTCCACGAAGGTCACGCTTCGCTCATTCGCCGCAGCGTGGAAGAGTGCGGTTGCACGGTGGTCAGTGTCTTTGTCAACCCCACGCAGTTCAATGATCCCAACGACCTGAAAAATTATCCCCGCACGCTCGACGCCGATTGCGCGCTGATCGACAAGCTGGGTGCCGATATTGTGTTTGCCCCCACGGCCGAAGAAATGTATCCCACGCCCGACACGCGCGTTTTTTCCTATCCGCCGATCGATACGGTGATGGAAGGAGCACGCCGGCCCGGACACTTCAACGGCGTGTGCCAAGTGGTGTCGAAGCTCTTCGACATGGTGCAACCGGATCGGGCCTATTTTGGCGAGAAAGACTTCCAACAAATTGCCGTGGTGCGTGCCATGATGAAGGATCAGGGCTTCGGTTTCGAATTGGTGCCCTGTCCCATTGTGCGCGATGAGCGCGGATTGGCCCTTTCTTCGCGCAACGCTCTCTTGTCGGTGAGCGAACGTTTGCTTGCCGCCAATATCTGTCGCATTTTGCGCGAAAGTGTGAGCTTTGCCCGGGCCCTGACCGTGAAAGAGGTGGTGGACACCGTGGTGCGCCGCATCAATGCCGTCGACGGTTTGGAAGTGGAGTATTTCCAAATCGTGAATGCCGAAACGCTGCAACCGATCGATGATTGGAACGACGCGGCGCGGGTGCAAGGCTGCATCACCGTTTATTGCGGAGAGCGCCGAGTACGACTCATCGACAACATTGCTTATCAGTAAAATTGACGCGAAACACAATGACACTGAGCATTCTGAAATCAAAAATACACTGTGCCACCGTCACCGAGGCGAATTTGCACTACATGGGTTCGATCACCATCGACGAAGCCCTGCTCGAAGCGGCCGATATGCTGCCCGGCGAGCACGTGCACGTGGTGAACAACATGAACGGTGAGCGCATTGAGACCTACATCATCAGCGGCCCCCGCAATTCGGGGTGCATCTGTCTGAATGGTGCCGCCGCTCGCTTGTTCCAGCCCGGCGATCAGGTGATTATCATGGCTTATGCCGGCATGACGCCCGAGGAAGCGCGCGAATATCGTGCGAAGGTGGTGTTCCCCGACGCTGAGAATCGATTGGCGTGAAAACGGCATCGACAGGCGCGAAGCATGTTGTCGGCATCTTCGGTGGGTCGTTCGACCCGGTGCACTGCGGGCATCTCGCGCTGGTGCAATATCTCTTGGCGCAAGGGGTGGTGGAGGAAGTGTGGTTGATGGTTTCGCCACTCAACCCCCTGAAATCCTCGCTTCACCTCAGTCCCGACGATGTGCGTTTGGACATGGCGCGAACGGCGGCCGCTGAGGTGCCGGGGCTTCGTGTTTCCGATTTCGAAATGCACTTGCCGCGCCCGTCCTACACGTGGCGAACGCTGCGTGCCTTGAGAGCCGCCTATCCCGACACCGAATTTTCGCTCATCATCGGAGCAGACAATTGGTTGGTCTTCGACCGGTGGCAGCACACGGACGAGATTTTGGCGCACCACCGCCTCATCATCTATCCGCGTCCCGGTTGTTCGATCGACCCGGCCGGCTTGCCGCCCGGTGTAGTCTACGTGGATGCACCGCTGTTGCCCTTCAGCAGTACGAATGTGCGGGAGGCAGTGCGTCGCGGTGAGGACATCGCCGAAATGGTGCCCGCCTGTATAGTCGATCGCTGCCGGCGTTGCTACGCGAAGTCCGACGAATGAGCGGAAACGTGCGCGAAATCGGAGCTCGCTGTTCCGGTGATTCGGCATTCGTGGCGAATGCAACCTGAGATTCAGTGGTACGTCGCGCAAAGCTCTTTTTTGAAACGAACTCGCCCCACAACATGCAAGTGTTGTGGGGCGAGTTCGTTTGGTTTAGTGGAGAGGTGGGGCGATCTTCTCGTGCGGCGCACTCACGGCGGGGCGATTGCTGTGTCGGCACGCATGGAGCAACATTGAGCAGTGGGGAAGTCAATCGTCATCGTCGTCCGCCGCCGTTTTGTTGTGGCCGATGGTGAGTTTACGCAGGTCGTACATCGATCCGTTGTAAACATTCATATCCACCTTGCCGCGTATGCCTTCGACGCGGCCGACGTCGGTGTGTTGCCAGAACTTCCATTGTCCGTTGAAGCGCGGGTGCTTCACGTAATAGTGGGCGATCCAGAAGGGATAGCGCTGGAATTCGGGTGTGTCGAGATAGGTCTGTTTGAACTTGAGGCCGGTGTAGATGATCGGCGTCGCTCCGTAGCGCCGTTCGGTGAGGCGGAGCCATTCGAGAGCTTCTTTTCTCAGTTTTTGGGGAGTGAGCGCTCCCAATTCCTCAATGTCGAGTACGGGGGGGAGGTCTCCGTCTTCGAGTTGGACATTGTCCATGAAATAGCGGGCTTGCTCGTCGCCCGACACCTCGGGAGAGAAATAGTGGTAGGCGCCCCGCATGAGTCCATACTGACCGGCCTTGCGGAAATTGCGTTGAAATTTGCGGTCGAGGTGACTTTTTCCCTCAGTGGCTTTGACAAACACAAATTCGACCCGTGCGTCGTGCGAAATGGTGGTGGTGGCCACCTGTTCCCAATCGATGTTGCCTTGGTGGTGGCTGACGTCGAGACCGTGTATGGTGTAGCCGGCCGGCAGTTCGATATCTCCGAACAGAGCGTGCCAGCGACTGCTGTAGGGGGCTACGATGAAGCGATAGAAAAGGAGGGAGAGAACGAGGACTGCAACGAAGCCACCGATCCAAACGCGCGGTGGTAGGCGTATCCGAACGAACGTTCGGCCCAAGAGAGTGGGGCAGAAGACTTTTGGCGTCGTGTCTTTTTTTTCTTTTGGCGCACGGGCTTTTTCTTTGTCTGTGCTTTGTCTTTACCAAACACCTTGCGAGAGTTGAAAATATTGCGATTCCTGTTCAGCAAAGTTAGGCATTTTGGCCGTATGCTGCAAGTGGCTTTCTAAAAAAGCGTCCCCCGTTCTTCGGATGAAGAGAGGAGGACTTATCAGTTGGGGGCACGGTGGTCGGCACTGATGATTTTCTGAATACAATTGGCGCAACCCTGCTCATGCGTCAGGGGGCGTTCTTCGTTTGCGCTGTCGTCTAAGCCGAAATGAGACGGCTGTCATTTACGTCGTTTCTGCGTTTTGGTTCGTTTGTTTGAAAGGGTGCTTTGTTTCCGTGTGCGCGATTTTGCGTGTTTGGCGTGAGGCGGTTTGGGATGTGACCGTTTCCTTTTGGCGGAAGTCGGAGACTTTTTCTGTGCAGATGCTGCGACCAGGTTTTGTCGTCGCTGTGCTTTGCGGCTTAAGGTGTTGCCAATGGTCAACTTTTGCAGGTCGTCCAACGAACCGTTGTAGACATTGAAGTCGACCTTGCCGGTGATGCCGTCGATGCAGCCTTCTTCGGTGTGTTGCCAAAAGTCCCATGCGCCTTTGTAGCGTAGCTTCTTCACTTTGTAGTGAGCGATCCAAAAAGGGTAGCGTTCGAACTCGGGGGTGTTGAGATAGTTTTTTTTGAATGTCAGATAGGTGTAGATGATGGGAGGCGTGCCGAAGCGTTTTTCCATCATCTCGAGCCATTCGAGGACTTCTCTTCTTAGCGTTTCTGGCTTGAGTCTGCCGAGGACCTCAACATCGAGCACCGGGGGGAGGTCGCCTTTTTCGAGTGGGACGTTCTTGATGAAATGGTGGGCTTGCTCGTCGCCCGAAATGCCGGGCGAGAAATAATGGTAGGCTCCGCGGACGAGACCGTATTGTTGCGCTTTCCGGAAGTTGTGACAAAATTTCCGATCCAAATGGCTTTTTCCTTGCGTGGCTTTGACGAATACGAATTGTACGCGTGCACCGTTGTCATCTGAGGCGGTGGCTACTTTCCCAGTTGACGGTGCCTTGGTGGTGGCTCACATCAATGCCGTGAATGCTGTAGTTGGCCGGGAATTTGGACTCGCCGAAGCCACGATGGCGGTAAGGCGCAAGGATAAAGTGGTAGAGGAGTAGGGCGCAAACCAGTGCAATGGCCGATCCGCCGATCCAAAAGATGCGTTTGCGATGCTGCCCGAAGGGGTGTCCCGCCCGGGAGCGGGGTGCAGAAGATTGTTCCTGCATGTTGTTTTCGTTCGTGTGACGCACGGGAATTTTGTTTGTCTGTGGTTTTTCTTGATCCAACTCTCTGTGGGAGTTGAAAATAGTGAGATTTCAGTGCGGCAAAATTAGGCATTTTAACTGTGATCTGCAAGCGACTTACGAAAAATCCCCCTTTCTCTATGTCGAGAAAGGGGGATTTTCATTATCGGAGCACGTTGTGTGCGCGATTTATTTACCCTGTTCGAGTGCAAGCGTGCGGGTGCACTGGTCGCAAACTTCTGTGGGGCCCCAGTACTGGATGGGTCCGGGGTAGATGAAGGCGGTCTTTTCGGCCCATTCTTCGCGGTGTGCGGCGAAAGCTTGGAAGGGCTTGCCGTCGAGTTCGACGAGGGCCTTGCGGATCACGGGTTTCATGTGGCCGTGACGGCGTTCCATGTTCATCATCATGGTGATGGGCACACCGCCGGCAATCCATTGTTCGGCCGGTGCGGTAGTGTTCTTCACGATGGCCATGTAGCCGGTCTTGCCATTGGCGACGAGTTGCGCAGCCGATGCACCGAGTGCGTAGCAGTAGTCAGCGTCGAAGTTGGAGGGAGCGGCGCAGCGTCCTTCGTAACCGAAGAAGTGGTGAAGGGGCGCGAACTTGCCTACGTATTTACCTTCCTTCTTCCAGGCGGCGAGCTTCTCGGCTACCATTTCGCTGAGGAGCTTCTCGGTTTCGATGAGCGAAACCTGCACGTTGCCGTGGGGGTCGCGCTCGGCGGTGAGCTGCTTAGCGACGCCTTCGGGGAGCGAGGCGTAGATGGCTGCATTGGCGGGCGAAAGTTTTTCGAGCACCCAAGCGCGTTGCTGAGCGGCTTCCACTTTCTCGGCCTCGGGGGTGGAAAGGAGGTCGTTGAGCTCGGCGATGAGTTTTTGAGCGAGGGGATGAACTCGATGAGACCTTCGGGGATGAGCACCGTGCCGAAGTTGTTGCCGGCTTCGGCGCGCTTGGCGACAACCCCTGCGATGTAAGTCACCACGTCGTCGAGGCTTTGTTCCTTTGCCTCCACTTCTTCGGAGATGAGGCAGACGTTGGGTTGCACTTGGAGGGCGCATTCGAGGGCGATGTGCGAGGCCGAGCGACCCATGAGTTTGATGAAGTGCCAGTACTTGCGAGCGGAGTTGGCGTCGCGCTGGATGTTGCCGATCACTTCTGCATAGGTTTTGCAAGCGGTGTCGAAACCGAAAGAAGTTTCGATCTGGTCGTTCTTGAGGTCACCGTCGATGGTTTTGGGGCAACCGATCACTTGCACGCCGGTTTTCTTGGCTGCGAAGTATTCGGCCAGTACGCAAGCGTTGGTGTTGGAGTCGTCGCCGCCGATGATTACGATGGCGTTGATGCCCAGCTGGCGAATGATCTCAAGACCCTTTTCAAATTGTCCTTCTTCCTCGAGCTTGGTGCGACCCGAACCGATCATGTCGAAACCGCCGGTGTTGCGGTATTCGTCGATCAGGGCGTCGTTCATCTCGATGTATTGGTGGTCGACGAGACCGCCGGGGCCCATGAGGAAGCCGTAGAGCTTGGAATTGGGGTTTTGCTTTTTCAGACCGTCGTAGAGACCGCAAATCACGTTGTGACCGCCGGGAGCTTGTCCGCCCGAAAGGATGATGCCGATGTTGATGGGTGCATATTCCTTCTTCTCGTCGGTGGGTTCGAAGCTAACGAGGGGCATGCCGTAGGTGTTGGGGAAGAGGGCTTTGATCTCTTCCTGATTGTCAACACTCTGCGTGGGATTTCCCTCTACGATTTTCACGTTGCCGCGCAGACCGGCGGGGAGTTTGGGGCTGTAAGCCGCACGAGCGATTTGCAATGCGCTTTTTTCCATAATGTGTTTAGGTGGAAAGAATGATATTTCTTGCCTACAAAGTTACTCGTTTTCGAGCGAACGGCAAAAAGGCGGGGCGTTTTTTCGGCGTCAGAGATAGAAATCTCGACAGAGTTCTGCGTACTGGGCAGAACGTTGGCCGTCGCACAGGAGAATGAGGGGGTCGCGTTCCACGCGTTCGGGCGCTGCACTCTTGACGAAGTGGAGCAAAACGCGTTTGGGTGCTTTGTGTGCCACGGTTTGTACGTCGGTGGCGCGCACGAGTGAGCATCCGGCGTCGGCCGCTGCGGCATGAAACCGATCTTGCGCCGATTTCGGAACGATGACTTCGAGGCTTCCTCCCGGGCGGAGGAGGCGGGCTGCACGCATCGTGAGGCGGGCGAAGGTGAGTCCCGTGGCGGTATGGCGGGCTTGCGCACGGAGTGCGTCGGGAGCGAGAAGCGTTTCTTCGAAAAACGGAGGGTTGCTCACAATGGCATCGAAGGTGCCGGCGTCGCGAAGGGAAGCGCAATGATTGTCGTCCAGAAAATCGGCACAAAGCACGTCGATTTGCTGAGCGAAGGGCGAACGGGTCACATTTTCCGCGGCTTGTTCCGCAGCCTGTGGGTCGATTTCGAGCGCGACGAGGTGGGCTTCCGGAAAGCGCTGGGCGAGCAGGAGTGCGACGAGCCCGCAGCCTGTACCGACGTCTAGGACGAGTTTTGTAGAGCGCCGGTTTTCAATTGGCGCAGCGTGCGATTCGCTACCGGTGGTCTGGGGTGGTTCGTCGGTCGCGGTTAATCGTGCCCATGCGCCGAGGAGAACGCCGTCGGTACCGACTTTCATGGCGCAGCGGTCGTCGTGGACAACGAATTGACGGAAGGTAAACATAAGAGGAGAGGACGTTGTGGATGAACGATGGGGGAGGAGGTTGACGCGTTGGAGGGTGTGCGGAGAGTGAGACGAGGAAACGCAAAGAAATCGCGCAATCCAGCAGAAGAAGTATTACAATGTAGCAAAAAATTCGTGCCATTCCGCAAAGAAGTTGAACAATGCGGGAAAAAGTGGTGCGTTCCAGTATGAAATCGCACGATTCGGGGAAAAAGTTGGGCGTTTCCGAATGAAAGTCCCCTTGTTTGCGCAAAAAGTTTCCGATTTTTCTGCCCCCCTTGGGAGGAAACGCGAGTAGGTTGGGACTTCAATAAAGCAGGTTGCGGTGATCGCACGGAAGGTTGGCGCTCTTGTGAGGAGGACAGGCTTCCTCGAATGAAAGTGGGGCGATGAGGGGCGACACGTCTCGTCACTGTGGAAAAAGGGAAGGGTGAGGGATTGCTTGAGAGGGGGCTTATTGTGACTCCTGAGGAGGAGGGAAGAGGGAAGCGCGTTGTGGGCCGTTCACGCCGGCGAAGGAGTGCGCCCTGTACGGACGAGAACAAACGAAAAAAAGGCGGCTTCACGAGTGAAGCACGCCTTTCGATTGGATTGGGAATAGTTGTTGGATTAGGCCAAGTGGAGACTTATTTGGCCTTCTCAACGATGGCTTTGAAAGCCTGAGGGTTGTTGACAGCGAGGTCGGCGAGCACCTTACGGTTGATCTCGATACCGGCCTTGTGGAGTCCACCCATGAGTTGAGAATAGCTCAAGCCTTCGAGGCGAGCCGCAGCGTTGATACGCTGAATCCAGAGTGCGCGGAAGTTGCGCTTCTTGTTGCGACGATCGCGGAAGGCGTAGGTCAGACCTTTCTCCCAAGTGTTCTTGGCAACGGTCCAGACGTTTTTGCGAGCACCGTAGTATCCGCGGGTCAATTTCAGGATTCTCTTGCGCTTAGCGCGAGATGCGACGTGATTTACTGATCTTGGCATAGTAAGTTGGGTTGTGATTGCCGGCGGTCAGGATGTGACACTTGTGAGCCGGACATTCGATTGAATAAATGACTGTGGGTGAGAGCTTTTGATTAGCGCATGCAGAGCAATTCGCGTACCTGCTTAACGTCGGTGGAGTCAACGAGACCCACGTGGCAGAGGTTGCGCTTTTGCTTCTTCGTCTTTTTGGTGAGAATGTGGCTGTGGAAAGCGTGCTTTCTCTTGATCTTACCCGTTCCGGTGAGTGCGAAACGCTTCTTCGCGCCGGAATTAGTCTTTACCTTAGGCATTTGTTGTGTGATTAAATGATGAATGAATGTGCGGTTGCGCATACCTGGCACAACGCGCGACGATATAAAAACGAACTTCGAGCCAAGCGCCTCGACGGATGCTTTTTAGTGATTATGGAAACTGGGGTAGTTCCGCCGAGAACATCACTTTTCAGTTCGGATTTATCAGGAATGGTTGGGTTGTCCGCTGTCCAGTTCGAAAACCTGCGTGCGGGACGGCGCTTCGCTCGGATTAGAAGTCTTCGCCTTCCACCTTGGGGCCGGTGTATTCGCGGCGTTCCTTGACTTGCGGTGCCTTCTTGGTGGGAGCAGGCTGCTCTTCGGTAGCCGTTTCGCCTTCGTTTTGGGGAGCTTCGGGCAGTACCTCTTTTTCCTTCTTGACGGGAGCTTTCTTGGGCGCGAGATACATCGTCATGCGCTTACCTTCGAGCACCGGCATGGATTCCACTTTACCATAGTCCTCGAGGTCGTTGGCGAAACGCAGCAGGAGCACTTCACCTTGTTCCTTGAAGAGGATGCTTCGTCCGCGGAAGAAGACATAAGCCTTGACTTTGTCGCCTTCGCTGAGGAATCCTTTGGCGTGTTTGAGCTTGAAGTTGTAATCGTGGTCGTCAGTTTGGGGACCGAAACGGATCTCTTTGATTTCCACCTTCACTTGTTTGGCTTTCAGCTCCTTCTGTTTTTTCTTCTGTTGGTAGAGGAATTTCGAGTAGTCGATCAATCTACAAACGGGAGGCTGCGCATTGGGGCTGATCTCGACGAGATCGACTCCTTTTTGTTGCGCGAGTCGAAGAGCATCGCGGGTAGGCATTACGGTGCTTTCGGCATCGTCTTGCACAATACGCACTTCGCGCACACGAATTTGTTCGTTTACGCGATATTGCGGTTTAGTAGGCTGTTTGCGGTCGTTTCTATTGGGTCTCAAATGTGTGAAACTATTGGGTTTGTAAATTGTCTGTATGCTGATTAGCGCTGCAAAAGTAGTGTTTTTCTTCTAATAACAAAAGGCGCGGGGCAAAAAACTTGGGGACTTTCTCCTTTTACAGCATTTTCTCAAAGTGTTTCTTGTGAGAATGAAGGTTACGTTGTATTTTTGCGCAGATATAATCGAGGTGTGCAACTTTTGTGTGCATGCCGGTAATTCTTTATCTCAATGAAAAGATTTTTTCTTTTGCTGCTCCTCGTCTGCCTGGGTGCGACGTTGAGTCTTTCGGCGCAATCGGCGGCCGACAAAATTGTAGGAGTGTATCGTGTGGTGAAAGACGGTCGCAACTCGAAGGTGAAGGTGTTTAAGCATGCCGGAGGCTACCGTGCACAGGTTATCTGGCTCGAGAACATGAAGAATCCCGACGGCTCGCAGCGCACCGATACGAAGAATCCCGATCCCGCCAAGCGTCACACACCTTCCAATCAGATCGTTTTGGTCGACAAGGTGACGTATGACGCCGACGACAACGAGTGGGAAGATGGCCGCATCTACGATCCCACGTCGGGTAAGACGTACAAAGTGGAAATGTATTTCGAGAAACCCGGTGTGCTCACCGTCAAAGGAAAGCTCGGACCGTTCTACAAGAAGATGTACTGGACCAAAATCCAGTGAACCCGGTCTTCGCCGGTGGGAGTTCCCCACAAGGCGCATCGACGTTTACAATGAACGAAAACAAGGCCACCGCAACCGGAAAGGAAGCGGTGGCCTTGTTCGTGTTTCGGTGGCCTCCGGAGCGCCGGCAGGTCAGCGCGCGTCGGAAGTTGCGGTTTTCGGAGAGATCGTTGCCGGAGCTGATTCGTCCGTCGTCTCATCGTCGACGAGAGTGCGCGGAAGTGTCTCCACGATTCGGCTTTCCAACTCCTCGGCCGTGAGGTCCAATTGCAGTCGTCCGCCTTGCGCCACCGAGATGTGTCCGGTTTCTTCGCTCACGGCGATCGCCAAGCAGTCGCTTTTCTGCGAAGCGCCGAGCGCGGCACGGTGTCGCAAGCCGAGCGTCTTGGGAATATCCGGGTCGTGCGAGACGGGAAGGACGCATCCCGCTCGGTAGACGCGGAGTTTGTTGGAAATAACCATCGCACCGTCGTGGAGCGGAGAGTTTTTGAAGAAGATGTTTTCGATGAGCCGTTGCGAAATCCTTGCGTCGATCACCTCTCCGTAGGAAGCCACGTCATCGAGGTCTTGATAACGCTCCACGATGATGAGTGCGCCCACCTTTTGTTTGCCCATGCTCACGCAAGCCATGACGAGCGGCAGGATCTCTTTGCGGTGCATGGTGTTGTCGTCGTTGTGTCGCTGAACCAGCGCAAAATCAGTGAGGCTCGTTGTGTGCCGATGGTGGAGAAAAAATGTCGGATCTCCTCCTGGAAGAGCACGATGAGCGCGAGTGCGCCGACATTGATGAGGCGGTCGAGAATGCTGCCGAGGAGTCGCATCTTGAACACCTGCGAAACTAGGATCCAGACGATGATGAAAATGAGCACGCCCGTGAAAATATTGGACGAACTCGAGGCGCGCATCAGTCGGTAGAGGTAGAAAAGCAGCAAGGCCACCAAAATAATATCGATGGCATCTTTGAGGTCGAAAGAAAGAATCCCAAAAATCATAGCGTGAGAGGTTTACTTGGTGTCGGCCGCGCGCATTTTTTCGACAATGCGCACCGCTTCGACGGCCGCGCGCACGTCGTGCACACGCAAAATGTGCGCCCCTTTGAGCAACGCGATGGTGTTGACCACCGTCGTCCCATTGAGCGCCTGCGCCGCATCAGTTCCGAGCAGTTTGTAGATCATCGATTTGCGACTCACCCCCACGAGCAGCGGGAGTTCCAGCTCGTGGAAATAGTCGAGCTTGTCGAGTAGCGCATAGTTGTGCTCCATGGTTTTGCCGAATCCGAAGCCCGGATCGAGGATAATGTCGTGTGCCCCGAGTTCGCGCAAGCGTTGCACGCGGCGCGCCAGCCACTCAATGACGTCTGCCACCACGTCGTCATATTGCGGATTGCACTGCATGGTGCGGGGGGTGCCTTGCAGGTGCATCAAGACGTAAGGCACACCGAGTCGTGCCACGGTGTGAAACATCGCGCGGTCGAGTGTGCCGCCGGAGATGTCGTTGATGAGCTGCACCCCGTAGTCTCTCACGCAGTGCAGCGCCACTTCCGCGCGAAAGGTGTCGACCGACAGCAGCGTGTCCGGAGCTTCCTCGCGCACCACTTCGAGTGCCGCGGCGAGTCGCCGCATTTCTTCGTCGGCACTCACCTCGTTGGCGCCCGGACGAGTGGAGTAGGCGCCCACATCGATGCAGTCCGCGCCCTCATCCACGAGTGTGCGCACGCGCCGGCGCAGGCTTCGACATCGCTCACCGGAGTGCGCGAGTCGGCAAAGAAAGAATCGGGAGTGGCATTGAGAATACCCATCACCAGTGGGCGGTCGAGGGGAAAAAGGTGGTCGTTGATGCGAAGCGTGTGTGTCATGATTTGAAGGAGAATGCGACGTCGAATACTTGCAAAGTTAAGAGGTGACGCGTGGATCGCAAAATAAACAAGCGACTTTTTCGGTTCATTCGCTAAGAAAATGTACTTTTGTAGGCACGAACCAAGAACAGAATTATGACACTTCCCCAACTCTATGATATCTACCATCGTCATCCCGTGGTGACGACCGACACGCGCCACTGTCCCGAGGGCAGTCTTTCTTCGCGTTGCGCGGCGACAAGTTCGACGGCAACGCCTTTGCACTCGACGCCTTGGCCAACGGTTGCGCCTACGCTGTGGTGGACGATGCCGAAGTGGCTGCAAAAGATGCGCGTTGCCTTTTTGTCGACGACGTACTTTCCATCTTGCAGGAACTGGCGGCCCACCACCGCCGTGTGCTCGACACCCCGGTGTTGCAGATCACCGGCACCAACGGCAAAACCACCACCAAAGAACTCGTCGCCGCGGTGCTCGGCGAGAAATTCAAGGTGCTCTACACCGAAGGCAACCTCAACAATCATATCGGTGTGCCCCTCACGCTGCTCCGTTTGCGCCCCGAACACGATTTCGCCGTGATCGAAACCGGCGCCAACCACCCGGGCGAAATCGCGCAGCTGAGCAAAATCGTGCAACCCAATTGCGGACTCATCACCAATGTCGGGAAAGCGCACCTCGAAGGCTTTGGCTCATTCGAGGGTGTGGTGAAAACCAAAACCGAACTCTACCGCTATCTTGCACAGCGCAACACCGAAATTACCGAAACCCTCATCACCGGCGAGACCCGCTTCAAGCCCGACGCTGTGCCGTTCTTCGTTTTTGTCAACGGCGACAACGAATTTCTCATGCCCCACGTGGCCGAATGCGGTTTGCCCTCGCTCACCTACGGCAGTCCCGGACATGGCTACACCATCGAGGGCGAAGTGGTGGACTGCACGCCTTTCTTGACGCTGCGCTGGCGCAAGGCCGACGGCGCATGGCACAAGGTGAGTACGCAACTTGTGGGCGCCTACAATATAGATAATGTGTTGGCGGCCGTGCTCGTTGGACTTTGTTTTAAAGTGCCCTTGACCGCCATCGACCATGCCTTGCAGCACTACGCCCCGCACAACAATCGATCGGAATATCGGAAAACGGAGCACAATTCGCTCATCATCGATGCCTACAATGCCAACCTCTCGTCGATGCAAGCCGCCCTCACCAGTTTCCGGCAGACCACTGCGGCCCACAAGATGATGATTCTCGGCGATATGCGCGAGTTGGGCGCTGCCTCGGCCGATGCACACGCCGAAGTGCTGCGACAAGCCACCACGTGCGGTTGCGAAGAAATCTGGTTGGTGGGCGAATGCTTCACCGCAGCAGCTTCGGCCCTGGCCCTGCCCCCGGCCGTCAAAGTGCGCACCTTCGCCAACGTCGAAGCCGTGGAGAACGAATTGCTCAGCCATCCGGTTTCCGATCATTTGATTCTCATCAAAGGCTCCAACGGCACCCGCTTGTTCCGTTTGCCCGAGTTCCTCTGAACGGAATAACCGCCGCTCGATAGCGGAAATTGGTGTTTCTGATGTGTTTTTTGTAATATTGATATTGCAGAATTGTGGTAGTTGAAATTTTCTTCCACTTTTTTTCGCCCAAGTCTTGGTGGTGAACGAAAAAGTGCCTACCTTTGCATCGCAATCGGGAAGAAAGCCTGATTGAAATGATCGCGGAGTGGAGCAGTTGGTAGCTCGCCAGGCTCATAACCTGGAGGTCGCCCGTTCGAGTCGGACCTCCGCAACTAAATAAAGCATCAACCTCGGTTGGTGCTTTATTCTTTTTGTGTCTATTCTCCATTTTTCGTCCCCACACCCTTAGAAAACACCGATTGTCGCGCTTGTATGTTGGCATTTATATTTAATTTTGCAGGAGCAATCGGCAGCCGGCGACGCAATTTGCCGCGAGACGCGAGTCGCCGATGCACTCTCACATGCAAGATCCAATGGCGCAACCCTTTCTCATAGACATCGACCGCATCCTTTCCGACAAAATGGGCACCAAGGCTCGTTATGTGCCGAACTTCGTGGTACGCTATCTCAAAAACATCGTCCACCAAGATTGGCTCAATGAGTTCATTGTCCAAGAAGGCGAAAAACAAGGCGTGCAGTGGTTGGAAGATTGCATTCGCCACCTCGATTTGCACATCGAAGTGGTGGGGAAGGAACACCTCCCCTCCGATGCCGACGGCCGCCGTTTCACCTTCGTCTCCAATCACCCCCTCGGTGGCGCCGACGGTGTGGTGCTCGGTGCCATCCTCGGCCGGCATTACAACGAGCGTGTGTGCTATCTGGCCAACGACCTCTTGATGAACCTTTCCGGAATCGCACCGCTCATCGTGCCCATCAACAAGACCGGTCGCGAAGGGCGCGAACTCTCGCAGCGCGTCAGTGCCGCTTTCGCCGGCGACAAGCACATCATCATGTTCCCCGCCGGTCTCTGTTCGCGTCGCATCGACGGAAAAATCCAAGACATCCCGTGGGCCAAAACCTTTGTCACGAAGAGTGTGGAATCCCATCGCGACATTGTGCCCATTTATTTCGAGGGCCGCAATTCCGATCGGTTCTATCGGCTGGCCACATGGAGCAAGCGGCTCGGCATCCGCTTCAATCTCGCCATGCTCTACCTCGTGGACGAACTCTATCGCCATCGCGGCGGCCATTTCCGCGTTGTCATCGGGCAGCCCATTCCGTGGCAGGAGTTCACGTCGGCACGTAGTCCCATCGCCTGGGCAGCCCACGTGCGCGAACTGGTCTATCGGCTCCCCAATTGATCGAAAGCCGTCCCACTCACCTTGGTACTTCAGACTCCACCGCCCCGTCGGGGCGCGGAGTTCCCTCATAAATTCTCGACAATGGAAGAAATCATCGCCCCGGTATCTCGCGACCTCCTGTTGCAAGAGCTCACCCCCGAACGTCAGCTCCGCAAGACGAACAAGGCCGGCAACGAGATCTACATCATCACGCACCACAATGCCCCGCACGTGATGCGCGAAATCGGTCGTCTGCGCGAAATCGCCTTTCGTGCCGCCGGCGGCGGTACCGGAAAAGCCCTTGACCTCGACGAATTCGACACGTGCGAGAAACCCTACTATCAGCTGGTGGTGTGGAATCCCGACGCCTGCGAAATCTTGGGCGGCTATCGCTTCCTGCCGGCTTCCGACATCACGTTCTGCCCCGACGGACAACCCTACCTGGCCACCGGCCACATGTTTCATTTCTCCGATAATTTCATCGAGAATTTCCTCCCGCAGACCGTAGAGCTCGGCCGCTCGTTCGTCACCCTCGAGTACCAGAGCACCAACAATCTCTCCAAGAGTCTCTACGCGCTCGACAATCTTTGGGACGGCCTGGGCGCCCTTACGGTGATGATCCCCGATTTGAAATACTTCTTCGGGAAAATGACCATGTATCCGAGCTTCGACCGTGAAGCGCGCGACATGATACTCTATTTTCTCAAACGCCATTTCGGCGACCGCGACGGACTGATCACGGTGGCCGATCCGGTACTGCTCGAAACGCCCGAAGAAAAGCTGCGAGAGCTCTTCGTCGAAGACGATTTCCGCGCCGACTACAAGATTCTCAACCGCGCCGTGCGCCAACGCGGCTTCAACATCCCGCCGCTGGTGAGCGCCTACATGAGTCTTTCGCCCACGATGCGCGTGTTTGGCACCGCCATCAACGACACGTTTGGCAACGTAGAAGAAACGGGCATCCTCATTGCCGTCGACGAGATCCTGGAAGAGAAGCGCAAGCGCCACATCGAAAGCTACGTCGATCCCAACTCGCTCACGCAACTGCCCGAATTGTTTTTCGAGACCATGCGTCGCTGAGCGAAATGTCTCAACAGCCCTATCGTCCCGATGCACCCATTGCGGTGTGTCGGGATTTTTTTGCATCAAGTCAAAGAGCATTTGCGCTGATCCACAGGACAGTAGTCCACGGAATTTGACGCTATGTGGACGCCGCAGAGCGACGGGAAAAGGGAAAGGTTGTGTTTTATCGAGCGCAAAGATAAGTTTTTTGTTTCGAACTGTCGTGATTTTCGACGAGAAATGTTTTTATTTTTCGATCTCGCGAACGGAAAAACAAAAACACGGGGACTTTTTTTCGAACTGCCCCTTGTTTCTCTCATCGCTCTCCTCCTTTTCGTTTCCTTCTCTCCTTGCTTCGCACATTCGTCGCCGGCCCCCAGTTGGATGCTCCCTCGCGCATGACGCACGCGCGGGGGAACGCGCACCCACGCCTTGCGCACTCAGCAAGTTTCCACTTTTTTGCCTTCACCCCTCACCTGCAATCTGCTGAGCAACTGCTCGTTAGGGGTGAAGGCTTTTGCATTTCCTCTATCTTCACCGGAGGGTGAAGGAGCTTCACCGATACCTTCACCCGCAAAGCGCTGTTGCTCAATCATTTGTGCCCATCGGGTGAAGCGGTGAAGGCAAAAAACGAAAAACACCTGACGCGTGCGCGTGCGTGCGCGCACGAAGAGCGTGGGAAAGATCGGGGCAATCGGCGAGCGTGCGGTGCACGACGGAGGACAACGAGGGCAATCGCTGCGCCAATCGTTTTGGGGCGACACGGGAGTGGGCTATCGATTTCTTTTCTTGGGCGGTTGGCTGAGTTTGTAGGAAACCTGGATCATGGCGTAGGAGGGCAGTGAGTTGTACCACGTTTCCACGATGCCTTGTGCGTTGATCACTTTCGTCACGTTGCTGAGTCCGCCGAAGATATCGTAACCCTCTAAGGCCACGTTTAGGCGACCGCGAAGGAAGGTCTTTTCCAAATGCGCATTGGCCACGAAACGCGTTTATCCGGCATTTGGAGTGAAGCGACTATAATGCGGTGCATATAACCTTAGATGGGAGGATCTTTTATCCCTAAAAACATGGACGATTTCTTCATTATCTTTATTTTATTGTTGATTCTCTCTACTATCCCTGTCGATATAGGACAGTAGTCCACGCAAGAATGCCGGTTCTGTAAGCCATAATCGTAGCGGCCATTTTTATCAACTGCGGCACTTTGTTCCCCTGCGTCTGTTTCACCCAATCGAGTATGATCTTTTCGGCTGCTTCTTTATTAAGCTGCATCCATATCTTTCTGAGTAAAGTAGGCCGTGAGAGTCGTTTGTTCATATCCAAGGCGTTCTCAAGCTTTGTCCGATATTGCTCGTCGCAGATACCGTTGCCTTCTTATAGAAGGTTATCACTCCAAAAGTCGGATGAAACTCGAAGAGTTCTTCTGATGGTTATCGCATCGCTGCAAAGGCAAGATGAACCTAAAAAGATTGCGAGTGGACAGAGGAAAATTAATAGAGTCCTGAGAAAAAAATGAAGTTTGAGGTGTTGAATGCAGTGTGTTGCGAAATAATTGTCTAATTTTGTACTTGCCGATTGGAGCTATGGCGGAATTCATTACAGTTCTTGTAAACTGTGCGCTGCTTTCGTTAGTATAGTATTCAGATTGAATTTATAGAAACATTTTATGAGTAGACTAAGGATTATTTTATTGTTGTGTATATTGTCTTGTCAAACAGTTTCTGCCCAGGTGGAGCTATTTGACGAAACAGTTGAAAAAAAAGAGTATCCCAAAGGACTTCCTTATGATAGTCTTAGTAATATGACGCTCCAAAAGTTTGGGACCTTGGATAATTACAAATTTACATTTGATCATTTGATTGGGCAAACATTGATGTTCTGTGGTGATCCATACGATTACAGGGGTAATAGAGGCTTCAAGATAGGGGGGTATTACAAAGTAACGGGTACATTGCCTGATGATGTAAGAAAAGGGTTGTATTGCAGAATGATTCTTAGAAATGTTGAGACTGGTGAAGAAAAAGAAGAGGGTGATTTGTCAACAGCTAGTTTTAATACTCGTTGGGTTGTTGTTGGCCACTATGAGAAAATGAAATCGCTGTACGTAGGTAAAGAGTATGTATACGTAGGAACCAAGAATGTATTCATGCATTATGATTGGAAGAAGGCCAATGGATTAATTAGCTTAGAAACTGATACTGTTACAAGGGGGATTTCTAAGGAGTCCGTCTGGACATGTGTTGGCATTCAAGTTAAGCCGAGAAAGAAAGCGAATAGTGTGGGTGATGATATGGAATTTGACAGGAGAAGTCCAATTGTATTATTATTTGATAACTCCACTTATGGCATGCATTATTGCTATTTAGAAGCTGATGATGGCGCGCCTTACAAAACATTGTCAAAATATGCTCTTCCTTATGTTTGTGGGAGATTTCAAGTTAAATCATCTTATGACAATCTTAAGGCGGTTTCAGCTGAAAGTAGGGCTAGAAGAAAGGCTAGACTAACGAAAAAGTATGGCTCTTTCAACGCTGGTTTGATTCTTGAAGGAAGAGTTAGGCTTGGTATGACTAAAGCAATGTGTGAAGAATCTTGGGGACGTCCAGATGATATTAATAGATCAATTGGTTCGTGGGGAGCACACGAGCAATGGGTTTATGGTAGCTCCTACTTGTACTTTGAAGGAAATAAATTAACTGCAATACAAAATTGACTTTGTTCTTTACAATGAGGGGAGTGTAATGAATAAGCACTCCGAATTTAATGGTGTACTGCTAAGTTTGTGTGTTCAATGTTAGTTACCCAACTTTTGGAGTGGTTCGCCAAACGTTCGCTGGAACTCAGGAACGAGCTGTCTAATGAGGCCGCGCGATAGTCACCCTTCGGGTCGGCTGAAAATACTGTTCCTTGGTGCAAAGCGTCACTGCGGTGATGTTGATAGTACAATGCTCCAAAGATATTGAAGAATCCTTCATCTCTCTTTCTTTCATAGGCTTGCTCAGTCTGCACCTTGAAGTGATTGCCCTCTGTCTCGCAGCGTGCGCGATTGAAAGTGCTGTTGGTCAATGTGGGTTGAAAGGTTTCAGTGGCGGTGATGCTTTGGTTGATTGTCAAATAGACGTGTCGCGCTCAATTGCCGATGAGCTTAAAACGAATTCCCGTCCCCGAAACACAACACATGCTGTGGTCTCGGGGACGGGAATTCGTTTGGCGAAAAGAGAGTGTCGCGAGCGCTTTAGACGAGTCGTTCCAGTCCGCTCGGTACGGTTCTCCGCAGGACGTCGAGGCGGGGACGCTCAGCAAAGGGGAGAGCGTCGATGGCTTCGGCCACCGTGCGGCGCGCCGTTTCGGGGTTGTTGTTTTCGGCACTCAGGTGGCAGAGCCACACGCGGCGTGTCTCGGGCGTGAGGTGCTGTTTCAAGGCTTCGGCCGTGAGGCGGTTGTCCATGTGTCCGCGTCCGCCGGAGATGCGTTTGCGCAGGTAGAGCGGATAGGGGCCGTTGTCGAGGAGTTCGCGGTCGTAGTTGGCTTCGATCACAAGGTAGCGGGCACGCTGCACATAGGGGATCATGGTTTCGGTGAACTGCCCCGCGTCGGTGATGAGGCAGAAGGTGGGGCGTCCGTCGCCTCCTTGCGGTGCAAAGAGGTCGGTGGTGTTGGTTTCTTCCGGTTCGATGAGTTCGATGAAGTAACCGTTGTTGTCCGTCGCATCGTGAGGAACGGCAAACGGCGTGATGCGGAAATTCCCCACCTCGAACGGCGTGTTGAGTACCGTGCAGCGTTGCAAGTCCTCGGGGATCTTTTTCGTCATGAAGCGATTGCGCACGATTCCCTCGTGCACGGGCATCGAAGCGTAGACGGGGATGCGGAATTCAATGGAGAGCGGTCCCACGGCTTTGATGTGATCCGTGTGGTCGTGGGTGACGATGATCGCTTTGATTTTGGGCATCGTCAGTCCGTAGTCGCGCATGTGTTTTTTGAAGGCGCGAATGCCGATGCCCAGGTCGATGAGAATGGCTTCGCCGCGCGATTCGAGATAGTAACAATTGCCGGAGCTGCCGCTGCCGAAACAGATAAATTGCATGGAAAGAAGGAGTCAGAAAGGAGAAGTGAGCCGCGGAACCTCAGAAAGGCAAACCCACGGCGAAGTGGAGGGTGAAGTCGCGCGAGAAGTTGGGGTGAAAAATGGGGTAGTGCAGCGCACCGGAAGGCACTGCGGGATCGATGGCCTTCATTCCGCCGTCAAAACGCACGATGAAGTAGTTGAGATTCAGGCGCAAGCCCAATCCGTAGGCGACGGCCAGTTCGCGTAGACAGGAGTCGAAGCGAAATTGTCCGCCGTCCGGTCCCGTTTTGCCGCGGGTGGTCCACACATTGCCGGCGTCGACGAAGGCCGCCCCTTCAAATTTCCAGAAGAGCGAACTGCGATATTCCATCGAGAGGTCGATCTTCAGATTGCCGGTTTGGTTGATGAAGTCGATATTCCCGTCCTTCTGCGCGTAGCGTCCGGGACCGAGTTGTCGCACGTTCCACCCGCGCACCGAATTGGCGCCTCCCGAGAAGTAGCGTTTCTCGTAGGGGATCACCTTCGAATTGCCGAAGGGGATGGCGAGTCCGAACGCCGCATGCCACGCCAGCGAGTTGTTTTCCGAGAGCCGCACGCTTTTTGAGAAGTCCACATCGAACTTCACATATTGCGAATAAGGGATGCTGAAGATCGCGTAACTCCCGTCGGCCGTTTGGTGCATGCGCAGCATCTTCGAGATGCCGTAGAGGAGGTTACCGGCGGTTTCCATGCCGGCACGAATTTGGTAGCCGTTGGTGCGATAGAGGTTGGCTGATCCCGGTGTGCGCAAAGAATTGTAGACAAATCCATAGGCCGCCCGCATGATGAAGATATTCTCGTACGAATAGCGGAGCACGGCATAGCGTGGGTTGTCGCCTTCGAGGTAAGTGCGGCGGAAGGTGTCGGAAATCCACGGCATGAACACGTAGTTCAGCGACACAATGTCCAGGTGATGTCGCAGATTGGGTCGCGCATGGCGATTCCAGTCCACGCTCCACGTGCCCGTCAGCACCCGACGGTAAAATTCCGGTCGGTTTTGCGAATTGTACATCACCGAAAAGTCAGTACTTCCCTTGTAGGTGCGCAAATTGCGCTCGCCCGGCGAGATGGGCAGCGTGGGGAAGCGCAGCGTCGCTTCGACCCCGTATTCCGTGTAATTCTGGTTGCGATACCCCCTCCAGTCGGCGGATGGCCTCGTAAGCTCCGCGAAATTTGAGGAAGAAACTCTCCGCGCCGCGAAAGAGATTGCGTTGGGTATAGGTGAGGGTCGCCGCTCCTCCTAAATCCCCGGCCGTGTTCGTCCCTTCGAGGTCGAAACTGATACCGTTCGGCTTGTTGAGTTGCACCAGCAGATGCACATTCACGGTCGAATCGCCGGGAGCCGGTTGGGCGTAGTGGATGTTCGAGTAGTTCACCGCCGCCAGCGCATTGAGGTTTTGGTAGGTGTATTGTGTGGCGACGTCGCGATAGAGACTATCGGGCAAGACGAAGAGGTTGCGCACGTAAGTGTGTCGGTTGATGCGCGTGTGTCCGGCGGACTCAAACGTGATGTTGCGGTAGAACGAACTGTCGGTCGGTGCTTCCTCGGTGTTGAGTTCGATGAGCGAAACGCGGCCGATGCGATAAACCTGGTAGGCCATCCGTCGATCCACCCCCCCCTCGGCGCCTGCACGCGCAGGGTGAGTCGCACCGCCTGACTCAGAGGGAGGGTATCGGCTACAAAGCTCACATACTCATTGTTGGCATTCATATAGCCGTTGTTTTGCAGTCGGTGCACGATGCGCGTGCGTTCCTCACCGAGCAGCGCGAGGTCGAGCGGCATGCCTTTGTAGAGTTTCGAATTCGACGAATCGGCCATGATGAGCCTCCGCACAGTGTCGTTGTCAAATTCTCGCCGCAGTTCGTGCACATACGAGCGATTGCCCGGCAAGAGGCGGTAAGTCAGCGCGACTCGCCGCTGTTTTTGTGTCAAGGTCGTGTCGACGCGCGCTTGCAAATAGCCTTTGCTCTGCAAGGCCATGCGCAGTGCCGCCATCGAGTAGCCGGTCAGCGTGTCGTTGTAGACCACCGGCGCCTCGCCGATGCGGTGCACGATGCGGTTGAGCGCATTGTGTTCGTCGGTTCCCGACAGACAGTAGATGCCGAGCGGCACTTTGAGGGTGCTGAGCCAGCGCGAGTTGGCTTCCTGTCGCACGTAGTTTCGATAGTCGGCGGCGGCCACCTGCGGATTGTTGCTCGTGACTTGTACGCGCGTGAGCATCGACCGCCCCTTCGGAACAAAGCGCACGGCCGAGCACCCCGTCAGCAACGGGATGAGCAGTAGCATGAACAGAAAGCTGTGGAGGGACTTCACGTGAGGCTATTTTAGACTGCAAAGATAGGCATTTCGGAAAAAAGGTCGTACTTTCGCGCTACGTTTTCTCTCGGCGCGCGCCGTCATCCCATGCTCAGCAAAAACAAACAAAAACTCATTCGCAGCCTCGATCGCAAGAAAAATCGCGATGCCGAAGGACTTTTTCTGGCCGAAGGTCCCAAACTGGTGACCGAACTGCTGGCCCACTTTCGTTGTCGCCTTTTGGTGGGCGAACCGGCGGTGTTGAGCAAAGTGCCCTCCGAGGCGAATGCCGTGGCCGAACGGGTCGAAGTCACCGCCGAGGAATTGGCGCGTGTGTCGTTGCAGCGAGCGCCGCAAGGCGTGCTGGCTGTGTTCGAAAAGCCGCAGCCGGTGGCCGCGCAAAGTTTGCTCCCCGTGGTCGGTCGGAGTCTTTGTTTAGCCCTCGACGGAGTGCAAGATCCTGGCAACGTGGGCACCATCGTTCGCATTGCCGACTGGTGGGGCATCGAGCACGTGATCTGTTCGCACGACACAGCCGATGTGTTCGCCCCCAAAACGGTGCAATCCACCATGGGCGCTTTGGGGCGCGTCGGGGTGCACTACACCGATTTGCCCGCCTGGCTCGATGAGCTCCCCGCCGGTACGCCGGTCTACGGCACCTTGCTCGATGGCGACAACCTCTATGATAGCGAGTTGACGCCGCACGGCATCATCGTGATGGGCAACGAGGGCAACGGCCTTTCGTCTGCCGTCCGCGAGCGGGTGAGCCATCGTTTGCTCATTCCGAGCTTCCCCGCTGATCGCCCCACCAGCGAAAGCCTGAACGTGGCCGTGGCCACCGCCGTGACCTGTGCCGAGTTTCGGCGCCGCAGTTGAATTTTGAGTAGTTCGTCTACCGATCCGGAACAACTTATGATAGAAATACTTTTCATTGTCCTCCCTCTCTTTCTGCTCCTCCTGTCCGTGGGGCTCAACGTCTATTTTCGTGCCACCGCCTTCAAACCGGTCATCGCTTGTGCCGACGCACAGTCAGCCCGCGTGCTGCCCGCGCCTCCCGTCGAGGGTGGGGTGGTGGGCACCGCCGCCGCGCCCTTAGATCCACTGGTGTCGATCATTCTGCCGGTGCAAAACGAAGCCGAAACCCTCAGTCGGCACCTCCCACTGTTTTTGACGCAGCGTTTCGGTCCTTATGAGGTGGTGGTGGCCAATGCCGCCGGCGAAGACGGAGCAGTGGTCGACGTCGTGACGCGTTTTCAGGCGCAGCACGGCCATTTGCGCTACACCTTCGTCCCCGAGAGTCGTCGGCGCAACGTCGATGCCCACAAGGTGGCCGTGGCCCTCGGCGTCCGTGCCGCCCGTGCGCCGTGGGTGGTCGTGGTGGAGCCCGACAGCCGTCCGACGAGCGACGAATGGTTGCAGCATCTCGCCACCCACTTCACCGACGAGAACGACGTGGTGATGGGTTATACCAACTATGAGCACGAAGAGGCGTCGGCCGTGCCCGAAGCCAATCGACTCCGCGCGTGGGACTGGGCGCGGAGTGCGCGCTCTGTGCTCGCCGGCCATGCCGCGGCGGCCGACGGCGGCCACGTGGCTTTCCGCCGCGAATGGTTTTTGCAAAGCGGTGGTTTCGCCGGCAGTCTCGATTTGCCCTTCGGCGCCTGTGCGCTGTTGGCGGCGCGCGCCGATGCCCGGCGCGTGGCAGTCGAGATGCACCCCGCAAGTGTAGTGCGCCAGGTGATGCCCGACTGGGAAACGTTGCACACGCGTCGCAAAGAGCGGGCTGTGGTGCTGCAACGCACCGCCCACACGGCGGTTTACGTTTCGCTGCGCGAGCGTTGGAACAAAGTCATGACCGCAGTGGCGCTGGTTGCGGCGTTGTTCTACGTGGTGGGTCGACTGTTGGCTTTCGCGCCGGCACTGCACACGCTCTGGACGGCCAACGGCTGCACGCGTTGGGCCGCAACAGTGCTCTATGGTGCGGCGTTGCCCATGTATGCACCGGAGCAACTGGCCTTCGACGTGCCGGCTGCACTGTTGTTGATCTGGATGTTGTGGCAACCCTATCGCGGCGAACGGCGTTTGCTGCGTGCGCTGCACGAGCTGTAGGATACACACCGCAAACGTGCATGCTCGCGCGCTCGCGTACGCGCGCATGTCAGGTGGTTTTCGAAAAAAGCCTTCACCCCTTCACCGACCGGTCGCAAAACGTTGACCGACTGCTGTTTAGGGGTGAAGGTTTTTGCTTTTTTCCTTCACCTTCGCCTTCACCGTTTTGCTCCCCCCGATTTCTTCTCGATTGGTGCCTGTTTTCGGCGAAAACCCGCGACGAAAATTCTTCACTTTCGGGTGACGCCACGGGAGGAGAGAGGTGAAGGAAAAGATAACAAAGCCTTCACCCTTAATCCGCTGTGCAATAGTGAAATACGCGAGGTGGGTGAAGAGGTGAAGGCTTTTTTCTGGAACTGACTGAGGTGCGCGTGATGCGCGCGCGTACGCGTACATGCGCGAGAGGCGGTGCTGAAAACGAGAGACGGGGTGCGCGCCGAGAACGATGGGAGGAAAGGAAAGAAAAGAGGGTGTTTTTTCGTGCGGGTCGGGAAGATGCGTGCGCGTTCGCGAGAGGACGAAAGAAGCCATTCGGTGTGCGTGTCGCTGAGGCGTGCGTTGCGCAAACACCGCGCGCGTGGCAATTCGGTGGTACCGAGAGTTGCGTGCTGCCGCGGATGAAATGCCGGTGTGGCGACCGCGGACGAAATGAAGCACGGGGAGTAGGCAGAAAAGAAAAAGGATCGATTCGTGAGAACCGATCCTTCTTGGAGTAGCGAGGCCGGGGATTGAACCCGGGACCTCAGGATTATGAATCCTGCGCTCTAACCAGCTGAGCTACCTCGCCGAGTGAACTTGTGAGTTGTTCCTCGTTTGCGAGTGCAAAAGTAGGGCATTTTTTTGTAGTGACCAAATTTTCGCTCGAAAAAAAGCAGATTTTCTTTACCTCCGCGATTTTCCTCTCGCCAACGGGGCTTCATTCGCTGCGAATGATGTATTTTTGTTTTGCACTTATCACAACACATTTCACATGGAACAAAACAAACTATCGATCGACACGCAGTGCGTGCAAGCGGGCTGGACGCCCAAGAACGGCGAACCGCGTCAATTGCCTATTTATCAGAGCACCACGTTCAAATATGAAAGCTCCGAACAGATGGGTCGCCTCTTCGACTTGAAGGAGTCGGGCTATTTCTATTCGCGCTTGCAGAACCCTACCTGCGATTCGGCCGCTGCGAAGATTACCACGCTCGAAGGCGGTGTGGCCGGCATGCTCACTTCGAGCGGTCAGGCGGCGAGCTTCTATGCGGTGTTCAACATCTGTGAGGCCGGCGGACATTTCATTGCCACCAACGGCATCTACGGTGGAACGTTCAACCTCTTCGTGGTGACGATGAAGAAAATGGGTATCGACTGCACGCTGGTCGATCTGGATGCAAGCGACGAAGAATTGCGTGCCGCCTTCCGTCCCAACACGAAGCTCGTGTTCAGTGAAACGATTTCTAACCCCGGCGGTCGCGTGTGTGACATCGAGCGCTTCGCCCGCGTGGCGCACGAGCAGGGTGTGCCTTTGGTGATCGACAACACCTTTGCCACCCCGGTCAACTGCCGCCCCTTCGAGTGGGGAGCCGACATTGTGGTGCATTCCACCACCAAATACATGGACGGGCAGGCGACGGCCGTGGGCGGTTGCATTGTCGACAGCGGCCACTTCGACTGGATGGCGCATGCCGACAAGTTTCCCGGACTTTGCACACCCGATGAGAGCTACCACGGGCTGATCTATACTCAAGCCTTCGGTGCGGCGGGCTACATCGTGAAGCCACCGCGCAACTCATGCGCGACCTGGGCAGCTGCCAGAGTCCGCAAAATGCCTTCTTGCTCAACAACGGTTTGGAGACACTCCACCTGCGCATGCGTCGTCACGTGGAGAACGCCCACGCTGTGGCCGCTTTCCTCAAGGCTCACCCGCGCGTGGCCTGGGTGCACTATGCCGACGATCCCGACGGTGTGGATGCTGCACTGGCCAAGAAGTACCTGCCCAACGGCGGTTGCGGAGTGCTGGCCTTCGGCCTGAAAGGCACGCGCGAAGAGGCCGTTCGTTTCATGGATCGGCTCCGCCTGATCAGCATTGTGACGCACGTGGCCGACGCGAAGAGCTGCATTTTGCATCCCGCCAGTCACACGCATCGCCAGTTGAGCGATGAGCAGCTCCGCGCGGCAGGCATCGCTCCCGATCTGATGCGTTTGAGCCTCGGCATCGAAGCCACCGACGATCTCATTGCCGACCTTCGTCAGGCACTCGACGAGCCCACTGTCTAAGCGGTCGCAGTTTCAATTCGTACAACACACATTCATGTCAGCACTTCCCTCTCTTTCGGATTTCGACTTCGTGACGGTGGTGGGACCCACGGCCTGCGGCAAAACTTCGTTTGCCGTGGCTTTGGCCGATCGCATCGATGCGGAGATCATCAGCGCAGATTCGCGTCAAGTGTATCGGCGCATGGATCTCGGCACGGGCAAGGACCTCGACGATTATTGCATCGCGGGGCGACGGGTGCCCTACCATTTGATCGACATTGTCGAACCCGGTACGAAATACAACCTCTATCGCTATCAACACGATTTCCTCGAAGCCTTTGAGGACATCGGCCGTCGCGGAAAGCGCACGGTGGTGTGTGGCGGCACGGGCTTGTACGTGGAGAGTGTGGTGCGCAATTACAACATCAGCCACGTTCCGCAGAATCCGGCGCTCCGTGCCTCGCTTGAGGGACGGACGCTGGCGGAACTGACGGCCGAATTGGCGGCGCTGAAAGCCCGTTCGGGTGCGGTGCTGCACAACACCACCGACGTGGATTCGTGCAAGCGAGCAATCCGAGCCATAGAAATCGAAACGTACAACCTCGAGCGCGAAGCCGGACGCCGTGATTTTCCGGTGATGAAGGCGTTCAACATCGGTTTGTCGATCGATCGCGACACGCGACGGGCGCGCATCAGTGCGCGCTTGCACCAGCGGCTTGCCGACGGCATGCTCGATGAGGTGCAACGTTTGCTCGACGAGGGCATCGCTCCCGACGATTTGATTTACTATGGGTTGGAATATAAGTTCGTGACCCTGCACCTCATCGGCCAATTGACCTACGACGAGATGGTTGTGCAACTCGAAACGGCCATTCATCAGTTTGCCAAACGCCAAATGACGTGGTTTCGCGGCATGGAGCGCAGGGGCTGTCCGATTCATTGGATCGATGCCACGGCCCCACGCGATGTACAGCTGCAACAACTCGCTGAGGTGTTGCAGCTGACGAACTGAACGTGCTGAGGATTTGAATGTGTAACCCATCTCAAAGATCACCATGCTGAACAACTCGGAGCAATCACGCTGGGGCATCTTGTATTGTCCCCAGGAAGGCAGTTGGCGTTCACGCCGGCGTTGGGCTCGCATCAGGGCTCGATTGGATGCGATCAAGCAGCCCTACGATTTCGTGCAGAGCGAAGGGCCGGGCAGCATTGAGCGCCTGGCTGCGATGATGGCCGCCAATGGCTATCGGCTCATTGTGGTGGTGGGCGGCGATGCCGCGCTGAACAGTGCGCTGAACGGACTGATCGAAGCGGTGCCCGACCCGAAAGAACGCCCGGCACTGGCTGTGATTCCGAACGGATTGATCAATGGGTTTGCGCATTTCTGGCGACTGAACGAATCGGAGCCCGAAACCTGCGTGGATCGGTTGGTGCGCGGACGGCTGCGCAAGGTCGACGTGGGGGTGGCGAATCTGGTGTCGCCCGACGGCAAGAAGGAGCGACGTTATTTCCTCAACTGTGTGAACCTGGGCATGGCGGCGGCCATGGTCAAACTGCGCCGACGCTACCAGCATTTCTGGGGCGGCCTGGGTTTGCTCCGCGAGTTGAGCAGCGCGCTGATGCTCGTGTGGCATCGGCATTCGGCCCGCGTGCGTTTCACCACAGGTGTGGAGACCTTCGAGCAGCGCATCACGACGCTCTGCGTGGGATCATGCACCGGATATGGGCAGACGCCTTCGGCAGTGCCCTACAACGGGATGCTCGACATCTCGGCGGTGCGGCGCCCCCGCTTGTTCGAAGCTTTTGCCGGGTTGTGGCACTTGCTGCGCGGTCGCTTTCTTTCGCAACAGAAGAGTGTGAGCGTGTGGCGCACACGCCATGTGAAATTCTTCCAAGTGGGGCAGGGGACGGTGACCATCGACAGCCGCCCCATTCGCCACCGTGTGAGTACGATGGATGTGGAGGTGCTGCGCGAGTCGCAACCGTTTTGGGTGCCGGTGGATTGAGTAATCCGGTAAGATTGAACGCTGCGCGGTCTCGGCGACGGGACCTTTACTTATTCGATAAAAAGAGCGACGCTCGGACTGATCTTGCGGACCGGTTCGAGCGTCGCTCTTTGGGTGTGGGCGGTTGCGCCTCGTGCGGGGGGGGTCAACGGGTGAGTTGGAACTTGAGGTTGATACCAAAATCTTGCATCGTCGAGGGATAGGCCGACGAGGTGAGCAGGGGTTGATTGCTCTGCCGGTCGTAGTAGGCGGATACGGTGAGGAATTTCGACACTTCGTAGTCGGCGGCGAGCGAGATTTGCAGGGCGCGGTTGCCGTTGGTGGCTTGCGAGAGGCGGGTGAGGAGGTTGCGCTGCAACGCACTTTGCGAGCGGAAGGAGATGTCGAGTCGCAAATTGAGCGAGTGCGGCGTGCCGTCGGTCACGGTGGGCGTCGGCGTGTTCTCCTCGGGTGCATTTTTGCGGTTGCGCGAACGGACGGTGCGCTTGACGCGCGAGGCGCGGGTGAAGCCCTTGAAGTCGGCCACGCGATAGCCGAAACCGACCACGACGTCGTTGGAATGCGTCTCGTTGAGCAACTGCGAAGTCATGGAGAGCGTGAGTACGCGTGTGCGTCGCATCTCGATGCGGGCGGTGAGGTCGTTGTGGAAGGTCATGTCGATGCCGAGGAGCGGCGAGAAGGTCTCGTTGAGGGTGACGGTCGAGATGTCGTAGCGGGAAGAGGGCGTGGGGAGCCCGTTCTCCACTGCGGTGACGAATCCGAAACCATCGGCCATCTCGCGGAACGACTGGAAGGTGCCGTAGGCCCCGACGCTATACAAACTCTTGTAGGCGTGGTTGAGGTTGAAAGACTTGAACCAACGTTTGAAAGAGGGCAATTGGGCGAGACCGGCGTACTGGAGCGTCCAGCTCGGCAACAGGCGGCTCACGGCGGGGAAGAGGTCGAGACGGCCTCCCGACGAGGTATAGGCGTCGAGGAAGGCGGGGATCATGACGGAAGCGGAGTAACGATCCACTCCGCCGTTGGCGGGATCGTAGGGCTTTCCGCTCCATTGGCCCATGCCGTTGGGATAGGTGGCGCCGGCGTAGCGCTGTTCGACCTGCGCGCGGTACTGATCGAGCAGTTGGTTGAAGCGCCGGAAGGAGGCGCTGGCGTAGCCGTTGTTGGGATTGCCGAAAGAGGAGAAGGCGGTGCCGAGCGACCACGTGGTCATGGCGAACGAACCGTTTTGCAGCGTGGGCATGCCCGCGTACATATATTGGATGGACTTCGACCGATTGAGGTTGCGCGAGAAACTCAGGTTGATTTTGAAGTCGCGGAAGGGTTCGAGGGTGGCGCGAATTTGCAAATCTTCTGTGCTCGATGTGACAGCGGGAGTGATGATGCTGTCGGACTGCAAGAGCCATCCACGTTCGGCCGCACGGTGCACGTAGCTTTCCCCTCCGATGGTGGCGAAGGCGAAGTCTAAGCCCGGGGCGAGCAGTCCGCCGGGGCGGGCTTGTCCGAAGGCGTCGCCGATGGAGGGCATGAAGCCGGGGAGGTTGAGGCTCGATGAAGTGCGATAGGCCACGTTGACGTTGCGCACCATCATGAGGGCGCGGCTTCCGTATTCGGCGAGTTGGAACCAGGGGAGTTCCTCGGTGCGGCGCTGCGGGGTTACGGTGACTTTCACGGTGAGGGTGTCGCGATTGAGCACCTCAATGCGGTTCACATCGAGCACCTTGTAGCGGACGGGGAAACGATTGCCGTCTGGACGGATGGCGACCACACGCAGTTTCTTGGTCGAAAGGTTGTGGACCACGACGGTGGCGGTGTCTTTGCGCAGAGTGACGGCGCGCTCAAAGGGCTTTTTCTCCTCGGGTTTCTTGCCGGCGGTGGGGCCGGTGGAGAATTTGCGGTTGACGCGTTTGAGGAAAGGCACTTTGTTGTAGAGTGCTTCGAGACTGAGACGCGAATTGAAGGTGACGTCTCGGCGATTGCCAATGACGTTGCCGAGCGACGAGCCGTCGGCGGCTTCCACTCCGCGTGTCCAGTTATAGGCGGCGTTGTATTTGAAATCGGCCGTTACCCAGTCGAGCGCGGGGAGTTTGTTGAGGGGCACATTCCACGAGAGGTCGGCGGTCTGGCGATAGTTGAGCGGCCGGCCGAGGTCGCGGAGGGAGTGCATGACGGAGTCTTTCCACGCAGCGTATTCGGTGGGGTAGAGTTCCTTGTTCACCACCACATTGGGTTGCTGGATTTCGGCATCGGTGCCGGACATGAAGCTGAAGTGGATATTCTTCGTGGGATCCCACCGGAATTGCAGGGAACGATTCCAGAGGAAGTCGCTGGCGAAGCTGAGGGGGAGCGAACGGTTGTCGAGTTGTTCGATGTCGCGTTCTTGCAGTTCGTAGTAGTGGCGCGAAAGATTGGACATCAACGAGATGTTTTGCGGCAGCGGGTTGACGCCGAAATCGCGCAGTATGCGGAGCCAGGGCGATCGCGAGGTGATGAGCTGTTTCAAGGGTTCGACGGTGCGCATGCCGGGGGAGTAGTTGTAGGCAAGGTCGAATTTCCAATTCATGTCGATCTCTCTCGCGGTGGTTGTTCCCGAGGTGTGTCGCGTGGCGTGGGCGAAACTGGCAGTGAAATTCCCCAGGTCGTAGGGCATGGGCGCACTTTGTGTGGTGCGGTTGAAGCGCAAACCCGAAACGGAGAAGTTCTTGTTGGTGACAACGTGGTTGGTGATGTTACGCAAGGAGTCGCGTTGGCTGCGCAAGGGGAGTGCGTCGAGCGCATCGGACATCGGCATGTCGGTGTCGAGCGGATTGTAGCGCGGCACGATCACTTCTTTGGAGTAGGAATAGTAGATCGGTGCGGTGAGTTTCACCTCGGGGGGGGGAGGAGCTTACCGGCATCGAGATTGGTCGTCACAGAATATTGATAGAGGTCGTCGTCGCGGCGTTGGCTGACGGTTTCTTCGAGTCCGCCGAAACCATTGGTTTCAGCATGTCCCGCGAGATTGATGTTGGCCAGGTCGGCCAGTTGGATATTGAGTTGGCTTTGTGCCGCCCATCCTCCTTTGTTGGCGAAGTCCTGGAGACGCAGTTCATTGGCCCACACTTCGATGCTGCGCACACTGCGCGAATTGTTGCGCAGACCGATCATCACCGTGCGGACATCGCCCAACGACGGGTTGCCTTGCACGCTAATCTTGTTTTTCGGGCGTTGCGGGTCGTATTCATCGTAGAGGGTGGTATAGGCGGCCAATCCCTGTGCGCGTTTGCGGTTACGCGCCTTTTTGACATGCGTGAGTCGCTCGAGGTCGATGTCGATCATGTTGTCGGTCGGCCACACCGAACGACGTCCCGGCGTCCCAGTGTAGCGACCTTCGGGTGTCAACACCAGTGGGATTTCATATTCGTAGAAGTTGTTCTTGTAGTCTGATCCGAGTCGTAGGAACAGACTCACTTGTCCGTCGGCCAAGTCCTTGTCTCCCGGCAGCGCGTTGGCGTGCACGAAGAGTTGGAGGTGCTTGTAGCGGCGGAGGTCGAGGTGCGTGTTCTTATAGACGGCGCGCGCATCGCCGCTTCCGAGGTCTTTGACCGTAAGCGAAAGGGCCTGTTCGTTGTTTTGCAGCACCTGATCCTGTCCCGGTTCGATGGCGCGGCTGATGCCCGGAGGCAAAACGTAGTTAACGGGGTGTTTGTCGTTGTTTTCTTCGAAGTTCACCGCGCTCACCACGAGTTGGCCGGAAGAAGCTGCCGGCACGTTCTGATAAAGGGGCTGCCGGTAGTCGCGCCACTCGCCGCGTACGAGACTCAGCGTGGCGAAGCGCAGCACAATCGGTTGGTCGAAGCCCGTCAAGAACATGCGTATGAAGCGGATCGAGGAGAAGTCGCTGATGCTGCCGTACTTGCGTTCGTATTCGCTCAGCGGAATGCGGAACAAATACCATTTCGTGGCAGGCGATTTGCCGTCGCGCGTTTTCGAATTGACGGTGCGCATATCGACAATATAGTTTTGCCCGACCTGCATGGCCGTGGGATCGATGCGCACACGGTACTGATAATATTTTTCGTACTCGTTGAGCGTGAAATCTTGGTTGATGTCCTCCACGTCCGGCGTCGTCTTGTAGGCCGAAGCGTAAGTTTCGCCGTCGGCGGCCGCAGAGTTACCGTTCGGATTGTTGATATATTTGTAACGCTCGAGGATCGATGCGCGCTGCTCGTCCCAGTTCTTCCCGCGGAAGTAGTAGTATTGGTCGCCGGAGGGGTGCTGTGCAATGGAATCGTAGACGGCCGGGCGCACGTTGGGACGAATGGTACGGAGGTAGTCGGCATAAGCTCCGAAAGTGCGTTCTTCTTCCGAGGTCAAACCATTGTAGCCCACGTCTTGTCTGCGGCGCGCGTCGCTTGAAGTGTTGAAGGCGTAAGTCACCGCGTTCTGTGTCGGCACCAATCCCCACGCAGTCTCGGCCACTTGCGAGCGGTCGCCGTCGGTCGGGAGTCCACTTTCGTAGAATTTGCGGCCGTCTTTGAGCACGTCTTCGGAGATTTCGCCCAAATTGAAGTACAGCTCGCCGGTATAGTTCGGCACCTTTCCGTTGATTTCCGTGAAGGGATCCATCATCCAAAACTCCACGTACTCCACGTTGGCCGCATCGAAGTCCGACGTTTCGATGCGACGCATCATGCCGCCCCAGCGTTGTGCGGGGTTACGCAGTTTGCCATCGCTGTCGAGCGAGGGATCGAGGTTGTAAGGACCGCGTTCGTTGGGATAGAAGGCCAAGTTGAGGACGGGAAGGGTGGCCGCATCCTTATAGTTCAGGCTCTTGTTCGGGTAGAGGTCGCTGGCATAAATTTCTCTCACGCGCGGGTCGGAGAGTTGTTGCACATCGTTCTTGATGTAGCCCGGTGTGAGTGAGGAGCTGCGGCGGGTGAAGAGCGGATCGATCACGTACCATGCGAGGAGCGCACGATTGTAGCCATAGCGCACATTATTGTTGAGTTGCGACTCCGCAAACATTGAGGGCGTCGAGGAGATCGTCCATTGTTGTGGGGTCGAAATGTCGATGTCTGTTTTTGCATTTTCGAAATCGTCGATATACGATGCATTGCCCTGCGCACCGGTGTTGCGTCCGGCGATGAGTTGCGCAAATTCGGCCGTGAAATTGATGTTCGACGGCGTCGTGGTGTGCACGAAAGGCAGGCGATTGACCAAATCGGTCAACCACTGACTTTGTGTTTCCAGGCCATGTTCAGTCCCCAGATCGTGTTGTTCAGTGGTTCGCTACCCATGGCCACCTTCGACGTTAGGGGTTGTTCGCCCAAGTGCATGAGCGTGCCGCCTACTTGGAACTTTTTCGATACATCATATTGGAAATCAACGCCGAACATCGTTTTGCGTTGCATGCCGTAGTCGGCGTTCGATTCCACCGAGCACGACACCGGCGTTCCCGCGTCGAGGATGCTCTTGTTGAGAATCTTGACCGTTCCCGCGTTATAGTCGACAGTATAGTCCGTTCCCTCGGTGAGCAGTTGTCCACCGGCACGCACCACAACGCTCCCTTGCGGAATACCGGTGGTGTTGAGTTGAATTTCGTCTGCTTTGGTCGCTTTGAATTTGCCGGAAATCCGGAATTTATTGTGTTCCGCGATTTGTTTCGCCACGGTATGGGTCGAGTCGTAGAGTTCGGTGTAGGCAAATTGTCGAGCGAGGGTTGTATCGCCGATGGCTTTGATCAAGTTTCGGCCAAACGGCTCCACGACGGGGAAGAAGACGCGGCCCGAGGCGGCATCCACGGTGTATCCTTCCACAAAGTCAAAATATCCGTTCGGCACTCGGCGTGCGTTGTTGTCCAGTCGGTCGAGTCCCATCACCGTAAGCAGACGCTGGTCCTTCATGGAGGGGATGGGGAGATACGAGAGATACACGCCCGTGGTGTCCGAAAGGTATTTCACGTCGAGCATGAATCGTTCTCGCTGCACGTCGGTGGCGCCGAGCGAATACACGTTGCGCATCATCAAGGCCCAGTTGCCTTGACGCGGTGTGCAAGCGGTATTTTTCAAGCTCTTCACGATGAGCGATCGCGTGTTGTCTTTCAGGTCGGTCGAGAATTCGCCCACCTGATAGTTCTCTCCCTTGTAAGTGTACTCAAATGCCACGGCCAGCACCTGGTCGGGTTGCAAAGCCGTGCGCAGTGAAATGTAGCCCAGATCGGCATTGAGCCGATATTCCGAAGGCGAGAGCAGACGCGCACTCTCTATCTTTTCGTAGTCGTCGCCGCCCGTCATGCCGATGCCGTCGAGCTGCGTGCCGGTCTGTGTGATGTCGCGCACGGCAGGGAGCGAACCGGTCAGCGTGGCGTATTCGTTGTTGGCCGTATTGGCCGGAACGGCGGTCGGATTTGCCGCTGTCCAATGGGCATTCTTGATGTGCTTGGCTTCGCCCAAGTCAGTCAGGGCCACGAGGTTACGCGTGTTGTCCGTTACGGCCGATGTGTTGGTGATCCACACTTCGATGCGGTTGATTTTCACGCCCGAAAGCACATTGGGCAGCTGCGTCATCCAGCCGTCGTAGTGGTCGCGGAAGTAGTGTGCCAAGAAGAAGTGGCGGTTTTCGTCATAGTCGGCCGCCGAGAACTCGAAGTCGTTGAGTTGCACGCCGCCGCGCGAATTCACGCTTTGCGCCGCACTCTTTTTCTGCGCCACCATGGTGCGGAGTTTCAAGCGTCCGAACTGCATGTCGGCCCGAACGCCAAACAAGCTTTGTGCGCCGCGGATCAGACTCGAATTAGCGGCCATCGATACGTTGCCCGCCTCGATCAGTTTCACGATTTCGTCCTCTTTTCCCTCGTAACGCAGTTTGAGTTGCTGCGTGTCGAAGTTAAATGTGGCGTCGGTGTTGTAGTTGAAATCCATGTTCACCTTGTCGCCCACTTTTCCGTTGAGCGAGAGGTTCACTTTCTCGTCAAAATCAAAGCCGAAGACGCTGCGATTGCGTTCGGCCAGCGAGGGGTTGTCGGTGAAGCGGTGGGTCGCCCCGATTTTGAGCTCTGCCGATCCCTGTGTGCGCACACGCACGCCGCCCGGGCCGAAGATTTTTTCTGCCGGTCCGAGCGAAAACTGCATGTCGCTAAAGTCGAATTTGTCTTTTCCGCGGTTTTGAAACTCCTCGTTGTTGCGGCGGCGGAAATAGTCGCGCATCGACTGTTCGATGCCCATGCGGCGCACCTCGTCTCCCGCCAGATAGAAGGGGACGTAGAGCCATTGTCCGCCCAGACGCGTGCCATATTTGTAGGTACCCGTCTCTTCGTCGTAGAACAAGCCCGTTTGCAGGTTGTCGGGGTTTTTCACGTCGGCCGAGTGCAGGGGCAAAATGCCACGTGTGCTCACCGTGGGTTGCACCACAAAGGGCATCACCGTCTCAGTGCGTGCCGGGCGAGTGGGCTGGGCGGGCTCGTCCTGCGTCGGGTTGGCCGAGTGAGCGCTGTCTGTCGCCTCTGTCGGGCGCGAAGTGGTTCGGGCAGCGGTTGCGGCTGCCGTGCGTGTGGTCCGGTCTTTGCGCCCGACGGGACGCTGAGCGGTGACGGTCGCTGTCGGCGCGGCACCTTTGTGGGCCCCCTCACGCAGCGCAAGCACACTCAGCGCCACCGTCCCTAAAAGGACGATGGGCAACATTCGTCGGAAAAGAGCGGAAAAAGTCATCGGCACCGTTCGTTTGTCATTTGATTTCTTTCAAGCTGCGTTTGATGAGCTGTTGCAGCTCCAAGCCCGGTTCTGCTTTGAGCAGTGCGGCCACGACTTTGCGCACCGCTGCCGGTTGGAAGCCCAGGATGGTCAGTGCCGAAATGGCCTCTTCGGCCACGGCTTTGTCGGCCGCCGCAATGCCCCCGCCGCCGGTGGGCGTGACGTCGAGCTGTCCGTCGCCCAAGAGCGCACTGACCTTATCGCGCAAGTCGAGCACGATGCGCGCTGCCGCTTTCGGCCCGATGCCTTTCACGCTTTTGAGCATCGCCGTCTGTTCGCTTTGGATCACCTCCGCCAATTCCGCCGGGGTGAAGGCCGAAAGCACCATGCGCGCCGTTTGCCCGCCGATGCCGTTCACCGAGGTCAGCGCCTCGAAGAGGGTGCGCTCTTGCTTCGACGAGAAACCATAGAGGTCGTGCGCATCTTCGCGAATCACCTCCTTCACATACACCTTGGCGCTTTCTTTTCCTTGCAGATTGGCGAATGTGTTGAGCGAGATGGTGAGCCCGTAGCCCACACCTGCGGCTTCGATCACCACCTCAGTGGGGGTGAGTTCGCCGATGATTCCTTTGATATATGCGATCATTGTCGATTGTCGTTTGGGATAAGTGGTGGCTTGCGTGCGTTGAGACGCAGCCTAAAATGCAGAGTTCTGACCTACAAAGATACGTACACTGACTTAATTGAGAACGAAGAATAAACCTTTTTATTGTTTCTCAGTGCTCGAAATCGGCCTATCCATCGTGTGAGATTGGGGCATGTCGATCGGGGGGACGCAAACCGTGGAAGCCCAACGGCATCGTAGCGTAAACCCCGTGCCAACTGCCGGCCTCGAGCGCACGAACATTGTGATGAAGATCGGCGTTCGCGGGCAAAATGCCAGTTCGGCATAAATTCTATCTACCAAACGTTTCCCGAGGGCCTTGTCGGTATGGGTTCTTACATGGATCGACAGAGCACCGGCAATGGCTTAAACGGCTTCGCCCTTACTTCTTGTGCTTACGCTTTGAGGACGACTTCTTGTGGTCGAGCCACACAATCAGCACAATCAGCGCGCAGCAAGCCACGAAAGCCAACATCCATCCCAATTGGATAGCGCATACAGACTCTTGGATAAGTGCCACTAACGCGGAAAAAGAGCCCCCCCTTCCGGAGGAAAGAAAAGAACACCAGACCGAAAAGTGCCAGCAGCGCATTGAAAAAGACAGAGGCCATCATCTTTAATTTCCACTTGAAGGAAGCTTGTTTGCCTCCTTCTTGGATATAACCTTTCCCTATGAGGAAGATGGAATAAATGGCGGGGACGAGCATCAAGATGATGCCGCCGGGAATGCCCTTTATATACCAGTTGAGTAAAAGTTCTTTTAGGGGAGCATAATGATCAGAAGCCACATAAAGCAAGAGCAATATTCCATAGGCAAACATCATTCCCAGCGAATATCTCCAAAAACTACGCTTTATCTTGTCTAAGCAGAGTTGCTTAAAAGCCTGTAATAAGACCGCCCAAACGAGCAGCAGCAGCCCGCCAAGCAGAAAAGCAATCGTAGAGCTCATGTTTTCTGTTTCCGATTAAAAATGTGCGTTTTCACTCAGCGAAATCCCTCTGTCGATCGGGACGGGAGGATGATTGGTCGCAAAAGGTTCTACTCCCACGGCTTTTTCATCCATTCTCTTACACCGAACTCGCGCGCCCAAAGTCAAATCAAAACACCCAGAGCGCCGTGAGTCCGGTGGCGTTGGCCGACACCGTGGGCAGGAGGAGGGGCGCTTTCATGGCGGTGGGGGAACTTTTGGGGCGAGTGGCGTCCGAAGTCTTTCGAGGACGGATGCCCAGGAGCCGTTGCTCATAGGGCAAGAGCCAGAACGCGATGCGTGCGGCGGCGAACCCGAAGGCTGCACCGCCCAACACGTCGTTGAACCAATGGCGATTGTTGTACATGCGCAAAACGCCCACGGCGAGCGCACCGGTATAGGCAAACAGGCCCAGACGATTGCCGTATTCGGCGCGCACCAACTCTGCTCCCATCACTGCCGTAGCCGTGTGCCCTGAAGGAAAGGAGTTGTGCGCCGATTGGTCGGGACGCAGTTCGCCGATGGTGTACTTCACCCCGTTGACGGTCGCGCCCATCACGGCATAGGCTGTGGCACCGAGCAACAGCCGGTCGCGGAAATTATGGCGGTGGGGCACCCCGGGAAATTCTGCTGCCAACACAAAACTGCCGAAGGGAACATATTGCAGGTAGTCGTCGATCCGCACAGGTGAGTGACCGCGCAACCGATCGAAGAAGCGCTGTATCTTGCTTTCCCCTTGAAGAGAAAACCGCGGTCGGCCACTCCCACCACGCCGATGAGCGAAAGACTGACGGGAACGGTGACTTGCCAAAACGGAGCGAGATGAGAAAAGTGAGAATGGGTGAGCACGCGGAGCGTGTCGCCGGTTGTGCTGTCTGTTTGCTGCACAGTAGACCATAGCGATTCGGGCTTTGAGCCGGCGAGCGCAGAGTCGCGCTTCGAAACCGTAGGCGACAGACTGTCTACCGCCTGACTCAGCGCAATGGGAGAGGAGAGGGGGGGGCATTCACCTCGGTCTCGGCATGAATGGCCGACAACGACGAGAGCAGAAACAGCAGGCAGAGCATTATAATTTTCATCGAGGCAAGAAATCGTTGGGGGAATGAATGGATGAATCGGGGAGCGCATTAGGCCGACGGTGCGTTTGCGGAGTAAAATCGAAGTCGGGCCATGTTGCGTTCGGGGCGATTGGCGCCTTCGGGCGAGGAAATGCAAAGTGTGGGGAGAGGCAAGAACAAAGTGGGGGCCTTTTTCGAGAAAACCTCGCAAGTAGGTCTAAAAGCACCCCTGTTTTCACGCGCGCGCGTCAGCTGTTTTTCCTTTTTTTCCTTCACCTCTTCACCGGTGTGCCGTAAAGTGCTGTACCTGTGATGCTTGTGGGTGAACATAAAGGTGATTTTTGCTTCACCCTCACCTTCACTCGGTGTGAAGCTCCGGATGGGCTTTCGAGGCGTGGAGTTTTTGATGATCTGTCGCGCGCGAAGTTGGGTGAAGGAACTATGAAGGTTCGGAAATCATTATCTTCACCCATAACTTCTTGTTCGTCAGTGGGTTGAAAGCCTCGTGCCGGTTGGTTCGAAAAGGCTTATCTTCACCCGTAACGTGCTGATACCAATTGACTTGTAGGGTGAGGGTGACGAAGAAAAACTAAAACCGACTGACGCGCGCGCGAGGAAATGACCGAGAGGTTCACCATTTGCGAAACTCCAGTGCTTGACTGCCGCGGGTGAGCACCAAGCGGGAGGAGGAGAGGTGGCGAATGGCGAAATGCACGGGCAACGTGTCGATCCCGAGCGCCGAAAGATCGGCGGGGTAGCGAGGGCCGATGTGCAGGTCGCGACCGTGGTCGCGATCCATGAGGAAACCCGTCTCAACCAAAAGTGAATCGGCTCGACGCACGAAGCGAAGGGTCACTCCGCCTGAGTAAGCAACGGAAGTGGTGGGGGCGACGCGGGGAGAACGCAGTTGGATGAGGTCGAGCTGCACGGCCCAGTAAATGCGCTGCGCGGTGACGTCGGCGTCGTTGCGGCGCACCAATTGCCACTGTCCGTCGAGGGCTCCGTTGCGTGGCAGTTTGTCGCAGGCTGCGGAGAGCACGAGGGGCAAGAGCGCGATGAGCAGAGCGCGCAACGGGAACGAACGAGACAAAATCATCGAGGAGAATGGAAGCGAAGCGTGAGAAAAAGCGAATCGGCACGGTTTCAACGGTTGTAGCGCAGACCAATTTGCAGTGCCGTGTTGTTGCCCAGGCGCGAACCGCGGTCGGCGGCGAAGGTCGCGGTGCCCTGCCAGCCGTAGCCGATGTGCCGCCCAAAGAGTCGCGGCGGGAGCTGCCACGCGATCTCGGCCAGCAGGGAATGTTGGCGTTGCACTTCGGCAAAGGGCGCGGCGTAGGTGCCCCAGGAACGGAGCGTGGTGAGGAGCAAGCGATAAGTCAGTCGCGGGGTCGGAGCGCCCGAAAAGCCGAGGTGGACGGCGCGAAAGCGGTTGGCCGTGAAGAGGAGAGTGCCGTTGTGGTCGTAGAGCGGGGAGGCGAAGAGGGCATTGCCCATGGCCATGCCGAAATGCTGCCATCCCGGGTAGAGACCGTGGTTGTAATAGTTGTCGATGCCGCTCACCTGTTCCTCGAGTTGAGGCGTGTGGTCGTGATAGACCGGGCCACTCTGGTAGTCGGTGCGCACGAATTCCGCGACCACCGTGTGGAGCGACTGCAGCGGTAGGTTCAGTTCGAGACCGATGAGGCCGTCGAGCCAACCATATTCGTCGAAGGCGGCACTTTCGTCTTCAAAAAAGTGGTCGTAATAAAGCCGCGCGGCCATTTTCTCGCGGCGCGAGCGTGCGGTGAGTGCGAAGCGCCAGGCGCCCACCGTGTTGCCCGAGGCATTGGCATAGCCGTCGCCGTCGGTGGGGTCGCTACCTCCTTTGGCCACGAAGGCGTAGAAGGCTTCGCGCAGTCCACCGGGCAGGTGCATCGGTTGCGCAGCACCGAGATAGTGGTGGATGGTTCCGCCGAATTGCGTAGCCATTTCAGCGCCGGCCGTCAGGGTCACGACAGAGGAGTCGGTGCCGATGCGCACGTAGCCCGCTTTTTCGTGATAGCGCACCCCCGTGGCATAGCGTCCGCCTGCTCGGTCGACGGTGCGCCGCTGCCAATTGCCATCGAGCAACAGACCGTAAGCCAGTGTTCCGCTGAAGGCGACGGGCACTCGGCGTCCGAAGGCCGGCCACCAGGTGGGGATGCTCCAAGCCAGGGTGGCAGGGGGCACGGCGTTGCGGCCGAGCACGAACGAGCCGGTGGAAAGCGCGGGGTGGTTGATGGGGGTGGCGTGCGGACGGAGCCCGAGCGAGAGGTGCGATCGGCCGATGACCGTTTCGGCAAAGGCGGCCGAGGGCGTGAAGCGCGAGACAAGCGAGGAACCCACGGCGACTTCGACCGTGCCCCCCCCAGTGCGGACGGAAGTCGGCGTAGGCCGCTGCCGTGGGGCGCGAAAGGCCAACATGCAACTGTGGCCCGTGGCCGTCTACTGCTCCGCGGCCGTCGCGGTTGGCCCCGAGCCAGAAGGGCGTGTGGGGGCCGCCGCCAACGGTGACTAGCGTTTCGCCGAAATAATGAAGAGCGGCGCTGTCGTCTGCTCGGACGTAGGGCTCGTCTGCACAAGGGCTTGCGCACAGCCGGCCGTGCACCACCGTGAGGCAGAGCAGCAGGGCGAGGAAGCGGAAGGGCGAAAGCCGATTCATGAGTCAGGATTTGCGGCGAATGATGTCGAAGAGGGTGGTGGTGCGCTCGCGCCACGCGGGAAGGCTTAGCGGGTTGAAGGGCTCGAGAAAGAACTGGAGCAGGGTGGGCGCCTGTTTGCTGCCGACTTCGGGGAGGAGGGCCTTCTCGTTGACCACGGCGTTGAACGACTGCGGGAGGAGACGAATGTCGATCACGGCGTCGGTGTTGAACGGTTCGCCGTCGCAGTGCGCGGGGCCCGGCGCCGAGCGTTCGATGCGCAGCCGATTGGTGCGATAGCACTTCACATGCGAGTTCTTGGGCAGGCTCTTGCTGAAGAGCTGCATGGCCACAATCGGTGCCTCGATGAGGCTGAAAGGTTCGAGCACCGTGACATCGAGCAGCCCGTCGCGCATGGAGGCGTGCGGAGCGATGTAGGCATTGTTGCCATACTGCGAAGCATTGGCACAAGCGATGAGAAATGCATCGACAGAATGGCAGTTGCCCTCCTCGTCACCGAGAGTAAGTCGATAGGTTTCGGCCTTGTAGCGCAGACCGTCGGTAAGTGTCTTTTCTACGTATGTGGCCGGACCGCGGCGTCCCGCTTCGGCAAATTTCATGCTGATGAAGGCGTCGAAGCCCACTCCGCAAGTGCAAAAGAAAGGTCGGCCGTTGATGGTGCCATGGTCGAGTCGAACGATTGCGGCAGTGTTGATCACTTTCACAGCGGCGACGGGATCCATGGGGATCTGGAGATGACGCGCCAAACCATTGCCGCTGCCGCAGGGAATGATGGCGAGCGCCGTTTCGGTGTCGACGAGCGAACCGGCAATCTCGTTGACCGTGCCGTCGCCTCCCACCGCCACCACGATGTCGATGCCGCGTCCTGCCGCTTCACGGGCTATCTCTGCACCGTGGCCGGCATATTCGGTGTAACAAATCTCAGCAATGAAGCGATCTCGATCGAGGTGGCGTTCCACAGCTTTCAGCGCGGCGTCTTTGCGCCCGCTGCCCGAGATGGGATTGACGATGAAGAGGATGCTTAGCATAAGCAGGGCATGAAATAACAGATATAATAGTGGTGCAAATATAGTGGAATCTTTGTGCTTGGGGCTTTTTTGCACCCCAAAAACGCGCGAAACGCAAATTTCTATTGAATCATTGCACACTGAATGGGATAAATGTGTAACTTTGCGGCCTAAACAAATAAGAAAATGGGATTTAGCCCCGTTCCGTCCGCTATATCGGGCGACGAGTGGCCGTGAGGTCGCGCGGGCGAGGCGAGTCTCTGTTCAAACTTACACATGGATATTCTTCACAAACGCCTTTCCAAGTATAACCTGCCTCAGCAAGTGAGAGAGCAGGGTTTGTATCCTTATTTCCGAGAAATCGAAGGCAAGCAAGGCACCGAAGTTGAAATGGACGGTCACCACGTGATCATGCTCGGTTCGAATGCCTACACCGGTTTGACGGGCGACGAACGCGTGATTGAGGCCGGTGTGGCCGCCATGCGCCGATACGGATCGGGTTGTGCCGGCAGTCGTTTCCTCAACGGAACGCTGGATCTGCACGTGCAGCTCGAAAAAGAACTCGCGGAGTTCGTCGGAAAAGACGAATCGCTCTGTTTCTCGACCGGATTCACGGTGAACAGTGGCGTGATTCCTGCGCTTGTGGGACCGCACGACTACATCCTCTGTGACGACCGCGACCACGCTTCGATCGTGGACGGCCGCCGCTTGTCGATGGCTAAGCAATTGCGCTACAAGCACAACGACATGGCCGACTTGGAAAACAAGTTGCAGAAGTGCGAACCCGACGCCGTGAAACTGATCATTGTGGACGGTGTGTTCTCGATGGAAGGCGATTTGGCGCCGCTGCCCGAAATCATCGCGCTCAAGAAGAAATACGGAGCGACGGTCATGGTGGACGAGGCCCACGGCGTGGGCGTTTTCGGACGTCAGGGACGTGGTGTCTGTGATCACTTCGGCTTGACCGACGAGGTCGATCTCATTATGGGCACCTTCTCCAAGAGTTTGGCTTCGATCGGTGGTTTCATTGCGGCCGATCACACCATTATCGACTATCTGCGTCACACGGCACGCACGTATATCTTTTCGGCGTCGAACACTCCCGCGGCGACGGCTTGTGCACTCGAAGCCCTCCACATCCTCCAGCAGGAACCGGAGCGTCTCGAAGCGCTTTGGGAAGTGACGAACTATGCGCTAAAACGCTTCAAAGAAGAAGGCTTTGAAATCGGCGACACGCAGAGCCCGATCATTCCGCTCTATGTGCGCGACTTGGAAAAGACCTTTGCAGCAACGGCCATGGCTTTCGAAGCAGGTGTGTTCATCAATCCGGTTGTGCCTCCTGCTTGCCATCCCACCGACACGCTGGTGCGCATCGCCCTGATGGCAACGCACACGCACGAACAAGTGGATCGTGCCGTGGCAGCACTTGTTGGTGTGTTCCGCAAACTCGAAATTCTGAAGTAAGACGACTTCTGTTGACAGTTGATGACTTCTCAAAGAAGAGCATCTCGAACTCATTATATAGACCTATCGCAAGTCCCCTTCCCAATCACCGCGTTGGGAGGGGGACTTGTTGTGCAGAAGGTTAGAAGAGGCCGCGAGGAAGCGGGAGAAGTTCCTCGCTTTTGTTAGTTCGGAATGCGCAATCTGTTGGTATATATTTCAGATTGTCTTGGAAATGGGCGATAAATCGAAACTTGCCATGACAAAATGCCTGTAATATTTGGGAAAGCGCTCGAAAAAACGTACTTTTGCCTTGGGGAGATTTCGTGTTTCGCGAGTCGATTCCGACATCGGACGTGTGCGCGTGGTCTTTCCTTCATCCAAACAGCTCAAAACGCATAAGCCGAATTACTTCCGTTCAACTTATTCATGGAAAATCCCACTTCACTCCTCAATCTTGCGGCCGACAACATCCGAGTGCTCGCCGTCAGTATGGTAGAACGCGCCAAGTCAGGACACCCCGGAGGCGCCATGGGGGGCGCCGATTTCATCAACGTCCTTTATAGCGAATTTCTTACTTACGACCCGGCGCAGCCCACTTGGGAGTGCCGCGACCGTTTCTTCCTCGATCCGGGTCACATGTCGCCAATGCTCTATGCGCAGTTGGCACTGATCGGACGTTTCACCCTCGACGAACTGAAAACGTTCCGTCAGTGGGGCTCCGTGACACCGGGACACCCGGAGAAGAACTTCGAACGCGGAGTGGAAAACACCAGCGGACCGCTCGGACAGGGACATACCTACGCCGTGGGGGCTGCCATCGCCGCCAAAGCGCTCTATGCGCGCACCGGTAATCCAGGATTCAAGAAAGAAAAAATCTACGCTTACATATCCGACGGTGGCGTGCAGGAAGAGATTTCGCAAGGCGCCGGACGCTTGGCGGGGCATCTCGGACTGGACAACCTGATCATGTTCTTCGACGCCAACGAAATTCAACTCTCCACGGAAACGGCTGATGTGATTTCGGAGGATACGGCCATGAAATACCGCGCGTGGAATTGGAACGTGCTCGAGATCGACGGCAATGATCCGGAACAGATCCGTGCAGCTCTTCGCACGGCGAATGCCGAGACAGCACGCCCCACGCTGATCATCGGGCACACGGTGATGGGAAAGGGATGCCGCCGCGCCGACAATACCAGCTTCGAACGCGATTGCGGAACGCATGGTGCGCCGTTGGGCGGAGACGCTTATCTCAACACGGTGCGTCATCTCGATGCCGATCCCGAGGATCCGTTCGTGATCCGTCCGGAAGTGGAGAAACTCTACGCGCAGCGTGCTGAGGAACTCAAAAAGATCGTCGCAGAACGCCGCGCCGAGGAAAAGGCTTGGGCGGTGGCGCAACCGGAAAAGGCCGCAAAAATGGCAGATTGGTTTGCCGGTCGTTTGCCCGAACTGCCCTGGAATGATATTCAACAGAAGGCGGGTGCTCCCACGCGCAACGCTTCGTCTGCGTGTCTGTCGATGCTTTCTGCGCACGTGAAGAATATGATCGTTTCTTCGGCCGATCTTTGCAACTCGGACAAGACGGATGGGTTCCTGAAGCACACGACGGTGATTCGCCGTGGCGATTTCTCCGGTGGTTTCCTCCAAGCCGGTGTGAGCGAACTCACCATGGCTTGTGTTTGCATCGGTATTGCGCTCCACGGCGGCATGCTGACTGCAATGGGCACGTTCTTTGTATTCTCCGACTACATGAAACCGGCGATTCGCATGGCGGCGCTGATGGAACTCCCCGTGAAATTCGTGTGGAGTCACGATGCTTTCCGCGTCGGCGAAGACGGTCCCACGCACGAACCGGTGGAACAGGAAGCGCAGATTCGCCTGATGGAAAAGTTGCAGAACCATTCCGGTCGCGACTCCGTGCGTGTGCTGCGTCCTGCTGATGTCAATGAGACAACCGTTTGCTGGAAAATGGCAATGGAAAACATGGACACGCCGACCGCACTCATCTTCAGCCGCCAAAACGTGGCCAACCTTCCCGAAGGAACGGATTACAGCGGAGCTGAACGCGGAGCTTACACCGTGGTGAGCGATGCGCAACCCGAAGTCGTACTCGTGGCCAGCGGATCGGAAGTGTCAACGTTGGTGGCCGCTCGCCAATTGCTTTCAACCGACGGAATCACGTCGCGTGTGGTGAGTTGCCCGTCTGAACAACTGTTCCGTGCACAAGACGAAGCCTATCGCGAGAGCGTAATCCCGTGCAACGCAAAGAAATTCTTCCTCACTGCCGGTTTGCCGGTTGTCTTCGAAGGACTGGCCGGAGATACCGGACGAATTTTCGGACTCAACCACTTCGGCCACAGTGCTCCTTTCAAAGTGCTCGACGAGAAATTCGGATTCACTCCCGAAGCCGTTTACAGCGAAATCAAACAATATCTCGGTCGTTAAGACTATCGAAAAAAGTGAGGGAGTGTTCACGCAGCAAGACATAGAGACAGATTGGGTGTACCGATGAGGCGCCTATTTTGTCCTGACAGCGCTTGTACACTCCCTACTTTTCCAACCAAATTGCACAATAATAGAATAGATAATGAAACCCATAGGGCTAGCCTCCGATCATGCCGGCTTTGAACTCAAAAGTTTTGTGTGTCGCTATTTAGACGAGCGCGGCATCCCGTACGTCGATTTTGGAACTCATTCGTCCGACTCTTGCGATTATCCCGATTCGGTCATGCGCTCGGCCGCGCCATCGACGGAGAAGAGTGCGAACGCGGCATTGCAGTTTGTGGCAGCGGCGAAGGTATCTCCATGACGCTCAATAAACATGCGCACGTACGCGCCGCCCTGTGCTGGATGCCCGAAATAGCGGCCTTGTCTCGTCAACACAACAACGCCAACGTTCTGGTCATGCCCGGTCGTTTTGTCGATGAGAAAGAAGCGACAGCAATTCTCGACGCCTTCCTCTCCACCGATTTCGAAGGAGGAAGACACTGTCAGCGCGTCGCCAAAATTCCCTGCTGATTTTTCTCCCTTCCACACATCGGTACACGCATCTTGCGCAAAGCCGTTTCGCGCCGACACATCGTTCAATAAACGCCTTTCGAGTAGAAGGACGCCTATTTGACTACAACGCAGAAAGTTGTGGTCAATGCTTGTTGTCAACAGGCGAAAGGGCGGTTTTTCCCCACAAAAGCGCAAAAAATAGGTCGCTTTCTTGCTACAATCAATTGAAAATAATACCTTTGCACTCAATTTCAAATAGCCCTCTATTCATCCAAAACTAGATCAAAATGACCAAAGCAGATATTGTAAAGGGAGATTGCAAAGAAGACTGGCATTGACAATGCCACGGTTCTTGCTTCTGTGGAAGCATTCATGGAGTCTGTCAAAGAGTCGCTTGCACGGGAGGAAAATGTCTATCTGCGAGGTTTCGGCAGTTTCATTCTGAAGAAGCGCGCGCAGAAGACCGCGCGTAACATTTCGAAGAATACGACGATCATCATTCCCGAGCACAACATCCCCGCGTTCAAGCCCGCGAAGACGTTCACCGACCAGATCAAGTAATCGCTCAGCAAAGCCATCCGTTCGCACTGTCCCCTCTTCTCCTCCGTGAGGAGCTGCAAGAGAGACGACAGATTCGACGGATCACCCTATATTTTTCAACTCTAAAAACATCACACCATGCCTAACGGAAAGAAAAAGAAGAGACATAAGATGTCCACGCACAAGCGCAAAAAGCGTCTGCGCAAGAACCGTCACAAGAGCAAGTAAGTCGCTCGTCGGCTCACTGCTGACGGTACGGAAAGTTAAAAGTCTAGCACAGCCACTCTCGAGTGGCTTCCTCGGCTTTTAACTTTTCTATTTCTGTCTATTTCCTTCCCGATCCCTTCTTCGTCGACGAAGAGCCGAGCGGGAAAGAGCCGTAAGCGGCTCGAACGTTATCAAACCACCTCATGACAAGCGAAGTTATCGTCGATGTCCAAAAGAAAGACATCTCCATCGCCCTGCTGGAAGACAAGCGTCTCGTGGAATTTCAGCAAGAAGGTCGTTCGGAGCAGTATTCTGTGGGCAACATCTACTTGGCGAAGATCCGGAAAATCATGCCCGGACTCAACGCTTGCTTCGTGAATGTCGGATACGAGCGCGACGCCTTTCTGCATTATCTCGATTTAGGCGTGCGCTACAGACAGTTTGAGCATTACCTTGACCTGCTCAAGAACGGGAAACGCAAATCCCTTCCCCTTCACAAAGTACCGCGCCAGCCCAACACCGAAAAAGACGGGCACATTCAAAACACCGTCAAGGTCGGCCAAGAAGTGTTGGTGCAGATCGTCAAGGAACCCATTTCCACCAAAGGACCTCGCGTGACCTGCGAAATTTCCTTTGCGGGTCGTTATCTCGTCCTCATCCCCTTCACCGACAAGGTCAGCGTCTCCACTAAAATCAAAAGCGATGCCGAGCGAGCACGTCTCAAGCAGCTCATGCACAGCATCAAGCCCAAAGGTTTCGGTGTCATCATTCGCACCGTAGCCGAAGGGCGGCGAGTGGCAGAACTCGACCAAGAATTGCGCATCCTCCTCTCGCGTTGGGATGCTGCCGTGGCCAAGATTCAAAACAGCAACCCTGCCGACAAGGCGACGCTCGTTTACGAAGAGACCAGCCGCACCGTTGGACTGCTTCGCGACCTCTTCAATCCCTCGTTTGAAAGCATCCACATCAACGACCGGAAAGTCTACGAAGAAGTGCGCGACTACGTTACGCTCATTGCCCCCGAATCGAAAGACATCGTCAAGTTCTACAAAGGCAATGTCCCCATTTTCGACAATTTCTCGGTCACCCGCCAGATCAAGTCCTCCCTCGGACGCACCGTCACTTACAAGCACGGGGCCTATCTCATCATTGAGCACACCGAAGCCCTTCACGTGGTCGACATCAACTCCGGTAACCGCAGCAAAAGCCCCGAAGGGCAAGAAGTGAATGCCCTGGATGTGAATCTCGGTGCTGCCGACGAATTAGCGCGCCAATTGCGTTTGCGCGACATGGGAGGCATCATCGTAGTCGATTTCATCGACATGGCCCAACCCGAGAATCGCCAGAAGCTCTACGAGCGAATGGTCGAAAACATGAAGAAAGACCGTGCGCGCCACAACATTCTGCCCCTTTCCAAGTTCGGACTGATGCAGATCACCCGCCAGCGCGTTCGTCCGGCCATGGATGTCAAGGTAGAAGAGGAATGCCCGTCTTGCGGAGGCACCGGAAAGATCAAGTCCTCCTATCTCTTCACCGATGCGTTGGAAAGCAAGATCCGCATCGTCAGCGAAGAGCTCGGCATCCGCAAGTTCCGCTTGCACGTCCATCCCTTCGTGGCGGCCTACATCAACCAAGGCTTCATCTCCTTGCACCGCCGTTGGCAGTTCCATTACGGATGGGGCATTCGGGTCATCCCCGATCAGAGTCTCGCTTTCCTGGAATATAAATTCATCGACGCAGAAGGGCAAGAGATCGATATGAAAGAAGAACGAGAGAACCAATAATCCGACACTCACCACACAGCATCACGGCACTCACCGCAACACGCGGATGGGTGCCGTTTTTCATGCACTGCGCTACGTGGCTTCGGAGGGCAACGAGGGTGGCTCAACAAGGCAGAGAAACATTCTTCACAGCGCATAAAAAAGCCTCCCCGAGGACCACACAGGGTGCTCGGGGAGGTGTAGTATTTGCGGTAAGGGTGGGCAGATGTCGCAAGAGACGCAGCATGAACTGGCAATGCAGTCGCGTCGGGCGTCCGCGTGACAGTCACAGAGCCCTCATGTTTCAGTGTGCCGCCATAAATTGGTTCAAGAAGCGCACATCGTTTTCGGAGAAGAGACGCAAGTCGTTCACCTGATATTTCAAGTTCGTGATGCGTTCCACACCCATACCGAAGGCATAACCTTTGTACACCTTCGAATCGATGCCGTTCGCCTCAAGCACAGCGGGATCCACCATGCCGCAGCCCAAAATCTCCACCCAGCCGGTGTGCTTGCAGAAACCGCAGCCTTCGCCACCGCAGATGTTGCACGAAATGTCCATTTCCGCCGAAGGCTCAGTGAAGGGGAAGTACGAAGGACGCAGACGGATTTTCGTGTCGGCACCGAACATTTCGCGAGCAAAAGCAAGCAACACCTGTTTCAGGTCGGTGAACGACACATCCTTGTCAATGTACAGGCCCTCCACCTGGTGGAAGAAGCAGTGAGCACGCGCCGAAATGGCCTCATTGCGATACACCCGACCCGGGCAGATCACACGAATCGGCGGTTGGGTATGTTCCATCACACGGCTCTGAACACTCGAAGTGTGCGTGCGCAGAATCACATCGGGATGCGTCTCCACGAAGAACGTGTCCTGCATGTCACGTGCGGGGTGATCTTCTGCGAAATTCATCGCGCCGAACACGTGCCAGTCGTCCTCGATTTCCGGGCCGTCGGCCAGCGAGAAGCCCATACGTCCGAAGATGTCGATGATTTCCTGCTTCACCAGCGAGAGCGGGTGACGCGTACCCAAACGAATGGGGTAGGCGTGCGTGTGAGATCCAGCGCGGAGTGGTCCTCCTCGGCCGTCGCCAGTTCCTGTTTCAGCGTGTTGAAACGCTCTTGGAGCGCCGTTTTGAGTTGATTGAGGTAGACGCCCACCTCTTTCTTTTGGTCTGCAGCCACGTTGCGGAAGTTTGCCATGAGTTGGTTCACCTTTCCTTTCTTACTCAGAAATTCGAGGCGCAAGGCTTCGAGCTGCTCTTCGTTCTCGGCTTTCAGCTCATCCACTCGGGCGAGCAGTGTTTTTATTTCTTCTATCATTGTGAGATTGATCTGTTCCGGTTGTGATTGGGGAATGCGGATCGGCGTCGCGGGGGCGTCAGTCCAGTTTGAGTACGGCCAGGAAAGCCTTTTGCGGCACTTGCACGTTGCCGATTTCCTTCATTTTCTTCTTACCGCGCTTCTGTTTTTCGAGCAGCTTACGCTTACGGCTCACGTCGCCGCCGTAGCACTTGGCCGTCACGTCTTTGCGCAGTTGCTTTACCGTTTCGCGGGCAATGATTTTCGCGCCGATGGCCGCCTGTATCGCGATGTCAAATTGCTGTCGGGGCAAGAGTTCTTTGAGTTTCTCGCACATGCGCCGACCGAAATGCACCGAGTTGTCCACGTGGGTCAGCGTCGAGAGCGCATCCACCGGTTCGCCGTTGAGCAAGATGTCCAGTTTCACCAGTTTCGAAGGGCGGAAACCGATGGGGTGGTAGTCGAACGAAGCATAGCCCTTCGAGATCGATTTCAGTTTGTCGTAGAAGTCGATCACGATTTCGGCCAGCGGCATGTCGTAATGGAGTTCCACGCGATCGCCCGACACATATTCCTGCTTGATCAGTTCGCCGCGTTTGCCCAGGCAGAGGGTCATGATGTTGCCGATGAAGTCGGTGCGGGTGATGATCGAAGCACGGATATAAGGTTCTTCGATGTGATCGATTTCCATCGCGTCGGGCATTCCCGCGGGGTTGTGCACTTCGAGCAGCGTGTTGTGCTTATCGTAAACGTTGTAGCTCACGTTCGGCACCGTGGTGATCACATTCATGTTGAACTCTCGGTCCAGTCGTTCCTGTACGATCTCCATGTGCAGCAAGCCCAGGAATCCGCAGCGGAAACCGAAGCCCAGTGCCACCGACGATTCGGGTTGGAAGGAGAGCGAGGCGTCGTTGAGTTGCAGCTTTCGAGCGAGGCGCGCAGCAGTTCGAAATCCTCGGTCTCGATGGGGTAGACACCCGCAAAGACCATGGGTTTCACCTCTTCGAACCCCGCAATGGCTTCGGTACAGGGGCGTTCCACCGAGGTGATGGTGTCGCCCACCTTCACTTCCGTGGCCGTTTTGATGCCGCTCACGATGTAGCCCACGTCGCCGCAACCTAAGCTTTGGCGCGGCGAGAGGTCCATTTTCAGCACCCCCACTTCGTCGGCCTTATACTGGCGTTCCGTGTTGACAAAGAGCACGTTCTCGCCACTCTTGATCGAGCCGTTCACGATTTTGAAATACGCGATGATGCCGCGATAGGAGTTGAACACCGAGTCGAAGATCAAGGCTTGCAGCGGCGCATCGGGATCGCCTTCGGGAGCGGGAATGCGCTCCACGACTGCGCGCAGGATGTCGTCGACGCCCTCGCCCGTTTTGCCCGATGCCCGAATGATCTCTTCGCGTTTGCAACCGATGAGCTCGATGATCTCGTCTTCGACCTCCTCAGGCATGGAGTTGGGCATGTCGCACTTGTTGAGCACGGGAATAATTTCGAGGTCGTGCTCGATGGCCATGTAGAGGTTCGAAATCGTTTGCGCCTGTACGCCCTGTGTCGAGTCGACCACCAGCAGGCAGCCCTCGCAAGCCGCAATCGATCGGCTCACTTCGTAGGCAAAGTCCACGTGACCCGGGGTGTCGATGAGGTTGAGCACATAGTCTTCGCCGTCCAGGTTGTAGTTCATCTGGATGGCATGGCTTTTGATGGTGATGCCTCGTTCTTTTTCGAGGTCCATGTCGTCGAGCATTTGCCCTTCCGTCACCTTGATGGTTTGTGTGCGTTCGAGCAGTCGGTCGGCCAGGGTACTTTTCCCGTGGTCGATGTGAGCAATGATGCAAAAATTGCGTATGTGGTTCATGAGCCGTTGGGCGGATGAGAGGGTTAGACAGTGAGCATTCGCAGCTCCGGAAGTTGGGCGGGTGTATCGCTCAGCGTATGCCCGCGATTTTGTGGGTTTGCAGCGACAGTCGCCATTCGGGGTGCGCTTTGCAAAACTCCACGGTGTAGGCCATGATACGGCGGTTGGCCGTTTCGTCGCCCACGTCGCAGGGTTGCAAAAAGCGGTGGGTGGCAGCCAGGTGCGGATAGGTGGGCGGCGGGGTGCCGTCGCACACCACTTTGAGCTCGTCGCAGCGCGTGAGCACCGGCGTGGCGTGGGGCTCGAAAGCATCTTTCGGGGACAGCGTGATCCAGTCCACGTTGCCGGGCAGGGTGTGCGTGCCGTTGGTCTCCACCGCCACAAATTTACCGGCTGCGTGGAGGCGTTCGACGAGCGTAGGCGTGAGGAAGAGCGAGGGCTCACCGCCCGTGACCACCACGTGGCGGGCCGGCCATTGCGCCACGGTTTCGACGATCGCCTCTTCGCTCATGGGCTGCCCCGATTCGTGCAGCGTGTCGCAAAAACTGCAGTGCAAATTGCAGCCGCTCAGCCGAACGAAGACCGCCGGCGTGCCGGTCCAGAACCCTTCGCCTTGTAGCGAGTAGAAAATTTCGTTGATCTTCATAAGGCGCTGTGGGCGTTCGGCGTCAGAGGTCGGCATTCTCGCAGCCGGGTTTCACATAGACGGCCACGTTGCCTTCGCTCTCTTGGAACGACACCTTGTAGGCATTGGGCACCTGCTCGCAAATCCAGCGCGCCATGTTCTCGGCGGTGGTGCTGAAGTCGAGGATCTCGTTCACATTGCGGTGGTCCAATTTGTCTTGCACCCGTTGTTTGACGTGGGTGAAATCGGTCACCATGCCATTTTTGTCGAGCTCTTCGGCGCGGCAGTAGACCGTGATGATGCCATTGTGCCCGTGAGGGCGGTTGCATTTGCTCTCGTAGTCGAGATGCAACTGGTGTGAGTAGGATATTTCGATGCGTTTGGAAATGTAGTACATGAGCAATGGGGTTGCCCTTGTGGGCAATCCATGGCAAAGATAGTGATTTTGTGGAAACTGTGCAAGGATATCGCGCGTGTGAGCGCGCGATCGAACGGGCTGCGCAAAACGCGCACGGCGAGCCGCCTGAATAGCTCCACAGGGCGGTCGAGCGCCGCATGGGGAATGATCCCGCCGCGGATGCATCGAAAAGTTTCGAGTTAGTGACGCCGACCGAAATGTACGCCCGCCAGTCCGCCCACGGCGCCCCCCAAGAGGAGCATCCAGAGGCCGCTGCGCATCACGCCGCCCGAGGGAGTGAAGGCAGAAACGTGGGTGTGGCGAGCACGATGGTCGTGGCTGCGATCGTGCTGTTCGCGGTGGCTCTTTTCGGCGACGCGGTCCGTCTGTCGCCAACGGTCGACAAGGCGAAAACGAGTGGCTACGCCGTTTTCAACGTAGCAGGTGTCGCGTATCAACACGCTGTCGGTGAGCATGATGTGCTCGCGAAGGGTGTCGGTGAGCGCCACACGCAACGTGTCGTGCACCGCGATGCGTTCGCTGATGCGGCGGGAACAAGCGCTGAGTGCCAGCAGGAGCAGCAAAAAGAGAATCCGAGTTTTCATAGTGGGGTGAGATGAAGGTGAAACAAGCGTGCCGACGCGATAGACCGGGCGGCGAGCCACAGGGTAAGGAGTGCGCGCCGACAAATCGAGGGCAAAAAGAATCGAGCGTGTGTTTTTCGTCGATTTCAATCGCAAAATTATCGCTCTGTTTCGAATTTTGCAAGGCATGCGCCGTTTTTTTTGAGAAGATGCCTGTTAATTTCGATTTTTCCGAGGGCCGAACTCGAGTACGTGTGCTCCCGGAGTGACCGAGGCGAAGGAGGGGAATTGCAGTGGGGAGAGGACGGGGCGACAAAGCGGAACCGGTGTGAAAAACGCGGCGCCGTCAGGAGAAAACGCGGAACAAAACAGAAATACTCCCGCAGGCCGATTCATTTCTTCCCCACTGTTTTCGTACCGCTGCTGTCGGAACGTGTGTTGGTCCGTCCCGAGTCGACACCATGCGCGCCTATCGCCTGCGCGCGCACTCTCGCGTCAACCGGTTTCCGTTTTTTACCTTCACTCCTTCACCCGAATGCCACATTGTGTTGTGAGTGAGGGAGTTGAGGGTGAAGGCTTATGGTATTTTAAGTTCACCTGTGTTCATCGCGTAAGAATGCGTTCTGAACAGTCCGTCGGGACTCGAGGTGGGTCGTATTTTTTAGCATACGGAGCAGTTTCGGTCCATTTCATCGAGGTGCGGGCGAAAGAGTGGGGCGCGTGAAGAGATGGTGAAGGCGAAATCACCAAAGTCTTCACACTTAACCGGCTGATCCAGTGAAAAATGAAGAAGGTGGGTGAAGGGGTGAAGGCAAAAAACGAAAACTGCCTGACGCGCGCGCGTGAAAGCAAGCGCGCATCACGGTTTTTCGGGTGGAGAACACAAAATGCGAGAATTTGTGCAGTGTCCTATTGTGGGAAAAAGGATAAAGTTTTAACTTTGCGGCGACATAATTCTAAATCGCCGCTGGTGTCCAGACGCTTGCCAAGGGGCGTTTTCATCCCCCGGGCTGCGAACCCGAAGCGAGCGAACGGCGTGTTCCGACGTCGACGTTTGTTGTCGTGCACGCCCGAAAGCTTTTTTCCTCCCATGCATTCTCTTTCTCTCCCCTCCTTGTTGTTCTTCTTGAGCTGCTCCACGGCCGTTGGCGCCTCGGGAGCCCGCGGCGGCGAATCGACCCTCGTTGTGACAGCGGATTCGGTGCGCTCCACCGCCGACAGTACGGCGCGTACGGTCAAACTGAACAGTGCGTTGATCGTAGGCCGTCGGCAAAACAAAGTGGACAATGCCGCCATGGGGCTCAATTTCTTGCGACCCGAACAGATTCGAAGCATCCCGACCATCATGGGTGAGGTGGATCTGATCAAGGCCTTGCAAATGCAACCCGGTGTTTCGCCCGGACTCGAGGGGCTGGCGGGCATGATGGTGCGCGGTGGCAACGACGACCAAAACCTGTTTCTCATCGACGGCAACCCGATCTATCAAATGAACCACCTCGGCGGTTTGTTTTCGGCCTTCAATGTGGCGGCCATTCGCGATGTGGCGTTCTACAAGTCGTCGTTTCCCGCGCGTTACGGCGGCCGCCTGTCGAGTGTGGTAGACGTGACCACGCAGCCCGGCGATGCCGAACGCTATCATGTGAATTTCGGCATCGGTTTGACTTCGGCCAATCTGGGCGTGAGCGGCCCGATCGTGAAAGGGCGCACCACCTTCAACGTCGCTGTGCGGCGCACGTGGTTCGATGTGCTTTCGACGCCGGCACTGGCCATTGCCAATGCCGACGCCAAGCGCAACGGCGAGAAGTATAATGCGCACTATGCGTTCACCGACGTGAATCTCCACTTGAACCACCGCACCGATCGTTGGGGCACGTTCTCTTTTGTGGGCTATGCCGGACAAGACGACATCTCGACGGGAACGGACAGTTGGAACCAGTCGGCCAATACTCCGAAAGACGAGGTGCGCGACAAATATGAAATGGGCATGCGTTGGGGCAACCGCCTCGCCTCGTTCAAATGGCAGCTGCCGCTGGGCGAGCATTGGATGCACAACCTCACTCTGGCTTATACGCGCTACGGGTCGAAGTGTCATTTCACCTTCGACAACGAAGCGGGTCGTCCCGGACTGGAGGGGGTACAGCCACAACTATCTGTATAAAGAAATTCACAACGGCATCGACGATTGGAATGCGCGCTCGCAATGGGTGTGGGCACCGCAGTTGCCCTTGACGTTGCGCCTCGGCTTGGACTATACCTACCACCGTTTTTCGCCCGAAGACCGCATCACGAACAGCAGTCAATCGACAATCTTGGACGAACCGAATCGCCGACAGGTGGTGAAGGGGCACGAGACGGCGTTGTACGGTGATGCCGAATGGCGCCCCGCGGAAGCCTGGCGGTTGAACGCGGGTTTGCGCTTGACCGACTTTTTGGTGAACAGCAAAAACTATCTTTCGGTGGAACCGCGTCTATCGGCTGCCTACCTCTTCAGTCCCTCGGTGAGTGTGAAGGCGGGCTATTCGCGCATGGCGCAATATGTGCAGCAGGTGAGTGTGAGCTATCTTTCGTTGCCCACTGACTATTGGATGCCCGTGACGGAGGTTTACGCTCCGCCGACGAGCCACCTGCTGAGCCTCGGCGGTTATTACACCTATCAGAACCGCTGGAATGTTTCGGTGGAGGCATGGTATAAGCACATGTCGAACCTCTTGGACTATCGCGAAGGGGTGGGGCAGTTGTCGAGCGCCCGTTCGTGGAACGACAAGCTGACCACCGGCACGGGCGAAGCCTATGGCGTGGACGTGCTGGTCGAGAAGAACTTCGGTCAGTGGGCCGGTTTCTTGGGCTATGGCTTGATGTGGACCGATCGCTACTTCCCCGAGTTGAACCGCGGCGCGCATTTCCCCTCGAAGTACGACAATCGCCACAAACTCAACGTGGCATTGAGCTATCGTCCTTCGCGTCGTTGGGAATTCAATGTGGCGTGGACGTACATGACGGGATCGCTCATCACCTTGGCGCTCGAAAACTACCATTACGAAGTGCCGAATAAGTTGGCGCCGAGCTTCCCGGACTATTACAATCAAACGATGGAACACGTTCGCAAGAAGAACAACTATCGTTTGCCCGATTTTCATCGTATGGATTTGGGTATCAACTATTATCGTTTCCACAAGCGACGCGGCGCGCAGAGCATTTGGACGCTGAGCGTTTACAATGCCTACAACCAGCACAACCCCGTGGTCGTGGCGCGCAAAAATAATTACGATTACCCGTCGTTCCGGTTGATTTCCCTTTTCCCCATTATTCCCTCGTTCACTTACACCTATCGTTTCTGATTGTATAGAGCGCCGGGGTAGAGGAGGGGTGCGTGATGCGTGCGCCCTTGCCGGCCGAAACGAATAGGGGGAGGTGTACTCCACTTAAATGATAAACCTATGATTCGATCTGTTTTTTTGCGCATGCTGCCTTTGGTGGCGACGGCGTTGCTGAGCAGTTGCTACGAAGATATCAATCTCGATCACCTGCGTCCCACGCCCGAAGTGGTGTTGAACTGTGTGTTGAGTCCCGACGAACCGGTGCGCGCGGAAGTGATGCACACCTTGTTTCTCACCGATGAGAACAAGAACACGCTGCCGCGTATCACCGATGCGCGTGTGCAGGCGGTGGTGAACGACAGCCAAGTCTTTCCCATGGTGCGCGACACGGTGAAGGGCTATTTCGAGGCGAACTACGTGCCGCGTCCCGGCGATCGCATCCGCATCGAAGCCGATACCCGTTACGGTCGTGCGGAGGGCGAAGATCGGCTGCCGCAGTTGGTACCGATCGACACGGTGAAGGTGAGCTATTGGGAGTTGGGTACGTCTAAGGATGTGGGCGGTGCCAGCGGTGACCAGGAGTGCCGTTACGAAATCACGTTCCAGGATCCTCCCGGCGAGCGCAATTATTATTTTGTGCGCGTGATGAGCGATGCGGACTACTCGGTTCCGCTCGACTATTCGCAGGATGAAGTGTTCAGCGGCATCTTCGAAGGATTGAACGGACTCGATGAGGGGTCGGCTTACAACGGGCGCAACGGCATGGCGTTCAGCGATGCCATCTTCAACGGAAAGCGCTACACCTTGCGATTGAGCGAATTGTTCAGCGGCGATGTTTTTTGGCATTTCGCTCGCGAAGGTGAGGGTGTGCGCCGCATGGTGCAGCTCTATTCGATCTCGGAAGGGTATTTTCGTTACCTGAGTGGTATCTTCAATGAAGATGAAGAATCATTTAATCGCCAGTTGGTGTCAGTGGGACTTTCGGAGCCTCCGACGCTTTTCACCAACGTGAAAAACGGTACCGGCATCGTCGGTTCGCTTCAACTGGCGGTAAAGGATTATCGCGTGGTGGTGAGTGCCGGCGGCAAGACGTTGTCGCTCGAAAAGTATGTTCCGCGCGAGAGAAAGGAAGGAGACTTTATCGATGGTCCGTCGACGATATACCGGCCTTCAAAGAGGTAGTCTGAAAAAATGGCGTTCGTCAGTGCTTGACGAACGCCATTTTTTTGTCCCTTCCCGGTGTGCGAATGCTTATATTTCGGCGTCGAAATGCATAAGTTTGTAGGGAATGGCGACTTCCTTTCCTGTATACATATTCGTAACATATTTGTTGCATATTTCGGTGGACTCTGCAATTCTTTTTGCGCTTTCCCGTCTCGTTCGCTTCGCAAAAGCGATTTTGAGAAGGAAGAAAATTGCAATGCGCGTCGGACGAAAGTCGGGTTTGCTTAGGTCGGAGGCGATGATATTGCAAAGGTCAATTGACATTTTGAGGTATTTGGGTCGGAATGCTGCTGTGCGGCACAAGGGGATGCACGGATGATTAAAAAACTAAATAGTGGGTGCGAAAATAATTCGGCGCACACTTGGAGGAAAGAAGTTTTTGCCTTAAATTTGCGCTGTGTAGTGGAAGATCTCGCTCTTCTCATTGCCAACTCCAAATAGCAACAATAAGAAAATACATAAGAAACAAATAAGATTATGTGTATGAAAAACCGTTTTGGTAGAATGGGAAGCACCCTGATGGGGGCTCTCCTGTTGCTCTCGGTAAGCGGCGTGACGTACTCATGTAAGGACGATTCTCTGGATGTGCAGAAACCGTCTTTCCTTGGGGGTAGCATCTACGACGAACTGAATGCGCGCGGCTTTAAGTATACCGTTCGTCTGATCGACGACCTGGGCTATAAGGACGTGATGTCGCAAACGGGTAGTAAGACGCTTTTTGTGGCGAACGACGAGGCTTATGAGAAATTCTTCAAGAACAATCCTTGGGGAGTTCATTCGTATGAACAGCTCACTGACGCTCAGAAGCGTGTACTCTTCAACGGTGCGCAGCTGAACAATGCTTATGTGCTCGAAATGATGAGCAATGCTTCGGGCGGACGAAAGAATCTGAGTCTGCGTCAAGAGTCGGCAGCGGAAGCTATCGACTCTGTGAAGTTTTGGCGTCCTGAAGAGCTGCCGGTAAACTATAATGCTGACGAGGACGAAAAGAAGTATTGGAAACGTTACAACAGCGGTGCGTCGAAGGGAATCTATATGGCTATCGATGCTTCGCGTCCGATGATCACGCACTTCCTCGAAGGAAACATGCGCGAGAAGAATATCAAGCGTTCGGATGTGGCGTTCGTTCTGAATGACAAAGATGGTTGGGGCGAGTCGGGAAGCGACGCGCGCCTATGTTTTTGATGCGCGCGTTGACCAGGCTGACGTGGTCTGCCTGAATGGCTATTTCCATGTGCTGGACAAAGTGCTCGTGCCGCCCGCCAATATGGCCGAGGTGATTCGCGAGAACAACGACACGAAGGTGTTCAGCCACATCTTGGATCGTTTCAGCGCGCCCTTCTATAATGATGTACTGACCAAAACTTATCAGGCACGCTATTCCGCTGCTGTGGACTCTGTGTTCGAAAAGCGCTATTTCTCGATCAAATTCGCGCAGCGGACGTTTGCAGACGGAACCGAATGAGAAATTGCCCAACGATCGTATTCCGCTCTTGCCTTACGATCCGGGTTGGAATGCTTACCAGCTGTCGAGCTCCGTGCCCAGCGTCGAAGATATGGCCGCGATGTTCGTGCCCGACGATGCCGCCATGACCGATTATTTTGTTTCGCAGGGTGGTCGCTCGTTGATCGAACGCTATGCGAAGAAACCGAATACCAAAGAGAACCTGCTCGAGAACATCGATCAGATTCCGCTCGACATCATTCAGGCGTTGGTGAACAACCTGATGAAGAACTCGTTCATCGAAACGGTGCCTTCGAAGTACTACACCATCATGAACGATGCGCGTGACCAGATGTTCCCGCCTTCGCAGTATCCTTCGGAAACGGCCTACAAAGCGGTGTTCACCAAGACGCTCATGGCCAACAACGGTGTGGTTTATGTGATGAACCGCGTCATCTCGCCCGCCGACTATGCAGCCGTGATCGCCCCCGCACTCTACAACAGCAATACGCAAGTGGTGCGCACCGTGGTGCGTGCGGACGACTCCTACATCCAGGGATCGGATTATAGCCGCGCTCCGCTGAAGCAATATTTCTCGACCTATCTGAAGGCGATGCAGAGCCGCTTCTCGTTCTTCATTCCCGAAGACGAAGGCTTGAATACTTATGGTTATGTGGATCCGGCTTCGATGGCCAATTCGAAGAATACCTCCAACTTCCGCTATTTCCGCTTCCGTCCGGGCGATACGCGCGGTGTGGGCGGTGCGTTGGCTGTGGATGCTTGGCCTGTGACTTACAAACCGGCTACGGGACAGCAGCCGGGCGATAAGATCATGAACGGTACGACCTATGCCTCGCCGGCCAACCAGACCCTCAGCACGGGTATGGGTGCGGTGAAGCGCTCGCTGCTGATCGAAATGGTGAACCACCATATTATTGTACACGGCAGTGACGACACGAAGGGCGTGGAAACGGCACAGAAGTATTTCCTCTCTCGTGACGGTGCACCTGTGATCGTGAAAACGAGCAACCGCGGTGTGGGTATGGAAGTGAACGGCGGTTTCCAGGAACAATTGGAAGGAACGCCGGCCGCCTACACATCGACCGTGAAAGAAGTCTACGACCTGACCCGCGAAACCAACAAGGGCTATGGTAACGGTAAGACTTACATCTTGGATCGCCCGATGCAGGCGACGACGGTGACGGCTTACAAGGCAATCAAGGATCATACGCAGTTTAAGAAATTCCTCGATCTCTGCACGGGTATGAGCACGGCGCTCTTGGAGAAAGCCGGTTTCAACGCTCCCTTCTTGGTGGCCGGTGCCGACGACGCGAAGCACAGTGGATGGCTCAAGAGCGCTGCGAAATATGAATTCTTCGTACGCGGTGAATCCGGCGGTCTCCAATATAATGTGGCCAACGACGACCGTTTGGTACGTCTCTTCAACAACTATCGCTACACCATCTACGCTCCGACGGACGCGGCGATCGATGCCGAATTGGCCAAGGGCTTGCCCACGTGGGACAAGATCAGCGACTATCTCGACACCAACCTGCAGGCTGAAGTGAAGTTGGCTGCCGACAAGAGCAACCAAGACGAGTACGACCGTGTGAACAAGCACAACGACGCGGTGAAGGCCAAAGCGCAAGCGATGGTGACCGTTCTGGTGAACTTCTTGCGTTACCACTTCCAAGATGAGAGTCTCTTCGTGGACCAGGTTTCGCATACCGGCGACTACGCCACGGCTTGCATCAATGAGAAGACAAAGGCTTATTTGAGCCTCTCTGTAACGCAGACTCCCGGTCAGCTCAGCTTGAAGGATAAGGCCGGCCGCACCGTGACGGTGGACGGAACGACCCACAATATCTTGGCGCGCGACGCCAACTTCAATAAGGGCATGACGCTCATCACGAGCAGCTCTTATTCGGTGATCCACCAAATCAACAGCGCGCTGCTGTTCGATGGCGAACTCGCCGGCGGATACGCCCAAGCTTGGTCCTCTCCGAAGAAAGCCAGAGCTTTCGTCGCAAAGTTCAGAATCAAAGACTAATTATCTAAGGCATCATGAATCATATCAAGTATACATCGGCGATTGTCCTCGCGCTGTGCAGTGCCACTGCTGTCGCACAGCAAAAGCGCATCTCCGGACACGTCTTTAATGCCAAAGACGGTGCGGTGGTGATGGCTAACGTCGTGGAGAAGGACAAAACGAACCGCGTGGTGTCGGCAACGCAGACCGACATGAGCGGTAACTTCTCGATGACCATCAAGAACCCGAACAACCGTCTTGAAGTTTCCTATATCGGTTATACCACCGCCCGTATTGATCCTATCGGCGCGCGCACGTCGTTCCGTATCGAAATGAAGGATCGTACGCATATCTCGGAAGTCGTGATTACGGGTAAGCGTACCGCGAAATCAAACGGTATGGTGATCCCCGAACGCGAGATTTCGACTGCAACGCAGACGCTGAACATGGACAGCAAAGAAGGTCTTGCCTTCACGACTGCCGGTGAAGCCTTGCAGGGTGAAATTGCCGGTTTGGACATTGTGGCCAATTCCGGTAACCTGGGTTCCGGTACTTCGATGCGCCTGCGCGGTGTGAACTCGATCAACGGTTCGCAGGAACCGCTGATTGTGGTGAACGGCTATCCGCTCGAAGGTCAGGATCTGACTTCTGTCGACCTCTCAGACCTGGACAACCAGGAGCAGTTCGCTACTTTGTTGCAGGTGTCGCCCGACGATATCGCCAGCATCAAGGTCTTGAAGGATGCTGCCGCAACTGCCATCTGGGGTGCGCGCGGTTCGAATGGTGTGATCGAAATCACCACACGCCGCGGACGCCGCGGTAAGACGCGTGTCGGTTTCAACTACCGTTTCTCGGGCACGTGGCAGCCGCAGGGACTGAACATGCTCGATGGTCCCGGCTATTCGATGATGCTGAAGGAGGCTTACTTCAATCCGAAACAGAGTGATGCGGCTTCCAGCATTGTTGAGTTGATGTATCTCGCCAACCGTCCGGCTTATTATGCCAACTATAATAAGAACACGGACTGGGTGAAAGAGGTGACGCAAATCGGTCAGGTGCACAACTACGGTGTGAACATCTCCGGTGGTGGTGAAAAGGCCACGTTCCGCGTGTCGGGATCTTATGACCACGAAGTAGGTACGATCATCAAACAGAGCCTCGACCGTTTCTCGACGCGTCTGGCTTTGGACTACTATGTGTCCGACCGCATCAAGTTCACTTCGAACTTCTCGCTGACCTACACGAAGAACAATAAGAACTACGGTAATAATATTCTCGCCAAAGCCTACAAGGCGATGCCGAACATGGCCGTTACTCGCCAAGAGTATGACCAAGTTCGCGGAGCTTATTTCGACACGGGCGAATATTATCTCATGCCTCCCGCAGCCGGTAAGGAATACGAAGGGGTATTGCTGGACAATAACTCCAACCTGACCTCCTATTACCTGAGTGATATGGTCGACAACGGTAACCCCGTTGCGATCGCCAACCTGGCTTGGGCCCGCGAGAGCACGTATACGATCAACCCCTCGTTCTCTCTCGAATACAAACTGTTGGGTAAGGAGGATGAGTCGACGCAGCTCAACTATACGGCGGAAGTGAACATCAATGCGTTCACGCAAAACAACGGTTCTTACTATCCCCATGCGTTGACTTCGCAGAAGTGGTCGCAAGGCGTTGACTTGACGAACGATTATGACTCGAAACTCTTTGCTTTCACCACGCGTCACTCGCTTTTGTTCCGTCCGCACTTCGACAATCCGAACCATTCGTTCCAGGTGCTCGGACGTTTTGAATCTTACTCACGTAATCAGACTTCGCAGAGCAAGAGTCACTCGGGTATCTCCGGTGGTATCACGGATCCGACGGTGGCCGGTTTCCTCACTGGCACCAACTCGTCTACAGGTCGCGATCGCAGCCTGAACGGTACGGGGTCAATACACTATGCCTATGGTTCGAAGTACGTGTTTGACTTTACGCTCCGCGCAGAAGGTATGACGAAATTCGGTTCGGGTAACAAGTGGGGCTTCTTCCCCGGTGTTTCCGCTCGTTGGAACATCTCCGATGAAGCCTTCTTCAAACCCCTCCGCAAGTATGTGAACATGCTTTCGTTCCGTCCCAGCTGGGGTATCAACGGTAATGCATGGTTTGCTGAAGGATTGATCTACAATAAGTACTCGAGCTACGGTTACTACGACGGTGTGCAGGGTATCGCACCTGAGAATCTTCGTCTGACGCAGATCCGTTGGGAGAAGTCTAAGTCGTGGAACCTCGGTTTCGACTTGCATCTGTTTGACGACTTGTTGATGTTCGATTTGAGTGTTTATAAGCGCTATACGACTGACTTGTTGATGTCGGGCGTGAAGATTCCTTCGTCTACCGGTTACTCAGATGTGGCCAATGCCAACGTGGGTAAGATGGAGAACCGCGGTTGGGAATTCAACGTGAGCACGAAACCGATCTTCAAGATGGGGAAATTCGACGTTCGTTTGCGTGCCAATATTGCGCAGAGTCTCAACACGGTGACCGAAATGGATCCCACGGTGCTCTCGTCGAAGAATCAACAGTTCGACAATAGCAATGCGAAATACCTGAGCCGCGTTCAACTCGGGCATGCACTCGGCGGTATCTACGGTTTCCGTTATAAGGGCGTTTACGCCTATGACTACGATCACAACGGATACTTCGCCAACCCCGAACGCAATAATTATATTGATGCAGCGGGCAAACCGAATACCGCAGCCGCTACGGGCAAGACTGCTCCGATTGCATACGGTGCCGATGGCAAGATCCTCTATGACAAGTCGGGTAATCCCCAGCCGATGTACTTCAACTACGGTGGTAAGAACTATCGTTTCGAAGGCGGCGACGTGATCTACGAAGACGTGAACCACGACGGACAAATCGACGAACTCGACATCGTGTATCTCGGATCCTCGAACCCGAAGTTTAACGGTGGTTTCGGTATCGACTTCCGCTATGGTCAGTGGACGCTGAAGACCAACTTCAACTTCCGTGTAGGCAATAAGATTGTAAACATGGCCCGCATGAATGCCGAGATGATGCGTTCGAATGATAACCAAGTTGCTTCTGTCAACTGGCGTTGGCGTAAGAATGGCGACATCACGCCGATTCCTCGTGCGAAAAACTCGCGTGCCGGCGACTCGTTCAATGCACTTGCCTCCGACCGTTATGTAGAAAAGGGAGACTTCCTCCGTTTCCAATATCTGCAATTGGGTTATTCGGTTAAGCCCGAACAGCTGAAGCGCTGGGGACTCTCGCAATTGACGATGAGTGTATCTGCGAACAACTTGATCTTCTGGACGAAATATTCCGGTGTGGATCCCGAACACGGTGCGAGCGGTTTCTCGCCTGCATTCGATAATTCGCAGACTCCGCGTTCGCGCTCCATTACGTTCAGCTTGAACTTCGGATTCTAACGCTTCTACACGTACTTAGCATAGCAAAAGGAGGTGGTTTTCCACCTCCACAACTCTAAGACATCATGAACAGTAAAATATTCAAACAACTGCTGGTAGCCGGCGCCGTAGTCGTTTTGGGTGGAGGTATGACTTCTTGTGAGGATTACCTGACGCTTTACCCCACAACCTCTATTACGGAAGAAGAATTTTGGAATACCCGCAACGACGTCGACAATGTGCGTGCCGCGGCTTATTACCAAATGACACAGTGCACCGGTAAGATCTTGGCTTGGGGTGAGTTCCGCTCGGACAACGTGGAGCTCAGCGACATGAGTAAAGCCAACTACCGATATATGCAGGAGGCGGTGTTGCAACCTTCTGAAAACCTGTATGACTGGGCACCTTTTTACAAAGGCATCAACTACTGTAACAAGGTTCTCGAGCACGGTCAGCAAATGGTCGACAAGGGCACTGACCCCTCGTTTACCAATGTAGAATGGCAACCGCTGAAGGCCGAAATGGTCAGCCTTCGTGCACTCTATTACTTCTATCTCGTACGTTCGTTCCGCGACGTTCCCTTTGTGCGTCACTCGATCAGTACCGATGCTGAAGCACTTGTGGCACGTGACAAGGCTACGCCGGGACAAGTGATTATGGATTCGCTCATTCACGAGGTGGAAGCAGTGTTGCCGACAGCCGCCATTAACTATGGTAGCAATTCCTCTAATAAAGGACGCTGGACGCGCACGTCTATCCATGCCCTGTTGGCAGATATGTATCTCTGGCGTGCAGGTATGGTTTACCGCGGCAGTGCGAAAGGCTTCCCCGTGGTAACTGAAAAGGGCGACACCCTTTCGGCCGCTCAGGAACAGAGCTTGGCTGCTGATCTCATGAAGAAAACAATCAGCCATGCAGATTATGTGATCAACCAGCAGATGGCTGATTACCAACTTAATCTCGATCTCAACAATGTTCCCCAGGATGATAAGCGTCGTGCACAGGCTTACCCGTTGATTCAGAGCGATGCGACAAGTTTCGGTGTGGCAGACGCTGCTTACAACGAAGTACTTGGATCTCACAATTCGAGTGAGAGCGTCTTCGAACTGCAATATGACGGTATCAACGTCAAGAATAATGTGATCACGGATATGTACTACGGCAACAGCGGTAGCGGTGGTTACAAATCCGGTTTGATGTTGGCAAATCCTGCTTTGTTCTCCAAAGATGCTCCTGTAGATCCCGTCAAAGGTTACGGACGTACAGACTTGCGCTTCGCCAGCTATTCTTTGCGTACGGACGAAAGTGCCAAAACAAATGCTGTGAGCATAATCAAAGGCGCAGCCAAGACCGTATTCATCACCTTCTCCGGTAATGCGATTGGTGACATTACCAAGAGCACAGGAAACTATGATTTCCAAGAGAGCAGTTCGCAATCGAGCAACTGGCCGGTTTACCGCCTTTCGGACATGATGACGCTCAAAGCCGAAGCGATCGCTCGTCTTTCTGCAGCGCCGTTTGCATCGCCCGACTACCCGGAACGCGATTCGTATCGTATTTGGACGAATTGTTCCGTCGTAACAATCCTACGGCCGACACCGTGGCTGCCGCCTCTAATTTGTTCTGCAAGCGTTTGCGTTCTTCCAAAGCTTTCAAAGCTGAGGATGACAAGGACAACGGAGCCGGATGGAAGCAGCGTTACTCTGACTATGGTAGCCCCCTCAAATTGGCGTTCAATGAACGTCAGCGTGAATTCCTCGGTGAAGGTAAGCGCTGGTACGATATTGTTCGCGAATGCGAATTCCGTGGTGCGACGAAAGAGGTGCTTTCCGATTGGGTAGGACTTTCTTCCACAGTGCGCAACCGCTTGCGTTCACTCTGGTCGCTCTACAATCCGATTTATCTTGAAGAACTCAAGGTGAACGGCAAGGAATATGGTAGCAAGACCGGTAACCTTGTCCAGAACCCCGCATGGGAAAAGTATATGCCCAAATCATAAGACTCAGACAATTATGAATAGAAATCGTTTCACCCTTAGCACCTTGGCCGCTTATTGCGGAACGGTTGCAATGGCCTTCGGTCTCCTGTTCTCGGCACAGAGCTGCAGCGAAAAGATCGATGAACGCAACTTTGCCATTGCCAAAGGAGCAAACCATTAGCGATTATCTCGGAAGCAAACCAGAATACTCGCAAATCAAATCGGTCTTTGATCGTGTTCGTCTGGGTAACAAAGGTAACGCTTCCACGCTTGCAGCGGTTCTCTCCGCTCGCGGTAACTATACTGTGTTTGCACCGACCAACGATGCAATGTCTGCCTACGTTACGAAGGTACTTGGCGAATCCAAAAGTGTGGCTGATCTCACTGATGAGCAGGCTCAGTTGATCGCTTATAGCTGCGTGATCGACAATGGTAACGAAAGCGCTTACGATAGCCCGGTGTTCCCGACCAAAGGCGGTGCCTTTGCAAAGGGAGACCTCAACGACCGAAGCATCACGAGCGAAGAAGTTACTGATTCGCTGAAGAAACCTGCTGTTTCTTATTACTTGATCAACGGAACGTCACGCGTTGTGAAGAGCGATACGAAATTGAGTAATGGATATGTACACTCCGTTGCGTCTGTTATCGCACCTTCCAATCAGAGCGTCTCCGGTCTGATCGAAGGAACGGCCAACATGCGTATCATGGGTACCTTGTTGCAGGCAACGGGTTGGGCAGACAAGCTCAATGAAAGTATTGACCGTGAATACGAAAAAGTAGAGCGCGAAACCGATCCTCACAGCATTGCCGGTGTGCAAGGTCTCGTTCCCACAGCCGGACACCGTTACCTTGGTTTCACGGGATTTGTTGAAACTGACGATGTCTTCCAGAAGGAATGGGGCGTGCCCGCGCCTGTCTATGATGAGAAGACACAAACAGTGACCAACGCGCAGGCTATTCTTGATGCGATCAAGTCGCATTGTGAGAATGTGTACGGCACTTTGGCTCAGAACGATCTCAAAGACGAGGACAATGCGGTGAACCAATTCGTGGCCTACCACTTCATGAAGGGACGCGTAGCTCATAACCAGTTTGTACAGCACTTCAATGAGTGGGGATACAAATACGGTGACGCCAAGAACCCGCAGCAAAACAAATATAGTATCGACATTTCGGACTATTTTGTCAGCTTGGGTAAGTATCGTAGCCTGATCAAGGTCACTCAGGATGCCGCAAGTCATGACATCTTCCTCAACCGCGTGGCAGAATATAATGTCAACGACAACTACAAGTTCGTACGCGCCAAAGAAGAAGGCATCAAAGTTTACGCGAACAACGACTTTGAAGGTAAAGTGTTGGACAACAATGCACGCAATGGTTACTTCTTCCCGATTAAGAAAATCATGCTCATGGATGCCAGCACCCGTGAATCCTTGGGAAGCGAACGCATCCGCTTCGATATCTGTACGATTCTCCCGGAAATCCTTTCCAATGGTTGCCGCTCCTCGCGCCAACACATGAATTTCCCGAGAGGTTACTTTGAGAACATCACGCAAGAAAGCGAAAGCACGAAGTTCCTTTACCTCCATTCCGCATTCGTCAATGGTCAAGGATGGCGTGACTACGAAGGTGATGAGCTGATGGTGCTTGGTCTTTACGACTTTGTCCTCAAACTCCCTCCCGTGCCTAAGGAAGGTCAGTACGAAATCCGCATGGGTATTTCTAACAACACCTTGCGCGGTATGTGCCAAATCTACTTCGGTGACAGTCCTGTGAACCTTTCGCCTGCCGGTCTCCCCGTAGATATGCGTCTCGATGGCGACAACGAGAGTATTGGTTGGGTAGCAGACAATAAGGATGCAGACATCACAGCCGAAAACGACAAGAGCATGCGCAACCACGGTTACATGAAAGCTCCGAAGGCATTTACAGCCTGCGATGGTAAGGGTGAAACCAACCTTCGTGATACGAAGGCTGTGCTCCGTCGCATCATGGTGTCTGCCTACATGTATCCGAACAAAACCTATTACCTCCGCTTCAAGTCGGCCTTGAACAAGACCGATGCGCAGTTCTTCTCTGACTATTTCGAATTTGTACCGAAATCTGTCTACAACGGAACCGTAGCCGAAGACATTTGGTAACTCTATCCCGTCCCGCCGGTTCAATTGCGGATCGGCGGGAGGGGGTGTTTCTTCCACTAGCATTTCATACAACATGAAAAAGATATTCAACTCCTGGATCTCATTTGGTGTCTTGGGCTGTGCAGCGCTTGCGCTGACGGCGGCTTGCGCAGACGATCATTTTGATGTGAAGTCCGATGCGGCCGGCAACCAGACCCTGTGGCAAAACATTGATTCGAATAGCCAACTGTCGGATTTTGCCTCTATCCTCAACGCACCAAGGTGATGAAAGAGGAGAACGATCGCAACGCCCAGCTCACAGTCGCTCAATTGCTCAATCAGCCCCAAAGCTTCACCATGTGGGCTCCTCTCAACGGAACCTTCAATGTCCAGCATTGGTCGGAACTGCTTGACCGTGCAGATGCATTGCGTAAAACCGGAACTCCCGCAGCTCTCCAAGAAGCTCGCGATATTGATTTCTTAGTTTGGAATCAATTTGCCTCCAACCACATCGCTCGCTTCAACCACGAGGGGGTAGCCGGAGTGCAGGAGTTCAAGCTCATGAACGGCAAGAATACGAAATACGGCAATGGCGTTTTCAATTCCGTAGCCGAAGAAGGTACTGCCATCAACGCAAGCAATGGTTCACTCCACTTGCTCAAAGGCGCATCTCCTTTCTCGTACAACATCTACGATTACCTGAGCCACAATGCACAGTTCAGCGACATCAACGCGTACATTAAGGATCCGACCATCGACATCCGTAAGTTCAACGAGCAAGCTTCCGTTGCCGGCGCCATGAACGAATACGGTAAGATGGTCTACATCGACTCTGTTTACCAGCATAGCAACTCTTTGTTGGATGCTTCGAATGCGCAGATCCGCAACGAGGACTCCACTTACGTGGCACTCATTCCGCGCAATGCGGCATGGAAGGAAGCGTTGGAGAAAGTCAGCAAAATCTTCAATTACGGCACGCGTTACCGTTATGATTGGGATGGAGCCAACTTCTCTAAGGACTATCGTCTCGATGCCACTACCTATAATAACAAGAACATGACGTTGGCAGACTCGCTCCGTGAGCGCAATGTGCGTTTGAACATCGTCAGCAACTTGTTCTTCGCCCCCTATCGCATCAAGGGTTATGAGAGCATGGACTCCGCTGCACTCATTCATCATGTGCAATATGCCGACTCTTTGATCTCCACCGCGAGAACCACCTTCTACAACACGGCCGCGAAGGGAGCCACGAAGCAGAATGTAAATCTCAACCCCACCTTGGCCGGTCTTACCCCGTATCGAGCTTCCAATGGTTATGTGTTTGAATTGGAGAACTATAACTTCGATCCCTCGTACATTTGGGTAAAGAAAATTGACTTCCGTCCCGCTGCTGCTTCCTCCGTTTACACCTTGAGTACGAGCAATACGACCTATGCCAATGGTACCACGGTCAATCTGACAGAAGCCAACTACAACCGCGAGCGTGCTTCGTTGGATGCAAACGGTGACACCCTTCGCACCGCCGACGGAAAGCCCATTATGTTGGGTGTCTCCGGTTCGGTGACGGAAAACGCTTATCAACGTTATGAGATGAAGAGCACCCGTCAGAACATGACGGTCGATCTCCGCCTCGATGACGTGCTGAGTGCAGCCTACCAGATCGAATTGGTGCTCGTTCCGACCAAGATCAATTTGAATGATGGCGGTGAAGACGAAAAAGTGGTGTTCAATGCCGAAGTCATCGACGACAACAAGAACAACATCCCCTTCACAGTTGCCGGTGCAGAAACCAGCCGCATCACCATCGACCAAAAGCAAGGGCAGTTTGATCCCAATAAAGTAAACCACATCGTACTGGGCGATTACATCACTTTCCCCAAGTGCTACTATGGTTTGCCCTCCGACCGTAAGTCCTTCCCGATGCTTCGCCTGACCGTTCCTCGTATCGGTCCGCGCAACGAAAATTGCCAGGCACTCAACATCGTGCAAGTGATCCTCAAACCCTATCGCGGCAACTAATACCCGCTGAAATATAACAAACGAGATTATGAATCCAGCTAATCGCAGCAACAACATGAAGCAAGCCGCCCTTCGTTGTGGAGTGGCGTTGATGGTTCTGTCTTCGGCCTGTGCACTTCAAGCGCAAGCTCGCGAAGTAGCCGACAGCACCTCCACCGCTTCCGCCTCCAATAAGGTATCTTCTCGTCGTCAGCTTCCTGAGTACCAAATGAAGGAAGTCACCGGTGTGGTTTATGATGCCGCTACCCGCAAGCCTCTCCCCGGTGTTCGCGTACAGTCGCTCGGCAATAAACTTTATTCGGCACTTACCGACGAAAAAGGTGCCTACAAGCTCAGCGTACCCGAACATGTCACCTCTCTTTTCATCTCCACCGACGGATACAATGCCGTTCAAGTAGGACTTCACGACGGTGTACCCGCCGATGCCTATCTCTACGACAGTAAATTCCTCTCGCTCTATCACGACGGCACCACGATTCTCAACAAAGCGAAGTATGCCCCGGTCGAATCCAGCAGTGTTTCGCCCGAAACTGATATCGAGAACAACCTCAATGCCGCGGTCCGTACCATCAATCGTGGTGGACTTCCTGCCCAGGGTGCAGCCATGTTCGTCAATGGCATCAACTCGCTCAACGCCAATGCGCAGCCGCTTGTCGTTGTCGATGGTGTCATTTGGGACATGCAGTACGGCCGCACCACGTTGCACGACGGTTTCTATAACAACGTCTTCAACCTCATCGATCCCGAAGACATCGAAAGTGTAGAAGTCCTCCGCAACGGTACCGCCCTCTATGGTTCTCAAGGAGCTAACGGCGTATTGAAAATCACGACCAAGCGCGGACATTCGCAGGCCACTCGCATCAACATCCGTGCTTTCGGCGGTGTGGAACTTTCGCCCGAGCGTACCAGCATGATGGACGCCGGTCAATATCGAAACTACCTTGCTGAGTTCCTCGGCACCACGTCTCGAGCTGACCGTCTTGCCTCGTCGATGGTCATCCCCTTCCTCAACGAAGATCCCACCTACCTTTACTACAAGCAGTTCCACAATAATACGGACTGGGCCAAGGATCTTTACCGCACTGCCGTTACGCAAAACTATCGTGTCGGCGTACAAGGTGGTGACGACGTGGCCATGTACAACCTCTCGCTGGGATATACCAACGCACAAGCCACGGCCAAAAACAACTCGTTCGATCGTTTGAACATCCGCTTCAACACCGATGTGAACCTCTTCAAGGGTTTCACGACCGAACTGGACATGGCCTATGTGCGCAATGCCTACAACCTTCGCGACAACGGTTGGGCCGAGAGCTATGCAGATCGCAACATCTCCTCGCCCAATGTGCTTGGTCTGGCAGAATCGCCCTTCGTAGACCCGTATGCATACTACGTTCGCTATTTGGGCGACAATCGTCTCGGTCTTGTTCACAACAACCGTGTCTACACCGGCATGAACTATACCGAGTCGAGCAACCCCTTGAGCTTTGCTTCGCAGTTCGGCTATCCCGGTTTGGCCAATCCCTATTGGATTCTCGAAAACGGTGAAGGCGACAACAAGAACAACCAGGAGCAAACCCAGTTCTTGCTGAATGTCGCCCCCAAGTACAAGATCAATGACTACTGGACGCTGAGCAACCGTTTTGCTTACACGCTCAACCGCAGCAACGAGAAGTATTATATGCCCCGCAATGGTACGCCTCGTAAGTCAGTCAAAGGTCTCGGCGATGTGCAGAGCGTTGCCGCTTCTCAATTTGGTAAGGAAACCACACTCTTCAACGATTTCCGCATCGATTGGAAGCGCAACTACGGCAAGCATCAATTTGATGTCTTCGGTGGTTTCCGTTTTGCCTCCTATTCTTATTCGGACAGCTACTCTCGTGGTTACAACAACGACAACGACAAGATGCCCGACATCCGCTACTCGTTGCAGTACATCGGCGAAGGTGGTGTCAACGACCGTTGGATCAACCTCAGCTACTATGCCAATGCGGATTACAACTACATGAACCGCTACTTCCTCAAGCTCAGTGGAAGCGCAGAAAGCTCCTCGCGTTTTGGTCGCGAAGCCGACGGCGGAATCAAGGTAGCGGGCGTGAAATGGGGACTCTTCCCCTCTGTGCAAGCCGGTTGGGTGCTCTCCAATGAGAATTGGTTCAAGGTGAGCGCAATCGACTACGCAAAACTCACCGCGGGTTTCGAAATCACCGGCAATGACGATGTGGATTACTACGCCACACGTACCTACTTCCGCAATGTGAAGTTCTTGGAGCGCGCCACAGCACTCCAGTTGGCCAACATTCAGAATCCGAAGATCAAGTGGGAAACCACCAATCGTTTCAATGTAGCCCTGGCGCTCAACATGTTCCACAACCGCCTCTCGTTCGGAGCCGAAGTCTTCTATGCCAAGACCAACGATCTCTTGACGCGTCGCACCATCAGTGACATCTCCGGCCTCGAGAGACAGTGGACCAACGAAGGCTCGCTCACCAATCGTGGTGCCAATGTGAGCGTGAGCGGTGTGCTTGTCAACACCTCCGATCTCAAGTGGCAACTTGGTTTCACCCTCGGACACTACAAGAACAAGATCGAATCTCTCCCGCTCACGGCCAACAACCGTCTGGAAACTTGGGCACTCGATGCCAACGGCGACAAGGTGGCTTCGAGCCATCGCGTCCTGTCCGGCTACACCTCTTCGATTTATGGTAAGGATAACATCCTGACAGCAGTCGGAGAATCCGCCGGTGTCTTCTACGGTTATAAGACTGCCGGTGTCTTCTCCACCACCGCCGAAGCCCAGGCCGCAGGTCTCAAGTATCCCACGGGACTCGCCTCGCAGCCCTCTCGCGATTTCCAGGCCGGCGACATGCATTTCGTCGACCAGAACGGCGACGGTTGGATCAACGAAGCCGACCGCGTGAAAATCGGTGACCCCAACCCCGATATTTACGGTAACATCTTCACCTCGCTGTCTTGGAAGCGTCTCACGCTCGATGTGAATCTCAAATATTCGCTCGGCAACGACATCTTCAACTACCAGCGCATGCAGCTCGAAAGCGCCAACAGCATCACCAACCAAACCACCGCTGTGGTGAATCGTTGGAAGTACGAAGGCCAGAAGACCGATATGCCTCGCACCATGTCTTCCGAATCTATGCTTTGGGTGAACAACGAGCGCTTCTCCGACCGTTGGATTGAAGACGGATCCTACCTCAAACTCAAGAAAGTGCGTCTCACTTACGCAGTGCCCCTCTCCCTCTCTTGGCTGCAAGGCCTCTCGGTGTGGGGTGAAGCCAACAACGTGGTGACCCTCACCAAGTATTGGGGCTCCGATCCCGAGGTTAGTGCCGGCAACGGTGTGCTCTATCAGGGCATTGACGCCGGATACCTCATGCTCAACCGCAACTTTAATGTCGGCGTGACCATCAATCTCTGATGCAGCGCTACTTTCCCCTCTCTCTCTTCCGAGCTTCGTCGACGAGCGTCGAGCGAAGTTTCGGAAGAGCAGCGGGGAGGTCACCGGCAAATCCAATCATTTTTGATCCCAACTTCGCAATCATGAAGAAAACCATAGTTCCTCTGTTCTGCGCCCTCTTCGGTTTGGGCTTGGCCACCACTTCGTGCCAAGACATGCTCACTCCCGACCTGGATCGCTACGCCGAAAACTTCTCGGGCAAGGATACCGTCAATTTCTATTTCGGTATTCTCAACAACGTGCAGGGCATGATCGAGCAGAACGTCCTGCTCGGCGAATTACGTGGCGACCTTGTCAAGCCCACAGAGTTCGCTTCCGATTCGATCAACGACATTATCAACTTCAACAACCTCGAAGACGGTGAGAATGCGTTGCTCAATCGCGCGGCTTACTACAAGGTCATCAACCAGTGCAACTTCTATTTGGCCAAGGTCGACTCCATGGCGCTGAAAAACAACAGCTACTACATGCGTCGTGAGCTCGCGCAAGTACAACTCGTGCGCGCTTGGACCTACATGCAGCTCGTTCAGCTCTACGGCCGTGTCCCCTTCATCGTCGATCCCGTCACCACTTCCGACACCGGTTGGGAAAAGAATCCCCCGTTAGGTTGGGCCACTCCCGCCAATTTGCTCAACCTTCTCGAAGACAAAGGAGGGCTTAAGCAGGCCTATGCCTACACGAAACAGTTAGGCTATCCCCGCTACGGCAACTTCAACAACGGTGCCGAAAACTTCGACCAAAGTCTTTCGCTCTTCAACGCCAATCTTGTTTACGGCGATCTCTACCTCTTGCGCGGGGCAAACAAGGGCGATTACGAGCAAGCAGCTTCCTATTATTACAAATATATGGAAGAAGATGCGAAACGGGGAGTCTCCGGAGTCGCAAACGTGTATCATTTCACGTCGCGTGCCGGTGACGACTATTTCGCTTCGGTCGCCATCGACCAATTTGCTGGAAACAAAAGCATGTCCTCTGCCGGAGAAATTGTAGGCGCTGTGCCCACTGCTTCCAACAGCTTCTTCGGACAAGTGCTCACCCGCATTCCGCAAGTCTACGGTTTCGATGCCACTTCGTCCAACGAAACCAGCACGCGTAAACAAACCGGATCGGACGGTAAGCAACAAAACGTCACCAGCACCACCGGTTCTGTGAAGCTTGAAGCCAACTACCGCAACCGTCAGGTCGAACCCTCCGCAGCTTACACCAAGCTCAACGAGGCACAGACAGTCGTTTACACCGAGAAGGAAGGCAGCAAAGTGGTCGAAGTGCGTTATCCCAAGGTCTTCGATGCGCGCTACGACGCCACCGTGCCCCGTGTCATCACCGACAAAGGCCGCCTACGCTTCATCCAGAAGTTCAATCCGGCCGGGTACTCGTTCACTGCCGGCATCAGTCCTAGCGCCTTCTCCTTCCGCTACGGCATTCCCACCTACCGCATGCGTCAGATCTACCTGCGTTATGCCGAAGCTGTGAACCGTGCCGGCTATCCCCGCGTCGCTTTCGACATTCTGCGCACCGGTCTCAACAATAAGAGCATGCCCGTCATCTCGAAAGAGCAGCAAAGCGACACCACCTACGTTGATGCCGCCCACACGCAGATCGCTTCCATCACCACCATCAGCGTTCCCACCGTTCACCGCTCGGAAGAAACAGCCATGAGCATTGATCTCAACACGCTCGCACGTGCCGGATCCACCAAGTGGCTCGACTTCAACGACGAAAGCTTCAAAAACAAAGACAACGTCGGCATCCACGCAGCCGGTTGTGGTCTGTTCCCCACGCTAGACACCGTTTGGGTCTACAACAAAGTGGTGGCCCAGCGCATGGTCGACGAGGCTGCGCGTCAAGGCAAGACCATCCCGCTGCCCAATCTCAGCGTAGATGATTTGAAAGGTAAGGGCAAAATGACCGACACCACCGAAGTCACCGCCGCCGACGGCAGCAAGTATTTTGTTTATAAAGGCATCATCACCGATTTGGCCACGGTAGAACCTTCGGCCGCCGAGATCGCCGCCATGGAGACCCTCATTGCCGACGAATACGCCCTCGAAACCGCTTTTGAAGGCAATCGTTTCTTCGATCTCATGCGCCTCCAGCAGCACCGCAACGCTGCCGGCGACGACATCCAGGCCAACTCTTGGCTCGCTTGGCACGTTTCTCGTCGCAATCTCGACCTCTTGCCCTACCAGGAGCCCACCAAGACCGGCACCCTCTTTGGCAAGTTGCTCAATCAGGAGAACTGGTATCTGCCCGCTCCCCGCAACAACTAATTGACTGCACATTCCGCACGGCGTTTCCCGCAACGTCGTTCCCCTTTCTCCCCGTTCTCTCGTGAGAACGGGGAGTTTTTTGTGCCTCTCGCCCGGTTTCATTGTAAATACCCTCCCTCTCCGCACCCCTCCGCCCGCCTTTTCTCACCTACTGCGCGAGGGTAGTTCCGAACGAGCTTTCTGTGCTCTAAAACACCCCCGTTTTGAGCATTTTTCCCCCTCTTTTCCGTCAAAACGTCCCAAGTTTTGCCCATCTCTCCCCGCTTTCTACCGACAACTTTCTCCGTTCCGCCGAAACAAACCCGCGTTTTGTCGAAAACCGGCCGGATTGATTGCAAAGGCCCCCTGATTTTTGTTGTCTGTTTCCGTTCGCGCGCCATCGCACCCCACGACGTTTCGCCGTTCTTCGCGCTTCCGTCGTTTTCCGGAAGCGCGATTTCCGCATTTTTTGCGTCCGCAGTGACAGCCCTCCGGCGTGTTGCGGAAAGTACCGCACAATTCGCCCTCGCCCCCATCGGTTCGTGCCGCCCCTCCGTCATTTTTGCCATTTGTTAAGCCAACCGCAGTGAAGAGCGCACCCCACCATTGCACATTCGCCCACCCAATGCGCCAAAAGCACCGCATTCCCGCGCGAAAGACACAAATATGCGCCTTGTTGTTCGCGGGATGCCACAGAAATTGTATATTTGCAGTAAGTTATATTTTAGTCCATGGAATTTACTGCGCAGCAAATCGCCACCTACCTTGGCGGCAGCGTTGAAGGCAACGCCGAAGCCACCGTCAAAACCTTTGCCAAGATCGAAGAAGGGGAAGCCGGAGCCATCTCCTTTTTGGCCAATCCCAAATACGCCCACTACCTCTACGAAACCGCATCCAGCGTCGTACTCGTCAATCGCGATTTCGTACTCGAAGGCCCCGTTTCGGCCACATTGGTTCGCGTCGACAACGCCTACGAAGCCATCGCTCGTTTGCTTTCGCTCTATGAATCCATGACTCAAAAGCGTTCCGGCGTTCATCCCCTGGCCTGTGTCGAAGCCGACGCCACGCTGGGCGACGACGTCTACGTGGGGCCCTTTGCCTACATCGGATCGGGCGTCACCATCGGATCGGGTTCTCAGATTTATGCCCACTGCGTCATCGAACAAGGTGCCCGTGTCGGCGAAAACTGTCTCTTCTATCCCGGCGTCAGTGTCTACCACGGCTGTCGCATCGGCAATGAAGTCATTCTCCACAGCGGCTGTGTCATCGGTGCCGACGGCTTTGGTTTCGCCCCCTCGGCCGATGGTTACGAAAAAATCCCGCAAATCGGCATCGTCACCGTCGAGGATCGTGTCGAAATTGGCGCCAATGCCTGCGTTGACCGCTCGACGATGGGTAGCACCTACGTTCGCCGCGGCGTGAAGCTCGACAATCTGGTGCAAATTGCCCACAATGTCGAAGTCGGTGCCCACACGGTGATGTCGGCCCAGGTCGGCGTGGCCGGAAGCACCAAGGTAGGGGAGTGGAGCATGCTCGGCGGACAGGTAGGTGTCGCCGGTCATTTGCAACTCCCCGATCGTTTGCAAGCCGGTGCGCAAAGTGGCATCCACAGTGCCCGCACCGACGGCCAACCCCTCATGGGTACGCCCGCCATCAATGCCAAAACCTTTGCGCGCTCCAGCGCACTTTTCAAACGACTCCCCGATCTGCGCGACGAGGTCATTGCCCTGCGCCGAGAACTCAATGAGCTCAAGGCCGCCCTCGCCGAACGCCAGTAATCCACCCGTGCTGCCTCGCCGCAGCACCACATCCCGAAGACGATAATCATCGATGCAACATACCCTTCAATCCTCGTTCTCTCTCTCCGGTAAGGGACTGCACACCGGTCTCCACCTCACTGTCACTTTCATCCCGCCGACGAAGATCACGGCTACCGCATTCGTCGCGTAGATCTCGAAGGACAACCCGAAATTGTGCCCCTGGCCGAAAACGTGATCGACACTTCTCGCGGCACCGTGGTGGGGACACCCGATTGTCGCGTTTCCACCATCGAGCACGCCATGGCCGCCTTGGTGGCCATGGGCGTCGACAACTGCCTCATCGAGGTCGACGGGCCGGAATTTCCCATCCTCGACGGTAGTTCTGTGCTCTATGTGCGCGAAATACAGCGAGTCGGCCTGCGCGAACAGCAAGCCGAACGTCGTTATCTCGAGGTAGTCGAACCGTTTGAGTACTACGATGAGATCTCGGGTTCGTGCCTGCGTGTGCAGCCCTGCGATCATTTTGCGCTCGACTCCACCATTGTTTTCCCCGACAGCCAATTCATCCAGACGCAAAGCGCAGTGCTCGAGCACCTTTCCGACTTCCCCGAGGAGATTGCCAGCGCTCGCACCTTTGTTTTCGTCCGCGAAATTGAACCCCTCCTGCACATGGGGCTCATCAAAGGGGGGCGATTTGAGCAACGCCCTCGTCATCTATGAGCGCCGCGTCGATCAAGCTCGTCTCGACAAGCTTTCCGACTCGCTCGGCGTGAAGCATCTCGACGCCAACCAGCTCGGCTACATCCAAGAGCGCCCGGTGACGTGGGAAAATGAGCCCGCGCGCCACAAGCTCCTCGACATCATCGGCGATATGGCCCTGATCGGCCGCCCGCTCAAGGGGCGCATCATTGCCATTCGCCCCGGTCACGAGGCCAACAATAAGTTTGCCCGCCTCGTCCGCTCCAAACTCCTTCATTCTTAATCCCCTCACACCCACACCTCCCATGATTTCTCCTCTGGCCTTTGTCCATCCCGAAGCCAAAATCGGCGAAAACTGCGAGATTGGCCCCTTTTGCTACATCGATGCCAACGTAGAGTTGGGCGACAACAACCGCCTGATGAACTCCGTGACGCTGCTCAGCGGCGCGCGCATCGGCAAGGGCAACACCTTTCCCCGGTGCCGTGATCGGCGCAGTACCGCAAGATCTTAAGTTCCGCGGCGAAGTCACCACCGCCGAAGTGGGCGACAACAATACCATCCGCGAGAATGTGACCATCAACCGCGGCACAGCGGCCAAGGGGCGCACGGTGGTCGGCAGCAACAACCTCCTCATGGAAGGCATGCACGTCGGGCACGACTGCAACATCGGCAACGGTTGCATCATTGGCAACTCGACAAAAATAGCCGGCGAGGTGGTGATCGACGATTTCGCCATCCTTTCGGCCAACGTGCTGGTGCATCAATTCTGCCACATCGGTTCTTATGTGATGGTGGGCGGAGGCACGCGCACCGCGCAGGACGTTCCGCCCTTCTGCATCGCCTCGCGCGAGCCGGTGGCCTACTGCGGGCTGAACATGGTCGGCTTGAAGCGCCGCAATTTCCCCATGGATGTGATCAATGCGCTGCACGCTGCCTATCTCATCCTTTACCAAAATTCCAAACTCTTCAATGACCGCATTGCCGAGATTCGCGAAACGGTGATGCCCTGCAAAGAGATCGACTATCTGCTCGAGTTCCTCACCAACTCCAAGCGCGGTTTCATCGGCCGCTGACGAGCTTTCTTTCTCCCAAGTTCTTTCTCTCCAACACAATGCAATATCTCATTCGCATGGTCTGCGACGAAAGCACCGACTTCCGCCGCGACATCCTCATCGACGAAGATGCTACGTTTCTCGAATTGAGCGACACGATCCTCAAGTCGTGCGCTTATCCCGACAACCAAATGACCTCGTTCTACATTTGCGACGAGGAATGGCAGCGCGGCGAACAAATCACGCGCGAAGATGTGCGCGACAGTGCCGCTGATGAGGACCTTTACACCATGGCCGACACGCGTCTCTCCGAATTTCTCGACGGCGGTGTGCGCCATTTGGAGTATGTGTTCGACACCTTCAACGACCGCGTGTTCTCCTTGTGCGTGCGCGGCGAGGAGCCCGGTGACGGCGCCCCCGAAGTCGTGAAATCGGTGGGCGAGGCGCCGCTGCAAATTGCCGACGCCGACCCCATGGCCGGCACGTTCAGCACCGGGGGAGCGGATTTTACCGAAGACTTTGGAATCGAATCGTACAATGCCGACGAGATCGATTTCGACGGTTTCGAGATTTCCGACGGCACCAGTTTCTGACTCCCCGTGCCCATGTCTGCACCGTCTCCCACACTTTTTGTCCTCATAGGCCCCACCGCCGTGGGGAAAACAGAACTCAGCCTGCGCTTGGCTGAGTTTTTGCATTGTCCCATCGTGAATGTCGATTCGCGGCAGCTCTATCGCGATTTGCCCATCGGCACCGCCGCCCCCACGGCCGCCCAACAGGCGCGCGTGCCCCATCATTTCGTCGGCACGCTGGGACTGACCGACTATTACAGCGCGGCGCGTTTTGAAGAAGAAGCGCTGGCGGTGTGCACCTCCCATTTTGCCACGCACGACGCCTTGGTGGCGAGCGGCGGAAGCATGCTTTATGTCGACGCCCTTTGCCGTGGCATCGATCCCCTCCCCACGGTTTCGGAAGCGGTGCGCCGCGAAATGTACGATCGCTTGGAGCGCGAGGGCTTGGCGTCCTTGTTGCAGGAATTGCGGCGGCTGGATCCGGTCTATGGGGCACAGGTAGATCCCTGCAACGCGAAACGTGTGGTGCATGCGCTCGAGATTATTAAAGAAAGCGGCCGCCCATTCAGCGAATTGCGCACGGGGACGAAAAAGAAACGCCCGTTTCGCGTGATCAAAATGGGTTTGACCCGCCCCCGTGAGGAGCTTTTCGATCGCATCAATCGACGGGTCACGGCGATGGTCGAGGAGGGTTTTCTCGACGAAGCGCGTCGCGTGTTGCCCTACCGCGACTGCAACGCGCTGAACACCGTAGGCTACAAAGAAATCTTCCGTTATTTCGACGGCGAATGGCCGCTTGACATGGCGCTCGACCGCATGAGAAAGAACACACGCGTGTTTGCCAAAAAACAACTCACTTGGTGGCAGCGCGATGCCGAAGTACACTGGTTTCCGGCCGACGAGGCGGATCGAGTGCTCGAATGGGTGAAGCAGGTGCGCGAGCGCGATGAGGTGCCGCCGCCCGCGCCCGTGCGATAACGAAGCGTGGGGCAGTGTCGGGCCTCACTTTCTGCCGTCACGATGCGGAGGCAGGACAGATATCTGCAACCGATGGCGAAATATCCCGACCAACGTTTGCCCCATTCCACAAGTCTGTGTATCTTTGCAGTGATATATCGCCATACAATGAAAAGGTTCAACCTCCACAGCACGATAGTTCGATGGATCTCTGCCATCGTCGTTGTGCTGTGTTTTGTTGTAGCCGCTCCGGCCCGCACGTGGACGCCCGAAGAGGTGCCCATCCCGCGTTTGCAAGACGTGCGTCGCTATGTGAGCAACCCCGAGGGCATCCTTTCGGCTGCCACCGTCGACTCACTCGATCGGCAGTTGGGAGCGCTCGAACGCGATCGCGGTGTGCAAACACTCGTGGTGGTGGTCGATCGTCTCAAAGGCAACGACCCTTATCGCTTTGCCATGACGCTGGCGCGCAAGTATGGCGTGGGCAACCGCGAAACGCGCACCGGTTTGGTGGTGGTTTTGGCCACCGGCGACCGCTCCTACCAGTTCCTCACCGGCAACGGATTGGAAGGAACCCTGCCCGACGGCCTGATACAACAAATCGAAGATCGCATTTCTCCCTCGTTTGCGTCGTGGACAGTGGGACGAGGCCATGCTGGCCGCCATGAGCGCCGTGGATCGTGCCTGTCGCAATGACGGAGATCTGCGTGTGGCGAAGTCCTCGGACGACAACGGTGGCACGCCTTGGCTGTTGTTCTTGCTCTTGTTGGGCATCCCGGTCGGAGCCTACTATTATATGCGTCGGCTCTCCCAACGCGCGCAGATTTGTCCGCGTTGCGGACAGAAAACGTTGCGGCGGGTGGGCGATAGCCGCGTCTATCTCACGCGCAACGGGCAACGGGTGCCCTTTCGCCGCGTCGTTTTGGAATGCAGCAGCTGCGGTTACCGCGACGAAAAGCTCTTTGAAGACCGCGATTCCGACGATAGCGGACTTGGCGCGATGGGGGCCGCCTTCTTGCTCGGCAGTTTGCTGCGCGGAGGTCGCTCCGGCAACTGGGGCGGGGGCAGCTCGGGCGGAAGTTACGGCGGCGGAAGCTTTGGCGGCGGCGGTTCGGGCGGACGATTCTGAGTCTTTCTTTGTGTGCTATGCAATACATGTCGACTCAGCGCACTCCTTATTTATATAGTAAACGCATTTCCAACATCACAAACACTATTCACGATGAATATGTCTAAAGCTCTTCTCAGCGTAATCGCTGTATTTGGGTTCTTCGTTTTGGCTTTTGTTTCCCTTTTCTTCTACGGCATTTCGCAACAGCGCAGCATGGTTGTGCTCAGCGAGGACGTTGAGCAGAAAATGGCCGATGTCCAAAGCCAATACCAGCGCCGCGCCGACCTGATCCCCAACTTGGTGAGCACGGTCAAGGGATATGCCAAGCACGAAAGCGCAACGCTCGAAAATGTGATCGCGGCTCGTGCCCGTGCCACGCAGATTACACTCGATCCCGCCAAGGCCACGCCCGAACAAATCGAGGCCTATCAAAATGCGCAGGGCCAGTTGTCGCAGGCACTCGGCAAGTTGCTGAGCGTGCAAGAGCAATATCCCGAATTGAAGGCCAACGAGCAGTTCTCTCAACTGCAGGCGCAACTGGAAGGCACGGAGAATCGCATCAACGAGAGCCGCCAGCTCTACAACGAGTCGGTGAAAACCTACAATATCAAGGTGAAGCAATTCCCCGGTAGCCTCTTCGCCGGCTTTTTCGGCATGTCGCCCAAAACACCCTTCCGTGCTTCTGAGGCAGCACAGACGGCACCGAGCGTACAGTTCTAATATTTCAATTCGTCAAACGGCTTCTCTTTTTCCCCTTCCCCCCAACCCATGGACAAGAATCAGCGATACATGATGCGCGGCGTGAGCGCAATGAAAGAAGATGTGCACGCAGCCATCCGCAACATCGACAAAGGACTGTTTCCGCAGGCTTTCTGTAAAATCATTCCCGACATCCTCGGCGGCGACCCCGACTATTGCAACATTATGCACGCCGACGGTGCGGGAACCAAGTCGAGTTTGGCCTATCTCTACTGGAAAGAGACCGGCGACTTGTCTGTGTGGAAAGGAATCGCGCAAGATGCCCTCATTATGAACACAGACGATCTGCTGTGTGTCGGGGCGGTCGACAATATCTTGGTGTCTTCGACCATTGGCCGCAACAAAATGCTCATTCCCGGCGAGGTGATCAGTGCCATTATCAACGGCACGGATGAGTTGCTCGCGCAACTGCGCGAAATGGGTGTGGGCATCTACGCAACCGGCGGCGAAACTGCCGATGTGGGCGACTTGGTGCGCACGATTATTGTGGATAGCACGGTGACTTGTCGCATGAAACGAAGCGACGTCATCGACAATGCCAACATCCGTCCCGGCGACGTCATCGTGGGCCTCTCTTCTTCGGGACAGGCCACGTACGAATCCACCTACAACGGCGGAATGGGCAGCAACGGACTCACGTCGGCGCGCCACGATGTCTTTGCTAAATACTTGGCAGAGCGCTATCCCGAAAGTTTCGACCATGCAGTGCCCGAAGAACTGGTGTACAGCGGTCGCTATCGGCTGACGGATGCGGTGGAAGGCAGCCCCATCGATGCCGGACGCCTCGTGCTTTCGCCCACCCGCACCTATGCGCCGGTGGTAAAGCGCTTGTTGGACGAGTTGCGCCCCGAGATTCACGGCATGGTGCACTGCACCGGCGGCGCACAAACGAAGGTTTTGCACTTCGTTTCCGACCATTGTCGCGTGATCAAGGACAATATGTTCCCTGTGCCTCCGCTTTTCCGTGCCATCGCCGAAGAGAGCGGAACGGACTGGAGCGAGATGTACAAAGTCTTCAACATGGGACACCGTCTTGAAGTCTACCTTTCGCCGGAACATGCCGAGCGCGTGATCGAGATTTCGCGTTCCTTCAACATCGATGCGCAAATCGTCGGCCGCATTGAGGAGGGCGAAAAGAGCCTTACGATCCGTAGCGAATTTGGCGAGTTCCATTATTAAGTAATTGCGTAGCCGTAGCCCAATGTCCAAAAGCCTTCGTACGCTCAAAGTCGTTATTCCCGACGGCAATCCGCTCAATTACAAACAAGTAGTGGGTGGCTCCGATTGCGTGATGCACGTTTTGTCGCGTTCCTTCTGCATTTCTGAGCACTTGAACGAGTTGAAAGGGATGCAACGCCCCGCACTCTATCTGCTGATCGACGAGAAGGGGAAGGGATACATCGGACAAACGAAAGGTTTTGCGGCTCGCGTGAAAGATCACTTGGCGAAAAAGCCCTGGTGGACGCGCGCTTACGTTTTCGTCTCGGCTTCCGGGCTGTACAACACGGCCAATGTCGAGTATTTGGAGTACATCGCCATTCGTGCGGCGCAGGAAAGCGCATCGTATGATATGAGCGACAACGGCCAAACGCCCACCAATCCTACCTTGCACGAGTGGGATCGTCCGGAGTTCGACGAGGTGTTCGAGCAAATCAAGTTCTTTCTGCTCTGCGAACGCTGTTTCATCTTCGAAAAAGTGGGGGAGGGCGCAGAAAAGCTGGAGAAGGGCACAGCCACAGCGGCCACTCTTCACGAAAATGCCGAGCCGGCGCGCCCCATCTTCTATGCAAAGCGAAAGGGCATCGTGGCCAAAGGTTATCCTCTCCTTGATGGTACGAAAAGTTTCGTCGTTTTGAAAGGCTCATTGCTCAATGTAGAAGTCACGCCTTCCTTTGCATTGGAGAAACTGCGCGAAAAGGTGCTCGAATCGTGCGTGTTGAAGAACAAAGCGTGCTACGAACTTTGCGAAGACTACGTCTTTTCCACCTCAAGTTCGGCTTCCAGTGTGTGCAATGGCTATAGTAGCAACGGTTTAGAGAACTGGAAACTCGAAGACGGCACGACATTGAAATCTTATCTCGCCCAAATCACAAAATAACTTCCCTCAAATCGGTAACAACAAGTAAATCAATGGCAGAAAGCTCGACTCTTTTGGACAAACTGAACGGCCTGGTGGCACGTTTTGAGGAAGTATCCACGCTGATCACGGACCCTTCGGTCATTGCCGACCAGCAACGCTACGTGCGACTCACGAAAGAGTACAAAGAGTTGGAAGAACTGATGAGTGCTCGCCGTGAATATGCCGATTTGCTCGGTAATTTGGCCGAGAGCAAGCACTTACTCATGACAGAAGACGACGCGGAGATGAAGGAAATGGCGCGCGAAGAAGTCGCCGCCTGCGAGCGTCGTATTCCCGAGCTGGAGGAATCAATCAAACTCCTCCTCGTGCCGAAAGATCCCGAGGACAGCAAAAATGCGATCCTGGAGATTCGCGGAGGAACGGGGGGCGACGAGGCCGCTCTCTTCGCCGGCGATCTGTTTCGCATGTATGCCAAGTACTGCGAAGCCAAAGGTTGGAAATTAGAAGTGTCGAGTGCCTCAGAAGGAGCGGTCGGCGGTTTCAAAGAAGTCGTTTGTTCCGTCACAGGCACCGATGTTTACGGCACACTCAAGTACGAAAGCGGCGTTCACCGCGTGCAGCGTGTGCCCGCCACCGAGACACAAGGGCGCGTCCACACCTCTGCCGCCACCGTGGCCGTGTTGCCGGAAGCCGAAGCCTTTGATGTCGTCATCAACGAGGGCGAAATCAAGTGGGACACCTTCCGTTCTTCCGGAGCGGGCGGACAAAACGTCAACAAAGTCGAGTCCGGCGTGCGTTTACGCTACAATTGGAAGAACCCCAACACGGGCGAAGTGGAAGAAATCCTCATCGAATGTACCGAAACGCGCGACCAACCCAAAAACAAAGAGCGGGCTTTGGCGCGCCTGCGCACCTTCATTTACGACAAAGAGCACCAGAAATACGTCGATGACATCGCGTCACGCCGCAAACCCTCGTGTCTACCGGCGACCGCTCCGCGAAAATCAGAACATACAACTATCCGCAAGGGCGAATCACCGACCATCGCATCAACTACACCATATATAATCTCTCTGCTTTCATGGATGGCGACATACAAGACTGCATCGATCATCTGATCGTGGCCGAGAATGCCGAGCGCCTCAAAGAGAGCGAACTCTAAAATCCCACACCGACACACGGAACCCCGTACATCTTTCTCCCCACTTCAGAAGCTGCGGAGAAAACAACACATCAACGAACTTATAACATTCAACAGTCAGACAACTTATATGAAAAAGTCATTACTTTCCATCGCCGTATTGCTGTGCACCTTCGGCGCAACGCGCGCACAAGCCCAGGTCAGCGACGTCAACTTCATCGTTAGCCCCTCGTTAGGCTACACCATGTGGAATTCTAGCCTCAATTTGGGCAACACCGCCACCTACGGCGCACGCGTAGGTTTCGGTTTCGGTCCCATTCTTGAGCTCCGCGGAAACTACGAACGTAGCTTCAATCTCAAATCCACCCTCGACAACGTCGGTTGGACGGCCGCGCACAATCTGGCCGCCCATGTTGAAGACGCCAAAGTGAGCTACGAGCGCTGGGGCGGCGACGTGAAGATCAATTTGTGGAACAACGCGCGCCTCACTCCCTACATTCTCGGCGGCATGGGCGTGTTGAAATTCAACTATGACGATGCCGCTGCCACCGGCACGCGTGTTCGCGAAGAAAAGCTCTACGGAAATCTCGGCGCCGGTCTGAAAGTCAACCTTGCCCGCCGAGTAGCCCTCTCTTTCGAGCTGCGCGACATGTTGTTCAACGTATCTCCTTCCAGCCAATACGCCACGCTCACCGAGAGCAAGACGCTTTCCAACTGGAATGCCCTCGCCTCGCTCGACATTTACCTCGGGGGCACACAATATTCAAAGGACGAAGTGACGCAAGCCTACCGTCGCACGTTCAACAACGGCTTCCGCGGTTTGCGTTTTGCCGTTGAACCCAGTGCCGCCTACCTCAATTTCCGCGACAATGCCCTCTATCGCGACACTTGGATGCTCGGTCTCTCGGCCGGCGTAGACTTTACGTCGCTGATCGGGGTGCGCGGTTTCTACTACCGCAACACCAAGGACGCCGACAAGTTCTCTTTCAACACGAGCAACGATCTTTCGATCTACGGTGCCAACTTGATCACGCGCCTCAACGTAGGTCGTGGCGTGACCCCCTACCTCTCGCTCGGTGCGGGCTACATCAACGCCAAAGACTCCTATCTTGATCGCAACGGCAACACCGGCACCACCGAAAACGGCTGGTTTGCGCTCGGCGGTGCAGGTTTGGAAATTCCCCTCCACCGTTATGTGAGCCTCTTCGGCAGCGCCGAAGCCATGTTCCTCAACAAAGACAATCCGCAGCTCAGTGCCATCTCCGATCCCGCCAAGGTCAACGTCAATTGGATGTACCGTGCCGGCGTTCGCCTCAACCTCGGACTCAGCGGCCGCTCGGGCGTAGAAGCTTATCGCCAATACACCGATTCGCGCGTGGCAGCCGAACGTGCACTCAGCCAGGAAGAATTGCGCAAGCAGCGTAGCGCTTACGACGAACGCCTCTCGCAACTCGATGCCCAGCTCAAAGACGCCGCCGCCCGCCTCGACACGGCCCAAGTCCGCCTCGTTGCCACCGAGCGTGCCCGCGTGGAAGCCGAGCGCACCCGCAGCAATGTTGAGCAGACCACGGTTCACGTAGACAACACGCCCAACGCTTCGCGCAATGCCGCCGCTCCCGCCGCTTCGCGTGTGGTTTATATGACGCCCGCCCAGCTCGACGAACTCATTCGTCGCGTCATTGCCGCTGCCGACGCCCGCGACACCAACACCGGCGCCGCTACTACCGGCCGCAGCTCCCTCACCTCGCCCGCACTCAGCGACTTCGACAAGATTTTGCTCATCAGCGCCCTGCGCAACGGCCAAATCACGCCCGCCGCAGTGCAACAAGCCGTTCCCGGCTACGGCACGGTGCAGACCGCTCCCGCAGTCAATCAGTCGACCACCGGAGTCGTGAGCGAAGCACAGGTGCAAGCGTTGCTCAAACGCATCGACGAGTTGCAGAAACAAGTCAATGCCGCACAGAAAACGCAGACCGCTGCGCCCGCAGCTACCGTAGTGCCCGTGCGTACGCGCGCCGCTGCTGCACAAAGCGAGAGCAAAGACAACCAGACCGCCCCTGCCGCGCAAACGAACACGCAGCAGTCGCAGCAAAACGCAACGCAGTCGCAAGACAACAAGCAGCAGTCCACGAACGGATCGAACCAAGTGCGCAACAACACGAAAGGAACGACCACTAACGCGAAGACTGACAGCAAGAACTCCTAATCTCTCCGCACAATGAACAGAATTTTCACCCTTCTGTTGGCGTTATTGGCCTGCACGGTGCACGTATCTGCGCAAAACTCCGCAGATACGCTCCGTGGCAGCGCGGCCGTGCCGGGCGACAGCCTCATTGCGGTCGACGAACAGGCCCTCATCGAGCGATTGGCACAACTCTATCGCGACCGTCGGGCGCAGAATCGGCACAACCTCGAAACGGCCGACTATCTGCGCACGCAGTTGCTCTACAATCTTCTCGATGGGCGCACGGCAGTGACGCAGCCGCTCGTGTCAGCACCCGCGTACACGCCTGCGGCCCCCCCAGTCGACTGCGCAAAACGCGAACGACGCGTTCAATCAGTGGCAGTTTGCCCAGATCAACGCCCGTTTGTCGGCCATCGAGCAGCGTTTGTCTGCCGGAGTCCCCGCGACGCGTGCCAACTACAACGCCGGCGAGCAAGCCACCCTCGAAACCCTCTTGCGCAACCAGCAAGAGTTGGAGCGCCGCCTCAACAATGTGAACCGCACCACCGTTGTGCCCACTCCGGTCCCCCTGCCCGTCGGCAGCAGCGAGAAGGAAAGCAAGCAAGTGCGCCAACTCGAGGCCCGCATCGCCCAACTCGAGCAGCAGCGCGACGCACTCATCGCCGAGCGCGACACGTTGGTGCACCGTTTGCTGGCGCGCCAGATGAAATTGCAGCCCGCTCCCACCACCGGTGTCACGGTCACCACCGTGCCCGCCGCAGCGGTGCAAAACTCGCAGCCTATGCGTGAAGAGCAAACGGTGGAAGTCCCCGGCGATTTCCGTCGCACGCTCTATTTCCGCGCATCGAGTGCCACGATCAACGCCGCCGGACAAGCCAAATTGCGCGAGACCGCTCAATTCCTGCAGCGTTTCCCCACCGCCCACGTCGAAATCTCCGGCTATGCCTCGCCCGACGGCGCCCGTGCCTACAACGAGCGCCTGGCCGCCCGCCGTTTGCAAGCCGTGGTGAGCCGTTTGCAGCAACTCGGTGTCCCCGCGTCGCGCATTGTCTCCACGCAGAGCGGCATCTCCACCGTCGGCATTGCGCGTGAGCTCGGCCGCTGTGTCAAAATCACCCTCGCTCCCTGACGAGCACGAGGGCAACCCGTTCGCTCCCTCGTCGCTTTTGCGCGACGGGGGAGATTTTTTGCCCGAGCCGCAGCGCTCGAGTCCGAAAACGCCCTTGCCTGCTCGCCGATGCCCCGTTCGGAGCACGTCGGCCCTCCATTTGCATCAATCCAACCCCCTAATATCCAAATCATGAACCGTCAGCAGCTCATTGCCAACATTCGTCGCAAGCGTAGCTTCCTCTGTGTTGGCCTCGACACCGATCTGAAGAAAATTCCCGCCCACCTTCTCGACGCCGAAGACCCCATTTTCGATTTCAACAAAGCCATCATCGACGCCACCGCCCCCTATTGTGTGGCCTACAAACCCAATTTAGCCTTCTACGAGTGCTTTGGCGTGAAAGGTTGGCAGGCCTATGAGAAAACCGTCGACTATCTTCGCACGCACCATCCCGATCAGTTCATCATCGCCGACGCCAAGCGTGGCGACATCGGCAACACTTCGGCCATGTATGCCCGCACCTTCTTCGGCGAATCGAGCGTCGACGCCCTCACCGTCGCCCCCTACATGGGCGAAGACTCCGTCACCCCCTTCCTCGACTATCCCGATCGTTGGGTCATCCTCTTGGCTCTCACCTCCAACAAGGGCAGTCAAGATTTCCAACTCATCGCCGACGGCGAAGGTCGCCCCCTCTATGAACACGTCTTGCGCACCAGCAGCCGTTGGGCCGGAGCCGATCGCATGATGTATGTGGTCGGAGCCACCCAAGGCCGTCTCTTTGCCGACATTCGTCGCATCGTCCCCGATCATTTTCTCCTCGTGCCCGGCGTAGGCGCCCAAGGCGGCTCGCTCGAAGAGGTGTGTCGCTACGGACTCAACGCCGATTGCGGCCTTTGGTCAACTCCAGCCGCGGCATCATCTACGCCGATTCCGGCAAAGATTTCGCCCGCGTCGCAGAACAAAAGGCGCAAGAGCTGCAACAACAGATGCAGACCATTTTAGACGCCGCCGGTCTATAAAATAGTTTGATTTGTCAACGAAATGTCCCAAAGTTTGGGCATTTCCTTGGTTTTATCGCGCTTCGCCGTTACCTTTGTCCTCGTGTAACTTCGGCAAGCGCGATTTTTTTTCGTCTGCCGATCAAAATTCACTATCATGAAAAAGATGTTTTTCCCGGTCGCTTTGGCCGGTTTGCTCCTGACGCTCGGTAGCTGCGTGAGCAAAAAGGAATTCACCAAGCTGCAAGGCGACTACACCTACCTGCAAAGTCTCTACAACCAGTCGCAAGTGGATCTGGCCACTTCGCGCACCCGCACCAAGAGTCTCGAAGAGCGCCTCGCCGACGCCCAGCGTCAGAACGCCGAACTCAAGCGCCAATATGCCGCCCTCCAAGGATCGCTCGACAAGAGCCTCGTTCAGAACAATCAAGGGAGCATCAATATCTCGAAGCTCGTCGACGAGATCAATGCCTCCCAACCGCTATATCAAGCAACTCGTAGAAGCCAAAACCAAGAGCGACTCCCTCAACCTGGTGCTCACCAATAATCTCACGCGCTCCCTCACGCGCGACGAATTGCAGGAAGTCGACGTCAAAGTGCTCAAGGGCGTGGTCTATGTGTCGCTGGCCGACAACATGCTCTACCGCTCCGGCTCGTACGAAGTGAACGACCGTGCGAAAACCACGCTCTCAAAGATTGCAAAAATCCTCTCCGACTATCGCGATTTCGAGGTCTTGGTGGAAGGCAACACCGACAATGTGCCCATCTCTCGCCCCAACATTCGCAACAACTGGGACCTCTCGGCCCTGCGTGCGTCGAGTGTGGTGCAAGTGCTGCAGCGTGATTTCGGCATCTCCCCCAAACGCCTGAGCGCAGCCGGACGTGGCGAGTACAACCCCGTGGCCACCAACGACACCGAGCTCGGACGTCAGCGCAACCGCCGCACCGAAATCATCATCACGCCCAAGCTCGATCAGTTCCTCGATCTCATCGACAAGGCACCGGCCACCGACGAGAACAAATAAGCGTAGACCCGAAGTGCCTGCCGTTTGTTTCGGCGGCCATCCCCCCACATTCGTCCCGAAGACCGCGACATCCCGCAGTCTTCGGGACTTTTTTGTGCCGTTCTGTCCCGTGTTTCGCGGCTTGTCCGCCTCAATCTTCACACTTACCGCAAGGCCGCCGTCGTTCCCTCCGAGGCACAGCCCGCGCCCGCCGCCCACCGGCGAAAAACGCCCCACTTTGCCACGAAAATCCCCCATTTTTCGCGAAAAAATCCCCTTTTTTTTCTGACAACCCGCTGTTTCCCGTCGCGCACTCCCGCCTTCTGCGTGCTGCGTGTCCGCCGCCGAATCGAAGTTCCGCACGGGCGCGTCCATAGCCTCCGGATGGAGAGCGCAAAGCAGGCTGCGAAATGCCGCCGGAGCGTGTGCAATGCAGAAAAAGCACGTGCCGACCTACATTTTGTGTGCGCAACCTGTTGTTATTCATAGAAAAGATGTAACTTTGCAGTCGATTATGTCCAACAGAGACGAATTCATAGTACCACTTCGCGAAGCCGCCCAATCAGATTGGGTTCGCGATCTCAGCGTCGACGATGCTTTTTTCGCCGACAGCGAGCAGTCGGAAGTGCTCGGCGGCCACTTGTGTGTGCAAGTTCGTGTGCATCGCAATGCCGGCGACACTTATTCCATTCGCTTTCGCGGCGAAGGGCAGGTGAGTGTGCCGTGCGATCGGTGCCTCCGTCCCGTGCAACTTCCCGTTGCCTTCGACGAAACGGTGCAAGTGGGCTATGACGACAACGACAGTGCCGATGCCGATCTCATCGTCATTCCCTTCTCGCAGGTCAACTTCGACGTGTCGTGGGAATTGATGGAGAGTCTTCTCCTGAACCTCCCGACCCAGCGCGTACATCGCCGCTCGGAATGCGACGCCGACATGCTCGACCGCTTCTCCGCCGAGGAGGATTCCGCAGACGACGAGGCGTGACGCATCGTCCTCCATAACACATCGCGCCCGCACCCTCAGTTCACCATGCCTAGCGGTGAACGTGGTTGGCAACTTCGGAGGCGTGCCGCGCGTGCCCCACAGATTCCAACGAAACAAACAAATAAACATATCACACCATGGCACATCCTAAAAGAAGACAGTCCAAGACCCGCACCCTCAAGCGTCGCACCCATGACAAGGCCGTAGCTCCCACGCTCGCCAAGTGCGCCAACTGCGGTGCTTTCCACATCTACCACACGGTTTGCCCCACTTGCGGCTACTATCGCGGCAAGCTCGCAATCGTCAAGGACGAAGTGGCCGAGTAAATTTAGGACGAACATTTTGCGGTTTTCGGTCACTCTCCGGAGCGAGCGGAAACCGCATCTTTGTTTTCTCGCATCTCGCACCCCCGTGCGGCATGCCCCGACGGCAGACGTCCCGCCTGCCCGTCGAGCCAGCGGTCAGGTTCGTCACCCGCACGTGCAAACAGAGAGATTGAGCGAAGTCGCTACGCCGCTTGCTCCCGAAGGCGACCAGTTTCATTAGCTCTCTCTTGGCACACCGACAAAGCACGAACATCACCCCCTATTCTTTTTCTCCTCTCATGGAAAAAATCAATGCCGTTATCACCGGCGTGGGCGGATTCGTACCCGAATACGTCCTCAACAACGAAGAACTTTCGCGCATGGTCGACACCAACGACGAATGGATCATGTCGCGCATCGGAATCAAGGAGCGCCGCATCCTCAACGAGGAGGGTCTCGGCACGTCCTACATGGCACGCAAGGCCGTTAAGCAGTTGCTCGAAAAGACCGGCACCGATCCTCAGGAAATCGAATGCCTGATTCTCGCCACCACCACGCCCGACTATCCTTTCCCCACCACGTCGAGCGTAGTCGTGGGCCGCTTGGGCATGAAAAATGCCTTCTGTGTCGATCTCCAAGCCGCTTGCTGCGGATTCCTCTTCGCCATGGACATCGCCTCGTCCATGATCCAGAGCGGACGCTACAAGAAAATCGTCGTAGTCGGCGCCGACAAGATGTCGAGCATCGTCGATTACACCGACCGCGCCACTTGTCCGATCTTTGGTGACGGTGCCGGTGCTGTGCTCGTCGAACCCACCACCGAAGACCTCGGTTGGAAAGACAGCCACCTCCGCGCCGACGGCAAGGGCATGCCCTTCCTCTGCATGAAGGCCGGCGGTTCGGCTTGCCCGCCCTCTTATTTCACCATCGATCACAAGATGCACAAGCTCCACCAGGAGGGTCGCACGGTCTATCGCTTCGCAGTGACCAACATGAGCGACGCTTGCGCGCTCGTGGCCGAGCGCAACGGACTGAACGGCGACAACATCACCTGGGTTTTGCCCCACCAAGCCAACGTGCGCATCATCGAAGCCGTGGCTTCGCGCCTCAATCTCTCGATGGACAAGGTGATGCTCAACATTCAGCGCTACGGCAACACCTCGGCCGGCACACTTCCGCTCGCCCTCTGGGACTACGAGAAGCAACTCAAGAAGGGTGACAACATCATCCTCACGGCTTTCGGCGCCGGCTTCACTGGGGTGCGGCTTACATGAAGTGGGGCTACGACGGCCAGTAACGTTTTTCTCACGCAACGCTCATTTCTCATCTCGGCGCGACCCTTCGGCTTCCCGGTCCGAAAGGCCGCGCCTTTCTTTTCCCAACTATGCACAAAGCCGGTTTCGTCAATATCGTCGGCAACCCCAACGTCGGCAAATCAACGCTCATGAATCTCCTCATGGGCGAGCGCATTTCGATCGCTACCTTCAAGGCGCAAACCACGCGCCACCGCATCATGGGCATTATCAACACAGACGACTCGCAAATCGTGTTTTCGGACACCCCGGGCGTGTTGAAACCCAACTACAAACTCCAGGAATCGATGCTCGCCTTCTCCGAAAGCGCGTTGCAGGACGCCGATGTCTTGCTCTACGTGACCGATGTGGTGGAGAAACCCGACAAGAATGCCGATTTCATCACAAAGGTGCAGCGCATGCAGGTGCCTATCTTGGTGTTGATCAACAAAATTGATCTTTCCAACCAGGACGGCGTTGTGAAACTCATCGAAGCCTGGAAAGAAGTCTTGCCGCAGGCCGAAATCTTCCCCATTTCAGCGCAAGCCAAGTTCGGTGTCGACAGCGTGCTGGCGCGCATCAAGGAATTGCTCCCCGATTCGCCGCCTTACTTCGAAAAAGACCAATGGACCGACAAGCCTGCGCGCTTTTTTTCGTCACGGAGATCATCCGCGAGAAGATACTTTTGTACTACGACAAGGAGATTCCCTACGCTTGTGAGGTGGTGGTCGAAGAATTTAAGGAGGCCGAGAAAAACATTCGCATACGCGCTTTGATTTATGTGGAGCGCGACAGCCAAAAGGGCATCATTATCGGTCACAAAGGCGTGGCCATCAAGAAAGTGATGACCGAGGCGCGCAAGACACTGGAGAAGTTTTTCCAAAAGAGCATCTTCCTTGAAGTTTTTGTCAAGGTCGACAAAGATTGGCGCCAGAACGATCGCCGACTTGAAGCCTACGGCTATCGACAAGACTGAGTGATTGGCGGCAACGTGCCCATTGGGCGCCGCGCGCCCCGCGTGGTCGGGCTTTTCGTACCCCTGAATGCAAACCGGGTGGTGAACTTTCGTGAGTTCACCACCCGGTTTCGTTGTGGATTGCCGTGGCGCCGTGCCGAAGGAGCCGGCGGCGGTTTACGCGTGCGGCACATTCCAGAAATCCCAGGCTTCCAATGCTTGCAAATGCAGCATCTCCAGACCGTTTTTCACCGTGCAACCGCGCAATTTCCCCTCATGGAGGAAGCGAGTTTCAGCGGGATTGTAGATGAGATCATATAAGAGATGAGTGGAAGTGAGGGCGCCGTAGGGCAGATCAGGGGCGTTTTCCACGGCCGGCGCCATGCCAACGGGCGAAGCATTGACGATCACGGTGTGTGCAGCGAGCACCGGTGCCGAAAGTTCGGCGTAAGTGATCACCGGCACGGGGACGCCGTCGACCGGCAGAGGAGAGGCGGCACGCCGACTCACGTAAGTGGGCTCTACCCCCAAGCGACGCAGCCCGACCACGACGGCTTTCGACGCGCCTCCCGTGCCGAGCACGAGCGCACGGCGATGGTGCGGACAGAGTAGGGGGGCGATGCTGCGTGTGAAGCCGAGCAGATCCGAATTGTGCCCGTCCAGTTGCAACCCGCCGCCGTTCGTCCGCCGCACACGCACCACATTCACCGCGCCGACGGCTTCCGCTTCGGGCGAAAGGGAGTCGAGTTGCGGCACGACGGCTTGTTTGTGAGGAATCGTCACGTTGAAGCCGACCAACTCGGGGTGCGCACTCACCCAGTCGCGGAGGTTATTCACTTCGGCGAGGTCGAAATTCTCATAGCGCGCATCGATGTGCTCGCGAGCGAACTTTTCTGCGAAAAAGGCCGCGGAAAAACTGTGACCGAGGGGGTGTCCGATGAGTCCGTACTGTTGCATGAGGCGAAAACGGGATTATTTTTCAGCAGTGTAGAGGGTGGAGAGTCCAAAAGTGAAGCGCCGGAATTCAACCTTGCGGAATCCTGCTTTTTCGATCACCGCTTTCATCACTTCGCCCTGGGGGAAGGCCTCCATCGTGGCGGGTAGGTACTGATAGGCCCGAGCATCGCGCGAAATGAGTCGGCCCACGGTGGGCATCCAGGCGTGAGCGTAGAGCCAGAAGAGTTGTTTCATGGGAAAGCTCACGGGACTTGTGAGTTCAATGATGACCAATCGACCGCCGGGCCGGAGCACGCGGCGCATTTCGCGCAGCCCGCGATCGAGGTCCTCGAAGTTGCGCACACCATACGCGACGGTAAGCGCGTCGAACGTGTCGTCGGCGAACGAAAGCGCCATGCAATCTTCTTTGCACAGCGTGATGCGATCGGCATACCCCGCTTTTTCCACCTTTTCTCGCCCGACGGCCAGCATCCCCTCCGAGAGATCGGCGCCGGTAATGTGTTGCGGTTGCAAACGCTCCATGGTGAGGAGCGCAAAGTCCCCCGTTCCGGTGGCGATGTCGAGGATTTGCTGCGGCGCGTAGGGTTTTAAGCTGTCGACGGCGGCTCTTCTCCACGAACGGTCCAGGCCGAGCGAGAGCGTGTGGTTGAGTAAATCGTAGGAATGGGCGATACTGTCGAACATGCGTTCCACTTGTTGGCCCTTTGCCCCCTCTTCCGAGTAGGGTTTTATCTGTTCTTGGCGGTAAGTCATGGGGTAATGGTTTTGGGAGCGTTAGTCTTCGGAGAAATCCTTCATGATTTCCCGATAGTCGCTGTAGAGTTTTGCGCGGCTCACGTAGCCTACGAAATGATTTTCGGGGTCGACGACGGGCAAAGTTCCCGCGTCGTCGATTTGAAACTTGTCCATAATGGCCAACATCCCGTCGTCGGTGCGCAAAACAGCCGAAGGCGTCGACATCAAAGCGCGCACGGTGAATTGCTGATACAGCTCCGATCGGAAGATGATGTGGCGGATATTATTGAGATTGATTTGGCCCAGCAGCGTGCCGTCGGGGGCACAGACCGCAAAGTGCAGGCGTTTGCTGTTGGCCACCACCTGCAACATGTGTCCGAGCGTCATTTCCGGATTGAGAACTGGGCGAGTTTTGTCGATCACATCGTTGAGATTCATCAAAGCAATCACACTTTGGTCCTTATGGTGCGAGAGCAGGTGCCCTTGCCGCGCCAGACGCATGGCATAAATGCTGTGTGGTTCGATGCTTCTCACCGTGATGTAGCTCACTGCCGAGACAATCATGAGCGGAACCAGGAGTTGGTAGCTTCCGGTCAGCTCAGCAATGAGGAAAACCCCCGTGAGGGGCGCATGAAACACGGCGCTCATCACAGCGGCCATGCCGTAGAGACACGCATTGGTGGAGGGCATCATCAGACCGAAGGGCTGTATCCGATTCCACACCCCGGCAAAAACATAGCCGGTGAGACATCCCAAGAAAATAGAGGGAGCAAACGTACCACCGCACCCGCCTCCGCCTGTAGTAGCGGTAGAAGCGAAAACTTTGACCAGGGCAATGAGGGCAATGAACAGCAACAAGTAGTTGTCATGTCCGTAGAAGAACGAATTGTTCAGCACCGATGTCGGTTCCGGCGAGCCGGCATTGCCGATAAGGATCCCCACCACGTTGTATCCCTCTCCGTAGAGCGGCGGAAAAAGGAAGATGAGCAGCGCCAACACGGAGGCTCCCAAGGCATAACGCACCATGAAGTGCTTGCACGACGCGAAGACACCCTCGAAAGCAATCATGGTTCGGGTGAAATAGAGCGACGAAATGCCACACACCAACCCGAGGAGAATGGTACCCGGCACGCGCGACACGACGAAAGGGTCGTTGAGGGCGACCTGAAACATGGTGGTTCCGCCCGAAAGAAAGTAGGTGACGCACGCCGCCGTCGCGCAAGAGATGAGCAACGGGACGAGTGACGACATCGTCAGGTCGATCATCAGCACTTCGATGGTGAAAACCAGTCCGGCGATGGGGGCTTTGTAAATTCCGGCGATAGCTCCCGACGCACCGCAGCCCACTAAAATCATCAGCGTGCGGTGATCTTGGTGAAACCACCGCCCGATGCTACTGCCGATGGCCGATCCGGTGAGCACCACCGGCGATTCTGCGCCGACCGATCCGCCGAATCCGATCGTTATGCCCGAGGCCACGATCGACGACCACGTGTTGTGGGTTTTGATAAAGCCTGATTGCGCGAAAGCGCGTAGAGAATTTTGGTAATGCCGTGTCCGATGTTGTCGCGCACCACATAGCGGATGAAAAGCGCGGAGAGGAGAATACCCACCGCGGGGTAAACCAAGTAAAGCGCGTTGGAACTGTCGACAGTAAAGTTGTGTGTGAGCCAATGTTCGACGAAATGGATGAACCATTTCAGGAGGTTGGCCGCAATGCCCGAAGCGAGTCCCACACAGAAGCTCAGAATGAGCACAAAATGCCGCTGTGTGAGACGACCTTGCGTGAGTCGAAACAGCCATTTCGGCAATCCCAAGGGCGAAGGCAGGCTGAGATTAGACAGAAAGTCACGGGAAATAGCAGACATGAACGTCGATCTTAAAAGCAAGTAGGGGGGAACTCATTCGCGGATCACGGTCACTTCCGAAGAAGCCGTGAGTTTGATGATCGACGAAGCCAATCCATTGTCTTTTTCGTCGCGTCGCGAGGTGCAAACATAGTCGACCGCGTCGCGCAGTTCGGCGGGAATGTCGGCAAAGCGCCGCGGAGCCGGTTGTCCGCTGAGGTTGGCCGAGGTGCTCACCACCGCTCTTTTCATGCGGCAGCAGAGTTCTCGGCTAAACTCCTCGCGGGTGATGCGCAAAGCGGCGCTTCCGTCTTCGGCCTTGAGGTTGGGCGCGAGATTTCTCACGTTGTCATAGATAATGGTCAGCGGGCGTTCGGCGACCTCGAGAAGTTGCCACGCCACGTCGGGCACATCGGGCACGTAGAAGTCGATTTTTGCTTCGCTGTCCACCAAACTGATGAGCGCTTTGGCGTCTTCGCGCCGTTTGATAGCATAAATTTTTGCTACCGCCTCGGCGTTTGTCGCGTCGCAGCCCAAGCCCCAGATGGTGTCGGTGGGATAGAGAATCACCCCTCCGCGTCGCATCGTTTCGACGGCGCGGGAAATGTCTTCGCGTTGTTCGTGTGTAAGCATAGAACCGTATTTTTTTAAGGTCGCGATCCGCTTTTTCGTTTCAGGCTCCGCTGCACCGTCCGGTAGAGGAGGGCCACAGCAAGTGTGAGCACGAGATAGAGGCAAATCACGCCATAGAGTTGAACGTATTGATGTTGTTTCAGCGCATCGCCCGCGGGGATGATCAGATAGTGGCGCACGATGGGGTGGAAAGCAAAGACTGCCGCCGAAACCCCACCTAAGGCCGCCGCATAAGTGTAGAGCACGTTGCTGCGGCGCAGGAGTTGAATCCAAGGCACGGTGCCCAGCACCGCAAAGATGGGCGAGAAAAACCAGAGCCACACGTTGAAGGCCGAAACCACGGTGAGCACCAAGCCGACGGGCGCCATCCACAGTGGAAAAGTCCATTGCCGTCGTGCCGCCTCGAGACCAAAGGCAAAAGCCAGCAGGTGTCCCGGCGCATTGTAGCGGTAATATTCCAGGGCATAGACCGTTTCGCCGTTCCACTCGAAGTGGAAATCAGTGGCATAAAGCCCCATTTGCAGCAACAGTGTGAGGGCCGTCACGCCCCACAGCCATCCCGAGGAGGGCCGGCGGACGAAAACGAACCGATAGAGGAGGTAGCATTGCAAAATGAGCGAGAAAAACCACCACGGTCCCAAGATCATGTTGACCGTCGGGAAGAGATTGGCCGTGAAGGTCACCAATCGCAGTGCCCAGCTCCATTCTTTTTCGAAACTGCCGCGGAAGGCAAATTGCGTAATGACGAACAGCAGCAGGGCCGGCAGCATCAGTTGCCACAATTTCACGATGTGTGTGCGCACAAACTGTGCTGCGCCGGGGAGCGCCGGGGAGCTGCCGCCCGAAGCCGGGGAGGGTGCACCCGCCATGAGGCCGCCCGGCGCCGAACGCTCGTACTTGCACACCAGTCCGTAGCCACTCAGGAAGAGAAACACAGGCACACCGTAGTGCCCGAAATGCGAGAACACGTTGAGCAACACGTGGGGGCGAAAATTTTCCACGTAGTGCAGCAGCTTGAAACTGTCTTCAAGGCGAAACACATATTCGTTTTCGTGCACCGCCATCGGCAGCCAGTGGCAGAAATTGTGGATGGCGATGCACAAAATCGCGAGGCCTTTCAGTGCGCCGGTGTCTTGTTTGTTGAGCATGAGTGAGTTTTCGGTCGTAAGCTTTGGTCGTAGTCTATTTTTCTCCCGCGGAGCCACCGTTTGTGGGGCACGAAATCGTCCGACAGGGGATCGCGCGTGCGGTCGTAGTGCGAAGTGGCGATGCCCGCGAGGCCGAGCAAGAGATGCGGGAGGTCGTCGTGCGAGAACGGGCGGTGGCGCGCCGCACGAATGCGCGCTGCTTCGGCGGGGTGGCGCTGTCTGAAAGTGGGCGAGCCCCAAATCATGAACGGCACCTCGTATTCGTGGCGAATCACGGCGGGCGACGGTGTGTCGCTGTGGATTCTGCCGTAGCGGTTCACGCCGTCGTCGTAAACCTCCTCACCGTGGTCGGCAAAATAGATGACCACCGCGTCGCGCCGTCGGAAGTAACGGAGAATGCGCGCCAGCACGGCATCGTTGTAGCGGGTCGCGTTGTCATAGTCGGCCACGATTTGCCGCTGCACCCCGTCGAGATCCGGGCGGTTGTAGTCTTCCGGGCGGAAGTGGGCCTGTTCCGGCGGGAAGCGGCGGTCGTATTCCATGTGTTGCCCCCAAAGATGCAACAAATAGAGATTTCGGCGTCCCGGCGTGTAGTCTTCGAGCAAATGGGTGATGGAGCGATCGTCGCGACTGTGGAAGCGATTGCGGAAATCGAAGCAAAGACTGTCGAGATGCGGATCGTTGAGAAAGAACGAACCGTTGAAGTCGATGGATCCTTGCGACACGCTCTTGTAAAATTGGTTGGTGACAAAAGCCACCTTGAAGCCGGCGCGGCGAAACAGCAGGGGGAAGAGCACCCCGTCGGCCCAAGTGCCCGGTTGGTCGGCACTGTGCGTCGACAAAAAGGCTTTGAACGCGCTACTGGTGAGGTTCCACGGCGTGACCACGTCGTCAAACACCACCAACTCCCCGTGTCGGCGCAAGCGGTCCAGTTGTGGCGTGGTCGGTTTGCGGTAGCCGTAGAGCCCGGCGTGGTGTTTGTTGTAACTCTCTCCGATCACCACCACCAAGTCGGTCGTGCCCGGTGCCACGCTGTCGACGCGCGCCGTGTCCATGGCCGTTTTGAGCGTTTCGATCTCGCTTTGCGACATGCGCACCAGGTGCAGCGCCTGGAGCAAGCGGTAGTGCGGGGCGAAGAAGTGGGCTTCGGGCACCCGTTCGGCATCGCGGCTCTGGCAGTTGGTCACAAACTGCCACAGGGCTTGCTTTTCCTCCCACCAGTGGGGGGCGGCGGTCACCAAGAGCGCCACGGCCACCGCAGTCGCTCCGCGACGGAGGCTGCGCGACGGCACAGAGGGGGCAGATTGTGGCGCGGGTGTCTCCGATGAGGCGCTTTTGTGAGCGCAAAGTTTGCGCAAGCCGCTCACCGCGCGGCGCAACCATCCGCAACTCACCGCGAGGTGCAGCGCGAGCATCGGCGCATAGATCCCCACCGTCTGCCAAAAAGCATTGCTGCGCACCATGCCCGAGAGAAATTCGCTCGATTCCTCGCCCGAAGTCTCGGCCATGAGCGTGAGCACCGTGGGCGAAACGAGCAGATTGAAGCGCAGAAAGAGAAACACTTCGACCGCAGAGAGGGTGTAGGCTACGAGAAAGAGGAGCACCTGCAGCCACCGGCGGATGCGCCGTGGGAAGGCATCGACGCAGAGCGTCAAGACATAAATGTCGAGTGCCCAACACAGCAGGTAGTGCACCATTTGGTCGTGCGGCCGCCCGACGATGTGGATCGACACGACGGAGAGTGCCGCCATAAAGACGACGAAAGTGGCTTGCCGCCACAGGGGGCGGCCGAGACGATAGAGCAGTTGGGAAAAAAAGTGAGCGAGTGTCGAACTCATGGACGGAATGCTTGTGAATGGACAACGGCCATTCTCTCGCAAAATTACAAATTTTATGCGCGCCGCCCAACGTCTTCGCGGGGATTCTTCGCGCCGTCGGGCGTTTTTCGCCCTTGGCGTCGCCCTACTGCGGGGTATTCGTTGCAGCGGCGGCGCTGTGGCGGCCCATGTGCCCCGTGCTTTGCCCAAAGTCGGGAGCCGCCTTCGCGAACGGCCGCCGGCGCGGCACACGGTCGGTGCGCTGCCGGAGAAAATGGGAGACTTTTCGGCGAAAACGCGGGAGAATCGTCGAAAAGTTCCCGCCTTTTTTCGAAAAGCCCCCAATGGCCGTCGCGCCGTCGGCCGTACTCGGTTCGCCCCTTCCCGCTTTGTCGCAATAGGTCGGGAGCCGTGCGTGCGAAAACGCGGGCCCCGCCCGCCCGTCTGTCTGTGTCGGCGCTTGCGCTGCGGCGAAATCGCAGTGCTCCGGCGCGGTAAAAGCGAAAGCCCCCTTGTGCGATTCGACGCAAAAGTGTAATTTTGCCCTGAGGCACATCAACAAGCACACGGTGCGCGTCCGACAGAGCGAAAGCCCCGGCCCTTCACCGATCGTGGCGCACGATGTCGCTCGCCAACGCCAATTCCCATCCGCCCATGTCCTATTTCCTACAACACGTCGCGCAGGATTTGCGCGCCCACTTCGCCGATCTGAGCCGCGTGGTGGTGGTCTTCCCCAACCGCCGCGCCGGTTTGTTCCTCAATGACTACTTGGTGGAAGACGCCCCCGACGATACCCCGCTGTGGGCGCCGCGTTATGTGACGATCAGCGAGCTTTTTCGTGAACTCTCGGACGTGACGCTCAACGATGCCGTCGACAGTGTGTGCCGGCTCTACGCCCATTACGTGGATCTCCTGCGCAGCGCGGGCGATGCCGCGGCCGACGAACTTTCGCTCGACACCTTCTACGGCTGGGCCGACCGCATCCTGGCCGACTTCGACGATGTGGACAAAAACATGGCCGACGCCTCGCAGCTGTTTCGCAACCTCGAGGAGCTCAAGGAGCTGGAAAGCACCGAATTCCTCAGCGAAGCGCAGAAAGAACTCATCGGGAGTTTCTTTTCCAACTTCGATCCCGACCACAAGAGCGAATTGCGCGAGCGCTTTCGCCGACTGTGGAATGCCCTCCTGCCGCTCTATCGCCGCCTCAATGCGGAGCTGTTGGCCGAAGGCAAGGCCTATGAGGGCGCACTCTACCGGCGGGTGGTCAATGCGCTCGCGGAAGAGCGCTGTGCCTTGCCGGCCGATGTGGATTGTTACGCCGTGGTGGGCTTCAACGTGCTCGACAAAGCCGAACAACGCTTGTTCGAAATCATGAAGAAGGCGGGGAAGGCCCGTTTCTATTGGGACTACGACGTCTATTATGCCGACCCCTATCGCGCCGCCGACCGCGATACGAGTCGAGGTTTTGAGGCGGGACTGTTCATCGAGGAAAATCTGCGCAACTTCCCCAATGCCTTACCGGCCGAGTGCTTCGACAATTTCCGAAACATCGAGCAAATCGAGATGGTTTCGGCCACGAGCGAAGCCGCACAGGCGCAAAGTGTGAGCGGATGGCTCGAAAATCACTTGCCGCCCGACGAAACGGCGCATCGGCGCACGGCGGTGGTGCTGTGCAACGAGAATTTGCTCCAGCCCGTGCTGCGCGTGTTCCCCGAACGGGTGCATCAGGTGAACGTCACCAAAGGGTTTCCCGCTCGGGCACGCCGAAGCCAACACATTGGTGGAACAGGGCTTCGCCGATCTGGAGCGCCGCGGCGTTTCGTTGCCGGCCGTCGAGGTGCTCGACCGCTTGAGTGCGCGCGTAAATGAGCGGGCCAAGGACATTTGCGGGCGGCCGGATTTCGACACCTCGCGGTTTGAAGATGTGTTGCAGTCCGAGGCCTTCTATCTCATGGCCACCTTGCTCAACCGCCTGCGCATCATTGCGGCCGCGGGCCGATTGGAAGTGGGCGTGAGCACCTTGCGTCGTGTGGTGCGCCAGATCGTTCGGCAAACCACGGTGCCTTTTCACGGCGAACCCGCCGTGGGGCTGCAAGTGCTCGGTGTGCTCGAAACGCGCTGCCTGGATTTTGACGACGTGCTGCTGCTTTCGGTCAACGAAGGTACGTTGCCGCAGACGCCCAACGACAACTCGTTCATCCCTTACATGCTGCGCAAAGCTTTCGGCCTCACCACTCCCGAACGCCGCACGGCGGTTTATGCTTTACTATTTCTACCGTCTCGTGCAGCGGGCGCGGCGTTTGCGCATGACGTTCAACAGTTCGGCCGAAGGACTCTCCTCCGGCGAGATGTCGCGCTTCATGACGCAGCTGCGGGTCGACCGAAATTTGCCGATTGTCGACTTGGCTTTGCGCGTTGACCTCGATTCGCTGTTGCACACGCCCGCCGCCGTCGACAAACCGCGCGACCTTGTGGAGCGTCTCTACCGTCGCGATGCGGAAGGCCGCGTGAAGGGCGCGTACCCCTCGCTTTCGCCTTCGGCCATCAACACGTATCTGCGCTGCCCCTTGCGCTTCTACTACGAATATGTGTGCAACTACCGCATGCCGCAGCCCACTCCCGACGACGGAATCCAGCCCAATCTGCTCGGAACGATCTTCCACGCGGCGGCACAAGCCGTGTATGAGCGCGTGGTCAGCGACCACCACGGCACACCTCCGCCGGGTTATCTCGAGGCGTTGGCACGCCGTCCCAAAACCGGAGAGTCCAGTCCGTTGCACCCCTACATTGTGCAGGCTTTTGCGAAAGAAAATTTCGAACCCGAGCAACTGCCGGTGCTCGAAGCCAGTGTGGTCGAGATGTACCTGCGCATTTTGCTCGAAGACGACGCACAGTTGGACGAACTGCAGGTGCGCGAATTGGAGCGGTGGCACGAAATGCACCTGCCGCTGCCCGAAGGTTTGGGCGCTTCGCACGTGACGATCGGCGGGATCATGGACCGTTTGGATCGCGTGACGCACGACGGCCGCCGATTGTGGCGCATTGTCGACTACAAAACGGGAGGCAATCCCGAAACGGCCGATTCGGTGGCGCAACTTTTCGAAGTGCGCGGCGGGAACCATCGACATTATATGTTGCAGACGTTCATCTATGCCGAAATCTTGCGGCGCGAACTCGCCCCCGACGCCTCCTCGATCGCCCCCGCCCTCTACTTTGTGCATCGCGCCCGCGGCAAAAACGGTTTTTCGCCCTATTTGAAGATGGGCAAAGGGAAAGAAAAGAGCGAAGTGGTGGATTTTGCGGAACAAGTACCCGATTTTGCGGAGCGCCTCACGCAGTTGGTGGGCGAAATTCTGGATCCCGCGCGCAGTTTCGAGCCGTTGACCAACGACGAAAGACGTGCAAAGTCTGCCCGTTCTACGCTTTGTGCTACCGATGAGGCGCAGGGTGGGGCAGCACCGCGGGGGCGCTGTGCGATGGGGCGCAGGGTGCGGCGGTCAGCGTGTTGAGAATTGTGGACAACGGGCGCAAAAAAACTACTTTCTGTGAAGTGACTTGGTCGAGACGCTGCAAAATCGTACTTTTGCTCTTGAAATTAAAAAGACTATGGCCCGCAAGAAGAAACCGCTTCCCCTGCTCGAGAAAATACTGATCACCGATGTCGCCGCCGAAGGAAAGGCTTTGGCCAAGGTCGACGGACTCGCCGTTTTTGTGCCCTATGTGGTGCCCGGCGATGTGGTGGATCTGCAGATCCGTCGCAAGAAACACAGTTACGCCGAGGCGGAAGCCGTGCACATCCATGAATATGCCGAGGAGCGTGCCGAACCTTTCTGCCCACACTACGGCGTGTGCGGCGGATGCAAGTGGCAAATCTTGCCCTACGAGGCACAGTTGCGCTACAAACAGAAGCAGGTGATGGATCACCTTGCACGAATCGGCAAAATTGAGTTGCCGGCGTGCAGTCCCATCCTGGGGTCCAAAAAAACACGCGAGTATCGTAACAAACTCGAGTTTGGTTTCTCCAATAAGAAGTGGCTTACGCTCGAACAAGTGAAAAGTGGCGAGGTGTTCACCCAGATGAATGCCCTCGGCTTCCACATTCCCGGCGCTTTCGACAAGATTCTCGACATCGATGAGTGCCACTTGATGAGCGAAATCAACAATCGCATTCGCAACGACTTGCGCGCTTATGCCATCGATCGCGGTTTGGAATTCTACGACCTGCGCGCCAACCGCGGCTGATGCGCAACATCATGCTGCGCACGGCTTCGACGGGCGAAATCATGCTGCTGGTGCAATTTTGCATCACGAACGACGAGGAACAACGCGCGGCGCTCGACGTAATGAAGCATTTGCACGAAACGTTCCCCGAAATCACCTCGCTGCTCTACGTGAACAACACGAAGTGCAACGACACAATCGGCGATTTGGACGTGGTGACGTATGCCGGCACCGACTTTATCTACGAATCGATGGAGGGACTGCGCTTCAAAGTGGGGCCGAAGAGCTTCTACCAGACAAACAGCGAGCAGGCCTACGAACTTTATAAGGTGACTCGCGACTTCGCCGGCCTCACAGGCGGGGAGTTGGTGTACGATCTCTACACCGGCACGGGAACGATCGCCAATTTCGTGGCAGGCAAGGCGCGTCACGTCGTCGGCATCGAGTATGTGCCCGAAGCCATCGCGGATGCCAAGGTCAATGCCGAACTCAATGGCCTGAATGACAAGACAACGTTCTATGCAGGCGACATGAAAGATATTCTCACTGACGAGTTTATCGCGCGCCACGGGCGTCCGGATGTGATCATCACCGATCCTCCGCGCGCAGGTATGCACAATGATGTGATCAACGTGATCCTCAACGCCGCCCCGCGCCGCATTGTTTACGTGTCGTGCAACCCCGCCACACAAGCCCGCGACTTGCAGCTGCTCGATGCGAAATATCGCGTCACAGCCGTGCAGCCTGTCGACATGTTCCCCCAGACTCATCATGTAGAGAACGTGGTGCGACTGGAATTGCGCGATTGACGGCCGAAACACCCGCAGCGGGTTGGCTACTGTGAGCCGCTTTCGAGCCGCACACGCCCTGTATGGCCATCGCGACACGCCTTATATATATATAAGGAGTGCGCCGCCCCGCTTCGTTTCCCTTTGCTTCGTTCATCGCCACCTCCCTTTTTCCATGCCCGCTTCCCTCCCGACCGCCGCTTTGCGCACCCGTTTGTCCTCCCATTTGGCACTTTGTCGCTTCGATGCGCTGCGCGATCATCTGTTGGCGCTGCGGAATGCAGAATTTCGTGCGGCAAGTGTTGTGCTGGCTGAGGCGAATTTTTGGACCTCGCTGAGCGATGAGGCGTTTTGGTCGGCCTTTCGCACGCTTTGTCGCGCCGACAGCCGCGCTTTTCTCGGCACGTTGCTGAAAGCCGCCGTCGGTCGCCGGAAACGCGGTGGACTACAATGGACGGCCCCCGATTTTTTCGGGTTTTGTCGCGAGGATGCGACCGCAATCGACCGCCGCAAAATGCTGGAAGCCCTTTTGCCGTTGGCTTCCACCCCGGAAGAGGCCGAGAGACTCCTGGCGGAGCTTTGGCATCGGGAAGAGGGTGAGAAAGTGCGCGCGGCACAATTGTTTCGCGCGGCCACATCGCCGACTTATTTCCTGTTGTTCAAAACACTGCGGCACTTTGAAGACGACAAAAACTATCTACGCCGCGTCGCCTTGGAGTTAATGCGCCGCGGCGACAAGGCTGCATTCAACTTGGCGGGCATGTTGCGCGAATACTTTGCCCTCGGCGAGCTGCCGGGTACGTTTGCGCTGCAATTGCCTCCCTACGAACTGTCGAGATTAGACAGCCGATACGACGCTTTTCTCAAAATACTCAATCGATGACGGGAACTCCTCACGACGTTTCACACGACGATTTCGTGGAAGCGCTTTTGAATTACGTGAACGCCGCCTTGCGCGCCTCGGGCGAAGCCGCCGACTATTGCCAAGAAGCCTTGCGTGTGGTCGATGCCCGCAACCATTTGTTTGCTTCGGCCGGCATTCACCGCACCGATGAGGAACAGGGCATCTATGCCCTGCGCGATCTTTGCGCACTCGACGACGAAACCATGGAATGGCACCCCGATCGAGCACGTTGTGCCGCAGTGGCACGTGATTTTGGACTATAAATGTGGGCTTTCGCCACAGCAATCGAACAATATTTCCCCCTCATGACTGAAAACTTCCGTCATCGCACCCCGATCCAAATCCGTTTCAACGATCTCGATGCGTATCAACACGTGAACAACAACGTGTATTTCTCCTTTTACGACCTCGGAAAAGAAAACTACTTCGCCACGGTGCTCTGTCCGGACTTCCGTTTGCAGAGCGTTGTCCCCTTGGTGGCTAGTATTCATGCCGACTTCATCGAGCCCATCCACTACGAAGACCGGATTGTCATCGAAACGCGAGTGAGTCGTTTGGGCAATAAGAGTTTCACCCTCCAGCAACGTGCCGTAAACCAAGAGACGCGGCGCGTAGTCTGCCAGGCTGAGACCGTAATGGTGTGTGTCGACCTCAAACAAGGGAACTCTGTCGAAATTCCCCCCCACTATCGCCGGGCCATCGAACAATATGAATCCGGCACCGCCGAATAATCGCTTCGACCTGCGAGATGCGGTGGAAAACTCCCCAAGAAAATGCAAACTATACTCTATACTCACGACGCAGCCAGCGCCCTTCGCGCGATCATTGACACACTTCCCGGAACAGACCGAGTGGTGTGGCTTGCCGACGCGCACACTTGTCACATTGCAGAGGAATTGCAGCAGCAATGCACCGTCGCTTCGCACACTATTGTGGTGGGTGCGGGCGATGACCACAAGAACATCGAAACCCTTGTCAACGTTTGGCAAGAACTCCAGCAGGCCGGTGCCACACGCCACTCGTTGCTCATCAATGTCGGAGGCGGCATGGTGACCGACCTGGGCGGTTTTGCGGCAGCCACCTTCAAGCGCGGCATTCGCTTCGTGAATGTGCCCACAACGCTGCTCGCGATGATCGATGCCTCCGTCGGCGGGAAGACAGGCATCAATTTTGGCGGATATAAGAACGAAATCGGCGCATTCAAGGAGGCGGACTACGTCGTTGTGTGCACAGAATTTTTGCGGACGCTCGACGAACAGAATTTCCGCTCGGGATATGCCGAAATGCTCAAGCACGCGCTGCTCAAAGACAAGCAAATGCTCGTGCAACATCTGCAGTTTGACATCGCATCGCCCGACTATGCTGCGTTGCTCGCGATGGTGAAAGAAACATCGAGTTCAAATCGCACATTGTGGAGCAAGATCCCACGGAACGCGGCCTGCGCAAAGCCCTCAACCTCGGGCACACTGTGGGACATGCCATCGAAAGTCTCATGTTGCGCCGCGCCACGCCCGTGTTGCACGGATATGCCGTGGCTTGGGGGCTGGTGTGCGAACTGTTTATTGCGAGCACCAAACTGGACTTCCCCACAGAACACCTTTATGCCGTGACGCGCTACGTGACCACCCACTACGGACGCCCCGAAATCACCTGCGACGACTACGACGAACTCCGTGAACTGATGCTTCACGACAAGAAAAATACGGCCGGCGTGGTCAATTTCACGCAATTGGCCGAGGTCGGCAAAATCATACTCGATCAAACTGCCGATGCCTCCCTGATCAACGAAGCATTTGATTACCTCCGAGAAGCCTAAACCCGCCTCCATACCATGTTATCTCTCGAAAAGTCGGGCACCGGTCTCCTGCTGGCGCTGATGGCTGCCGTATGCTATGGGTTCATCCCCCTGTTCACGAAAGAACTCCAGGCCCCTTCCGTCGGGCTTCCCCTCCTCTCTTCGTCCACCATTCTCTTCTATCGTTTCGGCATTTCCTCGCTGGTATTGGCGATCATCATGGTGCTGCGTCGCGAAAGTTTCCGCATCAACTACGCCGAGTTCCTTCGCCTTGTGCTCTTGGCCTTTTTGAGCGACGGTGCCGCGCTGTTTCTCATCTCCGGCTATCGCTATTTCAGCAGCAGCGGTGTGGCCACCACACTCCATTTCACTATCCGATTCTCACGGCCCTCATCATGATGATCTTTTTCAGGGAGCGGAGTCGGGTTTCCACGTGGGTGGCCATCGTGCTTTCCATCTGTGGTGTGGCTTTTCTCTCGGGAGTGGGTGGCGCCGGTGCGCAGTGGTTGGGCATTGTGCTCGAGCTGATCTCCGCGTTGTGCTTTGCGCTCTATCTCATTCGCGTGAACCGTTCGCGCGTGGTGGGGAACATGCCGGTGGCGAAACTCACTTTCTATGTCATGGTCTTCGGCACGGCGATTTTCGCCGCCTTCATTGCCTACGAGCGAGCCGATTTCGACGTTTCGGCGCACTACGCGCTCTTGCCGCCTCCCGGCGGATGGTGGAATCTGGGCTTCTTTGGCCATCGTGTGTACCGTTGTGACCAACCTGGCCCTGGTACACGCCACGCAAAACATCGGCCCCACCGTCACTTCCATCCTCGGTGTGCTGGAACCCCTCACCGCTTTGGTGCTCGGCGTCCTCTTTCTGGGAGAACAACTCACCCCCGCAATGGCGATCGGGATCGGATTGATTCTCCCCGCAGTACTTATCATCATTTTACGCCGCAAATCTTGAGGCGCTCCCCCATTTTCATCAGAAGGCCGACGCCCCGTTGTGCTTCTTGACCCCTCATTTTGAAATTCTGAATGAGCAGTGCGAGAAGCACAGCGGGCGCTTGTCTTACATTTCGTGCTTTGTCAAGCCGTTCGCACGCATTATTGCGTAACTTCGCCGCATCATAAAAACAACTTCACAATCATCATGGTCAAACAATGTACAATTCTATTCGGCTGCATGGCTCTCGGAGAATTGCTCGTCGCCGTTACCGGCCTGAGCCTCCCCGGTAGTATTGTAGGCATGCTGTTGCTCGCCGCTTTCTCGAGATGGGGTGGGTGAAACTCGAGTGGGTGAAAAATATTTCCGACTTCCTGCTGAGCAACCTCGGTTTCTTCTTCGTGCCGCCCGGCGTAGCACTCATGCTCAACTTCGATACCATCGCCCGAGACTTCTGGCCGATCACCATCGCCACCTTGGTGAGCACGGTGCTGGTCTTGCTTTCCACAGGTTGGACTCATCAAATCGTACGTCGCTATGGTCCTTTCCACAAGTAGTCTGCTCCTTTCGCTTTCCGAACGCTTTGCCCTGATCGGAAACCACTTTATCGACGCGCTCGACAACGAGTTTGTGCTCATCGGGCTCACCTTTGTGGTCTTCTTCTTGGCCAAGATGGTGCAGCGGCGTACGGGATGGGTGCTCTTCAACCCCATCTTGATCACCATCGGCGTGATGATTGCCTTTCTCAAACTCACGGGCATTCAGTATGACACCTATCACAAAGCGGGTTCGCAGATCGAATTCTGGCTCAAACCCGCCATTGTAGCCCTCGGTGTGCCCCTCTATCAGCAGTTGAAGGTGATTCGCAAACAACTCATCCCCATTTTGCTCTCGCAAACCGTGGGCTGTGTGGTGGGCATCGTCTCGGCCGTCGTCACCGCCCAGTGGCTCGGCGCCTCAAAAGCCGTGGTGGTGTCGCTGGCACCGAAGAGTGTGACCACACCCATCGCGATGGAAGTGTGTCGCACCCTCGGCGGTATCCCCTCGCTCACGGCCGCCATCGTCGTGATCGTCGGACTGCTCGGTGCCGTCACCGGCTTCCGCGTGTTGCAAATCGGGCGAGTGAAAAGCCCCATCGCGCAGGGACTCAGCATGGGCGCCGCATCTCACGCCGTCGGCACCTCGCGCGCCATGGAAAACGGAGCCAAATACGGAGCGTTTGCCAGTCTCGGTTTGATTGCCAACGGGGTGCTCACTGCCATCCTCACGCCGATTGTGCTTCGCATCATGGGATTGATCTAAAATTGGGCGGTCGTCGACGCCACCCACCAAAGGCCATCTCCCACTTCTCCGCATGAGAGAGTGGGAGATGGCCTTTTTTTTGTCGTTGCACTCAACCGACAGCCATTGCTCGGGAGGGGTACGGGCGCATCGGGCACGCAGACTGAGCAGCAAGCGAGCAAACACAGCATCGCCTCGTGCTTTGGGCCCGCCGCATGCAGGAGAAGGGAGAGAAGTGGGAGGCCGCCGGAAAAATCCCCCACTTTTCGGCGAAAAATCCCCGTGTTTCGGCAAGAGTACCCCCATTTTTGCAGGCAGAAAGGGAGAAAAACGGCAGAAATTGCATTTTTCTTTCGTGTAAACTTGGTCAATTGCGGAAGATGTCGTACTTTTGCAATCGCAAACGGGAAGCAAGCCCGATGCCACAACGAAAGACCACAGCGAAACACCCCCTCGCTGATGAAAAAGCAAGTCGATCGGATGTGCAATGGAGAGGTGGCGGAATTGGTAGACGCGCTACTTTGAGGGGGTAGTGTCAATTGCGACGTGGGAGTTCGAGTCTCCTCCTCTTCACTTCTTGCGGAAATAGCTCAGTTGGTAGAGCACAACCTTGCCAAGGTTGGGGTCGCGAGTTCGAGTCTCGTTTTCCGCTCTCAGACGAATCCAGTCTTTCTGATTGGATTCGTCTTCTTTTTTGTGCTGATTTTCGTAGATTTTTGTTCCTCGTCCTTCTTTTTCCGCATTCCGCTTGTCGATCCGCGAAGGAATGTGTATTTTTGAGCAAATCAATACCCGAAAGTCCGATGAAACTTCGTTTTCGAATCCCCTATTTCACCGCTCCCGGCGAGCAACTCCGTCTCGAATGGGAGAACCTCCCGGCGCCTTCGCTTGCGCTGAGCGAAACAGCGCCCGGCGAATGGACGGGCGAGGTGGTGTTCTCCGACCTCCACGCTGCGCAAGTGCCCACTTATCGTTATGCCGTGTGGCAAGGCGACCGCTGTTTGCGGCGCGAACTGGGCCATCTGACGCACCGCCTGCGCATCGAAAGTCGACTTGGCGACACGTATTTCATCGACGATCGCTGGCGCGACCTTCCGACCGACAGCGCACTGTTCTCCTCGGCTGTGACCTATCCCACATTGCCCGGTGCACCTTCCCCGTCTTTGGCAGCCTGCAGTCTCACATGGCGCGTGCTCTCTCCCGCTTTGCGACGAAATGGCTGCCATTTGGCCTTGCTGGGCTCCTCGCGTGCTCTCGGAGCTTGGGACGAGTACGCCGCCATTGCGTTCGACGAGATCGCCCCCGGCGTTTGGCTACTCACCCTCGATGCCGCCTGCTTGCTGCCGGCGATGAGTATAAATTAGTGGCCGTCGACGAAGGGAGTAGGCGCGTGGCGCATTGGGAAACGGGCGACAACCGGATTTTGGAACTCCCCGCTCTCGCGTCGGGCGAGCATCATGTGCTGCCCGAAACCGAGGTCTATTTCCCCGAACTGCTCCCGCGCATGGCCGGTACCGCCATTCCGGTGTTTTCCTTGCGCAGTGAAGGCAGTCAGGGTGTCGGCGATTTCGGCGATTTGCGGCGCATGGTCGACTGGACAGCGGCCACGGGGCAACGGGTGTTGCAGATTCTTCCCATTCACGACACCACGCTCACGGGCGAAAACACCGATTCCTACCCGTACAACGCCATTTCGGTCTATGCCTTCCACCCGATGTATGTGGACCTGCGCGCCTTGCCGGCCTTGCCCGACGCGCGCCAACAGGCTGCATTCGACCGTGAATTTCGCGAACTCAATGCGCTCCCGACCATCGACTATGCGCGGGTCAACAAGCTCAAGCGCGATTTTCTGCTGCTCTCTTTCCGTGCACACGGCCGCGAACTGCTGAAGTCGCAGGCTTATGCCACCTTTGCGGGCCGCCATGCGCAGTGGTTGCCGGCTTATGCGGCCTTCTCGGCGTTGCGCGACAAATTTTCCACGCCCGATTTTCACCGCTGGCCGCAACATGCAGAATATGACGCTGAGGCAGTCGCAGCCACCTTCGCACCGGTCACGGCTGAGCGAGAGACCTACGACTTTATTGCTATGTGCAATACCTTCTGCACACACAACTCAGCGAGGTTACGGCACATGCACGGCGGAGTGGGGTGGTGCTCAAGGGCGATATTCCCATCGGCATTGCCCGTTGTTCGGTCGAGGCGTGGACCGAACCCCATTATTTCAACCTGAACGGTTCGGCCGGCGCGCCGCCCGATGCCTTCTCGCTCACGGGGCAGAATTGGGGCTTCCCCACTTACAACTGGGCGGCCATGGCGGCCGACGGTTACGCGTGGTGGAAACGGCGCTATGTCAAGATGGCCGAGCATTTTTCGGCCTACCGCATCGACCACATTTTGGGCTTTTTCCGCATTTGGGAGATTCCCACGCACAGCGTGCGCGGACTCCTCGGTCGCTTCGTGCCGGCTCTGCCCTACACGGTGGGCGAGATCGAGGCGGCGGGACTCCCGTTTGATCGCGATTTCATGACGCGCCCCTTTGTCAACGACGCCTTGCTCGATCGCTTGTTCGGCGAACGCGCGGAGTGGGTGCGCCGCACATTCCTCACCCATTCGCACTATGACATTTGGCACTTCCGACCCGAATTTGCCACGCAGCGCGCGGTGGACGATTTCTTGAGGCGCGAATACCGCGCTCGGCCTGACGAAGCTCGGATTCGGGAGGGATTGTTTGCCCTGTTGGAGAACGTGCTTTTCATCGAAGACCCTTTGCAGCGTGAACACTACCATCCGCGCATCGAAGGTTTCCGCACTTTCGTCTTCGAACGCCTCAATGCCGACGAGCGCAAGGCCTATGAGCGTCTGCACCACGTGTTCTACTACGAGCGGCACAACGACTTCTGGCGTGCTTCGGCCATGGAGAAGTTGCCGGCGCTGAGCAATGCGACGGCGATGTTGCCTTGTGGCGAAGATTTGGGCATGGTGCCCGACTGTGTGCCCGGGGTGATGGAGCAACTTCAGCTGCTCACGCTCGAAATAGAGCGCATGCCCAAGGCGTTCGGTCGCGAGTTTGCCTATGTCGAGGCTTATCCTCGTCGGTCGGTGTGCAGTACCGGCACGCACGACATGGCTACGCTCCGCGGATGGTGGGCGGAGGATGCGGCGCGTTCCTCACGTTACTTCTTCGAGGTGCTCGGACACGGCGGCGAAGCGCCCGCGGATGCGCCTGCTTGGCTGTGCGAAGAAATCGTGCGTCGGCATGTGGATTGCCCTTCGATGCTGTGTATTCTTCCCTGGCAGGATTGGTTGTCCATAGATGAGCGACTTCGTCTGCCCGATGTGGCGGCTGAGCGCATCAACGAACCGGCGAATCCCCGACATTTGGCGTTACCGCATGCACATTGGGCTCGAAACGCTCATGCAGCAATCGGATTTCAATGTGCGCCTCCGCCAACTTTTGGTGGAGGGACGGCGAGCCTAATCTCGAAATCTGCCGTTTCTCAAAGATGCCGCGACTTTCTCGATTGAAGACATCGAAAGTAGACGATGCTTCGATGTGGAGTGTTTTCGTCAGCATGTCGATTCGTTCAAAGATCGTGATTGAAATCTGCTTCCGAAGGTGGATTGGGGAGCTCGTTCCCCAAATCATATTTTCGGCGGCGTAGAGGTTAGGGCAAATCCTTCAGAATAAGAATGTTATGATCGACGATTATTTTCTCTATTTCGTAGGCGCGATAGTCTTCTTGGCTCTTGCATGTTATGTATATGCGTTTGCGAAAAGGTGCAAGCGGTTCCAAAAGGAACATCCCGAGGTCATCGAGAGATTGCAGCATGAACTTCTGGGTGAAGAACAGGCTGAAATCTTGGAGAGGCAGCGGCATGAAAGGGAACAGAGGAAAAATCTCAGGGAAGCCTATCGAAGAATTAGAAGAGAGGCCTTTCGGAAATACCCCGGAATAGGAGGGAATTATCTGAAAAGGCGAGACTACATAAAAAGAAAGTGGCAGAGTCTGTGGAACTAATTTGCCATTTTCCATGTGAACAGTTTGCGGTATCTTGATGCATAAGGTCAAGATACCGCTTTTTCTTTTGGGAATGGAAGGACTGGCGGCAGGATTAAACGCGCTACGTCGATGACGGCTGCATAAAGGTGGAGGTAATGAGTGGAAAGGAGAAGGTTGCGTGGGGAAAGGGAGGGGGGAAAATGTGTGGAATGGAGGGGCGCGTGGAAAGGGCGAGGTTGTGTGGTGAAAGGCGGGGGCAACGAGCGGAAAGGTAGTAAAGATGTTTCTCCGTGTTGTCGTTTGGGACTGTCTCGTTGGACGTCGATTATGTTTATTGGAAGCTTGCTGTTGTATTAGGACATGGGGCGGGCTTTGTATCAGGGAACGAGGTAGGATTGTATCGGAATTAAGGGTTTGTAGTGGGGATTTGGAAACGTGTTTTAGGATTGGATAGGTGCTACGTGTCTTGAGGCTTGGATAGGCGGCTGAGCGGAGAGACTGTTGGGAATCCCTGTCCTGAAATTGTTCTTATTTCTTGTGCAGTGGTAGCTGAAGGAATTTTCTGCCCCTTTTCTTTCGGATATTCTCTCTTTATTCTATCGAATGTTTCTCTCTCCTTCTGTCAGTTGTTTCTCTTTTCTTTCCATTGGATATTTCTCTTTTCTTTTCGTAGAAGGCTGTGCGCGCTTTCTTTTACCACCCACTTTTGATCCCGTGCGCACATCTTGATGTGAGCACCACATTTGACTCCCGGCTGCGTGCCTGTTTCTTACGTCCGATCTGCACTTTTTGCACGCTCAACCCGTGATTTTATAGCTAAGAAGTAGACTTATTTATTGTGTCAGGAAGGTGAAGAGCAAAATACCTGTTTCCTTCACACCTAATCCGGTGAATCACAACTGTTTGTTGCATCCCTGTGAATGGTGAAGGAGAAAAACGAAAAACAGCTGGCGCGCGCGTATGCGCGAAGGGTAGTAAGAGGACTGTTCTTCATGGGTAAGCAAATGGTGCTATCACCGACTAAGAGAGGAAACGGGACTCGCCAATAGGTTGTACAGATGGATAATGGAAAAACGTAGTCGCGATGTAAGTCAATGCGAAGTTTGGATCCTGCTCAAATCCTCTCGTTTGGCTATCAGTAGAAGATAATTTACGTTTGAGTTGAGTTCCGATTCCGAAATAGTTCTTTCCTTCTGTCGTATAGTCAATTTATATTGTTATATTTGCAATTGAATTGCCGTTGGATTCATGTTTGCCGGCGTTGTACTTATAGGATGTACTTTTGTACAAAATGATTTCTATGTTTGATCCTCAGTGTGTTATGACATACTGAGGAGCTTATTCGTACCTGATATGATACCGGAGTCTTATGTTGAGGCCATATCCCATCGCAGCCTGTTCCGTTATTGGGTGGGCTGGCTTATTCGCCTTCTTCAAAGCATAAAGTATTGGCGTGCTCGCCGAATAGCTCGTCGAAACGGAGCAAAAATTGGGGAGGGGGCAATTTTCTCAGTGGCTCTGGCACGTAAGATGAACCCAAACGTGGTAGTGGGGGCACATTCTTCTATACAAACGGATAGTTTGGATACTAGAAACTCCATAGAGATCGGTGAATATGTCATTATAGGGCATGGAACAGAGATTATCACGACCTCACATAATATAGATTCTCCTGAATGGGAGCGAAAGGATTACGGACTTGTGATTGAGGATTATGTGTGGTTGCCAACAAAGGTTCTTGTGCTTCCCTCTTGTCGGCGAATCGGACGCGGAGCCATAGCAAGTAGTGGAAGTGTCGTTGTGCGCAATGTGGAGCCAATGCAAGTCGTAGGAGGCAATCCTGCGAAATTGTTGAGGATGCGTGAGTGTGTCCATTCGTCTTTGGTTGTTGAATCCCTGTTGGGAGGGGATTTTTCCGTCTATCGAGCTGCCAGAAAATTGAAAAATGCCTGAGTCTCTGAATAAACGCTTGGTTGTAAAAAATTCCGCACTGCTTTATGTGCGGATGCTTTTCACAATGTGGATCAATCTCTATGCCACACGTTTGACCTTACAAAATTTGGGGGTCGAGGACATGGGGGTATATGGGGTTGTAGGGAGCATTGTAAGCTTGACGGGTGTTTTGGCCAGTGGAACGACCAATGCGGTACAGCGGTTTCTGACTTTCGAGTTGGGGCGCAAGGAAGGAGAACCGAATGCTGTGTTTTGCACCTCGCTCAATTTTGTTTTTCTCTTGAGTGGTTTGACGCTTCTCGTATTGGAAGTAGGCGGATTGGTGATGCTCTACCATAAGGTGAAAATCCCGGCTGAAAGTATGAATGCTGCTTTTTGGGTGTTCCAGTTCTCTGTGTTCACTTGTTTGGTCAATCTGGTTAGTATCCCCTACAATGCTTTAATCATTGCGCATGAGCGCATGAGCGCCTTTGCCGGTATCTCGATTTTGCAAGTCATCTTAAATTGTGCGGCAGCTTATTCCATCTCTTTTTTTGCAGATGGGCGTTTGGTCTGGTACGGAGGATTCATGGCGGGCATCGGGCTGTTGGTGCGCATTGTCTACCAGGTCTATTGTCATCGACATTTCTCTGAATCGCACTATCATTTCGCTTTCCGTAAAGATTTATTGAAGGACTTAGGTAAGTTTGCTGGGGTAACTACTTTCTCTGGAGTCTTACAAGTCGTGACCGCAGAGGGATTAGTTTTGGTGATAAATCTTACATTTGGTGCAGCTCTCAATGCCGTCTACGTAATTGCTTTGCAACTGAAAAATTCGATATTATCTTTTGCGATGAATGTCTACAAGGCTGTTTCACCACAAATCACGAAGACGTATGCAAGTGGAGACCTGGAACACCACAAAGCTTTGGTGTACACCGGGAGTAAGATGGCCGTCTACATGCTTTATCTTATTTTCTTCCCTTTCTTATTCCAAGCTGACTATATTATGCACCTTTGGTTAGGCAAGGTGCCACCCTATACAGTGGAATTTGCCCAAGCAATGGCATTTGTTTCGCTAACGTATGCGGCTTTTGAACCAATTCGAAGTGCGGTTTTGGCAACCAATCGCATTACTAAGTTCATGCTTGTGCCTGATAGTGTTAGTGTATTAGGGTTGCCAATAGCGTATTTTTTTGCAAAAAGTGGAGGTGAACCGAGTGTTCTTATTTATGTGATTTTGGCAATGGAAGTTTTTGCTTGCGGGCTGAGAGTATACTTTGGTGCGCAAGTTTCTGTGATCAAAGTCCGGGAAGTTTTTCAACGTATCATGATTCCAATCTGTTTAGTTGGAGGAACTCAATGTGTGATATGGTGCGTTTTTTTGTCCTCGTTTTCCCCTACAATACAACATTTGTTATTCACAATTCTATTAAATGGAGTAACAACAGTCTTTGCAATTTACGCATTCGGTTTGAGTCAAAGCGAGAAAGCGGTTTTATGGCGTGAATGCCGTAAATTGAATTTATAACATCATGGTTATTAATATTGCAGCCTCAACTCGCTTTCACTTAGCTAATCTAGTAGTTGAGTTGGAGAGAATGGGGCATGATGTACGTTTTTATTCCTACGTACCTCCAAGGCGATTAAAGGCCTATGGGTTAAGCAAAAAATCCATAGTGCCTTTGTTTTGGCTTTTTATTCCGGTTATAGCTTTGTTGCGTTTATCCGGAAGAGCGGCTTGGAGTATCAAACTAGAATGGTTTCTCTTAGATTTTATAGTCGGCCATTTCATGAGGAGATGCGATGTTTTTATTGCGATGAGCGCTATATATGTTGATTCATTTAGGCGCGCACGAGGCAAATTCGGAGCTAAACTCTTTTTGGAGCGTGGAAGTATGCACGCTTTAAGTCTGAAAGAACTCTATGACCAAGCTGGGTTGGACAGAAATCGCACCTGTGGTAATATTTATTACTCTTTGGTTTCCGATTACGCAATACGGAGAGAGCAACAAATGTATGAGTATGTGGATGTGATTTCTATTCCCTCGGATCACGTTGCCAAGTCATTCGTGAAGAATGGTATCTCCGTTGAAAAACTCTTCGTCAATCCTTATGGTGAAAATTTGACTCGCTTTCCTCCAACGCAATTAGATCAGTCCGGAAAGCGAATTTATGATGTTATCATGGTGGGGAATTGGAGCTGGATGAAAGGCTGTGATTTACTCATCGAAGCTTGCCGAATGGGGGGAATATCGTTATTGCATGTAGGGGCTCATTCTATGCCTTTTCCCGAGGAGGAACTATTTCACAGTGTAGGAACAGTAGACCAACGTGAAATAACGAACTATATGGCGCAAGCGAGAGTCTTTGTTCTTGCTTCACGCCAGGAAGGACTTGCCCTAGTCCTTGTGCAGGCTGCTTTGTCTGGTTTACCTATAGTCTGTTCTGAAAATTCCGGTGGAACAACGATTAAGAGAATGATCAATGATGATGCTCATGTGCATATTGTTGACAGATTGAATGTTGCATGTTTGCGCGACACTTTGCAAAAGGCGTTGGTGTCCGCGAAAAAGCAGACAGGAACACGAAAGTATGCTGATAATCTTACCCAACTGTTTTCTGCAGAGCAATATGCTTTGCGATATCATCAACGACTTGTAGAAATATTATGAGTAAGAAATTGCTATTATTTTTATTTGAGTTTGGATTTCTGTTGAAGTTTCAATTCATTGGGGAGTTATCTGTTTCAGAAGTGTTTCTACTTATGGCTAGCTTTTCCTTGTTTTCTGATTCTGATTTCTTGAAGAAAAAGTATTTTAGAAGCCTTTTGTATTGTTATTTCTTTTTGATTATTGCACAAGTTATAGCTAGTGCATTTCATCCTAATAATTTGCTATCTAATGACCTGAAAGGTATCGCAGTTCCAATAGTGAGTTTGCTTCATATCTTGTTTCTGTATAGAAATTGTGAGGCTGATTATCGTTTATTAGGGTATGCATTTGCTGGATATGGTACCAGTATAATGGCAGAATGGCTATTTAATGGTCGAGTAGTAGAAGGTGAATTTGCACAGCTCGCTTTTTTGAAGTTCACTTTTGTACCAGCTTTGGGAGGATGGTTGATGTTATGGTTATTGTATTCAAAGCTCAGTAGTCGTATAAAATCCTTGACTTATGTGTTTTTAGGGGGCTTATTTGTAACTTTGGGAACTCGAAGTTTCGGCTCCTTCTTTTTTCTACCAGGTGCTTTTTCTTTATTGATTGCAAGCTACAAGTCTTTACGAGATTATAGGGTGGTGTTGCCGATAATGTTGATTGGTGGTTATTCTTTTTACTGTCTTTATACCTATCTGGTTTTAAGCGGTGAGATTACCAGCGGTAATACCTTTCAAACATTAAATCTAGTCAATCCGTACAATCCTGTGAATCTATTGATTTCAGGACGAACGGAAATTTTTGCTCAGTGGGTTGCTTTTACTCAGAAACCGGTGTGGGGCTGGGGCAGTTGGGCAGATGATCCAAATATGTATTTTCACCGCTTGATGACCATCTTCAAAGAAGTAGAAGGTAAGGTCGTTTTAGACAACGAAGATAGCTTGCCCAATCATTCTATTATTGTGGGCGCTGGAATGACCCATGGCATTTTTGCATTAATAGCAATGTTGTCGATTTTCGTATTGATCGTAAAACGCTCGTTTCAATCTCTATACGCGAGACCACATTTGGTACTGCCTTTGCTGTTTGTGACTGTAGACTTTTTTTGGAACATGTGGTTTAGTCCCCCATCTTCGTTTAGATACAATATTCCTATGGATATGGTTCTTATTTTATTGATTTTTGCAGAAACCAAAAAGAGAGAAATATGAAGCGAATCTTGGTGTTAACCCCGACGTTGGGAAGTCGCTCGACTTTGGATGTCACAATTAAGAACGTTAGTCGTTTCGGACAAGGGAAGTGCCACCATGTTTTGGTTGCGCCTGAAAACGCGATTTCGAGGTTAAAAGAGAAATATCACATAGACATATTACAAGAGAGTGCCAATGAAAGGGGAATTTATTCTGCCCTAAATCACGGATTTAATGAGCTGTTGGACGACTACGACTATCTTACGTTCATCAATGATGACGATTATTGGTTACCCGATTTTTCTTCTTTGATAGATAGCATAACGACCGATGTTTGGGATATGGTTTATGCGCGTACATGTTACGTTGATGAAAAGGGAGCTTTTCTTACGGAACAAACCTCTTGCCCATGGTTCTCGTGGTTCGGAGGCTTGTTGAAGCGTAAAGGAATCGTCATGTTGACGCAACAAGCAACAATCATTAAAACGTCTCTCTTTCGTCAACTTGCAGGTTTCGATACTTCTTATAAGTTAGTTGCCGATACCAAATTTTGGCTCGAGGCTTCCATGATACCCGATTTGAAGGTGAAGTATATAGACAAGGTGGTAGCGGCCTATTGTGTGCAAGAAGGTCAGCTGTCTTCTGATGCGAATTTGCAACAAACAGAGACTGAGCGACTTTTGAAAGAATATCCCAATTTACAAAAGGCCTCTTTGTCACAATATCTCATCTATCGTCTCTATAATTGGCGTATTTATTTTCGAAGGTTTTTCAGAGGAAAAATGACCAATCCTATGCGTTGAGATGAAAGTACTTCATTATGTTCCCTCTTTAGCTGTTCGTACAGGAGGAGTGGCGGCTTATTTAGCGGTGCTTAGTTTAGAGTTAGGTAAGCTTGTTGATCTACACATTGCAACCCACGATGAAGGGGAGCTGGAACAGGAAACCCACAATGCGGTTATACACAGAATTCCGTCCGGTTGGTTGTGTTATTTTTCTGCAAAAGGTCTGTTGAGGAAATTGCGTCCAGATGTAGTACATATCAATGGATGTTGGCAACCTCAGTTACTCTTTTTTCAAAGAGCAGCACAAAGTTTGCGAATACCAGTGGTCTTGTCGCCGCATGGGATGCTTGAACCTTGGATTGTAAAGCGACATTACTGGACGAGAAAATGGCCTGCAATCCAATTATATCAAAGAGGTTTGGTAAAGCGAGCTGATTGTTTGCATGCAACTGCGGATACTGAAAAAGACAATTTGCTTCGCTTAGGATGGAATCCCCGTATTGCTCTAATACCTAATGCAGTGAATCTTGAGGAGTTACCGATAAAGGATAACTGGAGTCTCAAAAGGAGGATTGTCTTCATGAGTAGATTGCATGTCAAGAAAGGAATTGAGTTGCTCCTTGAAGCTTTGAGTCACTTGAAACCAGATTTGGATGGTTACGAAGTGATCATTGCTGGGGAAGGAGAGCCCGACTATGTGGAAACGTTGAAGAAGGCTGCTATTTCTTTCGGATTGAGTGAGGTCGTAAAATTAGTTGGTGGAGTTTATGGAGCAGAAAAAGTCAACCTACTGCAATCTGCAGATTTTTTCGTCTTACCAACCTACAGCGAGAACTTCGGAATTGTAGTCGCAGAGGCATTGGCTTGTGGTACTCCGGTTATCACTACACATGGCACACCTTGGAAAGAGTTGGAAGACTTTGCGTGCGGTTGGTATATCCAGGTTGGATTGGGAGCATTAGAGAAACACCTTCAAAAAGCAATTTCAGCCCCAGAAGAAGATCTCAAAAGAATGGGACTTCATGGACGAAAATTAGTTGAGAATAAATTTACAGTACAGGCTGTGGCTCAAAAGTTTTTGGGCATATACAAAACGCTTGCAAAGCATGAAAGTTTGCACCTAATTTAATCGAGGAATTATTACTTGAAAAAACTAACAGCATAATAGAACAATGCACTTATTATTTTCTATTGTTACGGTCGTGTATAATGATGCGGAAAACGTTGGGCGTACGATTGAAAGCGTTTTGTCACAAGACTATTCACGTATACAATATATCGTAATTGATGGGGCATCTACAGATAGTACTCTTGAGGTAATTCGTCGTTTCTCTGACAGTCTAACCTGGGTATCAGAAGCAGACAATGGGATTTATGATGCAATGAATAAAGGCCTCTCAAGATGTAGTGGGGATTATGTGATCTTTATGAATAGCGGCGACACATTTACCGATAAAGCCGTTTTGTCTAACGTAGAGCAAGCTATTTGCAACAGCACGGTTGTTCCTGATTTAGTTTATGGTAATTATAGAGAAAGTCGCGGTGAATGGAAGTCTCCTATTATACCGGCAAGATCTTATCACAAAGCATGGTATGGTGCTTTTGCATCTCACCAATCAACATTTTATAGAGTCTCATTTTTAAGAGAAAAAGGATACTCCTATGATCTAAACTATCGTATCGCTGCAGATTACAAACTCAATTTGCAAGTTATAAGTACGTCAGAATGCGTCTTAAAATTAGATGTATGTATATCGGATTTTGATATTACAGGAGTTTCCAATCAGAACCGAAAACTTGGGCGTAAAGAAGCTGATATCGCTAGAAGAGAAGTGCTTCATTTCAGTTGGTTTCAGCGTAAAATTATACTTTGTGCTCAGATTTGTGCTTTGGCTTTAAAGACTTATTTACGTCCACTATATCACGTGTTGCGTTACTCATGAATTTATCTGATTACAAAGAAGAAAAACCACGTTTCTTGTTACGATGTATTTGGTATATAGTGAATATTTCTCTTTTCAGAGCATTGCGTGGCCGTTTATTTTCAGGATTTCGCAAAGTTCTTTTGAGAGCGTTTGGAGCAAAGGTAGACAAAGAGGCGTATATCTATGCGACATGTCGGATTTATGCTCCATGGAATTTAGAGGTTGGGCGTGCTTGTTTAGGCCCTGGCGTTGAACTTTATAACAAGTCGAAGATCTGTATTGGTGATGATTGTGTGGTTTCACAACGTTCATTTCTTTGTACCGCGTCTCACGATGTTTCCTCTTTAATGCTCCCATTACTTCATTCCCCTATAGTCATGCAAGACCATTCTTGGGTAGCAGCTGAAGCCTTTATCGGCCCCGGAGTTACTATTGGAGAAGGGGCTGTTGTTGGTGCAAGAGCCGCAGTTTTTCGTGATGTAGAAGCTTGGAGTGTGGTCGGTGGGAATCCTGCAAAGTTTCTCAAGAAAAGAGTTATCAATGGAGAAGGGTAGTATTGCAGTAATCATTTTAGCTTTCAACGAGGAGAAGCACATTGAAAGGAGTATTACCAATGCCAAACAATTTGCTTCTGAGGTTTTCGTCGTAGACTCATTTAGTACAGATAAAACAAGAGAAATTGCTCAGAGTTTAGGGGCCGCAGTCTATACTCATAAATGGGAAAATTATGCTCGTCAATTTTCCTGGTCTTTGAAGAATCTTCCTATCAAGTCCCAGTGGATTTGGAGAATGGATGCTGATGAATACTTAAGCAGTGAATTAATAACAGAAGTCATGTCTAAGGTAAATCATGCATCTGATGCTGTGAATGGCTTTACTGCTCCTTGCTTAAGAATATTTCTAGGAAAGTATATAAAACACGGTATTTTGCCACTTATTCTCTTGCGTTTATTCAGAAAGGGAAGCGGCTATATTGAAGATAAGCAGATGGATGAACACATTGTTCTTACGAGTGGTGAAGTTTATGCATTAAAACATCCTTTTTATGATGACAACCTAAATGGTATCACATGGTGGACGAACAAGCATAATGGTTATGCAACAAGGGAAGCGATTGACCTATTGATGACTGAGTATGGCTTGTTGGATAACACGAGTATTCAAAGTGGAGGAACGCATTCGGCTTCAATTCGTCGTAAGAAACTAAAATACATACGCTTGCCTTTGTTTTGGCGTGCCTTCTTCTTCTTTATTTTGCGTTACATCTTTAGATTGGGCTTCCTTGATGGGAAAGAAGGCTTCTTGTGGCATTTTCTTCAGGGCTTTTGGTATCGAGCACTCGCCGATGCAAAGGTATTTGAAATTAAGAAGCAATTTAGATTTGATGATGTTGCCATCAAGCAGTATCTGATAGATAATTACGTGCACACTGCCACGAATGAATAGTACTTACGATACACTTTTTGCTCTTCTCCGCGCGGCACTACATGGTGATGAAATCCCCGAAGTGACCAACTTCAGTGTACTGCTACAGGAAGCCAGAAAACAGACCGTTGATGGCTTGCTATATGCCTTGCCCGAAATACGGGTGAGCGATGAGGAACGGCCTATGCTATTGCAATGGATTGCCGGAATGCCGCGATTGGAACAGGCGAATCGTGAAATGGAAATGCACGCTGTGCGTTTGAGTGCACTGTTTGAGAAGAAAGGAGTGCGCCATGCCATCATGAAAGGGCAAACCTGTGCCGTGCATTACCCCCACCCGCTGCTACGTCGTAGTGGAGATATCGATGTTTATGTCGCTCCGCGAGATTTTGATAAGGCATGCTCTGCATTGGAAGCGTTGCAGTTTAAAAAGGACGATGTGACAATGCATCACACATCCTATCGAAAAGGACCGCTTGACATCGAACTACACTGGGTCTTACAGCGTTTACAATGGCCGTCTACGCATCGTAGATTGCGTGAATTGCTCGCACAAGAGGTAGATGAGTGTAAATCAACCACACCAATGTTGGACATTGGGGCTGGAAAGGTACATGTGTTACCGCCCGAACTCAATATGGTGTTGCTCACGGCCCACCCTTTCACCCACATCGTCAATGAAGGCCTGGGACTTCGACAAGTAGTCGACTGGATGATGGTGCTACAAAATACGCGCAATCAAATCAACACACCGAAATTGTATGCAATGCTGAAAGAGCTCCGTCTATTGCGCGTCTTTCGGATGTTGGCCTACCTTTGCTGTACATATCTTGGCATGGACAAAGAAGCTACGTGCATATCTCCGGATGGAATTGCGTACAATAAGCAAGACGGCAAGCGTGGTGAGCGCGTATTGGCATGGATTATCGAATCGGGTAATTTCGGCCATGCGATGCAGTTCGGTGAAGGAAAAGCTCGGACGCGGCGTTTCTATTCTTATTTCTTGCGCAACTGTGTGCGTTTCTTCTGGCTCAACCCTACCGAAATGATCGCTTGGCCATGGATGAAAGGCTATCGTTTTGTGACCGGTCAAAACCATTTACATGACGACTGAACCCAATTATACTCCCAAAGTCACGATTGTTACTGCCTGCTACAATCGTGCAGCGACAATTCGCGAGACGATCGAGAGTGTCTTGGCGCAGGATTATGAGCATGTGGAATACATTATCATAGACGGCGCTTCAACCGACGGCACGCAGAGAATCGTTGAGGAATACGCTTCGCGTTTGGCGCATTTTGTCAGCGAACCCGACCACGGGATGTACGAGGCACTCAATAAAGGCTTGCGAATGGCGACCGGCGACATCATCGGTTGGGTGCATTCAGACGACGTACTGTATGACACAAATACCTTGTCCGCCATTGTTGATGCGTTCAAAAGTTCACAGGCGCAGGTGGTTTATGCCGACGGGCTTTTCGTTCGTTCCGATCGCCCCAATGCTGTGGTGCGCAATTGGATTGGTGGCACGTACGGTCCGTGGAAAGTTCGTCATGGATGGTTGCCGTTACATCCCACCTGCTACATTCGCAGAGACTATTTGACACAAGTAGGACTCTACGATGAGAGTTTCAAAATCGCAGCAGACACAGAATGGCTCTTGCGCGTCTTGTTGCACCCCGATTTGCACATACATTATTTGCGTCGTTACGTCATACGGATGCGCATGGGCGGACTTTCTACCGACCTTTTGCAGCGCAAATTGATGTGGAGCGAAGATCTCCGTGCTTTCGCATGCACGGGCTTTCACCTCGATGGACCAAATTGCAGAAAATGGCGTGGAAGATCCCGCAATTCATCAGTGCACAATTCTCTTCGTTCGGAAAAAGAGTGTAAGTCCCCCGAAATACTGACACCACTATCCATCCTTATCAATCACAAGGTCGATTCATCGCGAATCGACTTTTTTTTGTGTCCGAATCTGCGCAAGTTTTATCCCGAAACGCCGCGAGCACCCACATTTCAAGCGAAGCCATTCCAAAAATCAAGCGGTGTCGGACAAACCTGTCCGACACCGCTTGCGTTATATGGAGCAATGCAATTGAGATGGATTAAAGTCATCAGCGCACCACGACTTTTGCCGTCGTCCCGTTGGAGTAGCGCACGAGGTTCACGCCTTTTTGAGGCTGTGCGAGGCGACGACCTTGAAGATCAAAGCGAGCCACTTCTACTACTGCGGCCGAAGCAGCAGCCGAACGCACTGCCGTGATGCCTTCGCGGCCTTCGATTGTTACGCCCTCGGGGAGTTTCAGGGCTGCGGTGTAGGCCGCGAGCGATTCTTGGGGAACGATGATCGTTTTGAGTTTCGGGCAGTTCGGGAACAGCTCGCCGGGCATTGAGGGAGCGGCTTTGCTTGTGAACGTCACCGTCGTCAGTTCCTTGCAACCGTCGAAGACTTTCGCTTCCATGGCGGTCAATGTCGAAGGAAGCTCCACGTTTGTGAGTTTCGTGTTGCGGAAAGCATATTGACGGATGGTCGTCAATCCGGCAGAGAAGGTGCATTGGGTGAGCGAGGTGCATTGGTCGAACGCTTGGCCGGCAATCACGGTCGTCGTCTTGGGGAGGATAATCTCGCGGAGCGGCTCGCAGCGATAGAACATCTTGATCCCGATCTCGTTGTCGGCAGAAGGCGCATAGAAACGATTGTAGAAACCCAATTGCTCATTGAGATAATTCTTGCCCGGCTCTTGTTTGATGAGCGCCTCCGAAAGATCCAGCGTGCGGGTTGTCCCCTCCGATTCGTAACCGCTGAAGTCACGGCCACACATGATTCGGATGATTTTGATGTCCTCGCCGTTGATCGGTCCCACCACCTTGAGAGAAGGCGTCTTTTCGCGTTCCGCTTCCGAAATTAGCGTCTCGAGTTGACCGGTTTTCTCCGTGGTCACCACCTTTTGAGCGAAGGAAAAGGACGAAACCGCCGTGAGAGAAGCGACCATGCAGCCGCGAAGAAGAGTAGAAATGTGCATAACGTTGATAATTAGAGTAGATAGATAAAGTGGAGCAGACGCATCTCATCCTTCTCCCTCGGAGAAAGCAGATGGTTCTGCAGGGAAGTGTCAAAGTTTAGAGACCGCGACGAAGGTACACAGCCGTTGTGGGGCAAAACAAGCCAAGCACCACAACAAAGCGCCCGTCGCCACGAGTCAAAATAGAGAGTCGCCCGCAAGGCGGCTTATTTTTTTTTCGTAGGGCACCACAAATTTGTGTCCGCGTCCGCGCAGCACCACCACTTTGTCGCGCACCTCCTCGACATAGAGCGAGTGCGTGCCCTCTTGCAGTCCACTGTTGCGGAACTCATCGGGGTAGCGCATTGAGAAGTTGAGCGAGAGTCGCTCGCCTACTTGCGGATTCACCACCGCCGGGGTGATTTTCAGCGAGCGCAAGGCCGCATCCGGTCGCGTGCTGTTGCAAAACCATACGCCGACACCCTTGCGTTGCACCGCCATCAGCGTATTCATTTGCTTAAAGAGGCTGCGCGAGGTCGTACCGTAGATGCCCGGGCGTTGCACTTGGCCTTCGCAGCGCACCGACACGCGCACTGTTTGGGCTTTGCCTGTGGGAGGAATAATGCGCACCGTCGCATCGCCCTCGTAGAAGGCTTCAAGCTCGAGAATGTTGGTTTTCGCGTTCCATTTCGCGTTGATCGCGTGATCCGGATCCACCACTTCGAGATCCGTCAACTCGCCTCCTCCGTTCACACTCACGAATTTGCTTTCGTCGCGCGGGAAGAGTCGAACCTCCTTCTGGCTCACACTCACCTCGGGCGGAGCGATGTTCAGTTCAATGCGGCGTTTCGTGTCACCCGAATGGATCACGGCATAGGTTTTTCCTTCCAAAATGCCCTTGATGCGCAGCGTATCTTTGCTCATCGACACACTGGCGATTTTCGAATCCGCCACATAAGCCGAGTATTTACCCGTTCCGCCCGAAAGTAGCAGGATGCGTGTCGCTTGGGGCGATACCTCGATCGAGTTGTCATTTTCCGCTCCCACCTGAATGGGCGTTTCCGGCGCTTGTTGCGTATCGTCACAGCTCGTCAGCGTGAAAGCGAACGCTGCGAGCAGCAGAGTCATCAGTTGTTTCATCGTTTAGTCCACATTGAGTTGATAATCGAGTTCCCACTCTCGTCCGTCGCTTTCCACGATGAGGATATGGAGGAAATGCTCCCCACTTTTCGGGAAAAGGAGTCGGCCGTCCGTGGGTTCTTGCTGTTGGTCGTCCACCCAATAGGTGATTTTCGCATTCGCGTCCGCGAGTTCTTTCCAGAAGAGCGGCAAGGCGCGCGGACAGGTGCCGTTTTCGCGCACCTTATATAAATAAGGAATGCGGTTTTCGTCGTTTACGGCGTGTGTCAGCGACTCAGTGGCGGTGCTCAGCGTCGCCGCTTTGGCCGAACGCGTGTTGTTTTTCAGCGTCATCACCTCAATGTTGTAGGACGTGCCGGGAGTGAGTAGCGTCACCACGAAGTTCGTTCCCGTTGTCGTGCCCACCGCTTTGCCGTTCACCTTCACTTCGTAGCTCACCCCCGGTTCTGCCGTCGGCAACCAACTGAGTTCCAGTTCGCGCTGCTGCGTTTTGGCTTTGAGGTTCTCGGGTGGTGCGAGTCGATTGTCCGTGTTACCGGCCGAAGTCTGCACCATTTCAATATCGTCGATCACAATGAAGCCCCCCTTCTCGTTGGCTTCGCTGTCATAGTTGAGATACAAGCCCACACCTGCGTGGTCGGCACCGGCCGGAGCGGTGAAAGTCAGCACCTTCTGCTGCCATTGGTCGGAGATGTTCGTGGCGTAGTCCGCTTTGTTCTCGCGTGCGTCCTTTTTCAAGTGCGTACCGCCGCGCAACCAGTCGACCGTAACGACCATGTTGGGTGCCATCTTCTGCCCCTTGTACCAATAAGTCAAACGGTACTCCGCACCGGCTTCCACTTTGAGGTGGTAGGCGTTGAACTCCTTATCGCGCGTGAAAAACGAGCCCCCGTTCGGATAGAGCTTGAGGGCAAATTTGCCCGAGTGCGCGTCGGTCACGCGCGTCGAGAAGAGCGATGCGTTGATATACCAGTAGAGCGGTTTCGCATACGGGTCGAAATCCCCGGAAGGCTTGTCGTTCTCGTCGTCACCGTCCTCGTTTTCGTCGCCGTCCTCGTTGGAGGCTTCGCTATCGGCGCGAACTTGGTGGCGACGTGCGGCGGCCGTCGCGGCATATTCCTCAAAACTGCCGTTCGGAATGATGTTTTGCCCCACTTGTGCGGCGAGTGCCGTGGGCAAGAGGGCGAAGAGCCCGAAAAGTAAACGTGAATAGGTAGAAGTCATCGTCGTTTGAGTCGTTAGTTGCGGCGCACCACGTCCGCGATGCGGAGTCCGTAGCGTTGGCCGATGCTTTGTGCCACAGCGCGGAGCGATCCTGTGGTGTTTTCGTCGCCGAGCAGGCGTTGTTTGTCCCAAAGTCCGTTGCCGGCGGTGAGTTGTGCGAGGAGTTGCGCCGTTTCGTCGTAGGAGAAGTGCGGTTGGCCGTCATCTTTGCGCGTGAATTGCAGCGCATAGACTGCCCCGAGCGCTTGGGAGACGAAAGGCAGCGCATTCTGCACGTCTTCTTCGAGGTTGGCCATGGTGCGTTCGCCCGCCAAGAGATACATCGCATGCACGGCCACCACTTTCGAGAGTTCGCGGCGGATGATGCGCAACGCTTCGCGCGCATCTTCGTAGCGATATTCCGTCAGTGCTTGTCGTCCACGGGCGAACGCATTGTAAAGCGTAATGCGACTGCCGCGCAGCACGGGCAGTGCGGCCGTTTCGGCGTAGGGTTTCCAAAATTGGTAGTAGCCGTAGGCCAAATCCCAGTGGTGTTCGAGTGCCGTGTAGTTGCGTCCCGGGAGCAGCACGCCGTTTTCGTGCGCGCTGCGCAGGGCGTTGTCGTCGATCAAGGCCTCGTCGAGGTGCGTGTTGAGCACTTTGTCGAGATAGAGCGCACCGCGCACCATCTCCGGGAAGAGTTCGGCCACCACGACGCCGCGTTCGTCGGCAAAGGCCACGTTCACGTCACCGATGTGCGCGCCCACAAACCCCGAAGTGCCCATAGTGGCTCGGCGGTTGCGCGTGACGCTCGGCGAAGGTTGCCCCAATCCGCTCAGGCGTGCCGTGGCGGAAAAGAGTTCCTCCAAGTCGCGCAGCACCTTTGCGCTGTCGTTGCGGTGAAGCGGCGAAGCGGCGATGGCCTGTCGCGGAGCGAGTCCGAATTCGCCTGCGTCGAAGTATTGTTGTACGCGCAGTCGGTTGGCGGCATACATCACATTCGCACCGCGCAAGTAACTTTCGTAAATATGGTCGAGCGGTTCGCTCAGCAGGCTGCACTCCAAATAGTCGACACTGCTCGTGCCGTTGCGCTTAAAGGCGTAGCTCGGATCGGGATAAGGCGGCAGCACATAGGCCGACTCCACCGTTTCGCCTTCGCGGCTGTCGCAGGCCGTGAGCATCGGCGCACAGCAAATGGCCGCAAGGGCGATGGGAAAGAACATTCTCATGAGCGATTGACGGATTTAGGGGAGAATGATGTAGGCACAATAGGGGTGTTTGATCTTGTCGATGCCCTCTTCGTTTTGAAATTCGTGGGCGGTGAGCGGTTTCACCACGGTGAATCCGTCTTCAGACACAGCCGAAATCGTGGCTTGACCGACGAACCGCGCGGTCCCACGCCGTTCACGCACAGATACATCGGGTGTCCCGATCGTGCCTCGAAAGTCACTGTGTGCGGTTGTCCATTTTTCAGGAAGGTCTGTGCCGTGTTGTCGCGGCGGTTGGAAGTGAGCGTTTGCAATCGGCGGTTGGCATCGACATAGCGCACCACATAGCGCGATTGCAGGTCGGTGTCGGCCACCGCTGCGCCCAAAATGTCGACTTCGCCGAAGGAGCACGTCAGCGTAACGCGGTAGGTGCGCACATCGCGGTCGATGTTCACGCCCGGATAGACGAAGTCGCTCACCGGCGCATCGGGATCGCCGAGGCGCACATCTTGGTCTTCGTAGGAAATGCGCGGGCGTTCCGGCCCTTTGAAGGGGAAGAGCCGATCGTAGTCCTCACGCGGCGCGTCGTCATACGTGCGTGTGCAGCCCATCACCAGGAAAGCAAGTGCACCTATATATAATGTGTAGTGGCGTCTCATATCGTAATGGTAAAAAGAGGAGAGAGCGTGACGAACGGCAGCCGATCAGCGTGCGCCCTCATCGTAGATCACAGCTTTGATGCCCGTGCTGATGCCTTCGGGGTGCAGGTGCTTGCTCACATAGCGCGTGCTGCGCAGCAACGTGTCGTAGACCTGCACGAGTTCTGCCTCGAAGCGGTTGCCTTTGCGTTCGAAATCATAGAACTGTTTCGCCGCGTCGAAGCGCAGACCGGCGCGGAAGGTCAATCCCTGTTCGGTGCCGGTGTAGCCCGATCCCAGCCCGGTGATTTCCTTCGGCGGATAGTCGGGAATGGGATTGCGCTTGCTGGCGAAGACAAAGAGGTAGTAGCGCTTATCCTTGATCTCACGCAGCAACGATTGGTTGGTTTCCACGTTGCGTTTCATGAAATAGTCGCTTTGGAAGTAGGTGCGACCACCGCGGTAGATGCGCAGTTGCGGATTGACCATGCGCTCGAAGGCCAGCCGGTTGTCCACGGCCTTCTGCACCACGGCTTCCGCCTCTTCGGGGGCGCCGAGTCGCGTCAGGCGGATGTATTCTCTTGCCGGCAACAAGTGGTTGGCCGAGCGGAACATGAGGTTGCCGTCGGGATCTTGCCCATGTAGAGCCAGTCTGAGGCGCCTTCAAATCGGTCGTTGGCCAAGCGGTGCACATAGGTGTAGGTGGCGAAACTCAACTGCGCGAAGCTGTTGCGGTTCACGGTGTATTCGCTCACAATCGGGCGCACCGCTGTTTCCTTGTCGAAGTCGGCGCGCGTCTCCACCGTGTTGTTTTCGGCAAAACGCATCGTGAAGCAGTGACCGCCGTAGCCGTAGCTGCCGCGCAAAGCCGTTTGGTTGATGGCCTCATCGGGATTGCTGTAGAGGAGCGAGTCCGTTTTGGGAAAATAGATGACGCGCCAACCGTGGGGCGCGGCGATGAGTTCGCGGCGCAAGTCCTCGACGGCGTTTTGGCTGCGCTGTGTCGGCGTTTGGTCGAAGGCCGTCTGCTCGTCGCCGCAGGCCGTGAGCGAAAGCGTGCCGAGGCTCAACGACAAGGCGAAGAGAGCCGGAGCAAAGCCGGACAGCGGGAGGCGACGAACCGAACCGAAGGAGAAAAGGGAGAACTTAGTCATGTGACCGTTGTTGTTGGACGAATGAATTTAGGCGGCGCACCGTTCGCACTTGCAGGCGGCGCAGGTCGAGGTTCCACGTTTGGCGCACATAGGTGTCGACAAATTGCTGTTTGGCGGTGAGTTCGCGATAAGCCTGTTTGGCTTCTTCGGCATAGCGCGCATGGATTTCCGGATCGATGTCGGTGTCGGGGGTCGCCGCCTCGGTGAGTGCCGCTTGCACCTGCGCCGGTGTGGCGCAAAGGGTGGCGCTGAGCATTTCGGCAAAGTCATCTTCGGCCGAAACCATGCCGTGCATCGTGAGGCATCCGCGCTTGTTGGCCCAGCTGTCGAGGCCGAATTGTTGTTGCGGTGTGGTGGTGTAGCTCCAGGGTGCCACGAGCGAAGCGGTGCTGTGTGTGTAGCGTTGTGCGCTGATGCGCGAGAAAGCATCGCGATCGTAGGGCATCACAGCCGTGAGGTGCTTGCAGAGCTGGTGCAGACCGCTGCGTGTGAGGGCATAGACCTGTCCTTCGTCGTCGGGCGCGAAGGCATTGAGGTTGAAGAGCGCCATCTCGGCCGTTGATCCGGCGGTGGGGAGATATAAACGCGCCATGCCGTTTTCGTCACGGAACGTGCCGCCGTAGAGATACAGGCGCAGCGGTGCGCGGCCGAGCAAGAGGTTGGGGCGATCGAGCCCTTCGGCGGCGAAGCTTTCGAGACAAAGGTGGCGGAAGGCTTCGAGGGCCGGGCGCACCTGCTCAAGGCGCGGCGGATAGATGCGGTCGGTCGTGGCGCCGGCGTGATTTTCCTGCCGATAGACCACTTCGATGCCGTAGGGCAGGGTGATGCTGTCGCGAATCCAGCGATCCAGTTCGCTGTCGCTGTGGTGTTCGGTGCCGGCGTCCACCACGCTGTGGGGCGAAAGGCGTTCGTCGCTGCAACCGCTGAGGGCAGCGGCGGCGAGCAAGAGGGTGCATGCGGCGGTCAATCCGCGTGAGGAGAGAGTGAACATGGGCGATTAGCGTTGAGGAGCATTGCGCTCGCGAGGATTCGGACGGAGACCGCGCTCGATGGCCTGTGTGGGGATTTGTAGGAGTTTGCGCGGATCTTCCTTTTCGAGAGGAAAGTAGTAGCGACTCTTCGAACTGCGTCGCACACTGAGGTGGAAGCGGCGGATGTCGAACCAACGAAGTCCTTCCTGGAAGAACTCTTTGCGGCGGAAGTCGAGAATGGTTTTGACGAGCGCGAGCTGTTTGAGTGTCAGTCCGTAGGTGGGCGAAATGACGTTGTAGTTGGCGCGGTCGGTTGTGGTGTAGACACTGCGCTCCACGGCCGGCATGAAGCCGAACTTCCCTTGCATGTACTCGACGAGGTCGTCGATGGCGCGGTTGTAGTCCTTGCGCATCGCGTACGCCTCCATGCGGTTGAGCAGCACCTCGTCGACGGTGAGCAACACGTTGGTGACATAGAGTTCGCGGGGCTTCGATCCCGTGCTCTCGCTGCTCGATATTTCGTCGAACTTGGCCATGTAGAAGCCTTCTTTCACCGGCGAGGGCGAGGACGTGAAGAGGTAGTGACCGACGAAGTTCATCTTTTCGTAGTCGCCGCCGCCTTCGATGCCCTTTTTGGCGAAGACCGCGTCGACAATGTTCCAAGTGGCGCCGAATTTCTCGGTGGGGGCGGTGCGCGCCAGTCGCGATTCGGTGGTGGTGAGGAGCAGGTTGGCCGGTTCGTCCGTGGCATTGTAGAGGCGGTGGAGGCCGGGATGATCAAACTCGAGGGCATCGGCATATTTGTTCCAACGCCGCAAGTTTTTCTTCGCGTCGCCGCCCAACACATAGTCGGCATAGGCCACCACTTGGTCCCAATCGCCCTTGAAGAGGTAGAAGCGCGTGGCAAAGGCGTAGGCGGCGCGCTTGTTGAAGTGGAACTTCGGGTGCGCATAGTAGTGATCATCCACCAAACTGATGCCGCGTTTCAAGTCGGCCTCGATTTTGTCGTAGACCTCGCGCACGGTGCCGCGCTCGTAGTTCACGATGGCGTGCTTCTCGGGCTCTTCCACATAGGGAATGCCGGGGCTTTGCGGATCGTTGCCGTAGGGCGCGGCCCAAATGTTGACGAGCATGAAGTGGAGATAGGCACGGAGCAGGAAGGCCTCGCCGTAGAGGGCTTTGACGCGCGGCGTTTTGGGATAGCGCGCCAGCAGCTCGAGCGCCTTGTTGGCCTGGGCGATGCCTTTGTAGCAGGCATTCCAATAGTTGAGGGGCGTGTCGAGGTCGTCTTGGTCGTAGTCTTCCCAAAAGTACATGGCCTCGTTGAGCTGCGTGTGCTGTCCGTTGGGACGCTCGGCCACATTGTCCGTGCGCGGCTCGAGAAACGGGATGTAGGAGGCTTCGGGATAGGCGCCGGTGAGGAGTTCGGAGATTTTCGCTTCGGAGTCGATGCGCACATTGAGCTCGGAATCGGGACTCACGTCGAGAAAATCGTTGCACGCCGTGAAGCAGGTGGCACTGCAAAGGGCGAGGGCGAGCACCAAGCTCCCGTGTCGGAGGCGAACAAAGGGGGAGGGCAGGGCGCAGAGGGCGTCGGCCGGAGAAAACTCCGCGCCTTTGGCGCAAAACCTTCGCGTTATGGAGCGAAACAAGGGCGTTTTTTTCGGAAACATGGGGTCAAAATCCGAGATTGAGGGTGAGCGTGATTTGTCGCGGGGTGGGAAGTGCCACGCCGCCCGAGCGATAATATTCGGGATCCTGCCCGTGCAACCGGTGGTCGGCGTAGAGGAGCAGCGGGTTGGTGACATTCAGGCGCAGAGCAGCCGACGTGAGGGGCAGATGCTTGAGGCGTCGGGCCGGCAGCGCGTAGGCCACCGCCACATTCTTCAGGCGCACGAAACTGCCGTCGGCTACCATGAGCTGCGAATAGTTGTAGGTGTTGTAGGCGCGCTCGATGTTTTCGCGTCCCACCTTGTCGATCAGTGCCTGCGAGGGGAGGGTGGGCACGTCGGTGCGCAGTTCGTCGCCGGGATTGAGCCAGCGGTCGTAGTAGCGCTTGGAGAAGACGTTGAGATCGGCGAAGGCCGGGTCGAAAGTGGGGTTGAGGCGCAATTTGTTGCCCGCTTGCATGGTCACGAAGAACGAGAATTCCCACGGCCCGAGGTGGAACACGTTGGAGAGTCCGCCGGTGTAGCGCGGTTCCACGGGGCCGTGATAGATGAGATAGGTCTTGGCGTACTGCGTGTCGAGGAAATCCGCCCCGGCAATGTGGGCATAGTCACCGGCCCCGAGCGGATAGCGGCCAAAGTCGAAGGTGGGCAAACCATTCACGTCCAAACCGTCGAAATTGTAGGAGAAAGTGAGCCGCGCGGGAAACCTACGACGTTGCCTCGCCCGCGTCCGGCCACCATGTCGAGGGCGGTGGGCGTGTTGAGGAGGCGCGTCACCTTTTGATCCATGGCGCTGAGCGTAAGCGTGGTGCTCCATGAGAAGCGCTCGGTCTTGATGTTGAGTGTGCTGACGCCAATTTCGGCGCCCACGGTGCGCAGATCGCCGAAGTTGGCGTATTTGTAATACTGTCCGCCCACTCCCGACGTGAGGATGCGGTCAATGAGGTCGTAGCTGTTGCGTCGGTAAAGATCCACGGTGGCGCTCACGCGATTGTTCCACAGCCCTAGCTCCAAGCCTACATTCCACTCGTACATCTTCTCCCATGTGAGATCGCGGTTCTCGAGATGGCGGATGTCAATCTTGTTTTCTCGGTCGCCGAGGCGGTGTCTCTGCACAATGCCGCTTTGGTAGACCGCAGAAGCGTTGATGGCCTCCTCATTCATCTTGGCGGTGAGCCCATAGCTGAGGCGTACGGCGAGTTTCGAGACGTTGCGAAACGGACGCATGAAGGTTTCGCGGTCGATGTTCCATTTCGCACCGACGTTCCAGGTAGGCAGCCACAGCGTGCCGGCTTCGCGTCCTGCGGTGTTGGCACTTTCGTAGTTGAGCACGGCGTTCACGACGTAACGGCCCGCGAATCCGTAGGTGCCGTTGAGCGAAAACGTGAGTCCGCGGTCGTTGCGCTCACGCAAAGCGAAGTAGCTATTGCCTTCTTCGGCGAGTTTGCGGAAAATGAGCGGGGAGGTATAGATCTGATTGCCGCGATCATACTGTATGCCATAGCCACTGAAGGGCGTGTTGGTGCGGTGGGCGGTGCGCAACTCAGCGAAGGCGAAGGCTTTGAAGTCGTGTTCGCCGTGGCGGAAATCGTAGTCGGCGGCCAAACGCGCGAGCCAACTGCTGAGCGAAGCCTCGTTGTTGTCGAGCAGTCCGCCTTGGGGAATGCCGATTTGGGGTTGCAACTCGGGATGGTCCTTGTCGTGCACCAAATAGACGTTGTCTTGCGCCACGAGTGGGGTCTCGTTGGCACGAAAAGCCTGAATGAGATTGCTGCTCTCGGTGACTTTGTGCGTGGAGGAGGTGTGCGCGCGCCGAGCGGCCACAAGGGCTTTGAGCGAAAGGCCTTCGCGCAGCTGATAGGTAGCTTCTCCCTGCAGTTTGAAGTCGATCACCTCAAGATCCAGGGTGTTGTTGGCATACTCGTTGAGGATATTGAAGGGCGCCCAGTTGTTGCGATAGAAGGAAAGTGCGCCATTGGCGTCGTAAGGCGAGAGCGTGCGGCTCGTTCCCAGGGCATACGAGAAGGGGATTGAGGTCAAAATCGCGTTCAAACACGCCCTGCGCATGGTTTTTGCGCTGCGGCAAGGTGCCGGGTGCGGACTGTGTGCGCAAACTTCCCTGTGCAGAGAGCGTAGCCGTGAGGCGCGGCGAGACAAAGAAGGTGTTTTTGAGATTGGCCGTGAGGCGATCGACCTTTTCGGGGAGCGTCCAGCCGCCATCGTGGAGAAAACCGACAGAAGCGTAGGTGGCGGTGTTTTTTCCCCCGCCCGACAGCGACAACGTGTGCTGTGTCGTGGGCGAAAGCGTGAAGAGGAGGTCAAACCAATCGGTGTTGGCATATTCTGCTCGGCGCAAAAAGTCGCGACGTGCCGCAGCGGTGTTGGCTTGTTCGTAAGTTCCGGTCGAAAGGTCGTAGGTGTTGGCCGCTTTGTAGTACTGGTGAAATACGCCTCCGCGTCTTCCGTACAAAGCACTGCTGGAATTGAAGTAACCTTTGTCTTCCATCTCGCGATATACAGACATCGTCTCTTGCGAATTGAGCAAATCGAAATTTGCATACCGAGGTTTGAGACGAACGGTGTTCTCTGTGCTGTAATTCACTGAGAGCGGCGTGTCGCGGCGGCCGTTTTTGGTCGTGACGACGATGACGCCATTCAGTGCGCGGGCACCGTAGACGGAAGTCGCGCTGGCATCTTTCAAACTTGGATGTCATGGATGTCAGACGGGTTCAAACCGGCGATGGCCGAGCCGACCAGCGTGACGGCATCCCCGGAAGCGAGCTGATCGAGGGAGAGATGCACGAGATCTTCGTACACTGCGCCGTCAATCACCCAAAGCGGTTGTACATTCCCCAGGATGGACGCACCGCCGCGGATGTTAATGCGCGGCGCTGCCCCGAAAGTGCCCGAAATGTTCTGGATGTTGAGACCGGGAACGCGGCCTTCGAGCATGCGGCTCACATCGTTGAGGCCTTCGAGGCGCACATCGCTCATCTTCACGGCCGATGCCGCGCCGGTATAGATGCGGTTTTTCACCTTTTGATAGCCGGTCACCACCACTTCGTCTAGGCTGTGCGTGTCTTCTTCGAGGCGAATGTGCAGCGAGTCCGTGCCGGCGATGCGCACACGGCGGGTGAGCATGCCCAGGTGGGAAACGAGCAGCGTTTTGCCCACGGGGCGTGTAGAAACCCGGAGGGAAAATCGCCCTTCGTCGTCGGTAAGGGTGTGTAGCGGGGAGTTGACGAGTTGCACATGGGCGCCGGCCAACGGAAGCCCGCTCATGTCGGTCACAATTCCCGACACCGCGGCCGCAGTCTGGGCGGTGGCCGTGCTCACCCCCCAAAGTTGCGCAGCAAATTAGGGAACAAACGGCCGAAAGTGGGAAGGTAGAAGTCAGTTGAGGCATGATGTTAGGGCTTACCAGTTCAAGATGGCTCCGCAATAGAGCCCGAAAGGATGACCGACACGCAGACCCGCCGGGTGACGCGAGGCGAGATAGCGCGCATTGGTGAGGTTGATAGCGTTCAAAGTGAGCGTCACGCGGCGATTGAGGCGGGCTTTGGCCGAGGCGTCGATGATGAAATGCGAGGGAATAGTCTCACTTTTGGGCATGGCCCCCTGTCCCGGCACGGTACGCATGGCGCCGTTGTAGCGCAGCCCCACGTTGAGTTCGTAACCGCGGTATTCCGCGCCGAGTTGTGCGTTGGCGGCGTGTCGGAAGATGTAGGGAATCTCATCGCCCACGTGGACATCGCCCCAAGCGTCGCTCGAAAACGCGTTGAGCATCTCTGTGTGCGTGAAAGTATAGGTGAGTTGGAGCGGAAAGTTCACGCGGCCGATGTGAGGTTGGGCTTGTGCCAGCAGTTCCACGCCGCCCACGCGCGCCTTGCCCACATTGAATTGTTCCAAGGTGCCTTGTCCGCCGCCGGCAAGGAGGTCGCTGCCGAGCATGTTGCGGTAGGCGTTGAAGAATCCGATGGCTTCGACTTTCAGGAAGCGCGAATTCCATCGAGCGCCGCCTTCGAAGTTGGTGCTGTTCTCGGCTTTTTGGTAGAGCGTGGCACTCGGGGGCGCAAAACCGCGGTGCACGCCGCCCAAAAGGGAGAGTTGCGACGTGAGCTTCACGTTGAAGCCCAAACCCGGCAGCCATGCGCGGGCGTGGTTGGGCGTTTCGATGCGAATCTTCCCGCTGCGTCGCGGGTCGGCCGCAGTGAAGTCGCGTTTCAAGAGACTCACGTCCTCATAGCGCGCGCCGGCCGTGAAAGTCCACGCGCCTTTTGCCCATTTGGTCAGCACATAGCCCGACCAAGCGTGGGCTTCCGTGATGCGGTTGGCGTTGCTGCCCGGCAGCCCCGGGAGAAAGAACTGCATGCGCCCGTTGTGCATGGCGTAGCCGTCGTCTTGTTGGAAACGATCCTCGTCGTCGACGTGATAGCGTAGGCCAATTTCGGCGGTGAGCCAACCTCCGAGCACGTCGCCCCGCCATTCGCCTTTGCTCTGGATGCCTCGGGAATGATAGACGCGATGGTTGGCGCGGAGCATCAGCGCTTCGCCGGAGAAATCGCGAGCGCCGGTGAGAATGTCGAAATACGCGCGATTCACCTCGGGGTCTGCCAGCACGTCGGCAATGGTTCTGCGCTCGGCCTTCGTCACTCCGTCGCGCACTTCGTTGAATTTATACCAGTTGCGAAAGAAGTAATGATAGTAAGCCTGCGTGGTGATGTTCCAACGATAGCCTCCGTTCATCACGTGGGTGGCAGCCCACTGCCAATGGCGCGTGACAAGGCGGTCGCGCTGCGCACCGGCATAGCGGAAGTAGGGATTGCGGGCAAAATCATCTTCGGACAGTCCGAGATAGGTTTCGTCGGAATGCTCGTCGGCATAGCCCGCTTTGAGTTCCAAACGGTGATTGATGCCGGAGTCGAAGGCCGTTTTCACCAAGAACTTGCCCGAAATGTCGTTGCGTCGGAAGCCTTCGCGCTCGTCGGGGTCGCCTTTGCGGAAACCTTTCGAACGGTAGTGCAGATATTCGAGCACAAAGCCCGTGTGCTTCCAGCTGTTGCCCACCATGGCGTAGGATTTGAATGTATCGTAGCTGCCGTAGGACGTGTTGAGTCGGGCCGTGAAGCGATTTGGCACTGCTGTGGAAACCAGGTTCACCGCGCCGCCCGTGGTGAAGGGACCATATTGCACTTGGCTGCTGCCTTTGAGCACCTCCACGGCCTGCATGCGTGCCATGTTGGGGAAGTAGTAGGCGGCCGGTGCGGCGTAGGGCGCGGGCGCAATGAGCATCCCGTCTTCCATGAGGGAGATGCGTTCGCTGCGCTCGGCTTTTGTGCCGCGCAAACTGATGTTGGGACGCAAACCGAATCCGTCTTCTTCGTAGACATTGACGCCCGGCACGCTTTTAAGCAGGCGATTGATGTCGGTGTAGCCCATGCGCTGTATTTCCTGCGGCGAGATGTAGTAGGCCGACCCCGTGCGGTTGCGGGCTTCAAACTTACTGCCGAGCATTTGTCCGGTGCTGACGACCACTTCCGCGACTTTGATGTCTCGGCGCGTGGAGTCTTTACCGGTGGAATCGGGGGGCGTGAGGACAGTTTCCGTGGGAGCGTGCTGCAGATGTCCTGCAGTTGCACACAAAGGCACGAGCCCCGGGAGAAGGAGTCCGAAAAAGTAGGTATCTCGCATAGAAAAGGGGTGCGCGCACAGCGCACTTCATTGCATATTTACAGAGAGGAGTTTTTGAAATGCGAAATTAAATACAATATCGTGCGCGGACAATCACTACATGTGGGTATTTTTCCTTGTGGATTTTGATATTGTTGTGATAATGTGCGCGGTGAATGTGTTTTGTTGTAGAATGGGTGGTGAAAGCTGTAAGAATGTAAACGAAATGTGCTCGCCGATAATTTTGCCCGCGGACGAAAAGGGGAGAAAGCAGCGAAGTTTATGCATAAAATCGGAACTCGATGTTTCCCCTCCTCGCACAAGTTCAGTATGCACCGGGGATACGCCGCGCGTCTGCGTAGGAAAAGGCGAGAAACTGCGGAGTAATCGGGAAAAAGCCTCCGTGTTTTCCCCGATTGCTCCACGTTTTTCGGAATTATCACGCGGCTTTTCTGAGAAACGTCCCTTTGTACGGCCTGAAGACGGGCAACGCAGGTCGGAAGTCGGGAAAAAAGGGAAATACTGCGCAGACTGCGCGACGAACTGCCCCGGTGCATCTGAACAAATCCGCAGGGAAGGACAAGAAAAAAGCAAAGCCCGCGCAGTGGCAGGCTTTGCTTTGAAAAAGAAGAGGGGGAAGTTGCTCGATTGGGATCCGAGAGCACGCACGGCTAACGCAGCTGTGCCGTTTCAAAACGGGCGCAGGGAGGTTTGACCCGGGCGTGTGAGGGCGCCGAATGCGGGCGCCGCCGGGCAACAAGGGGGATGCTGAGCAGACCGACCGAGGAACAGAAAAATGAGGGGAGGGCGGCGCGACTATTTGCCTGACGCCCGACGGAATCGGGAGCAGAGCACTTCGCCCACCTTGTAGACGTAGCGCAGACAAAGGAGGGGGAAGGCAGAAGCTACGTGGTGCTGGTGCAAAGCCCGGCGGTGGTCGCGGAGGATGGCCAAGTGACTACTCCAACCTGAGGTGGAGAGGCCGCCGGTGCGCATGGTCACAAAATCGGCCGGCACGTAGACCGTGCGAATCTTGTGGACAAAGATGAGGCGCAGCAGTTGTTCGAAGTCAGCCGCCACTTTGTAGTTGAGATCAAAGGTGCCAAATTGGGTGTAGCACGTGCGACGACAATAGAAAGATGGATGAGCGGGCATGAATCCCAAGCGCATCATCCACGGACGGAAGGGGCGCGAGCTGTAGTAGCGCGTCATGGTGTGGAGATCGGCAGGGGATACGTAGTGCACATCGCCGTAGCAAGCATCGATCTGCGGGTCAGCGAGCGCATCGGCCACGCGGCTGAGGACGTGGGTGTCGGTATAGAAATCGTCGCTGTTGAGCATGCCCACCACCTCACCGGTGGCGCGAGCAATGCCTTTGTTCATGGCGTCGTAGAGTCCGCGGTCGGGTTCGCTGAACCAGCGGAGGCGTTCGCCGAACTGAGATGCAAATTCGCGAACGATGTCGGCTGTGTTGTCTGTCGATCCGCCGTCGGCTACGATAAGCTCGAAGTCGGTGTGCGTTTGAGCCAGGAGAGAGCGGAGGGTGTCGGAGAGGGTGGCGCCACTGTTGAAGGTAGCGGTGACAATGGAGATTTTCATGGGCGCGGTGCGAGAGCGTTACGCCGACAGAGGCGAGCGATGAGGGGGGAAGAGGACGTCGAGGCGGAATTTGATCTTTGCGCGGAGCGAATAGGGGCTCTTTCGCGCAGTGCACGAGGCGTTGTCACCATGACGGCGGAAGAGGATGAGCGGTTCGTGGAGAAATTCGACGCGACCGGTGAAGGCCGCCACGTTGCCAATCCAGATGTCGTGCATCGGTGTGCAGGCGGGGAAGGGAAGTGCGCGTTGTAGCACGCGGCGTGTGAAGGCCATGCAGCAACCGAGGTAGAAATTGCGCACCAGTAGGTTATACCACCGACTTTCGTGCAGCTGCACGTGCGCGAAGAAGGAGGGAGCGGTGACGTGCAGCGCTTGATCTGTGACGCGGCAGTCGCTCACCACGCAATCTGCTCCGCCTTTCAGCGCAGCAAGCATGCGTTGCACTTTGTCCTCGAGCCAAACGTCGTCTTGGTCGGAGAGAAAAAAATGTACTCGCCCCGTGCTTGCCGGAGCGCATGTTCGAAATTGTCGATGGGAGATCCGGTTTGCGGCCCCGGAACAATGTGTATAATGGGATTGTCGAAGGCGCGCACCACGTCCAACGTCGCGTCGGTGGAGCCGTCGTCGGAAACGATGACTTCGTCGTCGGGACTTAATTGCGAGAGGATGGAACTCAATTGCTCGTGGAGTGTGGCGGCACCGTTGTAGGTGGCAATGCAGACAGAGATCATGGGGTGAAAGGGGAAGTGCGGTCGTACCGCTTGAGCGAAACGTGCGAAGAGGTTCGCATAAGAGACAAAATGACTTGCAGAAACAGGGACATTGCTGCGAAGTTAATAACTTTTGTGAGCGTATGCAAGCACGGGACGTGATTTTATCGGCACGATCGTGTAGCGTGTCCAGGGTGATGAGCCTTGACAGCCCTAGGTAGGAGGCTGGAAGCGAGGAGTAGCGGAACTGCAAGCGAAAGTACAAGGAAAGTTGTGAAGCTGTGATGGCAAGCTGGAAGAAAATGACTATTTTTGCATCTGTCCGTGGCCTTCGCTTCCTTGGGAGCAAGGTGAAGCGTGACTTGATATTTCTGATCTCCCAATAGTCTTACGTATGTCCCAGCAAATGCCCCGCGTGGAAGTCTTAATGTCTACTTACAACGCCATGAAGTTCGGCACAGAGCAGTTGAAGTCGATCCTGAATCAGGAAGGAGTCGAAGTGCAGTTGCGTGTGCGTGATGACGGATCGACCGATGGAACGCAGACTTGGCTTGAGTCGGAAGCGGAAAAAGGTCATTTGGTGTGGGACCAGGGGGAGAACTTGAAGCCGGCACGGAGTTTCATGGAGTTGTTGGCCAAAGCTGACGAGGGCGTGGCTTACTATGCATTTGCTGACCAAGATGATATTTGGTTGGCAGACAAACTTCAGACGGCGGTCGCACAATTGGACGATAATGGGCCGTCACTCTATTTTTCGCGCACGCAACCGGTCGACGAGAGTCTAGAACTTTTACCCGCATCTTGCTTCACGCCGCGCCTCACTTTCGGTGAAGCTCTCATGTGCCATTTGGCCACCGGCCACACCATGGTGATGAATGCAGCGCTGCGGCGCTTAATTCTGCAATATCGTCCGGATTTTTTGCCGATGCATGACATGTGGATTTATTTGGTGGCGCAGGCGGTGGGAGCAAAGGTCTATTATGATGCGACCTCTCATGTGCATTATCGTCAGCACGCGGATAATGTGTTGGGTGCGCGCGAATCGAGCTTTGCGCGATGGCGCCGTCGCTGGGCCGAATGGCGTGAGGGACGACAAGAGTTTTCGAGATTGGCGGACGAAGTGCGTAAGGGGTATTTCGAGAGGATGCCTGAAAACAACCGACGTCTCCTTACTCTGTTCCTTGAAGCGAAGCATAGTTGTTCGGCGCGGTTACGTTTGCTGTGTTCGCCGGCTTTTCACAGCGGAAACCGAGGTAGAAATTTGCGATTTCTGTTGACCGTGTTGTCCAATAGGTATTAACCGGGCACATAAAGACCTGGGGAATATATGGACAGTGGGCACCGTGATCATTTCACGGTGCCCACTGTTCGTCGGTAAAGGAGTAAAATGGAGTTCAGCGCACGGTCATGTCAAGTTCTCTGTCGTCGATACGACGAAGGATGTCGGCTGCTGTGCCGGTGAAAGGGCCGAAATGCTCGAGTTTGAGCGTACTCATTGCTGCAGCGAAGCACCCCGCTTCGCGATAGCCTGTGCCGTGAGCCCGTTTGTAGAGATAGCCTGTCATATAGGTGTCGCCGCAGCCGGTGGCGTCGGCCAGTTGTAGCGGAGGGTAGGCACGGATTTCCACCAGTTTGCCTTCGGCGTAGATAAAAGAGCCGAGACTGCCTTCGGTGATGACGACTTCGTTCACGCCCCACCCGTGCAAGCGGCGTGCGGCGGCAAGAACCTCGGTTTCGTCGGTGAGAACGTGCATCTCGTGCTCGTTGACTTTGAGTATGTCGACGTATTTCAGGCAAGCCGTCTTCTCTTTCCAATCGCAGGCCAGCACTTGGGTGTTTTCGACGCGCCGCAAAAAAACCTTGCACATCGAGCGAGACGATGCCTTTGGTGGAAAGGTAGCGAATGAGATCGGGGTCAAAATCGTCGGCGAGAAGGCTGCCGAGGTGAAAAATGTCGGCGTGCACGTCGCAAAGGTGCTCCACTTTGAACGGATCGGCCTTGGCCAAGACACGCTGTGTGCGATGGTCAGAGTTTTCTCCGTAGGCGTTTTCGAAAATAACCGTGGAACTGCCCGGGATGAGTTTCACTTCCGTACCGATCGCCCGGAGTTCGTCGATGACTTTGTAGTCGTCTTCGCCGACCGACGTGACCAAACTAAATGCTGGGTTCGGGAGACGGGCAATGCCGTGCGCAAAATAATAGGCCGTTCCTCCATTCAGGTGATCGGTGTGTCGCGGTGTGATGATTTTGTCGTGGGTGATGTGCCCGACGCAGCAGATTTTTTTCATGCACGAACGAGTTGTAGGAATTCGTCACGCAACTCCGGGCGTTCAAATTCCCCGCAATGCGCAGTGGTGACGGTGAGCGAGCATTGTTTTTCTACTCCGCGCATTTGCATGCACATGTGGTGTGCCTCGACCATCACCATAACGCCGCGCGGGTTGAGGGCTTCGCGAATAGCCTCACGGATTTGGTGAGTGAGACGTTCCTGCACCTGGAGACGATGGGAGAAGATGTCGACGACACGCGGGATTTTCGAGAGACCGCAAATGAATCCGTCGGGCAGATACGCCACGTGCACTTTCCCATAGAAGGGCAGCATGTGGTGCTCGCAGAGACTGTGGAATTCGATATCGCGCACCAAGACCATCTGACGTTGCTCTTCCGTGAATTTCGCGCTGTTGAGCACGGCGATCGGATCCTGATCTGCGCCCGCCGTCAGGGTCGTCATGGCTTTCGCCACGCGAAGCGGTGTTTTGAGGAGTCCTTCTCGCTGAGGATCTTCTCCAAGCAGTGAGAGGATTTCGTGGTAATGGTGAGCGAGACAGTCTAAGCGTTCTTGTTCAGTCATTGTGGTGAAGTTAAGAGTGGTCCGCACAAGTTGAGCCGAAACCTATTTTTGAACGGCTGCCGGTGTGCGTATGAGGATGGGAGAAGCCACAACAGCAGCTTCGCTGGAGAGACGTGCGGCGCGCAGCAGGCGTGCACAGCGCAAGGCCTCTTCTCGTCGGGTGAAATTGCCGACTCTGCAAGTCCATCGCGGCGCGATGAAATGTACGTAGACCGGCATTTGTGGAAAGCGCCGGCAAATTTCTTTTTGCATTTGTATCGCGGCGTTGCGCGACGCGCGGTCGGCAAATCCTGTGTAGACCTGTACACGATACCCCATGGCTTTTCTATAGGCGCGCGGCGCAGTCGGCCGTTTGTCGGTGGAAGGCACATCGGTGACCGAACGGGGAGAGAGAGCTCTCCGTCGGTGTGAAGCATCGTGCATTGTGCTTGTGGCGCGTCGGCCGGCGTTTCGAGTCCGCGAACCGTCGTAGCAGCCGATGGCCATGCCATCGCCAATCCACAAAGCAGGGGAAAAAGAGAGGAAAAACAGAGCATAGCCGCAAACCTAATCAAAAGAAGATGACCGTCACGAGCAGCGCTCGCGGCGGCCATCTCACATTTTGTTGTTTAGCAGTGCAGTTCTGCGCTACATTTAGGCTTTCCAAGCATCGATGATGCCCTTGAAGTCAGCCGCCTTGAGCGAAGCACCGCCGATGAGTCCGCCGTCGATGTCAGGCTTGGCAAAGAGTTCGGGTGCATTGCTGGCTTTGCACGAACCACCGTAGAGGATCGAGGTTTCGTCTGCTGCGGCAGCACCAAATTTGTCAGCTACGCACTTGCGGATGAAGGCATGGATTTCTTCTGCCTGTTCGGCCGTGGCCGTTTTGCCGGTACCGATAGCCCAGATGGGTTCGTAGGCAATGACCACATTCTTCCACTGTTCGGGAGTGAGGTGGAACACGCTACCTTCGAGTTCAGCCTTGCACACAGCTTCTTGTTCGCCGGCTTCGCGTTGCGCGAGGCTTTCGCCGATGCAGAAGATCACCTTCAGGCCGTTAGCCAGGGCGAGATCCACCTTTTCTTTGAGGATTGCGGGCGTTTCGTGGTAGTATTCGCGACGTTCGCTGTGACCGAGGATCACGTATTCAGCGCCGGTCGACTTCACCATCTCAGCCGAAACTTCGCCGGTGTAGGCACCCGAAGCTTTGTCGGCGCAGTTTTCTGCAGATACGGCCACGAGGCTGTGATCTACCACTTCGCTCACTTTGGCGAGGTGGATGAAGGGCGTGCCGATGATCACTTCGCAGTTGGGCTTCTCTGCTTTGAGGAGATCGTTGATTTCAGTAGCGAGCGCAATGCCTTCCTGGAGATTCTTGTTCATCTTCCAGTTACCGGCAACGATGTGCTTTCTCATGATGGAGTGTTTTTTTGAGATTTGTAATGAGTGTATACTTTGAAATAGCGGTGCCCGAGCTTGAGCCGATCGACCAAGACGAGCAAACCGAATGGGATGACAAACCAGAGGAAGAGCCGCAGGAATGCGTGGTGCGCGGCGTTAGACTGTGCCTCAGGCGAAAGATCGAGATGACTCAATTCGGTTTCGTCAGGCAGATTGTTGTTGCTCCATTTCGCCACGATTCGCCCGTCGCGGATCAGCACCAGCCCCGGATTGGCGCGCACCAAGGCTTCGAGCGTCTCGGCCGAGCTGACCGCAAAAGGATAGGCTGCTCCGGTTCTGTCGATCCAGTTGGAGACGTCCTTGCCTGTTGTGGCGGTGGCACAGAGGAAACGCATGCGGTGGTCGCGTGCATAGTCGTAAATGTCGTTCAGCGCATCGGAGCACCCCACGTCGGCCGCTGCAAGATTGGGGATCGTGACAATAAATACATTGCCCGTGTCGGCCAACAGCTCGTCGCCGATTTCTTGTTGGGTGCGCGAGTCCACGAAAGAGAAGTCTTTGATTGTCGCCGGACGGATCACTTTCGTGTCGGTCCGCACGTATTTCCAGGTTGAATCGGGAAGATTCTCCATGCGGAACGTCTGTTGTTTTCCGTTCTTCTCATAGACGAAAGTCATGTCCTCTTCGCCCCGCATGGCCTCTTCCACCTTCGTGCCCAAGTCGTAGCCGGTGAAATCCACCAGCGGGAGATAGTGCAAGGAGTAGAGTGCCACGCCGATCATGTAGACCAGCGCATAGAGCGAAAGCAACCACTGCGTATGCTTCGAAATGATGCGCAACGAGTGCTGACCGGCGAAGAGCAACAAGATCGCGCAGGCAAGCAGCACGATGTTTTTCGCCAAGGTCTGTCCGTTGGTGAGGAGAATCGCATCACCGAAACAGCCGCAGTCCGGCACGGGACTGTAGAGGTAAATGTAGATCGTCACCACGGTCATGACCAGCATGAAAACAAAGGTGCCGACGGCCGTGAGGCGTTTGCGCATGCCGAGCAACAAGTAGACGCCGAGCGTAAATTCCACCAACGCCAGCACGATCGCAGCCGTGTCGAGGTAAATCGATCCTGCCGGTAGATTCCACCCGAGGTGGTTACAATAGGCTTCGAGTTTGTGCTCCATGCCCATCGGGTCGAGCGCTTTCACGAAGCCCGAGAACAGAAAGGTGGCAGCCAGCAGCCATTGCGCGAGTGTGGTCACCACGCGCAGGACGATGTGCAGCGTTTTGTTTTGTGTCATGGTTCGTACATTGGGATGAGCGGCTCATTTCGTGTGTCGAAACACTCGATGCACGTCGTGCGCAGTCGGAACACCCGACTCGCCTTGTGGCATCGTGTCCGTGTTGTTTCAACCGGCGTCGTCAAGCCGGTTCTTCTTGCGCAGGTGAGCAGCCTTCGCCTTCCAGCTCCAATTTGATGAGCGAGAAGACGGCATAATTGATCATGTCCTGATAGTTGGCCGCCACTCCTTCGCTGACGATCGTTTTGCCGTCGTTCGATTCGATTTCTTTGGTACGGAACACTTTCATCAGAATCAAATCCGTCATCGACGTCACACGCATCAGTCGCCAAGCTTCGTCGTAGTCGTGGTTCTTGCGCAGCATCAATTCCAAGGTAGCCTGCGCCTCACGTCGATAATCGTCGATCACGCTTTCGTCGTGCAGCGCCGCTTGGTCTTGTCCGTCGGCGGCACCGCGTTGCAGTTGAATCAAAGCCATGAGCGCATAGTTCACAATGCCGATAAATTCGGGAGTGATCCCTTCGCCCACCCGCGTTTCGCCTTTCACCTGGAGTGTGCGAATGCGGTTGGCTTTGATATAGATTTGGTCGGTCAGCGACGAAGGACGCAGCACGCGCCAAGCCGTGCCATAGTCCTTCATCTTGAGTAGGAAGACCGATTCGCATCGTTTCAGAATTTCTTCAAATTCCGCTTGTGTTGTCATGATGCGTCTTCGGTTTAGTAGCTGCGTGCAATGATCACACGCGCCACAGCCGGTTTGCCGCTCACCATGTCAACGCCGAGGTCGTCTTGCGACACTTCGTTGGGGATGCAGCGGATGGTGGCTTGTGTCTCTGCTTTGATTTGTGCCTCTGTTTCGGCGGTGCCGTCCCAGTCGCACACGAAGAAGCCACCGTCTTTCACGCGCTCCTTGAACTCGTTGTAGTCCGTGCAGCGGTAGGTGCAAGCCTCGCGGTGTTGCAGCGCCTTGTTGAAGATGTTGGCCTGAATTTCTTCGAGCAATTGCGCCACGTGGTCTTCGATGCCTTCGAAGGGCAGCGTCTCCTTCTCGAGCGTGTCACGACGCATGAGTTCGATCGTGCCATTTTCGAGATCGCGGCCGCCCATGGCCAGACGCACGGGCACACCCTTCAATTCGTAGTCCGCGAATTTGAAGCCCGGACGCTTGTTGTCGGCGTTGTCGTATTTCACACGCAGGCCCTTCGCTTCGAGGCGTTGGGCGAGTTCGCCGAGCACGGCGTTGAATTTCTCCTCTTCGCCGTTTTTGAAAATCGGCACGATCACTACCTGGATCGGTGCCACGTGGGGCGGGAGCACCAAACCGTTGTCGTCGCTGTGGCTCATGATGAGCGCACCCATGAGGCGGGTCGATACGCCCCACGACGTGGCCCAGGCATATTGTTCCTTGTTGTCTTTGTCGACAAACTTCACGTCGAAGGCCTTACCGAAGTTCTGTCCGAGGAAGTGCGAAGTGCCACTCTGCAGCGCTTTGCCGTCTTGCATCATCGCTTCGATAGTGTAGGTGTCGAGTGCTCCGGCAAAGCGTTCCGTGGGGCTCTTGACGCCGCGCACCATGGGGATGGCGAGCACGTCCTTGGCAAAGTCGGCATAGACGTCGAGCATCTGCTTGGCGCGGGCTTCGGCCTCTTCGCGGGTGGCGTGTGCCGTGTGTCCTTCCTGCCAGAGGAATTCAGACGTGCGGAGGAACAAACGCGTGCGCATTTCCCAGCGCATCACGTTACACCATTGGTTGCACAGCACGGGCAGATCGCGCCACGATTTGATCCAACCGCGATAGGTGTTCCAGATCGTGGTTTCGGAGGTGGGGCGAATGATGAGCTCTTCTTCGAGTTTCGCCGCGGGATCCACCACTACGCCGTCGCCTTCTTCGTTCGTTTTGAGTCGATAGTGGGTCACCACAGCGCATTCTTTGGCAAATCCCTCCACGTGCTCCGCTTCTTTCGAAAGATAGCTTTTGGGGATGAGCAGGGGGAAGTAGGCGTTTTGCACGCCCGTGGCTTTGAAACGGGCGTCGAGTGCTTGCTGTATCCGTTCCCAGATGGCATAACCATAGGGCTTGATCACCATGCAGCCGCGCACGGGCGATTGTTCGGCGAGGTCGGCTTTCACGACGAGTTCGTTGTACCAGCGCGAATAGTCCACGCTGCGTTTGGTGAGGTCTTTCAGTTCTTTGGCCATTATCGATGGTATGTGTGTTCAGAAAATCATGCGTAGACGCCGCGCCGTGCGTGTGTGCACGATGCAGCGGGCTACTTTCCTCGGCAAAAATACAAAAACCTGATGGATTGCACCGTTTTATCGTGTGAAAATCGTTGTGTGGTGCGCTTTCCCGCGCCGCTTTTGCCGTCGAACGCCGACGCCGTGGGCTTTGCCGCTCCACATCTCAAAAAAATACGCTACTTTTGCAGGCATTGTTTCCCAGTCCTATCTCATTCCAACCATGTCAGTCATTGCTCAAACCGCCGTTGTTCGCCAACTCCGCCACATGTGGAGCCACCACCAGTTGCCGCACGCCCTGCTGCTTGCCGGTCCGTCGGGAGCGGGACAAATGGCGGTCGCGCTCGATTTCGCCCGGCTGCTCCTTTGCGAACAACCGGTCGGCACCGGCGAGGAGGCGCACGCTTGTGGCACCTGCGCCTCGTGCCGCATGGTGGCACGCTATGCCCACCCCGATTTGCACTTCTCCTTTCCCGTGATTCGCCCCAAAAATGCTTCGAGCACTTCGCGCGTGGTGAGCGATTTGTGGATTGCCGAGTGGCGCGCAATGCTCACCGACGGAGACTATTTCGATCTGGAAGAGTGGGGCAAGCGCATGGGCATCGAGAAGCAGCAGCCTTGCATCTACGCCGACGAGAGCGACGAACTGCTGCGGAAAGTCAGCATCGTTTCGGCGCGTGGGGGCTACAAAGTCGTGATCATGTGGTTGCCGGAGTTGATGAATGTGACCTGTGCCAACAAGATGCTCAAACTCTTGGAAGACCCCCCGCGCCAGACGCTTTTCTTGCTCTGCTCCGACCACCCAGAGCAGCTCTTGGCCACCATCATCTCGCGCACACAGCGATTGGCGTTCAAACCGCTCACCGAAACAGAGATTGCCGAGGCTTTGATGCGCGACCGCGGACTCTCTGCCGAAGATGCCGGCCGCACGGCCCATCGCGCGGCCGGGAGCTACACGCAAGCCCTGAAGCAACTCACCGTGGGACACGACGAACAGGAGTTTCTCGACATGTTCGTGCTGCTCATGCGCAAATGCTATTTGCGCGACATCAAGGAAATGTACGCCTGGGCAGAGCGCATGGCCACCTGGGGCCGCGAGCGCCAAAAGGCCTTCCTCGACTACGCTTTGCGGCTCATTCGAGAGAATTTCGTCTACAATTTTCGTCTGCCCCAACTCAATTACCTCTCGCAGAGCGAAGAGGAGTTCTCGCGCAATTTTGCCCGTTTCGTCAACGAAGCCAATGTGATGTGCATTGCGGCCGAATTGACTTCTGCCCGGCGAGACATTGCGCAAAACGTCAATGCGCGCATGGTGTTTTTCGACTTTGCGCTCAAAATGATCGTCTTGCTCATCCCGCCCAAGGCGTAGCACCCTGCGCACGAGCCGATGCCGTCTTCGCGGCGGAAGCGATCAGCGCACAGCACGGCCCATTTTTAAGTGATCAATTTTTCTATTCCTTTCATCCTATGCTCGATCTCTTTATTCTTCTCGTCATCGCCTGGAGTTTGTTCTCCGGCTGGCGCGCCGGTTTGGTGCGCGAAATCAGCTCGACGGTGGGTTACCTCGTGGGCTTGTTCATCGCCGCCACCTGCTATGCCTCGTTCGGTAGTTACCTGAGCGTCTCGGGCAGCCGTTCTGAGATGTTCACCTCGCTCATTGCCTTCGCGCTGTTGTGGATTCTCGTCCCCATTGTGTTGGGTTTCGTGGCCAATCTGCTCACCCGCACGTTGCGCGGTTTGCATCTCGGTTGGCTCAACAGCACACTCGGCGCTGCCGTTTCGCTGGTGAAGTTCTCGATCCTGCTCGGTTGCCTGCTCTCGGCCATGAGTGCCCTCGGCATTCTCAACGAAGAGCGCACGGCCTCGTCGCGACTCTATGCGCCGTTCAGATCGGTGTTCTCCGCCGCCGTCGACCAAGTGATTCCCCACGCTACCCACACCGCCGCTCCTGCCGACACCACGGGCACCGACACCACGTGGATCGAAGTGTAAGCGCAAGACAAGACGAAAAAGTAGGGAATCGCTGACAAACCGACGGAGGCTTTTCCGTCTTTTCTCCCCAGTTTTTTCGCTTTCGCCGTTAGGCGACGCCACACCCCCGAAAGGGGGGTGAAGCAGAAGCCGCCACGCGCGTACGCGTTTCGCGCGCGCATCCGCTGTTTTTCGTTTTTTGCCTTCACCGATGTGCTGCAACTTAATGATTGACAGTTGGGTAGGGGTGAAGATGAGGGGAAAACTGCATTTTCTTTGATATTCGCAATATGTTGATTGTTAGTATGTTGAGGGTGAAGGCTCGATCTCTGTCGGAAATTTAAGTTCACCGCTCCCCATCACGATGTGTTTTCCGTGCCGCACGAAGGGGAGCGTCAAGTGTGAAGGTGAATGAACAAATCCTTCACCCCTAATCGGTTGATGCTCATCGCAATTAGACCGGGTGGGTGAAGCGGTGAAGGCAAAAAACGAAAAGTGCCTGACGCGCGCGTAGTGCGTAGGCGCGCGAGCAAAAGCCTTCACCCCGATGATCCCCCTGCCCACGCTGCGCCCCCTGTCGCAGCAATTTCGACTGCGCGCCCGGGCGGCTTTTCCCGCTTCAATCGCAGTGAAGAGCACAAGGCGACAATTTATGCGCGAAAAAAGTGGGGCAAAGCTTTGCGTATCGAACGGATAATTGTACTTTTGTAGTGCAGTAGCGCAGTTGACTCGCAGTGGTTGAGTAGCGGCGCCTACAACAAGCGATTCAATATTCTAACTCATATAGTTATGGTAAATTACAAAGATCTCGGTCTGGTGAACACTCGCGAAATGTTCGCCCGTGCCGTAAAAGGCGGTTATGCAATCCCCGCTTTCAACTTCAACAATATGGAGCAACTCCAGGCCATCATCAAGGCTGCCGTTGCTGAAAAGAGCCCCGTGATCCTTCAGGTATCGAAGGGCGCACGCGAATATGCCAACCCCACGCTGCTTCGTTACATGGCACAGGGTGCTGTGGCTTACGCTAAGGAACTCGGTTGCGAGCATCCCGAAATCTGCCTCCACCTCGACCACGGTGACAGCTTCGAAACCTGCAAGAGCTGCGTTGACTCGGGCTTCAGCTCGGTGATGATCGACGCTTCTGCACTTCCCTTCGAAGAGAACATCGCGCTCACCAAGAAGGTCGTTGAATACGCTCACGCTCACGATGTGACGGTTGAGGCTGAACTCGGTGTACTCGCCGGTGTGGAAGATGAAGTTGCTCACGAAGAGAGCCACTACACGAAGCCCGAAGAGGTGATCGAATTCGTAGAACGCACGGGTTGCGACTCGCTCGCCATCTCCGTTGGTACGAGCCACGGTGCTTACAAGTTCAAGCCTGAACAGTGCACCCGCGACCCCAAGACCGGTCGTCTCGTTCCTCCCCCCCTCGCATTCGACGTGCTCGCCGCTATCGAAGAGAAGCTCCCCGGATTCCCCATCGTGCTCCACGGTTCTTCGTCGGTGCCCCAGGAAGAAGTGGACACCATCAACAAGTACGGCGGTAAGCTCCCCGATGCAGTGGGTATCCCCGAAGATCAGCTCCGCAAGGCTGCCGCATCGGCCGTTTGCAAGATCAACATCGACTCCGACTCTCGTCTGGCCATGACGGCTGCTATCCGTAAGGTCTTCGTTGAGAAGCCCGGTGAGTTCGACCCCCGCAAGTACCTCGGACCCGCTCGCGACAACATGCAGAAGCTCTATGAGCACAAGATCGTGAACGTGCTCGGTTCGAACAACAAGCTCGCTCAGTGCTAAACTGACGATGTGGTGAAGCTGTCTGTCACGCGCCGACAGCATCCACCCCGCGCCTCTACGCGACGCTCTCCCCTGTGGTGAGTGTCGCGTTTTTTCGTGTGCCGTCGGCAAGGACAGTTGGAGCATACTTGGTGCGCGCCGACGGGAGGAGGCACGCTGCATGTGCTGTGTCGAAGCTGCAGAAGAATACGCGTGAAACCGAGAATCGAACTGCGACGGTGGTGTGCGCGAGACGTCGCATAGTCGTGTGCGTTTCGGGAGCAGCTTCGAAAAATCGTGAGAGGGGTTCTTTCGTGTTTTTCAGGCCCTGTGAGCATTGGAAGAGAGAGGGTGGGGACCCCTTCACTGGGGCAAATGACTTAACACCCCCCGTTAGAGGGGAGAAAAAACATAGCCGGACACTTCGCAGTGTCCGGCTATTCAAATAACCAATCTTCTGAGCCGAAGCGCGTCACGACCAATCGTTTTTAGTCTGCACGCTTGGGCTTGTTAGTTTTGTCAAGTCACGTTTAGTAATTTCCCAATTGTGCTTTCGCTTCTTCGTTGACACGCTGAGCAAAAGCCTCAATGGTCATGACTTCTTGTTTTCCGTCGCTGCCTTGTTCGCGCACAGCGACCGTACCATCGGCAGCTTCTTTTTCTCCGACGACGAGGAGGAAGGGGATGTGCTTGATTTCGTTGTCGCGGATCTTGCGACCGATCTTCTCGCTGCGGTCGTCGATGAGGGTGCGCACATCGAGCGCTTCGAGACGTTCGCGCACTTGCTGTGCGTAGTCGTTGTATTTGTCGGAGATGGGGAGTACCACGGCCTGGTCGGGGGTGAGCCAGAGGGGGAAGCGGCCGGCGGTGTGCTCGATGAGCACAGCCACGAAACGTTCGAGCGAACCGAAGGGGGCGCGATGGATCATCACGGGACGGTGCTTCTGGTTGTCTTCGCCGGTGTATTCGAGCTGGAAGCGTTCGGGCAGGTTGTAGTCCACCTGAATCGTTCCGAGCTGCCAGCGGCGGCCGATGGCGTCTTTCACCATGAAGTCGAGTTTCGGACCGTAGAACGCGGCTTCACCGTATTCCACGCGGGCATTGAGTCCCTTCTCTTCGCAGGCTTCGATGATGGCCTGTTCGGCGCGTTCCCAGTTCTCTTCCGAGCCGATGTATTTCGAACGGTCGGTCTGGTGACGCAACGAGATCTGCGCTTCGTAGTTGTCGAATTTGAGTGCCTTGAAGATGATGAGGATGATGTCCATCACGTTGAGGAACTCCTGTTTCACCTGGTCGGGGCGGCAGAAGATGTGTGCGTCGTCTTGCGTAAATCCGCGCACACGGGTCAAACCGTGAAGTTCACCGCTCTGTTCGTAGCGATAGACCGTGCCAAATTCTGCGATGCGCAGGGGCAGATCCTTGTACGAGCGGGGTTTCCAGGCGTAAACTGCGCAGTGGTGCGGGCAGTTCATGGGTTTGAGGAAGTATTCCTCGCCTTCTTCGGGCGTGGTGATGGGCTGGAAGGAGTCTTTGCCGTATTTGGCGTAGTGGCCGGAGGTGACGTAGAGGTTCTTCGATCCGATGTGCGGCGTGATGACCTGTTGGTAGCCGAATTTCTTTGGATCTTCTTTAAGAACTCTTCGAGGCGCAGGCGCAGTGCGGTGCCTTTGGGGAGCCACATGGGGAGGCCTTTACCCACAAGGTCGGAGAACATGAAGAGTTCCATTTCTTTACCGATCTTGCGGTGGTCGCGGCGCTTGGCTTCCTCGAGCAGGGCGAGATATTCGTCCAGGAGCTTCTTCTTGGGGAAGGTGATGCCGTAGACGCGGGTGAGCATGGGACGCTTCTCGTCGCCGCGCCAGTAGGCGGAGCTGACGGCCATGACTTTGCAAGCCTTGATGGGAGCCGTGCTCAGCAAGTGAGGTCCGCGGCAGAGGTCGGTGAAGTTGCCCTGCGTGTAGGTGGTGATGTGGCCGTCTTCGAGGTCGGCAATGAGTTCGTTCTTGTAGGTTTGTCCGCGATCGCCGAAGTATTTGAGTGCGTCGGCCTTGGAAATGGCAGCGCGCTGCACCGCTTCTTTCCGCTGGGCGATTTCGAGCATCTTCTTTTCGATCTTGGGGAAGTCTTCTTCACGGATCACGACACCCTCGGGAGGCATCACATCATAGTAGAATCCGTTTTCGATGGCGGGACCGATACCAAATTGGGTGCCGGGCCAGAGTTCCTGAATGGCTTCTGCCATGAGGTGAGCCGAGGTGTGCCAGAAGGTGTGTTTGCCTTCGGTGTCCTCCCATTTGTAGAGGGCGATTTCGGCGTCTTCAGTGATGGGTCTGTTCAGTTCAACGGTCTGTCCGTTCACGCCGACGGAGAGCACCTCTTGTGCCAGGCGCTGCGAAATGCTTTCGGCGATTTGTAGCCCGGTGACTCCGCTTTCGTATTCGCGGACACTTCCATCGGGAAAGGTAATCTTTATCATCGTAACTGATCGTTATGTTGTTTCGGGGGGTGAGAGGGGAACTCGGTGCCCGCATGAGTGGGGCGAGAGTCGATGTTTCGTTTTTTCGCAAGGGAGCACGCCTTCCGACGAGCAAATTCCCTGGGCACTCCTGCAGATACTAAGTTCGTTATCCAAAGATGATGATTCGGCAAAGTTAGTTTATATGTGTCGAACGACCAAGGGAAACGGGAGTTTTATCGGATTGCTCCGATGATTTCGTGAATGTCTTTGACGCCGTGTTCATCGCACCAGGTGTGGATGCCGTCGATGACCTTCATGGTGACTCCGGGATCGATGAAGTTAGCGGTGCCGATTTGGATGGCTGTGGCGCCGCACATCATGAATTCGATGGCGTCGCGTGCGTTCATGATCCCACCCAAACCGACAACGGGTATTTGCACCGCTTTGTAGACTTGGTGTACCATGCGCAAGGCGACGGGTTTGACGCAGGGGCCGGAAAGTCCGCCGGTGCCGATACTCAACCGCGAAACGCGGCGCTCAATGTCGACGCTCATGCCCATCAGGGTGTTGATGAGCGAAACGGCATCGGCGCCTTCGGCTTCGACTGCGCGCGCAATTTCGGCGATGTCGGTGACGTTGGGCGAAAGTTTGACAATGAGCGTCTTGGGGTAGGCGGCGCGCACGGCTTTCACAACGGAGGCGGCACCCGCACATGTCACGCCGAAGGCCATGCCCCCGTCGTGGACGTTGGGGCAGGAAATATTGAGTTCGATCGCGGGGATACGGTCGAGCGCTGCGATGCGGCGGGCGCATTCGGCATAGTCGTCGGGCGACGAACCGCTCACGTTCACGATGGCGTGCGAGTGGATGTCGGTGAGGCGGGGATAGATGTGCTCGGCAAAGTAGTCGACTCCTTTGTTTGCAGGCCAACGCAATTGAGCATGCCCGATGCGGTCTCGGCCATGCGCGGATAGTCGTTGCCCTCACGGGGGAGTAGGGTGGTGCCTTTCACAATGAAGGCGCCGAGTCGGTCGAGATCGACGAAATCGGAAAATTCCACTCCGTAGCCGAAGGTGCCGGAGGCGGTCATGACCGGGTTTTGCAGAGAGAGGTTGCCGAGGTGTACTTCGAGTTGTGCCATCGTAATGAGATAAATGAGTCGGAGGTGATCTTAGTGTCGGGGGGTAAGCCGTGATTCCGTGCGGTGCCCGCGGTGGGGCGCGGGAAGCGGCGTGCAGGGTGCGAGTGGGGCGCTCACCTCAGGGCAAGGGAGGTACCGGTGCGACGGGATGAGGTGCTTCTCGCGGAAACGGTTGTCGATGTGGTGTTTATTGCCAGGTGAGTTCGGCGATGTCGAATACCGGTCCCTCCGTGCAGACACACACGTTGCCCTTGGTGGTTTTTTCCACGCAGCACAAGCAGGCGCCGATGCCGCAAGCCATCATGTTTTCGAGCGAAACGCGGCAGGCATACCCCTTTTGTCGTGACAGTGCGGCGACCGCTTTCATCATCGGCACCGGTCCGCAGGCGGCCACCAAGTCGAATTGCTGCGCGTTCCACACCGAGTGCTGAGTGACGAAACCCTGTTCGCCGGCGCTGCCATCTTCGGTGGTGCAGCAGAGTTGGCCAATTTCCGAGAAACGCTCGCGTTGCAAAAGGTCGCGTTCAGATCTTCCACCGAGGAGGAACACGGGCGTGTGCCCCGCAGCGCGGAGGGTGCGACCATAGTAGAGCATGGGGGCGGTGCCTACGCCGCCGCCGACGAGCAGCACACGGCGCGCGCCCTGTTCGATGGGCGGGACTGGAAAACCATTTCCCAGCGGGTAGAGGCAATTGAGCTGATCGCCAGCTTGCAAATGGGCCAAAGTGCGTGTGTGCCGTCGCCGACCAAGTGGATGAGCAGATCAAAAGTTCCGTCGGCGACATCTGCGTCGTTGATCGAAATGGGACGGCGCAAGAACGTTGTCGGCGAACCTTCGACGGCCACTTGCACGAATTGTCCGGGAAGGATGGGAGGCATTTCGTGGTCCCGATCGCGGAGGTGCAACAACAAATAGTCGTCACGGAGCATTTCCGCGCGTTCGACGAGGAGGTCTTTGGCAAATTTCTTCATGATGAGGGACTGTCTATGATGAGTACGTTGCAAAAATACGAAAAAGCCCCGAGCCATTGCCACTCTCTCTTCGCTTTTCGCTATCTTTGTCGGCACAAGGATTCCATTCTCCTGCAGATTCTACTTTACCCTAATGTTCGCGCAGCATGAAACGCCTACTTTTTTCGTTGCTCCTTCTCCTCTTTCTACTCCCCCTGTCCGCACGCCGCACCATCAAAGTGGCCTGTGTCGGGAATAGTATTACCTACGGCACCGGGGTGGCCAACCGCGAGCAGAATGCCTACCCTGTGGTGTTGCAACGCTTGCTCGGCAAGGGGTATCAAGTGGAGAACTTCGGCAAACCCGGTGCGACCTTGTTGCGTCATGGCCATCGCCCCTATTTCGACCAGCCGGAATTTCGTGCCGCGTTGCAGTTTCGTCCCGATATTGCGGTGATCCATTTAGGCATCAACGACACCGATCCGCGCAACTGGCCGAACTATCGCGACGAATTCATCCCCGATTATCTTGCCCTCATCGATTCTCTCCGCGCAGTCAACCCCCATGTGCGCATTCTCGTGGCGCGATTGACTCCGATCGGTGTAGACCATCCGCGTTTCGACAGCGGAACGCGCAAGTGGCGCGAGGAAATTTCGCAGGCTGTGCAGCAAGTGGCCAATATCGCTCATGTGGAGTGGATCGATTTCTACGCGCCTTTGGTTGCGCACCCCGACTGGATGCCCGATGCCGTGCATCCCGACGCGCGTGGTGCAGAGGTTTTGGCGAAAGTGGCCTATTCGGGCATCACTGGGCACTACGGGGGGGCTGCAACTTCCGCCGGTTTTTGCCGATAATATGGTGCTGCAGCGCGGCATGTCTTTCTATATGAAAGGAAAGGCCGATGCCGGCGAAACGGTGGTGGTGCGTTTGGGCGGTAAAGAACTGGCACGCGGCGTGACCGATGCGCGCGGTGTGTGGAATGTGCGCATCCCTGCGCTCACGGCTGTGGACAGTACGACGTTCACCGTTTCGACCGCTCGCCGAACACTCACTTTTCACAATGTGGCGATCGGCGAAGTATGGCTGTGCTCGGGGCAGTCGAACATGGCGTTCAAGTTGCGACAAGCCACCGACGCTTCTCGCGACATTGTCAAGGCGGCCGATCGCGGATTGCGCCTCTATAATATGCAACCGCGTTGGGAAACCGACAACGTGGAGTGGGATAGTGCGGCGGTCGACTCCGTATCGCGCTTGCAATACTACCGTCCTTCGCGCTGGGTGGCCTCCTCTCCCCAAAGTGCGGCGGACTTCTCAGCCGTGGCTTACTACATGGGGCGCATGCTGCGCGATAGTCTCCGTGTGCCGGTGGGCCTGATCTGCAATGCCGTCGGCGGAACGCCCATCGAGTCGTGGATCGATCGGCCGACACTTGAAGAATACTATCCGCAAGTGTTGCGTCATTGGAAAAACAACGACTTCGTGATGGACTGGGTGCGCGGGCGTGCGGCGAAAAACCTCGCGCGTCGTCCCGGCGGTCGCCATCCTTATCATCCCGCCTATTGCTTTGAGACGGGCATGGTTCCGCTTTTGGATTTTCCGTTACGCGGAGTGGCCTGGTACCAGGGCGAATCGAATGCGCACAACCCCGATTCGTGGCGCTTCGATCTGCTGGCGCGAAGTTGGAGAATGCGGACGGGCGATATCAGTCTTCCGTTCTACATCGTACAGCTCTCGGGTATCGAACGCCCGTCGTGGCCTTGGCTGCGCGACACACAGCGCTTGGCGCAGCGTAGTGTCTTCGCCACCCAAATGGTGGTGACCTCCGATTTGGGATTGCGCCACGATGTGCATCCTCCCTACAAACGGCCGGTGGGCGAACGGCTCGCGCAATCGATGTTGCGCCATACTTACAGGCGAAGCACTGCGCCCGTTTCGCCCGAAGTGGGGCAGCAGTCATCAGTGAAGGATGATCGGGTGGAACTTGACCTGCGTGAGGCGCAAGGTTTGCACGGCAGCGACGGACAACCCCTGCGCGGATTTGAAATTGCCGGTGCCGACGAATTGTTCTATCCGGCCACTGTTCAGCTTGATGCTGAGGGCAAGGTGCAGCTCCGCTCGTCGGAAGTGGCGAAACCCTGCTATGTGCGTTACGGTTGGCAACCCTTTCCCACTTGCAATGTGGTGAACGCGGCGGGGCTCCCACTGGGCACTTTCCGCATCCGCTTATAGTCCTGTGGCGGGGAGGGGAGCGGGTTTGTCGGTCCTCATCTTGCACGATTTCATGGAATGATTGTGACGTTGCGGAGCAAAAAATGAAGAAAGTCCCCAGTTTTTTGCTCCGTCGCTTGCTCAACTGCGGAAGAGTTCCTATCTTTGCACCGCAATCGAGAACAAAAGCTTCTCAGATTGGGCGCTTAGCTCAGCTGGTTCAGAGCGTCTGCCTTACAAGCAGAGGGTCGGGGGTTCGAATCCCTCAGCGCCCACATTCTTTCAGACAGCTATCCATCGGAAGATGGGTAGCTGTTTTTTTGTGCACGAACGAAACAGAGAGCGGGGTGGGGGACACACGCAAGTTGGGCAGTCGGCTGTGCGCAAAACCGGCATCGGCAGGCTGTGCCGTCGTTCGTTTTGCGTGGAATGTCGGACGGGTGCAGTTTCTCTTGCGAGCGTGTTTGCGCTGTTGCCGTAGGTGTTTGGTGTCACCTCCTCGAGAAACCGATTGATGGGTGGCGTTGTTCTCTGAAAAAGCGGAGAGAAAAAGAGAAAAGACGGGGGAAGTTGAGCATTTCTTCCCAGCTTTTTATCCGACTTTTCGCACAACCGCGTACAGCTCCCTTTGACTCACTCGATCGTCGGGAAAGGGCAGCGAATGAGCCCCGGAAGGGATGGAAAGAAATGTTTCCCTTTGTGCGCGTGTTGGCTTTTTCGGAATGCGGCTTTGCTCCTTTGTCGGATGCGGCGAGAGTGGAGAGTTGAAGTGCGCGGCGGATGAGTAAAAGAGGGAAATTGGCTGTTTTTTCCCGGAGCGTATCCCCCGATTCTGAAAGGCAAAGATGGCGAGCTAAACGACGTTTTGACGAAACCTATATATTTGGTTCGCACTTCTTTTGGTCGTACGAAGATTAAATGTTACTTTTGCATAGACGCCCCATTTTTGCTCATAGCAGGCGGCGTCGCTTCAAAATTCAATACGAACCCAAGAGGTCTATCCTCTTTCAACCCAAATGCTCAATGGGAATATTTTCGAAATTCTTCGGTCGGAAAGACACTGACAAGCGCGCTCCCGGTTGGCGCGTGGGCGGAACCGAAGATTTTATGACCCTCATTCGTGTTTACTATCAGGCTGTTTTGGCTGCCAATTTCGGTTTGCACGATCTGCGAATGCTGCCCGATTTGCGGGTGTTTAAGCAGACGCTGAAAGTGCCTACGGTGAACAATCGCATCGGTCCGGGCGAAAAGAAAAAGTGCCGGACGATGATGAACGAACTGTACGGCATGCCGGCAGAATTCTTCGACGAAATTGATAGCAGCGTGAAACGCAATTGCCGGAAAGTCAACGATATGCAGCCCTATTTATTGCAATTCCAAAACTTCTCGCAGGAGTTGATGATGCTGATGGGCAACTTGCTCAACTGGAAATTCCGACTTCCCAGCTTTCTGAAAGGCGAGCTGCGCAATCTCACCGAGAAGGCCGTGCGCGATGTGTTTACGAAAAACAGCTGGAAGGATGAAGCCGTGCGCAAATCGGTGATGAGTGTACGACAATACAGCCAGAAGTTGGGCTATTCTGAAAAATGGATGACTGAATTTGCCTATCATGTCCTGATTCTCGCAAAGAAAGAACCGAAAGCCGACGCTACCGCCGACGAATAAATGCTTGTATCAATCGCCCTCACGGGTTGCAACGCATGACCGAACAAGAACAACGAACCCTACAGCTATTTGAGACGCGCACACGTCAATTGATCTTGCAGTATAGAGACGCTTCCGAGCGGAATCGCCAATTGCAAGAAGAGATCAGTGCGCGTGATCGGCAAATTGAGGAATTGAAAGCGCAGCTCGATGCGCTCACGCAGGAGTATGCCAATCTCAAAACAGCCAAAATGATCGAAATTAGTTCGGGGGAAAATGCTTCGGCCCAGAAACGCATCGCGAAACTCATCCGTGAGGTGGATAAGTGCATCGCAATGCTCAACGTTTGATTACTAACCGTCTACACTTTGTAAGCGTCATGGCAGAATATACCGATAAACTCTCCATACAGTTGCACGTGAATAACCGCCCGTTGCAAATCACCATCGAGCGCGCAAAGGAGAAAAACTATCGCGACGCAGCAGATCTCATCAATGAGCTGTTCAATCAATATCGTGCCACTTTTCCCCACCAGTCACCGGAGAAATACGAGTCGACCGTCTTGATCGATTTGGCTTACCGGGTCATTGAACTGGAGAACAACACCGATACTTCGCCTTTTGCCGAAACGATCGGCAAATTGAAAGACGAAATTGAAGAGGCGCTCGGTCAACCCGTCGAGGTGACCGAAAACTGAATGGTGCGCCTACGCTTATCTATATGCCTACCTACTTTTTACATCAATGAACCTATTCCTCCTTATCGTCGCCCTTGTTTGCATCGCCATCGGTGTGGGCGGCGGATATCTCTTATTTAGATATGTGCTTACCGGCATGCTGCGACGTCAGCTGGATGAAGCCGAAAAAGAGGCACAAGTGATCAAAGAGAAAAAGCTCCTCGAAGTAAAGGAGAAATTTCTCAACAAGAAAGCTGAGCTAGAGAAAGAAGTTCAGCAGCGCAGCCAGCGCATTCTCCAATCGGAGAACAAACTCAAGCAGCGCGAGATGGTGATCAACCAACGCCACGAGGACGTGAATCGTCGCAAGCAGGAACTCGATTCGCAACAAGGCCGTCTCAAAAACCAAGAGCAGCTGTTGGCGCGCAAAGAAGAGGAACTCGGCAAAATGCACGAGCGGGAAATTGCCAAACTCGAGGAACTTTCGGGTATCTCGGCCGAGGAAGCACGCAATCATCTTGTCGAGAGTCTGAAAGCAGAAGCGCAAACTCGTGCGCAGAGCTACGTCAACGAAATCATGGATGAGGCGAAAATTAACGCCAACAAAGAGGCGAAGCGCATCGTGATTCAAACTATTCAGCGTGTGGCCACCGAAACTGCGATCGAAAACAGCGTGACGGTGTTTCACATCGAGAATGATGACGTGAAAGGTCGCATCATTGGACGCGAAGGTCGCAACATTCGTGCGTTCGAGGCTGCGACCGGCGTAGAAATCGTGGTCGACGACACCCCCGAAGCTATTGTGATCAGTGCCTTCGACCCGGTTCGCCGTGAGGTGGCGCGATTGGCATTGCACAATCTGATTTCCGACGGACGCATTCACCCCGCTCGCATCGAAGAGGTCGTGAGCAAGGTCAAAAAACAAGTCGACGAGGAAGTGATCGAAACGGGCAAACGCACGGCTATCGATCTCGGTATCCATGGTTTACACCCGGAACTGATCCGTATTGTGGGTAAAATGAAGTACCGTTCGTCTTATGGGCAGAACTTGCTCCAACATGCGCGCGAAACGGCCAACCTGTGCGGTATCATGGCGGCGGAACTGGGCTTGAACCCGAAGAAAGCCAAGCGAGCCGGCTTGCTGCATGACATTGGTAAGGTGCCCGACGAAGAAACCGAACTGCCTCACGCCATTTATGGTGCGAAGATCGCAGAGAAGTACAAAGAGAAGCCCGATATCTGCAATGCCATCGGCGCGCACCACGACGAAATGGAAATGACTTCGCTCATTGCTCCGATTGTGCAGGTGTGCGATGCCATTTCGGGAGCCCGTCCCGGTGCCCGTCGTGAAATTGTTGAGGCTTACGTGAAGCGACTCAATGATCTGGAAAATATTGCGATGAGTTATCCCGGCGTAGTCAAGACTTATGCTATTCAGGCGGGACGCGAACTGCGCGTCATTGTGGGTGCAGATAAGATAGACGACAAGGAAATAGAAAACCTTTCGAACAACATTGCAACACGTATTCAAAACGAAATGACCTATCCCGGTCAGGTGAAGATCACCGTAATTCGCGAAACGCGTTCGGTGAGCTATGCGAAATAGTCGGCTCGATGAGCCGGAACTTGTCCGACGTTCTATATTGGATGTCGGACAAGTTTGCGCATAGTGTTATTCTTTACGTTCGAAATGCAATAAAATGAGTCCTCGAGCGTTGAGAATATAAATCACGTCTTTGCGCGTGCCTCTAAATTCTATATTTCCACGAATGCATACCTCGTTTCCTGTTGTGTCTCCTCTTGATGAAGCTATGCCTGTGCAAGCGACTGCTGCTCCGATTGCGATTCCGTCGCTGTCGGCACGGTGCGCTAAGCGAGCATTTGATTTGATCGGGGCATTGTTCTCGTTGGTTTTCCTATCGCCGGTACTGCTGGTGATCATCCTCTTACAATGGTTTACTTCCGGCGGTCCTGCCTTTTTTCGACAGGAGCGTATAGGGAAGAACGGACGGCCGTTCAAAATTCTCAAATTCAGGACCATGCGTGTCGATGCGGAGGAAAACGGGCCGCAGCTTACGCAGATTGATGATACGTGCCGCTGTACTCCGATCGGTGGTTTCTTGCGGCGTCATCACCTCGACGAATTACCGCAATTGTGGAACGTGTTGATCGGTGATATGTCGTTTGTGGGCTACCGCCCGGAGCGAAAATTCTTCATCGATCAGATTCTGCAACACGATCCACGCTATGTTCAATTGTATGCCATGCGACCCGGCATCACATCGGAGGCAGCCATTTATAATGGATACACAGATACGATGGAAAAAATGCTCCGTCGTCTCGAAATGGACCTGGCATACATGGATCATGCCTCTGTTTTTCGTGATTTGAGCATCATCAGACAAACATTCTTCTCGCTTCTGTGCAATAATGTCAGTTGAGTGCAAGCTCTTCCAGAAATGAATTGAAAATGAAACGGATATATTCCCTCCTCCTGCTGGTTGTTTTCTCACTTATGGTGCCGAACATCGTGCATGCACAAAGCGCGATGACCGACCAGCAGATCATGGATTTCTACGTCAAGGCGAAATCCGACGGACGGTCTGTTGCGCAGATCGTCACTCAACTCATGGAACGTGGGGTGACCGTAGAGCGCATTCGTCGCATTCGTCGCAATTACGAATCGCAACAAAAGAAGGAAGTAGTCGGTGCGGAGAATATTTCCGGCATAAGTGGGAAAACTGTTGAGCGACTTCGCAAAGGGAAAAAAGTGGAGAGCCCGCAGAAAAATAGGGAATTCCCGCAGCGCGAAAGTGACAAGACGAATCGTAAAGGACTTTCTCCCTATGAGCAAGAACAAATGGAGGATAAAGACTTTCGCGATATGAGTCGTGAGCTTGAATTCCTCATGCCCGAAGATTCTTTGCGCCGTTTTGACATACGAGAGAAGAAGGAGGACCTGAAGACCAAAGTCTTCGGGCGCGACATCTTTAATAATAACAAGCTGACGTTCGAGCCTGAGATGAACATCGCCACTCCCAGCGATTACCGTCTAGGGCCCGGCGATGCCGTTTATGTGGACGTTTGGGGCGCTTCGCAAAGCAATACACCTCGACTGTCTCACCGGAAGGCGTGATCAACCTGGAAGGTTTCGGACCGGTTCAGGTGAGTGGACTGACGGTTGCACAAGCTAATGCAAGATTGCGCACAACACTGGGGGCGCGATTCGGTGGTTCTCAGGTGAAATTGACTGTCGGCCAGACCAAAACGATCACGGTCAACGTGATGGGAGAGGTGAAAGTTCCCGGAACTTACACTCTTTCGGCATTCTCGACCGTATTTCACGCCCTTTACGCGGCAGGCGGAATCAATGATATCGGTACTTTGCGCGATATTAAGGTGTATCGCAACAGTCAATTGATTTCGACAGTCGATATCTACGACTTTATTCTCAACGGACGCTTGCACGGCAATGTTCGACTGACCTCTAATGATGTGATTGTGGTCGGTCCTTATGAGTGTATTGTAGACGTTACCGGTAAAGTGAAGCGTCCGATGCGCTACGAAATGAAGCGAACGGAAAGTGTAAGCACGCTGATCAAGTATGCCGGCGGCTTTACGGGCGACGCGTTCGAGAGTAATGTGACGCTCTTTCGCAAGTCGGGAGGAGAAAAGAGTATTTACTCCCTCAGCGACTTCGAACGTGGCAAATTTCAGCTCCGTGATGCCGATTCTATTTGTGTAGATTCTGTCTTGGATCGATACAAAAACCTGGTGGAACTCCGTGGTGCTGTGATGCGCCCCGGTAAATACCAGATGGACGGGAACATTTCGTCGGTACGTCAGCTCATCGAGGCGGCAGGCGGCTTGAGTGAAGATGCCTTTACCAACCGTGGCATCATCCATCGTCGAAAAGCCGATCGCACACTGGAAGTCAAGGAGTTCAATGTGGGGGCCATCCTTTCGCACCAGGAAGCAGACGAGGTACTTAAGAAAGAAGATGTGGTATTTATCCCTTCGCGCAAGGAAGCCAACGAAGCGCTCACCTTGTCGATCAAAGGTGAAGTGCGTTATCCCGGCACTTACGATTATGCATCGGGCACAAGCATCGAAGCACTCATCGAGCAAGCCGGTGGTTTGACCGACAAAGCCAGCATTGCGAAGGTCGATGTCGCACGACGATTCCGAGATCGCAGAGCGATGGCTTCGGGAAACGATGTGGCACAGTTCTTTAGTTTTAGTGTGAAAGACGGTTTTGTGGTCAATGGTCGCCCCGGTTTCACCCTTCAACCCTTCGACGAAGTCTATGTGCGCACCTCGCCCGGCTATATTGAGCAGAAGCATGTGGAGGTAACCGGTGAGGTGCAGTTTACCGGCACCTACGTCATCACCAAAAAAGACTACCGTTTGTCTGATCTCGTCAAAGCTGCGGGAGGACAAACCCAGCAAGCCTACTTGCAAGGCGCAGTACTCGAGCGCCCCCTTACGGATAGCGAACGATTGAAGCAACAAGAATTGAAGAAAATCGTGTTGATGAACGATTCAGTCGACATGCACAAAATCGAAGTAGGCGATCACAACAATGTAGCGATACATTTGGACAAAGCTTTGGCGCATCCGGGCAGTGATCTCTGGGACGTCATTTTGCGTGACGGCGATCGTTTGGTCATTCCTCAATACAATAATACAGTGAGTGTGAGTGGCGAAGTGATGTATCCCACAACGTTGACCTACAAACCCGGAGCCTCCCTTTCATATTACGTCGATCAGTGCGGCGGTTTCAGTTTGCGTGCGAAGAAGAGCAAGACTTTTGCCACGCAGATGAACGGAATGGTGAGTCGCGTTCGTTCTTCGAGCGACATTAAGCCGGGCTGTAATATTGTAGTCCCGGCCAAACCGAAGAGCGGTCCCTTCCCTTGGACGCAACTCGTGTCCGTTTTGATGAGTGTCGTTACGCTAACTGCAATTGTAGTCAATGTGATCAAAGTAAACATAATGTTGATCGGGTAGAATTATCTTTCAAGAGAATAGTTGAATGCAGTCGTTAGAAAAGCGCTTTGCCAAAGGTCTTGGTTGGGGGCTGATCGATAATTTTTCGGGCACGGGGATTAATTTCCTCGTGGGAATCCTTTTGGCACGCCAGCTTACGCCGGAAATATTCGGAATCGTAGGTATCGCTCTCGTCTTAGTTACGATTTCGCTCGTATTGTCCGATGGAGGTTTCTCTAATGCGCTGATTCGTAAGCAAAAAATCAGTGAGGAGGATTATTCTACGACTTTTCTCCTCAACATGGCGACGGCCATTGTCGTGTATACGCTGCTCTTCTTTGCCGCTCCACTAATAGCTCGCTTCAATGGGAGCGAAGTACTGACTCCTGTCATTCGCGTATTAGGGACGAATGTTATATTCGCTTCGTCTGTCGTCGTGCTCAAGGTTCGTCTTACCAAAGAGCTGGATTTCCGTACCCAAGCCGTAGCTTCTTTAAGTTCCGGAGTGGTAAGTGCATTGGTTGGCGTGTGGATGGTGTTCAACGACTTTGGGATTTGGTCTCTCGTAACGCAGCAACTCTTGCGCCAGTTGCTCTATGCTTTCGTGTTATGGTTGTTAGTGCGATCTTTTCCCAAGCTGCATTATTCTTCAGCCTCAGCGCACGAATTGTTCGGTTTCGGTTCGCGTATTCTCTTCTCTTCCTTACTCACGAACATTTACAACAATCTCTACTATTTCCTGATCAGCAAAGTCTATACCCCTCGGCGATTAGGCTTATATACCCGTGCAGATCAATTCTCCTCTCTCATAGCCATGAATTTCGCGTTCGTACTGCAGCGCGTTTCGCTCCCCGTCCTTACCGAATGCAGCACGGATTTGAGTAAGTTGACAAAAGCATATCGAAAGCTTTTGGTCACCTCTGCTTTTCTTGGAAGCCTCTTTTTTTATTCCTTGTGCGCCATGGCCGATCATTTCATTGTCGTGCTAATAGGAGAAAAGTGGATAGAATCCGTCCCCATTTTGAGAATTCTCGCCATATCGGTGGTCTTTCAGCCATTGGTCGTGTTGCATCAGAATATTTTGCAGGTTTTCGGCCATGGCAAATTGTTCCTTCGTCTTGAAATCGTCCGGATACTATTTTCCATCATCGTCATCGGGCTCGGCGTTTATCTGGGTTTTGTCTATATGCTTTGGGGCTTAGTGTTGGCAGGTCTCTTTTCATTTTGCGTCTATGGGTATTTCGGAGGATTGAATTTACTCAACTTCGGTTTGCCTTGGCAAATTCGGTCGCTCATCCCCTCCGTGTTTGCTTCCGCACTCTTAGCTTTGCTGGTCTACTTGGCAGGTTTACCCTTTGCCACTCACTTTTCGGCTTTGTCTGTACAGCTAATCGTTTTTCTGTGCGGAGCTTGTCTTTTGCTTTTCTACGTCTTCCCCGAACAGGGGCGACAAATTCTTTCCGTCGTGCGCCGTAAGCGTTCCCAAGTCTCTTAATTCAAGGTTTTGCTTCTTATGAACGAGTTTGATTTTCCCACGTTGCTCCGCTATTTGGGAGAGAAAAAGAAGTATTTTCTCTTCTCTGCCGTGATCGGTCTCGCTTTAGGTTTGGGGGTAGCGTTCAGCATCCCTAAGACCTACACTTCTAAGATGAGTCTCGCCATCGAATCGCAGCGAGAGCAGAAGTTGAGTGGTGGCATGGGCGCCTTGGCTTCAATGGCCGGTGTCGATCTCGGATCTGGTGAGGATGCCATCAGTCCCAACCTCTATCCCGACGTCGTTTCCACCAATAAGTTCCTAGTAGATTTGCTCCACACACCCGTGCAAACCATCAAAGGAAAAAATTACAAGACCTACGTCGAGTTTACCCAAGTCGAGGAGCGCACACCGTGGTGGACGAAGGCTCTGGGAGGCGCAGTGGCCGCCATCAAATCCCTATTTGGTGATCAGCCAAGCAAAGCCTCTTTCCCCAGCACCGGCGTTGACCCCAATCGACTCAGCGCATCTGAAGAGCAAGTCGTGAAAGGGATTCGCGGTAGCATCCATTGTGATGTAAATAAGGAGACCGAAGTTGTCACGCTCAGTTGTACCTCTCAAGATCCGTTGGTGGCCAAAATGATGACAGATGCCGCGCGTAAGCGCCTCCAACTCTTCATCACAGAATATCGTACCAATAAGGCACGTGCAGACTTCGCATACTATTCTTCACTCGAGAAACAATTGCGCGCAAAATACCAAAAAGCTCAACGAAAATATGCCGGATACGCCGATTCACACCAAGACCTCGAGTTGAAATCGTATGAAACGAAGCTCACAGACTTGGAAAACGAAATGCAAAACGCCTTCAATGCCTACACACAAATGAAGCAACAGGTACAGATGGCCGAAGCGAAGATCCAAGAGCGCACCCCCGTTTTCACAGTCGTGGAAGATGCTTACGTGCCCCTGCGTCCTACGGCACCGAAGAAGGCACTGATCCTTGCCGCTTTCCTGTTTCTTTCCATCACCGGTGCCGGAGCCTATTTCTATTTCAAGCTTCTTTTTGGCCGGTCTCGCCATTGAGAACCCGTCTTCCCCGATGGGATTATAACAAAGTGCGCGTATGAACCTCTTTTTGCGAATGGTCGGCCATTTCCTCTTGTTCCTTTTTATTGCCGTGGTGATGATAGACCCCACCAATACGCTGTTCCACGCCAAGGAGCTCACTTTTGCCCTGTTGATGTTCTTCAGTGTGGTGCGTTTCAAGCCCGATCTGAGCTATATTCCGCACATTCTCATCATAGCGGCTGCCCTGTTGCTCGGCTATCTATCGGCCGAAATGCAAGGAAATGCCATGGACAACGAGATGTTGGCCGGAACGTTCAAAAACATCGCACCGCTTGCACTCTTGCCTTACATTCGCAACTACGATTTTGTCCGTCGTTCTTTATTCCCCACGCTTCTCACGACAACCTTATTGCTCGTGCTCTTTGGTTTCACGCTGCAAAGTCCCGTCTACGAGAGAGCCATCTTCTATTTTGTCAAGGCCCACGACAATTTCATCATGATGACCCACCGTCACATTTTGGGCTTTACGTTTTTCGGTATGTACTACAAGACGCTCATTTGCATGGCGTTCTCCGCTTTCCTCCTGTACTACCGAATGCTGCACGGAATAGGCCGCCGTTGGCTCAACATCTTATTGGCCCTCATTGTCACTTCCGCTTTTTTGGTCAGTGGCACGCGCGCCAGCATGCTCCTTCCCTTCAGTTTGTTGGGCATTGCTATTGTCAACACCGTTTCGCAGGGCCGCCGTGCGAAGTATTTTGTTTACCCACTGCTGGGCTTGATCGGTTTCGCCTTTCTGTTTCTCATCTTCCTGCTGGTCACAGAGCAAGGCGAGGCCTCTAATGCTATCAAATTCGGACATCTGCCATCCTATTGGCAACTGTTTAACGACCATCCGGAGTACCTTTTTATCGGTCAAGGTCCGGCCACCTCTTTCTATACCGAAGGTTTCCATGAGATGACTTTGCAAACCGAATGGACGTACCTCGAGTTGTTGCGCAATTATGGCCTCTTGTCGCTTCCCATCTTAGGCGTCTTTGCCTATCCCCTCGTGCGCTTATTCCGCCATCGCAGCGATCCCTTCACGCAAGGAGTCTTCTTTACCTACGTTGTTTACCTCTTGATCGCAGGAACCAACCCCTTGTTGCTCTCCTCTACCGGTATGCTCATGATCCTCTCCGCTTATTCCTATTGCGAGCAGGTCGATGCGCGCTTGGGCTCGCCGACTGAGCCCACCGCTCTCGAAGCTTGCCCAGCAGATCGTGCGTTTTCCTCCCCGCACGATGGCGAGGCGTCGACGACTGGTGCTGGCAACTGAGCCCCTGTTCGCTTCCTTGCGATTTTTGAGCACAAGCTGCACAGCCCAATGCCGCGTTTGTGCTCCATTGGGCACTGCTTGTTGGTGAAAATCGCCCACCGTATGACGCCATCGTCCATCACCGTCATCGAAATGACGATGCGCAACGGTGAATTCCCCCTCTTTTTGTGGTCTGTCTTATATTTTTTGTGCTACCCATGAAGTCTTTTTCTTTCCTCACCCCTCTCATTCGCCTGCTTCGGCAGACGTTTTCTAGGATTTCTACCATCTTGTCCCGCCCCGCAGGCTACCGTTTTTTGATTTCCTACGTCGTCCTGCTCGAATTGGCGGTCTCCCAAGTTGTGCTCTACCGTTTGGTTTTCGATAGTGCGAAGTACACCCTGGGCGAAGCCCTCCTTTCGCAACCCATTCTGTGGTTAGAAGCCGGAGGCTGGGCCTTCTTGGTCGTTTTTCTCATCGGCACGATCAAATGGTCCTGGTTGCGGCGTCTTTGTAGTGTCTTGTTGCTCACGGTCGCCACCTTGTTGACGCTCGGCGAGTTCTTGCTGCTCTGGGTCTACGATACCGTCTACAATCCCGAGATGAGCAAAGTCATTGTCGGCACCGACGCCCGCGAAAGTTTGGAGTTCCTCTCCGCCATGTCCCACCATCTGCCCAAATTGTTGCTTGCCGCCGCAGTCATGTGCGGAGCAGCTTGGGCATTGAGCAAAGCCTTGTCCACCCTGCGCAGCCGGTTCATTGCCGCTATCGGCTTGTGCTGTTTCGTGCTGGGCTTCGGACTGTCAGCGGGCCGCTACCGCAACTGGCATTGGAGCTACAGTCCGGCGCGTACCACCACTGCCGACCGCTTTGTGTGGGGATTAGTGCGCACCTACCGCCTGGGCAAAATCCTCACCACCCAGCGAGAACACATGCACGCCTCCGCCGCCAAGACCGTCACCGGCCACTTCGACACCGGCATCCCCCAACCGATCAACGTCGTACTCATTTTGGGCGAAAGTACACGCGCGGCCTCGATGCACTGCTACGGCTACGCCCTGCCTACCACCCCTCAGTTGGACCAACTCCATGCGCAGAAAGAGCTGGCCGTCTTCACCGATGCCGTCAGTCCCTCCAACGCCACCATCGCCTCCACCCAAGCCGTGCTCACCTTCTACACCAATGAGCAGGACAAAGCGCGTTGGCATGAATTTCCCGACCTCGTTTCCGTTATGAAACACGGCGGTTTCGCCACCGCTTGGGTTACCAACCAGGAATGCAGCGGAGGACCCTGGTCGGTGCAGCAGCTGTTCGGTTCCGCCGCCGACACCCTCACCGGCAATCCCTACCGTTTGCACCAGACCAACGACATGTTTCTGTCCGATTCGTTGTTCTACGATGAGCGCCTCCTCCCCCATCTGCTCACCGTCGAGCAGTTGTCGCCGCGCCATCGCCGCCCCGGTGGCTTGTTCTCCGTCGTCCATCTCATGGGCTCGCATGCCGGCTACGCCAACCGCTATCCTGCATCGTTTGCGCGCTTCGCCGCCAAAGACATCCCCGGCTCCCTTTCGCCGGGTCAGAAGGAGAAGATCGCCGCCTACGACAATTCCGTATTATATAATGATCGCGTAGTGTCCGACATCATCAAGCACTACAGTCACTCCCGTTCCATCGTGATCTACGTCTCCGACCACGGCGAAACGCTCTTCGACGATCCCGCGCATCCCGATTTCGCGGGCCACGCCGGCAACACCCTGCCCGCAAACGTCGTGCGCGTACCCTTCCTCGTCTACATGTCGCCGTCTCTGCGCCGCGAAGTGCCGAAACTCTGGGAACAGATCCTTCGAGCGCAGGGCGAACCGGTCATGACCGACCTCTTGCCCAACACCCTCGTTGCGATGCTCGGCATCCAGACGCCCTACACGCGCCCCGAGCTCGACCTCTTTTCGCCGCGCTACAACGCCAACCGACGTCGAACCGTCATTGCCGTCGACGGTGCCAAGCAGGTTTCCCGCCTCGTTCGGTCCCCTCACGTTGAACCGCCGCGGGAGCGCTGCAATCCTTCCGTCCGCCAATGTCCCTCCACCGTGCAAGCGTCATCTTCTTCGCAAAAGTAAAACCGCCGCTCTCCCTCAGAGAGCGGCGGTTTTACTTTTGCGGTCGGTTGTTCATTTCGAAGTGCCCGACAGCGGGAACCCGATGCCGAAAGGTGAAGTCGAACGACGTGTTTCCCTGCTCAACGAGGTAGTAAATGCCCTTGCCATCTTACTTGACATGGCCAGCCGGCTTGAGCAGATCGGTCAGTTTCATTTTTTCGGTGTTGCCCAATCGCACTTTGAGCCCGTCGACGTTGATGCCGACTTGCTTGTCGAGGTCACAGCAATCAACCGTAGAGGCGATGCACCGCGGCGTCTGTCTGCCGAAGTCCCACCGTGAGCTTTTTTGTGCGGATGGCGGCTGCCGATCGCGCTCTGGTGCGTGGGCAGAGCCCAAGTTAGCATTCTCGCAGCGGTGCGGCCACAAAAAACACCGCGGGTATGTGCCGATACCTGCGGTGTTTGGGGCGAAAGCTCCCCGATTTTGCGCGAAAGTTTCGCGTTTTTCAGCCGCGCCCGCGTTCCTCCTCAATGCGGTCCACTGCTTTCATCACGGCGGCGGGGGGGAAGATTGACCATCAACTGGCGTTTCATGAAATCCATGTAGGGCGCCACATGCTCGAAGTAGCGTTTCCAGCCGGCGCAGAGATAAGGGTGGCCGGGATGGCCGGTTGCGTCGGTGACGAAGCGCGTTCTCGGACAGTCGCCGTTGCAGGCAAAGCGCCATTCGCACGTTTTGCACTGCGGAGTGAGGGCTTTGCGCTTGTTCTCTCCGAATTGGCGCTGTTCGGGGCTGTAAACCATTTCGGCCAGCGACTTTTCGTGCAGATTGCCGAGCTTAAATTCCGGGAAAACATAGTGGTCGCAGGCATAAATGTCGCCGTTGTGTTCCATCGCGGTGGCGTGTCCGCAAGTTTCGGCCATGGTGCACAGACTTCCCGGCACGCCCATCCATCCGGCCAGCGTGGCATCGAACATTTGCACGAAGAAGTGCCCACATCCCGGCGCACCCATTCGTCGAAGAGCGTGCAGAGAAATTCGCCCCAGGCTTCCGGGCCCACACTGAAGGGAGCCATTTCGGCGGTGGTGAGCCCTTCGATGGGCGAAGCCAGCAATCTTCCGTCGGCATGACGGTAGAAGCGCTCGACAATGGGGGTGAACTGCAAGAAATCGCAGCCGATGTGCTTGAAAAAGCGGTAGAATTCGAGCGGTTGGCGCACGTTGAAGTCGTTCACCACGGCCATGGCGTTCCATTCCACGCCGTGCCGCGCCAGGAGTTCCACGCCGTGCATCACTTGCCGCCAAGTGCCGCGCCCCGATCGCGAGAGGCGATAGCGATCGTGCATCTCTTCGGTGCCGTCGATGGAGATGCCCACCAGAAAGTGGTGTTCAGCCAGAAATCGGCACCAGTCATCGGTGAGCAGCGTGCCGTTGGTTTGCAGGGCATTGTCGATGTGCTTGCCGGCCGCGTGCTTTTGTTGCAGCGCCAGCGCCTTCTCGTAGAACGCCCGCGAGCGCACCAGCGGTTCGCCGCCGTGCCAGGTGAAAAGCACGTCGTCGCCGGGCTGAATGGCGATGTAATCGTGGATATACCGCTCGAGCGTCTCGTCGCTCATCTCTTGTTTGGGCGATTGCGCGTAGAGTTTTTGTTTTTCGAGGTAGTAACAATAGGCACAGTTCAGGTTGCAGGTCGAACCGGCCGGCTTGGGCATGATGTGTACGGGGTGCATGAGACGGAGAGGTGACGTTGAGCTCGGAAAAGAGGGGAGGGGCCGGGCAAAACGTAAAAGAAAACGTGCGTCGGTGTCGGTGTGCGAGACAACGACACGGACGCACGTGTTGAGAGGGGGAAGGTTCGGGAGTCAGATCAGAGATTGTCTTTCTCGATGTCCTTGAAATACTTGTAAGTGCCGACTTTGATTTCCTCACAAGCGGCTTCGTCGCACACGATGATGCCGTGGGGGTGCTGCTGGAGGGCCGAAATCGTCCAGGCCTGGCACACGGGACCTTCGATGGCAGCCTGGAGTGCACGGGCTTTGTTGTGGCCGTTGCAGAGAATGAGCACTTCTTTGGCCGACATCACGGTGCCGACGCCGACGGTGAGGGCGGTGGCAGGCACAGCCTCGGGATCGCCGCCGAAGAATCGGCTGTTGGCGATGCGCGTGTCGGTGGTGAGCGTCTTCTGACGCGTGCGGCTGGTGAGCGAAGAGAAGGGTTCGTTGAAGGCAATGTGGCCGTCGGGGCCGATACCGCCGAGGAAGAGGTCGATGCCGCCGAACTCGCGAATCATCTCTTCGTAGTGTGCGCATTCGGCTGCCAGATCTTTGGCGTTACCGTTGAGAATGTGGATGTTCTCCTTCGGGCAGTCGATGTGATTGAAGAGGTTGGTGGCCATGAACGAGTGGTAGCTTTCGGGATGTTCCTCGGGCAGACCGACGTATTCGTCCATGTTGAAGGTCACCACGTGCTTGAAGCTCACGCGGCCGGCCTTGTGTGCCTGAACAATGGCGCGATACATGCCGATGGGGCTGGATCCGGTGGGGAGTCCAAGCACGAAAGGCTTTTCTGCCGTGGGGTGAGCGGCGTTGATCTTGTTGACAACGTAGTCGGCTGCCCATTGTGACAGCTTGTCGTAGTCCGGTTCGATGATAACTCTCATGGGGAGGAGATTATAATGTTAAGAAATATCGGGTTACTGGGCGCCACGCTGCAAAAGTGCGGACGTTTTGCCGGTTCGTGCTTACAAAGGTAGTACTTTTTTTCTGTTTTTGCAGTTCCGAAGGGGCTTTGTTTGGTCTTGGAGCGAGTTCTGGGGAATTTCCTCATCATTTTCCTGCGCTTTTCCCGTCGAAAAGCCACTTCCACAGGGGCATAGGGACGTTGACTCGGGCGAGTTGGGCGGTTATTTCAGCATTTTCCCCGCGTAGAAGTCCATCACGTCTTGCCGGTAGCGCGCTTCGTAGTAGGCGGTGATGCGATCCACGGCGGCATTGGTCTGTTTGTTGCGCGCCTCATCGTAGTCTACGTAGGTGCCTTTGCCGGCTTCGTACTTCTTCTGCGCGAGTTGTGCTGCGGTCACGGCGGCGGAGTCGGCCACTTGCGCAGCTTCCCATTTGTGGCGCGAGGTCACGGCGGCGTAGTAGGCACTTTGAATCTCCTTGTAGAGCGATTTGCGGGCTTCCTCTTCGTCCAAACGGGCGTTGGTCGCCGCCAATTGGGCCTGTGCCACGCTGTTGCGAGTGGCCCGTCGGTCGTAGAGCGGCACAGACAGCGAGAGTCCGATGTTTTGCGAGAAGTTGTCGCGCAGTTGTCGGCCGATTGCGGCGTTGTCGATGCCCGAAGTGTGGTAGTAGCTGGTGCCGAGACTGCATTCAGGCTCAGTGTGGGGCGCATGCCCGCCCGCGCCAGCTCAATTTGCTCGTCGGCGGCTCGCGAACGCAGCTGTGCGGCTTGCAAGGCCGGGCGCTCGGTGAGACTCAATGCGTAGATTTCTTCCGGATTGCCCGGCACGGCAGGCAAAGTGTGGGTGGCGGGCGGTGCCACCGCGAGGCTGTCGGGCGAAGGATACTCGAGCAGTTGCGAAAGTTCGAGCAGGGCAATCATTTTGTCGTTTTCCGCTTGCACCAATGCCAGGCGATCTTGTGCCGTGCGCGCCCGGGCTTGAGCCAAATCCACCTCCGGCAAGCGGCCGGCGCGGATCTGTGCTGCCATTCGCTCCTCTTGGGCCAGCGTATTGCGAAGGTTGGTCTGTGCTTGCGCGATGAGGTCCATGCGAAAGAGCACTTGATAATAGGCTTGCGCCACCTGTAATTGGGAGCTCCTCGGCGATGCGTTGCGCATCGGCCCCGGCGGCTTGCAATTGGAGGGCGGCTTGTTTGCGGCGGTGGGCGATGCGTCCGCCGGTATACAGGGGCATGGAGCCCGAAATGGAGAGCGAGGTTGAGTTGGTGTTGCGGGTTTCGTAGGTATTGTTGGCGGTGAGTCCGCGGCCGAAGGAGAGATTCTCACCGGCCGACCCGCCGACTTCGGGCAACATGGCTCTGCGCGCATCGTCCAACTGGATTTCCTGTTGCCGGCGCGCAAGATCGGCTTGCTGCACCTTGATGTTGCGCTGCTGTGCCCGCTCGATGCAGTCGCGAAGGGTCATGGTTTTCTGGGCCGAGAGGGAGGCCACCGCGCAGAAAGCGAAGAGAGAAAGCAGAAGTTTCATGAGGAGGGGACGATTATTGCTGTTGATTGATTTCGTTGCCGCGCACGCGCTCACCTACCCGGAGGCCGGATCGAATTTCTATGTTCACGCCGTCGGAAAGACCGGTTTGCACGACGCGTCGTTCAAAGGTTTGTGAGTCTTTGCCGCCGGTTTGCACGTAGACCACCGACTTGCCGCCTTCGATCTTCACAGCCGATTCGGGAAGCGCGATGACTTGCGAGCGAGAGTCGAGAATGATTTCGGCATTGGCGCTGTAGCCCGCGCGAAGTGTGGTGCCTTTGGTTTGCAACAGGGCCCCTTTGATTTCAAACTGGTTGCCAGTTGTGCCGGAACTTACCTTCGGTGCGATAAATTCGAGGCGGGCGGCGAGTCGCACATCGGGGGTCGCACCGACGGTGATGGACAAATCCATGCCTTTGCGGAGCTTGGCCACTTCGGTTTCGTCGATATTGCCTTTGAAGAGGAGGTCGTTCATGTTCGCCACGGTGGCAATGGTCGTTCCGTCGTTGAAAGTGTTGCTCATCGTGACGGAATTGCCGACTTTCACGGGGATGTTGAGAATGGTTCCGTCGATTGTCGAGCGTACCATGGTGGTGGAGTAGCCCGCCATGGAGGCACTCACGCCTTCCTTCACGATTTTGAGCGCATCGTTGGCGTTGGCCAGCTCTTCTCGCTGCTGGCGAAGCGCAAGTTGGGCTTTTTCGAGTTCTTCTGTCGACACGAGTTGCTGATCATGGAGTGTTTTCGTGCGTTCGTAGTCGCGTAGCGCCTGCGCCGCGGCGAGTTGGGCGAGTTTCACCCGGTTGCCGGCGCTATTGAGCTGAGACATGTCGGGAACCACCTTGATTCGCGCAATGAGTTCCCCTTTTTGCACGGGTTGCCCCGCTTCTTTGTAGATTTCGGCCACGATACCGGAGATTTGCGGCTTGACGTCTACTTCAACTCGCGGTTCTATGGTGCCGGTGACGATGGTTGAACGATGAATGTCGGCGCGCGTCACTTCAATGACGTCAAATTGTTGCTCTTCCGGGCGCGATTTCTGATAGAGGAAGACAAATGTGCCGACAAAGACGGCAACCAGGAGCACGATGCCGAGGATTTTGAAGATCTTTTTCATTGTGATTGAGGTTTTCGTTCGCGAAAGCGAGCGTTGGATGGGAGATTGCTTTTGAGCGTCGCGCGCGCTGTCGGAGGAGGGGCGACAAATTAAATGAGATAAGGGGTGAGGGGGAGCGCAGCGCGCGTCGTTTGCGGCGGGCAAGGGGGACTTGCAGGAGGCAAAGCGTGATTCTATGTGGGCAAAGCCTTGTTCGAGAACGCAGCGCGCGTGTGTCGGGTGAAACTGTGGGGCCGCCGCACGCGATACGGAGATTTTATTCGTCGCGCATGGCATCTACCGGTTTTATGGCCAGTGCGCGCAGCGCCGGCGCGACACCTGCCACGGTGCCCAGCGCAGAAAGTGCCAGTGCTGAGCCGATGGCCATGGAGAAAGAAATGAGGAAACTGCCGGGAGCCAGCGAGGGAAAATTCGATCCGATGCCGGAATCGGCCGCAGCAAGGATCAAAACGGCGAAAACAATGCCGGAGAGGCCTGCCAGGAGAGTGAGAACAGCGCTTTCGGTGAGGATTTGAACCAGAATGTGGCTCGGATGCGCGCCGAGTGCCCGGCGGACGCCGATTTCCGTGGTGCGTTCCTTGACCACCACCATCATAATGTTCGAAACTCCGATGCTGCCCGAAGCAACGTGCCGATACCGATCATCCACACGAGGATATTGATGCCGTCGAACAGAGATTGTATCATTTGGAACATCGATTCCACGTTGATACTCGTGAGGGCTGGCTGATCGTTGGGATCAATGCGATGCAACTTCTTGATTTCCAACTCAATCTTCCGCTGTATCGAGGATACGGTGTGCCCGGGACGTGTGGTGAGCGCCAACATGTCGAAGTGGTCTCCGCGTCCCAGCAGACGTTGTAGGGTGGTGTAGGGCATATAGACCGTCCTGGAAGCCGGTCCTCCCACGCCGACGTTGGAAGTGAGGGAGGAAATGCCGACCACTTGGAGATAAATGCCTTGCATCTCGATGTATTTTCCCACCGGATTGAGATCGTTCGGGAAAAGTTGGGAGGCTATTTTTTCTCCCAGCACACACACTTTTCGGCAGTCCCGGAGATCGGCCTGTTGAATGTAGCGACCGTGAGAAAGTTTGGGGTTTTCGACGGCCACATAGTCGGGGCTCACTCCTTTGACGGTGCCTTGTGTTTTGCTGTCGCGGTGTTTGAAGTCAGTCCAGTTGAAAATCACCGGCGTCACCACGGCTGCTTCCGGAATGTGGCGGCGTAAGACGTCAAGGTCGCCCGTTTCGAACGACCACATGCGGTCAGACGAAAGCCCGTCGTAGGGTTTGGTGGTTTTCTCGGGGGCCGCGCAATAGGCATTCTGGGCAAAACCTTCGAAGTTGCTTTGCATCATGGCTTTCATCCCCTTTGCGCCTCCCATCAGGAGGACTAACATGAACACGCCCCAGAAGATACCGAAAGCCGTTAGGAGAGATCGCGATTTATTGCGCATCAGCGTTTGGAAGATCTCCCTCCATTTGTCAATATCGAACATGATCTTGAGTTATTTAGCGTTGAGAGCCACAATAGGTTTGATGAGAACGGCCTTTCTTGCGGGGAAGAAGCCGGCCACAAGTCCCGCGATGAGCAGCACAGTCAGGGCGCCGACAGCGATACTTAGGTCGATTGTGGGATTAAGGAAGAAGTAAAACTTCGAATCCATCACCTCCAAAGTGCGTTTTCCGCTCACATAATTCATCCATTCCGTGGCGGCGATGCCGGCCACAAGCCCGACATAGCCCGAAAGGAGGGTGATCACCACACTTTCGGCCAACACGCTGCGCAAAATGCTCCAGGGGCGCGCGCCGAGTGCCTTGCGGATGCCAAATTCGTGGGTGCGTTCTTTCACGGTGATGAGCATAATGTTCGAAATACTCACGACACCGCTCAACAACGTGAGGAGTCCGACCACCCACAAGCCGGTTCGCAAGATGCGGGTGGCGGTGTTTTGCTCTTTGGCACCTTCTGCCTTGTTGTCGATCCAGAGCGTCGTCTGGTCCTCGGGATTAAACCCGTGGCGGTGGCCGATGGTGTTGCGAATGTTGTGCTCGAGTTGTTGCATCGTCTCCTCTTTTTTGCCGGCATCGGTGCGCAGTTCGATGGAACCCACCGCCACGCCTTCGTTAAAGGCCGTGCGTAGCGTAGAAAAAGGCACTTGCGCCTTGTTGGGCTCCATGTCGTTGGCCTTGGCGCGGACGCCGATGATGTGAAAGGCCATCGAATCGACATTCACCACCTGCCCGACGGCAGCCGTCGCCGATCCGAAGAAATCTTCGGCCATGCGTCCAGAGACCACCATCACCTTTCGGCGTTCGCGCAAGTCGTTTTCGTCGATAAAGCGCCCCGCGTTGAGCACAATGCGCTCCATTTCGGCCGCGGCAGGCATCACGCCGTCGAAACTTCCCTCGAGGCGGTGTTTGCCCGCCACCATGATCAGTCCCGACCGGTAAATCGTTGGCACGGCTTCGCTGATTTGCGTCCGCGTCGCCGAACGCGTGTTTTCAAAGTCCCGGTCGTCGATCTTTACATCCCGTCCTTTGCTGTATCCCTCGAAGGCTTCCGAAGCATAGCCCGGCACAATCGAGACCACATCGTCGGCAAAGTGCGACGAATTGTACTCAAAAGCATGGATGAGTCCGTTGCCCGCACCGAGTAAGAAGACGAGTAAGAAAATTCCCGTCGAGACACTCAGTCCCGTAAGCCCCGTGCGGAGTTTGTTTTGCGCCAGATGCGCGAAAATCTCTTGCCACATCGTCTTGTTTATTTCATGAGTTCGCCGAAAGGCTTCGTCTGTTTCGGATCGTTTTCCTCGATGCTTCCGATGACGCCGTCCTGAATGTGCACAATTTTCTTCGTGCGATAGGCCACACCGCTCTCGTGGGTGACCACCACCACGGTGCGTCCTTCGGCATTCAGGTCGGTGAGCAGTTGCATCACCTCGCCCGATGTCTTCGAATCCAGGGCTCCCGTCGGTTCGTCGGCCAGGAGCACTTGCGGATTCGTGATGATGCTGCGCGCAATGGCCACACGTTGTTTCTGTCCGCCCGAAAGTTCGTTGGGATAGTGGTCGGCCCATTTGTCCAAACCGAGGCGTTCGAGATGTTCCATGGCGCGGCGATTGCGTTCCTTGCGCGACACGCCTTGATAATAGAGGGCAAGGCCACATTCTCGAGTGCTGTTTTGTAGCCGATGAGATTAAACGACTGAAAGATGAAGCCAATCAGTCGATTTCGGTAGTCAGCCGCCTTCGTTTCGCTGAGGTTTTTCACCGTCACGCCGTTGAGTGTGTAGAGCCCCTCGTCATAGTTGTCGAGAATGCCCAAGATGTTGAGCAAGGTCGACTTCCCCGATCCGGAGGCCCCCATGATGCTCACAAATTCTCCGCGTTCGATGTCGAGATTGATGCCTTTGAGCACGTGCAACGGTTGTGCGCCCCCATAGGTTTTGTGGATGTTTTCGAGGTGTATCATAAGATAATGAGTGAAAGGTGGCTCCTCCTCTCGCGCCGCCGCAAGCTGTAAATCAGCGCTACGGGGCACGAGCGGAAGAGAGGGCTTATTGGCGAGCCACGTTGCGCACGGTTCCGTTGGTGGTGTCGTCGTCGACCACGAGCGTGGCTGCGTTGCACATCACTTCTCCGCCCGATGAGGCTTCGGCTTCCGCGTGTTGCGCCGAGAGTCGCTCAGCTTTCAGCGTGGCACCGCTGCTGGCTTCGAATTTCGCCCGTTGTGTGCGCCCGCTCAGCGTGATGCTTGCGCCCGACGAAGCGTCTGCCTCCATGAGATCCGTCAGTACATTGTACAGTTTCACCTCGCCGCCCGACGAAGCCTCCACTTTAAATTTCGGAGCTTGGACTCGGTCCACTTGAATGTCGGCGCCCGACGAGGCTTCGAAGCTGAGTCTGCGATCCAACTTGAGGGGGTGCGCCCACGCGGATGGAGGCTCCGGAACTTGCCTCGTAGCCGTAGAGCGTATAGCCCGTCACGGTGACCACGACATGCGGCTGGCGCATGAAATTGTGATACGCCATGCCCACTCTCAGTTCCCCATCGTCCACATAGACTTGGACGAGGTGATCGTCTTTGCGGTCCATGCTCACCGTCACCGTGGGGTTGCCCGTCGGAATGTGGCGGAGGATGATGCCGCTGCTCACGTCCACCGATTCGAAGTGCGGTAGATTGTTCACCGTGTAGGCGTAGGTGCCGTTGGCATTGGCGGAGTCGGCAGAGAGATTGGTGCGATTTTCGCGAGACGATTCGTTGTCGATGTAGCATGCGTTGGGCGATTGGCGAATGTGCAAGCAAGAAGCGCTGAGCATCAACGCAGCCGCAAGGAGTGCGGAGGAAAGCAATACCATTTTCATAGGGATAAATGGGAAGATAAGGGTGAAACTTCAGGAGAAAGAGGAAGTGAATCAACCGACAGTTGGGGTCGCCATCTCCTCGTTGACGAGTTGTTGCAAGCGATCGGTGACCTTTTCCATCGGAATGCCGAGCAGATACATCTGTTTCGCCAGCTCTTGGAGCATTCCGTTGAGCACATCGTCCGAACGTAAGCGGCGAATGATCTTGACCGCATCGGCGCTGACAAAGGATCCGAGTCCTCTTTTATTATAGATAATGCCTTGGCGTGCCAAAATGTCGAATGCTTTCACCGTGGTGTTCACATTCACTTGCAGCAGCAGGCTGTATTCGCGAACGCCCGGGATACGCTCGTCGGGAAGATACTTCTCGGCCAGAATTTCGTCCATCAGGCGATCGGCTATTTGTTGGTAAATGGGTAGTCCGTCTCGAAAGTTCATGTGTCAGTGGGGTTAGAAGCCGAAGCGACCGCGGGGAATCACCTGCGCACGGGCATACATGCGATAACTGTAGCCGATGCAGAACACAATCCAACCCAAGGTCAGCAGCCAGAACAGCAAAAGCGAAATGAAAATCACGCGTTCGACGCTCTGTTCGTTGAACGAATGCGGGAAGGGGCCCATCAGACTGACCAAACCCAGGGTACCCAGCAGAGAGAGGAGGGTGAAACCGGCAATGAGAATCACCGCGGTGAGTACAAAAGATTTGCTGCGAAAGAGGAGAGCTCCCAGGAGGAACGTGCTCCACAGCCCGCAATAGACGAGCGCGGGAATGAATCGGGCCATGAACAGTACCGGTGCCGATGATAGCGGCAGGTCGATGTCGCCCATTTCGGGGTTGGCGATCGTTGCCAGGAAGTGGGGGGAGCTCCACACATAGGGAACGGAGAAAATTTGGGCCAAAGTGGCCGTCAGTGCGTCGGCGCAGAGGAAGAGCAGGACAAAAACGACGGCGGCAAGCACGGTGTGTCGAAGCAGCGCGGAGCAAAAACGCTCGAAAGTTGAGGCGGGCAGGAGCAATTGCCGCATGCGGCTGTGGAGAGAGGAGCGTCCCGAGGCGAAACTGTTGCCGATGCTCACCAAAAGGAAGAACAAGGTGAGCAGAAATCCCTCGCTACCCAGCATCGAAGCCATTTCTTGTAGCTCTTCCGGTTGGGGATTGTCGGCGTGATGAACGACAAAAGTGGGAATGGCAAGGAAGGCCAGAAAAGCCAGAAAGGCGGATCCGTAGTGTTTGAGTGCGCTTTGCGTGCCTTCGACCAAGTCGAGACGCAGCACTTGCCAGAAGCGGCGTGGAGAGAAGCGGGTTGAATTAGTCATGGTGGGGGAGTGCGGCTGAGGGTTGGAGTTGAGCGGCGCGTTCCAGCAGGTCGGGATGCTGAGTCAGCGCATTGAAGAGCAATTCGAGGTTCACCTGTGAGGCGGTTTCTTCGCGATTGGGGACAATGACCGCCATGCCCGCCAGCGAGTTCTCGGTATAGAGGACGTCGCTCAGGTCTTCGCCGTAAGCGCGCTGTTCAAAACGCAGCAGACGTCCCAATTCGTCGAGGTCGATGTTGAGGCCCACCTGGCGTTCCTTGAGCATAACGATGTGGTCCACGAGGTTTTCCACGTCGTGCACCTGGTGAGTCGAGATGATCACGGTGCGTTCTTCGTTCATGCTGGCCGCGATGGCCCGCCGAAACTGGGCTTTCGAAGGGATGTCGAGCCCGTTGGTCGGTTCGTCCATGAGGAGAAGGCGCGTGCACGTGGCGAGGGCGAAACTGATATACGCCTTTTTGAGTTGTCCGGTGGAGAGGGTGCTGAAGTTGACGTCGGGCGACAAATCGAATTGTCGGAGGTTTTCGAGCAATAGCTCATCGGAGAAATGCGGATAGAAGTCGCGATGCAGCGACACGTAGCGCGAGAGTTTCATGGAGGGCAGCTCGATGTGCTCGGGCACCACAAAGAGATCGGCGAGCACCGCCGGAGTTCGATCGCAGACCGGGCGCTGTTCGAGTCGCACCTCCCCTTGTTGTGGGCGCAGCAATCCGGCCATGAGATAAATCAGTGTCGATTTTCCGGTGCCGTTTTTCCCGAGCAGGCCCACAATTCGCCCGGCGGGGAGGTGGAGGGTGACGTCGCTGAGCACCTCTTTCGGGCTGTTGCTGTAGCGAAAATGGAGTTGTTGCAAGTCAATCATATCGTCATCGTGTGAAGTGTTTCGGTGTAATACTGTTGTAGTACACCGCAAAAGTAGACATCTCTCCCTTGTTGACCAAATAAAAAGGAGACTAATTTTTTGTATCCGCCTCGGATTAACACACCGACGGTGATATTTGAATGAGAACTTGTTGTTTTATCGATTTTGTTGGAACTGAGATGATGCATGAGCGAGGATATTGACGAAAAGTTCCTGTGTGTTTCAAAAAAGTTCCCCGCTTTTCGCGAAAACACGGGGGCTTTCGCGAAAGGGCCCCCGTGTTTTTCTCGTCGGGCGGAAGGGACCATTGCGCGCCGCGAGTGAACGAAGGCGCAGGTGGGGGAGCGTTCGTGCACGGTTGGGGCGAGTGGTCGGCGGTGTGCGGGGAGCGGGCGGAGTGCCGGCGGACGCGTCGCAGTGCATCGGCGTTTTGAGTTGAGCGCGTGGGTTTTCGCCGTGAAGGGGCGGCAGCGGTGGGTGGCGCCACGGCATCCCGTGCGAAAATGGGCGCTTTTGCTTCGTCGCGCTTCGGGCCGACACCGCTCGGTCGGCTGATCAGAGCGAGCGCCGCGCACCGAATGGCGCTCCATTGCCCACCGCGTGTGCGCCGCGCGCGGGGTAGCGGTCTTTGCCGCTCAATTATTCGCCGACTCAGTTTGCTATATCACGCAGAATTTCTAATTTTGCACCCTAACGGCGAAAGTGTGCCGTTTCCCCCTACATCTCGTACAAGATTCCCCACCTATATGGAAAAAAGAAAAATTCAGTTCTCGCTTGTCTATCGCGACATGTTCCAGAGTTCCGGCAAGTTCCAGCCCCGCAAGGACCAGTTGGAACGCATTGCACCGGTCATTGTCAAAATGGGTTGCTTTGCCCGTGTTGAGACCAACGGCGGTGCCTTCGAACAAGTGAACCTTCTGGCCGGTGAGAACCCCAATGAGGCCGTGCGCGCCTTCACGAAGGCGTTTAACGAAGCGGGCATTAAGACCCACATGCTCGACCGCGGTCTCAACGGCTTGCGCATGTTCCCCGTGCCGGCCGACGTGCGTCGTCTCATGTACAAAGTGAAGCACGCGCAAGGTACCGATATCACGCGCATCTTCTGCGGACTGAACGACGTCCGCAACATCATTCCCTCGATCAAATACGCCATCGAGGGCGGCATGACCCCCCAGGCCACGCTGTGCATCACCACCTCGCCGATCCACACGGCCGAATACTATGCCAGCATCGCCGACCAACTCATCGAAGCCGGCGCGCCCGAAATCTGCCTCAAGGACATGGCCGGTATCGGTCAGCCCGCAATGCTCGGCAAACTCTGCCGCATGATCAAGGAAAAGCACCCCGAAGTGATCGTGGAATACCACGGCCACACCGGCCCCGGCCTTTCGATGGCTTCGATCCTCGAAGTTTGCCGCAACGGTTGCGACATCATCGACACCGCCATCGAGCCGCTCGCTTGGGGTAAGGTGCATCCCGACGTGATCTCGGTGCAGAGCATGCTCAAGAACGCCGGTTTCGACGTGCCCGAGATCAATATGGACGCCTACATGGAGGCGCGCAAACTCACGCAGGAGTTCATCGATGAGTGGTTGGGCTATTTCATCAATCCCGGCAACAAACTCATGTCGTCGCTCCTGCTCGGTTGCGGTCTGCCCGGCGGAATGATGGGCTCGATGATGGCCGATTTGGCCGGTGTGCGCGAAGCCATCAACGCCAACCGCCAGAAGAAGGGCGAAGAACCCCTCTCGGAAGATGCCCTCCTGGTGAAACTCTTCGACGAAGTGGCTTATGTGTGGCCGCGTGTGGGTTATCCTCCCCTCGTTACGCCCTTCAGCCAGTATGTGAAGAACATTGCTTTGATGAATCTCCTCACCGAGTCGATGGACAAACCCCGCTATTCGATGATGGACAACGCCATCTGGGGCATGATCCTCGGCAAGAGCGGTAAGCTGCCCGGCGAATTGGCACCCGAAATTGTGGCTCTGGCCAAAGAAAAGGGCTACGAATTCAGCACCGAAGACCCGCAAACGAACTATCCCGACGAGCTCGACCGCTTCATTAAGGAGATGGAAGAGAACGGCTGGGATCGCGGTCAGGACGACGAGGAACTTTTGGAATTCGCCATGCACGAAACGCAATATCGTGACTACAAGAGTGGAGCAGCCAAGAAGCGTTTCCTCGCCGACCTCCAAGCGGCCAAGGACAAGAGCGCCGCATCCGGTCTCACCCCTGAGGAGGCCGCAGCGCTTAAGCACGCGAAAGCCGACGCCATCGTGGCCCCCGAAAGCGGTATCGTGCTTTGGGAAATCGGTGGCGACGCCGAAAGTGTCAAGTCCATCGAGCCTTTCATCGGAAAAGAGTACAATGAGGGCGATTTCTTCTGCTACATCGAGAACGGCTTCGGCAAGATTCTGGAAATCCCCGCAGCACTGGGCGGCAAATTGGTGGAAATCAATGCCAAACAGGGTAGCCACGTGCAGAAGGGCGATGTGATTGCCTACATCGAACGCTCGTTCCGCGACTAATCTCACCGACTGCTGTTCGGCAGTCGGCATCTACAAGGGGCGAATCGAGGACAGCGGGATGTTGCTTCCCGCAGTTCGCTCGTTCTCCCGATCATTCCCTTTGACCTTCTCGCGCCCGTCGCGGTGCGAGGAGGCTCAAAGGCTTTTTAATTTCATCTTGTCGCTGCCATGCTCCACCGTTTGTTGCATTTCCGCCTGACCGTTCTGCTGACGCTGGGCATTCTGGTTGTGTGTTTGCTTCCTGTTCCCGAAACGCCGCTCGAAAATGTGCGCTTCATCGACAAGTACACGCACATCTTGCTCTTTGGCGGTTATGCGTGGGTGCTGTGGTGCGAAAGTGCCCTGTATCGGCGCAGTGCTGTGCGCGAAGGTCGTGTGGAAACGGGTCGCCGTTCTTTCAACCGCTCGCTGCTTCTGCTCACCATGGGCTGGCCTGTGCTGTTCGGTGGGCTGGTCGAAGTGCTGCAAGCCACGCTGACGACTTGCCGTTCGGGCGATTGGCTCGATTTTCTGGCCGATGCCTTCGGAGTGTTGCTCGCACTCGCGGCGGGCATTCCCACCTATCGTTTCCTTGTGCGCTGAATAGCCTTTTTCTTTCCCCTCCATCAAAACTCCCTTGCCATGCATTTCCTTTATCTTGCCGACGACCATGCCGATTGGCTCACTTTGCGTCCGACAACTTCGGATCAAGCTGCTCCGCTCTTCGATTATGACCGACGAGAAGTGGCAAAAGGAGGCAATATGATCGGTGCGGTGCGCGAATTGGCCGTGCATTGGCGTGCAGATCGGGGAAGCGCATCCGTAAATGTGGGGGGTGCTTTCGCCTGCCACGGTGTTGCCCTTGGCCGAGTTTGAGGAGTCTACTGTCGAAACGGTCTATCAATTCGTTTTCGACGGGCGGCGCGCACCGAAAACGCCGCGCCGCGTGTTCTACGACATGTTGCCTTCGTCAAATGGTGTGTTGCTTTTCGGCGTAGAGGAGCGAAATTGCGCCGAGATTGAGCAGGAACTGGGCGAAGTGCATTACTTTTCGCCGTTCAGCGGTTTGTTGCAATGGATGGCCGGGCGCAAACAGACGGCCCGCCAGCGACGAATTTTTGTACACTGCCGGTCGACGCAAATTGACGTGGCCTATTTCGAGGGACACCGCATATTTGCCTTCAACACGTTCGACGTGCAAACGGCCGACGACGTTCTTTACTTCACTTGCCAGTTGGCGCGACAGTTTGATGTGGATTTTTCTGCGACGCCCTTTATCATTTGTGGGCGGGCGGACAAGATGCCGGTCGTTGCCGCATGTTTCCGTCCCTTTGTGGCGGAGGTGGAATGTGTCGATGCCGCGCCGGAATTCGATGGCCACCCGCTGACCGAATTATCTCTACTTCCATTTGAATTACTGACCAATTTATTGAACTGATGCGCATCATCACCGGAAAATACAAGGGCAAGCACTTTGAAGTTCCCCGCTCGTTCAAGGCACGCCCCACCACAGATTTCGCCAAAGAGAACCTGTTCAACGTGCTGCGTGCGTATGTTGATTTCGAAACCACGCGGGCTCTTGATTTATTTGCGGGGACAGGGAGCATCACCCTCGAACTGTTGAGCCGTGGATGTCCGGAAGTGGTGAGTGTAGAGCGCGACCGCCAGCACTTTCCTTCGTGCGAGCGGCGGTGGAACACTGCACTGCCGGCGACGATGAGGCGCATTTTCGCGTGCTCAACGCCGATGCGCTGCGCTTCATCGCCAAGAGTGCCGAAGCTTTCGACCTCGTTTTTGCCGATCCCCCCTATGCCCTGCGCGAATTGCCCGAATTGCCCGATCGCGTGATGGAGAGCCGCCTGTTGAAGCCCGGCGCTTTGTTCGTGCTTGAGCACGGAAAAGACCAAAATTTCTCGGCGCGACCCGATTTCTTGGAGCATCGCGTCTATGGTTCCGTCAACTTCTCTTTTTTCCGCAAGGCGGAAGCGAACAAATGACGGTAGGAACACTTTTCGAACAGAGCATTGCCGCAGAGTTCCCGCACGATTTCACACCCCACCAGCGAGAAGCAGTGGCTGAGATCGGGAGTTTCCTGGCCGACCCGCGCAACGACCGGGCTTTTGTGCTGCGCGGCTATGCAGGAACGGGCAAGACGTCGCTCGTATCGGCCGTGGTGCGTGTTTGGCGTAGGCTGCAGCGCCCCGTTGTCCTCTTGGCGCCGACAGGACGCGCGGCAAAAGTCTTTTCGCTCCACGCCGGTATGCCGGCACACACCATCCATCGCGTCATTTACCGACAGAAATCTTTCGAAGGTGAGGATACGCAGTTCGATCGAGGGTGGAATCCGGCGAAATCAGCCTTGTTCATCGTCGATGAAGCCTCGATGGTGGCCAACAACGGCGGAAACAGCCTCTTCGGCACGGGCCGTTTGCTCGACGACCTGATACAATATATATATAGTGGCGAGAGTTGTCGTCTGATGATGGTGGGCGACACGGCGCAGCTCCCACCTGTGGGAGAAGAAGAGAGTCCCGCACTGCAAAAGAGCGTACTTGAGAGCTACGGGCTCCATGTTCGCCTGTGTGAGTTGACCGATGTGGTGCGACAGGCCTCAGCTTCTGCCGTTTTGCGCAATGCCACGCGCCTGCGTTGCCAGATCGGCACGCTGTCGGGCGCACCTTTGCCGGCAGATGAGGACTTCGATCTCGATCGCTACGTGAATGCGGATGGCATGCCCCTGATCGAAGTGGCGAAAGGCACCGAGACCCAGCTCATGCCCGGCGACGAACTCATCGATGCACTCGAACAGAGTTACAAAACGTGGGGGACTTCCGACACCATCGTGGTGACGCGCACCAACAAGCGCGCCAATATTTCAACAACGGCATACGCTCGCGAATTTTAGAGCGGGAGGACGTGTTGGAACGCGGCGATTTGGTGATGGCAGTCAAGAACAATTACTATTGGACGGTAAAAGCCGCCGAATCCCTCCCCGAGGGAGAACGCGTGCCCATGGCTTTCATCGCCAACGGCGACACTGCGGAGGTGGTTCGTTTCAGAAATGTGCACGAAATGCACGGATTCACGTTCGCCGACGCCACATTGCGTTTCGGCGACTACGACAATTGGGAAATGGAATGCCGCATTCTGCTCGACACCCTGCAGTCGGAGGCACCGGCGCTCACGCGCGAAGAAGCGGCGCGCCTCTACGAATCGGTATATGCCGATTATGCCGACATTGCCAACAAGCGCGAGCGCATGAAAGCCATTCGACAAGATGCTTACTACAATGCGTTGCAAATCAAGTACGCTTATGCGGTGACTTGCCACAAAGCACAAGGCGGACAATGGCACGAGGTCTACGTAGATCAGGGCTATATTCCGGAAGACATGGATCCGGTGGCCTATTTGCGTTGGCTGTACACTGCTTTTACCCGCACTTCCGATAAACTATACTTGGTCAATTGGCCAAAAGATCAAATCTACGACATCAATGATCGCAATACTGATTAACGTACTGGCTGTTTTGGTGGGAAGTGCGGTCGGCGCGCTGGCCAAACGCGGCATCACCGAGAAATACATCACCGTGCTCAACACCGCCATGGGCTTGGCCGCTTTGGTGCTGGGCGTCAATGTGGCGCTGACCAACATGCCCAAGAGCCATTTCCCCGCCTTATTCATCTTCTGTTTGGCTTTGGGCGGACTGTTGGGCACCGTGCTTCGTCTCGATGAGCGCATGCAGGAAGCCACACGCCGCGTGTCGAAGACCGGAAGCAACCTCACCGAAGGCATCACCACGGCCGTCTTGTTCTGCTGTGTCGGCACGCTCTCCATGATGGGCCCCGTTTTGGCAGCACTCAAGGGCGATAACACCTACTTGATGACGGCTGCCACGCTCAATTTGGTGACCATGATCGTCGTTGCCTCCAGTTATGGCTTTTGGGTCTGCATCACCGGCTTGTTTGTCTTCGTCTGGCAGGGTGGAATTTACGGGATAGCCAAGCTCTCGGCGGGATTTATCTCCGATGCCTTGATCTCCGAAGTCTCCATTGTGGGCGGTGTGCTCATCGCTGCGGCGGGACTTGGCGTGATGAACATCAAGGATTGTAAGACCATCAACCTATTGCCGGCTCTACTCATGCCGATGCTCTATTTCCTGTGCGCGCATTTCTTGGGTTTCTGACCCGCTGCCGGCTGCCACATCGTGTGGTTTTTTGACAACGTTGCTTTGCTGCCTGCTGATTTGTGACTAACTTTGTCCTATTCATTAAAGATTAGAATCATAACGCCTCTCATTTCGCTCCTTATGTCCCTTCGCTATATTCTTCCTTTCTTCTTTTCTCTCGTAGGTTTCCTCACAGCAGCCGCACAACCCAAGGCACGTTATTTGACTCCCAAGGTAGAGTTGGGCAATGTCATGTGGAAAGTGCCGGCCCTGGCGCATTTTGAAATTCGCAACACCGGCAATCAGCCATTGTTGGTGACGGGCGTCTACACAGACTGCGCCTGCACAGTGGCCGCGTGGGACAAGCAACCGATTGCCCCCGGCACCACCACGACCCTCACCGTGACGCTCGACGCGGAAACCCTGGGCACGTTCGACAAGTCGGTGTATGTCACGACCAATGCCGAGAATGTTGCACGCCGCCTGCGCTTTTCGGGGAAAGTGATGCAGAAAGTCATCAACTATGATCGTGACTTTCCCCATAAGATCGGAGATATCCGTCTCTCGGCCGAGAATCTTGAGTTCGACGACGTGAAGCGTGGCGAAAAACCGCAGGTGACGCTCTTTTTGCTCAACGCCGGCAAGAAAGATTACGCCCCCGAGTTGCTCCACCTGCCCAATTATCTCACGGCCAAAGCCGAACCGGCAACCATTCGCCCCGGTCGTGTCGGCAAACTGGTGGTCACACTCAAAAGTAACCTCTTGCACGGCCTGGGACTCACCCAATCCAGTGTGTATCTTTCGCGTTTTGCCGGCGACCGCGTGAACAAAGACAATGAACTCGGGATCTCGGTGACACTCCTCCCGAACTTCACGGCTGCGGAACTCAGTTCGCCGCAAGCTCCTCTCGCAGAAATGGCAACAGACGTAGACTTGGGCGCGTTCAACGGGAAGTCGAAACTCAAAGGCATCGTTCTCTTGGCCAACAAGGGGCAATCGCCTCTGGAAATTAAGATGCTGCAGGTCTACAATCCCGGCCTTTCCGTTTCGCTCCCCAAAACAACGTTGCGTCCCGGGGAGACTACAGAAATGAAGATCGTAGTTTCCACAGCGGTAGACCGCTTCCGCGGCAGCCGAAAAGTCCTGTTGATCACCAATGATCCCCGTCATCCGAAGATTTTGGTGAATGTGACCACAAAAAAGTAGCGCATTCCTTTTGTGTGTTGGCAGGAATGCTTATCTTTGCACCATCAAAACGAGCATAGCTCGCGAGGAGTCTCTTTCGGACTCCAAGAAATCGGAAGTAGCGCAGTTGGTAGCGCACTACGTTCGGGACGTAGGGGTCGGGCGTTCGAGTCGCCTCTTTCCGACTTCGCAAGAAGCGGTTCACAACCTGGTTGTGGACCGCTTTTTTCGGCTACTTACGCCGCAAACCTCCCCGATATTTTGAACTATATGCCGCATACGATGAGCAAGACGGAGAGGAGCTGATGGTAGCGGGGAAGAAAATGAGAAAACCGAGGAGTGAAGTGAAGAGAGCAGAGGAGAAGACGAGAAAAACGGGGAAGAAAATGAGAAAACCGGGGAGTGAAGTGAAGAAAGTGGGGAAGAAAATGAGAAAAGAAGGCCAGAAGATGAGCGAAGCGGGGGAGCGCGTGAACAAATGTGCGCGTAATCGCCGCGTGATTTTGACATCGGCTATCATCTTCGGAAGAAAAGTTGTAACTTCGCGGAGACTATCCATTTTTGTGGCGGCGATCGCAGGGAGAAATCACCTTAGTGGTGAGCGAACCTGCCCGTTTGCGTCGCCCCGCTTACACTTTCGTAGAAAAAATACGATCGACACAACGATCAGCATCCAATATGATTTCGGTAGAACATCTTAAAGTCGAATTTTCAGCCCGCGCGCTGTTCTCAGATGTGAGCTTTGTGGTCAACAAGCGCGACCGCATCGCCCTTGTCGGCAAGAATGGAGCCGGGAAGAGCACGATGCTCAAAATCTTAGCCGGCCTTCAGCAACCGACCGACGGGCACGTGGCCGTGCAGCGCGATGTGAGTGTGGGATACCTCCCGCAAGTGATGGTGCTCAGCGACGATACGACGGTGGCTGCCGAAGTGGAAAAAGCTTTTGCCCACATTCATCAGCTCAAGGACCGCGTGCGCCGACTGAACGACGAGCTTTCCAGTCGCACCGACTACGATACGCCGGAATATATGGAGCTCGTCGAAGCCTTCAGTCGTGAAAACGACCGTTTGCAGATGATGGGTGCGCAAAACTATCACGCCGAAATCGAACGAACGCTCACCGGTCTGGGCTTCAACCGCGAAGATCTGGAGCGCCCCACGCGAGAATTCTCCGGCGGATGGCGCATGCGCATCGAGTTGGCCAAACTTTTGTTGGCCCGTCACGATGTGTTGTTGCTCGACGAGCCGACCAACCATTTGGACATCGAGAGTATCCGCTGGTTGGAGCAGTTCCTCTCGCGCAATGCGGATGCCGTTATCCTGGTGAGCCACGATCGCGCGTTCATTAACAACGTTACGAATCGCACGTTGGAGATTTCGTGCGGAAAGGTGGTGGACTATCGCGTGAAGTACGACGAATACGTACAACTTCGCGCGGAACGGCGGGAAAGTCAGTTGCGCGCTTACGAGAACCAGCAGAAAGAGATAGCCGAGATCAAAGATTTCATCGAGCGCTTCCGTTACAAGCCCACCAAGTCGGTGCAAGTGCAGAGTCGCATCAAGCAGTTGGAGAAAATCGTCCCGATCGAAATTGATGAGGTCGACACTTCGCGCCTACATCTCAAGTTTCCTCCCTGCTCGCGTTCGGGCGATTATCCCGTGATTTGCGATGATGTGGAGAAACACTACGGCGATCATCAGGTCTTTGCGCAGGTCAATCTCACCATCCGCCGCGGTGAGAAAGTAGCCTTTGTGGGCAAGAACGGCGAAGGCAAGTCTACGCTGGTCAAGTGCATCATGTCGCAAATTGACCACGGCGGTGTGCTCAAACTCGGGCACAATGTCGAGATTGGCTACTACGCACAGAATCAAGCCCAGTTGTTGGACGACGAACTCACCGTGTTCGACACCATCGATCGTGTGGCCAAAGGAGATATCCGGCTGAAAATCCGCGACATCCTCGGCGCCTTCATGTTCGGCGGGGAGGCATCCGACAAAAAGGTCAAAGTACTTTCCGGAGGTGAGCGAAGTCGATTGGCCATGATCAAGTTATTGTTGGAACCCGTCAACTTCTTGATACTCGACGAGCCGACCAACCACCTCGACATGCAGACCAAGGACGTGTTGAAGGAGGCCATCCTTGCTTTCGACGGGACGGTCATTGTCGTAAGTCACGACCGCGAATTTCTCGACGGCTTGGTCACGAAAGTCTATGAGTTCGGCGGGGGCAAAGTGCGCGAATATCTCGGCGGCATCTACGACTATTTGCGTGAAAGTCGGTCGATGATGTCGCGGCAGCCGCCGCGCTTGCCGGAAATCGCCCCGCCACCGCTGAAACATCTCCTACCCAGTCGGCGCCCGGCGCAACAGCGCCCTCTGAAGGGGCTTTAAGTTACGCCGAACAGAAGGAATTGGCCAAGCAACGCCGCAAGTTGGAGCAAGCCGTCAAGGACGCTGAGCAGAAAATCGAGCAGTTGGAAACGGAGATCTCCGAACTGGAAACCCGACTTTCCACGCCGGAGGGCGCAACTGACACGGCACTTTTCACGCGGCACGGCGAATTGCGAAAGGAACTCGCCGCCGCCGAGGAAGCGTGGAGCGCCGCGGTGGAAGCGCTCGGCTGATGCCCGGCGCATCTCCCCTTTGTGGCCCGAGCATAAGCCTGTTTCCACGCGGTTTCCTCCCTTTTTCACTCAGCAGGCGACCGTTTTCTCTCAACCGTCGCACGAATTCCGGTTCCGCCTCGCTTGTTTTCGCGTCGTGTCTCCGCTCGCGCTCCGTCGAGCCGAATGGCATTGAACGTCCTCTCCCAGAATACAATATTCCAATCCAATAGATACATCATGAGATTAAAACATTTCCTGTCTGCTCTGGCCTTTGTGGCCGTAGGTGCTTCAGCGCAAGCGCCTGTAGGCACGCTTAATCGTGCCGACATGGATCTCACGGCTCGTCCCGGCCAAGATTTCTATCAATATGCCGGTGGCGGTTGGATGAAAGCCCACCCGCTCACGCCCGAACACGCTCGCTATGCCCAATTCAATGAGCTCGAAGAGGTGAATCAGAAGCGCATTCGCACGTTGATCGAAGACCTCGCCGCGAAACCCGCAGCCGACGGCAGTTTGGCGCAAAAGATCGGATCGCTCTATCGACTTTCGATGGACAGCGTGCGACGCAATCACGAAGGCTACGAACCCATTCGTGCCACGCTGGACGAAGTGCGCGCCCTCCGGGACAAGGCGGCCTATTTCGCGCTGACTAATCGTTTGGAACGCTGCGGTGTTTCGAGCATGATCGGGGTCGGTTGCGGCGCCGACATCAAGAATGCCCAAATGAACTTGGTGCAAATCAACCAAAGCGGTTTGGCACTTGGCGAACGCGACTACTATCTGGAAAATGATCCCGAGACGCGCAAGATTCGTGAGGCTTATCGCGCCTATGTCAAGCAGTTGTTTGTCATGACCGGCACCCCCGAGGCAGAAGCCGCGCAGAAGATGGAGCAAGTGCTCAACATCGAGACGTGCATTGCCAAAGCTTCCTATTCTGCCACCAAGTTGCGCGACGTGGAAGGCAATTATCACAAGATGACCTACACCGAACTCTTGCGTGATTATCCGGGCATTGATTGGAAAGTGCTGTTCCAAAATCAGGGCTATCCCGCATTTGCCGAAGTAAGTGTTAACCAACCGGAGCCCATTCACGAGGTGGAGAAGATTCTCGCCGATACACCGCTCGAAGCACTCAAATCTTATCTCGAATTCAACGTGATCAACAGCGCCTCCTCGGCACTGAGCGATGATTTCCGCCGTGTCACGTTCGATTTCTACAGCCGCACGATGCAGGGTACGGAGCAAGACCGTCCGCGTTGGAAGCGCGCGGTGGGTACTGTAGAGGATGTTTTGGGAATGGCCGTCGGCAAAATGTATGTTGAGCGTTATTTCCCCGAAAGCTCCAAGCAGCGCATGCTTCAACTCGTGCACAATCTGCAAAAAGCCCTCGGTCAGCGCATTGATCAGCAAACTTGGATGAGTGCCGCCACTAAAGCAAGCACACGAGAAGCTCAACACATTTCGCATCAAGATTGGTTATCCGGACGAGTGGAGAAACTACGATGGTCTGGTGATTGACGAAAAACTCTCGTTCTATGAGAATCTGCGCCGTGCCGAAGAATTCGACAATGCGTATGAAATCGCACGCCGCGTCAACAAACCCGTCGATCGCAACGAGTGGTTCATGACACCGCAGACGATCAATGCCTACTACGACCCGACAACCAACGAAATTTGCTTCCCCGCCGGCATTCTCCAGGCGCCTTTCTTCGATCCCGCAGCCGACGATGCGGCCAACTACGGCGCGATTGGTGTGGTGATCGGCCACGAAATGACGCACGGTTTCGACGATCAAGGCAGTCAATTCGACAAAGATGGCAATCTTCGCAACTGGTGGACGCCACAAGATAAGGCTAATTTCAAGGCGCGCACCCAACGTATGATTCGATTCTTCGACGGTATCGAGGTGTTGCCCGGCTTGCATTGCAACGGCGCACTCACTTGTGGCGAAAACATAGCGGACCATGGCGGACTGAAGGTGGCTTATCAAGCCTTCCGCAACGCAACAAGCAGCCGGCCGCTTGCCGATTTCGGCGGTTTCACCCCCGACCAGCGCTTCTTCATCAGCTACGGCCAGATCTGGGCCAACAATATTCGTCCCGAAGCCCTGCGCAATCAGGTGAAAACCGACCCCCACGCTCCCGCTCGCTGGCGTGTGAACGGCGCGCTTCCCCAGATCGAAGCTTGGTACAAGGCATTTGGAATCAAGAAAGGGGATAAACTCTTCGTTCCCAAGAACAAACGAGTTGATATCTGGTAATTTCTCAGTATTTTGACGCCATGCTCTACGTCAATTCTCCCATTCCCGCCATCGAGACCCTCCGTGCAGAGGGTCTCGATGTGGTTGTGGGCCGTCCAAGTGGCGTGCCCCGCATCGGATTGCTCAATCTTATGCCCGAGAAGGTCGCGACCGAGCACGACTACTGCCGCATGTTGGCGCACAGCGGCCGCACGCTAAGCCTCGTTTTGCTCCGCCTGCCCGGTCAAATTTACAAGACCACACCGCAGGAGTACGTCGAAACGCACTACGAAGTGCTGGATCTCGATGGTGAAGCGCCGGATTTGGACGGATTGATCGTCACCGGCGCCCCACTTGAGCAGCTTCCTTTCGAATCTGTTCGCTATTGGGCGGCATTGTGTCGCCTCTTCGATTGGAGTGCCCGGCACGTGCAGTCCACACTCTGCGTGTGTTGGGCCGCACAAGCCGCGTTGTATTATAGTTATGGGCTGCCCAAGATTGCGCTCGCCGAGAAATGTTTCGGCATTTCGAGCAAGAGGTCCTGTTGCCCGGTCATCCGTTGTTGAACGGCCTCGCTTCTTCCTTTCCCATGCCGCACAGTCGCCACACGGCCGTCGATTTCTCGGCACTGCCCGATCGTTGCCTGATTTTGGCCGCCGGTTTGGATACCGGAGTGGGCATCGTGGCCGACGAAACCCTACGCCGCGTCATGGTCATCGGCCACTTGGAATACGCTCCCAACACACTCGATCGCGAATATCGCCGCGATCTCGCCAAGCAGCTCCCCATCCAATTCCCACAACATTACTACCACGGGGACGATCCGGCACAGGGAATTGATTTTTCTTGGCGAGAAACGGCGTTGACGTTCTACCGAAATTGGGTTATCAGCCTCGAAACCGACAGCTGAGCCCGGCGGTCGACAGCATTTTCCCCATCGCCCTCTTTTTCCTCCTGATCGAAACGCCACGTCTCCCGACCGTGCGCTTCGTTTGTCCACTCATCATCTAATCTCTCCCTCCTTTCATGATATCTGTTGATGGTCTGACCGTCGAATTCGGCGGAACCACACTCTTCAAAGACATTTCTTTTCAAATCAACGAGAAGGATCGCATCGCCCTCATGGGCAAAAACGGTGCAGGTAAGTCCACGTTGCTCAAAATCCTGGCCGGCGTGCGACAGCCCACGCGCGGACACGTCAGTGCCCCCAAAGACACGGTCATCGCCTACCTGCCGCAGCATCTCATGACCGAAGATGGTCGCACCGTATTCGAAGAAAGCGTGCCAGCCCTTCGAGCATCTCAAGGACATGGAGCGCGAGATCGAAGCCCTCAACGCCCAACTCATGGAGCGCACCGACTATGAGAGCGACGAATATATGGCTCTCATCGAACAGGTGTCGGCCATGAGCGAGAAATTCTACGCCATCGATCTCACCCACTTCGAAGAAGACGTGGAAAAAATGCTCCTCGGTCTCGGATTTGAGCGCAGCGATTTCGCGCGCCCCACAAGCGATTTCTCCGGCGGCTGGCGTATGCGCATCGAACTGGCAAAGCTCCTCTTGCAAAAGCCCGATGTGCTGCTACTCGACGAGCCCACCAACCATCTCGACATAGAAAGCATCGGCTGGCTCGAAGATTTCATCCTCACTTCCGGAAAAGCGGTGGTCGTCATCAGCCACGACCGCAAATTTGTCGACAACATTACGACGCGCACCATCGAGATCACGCTCGGACGCATCTATGATTACAAAGCAGGCTACTCCCAATATCTCGAACTCCGCAAGGAGCGTCGCGCGCAGCAGCAAAAGCAATACGAGGAGCAGCAAAAAATGATTGCCGAAACGAAGCTTTACATCGAACGCTTCAAAGGAACCTACTCGAAAACCAACCAAGTGCAGAGTCGCGTGCGCATGCTCGAAAAATTAGAGCTGGTCGAGGTCGACGAAGAGGACACTTCCCGCCTCCGACTCAAGTTTCCGCCTTCGCCCCGCAGCGGTAATTATCCGGTCATCATGGAGAACGTGGGCAAACGCTACGGCGATCACACCGTTTTCTCGGGCGTTTCGCTCACCGTGGAGCGCGGCGATAAATTAGCCTTCGTCGGTCGCAACGGTGAAGGGAAGTCCACGCTCGTAAAGTGCATCATGCAGCAGCTCGAGCACGACGGTACGCTCACGCTTGGGCACAACGTGCAAATTGGCTACTTCGCACAGAACCAAGCCTCGCTGCTTGACGGCGAAATCACCGTCTACGACACCATCGACAGTGTGGCAAAAGGCGAAATTCGCCTCAAAATTCGCGATTTGCTCGGCGCCTTCATGTTCGGCGGCGAAGAAGGAACGAAAAAGGTGAAGGTGCTGTCCGGCGGTGAGCGCACGCGCTTGGCCATCCTCAAACTCTTGCTCGAACCCTTCAATCTTCTCATCCTCGACGAGCCCACCAACCACCTCGATTTGCGCACGAAAGATGTGCTCAAGCAGGCTCTTCAAGATTTCGACGGCACCCTCATCGTGGTGAGCCACGACCGCGATTTCTTGACGGCCTTGTCACGAAAGTCTACGAGTTCGGCGGCGGGAAAGTGCGTGAGCACCTGTGTGGCATCTACGAGTTTCTCGAGACCAAGCGCCTTGAAAATCTCCAAGAGTTGGAACGCAAATCCTGATCGCGCCCCGGGCCGCGCTGCCGTAGCGTGAGTTGCCACCCGTTGAGCGCAGTGTCTGAGCGCCCTTTCCTGCTTTCGAGTGGGGAAGGGCGCTTCGTCGTGGATCCCGTCGCCCTGCGGCAGCCCAAAGTCTCGTTGCGCGAAGGCGGAGCGGCACAGTGGCTCGTCGCACACCGCGGCGACCGCGCAGGCTGCTCGCATTCGGGAGCACACGCCCGCTGTTGACGTTCGGTGCTTTCGCAGTTTCGTTGTTCGGCGCAGAGTCGGGGGATAAAATCCCGGAGTCTTCGCGCGAAAGTTGGGAGTTTTTGGGAGTTAGCCCGCTGTTTTCTCGCGAAAGCAGCGGGCTTTTCTCGCGTGCCCTCCTTGGGCTGTATGAGAAGTCCCGCAAGGAGGCGATTCTCTCCCCGACGCAGTGCGATGGGCGCGCGTTTGTGTGTCGTCGTCCCCGCCTCCTCGTTGACGTTTCCGCGTTGGGCGACGGCACTTTCCCGCCGGCACTGCACGGCCTGTGCCGGCTGCTCGGCAAAAAGGGTGGGGGAGTCGACAAACGAGCTTTTCGCCTTCAATAGATTACAAAAAGCGACGGTTAATCACCTGAATTGCAGAAAAGAGTTGGCAAAAGTAGCCTGTTTCAACGCTTTTTTGTATCTTTGCATGCAAAACATGCACCGCTTATCGCCGCATTACTCCCATGAGTGTGCGCGACGAGGTGCAGCTAATTCTCAGAATGAAAGCAAAAAAGATCCTGTACATCACTCAGGAAATGGTTCCCTATGTTTCCGAGTCGCAAATGTCCACTGTAGGTCGCGAGTTGCCGCAACGCATTCAGGAGGGAGGGCGAGAAATCCGCACCTTCATGCCGAAATGGGGCAACATCAATGAGCGCCGCAACCAATTGCACGAAGTGATTCGCCTGTCGGGGATGAACATCGCCATCGACGAAACCGATCACCCGCTCATCATCAAAGTGGCCTCCATTCAGGCAGCGCGCCTTCAGGTCTATTTCATCGACAACGATGATTATTTCTACAAACGCCTGATGCGCACCGACGAGGACGGAACCGAATATGCCGACAATGCCGAGCGAGCCATCTTCTATGCGCGTGGCGTGCTCGAAACGGTGAAAAACTGCGTTGGGTACCCGACGTAATTCATTGCCACGGCTGGATTTCTTCGATCGTTCCCTTTTATATCAAGAAGGCTTTCCGAGAAGAACCGCCTTTTGCCGAAACCAAAGTGGTGTACAGTGCCTACGAAGACACGCTCACCCTCGCGCCGCGCGACAACTTCCCGGCGTGTGTCGACTTCCGTGAGGCCCAAAAAACGCTGTTGGCCGACACCGGCATCGATTTTTCCTCGCCCTGTTCGCTCGATCTGCTCGGCGCACACTTTGCCGACGGCGTGGTGCAACTCGGATCGTGCAGTGCAGTGGTCGAACATGCCCGCGCACAAGGCATCCCCGTGCTCGAACCCTCGAAAGAGGCCGCCGATGTGGAAGCGTATGCCGATTTTTACGAGCAAATCGTGGGCAACGTCGCTGAATAAAGGCGTCGCACGGCGGGTAAATCGATTTTTATAGGTATATTTGCCCTCCGTTCGGGTCGGTTGCCCGATGCAGAATATCACTCCACACCATGCAAGTTAAGACTCTCCTCTACGTCTCTTTGTTGTCGACGGCATTTGGCAGCCTGGTTGCCTCATGTGGTGACGAAACCGTGTCGAATTTGGGCATCGACGTGATGCCGCGTCAAGATTCGGTGAGCACAGCGCAATTGCATTTCCCGGTCAGCACCCGCACCGTGCGCACCGCTTCGACGGTGGCGCGCACCAACAGCAGTTGGTTGGGTGCCGTGATCGATCCCGAGACCGGTGCGCTCACAAGCAACGATTTCGTGGCGCAATTCTACGTGCCCGAAACTTTCCGACTGCCCAACCTCGATAAAATGATGACCGGAGCAGACGGACAACCCGTGGCCGACTCGTGTTTCCTCAATATCTATCATGGGGAATATTTCGGCGATTCGCTTGCCGCGCAGAAGGTGACGGTGTGGGAAGTGGATACGGCGCGCACGCTCAGCGAAGTAGTGAACTACAGCACGCAGACCGACGTGAGCCAACTGCTGCTGCCTGCCGGAAAGGCGGAACGCCAGACCGTCAGCTACAGTGTTTCGATCAAACCCGACCGCAGTCGTTGGTACAGGGCAATGCTTACTATCGCCGACTGCCCATTCCGTTGAGTCAAGCGTTTGGCACGCGTCTGTTGCGCCATTATTATGCACAACCGGCGCACTTTGCCAACTCCTATGAGTTTGCGCACCACGTTTGCGGCGGTTTCTATTTCCGGCACAGCGGAGGCATCGGTGCGATGCTCAAAAGTGATTTCGTGACCCTCGATGTTTACTTCCGCTATCGCTCGAAAACGGCGTCCGGCGCAGACACTTTGGTCAACGGCAGCCAGCGTTTCACCGCCACCGACGAGATCATTCAGCTGCCGCGGGTCGAAAATCGAGTGCCCGATGCGATGCTCGACCCCGCTTTGCCCTACACCTACGTGAAATCGCCATTGGCGTTGCACACCGAAGCGACGTTGCCCATCGATGACATCGTGGGCGGAGTGCACTTTAACGACACGATCAACAGCGCCTCGCTAAATTTGCGCACGGTGTTGGAAGAGACCAACGAAAAGCGTTTGCCCAAACCCAACATGTTGCTCTTGGTGCGCGCTGATCAGGTGGACCATTTCTTTGCCCACGAGCAAATGCCGGACGGTGTAACCTCGTTTGTGGCCACACTCGACAATCATTCCACGGCAAACAGCAAAGCCACCTACGGTTATCGCTTCGCTAACATCGGGCGCCTAGTCGCCTATCTTCGCGAAGAGCGCAATCGTGGAGCCGGTGTTACGGCCGGTGACACTGAAACGGAGCGCAAGGTCAAGTGGCGCGCGTGGGAACAAGCACATCCCAACTGGAATAAAGTGGTGCTCCTCCCGGTGACCGGCGAATACTCCAAAACGACCGATGCACGCACCGGAAACCCGGTTCGGACCTTGGTGCGTGTGATGAACGCCTTCGACCTTTCGTCGGTGCGTCTCGAAGGTGGGGCGACCGGACAAGTGGACCTTTCGGTGGTCTACAGCCGTTTCAAAAAGTGATCCTCCTTCCTTATATATAATGGGCGTGCGGAATGCACGCCCATATTCGTATGCGGCGAGTGCTTCGTCAGCCGTTGTCGCCGATAGCCGGCGACGGCGTAGCCACTTCGCCCATCTTGCATCAAAACATCGGGGTAGCGTGGCCTGCGTCCCGGTTGTTGTTCTCGTACAGTCCGCCGGCAGATGTCGTGCACTGTGATGGCTCGGCCCCCTTTCCCCGATTTCCATACCTCTTTTTACCCTCTCTCTTATGCGAGCTCTGATTTTTGCCGCCGGTCTCGGCACTCGTTTGCGTCCCCTCACCGATCGTATGCCCAAAGCGCTGGTCCCGGTAGACGGTCAACCCCTATTGTGGCATACCATCCACCGGTTGGTCGAAGTCGGCGCCGAAGAATTGGTGGTCAATGTTCATCATTTCGGGCAACAAATCATCGACTATTTGGCCGAACATGAGTGGCCGGTGCCGATTCATGTCTCCGATGAGCGCGAAGCCCTGTTGGATACCGGCGGCGGCCTCCGTCGAGCCATTCCTTTGTTCGCAGAGCGGGATGCGCCGATCCTGATTCACAATGTCGACATCCTCAGTGACGCTCCGCTGCGCGCCTTCTATGCGGAAAGTGCCGATGTGGATGTGCAGCTGATGGTGAGTCGTCGCGACACACAGCGCTACTTGCTTTTCGATGAGCGCATGCGTTTGGTCGGTTGGACCAATGTTGCTACCGGCGAAGTCCGCAGTCCGCATGCCGACTTGGACGTGAACGCCTGTCGCAAACTGGCTTTTTCCGGCATTCACTGTGTTTCGCCACGACTTCGTGAGGCCATGGCCGGTTATCCGCCCGCGTTTCCCATCATGCAATTCTATTTGGAGCAATGCGCCCGCTTGAACATCCGCGGTTATGAGGTGGAGCATCTTCATTTGCTGGATGTGGGCAAAGTGCAGACGCTGGCAGTTGCCGAAGATTTCGTGCGAAAGACGCTTCCTTCCGAGCTTTAAGCTGCTGAATAGGCGCAAATCCGCTTTTTTCGCCCCTGAAAGTGAAAAAAACGGGGAGAAAATTTGTCAGTTCGGAGAAAAGCCTTACCTTTGCACTGCGTTTGAGAGATAACGCCTCTGCGATGAAAATTACAGAGCGTCTGCGGAAATAGCTCAGTTGGTAGAGCACAACCTTGCCAAGGTTGGGGTCGCGAGTTCGAGTCTCGTTTTCCGCTCACTTTTTGGCAAACTGATCCCTGGGCCCAGGTGGCGGAATGGTAGACGCGCTCGTTTCAGGTGCGAGTGTTTAACGACGTGCAGGTTCGAGTCCTGTTCTGGGCACCTTGCAGCGGATTGGAATTCTCGATGTGGATGTGTTTCCCTCAGCATTCATGTAGTTGTCGAGAGATAAAGCAATGGAGAGGTGGCGGAATTGGTAGACGCGCTACTTTGAGGGGGTAGTGTCAATTGCGACGTGGGAGTTCGAGTCTCCTCCTCTTCACATTTGCGGAAATAGCTCAGTTGGTAGAGCACAACCTTGCCAAGGTTGGGGTCGCGAGTTCGAGTCTCGTTTTCCGCTCTCAAGCGAATTGCTCAAGAAGCAGTTCGCTTTTCTGTTTTTCAATCCACAGGTTGGGCACCGTTTGCCGCCTTTTTTCGTGGATTGTGTGTTTGTTTTGAGACGTCGCCGGCTGGTGCGAACGTCCTTTTTCGAGAGAACATGAACATTTACGTACGCTACTTTAATAATGAGGCGCTCGTTCGGAATCTTGACGAACTCTTTGATTTCCTTTCGGGCTTGGGCGACATCACGATCAACAAGTTGATGGTCGATGAATTGACGAATTATGTCAATGACGAGGCGAATTATCCCAAGCGTTACAAGGTTCGGCCGCGCGTTTACTTCATTCTCATCAAAACCACGGCGCAGACGCTCGAGGAATTCAAAGCCAACAATCGTTCGCCCCAAGCCGCTCCGCCCGCATTGCCTTATGGCGGGAACATCGGGGGGAATGGTGCGCAAAGATTCCCGTGTTTTTATGCTCCAAGAGCAGCGTGAAGGCTGGTACTTCGGACGAATCAATTTCAAGCGCGTGCTGCTCATCCCCGGCACGCAGAAGTTCCAGTACCGCGACACCTCATTTGCCGCCTATGTCCGCACGACGTCGGCCATCGAATGCTACAATCGCATCGTTTCTCACCTGAAAAATCGCCAGGATATTGATCCGCGCAGCCAATTTCCGTCGGCCAAAGGGAGCAATTTCAGCTACGAATTTTTCGGAGAGCGACTTCCGCAATAGTTTCCCCCGGCTTCCGTTTTGCAAAGTCGAATGATCGTTTGTGTATCGCCCGCAATCTATGTTTTTCCGGGGTTTATGCACTGAATACTTGGTCGTTTGAGCTTAAAATCATATATTTGCAGACGGAACCCTATTATACGCATCAATGAAGTATACGATCTCCAAATATATATTCGCCTTTGCTTGTCTACTGGGCGGTGCTTCCAGCGCAGCGGCGCAGGATCTGATCGCCAGGCAGGCTCCTGTCGAGCGCCGAGTCAAGTCGGCGGACTCCGTTGTCATCAACCGAGTCATCAAAAATGCCGCTCTTACGAATTTAGAGAGCAATGAGTTGTATTCCTCTTGGAATACCTCGAAAGTCCACTGTTATTCCAGCAGCGAAATCCCCGAGACTTATAAAATCGACCTTCGCGGATTTCGCATGCCCACTCCCAGCCGCAACATTACTTCTAACTTCGGTTACCGTCCAACGTTCCACCGAATGCACAAAGGATTGGACATTAAAGTCTACATCGGCGACACAATCGTTGCTGCCTTCGACGGAAAGGTACGCATGGTCGGCTATGAGGCTTCGGGATATGGCAATTATGTGGTGATTCGCCACCGCAACGGACTGGAAACAATATATGGACACCTTTCAAAGAGCATTGCAAGAGAAGGCGATTTCGTGAAAGCCGGTCAAACGATCGGGCTGGGTGGCAATACCGGCCGTTCGTTCGGTTCGCATCTCCACTTCGAGACGCGTATCGTGGGGGTGGCGATTGATCCTTCGCTGCTTTTCGACTTCCGCAACCAAGATGTCACTTGCAACACCTTTACTTTCCGTTATCGGGACTGCGATGGTGGCATCCTAAGTCGCGCAACGATGGAACGCAACCACCAGGAAGTGGCACAAGCTGTTCCGACCGGTCGCATGTATCAGGTGGAAGGACGCCGCGTTTCGGTGCAAAGTGTAGCTGAAAAATTGGGCCTCACTGTCGAAGCTTTGTGCGACTTGAACGGTTTCACTCAGGGAACCGTCTTGACGCGCGGACAAATGGTGCGTTATTGACAAATTGAGCGCACCACTTGCGGATGGTGTGTCTTAAACCTTCGGTCGAAGGCACAATTCTCCCTTTTTGAAGGCGCGTATTCTCCCTTATTTATATAGGTATATTCACCCATTCGTTCACTCTTTCGCCGTAAAGAGTGGACGAGTGGGTGGTGCTTTTTTGATCTCCTGCAGAGCGAAGTGAAAAGCGGCGTGAGATGAAATAGCGTTCGGGAACTCGTTTTGTTATCAGCCGGTGGCCAATAGCAATTGCTAACTCTGTGATGGCAATTGCGCGAAGTCTTGTTTAATCCATCCGCCAATACGCGTAGGAAAGTACAATAAATTCGTGTTTTGATGCGCTAAATATTGGTTGCGACCGCGAGAATGATTACTTTTGCTCCATACAATTTGCAATCGCATTATGACCCAAGAACAACTCCTTCCCGACGTGGTGTTCGAAACCAGCTGGGAAGTGTGCAACAAAGTAGGAGGGATCTACACGGTGCTCTCGACGCGCGCCAAGACCCTCGTCCGAAAATTCAAGGATCACCTGATCTTTATCGGCCCCAACGTCTGGGGTGAACACGAGAATCCGCTATTCACAGAAGACAAAAAACTATATCCAGAGTGGAAAAAGGCCGCTCTTGAAGAAGGTGTGCCTGTGCGCATCGGCCGGTGGGAGGTTCCCGGAAATCCAATCGCCGTTTTGGTTGATTTCCAGCCTTTCTTCGCGCAGAAAAATGAGATTTATGGCCGGGCTTGGGAACTGTTTCGTGTTGATTCGCTGCATGCTTACGGCGACTACGACGAAGCTTCCATGTTTTCCTACGCTGCAGGACGCTTTGCCGCGGCACTGTGCAAGCACTGCTTCGCAGGTCGCAAGATCATCTACCAGGCCCATGAGTGGATGTCGGGACTTGGCATGCTCTTCTTGCAGCACGAGTGCCCGGAAGTGCGGACGATTTTCACCACCCACGCCACAAGTATCGGAAGAAGTATCGCCGGCAACAACAAACTGCTCTATGCTTACTTCAAAGGCTACAACGGCGACCAAATGGCGGCCGAGCTTTCGATGGAAGCCAAGCACAGCATCGAGAAACAAAGCGCACATCGTTGCGATTGCTTCACAACGGTCTCTGAATTCACGGATGCTGAATGTGCACAACTGCTCGACAAACCGGCAGATGTTGTCCTCCCCAACGGATTTGAACTCGATTTTGTGCCGAAAGGTGCGGAATTGGAGAAGAAACGCGCGGCTGCACGTCGCCGCATCTTCGACATTGCCGAAGCACTCACGGGAGAAACGTATGCAGACGACACGATGATCATCTCGACATCGGGACGCAACGATTTCCGTTGCAAGGGTTTCGATGTCTATCTCGAATCAATGCGTCGACTCAACGAACAGTTGCGCGGAAGTCAGCGCAAAGTGCTCTCCCTTATTGAGGTACCCTGTTGGTTACTTGGCCCTCGTGAAGATTTGCGTGCGCGTTTGGCCGATGAAAAAGCCCTGCGCAGTCACGCCTACACCACGCCTTTGCCCACACCTATGATCACTCACGACCTTCATAACCTCAATGAAGATCGGATTCTCTGCTTGATCAAAGCTCTCGGCCTGGACAACCGTCCCGAAAATCCCGTCAAGGTGATACTCGTTCCCTGTTATCTCGACGGCACCGACGGTATTTTTGATCAACACTACTACGATGTTCTCACAGCCAACGACCTTACGCTCTATCCTTCGTATTATGAGCCTTGGGGCTACACGCCTTTAGAAAGCGTCGCCTTCAAAATTCCCTGTATTACCACCGATCTTAGCGGTTTCGGCCAATGGGTGAATGCTGAATTGGGACATGCCGGCCGTTTGTCCGACGGAGTCAGCGTGTTGCATCGCGACGACAACAATTACTTCGAGTGTGCAGAAGCCATCTGCGCCGATGTGCGTAACTATCTCGAGATGAACGAGCAGACGCACGCCACACTTCGCCGCCGCGCTGAGCAATTTGCCGAAAAAGCCCAGTGGAAGCATTTCATTCGCTACTATTATGAGGCCTATGATTTCGCGCTTCGCCACCGAAACTGAATGTTTCCGGTAACTCTCTGCATGTTTTCCGTAAGCTAAGCCCCCCCGTTCAAACCGCCGCGCCGCGATTTGACTCCGATGGCAGCGGGAAAACATCCAATCTTTGAACGAAACAATAAAACATACCCACCCATGAACGTTAGAATCACGAACGCCAACCAGCCGGCGTGGAAGACGGTCACAGTAAAAAGCCACATTCCCGTCGAACTGAAGCCACTCGACGAGCTGGCCCACAATCTTTGGTTCTGCTGGAACCAAGAAGCTCTGGACTTGTTCCGCAGCTTGGATGCCAAGATTTGGGAAGAAGTAGATCAAAATCCCGTTGAACTGCTCAACCAAATCCCCTACAAGCAGCTCCAGGAACTCGCAGCCGATCCTGAAGTCATCGGTCGAATGGATGCTGTTTACAAGACTTTCCGTGCCTACATGGACGAGAAGCCCAACGCCCAGCGCGCTTCCGTAGCCTATCTCTGCATGGAATATGGCATGAACCACAATGTCAAGATCTATTCCGGTGGTCTTGGCGTTTTGGCCGGCGACTATGTCAAGGAAGCCTCCGACTCCAATGTAGATATGTGCGCCGTCGGTTTCCTTTACCGTTATGGCTATTTCAGCCAGACCCTTTCTATGGACGGGCAACAGATTGCCAACTACGAAGCGCAGGACTTCGACCGCATGCCCATCGAGCGTGTGCTGGATGCCAACGGCAATCAAGTTGTAGTCGACGTACCTTTCCCCAACTTCACGGTACATGCGCTCATCTGGCGCGTCAATGTCGGTCGCGTTCCCCTCTATTTGCTCGACACTGACAACGAGATGAACTCCGAATACGACCGCAGCATCACCCACTCCCTCTACGGCGGCGACTGGGAAAACCGCATGAAGCAAGAGTATCTCCTCGGTATCGGCGGTATCCTCGCCCTGCAAAAGCTTGGCATCAAGAAGGATGTTTACCACTGCAACGAGGGACATGCCGCACTTGCCAACCTGCAACGTCTCGCCGACTTCGTGGAAAGCGGTCTCAAGTTCGACGAAGCCCTCGAATTGGTCCGCGCCAGCTCACTTTACACCGTACACACGCCCGTCCCGGCCGGCCACGACTACTTCGACGAAGGCCTTTGCGGAAAATACCTTGGCCAGTATCCCGCCAAACTCGGCATCAGCTGGGACGACTTCATGGGACTCGGCCGTCAGAATCCCGACGACAAGGGCGAACGCTTCTGCATGTCCACTTTCCTCTGCAAGACTTGCCAAGAAGTCAACGGCGTAAGCTGGTTGCACGGTAAGGTTTCGCAGCGCATGTTCGAGAGTATTTGGCCCGGCTACCTCCCCGCTGAATCTTATCGCGAGCATCAGCTCCTCTCGCACGACGAATACGAGAAGGTCTACAACGTGAATCCCGACGAAAGCCACGTCGGCTACGTCACCAACGGCGTGCACTATCCCACCTGGTGCGCCAGTGAGTGGAAAGCCGTGCACAAAAAGTACTTCGGTAAGACTTTCTTCAAAGATCAGAGCAATCCTGCGTTGTGGGAAAACATTTATCAGGTCAGTGACAAGGAAGTTTGGGAAACTCGCGTCGCACTGAAAAAGAAACTCATCGACTACATCCGCGAACGTTTCCGCGACAACTGGTTGCGCAACCAAGGCGATCCTGCCCGCGTGATGTCTTTGCTCGACAAAATCAACCCCAACGCGCTCATCATCGGCTTCGCTCGTCGTTTCGCCACCTACAAGCGCGCCCATCTTCTCTTCTCCGACCTCGAACGCCTCTCGAAGATTGTCAACAATCCCGACTATCCCGTGCAGTTCCTCTTTGCCGGTAAGGCGCACCCCGCCGACGGTGCAGGACAAGGCCTCATCAAGAAGATTCACGACATCTCTCAGAGCCCCGAGTTCATTGGTAAGATCATTTTCCTCGACAACTACGACATGGAGCTCGCACGTCGTCTCGTCAGCGGCGTCGATATCTGGATGAACACCCCCACGCGTCCCCTCGAAGCCTCCGGAACGTCGGGCGAAAAGGCCCTCATGAACGGCGTGGTCAACCTCTCCGTGCTCGATGGTTGGTGGTATGAAGGTTATCGCCCCGGCGCCGGTTGGGCACTTACCGACAAGCGTACCTACCAAGACCAGGGTCAGCAGGACAAACTCGACGCAGCCAACATCTACAGTCTGCTCGAAAATGAGATCATCCCGCTCTATTACAGCCGCAACTCCAAGGGTTTCAGCGAAGGATGGGTGAAGACTGTGAAGAATTCCATCGCGCAAATCGCCCCCTTCTACACGATGAAGCGCCAGCTCGACGACTACTACACGCGCTTCTACAACCCCCTCCGCGATCGTTACGCCCTCATTTCGGCCGACAACAACCGCATCGCACGCGAAATCGCCGAATGGAAGGAACGTGTCATCGAGCGTTGGGACAACATCAACATCGTTGAAGTCAAAAACAGCGACAGTCTCTACGGCACCTCGCTCGTCAGCGACAAGGAATTCTCCGTCAGTGTCGTGGTCGACGAGCAAGGTTTGGAAGACGCCATCGGCATCGAGCTCGTCGTGCTCCGTCAAGACGCAGAAACCGGCCAGGACGTCATCTACAAGACGTTCCCCCTCCAAGTTGTAGGCCACGAAGGCAACCTCTACACCTTCGAACTCAAGGCCGCTATCGACGTTGCCGGTTCGTTCCGCACCGCTTTCCGCATGTATCCTCGCAACAAGCACCTCGCCTCGCGCCAGGATCTTTGCTTCGTTCGCTGGTTCAGCTAAACCGTCGCATCGGTTTTCAAATCCCGACCACTTTTACAGCGTCCACCTTGCGCGGACGCTGTTTTTTTTGTGCTGTGTGACTCGAAATTGCCCCCAGTGCGAAGACATTCCCCATCGGTCGGGAAGGACCTCAGTCCATCTAGCAACGCAAAACGCCACCCCCGAAGGAGTGGCGTTTTCTTTTTGGAGCAGGGTAGGCCGCGGGATGGCCGTGCGTCTTCAGCGTTGCATGAACTTCACCCCACCTTGCAGATAAATTCTGCCTGAGATGGTCACCTTCACACGGCGACCGCCCAAATCGTAGATCGGCGTTTCCTTATGCGAGGGCGCCATCCATTGCAGTCCCGTCACTTTTCCGATGAGGAATTGCAGGTTCGGTGCCGTCACTGTGGTATTGGCCGTGAGATAGGGGCGGAAAGCGCGGAGGTTGCGGCTTTCTTGGCGCACCATCATGCCGTTGTCGAGTGTAAAGGCCACTTGATCGTCGGCAAGTGCGGTGGGTAGCGCCACGCCGGTGAGCAAATTCTCGACCGGCCGCTCGGCTGTCGTCGTTGTCGGCGTGAGGGTGATCGCAGCATTGGGCATGCCGGCGAGGAGAACGGCCGTGCCTGCGGGAATCGTGTTCCCCTCGATCGGCGTCAATCCCACCAGCGCCTTCTCATCGTTGAATCCGTTTACGGCATAGAGCTTGGCGTCCTTCACTTCCATAGCTATGGGAGCGTAGAAGGCCGCGTAGCCTTGTGCGTCGGTCGTGAGTGAAACGGCCTTCACGCGCTGCAGTTGCAAGTGCGCTTTGGTATTGTGCTTCACATCGTCCTGTGTTCCCTCCACTTGATGCTCTGTGGCCGTCTTGTCGAGGCACAGTGTTGCCGCGTGGTCTTCGCCGGTGGCCAACTGCACGGTGTATTTGTTGTCAGTTGTCGTACCGAATTTCACCGTCGTCGGCGCAGTTGTCGGCGCAGCCAGGCTCACGATGTTGTCATCGGCCTTGTGTTGCAACGTCCAACCCGTACCGAAGTTCACCAAGTGCGTTCCGTCGTAGAAGAACACCGCATTTTCGTTCGCATCGCCGGTCAAGGTCAGTCGCATGTCGTCGGCATTTTCAGCCTGCGCGCTGACACTCATTGTGCCGTCATTGGTCTTCACTTGCAAGAAGTCGCCCGTCTTCGGCATATTCACGCCGTAGAGACGACCTTCGGCCGCAGCGTGCAAGAGCATACGGTAGTCGCCCAAATTGGCGTGACCTGCTTTGCAGCTTCCGCTTCCTTCCGGAGATCCTGATTGTAGCCGGCAGGCACACCGAATGCGTCGCTTTCCGGCGCTGCTGGCAGCGCTTCAAATCGAGCCCGTGCGGCGGCAGTGAGATCGGCTTCGCTGATGCTTTGTGCCGAAGACACCTCCCAAAGGCTCTTGCTTCCCTTTCTTTTGGCGAATTTGCCCAACAGGAGTGCAACTTCCTCTCCTGTGGTTTTCTCTACATTGAGGTAATTGTCCGTGCGCGAGCTCTCCACGGCACGAACACCTCCGTGGAAGTGGTCTTTCGTCGTCGTTTCAAAGGTGAAGTTCGTACCCACCACACCGGTGCTCAGCGCATATTTGCCTTCTGTGGCCAAGGTGAGCGGACGCGCCGTGACCGCATGAACCAGCGCAAAGCGATTGTTCTTGGTATCGTAGTTCAAAATGAAAGCCTGTTCGGCAGCCGGCTTGTCGAGATCCTGCGCCACCGGCTCGTATTTCGCGTTGAGTGTCAGGTAGTGTTGGCCGTAATTAGAGTTGTTGACCACAAACACCTTTTTCCCGTTGAGCGCGGCAATGGAATGGGGCGGTGTCTCATCGCCACCGGATCCACCGGGTTCTTCCGTTCCGCCGGTTCCACCCGTTCCTCCTGAGCCGCCGGATTCTCCGCTACCTCCGGTTCCGCCTGAACCACCCGTGTCTTCAGATCCACCGGGTTCACCTGAGCCACCCGAACCGAGCGTCCAGTCCGCAAACGAATAGTAGGATTCGATGCGCTTTTCGATCGCGTCGGGCAGGTTGTGGAAGAAGTTGATGCCCGTGAGTTCCTCGAGTTTTGCGATCGTCACGGCATGTTTCACCATGTCTTCTTTTTTACCGGCGCGGCCGTAGTCCTTGTTTTCCAGCCAAAAACCGATACTGCTATATGTTCCGTTCTTGACTTTGAGCAGCGCCATGTAATTGTGGCGAGGCACCGCCACCTTTTTCCCTTCCAAGGTCAGCACCTTGACAAAATCCTTCGGATCGTTGATGGCACCGCCTTTCACCACGTAGAGCGTGTCGGCAAAACTGTCGTTGCGGCCGAGCTCTTGCACCAGTCGTTCGAGCGCAATCCAATATTTTTGATTGAACTCCGCCACTTGAGGCGACATGTTGCTCATGTAGAACGTCTGTTTGTTGGCCTCTAATGAGTACGTGCGGTCGCTCGAGGCCACCATGTGTCCGCGGTCGTAGCCCGTTCCTTGATAAGCATTTCCGGTGAGTCTTTCAGAAGGGGCGAGCAACGGGTCGAAAGTGAACTTGCCGCTTCGCTTTACGCGAGTGGGGCGCGTTTCCGTGTCGAATCTGAACGCCACCCAGCGCGGATGGTGCCAATGTGCGTCGTAGCCGATGGCGAGGTTGATCGTCGAATCTTGTCCATTTTGCGTCGACTTCACGCGGTGCACAAGATAGCGTTCGTCGGCGTCGCCTTTGAGTTGGGGCATTTCGAGTCGCAGCGCCGCCAAACTGTCGGCTTCGCGGCGCGAATTGCCGCGCCGCCGTGCCGTGGGTTGCGCCGAAACCGTCGTCAGACTGTGCACGATGCGGGGGGCGACAGGAAGCGGTTCGAGGGTCTGCCCCTGCGCGGTAGGCATACCGAACGAGAGCGCCATGGCGCAATACAAAGGCGCCGAGAGGAGAGGTTGAATTTCATTCGTAGGGTTGAAATGTGGGCGCGCCGCACCGTCTGCTGCCTATGCGGGGGCAAAATGCAATGTGGACTTGCGCCATAGGGGGTAAAAGATGTTGCAAAAGTAGCGATTATTTGCCGTAAAGGTGAACGAAACTGCCAGAAATAGCATAGATTCGCGGGCAGAGTCTGTATTCTTCCGGCCGAAACGCCCAAAATCGGCAGTTGGGCGCGCACCTTCGGTGAAATTCATCGACGGCCGCGCTTTTTTGCTGCGTTCCGCTGTCGTGGAGCGGGACGGAAGTGCCGCAAAGTCGCCGCGAAGCCGGAAATAGAGGGCACTTCCCGTGCAAAGTCCCCCACTTTGCTCGAAAATCACCCCATTTTTCGCGGAAAGCCCCCATGTTTTTGCGCGAGGTGGCGCACCGGTTCCCGCTGATTGCGCGATTTCCTGCCGGTGCTGCACGAAAATGGCATGCGGTTTGCTGTATCGGGGGGAAAAAACTACCTTTGCTTTTCCGCGCCCCCGCGGTTCACCTCAAACTCCGAAAGATGCGTTTCAAGATCACCCCCGATTTTTCCATTTCCACCGCTTTGTTGCAATTCCACATTGAGGAAGTGCCCGGTTTGTCCGAGGCGCAATTGCGCAGTGCGCCCGGTGCGGTGAGTTTGCGCCTGCCTCCGGGGGTGAACTACGGCCTGCGTGAGCGACAAGAGTGGCTCAATCGCTGCGTGGTGGAAGAGTTGCGCCGCCAGTGCCGCCTTGTGCTCGCACCGCGCGTGCAGGCGTGGGCCAAACGCGGAGGGGTGAGCTTCAATCGACTGACGTTCAAGGACGTGAGTTCGCGATGGGGCTCTTGCTCCTCGCTGCGCAATGTGAATTTCAACGTGTGGTTGCTCTTGCTCGACGAACCTTTGGTGGACTATGTCGTCTGCCACGAGCTGGCTCACCTCACGCATCTCAACCACAGTGCGCACTTCTATGCGGAAGTCGATCGCATCATGGGCATTCCCGGTGAGGCCGTGCGACGCGATCGGGAGTTGAATCGCGTGTCGCGCTCGCTTGCTGCCCTGGGGCGCTATCGTTGAGCCGTTGAGCACCGGGCCGGCGCACACCGCTCCCTTATTTTTTGAATCCACAACACAACAGTAGCATTTCTCTCGATGATGAACGACTGGAAAGACCGTCTTGGCGTGGTGTATAGCACCGCTGCCGATTTTGACTACCGCACTGCGGAAAGCGAAGAAGCCGAAACCCTCGCGCCCGCTGCGCAGCAATTGCGCGTGCGTATCGAAAAAAAAGGTCGCGGTGGGAAGACCGCGACCCTTGTTTCGGGATTTGTGGGCACAAGTGCCGATTTAGCCGATCTCGGCCGCACACTGAAATCAAAATGTGGCGTGGGCGGCAGCGTGAAAGACGGCGAAATTTTGGTGCAAGGCGATTTTCGCGAACGCGTCGTCAGCTTGTTGCGCTCGCTGGGCTACACCGGCACGAAATGAGTGCACACTGCGCGCCCTATCGCCATGCCCGTAGATTGTAGGTGGCTTCGACGCGCTTTTCGAGGGCGTCGTTGAGCTGAGGGAAGAAGTCCATGCCCGTGAGTCGCTCCACTTGGTCCACGCTCATGGCCGCCTCGTCCATCGTTTGCCGACTGTCGCGATTCGAATAGTAGAAACCGATGGCCTTCTCCCCGCCGCGGCGGGTGGAAAGCACCACTTTGAAGAAACCGTTGGGCACTTGTATGCGCAAGTTGCGGCCGATGGTGAGGTGCTTGCGCTGTTTGTCGAAAACGGGGCCGCACACGATGTAGACTTTGCCCTCTTGTTGGGCCCACCGGCGGCAAGCCTTTTCGAGTTTGCTCCAGGCACCGCTGTTCAGACTGCGATCTTGCGGACAGATGTTCGAGAGATAGAAACATTCGCGCTGGGCAACGGGGCTCCACTTCATGTCGGCCGACGGACACATGTGACCGCGGTCGTAGCCGCTGCCCTTGTAGTCGTAGGTGGTCACTTGTTGTGCCACCGGCAATTGCGGATCGGGCAGGAACTCTGTGAATCTGCGTTCCGTACCCTCGGTTTCGGCGGCGGTGAGTTCCCACGCCGACCAATTGGGACAGAGGGTTTGACTGTTGAAGGAGAGGACGTAGCCGGTGTGGCGAACGATGCGCTCCGGCACCCCCTTGAGAGGGGCGGGCTGTTCGAGCGGCGTGCGTGCGACGGGCTTTGCCGCTGGCGAAATGCGGTGCCGACTTGCGGCGCTGCGAGGAGAGCCAGCACTGTGAGGCCGGCGAGAAGAGTGTGTTTCATCGGGTTGAATTGGTTCGTGCCGACGAATTTACGAAAACTCCCCGTTGTTGCCTAAATTGACGCGGCAAAACTTTGCCGATCGGCATGAAACTTTTACTTTTGCGCCCGATTCCCTAACAAAGACAGCTTACCCATGAATTTTTCGTTCCGTGATCTACTGCGTGAGGCCACGCAGCCTGCCACGCTTCGCTCCATCCCGTTCATTCTTTTCGGGTGTCTCGTGGCGGCGGTGGCTTTGGTCTATTTCATCAACCCTTACGGCATCGTGCCGGGTGGGGCTTTCGGCGCCAGCATTGTGATTCATGCCATTTTCCCCTCGATGGCCATCGGCACCTTGGGGCTGATGATCCAAATCCCGCTGATGCTCATCTCGATGGTGGTGCTCGGCGGGCGTTTGGGGGGTGCGCACCATCGTGGCGGCGGTGGCTCTTCCGCTGATGGTCAATTTGCTCACCGAATTGAGCTATCCCGCCGGCGAAGCCATGCGCACACTCGATCCCACTCAGCTGCTCGGCGGGCATTTAGACCTGACCCACGATTTGATTGTGAGCAGCTTGATCGGCGGAGTACTGCTGGGCATCGGCACCGGCTTGGTGATTCGTCAGCAGGCTTCGAGCGGAGGCAGTGACATCGTGGCGATGATTCTCAACAAGTACACCGGCATCCCGTTTTCCTATTGCATGATGCTCGTCGACGGCTCGATTGTGCTGGCGGGCCTGCTGGTGATTGGCATGGGCGTGGGGCTAAATGTGGGCAGCGCGGAGCCTCGCTCGTGGATGCTCTCGTTCTATTCGCTCATCACGATGTTTGCCATTGCCCGCTCCATCGGGGTGGTGGTGAGCGGCACGACCGATGCGAAATTGGTGCACATCATTTGCACGCCCGAGGAGGGTGGCGTGTTGCGCAACTGGATTCTCAACACGCTCGACCGCACCGCCACGCGCTCCCCGTCCTATGGTTTGTACAGCGAACAGGAGAAAGAGATCTTGCTCCTCGTGGTGCGCCAGAAAGAATTGCCCGCCATCACGGCCGGCGTCAAGGAGTTGGCGCCCGATTGCTTCGTGGTGGTGACCGACGCCTACGACGCTTACGGTTATCGCTGGAAGGCACTCCCCGATGCGGGGACGGTGCAAATCCGTTGAGCCATGAAAAGCTGCGGATCACTGTTGACCCCACTTTATCGCTTGCCCTCCCCGCTCGGCCCTTTGCTCTTGGCCGGACGGGGAGGGTGGCTTTCGGGGCTATGGTTTGAGGGCGAACGCCATTGCCCCACGTCGCACCAAGCGGAAGCCCGGCCGCAATGCCTTGCCTTGGAATGGGACGGGGCGCATGCGGCGGTTGCGGATCTGCCTCCCTTTGTCGAGACCACGCTGCGGTGGTTGCGCGCTTACTTCTCGGGATTTTTTCCGTTGCCGCCCCTGCCTGATCTCGATTTGCGCGGCACCCCATTTCAATTGGCCGTGTGGCGCGAGTTGCTCGATGTGCCTTTTGCCACGACCTTGTCTTATGGTGCCTTGGCGCTCCGCGTGGCCCACCGATGGTCGCGCCCTTCGGTGGGTGTGCGCGCCGTGGCGGGTGCCGTGGGGCGCAACCCCGTTTCGATTCTCGTGCCGTGTCACCGGATTGTGGGCGCGCGCGGTGCGCTCGGGGGCTATGCCGGCGGAGTGGAGCGCAAGATGGCGCTGTTGGCGCACGAGGGAAAGTGGGCCGACGGCTGCGGCGTGGCGAACAGTGGCTGGTTTTTTGGCGGCCTTCCGCAGTAGGCGCCGCGGCGTGCTGCACGCACGGATTCTGCAGCGGCGACTGTGCACGAAAAAGCGGATGTTCGCTCTCCGCCCCGGCGTACGGACACAAAAAATCCCCTCGCGATCTTTCGATCGTGAGGGGATTTGTTTTCCACTTGAGGGCGTGGCGACGTTACTCCGCCGCTGCCGTGCGATGGCATCAAACGACGCCTTGCGCCATCATGGCTTTGGCCACTTTCATGAAGCCGGCCACGTTGGCACCGCGCACGTAGTTCACATAGCCGTCGGCATCTGTGCCGTGTTCCACACACTGGCGATGAATGCCGTGCATGATTTGGTGCAAACGCTTGTCGACATCTTCTGCCGACCAGCTGAGGTGGAGCGCATTCTGGCTCATTTCGAGACCGGAAGTGGCCACGCCGCCGGCGTTGACGGCCTTGCCCGGTGCGAAAAGCATCTTGTGCTCGATGAATTTGTCGATGGCTTCGGGGGTGCATCCCATGTTGGAGATTTCCCCAACGCAGAGCACGCCGTTGTCAATGAGGTGTTGTGCGTCGTCGCCGTCGAGTTCGTTTTGCGTGGCGCAGGGCAAGGCCACGTCGACCTTGACTTCCCACGGACGTTTGCCCTCGAAGAATTGAGCACCGGGGAATTCCTCGGCGTAGGGGGCCACGATGTCATTGCCGGAGGCACGCAATTCGAGCATATAGTCGATTTTCTCTCCGCTGATGCCTTCGGGGTCGTAAATGTAGCCGTCGGGACCACTGATGGTGACAACTTTGGCACCGAGTTGCGTGGCTTTTGTCGCTGCACCCCAGGCCACATTGCCGAAACCGGAGATGGCGACGGTCTTTCCTTTGATGTCGTGGCCTGCACGCTCGAGCATTTCGCGCACAAAGTAGAGGCCGCCGAAGCCGGTTGCCTCGGGGCGGATGAGACTGCCGCCGAATTCGAGGTTCTTGCCGGTGAGCACGCCGGAGAAATCGCGCGTGAGACGCTTGTACTGTCCGAAGAGATAACCGATTTCGCGGGCACCTACGCCGATATCGCCGGCGGGGACGTCGACTTCGGGGCCGATGTGACGATAGAGTTCGGTCATGAACGACTGGCAGAAGCGCATGATCTCAGCGTCGCTCTTGCCGCGCGGCGAGAAGTCGGAACCACCTTTGCCGCCGCCCATGGGAAGCGTGGTGAGCGCGTTCTTGAAGGTTTGTTCGAAGCCGAGAAATTTCAGAATGCTGAGGTTTACCGACGCGTGGAAACGGAGTCCGCCCTTGTAAGGACCGATGGCGGAGTTGAATTGCACGCGGTAGCCGATGTTGACCTGCACTTTGCCTTTGTCATCGACCCAGGGTACGCGGAAAGTGATGATGCGTTCGGGCTCAACCAGGCGTTCGAGCAGAGAAGCGCGCTCCCATTCGGGGTGTTGATCGTAGATGTCAGCGATGCTGAGGAGCACTTCGTGAACGGCTTGGAGGTACTCTTTCTCACCGGGGTGGCGAGCTTCGAGTTGCTGCATGAAAAGTTCGATATTCATGGCGCTTTGTTGTTTGCGGGCGGTGAGTTCGTGTTGTTTTCGCACGACCGGCGGTCGAATTCAGCGACGGAAATCGGGAATGCTCCCAATTTCCGGGCAACATTTTCCCGCTTTTCGGTCTTTGCTTCCGATATCTTCGACCTGGTTCAAGAGAAAGAGGGGAGTGCCGGGCGAGCACAACACGAACAGCCCAATTGGTTATTTAATCATCTCACAGCCCATGTAGGGTTGCAGGGCTTTGGGAATGCGGATGCCTTCGGGCGTTTGGAAATCCTCGAGGATGGCGGCAACAATGCGGGGCAATGCAAGAGCGGAGCCATTGAGGGTGTGGCAAAGTTCGATCTTCTTGTCTTCGGCTCGACGATAGCGGCAGTGAAGACGGTTGGCTTGATAGCAATCGAAGTTGGAAACGGAGGAAACTTCGAGCCAGCGACCTTGTGCTTCGGAGTAAACTTCGAAGTCATAGCACAGTGCAGCAGTGAAACTCATGTCGCCGCCGCAAAGACGGAGGATGCGGTAGGGAAGTTCGAGTTTCTGAAGCAGACCTTCCACGTGGGCCAACATTTCGTCGTGACTTTGCTGCGAATGTTCGGGACGATCGATGCGCACCAATTCGATTTTCGAGAACTCGTGCAGGCGATTCAGGCCGCGAACGTCCTTGCCGTAGCTGCCGGCTTCGCGACGGAAACACTGGGTGTAAGCACAGTTTTTGATGGGCAGCTCACTTTCGTCGAGGATCACGTCGCGGTAGATGTTCGTGACGGGGACTTCGGCCGTGGGAATGAGATAAAAGTTGTCGAGGTCGCAGTGATACATCTGTCCCTCCTTGTCGGGCAGCTGGCCGGTGCCGTAGCCCGAGGCTTCGTTGACCACCGTGGGCGGCATGATCTCCAAGTAGCCGGCTGCACGTGCCTCATCGAGGAAGAAGTTGATGAGCGCGCGCTGCAAACGTGCCCCCCATCCTTTGTAGACCGGGAAGCCCGCGCCCGTAATTTTGACGCCGAGATCGAAATCGATGAGATCATATTTCTTTGCCAGCTCCCAGTGGGGCAGGGGATTGGAGGGAAGGGGCGTTTCGTGGCCGCCGGTCTTCACAACGAGGTTGTCATCAGCACCCACTCCCTCGGGAACGATGTCATAAGGCACGTTCGGGATGGTGTAGAGGAGTTGTGTACGCTCTTCCTCGGCTGCTTTTTTGAGTTCCTCGAGCTCTGCGCTGCGCGATTTGAGTTCTGCCACACGCGCCTTGGCAGCTTCTGCCTCTTCCTTCTGGCCGGCCTTCATGAAGGCACCGATATTTTTGGCAAGTGTCTTTTGTTCGGCGAGCACAGCGTCGAGTTCCGCCTGTGCACTCTTGCGTTTGCCGTCAATGTTGAGCACCGCTTCGATGGCCTCTCGGGCTCCTGCGAAATGTTTCTTTTCCAAGCCGCGAATCACGGCTTCTTTATCTTCGTTGATTTGTTTAATCGTCAGCATGTAGGCTATTTGTCATATTTGGTTTCCGCAAAAGTAGCACAATAAATCGGGAAATAAGCACCTTTCCCCCCAATTCTTTTCTACTTCGCGTCTCCTATTGTGGTTAATGTTCCGCTCGGTGCTTCGCATATCGTGAAACTACCACTCAGATCGTCGCGATTGAGGCGTAAGTCGTCGCGGAGTTACAGACGAGTCGGCGCCTATTCTTTTACCTCTTCCCACCATCGGCGGAAAGTCTGCGATTCGTTGTTCAAGTCCACCACTTCGCCGATGCGGGGCGTGAGCAACGGGAAGTTTTCGCGCACCGCGGCGGCAGAAAGCAGGCGAAGGGGCTCGTCCCAATCGTGGCGAGCGAGTGCATATTTGCTGTTGTGAATGGAAAGTACATGCCGCGGTGCCAGATCGCGAATGGCCTGTACCACTTGCTCGGGCATCATGTGAATGTAGGCCCAATCTTCATTGTATTGCCCGTTTTCGATCAGCGCCCAATCGATGGTTCCAAAGCGTTGGCGGATCTTTTTGAAGCGGTCGTCGTAACCGCCGTCGCCCGAAAGGTAGATTTTGTGCGTGGGACTCTCGATGAGGAAAGAGGCCCAGAGGGTATTGCCGGGATGCAAGGAGCGTCCCGAGAAATGTTGCGTGGACAAGCAGTGGAGTTTGATGCCGTTTCCCACCACTGCCTCCTCATCCCAGTCCAGTTCCGTGATGCGGTCGGCGGGATATCCCCATCGTTCGAGGTGTTCGCCGACACCAAGCGGGCAAACGACCCGTCCGACGCGCCGACGAATGGATTTCACGGTGCGGTAGTCGAGATGATCATAGTGATCGTGGGTGATGATGAGCACGTCTACGGGGGGAAGATCATCGATTTGATAGCCGTTTGCCCCTTTGAAGGGGGCAAACATCCAAGAGAAGGGAGAGGCTGCTTTGAGAACGGGATCAACGAGGAAGGTGAGTCCATCGGTGCGGAGAAACACGGACGAGTGTCCGAGCCAGACCAAGGCGTTGTCATTGTTGCGCGCCAACGAATCGAGCGCGGTGTGGACAATGGGGAGAGGATTCGTAGGTTTGAGGCGGGAGGGACGGTCGAAAGAAAATCGCGAAGGCGCTGTACAAACGACTTTGAGCCGGTCATTGTGGGTGCATTGCGAAGGTTGTGAAAACGACCGTTGCGATAGTGCGGCGAGCGTTCGATGCGGGCCAGACGTTCGCCTCGCGGTGCACGACCGAACACGGGGTGTTGAAGTACAATGACGGTGATTAGCGCCGCGCCGAGGAGGATGGAGAATAGAATAGTCATGAATCGTTTCATATAAAGTGATGGTCGTATAGTGTTGTGTTGCACCGGTCGCGCATTACCTGTGGTCGCTGTGCTCCGGTTCCGAAGCATAAGGTCGCGCGCCGCCTTTTTACAGCTTGTGGTGCCCTTGATCAGTAAAGACGCATGCCGAACTATCCTCAGGAGGCATGTCCTTTTAGGAACCCCGTGCCCTCTTTTGAACCCCGTGCCCACATTTTGAAAGCGATGCGCAGGCTTCGGAGTGACGATGACGGTTTTGAAATGCAATTATCGTGCCCGATGAGATTCTTTCTCGTGTTCTCAATGGAAAATTCCCGTGTTTTATGGCTTCCTTCAAAGAAGAAAAGGGGCGCACGCATTGGTGCTGCCCCTTTTCCGTAAAGTCTCTATATAGTGTCCCAAAGAAAGATGTTATTCTTCGTCGTGCTGTGCGTGTTCGGCAATGAGCTTTTGTTGCAAATCACCGGGCACGAGCTCGTAGCTGGCAAATTTCATGATGAACGACGCCCGTCCTCCCGTGAGACTGGAGAGTGTGGTGGCGTAGCTGCTCATTTCGCTGAGCGGCACCTTGGCCTGCAGCTTTTCGTATCCGTTTTCGGAGGTCATGCCCACGATCATGCCGCGTCGACCTTGGAGGTCGCTCATGACATCGCCCATCTTTCGGAGGGTACAAAGACCTCTACATCATAGATGGGTTCGAGAATCTTGGGACCTGCTTCGCGGAAGGCGGCTGAGAAGGCGTTGCGACCGGCCAACATGAAGGACACTTCGTTGCTGTCGACGGGGTGCATCTTGCCGTCGTAGACAATGACGCGCACGTCGCGGGCATACGATCCGGTGAGCGGTCCTTGTTCCATGCGACTCATCACACCTTTGAGAATCGCGGGCATGAAGCGAGTGTCGATGGCACCGCCCACGACGCTATTGATGAATACCAGTTTTCCGCCCCACTCGAGATTCACTTCTTCCTTACCGCGCGGCGTGATGCGGATCTCCTGATTGCCGAATTTGAACAGGGTGGGTTCGGGCATTCCTTCGAAGTAAGGTTCGACGATGAGGTGCACTTCGCCGAATTGTCCCGCACCGCCCGATTGTTTCTTGTGGCGATAGTCGGCACGTGCCGGTTTGGTGATGGTTTCGCGGTAAGGGATGCGCTGTTCGCTGAATTCCACTTTGATCTTGTCGATGTTTTCGAGAATCCATTTCAGTGTGCGCAAGTGGAATTCGCCTTGTCCATGTACGAGGATTTGACGCAATTCTTTGCTCTGTTCTACCACCCAAGTAGGATCTTCCTGACGCAAACGAGTGAGTGCGGCCATCATTTTTTCGGTGTCGGCTTCGTTGACGGCGCGGATGGCACGTGTGAACTTGGAGTTGGGGTATTTGATGAAATTGAAGCGGTGTTCGCACTGTTTTCCGTTGAGCGTATTGCCGGTGCGCACGTCCTTTAGTTTCACCGTACAGCCGATGTCACCAGCCGAAAGCTGTTCCACCTTTTCACGGTTGGCGCCCGAGCAGACAAAGAGTTGCGCCATGCGTTCTTTCGAACCGCGGTCGGCGTTGGTCAAGTCGTCTCCTTCGTGCACCACGCCGCTCATGACTTTGAAATACTGCACTTCGCCAATGTGGGGTTCGACTCCCGTTTTGAAGAAGTAGACACTCGTGGGGCCCTTCTCGTCGGGGTTGACCTCTTCTCCGCGTGTGTTGTGCACTTTGGGCATTTCGTCGACGAAAGGTACCACATTGCCCAGGAATTCCATGAGGCGTCCCACGCCCATGTCCTTTCCTGCACAGACACAGAAGACAGGGAAGATGCTGCGCGTGACCAATCCTTTGCGAATGCCCTCACGCATTTCATCTTCGGTGAGTTGTTCGGTCTCAAAGAATTTCTCCATCAGGCTTCGTCGTTCTCTGCCGCGGCTTCCACCAAGGCTTTGTGCATGGCTTGCGCCTTCTCGAGTTCCTCCGCGGGGATGTCTTCCACGAGCGGTTCTCCTCCCTCTTCTTTCCACGTGAGTTTCTTCATGAGAATCACGTCGATGAGGCTGTTGAATGCCGGGCCGGTGGCGAGAGGATACTGCACAGGCACCACTTTCGGACCGTAGACATTGCGCAGATCGTCGAGGATCAGTTCGTAGTCGCAGTTTTCATGGTCGAGCTGGTTGACGAGAAAGATGACGGGTTTGCCGAGTTTCTCGGTATAGCGGAAGTGGTTTTGCGTTCCCACCTCGACACCGAATGCGCCGTTGAGGAGTAGCAGTGCCGTGTCCGTCACATTGAGGGCCGTCATGGCAGCGCCGACGAAATCATCGGAACCCGGGCAGTCGATGAGGTTGAGTTTCTTGCCTTTCCACTCCACATGGAATGCTGTGGCAAAGACAGAATATCCGTATTCCTGTTCGACGGGAAAATAGTCGGAAACGGTGTTCTTTTGGGTGATGCGTCCGCGCCGCGGAAGTGCGCCGGCGTGGTAGAGAAGACACTCTGTGAGCGTGGTTTCCGGAACGATCGTTACCGAGGAGGGCGATGTTTTTGATGTCGTGCGAATTGTAGACCTTCATGTTGGGTAGAGATTTAGGCAGAGCCGTTGAACGGAGGTCGAGAGGCGTTGTGTTAACCAAATAATGGGTTTTATGTATTGGTATTGCCAAGTCGACCTTTTATTTTCTGGCGCAAATTACGAAGAAAATCCGAATGAGCAAATTTTTGAGCGGAAAAATCATTTTTCTTCGCGCATTTTCCATCGTGAGCCGGTTTGTACTTTCCTCCCGTGCGTGTTTTCAGTGGGGCACAAAGGGGAAGGCAAGAGCGAAGAGGAAGCGAAGGAACTCTTTCGCGGAGTGACAAAAAACAGCAGAGCAGCTTCCTTTCCGGGAAGCTGCTCCGATAGGTGATAACGGGAGGAGATGCTATTATTTGTTCATAGTAGCCAAGAATTCTTCGTTGGAGAGCGAATTCTCGAGGTTCTTCTTCACGAAGTTCATGGCTTCCATGCTGTTCATGTCGCCCATATAGTTGCGCAACACATACATTCGGTTGAGCGTATTTTCGTCGAGCAGGAGGTCGTCGCGGCGTGTGGAACTTTGAATGAGGTTGACTGCCGGGAAAATGCGTTTGTTGGCGAGCGAGCGATCGAGTTGGAGCTCCATGTTGCCCGTTCCTTTGAATTCTTCGAAGATAACCTCATCCATTTTCGATCCGGTGTCGATGAGTGCCGTGGCGATAATGGTGAGCGAGCCGCCGCCTTCGATGTTGCGGGCCGCACCGAAGAATCGTTTCGGTTTCTGCAGTGCGTTGGCGTCCACACCACCGGTCAGAATTTTGCCCGATGCAGGCGCCGTGGTGTTGAAGGCGCGTGCCAGTCGGGTGATGGAGTCGAGGAAAATCACGACATCGTGCCCGCATTCGACCATGCGTTTGGCTTTGTCGAGCACCATTTGTGCGATGCGCACGTGGCGGGTGGCGGGTTCGTCGAAGGTCGAAGCTATGACTTCGGCGTTGACGGTGCGCGCCATGTCTGTCACTTCCTCCGGTCGTTCGTCGATGAGGAGCATCATGAGATAAGTGTCGGGATAATTGGCGGCAATGGCGTTGGCAATCTGTTTCATCAAGATCGTCTTACCCGTTTTAGGTTGTGCCACGATGAGTGCGCGCTGACCTTTACCGATGGGGGAGAACAGATCGACGACGCGGCAGGCCAGCGGCGTGTTGCGTCCATTCGACAGTTTGAATTGTTCATCGGGAAAGAGCGGGGTGAGATGTTCGAACGCCACGCGATCGCGCACTTGTCGGGGATCGAGCCCGTTGATGCGGTTGATGCTCACCAGCGAGAAATACTTTTCTCCTTCGCGCGGCACTTTGACTTTGCATTCCACCACGTCGCCCATTTTCAGTGCGTAGCTGCGGATCTGATATTGGGAGACAAACACATCGTCGGGCGAAGGCATATAATTATAGTCCGACGAGCGGAGAAAACCAATGCCTTGCGGGTCGATTTCGAGTACGCCGCAGGCCTCGATGAGGAGGTCCTTTTGTTCGGGCATCGGCGCCGTGGGCGGCACCTTCCCTTCGGCGCGCGCTTGGAGCTGCTGCTGCACGAGAATGTCGTCCTTGAAACGATGGAATTTCGGCACCGTGTGTTGTTCCGCGGGCACGTAGGCCGGTGCGGGTCGCGAGTAGGGTTCGCTTTCTGCGAAGTTGTAGTCGTTGAAGTCGACCACCGGCACATCTTCCACGATGATGAAGTCCGTGCCGTCGGCCGGTTGTCCGTTGTTCGCCGTCGGCGCACTCGAAGGTTCGGCGCTCGTCGCATTTTGTTCGCCTGTAGCGGCTGCTTCGCTGCGGAGCCGGAAGTGTTCGGAGAGCGATGAGAGAGCCGCCCCGGTTTCTTCTTCTCGCTGTTGGCCGCTTGCTGTTTCATTTGTTCGACGATGAAATCCGGCAGATCCTCGTCTTCCTGTGCTTGCGCCGCAGCGGTGTTTTCTTGCTGCGCGGCGGGCTGGTCCGCGTTCTTAGATTCCGGTGCCGCCTCGCCCGAGTAGGAGGCGTTCGCCTTGTTCTCCTCTTCCGCCGCCGCTGTCGAGGCGGCCCGCTCCTTCTGCTCTTGCTCTTCCGCTGCCTTTTTGGCTTCTACCTCCGCCTTGGTGGGACGACCTCTTCTGCGTTTGGGTGCCTCGGCGACGACTTCCCCTGCGCCCACGAGTGCTTCGGCAGCGGCCGCCGCCTCCACACGGGCTTTTTCGGCGATTTGCTTTTTCGCAGCGCGCTCATCGCGCGCACTGTCGAAGCGTTCGCTTTCTCCGGCCTGCGTGGCAGAATAGACGTGGTCGTGGGGAGCTGATGCGATGCGCCGTCTTTTGGGGGCGGCGTCGCTGTCGACGGTGCTCATTTCAGCTTGTTTATCCAAAATGTCGTAAACGAGCTGTGCTTTCACGTCGCTATAACTGTTGGGCGTCTTCATTTCGACGGCTATTGCTTTCAGCTCATCGACGCTCATCGAGAGGAGTTGCTCTTTGGTATGTTGAGGCATAAGAGGATGGGGTAGTGTTCGGGAATAGATCGCAGGAAGAATGGCATCACGCGAGGAGATGCAAAGTGATAAGTCTGAAGATGGGGTGGAATCACGGTAAAAATCCGACAACGGAGGATGGAAAATGCCTGCTACATTCATTTTCACGACGCGAATTTACGAACAAATCATGGTAACGGACGAAAACTCCCCTTGTTTTTTTGTACTTTCGCTTGCAAAATACCCTCTTTCGTATGGCGACTCCCTATCTCGACATCCAAAATTTGACGAAAAGCATCGGCGACCTGGTGCTGTTTGAAAACATCTCGTTCAGTGTGTCCGAAGGTCAACACGTCGGTTTGATCGCGCGCAACGGAGCCGGCAAATCGACCCTCCTCGGGCTGATCGCCGGTAAGGACAGTGCTGACAGCGGCGACATTGTGTTTCAGAAAGGTCTGCGCGTGGGCATGCTCGAACAGCAACCTGATTTCGATCCCGAAATGTCCGTGTTGCAGGCCGTGGCGGGTCGTTTGCGTGCCGAATACGCTTCCCTGCTCATCGCCGAAGAAGGCGGCGAACTCCAATCGCACACCGCCACCTTCGACGCCGATGAGGAATGGAACGATATCCAATTGCGCGCCAAGCAGATTCTCACGCAGCTCAAAATCGATAAACTCGACAAGCCCGTGGGATTGCTTTCCGGCGGTCAGCGCAAACGTGTGGCGCTGGCCTCGGTGCTGATTGCCAACCCCGATTTGCTCATCCTCGACGAACCGACCAACCACCTCGATGTGGAAATGATCGAATGGTTGGAGAAATATTTGCAGCGCAACACCAAAGCCTTGTTGCTCGTCACGCACGATCGTTACTTTCTCGACCGGGTGTGTCAAACCATCGTCGAGCTGGACGATCGCACCGCCTACACCTATCGCGGCAACTACGCCTACTACCTCGAAAAGCGCGATGAGCGCATCGCCACCACCAACGCCAACATCGACCGGGCGCGCAATCTCTATCGCAAGGAACTCGACTGGATGCGCCGCCAACCGCAGGCGCGCGGCCACAAAAGCCGTTCGCGCAAGGAGGCCTTCTACGAATTGGAGCAGCAAGCCCGCCGGCGCACCGAAGAGCGCGCCGCCCGTCTGAACGTAAAGGCCGGTTACATCGGTTCGAAGATCTTCGAGGCAGAATATGTGTCCAAAGCCTTCGACGATGGGGTGGTGATCCTCAAAGATTTCTACTACAATTTTTCGCGCTTTGAGAAAATGGGCATCGTGGGCAACAACGGCACGGGGAAAACCACCTTCATCCGTATGCTGCTCGGTGAGGTGCCGCCCACGTCCGGTCGTTTCGTGATCGGCGAAACGGTGAAGTTCGGCTATTTCTCGCAAGAGGGCATGCCCGTCGATGAGCAAATGAAGGTGATTGACGTGGTGCGTCGAGTTGCCGAAACCGTCGATCTCGGCGGCGGCCGCCATCTCACAGCCATGCAGTTCCTCAATCATTTTCTCTTCCCCCCGGCGCGTCAGCAAGACTACGTCTACAAGTTGTCGGGCGGCGAACGCCGACGACTGCAACTGTGTCTGGTGCTGATGCAGGCGCCCAATTTTCTCATTCTCGACGAACCGACCAACGATCTCGACATCGCCACGCTGCAACTGCTCGAGGAATATCTGGCCGACTTCCGCGGGTGTGTCATTGTGGTGAGTCACGACCGTTATTTCATGGACCGCGTGGTCGATCACCTGTTGGTGTTCCGCGGACAGGGCGAGGTCGAAGATTTCCCCGGCAACTATTCGCAATATCGCGAGTTCCGCGAACTCAAAGAGAAAGAGGAGGTGCGCGAACAGCGCGACCGCAATTCGGCTGCCGACGGGCGCAAACCGGTACTCGAAGGCAGCGACCGCAAACGCAAACTCACCTTCAAAGAAAAACAAGAATACGAAGCGTTGGGACGCGACATCGAGGCTTTGGAGGCCGAGAAAGCACAGCTCCACGAGGCCTTAGCCTCCGGACAGCTCAGCGTGGAGGAAATCACCGCCCACTCCAAGCGCTTGCCGCTGCTCGACGAGGAACTCGACGAGAAGTCGATGCGCTGGCTCGAACTGTCGGAATGGGCCTGACAGTAGTTCAATCAAAAGTCACAACACGCACATGAAACCATTGGCAGAACGTTTGCGCCCGCTTTCGCTCGACACCTATGTCGGCCAACAGCACTTGGTCGGCCCCGGCGCCGTGTTGCGCAACATGATTGCCGGCGGACGCATCTCGTCCTTCATCTTGTGGGGACCGCCGGGCGTGGGCAAAACCACTTTGGCCAAGATCGTCGCGGCACAGTTGAAAGCCCCCTTTTTCACCCTCAGTGCCGTCACGAGTGGAGTGAAGGAGGTGCGCGAGGTCATAGCCCAGGCCAAGAGCGGGCAGTTTTTCGGCGCAGTGACGCCCATTCTTTTCATCGACGAAATCCATCGTTTTTCCAAGTCGCAACAAGATTCACTGTTGGCGGCCGTCGAGACGGGCGATGTCACCCTGATCGGTGCCACGACCGAGAACCCCTCGTTCGAAGTGATTCGCCCGCTGCTCTCCCGTTGTCAGGTCTACGTGCTCGAACCGCTCAGCGAGGCCGACTTGCTCCAACTGCTCGACCACGCCCTCCACGACGACGTGGTGCTGCGTGAGCGCGAATTTGAAGTGCGCGAAACCGACGCTCTGTTGCGCTTTGCCGGTGGCGACGCGCGCAAACTGCTCAACATCGTCGACCTGCTCACCAATGCCACCCCCGAGGGCCCCATCGTTATCGACAATGCCGGCGTCACCGAGCGCCTGCAGCAGAACCCCATGGCCTACGACAAGGAAGGGGAGATGCACTACGACATCATTTCGGCTTTCATCAAGAGCATCCGCGGCAGCGATCCCGATGCGGCCATCTATTGGTTGGCGCGCATGATCGCCGGCGGCGAAGACCCCAAATTCATCGCGCGCCGCCTCGTGATCAGTGCCGCCGAAGACATCGGTTTGGCCAATCCCAACGCCTTGTTGTTGGCCAATGCCGCTTTCGACACCGTGACCAAGATCGGTTGGCCGGAAGGGCGTATCCCGCTGGCTGAGGCCACCATCTATTTGGCCACGTCACCCAAGTCCAACTCGGCCTACAACGCCATTAATTCGGCGCTGGCCTATGTGGAGCAAACCGGCAACGCACCGGTGCCGCTGCATCTGCGCAACGCCCCCACCCAACTCATGAAAAATCTCAACTATGGGGCTGACTACACCTATCCGCACGACTTCCCCGAACATTTTTATCCGCAGCAATACAAGCCGGAGGGGCACGAATCGATCGTGTTTTGGCATCCGGCCGACAACGCGCAGGAAATCAAATTGGCCGACCGCATGAACCGTTTGTGGCACGGTGGGGAATCGTAGTCGCATGCCCTTGCCTGCCTGCCGCTGTCGCCGTCCGTTTCCAAAAGCTCAACCGCCCGAGTTGCTTCCCGAGGAGCAGCTCGGGCGGTTATCCATGGTGAAAAGGTCGAAGCTCGCTCCATTCGGTCTGTCGCCCGCGCATCGGGGTGAAGATGGGGCGCCCATTCCCTCGCGTACGCGCGCGCGTCCGCTACTTTCCGTTTTTTTCCTTCACCTCTTCACTCGTATGACGCAAAGTATTGATACATAGTTTAATAGGTGTGAAGACTTTGCCGATTGGGGTTCACGCTTTCGCGTCCTCCCGTGAGGAAGCACCGTGACGACTGCTTCACCCCATTTCGAGGAGTAATTCAAGCCGGCTACCATGTTGCGATGGGCACCGACCGGCAGAAAATGTGATTTGCAATCTGCCGGGAATGAAAGGTTTGTGCGTTGTGGCGCCGACCGAACCCTTGCTCGAAAAAAGCACACCGCTCAATGGTTCCGGCGGTCGCAGACATTGATCGAATTTCCCATTTTTTGTGCTGAAAACGGGCAAAGCATTGGAAAACAGCGGATTGTCGAAGAAAAAGCCCCGAGGAAAAAGCAAAATGTGGAGGATTTTGAGCAAAACCTTCACCTCTATTGATCTGTGAATCACTGTTTTGCGGCATGTGGGTGAAGAGGTGAAGGCAAAAAACGGAAACAGACTGACATGCGCGTACGCGCGCTCGCGCGAAAGGGGCAGCCGTTTCTCTATTCTCGGTCTTCACCTGTGGCACTTCATCCGCGTAGGTGATCGATGCTTGCCGTTGCGGGCGACGGCACACGTGCTGCCGCGACGGCGTGGGCAAAGAGCCGCATTCCGTCGGGCGAACCGACGGAAAAGTGCCCCGGCAACATGGCGGACCGACGGACTTCGTCGGCAGATCGCGCTCCCCGCAAGACAGAAATACGAGAAAAAAGGTCGGACACGTCAAATATTTAGGGATAAAGCCCGCAGAATGAGATCAAATCGCTAACTTTGCCGAAAGAATGCTTAAACGAGATGGCGAAACACGCGCTGCATCTCAGCCCTTAATCGCCGAATACCATATTGGACGTCCTTCTTTTCGTGATCCCCGCAGTTGGTGCTGCTGTTCGCTTCCGTGTGTCGACGCCCCGATGGGAAAGCACATGAACCCAACAGGACACAGGGCATGCATCGACAGGACAGAGACCGGTGAGGCTTTCACGTGACGACAGGAAGAGTGAAAAAACAAGCATCGAACTCCGCAATGATTTCCCTCCGGTCTCGCCGCAGGCCGTTGATCGCCGTGTGCCGGCGTCTCTCCTATGCGTAAGTGACCCCATCGTTGGGCAGCACGCTCCGGGCAAAAGCCACGGCCGGATGAAAAACTCCCTCCATTCTTTTTAAATCCAATTAAAATATAAAATGATATGTACCAACTTTTGAGACGAATGTTCGTATTCCTGCTCGTCATGTTGGGGTGTCTCCCTTCGGTTCTCGCGCAAAGCGGCGCGTTGGCCGACGGGTTTTACCGCATCGTGAGCCGGAAAAACAATTTTCCCGTGCTGGTGCAGCATCATCGCTTGGGCTACGTCTCCGAACACTCGGGGAGCAGCGGTCAGAACGATGAGCTGTCGCAGTATTGGAAGGTGAAACAGGTGAACGGCACCTACCGGATCGTGAACGTGGGCGAGCAGTTGGCCGTCCAGCCGCTCGACCTGCTCAACGAGACCTTCACCGTGGGCACGAATGCCGCACACTACTACATCAAGGGAGCCTCCGGTGCGGGCAGCGCCGGCTATTGGGTGATTTCGACGGCCGAAGATTTCGGCGGGAAAACGCTCTGGCACAACGGGGGTAGCGGCCTTGTGCAGAATTGGGAAGGCGTTTCGACCGAAGCCAACCACTGGAAGTTTGTTCCCCTCACGACCGACGAGCTGAAGAGCGTGGCGAAGTTCAACGCCGCTTGGCCGCAATTAGAACAAGGCTTTGAGACCCTCGACCGTCTGCGCACCGGCGGCCTCTATCGCGTGAAGAATGCGGCGCACCACTATTGGGCCGTCGACGCAACCGCACACACCCTGAAAACCACGGCGCAAGTCAGTTCGTCCGACCTCTCGACCATTTGGCTGGTGGAGCGCAACGGCGACGGCTTTGCCCTGCGCAATGCGTCGACCGGCCGTTTCGCCTCGTCGGCCGAAGCCGGCCGAAGCGTCAGCACGGGCGTGGGGAACAATCGGCTTTGGCTGAATTTCCTGCAAACGACAAACGGCTTTTTCAACGTGAGCGGCAATGCTGATTTCACCGACGGTTCGTGTTTCACCGAGTCGGCGGACAAGAACGTGGTGGGTGGCAATGCCCGCTCGTTTCGCACCAAGGCCGACACGGTGCGCAAGGTGACCGATACCACTTTCTTCGCCAACACGGCAGCAGAATGGCAGTTTGAACCGGTGACCGATGTGTCGGAAGCCGATGTGAAGGAAAGCGTGCACCGCAACTCCACCGGTGTGTACACCCCCGTGGAGGGAAAATACTACCTGGTGCGCAATGTGGCCTATCCCGAGCGCGTGCTCACCACGCGTCCCGCGTCGGACAACGTGGTGCGCGGCGAAGTGCGCAACGAACGCGAGATGGGACAACTCTGGCAGTTGGAAAAAGTGGGTGACAAATGGGCCCTTCGCAGTGTGGTGAACCAAAAGTATGTCGGCAACAGCGCCGCTCGAACGCAAAGCTACACGATGACCGACACACAAGCCACGTTCACGCTCAAAGAGATGGACAAGTGGTTGCCTTACCTTGCCTTTGTGGTGCGCAACGGCGCGAGCTTGCATTGCGCCAGTTCCGCCGGTTACAATGTGGTAAACTGGGACGAAACGAGCACCGCTTCGTTTTGGCAGTTGGAAGAGGTCACGTTGGACGCTGCGGCCCTGAACGCGTACAAGCAGCGGCTCAACGAACAAGCGGAACTGACCACTCATCGCGACCAACTCAACACGCAGTTGCAGCGCTATTTCGCGGACAATGCTTGCACGCAGTTGCGCGCACCCTATGCCTCGATGAGCCTCGATGTGCTCAAAGCCGCCCTTCGTGCCGAGCAATTGCCCGAGTCACTCATCGACGTGGCCGTGCGCGTGCGAACCGATACCTGGAACGGAGCGAACGCCGAGGCCAACCGATATGAGAAATATTTCCGTATCCAACCCTACCAGGCCTACAGTCATCCGCAAAAGTGGGCCCGCGACATGAAATTGATGCCCACGAGCTTCGGACAATACTCGCAACTCACGAACCCCACCGGTATCACGATCCCCGAAAAGGAATTGGCGCTGGTGTTTGTGGGCGAAGAGGCACCGGCGGGTTGTGCGCTCAATGCCGAATTGGTGCAGGGAAAAAACACAACGGGCGATAAGCTCATTGCGCTTCACAAGGGGCTCAATGTGGTTTATGCCAACGATGCGTCGCACCTGTACATCAATTACGTGATGAACGACACGGTGCTCAAATACACCCAGCAACCGCAAATCTCAATTCACGTGGAAGGCGGGCGTGCCAATGGTTATTTTGATGCGACGAAGATGCAGAACCAGGATTGGGACAACCTCGAAAACCTCAAACCCTACGGATTCTTCACCGACGACGTGATTCGCCTGAAGTCCAAACACACCATCCACAGTCTCAGCCTGCGCGGTGTCGAGGAGCAGCAGCGTAACGGCAACTGGAACTACAACGGGCAGTATAAAGGTATCACCGGTGTGCTGAGCAAATGGGACTGGGTGCACGAAATCGAGCAAGACTTCTTCAAACCGGAGCAGTTCGCCGATCGTTTCAATTGTCTCATGTTCAGCACCGACGCGTCCGGTCTCTATGCTTTCCCCTACGGCACCTTCATCGGAACGGTTAGCACCACGTTCAGTTACCCTGAGTGGGTCAAAGGCTCCGGGGGCGACAACGGAGGTAACCTCTGGGCCGTGGTGCACGAAACGGGCCACCACTACCAGAAGCTCTTCAACCTTTCGCGCTGCCTCGAGAGTTCGAACAACCTGTGGTCGAACATTGCCGTGTGGAAGCGCGGTGCGAGTGTGAGTCGTCTCGATGCGCCGCAAAGCTCTTCAACCGATTCAATCGTCACCAAACTTGGTTCGACATGGATCTGGGCGATCGCACACGCATGTATTGGCAATTGTGGCTCTACTATGTGGAGCTCGGTCACAAACCGACATTCTTCCGCGATCTCTTTGCCAAGTTCCGTGAGCAACCCATCGACAGCCGCGAGGCCAAGAGCGACTATCTGCGATTTGCTCGTTTCTGCAGTGAAGCGGCCGGCGAAGACCTGACCGAGTTCTTCACGTTCTACGGATTCTTCGACAAAGTGGGCAACAATCTCCCGCTGAAATACAACGACGGTTTCTACGACAAGGTCTATGCCCCCACCACGATTTCGGTGAGTCAAGCGGATATCGACGACTGCAAAGCCGCCATGGCGCAATTCAGCAAAAAGGCGAAGAACTTGATGTTCATCGACGAACGCATCCGCAAAACACCGGCCACCTATGAGGGCCACCAACCCGGAGAAACGCGTTGGGCCACAATCGGCGGTTTGAACCCCGGCGACAGCCGCGTGTTTGGCGACGTGGGTCACTACACCGACTTCGGTACCGGCACCGAACCCGGTACGACGGCGCAGCCTGAGGCGGTTCGTCTCGAAGGTCGCTCGTTGCGTGTGCAAGGCAAGGGAGCTGTGGGCTACAAGGTGTACAATGCGCAAGGTCAACTCGTGATGGTGGCCAACCGCCATGCGTTCACCATCCCGACCGAACTGGATCTCTCGCAAATCACCGTAACGGTGGCCGGCGGTGACGGCGGCGAAGTCGAGATCTTCAAGAACGGAAAGATCGTCGATGCCTACAACCAACCGCTCAAGTTCGACAATCCTGCCGGGCTCACCGTATCGACAGGCACCGACCACCCGATGGGTAAATATGTGATTCGCAATTATCGCATGTTCGACGGTAAATATTACTATGCCGATGCGCAGACCCGTCCCACCGAAGGGCGCAGCGGAGCCGGCGAATACATCTTTGTGGGCGGAAAGAACAGCGGTGATTACCACATCTACTCGCTTGCTACGCAACGATGGGCCACGTATTCCAACGTGCGCGACGGCCGCAACATGCTCTCTTGGACGGATGATTTTGCCGCATCACAGCCTTGGAACATCGAGCATGTCCAGAACGGCACTACCTCCTACTACAATATCTCACCCGCAGGAGCGCGCGCTCACGCCTGGAACTGGCACGGTGGTGTGGGAGTGACCCAGAATTCGATGGGATTCTATTCGCCCGACGATGCGAACTCCCATTGGGAACTGATTCCAGCCGATGCCCTCACGGAGTATCTGGCGCTTGTCAAGCATGCCGACAGCGTGCTGGTGCGCGACGCCGCGAAGGCAGTTTCCACCCATAGCTATCATCAAGCGTTCCGTGCCCATCTCGCTACGGAATCGCAGCGCACCACGGCAACGCAGGCCGACATTGATTTACTCAAATCGCAGTTGGCTGCTTGGGACGTTTGGCGCACGGCTGACAGTACGCTTCAAGCCGACGCCGCTTCGGTGCAGCACATCCAACCCTTCTTGAACGATTTCAAGGCAAAACTGGCCGCGCTCACGCTTGCATCGTCCACACAAGGACTCGAAGAGGCGCAAGGACTGATCAAGGCCTGGCACACATGGAAAAAGGCAGACGAGGTGCTGGTGCGCGACGCGCAGAAGGTCAAGCATAGTCGTCCATTCTACAACGCCTTCACCGCGTTGGTGACTTCCACGCAAACCGCCAACGCCACTCAGCCCGACCACGTGGCAGCGCTCAACCAACGTTTGCTCACTTGGCCCGTGTGGCGCGGCGCCGATAGTTTGGTGCAGATCCCGCCTTACAACGATCCGCTCAATACGAAATTCCGTGTACCTTTCTCGAAACTCATCGAAAAGGACTACACAAAGGAAGCTCAGATTGATTCCCTCAAGGATTACGGGCGTTACTTCCGGATGCTACTTTCTGCCGATAGCCTGCTGAGTTTGACCAACCCCGGTTATCCGTTGAGAAAATTCCAGGCAGACGCCGGTTTGGAGGAGAATTATTTACAACCTGCGGCCGATGTGGAAGCCCCCCGATTGGAGCTGGAAGCTCTATATCGATATGATGATCGATGCGTGGGCGGTTCCCGCAAACGATCATTCGATCACCAAAGATGCCGATGCCTACTATATGCCCGAAGACGGCAAGATCTATCGCTTGCGTGGCTACCTCGACAACCGATACGTCACGAGCGAACCGGCATGGTCGGCGCACGATGGCCGAACGGCCGAAGTGAGCATGACACGGCGGGGAGACAACGCCACACTCTGGGTGCTTCAAAAAGATGCCAATGGCAACGAATACCTGGCTTCCCTCACGGGTAAGGGATATTTGAGCCGTATGCAAAACATCGGCAAGGGAGGATTGAGCAATCTGCCCGCAGCCCTCACCTTCGGAACGGCACGCCTCATTCGATCCGGCGGCAACAAGCAACAGAAAGTCGGCACGCTCTACATTCGCAATGGCGGTCTCACGCTCGTCGGTTGGACGAACGACGATGCGGTGGGCGGACACGGCGGATCGGACACCGCCCCTGTGTGGCATGACGGCGGAAAGACCGGAAGCACCAGTTTCTATTTCGATACGGTCAAGGAGGCGACCTTCACGGTCACCACGCATGCGGGTAGCAATGGTAATTTCGCTTCGTTGCAACTGCCTTTTGCTGTCGAACTCCCCAAGGGGCTCACAGCTTATCTCGTGACAGCTGTGACAGACAAGGACGGAAATGCCAACGGCGACAAGGAACTGACGCTGCAAGCCATCGGTGATTCGATCGTTCCCGCCAACACGCCGGTGGTGCTTTCGAGTGCCGAAGCAAAAACCTTCCAGCTTCGTCCCACGCAGTGGCGCGCGCCGCTTAACACGCTGCTCAGCGGTACGAATCTACGTCTCGCGGCGGCCGATCGCAACAGCACGGGCTTGGTTTATTATGGACTGACTCGCGATGCCGACACCCAAGAGTTCCTCTTCCGTCGCATCAAGGAGCACGTCAATATCCCCGGCAACCGCGCGTTCTACACTCTTCCTGCCGCGAGCGGCAGCGTGCGCAGCCTCACTTTCCGTTTCGGCGCCTCTCCTTCGGCGGTGAAAGCGGTGAAGACCGACGAGAAAGCGGCTCCGCTCTATGACCTTTCCGGTCGACGCATCAACGCGGCTGAAGCCAAGGGCGTCGTGATCTCCGGTGGGAAGAAGATCATTTTGCGCTAAACGACACACAACGACTACGACAAAGGCCGACTCTCCGAAAAGAGAGTCGGCCTTTTTGTGTGTTTGCGACCTATTGCTTGCTGGCTTGCATCAGACGGTTCTCCATTCTCCCGCGAGTGAGCGAAAGTTGGGGCTGTGTGTCGTGCCGCGTCGAGATTCAGTCTTCGATGTAGTTGGATCCGAAGCGCTGTTCGAACTCGTCGATGATGGAAAGGAAGCTCGGCTTAATCACCTTGCGGATTCGATTCGCCATGGAGCGGGGGATGCCGAAGAGGGCTTCGGCGACGGCGCCCGCCATGCAAGCGATGGTGTCCGAATCTCCGCCGAGACTCACGGCGTTGCGCACCGCGTCTTCGAAATCATGCGCTTCGAGGGCGCAAGTGATGGCTTGCGGTACGCTGTCGCTGCAGATTTCGCTGTTGCCTTCTCCGTCCATTCCGTACCAGGAATAGCGTGGACGAATTTCGTCTACACTCATGGAGAGGTCGTAACCGAAGGTCTTTTCGATGTCGCTGCGAATGTCGGCTGCCGAAGCCCCGTGGCGTGCCAGCCAAACGGCCAAAGCGATGGCCTGAGCTCCCTCAATGCCCTCCGGATGGTTGTGCGTGCATTCGGCCGTGATTTTGGCCATTTCCATCACCTCTTCGCGTGTTTGCGCAGCCCAACCCACAGGGCCGACGCGCATGCCGCTGCCGTTGCCCATCGAGTTGTAGGGGGCAGCCACTTCGTTCGTGTAGCGATACACGCGGATCCATTTCGAGAAACGTCCGCCGTAACCTCGTCCGGGATTGGAGACCGCGAATTGTGCGTAGTGCGCGCCGACGTTCCCGCCGTGGAGGATCCAGTAGGCGGTGGCTCCCGTCAATACCGAATCGTCGGTGAAGAAGAGTGCGCCTTCTGTTGGTCCGTAAAAAGGAAAACACTTGGTTTTGATGTTGCTGAACTCGTAGATGCTGCCTACGATGTCGCCGATAAAGCTGCCGATCATGGGGTTGAAGTTTGAAGAGGGTGAGTGTAAATAGAGTTTTCCCGGTAAAGATTTGGGAGTTGGCGGTGTGGGGGCGAAATCAATTGTGTTTGTGATGTTGAACAGGTCAAGGTTGGGATAAGGTGGCCCCGCGGCCGAGTTCAGAATTCGAGTCTGAAACCTTTTTGTTTGAGTTCCTCGTATTTGTTGAGGTTGAATCGATAGAGTTTCGCGTCGCGTTTGGGGGTGGCGCGCACCGTCTCGTCGAGTTCGGTGAGCAATTCGAGGTGTTGCATCTTCTTTGCAAAATTCCTACGGTCGAAATGCACGTTGAGAATGGCTTCGTAGAGCATTTGCAGCTCGCGGAGCGTGAATTTCTCGGGAAGCAATTCGAAACCGATGGGGCGGAAGTGGATGCGTTCGCGTAGGCGCGCCACCGCCATGCGGAAAATGCGTTCGTGGTCGAAAGCCAGTTGTGGAATTTCGTCGAGGGCGAACCATTGTGCCTCGGCTGCGTCGTCGCCGCCTTGCACTTCGCTGATTTTGACCAGGGCGAGATAGGCCACCGTGATCACTCTTTCGCGAGGATCGCGGTCGGGATCAGTGAAGGTGTGGAGCTGCTCGAGATAGGCTGACTCCAAACCAGTTTCTTCGCGCAATTCGCGCAGCGCACCTGTCTCCGCAGTTTCGTCGGGTTGGAGAAAACCGCCGGGAAAGGCCCAGCGCCCTTTGAAGGGCTCGACGCCGCGGCGAATGAGCAGGACGTTCAGTTGGCTTCCGTCGAATCCGAAGATCACACAGTCGGTGGTTACCGCCGGATGAGGGTAGGCATAGCAGTAGGGAAGGGGGATTCATTTTACTACCGGTGTTGATTTTACACCGCAAAGATCCGAGTAATTTTCCGTACCGCCAAATTTTTCTGCGTATTTTTTACGCGAGATGCGATTTTTCTCCCATTTCCCGTTGTCGAGCTCCGGTTTCTCGTTCTCGGATTCCGCTTTTTGCCGAATTTTGGGGAGGGGCGGGTGTAAAAAACGTGTCCGGCGGAGCAAGCACCCCGAACGGAAGGCGAAAACGGGGAGGAAATTCCACAAACAAGGGCGATTTTGTGCGAAAGCAGGGGACTTTCCGCGCAGATGTCCCATAAAAAAAGCCCTGTCGCCGCGTGAGAAGCGCAGGACAGGGCGATGCCGGCTAGAAAGAAGCCGAAAGAGGGTGAATGTAAGTGCTGTGTTGAATCAAACGAGGTCAGAAATACACGATGCGTTCGTCGTGTGTGTCAGCGTAACGGCGCAGTAGCTCGAGGGCATAGGCCACTGCGGCTTCGGTGTGCGTCCGATTGCCGTCATAAGCGTTGATGATGAAGAGCAGGCGGCGGGTTTCGAGCGAGGTCATGGTGCGGGTGCTGTCGGAAGTGGGGGGTTGCTGCCGCTCCGCTTTGGTCGCGATAGACCGGGAGGCCGGCGATGTTGAGCACACCGCGACCGATTCCTTCATAGGGTTCGCCGTCGCGGCCGACACCGAGGGTGAGATCGCCGTCGATGTGCCGAGCATCGAGCAGACCGGTGGCGTATCCGCTGCGCAAGGAGACAAGATTGCCGAGATCGACGAGCGTGCTCACGCTGTAGAGGGCTTTACCTTGCAGCGAGCGGCGGGCCAGTTGCTCGGCAGCGGGGCGATAGCGCGACGGATCTTTGCCGCAGGCTTTGTAGGCGGCGCGAGTGGCGGCGATGCCCGGTTGCTGTTTGAGGGTTTCGGGGGTGAATATTTCGCAAAGTCGCCGACCCTCGGCTTCGATTTCTTGCCAAAGTTCGGGCGAGGTGGGGCTGTTGCGCACTTCGGCTTCGATGAATGCACCGAGAAAGGTGGGTACGAGTTGCCGAAACTCGGGCGCTACGGTGATGTTTTGGAAGACTCCTGGCATGGCATGGGGGAAATTGCGGCTTGGGCGCCGAAGTTCGGACCGGCGAAGGCTGTTGGACGAAGAAGAAGGGGAGGAGAGAATTTGAAAATGGGGGTGCACCGCCGGTTTGCTGCGCAGGCTCAGCGCGCGGTGACGTGAAAACAAGATTGGTGTACCTCATATTTCACGTAGCAGGTGCCGTTGCGCCGTTGGTCGCGCAGCACTTCGGCGAGAATGCATTTGAGTGTGTAGGGATCGGCGTTGCGCCGGTGCTCAGATGGGGCAACGAGCGGAAGAAAGTGGACGTAGGAAATGTCAAACGTGGTGCCGAAACTGTGTGCGCTCGCTGCTGCGGCGTTTCGGTTGCGCTTTCTCAACTGTGCCACGTCGGCATCTGTGCGCAAAACGGAGGTGATGACGAGTTGTTGGAAGGCATATCCCTTGTTCGTCAGGCTGTCGAGAAACGAGTGCCCGATTTCTTCGAGCAGAGTAGCGGCGCGCGGCACAAGATAGGGGATGCTGTAGTTGAGAGGGCGGACGTGGAAGTAAGGATTGTCGCCGATGTACACTAATTCGTCGGCTCTGCGTGTGGCGGCATTGCGATCTTGGCATGAAGGGATACCGATTTCGCGTGCTGTGGCGAGGTGTTGCGGATTGAGATCCGAAAAGGTGCCGGCATAATCGTCGATGTGCGAAATGGAGTGGGGGGATTTGCGTGTGCGGCCGGCGACGAGCGCTTCGATGTTGCGGGGAGCGCGCAGCAATTTGTCGACTTGCAGACTGTGCAGGCCGATACTGTCGACGGCCTGTTCCGAGTTGTCGGAAGAACAGGCCGCGATGGGGGAAAAATGCCGCTGCAACCAGGCAGGACAACAAAGCCAAAGGAGGAGAAGGAGGGAAAGAACGCCCCAAACAGGCTGAGAAAAATGATTTTGGTGCGTTTGTTCCGTAGAAATTCGAAAGACATGGGCAGAAAATGGGAGATCGATGTGCTTTCTGCTGGGCGAAGAGGGCGAACTTGGGGAATGAGCGGAATTCGCGCGTCGTTTAGTCAAGCGTCTTGAAGGAAGTGGGGCAAATCGGGTGAGTAGAGCGGGAATGGCTGCCGCGCAGAATCGCTTGCCCGAAGATACGAAATGAAGGTGCCGCGAAATCAGTCCAATTCAAGCTGTCCGGTTTTGTTGGCTTTCCAGTAATCGGAGAGCTGCCCGAGGAATTTGGAAATGGCTTCGGCTGCTTGCTGCGTCGGTGCGCTGATTTCTTTCTTCTGCAGGCGCAAAAGCATGACTCCGTAGAGCAGTTCGAAGCACAAATTGAGCTCTTCTCTGATGCCTGCGCTGTCTTTCGCGCCGTTCTTGGCGCGCAATTCGACAAGATAGGGGAGCACTTTGTAGTAGAGCTGGCGATAGTAGGGAAACTTCTCGGATCGGAGGAGCGCATCGTGGAGTTCTGCCAGCGTTTCTACGACATTGAGGTTGATTTGTAGGTGCCCGCTTTGGGTTTTCCCCTCCGAGCGCATCATTTCGCAGAGATCGGCGTACCACTGTTCGAGTTGTTGCTGCGCTTCGCCCGTGAGTTGGAATTGGGAGAGGTAGTTTTCGCGCAACCGGTCGAGGTCGCAGCCGTTGGCTCGGATGATGTCCTCCACTTGCCACATGTAGAGGAGATATTCTGCGCGATTATTTTCTCTGAGTCGGTTGGCTATAAGCATGATCAGTGGGTACAGCGAGAGGATTGTGGATGTTGAAGAGCGTAAGTGCGGCGTAAAGCACGCTGATCACGACGACAATGGTGCCGATCGTGCGATTGATGACGAACATGCCCCGGAGTCCGAACGAATGCTTCATCTTTGTGATGAGATACGTGAGGAGAATCCACCACAACATCGCGCCGGCAAAGATCGATAGGTAGCCGCACATCGCACCAAAGGGGTTTTCGGGCACGGTGAAGGTGAGTTGTGCGAACAACGCGACGAAGAGGAATATAATGAGGGGATTGGAGAGCGTGAGGAAGAAGGAAGTGATGAGATTCTGCACAAGTGTTCCCTTTTTGCCCGAAGGTTGGCGCATGGCCTTGATGGGATTGGAGAGCAAAGTGTGGAGGCCGAAGACAAAAAGTAAGGCGCTGCCGCCGATTTTCATCCAAAAGATGTTGTTTCTCTGCTCAATGAAGGACATCACCACCGTCATTCCGGCGCCGGTTACGATGGCGTAGAGCAAATCGGAGAGCGAGGCGCCCAAACCGGTGATGAGTCCGAAGCGGCGTCCCTTGTGCATGGTGCGCTGTACGCACAAAATGCCGACCGGCCCCATAGGTGCCGATACGACGATGCCGATGATGAGGCCTTTCAACACGAGTTGTAGGGTGCTACTGAACTCGTTCCAGAAGACTTGTATCGAAGGATCAATTACCATAATGCCGCAAAGTTCGTCATTTCTCGCCAAACTGAAAAGCCCCTAACGGATTAAAACGAAAGAACGCGTTTTTTTGCGTTCTGATTGTGGAGTGGGGAGTCTCGATCGAGGAGTGTGATGTTTCATTAGTGGAGTGCCATATCCCGATTGCGGGAGGCGGAGCTTTGATTGCGGAGCGGAACGTTACTATAGAGGAGTGTCCCGTTCAGATTGTGGAGTGTCGCGTCTTGATAGTGAGGTGGGAGAGAAATGAGTTGTGGAGAAAGAAAACACCGCAGCCTCGTGAAGAACGAGACTGCGGTGGAATGAGTTGAGCAACGGCCGATTAGGCTTCGAGTTTGCGGGCGCCGTCGCCGATCACTACGTCGATGATGATCGGTTCCTTGCCGTACTTGGCAGCGAACTTCTCTTTGACGGTCTTCACAAAGTGGTCATAGAGTTCGTCGGCCACGAGGTTGATGGTGCAACCTCCGAATCCGCCACCCATGATGCGCGAACCGGTGACGCCTTCTTCGCGGGCAACGTCGTTGAGGAAGTCGAGTTCTTCGCAGGACACTTCATATTCCTTCGAGAGGCCCTCGTGCGTTTTGTACATCATCTGGCCTACGGTCTCGTAGTCGCCCTTTTCGAGTGCGTCGCACACGGTGAGTACGCGATCACGTTCGCCGATGACGTAGAAAGCGCGGAGTGCATCTTCTTCCGATACGGTACCGCGAACTTCTTCGAGGTGCTGAATCGTTGCATCGCGGAGCGATTCGACTTCGGGGTGGAGGGCGTGGATGGCTTCAGCGACGCGTTCGCAGCTGCGACGGCGATCGTTATAAGGAGAGCCCACGAGTTCGTGCTTCACTTGGGAGTTAACGAGCACGAGTTTGTAGCCTTTGGGGTCGAAGGGGAAGTATTCGAACTCACCGCTGCGGCAGTCGAGGCGCATGAGCGAGCCCTTCTTACCGTGAACGGAGGCGAATTGGTCCATGATGCCGCAGTTGCAGCCCACATACTTGTGTTCAGTGCGCTGACCCACGCGTGCAAGTTCCATTTTCTCGACTTTGTTTTCGCCCCAAAGGTCGTTGATTGCAAAAGCAAAGCAAGATTCGAGTGCAGCCGAGCTGCTCATTCCGGCACCAAGAGGGACGTCGCCGGCGAAAGCCGTGTTGAATCCTTCGACGGGCACGCCGAGTGCCATCATTTCGCGGCAAACGCCGAAGATGTAGCGCGCCCAAGTTGCAGCGGGACCTGCTTCATCGTCGAGCGAGAACTCCACGTAGTCTTTCAAGTCGATGGCATAAGCGCGAACTGTGCGCGTGCCATTGGGCTTAATTTCGGCGATGATGCCTTGTTGTACGGCGCCGGGGAAAACGAATCCGTTGTTATAGTCAGTGTGCTCGCCGATGAGGTTGATACGGCCGGGAGCAGCATATACGGTGCCGGTAGTTCCGTCGAAATGTTTGGTGAACCGGCTGCGAACGTCGTCGATTGTGAGTTTCATGATGAAGATGTGTTTGAGAGGGTGAGGGTTAACGCAACGAACGTCCGTGGCCTGCGCGTGGCAGTGCCACGGACGAGTCGATGCAAGGAGAGTTTTACTTGATTTCGGGGCAATCTTCCGATTCTTCTCTTTTGGTCACGCGGCTACCCACGAGCGCATAGTAGAGAATATAGGCAGCGCAGAAGACAACCACCCAGAAGCTGGTGATGTAGTTGTGCGTGAGGTCGGCAACAAGGCCCTGGATGAACATCATCACAGCGCAACCGAAGACCATGGTCATGAAGATACCGCTGGCGATGGCCGTGTATTTGCCGAGACCTTCCACAGCCATGTTGAAGATGGCGCCCCACATCACGGAAGTGCAGAGACCAACGAGCAGGAAGGCGAAGATACCTACGGGAATCTCCTGCCAAATGAGTGTACGGGTTCCCCAATCGACACCGGGGAAGTTCACAGTTCCGGCATTGGTGAAGAACATACCGAATAGAACAAGGCAGAGGGTGGCAATGGAAACCGCCGTTACCATGGCGCGGCTGCTGACTTTGTTGCCGATGGCGGCACCGGCGAAGCGGCCGATGAGCATCATGAACCAGTAGACTGCCACGAGAAGGCCTACCGTACTGGAAGGAATGCCCGTTTCGACGAGATATTGCTGTACGAAGTTGGGGACACCGACTTCAATACCCATGTAGAGGAAGATGGCCAATGCGCCGAGAGCGAAATTTTTGTGCGACATAGCGCCCTGGATGAGGTCAACACGCACGGGAGCTTGTTCGGGTTCTTCGATCTTGGTGAAGGAGATCACGATGAAGGCCACCACGAAAATGCAGAGAGCGATCATCAAAGCGGGAGTGGCAGCGGCGATCTTGGCTTTCGTCACGTCAGCGATAAGCGCGCCCATGAGGATGTAGCAAGCCACAGCTGCCGAAGAGTTGAACACACCACCGATCTGAATCAGCTGGTTGCCGGTGTTACCGCCACCGCCGAGGAGGTTAAGCATGGGGTTCACCACACAGTTGAGAATAGCCATGCAGAGGCCGGCGATGAAAGCGCCCAAGAGGTAGACACCGAATACGAGTCCGAGGTTGTGACCATTGTCAAAGGACACCGCTCAACCACTGGATGAGCAGACCCACACTACCGATGACGAGACCGATGAGTGCCGTTTTCTTGTAACCGAATTTGGAAATCAGCATACCTGCGGGAATACCCATCACGAGATAAGCGATGAAGTTACCGTAGTTACCGATTTGTGCGAGCACATTCGGCACACCGCCGGGTTGATTCTTGATAATGGTCGCCATGGGCGTGCACAAGTTTGTGACGAAGGCAATCATGGCAAAGAGAGCAATCATCACGATAATCGCGCCCCATTGTTTCGACTTTTGAGCCATTTGGGTGAGAGGTTTTGAGGTTTATGGGTTGTTGAACGAATTTACTTGTCGGTTCCGAACTTATAGACCGTGCGCTGGGTGTAGACCTCGCCGGGACGAAGCACCACGCTGGGGAAATGGGGTTTGTTCGGGCTGTCGGGGAAGTGCTGTGCCTCAAAGCAGAGTGCAGAGCGGCGTCCGAAGGTGGCGCCGTGCTGTCCGCGGTAGCCATCGGCCCAGTTATCGGAATAGAACTGCACGCCGGGTTCCGTTGTGTAGACTTCCATGGTGCGTCCGCTCACAGGTTCGGTGATGCGAGCGGCAAAGGAGAGTTCGCCTTCCTCTTTTTTATTGAGGACAAAGCAATGGTCGTAGCCTGCACCGTTTTTGATTTGCTCGTCGTTGGGATCGTCGATGCGTTCGCCCACGACATGCGGTGTGCGGAAGTCGAAGGGCGTGCCCTCCACCTTGCGAATTTCGCCCGTGGGTACGGAGGTTTCGTCGATGGGTACATAGAAATCGGCATTGATTTCGCAGATCGTGTCCATCGCCGTGGGGGTGGGGTTGCCGATGCCATGGAGCGAGAAGAAACCGTGGCTGGTCATGTTGACCACCGTCTTCTTGTTGGTCGTACCGCGGTAGTCAATCACGAGTTCATTGTCGTCTGTCCACGTGTAGCGTACCGTCATGGTCAGTTCGCCGGGGAATCCCTCCTCGTAGTAGGCCGAAACGTAGCGGAGCACGAGGGTGTGGTTGTCGATTTGTTCGGCATCCCAAACGCGCGCATGGAAACCGGTGGGTCCTCCGTGGAGGTGATTCGGACCATTGTTCACCGCGAGGTGATATTCTTTGCCGTTGAGTTGGAATTTTCCTTTGGCGATGCGGTTGCCGTAGCGTCCCACGAGTGTGGAAAGGAAGGGCTCGGGCGAATTTACGCAGTCGTCGATGTTGTCGTGTCCCTGAATCACGTTGGCAAATTGGCCTTTTCGGTCAGGCACCATAATGGCCACGAGTGCACCACCATAGTTTGTGATGGCAACTTCGCAGCCATTTGCATTACGCAGGATATACAAATCCGTTTCTTGCCTCCGATTTCCTTTTGGAAGTCGGCGGCTTTCAATCCGCAGAGAGCTTGAGTATCCATTGTCTTATAAAATTTGGCGATGGGTTGATAAATCCTTTGTTTGCCAAGTAGCAGCGGCAAAACCTGTACCTTATTTGCTAGCTTGGTGTTGCAAATCTACGAAAAAGGTTTTATTCGCAAAAGCATTCGCCCCAAAAAAGATGAAACTTTTTCGGAAAGGAGAAGGGCCTTTGCCCCCGTGTAGCGTTGCGAACGGCGAGAAGCAGCGAAGCGGAGGGGCAGCTCGTCGGGTGAATCGGGGAAGCGATCGAGCGGAAGTGCCGTTTGGCAGAACCGTTCCGGGCGCTTTTCGTGGGAGCAAGGAGGCGCGCGTCGGAAACCGGGGAGGCGTGCCGGAAAAGTGGGGAGCTATTTCCCGAAACCGGGGAGCAAACTGCGAAAAGCTCCGCGTTTTTATATTGTAGTCCCCGTGGCAAGCGATGCAAGGTGCACGCTGCGCCGCAAAAGGCGGCATGTGCCGGCGCAGATCGCCCTGTGCCTTGCGTTCAACCCTCGCAGCATCCGCGTGCTGTGCAAGTAGCAGGAGGCGCAGCGCGCCGCTTGTCACGAAGAAGAGGAGGCGCAGCGCACGGTCTGTTCGATTTTTTACGCCGAAAATGGATTTTGAGTGGGAGATGCCTTGGTCGTTAGGCGTTTAATGCTTAACTTTGCACACGATTCAGACTCTCTCAGGAACTCCTCTGCGGGTTCCGCCGCCGGTCTCCACCACCATTGAGGGGCAAGTCCGTGTTCGCTCGGCTTCACTCAGGAGAGCGGTGTAATTCCTAATAAACGAACATAAAAACAACCACCACACAATGAAACAAGGTATCCATCCCGAAAACTACCGTCCCGTTGTCTTCAAAGATATGTCCAACGGTGACATGTTCCTGTCGCGTTCCACTTGCAAGACGACGGAGACGATCGAATTCGAAGGTGAAACTTATCCCCTCGTGAAGCTCGAAATCTCGTCGACTTCTCACCCCTTCTACACGGGTAAGTCGAAGCTCGTGGACACTGCCGGCCGCGTGGACAAGTTCATGAGCCGCTACGGCAAGAGCCGCAAGTAATCGGGATTCAACAACCCGCAACAAAAAAAGAGCACCTGCTTCTCTTTCGAGAGGCAGGTGCTCTTTTTCGTTGGGCCTCGTCGCGCGTCGGCGGGCAGGGAGGGGCGGATCAAGGAAGTTTCAGTACGTCGATGGGTTGAAAGTCGAGCGGAATTTCGTCGCCCACTCCCTCATTGAGCGGATGGGTGAGCACGTAGCGAGCACCTTCGACCATGTCGCGCCACACCCTCGGGACGTCGCGCCAAGGGCGGTGGCGCAAAGCGGTGAGTGTGATGCGCATCAGGGCACTGCCGATGCCGTGCATCATGTAGAGCACCGCGCCTTTGGAGCGTCGCACCTTGGTGTCGGCGGCAAATCGCGAACCGGTGGTTTCGCGGGAGGGAACGGTGCAAAGCAGTTGGGGAAAGAAATGGACGTGCAGCCCGGATCGGTAGGCTTGGTAGAGAAAAATCTCCTCCTCGCCGCACGAGAGAAATTCGGCGCCTAAGCCAAAGCGTGTGTCGAAGGCCGGCAGTGCGGCGTCAGTGCGCACCACGATTTCGAAACTGGTGAAGTAGGTGCCGCGAGGGGCGTGTGCGTAATCAAAATCGCGTGGTGCGTAGGATTTGAAGGGCCTCCCGTCGGAGGTGTTGGCTTGGAGACAAAAAATGTCGACGTCGGGGTGCGCCTCTGCCAGACGAATCACAGCCGAAAGATCGGCTTCTGTGTAACGCGCATCGTCGTCGGCGATGACAGCCAGGGCAGTGGAACAATGGCGGAGGGCGTTGTTGCGATTGGCCGAGAGGCCGGCTCCGAGAAAGGGAAGAATGTGCACGTCGCTGCGCCGGTGCAAGGCGTCGGGCACCATGTCGAGAAACATGGGGTCGGTGTATTGGAAGCTCACCACGTATTCCACATCGTTACGTTGTGGCAAAAGCATCTGAGGTACGTTCTCGATGCGATCGTTGATGGTGCAAATGAGCAGAGAAAGGCGCAGAGGCTGCATGAAAATAGCGGGGAAATGAGGGGCGCACGGCAAATCGGCGCCGAAAAAAGCGTGGGGCGACCCGGCCGTGGCGACGTTTCGCCTGCCGGATCGCGACGCAAGATTAGTTGATGGAGTAGGAGAGTGCGGGATGCGCTTCGATGTAGCGAATGAGCTCGTGCGTGACGTCGATGCGGGAGTTTCTGCTGCTGAGCGTCACCTTCTGTGCGCTCGAGGCATCGTAGATGTTGAATTGCAGTGCGCTTTCTCCGACGGCATTGTGCACCAGTTCGAGGATTTCGGTGACCAAAGGCACGTCGATCTCCTCGAGTCGGGCATTGATGGTGATGCTTTGGATCTTTCGGTCCTTGACGTCGGCCAACCACTCCACTTTCTTAATGGCCAGGTCGGGATCGCCCTTTCCCCAGCGGGGCGGTTGCACCCCGGCGGTGATGAAAACGGAGTTACCCACGGCGAGATATCCTTTGAACTGCGCCCAGGTGTCGCCGAAGACGAGAAATTCTCCGCCGCCCTTGAAGTCTTCGATGCGGATTTTGCCGAAGGCGCTGCCTCTTTTAGAGATGCGTTCTTCGGCCGCGGTGACGATTCCGCCGAAAGTGATCTCTTGATTGATGAAAGGGTTGAGGTCGGCCACTGCAGGCATGCCGATGGTGCAGAGATTGTTGAGCACAATGGCATAGTCGTCGAGGGGATGTCCGCTGATGTAGATGCCGATGAGTTCGCGCTCGCGGTTGAGTTTCTCGAGATCGCTCCAGCGCTCGAAAGTCGTCGGGGGCTGTGGTTTGCTGATCTCCACGGCTTCGCTGTCGCCAAAGAGCGAATTGGTGCTCTCTTCGTTTTCCATTTGGAAACGCTGGCCATAGGTGAGCAACGCATCGAGGTAGGGCAAGCCACTCTCGCTCTGTCCGAAGAATTGTTCGCGGCGCAGTTCGCCGAAGCTGTCGAAAGCACCGGAGAGCGCGAGACATTCGAGGTTCTTGCGGTTGCAGATGTTGAGATTCACGCGCTCGAAGAAGTCGAACACCGAGGTGAATTTCCCGCCGCGTTCGCGCTCATCGATGATGGCCTGCACGGCGTTGTCTCCGAGTCCCTTGATGCCGCCGAGTCCGAAGCGGATGTCGCCGAGGTGGTTGACCGAGAATTTTCGGTAGCTCTCGTTGACATCGGGTCCGAGGCAGACTAATCGCATCGCCTTGCACTCATCGAGAAATTTGGTGAGGTCGGCAATGTTGCCGATGGAGCGACTCATGACGGCGGCCATGTATTGTGCCGGGAAATTGGCTTTGAGGTAAGCCGTTTGGTAGGCCACCCACGAATAGCAGGTGGCATGGCTCTTGTTGAAGGCGTAGGAGGCAAAGGCCGTCCAGTCTTTCCAGATTTCTCGAGCACCGCCGGATCGTAGCCGTGCGCATTTCCGCCGGCCACGAACTTGGGATACATGTGATTCAGCTTGTCGATGAGCTTTTTACCCATCGCTTTGCGCAGGTTGTCGCTTTCGCCGCGGGTGAAGTCGGCAATCTCGCGCGAGAGCAGCATGACTTGCTCTTGGTAGACGGTGATCCCGTAAGTGTCCTTGAGGTATTTCTCCATGCACGGGAGGTCGTAGGTGATGGGTTCCTCCCCGTGTTTGCGCTTGATGAACTGCGGAATGTACTCCATCGGGCCGGGCCGGTAGAGGGCGTTCATGGCAATGAGGTCCTCGAACGTGCTGGGATGCAATTCGCGGAGGTATTTCTGCATGCCGGGCGACTCGAATTGGAAGGTACCCACGGTGCGTCCGTCGCAATAGAGGTCGTAGGTGGCGGGATCTTCGATGTCGAGGGCGTCGACATCGATTTCGATGCCGAGCGAGTGGCGGATGTTTTCTACGGCTTCTCGGAGAATGGAGAGTGTTTTGAGCCCGAGGAAGTCCATTTTGATGAGTCCGGTTTCCTCGATGACCTTACCTTCATATTGCGTGCAGTGGAGTTTCGCCGGTTTCTTTGTCGTCGGCGGTGCTGACGGGCACCCAGTCGCTGATATCGTCGCGGCAGATGATGAAGCCACAGGCATGCACGCCGGTGTTGCGCACATTTCCCTCGAGCATTTTGGCGTAGCGAATGGTGTTGCGCATGAGTGGGTCGTGCGAGGCTTCGGCTTCCCGCAGTTCGGGGATCGCCTTGATGGCATTGGGCAAGTTCATCTTGGGCACCTTGCCGTCGGGGCCCGCCGGCAGCTTGTCGGGAATGAGTTTGCACAGGCGGTTGGACTCCGAAAGGGGGAGCTGGAGCACGCGTGCCACGTCTTTGATGGCCAGTTTGGTGGCCATCGTTCCGTAAGTGATGATGTGGGCCACTTTTTCGGCTCCATATTTATCGGTCACCCACTGCAACACGCGTCCGCGTCCGTCGTCGTCGAAGTCTACGTCGATATCCGGGAGCGAAATACGGTCGGGATTCAGGAAGCGCTCGAAGAGGAGGTCATATTTAATTGGGTCGATGTCGGTGATGCGCAGGCAGTAAGCCACGGCACTGCCCGCGGCTGATCCACGTCCCGGGCCGACCGAGACGCCGAGTTGCTCGCGAGCTGCCTTGATGTAGTCTTGCACGATGAGGAAGTAGCCCGGGAAGCCCATCGTCTTCATGATGTGCAGTTCAAACTTGATGCGCGCGTCGGTTTCTTCGTCGAGCGGATCGCCGTAACGCCACTTCGCTCCTTCGTAAGCCAGCTTGCCGAGATAGTCCGCCTCGAGTTTGATGCGATAGAGTTTGTCGTATCCGCCGAGTTTCTTGATCTTGGTCTCGCCTTCTTCGCGGTCGATGACCACATTGCCGTTTTCGTCTTGCGTGAATTCGTCGTAGAGTTGCTCTTTGGTAAACCGCTTTCTGTACTCCTCTTCCGTTCCGAATTCTGCGGGAATGTCGAAGTTGGGCATGATGGGGCCGTGGTCGATGCTGTAGATCTCCACCTTGTCGACGATCTCTTGGGTGGTGGCAAGCGCTTCCGGCAGATCGGCGAAGACTTCGTTCATTTCCGCCTGTGTTTTGAACCATTCTTGCTTCGTGTAGAGCATGCGCGACGGATCGTTGACGAAGTGGTTGGTGGAAAGGCAGATGAGGAGATCGTGTGCCTCGGCATTTTCTTCGTCGGCAAAGTGTGTGTCGTTGGTGCAAATGTATTTCACGCCGCATTTCTCGGCGAGTTGCAGCAATGCTTTGTTGGCTTGCACCTGCAAAGGGTAGGTTTCGCGGTTGGCACGTTGCGCCGGATCTTTGACTTCGTGTCGCTGGAGTTCGAGATAATAGTCCTCGCCGAAAACTTGCTTGAACCATCGCACCGCTTCTTCGGCGCCTTGGAGGTCGCCACTCAGAATCTTGCGCGGAATTTCTCCGCCCAAGCAGGCCGACGAAACGATGAGTCCCTCTTTGAATCGCTCGAGATCGGCCTTGTCCGTGCGGGGCTTCATGTAGAAGCCGTCGACCCACGAGCGACTCACGAGCTTGATGAGATTGTGGTAGCCGGTTTCGTTCTTGGCCAAGACGATGAGGTGCCAGCCGCTGCGGTCGGTCTTGTCCTTCTTGTCCGATTTGGTCCGGCGCGCGCAGTACATCTCACAGCCGTAGATGGGTTTGAAGTCCAAAACGCGCTGTGTCTTTTCGATCTGCTTCTCGCATTCGGCGATGAGTTCCTCGTTGGTCTTGCCGGCGTCGGGATTCACTCCATTTTTGTCGGGCGCGTTTTCGTACGTCCCCTCGCGTAATGCCGTCAATTTTGCCTCCGCTGCTTTTTTCTCTTTGGCAGCTGCCCCCTTTTTCTTGTTCACATAGTTGTAGAAGTCCTTCACTCCCATCATATTCCCGTGGTCGGTCAGTGCCATACCGCGCATTCCATCGGCCAAGGCTTTGTCGACCAGGCGCGCAATGGAAGCCTGCCCATCGAGCAGGGAGTAGTAAGAGTGAACGTGTAAGTGAGCGTAGGGTATCATGAGGAAAGAGACAGAGAAACGGTGGAAGAAAAAGGGCTTTTCGCCGTGTACTCACGGGCACACGGCGAAAAGCCGAGAAAGAATTTGGGGGAGTCGTCAGTTGAAGAAGGTCCAACTGATGCCGAAGTGGAGCAAACGTTGGTTGGTGGGGTAGTGCGGTACAAGGAACGACCGACCTTCCGACGAATTGACGTGCGTGTAGGCCAGATAGAAGCGTACGCCTTTTAATTTGAAGTTGACGTAGGCGTTGATCCAGGGGTAGTTGCCCAATTTCGTGCGGTAGGTGGCATCCTGCACGGCGTATTGTCCGATGATGGGCGAATAAGTCGGTGCGTAGTATGCTGTAAAATAGCGGACATCGGCGCCCAATTGCGTGGCGAGCACGTGCGCTATCTTAAATTGCAGATAGAGATTGGTCCAACCGGTGAAGACCGGAACCGGGAGAAAGCTTTCGTTTGAACTCTTCTGGAGCGTGAGTTGGTTGTCCCAATGTAGCGGTCCCCAAGCCCATCGATTGGCGAACGTCGCGGAGGCAATTTGGATATTGCCCGTATATTGGTCGACGTTCACTCCATATTTCATTTGCCAAGGTCGGCGTTGTCGCATCGGTCGATTGGGTCTCGCGGAAGTAGGCATAGTTTTGCATACTTTCCACGCCCACGCTCAGCGAAGTGGCACGGTAGGACAGCGTGCCCTCAATGCGTGCGCGGAACACGTGGTTGAGGTCCTTGTCCCACCAAGCATTGCGTCCGTGGTAGTGGTTGTAGTAGAAAGCGGGGCTCTCGTTGCGCACAAAACCTCCGGCCACCAGCGCCAAGGTGTCTTGTGCCATGCGGAAATGCAGTCCGATGTTGCCTTCCACGTTAAACTCTCCCCAGTCTTTGCCGGTGGTGCGCATTTCGCCCAGCACGTTGTAACGCAAGGTGTGGGCGTTTTCGCGCAGCAGTTGTGCGCCGACGGTGAAATAATTGAAGATGGTCGCCTTTTGGTGCAGGTCTACATCCGGAAGCGTGAAGCGTGCAAATTCATGCTTGGCAAAAAGTCGCATACCGGTCTTCACCCATTTCTTGAAGCCCTCGTTCATCTCGAGCGCCAGGGTGTTTTGCACGGAGAGGTAGTGAGTACTGTCGGCAGCCGCGTCGCCGTTGGTGAAGAAGTTGGCGAAAAAGTCGTCCAACTTCTTGCGCGAGGTAAAATTGCGGTAGTTGCTTTCGGCGCGCAGCGTGTGAATGAGCGAAGCCACGGGCACAAAGCGCCGCACGAGGGTGGAATCTTGCGACAATGTTTGCAGTTGCTTCAGCGCCGCACTGTCTGTGTCGGCTTTCCCCGCCCGGCTTTGCACAGTTCGGTGCACCTCTCTGCCGGCGGAGTCCAGATATTGGACATACCCTGCCGAAAGGCGGTGTGTGAAGAAGGCACGGTCGATGCTTACCGTGTTGCGTACGCCCTCCAAGCGTACGGGCATGTCGGAAGCGCCGTAGCGTGTGGGGAAGAAATTCGGATTGGTGATGTAGCGTTCGTCTTGTAATCCGCCGTTCTCCACGTTCTTGATGTAGCCCGTCTCGTAATATCCGTGTGCCTGGTACTGATCTCCGCGGTAATACCCGTAGATCGAACCGTCGATGGACGAGTGGTTCTGGTTCTTATAGTACCCACGTGCATAAGCGTAGTCAACATTGAACCCAATGCCCGCGCGCTTGTTGATGTTGGTTGAGAATCGCGCCACGAAATGGTCGTCCCCGTCGGTTTTGCTGCCCGATGAATGGTAGTCTAATCGCGCTACTGGCGATTTGGTATTGGTGAAGACAAAGCGGTCGGTGGGTACGAGGAACCAATTGTAGGGGCGTTCGAACACAAATTGCGATCCCATCATAAAGTCGCCGCGTCCATTGTAGATACGCGCGGTGCGCGGTGCGCCGAGGCTCCCGGTGAAGTTGTATTCTCCGTGGAGTCCGTCGGTATTATTGACATTTGGAACAAGTAGCTCAGCGTGTCCGGACGTTGTGGGCGTACGCTACCGAAACGCTCGTCGAGTGTCCAGGTAAAATAGCCCTTCGGCACTGAATTGGGGTCGATCGAATCTTTTTCTGAGTGGGCGAAGTGCCCAATGCCGGTGCGCTGTCGGTCATTCTCGCGCGCAGTGAAACTGCCGAGTGGACGCTGTGCATTGCATTGAATGGCAAAAAGCACCGCCAAAGCGATGCTCACAAAAAAAGAAGGAAGGAAGCGCGAGAAGATCTTCGTCATAGGGTGAAATTTTCGAGGGCTTGTGCGATGTGACGGCGGGTGTTCTCACTCACTTCGGTGAGCGGGAGTCGCAACACGTTTTCCAATTCTCCACGTTCAGCCATCATACATTTGATGCCAGCCGGGTTGCCCTCCACAAATGCCAAGCGGAAAACATCGTGGAACGCACGGTGGATGCGCAGCGCCTCGAAGACGTCGCCATTCTTCATGCTGCGCACCAATTCCGTCATTTCGGCAGGGAAAGCATTGGCCACAACCGAAATCACTCCCACACCGCCGAGCGAAACGATCTCAAAGGTGAGAGAATCGTCGCCACTGATCACTTCAAAACCGGCGGGTGCGTGAGCGATGAGCTCATTGATCTGTGCCAGATTGCCACTTGCCTCTTTGATTGCCACGATATTCTCGAAATCTTCGGCCAGTCGCAAAGTCGTATCGGCGTTGAGGTTCACTCCGGTACGTCCCGGCACGTTATAGAGCACCACCGGCACGGGCGATGCTTGGCTGACGGCACGGAAATGCCGATAGAGCCCTTCTTGCGTGGGTTTGTTATAGTAAGGTGTGACGATCAGCACCCCATCGATCCCCTCAAAGTCGCTCTCTTCGAGATAGGAACAAACGCTGCCTGTGCTGTTTCCTCCGCAGCCTAACAGCAGGGGAACCTGTCCACCGACTTCGTCGACAAACGTTTCGATGATCAGCTCGCGCTCTTGCAGACTGAGAGTGGGCGTCTCAGCCGTGGTGCCAAGCACACAGAGGAAGTCTACACCGCCTTCGTCCACGAGATGGCGGATATGCTCGCGCAAAGTGAGTAGATCGACTTCTCCTTCGGCAGTGAAGGGGGGTGACGACGGCTACGCCGGTGCCTTGAAACGGATTGGTTCGCATTGGTGGGGAGTTTGTATAGGCTTTCGTTGCGCGGTGTGGGGCAGGAAACCCGCACGCCGACGTTTATTTGCAAAAGTAACGATTAAAATCCAAGTGTACAAAGCGCGCACTTAGTTTTCGTTGTCGAGTAGAGCAAGAAACTCGTCTTCGCGTAGGAGAGGCACGCCGAGTTTTTCGGCCTTTTCGAGTTTCGAGGGGCCCATGTTAGCGCCGGCGAGCACAAACGAGGTCTTTTTCGAGATGCTCGACACATTTTTTCCGCCGTGGGCTTCAATCATTTCCTTATATTCTTCGCGCGAATGGTGGGTAAAGGTACCACTGATCACGATGCTCCGGCCTTCGAGCTGCGTACCGGCCTGTATCGTTTCGGGCAGCGCCGTTTGCAGACCGAATTCGGCGAGGGTATCGACGATGTGTTCGTTGTCGGGGTTGGCAAAGTAGGCGCGCACGCTGCCGGCGATGATGTCGCCGATGCCCTCTACGGCAGTCAGTTCGTCGAACGAGGCCACTCGTAATGCTGCCAGGGTTTTGAATTGTGCCGCCAGCGCTTTGGCCGCCACCTTACCTACGAAGCGGATACCCAAGGCGAAGAGTAAGCGGTCGAAGGGTACTGACTTGCTGTCCTCAATGGCCTTTACAATCTTTTGTGTCGCCACTTTCGTCACGGGCATAGCAGGCGCCTGCGTTTCGAGCGCTTCGCCCAGGGTGGGCGGGGTGAATGTGCCGCGCGATAGGAACCAGTGTCCGTCCCATTCCGTGAGTTGGAGGCGATAGAGGTCGGTGACGTCGCGCACCAGTCCGTTTTCGTAGTATTTGTCCACCACTTCAGGTCCCAAGCTCTTGATGTTCATCGCATCGCGCGCAATGAAGTGCTCAATGCGCCCCTTGCGTTGCGGCGGACAGGCATCATTGGGACAGTAGGTGGCCGCCTCGCCCTCATAGCGTACGAGTGGGGTGCCGCACTCCGGACATTCGTGCACGAATTCCACCGGGGCGCCAAGGTGCGCATCGCGTTGTTCCTTGTCCACCCCGACGATTTGCGGAATGATCTCGCCAGCTTTCTCTACATAAACCCGATCTCCGAGATGCAAGTCCAATTGCCGAATGATGTCTTCGTTGTGAAGCGAAGCACGTTTCACCATAGTTCCCGCCAACAGTACCGGTTCCATATTCGCGACGGGAGTGACCGCACCTGTTCGTCCCACCTGGAAGGTCACTTCGTTGAGGCGGGTCAGTGCCCGCTCCGCTTGAAACTTGTAGGCTATGGCCCATCTCGGTGATTTAGCCGTGTAACCCAATAGCTCCTGTTGGCGAAGTGAGTCGACCTTCAGCACCACGCCGTCGGTGGCCACAGGCAACTCTTTGCGCGCCTCGTCCCAGTAGTCGAGAAAGGCATAAATCTCTTCTAGCGAGGTGACGAGCCGCATACCTTCGCTCACTTTGAAGCCCCAGCTGCGGGCTTTCATAAGGTTAGCGTAGTGGGTGTCACCGGGCAGTTCGTCGCCAAGCAGATAATAGAGATAGGCGTCCAGTCCACGTGCTGCCACGACGCGACTGTCCTTACTTTTGAGGGTGCCGCTCGCGGCATTGCGCGGATTGGCGAAGAGCGGTTCTTCGCGCGCTTCGCGTTCTTGATTGAGTCGGTCGAAGGAACTCCACGGCATCAACACTTCTCCGCGGATTTCGAAGCGACGGGGCCAGTCTCCCCCCCGCGGGGAGTTGCAGCGGGATGGAACGAATGGTGCGCACGTTGGCCGTCACGTCGTCGCCGCGCACCCCGTCACCACGTGTCAAGGCACGCACCAGCGCGCCGTCCTCATAGTGCAGCGAAATGCTCAGACCGTCGAACTTCAGTTCGCAGCAGATTGCGAAAGGTTCACCGTCCAGTCCCGCCTGCACGCGTTCATAAAATTCGCGCACGTCGTCGCGGTTGTACGTGTTGCCAAGCGAGAGCATAGGTCGCTCGTGTTCCACCTGTTCGAACGTTTGGTTCAGGTCGCTGCCCACGCGCTGAGTGGGACTGTTGGGGTCGTAGCGTTCAGGGTGTGCAGCTTCGAGCGCCTGGAGTTCGTGCATGAGTTCATCGAACTCTCGGTCGGTGATTTCCGGGTGGTTCTCTACGTAGTACAAATAGTTATGGTGGTGCAGGGCTGCCCGGAGTTGGTCTATGCGGTCTGGCATGATGCGGTGTGGCTTAGTGCTGAGTTTGAGTTTACAGGCAAATAATCGAGTTGCGCGAAACGAACAAGTTTCGCACGCTGATTTTTTCTTTCCACTTTGAGTGCGCGCGTTCTGAAGTCGGCCGGCAAATACCCATATCTGGCCCCAAGCGAGAAAACATTCGCTTTGCTTCCTGCCGCCTCTCAATAAAAACAGCGATACGGTGGGTTACCCAAAAATCGGGTGAAACCCATCGTATCGCTGTGGGGAAAGAACTATCGGGAACTCGCCAAGCCGGTCCGCCAAGCCGATGACGTTCGTTCTGCTCGCACCGGCATTGGGAAGCCTCCCGATGGTGTTGGCTAAAAGAAGCCTCGATACATGTCGATCAGCGTCGAAAGCTGTTGCAATTTAGTGTCGATCAGTTCCATCTTGCAATCCAACTGCCCGCGTTCACTGTCGATCACTTCAAGATAGGTGGCTCTATTATTGAGATACAACTTCTGTGCAGCAGAAACGGCACGCATCAGCGCCTCATCCTGTTTCTGCTTAAATTGGCGGAGCTGCTTTAGATTTGCGATTTTCGACTGCAGCGTGCTGGTCTCGATGTAGGCGGTCATTAACGCCTTGTCATAATTGTACAGCGCTTCAATTTGCAGCGCGTCCGCCTGAGAAAAATTGGCCTGTATGGCTTTTTTGTTAATCAGCGGTGCTGTGAGACCTCCCAACGCGCTAAAAATCAACGATTCCGGCAGCTTGACCAAATACTTGGGATTGAAAGCATTCAGTCCCACCGCGGCCGAGAGATTAAACGAGGGGAGAAATTCTTTGCGAGCGGTTTCAACATCCCATTTGGCGGCTTCGAGTGCATGTTCGGCCTGCACCACATCCGGCCGTTGCAGCAAAAGCTGCGTAGACAAGGCGTGAGCAGCCGCCGGCATCGCGAGTTGTGAGAAATCGTTCTTCGTCCGTGGGATGGGTTGAGGCAATCTGCCCAAGAGTAAGTTGAGGTTGTTCTCCGTTTCTACGATAGACTGACGCAACACATACTCATCGGCCTGCGCTTTGGCCAATTCTGCTTCGAACTTCTCGACGGCCAACTGCGTATCTGCATCTGCTTCTTTCTGAATGCGTGCAATTCTCACCGCATTCTTCTGCAAAGCAATGTATTGTTGCATTACGAGCAACTTATAGTCAAGGGCCAATAGCACGTAATAGTTCTCTGCAACGTCGGCCACCAGCTGACTTTTGATAGCCCGCTGTCCCGCCTCAGAAGCCAGATAGCGCTCCACGGCCGATTTCTTGTCACTGTTCAGCTTGCCCCACAAGTCTACGGTCCAATCCATTTGCAGCGTGGGAGCCAAATCGGGGATCACCGTTGGAATCTTGCGTCCTGGCGTGAGTTCCGTGCCCACATTGCCGGCGCCCTCGGCAGTGTAGCGCCCTACTTTGGAGATGCCGGCTCCCACATTGGCCGAGATCGAAGGCAACAACGCCCCCTGCTTGGCCGTGATTGCACTTTAGCAATCGCCAATTCCTGCAACGTGATTTTGAGATCGTGATTGTTTTGCAGTGCCGTGTCGATCAGCGACCGGAGCACTGAATCTTGGAAGAAATCGCGCCAGGCCGGTGACACCGTCACACTGCTATCCATCGACATCGAAGCCAGCGAGGCCTTCAGCGTGTCTTTGGGGAGGGTTGTCGCCTGTGGAGTCTTGCACGCCCCGGTGCAGAGGAGCGTGGCAAGTCCCACCGCGAGGTAAAGCATCTTATTCGTTTTCGTCATGACTGCTTTCCTTTATCCGTTTATTCGAATACCGTTTGTCTTTCTCTTCGCTCAAAGGCTTCTCCTTTTGGTAGTGCACCAATTTATCGGCCATTCCGGCAAAGATGTAATAAAGACCGGGGATGAGTACCAGTCCGCCCAGGGTACCAATGAGCATACCGCCCACGGCAGCCGTTCCGATGGTTCGGTTGCCCACAGCACCTGCGCCGGAGGCAAACACCATGGGAATCAAGCCGGCGATGAAGGCAATGCTCGTCATGAGAATCGGGCGGAAACGAGCCACCGCTGCAGAGATCGCAGCCTGCGAGATCCGTTCTCCCGCATTCTTGCGCTGAACGGCGTATTCCACCATGAGCACAGCGTTCTTTCCTAACAGACCGATGAGCATCACCAACGCGATTTGCGCATAGATGTTGTTCTCCAGCCCACAGACTTTCAGGAAAAGGAAGGCACCACAGATGCCCACGGGCAAAAAAACAATCACAGGCAGCGGGAGAAGGAAGTTCTCATATTGAGCGGCCAAAATGAAGTAGACAAAGACCAGACAAACCACAAAGATGACGATCGCAGTGTTGCCTTGTTCCGCTTCGTCTTTTGAGATACCGGCCCAGTCATAGTCATAGCCCTTGGGCAAAGTGCGTTGTGCCACTTCCTGAATGGCGCGCAAAGCCTGTCCGCTGGAATATCCCGGCGCCTGCGCTCCCGTCACTTCCGAGGAGTTGTAGAGGTTGTGCCGCGTGATCTCACTCATACCGTATGTCTTGGTCAGCGACATGAAGTCGGCATAGGGCACCATTTGCCCGTCTTCGTTCTTACTGTAAAGCCCTAACAGATGTTCCGGGAAGTCGCGATACTGCGGAGCGGCCTGCACGATCACCTTGTAGGGTTTGCCGAAACGAATGAATCCGGTCTCATAGTCCGAACCCACCAAAACCGACAGGTTATTCAGCGCCTTGCCGGGTTTGACACCCTTTTGCAGCGCCTTGTCATCATCCACGTGCAACATGTATTGAGGATAGCTTGCCGAATAGAAGGTGAACGCATTGCCGATCTCCGGTCGTTTGTTCACTTCCGCAACAAACGCCTTGCTCACACGCTCCATTTCGTGGTAGTCATTGTTGCCGGTCTTGTCCAGCAGACGCAGTTCGAATCCACTGGCCGCACCGTAGCCGGGCACCGAAGGCGGTTCGAAGAAGTCGATGTTGGCTTGTGTGATGCGCTCACACTTCTTTTCCAAGTCTTCGATAATCTGCTTCGCCGTACGTTTTCGGTGTTTCCAGTCCTTTAGATTGATCAAGCAGCTGCCCGAGTTGGCGCTCGTTCCCTCAGAGAGGATTTCGAAACCGGCCAACGAAGACACACTTTCGACGCCTTCTTCCTTTTCTGCGATTTTGAGCAGCTGCTGTGCGACCTCGTTCGTGCGCTCAATGGTGGCCCCCGGCGGCGTTTCGATCACCGCATAGATCATGCCTTGGTCCTCCTGCGGAATGAAGCCCGACGGGAGTCCCATGTTGATCCAATAGGCCAAACCGCAGAAGAGTAACGTCAAGATCATGGTGAATGCCTTGTTGCGCACCGTGCGCCGAACGAGTCGTTCGTATCTCCGGCTGCCGGAGTCGAACTTGGCGTTGAAACGCTGCAGGGCACGCCCCACGAAGCCGAGTTGCACATGGTGCTCCTGTTCTTTGGTGAGGATGAGCGCACACAGTGTCGGGGTCAAGGTCAGGGCCACAAAACCCGAGAAGAGAATGCTCGAGGCCATTGTGATGGAGAACTGACGATAGAACATGCCTTCCGGACCGCCCATAAAGGCCACGGGGATGAACACCGACGCCATCACCAGCGAAATGGCAATGATCGCCCCACTGATTTCCTTCATGGCCTTCTCGGTGGCCTCGACCGGCGATAGCTTATTGCGTGAAATCTCAACATTCACCGCCTCAATCACCACAATCGCATCGTCCACCACGATACCGATCGCCATGACCAAGGCAAAGAGCGAGATCATGTTGAGCGTGATGTTGAACACCAGCATCGCGATGAAGCTGCCCAACAACGAAATCGGGATGGCCAAAATCGGAATGACGGCAGCACGCCAGTCGCCGAGAAAGATGAACACCACAATGCCCACCAAAACAAACGCTTCGATCAGCGTGTGGATCACTTTCTCGATACTTGCATCGAGGAATCGGCTCACGTCGTAGCTCACTTCGTAGTGCATGCCCTTAGGCATGTCCTTTTGCAAACGTGCCATGGTCTCTTTTACGTGCATGATCACGTTGCGCGCGTTACTGCCGTAAGCCTGTTTCAACGTGACAGCCGCGGAAGGTCGTCCGTTGAAGGTCGAATAGATATCATAGACTTCACTGCCTAAGTGCACGTCGGCAATGTCTTTCAAACGCACCACATTCCCACCATTATTACTCTTGATAATGATGTTTTTGTATTCGTCCTCTGTGGTGTAGCGGCCAGGATACTTCAGAATGAACTCTTTGGCCTGCGGGCGCAAACCGCCGCTCTCGCCCAACTTACCCGGCGAGACTTCTATGTTCTGATCTTCCAGCGCGTCGCTCACGTCGTCGGTCGACAATCCGTAGGCCACCATTTTGTCGGGGTGCAACCACACCCGCATCGCATAGTTGCGCGTACCGAGAATGTCCAAATCGCCGACGCCGTCGACGCGCTGCAACTCGGGCGCAATGTTGATGTCAAAATAGTTGTAGAGAAAACCTTGATCCACCTTCGGATCGTCGCTGTACAGATTGACATACATCAAGATGTTCGGTTCCTCACGCGAAATCTTTACCCCTTCGCGAATCACCTCGGGCGGCAATTTGTTGGTGGCCGACGAAACTCGGTTCTGCACATTCACCGCATCGACGTTAGGGTCCGTTCCCAACTTGAAAACCACATTGAGTGCCGCCTCGCCGTCGTTACCCGCATCACTCTCGATGTATTTCATGCCGGGTACTCCGTTCAAGGCTTGTTCCAAAGGAATAATGACCGATTTCACCAGCAACTCGTTGTTGGCGCCGGGGTAGTTGGCAATCACATTCACCTTAGGAGGCGAAATAGAGGGAAACTGCGTGATGGGAAGGTTGAACAGCGACAGAATTCCGATAAAGGCGATGACCAGCGAGACGACAATGGAGAGCACCGGTCGACGAATAAAGATCTTGAACATCCTAATCTGCGTTTAGCTTATTCAACTTCATGGCGGCACGGGGCGACACCTGCGAAACGCGCACCTTGTCTCCTTCGTTCACTTTCTGTATGCCATCGACGAGATAGCGGTCGGTCACTTGCAGACCGGAAGACACGACATAGGCTCCCGTATATTCCGCATCAATTTTGATGGCGCGTTGATGCACAACGTTGTTGCGATCCACCACAAAGACGTATTTCTGGTCTTGCAGCTCATACACCGCTTCCTGCGGGATCAGCATGGCCTGCTTTTTCTCTACAAAGAGCTTCACGGTGCCCGTCTCTCCGTTGCGCAAGAGGGAATGGGGATTGTCGAAGCTCGCGCGAATAGCGATTGTCCCCGTCGAACTGTCGAACTGGCCGCCGAGGTCTAAAATCTTGCCGCGCGCCGGGAACACTTCGCCGTTGGCCAATACTAATTGTAAGGGATTCTGGGCATAGCGTTCCGGATGCAACCGGAAGTCCAAATAGTCTGTTTCCGAAATGTTGAAATAGACAAGCACCTTCGTGTTGTCCGACAGGCTGGTCAGCAAATTGTTCTCTTCGATCAAACTCCCCTGCTTGTTGGGGATGCGTCCCAAAATGCCGGAGAAGGGCGCACGAATGAGCGAGAGCCGTTTGCGCATCATGGCCAACCGATAGTCGGCCTCAGCTCCCTTCAGCTTCGCCGCAGCCATGCGTTTCGCATTGTTCGACACCACCTTGCTTTCTGCCAGCTTTTCCACGTTTTGCAGGTCGATTCGCGCTTGCTCGGCGGCGGCCTTGGCTTTTGTCACCTCTTCGTTCGCACCGAAAATCGCAATACGGAAGAGGGGCTGGCCGGCTTTCACATACTGCCCCTCGTTGACATACACCTGCTGTAGCACGCCCGCTTGTTGAGAGCGAATTTCCACATTTCGCAGCGAGGCGATGTTCGCCACGTACGAGCGCGGCAGCGCAATGTCCTGTACCAGCGGGGTCGTTGCTGTATAAACCGGCACCACTTCTGCTTCTTTCTTGCCCTGGCACGCGCACAAAAGCAAGGATAGCGCGAGACAAGTCAATCGAATCACATTCTTCATGTTTAGTCTTTGTTTGGGGACGTGGCCTCCGCAGAAGCCATTGGTTGTTCTCTATTTCCGGCCGCCCGCAGGCCGTCGGTGCTGTTCTTTTTGTTGAGTTCTTTTCTTCTTTTGGCCGCAAGAGCAAGCGTCGCTTCGCAAGCGCCCGATTTCTCTCGCCTTCGCCTGCTCTTTTTCGTATCGGAGGGACACGAAAGGGAGGCGGAATGCGCGCGCAAAAGTACCATTTTCTGTCAACCGAACAAGTCGCACCCCCTGTTTTTTCGCTGTGCCGACACAATGTTTCCGCCTTTGAGGGCTGCATGTCGTGTCCATTTGACAAATCGGCGGAAAAAGCGATGGCGCGTCTCGGGCGCGCACAAAAAACAGGTGCGCATCAGCAAACGCTGACTCGCACCTGTTTTCTTAGAATGTGATGTCCAGACCGGCATCGACCAACGTGTAGTTTTTTCGCACCTCCACAATGGGCGCCGTGTCGTAGATCAGCCGATAGGTCCCGCGCAGACCGATGGCAGACGTGATACGATATTTGAGATCCACTGCCGCACCGAAACGGGCCTTACTGAAATACGCGTCCGGTGTTGCCTGGTGGATGGCCGTGGCCGTGAGTTCCCAGTTCTCGCCCAGTTTGCTGTTCACACTCACCGAGAGGTGACTCTTGATCCGGTGGCTGTATGCATTTTTCACCCCGTGAGGCGTCGGCGTCGCGCGTTCCCATTCCTCGTATTCGTAGAACAAGCCTGCGGCTGCGAAGACCAGGGTCGACGGACTGTGCACCAAACGATAGCGCGACTGCAGTCCCGACGAGAATTTGAAAGCCATGCCGCGACTTCCCGCCCATTGCGATTCCGCGTACGGATACACTTCGAAAGCGCGGTCCAGCAGATAGCGATATTCCCCATGGATGTAGCCGCCGCTTAGTGTTACCTCCTTGCCGTATGAAGAGAACTCGAATTTGTTGAGTAGGTTCACCACGCGATCGCGATGAATCAGGAGGTTGATGTTGGCGCTGTTCTTAAAGGTCAGCGCATTTTCCTTTTCCGTTTGGAAATTGAGCGAAGGGGTGATCGTGCCTTGCAGCGTCTTCGCGCTGTCGATGCTCATTGTCATGTTTTCCGAAAACAGCATCTGCGCGCCAATCCGCATGGGGGCCAAAAGGAGGAGGAAGAGGAGGAGTAAAGATCGATTCATTGGTGAGAGTTCGAAAAAGCCGATTCGTGGTACACCGAGCGCCGGTGGGGCGTGTGTCCGGAAGGCGGGGTTGTTTTTTTAAGATTGAGTTCTGATCAGTGGACGCACGGCGCGCGGTGTCTCGTGGTCGCGAAGTGGTGGCCAAGCTGGTCGGTTGGGCATGTTGTGCTGCCGATCGTGGTCGCGCTCCCGCGGAGTGGGAATCGAGATGAGGCTCTTTTCGTCGTGGAGTGTTGAGACCCGGCACTCCGTGATTCGTACCTTTGTGCACTCGCCGCTCACCGCATCACAGCAATTCGCCGCGAGGGTGGGGTGGGACGCGGCGTGCGCGTTGCCATTGAGCAGGTCGTGTACGTTCTGGGGTGAAACGCATTTCCTCGACTACACAGTCAGCGTGCAAGGGGGGGAGAAGTTCTGCGGCTGATCAATCGTATTTGATGCAAGAACTACAAAAATAAGCATTTCGTCGGGGATGTGCAACGTTCGTCGGGATTATTTCGCACGGCATCCACTCGGCACAGACAAAACAAGGAGGGAAATGCAAAAAACACTCCATCTTTTTTCGTCGATCGCGCATCTTTCTCGAGAAGATTGGAGTGCGGAATTTTATACATCGATTGTCTACGTAACGCACCGCCCTCGCTCGTTTTCTCCTCGCGTGTACGCGCGCATATCAGCTACTTTTCGTTTTTTACCTTCACCTCTTCACCCACTCTTTACATCTTGCAATAGGTCAATGAATTAGGGGTGAAGGTTTTTCGCAAAAAGGGCCTTTCCCCTTCACCCTGATCTTCACCAGTCCCTTCACGCGAATATGTAATTTGGGGTCTGCATTTATGCATATTTCGAAGCAAGAGAGATGACATTGCGCTTTCTCGCTCGCGAGTGAAGCGAAGCGTGAAGGTCGAAGGATAAAAGCCTTCACCCTTATTGCGCTGTGTAGAAATAAGTTGCGCACTGCCGGTGAAGAGGTGAAGGCAAAAACGAAAACCGCCTGACGCGCGCGCGAGGACTCGCACTAGATGCACGCGCGCCGGCAGCTCAAAGCGGAAATGAGAAGATCAGCACTTGCCGGTTGACTCTACAGGCGCTCCTGCTTGGAAAAATCCATCCCTAAATACGTGCATCAACTCATTAAAACCGACCTCACTCGAAGCATTTCGGAAATAATTTCGATCTTTTGTTCCGTTGTAAGCTTCATTGTTCTTTGTTTGATTCGCTTTTTTTGCCACAGAACAGATATAAGAACTTTCGAGCTTACGCACGTTCTGGAGATGGTATTAGAAAAAAATAAATGTAAGTGTCCGGTGTTGCTAAAAATCCTCAGCCAAGTCAAAAGAACTCGTAATGAAACACTAAACGCAATGACAAGTTATGGAAAGACAGACCTAATTTTACAAGAAGCAGCAGATGGGTTCTGCGGTTGGTTTATTTTGCAATGCCGAAGAGGTTACAAACCATTTGTCACAATGATGTCGAAAGAATTTATATTACAAGGCCAATTAAACTGACATATAATGCGACATAAGAAGATTTTTATTGGGCTGGCATTTCTCTGTTTCATTGTGATGGGCGTAATCTTTCACTTTAGAAGAGATATTGTTGTTGCACCAATAAGGTGTGAAGTTTTGGAGGCTGATACAACAGTCTCGGATTCAGGAACGAAATCAGTATGCCACACAGTGTTGGTAGATAATGCTCCGTATTTGGAACAAAATATAAGGCAATGCTTAGAGAGGTATTTTTGGAAGAATGTGTGTCTGGACTCTTTGGAGCGATATGAGTTCTATATGATCTATTTTTATAGAAAAACCAAGTATTTGACTTTGGACTTTAAAGAGGGTGGGCAATATAATCCTGTATATAGCCATTGGGATAATACAATGGATTGGAGAAATCACTATGAAGATAGATTAGGTCAAATAAGCTACTACAGACGTACAGATGGAAGCGTCTGCTATATTGTCTTAATCTATGATTCTGGTTGGGGGATTCGTATGCTTGTAGACACTGCAAAATCTGAAATGTATAGTGAGGATTGTAAGAACGCGAAAAGTCTTTATAGACTAAAGATGAAAGAGCTTAAAATCGTTGATAATGAAATATAGAAGTATTATAATAGCAGGTCTCTTGATAATACTCTTCTCCTCTTGTCTTAAGGAGAACGCTATTCCCATATTCTCTTCCTTCTCTATTGAGGTGGCGGAGGATAAGACCGCACCTGTTATCATTAAGCTACAGAATGATAGCTATGGTGCGGATGAGTATGAGTGGACCTTTGAGGGGGGAGAGCCAAGTTATTAATGAAGATTCTATCCTTTCAATGAGGTTTATTTAGAAGCACCGAAAAAAGCGACAAAGCTGGCAGAAGATTCGCCGGCTAAACGCAAGTATGTAAGATTAGATTCATACGTCCCCAATAAAGAGATTGTGTCTCGTAAGTATACCCAGTTCGATGAGGTGTCGGAAGAGACAGCTATTCGTTACCTCAAAGAGCTAGAGGAGAAGTACGCTCCCGGCTCAATCATTGCCGATGTGCCTTCAAATAAAACGGGAGTAAATAGAGGTATCTTTAAGAAAAATAAAGGAAACATTCTTGATGGACAAATGATTCTTGAAGTGCCCGTGCAGAAGAAAGCGGACATACCACCAAACGTATTAGAATACGCGAAGAAGCACTATATAAAGATTAGAGACATAAAAGACAAATACTATAATTAGTTATGAAGACAATATTCATTAGAACCTGGGTTGGTAATTACATAGGTACAGAAGAAGCAACCCTAAGTCAATTAGACAGCTACAACAAGACTCGCTATTCTCGTCGCAAGAAGAAAGAGGGTCTATTGGAGCTTGCTTCTCGCGAAGCGCATGAGCAACAAAATGTTTACTTTGCAACGATTCTCAATGAGGATGACAGCCCCTACTGCGCCATTGAGTCCAATGTGGGATACTTTGGGGTGAAATTCTTGAGAGAGGATCTTGGTAACTTTCTCACCTATACGTTTAGAGATTTCACACAAGAAGGGAAGACGTTGTTCTTGGATACTATCAGACTCCAACCCAAGCATCCGCAAGACTATGATACGGTCTATAGCTTTATGTTTTACTTTAATGAGGATAAAACGTGGGGGGTAGTGAAACATAAAGGAGGAGTGGGCACGTGGAGTGATAGTGTCGAGGAATCAGAGATCCCTCTCTCTGAAGAGGACTATTCCAAACTTTGCCTTTCCTACCCTGAGTTCGGTGAATATGACCAGCTCATACGCTTGGATCGTATTCCGACGGTCGTTCGAGAGACGATATTAGAAGTCACAGACAAGGAGTTTCCTGCGTTTAGGCAGTATCTCCAACGAGACATCGAACGCTATCAAGAACCTAAGCAATGAATTCGAGCGGAGGTGCCGGTCTTTAACCAGGCGCGTGCCAAGTTCTATCCTTTCAACGAGGTTTATTTAGAAGCACCAAAGAAAGGTACAAAGGTGGCAGGAGATTCGCCTGCTAAACATTTGGATTTGTACATCCTCAATACAGAGATCGTATCTCGTAAGTAGACTCGGCTCAGTGAGGTATCAGAGGAGACTGCAATCCGTTACCTACAGAAACTAACGGATAAGTACGCCTCAATAACAAATAACTATGGTAAGAAGCCAGATACAAGAAACACCTATATAGGTAAGTCTAAGGATGGGAAAGTTACAATCAACTTCTTTTATGAGCAAGGTGAGATAACTTCGTATTGTCCGATATTAACAGAGTGATTATGCATTATTCTTTCAAGAAAACAGTCTATGTGGATGGTGATGGTAGAAAAAATAGCTATCCATCAGTTGTTATAGAGAATTCAGAAAAGTATGGAAGCTTCTTTCAGAGTGAAATCCATCATCTATCTTTAGATTACGTTGAAGAGATTGTCGGAGAGATTGAAGCTGTTCTAAATGGCGAAGTCGACTTTTATGAAGGTTTTGGCTTTGAGGTGTATATGATAGAGTGTGATAGAGAAAAAGCGGTAGTAAAGAATGTATACGAAGACGACAAGGTAGAAGCTATTATTCCTATCGAAGAGGTTTACGAACTGATGAGAGACTGGCGGGATTTTCAACGTGAGTATTATCACAACCATACCTCATCATAGAAATGGTAGGGTATACGACTTCCCCGCGGCGTAACCGTGCACCGCGACACGCTCCGCGAACTGCGCACCGTGCACGATAGCGTTTTTCTCCACGACAGCGTCTATTTTGAGGGCGCTACGCTTGTGAAAGAGCGCACCCGCGACCGCTGGCACGTTCGCCGCTACACGGTCTGGCGTTCGCGCGTGGACACGGTTCGCGCGGCTTCGCACCACGCCGACACGCGCAACGAGAAGACGACGACGCACCGCGGCTTCCTCTGGCCGCCGTTGTCGCTGATCGTTTTTCTTGCCGTGTTCGGCCTGATCGGCTACGCGCTGAAACGCAGAACGTAGACGAAACGCCCCGCCGCTCAATACACGAGCGGCGGGGCTTGCTTTTTTCATGAGATCGCGAAAATGGTCTTGTACTTTCCGTAAATACGTCTCCTTTGTTAAGAGAAACAGCCCCGACCTTACTGTTGCGTGCTTTCTTCTGCACATTGGCTAGGCGTGTAGTCGATGTTGTAAGTATACGAAAAATGGACGACCCCGCTAAAAGTGTGCGTGAAGTCGTCCATTTAATGCATAAACCTTTGATAATCAAGGGTTGTTGCGGAGAGAGGGGGATTCGAACCCCCGAAACGCTTTAGGCGTTTACACGCTTTCCAGGCGTGCCTCTTCAACCACTCGAGCACCTCTCCGGTTGAAAAGTGATTCTCATTGAGTTTTATGAGAATTGCAAAGAGCTCGCTGCTCGTTTGCGAGTGCAAAGGTACGATCTTTGTGTGGAATGACGAAATTATAGGGGGAAAAAATGCGCGCGAAGTGCATTTTATCGGTTTCTGCTGAAGAGAACGCAGAAGTTTGCCTATATTTGCCCATCATGTCACCCAGAAAATAGCTAACAGAAGAATGGAAAAGTACGCTTATCCCGTTCGGCAATTTGCCGGTGCCACGAAACGCGTGGTGCAAACCCTGGATTTGAAAGACGACCCCGAACTGGTGGCCGCCTACAAGCATTGGCACTCTCGAGAAGGGATTTGGCCCGAAATTTTGCAGGGCATCAAAGACAGCGGAGTGCTCGAAATGGAGATTTACCTCCTCGGCACCCGTCTTTTCATGATCGTGGAACTCGCTGCATCCGACAGTTGGGACGAAGTGATGGCGCGCATGGGAGCAGGACCGCGACAAGCAGAGTGGGAAACCTTTGTGGCCCGCTTTCAGCGCGCTGATCCCGCCGCCGGGAGTGCAGAAAAATGGCAGCGCATGGAGCGTATTTTCCATGTGTACGAATAAAGACAAGCACTATGCCGGTCCTACATTCGGCACTGCGGACGTCACAATATCAAAACGACGCGCACCACAAAAATCATGTGGTGCGCGTCGCTTTTTCTATTGGCGCGGAGACGCAAATCGGGGGAACGGCCTGCTCAATTGTGCGGTGTGCGGAACAACGGCACAGCGCAAACGCGGGCGAAGCCTTTATTTTTCGAGCAGATCGGGGCGGAGTCGTTTCGTGCGCTCGAGCGATTGCGCCATCTCCCATTCGTGGATCTTCGCGTCGTGGCCCGAGAGGAGTACATCGGGCACTTTCCAACCTTTGTAGTCAGCCGGGCGGGTGTAGACGGGAGCAGCCAGCAAGTGATCTTGGAAGGAGTCGCTGAGTGCGCTTTGTTCGTCGCCGATGGCGCCGGGAATAATGCGCACGATGGCGTCGGTCATGCAGGCTGCGGCCAATTCGCCGCCGGTGAGCACGAAATCGCCGATCGAAACCTCCTTCGTGATGAGGTGCTCGCGAATGCGGTAGTCGATGCCCTTGTAGTGTCCACAGAGAATAATGAGGTTGCCCTTCATCGAGAGGCTGTTGGCCATGGGTTGGTCGAACTTTTCACCGTCGGGCGAGGTGAAAATCACTTCGTCATAGTCGCGTTCGGCCTTGAGCGCTGCGATGCAGTCGTCGATGGGTTGGCACTGCATCACCATACCCGCAAAGCCGCCGTAGGGATAGTCGTCGACGCGGCGATGTTTGTCGGTGGTGTAGTCACGCAGGTTGTGCACATGAATTTCGACCAGTCCTTTTTTCTGCGCTCGCGCCAGGATGGAGGTGTTGAGGAAGCCGTCGAGCATTTCGGGAACTACGGAGATGATGTCGATGCGCATGCCGGTTAAGTTGTGTTGGTGGTGATAGTTATTCGTTGAGGACGTGTGGGGGTAGACCACTTCGGTTCTTTGCTGCAAAGGTAGCGAAAAAATGCCGAGAGGTGGAGCGGCGACCTCGATTTTCGTACGCTGTGGGGCAAAAGTTCGTCCACAGTGGGGGAGAGGTGCGACGAAAATCGACAACGCGGTGCGCGTGCGCACGCTGCGTGTTCAGGAAAGTGGAGCGCGAACGGAGCGGTGCGCGAAAAAAGCGCAAGCGTCCCTCACCGGTTGTGAGAAACCGGCAAGGGACGCCTTGGCATGGAGTGGAGACGGGGGCGAATCACTCAAAGTCATCGCCGTAGGACAATTCGGCTTCGACCACGAGTTCGAGATCTTCGATGCTGAAATCGCCCACCTTGTCTTTGTGCGCGGTGCGTCGGAGTGTCTCGGCGATGCGCTCAAGATCGACATTGACGAAACCCTCTTCGTCGGGTTCGGCATCGAGAATGTCGCTGTCTGCCAAGAATTCTTCGATGAGATCGTGGAAGTAGTAAAGTTGCTCTTCGTCAAATCGAGCACTGACTTCCGAGGGAAGTGAGCGACGAACGTGAGCCACAATTTCTGCGTCGAGGGCAGCGTCCTCGAGCAATTCGTTGTCTAATACGGCCATGGGAGGGTATAGAGTGAAGCGTTAGCGTTCGCTGATCAGAGCTGGTTTTCGATCTTGGAAACGATCTCCGACTTGGGCAGTGCACCGACGAATTTATCGACCTGCTGACCCTTTTTGAAGAACAGCACCGTGGGAACCGAACGGATACCGTAGGTCATGGCGAGGTCTTCGCTTTCGTCGACATCTACCTTGACGATGTTGACGCGGTCGCCGAACTCTTCGCTCACTTCATCGAGCGTGGGCGAAAGTTTCTTGCAGGGGCCGCACCAGGTGGCGAAGAAGTCAACGACGAGGAGCTTATCATCTTGTACGAGTGCGGGGAAGTCTGTGGAATTGATGAGACGTGCCATAAAGCTTTTGTTTTTTTGAAGTTTGAAATCGCTGCACCGAGTACGGCCGAGCGTGGTTAGTGTGGCTTTGCTGCCTTGATGTCCCCAATCATGCCAATAGCGTGCCAAAGCGGCGAGGGACTGACAGGCGTCTGCCACGTCTTTACGCTGCAAAAGTACTACTTTTTTGTCGGTGAGCGCTACGAATACAGAAAAACATGTGTCGCGTCGGATATATTATCACTTTTTCTCCGTGAAGATGTGATTTTGCGCTCCGCGGACGGCCACCGGGTAAAACGAGCATTCGCCGTTCGCCTGTCGAATTGGCAGCTTTTTGAGGGGGGAAGGGGGACGGGGACCCTGCGGCGACCACGGTGGGGCGATGTGTGCGCAGTGCTGCGTCTCTGTCACGCCTGGGTGCGCACCTATCCCGGAGCTGAACGTGAGAACATGTGGCACGTAGACAGAAAGTCGCCGCTGCAATGGGAAAAACGCGGGACTTTGCAACGAAAATGCGCGAGTTTCTGCACAAAGCGCCCCGTTTTCTGAATCTTCTTGCCCGTCGGAAGGTCGCAAGGGAGGCTAATTCGCCGTCAGGTGGGGCGTTCCATCGTCGAAGGGGACTCGATGCGAACGAAGGAGGGGAAAGCGGGAAGCTTTCCACAGCAAAAAATCCCCTTTGCAAGGGCGAGGGTGCGCTGCAAAGGGGATCTATTCGAAATGTGCTGCCCGATGGGCAACGGTGATTAGGCTTGATGTTGCGGGCGGAAGAGATCGTTGACCGTCTTCACGGGATTGAACGTGCTGAGCGGCACTTCAACGAAGACAGTGTTCCAGTCGCTCATGGCGCCATTCCAGAGGCCGGGGAGTTCGAGTGCCAGCAATTCTTTGCCGTCCTTGGATTTGTGGGAAATGAAACCGGTGGCGGGATCGACGAAATCGGGCAAATGGAATTTCGCCGTTGAAGTCGCGCAGACCACACACGAGATCGACCGGATTGAAGTGCGTGCCTTGTTCGAAGAGCGCTTTTTTGCTCGGATCGTTCATGTCGATCTGGCTGCTCTCGAGAATCTGGAGCGAAACGCTCCCGTCGGGGTTGTAAGCGAGGAAGGGACCGCCGCCGGGTTCGCCGACATTGCGCACCATGCCGCAGACACGCATCGGGCGGTTGAGCCGACAATAGAGATAGTCGAGGAGTTCGAGTCCTTCGAGGGCTTCAGCGGCGTCGCTGTGGCAGTGAAGATCTTTTTCGACGAACTGCAACATCTCGTGCAGGCGCTCTTCGCTCACATCGCCCGCTTCGAGTTCTTCGAGATAGGCGAAAGCACGGGCTTGCAAGCTGACGAGCAGACCGGCAAGTACCTGTTTGTAAGTGACGGTGTCGGCCTTCAACCGGTCGGGGCAGACATTGTCGACGGTTTTGACGAAGACCACATCGGCATCGAGGTCGTTGAGATTTTCGATCAGGGCGCCGTGTCCGCCGGGGCGGAAGAGCAGGCTACCGTCTGCGTTGCGAAACGGCGTGCCGTCGGGGTTGGCAGCCACAGTGTCGGTGGAAGGTTTCTGCTCGGAGAAGGTGATGTCGAGTTGCACGCCCTCGTTTTGCACAAAGCGCGGGGCGCACTTTTCGGCCAGTGCTTCGAAAAGGGCGCGGTGTTCGGGCGAAACGGTGAAATGGAGTCGCACGTGGCGGTCGGCGCAGGCATATTTCACCCCTTCCACGAGGTGCTCTTCGAACGGCGTGCGCGCTCCGTCGGCATAGCGATGGAATTGCAGCAGTCCCTTGGGCAGACGGCCGTAATTGAGTCCTTCGGGCAGCAGCAAACCGGCCACTACTTTCTTGTATTCGCCTTCGGCCACGAGTGCAGCGCTGTCTTTACCGTGCAATTTCACGAGCGCAGCATCGAGTGCGCCGAGGAACGGGGCGTGGGGCAGGTCTTCGAAGAAGGTTTGGGTGAAGGCGTCGGTCGGTGTGTCGGATGTGCCGTCGAGAAAGGCAAAGAGGTCCTTGAACATGCGGCTTGCTGCGCCGGAAGCGGGGACGAACTTGACCACTGCATGGTCGCCTTCGTTGAGGTAGCGCTCCCATGCAGCGAGATAGAGGTTGCGTTCCGTCTCGGAGGGGACGTAAATGCCACCGTTGTCCACCGATGCGGCAGCTTCCAGTTCGAGGAAAGGGAAACCGTGCTTGAGGTCGGCTAATTGTCGGTTGAATTGCTCCTCGCTGATGCCTTTGCGGTCGAGGAGTTCGCGGTCTTGTGGAGTAAGCATGTGGATTGGAGTTGATTGCAGGGATTAGGAATTTGACGACTGCCCGGTGCGACTCAGGGCTGCCGGTGCGTTGGGGGCGTAATGGTCGAGGGGAGCATGGGGCCGGTTCGTAGACGTCAGCGAGACCGAACTAAACGAGGCTGCCCGTGGGAAAGGGAGATCACGCCTTGAAGAATGCTTTCCAATACGGATTTTCTTCGTCGAAGATTCTTTTTTCTTCCGCGGAGAGCTTGTGCGGATAGTCAGAGAATAGATTGTAGATTTTCTTTCTGTCGAAGGAAAAGAGGTAGAGTCCTATATTGTCGACCGTATCGACCCACCAGATGCGGTCGGTGTCGTTTTCTTTGTAAAAATCGTATTGCATGGTGAATAGGTTGTCTCGGGGGATATGGCGACGGACGGAGTCATCGGAAAACTTCAACGGTCGATGCGCACTTTGGCCACGAGTTTCCTCATCGTGCCTCGGCCGATGATGGGGGCGTGGGCGTCGTCGGGAAAACAAATGCAGCACTGACCCGGCTGAATTTCGAAGTAGGTCTGTGCGGGGCCGGGATAGAACGCACGATCGAGCTGCGCATCGTAGGGCACCCGGGGAGTTGTGAGCGAAGACAGGGGCGACCAACCGCAAACCTCAGTACCCGAAAGCGGGAAATGCACGTCGATGTAGCGACGGTGGACTTCGAGCAGCTGTTCCTCGCGGTTTTTCATCGTCGTTTCGTCGACGTTGATGAAGAGCTGTTCGCCGTCTATCTCGATGCGGCCGGTCGGTGTCTGCGTGAGGTCGTGCTGTTCGAGATAGTCAGCGAGCCGGAGGAAGCCGGGATGTAGGGGAGCGTAAGCGCGAAGGCGGGAGATTTCGTCGAGAATCATGGGGCAGAAGTCTATCGGTGGGGAACTATGCATACAAAAGTAGTGCGTTCTGCCATGTAGAGCAAGAGAAAACGCGGGATTTTCGCAAAGGGAAGCAAAAAGACGAGTATGCGGAGGGGCGAAGTGTCGTTCCGTGGGGCGCAGTGGGGTGGTGGGTTGTGAAGTGTGGACGAAGACGGGGCGCTCGCCCGAGTCGGTGACAAACGTGCGGCCGGCTGTGCTCGGTGCCGGTCAAGGAGTGGGGGAGTGCGGCGCGCGGACGACAAGGAGCGTACGAAAAAACGCGCCCTTCGACCGTGGTATGGTCGAGGGGCGCGTGTGGATGCGCAGAAATGCGGAGTCTGTGGTGCGCGCGGAGGCAGGCATCATTGCATGTCTTTGGCGCTTTTGATGGTGATCTCCACGATCTTCGTGGGATCGAGCTCGCGATTGCGGCGTTCGGTGGCTTCGACCACTGCGCCGGCGAGGTGAGCGAAGGCTTGCCCCGTGAGGGTCTCAGCGCGGAGGGCTACCGGTTCGCCGCTATCGCCCCCGTCACAAATGCTTTGCACAATGGGAATTTGCGCAAGTACGGGCACATTGAGTTCTTCGGCCAATCGGGTGGCGCCTTCGCGGCCGAAAATGTAGTAACGGTTGTTGGGCAATTCGGCAGGTGTGAACCAAGCCATGTTTTCCACGAGGCCCAGGATGGGCACATTGACTTTTTCGTTGCGATACATGTCGATGCCCTTGCGTGCATCGGCCAGTGCCACCTGTTGCGGGGTGCTGACGATGACGGCGCCGGTGATGGCGAGCGTTTGCAGGAGGGTGAGGTGAATATCGCTCGTGCCGGGCGGCGTGTCGATGATGAGATAGTCGAGTTCTCCCCAATCGGCGTCGGCAATGAGCTGGCGGAGTGTGTTTGAAGCCATGGAACCGCGCCAAAGTGTGGCCGTTTGTGGATTGACAAAGAAGCCGACAGAGAGGAGTTTCACCCCGTATTTGAGTGCCGGAATGAGGAGTTGGCGGCCTTCGACGATGTGTGCGTAAATTTGTTCGCTTTCGACGCTGAACATTTTGGGCATGGACGGACCGAAAACGTCGGCATCGAGGAGACCCACTTCGTAGCCTTGGGCAGCCAAAGCCACGGCGAGGTTGGCGGAGACGGTGCTTTTGCCCACCCCGCCCTTGCCGGAGCTGACGGCAATGATGTTTTTGACGCCGGGCAGGAGCTTTTCGGGTTCGGGGCGCTCGGCTTGTCGATAAACGGGGGTGATTTCGACTTGCACGTCGGGGCTGATCTCACGATGAATGGAAGCCTCGATCGATTTGAAGAGGCTTTTCATGAAGGGGTCGGGGTTCTTGTCGAAGACGATGGAGAAACTCACTTTCATGCCGTCGATGTGCGGCTGATCGTCGAGCATATCGGCTTCGATGATCGTCTTTCCGTTGCCGGGATAGCGAATACCGGCCAAGACGTCGGTGATGAGTTTGGGATAGAGGGTCATGTGAAAAGGACAAGAGGAGGAGGTTCAGCATTCGAAGTCGACAGCGACGCGACTTTCGGCCACGCGCTTCGCATATTCCACCACTTTGAGGTGTTCGGGGTGGTTGGCGTAGCGCGATAAGGCGTCGAGGTCGTCGACCGTTACCGTGAGAACGCCATCATACGAGGCGGCAGAGCGGAGCACATCGACGCCATATTCGAGAGAGTGGAGTTCGGGCACCACCCCCACGAGGGCTTCGAGGTGTTGTTTCATCCAAGCGGAGTGTTCGAGGGCTGTTTTTCCTTCGGCGCCGTCTTTGAAGCGCCACATGACGATATGTTTGAGCATGAGTTTGCGGGATATGGGGATGAATGAAAATTATTTTGTCTTGTTGAGTTCCGAACGTTTGTGACGATTGTAGGAACGATAGTCGTCCATCTCGATTTCGACGTCGGGTTCCACGAGCGTTCCGGCTTGCGGGAGGTGGAACTTGAGGTATTTGATGGTGAGGCCTCGGTCGATCCACTGCTGTTCGTAGTAGGTTCTGATGCCGAGAATGTTTGCCACCTCCTTGTTTTCGTTGGCTGCCAGGGTATGATAGAGATCGTCGGTGCGGAATTCGACGGGGAGCCCGTTGGCTTTCACCAGCAAATCGGTGTAGGTGAAGAGAAAATTGGAGTCCGTTTTGAGGTGGATGAGTCCATTGTCGGCCAAAAGGCGGCGATAGCGTTCGAGAAAATGGGTGGAAGTGAGTCGTTTGGTCACCTTCTTCATTTGCGGATCGGAGAAAGTGAGCCAAATTTCAGCGATTTCGCCGGGCGCAAAGAACTTGTCGATGAATTCGATGTGCGTACGGAGAAATCCCACGTTGTGCATGCCTTTGTTGTGGGCTTCTGTTGCCCCGCTCCACATGCGCGCGCCTTTGATATCCACCCCGATAAAATTTTTGTCGGGGAAGAGTTCGCCGAGGCCCACGCAGTATTCGCCTCGTCCACAGCCGAGTTCGAGCACGATGGGGTGCTCGTTTTTGAAGAAGTCGCTGTGCCATCTCCCGCGCAGAGGGTGGGGGGGAGTGTCCGGTGTCTGGAAAGGAGCCTCGACTACGTGAGTATAAGTGGCCATTTCGGCGAACTTGGAGAGCTTGTTCTTACTCATGGTCTAATAGTTTCTTTACGTCGTCGGTAACTTTCTTGAGTTGAGATTGACAGAGGGCGAGAAGTTCTTGCGCGCGCTTGATTTCGGGGTGAGTTGGTCGATGTCCATTTCGCCACGCTCGATTTCTGTGACGATTTGTTCTACTTCCCTGACGGCTTCTTCGTAGGAGGGATGGGTGCTGCGGGGCATATCGGTGGGATTTATGAGGCAGGATGACACATTATTGGGGGGCAACGACGCGACTGCGCACGATTCCTTTGGCCAAGTGGGTTTCTATGAGCGTGTCGGTGGGAATTTGCTCTTCGCTGCGCACGGTTTTTCCGTCGAGGGTGTAGGTAATGGAGTAGCCCATGCGGAGGATTCGTTTGGGGTCGGCGGCCTGTATGCTTTTCTCGGCGACTTGCAGACGATGTGTGGCGCGTTCGAGCATGCGCTCCGCGGCCGGTGCGAGGCGTTGTGCGATTTGTGCGGTGCGATGTGCGCAGTCTGCAAGCTGTTGAATGGCGGCAGTCTGCAAACGGTTGGCTTGTCGAAACACGCGGTGCCGTTGTGCGGCCACAAACTCGGTGGCGCCGACGGAATAGCGGTGGGCAAGCAGTTCGAATGTGCGCTGTTTCGCTTGCAACGCGCGGAGTGCACCGTTGTGCAACGCTGCTTCGAATTGTAGGAGCCGGTGATCCTCTGTTTGCATGCGCTCTATGAGAAAGGCGGCCACGGCCGTCGGCGTTTTGCAGCGGGTGCCGGCCACCAGATCGACGACGGTTTCGTCGCGTTCGTGCCCGATGCCGGTGATCACCGGGAGGGGAAACTGCGCAACATTGCTCGCCAGCTCATAATCTTCGAAGCCGTCGAGATCTGTCGTGGCACCTCCGCCGCGAATGATGACGACGGCGTCCCATTGGTCGAGTTGCTCTGCGATGGAATCCAAGGCCGCAATGACACTTTGCGGGACGTTGGCACCTTGCATTTGGGCGGGAAAGAGTTGCAGGACGAAGGCATAGGGAGATTGCTCGATCTGGTTGCAGAAATCACCGTAACCTGCAGCATTTTCAGAGCTGATCACGGCGATGCGCTTCGCAAGACGGGGCAGGGGAATCTCCTTGTTGAGCGTGAAAATCCCGTCTTCCATGAGCTGGTTGACGATCTCTTGCCGTCTTCGAGCGAGTTCGCCGAGTGTAAATTCGCTGTTCAGGTCAATGATGTTGAGCGAATAACCATAGACTTCGTGGAAACTGACGTTCACACGGGCCATGATCTTGAGCCCCTTGTGAAGGTGTTGGCGCGTTTCGCGCTCAAATCGGATTTTCAGTCGCTGCCACGTGCTGTTCCAGATGTTGGCGTGTGCTTTTGCGCGGAACTCTCCGGAGTGGCGCTCGTCTTTTTCGACGAGCTCCAGGTAGCAATGTCCGTTAGGCGGCTCACGCATCTCAGCAATTTCGGCCACGACCCAGAAACTGTCCATGAGGGTGAGTTCCAACGTCTGGCGAACGATGGAATTGAGCTCATAGAGCGAGAGTGCGGGGGGGGGGGATTCGAGATCTTGCACGGAACGGGAATTGAAACGTTGGGATGCAAATATAACGATTTCTACGCAATATCCCAACGAACGGGGTCATTTAGCCGATAGATTCGGACAGACGCGCGTTCGTTGGGAAATGCGACGCAAAGATTATGTTTGCTAGTTCCTTCTCATTGCGGAAAAACCGGGGACTCTGTTGGGCTATTGCACGCTGACTTCGCGCACTTGCACCTGATTGCGGGGCAAAAGCTGAGAGGAGTTGCAGATTACACGTTGCCCTACGTTGTCTTTGAGGAAGAAGTAGAACGATTTGAGTGTGCTGCGGGTTCTGGGATCCGTAGTGATGGCCCAAACAGAGCGAACCAGCGGGTATTCGCCCGTGGCAATGTAGTATTGATAGGGGCGCTGCCAGTCATTGGCCTTTTTCCCGACTTTCCCGACGAGCATCACGTGGACATCAAGGTCTTGGAAACTCTTGATGACAGTGGTGTCTCCCTTCTCTTGGCGCAACCAGTCGGTGGAAACGACACCAATAACATTGGGATTCTCCTTCACCGCTTGGATGACTTTCAAGTTGCTCCCTTGTGCGAAGATGTTTCCCTTGAGTTCCTTGCCGCCGTTGAGACTGTCTTTCATGTAGCGCACGGTGCTCGAACCGGAAGCATCGAACACGAGCGAGAGTTTGCCGCTGCGGTGGGTGACTTCCAGCTGTTTCCAGTCTGTGATCCGCCCTTGCACGATGGCACGCAGCTCGTCGAGATTGATTACCGTGTCGGTATTGGCTTTGTTGACGATGAGTGCGAAGGCATCGTAGGCGATTTTGCTTTGCGTGACGGAGAGGTTGTGCGAGCCGACGAATTCTTTCTGTTTGTCGTTGAGGGGATGCGTGGTGATGGCCATGCGCACCGAGTCTTTCAACAGCAGTTTCACCGCCGAGTCTTCGCTACAATAGACCGGCAGCAGGGTGGCTTCCGGTTTGCGGAGGGCATAAAGGTCGGAGAGTTCCGTCAAAATGGGCTGGAAACTTTCATCCGCCGCAAAATGTACGTCGTCTTCGTGAAGTTCTTCGTAGGCCGCTTTGGGATTGGTGCCGCAGGCTGTGGCCAGCAGCGCGGTCAACAGGAGTAGAAAGGTGAATTTGCGCATGGAGATAGGATTTTATTGAAGAGCAGCTTGGCAGAGGCAACCGGTCAGCTGACCATTTTTAGAGAGGGTGGGGGACCGACGGCTGAAAATGTCGATGGGAGTGGCTTACTCTTCGGTTGTTTTCTCGGGAATCATGAAACGAATGGGGAGGGTGTACCAAACGCGTACAGCCTTACCACCTTGCTTACCGGGAATGAAGCGGGGGAGAGATTTCACCACGCGCTTGGCTTCAGCGTCGCAATGCGGTTCGAGGGATTTGATGATTTGCACGTCGCCGATTCTACCGTTCTCGAGAACGACAAAACGGAGCTGGACGCCCCCCTGCACGCTGTCTCTTATTGCCTGTTCTGGATACTTGAGGTGCTGCGCCACGTAAGCCAACAAGGCATGCTCACCACCGGGGAAAACCGGCAACTGCTCGGGGATGGTGCACACTTCCGAGCTTCTTTCTTCCGCTTTGACGGGAAGTCGGTGGTGGTTTCTTTTGGTGTTTTGCGCACTCAGTGTCGCTGTCATGGACGAGAGCATTGCCACAATGAGGAGATGTTTCAGCATCGTTCTTCGAATTTGGGAGTTCGTTGGGGTGTTTGGGTACATACCCGAGACAAAGTTAGCAACAACTGCTTCAATCTCAAAACATACGCCGCTTTTTTTCGTGCGAAAGTGGGGGCAAAAGCAAATCCGCGCACCGGAGAAACCGGAGCGCGGATAGAAAATGTATTCGTTCGAGAGCTTACTGAATCTGGAAGCGGATGGGGAGGGTGTACCAAACGCGTACAGCCTTACCTTGTTGCTTACCGGGAATGAAGCGGGGGAGAGATTTCACCACGCGCTTGGCTTCAGCGTCGCAATGCGATTCGAGGGACTTGATGATTTGCACGTCGCCGATGCTACCGTTCTCGAGAACGACGAAACGGAGCTGGACGATACCTTGTATATCTTGTTCCTTTGCGATCTCGGGGTACTTGACGTGACTGCCCACATAAGCGAGCAACGCGTTTTCACCACCGGGGAAGACCGGCATCTGCTCTACGATGGTGTGCACCTCAGGAGCTTTTTCTTCCTCCTTTGTGGTGGGCACTTGGTCACCACCGGCGCGCTGATTGTCCTTGAGGTCGTCGATGTTCATACCATTCTTGGTATCACCGCCGTAGTCTTGCGAGGCAATCGAGATGTTAGAGCGGTTCAGTTCTTCTTGGTTTTTGAGCTTCTTGCTCTCATCTACCTTGTCCACGATCTCGGGCACGGTGAATCCTATCGAAGCGCGAACTGCAACTTTCTGAATTTGCTCCTTGGGTTTCTCTTCTTCCTGTTTCACCTCGGCCTTCTTCTCCTCCTTCTTGGGTTCGTCCTTTTTGAGTTCGGAGAGTTCGGTGACCGCTTGTGCATCGGCCCCCATGCTGGCGTCGTAAGCCTTTTTCGCAGCTGTGTAGCTGAAGATCAAGGCCGCCAAAGCTGCGATGCCGACGAGGATATCAATGATAGCAAGGAGGTGACGACGGCCGGCTTTTGAGCGTAAATCATAAGCACCGTAGCTCTTGTTACGCCCTTCAAAGACGAGGTCGCACCATTGCTGCGAGATAATATCGACTTTTGACATAGTGAATTACTTTACTTATGGTTTTACTTCTTGAAGTCCTCAACCATTTGCTTATCGTGATCGTTGACCTTGTCGATTACATATTTGCCGATGTAGCAATTCTGCATTTCGTCAAGGACATTGATCAGATTGAGGTAGGTCGACTCGTCCATCGGCTTGATGATGGCCGTAGGCGTGCCGTCAGCGTTCTTAATCTTCTTGAGTTCCTCTTTGTACCAAGCCTTGTTTTGTTCGGCCTTCTGTGCATTGCCGGTGTACATACCGGCATATTGCTTTTTGAGGGCTTCCACCTTGGCTTTGGCAACTTGGTTCTTGCGAAGCAGCACAGCTCTCAGGCCGTCTTTGCCGTAGGTGGTTTCTTCAAGTTTGGCTTCAGAGGGTTTACCCTCGAAGTAGTAGAGCTTATTGTCTTTGCCAATGATAATCGTGATAGCTTCATCGGTCTGTACTGGCTCTTGTTCTCCTGCTTAATGTCTTCTTTGTCAGAAGGCATGGTGATTTGCATCGTTTGGGGCTTGAGGAGCGTGGTACAAAGCATGAAGAAAGTCACGAGCAACATAATCATGTCGACCATCGGAGTGAAGTCGACACGGGCGTTCATCTTTTTCTGCTTGGATTTGTTACCCTTGCCGCTTCCGCCTGTATCTAATTGTGCCATAACTTTATTCTATCCGATTATTTCTCTTCGCCTTTGAGTGTCGTGATGAGGTTGTATCGCGACTCATCGATTTGACGAAGTGAGTTCATAACTTCTTTGATGGTGCTGTACGGTGTGTTTTTGTCAGCCTTGATGGCGATGCCCATCTTTTCACCGTTTGCTTGGCGTGCTGCCGTTACCCAATCTTTGAGTTCATTATGTGTGCTGTCGCACGGAATGCCCGCATTGGGATCTTTCTGGAGGATATCGCTGCGTTTGTCGCCCGATGCCAACCAGCTTTTGATCGTATTGAGGGGCGTCCCGAACATCGGAACTTCGGAGAACTGCTTAAGCTGTGCACTGTTGAGGTCGAGCTTCTTGTTGTCCACAAGGTTCTGTGCCATTGCCTTTTGTGCAGTGGGGTTGTCCATGTTCATGAACACCTTTCCTTGGGGCGAAACAAAGATGGTAAGCAGATTATTCTCCGGGATCTTAATGTCAGAGACCGATCCGGGCACGTTCACTTTGACAGGTTCTTCCTTGGTGAACGTGGCAGTAAGCATAAAGAAGGTAAGCAGCAGGACCATGACGTCACTCATCGGGGTCATGTCGATGAATGTGTCTTGTTTTTTTACATGAAAACGTCCCATTGTTTTGGAGTTACCTGTTTATGATTACTTTTGGGTGGTCTTGAAGGTTTCTACGATGGTGAAGCCGAGTTCGTCGATGGCGAAAGTCAGACGGTCGATCTTGTTCGTGTAGTAGTTGTAGGCGATAACGGCAGCAGCACCGGTGGCGATACCGGAAGCCGTGTTCACAAGTGCCTCAGAGATACCCACGGAGAGTGCAGAAGAGTCAGCACCACCTTCGCCGCTACCCATGGCGGAGAACGACTTGATCATACCCATAACCGTACCGAGCAGACCCATGAGTGTACCGAGCGTTACGATGGTACCGATGATGGGGAGGTTTTCCTGCATCATGGGCATTTCGAGAGCAGTAGCCTCTTCGATGGTCTTCTGGATGGCGAGCACCTTCTTTTCCGTCTCGAGGTCGGTGGATTGTTGCTTCTTGTATTCGGTGAGCGCTGCGAGCACAACGTTGGCAACGGAGCCTTGTTGCTTGTTGCAGAGCTGTTCGGCCTTGTTCACATCACCTTGCTTAAGGGCAGATTTCACAGCGGCCGCAAATTTGCCGAGGTTACCTTTACCGTTAGCCGTGCTGATGGCGAACCAACGTTCGATAGCGAGTGCAATAACTGTGATGAAGAGGGTCCAGATGATGGGCACGATGAAACCACCCTTGTAGACCGTACCTACGATACCGGCGGGTTCATAACTCTTGTCTTGGAAGAAATGGAAAGGAAGTCCCGTGGCATCTTCCGTGCCGTTGAAGTTTCCGAGGTAACCAGCACCAAAGACGTAGAGACATTCAGCAATGAGGAAGCAGACGATGATTACTGCAAAGCCGGACTTGATGCCCGTAAAGCCTTTTTTGGGGGCAGCACCCGTGGCTGCCGTAGCATTTGTAGTTGCCATTTAGATAAGGATTTGAGTGAGAGATAAATTTGATTGTTTCAATGTGGTGAGCGAAAACTTATGCGGCGCTGAGGAACTGATGCGGCGCACTAGGTCGCTAAAAATCGACTGTATCAGCTTAGATGGATACTATCGTACGACAAAAGTAAGTAGTTTTTCGCATGTAGCCAAGCCGAAGTATATTTTTTTCGTTCTGCTTTCTGCGTTTTGCAACCGGCTTAGATCAAAAAAGCCTGCAGGGTGATTTAGTAAATGGGGGATTTTTAGGAAAAAACTGGTAGCTTCTGGCGGAAAATTGGGCGTTTTCCGCATAACAAAGCTATATAATGGAGACAATGTTCCTCTCGGAAACCTCGAAAGCGCATAAAATAGGTTTTACCGACTGGAAATGTCGTTTTAACGCTCAAAAAGAGCGAGAAACAGCGAGAAAAGGCTATTTTTGGAGAGTAAAAAACTCATTTCACGATGACAAAAGAAGAACTACTCAAACAATGTAGATACTACAATGGGGAGGAACGGCTTCCTGATTCGATTAAAAGCATTAAGCTGGGGATGATGTTTTGGATAGCGGAGGAGTTTTTTGTAAGATGTTATGATCAATATAAAGACGAGAATCTACAGCTACTCGAAGATACGGGAGTAGCGAAATTCAGACCCGTATGGGAGGGAAAGATCTCAGACGAACTGATCGCATTCCTTTTTCCTATTTTACAAAGAGTGAGGATTGCTGGAGTGAACATGTAATTAAGGGATTCGTAGGTAACACACTCCGTATTTATTTCGGCTCAACTTTTTGATGGAACGTCCGTCCTCTTCTCTGATTTCTATCAGCTTGTATCGATTCCTATTAGAAAATATGACCTCGCATTGATCTTGGAAATTGGCAAATACTGCAGACTGGGCGCATTCTTTTGCTTTCTCGCAATTAGAACGACACGCTGTTTTACTCCTTTTTTTGAATTCGGATCATCGTGGCTTTGTTCTGAAAAAGGTTGTGCCATGTCTTTTGTTCTACTCCAAGACGATGCTCCCAAAATGCCTGCCCCTTCTTAGCTTGGCAAAGAGTCTGTAAGAACGTTCCGTTGTATACGGCTTAGGGGGACACCTCGATATACTGTTCCTCCATTCCATTTAGGTCTTCTATCAATCCATACTTCAAGATCTCCCGCTCGCTTTTTGATTTCCTCTAGAGTCTTGTCCGGGACGAGGAGTGAAACCTGCTCCTGTTTGAAACTTTTTATCTCAAAATCCCATTGATACGAGAACACTCGGGCAGCTTTGGCATAATCGGCAACCTTCACTCCCAAAGTTCCCCACTTTTTGTGGGAAGTGTGGCGTGGATGGATTCGCCTTGCGGAGTTGAGGGCGATAAGTCGGGGATAGAGCGCATTCGCCATCACTCTTCGAGGAAAGAAGTCCCGGGGCCGCGATGCCGGCCCGATAAGCTCTACGCATGGGCTGCATGCGTGGGAATGAAACCCGAAGATCGCTGCGTGAGGGCACAAAAAACGCCCCGAAAGCGAAGGCCTTCGGGGCGAGAGGGGGATGCGATCAGTTCGGTTCACTCTTTTTCCTCGGCATAGCGGATGACGCCGTTCTCGGAAGTGGTGATGAACTTCGTGATATCGTCAATTTCAGGCGAAAGTGGGATCTGTTCTTTGATTTTGATTTCGGCATCTTCGAGTGAGAAGTTGCCGGCTGTGATCATACGGAAGGCATTGGCGATGTGGCGCAAGAGGCGTTCGTCCGTTTCGGGGCGCACAGCGGTAATAACTTTGGAGTTCACGCCGTGATAGGCTGCGGGGTTGCCGCCGAAAATGCCGTAAGGGATGACGTCGCGCTTGACGCGGCAGCCACTTTGCAGGAGAACGAATTTGCCTACACGCACACCACGCTGCACAATGGTGGAGGAGGAAAGGATGGCATAGTCGTCGATGAGACAGGCTCCCGCAACGCTGGTAGAAATACCGAGCACACAGTGGTCGCCGATGCAGACGTTGTGGGCAATGTGCACCTTGTTCATGAGGTGATTGTTGTGCCCGATGCGCGTGGCGTCCTCGGTGCGGTTGCTTCCCGCGATGAGTACGTTCTCGCGGATGACGTTGTCGTCACCAATAACGACGTGAGGTTTTTGTCCTTTCTCGAAGTGGAAGGATTGGGGTTCGGCACAAATGACGGTGTTCTGGTGGATGACGTTGCGAGCTCCGATGGTGGCTCCGTTGAGAATGGAGACGTGGGGCATGATGACGCAATCGTCGCCGATGCGGACGTCGCCTTCGATGTAGACGAAGGGACCAATTTCGACGTTCTGACCAATTTGCGCGGCCGGATCGACGTAAGCAAGAGGGCTGATCATAGAGCTAATGAGAGTTGTGAGGGTTAATGACGGCCGCCCCCGAGGGCTTGATAGAGCGAAATGACGGCTTGGACCTTTTCGTAGCGCTTGTTGACGAGCGAGAGCTGGCCGTTGAGCAGCGACATTTGCGAGTTGAGTGTCTCAAGATAGGTAGTGGTGTTGCCGTTCTTGAAGAGGAACTGCGTGTCGTCGTAGGCTTTTTGGAGTTGCTGCACTTGCTGTTTGGCCAAGTCGGTGGTTTGGCATGCCGTGTTGTAGGCATTGAGCGCGTTGCTCACTTCCTGTCCGGCTTTGAGGAGGGTCTTTTCGAAATCGAGCTGTGCGCTTTCTTGCGTGATCTTGGCGATTTCGTAGTTGCCCTTCAGTTTACCTTGCGCAAAGAGCGGCTGGGTGAGCGATGCAACGCCGGCTGCGATGAATTTGCCGGGGTTCATGATCATGCCGCCGAGCGAGTTGGTGAACTGTCCTTGCGCACTCAGGGTGATTTTGGGGAAGAAGGCGCCGCGCGCCGCCTGAATGCCGTAGAAAGCTTGTGCCAGTTTGGCTTCGCTGATGGCGACGTCGGGGCGATTGGCGAGGAGGGCGAGCGGCAGGCCGGTGCTGAAGGATTTGGGGAAGCCTTCGGCGGTGAAGGCACTACGCTGAATGCCGTGGGGCGTCTCGTGGAGCAAGAGACAGAGGGCGTTTTCGGCTTCGCGCATGCTCTTTTTGATGGTGGGCACGCCGGCTTCGATTTGGAGCACCTGTGCTTTTGCGCTGGCGATGGCGGCCGAATTGGTGTAGCCGACCGTTTTCATCGCTTCCATGGCAGCAATGTTCTTGCGCCAGAGGGCGAGGGTCGATTCGGTGGTGGACAATTGCTCATCGAGCATTTGTAAGCTGTAATAGAGGTTGGCCACTCCGCAAACCACGGCGGTCTGCGTGGCTTGCCGCGCCCACTTGGCCTGCTCGAGCGAGAGTTCGCCTTGCTTCTTGGCGTTGTAGAGTGTGCCGAAGGCATCAATTTGCCAAGAGGCTTGCACGGGGATCTCGTAGGTCTTGTTGGTTGTCGCGTGGTCAATGAAGGCGTGCGAGACCGTGCCCGAAGGCGATAGTGCGATTTGGGGTAGATAGGCGAGTTTGTTGATGCGCAAACCGATTTCGGCCTGTTTCACGGTGAGCAGGGCCTTGCGCATGTCGGTGTTGCGCACCAAAGCGGTGTCAATGAGGGTGCGCAGTTGCGGATCGGTGAAGACTTCTCGCCAAGGGAGGTTGCCGAACGAAGTGGTGTCGGCAATGGCCAACGTGCCGCCCGCTGCGGTGGTGTCTCTGTAGAGGGCTGCGGTGAACTGCTTGGTGTGTTGAGTGTCGCGTTCGTAGTGTCCGAACAGCGAACTGCAACCGGTGAGCAGTAATGCGGCCGAGCAGAGTAGAAGCGTATGTTTCATAATCTTGTGTGCTGTGTTGTCGGTGCTCGTACGGCGGGGAAGGCGTGGGCTTCCCCGCCGTTGAGGACGAGTCACCGCGGTGAAGTGGAAGCGCCGTTACTTGGTGTATTGTTCGAGGTCGGGCGTTGCATCGGCATCGTGGAGGTCGCCGAAATCGATGGGCTTGAAGTGCTCTTGAATGCCTTGGAAAATGCGGAAGAGTGCGGGCACGACGAAAATTTGGCAGATCATGCCGATGAACATGCCGCCGACGGCAGTCGTTCCGAGGGCGCGGTTACCGTTGGCACTACCCCAAAGGCGAACATCATGGGGAGCAGACCAATGATCATGGCCATGGAGGTCATCAAAATCGGGCGCAAACGAGCGGCGGCACCGTGGAGGGAGGCAGCAGTGATGCTCATTCCCATCTTTCGGCGGTCGAGTGCAAACTCTACGATGAGGATGGCGTTTTTCGCCAGGAGACCCATGAGCATGATGAGCGAGATTTGCACGTAGATGTTGTTCTGGGCTTGTCCGAAAATGGCGCCGAGGATCTTACCCACCATACCGGGAATATAGCCCAAGCTGCCCATCAGGTGGATGAAGAGGAAGGCTCCGAGCAGTCCGAAGGGAACAGAAAGCAGCACGGCGAAGGGGAGGAAGTAGCTTTCGTACTGTGCGGCGAGCAAAAGGTAGATGAAGACGAAGCAAAGCACGAAGACGAGACCCGTGGTGCTCGAACCCGAGGATTGCTCTTCGCGGGTGAGACCGGAATACTCATACGTGTAACCTACGGGGAGGGTGGACTTTGCCACTTCTTCCACGGCCTTCACGGCTTGTCCGGAGGTGTAGCCTTCGGCCGGGTTACCATTGATGGCAATCGAGGTGAACATGTTGAAGCGGCTGATGACGTCGGGACCTTCTGTGGGGGTGAGCGTCATGAACTGGGTGATGGGAGCCATTTCGCCGCGATTGTTGCGCACTTTGATGTTGTTGAGCGACTCGATGTTGCTGCGGTCGGCGAAATCGGCCTGCACCATGACGCGATAGACCTTACCGAAGCGGTTGAAGTTGGAGGAATAGAGACCGCCGAGGTAGCCTTGCAACGTGGTGAGCACGTCGGTGGGCGAAAGACCGGCGCGCTTACACTGTGCAGCGTCGATGTCGATGGTGTATTGCGGGAAGCGCGTGTCGAAGTTGGTCTGTGCCGATTGGATTTCGGGGCGCTTTATAAGTTCAGCTATGAAGTCATCGGCCACTTTCTTGAACTTCGTGAGGTCGCCACCGGTGCGGTCTTGAAGATTGAGCGAGAAACCGTTGCTCATGCCGTAGCCGGCGATCATCGGGGGCTGGAAGAAGAGCACTTGGGCGTCCTTAAATGCCTTCTGCGACTCGAGATAGAGATTGGCAAAGACCATGGTGGAGCTTTCGGTCACCGAGTTGCGTTCTTCCCAAGGCTTGAGTTTGATGATGAACGAGCCGTAGGACGAGCCTTGTCCGCCGAGGAAAGAGAAACCGGAAATGACCACGGTGTTGTCTACCAGGGGAGAGGCCATGACCAGTTTCTCAACTTGGCGCAGCATCTTGTCGGTGCGGTCTTGCGACGTTCCGGGGGGGAGGGTGACGGCACCCATGATGGTGCCCGTGTCTTCGTTGGGCACGAGGGTGGTCGGGGTTTTCGCCATTGTGAACATGAGCAAGGCGATAGAAAGCGCAACAAACCCCATCGAAAGCCAAGGACGCTTCACGAAGTGACCCACTCCTTTCTTATAGCGCTCGAGGAGACGGTCGTAAGCGTGGTTGAACGAATCGATGAAACGCTGTGAGAAGAGACCGAGAACGGCAACAATGGCAAGGATCCAAGCGGGGATAGAGATGTAGAGATGTTCGGAAGTGAACAAACCGGCCACCATGAAGACGACAGTCGCCAAGAGCAAGAGGAGTGTGAGCCAGGGCGGGAGTGCCAAACTGAAACGCATGCCGCGCACTTTGTACTTCTCCTTCATGATTTGGAGTGCCTCGCCCTGTGCTTCCTTGACGCGTTGTCCGAGCGGGCGCTCGTCGTTGTGCGCCTTGAGGAAGATGGCGCAAAGTGCGGGCGAAAGGGTGAGTGCATTCAGGGCGGAGAAGGCAATGGCAATGGCCATTGTGATACCAAACTGGCGATAGAAGACACCACTTGTGCCGCCGAGGAAGGAGACGGGGATGAACACCGCCATCATGACGAGGGTGATCGAGAGGATGGCCCCACCGAGTTCGCTCATCGCATCGAGAGAGGCTTTGCGCGCCGAGGTGTAACCCATGTCAAGTTTGGCATGCACACCTTCCACCACGACGATGGCGTCGTCGACCACGATGGCAATGGCCAAAATAAGGGCTGAAAGGGTGAGGAGGTTGATGGTGAACCCAATTAAATATAGGGCGAAGAAAGTACCGATCAAGGCCACGGGGATGGCGATGGTAGGGATCAATGTGGAGCGGAGGTCCTGAAGGAAGAGGAACACCACGAGGAACACGAGGACAAAGGCTTCGATGAGCGTCTTAACGACTTCATGAATTGAGGCAAAAAGGAAGTCGTTCACATTCATGACGGTGTGAATTTCCATGCCGGAGGGTAGGGTGCCCTTGATTTCCTCAAGTTCTTTCTGAATGTTCTGAACGATTTCGGTCGCGTTGGAGCCTGCGATCTGTGTCACCATGCACGACACAGCTGCGTGTCCGTTGGTGCGACTGCCGGTGGCGTAGCTGTCCGAACCGAGTTCAACACGGGCAATGTCTTTCAAGCGAATCACCTTACCATCGGGGGTGGCTTTGATGACCATTTCCTCGTACTGCTCGGGATTTTCAAGGCGTCCGCGGTAGCGCAGCGTGTATTGGAACGTATTATTATTGCGTTCTCCGACGTTACCCGGGGCGGCTTCGATGTTTTGTTCGGCGAGAATGCCGGCCACATCGGTGGGTACGAGTCCGTAGGAGGCCATTTTTTCGGGATCGAGCCAGATGCGCATGGCATAAGATCCGGAGAACACCTGTGCATCACCTACACCCGGCACGCGCTGCACGAGGGGGATGAGGTTGATTTTCGCGTAGTTCTCAATGAAGTCGCTGCTGTATTTGTCTTGTGTGTCCACGAGCGAGAACACCATGAGCATGGAGCTCTGTCGTTTCTGGGTGAAGACACCGACGCGCGTGACTTCTGCGGGCAAGACACCGGTGGCTTTGGAGACGCGGTTCTGGACGTTGACGGCGGCCATGTCGGGATCTGTGCCCATTTTGAAGGTGATCTGGATGGAGGCCGCACCGGTATTCGTAGCCGACGAGCTCATGTAGTCCATGTTCTCGACACCGTTGATGGCCTCCTCGAGCGGGGCGATCACAGAGTTGAGCACGGTTTGTGCGTTGGCACCCTGATAGGCTGTGGAAACCTGAATGGTGGGCGGGGCAATGTCCGGATATTGGGTGATGGGCAGGGAAACCAAGCCCAAGAAGCCGAGCAGGACGATGAAAATGGAGATCACCGTGGACAGTACCGGCCTATTGATGAATAAATCTAATTTCATTGATCAGCAATTTTGGTTTGCATTGGGGTGAAATTGAACGGGCGAGGCGTGCGAAGAGGGAGTCGTCGTCTCGCGGCGCACTCAATCTTGTCCGGGCATCTTCTTTTTGGCCATGTGGTCCATCGATTTCTCGAGCTGTTTGGCACTTTGCTCAGGGGTGATGGGCTTGATTTGCATGTCGTTCTTCAGTTTGTTTACACCTTCCACGACGATGCGGTCGCCTACACTGAGGCCTTTCGTGACAATGTAGTTCTGCCCGTCGTTTTGCGGCATGACTTCAATCTCGGTGGAGTGGACTTTGTTGTTCTTGTCCACGAGATAGACAAACTTCTTGTTCTGAATTTCTACCGTGCTCTTTGTTGTACGAGAATAGCGTTGCTCTTATTCACCGGGAAGCTCACTTGTCCGGTGGTTCCGGAGCGGAGAATCTGATGCGGGTTGTCGAATGTAGCGCGCATCTTCACGCTACCGGTGGCCACATCGGCTACTCCCGACACGGCACTCACCTTTCCCTGACGTTCGTAGGTGGTACCGTCGGCCAGCACGAGCGACACGGCAGGCATCTCGCGGATGGCGGCCTCGATGCCTCCCGAAGTGCGCGTCATGTCGAGGAGTTGTTTTTCGGTCATCGAGAAATAAGCATACATTTGCGAGAGGTTCGACACCACCGTGAGCGGCTCTTGTGTGGAAGGTCCGACCAATGCGCCGACACGGTAGGGGATGGTACCGATCACCCCCGAACTGGTGGCACGAACCGTGCAGAATGAGAGTTGATCGTTGGCGTTGGCGAGTGCCGCCTTGGCCTGTTCGAGTTGGCTGCGGAGTGTTTGCAGCTGATTCTCGGCCACTTCCAAGTCATACTGCGAAACGATTTCTTTTTGTCGCAACGCGCGCTTGTTGTTGACCGTGAGTTGTTGCGTTCTGATGGCTGTCTGCGCAGATTTCACGGCTGCCCGCGCCTGATCCACCGCAGCCTTGTACTGTGTGGGGTCGATAACAAACAAAACCTGCCCTGCTTTGACGAAATCTCCTTCGTCTACAAGCTGGCGGACGATGTTACCCGACACTTTGGCGCGGATTTCCACGTCTTGCACACCGCGGATGGTGGCAGGATAAGTGGTACTCAAGTCAGCAGCACCCGTTTCGACGGTTTCAACGGCAAACTCATTGTTGTCTGCTCCCATCATTTGCTGTTTATTACCCGAGCACGCGGTGAGCGTTAGGCCGAGTGCGAATAAATAGGCGATTTTTTTCATGCTAAAAGTTTTCGTGTATGATCGTTTTTATGGGGTTGAAGTTCGAAGAGTTTTGTAAGTGCGCCCGTTTTTGTCTGCGTAAAGCTCTTCAGAGAACGGACTCCTGTCGCAAATGTACGAAATAAATGCGCGCAGTTTTGATCGTTTTACTCTGAAAATTTGCACATCAACGCGTTTTTAGAGTTCGTTGTTTTTTCTCTATGCCGTTTAATCTTGAATTGCTATCTTATATCCACAAAAGTCGACATCTTGCGAAATTGACTGATTATGAACCAATTGGTCACAAATAACCTTATTCTTGCACGGATATTGCACTACAATCACACTTCTGATTTACTTCGAAGCAATGAAATTATTAGCTCTTTGTCTCTTAAATGTTCCTCCAATTGTGCAATGCGAGCACGGAGTTCTTCATTTTCCTTTGCCATGTCAGTGGAACCGGAAAGAGCAATGTTGTTACCATTGAACGAGGAGACTGCATTGTTACCAATAGATAGGTAAGACTTGTCATCAGGGAAAAATTCTGTTATACTCACATTCAAAGCTTTTGCGATACGCTCAAGATCTTGAGCCTTGATAGAACCCTCACGGATACAGCGAAACAAGTTAACGTCGCTCATGTCGACTTCAGCAGCTAATCCTTTGACACCACCGGGGCGTTTGAGCAGAGTGTTCGAATTCGTTCTAAAAACATAGTAATCAGGTTTTCTTGTTGAGGGGGTATTAAAAGTGATCTTGTCGAATAAAACACACAAATAAATTTGATAGTGTGCAATAAAAATGATACCTTTGCGGGACAAAGATAATAATAATAATAACATCTACTACAGAGGCCGATGGATAAATACACAAGAAAGGAAATACTTAGCGCAGCGGTGATGAGAGAAATCAAAATCGGACAGACTTACGTGATTCCGATTAGGTTTTATGATCGAGTAACCGTCTACAAAAACAGATATGGGAAGAGTCTACAACGAAAATTCAAGACAGTAGTAGATGAACCCAAAGGTATAATCTATCTAACAAGAGTATCATGATCCACATTCCACCCCAAACCGTCCCCGGAGGACGTTATGACATCGCTCAAACGTGTGCATTGCTTGGTATCCACCGCAATTCGCTTCGTGTCTATACCATAAATGGCGCGATTAGATCAGAGTATCACCCCGAGTTGGCACGGAAACTCTACACCGCAGAGGAAATTCAGCGCTTTTGGCATAGTAAACTGTAAAAGAAGAGAGCATGCAGCCTGTAAAGTACAACACAACCCGAGAGGGAATTGAAATCTACCTATCGGGAACGAGACATACCTACAAACTTGAATGCACCTTTTGGGCAATTCGAGCAAGAGCTTTCTTTGCCACGATAGAGAAGGAATTTCAAGTGGAACGCGTGAAGAATAACGACGACGGGACGAGTGTCGTATTCTTCAAAACGAACACAGAACAAGCGGAAACGCTTGTGGAAAGAATGCAAGACATCGTCGAAGCGACACTCTACGATTTATGATAACTGTTGAACAACTATACGCGGGTACACGGGAAGGACTGGATATTATCCTTTCCGTGTATCCACAAGCGGAGGTTTGCGTAAGTAATCCAAAGGCAAAATTCAAGGCACGAGAATCCGAACGAACGCCGTCTGCTATGTTAATGGCGACGACGGATAAAAACGGGAATCGCGTGTGGAAGATGATCGATTACGGTGATGAAGGGCATGCACTTTCACCGGTGGACGTCTGGATGAAAGAGCGCGGCATCAATCGATTCGGCGAAGCTGTATTGCAAATTGCTGAAACGTTCAATGTACGTTCTGACATCAACAAAACGCAGAACCGAGCCGAATGGAAAGATCGACCGGCAAAGCCTGATGAAGCCGAAGGACAGACTATTTTCGAACTCATGGACGAAATACCGGAGACATGGTTGAAGGTGATGAGTCCGAAAGCGACTCAAGAAGTCGCCAAAAGTCTACACTGGCATGCTGCGAAATATGTGGGATATGTAAAGAATAGAGTGGTCAAATGCGAGTATGCCAACGAACATTATCCGATACTAATACGCGAGTGTGTAGTACCAGCGAAAGGAGAGGAACCGGGGAAGTCTTTCTACAAGATCTACAAGCCACTGAACCCTGATAAGGCTTTTCGATTTTCGTATGCACCACGTGGTGAAAAACCGAGGTCTTATATCAATGGACTCGAGGAGTTACGCATGCAATGGCGAGAACTTAATGAGAGGCTTGAACGTGAATGGAACGCAGACCCGGCCAAAGAGAATATACCATACAAAGAGACCAAATTAGCAGAGGCAATAATCTGTAGTGGTGAACGGGACGCCTTATGCTGTAAAGCCATGGGATACGCCCCGCTTTGGTTTAACTCGGAAACTTATCGGGTTTCGGACGCGGAATTTCGCGAGATTACGAAGTACGCTGAAACGATATACAATATCCCCGACCTGGACGCTACAGGGCGTAAAAAGGGAGTTGAGATGGCACTGCGATTCATTGACGTGCGAACTGTTTGGTTACCGGAATGGTTGTCGTCCTACAAAGACAATCGGGGGAAACCACGGAAAGATTTGCGCGATTGGATGGAGTTACGTGGTGAAATCGGTGATTTCAAGGATCTGCTCCTCATGGCTACACCGGCCAAATTCTGGAGAGAAAGAGTCAATGAAAAGAAGAATAAGACGGAGTATTGGATCGACACGGTTTCATTACTGGCATTTTTGGAACTCAACGGGTATCGTTGTCTAAAAGACGAGGACAGCGACTTGACAAGATTCGTACACATCACAGGGACGACGGTGCGCGAGATAAAGCAGCGAGATATAAGACGTTTCATTCGCTGTTGGGCAGAGGAGCGCGCATTGAACGCCGATATCCGTAATCTCATACTCAACTCTACCAAATTAGCCGGACAAGCGGTGCTCGAAAACCTGGCAGAAGTGGAGCTGGATTTTTCAAACTGTACAGCGGACTCACAGATATTCTATTTGAAAAAGAATGATCGGGAGAACGTGGCAGTGGAAGTTACGGCCAACGAACTCAAAGAGCACACTGATGGTTCTGCTTTGGGGCACTATGTGTGGGAAGAGAATGTGATTCCACACCGATTTACAAAGCTCGAAGATATGTTTGAGATTACGTGCTCGAAAGATGAAACAGGGACAGACGTTTGGGACATAAACGTTCAAGACACGGCTTCTCCTATGTTTGGCTACGTAATCAATACATCGAGGCTCTATTGGAGAAAGGAAATAGAAGAGGCATTTGCAACGAGAGGCGAAAGGAATGCATATCATGAAGCACACCGTTTTGATATTGCAGGGCAAGGACTGAATGCAGAGGAGAGCAGAGAACAGAAGCTCAATCTCATCAACAAGATTTTCTCTATAGGCTACATGCTACACAGACACAAAGATCCGTCAAGAGCATGGGCGCCGCAGGCCATGGATAACAAGATCGGATCAGACGGGGAATGTAATGGAAGATCGGGAAAATCCTTTCTTTTCAAAGCATTCGAACATTTCATGAAGCAGGTAAAGCTTTCGGGACGAAACCCCAAGCTCATGGATAACCCACACGTCTTTGACCAAGTAGACAAAAGCACTGATTTCATTCTCGTGGACGATTGTGCTCAATACCTTTCGATGGGTATGTTTTACGACATCATCACCGGTTCATTGACAGTCAACCCGAAGAACAACCGCTCATTTACGATTCCGTTTTCAAAAGCTCCGAAAATGGGATTTACGACCAACTATGTTCCTACTGATTTCGACGCATCGACAATGGCGCGTTTGCTACCGATGGTTTTCTCAGACTATTATCACCAACGCGCCGCCGAGAATGACTACATCGAAGATAGATCAATTCGTGATGATTTCGGACGGAACCTTTTGACAGAAGATTATCCTGAAAGCGATTGGAACCGAGATATCAATTTCTTCATGCAATGTTGTCGATTTTATTTGAAAGTAGCGGGCACGAGCGGTAAGATATTACCGCCACTTGGTAATATCTTGCAACGAAAGCACAAGGCGGACATGGGGGAGAACTTTGAAGATTGGGCGGCCACCTTCTTTGCCGAAGAAAGTGGCAACCTCGATTGTCTGTTGGTTAGACGTTTGGCCTTTGAAAATTACGTCAGATTTGCCGGGAACGTAGGGCACCAGTATTCGATGAAAAGGTTTGTCAAGCAATTAAAGGCGTTCGTCGCTTTATCCCAAGAGGTCTATATGCTTAACCCGCCCGAACTTTGTAACTCGCAAGGCCGTATTTCTCGGAGAATTGATGGGAAGATGGAAGACATCATCTATTTACGTTCGAAAGGCGCACGAAGAAGAAGAGCCGGTAAACGATTCATTTGATCCACCATATAGATTACCGTACTGAATGTAGAGCAATAAGCAGCCATGCAATCGCGTGGCTGCTTTTTTTATATTATTACGTGTTTTCTGGCGGAGAAACCTGTCTGTATGATCTGAGAGGTAGGAAACCGTAAAAATGTGACATGCTGAAATCGTACTATTTTTCCGTATCATCGTATCATGTAGAGAAAAAATAGAAGAGAATACCGATGAATAAAGGGAATTCGGCATGATACGGAAGTGATACGGAAGTGATACGGAAACGATACAGAAAAACCGAGAAGCGTATCAAAGCACCGAATTTCGCCCCTCGATGATACGTTTGCAGACGGAAACCAAGCTATTTCGGGGTCTGACTATTTCCGTATCACGTCTAACTCACTGATAATCTGCATTGATACGATGATACGCAAATTTCGTGCGAAAATCATATATGAGAAAAAAAGTGCACGGACTTTCGCGGTGTATTGGTTTGGTGGAACCCCGGATAATTCGTATATTTGTGATATAGAAATAGCTGATTATGAAAGATATAACGACTTCAATTGTAGTACCGCCTTACCTGTTTGACTGGCTTGTAAATAAATATGGTAATCCCTTAAGATTCCCCGCACGTTCGCCTCACAACGACTTATTACACGCGCTGGTGGCAGTGGCGCAACAGAAGAAGACGCCCGGAGACGAGGAAAGGAAACGGGGCATGGCGATCAACGTTGTGCTCCCAAACAGAAGTAGGCACAAACCCGAGCATTACCACCACTTGTCGAAAGAGGCCAAAGCCGTTTTTGTAAGAGACCTCAAGAGGTTTTTTCGCTTAGACCTGGTGGCGTTCATTGTCGAAACGGCAGCAGAAGGGAGGTTGACCCCTCAACATTTGGAACAATGGTGCAAGCGCCATGGCATAAGAATAACCCACAGAGACGCAGTCAAACGAATGTATTACCGGCTGAAAAAGAACTTTGAACAACAAGGGATCTTATTACCGCCGAATTTCGCGAAAAACGCGGCACTCATCACCGCATGAATTTCATGATAATTATAACGCCCCCACGTTCAAATGACGTGGGGGCGTTGTTCATTTTACTCTTCGGTGGTATTTTGCGCCTGTTCCTCTAAATAGCGGTGGTAAAAGCGGATCGCGTCGGATACGAACGCCGTCTTGTACAAGTAGCTATCATAGATTTTCAACGCGTCTTCCGGTAGGCCGATTGTGATTTTGCGCGCTACTGTACGCGGACGGCCTTTGCTCGGAACACTACCAAGCGGATTTTTCGGGTGCTTTGTTTGTTCCATTGTACTTTTGTTTGTATTTTTGCAGTGTAACGAACCTCAAGAAGGTAGGGCGGGGGCTTAGCCCCACACCCTTTGCTTGGCAGCCTTTTAAGGCTTAATCCATCTCAACACGACGGAGAATTCCAAGCAGAAAATCTTGATAACAATGATCTTCATGAGAATCGTTATTAAAGGTTTAACATCGCTGACAGCCTCGTGCTGAAAGCGGCAATTTTGAGAGTTCCTCCCTCTCTCAATTGCATTACAAAGATACGATTTTCTTTCTAAACAAGCAAGCTATTTGCTTGCTAATTAGAGAGTTGTCGTATCTTTTTTTGTGCTTGCTTTTGTTTTGATCGGAGTGTGCGAAATGATGTAAATTTTAACGCATATTCCGATTTTCTTTTATGCGCTCATGAGGCGCAGAGTTCAGCGCGCTGGGGGATCCTTTCACTCAAAGACCGCACTCTCGTGACGGCCTTTGGCGAACAAACGGCTAAAAAACAGCATATTCAGGCAAAGCAAAGCCGGAAAAGACTAAACCGATGGTATTTGTCTCTTCCTTTTGCCCTGAAAAAGCTGTTTTTTAGCCGTTTGAGCGTATTTGTGCGCCTACATTCACCCTATCGGGATGAATACAGGAACCCGCACAAATACTTTGCGTTTTCGCGCGCCTACATTCGCCCTATCGGGACGAATGTAGGAACCCGCACGAAAACTCTAAGAGGAAGATTTCTCTATTTCAACAACGCGGCCAAACGGAGAAAACCGTTAGGCCGCGTTTGTCATTTTTTCCCCGCGCGGGCGGGGCTATCTTTGCGTCATTAAGAGACACAACGCTATGCCAAGAAAATACGACATCAATATTGAAGGCGAAATCGGCTATTGGATCACCGGTGAGAGCGTACGGGCTGCTATGCAACCATACGCCGAAAGAGAAATAAAAGTCCGAATTTCGTCTCTGGGAGGATCGCTTTCTGATGGGTTGGACGTCTGTACACTCTTTCGAGCACATTCGAACGTGACGGCTTATTTGAATGGCATGGTGGCATCTGCAGCCACTATCATAGCCATGGGGGCACGTCGTATCGTGATGGCACCCGAAGCAGTCATGCTTGTGCATAATTCATCGTCGTTTTTATTCTACTTCGAACGAGTACAGAAAGAAGACATCGACGACAAACATGAAGAACTCAAGCAGCTCAATGAAATGCTTACGACGTTCGACAAAGTAATAGCTGAAATCTATTCCAAACGCACAGGGAAAAGCGTGGAAGAGATGGAGAAGCTTATGAAAGAAGAGCGTTGGTTGACTGCACAAGAGGCGCTGGAATACGGGCTCGTGGATGAAATTGATAATTACGAAGACACCACGACACCGGAGACGGGCATGACGGCAATGGTCACGGCCATGTGCAATGCACACGGTTTGCCGGCGCCACCGCTCAACATTGTAAGCGAGCCGACTATCATTGAGCGAGTGCTGGCGAAATTCGGGATCGGAAAGGCGGCAAACAAAAGAACAACTGAAAATAATTGCTTGATTATGGATAAAACGACACACCCTGATTTGCTCAATGCTTTGGGAGTTGAGAAGATGGAAGCCAATGAAAAGGGCGTCATGCTTTCAAACGCACAAGCTGAAATGCTAAACAAAGCGCTGGCAGAGGCCTCAAAAGAGAAGACGCGAGCCGAAGACTTAGAAAAGAAAGTCAAGGAATTGCAGTCAACGATTGAAGCAATGAAAGAAGAGGCAAAAGCCGTGGCGAATGCTGACGGTGCAGAAACAGGAAAAGTGAACGACACCGCCGTTAACAAGGGAGAAGATTCTGTGGCAAAAGCCGCCGCCGTGGCAAAGGCACAACTTGAAAAGATCAAGGGGCTACTCTGACATTGATAGACGCACGTTCCTGAGAGAGAATAGCCGTAGGGGGCAAGGCATTGAATAACTGACACAACAACGAATATGGGATACCTAAATATTTCGGACGCTGAACTCAAAAAATCAGCGACCACTTTCCAAAAAGAACTGCTGATCACACCGGTCATCTCGTGCAGTGCCACATTGCAACACTTCACAGGGCGTCCGGGCGTTGCAGGCCGCGAAGTGATCGGACAGTTGACCGGAGACATTGAAATCGGTCCTTACAACGCGACACGAGTTGACAACACGGGCGTGAAAATCACCCCCCGTGTACTGGAAACTTATCTTGGATCAGTCGTGAAGAGATTTGATCTGAACGAAGCAGCTAAAACGGTTTGGGGAGAGGCCACCGCACAAGGTGAAGAATTGACCAAAGCTGCATTGGTTTTGCAGGTGCTGACTTACTTATCGGCACAACTTGGAAAGAAGCTCAACGCCGCAATTTGGACGGCCGCGCGTAACGATTCGGGAGACAACACCCAAGACCTGTTCGACGGCTTTGATACAATTACGAAAAAGAAATTGACACGAAGAGCATTTCAGCAGCGCAAGGGAATCTCCACGAATTTCCAGAAGCATTTTCCCAAACGAACGCAGTCGACCTGTTGATGAAATTCTACGAAGGAGCGGCACCAGAACTGCAGGCTGTTGAGACGAAGTTGTTTATTCCTCATTCTGTATATAACGCCTACAATCGCGATTACGCCACCCGTTTCGGTTCTACGCCCTACAACCATGAGTACTCGAAAACATTCCTCGAGGGAACTCAAAATTTGTGCGAGCTCGTTCCTTTGGCGTCCAAAAAAGGGTCGGAATACGTGCACTTGTCCACAAAGAAAAATATGCTTTACGGATATGGCGCCGGAATGGCTGATGAGAATATTGCAATCGAAAAATACCACGAGTTCCTGACGTCCTTTGTGGCAACAATGTATTTCGGAGTGCAGTTCGAAACCATCGCAAAAGAAAGCCTCTTTGTGGGTAAAATCCACGCATAACACTAAAACGATAAGACTATGCCAAACAATTGCAACGGTTTACCCACTCTCACAGAGAGTCTCATCCACTGCCAAGGCAGTCGAGTGCAGCCGGGCTTGAGAAATCACATGTATTATATCGCAAAGCGAGACATCGTCAAGTGGCCCAAGCGTCTCAATATTTCAGATAGCGGCGCTACCATGGAAAAACTCGCAACGCTCAATGGAGATTTCGTGCTGAAAGCCGATAAGAAGTGGAAACGAATTGACCTGATCGACAGCAAGGGACAAATGGAGTCTGATCTTACAGGAGAATATCCGTCGAAGCTCTATGAGAACAAAGCCACTTTGACCTTTCCCGGAATTGAGGAGGACGTCACCGGCTTTTGCCAACTGGCAGCTGAAGATCACTTTGTGTTTATCATCGTTCAGCGAAATGGCAAATGCCGACTGCTGGGTTCGGAAATGTATGACACAGAGGTAAAACCCAAGTTGTCAACAGGCGAGGGCTATTCCGGCGGCGGGACGGTGATCGAAATCACTTCACGAGATATTTCCCCCGCACCGTTTTACGCCGGTAAAATAGAAGTGGACGAGGGCAATATTTCGGGAGCCAACGATGACGTAACTACAGCCGTAGCAAGCGGAAGCCATGGATAAAGCATTCACACAGGACATCGCCGACTGGTTAGAAACCCCACGCGAAGAACGCGACGTGAGAAAAGGGGCTGAACTGCTTTTGCGTATCAATGGCAACCGACATATTTACCAACTGGCAATGATACGCCCGGAAACGGCACACGACCATGTGGAAACCGACCTAAAGAAATTCCTACAAATTCGGCTGGACGGCCACACCATGGAGAGCGTTCGCCAAATGGATAGCGAGCTGATTCCGAAAGTGCAGAACATCATCACGACGCGACAAGACGAAAGTGAAGACGCACCGGAAGAGACAGATGACACAGCACCGGCACATCGCGGAAAGCGCAGCGACCACAACGAACTACCTGAAGAAATTCGGGCTATCTATGAACGCGGTGGTGAACTCTTCGAGAAGATCAAGCAAATCTTTACAGAATTGCAGCAGATGGAGAACGCGCCGGCTTGTGATCGCTACGAAAAGCTCAAGGTGCTAAAGCCGCTTGTGAAAGAATACACCGACGGCTGGGAACGTTATGACAACTACAATTCCGATATGTCGCAAGAAGAAGCGGTGGAAGCAGTCGATGAAGCGCCGGAGCCCGGCAACGAAGTCAAACGAGTGGGAGCGGCAAGGAAGTTCATTTCAACACACGTAGCTAAACTCGAAACACTGCTACAGGCTGAAACAATCGACGAGGCAGAGGTTGAAAATGAACGCAGGCAAATCGCCGAGAGAATGGCATTCGTTGCAGAAACAGGTGGAAGTTTCAAACCCGATTTCGCTCAACGAATAAACGCCTTAGGGGTGGACATAGAGCCCACGACCGAAGGTGAACAATAAAACGATTTTCTTGTTTATTAGATTGACGGGGCGGACGTTGAGAGTATGTTCGCCCCGTTTCTTCTAAGCAAACAAACTCATGCACACAACAGAAGACAAACCAACAATACACGACCCGAGAGAGGAACCGACACAGTTCTTCATCACAGACAGGTTGCAACTGGGAGAGATCATCGAGCAATTGACAGTATTCACGGGGAAAGCCGATTTGAAAATCATGTCGTTTTCGGTGGGTGAGGAATTCGTGAGAAAAATCCACATGCTCAAAAAGAGAGGAAGGATTAAACGCGCCGAACTCTTTTTTGATTTCAAAGCCGCAGAAAAGACAGCACGAACAAATACACTCACAACAACCGTTTTTGACCGAGTCTGCTATTGTGCCAATCATGCAAAAGTAGTCGTCGTGGACGGCGAAGAACAAACTTGCACCATCGTCACATCGCAAAACGGGACGAGAGGCACAAGAAACGAGGTTTATTTCATTACAAACAAGGGGGAAATTGCAGAATATGTGCGAAGAAAATTGGAAAAGCTCCGAGCTTCTCGGATCAACACTGGAGATTGACTACGAACTCTTCGAGCGTTTGGTTCGCGCACTCACACCCATCGCGGATATTGCAGTGCTCATGGACGTGGACGAGGCCATATTGCGTGATAATATCGAGGATCCGAATACGCCATTGTCCAAAGCATTTCGACGCATCAGAGCGGAAACCGCGCTTGAAATCCGAGAAAGGAACATCGAATACATGGAAGCGGGATCACCGAGCGCGACAGAAAAGGTTTCGGAATACCTCAAACAGGCATTTCTTGATCTATGAATTTGGCACTGATCGAAACCGCACAGAAATTTCTCTTTGCTGATGAGAGAGAAATGCAGGAGGCGGGACTTTCGCAGACCACGCGGGGAAGAATGATCAGGCTAAGGGATATTTACAACCACTGGCTGGCTCATCCAAGATTACTGGACAAGGATATCGTCGCAGAGATCATCCGAAGGTATCGCATCGGGAAGTCCATGGCATACGAAGATCTCAAGATCATCAAGTTCTGTTTGGGCGCGATGAATCAGAGCACCGTGGACTTTGAGCGCTGGCAATTTCGACAAAGATTGGACGAGGCTTGGAACACGGCACGCATCAACGGAGACGCACGCGCCATGGCGCAACTCGTCAATGCACAGGGAAAGTTTATGCGACTGGACAAAGACGAAGCGACGGCACCCGACTACTCAACGATTACACCTCCTTTCTTGGAAATTACAGGCGACGTTTCGGTGGTAGGTTTCGATCCGATTGCAGACGTGGACAAGCTGGTGAAAAAATTGACAGCACGATACATCAAGGCTGAAGCACACGACGTGGAATTTGAAGACATCGAAAACGAAACCGACACATGAGAAGATTCTTATATCGCGTCGAAGCGATTACAGCCGCAGCCGTCAAGACGACCAATGTGGCGGTGGCACCCGACGGGCACAGAGCCATGTTCGTGGGACGGGCGCCGAACGCCGAAGAGTGGTGCTTGACCAATATCGCAGAGGCCGACACGACAGAAGTGTCGAAGACGGCCTAAGGCTTTACACGACTAAAATCACAGTGACGACCCACCGCCACACCCCGCTCACAACAACGGCGGCACTGCTACTCACAGACGCAGAGGGGACACGCTGGTTAGTGGGTGGGAAGGGACCGACCGACCCGCTCTTCACCACAGAGCAGTACCACCCCGGTGAATTCAATTCGCCAACGGTGGTAGTGATAAACATTACATGGACGTCAGTTTTCCCCATGCTGGAGATCATTTAATAAACAGAGGACATTTGCAATTCAATGAATGAAATAATTGAAGCCTTTCGAGACACGCTTTGGCTTTTTCTAAAAGAGCATGCACACACGCACACCGCGGTCATTACGTTGTGCACGGCTGCTATTCTTGTAGCCATGTTTCTCGATCTATGTTTTGGAGTACACAAGGCCAAACAACGCGGCGCAACCGTAACATCGAGGGGCCTGAAAAAAACGGCCAAAAAGGCCATGAGATATTTTGTGCCTTTCTTTGTGCTGACACTACTCGACATCGTGGCATGCTATCTTTTGCCGGCACCGTTCTTCTGCATGGTATGGAGTGCTTACTGCCTGATATGTGAATTTAAGAGCATCCGAGAATCGTGCTGGGAAAAGGAAGAAATCGAAAAGCAGAACCGCACGATTTACACCATCATTGAGGATAGAAACGATTTGGCACGACTCATCGCAGACGCTTTCGAGCAACAATTGGAAAATAAGAAAGAGGCAACAGAAGGAAAAAACACGGAAGATAAGGAGGAGTAAGCATGGCAACATTGCAACAGCGCGCCGAACAAATCAGAGACGAGGTGCAAGAGGCGGCAAATACTGCGCAGCGCATCGGACAGCTGCTCATTGATCTCATCGCGTTGATAAAAGGCGCTGACAGTCGATATCTTTCAGGAATTCGCCCCGACACGGCACATGCACCCATCCACTTTGCCCAAGGACTGACATCAAGAGGAATTCAAGTGCAGGGCACAGCCAACGTGGAAGGAGCATTGTCCGTGGGTGATTTCCAAGCGGGTATGAGTGGCGCCGGTATATCAGCCGACGGCACAGCTGAAGTCGAACGACTGACAGTGCGCTCGAAATTGGAAGTGGCAGAAATGCAGATCAACCGACTCACAGCCATGGAGGGTGATTGGTTGTTGACTGAGAGTGGCACGGTGGAGCACGTCGAACAACGAGGGGCGCAATGGGTATTAACCATGCGACGCAGATTTGAAGGGGACTTCACCGCTTTTGCCGTCCATGACGTGATCAAAGGGATCGTAAGCACGGCAGCCGTCAGAGCCTTTCGACCCAACACGCCTTTGCCAACACCCGAGGCAGCGATTTACGCCGTGGCATGGCTCAGAGTCGAAAGCGTGGACATCAACGAAAACTCGATTACTTGCTCTTTGTATGACAACGCCGACGTTCCCGGTGGAGCAAATATGCAGCCGTGCGAGGGAATGAATCTCGCACGGTGGGGTAACACGAGTATTGCAGAACGCCGGTCATGCTTGTATCTCTCATCAAGGGAGGGACGCATTGTGCATTTGCAGGGAGTGACGGCGCCGAAAATTACGCCGGAGAACCATCGAGCAGCCTTTGGCTCTTTGCCCGATTTTCTGAAAAAGGAACTGGCAGGAGTCGTTGACGCAAACGATGATTATCTGTTTGCAAGGGGGCTTGTGGTACAAGACATCATTCGACTCGACGCGAAGGCTAGCCCTATTCCTGAAATTGTGGATCGGGGCAACTGGCAGCAAGGTACGACGTATTACGGAGGAACACGAAACCCTACCACAGGCCGTTTCGAAATAAGCGACGTGTGGAGGGAAGGAACACGGTGGAGGTGCACGACAACGAAATCAGAAGGCACAACAGAACCACCCGCGGCGAACTCTACGCACTGGACGCTCATTCAGGCGAAACCGAAGGACGGAAAGGACGCCCCCGCACAGGGAGTGAACCTACTCGACGGAACGAACTTCAATACAAGCACCCCGATTTATGCCTCACCGCGCAACCCAAAATGGACACAAGTAACGGGGAAAGTGACGGTCTTGCCCGGCGGAAAGAACGGGGCAAATGTCGTTTGCGCCATGGGGCAACTCAACGTAATACGTGCAAGCATTCCCGCCGAAAAGCTCGTTGTAGGGGGAACGTATGTTATCTCATTCTGGTATAGGACTAATGGACAGTTGCACCTCTGGTATCGTTATCCTGACAACGGTCATCTCGAAAGAATCAACCCCGAACGCCCGCCCCATTCTTCGCCTACAGAATACAACAACGGGGCGCTGCGTAATAATGAAGAATGGAAGCTTTACACGCAGGTTTTCACATGGGACATACAAACGCCACATTGTGGTATCTATGTAGACCTAAATGACGCTGATAGCGGAAAGTGGATCGAAATTTGTTGCCTTAAAGTAGAAGAGGGAGCAAAGCCTACGACGTGGTGCTTGTCCGAGAACGACAAAATCGGGGCGACCGGCATTGACGGCCGAGATGGAGAAAGCTATCACGCGAACCTTATTGATAACAGTTCTTTTGCGAAGGGCTTGGAAGGATGGCAAGGCGGATACAGTATGCCCACGTTTGACGACTCAATGCAAAGCCCCGTACCGGGGACACGTGTCGTTAAAATAACCGGACAAGCCGTAGGTAAACTACCATATCATGAGGCGAACCAAAATGTACGAGAACGGCTTCTCCCCAACACGACCTATACCTATAGCGTTTGGGTGAAGACCTCCGAAGAGATGAGCAACGCGCGCATTATCGTCTATCCGGCACCACATATAGAACAGCAAATCGACTACGAGCACGGCGGCGAGTGGACGCGACACGCGATTACGTTTACCACAGGGCTAAACCTCGCAGCAGGAGGACAATACGTCTATTTACGTCTATGTACTCAAACCGACCCGAACGCCGCAGTGTGGTTCGCCGCCCCTAAGCTCGAAATCGGAGACACCCCCACCGAGTGGACAACGTCGGAGAACGACCGAAAGGGCGACCCCGGCAAAGACGGCAAGAGCAGCTACACGCACATCGCCTATTCACAGCACAGCGACGGGAGCGGGCTCACCTTTTCGCCTACGAACGCCTTTTATATGGGTATCTACACCGACGAGAACCCCGCCGCCTCGTCGGATCCCGCGCGCTACGTTTGGACGCAATTCCGCGGAGACAACGGCCGAACGACGTACTTGCACATCGCCCACACCAACGGTTTGGCCGACGAAGCGTTTAAGGACTTCACCACGGCGAACCCCGCCGGTCGAAAGTTTGTTTATATCGGCGTGTGTGTCGACGAGAATGAACCCGACCCCACCAAACCGGAGGCCTATCAGTGGACAAAGGTGGAAGGCAAACAAGGTTTGCCGGGCGACCCGGGCGAGAACGGTTTGACAAGCCACACGCACACGGCCTACGCCAACAGTGCAGACGGAAAAGTGGATTTCACCACGACACCCGGCGGAGCGGCTTTTGACTACATCGGGATCTACACCGACTTTAAAGAGGAGGCGTCGAAGGCCCCGCAGCGTTATGCCTGGGCAAAGGTGAAAGGCAATCAAGGCGACCCCGGCGATAAAGGCGACCCTGGCGAGAAGGGCGACCCCGGCGATAAAGGCAACCCCGGCCGCGGCATTGACCACATCGAAACGTTCTATCTGCTCACGGCCGACGGCACAGCCCCCGAAGACGGCGTCCGCGGTTGGAGCAGCAAACCGTCCGTGCCAACGCCGCAAACGCCGTGGCTTTGGACGTACGAGCGGGTGGTTTATTCGGACGGGGACAGCAAACGGAATGCAGTCCGATTGGTTACACGATTAGCAAAAGACGGAGCCGAAGCTGAACCCACGCGTCCCAATCTGCTTGACGGGACCGATTTTCATCAAGACGGAGCATGGGAATCGGGACTCAACGGCACACATGCCAAGACTGAGACGGCGAAAGACGTACAGCCCGCCGTTACAGGGTGTGGAGTGCTGAGAACGGTGGTGGAACGCGGCGCCGTGGGCGAGGAATACGCGCAATTCTCGCAGCGCATACCGGTGGATTTGGTAGCAGGACTGGACTACACATTTTCAGTTTATGTTCGTGGTGACAATACCGGCTGGATGATTGTCTTTCCTAATTCGGGCGAGCATTTTCGCCTTTCGGCTGCAAAGCCCGGAGAGTGGCAAAGAGTCTCGGTTTCATTTAAGGCGAGGACGCCAAGACCCGGAGAAGAAAACCGCGCTTATTTACGCTGCTGGCTGAAAAACGCTGATAACACGCAGCGACACGAGGTGCTATTTAGCGCTCCCAAATTGGAAGAGGGCCTAACGGCCACGCCGTGGTGCTTATCAGAAAACGACAAAGTGGGCGCCACCGTGCAATATCGTGGTTTTTGGGACGCGTTTGCCGACGGGACAGTATTTCGGGGACGCAACGAGACCGGGGGAGGTTATGAAGACGTTGTGACTGTATTGACGCCCGCGGGGACACAAGAAACATATCGCTGCACCCGCACGCATGCCAAAGCGGGAAACGATACGCGCCCCGGTGCCAATTCACCATATTGGAAAAAGGGAGACACGTTCGAGATGGTAAGCACCGGCATACTGCTCGCAGGAACGGCACAAATCGGAAAGATCGCAACGGGCAACATTTCGCAAGATCGCATGGTTACCGCAGGCGCGGAAATGAGATTTTACGCCGCAGGCTGTAAACACCCCGGTTTGGTCTTTGGGTACAGATCCGATACTCAAAAACGGAGATTCCCGGTGCTGCAATGCTTTGACCCCGAAACCGGGGCGCTGCTTTATGATTTGGGCCCCGAGGGGATCTTTGCCAATGCACGCCGAGTGGCGGGGGTCTGGACACCACTACAGATGATTCGCCTGACAAGATTCACTACGATTTCGCAACTCTACAACTGGTTAACGGCCAATACGGATAACTGGCATGATCAGGAGATTGAGCAGATGAAGGTGGAAAGCCCCTATTTTGCCGAAAATGGGCAGGAATATCCACTTTATAAATTCGGGCATGGAGCTTACTATACAGAGGGCTGGAGTGAGTTCAGACGAGCAGACGGTAGCATGCACAAAATCTTTGAGAGTTCGCGCACGTCGACGCCGACAGAAGATTACCCCGCCGCCTTTTGGTTCAACCCGTTAGAAAATAATTTCTCCACAACGGCCACACCTGAAAACGCGTTGATAGACGAACATGGAGCGGCGACCGGCGATATCAATGCGACGCGGGTGACAGATGGCTGGTATTGTTCACGTGTTTGCCCGATACGCATTGAAAAGACGGCTTTTCAAATCAATGTCAACGGACGACCGCAGAACGTACCACTGTACGCGATCGACCTTTGGAAATTTCATGCCGGGAAAAAGGTGGAGACGGGGACGACCTATTTCGTCGACTTCGATTTGGATAACAACGCAAACGCAGCCGACGACGGCCGAGCACACAAAGGACGCAACCGCAGGGGACTCATCCACGAGGACAGTCGAAATATTATCAACAATCACAAAGCGATCTTTGAGATACAAGGCTTTGAGTCAAGAACAGACACGAGAATCAAACCACAAAAAGACTGATATGACAGACATCAATCCGTTTTTGCGCCACCTACTGCGATTTGAGGCGGGGGTGGCGGATCGGAACCTTTCGACAGACAAACTTTTTCTGAAGGCACATGTCAAAGGTTTCGCCAACGACCCCGACGACCGCGGAGGGGCAACAATGATCGGGGTGACACTGGCGGCTTTCACCGCTTGGAGAAAGCAACACGGGCGCCCCGCCCCGACGGTCAAGGAATTGAAAGCCCTTTCCTACGAAGAGTGGAGGGACATCGTCGAGAATGATTTCTGGAAGCGGTGCAAAGCCGACGAATTGAAATCTCAATCTGTGGCGATGATGCTGGCAGACTTTACTTTTCACAGTGGAGCACATGGAATAAAAGCATTGCAACGCGTGCTGGCTGTGAAGGTCGACGGGATCATGGGGGCACAAACATTGTCTTCTGCCAACGCCACGCCACCCGCCACGTTGTTTGCCGCTCTAAAAGCGGAGCGTTTGCGGTTTTTGCAGCTCATCGTGAAGAACAACCCACGGCAAAAGAAGTTCATCAAAGGCTGGATCACGAGAGTAGAGGCGCTTTCATTTACAGGATAATATGAAAAGGAACAGGATCAAATCAGCAGCACCGCTTGTGCTGTATCTGCTTTGCGCCGGGCTTTGCCTTTGGCTGGCTAGTTGCACCACGACACGCACCGTCGAGCACCGAATCACGGTGCACGACACCGTGAAGTGGCGGCAGACTGACACGCTGTTCCTATTGAAGAATACGCGAGATAGCGTTTTCTTGCATGATAGCGTTTATCTCGAAGGAGCAACCACCGTCAAAGAACGCATTAAAGAACGCTGGCACATTCGAACGGACACCGTTTGGCGAACAAAGACAGAAGCTCTACACGCCGTGCACCGAGAGACGGCACAACAGAAAGAAAGCCCAGAACCATCGTGGCAGCCTGGTATTTGGTGGGTGCTGTTGCTCCTCGCCATAGGCACGGCGGTTCCCGTTCGATTAGGCAAAAAAAAGTAGCGTAAGGTATGCAGTTACTCTCATCGATTCCATCATTGACCTTTCCCGATGAGTGGGAGGCGTTGACCATTTCAACGAGCACGCCTTTGCGGTGCTTAATCAGTGTAAACGGGCACCCGGCACTTGATTTGACGTTACGCCCCATAAACGGACAAATCACACTGCACGACGCCGGCTCATTGATTAGAGACCGCGCAGAGCGGAAGATTGCAGTGGTGAAGTTGGAGGTGATCAAGGACAGCAATCGCACGACTTTGATCACGTCGACCGTGATCCCGGTGCAGAGCCACATGGGAGAAACCGCCGCAGCTTTTACGGCACGTTCGTTCCTTACATTCGCCCCGCCGGAGAAATTGACCCACCGCGCGGCAACGGAACGCCTCGCATGGGTGGGAAGCGAGACGGCCGTGGCGATTTCGAGCGTTTGGTGGACAGCGCACGGCGCAGTGGAGCACACCGAGAGCATTGCAGCCTCACAAAAGGACGGGGCCAACGTGGTAGACGTTTCACCCGCCCGACTCAATCCACCCGAAGCGGGCGCCGTGCTTTGTCATTACGCCGCTGCATGTGGAGCGCGCCGACAACGCTACGAAATCGCCCCGCCCAACACCTCACAGGGCGGAGGGGCAGAGATTGAGTTTCGGAATGATTTCGGAGTGGCAGACACCGTGCATGCTTTTGGCACCGTGGAGCGCAATGCGAAACCCACTTATAAGACCGCGCGAATCGCGGGGCGTCGACACAACTACGAGACGGAGAGCGAAGTGACAATCACATGCTATTTCACCCCCCTGGGAACAAACACCCGACAGGTGGAAAGCGTGACGCAAGCCGACGAGGTGGTGCTTTTGCCCATGCGAACGCCTATCATGCCGGTGGAAGCTGAAATCAAATGCACCGACGACACGACGAAGATAAACCACGCCACGGTGAAATTTCGTGTGGAGGAGGAAAGCCCCGCCACCGAGACCACCACGACCGGCAAACGATATAAGATTTTCGACGATAGTTTTGACAATAGCTATGAGTAAGGACGGACAAAGAATGTATCCGAAACGTATCCACCACGCGGAAGCACGGCGATTGCTCAGAGACCGGCAACCGCACCGGCTGAAAGTGTGGAAAATGGCGACGGGGGAGATCCTTTTGTATTCGCGTGCTATCTATCAAGGGGAACACAACAGACGGCACTACACGCGCGTGCTGCTGCTCCCATCGGGAGAGATACGCGAATTTTGCAACTACACACTTTTCGAGATTGACGACATGAAGATTTATTTGTAATGGACACGACACACGAAGTTTGGACACTCAACACCGAAGGCGTGCAGGCTGTGATCGCGGAAGTGGGAGACACCACCGAAGTCTTTGACACCGTGGTGGGAGCGGCCAAGTCGAAGCCTTTGCCGGGCAGCGCAACCGAGAAATATATTCCGTTTGGCGCCGATGATCAGCTGCCATACGAACTGAAACGACTTATCGACGGTGACGAGGTGACGGCGCAATGCTTGAATTTCAATGTCACTGCACTGTATGGAGCGGGTATTCACACCGGAGAAACAGACCAAGCAGCTGAGAATTGGAGTGCACGACAGGCTTTGCCCATGTATGTCTTGGATCAGAGCACGGATATGCAACTCTATTATTTCGCGGTTTCGGTGATCATCCTTTCGGCAGACGGCAAACTCATCAACAGAATTGTGCACAAAGAAGCCCCCTATTGTCGATTTGCCGAAGCAGACCCATACGGAAATATTCCGTTTGTCTATTATGCCAACTGGCATGCAAACCGTCCCAAGCCCGAAGAGATTGAGAAGATTCCACTGCTCAACATGAGAGACCCGTTAGGTGATCTCAAAGTGCGAATGGGGCAGGAGCCCGACCCGAAGACGGGGCGGAAACGTACGCCAACCCGCGAACGAAAATTTGCCGTCGTGGCAAGATTCCCAACGGCGGGATGTCAATATTACCCGGTTCCTTACTGGTCGTCGATTCTACGAGGAGGAAGCTACGATGAGAAACGGCTGATTTCGGTGGGAAAGCGGGCAAAGCTGAGAAACCATACAAGCGTGAGATACCTGGTGGAAATTCAACGCGACTATTACGAGCGCATTTGCCGGGAAGAGTTTATCACCGACGCCGAGAAAATAGCAGAACGTATTCGCCGAGAAAAGGAGAATATACGCAACTTCCTTTCGGGTTTGGCCAATGCGAACAAGGTTTGGATCTCGTCGTTCTATGTTTCGCCCGACGGGCACGAAGTGCATGATGTACGTGTTTCACTCATCGACGGAAAGAAAGAAGGCGGAGAGTGGGCAGAGGACGTGCAAGCGGCGGCAAATACCATCTGCTTTGCTTTGGCGTACACCCCAACATGGTGGGGGCAGTACCGGGGAAGGCGCAGACCAACAACAGCGGGTCGGATAAGCGTGAACTCTACACCATGAAACAGGCGCTGCTCAAGCCCATGAAGGACATTCTCCTCACGGCTTTGCGCTTGTGCTTTGCTTACAATGGCTTTCGCGGAACGCCAACACTGCCAATGATTCAATTAACCACGCTCGACGAACACCGGGACGCTAAAATTACACAGTCATGAGTATCATCACCAAACAGAAATTCGACGCGCTCGTACCCGCTTTCCGAGACGCAACCGATAGCGTTTATCGAAAAATGGTACCACAATTGGAACTCTACGAAAACCGCACCGGGGAGTTTGCGCCCTACGAAGAATTGAGTGAACTGAGAGAACGATACATTTGTTTGGCGGCGGCACACAACGCCGTCCGAAGTCTCGACTTGATTCTTACAGGGTCTGGCTTTGGAGTCATCTCGACGGCCGAAAAAAGCCCCGCCTCACAAGCAAGAGTCGACGCACTGCAGAGGCAACTCTACGAAGAGTGTTCTGATGTGTTCGATGAATTGAGGACAAAAGCCTTGAGCACGGCGTGGAACGAGACGAGCAACGCACAGGACATGGTGGACTCCTTTCTTTACACCCCGACTTTGCTGAGAAAATACGGAGTTTTGTGCGAAGAACGCGAAGTTTTTGCAAGAGAATACGCGCGTTTGGCACCACAGCGCCACGAGGGAGCGATCCACGTGTTGCACGAGATTTCGCCCGAACTCTACGAAGCGATGCTCAACTGGTTGAGAAAGGGCGGAGAGTTTCGCACAGACGACAATTCACCGCGACAACATGCGATGAAAACGCTCTTGGAAAGGGGACGCGTACTCATGGCACGCGATATGACAGCGGGGCCGACCCATAAAGCATGCCAAAACCTCAGAGCCTCCTTGGTGATCTTTGCCGACTCGATCCCCGAGTACACCAATTCGGCTACCTACAGGGCACGACATAGCGGTTTCTATGAGAACAAAGCAGACCACCCCACCTTCTTTTTTTCCTGAAACGCTGAAAGTGCGCATACCAAAGGCTGGGAGGCCTTGTCTGAAAGGGAACTGCTCTACATTTGCGCACTCATGGCGGCCGAACGTTTCACCGTCGAAGAGATTCAGTTGAGATATTTGCGCCGCTTTGCGTTCGAACGCCCCAACCCACCCATATGGAAAGTGCTTTCTCCTTATACCTTGTTGAGCGCGGCCGAGGAGTTAGCGTGGTTGGAGGAACCGCCCACCACGGCCATACGCCCCGCGCATATCGGGAAGTATGAAGCCATCGACGCACATTTGTTCGACGAAAGGCTTAAATTCGGCGATTTTCTCATTTGCGAGAACTTGTTCCAAAGTTGGATCAGTTCGCAGATAGAGGAACCGATTGAGCAAATGGCGAAATTCCTATACCGCACAGCGGCAGACGAGTACGCATTGAACATTCATCTTTCGCCCGCCGAACGTTACGCGGTGATATTTTGGTGGACGGGGCTCAAAGCGGAACTGGCTACAAGATACGACGAGCTCTTTCGGCGCATACCGGCGGGAGCCGAGGACTATGATGACAGTTCGCCGGCAGAACGCCAACGGGAGAGCACAGACGCACAGATTAGAGCCTTGACGGCGGGAGACATCACCAAAGAACCCGCCGTGCTCAAAACAGAAACCCATCGCGCCCTCACAGAACTCAATGCGAAGGCGAGAGAAGCGCGGATAACCATGCAGAAAATGGGAACATGAAGATTTATCTGAACCGAATGCAGAGGGAAGTTCTTGCAGTGGGGGCCAAAGATACCTTTGCCATAGCGGGACGTGGAACGGGGAAAGGTGTGGTGCAAGCCACGGTTTTGCTCAACGCCTTTCAATCCATGCCAAGATGCACCGCGGCAATCGTGGCGCCCAATGCGATTCGAGCCATGACAAACACTTTGCCGTCGATGACAATGCACTGGGAGGCATGGGGATACAAGCGAGACGTGCATTGGTGTATCGGAAGAAAACCACCGAAGGCGCTCAATTGGCCGAAACCACTCATCGAACCGCACAACTGGGAGCACATTATTTCGTTCTACAACGGATCCATCGCACAAATCGTTTCGCAGGACAGAAAAGGCACGTCCAATTCCAAATCGTTCGACTTCCTGTGTATCGACGAGGCCAAGTTTGTAAAGTACGACCGACTCAAAGACGAGACCTTTTTGGCCAACCGCGGACAATTACGCGAGTTTGGCGACCAACCGCTTCACCATGGAATGATCGTTACCTCCGATATGCCAATCACCAAGGAGGGATCGTGGTTTCTCAACTTCGAGGAGAAAATGGATCGGGAGCTGATCACCACGATTTGACGCTCAAGGCGGAGCGTGAAAGGCACATCGCGAGAATCAAAGCGGAGGGGGTGTCAAACATACCGGACTACATTCCGAAACGAGTTGCAAGATTGGAGAAGCTACTTTCGCAGTTCAGAAAGCACGCGCTCTTCTTTGGGACCTATTCCACGCTGACTAACATTGAGGTGCTCGGAGAGGCCTACATTCGGCAGATGAAGCGAGATTTGCCACCGCTGGTATTTCAGACGTCGGTGCTTTGCCAACCCGTCCGATTACTGCAAGATGGTTTCTATTCGTCCATGACAGAAGCTCATCTCTATACGGCCGCCAACTTCAACTACCTGGACTCATTGGAATACCAATTCGGGGAAATCACCCAAACACGCGATAGCCGAGTGGACGACGACCTCATACCGGACGCACCGCTTTGCATTGCATTCGACTTCAACCGAAACATCAACTGGCTGGTGGTAGGACAAGTGGACGAGGACATGGGAAGAATGAACACGGTCAAGTGCTTTTTCGTCAAGTACGAGCGTAAACTGGTCGAACTCGTCAATGATTTTTGCGACTACTACGAACGCCGACCGAACAAGGAGGTGATTTTCTACTACGATAGCACGGCAATCGGTTCGAATTACGCCGTCAATGATATCGACTTTCGCCGCGTCATCGAACAGACGCTCAGGAAACGCAAACGAAACGTGCAGAGCGTCTACATCGGGCAGCCGATGAATCACGCCGAAAAGCACCTACTCATCAACCGAGGTTTTCAGGGGCAGGGGCGTTTGAAACCCTATATCAACGAAGAGAATTGTGCTGATTTGCTCGTCTCGTTGCAGTTAGCGGGCGTCTACAACGGGAAGAAGGACAAACGCGGGGAGAAACTCGCAGAGACAGAGGAAGACCGACTCGAAACGCGCACCGACGGATCGGACGCATGGGATACGCTATATATGGGCTGCGAGCGTTTCCCAACCCGCGGGGGCGGGCTATATATCCCCTCGTCCAATTGGGCATAGCTCCTCAACTATTCAAAAAAGAATTCCACCATGATTGATTTCCACGACTATTTCGAAGACCTTTGCCGGCGCAACCGAATGGCAAGCGACCTACAATTTTGCACCGTATCCTGTTCTGGAGTTAACCACCTGGACAGTGTGCTCAACCGCTACGATTGTGATGCCAATTTTGTCGCAGTCGATGACATTTGCGATGAGGAAACCTTTCTCGATAGCGGAGGGTGGTTCAAGCGAAAGGCATTCACCGTCTTTCTGCTCATGCGATACGAACACGACAACGAACGAGACCGACGAGAAAGATGGGAACGTGTCGTGAACTCCTCAGACAATTTCAATCCGGGCTCCTCAGAGACGCGCCGAGATTCCTCAAAGAGGGACTATATGTGCAGATGAACAGCATTCGTTCACGAGAGATGGGAGGGATCTTTCTCAACGATTGCACCGGGCTTTACTTCATGTTTTATGTCGACGAGCCGGTGGACATTTCTTTCAACCCCACCGAGTGGAATGAATAGGCGCCATGGACAAACAAGAAGAAAAGGACTTTGCCACCTTTGCACGAGAGTGGCATGATATGATGGTGAGAATTTGGACGGATCGGATCGTGACAATGAACATCCACCGCACGGGAACGTTGCAACGCAGCGTACACCAGCAGGCTTTCAGCGTGGCACCCGACGGCTTTGCCATGCAAGCCGCATATCGTTTCGTAGAATACGGGATATATGTCGACGCGGGTACAGGAAAGGGCTACAAAAGAGACAACGGGGGCGACCTGAAATTTTTAGACCCCGTGGAAAGAGCCAAACGGGGGCTCGGAGCCACAAGAAAGCGCAGACCGTGGTTCTCTGTGTCGTGGGATATATCGAAGAAGGTGCTGAACAGACGCTTGTCAAACGACATCGGAAATGAGTTTACCGGTATCTTCGACTCATTAAAAGACAATCCCTGAAAACGATTTTGACGATTTGATTTGGGAACAAGTGGAGAAAATCGTATTTTAGCCAAACAGAATTTCAAAACAAAGTCATTATGATCAGCGATTATTTCTTCTATTTGGCCTGTGTAATTGGTTTCTTGCTCATAGTACGTGTCATATACGTATTTGAGAAATCCTATGAGCAATTCAAAAAAGAACTTCCTGAAATCGTAGAGAAAGAACAGCATGAAAAGGCGGTCAAGAGAGCCGTCAGGGAACGATATAAGCGAATTGAAAGCGAAGCCTTTCGGAAATACCCCGGACTGGGAGGGAACTATCTGAAAAGACGAGACTACATCAAAAGAAAGTGGAGAAGAACAGGAGGCTGATTTTGTCATTTCTATTTTTACGCATAGCGGTATCTTTGACGCAAAAGGTCAAGATACCGCTTTTATTTTTCCAGTATGGTAGAAAAGGACATCAAGATTATCGAACTCCACGTCAACGACAATGACGCGAAGGAGAATATTGAGCAACTCCGAAAGAAGGTGGAAGAGCTGAACCGGCAGAAGCAGAAAGCGGAGCAGGTTTTGAGCGACAAAAGCTCCACAAACGGACAGCGGCAACGCGCCGTCGAAACGCTCCAAAAGGTGAATTCCGAGCTTAGGAAGAACGCACGAGAATTGCAACGCTCGGAGAATCGTGTGGAAGCGCTCACAAACGGTTTGCGGCGCATGGACGAGCAGACGCCGAAGGAGCTGCAAAAGACGATTCGCCAAATCAACGCGGAACTCAATTCGGGCGCCGTCAAACGCGGATCGGAGCAGTGGGACGCCTACACCGAGGCGCTCAAGAGTGCCAAGAAGGAATTGCAGGATATTCGAAAACAACAGGAGGTCGAAGAAGACAAGAGCGTGGGAAAAAAAATCGCCGATTTCGGTAACAAGTGGGTGGGAACGGTCGCATCCCTTGCCGGCGTCATGGACATCTTTGACAATGCAAAGCAGTGGGTATCGTCTTTCGTCGATATGTACGCCGACATGAAGGAGCACATGAGTGGCGTGTCGAAATACACCGGGCTGGCAGCAGAGGAGGTGGACGAACTCAACGAGGCTTTCAAGAAGATCGACACCCGAACCCCCCGTGAGAAGCTCAACGACTTAGCCGCCGACGCCGGACGTTTGGGTATTACCGGCAAACAGGACATTCTTGATTTCGTGGACGCCGCCAACCAAATCAATCTCGCTTTGGGTGAAGATTTGGGCGAAGACGGCGTAAAGAATATTGGTAAGCTCACACAGCTCTTTGAGGACAGCAAGGCTTTGGGGCTCAAGAACGGCATGCTCGCAACCGCGTCAGTCATCAACGAACTGGCACAGTCCTCATCGGCATCAGAACCCTATCTTTTGGAGTTCACCGCACGTTTGGCCAGTATCGGGAGCACAGCAAAAATCGCACAGTCGGATCTTACTTCGATTGCAGCCGTCTTGGATCAGGGCATGGTAGGCGTCGAGAAAGGCGCCACCGCCATGCAGAACGTATTGACGGCCATCTACAGACGCCCCGCCAAGATGGCAAAGGCCGCGGGGCTCGACGTGAAGAATTTCACCGAGCTCGTCAAAAACGACGCCAACGCCGCGCTCTTGCAGTTCATCGGCGCACTCAAAGACGCACGCTCTTTGGAGAACATCGCACCCATGCTCGAAGAGATGAAGCTTTCGGGATCGGGAGTGACGCAGACGCTCGCAACTTTGGCCAACGGGCTCGACAACCTCAAAGCCACCCAACAGCAGGCATCACTTGCATTCTTGGAACACACATCGGCCACCAAAGAAGCCGAAGCGGCCAACTCCACCGTGCAGGCACAACTCGAAAAGGCGCAGAAGGCCTACAAAGATTTGGCCGTCGAACTGGGTGGACACTTGGAGCCCGTGGTCAAACACCTGGTTTCATCCACCGGACTCATGGCAAAGGCGCTGCTCTATGCTATTCGGTTCGCCGTAGAGCACAAAAGAGCCCTCATCACTTTGGGCGTAGCCATGGCGGCTTATACGACCGGACTGATCATTACAACCGCATGGGAGAAACGTTTTTGGGTGGCAAAAGCGCTGAATCTCATTGCAGACAAAGCAGCGGCCATGTGGACGGCCATAAAAATGACGGTTATCATGGCATGGAATGCGCTGCTGGCACTCGTGACGTTGAACACCGAAAGAGCGGCAATAGCTCAGATGATATTTAATCGAGCCATGGCGGCCAATCCCATCGGTTTGCTGCTGTCTGGTATTGCTGCTTTGGTTACACTTATCATCACGTTCACCAAAAAAACCGAGGACTTGACGCAAAAACGTTCGGTGCTCAACGACGTGCAGAAGGAGGCCGTGAAGAAAGCCGCCGAGGAAATCGAGGTCGTCAAACGACTCCATCAAATCGTTCGCAACAGCAATGAAGCATACGACACCCGACGCAAGGCGATTGAACACTTGCAGAAGATTGTACCCGGCTATCACGCCTCATTGACCAAAGAGGGGAAATTGACTGAGCACAACACCAAGGCGATTTCTGATTATATTCGTTCGCTGCAAAACAAAGCCCTGGCTGAAGCTGCCTATGATAAGCTGGTGGAACTGCAAAAGGCACGAATTGAGCAGCAGATGACAGTCGAACGAAAGAAGTACAACATCCGAGCCGTTGATAGAGAACTGAAAAAGAAACAATACGAATCAAGGACGCAGCGGGCTGTCATGTATTCTCCTTCAACAGAATCAACAGTTCCAATGGATCCAATAGAATACGAGCTGAATGATTTGCGTACTAAAAAACTCGATGAGCGCCAAAAACAAGTCAACGCCCCTCAATTCCGCGCAGGCCGAGTTGAACGAAACCACCGAGCAAATCAATCAGCTCAACAACTTTGTCCAAGGGAACAACGAAGTCAAGAACTTTTACGGCAAGCTCATCAATAATAAGGCCACCGACTTTTCCACCGACGACACCGAAAGCGGCACCTACACGCCCCCCGGCGCAGGTGGTAAGACCGGCAACAAGAAGGAAACCAAGGAAGACAAGCTCAAGAAAAAAGAGCTGGAGGACGGAAAGAAACACATCGAACAGGTCGACAAACTGCAACGCGAGAAGAACGATCTACTCAAAGTGCAGTTCGCGCAAGGGCTCATCACCACCGAAGAGTACAACGCCGCCGTGGCAAAGAACGACGAGGAAGCGCTGAAGAGCAAGCGCGATTTCTATAAACGCAACGCCGACCAACGAAAGAAGTGGCAAGACGAGCTGGACAAGTACACCGACAAGGAGAAAACGCGAAACCAAGATTGGAGCCTGGCACAAATCGACAAGGAGAACAAGGCCGCACTCGAACAATTGGAGCACAACGAAGCCGTGGGGCTCATCACCACCGAGGCCTACGAGAAGGAACGCGACCGCATCACACTCGAACACCTCAAACGACGAGCCGCCTATCTCAAACAGTGGGGGCGCGTCGAAGACTTTGAGAAGGCCGACGCCGCAGTGCGAGAAGAGGACAACCGCCAACGGCTCGCAAGAGAGAAGAAGTACCAAGAGAAGGTCAAGCAACTGCGAAACGAGTATCTCAAGCAGACCGCACTCGAACAATTTCAGCAGGAGATGAAGGTGCTGGCGGAACTACACACCCAAAAACTCATTTCGGAAGAGGAATATCTGCGATTGCAGGCCGCATTACGCCTCAAGTATCAGGGCGACGACGGACAGGGCGGGCTCATGGCAGAGGAGCGCAAGAAGAAAGTGGAAGAGCTGCTCGACACCGCACGCCGCGCCGCACGCAAAGATCTCGGAGCACCGCGCGACGACAAGAACAAAAACGAGAGCACCGGCAACAACACGGCATTCGGCGTCTCGGAAGTGGCGCGCGCCGCGGTCAAGTTACGCCTACAGGCCGCCACTTACAAGGAGCTGCAACGCATGCGAGACGCCGACAAAGAGCACGCCCTGGAATACGCACAGGCACTGCAACAGCTCGACAACGAACGAGTGCAGAACATCACCGCGGCGGCCGCGGCGGCCTTTTCCTCATTCGGCGCCATCGTCGGAACGTTCTCCGATTTGCAGCGGGCGGAAAGCGAAGCCGCCGTGGCGAGAACCGAACGAGAGTACGACGCCAAGATCAAAGCCGCCGAGGGAGACCGAGAGCAAACCGAGAAGTTGGAGGCCGAAAAGCAGGCCGCCGTCGCAAAGATCAAGAACGATTACAACCAACGCGCGGCCAACATTCAGGTGGCACAGGCCCTGGCGGGCGGCGCCATGGCGGCCATCAACGCCTATTCATCGGCGGCGGCCATTCCCATCGTCGGACATGTGCTGGCGCCCATCGCCGCGGCGCTCGCAGTAGCCACCACAGCTGCACAGATCGCCACCATCCGTAAGCAGGCCGAAGCGCAGCAATCGGGATACTACGAAGGGGGCTTCACCCCCGGACGCAGATACCGCCGAACAGCGGGCGTGGTGCATGAAGGCGAGTTCGTGGCAAACCACAAGGCCGTCAACAACCCCGCGGTTTTGCCCGTACTCCGACTCATCGACCACGCGCAGCGAAACAACACCATCGCATCGCTCACAGCGGCCGACGTGAGTAGGGCCATCGCGGCGCCGGGAGTTCCACCGCAAGGGCGAACACCCGACGCCGAAGGCAGCGCCACACACCCGGCCATGGCACAGAGACGGGCACAGCCCGACACAGTGCCGGCCGATACCGTGGCGCAGGGACTGCAGGAGGCCATCGACCGCCTCAATGTCAACCTCGAGAGCGGTATTCGCTCAACGGTTTCCATCGACGGCCGCGACGGCGTGGCATATCAGCTCGACAAGTTCAGAAAATTGACCGACAGAAAATAAAAACGTCTCGCATGACTAATCTTTATATCGACGGCCGACAGGCCGTGCTCCCAACCGACACGCAAATCAAGGTCACAACCGAAAATCCACTCTTCACCGACGCCGGCACTTACACCCTGGAGGTGGCTTTGCCACTCGAAGGGTGCGCCGACAATCAACGCATTTTCGGACCCATACACCGCGCCGACGTGCTCAAAGCCGAACTCACTGCCAAGCGCTGGCCCTTTGTGCTGGTCGCACCGCCGCTGCACATCGAAGGCACGGCGCGCGTGTCGTCGGTCGACAACGAGGGAGTGAAAATTCAGCTGCTGGCAGGACGTTCGGCGCTCAACGACGCGAGCAAAAACGCCGACGGCGAAGACCTATATATTGATGAGTTGCACAACATCATCACGAAGGACGAGCGGGGATTCTCCGCAATCGGAGGGCTGGGAAGCGTCTTCGAAAAGGCATATCGTGAGAAGAAGCCCAACGCCGACTTTGTTTTTTATTACGACGTCCGCGCCATGTGGCTCCACGGAGAGCTTACGCACCGCGGACGCGACGGAGACGCAGAGGCCGTGGTGATTCCCATCTATTCCACCGCCGACAAGGTGACGGCCAACGAGCGAGCCGTGGTCTACTGGGGACGGCGGGGCAAATACATCGGAGTCGACAAAGGAGCGAAAGTCTATGAGATGACAAACGACGGCCGACGCATCGCGCCTTTCCCCGCAGAGGGGAGCTATGTCGACGCCAACCAACAAGAGCACATGCAGAGCGACACCGCCTTTGCCCCGCAGCCCTTTCTCGTCGTCGTGGTCGAACGGCTGCTCAAAGCGCTTGGTTTCGACATCAGCCCCGAGGACAATGCCATCAGGGGCACATGGCAGGAGCGGATCATCGTGGCGAATTGCAGAAAGACGGTGCACATCGCTCACATGTTACCCCACTGGACGGTCAAGGAGTTCATTCGCGAGGTGCAAAACTTCTTTGGCGTGCTCATCACCACCGAGGGGCGGCGCGCACGCATCGTCCGAAAACGCAATGCATACGGCGACGGCGCGAAAACCCACCTCATCACGCAGCCACTCGACGAGTACACGGCCACCGTCGAGGAGAACGCCGAGCGCAAAGACACCGCCGGTGCCAATGTGGCGTACAAATTTGCCGAGGTCGACAAGCGAATGCAGTTGCCCGAGGACATGGAGCAGAAGCTACAGTGCACAATCGAACCCGACTTGCAGGCCGTCAAAAACGCAGGCCGGGGAAATGACTTCAGCCCCGGGGGCAACCTGTATGGCTTCAAAGAGGAATATATCATCACCAACGCCAAGACGGGATTTCGCCACGCCTATTTTCGCATTCACGCAACCGAACAGTGGCAGTTGGAGGTGGTCGATCCCATGGGTGGGCGTTTCCCCAACCGCAAAAGCGGCGCGAAACGCCCCAAGCCCGACGTGGAACTGCGAATCGTGCCGGTACAGACCGCCGTGCCGGCCAAGGGCGTTCGTTACGTGGCGCTCCTTTGGAACGAAAAGAGCCGGCGATACGACGAGCGCGCCGACTTTTCAGACCCCACGGCCATCATGGCGACGGCCGACACCGTGCGAGACCCCGACGGCGGCGGTATTCTTTCGGTGCACGACGTGCTTTATCCCAAAAACAGCGACACCGCGCAGAGCGAGCCCAAGGCGCGCGACGTCATCGAAGTGGCTTACTACGAAGAGGGCATGCAGCAGCCCGTCCACTCGGAGGCAGAGCACCCCGACTACATACCGGCAGCGTGTGGAAACCCCTTTTACGTGGAGCAAGAGAACATCAAACTCCACGGCGCACCCTCATTCAGGCTGCTACTCAACTACAAAGGTTTGCGCCCCGACGAGACACCCGACCCCAACCCCGAGCAGAGCATGGAACAGACCGTCTTTTCGGGCTACACCCCGCCCGACACCGCCGTGCAGCGCGTCGTTTCATTCATCGACCGCGGAGACTTCAGCCCCGAAGACGTCTACATCATCGGGGGGCGACGCTACCTTTGCCGCAAACTCGAATTCAGCGTCACAGAAAAGGGCACCGAACGACTCGTCAAAGGCTATTTCCACGAAGCAGAGTAAAAATTATTAAGCCACAAGCCCGTCGGTGCATGCAGTTTTATCCTTATCTTTGCCGCAATAATAACAATAATAATAACAATCCTCATGAAACCCGACGCACTCGCAGTGGCAAACTACCTACTTGAGCTCGCAAAAGAGAAAGGTATGAAGTTGCAGCCGCTCAAACTCATGAAGCTTGTCTACATAGCCCACGGCTACATGCTCGCATTGTGTAATCGCAGCGCACTCAACCCCCGTTTCGACCGCGTCGAAGCGTGGCGGTACGGCCCCGTCATCCCATCCGTGTATCACTCCTTCAAATCTTACGGTAAGGACAACATCGACAAGCCCACCACCGTCTTCGTACCAAAAGACGACGGCAAAGACTTTGAAGTGAAGACCCCCATGCTCGAAGACGAAGAACTGAAAAAGGTATGCCAAGCCGCCTTAAATAATTTCGGGCATTACAGCGGTGGACAGTTGGTGGACATGCTCCATATTAAAGGCACACCCTGGCAGCGATACTATGTGGAGGGGCAAAACAACATCATCCCCGATATTCTCACTAAACTCTTTTTCCTCAATTTGACAGAGCGCATTGCAAAAAGAGCGCGTGCACGGCGAATCGCAAAAGAACAACAGCAACATGGATAAATTTCTCGAAGATTTGATCAGTGAAGAGCTGCAATACGAGTGCGAGACCGAAGAAAACATTGAAGAAGACATTGAGGAGAGTAGCAACAATGAGGAGCTCATAGAGCGCGCCATGGAGCAATTTAGTATGACTGCCAAAATTGATTCCATAGCCTCTATACTCAACAGATACAGCGACACAAGCACATTGAGAAAGTGTTCTGCTGTATGGGTGATGATTGTCGTTTCCGTTTGGCTGCTGGTTGTTCTCCTCATCCTGATTCTGTGTGGTGCAAGTGTGATTACCATACAAAGCGGCGTGCTCATCGCTCTTTTGGGCACAACCACGGCCAATATCATCGGTTTGCCCTTAGTCTTACTCAAAGGACTCTATCCCAAGGAGGAAGAGATTTCAAAACTGAACGAAGAGATTGCACAATTCACCAACATGCGAAAAAAGTAGCCCCCTGCCTTTTTCACCCACAGCCCCCGTTTTTCCACCGAAAGCGGGGGCTTTTTTTCGTCGAACGCCCCCAACTTACAAACCCACCCCTGCCTCGCACACGTTTTGACGCACACCGTCAAAATAGATCATAATAACAAGAAAGCAGCCGCGACGCCACGAGCACAACCGCGGAAATCACTAACTTTGTCAAAAAGAAACGACGACATGAAGACATCAGACCCGCTTGACGGTTGGAAACCTTTTGCGCAGATCGACGTCAAAGATCATTTTTTCGACACACTGCGAAGGGACTACCAAGGTTTTGAAGATTGGTTCGAAAGGAAAGCGCAAGAAGGAGCAAACGCCTTTGTCATGCACGGCGAGGACGGGACACTTCAGGCTTTCTTGTTCCTGAAAGTAGAAGAAGGAGTGGTCGACGACGTTGAACCACCCATGCAACCGAAACGACGCCTCAAAGTCGGAACACTAAAAATCAATGCACACGGGAACGAAACTCGGAGAGAGATTCATCAAGAAGATCACAGACGCAGCCGTGCTCAAAAGCTGCAGAGAAATTTACGTGACGGTCTTTCCCAAAACATACACCGCTCGTCGCGCTGCTCACACGATATGGTTTTGTGAAAGTGGCAAAGAAAGGAGAAGAAGACGTGCTGATGAAAAACCTCGACGAACAAAGCGAAGAGTTGCTGCACAATTATCCCATCATCCGGACGCAGGGACGCCGAAAATTCCTTTTGGCCGTCAAACCGGAATACCACACACGCCTGTTTCCCGATTCCATTCTCAACAACGAGCGCAACAATGCTGCCACACTAATCAGAGACAATTCGACAACCAACGGCATTCACAAGATCTATATTTGTTTTATGCGGGGCGCCGACGAGCTGCAAAGAGGAGACATCGTCGTGATTTATCGCACAAGCGACCACATGGGGACCGGCACATTACCGAGCAGTGGTTTCATCTGTGTGTCAAATCGAGGAGGTGCGAAGCAGGAGCACATTCGCGGACATGCGAGAGTTTGAAGACTATATCGGCCAACGCAGCATTTTCACCCCCACAGAGCTCAAAGCGCTCTACGAGGATCCCAGAAACGCCGTGGTCATCAAAATGACTTACAATTTTGCTTTGCCGCAGCGCATTATCCGCGGTCGACTCATCGAAGAGGCTCATTTCGACACAGGAAGTTATTGGGGACTGCTCCCAATTACCGACGAACAATTCAAATTCATCATACAACAATCCCAAGCTCATGAAGGTTTATTGTCGATTAAGCCCCAATTCGTGGAGCAAATCATCAAAGGAACGAAAAGATATGAATTCAGAAAGGCCATATACAAGCGAACCGATATAGATACCATCGTGGTATACGCCTCAAGTCCGGTGTGTAGAGTCGTCGGAGAATTCAAGGTCGACGAAATTCTTTGCGAGCCCCCCGAAACCCTTTGGCAGCATACACACGACAGTGCAGGCATCACACGCGAATTCTTTGACCGATACTTTGACAAACGAGATAAAGCATACGCCATTCGAATCAAGAGCTTTTTGCCTTATGAGAACCCCACGAAGTTAACAGAGGCCTTTCCCGGAAAAGTTCCGCCGCAATCCTTTTGCTATTTGGCTTAACCCCCCGCCTTTTCACCCACAAGCCCCCCGTTTTCCACCGAAAGCGGGGGGCTTTTCGTCGAACGCCCCCAACTTCCAAGCCCACACCCCGCACCCGTTTTGACGCACACCGTCAAAACGAACACCGAAACCAAGAAAAACGCACAAACGCTTTGCCAAACAAAAAAAGAGTTCGCACCTTTGCAGTGCTAAACCAAGTCGTCATCACGACTCCGTAGGGCATTCGGTCAAATGCTCGCCCGCGGCGGGCATGTTTCGTCTGTATAGGCGAACCGCCCGACCATCATCTTATCGACTTTACGACAGCTATGTTCGTCATAGCGGCCGCCTTTCCGATCATTTTTATTGTCCTTCGGGTCATGACAACTTGGTTTAGCAACGGAAACGGCGGCCGTTTCTTTGTATACCGCCCAATGCTAAACCTAAAACTCATCGCACGATGAAACCAACCCACAGACCCGGGGCCTTTGCCCGCCTTGAACGCAGCGTGAAACGCTACATGAACCGCCGCTCACAGTTCGCCCACGACATCACCGGAGCCAACATTTCGCGCACACTCGCAGCAGAGCTCATCATCGGCTGCTGCATTTTCTCCACCGCTTTCTTTGCCCACACCATCATCACGGGCGCAGCGCTCATCATCGCCGGCCTGCTCATCGCACGGCGCGCATTTGCCGCCATCGACGCGCAGATTGACAACGACGGCCACCACATAGACCGAGCAGACGACGATCTCAACGAGGAAGGAGGTGCACGATGATCTATTTCGATGAACACAAACGCATGCACATCGTCGACGAAACGGGGTGGTGGGAGCCCAAAATGATCGCGCAACTCCTTTCCGAACTTTACGGCGCCATCGCAGCCGGAACGGAAGACGGGCTATCATTCCACGAAACCGCCATGTTCCTACAACTGCTCCTGCCAACCGGCAGACAGATGACGGACATGTTTGCCCACCCCGACGAAACAAACGAACCCAACCCCGCACAGCCATGAGAGAAGTCGTCAACGTAAACTTGGAAATCGACATTAAGAAAATCGTTTTGGCCATTCCACCCGAGGATGAAGCCCTGTTCCTCTGCAAGCTTTTCGCCTACTTTAACCCCCGCAACGTGATCGACGCTTACCGTGCGTTCGAATCATTGCAAGCCTTTCGCGCTCGCAAGAGTTGCTCCAAGAACCGAGACAATGAATAGACGACAACGAAAGAAACGATACAAGACGCAGCTCATCGAGCAGACCGTGTCGTTTCTCCACCGCCTGAACATGCAAGGCGTCTTCAAGGTGCAAGTCATTTTCCACCGCATCAAGCGCCACAAACCCCACCGAGCCACGGGATCATGAAGAAGAGACAACGCAAGAAACGAATGCAACAGCGCATAGTCAAGCATTATCTTGATTTGTTCGCCCCGTGCAGCGTCTACATCAAGCTACTCATCAGGAGATGGACGCGCAAAGAACGGCGCCCCCGAGCGCATTGACCGCCCGTGTGACAGCCCATTTTCGCGGTGTCACGAAAAAGGTCGGAACACAAAAACGCCGCGCCCCGGGGGACAAACCCGAGGCGCGGCGCAGCTCTTCAGCCCGCGGCGATCATTCGCCGTGCAGCACGAGGTCGATCACACGGCGATTTGCCGTGTCCACCTTTCGCCGGTCGAAGTCGATATACACGTCCGTGACGGTGTTTCCACCGTGTCCCAGCGCCGCGGCGATGGTGTCTTTCGGCACATCGAGCCCGGCGGCCAATGTAGCCCACGTGTGGCGACCCCAGTAGATGGTGAGTTCAGCGGCAAACGGCACGTCGAGCGAATGCAGTCCGCGAGTCACACGCTCTAAAAAGTTCTTGTAGGGCAAGGGCGCCCCGAAATCCAGCAGCCGAGCCCCCGCACCGCGATACTTTTCGATCAGGGCCAGGGCTTCAGGTTCCAACTTCACCGAGTAGAGCCGCCCGGTCTTTGCACGACGGTACTCCACACGCCCATTCACCGGCGCACCCAGCGCCACCAGATCCACGGGGTTGATTCCGATCAGGAGGAAAGAGAGCCGAAACACGTCGAGCGCCACGGTTTGCAGCGCTTTGGAAGGGCGCAAAGCGAAGAGCAGACGCAGATCAGCGAGCGAGAGCGAACGCTTTCGCGTGGCTTCGAGGCGCAGCTGCAGCCCGCGGAACGGGTCTTTGGTCATCAGCTCATCGATACGCGCCGTGCGAAACAAACAACGAAGGTCGGTCAAGTAGTGCACCACCGAGTTGTGCTTGAGCCCCTGCTGCAACAGGTGGCTTTGCAAGTCGCGCAAAAAGCGGGGCGTGAAGTCGTCAAACGACCATTCGCGCACACGCGGTTCGAAGAGTTCGAGGTGGCGCAACGTTGACTGTATGCTTGAACGCCGCACGGCGCCTTTCGTTTCGGCCTGCTCCAGCGCCCAGTCGTAAAACCGAGGCGCCACCGTCTTTGCCACGCTGCTCAGATAGCGATCACGTATTTGACGAGCCGAGAGCGCGTAGAGTTCGCCCTTGAGCTTGAGGTCAAACATCAGATTGACCACCTGCATTCGAAACTGTTCCAGGTAGTCGTTGAAAAATTGACGGCGCCGGTTTGCCACCACTTTGCCCAGTGCGGCATTCCACTCAGAGGGGAGCACGCAAACGCCCGTGGTGAGATAGGCGGCGCTGTTGCAAACGCGAATAGCCAAGCGAATCGGAGAGGGACAACCGGGCTTTGTGGCGCGGGTGTCGAGATAATACTTTACGGTAGCCATGTGTCTTTGATTTTGCACGGCGCTTGCACGGTATTTGCACGGCACTGTGCAGAAATGTGCAAGTTTGTGCAAGCAAGCCGTTTTTTTTTCGGACGGGCAACCGCTATTTCCAGTCTGAAACCACCGTTGCAGCGGGAAAAGTAGGGTAAAATTACGCATTCACGAGAAAACGGCAAAGGTTGTGGCGTATCGTATCCACAAAAATAGGGAGTTACTCGTCGAATCATATCCTGATCGCTTGGTTTTAGCCGGAAGTATAGAAACGAAAAGCTCGCGACCACGGCGATTTCGCCTATGGTCACGAGTTTACTTTTTTGATTTTCTTCAGTTTTTGGGGCGCAATCCCATTTTCGCTGCGCGTTCTATAATGAATTGTAAGGCGGCTTCGTGCTCATTGGGCACTTCTCCGTCGAGGATGGCGTCTTTGAGGGCAGACTTGAGCGCTCCCACTTCGCGGCAGGGCGTCAAACCGAAGAGCTCCATGATTTCCTCGCCCTTGACGGGAGGTTGGAAATTGCGGATCTTGTCTTTTTCCTCGATGTCTACCAACTTTTTCCGGACCAATCGGTAGTTTGCGAAGAAACTTTGCTTGCGGCGTTCGTTTTTTGAGGTGATGTCTGCCTCACACAGCATCATCAGGTCGTCAATGTCGTCACCGGCATCGAAAAGCAGGCGGCGCACAGCAGAATCCGTGACTTCGTCGTCGGCTATGTTGATGGGACGCATGTGGAGGTCGACGAGTTTCTCTACGTATTTCATGCGCTCGTCGAGTGGGAGCTTCAGTCGTCTGAACAGCGGCTTCACCATTTTCATCCCGAGGTAATTGTGGTTGTGGAAAGTCCAGCCCACTTTATTGTCCCACCGCTTAGATTTCGGTTTCCCGATGTCGTGCAACAGCGCCGACCAGCGCAAAAAGAGTAACCGGTCGGTCGAAAACAAGGGTTTGTCTCCTGCGTCGGGACATTTGCTGTGGAGCTCCTCCGCATCGCGCTGGCGCTGCACAAGATTCTCCAGCACTTCGAGCGTGTGGTAGAAGTTGTTTTTGTGTTTGCGCCCATTGCGCTCTTCCACTACGTCGAGCGCCACCATTTCGGGCAGGATGATCTCGAGCAAACCGCAGCGATACAAGTCAATGAATCCGCGCGAAGGGTGGGGGGGCCAACATGATTTTGTTGAGCTCATCGATGATTCGCTCTCCGGAAATGATCTTGATGCGTTCTTTGTTGCGTTTGAGTGCCTCGAAGGTCTCTTCCTCAATCTGGAAATTAAGTTGAGTGGCAAATCTCACGCAGCGCATCATGCGGAGTGGGTCGTCGCTGAACGTGATGTCGGGATCCAACGGCGTGGCCACGATGCCATCTTCCAAATCGTCGATTCCGCCGAATGGATCAATGAGTTCGCCGAGTCGGTGCGCGTTGAGACAGACCGCCAACGCATTGATGGTAAAGTCGCGGCGGCGTTGGTCGTCTTGCAGTGTACCGTTTTCGACAATCGGTTTGCGCGAATCGTGAGAATAACTCTCCTTTCGCGCTCCCACGAATTCAATTTCTTGTTCGTGCCATTCGGTTTGGCCGTTTTCGCCCACCACTTTGTGACGCCATTTCACCTGTGCAGTCCCAAAGTTGCGGAACACGCTGCAATGGGCTCCCTTGCCCAAGGCCTTGGCGTAGGCTTCAGCGGCCTCGATGCCCGAACCGACCACCACCACATCAACGTCTTTCGACGGTCGTTTGAGGATGTAGTCGCGCACGTAGCCGCCGACGATGTAGCCCTCGAGCCCTAAGGCATCGATGGTCGCGGTGAGTTGGCGGAAGTAGGGCGCTTGGAGATGAGCTGCGAATTCTTCTTGTGTAGGGATGCGCATGGTGCGGAAATACTGTGGTGTGGATTCCTCATAGAGAGCGAATACACATTATATTGATGAGGGGGAGAGAATGAGAGAACGGAAAGAAAAGAGCGAACTGACCCACAGGTCAGTTCGCTGTTTCGTATCTGAGGGCAAAAGTGCGAATAGACGGTTTATTCGGCGCGGAGCGTGAAACGCTTGAAGTCCGTTACCGTGAGACCCTTTTCCACTTCGTTGAGGAACTGAGCCACTGTCTTCGTCTTGTCCCAGATGTATTCTTGATCGAGGAGGCAAACTTCCTTGAAGAACTTGGCGAGACGACCCTTGGCGATGTTCTGAATCATCTGCTCGTTGAGGTTCTTTCCTTCTCGCTGGCAGTTTTCTCTTTGAGTTCGCGGATCTGCTGGGCTTCCTCTTCGGTGATGCTGCCCTTCATGATGCCCTCGTTGAGGTGCTCTTCACTTTCTGCGATGTAGAGGTTGAAACCGGCCTTCTTGAGAGCGGCTTCCACAGCCTTCTGCACCTGTTCGAGACGCGTTTTCTCGACAGCCACTTTGAGTTCTTCGTCCTTCGTTTCCTGAGGAACACCGCTTTCGTCGATGGCAACGGGAGCAGCCGATGCGATCTGCATAGCCACGTTTTTGCCCACCGAGGGATCTTCAGTCTTGGCGCTGAGTGCAACGAGCGTGCAGAGGGTGTTGTTGTTCTGGTGGTTGTAAGCAGCGAGGTTTTCGCCTTCTACCACTTGGTAGCCGTCGAGTTCCATCTTCTCGCCCGTGATGCCGGACTGATCCGTCACGCGTTCAGCCACCGTACGTCCGTCGATCGTGAGTGCCTTCACCTCTTCGAGGGTCTTGCAGCGAGCCACGATAGCTGCATCGATGATGTCGTTGGCCAAAGCCACGAAGTCTGCATTCTGTGCCACGAAGTCGGTTTCGCACTTCAGCGCGAGGATGGCACCGAAGTTTCCGTCGATCTTCACGAGCACGCAACCTTCTGCTGCCTCGCGATCCGAGCGCTTGGCGGCGATAGCCTGACCGCGCTTGCGAATGAGTTCTACTGCGGCGTCGAGGTTGCCTTCTGCTTCTGCGAGCGCGTTCTTGCAGTCGCTGAGACCTGCGCCGGTGAGGGCGCGAAGCTTTTTGATGTCTTCAATATTTACAGCCATTTTGCTGATATAGGTATTGATGGATCAGTGATCCTGGTGTTGAAATGAAAAGAGCGAGGTCGAGGTGGCCGCCGCACAGTGTGCACGTCAGCGCAAGCTCCACCTCGCTCTGAGTTTATCCGAAAAGTCCGATCGGCGATTAGGCCTGAGCTTCCTCGCTCTTTTCGGTGCGAGCCTGACGGCTGCGACGAGCCTTGCCCTCGTCTTCGTTCTTCTCGTCGGCAGCGGCCTTTTCGACCTTGCGTTCCTGAAGACCTTCAGCGATGGCTCCGCAAACAGCGTCGAGGATCACCTCGATGCTTGCCGTAGCATCATCGTTGGCGGGGATGGCATAGTCCACGAGGTTGGGATCTGCGTTGGTGTCAACGATACCGAACACGGGGATGCCGAGACGGATGGCCTCTTTCACTGCGATGTGTTCCTTGCACACGTCGACAACGAAGAGGGCAGCGGGCAGACGCGTCAAGTCAGCGATGGAACCGAGGTTCTTTTCGAGCTTGGCACGTTGGCGGCTGATCTGCAGGATCTCGCGCTTCGAGAGATTGGAATAGGTTCCGTCGGCCGTGAGCTTGTCGATGTTGGTCATCTTCTTCACAGCTTTGCGGATCGTGGGGAAGTTGGTGAGCATACCGCCCGGCCAGCGTTCCGTCACGTAAGGCATGTTGACGGAAGCAGCCTTCTCGCCAACCACCAATTTGGCCTGTTTCTTAGTAGCTACAAAAAGGATGCGACGTCCGGACTTCGCGATTTCCTTGAGGGCTTCGCAAGCCTCGTCGATCTTTGCGACCGTCTTGTGGAGGTCGATGATGTGGATGCCGTTGCGCTCCATGAAGATGTAGGGCGCCATAGCGGGGTTCCACTTACGCTTGAGGTGACCGAAGTGACAGCCGGCCTCAAGAAGGGTTTCAAAATTAGTTCTAGACATTTTGAAATACGTTTGTTTACTTTCCTGGAAGTTGCGGTGCATTCTACACAGAGCCAAATGGAGAAGGCCCGGTGATCAGTCGCCACAGGAACGGCGACGCGTGCTCCGATGAATTGAATTGCCCTTGCGTTCAAAGCGCAAAGGGGCGTTCAACCAACCCGCAAGTAGCGGCATGCGGCCACGAGGTGGCAAAAGACGGTCTTGCGAGTTTGGATGCTAAACGTTGTTTGAACTTCAGCAAACTTGCCGATAGGACGATTAACGCTTGCTGAACTGGAAGCGGCGGCGTGCCTTGGGACGACCCGGCTTCTTACGTTCAACTTGACGCGGATCGCGCGTCATGAAACCTTCAGCGCGGAGCGCCTTCTTGTCGTCGGCGTTGATCTTAACGAGTGCGCGAGCGATGGCAAGGCGGAGCGCTTGGCTCTGACCCGTGAAACCACCACCGTTGAGGTTCACTTTGATGTCGTACTTCTCCGTGGCTTCGAGCAGCGCGAGGGGCTGTTTTACCACGAACTGAAGAATCGAGGAGGGAAAATATTCGGTGAGATCACGCTTGTTGATCGTGATTTTACCGGTGCCTTCCGTGAGGAAAACACGGGCAACGGCGCTTTTGCGACGGCCCAATGCATTGATCATTTCCATTGTGTCTACGATTTTTTACTTGAGGGTGTTAATATCGATAGCCTTGGGGCTTTGTGCTTCGTGCTTGTGCTCTTCGCCTACGTAAACGTAGAGGTTGCTGAGGAGCTTAGCGCCAAGACGGTTCTTGGGAAGCATACCCTTCACGACACGACGGAGGAGTTTGTCTGCACCGTTGGGCTTAGCGAGGATCGATGCGGGCGTGTGCTCGCGCTGACCGCCGGGGTAGCCGGTGTAGGTGTAGTAAGTGCGGTCGGTCATCTTCTTGCCGGTGAGAACGAACTTGTCGGCGTTGATGATGATCACGTTGTCGCCGCAGTCTACGTGGGGAGTAAAGTTGGGCTTGTACTTACCACGGAGCAATTTGGCGACCTTCGAAGCAAGGCGACCCAGCACTTGATCGGTGGCGTCGACGATGACCCACTCTTTCTGTGCGGTTTCCTTGTTGGCAGAAATGGTCTTGTAGCTTAAAGTGTCCATTCTTTTTGATGTAGTTTTGTAGTTACTAAGGAGCGAGCTCCTATTTCAATTAAGTTATCGTTCTCGCGATTCACTAACCACCGTGTTTCGGCCAATGAAACCCGGCTATTAACACGCGAGTGTGGCTGCAAATGAGCCACATTGATAATAATCGGCATGCAAATGTACTTATATTCTGCGAAATAGCCAAGCTTGTGAACTTGAAAATCTTCTTTTCATGGATTCTCTCTCCCTTTTTTTGATTTTCTCGGAGACTTTCAGACCGAAACGGGGCGCTTTTCCCACTTCGATGGGAGTTTTTCGTTCTCACTTGCCGGCACTTCTCGTCTATGCAGGGCGGAGAGAGGAAAAAGGGAAGGAGTGCAGCAATAGTGCCGCTTTCGGATCGCAAGGCGTGAGGATAATTCGATGCTCGTTCGTCGATTGGGTGTAAGACGCGGAGCTCGTGCAAAATCATTTCCCCACTTTCCGGTCGACCCTTTCATTTCTTTTCGATAGCACTGCGTGGCAGCGTGCTACACCCGAATCTCCGAATTTTGCTCCTCGCTCATCCGCTTTCCGGTGTGCATGCCCAGCGTTCGATCGCGCGTACGCGTCAGCTGTTTTTCGTTTTTTGTCTTCACCTCTTCACCCGTCTGCGATAAAACGCTGTGGGACAGTTCGTTTGGGGTGAAGGCTTTCGTGTATGTCCTTCACGGGGCATTATCTTCACCCCTAATGCGCAAGAAATCAATGAATTGCGAGGTGAAGGTGAAGGCAAAAATCGAAAACTCATTGTGTGCGCGATACGCGCAGGCGCGTGTGAGCGAACGCTCACGCAAGAGCAGACCTCATGATCGACTACGAAGAAAAAGTCAACGGGGCTACCATCTCGATGAGGGAGGGGTTGACAAAATGAGGGGAGGATTCGCCAGAAAGTCCCCAATTTTTTACTTGTTCTTTCGTGGTTTCGAGAAATACGAAAAGATTCTTCTCGAAAATCTCGATTTTTCGAGATAAAATGATTACATTTGCCGTTGATAAAACACAACTCACCTTCTTTCTCGCCGTGTTGCGGCGTCCATATAGCGCAAAGTCAGGGCCTTTCCCCGACGAGTCGGCACACGTGATCTTTGACTTACTGACATACGCGACCCATCTGTCCTCACGCGCCTACCTAACTACAAGGCCAAATGGAGTAGGCATTTTCTTATGGAGAGATTGTGCGTACAGGCAAGAGCGGAAATGAAAGCACACGTTCCGTCATCTTGCAAATGACGGCGGAGGAATGTGCCCCCTCAGTGAGAGAGCAAGATGCTCACCGCGATCATAGCGCTTGGGTCGAACTTTTTCGCAGATTGCTTAGGAGCAATTTCTCAGCTCGCCCCGGGTGATCAACTGGTACTGCACGTTGTCGTTTCTATCTTGAGAGCGTGGACGCGATTCTCTTTCGAGCGCTGTTACAAGTGAGGTATTTACACCATCTTGTAGCACAATTGGGGGGAAGAAAACGGCTACTTTCTCTGAAAGGTGTAGTTTTTACACGCTGATTGGGGGAGGTGTGGGTAAAAAAGAGTATATTTGAAGAGCATAAAAAATTATTCGGCGATGATGAATGGAGGCCTTCTCAAACGAGGTCGGTACAATGAATCCAAACGACGTCTCTATACGATTTCAGTAACTGATAAGTTTTGGGAAATGGAGTGCGTATAGGTAGCCAACAAACAATGGAGTATTTGCACAGGGAAGTAAACGCATAACGTATGAGAGATCTCACCTTGGTTCCGCTCGGCGGACTCTGTAATCGGCTTCGCGCCTTGTTGTCCGCCCGCAGCTTCGTTGACCATGACCACGAACTGAGAGTTCGTGTGGTTTGGGACGTCAATCGGGATTGTGCGGCACGGTATGGCGACTTGTTCGAGGATCATTTTACCCCCACCGGGCAATTCGTATTTAGTAAGTCGCGATGGTTCGATGCACCGGCGGTGTGGCGACACAACTTGCGACTGCCCGCCCTGTTTCGCTCATTTGTGTACAGTGCACAACGGGCTGATTTCCATTCGGATTGGACGGCAGGGGAGTGCTTGGCGCATTTTGAAAAATGGCAACGCGTCTATATCTCTACGGGGTTGCAGCTGTGTCAAACCCCACCGGAAGTCTGGAGAGGATTGCGACCTGTTTCATCGCTTCGAGAGCGGATCGACGCGCTGTGCCAACGCATGGGCGCGCACACCGTGGGGGTACATATTCGGCGAACAGACAATGTGAAAAGTCAAAGTGTGAGTTCGCCGCAAGCTTTCGAACGGGAAATGCGTGCGGCGATAGCGGCGAATCCTGCAGTTTGTTTTTATCTGGCCACTGACGATAGTGCCTTGCGTGATCATTTCGTGCAATGTTTCCCCGGCCATGTGGTGCATCAGGCGGGTGAACCCACGCGTGCCACGCGAGAAGGTATGGAGGCCGCCGTGGTGGATCTCTTCGTCTTGTCGCGAACGCAACGGCTCATCGGTTCGTATTGGAGTTCATTCACGGACACTGCGGCTGAGTTGGGAGGGATTCCGCTGACGATTGCGCGTGGATGAGAGTGGGGTGGATTGGGTAGCCGTCGAAGTGGAAGAAGTGGAAACGTCGGAACGAAGACAAAAAGGCACGCAACCGTGTTGCGTGCCGAGAGCGGAGAGTCTCACGCGAAGTTTTTCCAAACCGAAAGTGCGGGGTAGGGTGCGATGACCGAAATTTCTTGTTGTGAGACGGGATGAATGAATGAAATGTGGCGGGCGTGTAAGCAGATGCTCCCGTCGGGATTGGATCGTGGCGCACCATATTTCAAGTCGCCACGTATGGGGAAGCCGATCGTGGCAAGTTGACAGCGGATTTGGTGGTGGCGACCGGTGTGAAGGTGGATTTCGACGAGGCGCGTACGTTCGCCGTTTTTCAGTAGTCCGAGATCCAGCACCGCGCGTTTGGCACCGGAGACTTCGTGATGGTGCGCAAAGGCTTTGTTGCGCTTTTCATCTCGGGTGAGAAAGTGGGTGAGGGTGACGAATTCTCCAACTTGTGTGGGCCAAGTGCAGTTGGGACGCTCGGAAATGAGAGGGACTATGGCATGGTAAGTCTTGTGCACGTCGCCCCGCCGAAACATTTCGTTGAGCCGTGTGAGTGCTTTGGAAGTACGCGCGAAAACCACGAGACCGCTCACGGGACGATCGAGTCTGTGCACGGTGCCGAGAAAGACTTCGCCGGGCTTGTTGTACTTTTGTTTGATATAGGCTTTGACCTCGTCGGCCAACGTTCGATCGCCGGTTTTGTCGCCTTGAACGATTTCGCCGGCGGCCTTGTTGACAATGATCACGTGATTGTCTTCGTAGAGGACTTCCATAGAGGTGAGATCAGGATGAAAATGTATGGAGTGAGGGAACGGAAAAGCAGATCGTGCGGACCGCTTCCCGACAACTGAGGGAGTTGTCACGTGCAGAAGGGCAAAATGAAAGTGGGAAGGTGGCGCAGGTCTTCGCGGCTTCACGCTCCAGCCATACGAAGGTCTGTATTCTGCGCTTTTTGCCAAGTGGAATTGCGAGAAATAGATGCGGAGTGATGTTTTTTATTTCCGCTGAATGAAGGGGGCGTCCCCCTCATTTGATTATACAAATATACGTCATTTTTCGATTCGGGCAAGCTTGTGCCTTGTCAAATCTGGAAAGATGTCGTATTTTTTTTGAGATTATATTGTCGGAAATCCGCTGAGAATGCCGCCGTAGCGAGGGAGCGGAGAAAGAAGAAGCATACCTCCACGTGGTCACTGCAAGGGAGGTGGACCTATCGTGCACGAAAAGGCCGAAGCAACGTGTGCTTCGGCCGATATTTGTTTGTCTTGAACAGTCCGATTAGGTGTTCATACCGCCATCAACCTGGATGACTTGTCCGGTGACGTAGCTGGAGAGATCGGATGCCAAGAAGACGGCCACATTGGCCACGTCTTCGGCCTGTCCGCCGCGGCGGAGGGGGATGGTCTTCATCCATTCCTTGCGCACCTCTTCAGAAAGTTGAGCGGTCATGGCCGTTTCGATAAATCCGGGAGCGATGGCGTTGGCGCGTACGCCGCGGCTACCCATTTCCTGTGCGACGCTTTTGGCGAGCGCAATCATACCGGCTTTGGAAGCAGAGTAGTTGGCTTGTCCTGCATTGCCGTGCACACCGACCACACTGGCCATGTTGATGATCGAACCACCACGCTGGCGCATCATGATGGGTACACAAGCGTGTGTGAAGTTGAAGGCCGATTTGAGGTTTACGTTGATCACGGCGTCCCATTGGGCTTCGCTCATGCGGAGCATGAGACCATCTTGGTGATACCGGCGTTGTTGACGAGAATGTCGATTTGACCGAAATCTTCATGCACTTTTTTCACAACCTCAGCCGTTTCTTCGAAATTGGCTGCGTTGGAAGCGTAGGCCATGCACTTAACGCCTTTGGCTTCCACCTCTTGGCGTGTGGCTTCACCGTTTTCGTCGATGACGAGGTCGGTGAAGGCGATGTTTGCGCCCTCTTCTGCAAACTTAAGCGCGAGCGCCTTGCCGATACCGCGGGCGGCACCGGTGATGAGAGCGGTTTTTCCGGATAAAAGTCCCATAATGATATATTGTATTAGGAGTTGTCGGAGGGAATTGTTGCACCGAGTGATCGTTGAAGTAGGCGTTCGACGACACCAACACTGTCTTCCATGGATAGGCCTTCGCCCAAGCGGTCGAACATGAAGGGGACCTCGATGCCTTTCACGGCATAGTGAATGACGTCGGCCGTGAGATTGAGATGGTCGATGTGGAAGACGCCTTTTTCCAGGCCTTCGCGCAGAATACTTCTCAGGGCAGATATTTCTTCAAGATCGAACTTACGACGAGCTTTCTCCACGAGATTGATGTCGCTGAAGAACTCAGCGCGTAAAGACCCGTTGCGTTTCACCACATCTTTGATCAAACTGAGGTGCGTGTAGATGAGTTTCACGATTTTGATGTCCGGCGGCAGCGGGAGACTCACCACTTTGTCCATTTCCTCAGAGAGATGTTCGAGTTCGTCTTCGATGACGGCCGCGAAAACTTCCTCTTTGTTTCGGAAATAGGTGTAGAGCGTGCGCCTTCCTTTCTGAGAGGTGGTGGCAATGTCGTTCATTGTGGTGCCTTCAATGCCCTTGCGCGCGAAAAGTTCGCGTGCCACTTCGATGAGTTTCTGGCGTGTCTTGGTGATTGACATGGGATACAGATCAAAAAACGTGGTGCAAAGTTACGCATTTTATATTGGAGTGTGCAATATCGCGGGACTTTTCCCACGATATTGCACCGAAAAGGGCTAACAGCTGCGTACGATCATTTCGCGCATGAGGTCTGCCATGAGCGGCTGTACGGCATTGGCAGCCTCTTGCACTTCTTCGTGACTAACCTCTTGGATCTTGCCTTCGACTCCCAAATCGGTGATGATGGAAATGCCGAAAACGCGAATGCCGCAATGGCGGGCAACGATGACTTCGGGAACGGTGGACATGCCCACCGCGTCACCACCGATGACGCGATACATCTTATATTCTGCCGGCGTCTCGAAAGTGGGACCTGAAGTACCGACATACACCCCCTCGACGTGGCGCAATTGTTTTTCCTTGGCTATTTCGCGGGCGAGGTTGAGCAATTGGTGGTCGTAGGCCTCGCTCATGTCGGGGAAGCGCGGGCCCGTGGGGAAGTTCTTGCCGCGAAGAGGATGTTCGGGGAAGAAATTGATGTGATCGGTGATGAACATCATGTCGCCGATGCGCATTTCGGGCGAGAGGCCACCCGATGCGTTGGAGACAAAGAGCGTTTTAATCCCCAGTTCATACATGACACGGATGGGGAAGGTCACTTGTTTCATGTCGTAACCTTCGTAGTAGTGGAAGCGTCCTTGCATGGCAAGTACTTCTTTTCCGCCCAATCTGCCGAACAGGAGGCAACCGGAGTGACCTTCGACCGTAGAAACGGGAAAATGCGGGATGTCGGCGTAGGAAAACTTCTCTACCACTTCGATTTCCTCCGCCAGGCGGCCGAGACCTGTGCCGAGCACGATGGCTACCGTGGGGTGAAGGGTGGTGTGGCTGCTAATCCACTGAGCAGCGGCTTGGATTTGTTGTAACATGGTCGGTAATGATTTGGCGCAACGTGGTGGCTTCGTCGAACAACACACGTGTCGCTATGGGTATGGCATTGATTTTTGATTGGACTTGCGGAGGAAGTTGCAGCAGTTCGAGGCGGGTGGCATCCTTTTCGGTGGTGAAGAGGAAGGGATGACGGTCGGCCAGTTGAATGATGGCTTCGCGATCGGCGGCTGTGAAGCGGTGATGATCAGAAAAAGCCAGGTGCTCGACGGCTACACCTGCCGCTTGTAGATGTTGAAGCAGGGGAGCGGGATGAGCGATTCCCGTGACGAGCCCCGCATCAGTAGTGGGGGGAAAAGCCGAATACTCGACGGTGCTGAAAAAAACGGCTTGATTGTCTCGGCACTTTAGCCGGGTGATGAATTGTTGTCGTTCACTTTCCGGAAGTGTGAGGGGGCATTTGGTGACGATGATCACGTCGGCCCGGCGTGCTCCGCGCGCCGCTTCACGTAACTGCCCATAGGGAGGAGAAAATCGCGATCGAACGGTCGACCGTATTCGGTGAGTAGAATGTTGAGCCCGGGTTTTACGTAACGATGTTGGTAAGCATCGTCAAGCACAATGGCTTCCGGTTGGGGACAGAGCTCCGTGAGGTGCTTGATTCCCTTGACTCGATCTTCGCAAACCGCCGAAACATTGCCTTGCTGTTTGAAGCGTCGGAACATTTGTAGTGGCTCATCACCAACTGATTCAGCGGAATCTCCGTTCGTGAGGAGGCGAAAGCCGTGTGTTTTGCGACCATAACCTCTCGAAAGAACGGCCGTTTTGATGCCGGTGTCGAGCAGCCATCCTACGATCATTTCCACGTGTGGCGTTTTTCCCGTCCCACCGACGGCGAGATTACCGACGCAAATTGTGGGAATGGCGAAGGTGTGTTCCTTGAGCCAGCCGCAGTCAAACAGGGCGTTGCGGCATCGCGTCACGCCGTCGTAGAGTAGGGCGAAAGGGAATAGGCATTGTTTCATCGGAAGGCCGGATAGAAGAAGAGGCGTGCTTGCAGATAGTTGCCACGATCCACATTTTGAATGAAATTCAGCGGTTCGTAGTAATCGCCGAGCACGAGTTTCATTTTCCGTTCGAAATAGTCGTCTTCTTGTTTCTCTTTGTTGAAACTTTCCATCCAGCTTTGGGAGCCGGATAGCGCACCACAGCCGGATTTTTGGTGTGGGCGAGTTGTTCGGCCTTGAGAATGGCGTCATTGAGGGTGCCGATTTTGTCTACCAATCCATTTTTCAGCGCCTGATTGCCGGTCCACACGCGGCCTTGTGCAATATGATCGACCGCTTCGGGAGTCATTTTGTGTCCGGCAGCCGTGCGTCCATCGGCCACGCGCTTCAAGAAGAGCGCGTAGCCGCGATTTACGTGGGCTTGCAGCGCTGCGCTTTCCGCGGCGTCGAAGGGGCGACTCAAAGTCCCGAAATCCGATGCCTTGTTGGTCTTGACGACGTCGAAACGCAAGCCGAGTTTGTCTTTGACCAAACCGGAAAAATCTGGAATCAAACCAAAGATGCCGATGGACCCGGTGAGTGTCGTGGGTTCAGCCACAATATAATTGGCGCCGCAAGACATGTAGTAGCCGCCGGAAGCTGCCATTCCTCCCATCGATACGACCACAGGCTTCTTTTTCTTGAGCAGTTGCACTGCACGCCACATTTGTTCGCTTGCATAGGCGCTGCCTCCTCCGGAATTGATGCGGAGAACGACGGCTTTCACGTCTTTGTCATTGGCCAACTTGTCGAGGTCTTCGACCACTCGGCTACCGATGATTTCGTCGCCTCCGCCCATCAGTGCACCACTTCCGGCTACATCGACAATATTGCCGGACGCGTAGTAAACGGCCACTTGATTATCGTCGTCGCCCGTGTCTTCAGCTTGTGCGGCGACAACTTCCGGACTCACAAACGTCACTTCCTTGTCGTTCATGCGCTTACGCAGCTCCTCTCTCACCTGATCCACGTATGTCAAGTCGTCAACCAGCTTCAAACGCTTGTAGTCTGCGCCATCGGCCAGCGTGATGTAGCGATCTGCATAGGCATTGAGGGAATCGGGGCTCAGTTTTCTCGAGGTGGCCACCGCTGTGCAGGTCTCCTTCCACAAGTCCGTGATCATACTCTCCACCTGTTCGCGGTTGGCCGGACTCATTTCTTTGAGAATGAAAGGTTCGACAGCACTTTTGTAGGTTCCGACTTTGAAAACCTGCGCCTTCACGCCCACTTTCTCCATGAGCCCCGTCCAGAACATAGGTTGCATGGCGATGCCGTGCCAATCTAACAAGCCCGATGGGTTGATGAGCACGCGGTCTCCCACGGAAGCGATGTAATAGGCTCCTTGCGTGTAGGAATCGGCGTAAGAAACAATGAATTTTCCGCTGCTTTTGAAGTCCACGAGTGCGCCACGGAGTTCTTGCAGCGTGGCGAAGTCCGAAGACATCGTCCCGCCTTCAATGTAAATGCCTTTGATACGCTTGTCGCTTTTTGCCGTTTTGATTGCATCGATCAGGACATCAAGTCCTTGGGAGGAAGCCTCTGAGCGGCCGAGCAATTGATTCAGCGGATTGTCGGGCGTAGAACGGTCGACAACGGTTCCGGTCAACTCAATTCGCAGAATCGAATTGTCCGATACGGACTGTTTTTCGTCGCCGGTGGCCAGCATGACACCGAGCATCACGAAAAACATGAGGGTGGCAAACGCACCAACGCTGCAAATACCGACGATAACAGCGAGAACTTGCTTCAAAAAACTTTTCATCGTGGAGAGAAAACTAAAGAATATGACAAGCCGGCTCCCATTGAGCTGCGATGTCAAGGTTTACCCCAATGGGGAGAGAAGGTTTCGACTTTTCCGTCGCCCCTGCGTGATGGGGCGAAAAGACAGTGCCGTAAAGTTTCGATCGGCCGGAAGGCCTATATATATAATGCGTGTGTCGCTGCCGGCATTAGCGCATCACCAATTCGACAGGACAGTGGTCGCTGCCGAAAATCTCGTTGTGTATGCCCACCGATTCGAGGCGATCGTCCAAGCGCTTGGAGGTGATGAAATAATCGATGCGCCATCCTGCGTTCTTCTCACGCGCTTTGAAACGGTAGCTCCACCAAGAATAGGCCCCTTCGAGGTCCGGATTGAAAAAACGGAACGTATCGGTGAATCCACTCTCAAGCAAACGGGTGAATTGGGCACGTTCTTCGTCGGTGAATCCCGCATTTTTGCGATTCGACTTCGGGTTCTTTAAGTCAATTTCGCGGTGTGCCACGTTCAAGTCGCCGCACATCACCACGGGTTTCTTCGCGTCGAGCGCCAAAAGATAGTCACGGAACGCGTCGTCCCACGTCATTCGGTAGTCCAAACGGCGCAAACCATCTTGCGAGTTGGGTACATAGGCCGTGACCAGATAGAAATCTTCAAATTCCAGCGTCACAGCGCGCCCTTCATGGTCGTGCTCGTCAATGCCCAGGCCGTAAGTGACACTGAGTGGGTGGATGCGTGTAAAAATCGCGGTTCCCGAATAGCCTTTCTTTTCGGCATAGTCCCAATAACTCTCGTAGCCTTCGAATTGAAGATCGATTTGCCCTTCTTGCAACTTGGTTTCCTGCAAGCAAAAACAGTCTGCGTCGAGTTGGGCGAAGGCTTCTTCAAAGCCTTTCTCGCGGCAAGCCCTGAGACCGTTGACGTTCCAAGATATAAATTTCATGTTATATTGTCGTGTCGTTTCGGATTTGGTAAAGTGCAAATATAAGGTTTTATTTTCGTCTGCCCGCGCTTTCAAAATCGAAATGCAACAGAATGTTCATTTTCATCGCTCCAACGGAGGAAATAACACCCGAGTCGCCGCGCAGTGAGGAGCCTATCGGAGAGACAATACCCTAATGGCTCTATCGGCATCCGACTTTTTGAGTAGGCTCCCGCTTAAACACAGCATACTGCTGACCATTTCAGAATAGCACAACCGGTGTGTCTTGATGATCAGCAGTTTTCTGTATTAGATGTTTGGATTGAACAAACTCTTTCGGGGCTCATCAGGTTGATGATGGGGATTCTGCAGTAGTTCCAGCGAATCGAGATCCCTCGCTCCTTCATATTTCGCATCCAGGACTTGTCCGAAGAGATCATTCGGCGAAACAAAGTCGAACAAGGTCATACAAGAGCGCAACTTAAGGGTATCGACGCGGCCGAAAACCTCGAAGGGACTGAGCGATGTGTCGAGGAATGCCTGCGTGATGGCTCTGAGTCTGCCGCTAAGACGGGGTCTGCGAGATAAGCCTTCGCTTCATCAGCACAGGTGATGCCGTAGAAGTGAGAATTGTAAGAACTACCGAATCCTCTCAGTTGCGGGAAGATGAACCAAATCCAGTGTCCTGTTTTTCGTCCGTTCCGCACCTCTTCGAGCGCCTTGTCGTAAACTCCGAGGTCTTGCGCTTGTTTGAAGCGTTCTATATAGTAGAAGTCTTCCATAATTACGAGAATCTGTTTTTTTCATTGTGCCCGAAGAGGTACAGCGGGAAAGTTTTGTCGCCTTGCTGTCACGATTTCCTTGATGTGAACCGGTTCCGGTCCGCAACCTCCTTACTTATCGAATGCCTTCGCCTTGTCCGATGTTTTCACGCAGGCGAGTGAGATAGGCTTCCAGCTTATCTCCGTCTTTTTCAGCAATAATTGAACTGAGTTCAGCCAATTCGTCGCGAATCTGTTCCACTTGCTGCACGGTATGTGGGTTCCACAGGATCTCACGCAGCAGTCCGTTGTCTTCTCCCAGCACACCACGCGCGATGGCCAGGTGGCGTTTGAAGGTCGTACCCGGTGCTTGCAGTTGCTTCATGGCGGCGGCGAAAACGAAGGTCGCGACAAAAGGCGTGGAAAGGGAGTAGGCCATGGTTTGGTCGTGCTCTTCGAACGAATATTCGAACACATTCAGTCCCAAACGCCGATAAAGATCCAGGAAAAAGAGCCGCCCCATGTGATCGCCTTCGGTGATGACGATGGCGTTCTCCCGACTCAGATTGTCGAGGCGCGCAAAGGTGGGACCGAACATCGGGTGGGTCGAGACAAAGCGTCGACCGCACTGCGCATAGTATTCGCTGAATCCCGTTTTTACGGAAGCAATGTCCGAGATGATGCAGTCTTTGGGCAGAAAGTCCTCCACTTGTCGAAAAGCCTCGAGCGTATGCTTGAGTGGGACGGCATTGATGAGAAGTTCGGGCGCAAAGTCGCGAATCTCATTGCGGTCGTTGAAACGCAGGGCGTGATAGACGAAGCGTAGTTTCTGCGCATCGGTTTCGAAAACGGCCACTTCGTGGTGGAAACTCAGCAGGTCGACGAAGAAACTCCCCATTCGACCGGCACCGAGAACTAAATTTTCATAGACTCATGCGTTGCAATGAGCGGCGGGGCGAGTGGGCGAAGTACGACGGCACTGCGCATCGTCCGTCTCCACTTTCCGTCCCCGTCTCGGCTCATTTGTTCATCACTTCAACCTGTTGAGCGATACTCTCTTCGTGAATCAGTTCGAAGAGTTCGCGAACAAAACGTGCATTCACCCCGCACAGACTGCCCTGTGCCCCGCGTTTGTCCAGAATCTCCGAATAGCGGTTGGTTTGCACGATGGTCATGTTGTGATCGCGCTTGTAGGCGCCGATTTCACGGCAGATCCGCATGCGTCGAGCCAAGAGATCGAGCAACGCATTGTCGCATTCGTCAATTTGTTTCCGCATCGATTCGAGGTTCTCTGTCCGATCGGTCACCTCACGGATCACGAGTTTCTCGCAAATCAGGGCGAGCACGTCGGGCGTCACCTGTTGCGACGCATCGCTCCACGCCGTATCGGGGCGGCAATGGCTCTCGATGATGAGCCCGTCGTAGCCCAAATCCATGGCTTGTTGGCAGAGTGGGGCGATGAGTTCCCTGCTGCCACCGGTGTGCGAGGGATCACCGAAAATCGGAAGGTTGGGAATGCGTCGGCGCAGCTCGATGGGAATGTGCCAGAGCGGAGGATTGCGGTAGATGCGCTTGTCGTAGCTCGAGAAGCCGCGATGAATGGCACCGAGTCGGCGCACGCCGGCATCGTTCAGTCGCTGAAGTCCGCCGATCCACAGTTCCAAATCGGGGTTTACGGGGTTCTTTACCAGCACGGGAATGTCCACTCCACGCAAGGCGTCGGCCAGTTCCTGCATGGCGAAGGGGTTGACCACTGTGCGCGCTCCGATCCACAGCAGGTCGATGCCATGTTGCAGCGCTGCCTCCACGTGAGCGGGCGTGGCCACCTCGGTCGACGTGAGCATACCGAGCACTTCTTTTACGTGGGCCAGCCACGGGAGTCCGACTTCGCCCACCCCTTCGAATCCGCCGGGCTTGGTGCGCGGTTTCCAAATGCCGGCACGAAATATTTTGATGCCGTTCTTGAACAGTTGTCTGGCGGTGGTGAGTACCTGTTCTTCGGTTTCGGCCGAACAGGGGCCGGCTATGACGATGGGGCGGGTGCTATCCACGCCCGGAAGAGCGAGAGGAGAGAGTTCAAGTTCCATATTTGAGGGTCTGTTGAGTTGCAAAATTAAAGAAAATGCCGTATAGGCTTCACGCAAACACGTTTTGGATTCGTGCAAGTGCCTCGGACATGCGGTTTTCGTCGGCGCAAAGCGAAATCCTGACGTATCGGCGACCATTTTGGCCGAAGATGCCGCCGGGTGTGATGAAGACATCCGCCTCGTGCAGGGCGCGTTCGGTGAGTTCTTCCGCATCGGTCAGCGCATCGGGGATGCGCCCCCAAAGGAAGAGCCCGGTTTGGGCGCGATCAAAGCGGCAACCGAGGGCTTGCATGATGCTTTCGGCCAGCGTTCGCCGTTCGGCGTAGCGTCGCACGTTGTGTTCGCGGTGCCAATCTTCGTCGTTGTCCATGGCAGCCGCGGCCGCCAGTTGCACGGCGCGGAAGGTGCCCGAGTCGATATTGGACTTCACTTTCAATATCCACGAGACGAATTCCGCATTCGCCGCCAGCATACCCACGCGCCATCCGGGCATGTTGTGGCTCTTGGACATCGAATTGAGTTCGATGCAGCAATCTTTCGCGCCGTCTATCGCCAATATTGAGAGGTGTTCGCCCTCATTGAGAATGAAGGAATAGGGGTTGTCGTTCACCACCACCAGGTTTCTGCGCCGCGCAAAGTCCACCAGGCGCTCGTAGGTTTCGCGACTGGCGCGGGCTCCCGTCGGCATGTGCGGATAGTTGCACCAGAGCAATCGCACACGCGAGGTGTCCATCGCCTCCAATTCGTCGAAGTCAGGTTGCCACCCGCGCTCCGGTCGGAGATTGTAGGGCACAGGCTGCGCACCGAGCAGGCGCGAGAGCGACGTGTAGGTGGGATAGCCGGGATCGGGCACCAAAACTTGGTCTCCGTGGTCGACAAAAGCCAGCGTGGTGTGGAGGATGCCCTCTTTCGAACCGATGAGCGGTTGGATCTCGCAAGTTGGATCGAGTTGAACACCAAACCACCGTTGATAAAAGCGGGCCATGGCTTCGCGCAGCTCCGGCGTGCCCACGGTGGGCTGGTAGGCGTGGGCCGCAGGTTCGTGCGCAGCGCGACAAAGCGTTTCGATGGTGGTCGGAGAGGGCGGGAGATCCGGGCAACCGATGGCCAAGCTCACGATGTCGTGGCCGGCTGCACGAAGACGAGCCACCTCTTTGAGCTTGCGCGAGAAGTAATATTCTTGTACCTCGGCAAGTCGTCTGGCAGGATGGACGTGGATGTTCATGGTCGTGGGGGGATTTTTTAGTCGCCGGTGTATTCACCTAAGATTTCAATTCGAGTGTGAGCGGACGCAAGGCCTGCACGCATTGGAGATATCGGACATAGTCGGCGAAGGTCACATCAACATAGAATCGATATTGCCATTCGTGACCGATAATGGGCAACGATTGAATTTTGGTCAGGTTGATGCCAAAGGAACTGATGGCGGTGAGCACACGAGCCAGGGCGCCTTCGGTGTGGGGCAGCGTGAAAACGAGTGTCGCCTTGTTGCGCAACTCCGTGCAGGGGGCGTATTCTTCGTGGCGACTGTCGCAAAGCACGAGAAAGCGGGTGAAGTTGTGTTTGTTGTCCTCGATGCCGCGGTCGAGCAGCTTGAGTCCGTAGCGTCGCGCGGCATCGGCATGGCAAATGGCGGCGTGCCCATGTCGCCGATCGCGTGCAATGTCGGCAGCGGCACCGGCGGTGTCGTAAGTCTCCACCATTTTCATTTTTGGGTGGCGTGCCAGATAGTGACGGCACTGCATGAGCGCAACGGGATGCGAGTTCACTTCGGCGATGGTGTCCCAATCGTCATCGGGCAAGCACATGAGTGCGTGTTCGATGTGGAGCTTGTGTTCGCCTACCACGGTGACGGCGTTTTCCAGCAGGAGTTCGTAGTTGTGGAGCAGGCTCCCGGCGATGGTGTTCTCGATGGCCACGAGGGCCAAGTCGGCCGTTTCGTCGCGCAGGGCCTCGAACACCGCCTCAAAGGTGTCGCAACAGTGCATGTGCAACGTGGTGTCGCCAAAATAGCGGCGAGCGGCAATGTCGTGAAACGAACCGAGAATTCCTTGAATGGCAATGTTCATCGTGGTGTGTGAGGATTGGGAGATGGAAAATGTGAGAGGGCGAGCCACTACTACGGGCATAAAAAAATCCCGCTTGTCGTAAGCGGGATCTAATCGTAGGCCAAGGCCTGTATTCTTTCGTGACACTAACGCACGACTTCCCGCTTCACCCGGTAGGTAAAGTAAAAGAAGTAGCTATAAAGTAGCGTTGCGTTGTCATTTTGTCAATTATTTGTGGTTTGATGAGGGCAAAAGTAAAGAAAATCTCAAAGCCAAGCAATAGAATGGTGTGTTTTTTTGAGTAAAAACCTGCATTTACCCTTTTTCGAGGGTTGAAAACAGTACAATCGTTACCTTTATGATCGTTTTTGCTGCTCCAAGTAAAGATCGATCACCTCATGATGAAAATAAGGATCCCATTTTTCTACATAGGCACACACCGCGTCAATGAAACTTTCGCGTAGTTTGGTTACTTTCACCATGTCGGAGAGGTCATTGCAAATCATGTATTCCGCTCTCCACAATTTTCGCGCGGCATCTGTAGTGTACGTTTCGGGGCAGCGCTCCTCGCCCTTGTAATACTTGCAAAGTTGAAGCAGTTTTTCTTTTTTCATCGCAAAGAATAATGAAGTTGATGCGTCAAAATTAGCATTTTCTACCGGTTCCCCCATGAATCGCAGCGTTAAAACCGAAGCCGGAGGCTGAATAGAAGTTGAAAGTACGTCACCAGGGGCCATATCGATAGGCAACAGCAACGAGATGAAAAGGAAAGTCCACTCGCCTTCGTTCAATGCTCCTATCGTTTGAGGGTAACGAGAAGTGTCGTTCCGAAAACTCGTGATTTCTCGACAAAAAGTCCACGTGTTTTTTATATATCCCACGTGTTTTGCGCGAAAGTGGGGGACTTTTTCCGCGCGACGGACGTGCGAAATATCCAACCTGTGCTTCGGGGCTCAAAATCAGCCGAAAAGCGTCGCGCATGTGAAGACACACTTTTTATGTCGCGCGCTCGATTTTCCGCTTGCGCAGAATTTGGTCAAAAGCGCGAAAGCCCGTAAATTTGCAGGGATATGAAAATAGACCAATTCCCCTCACAGTTGCTCGAACGTGCCGTGTCGGAAACCGCGAAACTGCCGAGCGTGGGACGCAAAACGGCATTGCGCCTGGTTTTGCACCTGTTGCGCAAAGACGCCGAGGCGACTCACGCACTGGCCGACAGCCTTTTGCGCTTGCGCGATGAGGTGAAATACTGCACCCACTGTCACAACATCAGCGATCACGAGGTTTGCGAGATTTGCGCCGACGATCGCCGAAACCATGCCCAGATCTGCGTGGTAGAGAACGTGCAAAACGTGATGGCCATCGAGAGCACGGGCATCTACGCCGGGCTCTATCATGTGCTCGGTGGCGTGATCAGTCCGATGGACGGAGTGGGCCCCGGCGATTTGACCATTGCCTCACTGGTAGACCGTGTGCGCAGCGGCACGGTCGACGAGGTGATCTTCGCCCTCAACCCCACCATGGAGGGCGACACCACCAATTTCTACATTTCCCGCCAACTCGCGGCGGTCATCACCCCCGAACACCCGGTGAAGATGAGTGTCCTGGCACGCGGCATCGGGGTGGGCGACGATTTGGAGTTCGCCGACGAGGTCACCCTCGGCCGTTCGTTGGTGGATCGTGTCGAGCTGAAAAACTAAATTCGGAACAGCGCTCCGCCTGAGGGCTGAAATCCTACCACAACTCAACTTTAATTATGACTTACACTCACAAGACAAGCATCTATGCGCTCTATCTTGCCGCCATTGTGCTGGCAGCCATCTTTTATCTCACACTCGAAGGCACCGACCTCTTCGGCGGAAGTAACGAAGCCCGCTATGGCGTCAACTTGGCCTGCATCGTTGTCACCATCGCAGCCGTGATCGTGGTGGTGTCGTGGGAAAAGTTTGGTTTTGTGGCGCGGCGTTTGCAATCGCCCGACGAATCGGTGGCTCGCCACGCCGGCCGCGTGGCGCATTTCGTGCGTACCGGCGCCTTTGCCTTTGCACTCAATTTCAATGCGCTGGCCTATTGCGTGGCCTCCTACGCCGAAAACGCAAAATACTGTGTGCTCATCTCGCTCGTGTTGGGCATTCTCACCTTCCCCAAGTTCGATCGTCACCACGAAATCTGATTTATCATGCTGATTAAAACCGCGGAATTTGTCATTTCGTCGGCCCGCGCCGATCGCTGCCCGCCGACGGATGGAAAACCGGAGTATGCTTTCATCGGAAGAAGCAACGTCGGGAAAAGTTCGCTCATCAATATGCTCACCGGTCGCAAGAAGTTGGCAATGACTTCGGCCACGCCCGGTAAAACACTCCTCATCAATCATTTTTCGATCAACAACGAATGGTATTTGGTCGACCTTCCGGGCTATGGTTACGCCAAGCGAGGGAAAAAAGAAATGGAGAAGCTGCGCAACCTGATCGAGTATTACGTGTTGGAGCGCAAAGAACTGACTTGCCTCTTTGTGCTGATTGACTCACGCCTCACGCCGCAGCGCATCGATCTGGAGTTTATTCAGTGGCTCGGTGAGGAAGGCGTGCCCTTTGCCCTCATCTTCACGAAGGCCGACAAGAGCAAAACGACCGAACTGCGCAAGAACGTCGATGGTTTCCTCAACGAGCTGCGCAAGGAGTGGGAGGAACTGCCTCCGCACTTTGTGACGAGTAGCGCACAAGGCCGCGGACGCGACGAAGTGCTCGACTACATCGAGCAAATCAACACTCAATTTCACGAGAACGCATGAACCGCTACGACGGTGTGCGCCGTGTGAAACGTATTTTGGTGGTCGGCGCCGTGCTCATTGTGGTGGCCTCGCTGTGGGTCTCGCACGGTTTGATCTCGGACCTGAAGAACGAAGAGCAAACCAAGATGGGCGTGTGGGCTGAGGCCATGCGTTCGCTCACTTCGGCCGACGAAACCACGGATTTGAACCTCGTGTTGCGTGTGATCAACGACAACCACACCATCCCCGTCATTGTGACCGACGAGAAAGGGCGGGTGACCACCTCGCGCAACCTCCGTTTGCGCTACCGCACCTCGCGTGACTCGGTGAAACAGGTGAATGAGGCGCTTGCTCGCCTCAAAGCGGGAGGGCATTCCATGCGCATTGCGCTCGGCACCGACGAAGTGGGGGACACACACGCCACGGCACTCTACATTTACTATGGCCAATCACTGCTATTGCAGCGGTTGGCCTGGTTTCCTTATGTGCAGTTGGGAGTGGTGACGGTGTTTTTGCTCGTAGCACTCCTGGCCTTGCTGTCGACCAAACGGGCCGAGCAAAACAAGGTGTGGGTGGGGCTGACGAAAGAAACGGCTCACCAGTTGGGCACCCCCATTTCGTCGCTGATGGCCTGGATGGCAGTGATGCGCGAAACCCATCCCGACGATGCACTCATCGACGAAATGGAGGCCGACGTCCGCCGATTGGAGATGGTGGCCGAACGCTTTTCGAAAATCGGCAGTGCGCCGAAATTACACCCCGAGACGGTCGGACCGATTGTGGAGCGCGTGGCGGAATACATCGCGCGCCGCATCCCGAAATCGGTGAAGCTGACGGTCGACCTGCGCGATGAATCGGAATTGATTCCCATTTCCGCCCCGTTGGTGGAGTGGGTGGTGGAGGTGCTCTGCAAAAACGCCGCCGATGCCATGCCCGGCGTGGGACAAATTGGCATCAGCGGCGGAAAAGTGGGCGATCGGTATGTGATTGATGTGGCAGACACAGGCAAAGGCATCGAACGGAAACACCACAAAACGGTGTTCCGCCCCGGGTTCACAACGAAGCAACGCGGGTGGGGCCTGGGTTTGTCGTTGGCCAAGCGCATCATCGAAGAGTACCACCACGGGCGCATTTACGTGTTGCGGTCGGCACCTGGCGAAGGCACGGTGTTTCGCATCGAACTGCCCATCAATTCGCAGTAGATGCCGAGTTTGTAGAGACTGAAAAGCAACAAAATCGGTCGTTGCGAAAGCAGATTGCGACGCAACACGGGTCGAATCATTTTGAACAGCCGGCGGTAGAGGCCGTCCATACGCCATCGGCGCAAGCGACTCCACGCTTTGGCCACTTTGCGCGTTCCGTCATCGGCGCTCCCAAGCGAGCGAGGGTGCGGAGCGCGATTTCTGTTTGGTGCAGAAAGTGTTCGTTGGAGTGAATGCCGAGATGGCGGAGTGGATTGTCGACGGGGAGAATTGAAAAACCGGCTGCCTCGACTTCCAACCCGAAGAGGGCATCTTCGTAGCCGTAGTCTTTGCAGCGCACATCGTCGAAACGGAGGCGATCGAACACGGTTCGATGAAAAAACGCGTTGAATACCGTAAACTCTGCGGCAGGGTGGTGGAGCCGCTCGGTGAGGGTGCGCTGCTGCTCGGCCTGCACTTCATAGCGCCAACGCAATTCGCAACCGGAAGGAGCCTCGGCGAGGTTGGTGATGCTGCCGACAAGCACATCGGCGGCTTCCCGCTGTTGCCAATACGTGAGAATGAAATCGTCGGTGCAGATTTCGGCATCGGCGTCCATGAACAAAATATAGGGCATGCGGGATTGCTCGACCAAATAATTCCGTGCGGCGGCTCTTCCTACGTTTTCGGTGAGTCGCAAGTGCGTGCAGTTGGGCAGGAGCTCGATCATTTCGTTGCGCTCAACGATGCTTTCGACGGGAGAAGCGTCGTCGGCTACGAGGATTTCGTAGTCAAACTCGCTTTCTCCGTATTGTGCCTGCAATTCCTCGCACTGCTTTTGCACATCGGCCACCAAACGCAAGCAATCGACGTTGTAAGTGGGAATAAGAATAGAGATCATAAGAACAATCTTCCGGATAACAAAAAAGTGCACGCATTGCTCAAGGAGCGAAGCGTGCACTTTCTATAATGGGGTAGGGGCTTGTCAATCGATTCACGCACCGATCGACAGAGACGCGTCTATTTTAGAGCGGCACACCGTCAGAGTTTGGCTTCCAGCGCCGCGATCTTGGTGAGTGTGTCGGCTTCCTTCTTGCGTTCGAGGGCCACAACGGCTTCGGGCGCGTTGTTGACGAAGCGCTCGTTGGAGAGTTTGCCTTGAATGCTCTTCAAGAATTTGCGCAAGTGTTCGAGTTCGGCCTTTGCGGCTTCCTTTTCAGCCTCGAGATCCACGACATCGCCGAGATAAAGAGCGTATTGCGTGGTGCCGACCAGGAAGGTCGAATAGCCTGCTCCCGAAACTTCATCGGCAACCTTGATTTCGCTGAGCGAAGCCATCTTGGCTACGAGGGCATCGTAGGCACTGATATCATTTTTGCCCACAACGGTGAGCGAAAGTACCTCGCGGGGCGAAATGTTCTTTTGCGCTCTTGCGCCGCGCACGCCGGCAACTACGCCTTTCACGGTTTCGAATTGGGCAATGAGGGCTTCGTCTCCGCTGTGCGGGGCTTCGATGGTCTGAGGAGACACCATAATGCTCTCGCCGGGGCGGCGTTCTGCCAGATGTTGCCACAGTTCTTCGGTAATGAAGGGCATGAAGGGGTGCAAGAGGTGAAGCAAGTCGTCGAAGAAACCGAGCGTGGCACGATAAGTTGCCGCATCGATCGGGGCTTGGTACGCGGGTTTCACCATTTCGAGGTACCAAGAGGAGAATTCATCCCAGAAGAGACGGTACACTTCCATGAGGGCTTCGGAAATGCGGTACTTCGAGAACAGATCTGCGATGGTGGCAGCGCTTTTGCGGAGTTGCGCAGCGAACCATTCGGTGGCTTGCAATGAAGTGGCGGGCTGTTCCAGCTTTTCGTCCACTTGCCATCCTTGCACAAGGCGGAAGGCGTTCCAAATCTTGTTGCAGAAATTGCGACCTTGCTCGCAGAGCGATTCGTCGAAGAGGATGTCGTTGCCGGCAGGTGCCGAAAGCATCATGCCCATACGCACACCATCTGCGCCAAATTGGTCGATGAGATCGAGCGGGTTGGGGGAGTTGCCCAGCGACTTCGACATTTTGCGCCCTAACTTGTCGCGAACGATGCCGGTGAAGTAGACATTTTTGAAGGGCATCTTGCCCGTGTACTCATAACCCGCCATAATCATGCGAGCCACCCAGAAGAAAATAATATCCGGTCCGGTTACGAGGTCGCTGGTGGGGTAATAGTACTCGAGCTCGGGATTGTTGGGATGATTGATGCCGTCGAAGAGCGAAATGGGCCAGAGCCACGACGAGAACCAGGTGTCGAGTGCATCTTCGTCCTGACGCAGATCCGAAAGTTGCAGGTCATTGCGTCCGGTCTTCTCACGTGCCAACTGCAAAGCGGCTTCGGGCGTTTCGGCCACCACGAATTCTTCTTGCTCGGCGTTGGGCGCGCTGATATAGTAGGCCGGAATGCGATGTCCCCACCACAGTTGTCGGCTGATGCACCAATCTTGAATGTTGGTCAACCAGTTTTTGTAGGTGTTTTTGTACTTTGCCGGATAGAAACGAATGTCGTCTTCCATGACGGGCGGGAGGGCGAGATCGGCAAAGTGCTGCATGCTGAGATACCATTGCATGCAAAGGCGAGGTTCTACGGCAGTGTCGGCGTTGCGCTCCGAGTAACCCACTTTGTTGTCGTAGTCTTCTACTTTTTCGAGGAGGCCGGCGGCAGCCAGATCCTTTGCGATCTGTTCGCGAACGGCCATTCTGTCTTGTCCTACGTACATGCCGGCCGCTTCCGACAAGGTTCCGTCGGCATTGAAGATATCAATCGTTTCAAGATTGTGCTTCTTGCCGAGCATGTAGTCGTTGGTATCGTGGGCGGGCGTGACTTTCAGGCAACCGGTTCCGAATTCAATATCAACATAGCGGTCTTCGATCACGGGGATGACGCGACCCACAAGAGGGACGCGCACTTTCTGTCCCTTCAACCAGCCATTCTTCGGGTCCTTGGGGTTAATGCACATCGCAGTGTCGCCCATGATGGTTTCGGGGCGGGTTGTGGCCACAACGGCGTAGCGTCCTTTCTCATCGCTGTGGATGATTTCGCCTTCTGCGCCGGTGCTGGCGCCATTATCGTCCACAACGTAGTATTTGAGATAGTAGAGTTTGCTTTTCTCTTCGCGATAGATGACCTCTTCGTTGGATAGAGCGGTCTGGGCTTTGGGATCCCAGTTGACCATACGGAGGCCACGATAGATAAGTCCCTTGTTGAAGAGATCAACAAAGACTTTGATCACGCTTTCGCTGCGTTTTTCGTCCATCGTAAAGGCCGTACGGTCCCAATCGCAGGAGGCGCCGAGCTTTCGAAGCTGCTTTAAGATGATGCCTCCGTGCTCTTCTGTCCAATCCCAGGCGTGGCGCAAGAATTCTTCGCGGGTGAGGTCGCGTTTGCGGATGCCTTGCTTTGCCAACTTGTTGACAACTTTGGCTTCCGTCGCGATCGAGGCGTGATCCGTCCCGGGAACCCAGCAAGCGTTCTTGCCTTCCATGCGGGCACGGCGAACCAAAATGTCTTGGATCGTATTATTCAGAATGTGCCCCATGTGAAGCACACCGGTAACGTTGGGGGGAGGGATGACAATTGTGTAAGGCCGGCGCCCATCGGGCTTGGAACTGAAAAGTTTATGGTCGGTCCAGTAAGCATACCACTTACTTTCCACTGCCTCAGGGGCGTATTTCGTGGCTAATTCCATATAGTGTACGATATTCTTGTGTCGTAAAATCAAATGAAGTGTTGCAAAGTTACGCATTTAACGCCAACTACGGCTTGCATGTATCTATATTTTGCCCAGAATGCGATCGATGACCCAGTTTGTCGGGGTGGCACTGACCGAATCGCAGGTGCAAACGATGTGCCCTTGGAGATGTCCCATGATTTCGCGGAGCAAGGGGATTTGAACATGCTCCGGATTTTCGACTTCCAGGTGACGGTCGCCGTTTTCGCACTGTACATGAATGGGTGCGTAGGTGAAAACCGAAAAAGAAATCTGGCCGCGGTCGCCAATCAGGAGGATGCGATCTTCTTTCACGCTTTCGTGAGCCACGAAACACCAAGTGCCCGAAGCCGGCATGCCATCTGCGAATCTAAAAGCAGCGCTCACTGTGTCTTCCGTGGGGTAAAGTCCACCGCGATTGGCCGTGTAGCCGGTTGCTTCCACGATGGGGCCAAACAATTGCTGGAGCAAATCCAATTGGTGTGGGGCTAAGTCATAGAAATATCCCCCTCCCGCAATGTCCGGTTGGAGTCGCCAGGGCAAATCTGTCGAACGATAGTCGAGATCACGCGGGGGAACGGAAAAACGGATCTGGGCCGAGAGTACTTTTCCGATGGTTCCTTCTGCCAACAACTGACGTACTTTGTCGAAGTAGGGTAGGTAGCGCCGATAATAAGCCACGAAACAAGGCCGTCTCACCTCTGCCGAGATATGATTTATGCGTAAGCAATCAGCATAGCTCGTGGCCAACGGTTTTTCTACGTACACTGCTTTGTCGGCTTTGAGGGCCATGATCGAAAAAATGGCGTGTGTGGAAGGCGGCGTGGCAATGTAAACCGCATCGACGGAAGGATCCGTTACAAGGTTTTGGGCATCGGCGTACCAGTGGGGGATATCATGGCGTTCTGCGAAGGCACGAGCGCGAAGTCCGTTACGGCTCATCACCGCTACGACTTCCGCATCCGACAACTCGGAGAAAGCCGGTAGCATCTTCAGCTCTGTGGCTTGTCCGCAGCCGATGAATCCCCACCGAATGGGTACATTTCTTTCCATGGATCTATTTTCTTCAGAGTTTTCGCGCAGCTGCGAAGGCGAATCGATGAATTATCGTGCATCCCTCCCACGCGAGTCGTTCATCGGCGCGGCGTTGCCCACATTAACCCGACGAGGCGCGGGCAAAGCTCGCTAGAATTAGAGTGTAGTGGGCAGCACAAATTTCTTACCTTCACGAATGTAGATGTGATTCGGCCGGGGCGCACCGCTAACTCGTCGGCCGCTGAGTTCATAGAGGGGGGCTAACCGTCCGGCATCCTCTGTCTTTTGCTGGTTGAGTCCCGTCACTGTGTAGTCGTCGTAGCTGAATGTCATCGTACTGTCCTCGTTTGTGCGCATACCATAGAAGCGATGACGTGTATTCCCCTGATACCAAGACAAACGGGGAGAACTCTCGGTCGAAAATTCGATGACGTTGTTCAATCCCGGGTAGAAATCGCCACGATATTCTTCGAGTTTTTGGGCAACTGCGGCACTTTGCCACACATTGTCCGCGCGAACGATGCTGCACCGCAGATGATTGCGATTCGTATTCACGGCATTCACTTCCCAGCTGTTGGGTTCGTAGTCAATATGGTAGAACAACATGCCGTGGCCTATACCTTTGGGGAACCAGCGCGAGGGTTGTCGGTTTTCAAGTAGGTAGTATTCTGCGGAATTAGCCGGATTGCGCAATATATAAGCGTTCGGTGTGCCGGCAGCAGGCTTTGCCAACGGACTAATGCGGAGATGTCCGTTGGAAACCTTCAATTCGTCCGGTTGCAACCACCCCAAGCAAGCACGTTCGTAGGCGGAATAGCCCATCGGTGCGTAGCCATCATTCCAATACTGCCCGTAATCCATCACATCAAGTAGGTCCGGCGTTTGGAAATCCAACGGATTCCCACTGGTTGAGTAGAAGTCCGGGAGGCCTAATGCGTGTCCCAGTTCGTGACACAGGACGCCGATGCCGTCCGGCTCGCGATGATCCACAACGGGATACCCGTCTTCCATCACCACTTGACCATTTTCCCGTTTATATATGGGCGTGAGTTCATTGCCGACGAAGTAACTGTTGAAAGCCACGCCATTGATGCGCGTAAACTCCGCTTTGTAATGCGCCCAGATGTAGTCTTCGCTTCCCCGCGTCTTGGAGTTGTGCTCCCCTTCTCCCGCGAAAATGAAGACCACAAGGGGGACCGCCCCTCCATTCACGAAGCGTTGGAAATTCATCCCCTTGGCTTGAGCCAAGCGCAGCGCTTCATTATAAAACTCATAGATGTTCGCATTCTTACTGTTGCCCTCGTTGGCTCCATAATAGGAACGAGGACGCGAAAGCTTCACTTGTCCCAGCACTTCAAACTGGGGCGTGAACTTACCGTAGCTTTGATCTACGAAATAATCGCGCACACTCCCGCGTGAACTCTTGTTTTGTCGGAAGCCCGGCTCGTTGAATTGCCGATTCATGTGCTCGATTGTCGTACTCGGTTGGAAAGAAACATCCGCAAACTCAACGAGCACCACAGGAATAAGCTGCTTCCCGATGCTGGGCAGGGTACCGAGTGCCGAGACACCGAGGCGGCCGAGCCCATCGTCGGAAACCGTGTGGAAAGAACGGGTGTCGGTAGGCTGTGGCGCGCGATAAGGGCAGTACGTGTCGCCGTTTCCGGGACGCGCGAGCCCAAGGCTGTCGAGCGACACGGACGAAACTGTACCATTACTGTCCGATACGAGAATGCGGCGCACCGGTTGCGTGGAGAAGGCCGCCATCGTTGTGCCGGCCAGAAGGCAAGTCAAAGCGAATGATTTGATCATTTGACATAAAAGTTCAGGCCCACGATCCGACGATAGAGGGCGGCAAGTTCAAATAAGCATCCCTGCAGCGGCAAATGTGGCAGCCACCACGTAAACCCAAACGGGAAGATACGATTCTCCGAGCATCAATTGCGAATTTGCGCTGTTGAAAAGCCCCACACCGATGAGCAATTGCGGAAGCACCACGAGTCCAATGAGCATAAGCCACATAGACAGGTCAAGCGTGAGACGCAACAAGCGTTTGTCGGTAGAAGGACGCATCTGCTCGCGCGACACGTACCAACGTCCCGAACGTAGCATTCGACGGGTCGCAATGTGTGCGTAGATCAAGGAGAAAAGGAGCAAAAAAACTACCGATGACCGAACAAATTATTCCCCATAAATCAATTCCTATCGCGCTTAAAGCTGTGGTCGCCGGCACATGTTGGAAGAGCAGTGCCACGATTGGTGCAAAGCACTTGTAGGTTGTCGACACGCCCCCCACTGCCAACAATGCAGCCGAAGTGGCACTCAACAGATAGGGGAGGCCGATTCGACGAACCACCGTCTTGCGGCGACGGGCAAGGATGAAGAAGGCTTTGCGATAGGCTTTCATGAGAATAGGAGTTGGAGTTCAGAGCAAAGTTAGCAAATCTCCGCTCAAATACAAACCTTCTTTGCGAAAATGCGCTCACGCTCTTGATCTGACGCGGGCTTTGTTCGTTTGTTGCGCGCTAACAAGCACTGCGTCGCCCAATTCGCGTTGCGGGTGGGAGGGCCTCACACTGATTGCCTCGGACGAACGCTTCATCTGTCAGGAGAATTGCTGTCGACACACATTATATATATAAGGAGTACGCGCTGCATGTCCTTCCCTCACCCAGCTTACCGCAGTTGTTGGTAGGTCTCGGCCAAATAATGGACCATTTCTTCGACATTCGTCTTGAGGAAAGAGAAACGACGCGGGTGGCACGACCAAATGATCTTTGTATCGTAGCCTTTCACCGTATAAACTGCACGGAAGGGCTCTTCATAGTAGGGTTTGTGCCAGGTGACATCCAGCCCGTCGAAGAAATCGGGGCGTTCCTCCCAATTAAAGATGAAAATCACGTCGGGATGATAAGCCTCAAGCAGTGGTTTCAGGCGTTCGATGGGGTGGGCGAGTGCTTTCAAGCGCCGATAAGTCTCCACATCCGTAATGTCGTCCCAGGTTCCTTCGTTGACCAACGATTCGCGGACCTCAATTGCATTCATATTCCCATAACCAAGCTGCGAAATGCAGTACTTTTGTTCTGTCGTCAGTTGACGAACGTCTCCGGGAAGCTCACCTGTGAGCAGATAAATTTGAAGTTTCGCCGCCAACGTCCAGAAAGAACCGGCGTTGTTGGCCCATTCGAGTGTACGCTCCGGCGTCACGGTGTTGGCACTCTCGCGCAAGTAATCGCCGAGGCGTCGTTCTTCGACGCAGCGAAGGAAACCGTTCGGGTGCGAATTGGGAACCCAGTAGTAGGTGTCGCGCCCCACATAGAAAATTTTGAGCGGCGCTGCGCCATAGCGTGGAAACACATGCGGAATGAACGGGCCGTAGGGGTAACCACAGCGGTAGAGCGGCAAAGCGCTATCGCAGAATTGTCGGAGTAACGGAAGGTAGACCGTTGTATTGACGAAATTTCCATGATAAATCCGATTATAAAGAAAGAACTCCACTCTCCGTTTTGTGGGAGAGTGGAGCTGAGTTGAGAGAACGAATGAATATTATTCGCCCTTTTCCATCTTAGCTTTGAGTGCAGCGAGTGCATCGTTGTCACCAAGGAGATTTGCAGCAGCCTGGTTGTTGATCACCACGTTGCTTTCTTCCTTGTTGGCACGGGGAGCAGCCGAACGACGGTTCTTCTTCTCGGTGCGTTCTGCCGAAACACTGTCGTCGAACGTACGCGTGTGCGAGAGGAGAATGCGGCGACCGTCCTTGTTGAACTCGAGCACCTTGAAGGGAAGTTTCTCGTTGAGCTGAGCTTTCGAACCGTCTTGCTTCACGAGGTGACGGGGAGTCACGAAACCTTCCACGCCATATTGGAGCTGAACAACAGCACCCTGTCGTGAATTTCGGTGATCGTGCCTTCGTGTACGCTACCTTCCGTGAACACCGTTTCGAATACATCCCAAGGATTCTCTTCGATCTGCTTGTGTCCGAGGCTGAGACGACGGTTGTCCTTGTCGATTTCGAGAACCTTCACTTCGATGGGAGCGCCCACCTGCGTGAATTCGCTGGGGTGCTTCACTTTCTTCGTCCAAGAGAGGTCGGAGATGTGGATCAGGCCGTCAACACCTTCTTCGAGTTCTACGAACACACCGAAGTTGGTGAAGTTGCGAACTTTGGCCGTGTGCTGTGAACCTACGGGGTATTTCACCCTCGATGTCCTTCCAAGGATCTTCCTTGAGCTGCTTGAGGCCGAGCGACATCTTGCGATCCGTGCGGTCGAGCGTGAGGACAACAGCTTCTACTTCGTCACCTACCTTGAGGAAGTCCTGAGCAGAGCGGAGGTGCTGGCTCCAAGACATTTCCGAAACGTGGATGAGACCTTCGACACCGGGAGCGATTTCCACGAATGCGCCGTAATCGGCCATAACCACAACGCGGCCCTTCACTTTGTCACCTACTTTGAGGTTGGGGTCGAGGGCATCCCAGGGATGGGGCGTGAGTTGCTTGATACCAAGGGCGATGCGCTTCTTCTCTTCGTCGAAGTCGAGGATAACCACCTTGACCTTCTCGTCGTCCTGCACCACTTCGCGGGGATTGCTTACGCGACCCCAAGAAAGATCGGTGATGTGTACGAGACCATCCACGCCACCGAGGTCGATGAACACGCCGTAGTTGGTGATATTCTTGACCGTACCTTCGAGCACTTGACCCTTTTCGAGGGTGCTGATGATCTGTTGTTTCTGTGCTTCAAGCTCAGCTTCGATGAGCGCCTTGTGGCTAACCACAACGTTCTTGTACTCCTGGTTGATTTTCACCACCTGGAAGTCGAGCGTCTGGCCGACATAAACGTCATAGTCGCGAATGGGCTTCACATCGATCTGCGAACCGGGAAGGAATGCCTCGATGCCGAAGACATCAACGATCATACCGCCCTTCGTACGGCACTTGATGTAGCCCTTAATGATCTCTTTGTTTTCGAGAGCCTGGTTGATGCGCTCCCACGACTTGCTGCGCGAGCCTTCTTGTGCGAGAGAATGAGCTGGCCCTTCTTGTCTTCGAGATTTTCTACGTAGACCTCTACCTTGTCACCGATCTTGAGTTCGGGATTGTAGCGGAATTCGTTGGCGGGAATAACGCCGTCGCTCTTCGAGCCGATGCGAACCACCACTTCACGCTTGGTGATGTCGGTAACTTCACCTTCCACCACTTCGTTTTCGTGCACGTTGTTGAGCGTCTTTTCGTAAGCCGCTTCGGTAGCCTGATGGTTTTCACCGGTGGCAACAGTGCCGTTTTCAAATGCATCCCAATCGAAATCTGCGAGAGGTGCAACGTTTTTAAGATTCTCCATTAATGTTAGTTGGTTGATAAATGTGGATAAAAAACGATCCTCGCCGGCCGCGCTCGAGTGTCCCATATTGGAGAAAGAGGGCTGCGCTCGCCGTATCGTGGCGCGACGGGGAAATTCGGACGCGACGGGATGTCGCGCTATGAATCGGCTGCAAATGTAGGCGTTTTTTTTGAGATGCACCACTTTTCTGCCTAATATTTTGCTGTGAGTGAGAGTTTTTCGGCTTTTGCGCTCACTTTGTGCTGCGAAAGTCGTACATTCGCCACAAAACTTCCCAGATTATGAAGAAAAGCCTCCTGTTTTTTGCAACAATCTCCCTCCTTTTTTTCACGGCTTGCACAAGCCGGAAGAACGACAGCGCCACATCGGGTGAAGTGGAGCGCACCGAAACATCGGCAGACGCCAAGCCGGTCGCAGATTCCACGCTCTACGGCACGGCAACCGACGATTGGGGCATGAGCACCTTCGCGGTGAAAACAGCCGACGGCCGCGAAGTACAACTCGTGCGCACCCACAACGACGGAACATCGGCCCAAATTTACGGCGATTTGACGCCGGGCAATGCATACGCCCTCACCACCACCGACAACGGCACCGCATTGGCCATCGCAATCAACCTCACTCAGTTGAAACAAGTGGTGCGAAGTGGGTTCAAAATCGTGAACGGGCAGTTATTGCTTCCTCGTTCGAATGGTGAAGAGCCCGTCGAGATCCTCAAATTGGACGCCGACAGCCTGGTGGCCAAGGGACAGACAACCGTTTATCGCTTCGGAAAAAACAAACATTGATGACCTCAGACGCCAAACCCATACGCGTATATAAGGCCTCGGCAGGATCGGGAAAGACGTTCACGTTGGCGGCCGAATTCATCGCCAATCTGCTCAACGACTTCAATCCTGTCGACAATGCGCACCGACATCAGTTGGCCATCACCTTTACCAAAAAGGCAACCAACGAGATGAAAGAGCGCATCTTGCAGTATCTTTTCGAGTTGGCCTACGTCGACGACCTCACGAAGGTGGGGATTCTCTGCGCCGTGCGCGATCGACTCACGCAGCCCCTCGGCGATCAGCAGATCCGTGCCCGCGCCCGGCAAACGCTACACCAGATCCTGCACGGCTATGACCACTTCCGCGTCATGACCATCGACTCTTTTTTCCAGTCGATGCTCACCTCCTTGGCACACGATCTCGGGTTGTCGGCCGGCTTTCGCGTGGAACTCAACGACAAGAACACGACGAGCCGCGCGGTCGAGAAGATGTTGCGCGAATTGCGCCCGGGCTCGCTCGAATTGGAGTGGGTCACACGTTTCGTGGAGCAGCGTTTGGAAGAATCGAAGAGCTGGAATGTCAGTTACCCCCTCAATGCCTTGGCCGAAGAGCTCACGAAAGAGGCCTATATGACCAATGCCGACCGGCTTCGCGCGCTCCCGCTCAGCAGTGCTGTGGTGAATGGTTATCGAAACCACATCAATCAACACAAAGAGCAGGCGCAACAGCTGATTCGGCGCGAGGCCGAAGTGCTCGACGCCCGTATTAGCGCCGACAAAGATGGCTACGGGGTATTGAAATATGGGAAGAAATCTTTCCAGGACTTCTTGAAAAAATACATCGATTGGGATTTTGGCAAGAACAAATCAGTGGGCGATGTGGAAACCAAGACGATCGATGCTTTTATTGCGAACCCGACCGATAAGATCACTAAGAAATTCCGCGGCGCACGCAATGAATGGGTCGAAAGTATCGCAGCTGATTTTGCGGCCTTTCGTCAAAAAACAGAAGAGGGGCTGATCTGCATCAATTCCTGCGAATTGAGCACCAAGAATCTCAACCCGCTTCGCCTGTTGGACACCATCGACAAAGAGGTACGCGCCATCAATCGCGAAAGCAACGCCTTCATGCTGGCCTACACCCCCTTGCTTTTTCACAAACTCGTGGGCACCGACGAAGTGTCGTTCGTGTTTGAACGCGCGGGCACGAACTTCCGGCACATCATGATCGATGAATTCCAAGACACCTCACGGCTGCAGTGGGCCAACCTCCGTCACCTCTTTTGCGAGACCGCTTCGACTGACAATAGTAGTATGATTGTGGGCGACGTCAAGCAGGGCATCTACCGTTGGCGTGGGGGGGACTGGAACGCCCTTGCACGTTTCACCGACGACGAGTACACCGAGATCAAACACCTGGAACGCAACTACAGAAGTGGCGAACGCATTGTGCAATTCAACAATGCGCTCTTCGTGCGGGCGGCACAAGTGCTCGATCGCGATGGATTAGATGAAACACAACTCCTCACCAAACTCTATGATGAGCGCGAAGTGGCGCAGCAACAGCACAATGCCGGCGGTTTCGTGCGCATTCATGTCTTGCCCAAGCCCGCAGCGCAGAGCGAAACCGAGAGTGAGGAGGAATTGGCCACAGTCGAAGAACAAGAAGTGGAGCACGAGCTGGCGGAACAAATCGTCCGTATGCGCCGAGCCGGTGTGCCCTATGACAAAATGGCCATCCTCGTCCGTGTAAAAGCCGAAGCCCAGCAAGTTTTGTCCTTCTTTGAGTCGCTCTCCGACCACGAATACTTCCGGAGCGACCCTATCCAGCTCATGTCTGACGAGGCTTTTCTGCTGGAAGCCTCGCCCGCGGTGCAAACCATCGTGCACACGCTCCGATTGATCCTGCATGCCGATGACGGAGTGGCGCGTGCCTACGTCGAAGCCCACTGTTCGCCGGAGCAACACGCCGAGGTGTTCGAAAAAATCCACCAATGGCAGGGCGAGTTCTACCGCAATGTGCCGTTCTACGAACTCGTGGAACAAATAGTAGAGCTCTTTGCACTCAATGCACAAAAGGGACAAGCGCCATATCTCTATGCTTTTTTGGATGCCGTGATCACCTTCCTCGAAGAGAACATTCCCGACATCGCCACCTTCCTGAAGTACTGGGACGAAAAGCTACACGAACAGAGCATTCCTTCGGCTGCGGCCAAGGGAGTGCGCATTCTCACCATTCACAAGTCGAAAGGTCTCGATTTCCACACCGTTTTCATCCCCTATTGCAATTGGAAAATCGAAGAGGATCGGGGCAGCGACATTTTGTGGGTGGAGCCGAACGAAGCGCCCTACAACGAAATTCCCCTCCTCCCCATCCCGCTCGGCAAACAAACCGCCAAAAGTATCTATGCCTCGCACTATGTCGGTGAGCACATCAGTCGGCGCATCGAAAGTCTCAACATCGGCTACGTTGCCTTCACTCGTCCGCGCCAAAACATCGTGGTCATTGCGCCCTACAAGGACAGTAACACCTTCCGCGAGGTGCTGGCCGGCGCATTGTGGCGCGCCGTGGTCGACGAACCCGAGTGGACTCCCTATCTGTTGAAGGCCGAAAGAGGAAAGATGCCGGAAGGCGACGAGGCCAACGACGGAAAGGCTGACACGGCGCCGGCTTTTGCCGCCGACGGCGAACTGCTTTTCGAATGGGGGGAGCCTTCTCATCTCGAGTGCGAAACCGGTGGCAAAAAGAAGGAGCGAACCAATCCGCTACTCTTCGACCCCGAGGCCGAATCCGTGCACTACACGCTCAATGCGCGCAAGGTGCAGGTGGTGCAGTCCAACAGTGCTCACCTTTTCAACGCGCGCCTTTTGGAAGACGCCGACACGAGTGGGGAAATTGAGCAATTGAAGGCGCGCAGACGCGGGGAAATGCTGCATGCCATCCTCGAAAATGTGGAAAGCGCCAACCAAGTCGTCGATGCTGTCGAGCGTTTTGCGGCAGAAGGTCGCTTGGTGGACAACGCCAAGTCCGAAACCATCGTCCAACAACTCGCCGAAGCGCTCTCGCATCCCGTGGCCCGCGAGTGGTTCGACGGATCGTGGACCTTACATCGCGAACAAAATATTCTGCGCAAGGGAAACACGCCCCAGCGCCCCGACCGCGTCATGGAACGCAACGGCGAAACGGTGGTCATTGACTACAAATTTGGCGCACCGCATCGGCGCCACCACGAGCAAGTGCAGCACTATTGCCATTTGCTCTCCCGAATGGGACGCAGCAACGTGCGCGGTTACGTTTGGTATGTCTATGCCGGTCGAGTGGAACCCGTCGATTTGACCATGTAGCCCGCGAAAAAGATCCGCATTTCAGCCATTGACCGAATGCGCATTCGGTCACGACATTAAAAAGTAGGGGAGCCTCGTCTGAAAGCTCCCCTTTTTTGTGCAAAAGTTGGAGGGAACGTCCGAAAAATCCCCTCTTTTTTTATGCCCTCTCCGCGTTTCGCTCGGAAAATGCGAGAGCACACCGAGTTTGTTGGGAGGCAGTCTTTCGGAAAGTGCTCTGTTTGCAGCAGTTTCCTTCACTTTTCTCCGCGAACTCTTTGCAAATTGGGCGCTTATCGCTACATTTGCAGTGAAGATTTCGGGCTCAATGCCGCACCGCCCCCGTTGCTCCGAAAGAGACCGGAGGGCCGCTGTGAAGATAAGCCTTCGCAGGCGCGTGAGTTCCCGTCCCGTGCACAACACACGGACCGGTTTCAAAGTCTTCCCGAAGAAGTGAAATTCAAACAACCCTATCATATATTACCAACATCATGACAATCGATACTTGCAACTTCGCAGGCCACAAAGCCATCGTACGTGTGGACTTCAATGTGCCCCTCGACGAGAACGGTAACATCACCGATGACACGCGCATCCGCGGTGCGCTCCCCACACTCAAGAAGATTCTTGCCGATGGCGGTGCACTCATCATCATGAGCCACATGGGCAAGCCGAAAGGCAAGGTAAATCCCAAATTGTCGCTCGGACAAATCAAAGAAGCTGTCGCTGCTGCACTCAATGCTCCCGTGACCTTTGCTCCCGACTGCGCAAAGCACAGGAAGCTGCCGCTGCACTCAAGCCCGGCGAGGTGCTCCTGCTCGAAAACCTCCGCTTCTATCCCGAAGAAGAGGGTAAGCCCGTGGGCATCGACAAGGAAGATCCTGCTTACGACCAGGCTAAGAAAGAAATGAAGGTGCGTCAGCAAGAGTTTGCCAAGACTTTGGCATCCTATGCCGACTACTATGTGATGGATGCCTTCGGCACTGCACACCGCAAGCACGCTTCTACGGCAGTGATCGCCGACTATTTCGACGCCGACCACAAGATGCTCGGCTATCTCATGGAGAAAGAAGTAGAAGCTGTAGACAACATTCTCAAAAACATCAAGCGTCCCTTCACGGCCATCATGGGTGGATCGAAAGTGTCGACCAAAATCGGCATCATCGAGAACCTCATGGACAAAGTGGACAACCTGATTCTCTGCGGCGGCATGACCTACACGTTTGCACGCGCACTCGGCGGAAAAATCGGTATCTCGCTTTGCGAAGAAGACAAGCTCGATCTCGCGCTCTCCATCATCGAGAAGGCCAAAGCCAAGGGTGTGAATCTTGTCCTGGGTACGGACTGCGTAGCCGGCGACGCTTTCAAAAACGACTGCAACACGCAGGTGGTTCCCGTCAACGCCATCCCCGACGGTTGGGAGGGTCTCGACGCCGGTCCCGAGAGCCGCAAAGCCTTCGCCGCTGTCATCGAGCCCGCTAAGACAATTCTCTGGAATGGTCCCGCCGGTGTTTTCGAATTCGACAACTTCACGGCCGGTTCGCGCGCAATTGCCGACGCCATTGCCGTGGCTACGAAAAATGGTGCCTTCTCGCTCATCGGCGGTGGCGACTCCGTGGCCTGCATCAACAAGTTCGGTATGGCCGACCAGGTATCTTACATCTCTACCGGCGGCGGTGCGCTGCTCGAAGCCATCGAGGGTAAGGTTCTCCCCGGTGTGGCTGCCATCAAGGGCTAATTTGAGATTGTAATATCGCAATAATTTATTCGAAGTTACGGAGTGTGCAATGCTACCGGCATTGCCACACCGTAACTTCTGCCTTTTCTGCATGTCTTACTCCTTCTCTTCTTCCTCTCGTTCGTTGGGGCTCGGTTTGGCCGCCTTGTTACTGCTCGCGCTTCCCGCCTGTCGGAAAAGCGGGGCGACCATTGAGAGCGGCGAACGCCGTGCGCCGGACGATAGTACCTCGTTGCGCATCGCTTGTCCCTTGACGGCGGAGAGCATCCCCTTCTATTACGCCGTGCGCAGCGGAATTTGTGACTCACTCGGCCTGCCACTTCGCGTGAAAACCTACTTTGCGCAGTTTGATGCCGACACGGCTCTACTTGGTCGGACAGTCGACGGCGGAATCACGGATCATTATCGCGCAGCCTACTACCGTTCGCGCGGACGCATGCGCAATTTCGATGAGTTCATCGCCCTCAACGGAAGCTGGTCCCTGCTTGCAGGCGGACGTTTGCGCATACGTGAGTTGCGAAACCTCAAGGGGCGCACCGTGGGCATGGCGCGTTATGCCAACTCCGACCATTATATCACCCGATTACGTGACAGTTTGCGACTGAAGAGCGACGATTTGTTCTTCGCGCAGGTGAATAGTTTCAAGATTCGCCACCTCATGCTGGAAAACGAGCAGATCGATTGTGCCGTTCTGCCCGAGCCGTATGCCTCACGAGCCGTGGCCAACGGGAATGTGCGCTTGTCTTCGGCACTTCCCTCCGAGATGCGAATGTCGCTCTACATGAATCAGCGCGCCTTGCGAAACAAACGTCACAATGCCCAGGCACAACTGCTGCGCAAAGCCTACAATCTCGCTGTGGTTGCGATCAACAAAGGACGGACGCCTATTTAGACAGCGTTCTGGTGAAGGACTATCAAGTTCCCGCCGCACAATTGTCGGCTATTCGCCTGCCACACTACGACGCCACCCACTAACCGGCAAGCGCCCCCTTGTTGTGGACGCGAATGCGAGGGCAGGCAGCAGAAGCAGCCCACTTTCTCCCGTCTCTTCCCGTCGTTTGCTTCGTTTCCGGCACCGAAAAGTTCAAAAGCCCCGTCTTACGATCTTACCCCATAGGATATTTTTCATGAGCACATCGACTTATCTCACCTTACGCGAGGACACCTTGCGCGCCCTGCGCGAATTCCGACTCGCTGACGCCCTCCGATCGTTGAAAGCCCAAATTGGGCAAATCAATACGCCCACTCATTTCGACCTACTCCGGTGGCGTTTGCAGATGGACTACGACTCTTTTCTCGACAGTCTGCAGGAAGCCCCCGCTCACTTGGGAGTTCAAGAAAAACAGCTTGCACAGTTGCAAGAAACTTATCGCGTATGCGACGATCTGCACCGCTACTTTCGTTTCGAATTCGCCTGCGGTTTTGTGCGCCCCGAGAAGGAAGTGGATGGTCGCACGATGTGTTACCACATTTTATCCCAGGACAATGCGCGCCCCGGCGTGTCTGAAGTTTTTAAAGGCGAAGGTTCCAACGACACACTCTTCAATGTGCTCTGGACGGCCCCACAGTGGACGCAGGAACAAGCCCACGACGCTGAGGAATTCCTGGACGACGAGAACGCAGACGGGGAACGGCAAGCCATGGCCGCCTCCGCTGTGACTTTACGTCTCTTCTCTTCGTTCGATGATCGGCAATTTGTGTGGCTTTGTCGGGCAGCGCAAACGAAAACGTCCGGCGTTTTGCACACCCGCTCCGTGATCGGCGCTGTGCTCGTCGCGATAAAACAGCAAGAATGGCTTCCGCTCTTCCCCGAAGCGAAAGAATGGGCCTCGCGACTCGTGGATTTCACGTCAGCATATCCGCCCTTCTGGAGTGTGCTCCAGCGCGCGCTGTGGATAGCCCAGGAGACCGTGCCCTTCAGTCGCCACCTCATCAAGGAATTGCTCCCACAAATCATCAAGAGCAAGGGGGCTTTCCCGCTCGAGACCGAAGAGTTGATGCAAATCATCGAGGGACGGAAGGAAATGACTCCCGCGCAAAAAAACATTCAGCGCGTGTTCCTCGAAGTATCACGGGTGCAGACCGACGGAATGGACATCAACTACGGCATCTTTGGGCGTTTCACCATGCGCCATCCCTTCTTCCACGAAGCAGCCCATTGGTTTTACGAATACTCTCCCGAGCATTCGGAGTTAGCCGGAGTCCCCTCGGGCATTGATCTACGCCATGCAGAGCGAGGTGGGCGAATCGGCAACACAGAGCGCTTCAGTTGGGTGAAAGCTGCGGAGGTGCTCCAAACGATCACCGACGAAAACGAAAAACAAGAGAAGCGCATGCAGATCAACTCGCTCTTTGCTGAAGCCGACGTCAATTTCACGATCGAAGTTGTGAGCTATTCGACAGCAGAAGACCGCATAAAGGGCTATCTGCGTGATCTTTTCCGCTTTTGCTCCCTCTATGTCTATCGTAACGAGCAAGACAATCCTTTCCGCTGCGACCTTTTTCTAGCCGAGAACCCGCTTTTCGCCTCGGCCTTCGAAGATCCCGAGGAACGCGGGGAGCTGGCCGAATTTTGCTTGCCGTATGACTTGTGGAATCCTGTGATTTCCTTGCTAAACGAGGAGTCGATCGACGTGCAAACGCTGCGAAAACTGGCATTTGCCCACTATAAACTGAAAAATTTCGAGAAGGCTGTGAGCATTCTGGAGGCCGCCCTGCAAATCGATGCGAATAATTACGAGGTTCTTCACGATTTGGCGCGACTTTGCAACGAACTAGACCGCAATGAGGAGACCTTGACCTATTTGGTGCAGATGGAAGCACTGAAACCGGAGGACGAACAGCTGCTTTTCCGCATAGCGATCGGCTATGCAAGGTTGGAACTCTACGAAGAAGCGCTGACCTATCTCTACAAGCTGGAGTATTTGTTTCCCAACAACCTAAGAGCTCAACGCGTGAAGGCTTTGTGCTTGTTCTGCCTACGGAGATTTACTGAAGCCGAACCGCTTTTAGAAGCACTGCTCGATGCCGACGTGGAACCGCTCCCGCTCTTGGAGGAAAACAAGGAAAAGCAACTCGAAAACTGGGTAAAAATCAAGTCGGGAGACTACTTCCATGCAGCGCACAACGCCTGGTCGCTCGGCAAAGTGCCCAAAGCGATAGAATATTACATGAACGGACTTTCGATCCAAGGCAAGAAGCGTGCGGAAGTCGCGCTTTTCCATGATAATGCTGAGGAGCTGAATGCCGCCGGTTGGCTGGAAGTAGACTATTCATTGATCTGCGATCTCGTGAACCGCGAGCTGGAGAAATAAACGTCGCTTCCCCATTACATACAACGGTGGCGGGAAAGCAGTAGTTCACAACAGCGCGAAACGTGCTCCCGATCATCCACCAAAAAGCCCATCGCTCACAAATGAGCGATGGGCTTTTCATTTGGACTTGCGCCTTCAGTCTGCGACCATCCGCTTCGAAAAGTACGAGAGTAGGGTAGTCGCAACGCAAAACCACGGGAGGTTTACTCAACGTAGAGCACCAGGCCCTTGAGATACTCGCCTTCCGGGTGATAAATGTTGATCGGATGATCGGCGGGTTGGTGCAGTTGATGCAAAATGCGCACATGTCGCCCACTTTGCGCCGCCGCCGTGAAAACGGCCAAGCGAAACTGGTCCTTGTTGACCGCTTGCGAACAGGAGAAGGTGAAGATGATGCCCCCGGGCTTGATTTTTCGGAACGCAATGGCGTTGAGTCGCGTGTAACCCTTGAGGGCGTTGCGCAGCGCATCCTTGTGCTTGGCAAAAGCCGGGGGATCCAGCACAATCAGATCGTAGTTACTGCCCGCGCGATCGAGAAATTTGAATGCGTCTTCGGCGTAGGCTTCGTGCCGCTCGTCATTCGGAAAATTGAGCGCGATGTTGGCCTCCGTGAGTCGGATGGCCTGTTCGCTGGCATCCACGCTGTGCACGCATTCAGCGCCGCCGCGCATCGCATAAACCGAGAAGCCACCGGTGTAACAGAACATGTTCAACACCGAACGCCCGCGACTGTACTGTTCGAGCAGGCTTCGGTTGTCTCTTTGGTCCACAAAAAATCCCGTTTTCTGGCCTTTAAGCCAGTCAATATGGAATTTCAAACCATTCTCAAGGGCGACATTCTCTTCTGTGTTGCCGCGCAAGAAGCCATTTTTCCTGCTTGAGATCAGCTTTGTAGGGAGTGTCGTCTCACTCTTGTAGTAGATGTTGCGCACCGCTCCGTCGGTTGCTTCGAGCAGCGCGTCGGCAATGGCCTCGCGGTCGCAGTGCATCCCCACAGAGTGGGCTTGCATCACCGCCGTTTCCCCAAAAAAATGTCGATGATCAAACCGGGTAAGCGATCGCCTTCGCCGTGCACCAGTCGATAAATGCCGTTCACCTCAGGGTTGACGTTGAGTTGCAGCGCTTTTCTCATGCGGAAAGCCTCTCGCAAGCGGGTCACCCAAAAACGGTGGTCGATGGGCTCATCGCGGAAGGTGAGTACACGCACGGCGATGGACCCAATTTGGTAATGTCCGCGGGCGATAAAAGCTCCGTCAGCATCAATGATGTCCACCACTTCCCCTTCTTGGGGCAGGGGAGCGCGATTTAGCGTTCCGCGCAGGGCCCCCGAAAAGATCCAAGGGTGAAAACGTTTGAGACTTTCGGATTTTCCGCGGCGAAGTTGAAATGTTGTCATTGAATCTCTGGTTTTGGAGTGCTTTTTTCGGAAGAAATGAGCCGGAAGTCGCCATTATTCTTGAGCTCTTCCATGCGGTGATAGAGTTTCAAACAGGCATCAGCGTCGGTAGCTGCGTACACTCGCTGCTTTTCATCGAGCGCATCGGCCTCCCAATTGGAAAGTTGCGCATTTTTCGAGATGCGTTGGCGGAAGAAATTGGCGAAAAGTTTCGCCAAGCTCATGTCTTTGATGCCCATCTGCGCCGCTATTTGTTGCAGATCCACGAAATTTCGCGGTTTGAGCGACGGTCTTCTTTTGTGCAATTGCTGCACATCGTCTTTGAGCGAGAGGCCAATTTTTTTTTATCTCCCCATTCTCGAGCAGATGTGCCAAGGCGTTGGGCAGTCCCATGTAGTTGAGCCGGAAAAGGAAGCAAAGATCGGGAGTGGCCACCTGCAAAAGCGCCACTTTATGCTGCTGTCCCTTGCGAAAAGAGGGGCGGGTCTCTGTGTCGATGCCCAATTCTGTATTCCGGCTGAGGTATTGCACAGCTCGCTCCGCTTCACTCTCGCTCTGGACGACAACAATTCGCCCATCGAAGGTGTAGCGGGGAAGGGTAGCTATGATTTTCTTGTCCGTTTGGACGAAAAGTTCTTGCATAAACGTGAGGTAAAAATGGAGCTTCGGGCGATAATTGAGTGAGATCTGCAATTTGACTTAGATCTCGTCCACTTGTCCCGAAGCAACAAGCTCGTGCATGGCTCTCAAAGCCCCGAGCAACTGCTGCCCCCAGTGCATTCTGAATTCTTCGATGCACTCAAACAGCGCCACTTCCATCGCTTCGTCTATCTCGTTGCGGAAGGCTTCGACCATGTTGCGCAGGGCTTGATAGACGTCGGCCAACGATTCGCTCACCGTGCAGACAACCGGCGCATCGGAGTAGCGAAACTGTTCGACAAATACGTCGAGATAGTCGTCGGCATCGCGCATAATGGCCGCTATTTGGGTGCGCACGTATTCATAGTCGCTTTCTGTCACCACGGCGTCCACATAACCGAGACCTTCTTCGATCTCGTCGATGAAAGCCGCTTTGAGATAGACCATGGGCAGCAAGCGCTGCATGACGGTGGTGAATTCTCCGCGCTCGCTTCCCGAACATTGCTCCACCTGCTTACAGAATTCGGTGGCAACGGTGACAAATCCAAGATGTCGCGGCGATAAATTCGTTCCATGTCCAATATATTTTGAGTAGAAGGGCTACAAAGTTAGGGATTCCCTCGCGATTCGTCTCTTAAACTCGGGAGATTTTCGCGAAAAGTCGGGAAGTTTGCGCCAAAAATAGGGGCGTTTCTACGAATCGCCCCCGTGTACAATTGCCAATTTGGGGATTCTCCTACAATCCGAACTTACGATCGGGGCATTCGTAGAAGTAATAAAACCAATAAGTGCCGTAGAAATCGTCGGCCATGAGGTTGCGCTCTGCGCGCTCCGCATCTTTCACATCGCGTGGAAACTGTTTGCGGATGCTATCTCGGCGACTAATGAAATCTCGATAGTTGGCTTCTGTCGCTTCGTCTTGATAAGAAAGGATGGGGTGGGTGGTGAGGCGAACATAAAGCACGAGAGCTTGGCGAAACGCTACGGGAATCGTTTCGGGATGGCGGTCAATGAGATATTTTCGGGGTACCGTTCCGGCAAAGCGGTCTAAATTGCCGTCGAGCAAGGCGGCCATGGCCGGCGGAACGGAAAAGGTGGAATCGCCTTCGCGCAGATAGGCATAACCTCCGCGGCCAATCGGTTCGTTGACCAGGCGTTCGGCTTGAATACGGTCGCTGAAGGGATGGTAGCTGCCGGGCATTTCAAAGAAAGACGCCCCCATACGGTCGATGGTTCCGAGGGCGCGCAAACGGAGCATCTGCAAACGTGGCGAATCAGACGCGTAGCGGCGGCCGAGCTCCAGCGCTTCATCGTTTTTGTGGAGCGCAATGAGACGGGCCGTGCGCAATTCCAATATGGTCAGCTCGTCAGCAACGGGAATGAGCCCGACGACGAAAAAAAGGAGGGTGAGGTAGAGCACTTGTCGGGTGAGCGATCCGCATCGCTTGAAGAGCGACCAGCGTTTGTTGCAATAAATGAGCAACGGCAGGAAGATACAAAGTGCCAAGCAACCGAAGAAGTGCGGAAAGCTCAACAAAAAACGAATCGTGAAGTTGGGGAAAAGGCTATAGGCGCAGGCCATGAGACGTTCGGAGACGAGAACGCCGAAATAACAGTAGACAAATGCACCGAAGAGTGCGTATTGTAGAATACGCACTCTTCGAACCGGTTTGTGGTCTTGTGTCATTTATTTTTTCTCAGGACAATGGCCGTACGAGCGGGGATGTAGAGTTGCAACCAACCCTTACCGTCACTTTCAAGTACGGGGTCGTAGTTCGTGAAATGAGTGATGGAGTCGTCATTGAGGCCTTGGCCGCCGAAAGCCTCGGCATCGGTGTTGAGCACCACGCTGTATGCTCCCTGTTTCACCATGAAACCATAATCTACATACGATGTGGTGGGCGAGAAGTTGAAAACGAAAAGCAGATCTCCGCGCTGGTACGCCAAAATCTGGTCGCCATCGTTGTGCCAAATCTCGATTACGGGCAATTTCTGGAACTGTTTCTCGCTTTTGAGCACTCGAAGCATGGCTTTATCGAAGTCGCCGAGTAAATGGTAGCAGAGTTCTTTGTCATCTACGAGGTGCCATTGCCGACGCGCGTACTTATGACTCCACCCATTCCCTTCTCTCGGGAAGTCGACCCACTCGGGGTGTCCAAACTCGTTGCCCATGAAGTTGAGGTATCCTCCATTGATGGTGGAAGCCGTGACCAAACGGATCATTTTGTGTAAAGCGATGCCGCGATGCGCCCGTTCGTTTTCGTCTCCCTTACGGAAATGCCAATACATGTCGGCATCGATGAGACGGAAGATGATGGTTTTGTCGCCAACCAGGGCCTGGTCGTGACTTTCCGTGTAAGAAATGTTGCTTTCGTCTGCACGGCGGTTGGTGAGTTCCCAGAAAATGGAGGACGGTTTCCAGTCTTCGTCCTTCAATTCCTTGATGGTCTTGATCCAATAGTCGGGAATGTTCATGGCCATGCGGTAGTCGAACCCGTATCCCCCGTCTTTAAAAGGGGAAGCGAGGCCTGGCATGCCACTAACCTCCTCTGCGATGGTGATGGCCTGGGGATTGAACTGGTGAATCACCTCATTGGCCAACGTTAGGTAGCAGATGGCATTGTCGTCTTGGTGGCCGTTGAAATAATCAGCGTAGCCATTGAACGATTCGCCGAGGCCGTGGCTGTAATAGAGCATGGAAGTGACTCCATCGAACCGGAAACCATCGAAATGGTACTCCTCTAACCAATAACGGCAGTTGGAAAGCAGGAAATGGATGACTTCATTCTTTCCGTAGTCGAAGCAAAGCGAATCCCAGGCGGGGTGTTCACGCCGATCGCCGGCATAAAAATATTGCTGGGGGTCGCCCGCGAAATTCCCCAAGCCTTCTACTTCGTTCTTGACGGCGTGGCTCTGCACCAGATCCATGATAACCGCTACGCCTTTCTCGTGTGCCGCGTCAATCAGTTGCTTCAATTCTTCTGGAGTGCCGAAGCGCGAAGACGCAGCAAAGAAGCTGGACACATGATACCCGAAGGAACCATAATAAGGATGCTCTTGAATGGCCATGATCTGGATACAATTGTATCCGTCTTCGACAATTCGCGGGAGCACGTACTCGCGAAACTCGTTGTAGGTCCCGACTTTCTCGGCATCTTGCGCCATTCCGATGTGGCACTCGTAGATGAGTAGGGGAGCGCGTTGGGGCTTGAAAGTTTCTTTCTTGAATTGATAGGGCTTTGCAGGAGCCCAAACTTGCGCGGAAAAGATCTTTGTGGTCTCATCTTGCACCACTCGGTGTGCATAAGAGGGGATGCGCTCACCGAAGCCCCCTTCCCAATAAACATGCAGCTTGTATAACTGCCCGTGCTTGAGGGCTTTCAGGGGCAAAGTCAGCTCCCAGTTTCCGGAATCTTCGATGCGTTTAAGTTCAAATTCGGGATTCTCCTGCCAATCATTGCAGTCTCCGACCAGGAAGATGCGCGTGGCATTGGGTGCCCACTCTCTGAAATCCAATTCTTCCGCGTGCGATGCAGTCCAAAATAGTGGTGTCCCATGGCAAATTCGGAAATAGACTGCTTGCCCTGCGTGAGTTCTTCGATTTTGTGCAGTGCCTGCTCGTGTCGCCCGCGGATCGCATCGGCATAAGGCGCAAGCCATTCGTCGTTCTTGACGAGTTTGAGCTGTGCGCGCGAATTCGTCGTTTTCCGCTGGGCGGGAACGCTTGTCTTTGTGGGCTTCTTCTGCTGTGAGACCTTCATAATGAACTGCTTAATGTTTTTGTGCGCTTCAGCAAGAGGGTATTTTCTTGCCGAAGCGCTATGGTGTTTTTAGAGATTATCGGTTATTGGCTTGCCTACGGCCGTTGGTATAAACGCCTTCGGCCGTTTTGTTGCCGTTACGGTCGTACTCAACGAATGCGCCATCGCGCTCTCCGTTGACAAACGACCCTTCGTAACGCGAACCGTCTGCAAGGATTTCGATGCCGAAGCCATGTTTCTGCCCGTCGCGGAACTGTCCTTTGTATTTGTCCCCTTGCGCCGAGATGAGCGTGCCCTCGCCATCCATTTTTCCGTTCTTCCAAAGTGCCGTCATAACTGTCGCCGGTCTTTGTTTTGTAGACGCCGCGACCGTGCGGCTTGTCGGCTTTCCACATTCCGGTGTAGGTTGCAGTGCCTTTCCACACGTAAGTGCCTTGTCCGCTCTGTTCGCCGGCCAGGAAGTGCCCGGTATATTTGTCGCCGTTGGCAAAGGTAGTCACGCCTTCGCCGGTGCGTTCGCCGTTTTGGTACTGTCCTTCGTAGATATCGCCATTGCGGAAGGTGTAAATGCCCTTTCCGTTTTGGTTATCGTCCTTCCACTCACCTTTGTACACATCGCCGTCGGCATAATGGTAGGTGCCGAAACCATTGCGCAGGTTGTTAAACCAATATCCTTCGTACTTGGTGCCGTCGTTCCAGTCGAACGTGCCTTTGCCTTGCTTTTTGTCGTTGACCCACTGCCCGTTGTAGAAGGCGCCGCTCACAAATCGGTAGATGCCCACGCCGTTGCGCTTGTCGTCTTTCCAATCGCCGTCGTAGACATCGCCGTTGTAGTAGTACATCTTGCCGCGGCCCTGTTTCTTGTCCTGATACCAGAGGCCTTCGTAGCGGTTATTGTTGATGTAATAGAACGTTCCTTTCCATGCTGCTGGTCATTGAACCAGTCGCCTTCATATTTCTCACCGTCAGAGAACGAATAGGTGCCGTAGCCCTGGCGTTTCCCCTTTTTGTATTCGCCTTCGTACTTGTCTCCGTTAGGATAAACCGTGATGCCTTTGCCATTCGGTTTGTTTCCTAACATTTCACCCGTGAAAACCGCTCCATCCTTGAAGGTATAGGAGCCGATCACAATCTTTTGCGCATCGACGGCGACAAAAGTAAGGAAAGAGAATATGATGAGAGAGAATTTACGTATCATAGAGGGTAAGCTTGTGCAATTAGAGGGCGATAGAGCTCTCGTATATGCGCAAAGATATTGCAGTTTATTGAAACAACCAAGTAGAACGCACGTTTTTTAGCAATTCGAACGGAGGAATTCTTCCGCTTTGCGTAGATCTTCGGGCGTATCGATTCCAATGGTCTCATGGTTCGTGAAGCCCACACGGATTTTCAGTCCGGCTTCCAGCCAGCGAAGTTGTTCCAAACTCTCTGCAAGTTCAAGCGGACTCTGGCGCAGATCCGTAATCTGGTCGAGCATTTCGGCCCGATATGCATAAAGCCCGATGTGCTTGTAGAACGTGTGGCGACTCAGCCATTGCTCTTCGGGCACATTACGCAAATAGGGGATGACGGAGCGCGAAAAATAGAGGGCTTGTTGCTGAAGACCGACGACCACTTTGGGTGAATTGGGATTCTTCAAGGCTTCGAGTCCCATCTCGGGCGTAAAAGGTTTGACCAATGTGGCAATTTGAGTGCTTTCGTCTTCAAAACAGCGGCAAAGCTCTCGCAACTGTTCCTGGCGCACAAAAGGTTCATCACCCTGGATATTAACGACAATGTCGGGGTGCAACCCCGTCTTGTGCATGGCTTCTCTGCAACGATCCGTTCCGCTTTTGTGTGCTGCGGAAGTCATCACGAACTTCCCACCGAAACACTCGACGACTGCGGCAATTCGCTCATCATCAGTGGCTACCCACACTTCTTCAAACACTTCGGCTGCGCGTTCGTAGACGTGTTGTATGATTTCTTTCCCACCTAACAACGCTAAGGGTTTACCCGGGAAGCGAGTCGAGGCATATCTTGCTGGAATAATGGCTTGTATTTTCATTTTAAGAGGGGACTTTTCGAAAAAAACGGGGGACTTCTTATTGAAACACGTTGGTTTCCTGTGTCGGTCCCGCTCCGGCATCCCCGTTGTTAGCGGGCGGTGCTCCGGCAGCGGCAGGTTTCTTTGCTCGGCCCATGTTGAAAGGTTGGTTGGGATTGTATCCAAGCGTCTTGTCTCGGAACACACTGCGCATATACAGCGCCCAGATGGGAAGGGCTGTGGATGCTCCTTGTCCTTCGGCCGTGCTGGTGAAGTGAATGTCGCGGTCTTCGCCGCCCACCCAACAAGCCGTAACAAGTTGAGGGACGTAGCCCACGAACCAACCATCGGCATTGTTATTGGTTGTTCCGGTTTTGCCGGCGATGGGGCCATTCAGTCCGAACTGGAAGCGCAGTCTGCGCGCTGTGCCGTGATCAACCACGGCTCTCATCATTTCGATCATTTCGTAGCTGGTGCGTTCGGAGATCACTTCGTTCATCCGAGGAGTGAACTGAGCAATGACATTCCCTTCACTGTCCTCGATGCGGCTGACCAAAGTGGGCGCACAACGGATGCCCTGGTTGACAAAGGCTGTATAGGCCGAGGCCATTTCACCCACGGTCACCTCACAAGGTCCGAGACAGAGGGCCATAGACGGGTGTATGTCGGGATTTGCAACCCCAAAATTCTGTACGAGTCGTTTCAGGCGCGTACCACTGGGATCGACCTTGCTCATAAGACTGGCTGTGGCCCAGTTGCTCGACTGCGAAAGTCCCCAAATAAGGGGCACCATTTGGCCGGCTCTTGCGCTGTTGGCATTGCGAGGCGTCCAGAAAGATCCGCCTACGCGGTAGCTTCGCTGGGCATTAAGCACCATCGACTGGGGCGTGTACCCATCTTCGAGTGCCATGGCATAGACAAACGGTTTCATCGTCGAGCCGATTTGTCGGCGTCCGATCATCCCCATATCGTACTGGAAATGAGCATAATTGAGACCTCCTACATAAGCTTTCACGTAACCATTGCTCGGATCGATAGAAACCAAACCGGCTCGGAGGAAGGTCTTGTAATAGCGAATGGAATCGAGCGGTGTCATGACCGTATCGACATCGCCATGGTAGGTGTAGACCGACATGGGAGTCAAGGTGCAAAAGGCATCGCGAATTTCCTCCTCAGATGCACCTGCGGCCTTCATTGCTATATACCGTTCGCTTTGACGCATGGCTTTATCGAAGATGCGCTTCACCTGTTTGGAGGACAGACTGGTGTTGAAAGGGAAGTTTTCGTTGTACTTCCGCTTGTCAAATTCGGGCTGAAGTCGAAGTGCAACGTGACTGTAGACCGCTTTCTCGGCATATTCTTGCATGCGCGAGTCGATCGTGGTGTAAACTTTCAGGCCGTCGGTGTAGATGTCGTAGTGTGAGCCGTCGCGCTTCTTGTTTTTTTTGCACCAACCGTAGATCGGATTGTTGATCCACGCCAAAGAATCGGCATAATACTGGGCGTACTGCCAATCGCGGTAGTTGGATCGCTTCGGTTTGTCGGCCATGAGTATTTGTCTCAAGTACTCACGCAGATAGGTGGCCTCCCCTTCTTTGTGGTCTATGGGGTGGAAATTCAATTCGAGTGGGGTGGCGCTGAGCATTCGGCAGCTGTCTGCACTCAAATAGCCGGCCTTGACCATTTGAGACAGCACCACATTGCGGCGCTGACGGCAGCGTTCTGCGTCGCGCACGGGATTAAAGAGTGAGGGGTTCTTGCACATGCCGATCAGCGTGGCCGATTCGGTAAGTGTAAGTTCGCTGGGAGATTTGCCAAAGTAGACGTTGGCTGCCGTCTTGATTCCCACGGCGTTATGAAGAAAATCGAAGTAGTTGAGATACAACGTCATGATCTCATCCTTCGTGTAGTAGCGTTCGATCTCTACTGCAATGACCCATTCGATGGGCTTCTGCAATAATCGCTGAAGTGTGTTGGAAGCTTTTCCAGAATACAATTGTTTGGCCAACTGCTGCGTGATGGTCGAACCACCTCCCGCATTGTGCTGGCCCATGATGCCACGTTTCACCACGGCACGCCCCAATGCTTTGGCATCGATGCCGCAATGGTCGTAGAAACGTTCGTCTTCTGTGGCCACCAACGCCTTGAAGAGATGGGGCGATATGCTATCGGTAGCCACAAAAATGCGGTTTTCGCTGGTAGACCAAGTGCCCAACAATTTTCCATCGGCAGTCAGTGCCTGCGATGCGAATTTATTGATGGGATTCTGGATGCGCTCGAGATCAGGCATGTAGCCGATCCATCCACGTTCGACTGCGACGACGAAAAGTGCAGCCGAGAGGATAAAACCAAGCAACAATGACCAAAGAGTGTAGACGAATTTCCTACGCATGCAAATTCTGTGAGAAGGAAAAGCTTAGAAAAAAGCGAGATAGAAGGAGAGGCGTGGATGCACTCCGATACGCAATGACACGATGCCCTGTCTATGCGTTTCGCGGACCGATCTCCATCGGTACGGCGCAAACACGCCTCTCTCTATTGGAATAAATCAGATGAGATATTGACTGCTGATGCTCTCATTCTCGAGCACTCGGCGAATGGTTTCGGCAAACAGTGCTCCGACGCTCAGTTGTTTCACTTTTGAGCAGGAACCGGTGTAGGGAATAGAGTCGGTGAAGACCATTTCCTCGAGCTGACTGTTTTCGACTCGCTCGTCGGCGGGGCCGGACATGATGCAGTGCGAGGCCAAAGCACGCACGGAACGCGCGCCTTTCGACTTGATGAGGTCGGCGGCTTTGGTGATCGTGCCTGCGGTGTCCACCATATCATCTACCAGTACGACGTCCATATCCTTCACATCGCCGATCACGTCCATGGAGTCAACTTCATTGGCACGTTTGCGGGTCTTGTTGCAGATGACCATGGGGCAATCAAGATATTTCGCGTAGGTGCTTGCGCGCTTCGAGCCTCCGACATCCGGCGTTGCGATACAGATGTTTTTCAAGTTGAGGTTCTTGACGTAAGGGAGGAGGATAGTCGACGCAAACAGGTGATCTACAGGAACTTCAAAGAATCCTTGCTCTTGATCTGCGTGGAGATCCATGGTGATCACGCGATCAATGCCAGCTACGCCCAGCATATTGGCGACCAGCTTGGCTCCGATGGAAACACGGGGCTTGCTTTTGCGGTCCTGACGGGCCCAACCGTAGTAGGGTACCACGGCATTGACGGTACGCGCCGAAGCACGTTTGGCCGCATCGACCATCAGCAAAAGCTCCATCAGGTTGTCGGTCGAGGGAAACGTGCTTTGTACGAGAAAGACGTCGCAGCCTCGAATAGACTCCTCATAGCAAACCTCAAACTCGCCGTCCGAGAAATAAGTGATGCTCACATCTCCGAGCTTGCAGCCCAGATTGTCACAGATTTTCTCGGCCAAATAACGTGTTTTCGTGCCCGAGAAGACTTTGAAGTTACTGTTCATTTTATTGAAAGAGTTGATTGGTGGGAAGTTTCTCTCACGATGTAAGGATTTCTATCGCCTTGGCTTCGCGGGTTCATTCGGCCATTCGTCGCAACTTGCGAAAGTGGGTGATGAGATCTTTGTAGTCTCTGTTGGTGTGCATGTTGAAGCGATTCCAAAGGTCGCCCAAAATGACGGCACCGCCGAAACCGAGACTTTTGACCAGGGGAAGATTGTCGGCATCGACGTTGCCGAAGGCCATGACTTTCCGCCCGATCAGTTTCTTTTCGGCCATTTCATTCAGCATGCGCGCACTGAAATTCTCACTGAAGCCGTCTTCGCGCGTTGCATCGAAGAGGGGTGACAAAAAGACATAGTCAAACGAACGAACTCTCTCTCTGAGTTCGTCTGCACTCTGACAACTACAGGAAATGTGTCCTTTGTAGTTGTGGGGAAGCTGAGTATTTCGCGCGTTGAGGTGAATGCCTTTCAAACCGTATTCACCTTTGAGATAAAAATGGTCGTGCACCACAATATTCTTGTGGTAGTTTTCGGGAATGAGCGAGAGTAATCGTTCCGAATAGACAGGTTCTGAATCTGGCTTGCGCACATGCAAAAGTTCCAGCCCTTCATCGAACAAAGCAGTGATGATCTGACTCTCTTCGACGAAGAAATCAGGACGAGTCATCAGGATGAGTTTCATTTCCGAACTTGGATTAGGATAAAGATAAAAGCAATATCACGAGGATCTTACGGAGAACTGAAAGCGAACTTCCGTGTATCCGCCTACAAAGTTAGTCAAAAAAGAGCGATCTGGCTTCATGGCCTCGCAAAAAAACAGATTCTGAAGAAAAAGCCCCCGTGTTTTGTCTTCCCGTTGTGGCTAATGGCCAAAATAAAGCGCCCAATCGGGCAATAGCTCGATCGGACGCTTTAGTCAGTGGGAGATATCATGGACAGATTGGTGAGGTTTCGGTTATCACGGCGGGTATCTTACGATAATTCCATGTTCCCACTGCGGTTTGTTCGTGTCGGCGGACGAGAAAGGGGGAGGGTGTGGACAAAATGGGGCTGTACGAGATGCACCTTTCCGTTTGCCTTCAAGAGATGCGCAAAAACCAAGCTCTCAAAGGTTCATTTCCGTGACGTATTCCCGACTATTCGACAATGAATACAGAAATACGCGACAAACTTTATGTTTAATCAATTCCTCTTCGGGACCACTTGAACATAACCGGCGAGTCGTTTTACCTTGTCGCGGACTTGCTCGAGATCGCCCCCCAATTCTCCGCTCACCAACACAACTCCCATCCGACGCTTGGGGCGCATGCTGGGCTTTCCGAAGATGCGCAGATCAGCATCCTCCTCACAAGTTCTTTCTAATCCGAGGTAATCAGGCGTTCCTTCCGCATGATTTCCTGCTAAAATCACGGCGCTGGCTCCAATGCGGAGGTTTTTCACGCACGGAATGGGCAAAGACAATGCCGCACGGCAATGCAGTTCGAATTCATTGAAGTTTTGTGTTCCCGCCAGGGTCACCATACCGGTATCGTGCGGACGCGGCGACAATTCGCTGAAGTAAACGCCGTTTTTCTCGCTGACGAAAAACTCGACTCCCCAAATTCCGGCTCCGGTTAGGGCCTCTGTCACAGCTTTCGCCATACTTTCGGCCTCTTGCAAGTGGGTTGCGCTCATCGCCCTCGGCTGGAAGCTCTCACGATAGTCGCCATCTTCTTGCACATGTCCGATGGGAGCGCAAAATAACGTGTTGCCGTTGTCTTGTGTCACGGTGAGTAGGGTGATTTCGTAGTCGAAATCAACGAATTCTTCGACGATGAGCTCCTTAACATCCCCTCTGCTTCCCGCAATGCCGTATTCGAATGCGTGTTTCACGTCATCTACGGAACGCATCACGGATTGTCCTTTTCCACTCGAGCTCATTAGCGGTTTGACGATGCAGGGAAATCCGAGATCCTCGGCTCCTTTGCGCAGTTCCTCCTCAGTTGTGGCGTAATGGTAACGCGCCGTTCTGATTCCGAGTTCCTTTGCTGCCAAATCTCTGATGGCTTTTCGGTTCATCGTGTAGTTCACCGCTCTGGCAGAGGGGACTACGCGGATGCCTTTCGCCTCATATTCGTAAAGTCGTTCGGTTCGAATGGCTTCAATTTCGCTGATAATGAGGTCGGGATGGTGCTTTTCGACGACGCGGTCCAGTGCTTCTCCATCGAGCATGGAGAACACCTCACATTCATCGGCGACTTGCATTGCGGGCGCACCGCGGTAGGCGTCGCAAGCCACGACATGTTGTCCCAAACGTTGGGCGGCGATCGTAAACTCTTTCCCGAGTTCACCCGATCCGAGGAGCAAAATTTTTTTCATGCATTCCATTTTGCGCATTCAACACGTTCCGCCGGCACATTGCAGGCTGACCATTTGAATTCTAAGGCCACAAGCCAAAGCAGGCTCCGCAATAAGCTGTAAACGAGCAAATCGTTTGATAAATTCTAATGTCTCATGTTTGGGAGAGCGGGGAAGTGGAGTAGAGTGTTCCATAGGCTTCAGGAGAATATCACTTAGTTCGTTATTCTCTAAACGACGGAACTTCCCATTTAATGCGCGAAACGTGATATTTTTGCGTTTTTCGGTCGCATTCACTTCAGCATTCCCGCTCTGGTTGCCATTTTGCGGAGGTTGAGCAGCGCATAGCGCATTCTTGCCAGCGAGGTACTGATGCCCACTCCCGTTTTTTCCGCAATTTCTTTGAAGGGTATTTCTTGATAGAAGCGCATTTTCACCACTTCGCGCTGTTCATCCGGCAGCAAAGTGATCCATTTCTGCACCATTTCTATCGATTCCATACGAATCATTTCCTCTTCTCGTCCCACGCAAGCCAACTGCGACGTGGCTTCGTCGGCAAATTCCTGACCATCTTCGTCATAACTGCACTGTCCGCGCTGTGTTTTGAAATGATCAAGCACCAAGTTGTGGGCGATTCGCGAAAGCCAAGCGAAAAACTGACCTTGTTCCACATAATTTCCCTTGCGTAGCGAGAGAATCACCTTGACAAAAGTCTCTTGAAAGATGTCGTTTGCCAAGTCTTCATCGTGCACTGCATATAAAATGTGCTGGAACAATCGATCTTGATGGCGCGCCAATAAACAATCGAAGGCTTCTGGGTCTCCTCCGATGTAAGCTTTTACCAACGCGTCGTCGATCATTCTATTTTTGCTGTCCATACTCATTGAACGATTAGTTTGAAGTAGAGTATGTTTCTATAGGCTTTCTATTTTTTGAAATGAACGATTTCCGCAAAAATACGCGTTTATTGCTAGAAAAACAAACCGACGGCACAAAAAATGCCGTCGGTCATGTTGTTCGTTGCGAACGGAGGGCGTTTATAGGCGGTCGGCATAGGCTTCGATGGCCTTTTCGGCCGTTTTGATGGCCTCATCCAGCGGAAAGGGGAGTTCGCCGCCCGCAGCATTGAAGTGTCCGCCGCCATTGAAGAACTCTTCGGCCAATTTGTTGGCCGGGAAATCGTCGACACTGCGCACCGAGACGCGAATCTTGTCCACTTCCGTGTCCTCTCTCAGACTAATACTCAGTCGCATGCCCTTCACTTTCAGCGGTTCGTTGACCAAACCTTCTGCATCTCCGCGGATGTAGTGGAAGCGCTTCATGTCTTCACGGGTGATCGTGAACAATCCGGCCCGATGATCGTGGAAGAAACGCAATCGTTCTGTCAATATATAGGAAAAGAAGCGCAATCGATTTTCTGACCACGTATTGTTCACATTCCGATTGATCTTGTCCTTGTCAATCCCCTTGGTCAGCAAGTGGGCAATGATGATAAAGATCTCAGGATCGTTCGATGCATAGGCAAACCCACCTGTATCGGTCATCATGCCACAATAGATGCATGCAGCGGCGTTGCGAGAGAGTTCGTCAAACGCCCCGAGTTGATAAATCAGCTTGAAGACCAACTCACATGTGCTCGAAGCGCCCGGACGCGACACGATGAAATCCGCCGCTTTCTCGTCGGGCCCCTCATGATGATCGATCATGATTCGCTTCGCCTTCGCCCGCTCCACCACCGGCCCCATGTCTTGCAAGCGATGCAGGGCATTGAAGTCCAAAAGGCAGATCAAATCGGCCTCTTGAATGAACTTTGTCGCCATCGGTCGCATGTCGTCGTTCGAAAAATAGAGCACACCTCTGGCTCCCGGCAACCATTTCAAGAAGTCCGGGCACGGTGTCGGCAGAATCACGCGCACCTGTTTGCCAAGCCCACGCAAGTAGTCGGCCCAAGCCAGCGTCGATCCCATGGCATCTCCGTCGGGTCCTCGGTGCGCAGTGATCACCACGCGTTGCGCATCGCGCAACAAAGCCATCAATTCAAAGAGTTGTTTATTGTCCAGCAGGGGAGTTATTTCCATTGCTTCAAAGATTACGCAATACTTCTATTTCCTTTTTCGGATCTGCCGCGTTGAACACGGCACTCCCGGCAACGAGCACGTCGGCTCCGGCTTCGACAAGCCATTTTCCGGTCTCGCGATTCACACCGCCATCCACTTCTATCAACGCTTCCGACCCACAAGCATCCAAGAGGGCGCGCAATTTCCGTGTCTTCTCGACCATGGTGGGGATGAAACGCTGGCCGCCGAAGCCGGGGTTCACGCTCATCAGCATGACCAAGTCGAGATAGGGCGCGATTTCTTCGAGCACACTCACCGGCGTATGGGGGTTGAGCGTGACGCCGGCCAACATTCCTTCGTCGCGTATGGCTTGCACCACGCGATGCAGGTGGGTACAAGCCTCATAGTGTACATTCATCACGTGCGCCCCGAGGGCTTTCACTTGAGGGATGAACTTTTCGGGCGATACAATCATCAGATGCACATCCAGCGGCTTGCGTGCGTGTCGGGCCATGGCCTCCATCACAGGAAAACCGAAACTAATGTTGGGTACAAACACCCCATCCATCACATCCAGATGGTACCAATCTGCAGAACTTTCGTTGAGCATTTCGATGTCGCGCTGCAAATTGGCGAAATCCGCACTGAGCAGCGAAGGAGAGATCATTGTCATGAGTCAGTAGGCTGAGTATTTTCTTCTTTGTCGTTTCTTATTTGTTGAATGCGCAGCAATTCTTCGAGCGCAACCCCTTCACTGTCGGGAAACTCGAGCAGAGCTTGAAATTGCTGCTCGGCTTCATCGAGCAAATCTGCATCAATGAGCGCCGTGCCCCGGCGGCGCTTCAAGAAGCGCACGAAAGCCTGTCGCTCCGGCTCCTCCACTTCCGTTCCCTCGCTTTCAAACTGCTTTTGCTCTTGATCCAAGTAGCGATCGATGACAAAAAGGGCTCGAAAATCGTGGCCGTTCACCAATGCATTCACGTAGGCACGATTATACTTGTGGTTGTTCAGCGAATACAGACCATCCAAATAGTAATAAGCCTGTTGGTAAAGTCCCAAAGCGCTGTAGCAACTGCCGATGCTGAAGAGCAATTCGAAGAAATGCGCGCGCTGGCCCTTGTTCATGTAGCTGAACCGCGGCGAAAGCCAGCGGAACACATTTTTGAAGTAAGCCAGCGCCTCATAATAACGCTCCGACGCATAGAAACGCCGTCCCCAATACATGCAATAACCGTAGTAGGGCGTGGTGCAGGCCATCATTTCGTCTTGTGCCTCCGTCAAATCTTCGCCGCGTTCGAGGGCATCGCGGGTTTCGTTCCAGAAGTATTCAAACTCCTTCCGGCGTTCTCCGTCGCCCACCTTATCATAGGCCAAAACAAAGGTAGTTGCACTGCTTTGCTGTTCTGCTTTCGCAACGACCGCCGAGTGTTGTGGCAAAAGTATCCCCGTGGGGCGAGTGAAGGTCACGCGAAAGAAGAGGTCATAATTCGTTTCGCTCTCGCAAAGCACGTGCAGCAAACAGTCTTTCCGTTCGCCTTCTTGGATCAAGACACTAATCACCAGCGTCAATGCACTGTTCTTCAACGATTCGAATGTGGTTCCTTTCGTCATCAAGTATTCCACAAACGGGAAATTCTTAATCTCTTCCGCCTCAAGCACTTCGATTGTCGAAGGCTCGCAGTCGCCTTCTCCGGTCAATACGCCTTCCATTCGCAAAAGCGTCACCGGTTCTTCGTTCGGCATGAACGTCGAAAGCACTTCGCCCAACGTGTGTTTCTGCTCTTTGGTCTCAAATCCTTCGGCCAACGCAGGAGCATAATTCATCTCTGCCACGTGCGACAAGACGTTCAACCGCTCACTGATCGCCGTGTTCTCCTCCAAATTGTTGTCATCGCTTGCTTCGATCTTCTCGAGTTCAGCTCTTGTTCTTCGCACATGGGCGAAAGTCGCTTCCCAATTGAGCCGCCAGCATTTCTTGCACACTGCGTTTCGTCGAGTCGATGGGCATGCCGAAACGCATGTAGAGATAAACCTGGTGCCCCTGTGCATCGATGATGTAGTAAGTCGCGAAATTGGCCACCGCCAAGCTGTTGAATTCATTGCTGGCATGGCGAACCGCCGTCAGCGCGCCGAGAGGACGCTCCACAAAATACGGATAATAGAACGAGACCATGGTGTTGCGCCGGCTGCACACCGCCACAAAATGTCCTCCCTGGAAGGTAAAATCATAGGCTCGTTCGTCTTCTTGGCACTTAAATTCGCTTTCCTTCCATTCGATCTGCATTTTGGGAAACAGCAGCTCCAACATCGTCGACGATTGGGGATAGGCTTCCCCCTTCACCATCGATTTGAAGCGACGATAGGCGATCAGCCAAAGAGAATGGAGCCAACTCGTGGTTTTGCTTACCCCTTTGCAAAGCGATTGTAGGAGAAACTCAAGTAGTGCGAACATAGAGTGTCGAATTGTCTGTACATGAAGCGGTTTTCGTTAGCGAAGTTACTATTTTCTTTTCGCAACGGCTCCTCTTTCGCTTCGAAAACTGTAAATTTGTTTGCGCATTTCCAGCACATCTCTTTTATTATCTTCCCCAACGACATGATTTCCCTCGAAGATTTCTTCCGCAACGCCACTTCTTCCTCCTTCCGTCTTTCGCCCGATGGGCGCCATCTCGCCTATCTTGCCCCCTATCGCGACCGCATGAACCTTTTTGTGCGCAGCATCGCCCCCGATGGCGCACTCGGCACCCCACTTCGACTCACCGGCGAAACCGAACGCAGTCTCGGCGGCCATCTTTGGGCCGACAACGACCGTTTGGTTTATGCCAAAGACGATGGGGGCGACGAGAACTACCACCTTTTCGGCATTCGCCGCGACGGGAGCGACGAACGCGCCTACACCGATTTTCCCGGAGTGCGCGCCGACATCATCGATGACCTCCCCGAAGTGCCCGGGCAAATCCTCATTGAAATGAATCGCCGCAACCCCGAGGCCTTCGATCCCTATCGTCTCGATCTCGACACGGGCGAACTCACGCTCCTGGCCGAAAATCCCGGCAACTATCAGGGATGGACCACCGACCACGACGGTTGTTTGCGTGTAGTCTATGCCGTCGTCGACGGCGTGAACACCCAGATTCTCTACCGCGACCACGAAGGCGAAGCATTCCGTCCCGTGCTCACCACCGATTTCCGCGAATCGGTGTGCTACTCGCTCTTCACTCCCGACAACAAAATGGTGTGGGGCGTGAGCAATCGCGGCCGTGACAAAGCTGCCTTGGTGCTCATTGATCCCGCTACGGCCGAAGAGCGCGAAGTACTGTTCGAACACGATCGCTATGACGTGGACGCGCTCACCTATTCGCGCAAGCGTCGCCGGCTGCTCGGGGCGTTTTGTGCCGGACATCGCGACCCTGTGCGCCACTATTTTGACGACCGCGCACGCGATGACCGCCAACGACTCGAAAAGTACTTCCCAGCGCAACAAGTCGGCATGGTGGACACCGACAAGAGCGAGGAACGATGCATCGTCTTTGTGGCCAGCGACCGGTCGAAAGGCGCCTATTATTTCTACGATCGCACCGCTGATCGTGTGGAACTGCTGACCGAAGTGGCCCCGTGGTTGCCCGAATCGGCCATGGCGCCCATGCACCCCGTGACGTTCACCACCCGCGACGGGTTGACCATCGAAGCCTACCTCAGTTTGCCCCCCGGATTGACACTCGATGCTCTCCCGGCCCCGCTCCCCGTCATCGTCAATCCCCACGGCGGACCGTGGTCGCGCGACAATTGGGGCTTCTCCTCTGAAGTGCAATTCCTGTGTTCGAGAGGTTATGCGGTCTTTCAACTTAATTTCCGCGGAAGCACAGGCTACGGCCGCGACTTCCTCGAAAAGAGTTACAAGCAATGGGGGCTCACCATGCAGAATGACATCACCGACGGCGTGCATTGGCTCATCGATTCAGGCATAGCCGACCCGAAACGCATAGCCATTTACGGTGCCTCCTACGGTGGATATGCCACCCTGGCGGGAGCTTGCTTCACACCGGAGCTTTATTGCTGCGCCATCGACTACGTGGGCGTGTCCAATCTGCTCACTTTCCTGCAAACCATTCCGCCTTACTGGCGCGCGATGCTCGACATGATGTACGAACAAATCGGCCACCCCGATCGCGACCGCACGCAACTCGAAGCCACGTCGCCGGCCTTGCATGCCGACGCCATTCGTTGCCCGCTCTTCATCGCACAAGGGGCTAACGATCCGCGCGTCAACAAGGACGAAAGCGACCAAATGGTGGCGGCCCTCCGACGACGCGGAGTGGAAGTGGAATACATGGTGAAAGACAACGAAGGCCATGGTTTCGCCAACCAAGAAAACGTCTTCGACTTCTACCGTGCCGTCGAGCGATTCCTGCAGCAACATCTCTGAAAGCGGAGCGCCCCGTTGAGAAATACGATGGTAAATGTGAGCCTGCCCCGTTCTGCACAGGCGCCCCACATTTTTCTTCACAGCTACGCGAGCCCACGAGCCATCGCCCCCATGTCCAAAATGCGCCCCGGTGATTTTCGATTCACCGGGGCGTTTTTTTTGAGCAGAACACACAAAACAACGGTGCACACCGCAGCATCGCTCCATTGTTCGTGTCCTGCGAATCGAGATAAGGGCAACCTCCTGCTTGCCCCCGCAACTTTGAGCAATACAGTCCGAGAAGCGAAGAAAAAACTGGGGCTTTTCCTATTTTATTGGGGACGTTTCGACGGAAATATCCCCATTAATCGGAAAACTCACCGCAATGGATATTCGCGACATCTTGGACTTTCAAAATCGAAGTGCAAACGATCATTCGCTTTTCATAAGTTCTCATCCATGAAAAGCACTGCGGGTTTGCCTCGCGGCCTGGGCACACTGCCCGAAGGCAGGCCGCAATGGGCTAAGACACTCGCCGAAAAAGGCAGAAACAAAACAAAGCGCGAACAAAAATTGTTCGCGCTTTGCTGTTTGTAGCCTGATCTCGTGGAGACGATCCGCAAGTTCAAAGTGAAATGGGTGATTCCGCTGGGGCTCGAACCCAGGACCCACGCCTTAGAAGGGCGTTGCTCTAATCCGACTGAGCTACGGAACCAGACCTATAGGGGCAAAGTATTGCTTTGCGGGTGCAAATATACCTATTTCTTGCGTATGTCGCAAACATCGCCCAAGAAATCACACCATTTGTGGGCAACTTCTCTGCCGAGAGGGGCTGTTTGAGTCGCTTTCGTGCGCTCGCCAACACAAAACAGCGGCCGACAAAATCGTTTGCCGACCGCTATGACTTGTTTGCGCTTCGCTTTGCTGCTTCACTGCGCAACGGTGTCCCAAATATCGGCCGGCGTGCGCGCGTAGAAGTCGGCACGCAAGGCACGCAACTCTGGTTCGTCCCGAAATCCCCAAAGCACGAGCTCACAAGCGATGCCTGCCGCTTGCGCAGTGGCATAGTCCACTTCACTGTCGCCCACATAGAGCGTTTCGACGGGGTTAGCCCCGAGACGGCGCATGGCTTCGAGCACCGAATCGGGGTAGGGTTTCCGGCGTACACCTGCACTTTCGCCCACAGCCACCTGCATGAAATCGGCAAAAAAGCGACGATTCAAATCCTGCACCGCGGGATCGAGCTTGTTACTAACGATGCCCATACGCACACCCGCGTTACGTAAACGTTCAAGCAGCGGAAGAATGCCGGGATAAGGCCCCGTCTTGTCGAGCGAATGCTCGAGATAGTGCGAACGAAAGTCGGCGAAGACGGCTTCGAGTTGCGCGGAATCGGTGCCTTCTGGGACCGATCGCTCGATGAGATTGTGGATGCCGTTGCCCAAAAAGGCGCGCACTTCGGGCACACTCCGCTCCGGCAATCCGTGTACACGGAGTCCGTGGTTCACCGAAGCGTGAAGGTCGGCCAAAGTGTCGAGCAATGTTCCGTCGAGGTCGAATATGAGGGTTGAAAATCGCATAGGTAGTATAGTTTTTGTCTAGTCTTTGCGTCGCGGATAGGCGTCTTTTCAGGGAGCGCGCCCGGCTCTAATCGGTGCGCCGCGGTAAAATGTCGGTATTTTTCGCTCGGCGTAAGCGGTGCAAGGCTGGCTTTCGCAAGTTGGCGCCTCGTTCCGGCTTATGCGCCGTGGAGGAGCGCTGTCTTCAGTCCGGTAATCGTGTCGGGGAAGGTGAGTCCAAACTGCTCGATGTGCTTCAAACTCATGGACAAGTTGCGTTCCGGTTGTTCGACGGCACAAACAGGCGCCGGTGCCCCGGCTTCGAGGTGCCCGGCAGTGGCAAGGAAACGCGCAGCTTCGAGCACGGTATCGTAAGTGGAGCGATGGTTGGGCGAACCAAAGTTGTAAATGCCGCCGGGTAGCCCAATGGCCGCTTCGATGCGGCGCACCACCTGCCACACATTGGTGATGCCGCGGCATTCGTGCGTCGAAGCGGCAAAAGGTGTGCTGTGTTGTGCAGATTCCAGGAGTCGGAGCAACAGTCCACGGTTTTGTCGCAGCGGGGAGTTGGGTACATCATACATCCACGAGAGGCGTAGGCACACCGCAGTGGGGAGAAGCGCTTGGACCTCGCACTCCGTGCGATACTTGACGTGGGCATACACGCCCCGGGGCGAAAGCAACGCATCCTCACCGCGAGCTTCCGAGCCGGTACAACCATTATATACCTGGTCGCTCCCGGCATAGATGAGCTTGGCGCCAACTGCCGCTGCAGCCCGCGCCACATTGAGCGTGCCGTCGTAGTTCACGGCTTCGCAATCGTCGGGATGGGTCTCGCAATAGCCGGTGTCGGCTAGCGCCGCAAGGTGGATGATGGCTTTTGGGGCGTGGTCCATGAACAAAGTCTGGACGCGCTGCTCGTCGGTAATGTCGAGTTGTCGACTGTCGAGCGGAATGACTTGATGGGAGAGCCCAAGAAACCGAGTGGCGCGGCAACCAACAAAGCCGGCAGCGCCCGTGATGAGAATCTTCATTGTGGAGAAAAACAGGACAAGTGGGGAAGTGCGCACCGTCGCCTTCGGCGATGGAACGGCACGATGCGGAATGTTTGCACAAAAATAAGGAGAAAAGCGGAGGGTAGCAAACGTACAGACACAAAAAACGCCCCTCACGGTGCAAGCAATGCGGGCACAGTGAGGGGCACAAGGGACAGGAGGAAAATAGGGCAGGGGGCCAACTGCGTAGATTTCCCCCGTATTGTGGTGGTCTAAGCGGGGTGCTTCCGACGATCAGGAGAAGAGACCGAAGAGTTCGGCATCGATGCGGTCGGTGATCTGGCGGAAGGCCTCGGGATCGGATTCAAATTTGAGATGATCGCCGTCTACGATGACCAAACGACCTTCGTATTGCGCAATCCATCGCTCATAGAGTTCATTGAGCCCTTGGAGGTAGTCGATGCGCATGGTTTTCTCAAAATCGCGGCCGCGTTTCTCGATCTGCGAGACAAGGTTCGGAATCGACGAGCGGATGTAGATCATCAGGTCGGGCAGTTTGACGAGCGACATCATGAGATCGAAAAGATCGGTGTAGTTGGCGAAGTCGCGATCGCTCATCATTCCCATCGCATGTAGGTTGGGAGCGAAGATACGTGCGTCTTCGAAAATCGTACGATCCTGTATGATCGTTTCTTCACTGCGTGAAATGGCCACAACATCCTTGAAACGCTTGTTGAGGAAGTAGATTTGCAGATTGAACGACCAGCGTTGCATGTCTTTGTAGAAGTCTTCGAGGTAGGGATTAAAGTCTACAGGTTCGAAGAGGGGCGACCAAGCATAGTGCTTGGCGAGCATTTTGGTAAGTGTGGTTTTTCCGCTGCCGATGTTTCCGGCGATGGCGATATGCATGGTTGTCTTGTTTTTGAGATGGGCTATGCTTTGGCGAAGAGGCCAAAGAGTTTTGCGTCGATGCGGTCGACGATATCGGAAAAATCCTTGGGGTTGTAGAGAAAATCGAGTCCATCGACATCCACCACGAGCTTTTCTCCGGGATACTTGTCGAAAACGAACTCATCATAGCGACGATTGAGGTTTTCCAAGTAGTCGATCGACATAGACTGCTCGTATTCCCTTCCGCGCTTGCGGATATTGGCGACCAAGTGGGGCACGGTCGACCGAAGATAGATGAGTAAATCGGGCGCATCGACGAGTGAGGTCATCAACTCGAAGAGTTCCATATAGGTTTCGAAGTCTCGATTATCGAGATTGCCCATGTCGCGATTATTGGCCGAGAAGATATAGACTCCTTCGAAGATGCTTCGATCCTGCACTACGTTATTTTCAGTGCGGGCTATGTCCAAAACGTCTTTGAAACGCTCTTTGAGAAAGAAGACCTCGAGGTTGAAGGCCCATCTCGGCATGTCCTTATAGAAAGGATCGAGATAGGGATTCTCCGCCACGGTTTCGAACTTTGGCGTCCAGCCGTAATGCTGCGCAAGTAGGCCGGTAAGTGTGGTTTTTCCGCTGCCGATGTTTCCGGCGATGGCGATATGCATGAAAAATGGGATTTTAGGAATCGGTTGTAGGGGCACTTTGCGTGAGCGTGGCGGTAGTCAGATCAGCAGTGGGGAGTTCCGACGCATTACTTTCCGCTCCTTCCTCACTTTCGCCTTTGGGCAACTGGCGCTTTCGGCGAACATCTTCACGTGCACCGAGTTTCACAAGTTTATTGGCGGCCGAGATGATGCTTTGTCCGCTCGGTAGGAGCGTTTTGCGCAGGGACTCAAAAGCATCCTGCGTTTTCCGCAGCGTGGCTTCGACATTGAGGAATCGTTCGTAGAATAATTGTACGCGACTCACGATAACCCCGGCCTGATCAACGATTTTCTGCTGATTCTCCACCTGCAATTGCTGTTTCCAAGAGAGTTCGAGCATGCGAAGCAGGGCATAAAGGTTTTGACTGGCGGTGATGAACACGCCTTTGTCGTAGGCCTCCTTCCACAATCCCGGGGCCGCTGTGAGCGCCAGGGTGAGTGCGCTATCGCTAAACACATACATCACGACAAAATCCAGGCGCGAACGATCGGCACTGAGGTGTCCGGCATAGTTTTTGGACGACAATTGTTTGACATGCTGCTGCAATGACTTCACATGCCGATCCAAAGCAGATTTTCGTTGCTCGTCTGTAGTTGCTTCGTAGTAATCTCGGTAGGCCGTGAGCGAGACTTTCGAATCGATCACCACATCGCGCCGGTCGGGAAAGTGGAGAACCACATCGGGAATAAGGCGGCGACCGGTTTCGTCGTCGGTGATCACGCTACCGGTTTCGTCTTTCACAGTCCACTGCTCGTCGAATTGCACTCCTCTCTCGAGTCCCATGTCCTCCAAAAGGGTGCGGAGTCGGAGTTCTCCGAAGTTTCCCTGTGTTTTGTTCTCTCCCGTGAGTGCCGCCGCGAGGCGATCAGCTCGTTCTCCCACGAATCGGGCTTGCGACAGGGTAGCTTTGATGCTTTCATCGAGTCGAGCCATGGAATCGAGGTGGTGCCGATCAGCTTGTTGCACAGCATTGCGCATTTCTTGTATGCCATTGCGCAAAGGCCCGAGGATGCCGTCGAGTTGTCGCGCATTTTCTTCGCGCAACTGGGTTCCCCGTTCTCGCATTTGGTGCTCGCTTTCGGTTTTGAGACGTTCGGCCATGAGTTCCAGCCTCCGATCGCTTTCTTCTCGCTGTTCAGCCGCTTTTAGTTCAGCATTCCGACGCATTTCCGCCCAATTTCGTTCGTGCTCTGCGCGCAAATCTGCCAAAGAACGACGGCCCGCATAATAACCGAGCGCCAATCCGACAACTAGTGCGAGCAAGATAAAAAAAGGAAGGGACATAATAAGCTAAACCAATGATATGAAATGGAATAAGACAGACGTAGCAACTTTCTACTCAACGATTTGCGCGAATAGTAAGCCGTTTGGCGCTTAAAAAGCACGGCAAAGATAGCAACAACAGCAGCAACACACAAGCCAATCACCGATTTTGAAGAAAATAAAGCCTCAACAAAAGTGCCCATCCCCGAAGCAAAGTTTCGCCCGGGAGATGCCAGGCAAAAAGGAAGAAAGAGGCTCTATTATGCGGAAAAACTATGGCCCAACTTGCACCCGTCGTACAGAAAAGGGAGAGAGAAAAGTTGCTTGCTTGTAAATTTATTCTTATTTTCGCGAATACGGCTTCACGTTTCTCCCTTTTCACGAGAAACACGAACCAGTTAAATACCTTTCGAACGCGACAAGACCAACTTATGCAGCAAGAATTGATATTGATACGCATCACGGGTGAAGATCGTCCGGGATTGACTGCAGACTTCATGGCCATCATGGCAAAATATGAGGTAGACATCCTCGACATTGGCCAAGCCGACATTCATTCGACGCTCTCTTTGGGCATCTTGATCCACACCAACGAACAAACGTCGGGCAGTGTGATGAAAGAGGTGCTCTTCAAAGCGGCAGAACGCGGAGTGAATGTGCGTTTTTATCCCATCGAGGCCGAAGAATACACCGAATGGGTGCGCGCACAAGGGCGCAACCGCTACATTCTCACCGTCTTGGCACGGCATCTCACGGCAAAACAAATGGCAGCCGTGAGTCAATTGGTTGCAGCACAGGGACTGAACATCGATGGAATACGGCGTCTCACCGGGCGCGTCCCCTTGGAACGGCACCAAGATAACGTGCGCGCTTGTATTGAGTTCTCATTGCGCGGCACACCGGCCAACCTCGCGGCCATGCAAGCCGATCTCTTGCAGCTCAGTGCCAATTTGGAAATGGATTGTTCGTTCCAACACGACAATGCCTACCGACGTATGCGCCGATTGATCTGTTTTGATATGGATTCGACCCTGATACAAGCCGAATGCATCGACGAATTGGCCGAACGTGCGGGAGTGGGCGAAGAAGTGAAGCGCATCACCGAACAGGCCATGCGCGGAGAAATTGATTTCAAGGAGAGTTTCACACGACGGGTGGCGCTGCTCAAAGGATTAGACGCCAGTGTCATGCAAGACATCGCAGAGCATCTGCCTCTGACGGAGGGCGTGGAACGCTTAATGTACGTATTGAAGCGCCACGGTTACAAGATTGCGATTCTGAGCGGCGGTTTTACGTTCTTCGGTGAACATTTGGCTCGACGCTTCGGCATAGATTATGTTTATGCCAACGAACTGGAAATCGAAAACGGCCATCTAACGGGACGCTTCGTGGGCGAAATCGTCGACGGACAGCGGAAAGCCGAGCTTTTGCGTCTTATTGCGCAGGTGGAAAAGGTGGATTTGGGACAAACTATCGCTGTAGGCGATGGTGCCAACGACTTACCGATGCTCTCAACCGCCGGTTTGGGCATAGCCTTCCACGCAAAACCGAGAGTAGTGGCGAATGCGAAACAAAGTATCAACACGGTTGGCATCGACGGGGTGCTGTATTTCTTGGGATTCAAGGACTCTTATCTCGATGAACACGTTCCTTCTCCCGAAGGCGAGCCAGCTTAGGGGTTTCCCATCCGCTCGTTGACCAACGCAGACGGGGACAATGCTCAATTGTGAGTATTGTCCCCGTTTTTTATTGCAGGTCTCAAGGAAAACATCGCGCTTGGTCTCGGCGTTTCTTTCCTTATATATAGGAAGAGCTGGAGACCCTCTCTTTGAAACCGGATTCTGCGCCATTGAAAGCCCAAAAATCAACGCCGAAAATCGAGCGTTTAACGTCGTCCGCTTGTCACTCCGGACGAAGAAGCCGAACCCCCTTGCGGTTGTGCGGGGGCACTGTAAGAGGAACTGCCCGAACGAGTGTAGCTTCCTGCGTTGTAGTTTTGCGAAGAAGAGCTAGAACTTTGAGAAGGGGCCGCACTTCCTCTGCGTCCTGAGGTGTAACCTGAACTATTTGTGTTGTTGTAGTCCGATCGAGTGGGGGAGTAACTGCTGCGCGCTCCCTCGTATGAGCGGGAAGAACCATAGTTGTAGCCAGAATTCCCGCTGTCGTACGAACCACTGCCGTAGGTGGTGCCGCGTCGTCCCGAGGCTCCGCCTCCTTCATACTGACGTGAAGGCGCATAACTTCCGTTGTAGGAGGGCACGCCGTAAGACGACCCCTCGTAACGAGGACTGCTGTAGGCTCCGCCTCCGTAATAGTTGTTGCCGGTATCGTAGCTCCATCCTCTTCCGCCGTAACGTCCTTCGACAATGCGCAAAGGTTCGTTACGATAGTAGCTGCTGTAGCCTCGATCTCCGTAGCGTGCCACGTAACTGTCGCGCAATCCGCCATAACGGCTCTCGACTACGCGCAAACCATAGTAGGGCGAACGGTATTCCGGGCGGCGATAGCCCCAATCTGAACCACGGTAGGAGATGTAGACGGAGGGTCTGTCGAAGAAGAAGCGATCGCGGTAGGAATAGCGCGTGTAGACGTTGAAAATGAACGACGATCCCGTCCACGAGGCGGACGATAGAAATAATCTACCCCCACATAACGCGCATACTGCCAATCATAGAGGATGTATCTCAGGTCATCGTCGCGATAATCTCCGTAACGTCCATATAAATCATACGGTGAGTTGACAGAAAGGAAGTAGTCTAAGTTCACTTGATAGACTTGATCGTATTGCGTCGGCGTGAGATTGAGCTCATACGCCATTTTGTCTGTGAGGAAATAGGCGTATTCACGAGCGTCAGTGTAGTTCATCGCTGAGGCTGATGCGCCTGCTGCAGCGAGAAGGAGGGAGAGAAGTAATCGTTTCATATCGCTTATTTGTTAGAAGTGATGATTGCAAATATCGTGATTTGCGCGACAAAAACAAGATGATTGCGAGGAGAATGCGCAGATTTTAGTATTATCGTGTCATAATTCCCGGATATGATTGGCATTTTGTCAACCTGTAGCCGGTCCTTGGGCACTTTCTGCTCTATCATCGCACCTTTCTTCAGCAATCGGGGGAAAATTAGCCGCGAGAAGGTAGAAAAGAGAAAAGCAGCCACCTTTTCCAATCCGGAGCAGCGCACTTTCGGAATGCAGCGAGACACATTATATATAGTCTCCTCACGAAATGGAAGAATAGTTCTGCTGCACTTGTCGCAACCGGCGCAATTCTGCCCACATGGGAGCGTTCTCTGCAAGTGATTCTTGGGGATCCGCATCCAAAATGCGCGCAGCGCTTTCTCTGGCTTCGCTCATCAAGGCCGCATCTCCCACCAGATTCGCAATGCGCAAATCGAAAGGCAGTCCACTTTGTGCCGTTCCTTCCAAATCTCCCGGCCCACGGAACTTCATATCGGCCTCAGCAATCACAAAGCCATCGGTTGTTTCTACCATGATGTCCATACGTTGCCTGGACGACTCCGCCAAGTTATCTTTGGTGACCAAGATGCAATAACTCTGTTCCGCCCCCTCTTCCCACGCGTCCTCGCAGTTGGTGCAATTGTGCCAAGCCGAATCGCTCCGCATTCTCCACGACCATCACAGAAGCATTGGGCACGTTCACGCCCACTTCTATCACGGTTGTGGACACCAGTATTTGGGTTTCGTTGGCCGAAAAGGCGCGCATGGCCTCTTCCTTCTCCGCAGGTTTCATGCGCCCGTGCACCCTTCCCACTTTCCAAGGGGCGAAAGCCTCGCACACCGCCTCATATCCTCGCTCCAATGCGAGGAGATCCAATTTTTCATTGTCGTCTATCAGCGGATAGACGAAATAAACCTGCCGTCCCTTCTCCAGTTCGGTGCGTATGCCGTGGAACAGTTGACTCCGCTGACGCGCTCTATAATGGCGTGTCTGGATCGGTTTTCGTCCCGGCGGCAACTGATCGATGACACTCACGTCCAAATCCCCATAGACCGTCATGGCCAGCGTTCGCGGAATGGGCGTTGCTGTCATCACCAGCACATGGGGCGGGCGAATATTCTTGTTCCACAGCGCCGCACGCTGCTTAACTCCGAAACGATGCTGCTCGTCGATGATGCATAGCCCGAGGTTGTAGAACACCACTCCGGGTTCGATCAGCGCGTGCGTCCCAATGAGGATTTGCACCTCGCCGGTGGCCAAGGCATCGAGTACGGCGCGGCGGCGCTTTCCTTTGACATTGCCCGTGAGCAACTCCACGCGAATGCCCAAATCTTGGAGTTGAGCTGCGATTCCTTTGTAGTGTTGCTCCGCCAAAATCTCCGTCGGCGCCATGATGCACGCCTGGAAACCATTGTCGAGAGCCAGCAAACAAGTCAATGTGGCCACCATCGTCTTGCCCGATCCCACATCTCCCTGCAACAGCCGGTTCATTTGTCGCCCACTGCGCAAATCACTATGGATTTCGCGCACCACGCGTTTTTGGGCTTCGGTGAGTTCAAACGGGATATGGTGGGCATAGAAATCTTTGAACAGGGGACCTACGCGCGGAAAGGGCCAACCGGCGATTTCCACCTTCCTTTCTCGATTGTATTGGAGAATGGAAAGTTGCAAATAGAAGAGTTCTTCGAACTTCAACCGACGTTTGGCCGCCGCCACGTCTTGTGCGCTCTGCGAAAAGTGCAGATCTCGCACCGCCCGATCGTGGCTCACCAATTTATGCTCCGCCACGAGTGTCGGCGGCAGGGTATCGGCGATCGGTGCCCCCATGCGTTCAAAGGCATTGGCCACCAATTCATTGATGGTACGCGAGGTGATGTGCGCACGCGTGAGACGCTCTGTGAGATGATAGACCGGTTGCATGCGCAAGAGCGGGCGATTCTTCACCCGCTCCAGCTCCTCCATCTCCGGGTGGGCAATCGAAAGGTAGTGGCCGAAAGGTTTGGGTTCGCCAAACACCTGATATTCGACATCCACCTTGTACATTTTCTCCAAAGCCTTCGACACGCGGAACCAAACCAACTGAATGTAGCCCGTGCCGTCGGTGAAGTTGGCCACAAGTCGGCGTTTCGGTCCTTCGCCCACCTTGTTGATCATCACAATGCGCCCCCGCAACTGAATATTCTGCATTCCCTCGACGAGATCGCAGATGCGATGCACCTTGGTGCGGTCTTCGTGTCGGAAAGGATAAGTGTGCAGTAAATCTCCGACGGTGCGCACGCCCAACTGAGAGGCGAACAACGCAGCACGTGCGGGTCCGACTCCTTTCAGATAGGTGATGTCTTGATCGAGATAGTTCAAAAAAACGATTTTAGGGGGTGGGGGAGACGTAGCAAGGGTGGGCGAGTGGCGAGATCAGCACACTAATCCATTCTGTCGCGATAGTCTTCGTAAGTATAGGTGCGCAGCGTCTCGAGGGTGCCGTCTTCGCGAAGCAAACAAAGCGAGGGGTGATGAATGCCGTTGAACATATTGGTTTTCACCGTGGTGTAGTGGATCATATCCTCGAAGATCAATTCGTCGCCCACCTGCAGCGGACTGGCAAAGCGCCAATAGCCCATGAAATCTCCACTAAGGCAGCTGTTACCTCCCAAGCGATAGACACAATCGTCGGTTTCGTGCCCGATTTCCGCCCCGTCGGTGAGCGTCTCCGCCCCGCGAATAGCCGGATGGTAGGGCATTTCCAGACAATCGGGCATGTGGCAGGTGAACGATGCGTTGAAGATGGCCGTTTTCACGCCGGCATTCTCCACCACATCCACCACTTGGGCCACCAACGGCCCGGTTTGCCAAGCAAAGGCACTGCCCGGTTCCATGATGACGCGCAGATGCGGATGGCGTGCACGGAAGTCGTTGAGCAAACCGACGAGCAATTCCACATCATAGTCCGCCCGCGTCACCAAGTGTCCGCCGCCGAAGTTGATCCATTCCAACCGATCGAGCCAAGGTCCGAAACGCCGTTCGATGTGTTGGAGCGTGTGTGGCCGAAAGCCTCGCTGCTGCTCTCGCAATGGCAATGAATGTGGAATCCGTGCACCCCCTTCCGGTAGATCGGTGGGTAGATCGGCGCTGAGCAAACCGAAACGTGAGCCCGGCGCACAGGGATCGTAGAGCGCAGTTTCGATCTCGGAGTATTCGGGATTGACGCGCAATCCGCAATCCACCTGTTCCTCGCTCCCGTGCGTGGCGTTCCACTCACTAATGCGCGGATAGAATCGCGCATACTGCGTGAGTGAGTTGAAAGTGATGACAGAAGAGCACCGAAGCATCTCTTCAAAAGTGCTTTCCTCGTAGGCCGGTGTGTAAGTGTGCGCTCTGCTGCCGAACTCTTCGAGTGCAAGTCGCGCTTCATAGGGCGAGGAAGCCGTGGTGTGCGCAATATATTCGCGAAAGATGGGGAAAGTCTTCCAGAGTGCGAAGGCTTTGAAGGCAAGAATGAATTCTGCCCCGGTTCGACGGGAGATGTCGGTGATGAGACGGAGATTTCGACGCAAGCGCCGTTCTTCGACGATATAGGCCGGTGAGGGAGCCGTGGGAAAGGTCATGAGCAGAGAGAGAAAAAGAGGATGAAAAAAGCGTACGAGTCGAATCAGCACAAGCATTGCTCGACTGATTCGACCCGCATAAAGGAAAAAATGGAAAGCAAGAGATCACATGATGCCGTCTTCACGCAGCTTTTGCTGCCACTTCCAAGCCGTCGTCAGCGAATCTTCGAGCGTGTGCACGGCCTTCCATCCCAACACTTTGTTGGCTTTGTCGACATTGCCCCACACTTTCTCGATGTCTCCGGCACGACGCGGCGCAACTTTGTAGTTGAGTTTCACGCCGGTGCACTTTTCGAACGTGTTGATCAGTTCGAACACGCTCACGCCCTTGCCCGTTCCGATGTTGAAAACCTCAACCGGTTCGGCGTTTTTGCCTTCGACAATGCGGGCCATGGCAGCAACGTGGGCTTTGGCGAGGTCCACCACGTAGATAAAGTCACGAATGCACGATCCGTCGGGCGTATTGTAGTCGTCGCCGAAGACAGCCAGCTGTTCGCGGATGCCAATCGCCGTTTGTGTGAGGTAAGGGATGAGGTTGGCCGGTGCGCCGTTGGGCACTTCGCCGATGAGGGCGGTGGGGTGTGCGCCGATGGGGTTGAAGTAGCGAAGGATGATGGCCGAGATCGGAGCGCCGCTGGCCACATAGTCCTGAATGATCTCCTCATTCACCTGCTTTGTGTTGCCATAGGGCGATTCGGCCTTCTTGATCGGCGCCGTTTCGCTGACGGGCAGATCTTTAGGATCGGGTTGTCCGTAGACCGTGCACGAGGAAGAGAAGATAATGCCCTTGACATTATATTTGGGCATGAGCTCGAGGAGGTTAATCAGCGAGACGAAGTTGTTACGATAGTACTTGAGCGGTTTTTCCACCGATTCGCCCACGGCCTTCGAGGCGGCAAAATGAATAATGCCCTCAATGCCGGGATATTTTTGGAACACGCCTTCCAAAGCAGCGTAGTCGCAGCAATCCACTTGTTCGAAAGCCGGACGCGTGCCGCTGATTTTTTCGATGCCGTCGATGACTTCGGCTTTGGAGTTGCTGAGGTTGTCGATAATCACGACGTTGTAACCTGCAGCTTGGAGTTCAACGGTGGTGTGCGAACCGATGAAGCCGGTACCGCCCGTGACAAGAATGGTCTTTTTCATGTTTCGGTTGTGAAATGGGGGAGGGGAAGCACGTGAACAAGGGAAAATTGATCTGATCACTCCCTTTTGAATCGGTTGCGCGCGCAATCCACGTCCGGAGATTGACTTTGATGGGGCGAAGTTACAAATTATTTTGAGAACTGCAGCTTGCAAAAGATAACTTTTTATCGTGTTTTCGAGAAATCGCTCCGCGCAGCTTCTCGAACTGCCCTTGCTGTCGCGATTCGCCGCCGATCTTCGCCGCCGCACACGCGCCTTTACCTACAAACCGCCCCACAAAATTCACAATACCTTGCCACGTCGAGCCATCACAACGGAAGACATTCATCGCTCCCGTGAGTTCCGGCAAAACAGAGGGGGAGATTCCCTTGCCGATCGCCGATTTTCAAAACAGAACCTTCATATTCCACCGCTTAGTTCCCTTTTCCAGTCTTGCATCGGGGGAGCATCGCGAAGCCTTTGCGCTCGTTCCCGGAACTTACGCCGTCTTTGCCCTCAGCCCTGCACACCGATCGCCCTCTCCCTCGGGCACTCAACAGAAAGCAAGCGAAATTACGCACGAACAAGCGAAGGAGAAGCTTCCCCTTGACTTCATCGGCGACGCGGCCCCTAATGTGGGTCGGCCGCAAGCCAATGCTACGCCCAATTTCCTCCTCACGCCAACGAAGAAGGGGATGTCAGAACGGGAAACGACGAATGCGCCCACCAAAGTTCGACGGAAAAAAGGAGGAAGAGGCTGAAGAAGAAGGAATGTCGGGGCGCTTCCTCACTTTTCGTGCGGAGAAACGAGGAAAAACCGGGGGCTTTTGCCGAATAAGTGGAGGCTTTCGGCCAAAAATCCCCGACTTCTCTCGGTCGAGGTGGGAGAGACGCGCTCCCATTTGGCCGTTCGCTACAGAATCCGTAAATTTGCCCCAAACTAACCCCCCAACAAATTTTCCCATGAAGGAACTGGCACTCAAATATGGTTGCAATCCCAACCAAAAGCCTGCTCGCATTTACATGGACAACGGCGCAGCACTTCCCATTGAAGTGCTCGGCGGTCGTCCCGGTTACATCAATTTTCTCGATGCCCTCAATGGTTGGCAGTTGGTGCGCGAACTCAAAGCGGCCACCGGCCTTCCGGCAGCCACTTCGTTCAAGCACGTTTCTCCCGCCGGCGCAGCTGTGGGCGAACCGCTGGATGAAACCCTTCGCAAGATTTACTTCTGCGACGATCTCGGCGAACCTCTCAGCCCCATCGCCTCGGCTTATGCTCGCGCTCGCGGCGCAGACCGCATGTCGAGCTACGGTGATTTCATCGCCCTGTCCGACGAATGCGACAAAGCCACCGCACTCCTCATCAAACGCGAAGTGAGCGACGGTGTCATTGCCCCGAGTTTCAGCCCCGAAGCGCTTGAAATTTTACGTGCCAAACGCAAAGGAACTTATTGCATTCTGCAAATCGACCCCAATTACCGCCCCGATCCCATCGAACGCAAGCAGGTGTTCGGCGTCACCTTCGAACAAGGGCGCAACGAAGTGGATCTTTCCGATCCGCATTTGTTCGACGAGCGTCCCACGCAAAACAAAGAATTGCCCGCCGCCGCCCTTCGCGACCTCACCATCGCCCTCATCACCCTCAAATATACCCAGTCTAATTCGGTGTGCTACGTCAAGGGCGGTCAAGCCATTGGCATCGGAGCCGGCCAGCAAAGCCGCATTCACTGCACACGATTGGCGGGAACGAAAGCCGACATTTGGTGGTTGCGCCAGCATCCGCAGGTGATGAGCCTCCCCTTCGTCCCGGGTATTCGTCGTGCCGACCGCGACAACACCATCGATATCTATATTTCCGACGATGCCGACGAGGTACTGGCCGAGGGAATCTGGCAGCAATTCTTCACCGAACGCCCTGCGCCGCTCACTCGCGAAGAGAAAAAATCGTGGATCGCCCGCAACACAGGCGTTTCCTTAGGTTCTGACGCCTTCTTTCCCTTCGGCGACAACATTGAACGGGCCCACCGCAGCGGCGTTTGCTATGTGGCGCAAGCCGGTGGCTCGGTTCGTGACGATCATGTCATCGAAACGTGCGACAAATACAACATCGCCATGGCCTTCACGGGAGTTCGCCTCTTCCATCACTAATATACCCCTAACGCCCCCCCCTATGCAACGACACGTCAGCGACGATGAAATCACGACCGCGATGACTACGGGCATCACCTTCAAAGGAGCCAAACTTCGCAAGCCACAAGAAGAGAAGGTGAAGACAAAAGCCAAGAAGAAAAAGTACATCACCGGTCTTCACGGTTCGGGTGCCGCCAAGAAAAAAGCGGAAATCCGTCAACGGCGCGCCAACCGTCACAAAAAATGAGTCCTCACGGACCCGCAAATCCTCCTCGTTCACACCCGTCAGTAGTGCGTTCACACCGCCTGATTCGGGTGTGAACTTTTTCTTCGGCCTCAGCGTAGTTTGAAACAACCGAAAAAGCACAAAAAACACAGGAGAAAAACGCCACGGTGTGGGGAAAAATGAGTACATTTGCACGCAATTAAATTCGTACCTCGCCTTATGACTGCAAATTTCATTGCCGACAAAATTGTGATGGACGGTCTCACTTATGATGACGTCCTGCTCATCCCCGCTTATTCCGAAGTTCTTCCTCGCACCGTGTCGCTCACCACGCGTTTTTCTCGCAACATTGAGCTGCACATCCCCTTTGTGACTGCCGCCATGGACACCGTGACGGAAGCCCCCATGGCCATTGCCATTGCCCGCGAAGGGGGAATCGGTGTGATCCACAAAAACATGTCGATCGAGGAACAGGCTCGCCAAGTAGCCATCGTGAAGCGTGCCGAAAACGGCATGATTTACGATCCTGTCACGATCCAGCGCGGAAAGACCGTCGGCGATGCGCTCGCCTTAATGGCGGAGTATCACATCGGAGGTATCCCGGTTGTGGACGATGACATGAAGCTCGTGGGCATTGTGACCAATCGCGATCTGCGCTTCGAGCACAATCTCAACCGCACCATCGACGAAGTGATGACCAGCGATCACCTTGTGACGACCAACACCACGACCGACCTTGCCGGCGCAAGCGAGATATTGCAGCAAAACAAGATTGAAACTCCCCGTGGTGGACGCCAACGGACGCCTCGTCGGACTCATTACTTATAAGGACATCACCAAAGCCAAAGACAAACCCATGGCTTGCAAAGACGCCAAGGGGCGTTTGCGCGTAGCCGCCGGCGTAGGTGTGACCGTCGACACGATGGAGCGCATTGAAGCCCTGGTCAACGCCGGCGTCGATGCCATTGTGATCGACACGGCCCACGGACATTCGAAGGGGGTAGTGGGAGAAGCTCAAAGAAGCCAAGGCCAAATATCCCAACGTCGACATCGTGGTGGGGAATATCGCCACGGGCGAAGCAGCCAAAATGCTCGTTGACGCCGGTGCCGACGCGGTAAAAGTGGGCATTGGCCCGGGATCGATTTGCACCACACGCGTGGTGGCCGGTGTCGGTGTGCCGCAACTCTCCGCAATCTACGACGTGGCACGCGCTCTCGAAGGCACCGGTGTACCCCTCATTGCCGACGGTGGACTCCGCTATTCGGGCGATGTGGTGAAAGCTTTGGCCGCAGGCGGAAACTGCGTAATGATCGGTTCGCTCGTGGCCGGATGCGAGGAAAGTCCCGGCGAAACCATCATCTTCAACGGTCGTAAGTTCAAGACTTATCGTGGCATGGGCTCTCTCGAAGCCATGGAAAACGGTTCGAAAGACCGCTATTTCCAAAGCGGTGTGGAGAGTGTGAAGAAGTTGGTGCCCGAAGGCATCGCCGGTCGCGTTCCTTTCAAGGGTGGTGTGCAAGAGGTGATTTACCAACTCGTGGGCGGTCTTCGCTCGGGCATGGGCTACTGCGGTGCTCCCTCCATTGAGGCGCTGCACAACGCCAAATTCACCCGCATCACGAACGCCGGTGTGCAAGAGAGTCACCCACACGATATCACCATCACCAGCGAAGCTCCCAACTACTCGCGCAGTGAGTAACCCAACCATCGAAACAACAAGCTCCTATACGAATAGAGGTGGCGCACAGTGCGCCACCTCTATCCGTTTCTCTTCCGGTCTTTCCTCACTTTGGGGGAGAAAAGAAGCGATTCGCCGGCCTTCGGATGTTGAGATTCGCGAAGGGCTCTCCAAGCGCTCCGCTTTCCGGAGCCTACGAGAGCAGAGTAGTCCCCAAATGTCACAACGCGGCTTTCACTCCTGCAACTTTTATACACTGCTTTGGAACTCCTCGGCAAAAATGCCCACCCCCAAGCACAAACCGGAAGAAGCCCAACTGTCGGTCGGCTTCTTCCTTGTGGGGTAGGGTACTTTTCGTTCCAATTGTTTTGTCGTGTCGTCAGAAATATAGATCTTTGCGTAACCATTTCCGGCGTTTTGTCGTTGTTTTCAACCAGTTGCGCCGTTTGCGCTCGTGAGTAAGCCCTCTTCTATGAATATGTTTGGCCTGTATGCACCTTGCATCTGCCTACATGTTGTTTGACCATACGCGTCATAAGGGTCTTCGAGGTTGACTCCTCGGAGGCCTTTGACGGCTTTTGCCTCCCGCCGCGTAGGAAATGCGGGATAAGCATGATACGATTCGAATGAAACACCTAATAACGAGCTTGTTGCTCATGACCTGCGCGCTCAGCGCCCACGGAGAGACGACAAATCAGTCGGTATTGCTTCGCATTGGGGGGCACCCCATCACGCGAGGCGAGTTCCTGTATGCCTACAATAAGAACCAGGCAGTGCAGGCCGGGGAAAAGAAAATGACCGCGCGCGAATATGTTGACCTTTTCGTCAACTACAAACTCAAGGTGCTCGCCGCCGAAGCCCTGGGACTGGACACCTTAGCCAGCTTTCGCAATGAGTTCCGCAGCTATCGTGACGAACTCGTGTCGAAAAGACTCATCGACCAGCATTACATCGATTCTACTGCGCAAGCTTGCTACAACCGCGAGCTACAACTACTCGATGGAAAGGACTTGCTCACCGTATCCCATATATTATTGCGTGTGCCCACCCTGGCCGGATCGGAAGAACGGCAGAAAATAGCAGCCCGAGCCGACAGTCTCTACCGTCTATTAGCCGGGGGAGCAGACTTTGGTACGTTGGCCCGCCAATACAGTGAAGATCTCGCCTCAAAAAACAACGGAGGTCTGCTGCCGATCATCACAGCCGGTGCAACACTCAAGGCTTTTGAAGACAAAGTCTACGCCTTGCGCGAAGGAGAGCTCTCATTGCCCTTCCAGACAGAGGTGGGTTACCACATCGCTAAGCTCATTAAGCGCCAAGCTCCGCCCAGTTTTCAGACGGCCTATCCGCACCTGCTCAACAGACTGAAGCAAGAAGGCATAGAGGAAAAGGCGGCCGAGCACACACTCGAGCGACTGATGGGGCAGTATCATCAAACCCGAGATCAAGCTCTGGACAGTCTCTCGAACGTCGGCGCAGCAGCGGATCCCCAATTGCGATATCTCATTCAAGAATATCACGACGGTCTCCTCTTGTTCGAAGCGGAGAAGAACAATGTGTGGAATGCCGCTGCCCAAGACAGCGTGGCACTGGAGAAAATGTTTCGCTCCAACCGCAAGAAATATCGCTGGAACGCTCCCCATTTCAAAGGTTTCGTGCTGAGTTCCAACGATGCCGATGCGCTCCGCGCCGCTCAGGCGTTACTAAACAAGGGAGTTCCGGTGGGAATGGAAGCCATGGACTTGCTCAAAAACAGCGTCAACAAAGATTCCGTTCGCGTCAAAGTAGCCGGTCCTTACCTTGTAGAGCGCGGAGAGAACAGCACGATCGATCATTTTGCATTCAAAGATAAGAAGGCAGTTGCGCGAAGTGTGGCAGCAGGCATGAAGTACACCACCGTGTCAGGCCGTATAGAAAAGCGCCCCACGAGCTATGCAGACGTGCGCAGCCAAGTGCTCGAAGACGTGCAGCAGGCACGCGAACAAGAATGGCTGTCGCAACTCCACAAACAGTACCGGGTGCAACTCTATCCTCACGTGCTCGAAACGATCAACCACCCCAATAAACACTGAAATGAACAAACGAATCCCCCTTCCTGATCGCCGGTTTCATCGCGCTCGGCGTTAGCTTCGCACAAATACGTCCCAAGAACGTTGTGGACGAAGTGATTTGGGTGGTCGGCGACTCTCCCATTTTACTCTCAGATGTGGAAGGTTTCCGCGTCAACGCTGAGGCCGGCGGCCAAACGTTCAAAGATCCCTATGCCGAAATCCCGGAACAGCTGGCCATTCAAAAGCTTTTCTTGCACCAAGCCGAACTGGATTCGATCACGGTGTCCGACGAGCAGGCAAAAATGATGGCAGACTACCGGTTAGAGGAAAATATTCGTCGCTATGGTTCGAAGGAAGCTTTGGAAGCGGCCTATCACAAGACGATACCCCAGATTCGCGAAATACTTATGCAGTCGGCTCGCGAATACTTCCTCACGCAGGGAGTTCAAAAGAAGCTGACCTCCAACATAATGGTGACTCCTGCTGAAGTCCGCAGCGCAATTGCAAAGCTGCCGCAGGACAGTCTGCCCATGATTCCCACGCAGGTAGAAGTGGAAATCCTCACGCAACGTCCGACAGTTGACCGCGAGGAAGTGGAACGCATTGAGAACCGCTTGCGCGAGTTCGCCCGTCGTGTCAATAGTGGGGAGACCAGCTTTGCCGTATTGGCACGCCTTTATTCGCAAGACGGTAGTGCTCGCAACGGCGGCGAACTCGGACTGAGCGGGCGCGGACAATGGGTGCCGGAGTTCGCCAATGTGGCATTTTCGCTCACCGATCCGAAGAAAGTATCCAAGATCGTACGCACAGAATTCGGTTTCCACATTCTGCAACTGATCGAAAAGCAAGGCGACAAGGTCAATGTGAGACACATTCTCCTCAAACCTGAGATCAAAGAAGGAGAATACGAACGGCTTACCTCGCGTCTCGATTCGATCGCCTCGGACATCAAAGCCGGAAAATTCAGCTTTGAGGATGCCGCCCAACAACTTTCGGATGACAAAGATACGCGCAATAATAAGGGACTTATGGTGGCTCAAGACGAAAGCACCGGGGCACTCACCGCGCGCTTCCAAATGAAAAGCCTCCCGCAGGACATTGCCAAGGTGGTAGACACAATGAAAGTGGGTGAGGTTTCGCAGGCCTTCCGCATGATGGACGAGAAAACGGGACAAGAGATCTGTGCGATCGTGAAACTCAAGGACCGAATTGAAAGCCACCGTGCCAATATCACCGACGACTTCCAAGTGCTCAAGAGTATGATCCTGCAAAAGCGCCAAAACGAAGCGCTGCAAAAGTGGATCGCCGAGAAAATAAAAACGACCTACACGCGTATCAATCCGGAGTGGCGCAACCACACCTTCCAACACGAAGGCTGGATTAAATAAGTAGGCGCGCTTCACGGAATGATTTCCGGTTGCGCTGTAAGATCTACTCCTTTCAACCCACAAAACGAAAGTTTTGAACACACTCATTGCAACTCGCAGATTTTTCGTGCTGGGAATGGGGCTTTTCGCTCTGTTCCTTGCACACGCTTTTGCACTTACACTTTTGGCTCCTCGAAAGAAGAAAGTTTCGGTGGAGGATCAGCGCATTCGTATCCACCATGCCGACGTCCTCTTCCACGACGCTGCAACGACAGGAGACGGACAAGTGCTGAAAGGCAATGTTTTGATGACCCATGCAGGCATGCGACTCACCTGCGATAGTGCAGTTTTCTACGAAGCGTCCAATTCTTTCTTGGCCTACGGGAAAGTACACTTCACGCAGGGAGACACCCTATCGCTCACAGGAGACTCATTATATTATGATGGGTCTTCTCAATTTGCGCGCGTCTTCCATCATGTTGTGATGCGCCACCGCAAACTGAGACTGAAGACAGAATTGCTGAATTATGATCGCATTTCCGGCCGCGGTTTCTATGATGTGGGTGGAGAAATTATCGACGGTAAGAATATTCTCACCTCACAAAAAGGAGATTACTTCACCGGAACTCGCGAAGCCCTCTTCAGTGACGACGTGCTACTGCGTACTGCCAAGCGCGATTCCTTGCGCACAGATTCTCTCCACTACAATACACGGACAAAGTGGGCGCATGCTACAGGGCCGACCAATTTGCTAAGCGGAGGCAGTAGAATTTACGACCGATGGCTACTACAACACGCAAACGGAAAAGGCGCGATTGGGCAAACGCCCGCAATTGTTCAACAAAGGGCGTAAACTCACCGGCGATAGCATCAGCTACGATAAAAAACGGGGATTTTCGCAGGCCTTCCGGAATATCGTGTTCACAGACTCCACGGATGTCAACAACAAGAACATCCTGATGGGCGATTACGGGTGGTACAAGGAGAAAGTCGGCGAAGCATTGGCAACACAACGCGCACTGGCAAAAAAACTTCTCCCGTAATGCCGACACGCTATACGTACACGCCGACACGCTGCGCCTCTTTTCCTATGATTTACGCACGGATTCTGCCTATCGCGTGCTCCATGGATACTTTCATGTGCGCGCTTATCGCACAGATGTACAAGCCGTGTGCGACTCCTTGGTGTTCAATTCCAAACAACACCGACTCACTCTCTATCGCGATCCCATTGCGTGGAGTGGCGACCGCCAGATCTTAGGCGAAGAAATCAATGTTTACACCAATGACTCTACGATTGACTCCGTCTACGTGGAGCGCCAATCGCTCATCGTGCAACAACTGCCGGATACACTACACTTCAACCAAGTATCTGGGAATTTACTAAAGGCTTACTTCGCCAAGGGAGAACTCTATCAAGCACGTGTGGACGGAAACGCCATGGTGATCAACTATCCCATGGAGAAAGACTCCACTTTCCTCTACCAGAACTATTGCGAAGCCGCAAAAATGCGAATTGACGTGGCCGATCGGAAAATGCAACGCTACTGGGCCGGACCGTCCCCCACTGCAAAGACGTATCCTATCGACACCGCACCCTCAGAGCACACCAAATTCAGCAACTTCGCCTGGTTCAGCCGGATTCGTCCCCAAGGTCCCAACGATCTATTCGAATGGAGAGGCAAAAGCGACGAGACAAAACTCAAGATCCTCCCCCGACGTGCCGCTCCCATGCAGACACTCGCAAAAGACAAGGCTACGGGAGCCGCAGGCTGGGAGAAGAAAATTGACGTTCCCTTAGAAAAGGCCTCTTCCTCTGATCCGGGAGCTACTGCTGCACCAACTTCCGGGTCTCCAACGACAAACGCTCACTAATTATGCCTGACATCATACATTTACTGCCGGATTCTGTCGCCAATCAAATTGCGGCCGGCGAAGTAATTCAACGGCCGGCATCACTAATTAAGGAGCTGGTGGAAAATGCAATCGACGCCGGCGCCACGCGTATTCAGGTCATTGTGACAGATGCCGGCAAATCGTGTGTGCAAGTCATCGACAATGGAAAGGGAATGACCGAGACAGACGCGCGTCTGTCCTTCGAACGGCATGCTACTTCGAAGATTACGAAGGCCGACGACCTCTTTTCGCTGACAACAATGGGCTTTCGCGGCGAGGCACTGGCCTCAATCGCCGCCGTCTCCCAAGTAGAACTACGCACTCGCACGCCCGACAATGAATTGGGCGTGTGTCTACAGATCGAAGGTTCGAAGGTTTTGTTGCAAGAACCCATTGTCTGCCCGGTTGGTGCCAATTTTCTGATCAAGAACCTCTTCTTCAACATTCCTGCTCGGCGCAAATTCCTAAAAAGCAACCACACAGAGCTCTCCAACATCGTTGCAGAGTTTGAACGCATCGCACTCGCGCATCCCGAATTGTCGTTTGCCCTCTCCACTCCCGATAGTGTACTACTCGATCTTCCGTCCGGTAATTTCCGTCAGCGCATCGTCAATATTTTCGGGCGCAAGATGGACAAATATCTCATGCCGGTGCATGTGGAAACGGACTTGGTCGAGATCATTGGCTTCGTGGGGAATCCCGAAAGCAGCAAGAAAAAAGGTGCGCAGCAATTCTTTTTTGCCAATGGCCGCTTCATGCGACACCCTTATTTCGCAAAAGCGATACAAAGTGCCTACGAACGCCTCATTCCCGACGGCGAACAAGTACCGTTCTTTCTGCAAATCTTCATCAATCCCTGTCGTATTGACGTCAATATCCATCCGACCAAAACAGAAATCAAATTTGAGGACGAACAACCCATCTGGCAAATATTGAGAGCTGCGATTCGCGAGACACTCGGACGCTTCAACGCCGTACCTACGATCGACTTTGATATCGAAGATCGCCCGGAAATTCCGGTTTTCCAAGACGGCGAAACGAATATCCTTCCCCCCAGCATTGAGATTGACGAGAGTTACAACCCTTTCGCCCACTCCGCACCCACAGATCACGGAGAGAGCTCGCCATCACATGCCTCTGGAAGTACAAGTCGCTCGTATGCCGCCAAACCCACGCCCAAAGGTTGGGAAGGAGCTTTCGACAATGCCTTCGACACACAAGACACAATCGGCTTCGCACAACCGCAGAGTCTGCCGCCGGCGTCGGAGGAGCCCACGACAGAGTCAACGCTTTACGAACACCTCCCGCAGGACAACCAAAATAGTTGGATCAATGCCGGCACCCCCTACTTACAATATAAAGGACGCTACATCATTGCGCCGACAGAGGAGGGGTTACTCATGGTAGATCAGTACAGAGCCCATGTTCGCATCCTCTTTGATGACTACTTACAACGCATAAAAGAGTCTGCCCCCCAGTCTCAAGGCATGCTTTTCCCGCAGATCCTCGAAGTATCTGCCTCTCAGCAAGCACTTCTCGAGGGAATCCTTCCGGAACTCGAGTCCGTCGGATTCGAATTGTCCTATCTCGGCGGCAATAGTTTCTCGATTCTCCATGTTCCCTCGGGGTTGGACGGACTCGATCCCGTAGTTTTGCTGCAAAGTGTATTGGACGATGCTTCACAAAAGGGTAGTGAAGTGCACGAGGAACTGGTTCAAACCATGGCACTCTCCCTGGCACATAAAGCCGCCATCCCAGTCGGGCAGGAAATGAGCGTCGATGAAATGCGCGATCTCGTAGAACGTCTGTTTCAGCGCGAATCATCCACCTATACTCCCGATGGCAAACGCATATTTCTCCTCATGCCAGTAGCCACGTTGCTTAAGCCTTTCGAATAAACCTCCAGAACTATGTCCGACGGAAACTTCAACCGCAGTCTTCTCCCGGCCAATTCCTACCAAAGTGGCGTACGAGCCGGACAAGCTCAAATGCGAATCAAGGCAATCAACGTCCTTTCAGAACTACTGAGTAGCCACTTTCCAGATCTGCCAGAGGATAAACGTGATGAACTCATCCAATCTTTCAGAGAAAAAATAGGGTAAAGAACGTAATCAGTGTTCGCAAAATAGAATGCTGCGCGCAAAAAACTCCGATTTTTCGCGTCAATCGTTTGCGCTCTTTCGTTTTCTTCGTATATTCGCAGCGTCATAGAACTCGTAGATATGTGTCTATTCCGCCGTTTTGCCCTGATTCTCATTCTCGGTGTCGCCGTTTGCAGCACCGAAGTTTCGGCGCAAGACCTCATCGGAACGAGTGGACTCATCAACATTCCCACTGCCGACATGCAGCCCGACGGAACTTTTGATGGAGGAGCGAGATGGATGAGCCCAGCAGCACTACATGATCTTGTCAACTACGACACCGGGCTTTATTATGTCCGCTTTACTCCGTTCAGTTTCTTTGAATTCACCTTCAGAGAGACGCTGTTTAAGACCCAACACTCCGTCAAAAAAACGTGGAATTACTACCAACAAGACCGTTCTTCGACGATTCGTGTTCGTCCACTGGCAGAACGCGAAGGGAAGTGGTGGCCTTCAGTCGTCATTGGGGTGAATGACATCTATTCGGCTTATGGCGCAAGTTTCTATGCAGGATATTATGGTGTCGCGACAAAGCATTTCCAACTTGGGGATGGGCAAATCGCACTCACTGCCGGCTACTTCCGATCGATCAAGTTCGGGAAAATGTACAATGGCGCCTTTGGCGGCGTTAAATACTGCCCTCTACAGCGGGTTCCTCTGCGAATCATGGTCGACTACGACACGAAAGGCGTTAATATAGGCGTCGGTTATACTCTCTTTCGGCACATTCGCACGTTTGCCTTCACCCACCGCCTAAAAGGTTGGGGAGTCGGTTTGAGTTATCGTACTACGATTAAGTTTTGAAGATCATGAGAAGGAAACAATCGCCCGGCTTCGCGACTTCATGGCTTAGGCTCTTGCTACTCAGCCTATTCTGCACACCGCTTTCCCAAATTGCGAATCAAGCCTACGGCCAATCTCAGGATCCGGACGCGCTACATGCTATGGTGAACGCCGGTTTCGAACGTATCCGGCTCAGCGAAAAAAGCGATACGGTCTATGCTTCCTTCGAAAGCACACAAATCAGGGGAGCTTACCGTGCACTCGGTAGCGCACTGCGAACATTAGCCTCCGAGTATCCCCGGACACATCATTTTCGCCTCATTATAGGAGAATATGGGCGCCCACAAATTGCAGTAGATGCGTCAAACGAAGCCGAAACTTGGCGAGTTAGCGCACACTACGACGTAGACGCCGTGGAAAAGAAGTTGGCAGAAAGCCCTCTTTATCCGACAGTCGCAGCTGACAATCGGGGCAAAATAGACATAACCCTAAACCCCATTGTCTCGATAGACAACCATCTCCTCGATAAATTGGCGCTCTTCGGTTTCTACCTTGCGCCCTCATTCGAGACCACCCTATGGCGAGGTAATCGACTGATAGTTCAGCCCATCGTGCCCCTATATACAAATATTGCCGACAACGATCCCGATAGTCAATTCCAGTGGGGTGTTGTCGGACTCCGGCAAGATTGGATCGCCTCCAAACGTTGGCGCTCGTCCTCCACAGCAGGATTGTTCCTCTACGATCTCGCCGGTCTTCACCACGAAGTGAACTATCACGTCAGCCCAACACTCGATTTGGGCTTACGAATCAGCGCGGCGACACGCCTGCGCAGAAACAGTGGCCAATGGGAGAGCGATCACAAGCTCCACATCGGTACGATGGCTGTCGCCGACTACTACGAGCCTTCCACGTCGTTGCAACTGAAACTCTCCGTCGGCTCTTTCACCTATGGAGATTTTGGTGGCAGATTGGACGTCGTACGTCATTTTGGCGAGTACGCAATCGGAGCCTACGCCATCTATACAGAAGGCGAACGGAATGCGGGATTCAACTTCGCCATCCCTTTAGGCCCCAAGCGGCAAAGCAAATGGCAAGGTCAATTCATTCGGCTGCGCATCCCCCACTATTTCTCATGGGAGTACAGCATGCTCAATTACTACCGCTACGCCTTCGAACACATGGGAGTGATCTACAAGGAAATTCCGGACAAGAGCTTCACCACTCACTATTGGCAAGCTGCTTATTTGGAACATTACTTACAACGCTTCCTCGACAACAAGATAAACTGAACTGTCGCTGTCATGACAACGGCAGAACAACATAAGAAGATCTGAATATTCACCTCTAAAACAAACAATGTCATGAACAAGTACTTGAAACTCTTCCTGCTTGCAGCCGTCCTCCTCGGAACGACTGTATCGATCGCATCTTGCGAAAAGGACGAAGTAGGTCCCAACGTTCCCCACCACAATGGCGGATTGGGTAAGTAACCGTCTCACCCAAACAATTCAATCGCCACACTTTGCTCAAAGTGTGGCGATTTTTTGTTGCCGAATCACTCCCCAATAGCCAATAACCACATATTGGAGCAAGAAGAAAAGACGATTGCACGGCAAAATCAAATCACATCTCCCCCTTTTTCTCTTTATTGCTCTTTCCGAAACGCAAGATTTTCGTTATATTTGCTCTAAACTTCATTCTGCGCCAAGAAAATGCGCTTAAATACGTCGGGCGATGGAAGCAACTCTCTTTTCGGACCTCACTTCTTTTGAAGTCCTGCGGGACCAACAGCACACACAGCGCGTGTTGAATGCACTGGACCAGATCGACCTTGCTTTCTTGGGGACTAACCCGGAACGTCGTCTGGTCATCCGCAAATTGGCCCATCGTAACATCAAGTCAATTGGACAGTTACTCAAATTACACCGTGGAGAAGTTTCCGAATGGCCCGGCGTCGGCAATGTGTTCCTCACTCTTTTCGACGAAATGCGAGAAGAGGTCCATGCCGATCCCGAAAAGACAGTGATGAAGTGGATCAACGAAAGTGCACCACTCAGTTTACCTCGCGACTTCAACCGACTACATCCCTTCGAAAACACAGAAGAACAATGGTTTGCTGAGGAAAGTCTGCCGAACACCGATCCTACTTCGACGCCCCCCCCAGATGTTTCCCCCTCCACACCCTCCGACAGCGACTGGTTCGCAGAAGTCATCGAAATAGAGTGTGTTTTTACCGAAATCATTCATCTACTCCAAACTCGTCTTCCTGATTTAGCAGAAATACTTCGTCGTTTCTACTTAGAGGGGCTAACTCCAGAGGTCATCGCCAACGTGCTCGGACTCCGCTCTCCCTCTGTCGTCACTCACACCATAGAATATGAGTTTCTCCGCCCACTGCTTGCCGGAGAAGCGCTGTCACATCTCACACTCGACCCCGATTTCCACCGAGGATTGAGGCGCTGCGCGATCGTCTTCTCCTCATGCCCGTTGCCCCCCTCACCACTCTTACCGCCATGCTCCCCGAGCGTTTCCTCCACTTCCTGGATCTAACAGTCATGGAGCGCAGCACAACAGAATTCACCTGGGCAGCAGACCTGATTGTCCCCATCGGAGAAATCATAACGACCCGAAGACTTCTCAGAGCAACCCTGACTTATCTCCAGCAAGCCCCTTCATTTGTACCCATCACGAAGGTGTCGGCTGAACTTCTGCCTCGCTTCGCCTCACCGCGCGACGAGGGTGAAGACAAAAAGCAGACAGACGAAGAACAACGTCTCAATGCTTTACTGAAACATCATCCCTGGATAGAACACAGCCCACAAGGAGTACGACTCATCGCCGAACAATTGCAATTCGACTATTGCCGTATCGCTCGCATATTGGCAGATGCCGGCTGCCCGTTGACCGAGAACGAAATCTATACCCGCTACGAGCATCGTTATTTCGAGCGACCGCGAACCATCGATCATCGGCTTTTGCGAAAACATTTCCCCGATCTTCAAATCCGAACAACGTAATAACCACACACGAATACCATCTTGTCACTGTGAGCGGTTGAAGAAATAAATCAACGCGGCGGCATCGATTGAACACAATACTGTATTCAACCGATGCCGCCCCTTTTTATTCATATCAACTGGCTAAGTGGAGCTTCGCCTTACTTATTCTCTTCTGCAATCCGAAGACAAGCGCATCACCAAGTCACGAATGCGCGCTCTCGCGGGCTTGCCTGTTTCAGTTGTCGGAATGCTTTCGACCAAAAATGCTCTCTTCGGAACACAGTGCGGCGGAAGGTGTGAACGCAAAAGAGAGAAGAGGGGAGCAGAAGGAAGGACTTCGACATTTAGTAAAAGATCTTCTCCTTTGTCTTTGCACCATTCGTGCGCGGGGGGAGAAGCTTCGACCAACAACACCAGTGCCTCACCCAGAATTACATCGGGCAAGCTCGTCATCGCCAAGCGAAAAGGCAAGGTGCGCAATTTTTCTTCAAGATCTTCCAGGTGCAATTTGAGTCCCCCCGAATTGACCACATTGTCCGTGCGTCCGTGAACAACAAAGGTCCCGTCCTCAGCTATTTCGGCCAAATCATGGGTAACTAATTGCTCGATGCCCAACAATTGATCTGCAATCACCAAACTTCCTTCCCTGTTGACTTTAATAGAAACTCCCTCTAACGGCCGATATCCCCCTTCACGTTCTGAGCCATTGAGGCGGCGAAGCGCGATATGTGACAAGGTTTCTGTCATACCATACGAACTCCAAACTTCACCTCGGCAAGATTGCAACTGGGCCTCCAACTGCGCATCTACTTTTCCGCCTCCCAAAAGAATACACCTCGTCTTCTCCATTAAACGACGCTCAGCTTCTACTCCATAAGATGCCGCAGCTTGTGCCGGGGTCAGCGCAACAAAGTCAGGTGCCTCCGTGAGCAATGCAAAAGGATGCAGAGAAGGAGGCACAATTTCTAAGCTGAGTTTACCTTCCCAAGCCCGTACAAGCATCATCTTACCTGCTACGTAAGCAACCGGCAAACAAAGTAGTGCCCGGTCGCCCTCCTTCAGACGAAGCGCACGCAGCGTCCTCATCGCACTCGCACGCATCGCCCCTTTCTCTACGTCAATGCGTTGCGGCACTCCCGTGCTTCCACTGGTTTGCAAGGACACTTTACTCGTTTTTTCGTCAAACCATGTTTCACGAAACCGACTGATTTCCCGCTCAAATCGCTCCAATTTAGAGCGAAAATACAATCGTTCGCCTTCTACATACAAAGGCAATGCAGCATAATTCTCGACGAATAATTGCCCTGTTCCCAAGCCCTGCGGTAAATTCAGATCCCGGACTGTGATTTCAGGCTGACGATCAGAAGTTCCCGAAGGGTGCTCGCACGAATAACGTGAGGCCCATTGTGCAATTGCGTTCAAACCGACATTGCTCTCCAAAGCTGACGTATACCATAGGTCAATATTTCTGGCATCGGCCAAGCGTTCCCATTCTGCACATCCACTAAAACCACCATGTAGCGAAGGTTTGAGAATGATGTACTGCGGACGAATCGTATCAAGCAGCGCCTCCTTTTCATTTATCCGATTCACGCCAATCAATTCTTCATCCAAAGCGATAGGAATCGGCGATTCTTTACACAAATCTCTCATTGCCTCCCATTGTCCCGCTCGAATCGGTTGCTCAATACTATGGATACCGAAAGGAGCAAGTCGGTGCAAACGCTCAAGCGCCTGGGCCGGGGGGAATGCACCATTCGCGTCCAATCGTAGTTCAACTTGCGCAGGTGTGTATCGTTCACGGAGACTTCGGATTAGTGAAAGCTCTCGTTCAAAATCGATCGCCCCAATTTTCAATTTTACGCAGCCGAACCCGGCACGAAGCTTCTCCTCCATGCGCTTTTCCATCTCCTCTGCAGTGCCCATCCACACCAATCCATTGATACGGATACCGTCATCAGTAGCGAAAAACGAAGAGTTCCACAGCGCGTAAGCTCCTTTTTCAGAGATACTTCCCAGCAAAGACCGCTCTGCGGTTTCCAATCCCATCAAAATCGAGGGGAAATCGATCAGCCGCTCTCGGGGAATCACTCGATCTCGCTCCCAAGCTACGCAGGTCTGCGACAAAACGGTCTCATAATTTGCACAATCGTCGCAACTCAAACCGGGAAGAGGAGCGCACTCCCCAATGCCCCAATAAGTTTTCCCCTTTAGTTTGCATGACACCTCAACGTACCAAAGCTTACGACTGCGCATGACCCCACGCGAAGTCCCTGCAGGCGATTTGAACAAAAGCTCTTTCGCAAACCATGTCACGCGGAAGTCTTCATATCTTTCACGAATATCCATCAATCTACTCACTTAAATAGAGCGCTCCGCCCGTTTGAGGGCGAAGCGCTAACCGGTTTTATGTTCAAACTAAGCCATTTTACGGAAGCTTCGGGAAGCGGCTCCAATCGGGCTTTCGTTTTTCAAGAAAAGCTTGTCCACCTTCTTGGGCCTCGTCGAGCAAATAGTAAAGCATCGTGGCGTCGCCAGCCAATTCCTGGATGCCGGCCTGTCCATCCAGCTCAGCATTGAGACCGGCCTTGATCATTCTCAACGCAAGTGGCGAATGTTCCATCATGCGCTGTGCCCAGGCCACGACTTCATCTTCGAGTTGTTCGAAAGGTACCACCTTATTGACCAATCCCATCCGCTCGGCTTCTGCTGCAGAATAGAGATTGCACAAAAACCAAATCTCACGTGCTTTCTTCTGGCCCACAACGCGTGCCAAATAGGAGGCACCGAAGCCCGCATCGAAGGAACCAACCTTCGGTCCGGTCTGACCAAATTGGGCATTCTCCGAGGCGATGGTCAAATCACACATCAGATGCAGCACATGTCCTCCGCCCACGGCAAAACCATTGACCATTGCAATCACCGGTTTCGGAATGGAACGAATTTGTTTCTGCACTTCGAGCACATTGAGTCGGGGGACTCCATCGCCTCCCACGTAACCTCCGCGCCCTTTCACATGCATGTCGCCACCGGAACAAAAAGCCTCAGTGCGTAAACGCTCCGCTTCGCTCTGGCCCTCCTTGGCCGGCGAATGCGCACCGGTGAGCACGACAACACGAATTTCAGGATCTTCTCGACAAATGCCCAAGGCATTCGAAATTTCCATGACAGTGGTGGGGGTAAACGCGTTGCGATAGCGCGGGCGATTGATTGTAATGCGTGCAATGCCTTCAAATCTATCGAAGAGAATCTCTTGATATTCTCGGATTGGAGTCCAATCTCGCATGAGTTATTAGAATTACGAGATGAATATTTCGAAGAGGATAGGGCGATCGGCTGCCTGCTGCAACAAAGGTGCTGCATACAGATCCAAAGCCTCCTCCATCGTATCGGCCGAAGCCGACTGATAAATACAATGATAGCTTTCTGCGATGCCACGCGCTGAAGTTTGGTGAGCGGCAGCCACATAGTCCGTCAATGCCGGAGATGCACTCAATCCGGGAAGCCCGTAGAAGATATCTCCTCGGCCATTGTTGAGCAGCAAGATGCGCAAACGTCCGTCGAGTTGTCGGTTCCACAACGCATTGACATCGTAAAAGAAGGATAGATCTCCCAAGATGCACAAGACATTTCCTGCAGAGACCAAAGAGTAACCGGCCGCAACAGAGAGCGATCCCTCGATACCATTGGTACCCCGGTTCCCGTAAATCGGGAAATCTACAACCGGCCAATGCCTGTTGACCACTCTAATTGTCCGGCTATTTCCGACAAACACAGCCTCACACGGAAGCAAAACCGCGGCGGCGGGCTGCAGTTGAGCGTGAATGGCGCGTACCTGCGTGTTTTCTGAAAGCTCGGCAGTCAAGCATTCAATCGTTTTCAGCACGTCCGGCGTACGCAACCAATCAGGTTGCTTGAAAAAAGTATCCGGACAATGCATCTTATCATTTTCACCGATAGCTTCCCCAAAACTTTCATCAATACGAAGTACTTTCGTTCGGGATGTGGTCCGCAAACGAAGCTTGAATTGCTTATTCACAAAGCAACCACCCAGATGAATTACGACATCCGGTACCACTTCATCATGTTGATCTGCCCAAAGAGCCAAGCGATGATCACGGCATTGACTCAGACATTCGGCATAGACCAGCATTTTATTCTCGCTTCTCAGACGGTTCAGAATTTCACTAATCGCGTCATCATCCATTTCTCCGATCACCATTGCCGGCAACTCCGCTTTTACCAATTCCCTTTTCCATTTTTCGACTAAAACATCCGACTCGCAAGCGATGAGCGAAGGTGCAGTGGTAGGAAAAGCAGGTAGGCCATTCACGTCAAACGTGAAAAGAGGTTCCGTAATCGGACAATTCAAATGCACAACACGGCGCGGCGAAGAAAAAAACTGTGCAAATGCGCCGGCAAGCGCCTCGCGCGTCGACAAATCGTCGCAGGGCGAACTCTCCGCCACCTGCCAAGTGGAGGCATAAGGCTCGAGAGCACCTACTTGCGGCAAAGTTTGTCCATCCAAAATGCCATGAAATTCTGCCGGTCGGTCGGCAGAAATAACAAGAAGGGGAAGGTGACGAAACGCAGCCTCCGCCACACCCGGTAAAGTATTGAGCAATGCGCTGCCGGAAGTGACGCAAAGGGCCACGCCCTCGCGTTGCTTCAAACACACCCCCAAAGCCACAAAGGCCGCCGAACGTTCGTCGGTGACCGCTTGAAGGAAAAACTCACCGTTTACCACCAAATTGTGTACTATCGGGGCGTTTCGAGAGCCGGGACACACCACAACGTGGCGAATATTGTGCGCCAACAAGGCGGCCGTGAGCAAATTCACATTGTGATGTGAAGAGTAAAGATGCGTTTGTTCCATTGGAGAGAAAAAACGTATGCTTCGCAGCTTAAACCTACAACGGCTAAGCACGAAACAAGTCGGACATTGTGGTCAATTTCCGCTCAGTTTCAGCCCATTCAGCGTCCAATTGACTGTCTTTGAGGAGGCCTCCGCCGGCATAAAGCGTAGCGTGGGTGGAAAAAAGGTGTGCGCACCGCAAATTGACAAACAAGTGGGCTTCGCCTTGGTGAACAGGTCCGGAAAATCCGGAATAGTAAGCGCGATCATGCGTTTCGACTTGCGCAATGACGCGCCGTGCCTCCTCAACCGGCGTACCACAAACTGCAGGAGTAGGGTGGAGCGCCTCGGCCAAGGTACTTAATCGGATTGCGTCTGAGGGTGGAAGATAAAAGTCGGTGCAAAGATGAAACAATGAAGCGGCTTTGCGCACGTAAACCGGACTTTCGCGCACTTCACTGGAAAAGTTGGCAAGATACTTACGGATGTAGTCGGCAACATATGCCTGTTCTTTGCGATTTTTCGGGGACCAATTTTCCAAAAGCCCCATTGTTTTGTCAGAAACAGGGGAGGTTCCTGCCAACGCCATGGTATGAAATCCATCTGGGTGGGTTTCAATCAAAATTTCCGGCGTTGCCATCAGCCAAGCTCCGTGGGGCGAAGGCAATTCTACCAGACTCACAAAAGAATGTGGGTAGCTGCGGCAGGCATCAAGGAACAAAGCCAGTCGGTGCTCGGCAGTCAACGGGTCGCACAAGCGAAAAGTGGCGGTTCGCGAGAGAACGATTTTCTCCAAACGCCCATCGGTCAACATCTCTTTGCAGCGCGCGAAGGCACGAGAGTAGCTTTTGATCTCAGTGTCTCCCTCGCAACGTTCCGCCCGGAGGCGTTGCCACTTCGGTTCTCCGATTTCATGGCGGATCGTTTCGTCATTCGGAATCAGCCAAAACGGGTTTTGCTCGGAAATGGCAAAGGGGGCGAAAACATATCCCTCGATTGCTGGCGATTGAGCATAGTGCGTCAAGCGAAACGGCTCGCGCTTCGCTCGAATTTCCACGTAATCAAGAGCTTCCGGTAAACGATAAAACACACGCGCCCCATATTGATTGCTTGCGGGGCATGTTTCATTCAATGTTTCCACTCGACACTTTGCCGACTCGTCTTCTTTCACGATTCTCGCTCCATTTGTTTGGCTTCTTCCCAGATGGCATCCATCTCTGCCAAGGTCATCTCAGTAAGTGGACGACCTTGTTTCAAGGTTTTGGATTCGAGATAATTGAAGCGGCGGATAAATTTCTGATTGGTACGCTCCAATGCATTGTCGGGGTTGATTTTGTAAAGACGAGCCGCATTGATCAACGAAAACAAGACATCTCCGAACTCGGCTTCTGCTTTGTCTTTGTCCATGTGCTCGAGCTCTGTTTCGAACTCCCCGATCTCTTCCTTCACTTTGTCCCACACTTGGGCACGCTCTTCCCAGTCAAAACCTACATTGCGCGCCTTGTCTTGGATGCGATAGGCTTTGATGAGCGTCGGGAGCGATTGGGGTACGCCCGAAAGCACGGTTTTATTGCCGTCCTTCTCTTTTTGTTTAAGCTGTTCCCATTGCGCGCTGACATCTGCTGCGGTTTCAATCTGAATACCTTGACGTGCGCCGGCAGCTTCTACGTCAGCAGGAGGATAGACGTGGGGATGACGGAAAATGAGCTTATCGCAGAGTTTGTTGCACACATCTGCGAGATCGAACTGCGCGCGTTCTTCTCCTATCTTGGCATAAAAGAACACATGCAGCAGTACATCGCCCAATTCTTTGCAGATCTCTTTGTCGTCACTGCGCATCAAGGCGTCGCAAAGTTCATACACTTCTTCGATCGTATTGGGACGGAGACTCTCATTTGTCTGCTTTTTGTCCCAAGGACACTTTTCTCTCAGCTCTTCAAGTACGTCCAACACTCGATTAAGCGCCTCGAGTTTTTCTTGTCTACTGTGCATTTTGGATTAGTGTTTCGAGCGAAGGCACCACAATGTGGCGTCTGCGTAATTCGATTAGTTCTCTATCTTTGAGATTATTGAGCATTTGCGAAACGCGTAAGCGTGTTGCCACCAATTCGCCCGCCAATGCGATCATATCCACAATCAATTCTTCCGTCCTGCGGGTCGCGTCGAGCGCGTGAGGAGGAAATAAACAAATCGCTGCTCAAGCGAATCGGGCATTGGGCGCCACAAGCGTGCATCAATGAGCTGATGGCTCGAACAAATGTGATTAAAGAAGTTGATATGGAAAGGCATGTAGTTAAACAGGTTGTCCCTCACATCTTGCTTGGACACCTTGAGCAACTTCACTTCGGTCTCTGCAATAAATCCGGCACTATACCGCTGTCTCAGGCCGAAAAGTCGCTCAGGTTGGAGCACCATGGGCGTAGTATTGATCTCACGGAAAATATAGCTCCCATTATCGCAACGCTCTTCCCGGCAGACCGTTCCGCCGAGCGTACAAATGAGTGATTCACAGGGGTCTCCTTCCTCGACAATCGCAGTGCCACGCGAAATTGTAGCGAATTCGAAGTGCACCCGCTCGTTGATGCTGATGTAATCATCCATGGTGAGGCCCTGAAACAGCGGTGATTCGCTGAGCCGGTCGATGAATTGTTGTTCCATGTTCAAGGTTCTGTGAGTTTTTGCATGCCTTCGGTCATCCAGACTTTGTATTTTCCTTGTCCGTCGGCGTAAATGAAATAGACTTGCACATCTTTGTGCTTCGCCAAGAAACTTTTTGCGCGCTCTAAGCCCATCACCATGAACGAGGTGGCGAGAGCGTCTGATTTGGCGCACGATGAAGTAAGTACAGTGGCGGAGAGCAAACTGTGCTGCACGGGTTGTCCGGTTTTAGGATCGATGGTGTGCGAAACTTTGCGCCCGTCTACGTAATAGAAATTGCGATAATTTCCCGAAGTAGCAATCCCGCAATCACTGACATGCAGCACGGTTTGTACTTCGTTCACGGTTTTCGTGCTGTCATCCATAGGCTTGTTGATGCCAATGCTCCACTTTTTTCCCTTGGCATTCTGACCTTTCACGACAACTTCACCCCCAATTTCGACCATATAGTTGGTGCAACCTTTGGCAGAAAGGAGCTTAGCTACGCAATCTACGCCGTAGCCTTTGGCCACAGCACCACAATCTATAGTAACACGCGGATCGCGTTTGCACAACTTGTTTTTTTCGTAATACAGCTTGTCGTAACCGACGAATTGACGGAGAGAATCCACCTTTGCCTGGGTGACTTTCTCGCGATGCTTGAAGCCAAACCCCCATTCGTTGACCAGAGGGGCAACAGAAATGTCGAAGGCTCCGTCAGTTTCTTGAGAGAGTTGCTGCGAAAGTCGCACCACGTCGTTGAAACGTGAGTCGTTGACATCAAAAGCTTCGTTGCGATTGAATTTAGACAGCGTGCTCTGTTTGTTGAACATGGAGAGTGCATCGTCCACTCGTTGCAATTCAGCACGAATTTCCTTGTCCAGATCTTCAGTGCCCGCATAGGTAATGTGATAAGTGGTGCCGAAAATCTGTCCTTCGTTCGTGTAATACTTAGAACCGGACAGAATAAACACCGTACCCACGATCAATGCGATAAGAAAGAGGGCAGAAAGAATTTTCTTCATATCGAAAGTGTAAACAGAATCTACCTTTTATGTTTATGGAATCGGGTGAGGTCGAAAACCAATTGGAAAGTACCGGCAAAATTGCTCCCTCCGATGTTGCGTCCCAGGCCGGGAACGTACCATGCTCGCCCGATTTCCGTCTGATGTTCAGCAATTCGCAGTCGATAGCGCAGTGACCAGCCGAGATGCACGAACTTCCAGAGAGAAGTTTGCAGTCCGAAAACGGCTTCTCCCCAATGCGCGCTGCCTGATTGGTCGGTATAGTGAAAAGGCACGGCCGTTTTTCCAATGCGCATCGTAAAGTCCGTCAGAAAACAGGTCGTAATTGAAATTAGAGTACCCGTATCTGAAACCGACAAAGACACGATTGAGACTGTTCTTGTCCTTTTTACGTTGTAGTCCAGTCCCACGCGGCCATAAGGGGCGTGCACCTTGTAATGCAACTGAGTGGCGTCGCCAATCTGGTCACAAACTCCCCATCCCAACTCAACAACCGGGAAAAAGGTGTTTTTTTAAATTCAGGCGCAACGCTGCTTCATAATTGCCGATTCCTCTTGTTGCAGCAAGAAAAGCCCCTGCCAAATCGGCCGATACGCTTAATCCGGCGAATGTAGGTATTTTTTTCTGTTCGCAGCCAAGCGCATCAAACGATCTTTGTCCTTATCGGCAAACTGAATGCCCTGCGACTCCCTCATTCGCAAGCTGTCTGCCTCAAGCACCTCGGTCGCTTTTGCCCCGATCGCCGTACTACTGAGCAGCAGAGCGCAAATATACTTTGAGATTGTCGACATCTTCATATTGAACTTTCGGGTTGGCGATCGAAACGCTGTCTACACTGAGTGAAGAGTGGGGGAGTGTGTTGGCGCGTGCGCTCGCTATTTGTATAACATGAAACATAGAGGCCGGACAATCCAGCGATTCGAAATGGGGTTGTCGGCTGTGCTCTACGAAAAGGGTGTCGGTCGACACATCATCCGTACCGATGAAACGCAACAAAAGCGTATCTCGATCAGCAGCTGCGTTGAGGGGGAACTTCAAATTGCTGACTCCGTAGGCTCTATTGTAGAGTAACACCGTGCTGTCCCCCCTGACTCCCCAAACTGACAGACTATCGCTTAGATTCACCTCGGCTTTCGAGGTGGCATCATAGAAATGCAGTCGCATCTCGGTCTGGTTGTCGAGTGGGCAATCAATATTTGCGCAACCGCACAGCAAGAGGCCGGCCGCACAAGACAATACTTGTCGAATCATAGGCGAGAAACGCACAATAATAGGTTAGAATTCTTTCTCGATGTGGTAATCATTGCGACCCTGCGCATTGCGACTGATGAGTTCGCCGAGGAAACCGGCCACGAAAAGCTGAGTTCCCAGCACCATCATCGTGAGAGAAATGTAAAAATAGGGAGACGAGGTGACCAAAGGTGCCGGTGTTCCGCTACAAATGTGATAGAATTTGATGCCGCCCACCACGAGCACGGCAAACAATCCCACCATGAACATCAGGCTCCCCAGAAATCCGAAGACATGCATCGGTTTCAAACCGAAACTATTGAGGAACCACAGTGAAAGCAAGTCCAAATAGCCGTTGATGAAGCGGTTGAGCCCCATAAACTTCGACTTTCCGAATTTACGGGCTTGGTGATGCACTACCTTCTCCCCGATTTTTGTAAAACCGGCGTTCTTTGCCAAGTAAGGAATGTAGCGATGCATCTCACCATACACCTCGATATGCTTGACCACCTCGAGACGGTAAGCTTTCAGTCCGCAATTGAAATCGTGCAGATTGGGGATGCCACTCACCTTGCGTGCCGTCGCGTTGAACAGCTTTGTGGGAATCGTTTTCGAGATGGGGTCATATCGTTTCTGCTTGTATCCACTCACCAAATCATAGCCCTCCTCCTTTATCATTCGATACAGTTCGGGGATTTCATCGGGACTGTCTTGCAGATCGGCATCCATTGTGATCACAACATCGCCCTTGGCAGCGCGGAAACCGCAGAAGAGTGCTGGGCTTTTGCCGTAATTCCGACGAAATTTAATGCCATGCACAGTGGGATCACTCTGAGAAAGTTGTTCGATGATGGCCCATGACCGGTCGGTCGATCCGTCATCCACGAAAATCACCTCGTGGGAGAATTGGTGTTCGTCCATCACGCGTTTGATCCACGCATGGAGTTCGGGAAGACTTTCGTCCTCATTAAAAAGAGGCACGACGACCGTAATGTCGATATGGGAGTTTTCAGGAGTATTCATGATACAATATGGAGACGATGTGTGTGAATCAATAGGATCTACGGGCACCACGCATGGTGAAAAGCCCCGCCACGAGTGAGAATACCGGGGCCGTGAGAATGAAAAAATAGAGTATAGTGGCAGCAAACACCGAAGCCGGCGTATGCTGCAGCTGTTCGACGATTTGTGCCGGGGTGAGTCCGCCGCTGGACACCCGGATTTGCGCCGTCAATCCCGAGTCTTGCATCGCTTTCACCGTGTCGGGGCGACTAATAACCTCCAGATATGTTTGGAACAAGTAGCCTCCGTCGAAAAATTGCAAGTAGATCAATGCGGCCAACGACGCCCATATTCCGGAATAAAGCACAACGAGCAGCGTAAAGAAGAAACCTCTCCCAAAAGAATAGGGAAGTCCTTCGCTCACTTGGTTGCGAAAGCGGAACGCCAACCAGATGATCACCGCCGGATAAGCCAAGGTGAGTAAGGTTTGTAGCGTCATGAGTCCGCCGATCTTCAGGCCCAGCACGAAACAGGCCTCAGCGGCAAAAACATACAGCCCCATGATGGCGCCATACTGCATGGCAAAAGCATTAGTCTGCCGAAAATTGAGACGTCGGTGACGTTTGATTTCTTCCGGTGTCATAAGTTATTTCTGAAAAACAAAGAGAAACGAATGAATGGCTTGCCGGCTACGCGGCGCGTTGTCCGAAATGATCGGGGACGCGGATGAGCGAAGTGACCACAAAAGTAACGGGTACCAAGAGCATAACCAAGATGAAGCTAACATAATAACCGAACCTGGTGACTATATAACCCGAAACTAACCCGGGTAACATCATGCTCAACGCCATGAATCCCGTACAAATTGCATAGTGCGCAGCCTTTGATTTCCCTTGCGCAAAGTACAACATGAAGAGCATATAGAGCGTAAAGCCAAAACCATAGCCGAATTGTTCTACTGCAATGGCCGTGTTCACCCACCAAATATTCTCAGGTTGGAAATAAGCAAGGAAGATATACACACAATTGGGCAGAGAAATGGCCATGACCATCGGCCATCTCCATCTCTTGAATCCGTCTTCCGAGACAACAATTCCGCCGAGGATGCCACCGAATGTCAAACCAATGACGCCAAGTGTGCCGTAGGCGAACCCGAACTCCGCAGTCGAAAGCCCTAAACCTCCCTCACTGACTCTCGAAATGAGGAACAGCGGACAAATCTTTGTCAACAAGGCTTCGGGAAGTCGGTAGAGCAACAAAAAAGTGATGGCGAGTAAAATCTGTTTTTTTTGGAAGAAGGAGACAAACGTAGCGAAGAACTCTGTCATCGCGCCGCCTGCCGTTTGTTTACTCCGCGTGGCAGCGGAGCCGGAAGGGCGATGCCCCTCAAAAGTCTCCGCTTTTCGGGGCAAATCCCCCTCTTTTTCCGGAAAACTTTCGCATCTGGGCAACACAAATCCGTGATATAATGCAGCCAATGCCAACAAGACTCCGATCATGCCGAGACCGAGACTCCAGGCCGTGGAGACACTCTTGGTGTAAGTCTCCAAAAGACCGATGAACATCACGAGCAATCCTTCGCCCATCAGGGTCGATAGTCGGTAAAACGTGCTTCTCATTCCCACATTGAGCGCTTGCTGGTGCTCATCAAGTGCCACCATATAAAAGCCGTCGGCCGCAATGTCATGCGTAGCACTGCTAAAGGCAATCAGAAAGAAGAACGCCATCGACAATTGCACGTAGAACGGTGTGGGAAGCGTGAAGGCGATGCCCGCCAAGGCCGCGGCCATCACCATTTCCATCACGACGATCCACCAGCGCTTGGACTTAAAGATTTCGACGATGGGGCTCCACAACGGTTTGATGACCCACGGCAAAGAAAGCCACGAGGCATAGAGCGCACAATCTCTGTCGCTCAGTCCGAAGCGCTTATACATCAGCAAAGCCACGACGTTGACGATGAGATAGGGGATACCTTCCACAAAATAGAGGGAAGGCACCCATTGCCAAGGTTGCGAACGATTATTCATACTTCCTTTCAATCTTTGCTTGCTTGTAATAGTGGAGCAAAATGTCGCGATAAGCATAGCCTTCGGCCCCCATCACTGCGGCACCGACTTGGCACAAACCGACTCCGTGCCCCCAGCCGGCGCCCACAAGGCGGAACATCGTAGGCGCTCCGCCGACGAGATCGACAGACTTCTCTACGACAAACGCGCTGGAATACAGATGAGTAGGCGAAAGGGTACGGCGGATTTCCAATTCTTTCCCGATCACGTATTCGCGCTCCTCGCCCACAATCCGAAGTCGCACGATTCTTCCGCTTGCACTGCGTTCCACAGGAATGAGGTCGAGGATTTTCCCAAATTTCAATCCGGTACGCTCTTCAATCAACCCACGCAATTCATCTTGCGTGAGGGTTACATTCCAGCGATAGAAATCTTCTGTTTCGCGGTCGTAGTCTTTGAAATCTGCGTGAGGATTTTGGCATCGGTGGTGTTACAAAATGCCTTTGGGCGCGTGCGCATCCACTCTTGGGCCCCCTCCTCGTGAGTGAGATCCGGACATTCGGTGGTACAATCTTCGCTTTGATCCACATCGCGAACGGGCCCCAGATAAGGTTCGTCGTGATCATCCCAACAAGCGGAGAACTTTTCCGTCATTCCGCCGCAACACTTTGAGAATCTGGCGTCGCAAATTTCATCACCATAGGTAAGAATTTGACCGCGCGTGGCCATGATGGCCTCGTGCACAGCGGGGCGCGTCACAACAGTTATGCCCTGATAGCGCTGACAATGGTCGTCTGCGCAGACATCAAAGAGCGTGTGTTCCTCTCGATCGTACCATCTGATGTATTCGTCGTCTTTTCTCTGGAAAGAGAAGAAATTGCCTGACGGATTTTGCGCGTGATTGTGACGTTGCTCCATCATTTTGAACAACCAGCTCCGGCTGACCACAGCATGTGCCTTGAGCAACTCGATAGACGCGGAAGCACTCATCTCAGAGGCGATGACACTTTCCAAATAGAGTTCGGCAGAAATGCGATTGATGGCGACTAATTTCTCCTCGTCGACCACAAAACTCAACATTCCGTGGAAAGTCTGATTCTGCAATCGCTCCCAATGGAATTTAATGCCGATGGGCACGTCGTTTAACGTGAACGAGACGTCTGCATCTTCCCCAACCGGATGGAAATTCAGCTCGCTGTACACATTACCATTCCACTTAATGCCTCCGTCGCTGTATTCCACAACTTGTTCCCCGGTGACTGCCGCTCCTTTGGCCGTAAAATCGGCATTCAACACAAAGGAAATGCGGCGCGCACTCATGATTCCCACCGCGACTCTGGGCTCGGCCCCGCTCTCAAAGAGCTCCGACGTTTTGCGGCGCGCAGCTTTTCGCCCACCTTTGTGAAGGCGGCGAATCACTTGCGTAATTTCTCCTTCCGGAAGCGCCACTTCCGCCAAGATGGAGGCAGCTTTCTGCGGTGTGAGGCGCTCAAAATCTTCGGCACGCGGCGTAATGAGGAGTCCGGCCATGTCTAAAGTGCCGGGAGAGACCAAGAATTGCTTATTCCCTTCGGCGGCATAGCATTCGGGACGGTGTTTGGCACGAGGGAACACCAAGGTGATCAAAGTATCCGGGTGGGCGGGATGACTTTTGTCCATCCACGCGAGCAAATTCATGTCGGGTTCTCGATTTTGCTCTGCTCCAGGCAAAGCTTCAACGAGCTTCCGCAACAACAATTGTTGACCCTCAGCTCGTTCGCCGATGACGGCAAACACGGGGCACGCGTAATCTTTCAAGAGATAGATCCCGGCACGTTTATCTTCGTATCCGGCTTCTTCCACCGTGGCCGTTTCTTCGGGAGTCTGGGGGTAAATTCTTTCCAAGCGGCCTTCATATCGATGCCAATCTCTCTCCAGAGGAAGAAAACCTCGCGCCCCGGCTTGGAAATGCATATGATCGGGCGCCGAAGCTCCGCATCGTGCTCCATTATAGAATACGATGTAGTCATCCAATTGCGAAGCGATGCGACAAAACGCCGTATAATTGCCATTCATCGTCTGGGGCGTGTGCCGGCGACTGGTGATGGTCAGATGATGGGGCAAGATGGGAAAAGGATTGACCAAGACATTGTACTTTCCCTCCACGGCCAATGCAATCTGCTCTGCCGGACGATGATTGTCGCACAGGAAACAGGCTCGTTTTTTGAGCGATTTGCGATCGATTTTCGCGGCGGTAGAAACGAGACGTGCGGGATTGTGCTGCACGGAGAGCGAGTAATTCTCCGTCTCCAAGGCCTTTGTCCGCACGTTGTCGTGCAGATCTTCAAATCGCTTGCGCGTACTTTCCCAACCCTTCAGCTGTTTCTCAAAGAAAGCATTGACCTCTTCCTGCGCAATGGGGTGTTGCCATTGTGCGTTCAGCCGACGACGGGCTCGTAGCTCCAGTGTTCGCAGTTCATCCTTGTATTCGTTGTGGCGATTCATGCGTTGCACGTCAAGTGCAGCGTCGGAATTTCCTTCCCAACGTCGGCACAAATATAATTCATCGTAGATGCGGGCAATGCGAAAACGCCGTGAGATGGTCAATCCCAGTGCATAATCTTCTCCATAACTTGTGTTGGGGAATCCAATTTCTCTCAACACTGCGGTATCAAAAGCGCGAGGAGCTCCCAATCCATTGATTCGCAAAGCATTGTTCCGCCCATTGTCGGGCGTCCACTCGCGATGGTCGATCAACCCCGGGGGGAGTGTTTCGAGATCAAAGTTGACCATGCGGTAAGAACCGATGACCATTGCCGCACGTTGCTTGCCAAATGCTTCGACAATGCGGGAGAGCGTGTCTGTCCCACTGTACAAATCATCAGAATCAAGCTGCACGGCATAACGCCCACAGGCGTTTGATCGAACGGCATAGTCCCAACATCCTCCGATGCCGAGGTCTTTGCGTTCAGGCCGGAGGAGAACCACACGTTCATCGGCCGATAGCCTGCGAACTACTTCGTCTGTTCCGTCAGTGGAATGGTTATCCACTACGATTACATTGAACTTGAACGTAGTTTCTTGTGAAAGTGCAGACTTTATTGCGTCGGCAATCGTCCGCACTCGGTTACGAACCGGAATGATCACCGAAGCCACAACCGGGAAGGCGGCTACCGATACTTTCTTCCGTCGTTATGTGCTCTTCTCGGGGCTGACTTTCCAGCGAAGTCGATGACGCAATTTGTAGAAGGGCACTATCTTCCTCACGCAACGGGACGTCATCAAATTCCTCGGGGGCCAACCATGCTCCAATGGCTTTGAGGTGTGCAGTGCATGCGCGTTCCATTTCGATTTGTACCTCACGAGCGGCAGGATTCACGTAGTCAAACTGTTTCTCCCCGCTGCGTCGCAAGTCGGTTTCCTCCTCAGTATATAGCGGTTCGCGCAAATGCAACAACTGACCTTCCCGACTTAAGAACAAACGCAGGGCATAGGTCACAGCATACTTGTATCGCTGCTTGTTTTCGCTGGCGAACTGCCGAAACAAATCTCCGCGTACCAACCACAGTCCGCCGAAATCAAAGTCATCCCGCACGGAGCCGTCTTGATAATCTATCACAGGGTGCTCAAGTGGGAGGGCTATTTGCCCATCTTCATCCACGCGCTGTTCCCAACGGTCGGCATATACCATGGCCGCTCCGCTGTCCATCAGCACATTGCGCATGCGTTGCAGGCAACGATAGGCCGGACGGAAACCGGTAGGCTTGAGAAATAACGCCACGTACTCCGCGGATGAGGCTTTTGCTATGCTGCGGAGCGTTTTAGCAGAGGAGAAATCATCGACAGTAATCGTAGAAATTGTTTCATCCTCCTCACCGACTCCTGTACTCAGCGCAAAGACACGCTCAACCTCCGGCAGCAACGCCAATTCTTGCGCTGCTGACAGATTTCCGACGCTATCTGTCTGAATGAAAACATCAATCTTGTGCACCATATTTATATATAGGTTGGCGACCGCCGCACTATTTCAGTGCGACAGTCGTCCGGGAAATTTGCTCTTAAGCCGTCGTTACGGCCCTTACTTTCAGTCTATCGTTTGCTTCATCGAGTTCCACAAGAATCGACTCGCCATTTTCTCCTTCGAGGAGCAAGTCGCAGAGTGGATCTTCGACATACTCTTGTAGCGTACGACGCAACGAACGAGCACCATATTGCGGATCGAATCCTTTTTGTGCCACAAATCGCTTGGCTTCCGGCGAGAACGAGATCTGTCGTCCTGCTGTTTGTAAGCGCTGTGCCAATGCTCGGATTTCCAGATCGGCAATCTGCTCAACTCCCTCGCGTGTCAAGGGATCGAACATAACGATCTCATCCAAACGGTTCAAGAATTCAGGAGCAAATTGGCGTTGCAAGGCCTTTCTCACGATGTGTTCCGCAGCTTCGGCCGTGATGCCGTCTGCAGACGCCGAGAATCCGACTCCCGCTCCGAACTCTTTGACCTGTCGGCTTCCGCTGTTTGAAGTCATAATGAGTATTGTATTGCGGAAATCCACCGTCGTTCCGTTGCCATCCGTCATGCGACCTTCGTCCATTACCTGGAGTAACATGTTGAACACATCCGGATGTGCTTTCTATCTCGTCAAGCAAAACGATAGAGTAGGGGTGTCGGCGAACTTTCTCCGTCAATTGCCCTCCTTCTTCGTAGCCTACGTAACCCGGAGGGGCGCCGACAAGTCGAGACGTGGAGAATTTCTCTCCATACTCGCTCATGTCGATACGGATCAACGCATCTTTACTGCCAAACATGAACTCGGCCAACGTTTTGACGAGATGCGTCTTGCCGACTCCCGTGGGACCGACAAACATAAAGGTGCCAATAGGACGATTGGGGTCCTTCAATCCGAGACGATTGCGCGTAATGGCACGGGTAAGTCGGGTGATGGCACGATCTTGTGCGATCACTTTCTCCGAGAGTGCCTGCTTCATGCCCTTCAAACGCACCGTCTCCGACTCTTTCATGCGGTCGGCCGGCACACCGCTCATCATAGATACGACAGCAGCAATGGCATCTTCGTCCACAACAATCCGGTGTTCGCTCAGTTCCTTCTGCCAATCTTCGCGCAACTGCTTGAGTTCAGCTTCACCTTGCAACACGCGGTCGCGTAAGCCCGCAGCCAGCTCGTATTCTTGCCTTGCCGCGGCGTCTTCTTTCTCTTTCCGCAGTTGTTGGATCTCTTGTTCCTTTGCTTCTATGGAGGCCGGAACACGCACGTTCAGCAAGTGCACTCGACTCCCGGCCTCGTCCAACGCATCGATTGCCTTATCCGGCAAAGACCGATCGCTGATATAACGCTCTGTCAGCGCAACACATGCCGAAAGTGCTGCGGGGGTATAGATCACGTTATGGTGATCTTCATACCGCTCCTTTATATTATTGAGGATTTGCAGCGTGTCTTCTGCTGTCGTTGGTTCAAGTTGTATCTTCTGGAAGCGGCGATCTAAGGCACCATCCTTTTCGATACTCTTGCGAAACTCGCTGATTGTCGTCGCTCCAATGCACTGTACTTCACCGCGTGCGAGCGCCGGCTTGAGAATATTGGCTGCATCCAAACTGCCGGGCGCACTTCCCGCACCGATAATGGTGTGAATCTCATCGATGAACAGCACAACTTCACGATGTGCTTTCAATTCTCCGATGAGTTTGCGCAAGCGGTCTTCGAATTGTCCGCGATATTGTGTGCCGGCCACAATCGAAGCCATATCAAGTGAGATCAATCGTTTGCCGGTAAGCAAATGTGGCACTTTATTCTGCACAATGAGTTGAGCAAGTCCTTCGACAAGTGCGCTTTTGCCCACGCCGGGTTCCCCAATCAGGATGGGGTTATTCTTTTTACGACGGGTGAGGATCTGCGCCATGCGTTCAATCTCATCATGACGACCAACGATAGGGTCCAATGCTCCGTCGGCGGCCGCTTTTGTCAAGTCCACACCATAACTGTCCAAGATTGGCGTATCTTTGTCTGTGGAATTATTTGCGACAAAATCCGTCCCGCGGCGGCCTCCTTGGCGCGGTTCTCCACCGGACGGAATAGCTTCTTCGTCGTCGGGCGTGTTGGAAGCCAAAGGCGAAGCGCCTGCGCGCAACTTACCGTCTCCGGCAATGAACTTCATCGCGTTGTCGTAGTTCAAGTTGAACGAAGCGAGCACTTTGCACCCTTCGTTGGTTTTATCTCTCAGCATCGCCAGGAACAAATGTACGTCCGTGGCGTTGTTCTCTCGTTGCAAACGTGCTTCGAGCTGTGCCAATCGCAGAATGCGGTCAACATCACGTGCCACCTCGGCACCTTCGGTGGCAACACTCCCTTCATCGATAGAGGGTTTGATCTGTGCTTCCAGCGTATTGCGCAGTTGATCTGTGGAAATGCCAAACTGTTCGATCACTTTCAGGGCCGCGCCTTCGCGATCGTTGAGCATACCAAGCAAAAGCGCGACAGCACCCACCTTGTCTTGGTGCGTGCGACGTGCCTCTGCCTTGCTGAGCGCAAGGACACGGGCGATTTGTGGCGATAAGTTTTGCGTCATAATCAAATATAGTATATGCGTCTGTGGAATAGCTATGCAAATGTACAAAAATCTGCGGTATCGTAGCCGCCACATGTGCAAATTATATGCACAACGGCGAAAAACGCGGGGATTTTCTTGGCAGCTCGCTAAAAAAGCCCTACTTTTGCAGCGTTTTGTGGCACCGTCCTGCCAATATGACAGCGACAAGGTGTTGCATTTCCCATAAACACAATACTCACTCAATTCAATCACATCCTATGATGAATCAGTATGAGACCGTTTTCATCCTTACTCCCGTTTTGTCTGATGTTCAGATGAAGGAGACGGTCGAAAAATTCAAGGGTATCCTCACCGCCAACGGCGCAGAGGTTATCAATGAAGAGAACTGGGGCCTCAAGAAGCTGGCTTACGCCATCGACAAGAAGAGCACCGGTTTCTATCAGTTGTTGGAGTTCAAGGCAGACCCCACCGTTGTAGAAAAACTGGAAGTCGGTTTCCGTCGTGACGAGCGCGTAATCCGTTTTCTGACTGTAAAACTCGACAAGTTTGCTGCTGAATACGCTGCAAAACGTCGTTCTAACAAAAAGGAGGACTAAACCATGGCACAAGCATCTGAAATTCGCTACTTGACTCCCCCCACCGTTGACGTCAAGAAGAAGAAGTATTGCCGTTTCAAGAAGAGCGGTATCAAGTATATCGACTACAAAGATCCCGAATTCCTCAAGAAGTTCCTCAACGAACAGGGAAAGATCCTGCCTCGCCGCATTACCGGCACTTCTTTGAAGTTCCAGCGCCGCGTGGCACAGGCCGTAAAGCGTGCACGTCACCTTTCGCTCCTGCCCTACGTAACTGACTTGATGAAATAATTAAAAGAGGAGGTATACACATGGAACTCATTCTCAAAGAAAACGTGCAGGGTCTCGGTTTCAAGAACGAAATCGTCACCGTGAAAGACGGCTACGGCCGCAACTTCCTCATCCCCACGGGTAAAGCTGTCCTCGCATCGGCTTCTGCTAAAAAGGAATTGGCAGAAACGCTCAAGCAGCAGGCACACAAGCTCGAAAAGATCAAGAACGACGCTATCGCACTGGCCGAGAAGATCAACGCTGTTGAGGGTATTAAGATCGCAACCAAGGTGAGCGCTACCGGTGCCATCTATGGTTCGGTAACCAACCTCCACATCGCCGAAGAACTCGCTAAGCGCGGCATCGAAGTTGACCGCAAGAGCATCGTGCTCAAGGACGTTAAGGAAGTAGGCGCTTACAAAGCTGCCGTGAAACTCCACAAGGATGTCACCGCAGAAGTAGCTTTCGAAGTAGTAGCCGAAGAAGCTTAATCTCATCTACGGTGCAACTCACCAACAACACAGGCCGTGTCTCAATACCTTGAGACACGGCTTTTTTTGTAGCTTCCACTTTCTCTATCCTCTCCGCCATGCGCTACTTTATCACCCTCTCCTACGACGGCACAAACTACCACGGCTGGCAAGTACAACCCAATGCCGACAGCGTCCAGGCCCGGCTCAACGACGCACTCACCAAGCTGCTTCCCGTCCCTACGGAATGCGTAGGAGCCGGACGCACCGATACGGGCGTACACGCCTCGATGATGGTGGCACACTTCGACACCGATCAAACAATAGACCCAGATCAAATGGCATTTCGCCTCAATCGCATCCTGCCTCAGGACATTGCCATCCAAGAGGTCCGACAGGTCGATGCGCATCTACACGCTCGTTTCGATGCCAAACGCCGCACCTATCATTATTTCGTCTACAGGCACAAAAATCCCTACCTGCGCCACTATGCCGCCCGCCTTACTTTTGCCCCGGACTACGAACTGATGAATCGTGCTGCCGAACTCCTGTTGGAAACCAACGATTTCACAAGTTTCTCGAAGGTGAACAACGACCAAAAGACCAATATTTGCCAGGTAACGCAAGCGCGCTGGATGCAAGTAAAGGACGACCATTGGCGTTTTGAAATCACTGCCAATCGCTTTCTGCGCAACATGGTGCGTGCCATTGTTGGCACACTTTTGGAAGTCGGGCGCGGGCGAATGACCCTCGAGGAGTTCAAAGCCGTCATCGAAGCTAAAAATCGCTGTTCGGCAGGAGAAAGTGTTCCGGGCAACGCGCTATTTCTCGTAGATATCCAATATTGATCACTCTCGCTCTATTATTTCACAAATGACGTGGTTTTTTCTTGCCGTAGCTTCCGCCGCGTTGCTAGGCTTCTATGATGTGTTCAAAAAACAATCGCTGCGCGATAATGCTGTCATCCCAGTTCTGCTCATCAACACCGCATTGAGTAGTCTCCTCTTCCTTCCGCTCCTGTGCGCAAGCCAATTTTCTTGGATTTCGCCCCAGAGCCACTGGTACGTCCCCTCGGCGCCCATCACGCACCACCTGTTAGTCGTCGGCAAAGCCCTCATTGTCTTGACCTCATGGGTTTGCGGCTACTTGCCATCAAGCATTTGCCTCTCACGCTGGTAGGACCAATCAACGCCACCCGTCCGGTCATGACGCTCATTGGGGCTTTGCTCATCTATCACGAACAATTCAATCTCTGGCAATGGGCAGGCGTGCTGTTGGCCACCTTTTCTTTCTTTCTGCTCAGCCGCAGTGGTCGCAAAGAAGGCATACACTTTCTCCACAACCGCTACATCTTATTGCTCGTGCTCGCTGCTGTGCTCGGAGCCTGCAGCGGATTGTACGATAAATTCCTGCTTGCCCCCGCCGATAGGGGAGGGCACGGGTTAAACGCGATTTTTGTACAATCATGGTACAATTACTACCAGTTTGCACTAATGCTGCTCATTTTTTTCATCCTTTGGTGGCCCACTCGAAAGCAAACAACACCCTTCCACTGGCGTTGGAGCATCGTGGGCATTAGCCTTTTTCTCACCGCGGCTGACTTGTTTTACTTCTATGCGCTGTCTGTTCCGGGTGCACTCATCGCGGTCGTGTCCATGACGCGGCGCAGCAGCGTGTTAGTAAGCTTCCTTTTTGGAGCGTTCCTCCTACATGAACATAACCTCCGCTCAAAGGCGGTAGATTTAGCTTTCGTGTTGCTCAGTATGATCTGCCTTTGCTTGGGCGCAGTGCTCGGATAAAATTGAGCGGTCCCCTTACGCTCTTACCCCCCCCCCGCGCTGGCGACCCATGGCTCTGCATGCTGCAAGCCCAACACTGCAGCCGCACGCTGCTGCCTCCCCACATTCATCCACTCTCAGGTGAGGAAATCACGCAAGGTGGGGGAGAAAGAGAAAAAGACGGGAGGTTTTGCAAAAAACAAGGAAGTAAAAGTATGAAAGCCTGCAACGATTGACAGAAACTACTATGAGAACAACGGAATGCTCCGAAGGCACACAACTTCGATCGTACGAAAAAGAAAAAGAGCGTACGCTTCTCGTTGTTTAATTACCACATCACCATCTAAATATCAGCAAATTACAATAGAACACCCAAGCATTCACCTGTAGAAAGGAAGAAAAGAAAGCTTCACCGCCGCAAAGCAAAAAAGGAACGCCCTCTTCGGGGCGTTCCTTCTTAGTACGAGAGAGTAAAAGTAGAACTTCGTATAAATCGCCGAACTTACTTCGTCAAATGTACAACACTTCTGGTGAAATCAGGATACCGAATTTCATTTCCACGTCGGTGCGGATGGCTTCTGCCAATTTTGCCACTTCCTCGCCCGTGGCATGGTCCACATTGATGAGCACAAGCGGCTGCAAAGCGTGCACGCCGGCACCGCCCATGCGGCGTCCCTTCCATCCGCACTGCTCGATGAGCCAAGCCGCGGGGATTTGCCCCCTGGGGCAAATCATAGTGCGGCATGTCTGGATAGAGGTTCAACAATTCGGTGAGTTTCTCCGTGGACACCACCGGATTCATAAAGAAGGAGCCTGCGCTACCCACTTCCGCGGGATCGGGCAACTTCGAACGGCGCACTTGGATGATGGCATCGCGCGTTTGCTGTGCGGTCGCCTCCTCTGCACAACGAACACCCATGGTCTCCAACGCACGAATCACTGCTTTGTGCGTCAAAACCGGGGTGAAATGCTTGCGCAACCGAAACACCACGTGAGTTACCGCAAAGCGATGTGCACCTTCGTGCTTGAAAAAGCTGCTACGATAAGCATATTGACATTCATCGTGCGAGAATACGCGCTCTTTACCGCTCGCCACTTCCACCGTTTCCACGCGCTCAATGCAATCGCCGACTTCTACACCGTAGGCACCGACGTTTTGCACAGCGCCTGCGCCGACCTCACCGGGAATGAGAGAGAGGTTTTCCAGCCCATGGTAGCCTCGTTCGATACAATAGGCCACCAGCGTGTCGAAAACCTCTCCCGCACCGACACGCAAGAGCAGTTCGTCAGCTGTCTCGGCCAAAACTTCCTTGCCCACGATCTTACTGTGGAAGATCACCCCGTCAAAATCATGGACAAAGAGCAGATTACTACCTGCACCGATGTGCATCCATGCTGCCTCTCCGAGATGTGCAATCGCTTCTTTGAGCTGCTGCACTGAAGCATACTCAACAAATTGCGTGCACGAGGCTTCTATTCCGAATGTGTTGTGGTGAAGAAGAGAGTAGGGCATAGTTGTTTATCGTTATGGTGGACATTCCGGTTGTTCGCGCCTGCCGTAAGGGGGGCCATTCCCCAATAGCTCATGAGAAATTCCGAGCACTCCGTCCGGCAACCGCTTGATCAGGTCTTTAGTTGTCGAGTCGCGTCAACTTCCACTTACCATTGCGTCGGCGGAAGGTAAGTGTGCTCGTCAATCCGCTGGATAGCGATGAAATGGACAGCAAGCGAAGATTCGAATTGTTGAAGGTCTGTCCGTAAAGCACATTGGTCAACTTATTTTTGGGCAATTCGGGGGCAAAATCCGGCCACTGTGAAGCCGAAATGAAGCCTTCCATGCGTTTAAAGTTGTCCTCATCGAAAGTGGAAAAAGCCAATTGCGAGGCGATGTGCTCGCGCTGATAAGCCGGATCGGTGGAGAAACGCTGGTAGAAAGCATAGAAATCGCTGTTGGCACTGCGTTCCATTTTTTCTTCACTGAGACGTGTCAGGCGCCATTCCGAATTTTCGCGCAAAAAGAGATAGCTTTTGATGCGCTGTCGCGAAAGATCCAATTCTTCCACCACAACTCGAGTCACACTGGTGTCCTTGGCCATGCCGGCTCCCTTGGGACTGTCGAAAATCAAAGTGTAGGTTTCTCTCGCGGAATACATGCGATCGTATTTCCACGCCGACTTCTGAATTTCGGAACGCTTTCCATCCACAATATGTTCCAGCGGGAAAACGATGCGCGAACGCTGAAAACGCGGTTTCTTCATGAAAGCGAAGGCAAAGTCATCGAAATACTCATCTGCTTTCTTGGGAATCGGTGTCTCGGCCGCAGTCGACGTTGAATCAGTGGCCACAGTGTCACTTTTCACGGTATCTACGCGTTGTTCGGTGACGATGGCGGGTGTCTCCGTTCGGCTTTTACAGCCAACGGTACACCACAACCCCACAAACAGGGCGAAAAGGAGAAAATTTATTTTCATCAGATATTACTAAACGACTCGACAAAGTTACGGCGAATCACGAAAACAGACAAAGAAAGCGGGGGCTATTTACCCCGCTTTCTTCGTTCTTTCAATCAAATAAGGCAGAATTACCCATTTGAAATGGGTTAATCTTTAAAGCCCAGTCCCTTCCACCACGCAGCATCTCCTTGCAGATACTTTGCAAACCACGCCATAATGGTTTGTTGCCACTTGACCCGCTGGCCATAGTCGGTCACAACGTGATTGGCGCCCTCGATTTGAATGTAGGAAACGGGGCGTCCCAAGATGCGCAAGGCGGTGAACAATTGCTGACTCTCGTTGGTGGGCACATTGGTATCTGCTGTTCCGTGCAGAAGTAGCAACGGCGTGTGAATTTTGTCGGCATTGAACAAGGCCGATTGCTTCACATAAAGCTCGGGATTGTTCCAGGGATACGACCCATATTGGGCAGTTTCACCGTAAGTGTGCCCCCAATAACCTCCACCCCAGTAGGAGGCGATGTTGGAAATGCCGGCATGACTGATGGCAGCCGCAAACAGATCGGTGCGTGTTTGGAGGTATTCGGTCATGAATCCGCCGTAGCTGGCGCCCATGCAGCCCACTTTCTTACGGTCTACGTAGGGATGTGCATCCATGAAGGCCTTTGTGGCCTCAATGATGTCGTCGGCCGAACGTTTACCCCACGTGTTGATGTGGCGCGCTGCGAATTCTTCACCGTAACCAATGGCGCCGGAGGGTTCAAGTGCGAGCACCACATAACCCATGTTGGCCAAGACGGAGAGCGGATAATGGAACTCTAACTCTCTTGTCGTGGGAACACAACCTCCATAATAGTAGACCAGCATCGGATATTTCTTCGTAGCATCGAAGTCGGCCGGGAGGAAATAGAAACCGGGCACCGTGTCACGATCCGATCTCCGGTAGCTCCATGGCGTACACGAGGCCACTTGCACGTCGCCCAAGGATTTGGCGAATGAAACCTCGCCGAAGGGGTTGCACTTGGGGCGCGAAGAAGTGAGATCTGCCACGTAGGCGTTGCGAGAAGTGGTTCCGGTTTGTCCGAAAAACACAACGCGGGGCACGCGTCCTTCAGACAAAGTGAAACGCTGCACGACAGTAGTGGGAAGTTCGAAACGGAAACGTTTGCCGGTGCGGGGATCTAAACGCCAGAGGGTTTCGTCGTAGCCGTCGGTACAACGCATGTAGATTTTGTCGTCGCCGGCGTTCCATTCATACTCTCCCACGGAGGGAGCAAAATCCTTGAGCAGTGCAGTGGCTACCTTCGTGGAGGGATTATACAGATACAGTCGTTTGTCAAAACTCTGCGCGACTTCATCTTTGGGCAGAGCACTTCCGATGCCTCCGAAGGCAGAAGCGCTGCCTTTGAACAGAAGTTGCTTGCCATCGGGGCTATATACGCCCTCATCCAACCACGGTTGATTCGTAAGCAACGTATCGACACGCCCGTTGTCGAGATGCATCTCGTAGATGTCGGTGTGGTCAAACGGATGTTGCGTGAGATCGTGATGATTGCGCGAAAGCAGCAAGCGCTTACCGTCGGGGGAAATGTCGTTGAGATGGACACTTTCGCGTCCAAATGTGAGTCTTTGCGAGAAACCACTGGCAAAGTCTACCAGATATAGTGCACTGCGGTCTCTCCAACCGGGCTGGCGATCGTCGGGTGCAAACAACTGTTTGAGCGGCCCTTGGGTGCTTGGGCCCGATTCATTGGCGGTGACGATGGCAAATTGGCCCGTCGGCGACAAAGTGAGTCCTCCATCCGGCACGCGGTGGGCGATGGTTTGCTCGTTCATGGTGGCAGGATCCAGCACAACCAGGTCTTTCCCGGCATCTGTGCTACGCTTGAAGTAAAGCCTGTCGGTTTTCGGCATCCACGATCCATGAAAATAATCGGCCGTGCGGAGTAACGTGCGCCCGTCCTTGAGATCGGTAAGCACAGACGAATAAGTTGTCGCACCATCGCGGCGTGTATCGGTGTAATGCGTCAAGACGTAGCGCCCACTGGGGGAAATGGCCACATTGTAGTACCGCTTACCGTGCAACATGTCGTCGAAAGCGAATTTTCGCTTGCTCGTCTCGTTCACTCGAAGGACCGAAAGCGAATCTCCAACGAGAGCCACATTAAAAGTGTCGCGGGCAGCCTTGTCTGTATAGACCATAAGCGTCACTTCGCTGCGACCGGGCAAAAAATGTAGGTTGCCGTCAGTTACTTTCACGCCATTGAGATAGGTATCATAGCGCTTGAGATGTGGCGTCTGCAAACGTGCTGTACGCCAGCGGGCGGCATCGACAGTGAATCTCACAACACTCACGGCATTACTGTCGATTGCACTACCTGTGGTGAGGTGACGTAAACTTTTCTGTCCGCGCTGCTTGGCTATCAAAGCATTGTTTTCCAACACCTCTGCGGGATCAAACGGGCGATCGGAGAGATTCACACTGTCTGTTGCGAAAGGACGACGCAACGGAAAGCTCCCGGTGAGCTCAGCTGCGGACACTTTCACCGTGTCGACGGAAGTTGCAGGCTTTGAGTGGGGCAGTTTTGCCACCACCTCGGCCGTAACTTGAAGACCGCTAAGGCCTAAGAATAAAAAGGGGAGAAAATGTTTCATGAAATAGAAATCTATGAATCGACAGAAGCAGCATTGTTTTTCTGCCGGGGGGCTAAACACAAAATCCACGTACCGTCGAACCGGCGGGACGCAGATTTTATCAAAGGTCAGGAGTTTGTTCCACGCTTCACGGCCAACGCAGCGAAGTCCTTGCGGCGCAATACGAAAGAGTGGGTGAGATAGCGATCGCGCACGACTTCGTTTTCCGCCAATTCCTCCGGCGTCCCATGGAATAAGATGCGGCCCTCGAAAAGCAAATAGGCGCGATCCGTGATGGAAAGGGTCTCTTCAACATTGTGGTCGGTGATCAAGATGCCAATGTTGCGATCCTTGAGCTTCCAAACAATGTACTGAATGTCTTCAACCGCGATGGGATCGACCCCAGCAAAGGGTTCGTCGAGCATGATAAACTTGGGATCGATGGCCAAACAACGTGCGATTTCGGTACGACGGCGCTCCCCACCGGAAAGTTGGTCGCCGAGATTCTTGCGTACCTTCTGCAAACGGAATTCTGCAATCAGTGATTCGAGGTTCTCTCGCTGCTCTTCACGGCTCTTTCCGGTCATTTCAAGTACGGAAAGGATATTATCCTCAACACTCATCTTGCGAAAAACAGAAGCCTCCTGCGCAAGATAGCCGATTCCGGCTTTTGCACGACGATACACGGGGGCCTTCGTGATGTCCTTCTCGCCCAAATAAATGTGGCCTCCGTTGGGAACGACCAAGCCGGTGGTCATATAAAAAGAAGTCGTCTTGCCCGCACCGTTGGGGCCGAGCAAGCCAACGATTTCTCCCTGATGCACCTCAAACGACACGTCGTTCACAACGGTTCGTTTGCCGTAACGTTTCACCAACCCCTCAGTACGCAGTACAAGGTGTTCGGCAGTTTGATCACTGGTGGAGGGATCTTTCTTTGGGTCGCCGGAGACAAGTGATTCAGTCCTCTTGTTGTCCTCCGGAAATCCATTGCTTTCTTTATCTTCCATGAAGCGAACGATGAAAGGGTGATGCAATATGATTAAACAAAAGGAGCGACTCATTGAGCCGCTCCTTCTTTTGAAGAGGTACCAAGCAGATTCGAACTGCTGTAGCAGGTTTTGCAGACCTGTGCCTAACCGCTCGGCCATGGTACCGTGTCTTGTTTACGAGTGCAAAGGTACTACTTTTTCTTGAACCTGCAAGAAATAGGGGCGTTTTTTTGAGTTCTAATGCGCATTTCCCCCAACTAAACGCATTTTCCCGGGGGTTTTTCCTCAAAAGCCCGCAACTTTGAGACGATTCCCCCCAGAAAAAATCCCTCTCTCGCCGGAGCAAGAGAGGGAAACAACGTTTGCGGAATTGATCACCCGCCGAAATCATCGAACGAAATCATATCTCGCTCTACACCGAGCGAATCAAGCAGATCGAGCACCGTCTTGGACATCATGGGAGGTCCGCAGAGGTAATACTCGATGTCCTCGGGCGCTTCATGCGCTTTGAGATAAGTATCGCCCATCACCGGAGCAATGAAGCCGGGAGTGTACTTCACGCCCATGGCATCTGCCTTGGGATCGGGACGATCGAGCGCGAGGTGGAAGTGGAAGTTGGGGAAATCCTTCTCGAGCTGGAGGAAATCTTCGAGGAAGAAGACTTCATCGATAGCACGCGCGCCGTAGAAATAGTGCATTTCGCGGTCACGCACGTTTTTCGTCTTGAGCAAGTGCATGATTTGCGCACGAAGCGGAGCCATACCGGCACCACCGCCGACCCAAATCATTTCACGTTTCGAATCGTAGTGCGGGTGGAACTCACCGTAAGGACCACTCATCATCACTTTGTCGCCGGGTTTCAAACTAAAGATGTAGGAAGAAGCGATACCGGGCATGACATCCTGAAATCCGGGGCCCTGTTCTTTCGGTTTGAAGGGAGGCGTCGCAATGCGCACGGTAAGCGTGATGATATCTCCTTCATCAGGATAGTTTGCCATGGAGTAGGCGCGGATCGTGGGTTCGGTGTTTACGCACTTGAGTCCCAAGAGACCGAACTTTTCCCAAGCGGGCAAATACAAATCACCGATCAGGCTCTTATCGATGTCCTTATCATAGTCCATCGAGAAGGCAGGAATCTGAATTTGCGCATAGGATCCCGGCTCAAAGTCCATGTGTTCTCCCGGAGGTAGCTGCACTTTGAACTCTTTGATGAACGTTGCCACGTTACGGTTGCCGATCACGGTGCACTCCCATTCCTTGACACCCATAACGCTTTCGGGGACTTTGATGGCAAGGTCGCCCTTTACTTTCGCTTGGCAGCCCAGACGCCAATTTTCCTTGATTTCTTTGCGGGTGAAATGTCCCTTTTCAGAGTCGAGAATCTCTCCTCCACCTTCAACGATCTGGCATTTGCACTGACCGCACGAACCTTTACCGCCACATGCGGAGGGCAAATACACACCGTTCTCAGAAAGTGTGGTGAGCAGGCTTCCGCCTTGCTCTACCTCGAGCGTTTCCTTACCGTTGATCGTGATTTTGACCTTACCGGAAGGGGAAAGATAGTATTTCGCGATGAGCAAAATTACCACCAACACGATGATGATGGCAAAGAAGACACCAATACTTGTTATTATAAGAGTTGTATCCATAGGGTAGTGGTGGAAAATTCCGATTAAATTTTAAGACCGGAGAAACACATAAAGGCCATTGCCATCAACCCCACGGTGATAAACGTGATGCCGAGGCCTTGAAGCGGCTTGGGCACGTTGGTATAGGCCATTTTCTCGCGAATTGCAGCAAGTGCCACGATGGCCAAGAGCCAACCAAGCCCGGAACCCAGTGCATACACGAGGGCATCCCACACGCTACCGATGGCCTGCGTGCTCGTTGCGGGATCCATTAGAATGCGCTGCTGCATAAAGAGCGACGCACCCATGATGGCGCAGTTCACAGCAATGAGGGGAAGGAAAATACCCAGCGCGGCATAGAGCGAAGGGGAGAAGCGTTCGACCGCCATCTCCACCAATTGCGTGATACCTGCGATCACCGCGATGAAAGGATGAATGAGAGGAAGCTCAGATCCACATCTTTCACAATGCAATCGGGGTTCAACACATAGACTTGCAGGAGATAGTCGATCGGAACGGTCACCACAAGTACGAAAGTGACCGCCACTCCAAGTCCGAGCGCCGTTTTCACGTTCTTCGATACGGCCAAATATGAGCACATACCGAGGAAGAACGCAAATATCATGTTGTCCACAAAAATAGAGCGGACGAAAAGACTTAGCAGATGTTCCATATCTAATTGTCAGTTGTCGATTTGTTCGGGAAACGTTCTCATTGTTTCCGACGATCATTGATGGCACGATGCGCCCACACCACGCAACCGCAGATGATCAGCGCCATAGCCGGCATCGTCATCATACCATTGTGGAAAAACGCATTGTTTTCTAGTCCGGGGATGGGCATTCCGAAAAGAGAGCCCGAGCCCAGGAGTTCGCGCACGAAGCCTACAACGACCAAAATCCAGGCATAACCCAGTCCATTGCCAATGCCATCGAGGAAAGACTCCCCACGGTCCGTTCATCATGGCGAACGCTTCGAGACGTCCCATGAGAATACAGTTCGTAATAATCAATCCCACGTAGACAGAAAGCTGAACACTCACATCATATGCGTAGGCTTTGAGGATTTGACTCACCACTGTGACGAGCGCCGCCACGACGACAAGCTGAACAATGATGCGAATACGCGAAGGAATGGTGTTTCTGATCAACGAAATGATCACATTGGAAAAAGCCGTGATCACCGTGACCGAAAGTCCCATCACGATAGCCGGTTTCAACTGTGAAGTCACAGCCAAGGCCGAACAGATGCCGAGCACCTGCCCCACAATGGGGTTGTCGAGGTTCAAGGGGCCGGTGAGAACCTCCTTGTTTCGTTTTGAGAAAAGACTCATAGTGTTGTCGTCTTTATATTATTGATGATGGGCTGAGAAGTAAAGCTTGTAAGGTTCGAGACTCGTGGCAAACATGCCGGTCACTCCGTTGCTCGTCAGCGTGGCACCGGTGATCGCATCCACTTGGTGTTCTGGATCTTCGATCTTTTTGCTCAGTGCAAGCGCAACCTTATTGAAAGAATCGTCGGTGAAGACTTTCTTACCGATGAACTTCCGCTGGAAATCTTCCTCCACGATGCGCGCACCGAGGCCGGCCGTTTCACTCTCGTGGGTGAAGTAGGCGCCATAGACCGTGTTGAAATCCTTTTTCAGGGCCAGATAACCCGAAATGCCGCCCCACAAGCCGCGGCCGAAGAGAGGAACGACGTAAATCGTGTCGTTGTTCACCTTTGCCACGTAGAGGGGCAAGCGCTTTTTCGCATCTTCTTTGGCCGTGATGTCCTTCGAATCGACATCAAAACCGCCGGCCGTGTCCACAACTTCCCCTTTTACATTGAGAACAGGCGCGCCCACAATGTTTTTCTGGTAAGCCGCCACCACATCGGGCGTGTTGCGGATATTGAGTGCCGCAAGAATTTGTCCGCGCTTATCGTTGGCTACATTCTCGTCTTGTTTGCTTTTGAGCGCTGAAGCCACGAAGGCCAGTAAGAATGCGGCGAAAATCACCAGCACCGAAGCATAGACAAGCGTATAAACGTTGCTGTTAGTATTGAGTTTCATTGTCTGGTTCGCTTTATTGTTGTTTGACGCGACGCAAGCGCTTGTTGATGTTGCGCTGCACGAACACATAGTCGATGAGCGGGGCAAACATGTTCATGAATAGGATGGCGAGCATCATGCCTTCAGGGTATCCGGGATTGAGGACACGAATCGTGATGGCCAATGCGCCAATGAGGAAGCCATACACGTATTGTCCTTTCTCGGTGCGCGCAGAAGTCACGGGATCAGTGGCCATAAACACCGCACCGAAGGCAAAACCGCCGAGCAACAGGTGTTCCAGACCGAGCTGTGCCGAAACGCTGTCTGCAGAACCCAGACCTTTGAAGAGCAAAGCCACGAGAGCACCACCGGCAAAGACACTAAACATCGTGCGCCACGAAGCAATGCGTGTCCAGAGCAGGAGAGCTGCGCCTAACATAATGGCGATGAACGAAGTCTCACCGATAGAACCCGGCATCAATCCGGTGAACATGTCCCAAACGGGCGTCGTCACGGCGTGATTCGCACCGGCTTGTCCCAAAGCAGTGGCGGAGGTGAAACCGTCGGGCAACTGATTACCCATGCCCAGCACTTTCAGTGCTCACCCACACGGCGTCGCCGCTCATCTTGGTCGGCCAAGCGAAAAAGAGGAAAGCACGCGTCACGAGTGCGGGGTTGAAAATATTCATTCCCGTGCCGCCGTAAATTTCTTTGGCGAAGATCACGGAGAACGCCACTGCCACGGCAAGCATCCACAACGGCGTACCGACGGGCACGATCATCGGGATCAGCATGCCCGACACAAGAAAACCTTCTTGGATCTCTTCGTTCTTCCACTGCGCCACAATAAACTCGATTCCGAGTCCCACGACGTAGCTCACCACAATTTTGGGAAGCATCACCGCCAAGCCATAGCAAAAGCAGGCCCAGAACGAACCATCGAGGCCGGCCGCCTTGTAGTTCTGGAAACCGATGTTGTACATACCCACCAGCAGTGCGGGAATCAAGGCAATGACCACGAAACTCATAATGCGTTTCGAGTCGATGGCATCGTGCACACTCACGCCGACGCGCGACGTTTTGTTGGGCACTACCGCAAAGGTCTCGAATCCGTCGAACACACTGCGAAAAGCGTGGAGCTTCCCGCCGGGCTCGAAATGCGGACGGACGTTATCAAAAACTTTTGTATCATTGTCGTTTATGGTTTCAAGCATTTTCCTTGCGGAGCAAGTCGAGTCCCTCACGTACGATGCGCTGCAACTCGAGTTTTGAAGAGCACACGAACTCTGCCGGTGCAAAATCCTCAGGTGCCACTTCATAAATGCCCAAGGCTTCCTGACGATCGATGTCGCCCGTGATAATAGCCTTGATCAAATAAGAAGGATAGATGTCCATTGGGAACACACTCTCGTATTCTGCCGACATAATCATGTGGCGTTCGCCACCTTTCACACGGCAATCGAGGGTATAAGGCTTTTTCCCGCTGAGCCAAGAGAAATAGCTGCGACTCGTCGAGAAGCTGTCGAGACGCGGACGGATCCAACCGAGCACTTCGTGCACATCGTCTCCTTCGGGAATGACGGTTACTTCCGTTACTTGGGCACCGAGGAAATCATCCATCGTGGCTTTCTGGCCCACAAGCGGATTACCGTTGATGATGCGCACGTGGTGTTCGGCAGGCAACAGCTGCCCCTCGAGAATAGACGAGAGTTTCGCACCGACTTTCACCCGTGCATATTGCGGCGCTTCGATTTCGCTGCCGCCCACGGCGATGGTTCGCGTGAAATCCAGCTTACCGGTGCGCAACAAGCGACCGAGGAAAATCACAGCCTCGGGAGCCATGGTCCACACCGTCTCGCCTTTGTTGACAGGCGCCACACGGTTGATCTGCACTCCCACATTACCGGCCGGATTCGGACCGCGGAAGCAGGCAACAGTGACCTGCGGTGCGCTGATGGGCAGCAGGGGAGTGTTGAGTTGCTCGTCGTTGACACCGAGATGTACCGGTGCCACTTTGGCCAACGCAGCAATACCAGCCTTGAAGTCCACCTCCTGTCCGGCAGCGACATAAGTGAAATCGGCAGCCAAAGGCATGGAAGAGAACGCACTGACGAAGATGTCTCGAGGTGCTACGCCCGGTGTGGGCACCACATCGTAGGGACGCTGACGAAGATAGGCGAAAAGGCCGCTCTCCAGCAGCAGACGCACAACAGCTTCTCCGTCGTTGACAGGCAATTCAAAGTCCTTTGCTACCTGTACACTATCGGGCTGAATGCGAATACTCAAGAGCTTACGGCGTTCGCCGCGCTCTACCGCGATGATGGTGCCGCTCACAGGCGAAACAACTTTCACCTGTTCCGTCGCCTTGTCGACAAACAACGGGGTACCGACGAGTACAGCATCACCAACCTTGACCAACACCTTGGGAGTCATCCCGCCGAAGTCGGCCGGTCGCACGGCATACTCAGTCGAAGGGGCTACTTCTCGCGTAGACCGGTGCGCTTCACCGGCCAATCGCAGGCGCAATCCCTTTTTGATCTTGTAAATGTCCATATAGTGAGATAAAATTATTGCTCGTTATCGACTGTCTCGACAAAACAAGACAATCTGCGAACGACGACATCACTTGCGCGCGTCGCTCGTGCATACGAAAGGCTGTGCAAAAATAGTTAGTTTTTTTGGCTCCCACAAATTTACGATACGCAAAGCACGACGATTCGGATAAAACAACAGGTAAAATTTCACACTCAGCCTCTCTGCGGCACCCCGCTGCGCGCATCACACAAAACCCTAATAATCAATGGAAAGAAATTACGGCATGCACAGAATTCAAACCGCAGAAGCACAATTTTCATCGATCGATTTTCTTTTTCCGCTGCACCATCTTTCATTTCAAACGCCGTAATTTCACAAATACCAATCTCAACCTTGCAAAGACCGCGCTAGGCGCGCACAAAAGACGCGTAAGCGCAGTACAAATAACCAACCTCCGTCTTAAATCACGAAGAAAGCATATGAAAAGACGCAGTTCCTGCGCAAGAATGCGCATTTACTCAATTATAAATACGTATCTTTGCCGCAAAGCCGCAGCACGTATTTCTCAAACCGCAGGGCGCAGAAATTGCGGAAGGAGAGAAAACGAACAAATCCCCCAGCCTCTCATCACAACCCACTCACTGACACCGCTCCCCATGACCAATCACGAACTTAAAGCACTTCGCCTCTCGCTGCAGATGAACCAAAAAGAATTTGCAGACAGCTTTGGAGTCAGTTTACGCACACTTCAAGCTTACGAATCGGGACTTACCCCCATACCCGAGTCTCGCATCCGAGCTTACCAAGCCGAACATCCTCAAAGCACACCGCCTTCCGACCCTCAGCCCGCATCCTCCGCAGAAGCAACCCAAGGCCAACTCCCCTTTGCCCCAACTTCTACGGACAACGACGACACGATCGAAGACCCCACGACAGAAATCGCAATACTTCGTGAGCGTGTTCGCTATTTGCAACAACTCGTCGACGAAAAAGAGCGCACCATCCAAATCCTACTACAACAAAACCGCTTTCAACCATCCTAAACCACACACGTTCCCCTCGCTCACTTCGAGGCTAAGCGGGTGGGGGAGTGACACGTCGAGCAGACACGTTTTGGAAATGCGCGGTTTCTTCTGATTTCCTCCCATTTTTTTGCCGAAATCCCGCTGTTTTTCTTCAAACTCCCCGGCTTTTCCTGCCCCCACCATAGGCCACGCCGATCTCTCCCCACAATTGGCCGAAAGTAGGCGGAAATACAAGAACTCCGACCGAAGCTTACCCGGCAAAATCAAAATCATCAGACTTTTTCAGCGACAAGAAGGAGGCTTTCGCGCGAAAAGCAGTACCTTTGTACGACAATCATAATCACGCAATTCGCAGTTACATGGCAGAATATAAAGATATCAATGCGCTGAACGCCAACATTGAGGCAAACTCCGGTTTCGTCAAGTCGCTCACCGAAGGCATGAGCCGCACCGTGGTAGGCCAGTCTCACCTCACCCAAGCTTTACTCATCGGCCTGCTCTCCGATGGGCACATTCTACTCGAAGGTGTACCGGGATTGGCCAAGACCCTTGCCATCCGCACGCTCGCTTCGCTCATCGACGCCGATTTCGGGCGCATTCAATTCACCCCCGACCTCCTTCCTGCCGATGTGGTGGGCACACTGGTCTATAGTCGCAAAGACGATTCCTTCAATGTACGCCGAGGTCCGATTTTCGCCAACTTCGTCTTGGCCGACGAAATCAACCGCGCGCCGGCCAAAGTGCAAAGTGCCCTGTTGCAGGCCATGCAAGAGCGACAAGTCACCATCGGCGACGACACCATGCCGCTGCCCGACCCCTTCCTTGTGCTGGCCACCCAAAACCCCATCGAACAAGAAGGCACCTACACGCTGCCCGAAGCACAAACCGATCGCTTTATGCTCAAAGTTCTCATCGACTACCCGAGCCTCGAAGAGGAACAACGGATCGTGCGTGCTTCAATGAGTGGAACAATCGGCGATGCCCCCGTGACACCGGTCGTCGATCTCGAAACGATTCGCCGCGCACGCGAATTGGTAAAATCGATCTACGTGGACGAACGCATCGAGCAGTACGTCACGAACTTGGTTTTTGCCACTCGCTATCCGGTTCAATACACCCTCGATCAGCTCGAACCCTACATTGCCTACGGCGGTTCGCCTCGCGCCAGCATCAGCTTGGCACTGGCTGCCCGCAGCTTGGCTTTCCTCAACCGCCGCGGCTATGTGGTGCCCGACGATGTGCGCTCCGTCGCCGGCGATGTACTGCGCCACCGCATCGGACTCACCTACGAAGCTGAAGCCGCCGGCATCACCCCCGACGAAATCATCGGCGAGATTCTCTCGAAAGTCGAAGTGCCCTAATCCTCGCGCCCTATGGACGAACAAGTGCAACAACTGATGCAGCGCGTGCGCCGCATCGAGATCAAAACGCGTGCACTGAGCGACAATGTTTTCGCCGGACAATACCATTCGGCATTCAAAGGTCGCGGCATGTCGTTCGCCGAAGTGCGCGAATATCAACCGGGCGACGATGTGCGCGACATCGACTGGAACGTTTCCGCACGTTTCGATCGCACCTACGTGAAGGTCTACGAAGAAGAACGCGAACTCACGGTCATGTTGCTCATCGATGTCTCGGGCTCGCTCGAGTTCGGTTCGCAAGAACGCACACAGCGCGACATGATCACCGAAATTGCAGCCACACTGGCCTTCTCGGCCATACGCAACAACGACAAGATTGGAGTACTCTTCTTCAGTGATCGTGTGGAGAAATTCATCCCGCCGGCCAAGGGTAAGGGGCATATCCTTCGCATCATTCGCGAACTGCTTACGCTTCGCCCCACCGGCCGACGAACGGACATCGGCAGTGCACTCGAGTACTTCATGCGCATCACCAAACGACAGAGTGTGGCGTTCCTCTTGTCAGACTTCATCGACGACAAGGACTATAGTCGCCAACTTGCCATGGCTAGCAGACGGCACGACGTGGTGGCACTCCAAGTCTTCGATCGCCGTCTGAGTTCCCTCCCCGATGTGGGACTCATGAAATGGGAGGATGCCGAAACCGGCCACCGTCAATACGTCGACACCTCGTCGGCAGCTGTTCGCAACGTCTATTCTGCCCACTGGAACCGCCGCATGGACAGTCTCCGCCAATTGCTGAATCGCAATAGAGTGGACCACATCGAAATCAGCACGGCCGACGACTACATCCGCTCGCTCAAAGCCCTCTTCACAAAACGTGCACGATAATGACAATCGTGCAAGGCAAGTAGCGTCTTTCTCCCCACTTCCATATTTTTCCCCACATGCGTAGAATCCTTCTGCTCCTCTTTATGGCACTGGCAGTTGTCCTTCCGACCTTCGGGCAACAAAACACCGTGAATGCCGCGATCGATGCCACCGAACTGCTCGTCGGAGAACAAACGGTGTTGCACACCACGGTGAATTGCAACGCGGGAGCGCGCGTGAAATTCGAAGGCAAAAAGGGAGAGAACCTCACGCCGGGCGTGGAAATTGTCGAGATCTCTCGTCCCGACACGCTGCTGCTCAACAACGGCAAGCGCTGGCAGATCACACGCAACTACACCTTGACATCGTTCGACAGTGCACTTTATCGTTTGCCCGCCATCGAAGTCGAAATTGACGGTCAAAAGGTACAGTCGCGTGGAGAAATTGCACTGAAAGTGAACACCATTGACGTGGATGTGCAGCATCCCGACGCCATCCGGCCTCCCAAGGGACCGGTTGATGGCGTGTTTGAGTGGAACGGCCTTCTTTTTCTCTACTGTTTGCTCGCGTGGCTGGCACTCGCCGCTTGCATCGCACTACTTCTCCGCCTCTCGGCACCACGCAAACACAACAAAGTCATCGTGCTTCCTGCTCCGAAGCCAGCACACGCCGTGGCCATCGAGGCCATCGGGAAATTGCAAAGCACTACACCCGGGGATGCTGAGGCCCAACAGCTCTACTTCTCTCAACTGACTGATATTCTGCGCACTTACCTACATGAGCGGTTTGGTTTCAACGCAATGGAAATGACCACCCGCGAGATCATTGAGCAACTGCAAAAGATCAACGACCGAGAAGCCCTGCTCGAACTGAAAAATGTGCTGCAAACAGCCGACTTGGTCAAATTTGCCCGTTTGTCTCCGGCACTTCCCGAAAGAGAAGATTCGCTCCTCCGAGCTGTTGACTACGTGCGACAGACACAATTGCCCGATAGCGACATTCCGAAGACGATCAAACGCCTTGTCCCCATCGAACAAGGAGCGGAAAACCGCAAGCGGTTGGCCTGCTGGCTCGGCCTGATCGCAAGTGTCGCTGCGCTTTTTGCCTTGCTGTTCCATCTCTGCAGCACCTTGTGGCTCCTATTGTTTTAATGTATTGCACTTCGGATCACCATGACTTTTGTTAATCCCGAATATTTCCTATTGCTATTGTTCGGCATCCCAATCATTCTCTGGTATGCCCTGCGTCGCCACCGGCAAGAAGCCACTTTGCGCATCGCAGACAGTTCGGCATTGGCTGAGGCCCCCTTTAGCTTCCGTGCCGCGGCTGTTCATCTGCCCTTTGTTCTGCGCATGCTCGTTTTCACTCTTGCCGTTATTGTTCTGGCTCGTCCGCAAACGCACACTTCGCTCAGCAACCGCGAAGTGAACGGGATCGATATCATGATCGCCATGGACATCTCGCAAAGTATGCTCACTCAGGACCTTAAGCCCAACCGCATCGAGGCGGCAAAGCAAGTGGCCTATGAATTCATCTCAGGACGCGAGAACGACAACATCGGTTTGACCCTCTTCGGTGGTGAGGCCTTCACGCAGTGCCCCCTGACCACCGATCACGCCGCACTGCTTTCCATGTTCCGAAACGTGAATTGCGATTTACAAACCAACGGGGTGATCGCTCCGGGCACGGCCATCGGCATGGGACTGACCAATGCGGTGAGTAAACTGGCAGAAAGCAAGACAAAATCCAAAGTCATCATCCTACTGACCGACGGAACGAACAACACCGGTGACATTTCGCCCTTGACCGCAGCCGAAATCGCAAGACAAAGCAGGTGCGTGTCTACACGATCGCTGTGGGAAAACAAGGAATGGTTCGCCAACCGGTAAGCGTGCTCCCGGACGGAAGTTTCTACTACGCCACGGTGAAAAGTGACATGGATCCTGCGACTCTGCGCGCCATAGCAAAAACCACCGGCGGGAAGTTTTATGAAGCAGCCTCGAAGCGTGAATTGGAAAAGATCTACCAAGACATCGATCAACTGGAGCATTCCAAGCTCGTTCAGCAGAACCACAGTCAAAAGTACGAAGCTTATGCGCCTTTCGCTTGGGCTGCGTTTGTGCTCCTACTCATAGAAATCTTACTCAGACTCACTTGGTTGCGCCGAATCCCGTAATGTCATGTTCAAATTTGTCCATCCAGAATACCTCTATCTGCTGCTGGTTGTTCCGGCACTCCTCCTCTTGTACGCCTACAGCACATGGCGTGCCCGTCGACGCAAACAGCAGTGGGGCGACTTGTCTCTGTTTCGAAGATTGAGTGAAGGTGTTTCGCCCCAACGCCGACTCTTCAAATTCACACTGCTGTTGCTGGCTGTCGTCTGTGGCGTTGTCATTTTGGCGCGACCACAATATGGCACAGCTGACACCACGGGAGAAAGCACCGCGGCATCGAAGTGATATTCGCCTTGGACGTCTCGCAATCGATGCTCGCACAAGACGTCACTCCCTCACGTCTCGACCGGAGTAAATTACTGATTTCCAACTTAGTGACTCGCATGGAAAATGATAGGGTAGGGCTCAACGTCTTCGCCGGCGAAGCCTACCCCATATTACCCCTGACCGGCGATTTCGCCAGCGCGGGCTTTTTTCTCGACAACGTGAGTACCAACATGGTTACCCTCCAAGGGACGAACATCGCCTCGGCCATCGAATTGGCGCAAAAGGGCTTCACCAACCGAAAAGAAGTGGGAAAAGCAATTGTGGTGATCACCGACGGTGAAAACCATGAAGAAGGTGCGGAGCAGGCAGCCAAAGCTGCTGCCAAAGCGGGATGTCGAGTTTATGTCGTGGGCGTAGGCAGTACGAAAGGTGCGGAGATTCCCACTCCAAATGGGCCACTGAGAGACGGATCAGGGCAAATTGTGCATACCGCACTCAATGAAACGGCCTGCGAAAAGTTGGCTCAAGCCGGACAAGGTGCTTATATTCACTTAGATGCGAGCAATACCGCACAGACCTTACTCCAGAAAAAATTGGATACTCTCAAACGCGCTGAGAATTCGTCAGATTTCTCCGGTACTCCCGAACGAATTATTTGCGGCAGCAACATTATGTTTCATAGGATTGCTGCTAGGCGAACTTTTTCTCTCCGAGAGAAGTAGAAATTGGACTCGGCACATCAAACTATTTAATAACAGGGCGTAATGAGATCAATGTACCTTCGCTTCTGCCTCATTGGCATCTTATTCTGCACTTTCCTGTCGATCAAAGCACAAACTTCCGAGTGGATAAACCTCCACAAGGGAAACGTTGCATTCAAATCAGGCGATATGGCCACCGCAGAAAAGGCTTATCGGCAAGTTTTGAAAGAGAATCCACGCAATGCCCGGGCGGCATTCAACCTTGGAGACGTTTATCTGTCCAACAAAGACGCGCAAAATGCGTTGAAATACTATTCGAGCGCCGCAAAACTCGAAAAGAGTAAAGTGGTGCGCGCGATGGCCTATCACAACATGGGCTACATTCACCATGTCTCCAAGAACTATGACCGAGCTATCGGCTACTATAAAGAAGCCCTGCGCAACAATCCGGAAGACAACGACACGCGCTACAACTTAGTCCTCTGCCAAAAACAGAAGAAGCAGGAGGAACAAAACAAACAGAACAACCAAAAGAACAACCGACGCGACAATTCTGACAAATCATCCGGGAAGGGGCAAAATCCGCAGCAACCGGATCAAAAACAACAATCTAAAAATCACCAACAGACTCAGAATTCGGCATCCAACTCCGGTATGTCGAAAGACAATGCGGAACAGTTGCTCAACCTATCTCGACAGTCAGAGCAGCAAACCCGTCGTAAGGTGGAAAACGCACAACATCCTCGTGCAAAACAGCTCGACAAAAATTGGTAATTCACAAATGAATGCCACAGAAAGCACTATGGCGCGCATACTTTCCCTATTTATCCTTGCTTTACTTCCGCTTTTTGTGCAAGCGCAATTGCGGTTTACTGCCCAAATTCCGTCACACGGTGAAGTAAATGGGCAACTTCGTGTACAATTCACGCTCAACGGAGCCGAAGGGGAGGGCTTCACTCCTCCGAAATTCAACGATTTCGAAGTACTGGCTGGACCTTCAGTATCGAGTTTCTCAAATACGCGCATTGAAAATGGGCGTACATTCTCCCAGTCGTCGACCACTTATACTTATATCTTGAGTCCTCGGCACAAAGGTGCGCTCACCATCGGCGCAGCCTCCGTGCGTGTCGGAGGGAAAACCCTGCGCACCGCTGCCTCGACCGTGGTTGTAAATGGGGAAGCCAAGGCACCGAAAAACAATGGCGGAGGGTACGCTCGCTCGGCCCCCGCCCCCTCGACCATACAATCGAGCGGCAGCAAGATTGCTCCGCGCGACCTCTATTTTTCAGCGGATCTGAACAAAAAAGTGGTATATGAACAAGAGGCAGTCATGCTGACTTATCGCTATCACGCGAGGGAAGGCATTGCACTTGCACAGATTTCGCTATCACAAAAACCCGAGTTGCAGGGGTTTTGGACGCAGGAAATACCGGAATCCAGAAACATAAGTCCGAAAGGAGTGAACATTGGTGGCCGGCTTTACGCGGTCGGTTCGGCATTTCAATACCTCGTTTTTCCTCAGCAAACGGGAAATCTCCAAATTGCACCTGTGACTTTCACCTGCGATGTAGCCCAACAAGACAACAACATCGACGAGATTGACGCCTTTTTCAACGGAGGAGGAATGATCGACAAGAAAGTTCAGGTCACTTCGCCGGCCACGCAGCTGAAAGTTCTCCCGCTTCCCACACCCAAACCTCAACATTTCTCAGGTGGGGTGGGGCAGTTTCAACTCACCGCGCAGCTGATTTCTCCGCAACCGCGCACGAATGATATCGGTACACTCCGGCTTACAGTCACAGGAACGGGAAATCTGAAACTCATTAAGGCACCCGATGTGGCATTCCCCAAAGATTTTGACAATTATCCGGCCAAGGTGACGGACAATGTGCGCATCACACCGGAAGGAGTGACGGGAAATATGCAATTTGACTACACGTTCGTTCCTCAAAATGTGGGTTCCTACACCATCCCGTCCGTACAGTTGGTCTATTTTGACCCCGAAAAGAGGTCCTACGTTACGGCGCAGACGGCTCCCATTACGCTCCAAATTCTCAAAGGAGAGAAGACGCGCGAAGAAACCAACGCACAACTCGGCCTCAGCAACTCCGATATTTTACCCATTCACCCGGGCGCACACGAATCTTACAAGGAATCATCGTGGAATCATTTCGGTACATTCCCATTCTTCGCCGCGCTCTTGGCTTTACTTGCGAGCTTTGTGACAATCTTCCTATGCATCCGCCAATACCTCTCCAAGCAATCCGACATTGTGGGGCAACGCTATGGCAAAGCTGCGCAGACGGCATTCAAAGCACTCCGAAAATTGGAGAAAGCAGACAACGCGGATAAGAATAATCAGTGGATCACTGAGTTAAAGCAGCTTCTCCTGCAATATTTTGCCGATAAATTCCGCTGTGATCGCCCCTCACTCACCCACCAAGTACTGACCGAAAAACTGGTCTCGGCCAATTACGATGAAGCCATTCGCAAGAAAACAGAAGACATCATGCAGCAATTGGATTATCTCGCGTTCGCTCCCGGCAATAACTCCGCAGCATCACAAACGATTTTCACTGATATCAGATCACTCATCACTGTAATTGAAAACTCGTCCAACTAAAACCGACTATGCGTCAGCTATTTTTGTTCATTAGTTTCCTGATTCTCTCCTTTTCCTGTCTGCTGAGCCATGCAACAACGGTGACAAACGGCGATCGCTCCTACCAAGAAAAGGATTTCACCAAAGCGCTGCAATATTATCGGGAACAAGTAGTTTCTGCTCCCTCGTCCTCCGGCTATTACAACCTGGGAAATACCTACTATCGCCTGAAAGAATACGGACAATCCGTGTTGGCTTACCGCCGCGCCCTGCGTCTTGATCCCGGTAATACGGATGCTCGCCACAACCTTGCGCTTGTGGAGACGCATCTTACCAATCCCATTCCAAAAACAGACAATAGTGTGTGGGAAGCGCTCCTCAACGATTGGATAGACGTCCACAGTTTAGCCTTTTGGACGAATTGCATTTTCATTTTTCTCTTCGTTTCATTCTTAGGTCTCTGCATTTGGAGATTCTCTTCCCGCATATTTGTCCAAAAGATGGGGTTTTCGCTTTGCTGCATAGGCGTCATTCTTGTTTCCTCAGCGTTTTCTCGGCATATCGGGCGCACACGCTATACAATGACACCACTACAGCCGTGGTCACGGGCACTTCCCTGCAAACAAGCACAACAGAAAGCGGATTAGGCAAGGCGGGGCCCACACTTTACGAGGGAACCACTGTTCACATCCTGGACCACGTTTCAAAAACCACCTACAAAATTCAACTCCCCAACGGTGTTTCCGTTTTTTGCAAAGTTAATGGGCTGACACTCGTCGCAGAAAATAAACTTTGATCGCTTCATTTTTCGGAAAGGGGATACCTTTCATTTGAAGTAGAAAAAGTATCTTTGCCACGAAACGAATTTTCAACCAAAAGCAAGCTACTCTTTATGGACTTCATGTACCTTGGAATTCTTGGCTTCCTGCTCGTGTTGGCTGTCTTCGATCTTAGTGTCGGAGTTGCGAACGATGCAGTCAACTTTCTCTCGCCCGCCGTCGGCGCGAGGGCTGCCAAATTCAGAATCGTACTACTTGTTGCCGCAATTGGCATATTTATTGGTGCCTCTACCTCGAGCGGTATGATGGACATCGCGCGACACGGCATTTTACAACCCTCGCATTATAGTTTTGCCGACGTGATGTGTGTGTTCCTTGCTGTAAGTGCGACAGACGTCATCCTACTTGACATCTTCAACACGCTGGGTATGCCCACTTCAACCACTGTATCCATGGTTTTCGGCCTGCTCGGTGGTTCAACAGCCCTAGCTTTAAAACATATCCTCAACGAGGGATTGACTTATTCCCAACTCATCAACACAGACAAGGCACTAACGGTCATTTTCGGTATCTTTCTCTCCGTTGCGATCGCGTTTGTGGTTGGACTCGTGGTCATGTGGATCACCCGCATCGTATTTACCTTCAACTACAAGAAGCATTTACGCTGGACTATCGCAATCTACGGAGGTTTATCCATCGCCTTGATCTTTTTCTTCCTGATGACCGCCGGATTTCGGAATGCCCCGATCGTACAAAACAGCACTTTCGGCCATTTTGTCCAAGATCATCCCGTACAGTTGTTTGTTTACACCACGATCATCGCAGCTATCATCGTCGAAATCCTGCATTTGCTGCGTGTAAACATCTTCCGTCTCATCATTCTCTTCGGTACATTCTCATTGGCCATGGCATTTGCCGGCAATGACCTCGTGAATTTTATCGGTGTCCCCCTTGCGGGTTTGGAAAGTTTCCTTAATTTTACCAACCATGCCAATGGAGTTTCTGCCGAACAATACAATATGGGGGTTCTCGCCCAACCCTCGACCCTGCCCGGGGTGCATCTCTTCCTTATCGGTGCTGGTGTGATCATGACCGCCGCTATTTGGACCTCGAAAAAAGCCCAGCAAGTCGTACAAAGCACCATCAATCTCTCGAGTCAAAACGAGAGTGAGGAAGTATTCTCCTCTTCTAAGGTCGCACGCACCACGGTTCGCAACGTTCTCAACTTTAATAGTAAGGTAGCTCGCTACATTCCTGTGAGTGTTCAGGATTGGATCAACGGCCGCTTCAACAAAGACAATGCAGACCAAGAAGAAGGAGTGGCTTTCGACCTTGTTCGTGCCAGTGTCAACCTTGTATTGGCCGGTTTGCTCATTACGATCGGTACTTCTTTCCAACTTCCGCTCTCCACAACGTATGTAGCCTTCATGGTCGCGATGGGTTCCTCTCTTGCCGACCGCGCTTGGGGACGCGAAACCGCAGTTTACCGCATTACCGGCGTGATTACTGTTGTCGGTGGCTGGTTCATCACTGCCGGCGCGGCCTTCATCCTGGCTTTCCTCATTGCCACGCTCAATAATGTCGGAGGCGTATTTGCGATGCTCGGCGTAATTCTCCTCATAGCCTTCACTATGATCAGCAATAACCGCCGATTCAAGAAAAAGCAGGAGCAAGCCGAAAACGTCGATGTACTTTTCCGTCAAATGGTCAACTCGCGCGATAAAAAAGAGGTTTGGCAATTGCTATTGCGCCACACGCAAGACACACAAGTCCATCTCATCGCAGCCTCTCGCGAGATATTCAAAGGCGTAACCCACGGTTTGACAGCAGACAACGTGCGTTCGGTTCGCACGGCTGACTCTAAACTCAAAGATGAACGCGAAATGTGGAAGCGCTACCGCAGAAAAGAGATTTTAGGTATGCGTCGCGTCGACAGTCTCGTGGCCGTCGAGAAAAATACCTGGTTCTATCTCGGCACCAACAGCATTTCTCAAATCCTCTACGGGTTGAAACGCATGTCAGAACCGATTCTCGAACACGTAGACAACAACTTCAACCCGCTTCCTGCCGCTTACGTCGAAGAATACACCCCCATCATAGAGCGCACTGACCACCTTCTCGAAGGAATACAACAGTGTATCGATCAAAACGACTTCTCTCAAAGCGATCAGCTCCTCGTAGAAGGCAACGCCCTCAAGAGTGACATTTCTGCCATCCGTCATTCGCTTCTCGAGCGCATCCAAAATGATGAGTCCAGCCTCAAAATCGCGCTCCTCTACCTCAGTACACTGCAGGAAACCCAAGAAATCATCTCCAATGCGCGTCACTTGCTCCGCGCAGCAAAGCGTTTCTGCGCCTAAATAGAGGACCTCGAAAAGAACTTCCCCATCGCCTCCGTCTTGCTCACGTGCAAACGGAGGCGTTTTCGTAGACTCGCCGCCGTATCGTGCTCACGGGAACAAAAACAAGCGCCTTCTCACATCGGATGTGAGAAGGCGCCTTTATTATTATGGAGTAATGCGAATGAGAACTCAATTCGCGTGCTCGTCCAAGAACGTTTTCACTTCGAGAGCTGCCTTGCAGCCCATGGCAGCTGCGGTGATCGCCTGGCGATAAATGGGATCAGCCACATCTCCTGCGGCGAAAACGCCCGGAATGTTCGTGCGCGGCGTTTGTCCCTCCGTTACGAGATAACCAGTTGCGTCCATATTAAGTTGTCCCTTGAAGAGTTCCGTGTTGGGGTTGTGGCCAATCGCCAGGAAGAACCCATCAATCGGCAAATCATACACGCGTTCGTCAGCTTCGCCCTTGCGATACACCACGTGGGCCCCTTCTACGCCACCGTCGCCGTACAGGCCGAGTGTGTTCGTCTCGAAGAGCACTTCGATTTTCTCGTTGTTCAACACGCGATCTTGCATCGCTTTCGAAGCGCGCAAGTAAGGTTTACGCACAATCATGTACACTTTCGAAGCCAAACCGGCCAAATACGTAGCCTCTTCGCAAGCCGTGTCTCCACCACCCACAACAGCCACGACTTTCTTCCGATAGAAAAAACCATCGCACGTGGCACAAGCCGAAACACCTGCCCCTTGATATTTCGTTTCGTCGGGCAGTCCAAGGTATTTCGCGGTAGCTCCGGTCGCAATGATCAGCGTATCCGTCAGGACTTCGCTCTCGTCATCAAATTTCAGCGTGAAGGGGCGTTTCGAGAGGTCGGCTTTTATACACACCTTGTTGCGAACCTCCGCTCCGAAGCGCTCTGCTTGCTTGCGAAGATCCTCCATTAGCTGGTTACCTTCCACTCCCTCAGGATAACCGGGGAAGTTTTCGATTTCTGTTGTCTGCGTAAGTTGTCCACCAGGCTGAAGTCCTTCGTAGATAACGGGCGAGAAGCCGGCACGACCGGCGTAAATAGCAGCAGTATAACCCGCAGGACCACTACCGAGTATGAGTGTTTTGAGATGTTCCATGAGAATTTGTTGTATTATATATGTGTTTTATCGGAGATCTACCACGTCAACCTTCGGAAAATCCTTGGCATTGAAACGGAAGAAGGCGTCTCCTTTCTTGGCTCCCACCTGAAGTCCCGAGATCGATATCGTAGTCCACGACGACGCCCCGGTACGAATCCGCACCTGGTACGGGAGATTTGACGATTTCGCCACCATCACATAGGCCTCCTTAATCGAATTCTTCGCATTCGTGGCCACCAAATGCACTTCATACGAAGTTCCCCTTGTCAGCAACCGTGGCATTATAGCCACGCTTGTAGAGATAAACGAAGTTCATCGGGTTCATAGAGGCCACCTCTCCGGCAGAAGGTGTCGTAACGTTCACTTCTCCGGAACCTTGCGCCAGCGCCCATTCCGTTTTTCCGTCAAACCAGATACGCGCTTTGGGCGATGTGAGCACAAACTTGTTGCCTTGCGCCACCAATGTGCCGCTTTGCTTGCCCATTGCACCGCTTGCAGAAAAATGAGCGGACACAGCGCCTCGGCTCAGTTGCGAAGCCGCTTTGTCCAGCACCGATTTGGCAGATTGCGCCCAAGCACCGATCGCGGTGAAGGCACATGCCATCATTAGCATTCGTAGTTTCATATCAATCAAACTTTTTTCCTTGAGCTTTCAGCTGCTCGAGGATCTTTTCTAATTCTGTTTCTGACTGCACATACACCTCTCTGGGCTTCGAACCGTTAACCGGTCCGACGATTCCGGCCTCTTCGAGTTGGTCCATCAGTCGTCCTGCGCGGTTAAACCCGATGCTGAATGTGCGTTGTATCTTCGAAGTACTACCTTGTCCCGTGCTCACCACAAAATGAGCCACTTGTTCGAATGTGCTACCTCCCGGGCCGCCAAACGTTTCGGAGCCGCCATCGCTGTCTTCAGCCACCAGCGGCAATTCGTACGGGTAGGGATAACTTTGCTGCTGCGAAATATATTCGGTGAGCTGTTCAATTTCCGGCGTATCGACGAAAGCACATTGAACGCGCTCGGTTGTGCCTTCGCCCGTAAAGAGCATATCGCCACGACCAATAAGATTGTTAGCGCCCGGCTGGTCAAGAACGGTCTGCTCCACACGTCCCGAAACCTTGAAGACCATTTTTGCGGGGAAGTTGGCCTTGATCTGGCCGGTGATAATGCTTGCGCGCGGCGTCTGCGTGGCAATGATCATATGTATGCCCACCGCACGTGCCAACTGTGCAATGCGCGCAATCGGCATCTCGATTTCCTTTCCGGCTGTCATGATCAAATCGCCAAATTCGTCGATGATCACGACAATATAGGGCATGAATCGATGGCCGTCATTGGGATTGAGTCGGCGTGCCACGAACTTCGTATTGTATTCTTTGATGTTTCTGCACGTCGCCCGCTTGAGCAAATCGTAACGATCGTCCATTTCTTGACATACGCTCTTCAAAGTCTGCACAACCTGCTTCACATCCGTGATGACCGGCTCGGTACTCTCGGGAACTTGCGCCAAAAAATGATTGACAATCGGATTATACATGGAAAACTCCACCTTCTTCGGGTCAACCATCACCAATTTCAGCTCGGCCGGGTGTTTCTTGTAGAGCAGCGACGTGATGATGGCATTCAGTCCCACAGACTTACCCTGACCGGTGGCACCTGCCACAAGCAAGTGCGGCAACTTGGCCAGATCCACCATGAAGACTTCGTTCGTGATCGTCTTTCCGAGGGCAATCGGTAGCGCGTAGTCCGTTTCTCTGAACTTTTTCGTATTCAGAATGCTCTCCATCGACACAATCTGCGGCCGTTTATTAGGCACTTCGATGCCGACCGTCCCTTTCTTCGGAATGGGAGCAATAATGCGGATACCGATAGCCGCCAACGACATCGCGATGTCATCCTGCAGGTTCTTAATCTTCTGAATGCGCACCCCTTTTTCGGGAGTCACCTCATAGAGCGTCACGGTGGGGCCCACTGTCGCCGAAATATGGGTGATTTCACATCGAAACTGCCCAAGACTTCGACGATACGACGCTTATTCGCATTCTGTTCTTCCATGTCGATGGGCGGGTTTCCCTCACCATGTTTGTCCAAAAGCGAAAGCGGAGGAAATTTATAGCGTGAAAGATCGGCTCGCGGATCGTACGGTCCCAATGCCTCCACGGCGGCCACCGTCTTGCTGCCCGCCTCCACTTCTGAATGTATCGCTTCCACAGACAATTGAGGATCGGGCAATGCGCCATCGGTGGCATTGGCCGATTTCGAAGTGGGGGAGGGGGAGCGCAGACTCTTCGGACTCGGGTCCCTTCACTTCGAAATTATCATTCAAATCCAACTCTATCGTTTGTGCATCAGGCGTTGTTCCCTCATCTGTCGTGGCAAATTCGGTGGTCTGCTCCTCGTCAGTCGGCCTTCCGGTGGCATCCTGTTCCGGAATCTCATCCGCCTCTGTTTGCTCCTCGGTCGACGTTGCCCCGGTTTCGGCCTCTGTCTCTTCGTCATCGTCCTCCTCTTCGCTTTCCTCTTCGTCATCGTCTGTTCTGGTCGAAGCAAAAATCCAACCAAAGAAAGTGGAGATGGCAGCAAATAGGGTGATGAGGACCTGAAGGAACCAATAGCCCACATAAGACACCGTCAGCAAAGCAAGCACAATGCCCGAAGGAACCAAACCCACATAGTGGGTCATAAATTCCAGCACCAATTTCCCGTGCAAACCGCCCAAGTCAAAAGGCAGCATCTGGACCATGGCCTCGGGGAGGAAGGCTTCTTGCACAAAAGCCAAGTCAACGCTGCCCACCACCATGATAATGGTGAGGTGAATAAAGACCTTCCAAAGGCGAATCACCTTCGGATCATCGACAAACAGCTTGATGGCCAGTGTCGTACCGAAGACAGGGATCAAAACACTGAACAATCCGAACAAGTTGTGCATCAAATAGTAACTGACATAAGCCCCAAAGGTCCCGGCATAGTTGGCAGCTTGTGTCAACTGTCCGCTTTCCACACCGGCTTGATCCCTGCTTCCGGTGAACACATTGGAAACAATCGCCAGAAACAGGAAGATCGAGACGAGCGCAAACACGACGCCGAACGAGAAGCGCACAATGTCCGCCTTCGACTCCACGCCAACGACCTCGCGCAGCTCCTGTTTCAATTCGGTTCGGCGACCGTTCACCGTCTTAGCTCCCTTCTTGGGTGTTTTTTTCTTCTTTCTGTCAGTCTTTGCTTTCGAAGCCATACTTCATTGATTAGTGATTCTCGTTGTGGACTCAAGGTTTCCTATGCCCAGACTCATCGCCCCGGGCTGGGCACGTCCAGAGGACGAGTATAAAATTCGATGATTCTACGCAGTGCACGTTGGCACACTCCGCAAAATTCGGATACTTCGTTCGTACGCATCCGGCAGTTCACAAAAGGCCGGAACACGCCCTTCGACATATAGCCCCCTCCTTCATACACCCCGATGTGGCGCATGTCCAATTCCGACAGTCCTTTGGTCGAAGTCGGGATTTTGGTCCCACGGGGCAGCATGTCTTGCCACTTACTGCCGAAATCGGCCAACGTGGTGATGTTTTGCTCCCAGGGTTCCACATCCGGCGAATAGAAGTTGCTGTATTGATCATCGTAAAAGTACTCATCGGCCAAACCTCCGAACGAGTGACCGAATTCGTGTACCGTGACGGGCAGAAAGTGTCGGTTGTGAGCAGCCGAAAGCACGTAGCTGTTATAAATGCCCCCGCCACCATACTGCCGAGTATTGGCCAAGATAATGATGTGTTCGTAGGGCAAACTGCCCAAACCATCGTGTAGCGTTTTGATTTTCAGCGTGGTGAGATAACGATCGCTGTAGAAGGTGTCGAAATGCGACGACAGCGCCGTCCGCTTCCACACGCCATCATGGGGAATGCTCACTCCGGTATCTTGACTTGCCAAGGCCACAGCACGCACATTGAAACGATCGCGATAATTGCAGAAGGGCGCATACTTCAAAATCTCATCACTCGCCGCTTTCGCATCAGCAAAAATTGCTCTTGCTCGGCCGCAGTGTATCCCTCGGCTACGATCACCAGATCAATGCACGCCTCCCGTTCACTCCCACGGTGTATCCATCGCCAAGGCGCGGTCGGAGCCTGAACAGGGCGGATCAAAATGTCATTGACCTTCACCGGGTGACTCATTGTGCACACCGTCCGTCCTTTATTGTCGAACAGCGAAACTGTCACCAGCACATTTCTACGCGGGAAGGGGAGTAAAAACACGTTCTCGAACGACCGCGGCACACGCGTGGCCTCTTCACTGCTTTGCCATTCCTGAAAAAGCGTACTGAACGAGTGTTTGTACATCACATGTCCATCCTGTGCATCGCGCATCACGATTTCTCCATTTCCTTTCAGCGGGGCACGATCCAAATTCACCCTTCGTCCGGCCCAACCGGCAAAGGATTTCAATTCGTCTACCGCGATGCGCTGTGTACTGTCCGTACCTGCAAAAACATAGTCGATGCGAAGCGTCGAATCGCGGAAATCATGTTCAAAATGGACCTGCGCACGACTTACGCAAGCGCAACAGGTCAAGAGACAAATCAAGAGTGCACGTATCATCATCGAGAATAGTGAGGATAAACGATGCGAATATACAACATTTTTGGGAGATTAGCGCACACACATTACAGGAATCGTGCAACCGCTTCCACCGCGTGCACCCCAAATGCCACATGTTGCTCAATATACCTTCCTTTTCCGCACAAATACCACGGCTGTTCTCCCCTCATTGCCTTATTCCAATCCCGTCTTGCAGCAAACGGATCCACTTCTCCCTACGATCGACAAAAAGACCGAACATTTCCCCATCCGGAAGCACATTCTCGTCCCCTTCATGGAGATGCTTGCCTCAACTGCGGGACTTTCTCTCAAAAACTCCCCAACTTTTTCAGGAAAACGGGGAGAAATCCCCCAAAAGTCCCCCATTTTCTATTTCATCACTCCCGCTACAAGTTCGAAATAGCCAAGAAAAGTAGGAAATTCCCCACAAAGTCATAGCCATCCGGATCATTTCAAGCAAAACACACCATCAATAAAACAGAAACCAGCAGAATTCACAAAAAACATTTCACATACAACGTCCAACTCTCACCCAACGAACACAAAACGTCCCTGCATCTCATCATTTACGGGAGAAAGCTTTGCTCTTCGCCCGAAAATCATTATATTTGCAGATATTTCAGAACAGAGAAGCCGTGAGGCTGTGCTCGTTCCCCTCACCACTAGAACGTTATAACGCATGTCTAACTTAGTAGCCATCGTGGGACGCCCCAATGTAGGGAAGTCCACACTTTTCAACCGACTCACCGGAACCCGCCAAGCCATCGTCAGCGACGAAGCCGGGACAACGCGCGATCGCCAATACGGCAAGTGCGAATGGGGAACGCGTGAGTTTTCGCTCGTAGACACCGGCGGATGGGTTGTCAACTCCGACGACATCTTCGAAGAAGAGATCCGCAAACAAGTAGCCCTCGCCACCGAAGAGGCAGACCTCATTCTTTCGTCGTAGACGTACAGAATGGAATCACAGATCTCGACACTCAGGTTGCACAAATCTTGCGCCGCGCGAAAACGCCGGTGATTCTCTGCGCCAATAAGACAGACCAAAACGAAGACCGCTACGGTGCCGCCGAATTCTACGCACTCGGTTTGGGAGATCCCTACTGCATATCGGCTGCCACGGGGAGCGGCACCGGCGACCTGCTTGACCTCATCCTCGAAAAGCTACCGGCCGACCAAATCGACGAGGGCGACGCCAACATCCCCCGCTTTTCGGTCGTCGGTCGCCCGAATGCCGGGAAAAGCTCTCTCATCAACGCCTTCATCGGCGAAGATCGTCACATTGTCACCGACATTGCAGGCACCACACGCGATTCGATCCTTACCAAATACGACAAGTTCGGATTCGATTTCTACCTTGTGGACACCGCCGGCATCCGTAAAAAGAACAAGGTGACGGAGGACTTGGAATTCTACAGCGTGATGCGTTCCATTCGCGCCATCGAAAACTCCGATGTCTGCATTCTGCTCATCGACGCCACCCGCGGTATCGAAAGCCAGGACCTGAACATCTTCCAATTGGTGCAACGCAACAACAAGAGTCTTGTGGTGGTAGTCAACAAATGGGACACCGTCGAAGAAAAGAACCAGCAGGTCATCTCCCACTTCGAAAATACCATCCGCGAGCGCATGGCGCCCTTCTCCGACTTCCCCATCATTTTCGGCTCGGCGCTGACAAAACAACGCATCTTCAAGGTGCTCGAAACGGCCAAGGAGGTTTATCTCAACCGCAAGCGCCACGTCGGCACGTCGGCCCTCAACGAAGAGATGCTCCCCCTCATCGAAGCCTATCCGCCCCCCTCGATCAAAGGAAAATACATCAAGATCAAGTATTGTGCCCAGATTCGTGACACGCAGATCCCAACTTTCGTGTTTTACGCCAATCTCCCGCAGTACGTACGCGACCCTTACAAGCGTTTCCTCGAAAACAAGATTCGCGAGCGCTGGAACTTCTCCGGCTGCCCGATCAACATTTTCATTCGCCAAAAGTGATTTTTTCCTCTCGCCGGATGCTGTGCACCGGTTGCCTGCTTGTTCTTTTGCTCTTCGGCTGCAAACCGAGCACACCTCCCCCCGCTTCCGAACCGCCGGCCTTGACCACCGGTCAAGTGCAACGCGTCTACGATCTCTATCTCTCCGCACAATACCCGGCCTATGTGGCCGAAATGGCTTCTTGTGACAGCGTGCCGGATGCCCATCGCCGACAAATGGCCGACTTGCTTCGCACGCATGCCTATCGCAAGGCACTGATGACCGGCGGCACGCGCGATGCCCGCGTGTTGCGCCTTTCGCCTTCGGCAGATCACCGTCAGGTCAATGCCTTCGTACGCGTAAACTATAAGAACAATACGCACGAGGAAATCCTTCTCTCGTTCGTCTACGTGAAACATCGCTGGCGGCTACGCTAAGCGCCCGCCCGCTACCTTATAATCCCCCCAACTCCCCCTCCCCCCATGGAATTAGACATCCTCACCGCCGTTTCGCCCATTGACGGACGCTATCGCGGAAAAACGGAAGCACTGGCACCTTATTTTTCCGAATACGCGTTGATGAAATACCGCGTACGCGTAGAAATCGAGTATTTCATCGCACTTTGCGAGCTGCCTTTACCCCAACTCTCTACGTTCGATCACAGCCTCTTCGCACGTTTGCGCCGTCTCTACACCGATTTCACAGAAAACGACGCACAACGTATAAAAGACATCGAGAGTGTGACGAATCACGACGTCAAGGCGATTGAATATTTCATCAAAGAACAATTTGATGCCATCGGTGGTTTGGAGGAATACAAGGAGTTTGTGCACTTCGGTCTCACGTCGCAGGACATCAACAACACGGCTTTCCCTCTCATGCTCAAAGATAGCCTCGAAAACGTATATGTTCCGATGCTGGAAAGCGTGATCGGCGCCCTCGAAGCGCGTGCCGACGAGTGGGACACCGTGCCTATGCTCGCCAAGACCCACGGCCAACCGGCTTCTCCCACGCGTTTGGGCAAAGAGGTGCGCGTTTTCGTCTATCGGCTCCAACAACAATTGGCACAGCTCCGCGCTTGTCCGATTTCTGCCAAGTTCGGCGGCGCAACAGGCAACTATAATGCGCACTATGTAGCCTATCCCGAACACGATTGGGCGGCCTTCGGCGATCGTTTCGTCAGTGAACGTCTCGGACTCACCCGCGAACGCTTCACCACACAGATTAGTAACTACGACAACCTGGCCGCAGTGTTCGATGCCATGCGCCGCATTCATACGATTCTCATCGATTTGGATCGCGACTTCTGGCAATATGTGTCGATGGAGTACTTCAAACAGCAAATCAAGGCGGGCGAAGTGGGCTCAAGTGCCATGCCGCACAAAGTAAACCCCATTGACTTCGAAAATTCCGAAGGCAATCTCGGCATCGCCAACGCGATTTGGACCATCTGAGCACAAAATTGCCGATCAGTCGCCTGCAACGCGATCTCACCGACTCGACTGTGATTCGCAACATCGGAGTTCCGATGGGACACGCCCTCATCGCTTTTGCTTCCACCCTCAAAGGCCTCGGAAAGCTCCTGCTGCGCGAAGAAACACTGCGTCACGATCTCGAAAACAATTGGGCCGTCTGCGCAGAAGCCATCCAAACAATTTTGCGCCGCGAAGGTTATCCCCATCCCTACGAAGCGCTCAAAGCGCTAACCCGCACAAATGCCGCCATCACGGAACAAAGTATCTCGGATTTCATCGATGAATTGAACGTCAGCGACGCGATCAAAGCCGAACTGCATCGCATCAACCCGAGCAACTACACCGGCATTTGAATCCACTCCCCGTTGGCCGTGAGGCCGACTCCTATTTAATTACACGACCTTACCCTACAAACAAACAAGAAACATGAGCGATTTCGATCAACAACATGCTGACGGAGCCCGCCGCGACGGCTATTCTTCGTCTAACGGAGGACACAACGGCGGCCGCACCCCGCGTCCACGCTTCACTCGCAACCATAGTGGAGAACGTGCCTCGTATGGCAATCGCGGAACCCACGAAAACAACCGCAATGGCGGCTATGATCGCCAAAACGGTTACAGCAATAGCAATTCATCCCACCAGGGAAGTTACAATAATCGCGCCGGCGGTTACGACCGCCAAGGCGGATATCGACAAAACGGTGGCGGCTACGACCGCCAAGGTGGCACTTTTCGTCGCCCCTCCGAAGGCTTCCGCCGCACCGGCGGCAATTATCGCCAACAAGAAGGCTACGAAGGGGGCAACTATCAGGGCAGTTACGACCAACAGCGCGGTGGTTACACGCCGCGTCCCCGCTACGCCGGCGGCAACAATGCCGGCGGTTACGGGAATGGCGGGTACAACCGCTCGAATCAAGGCGGATATAATCGCGGTCCCCAGAGCGGTGGATTCCGCAAGCCCAACCCCAAACGATTCAATCCCGGCAAACAACGCATTGACTACAAAGAAGAGGCCTATGATCCCAACCAACCCATTCGCCTCAACAAGTTTCTCGCCAATGCCGGCGTTTGCTCGCGTCGCGATGCCGACAAATACATCCAAGCCGGCGTGGTTTCGGTGAATGGAGAGATCATTACGGAATTAGGTCACAAAGGTATTGCGCACAGACACGATCCTTTTCCATGACCAACAGGTGAAAGCTGAGAAAAAGATCTACGTCTTGCTCAACAAACCCAAGGGCTATGTCACCACCAGCGAGGATCCTCAAAACAGAAAGACCGTGATGGATCTCGTTCGCAACGCGTGCATGGAACGCATCTACCCCGTTGGTCGCTTAGACCGCAACACAACCGGCGTATTGCTCCTCACCAACGACGGCGAAATGGCTTCGAAGCTCACGCATCCGAAGTTCATGAAGAAAAAGATCTACCATGTATATCTGGATCGCAACGTGACCGCCGCCGATCTTCGCCAAATCGCCGAAGGCGTCACGCTCGAAGACGGTGACATCCGCGCCGATGCAGTGGATTATGCCAGCGAAACCGATCGCAAACAAGTGGGCATTGAAATTCACTCCGGCAAAAACCGCATCGTACGCCGTATCTTTGCCGCTCTCGGCTACAACGTCATCAAATTGGACCGCGTCTATTTTGCCGGTCTCACCAAGAAAAACGTAAAACGCGGCGACTGGCGCTTCCTCACCGAGGAAGAAGTGCGCATGTTGCGCATGGGTTCATTTGAATAACCTCCCAACAATGAAAAGAACGAAGATAAAGGAGCTGCTGCAACGCACGGATTTCGGTGCCGAAGTCTGCGTGAAAGGCTGGGTACGCACCCGCCGCGGCAGCAAAAGCGTAAGCTTCATCGCCCTCAACGACGGATCGACCATCAAAAACGTACAAATCGTGGCTGACGTTGAGAAGTTTGATGCCGAACTGCTCAAACTCATCACCACCGGCTCGTGCCTTTGCGTTGAAGGCACGCTGGTAGAAAGTCAAGGTGCGGGACAAGCCGCCGAAATCCAAGCCACTCGCATCGAAGTGTACGGCACTTGCGGCAGCGATTACCCCATGCAGAAGAAGGGACAGACGTTCGAATACATGCGTCAACACGCCCATTTGCGTCTGCGCACCAACACTTTCGGCGCCGTCTTCCGCATTCGCCATCAAATGTCGATGGCCATTCACACCTACTTCCACGAACACGGATTCTGTTACTTCCACAGTCCCATCATCACCGCGAGCGACTGCGAAGGTGCCGGCCAAATGTTCCAGGTCACCACGAAGAATCTCTATGATTTGCAGAAGGATGCCGACGGCAAAATCGATTACTCCGACGACTTCTTCGGCGAAAGCACCGGTTTGACCGTATCCGGCCAGCTCGAAGGCGAACTCGGCGCCACAGCACTCGGTGCCATCTACACCTTCGGTCCGACGTTCCGCGCCGAAAACTCCAACACCCCACGCCACCTTGCGGAATTCTGGATGATCGAACCCGAAGTCGCCTTCATGGACCTCACGGAATTGATGGATCTCGAAGAAGACTTCATCAAACACTGCGTGCGATGGGCACTCGAACACTGCGCAGACGATCTCGAATTCCTCAACAAGATGATCGACAACACCTTGCTCGATCGGCTGCACTCCGTGATCGACACCGAATTCGTGCGCTTGCCATACACCGAAGGCATTCGTTTGCTCGAAGAAGCCATTGCCAAAGGCAAGAAATTCGAGTTTCCCGTCTATTGGGGTTGCGATTTAGCCTCCGAGCACGAGCGTTATCTCGTGGAAGAGCACTTCAAAAAGCCCGTCATCATGATCGATTATCCGAAAGAGATCAAGTCTTTCTACATGAAGACCAACGAAGACGGCAAGACCGTGCAAGGCACCGACGTTCTCTTCCCGCAAATCGGTGAAATCATCGGCGGCTCTGTCCGCGAAGAAGACTACGACACCCTCGTGGCGCGTGCAGAAGAAATGGGAGTGCCCCACAAAGACATCTGGTGGTACCTTGACATCCGCAAATATGGCACCTGTCCTCACGCCGGTTTCGGACTCGGCTTCGAACGCCTCATGCTTTTCGTCACCGGTATGCAGAACATCCGCGACGTGATTCCCTTCCCGCGCACACCCAAGTCCGCACAATTCTAACTCACTCCACATGCTCAGAAGCTCTCCGGCTGCGATGCTCATCGCGTCGGGGAGCTTTTTGGCGTGAGATCTCCAACTCGATCTTATGAATATCATCATCGTACGCAATAATTACGGTGATTCTGCGTTAATAGACAAAACAGTCACACCGCGCTACGACTTTTTGCCCGAAACGGCTCAACTTCGTAACGAGCGCCCCCTCTTCCTGCCCGATTTCGCCAATCCGGCATCGATCAGTCTCTACCTTGCGGTGCGCATCTGCCGCCTCGGCCGCAGCATCTCCGAGCGTTTTGCACATCGCTACTACGACGCAGCCACCGTCATTCCTCATTTTCCGTACCCCTTGCCCCCAATGGTCAATCGGCCGACAGTGAGCTGCCCTTTGCCGCAACACAAGGATTCGACAACGCGCTGCCCACAGGTCGCTATCTCCCCATCGACCGCGATCAATTGGCTGCCTGCTCCTTCTCGCTCAGCGTGGACGGGCAGGAACAACTGAACGGACTCGGAAGCGCCCTGCGGTTTGACGCCGATCATCTCATAGCCCACCTCAGCAATTACCACACCGTCCGCAACGGCGACCTCCTATTGCTCGGAGCGCCGGCCGCACAGCTGCTCATCCACCCGGAAAAACGCGTGGAAACTTACTTGAACGGCGAATGTGTCCTCTCTTTCAAGACAAAATAAAAAGAAGACATTTGCCCGGCTCTCCCATTAGCTTACGACTATGCCTCTCCTTCGCTCATTTCTCCTGCTGGCTTCCCTGACCACGCTCCCCGCTGTGGCCGACGAGCAAGCCTTCTACCATATCACTTCCCAACAGTGTGCAGTCGTTGACAGCCTACCTGTCTTCACCCAAGAGCTGCGCCCTGAGCAAATCGCCGATACTTACCGCATCGAGCTCCTGTTTCCGGAATACCGCGCACTAACTTCGGCCGAACGCAGCCTTGTTCCCACACTCCGCCGCCAACTCGGTGCCCCCACCTCGCCACTCATCCGACAAACACGGTTCACCGATCGCGGCAAACCCGTGCTTGCCGTGAGCTTCTGCCCCTTTGTTTTGCACAAAGGACAATGGAAGTATGTCACTTCCTGCCAACTTCGCGCAGTGCCCCTCCATACAACTTCGCGTGCCACCCGCGGACAAACAGACGCCGCGGAGAGATGGACCACTCAATCTGTATTGGCCCAGGGAAAGTGGGCGAAAATCCGCGTAAAACAGGAGGGAATTTACCAAATCACCCCAACTTTCTGCGAAAACTGGGATTTAATTCTCCCGATCGCGTCAAAGTATACGGATACGGCGGATTGCAACAAAACGAAGTGCTTGCTTTCGGGGCAGAATCGGCGGCAATAGACTCGAAACGCGTAGTCGACGACCTGACAGAGGTGCCAACACTCCGCAACGGCGGGAAGATACTTTTCTGGGCCGAGGGCACCACACGCCGCACGTACGATCACTACCGGAAACGCTGGACACTCAGCCAAAACAACTATTCTGCTTATTCCTACTACTTCATCACCGAAGGTGAATCCCCGCTCACCGTCGAACAGCTCCCCGCTGTAGCGACCAACGGCCAAGCCACTCGAAACACCGTGCCCTATGCTGTGACGCTCGACAAGGACGAAGCCGGATTCTACGAAGGAGGACGCCGATTCTTCGATGGTCATGACTTTGCACAAGGCAATTCGCGCAACTTCAAACTCGACGTTCCGGATCTGGACACCACCTCTGCCGACGCACTGCCCGTAGAAATCTCATGGGGGGCCTCTTCGGCAACAGGGACCACCACTGCCGAGTTCAAACTCAACGGCGCGGAACTCGGACGCGCGGCCATCGGCTCCTACTACAGCCTGACCGAATCGGCCCGCGCGAACACTTCGGTGTTTGAACACCCCGTTTTGCCCGGTACCAACACCATCAACATGGTTACCACCCAAGGCAACCACGCGCGGCTGGACTATATCACCATCAACTATCCGCGTCTGCTCACCGTAGCGGACCAACCCTATAGTTTCTCTCCGCAAACAGATGTGACCACGACGCTGCAAGTCAGTGGAGTAGGGGAGAATACGCAGGTATGGCGCGTCGGACAAATGGGTAGTCCCACGGCAGCCCTCACGCTGGTCCAAGAAGGCAACGGGAAAGGTTCGTTCACCACCGACACTCCCCAGCGCCGTTTTGTCATCTTCGATACCGGTAGAGAATACCCCCAACCGGAAGCCGTCGGTGGCGTACCCAATCAGAATTTGCATGCCGATCACGACATCGACTACGTCATTGCTGTGCCCACCGGGGGAAAGCTCACCGCCCAAGCGGAGCGACTTGCCGAACTCCACCGCCAACGCGGTCTCAGTGTGAAAGTGATTCCGGCCAACTTGCTCTACAATGAGTTTTCGTCCGGCACTCCCGATGCCAATGCGCTGCGCCGCTATTTGAAATGCTCTATGACCGTGCCGCCACTCCCGACAAGGCGCCCCGCTACCTGCTCTTGATGGGAAAAAGCCCCTGGGACAACCGCTTCGTCACAGAGGAATGGAAAAATGCCGCTATCGACGACTACTTGCTGGCCTACGAATACGATGCCTCCACGCAAAGCATCGGCACCGTCAGCAGTTTTGTGACCGATGACTTCTATGCTCTGCTTGATGATGGCGAGGGAAAATACATCTACTCCGAAAAAGTAGATCTCTCCACCGGCCGTATGGTCTGCACCACCGAGGAGGAGGCCAAGATTCTCGTGGACAAAGTGGAACGCTACCTCAAAAATGAGGACGCGGGCCCTTGGAAAAATAGAATTGTCATGATGGCCGATGACGGCGACTCCAATGAGCACGCCGAAGATGCCGAGAGAGTGAGCAAAGCGATCGCGCAAAGCGGTAAAAAGCGCTTCACCATCGACAAAGTCTACTGGGATTACTACACGCGCGTGCCGGGAGCGACCAGTCTCACCTACCCGGCAGCCACAGCCTCCATCGAACAGTCCATTGCTTCGGGGGCAGCGCTGTTCAACTACAGCGGTCACGGATCGCCCACCGTGATATCGAACGAGAAAACGCTCGTGCTCGACGACTTCAAACGCTTTTCTGCTCCCCACCTGGGGCTGTGGGTGTTGGCTTCTTGCGAGATCTATCCCTTTGACTCCAAAGAAAATAATCTCGCCGACGTATTTCTCTTCCGTCCCAATGCGGGTGCTGTGGCCTTCATGTGCGCAACACGTGCTGTTTACGCCACACAAAACAATGCACTCAACATCGAATTCTGCAAACGCCTGTTCACTCGAGACACCAACGGCCGACTTAAGACAATGGGAGAGGCGTTGCGCCAGGCAAAAAACGAATTGGTTTCATCGCAATCCGATCTCACGATCAATAAGATGAAATATGTGCTATTCGGCGACCCGGCTATTTCGCTCGCGGTGCCCACCGGCACCGCAGTGCTCGACAGCATTGACGGAAAAGCTGTGTCTTCCACATCAGCGATCCGCCTTTCGGCCGGACAAGTGGTGAAATTTTCCGGACACGTTGAGGATTCGAACGGAAACAATGTGGTAGATCAAACGTTTAACGGAACGCTTTCCGCAGAAATCTACGACCGCAACGAAACGCTTACCTGCAAAGACAATGACGGCAGCGCTGGGCGAATCGGAAGAAGCCCACTGACTTTCACCATGCACGGGCATCGTGTATTTCGTGGGACGACTCGCGTCGAAAATGGTCATTTCACGATTACCGCCTCCATTCCACGTGACATTAGTTACAGTGACGATGCTGCAAAAATCAGCTTTTATGCTGTAAGCGACGACAAACAGACGGAATGCAACGGTGTGAATTCAGGTTTCCACCTCAACGGCACCGCCGAACAAGCCAGTCCCGACACCCTTGCCCCCAAAGTGGTGGCTTATCTCAACGAAGTCGAGACGCCGGAATACGGAGTCGTCAACCGCAATCCGACACTGATAGCCGACATCTCCGACGACGCCGGCATCAACATCGCCGGAACGAGCATCGGTCACGACATCGAACTCACGCTCGACGACGATTTGTCGAACACTACCAGCCTGAACGACTATTTCACCTACGCACCCGGTTCTTACAATAGCGGGCAACTCATCTACCGCCTCCCGACACTCACCCCGGGTCTCCACAACATGACCCTCCGCGTTTGGGATGTCAACAACAACTCCACCACACAACGACTGGGTTTCATCGTTTCTGATGGAGTAGGGCAGGCCACTCGCGTCTATTCCACGGTCAATCCCGCCTCAACGCACACAACTTTTGTGGCCGGTTTCCCCTCCGTGGGAGAAAATGAGGCCAATATCCTCTGGGAAGTGTTTGATCGCACCGGAAAATCGGTGTGGACTAAACATAATTCCGTTGCCGCAAAATCAGGAACCTCTGCTGTCGCTTGGAATCTCCGCACAAATGGCGGCGCACCCGCGGCGGAAGGCGTGTATGTGGTGAAGGCCACGATCAATGTGCCCGGCAAAAAATCCCAACACGCGACCCAAAAACTCATTATCGTCAGACCCTAATCAAGCCCTCGGGCCTATTCATTCAATGAAACGCATCTTTCTTCCCCTTTTCCTCGTCGCCGCTACCGGCATCGCCCATGCAGCCGATGACATCCGCGACAAATTCAATCCGGTCTACACGGCTGTGATTTCCCAAACCATTGCTTCCGACGCCCGCGCCGCTGCACTCGGCGACATCGGCGCAGCAACCGATCCGGATGTGAACTCTCAAAGCTGGAACCCCGCAAAATATCCCTTCACCATCTCGCGGGCCGGCGTTTCTCTCAACTATACGCCCTGGCTTCGCCAACTCACCGAGGGCATAGCCTTGGTGAATGCCGTGGGCTATTCGCGTCTTGGAGATTACCAAGCCCTCTCCGGCTCGATCAAATACTTTACTGTCGGCGAAGTCCCCCTGCAAAACAACGGCGGAAGCATCCGTCCCTACGAATTTGCTGTAGATTTGGCCTATTCACGCATGCTTTCCGAACGTTTCTCGGCAGCCGTGGCCATGCGCTACATGTATTCAGATCTCACCGGCCACTATTCCAACGAAGTCACCCCGGGATCGGCCTTTGCCGCCGATGTAGCCATGTATTGGAACAACTATGTGAACATCGGCTCCCGCGAATGTAACCTCGCACTTGGTTTGAATGTGAGCAATATCGGTTCGAAAATTAACTTCGGTTCGGAGTATTCCTACTTCATTCCCACCAATCTGCGCCTCGGTGCCAATTTGCTCATTCCGGTCAACGAGTTCAATCGCTTTTCCATCATGGCAGATGTCAACAAACTCCTCGTTCCCTCCATTCCGCTGCGGCAAGACAACGAAAGCAACGAAGACTACCAACAGCGCATCCGCAAAGATCACTATGACATCTCACCCATCTCGGGCATGTTCAAGAGTTTCAACGACAGCGAACGCGGTTTCAAAGGTGAGCTGGAAGAAATACAATGGAGTGTGGGTGCGGAGTACACCTACAACGACAAGTTCGCCCTCCGCGCCGGCTACCATCACGAAAGTGAAGCGCAGGGCAATCGCAAATACTTCACTTTCGGCGCCGGTTTCAAGATGAATGTGCTCAGCATCGACGCCGGTTACGTCGTCGCCACCACACCTTCCAATCCTCTCGACCAAACTCTTCGCGTCTCTCTGGCCTTTGACATGGACGGTCTCCGCGAATTGATGGGCAAGAGTCGCTAATCATTCACTCCCAATTCCCTCATCTTGACATGAACATCAGAGTAGGTTACGGTTACGACGTGCATCGTCTCGTCGAAGGTCGCGATTTGTGGCTGGGCGGTGTGCACATTGAGCACACACTCGGGCTCCTCGGCCACAGCGACGCCGATGTGCTCATTCACGCCATCTGCGATGCGCTGCTTGGCGCCGCCAATCTCCGCGACATCGGCTACCACTTTCCCGACACCGCCCCCGAATACAAAGGCGCCGACAGCAAAGTGCTGTTAAGCCGCACCGTCGATCTCTTAGCTCAACACGGTTATCGTGTAGGCAACGTAGATTGCACCGTTTGTGCGGAGCATCCCAAAATCAATCCCCACATCGACGCCATGAAAGCCGTTCTCGCCCCACTATTGCGCGTGGATCTCGATGCTGTCTCGCTCAAAGCCACCACAAGTGAGCGTATGGGCTTCGTCGGTCGCGAAGAGGGCATGGCCGCTCACGCCGTTGCGCTGATCGAACGGGTGTAGTTCAAGACTTACACCAGCACAAAAAGAAGTCGGTAGTTCAAGAGATTTGAACTACCGACTTGTTCTTTTGGAAAAGGCTCAACACCTATTCATCGTCATTGTCAATGCTGTCAACCACATGAGTGATGATTTGAGCGGCACCTACGATAATATCAAGGAGTCCCATAATGCAGGAATTTAAAGATGAAACAAAGTCCGATCAACTGCCCACATGGTTTTGTGTATCGCGTCACGGGAGAATTAATTATAGTGCAAAAGTAAATAGAAGAACAAGCTAGCGAAAGAAAACAGGCTAATAAAACGCATCATCCCTGCAAATTGTGTCACGAGCCGCAATAAAGACACAAAAATAACACATACAAAATCGTTTTCATCACCATTCACGCAAAACCAATGCAGACTCTCGGCCTATTCAGGCGGAATTTTTCATGAAAAAAAATGCATCTCACTGTGCTTTCTACCCACTGCACGCACGATACCGTCTCGATTTGAAAAACCTCAGCTCGGAGTATCAACAGCCAAGACAACTTGTCTTCACCACCCCCGACAAAAACCGACAGACAAAACCACTATCGGGAAATTACATTGTGTCACAAATACAACATCACGACACATTCGCCGCGGAATTCCGTGAAATGTCATCTATATATTCCATCCCAACGCCGCGATATAGTATCTTTGCTCCACAATTCAACAACATATATTACACAATATGGCCAAATTGCGGCTCTCCCCCGAACAAACCGAACGATTTGTCGCACTGCAATCCGCACTGCGTCAGCACTTTTTTGCCCCCAGCCTGAACAAGCTGGAGCTCCACTTGAAGCTAAGCAAAAAAACGCTGTCACGCTATGCAGACGTCGGGGAGATTGGCTATGCCGCCACGCCCAGTACACTCGACAACATTTGCGACAACCTCATCAACTTCTACGAAATGAGTGATGAAATGTTCCGCACGCTCCCGCAACAGTTCGGCATTGCGCAAATGCTCTACGACGCCTGGCAATCGCAAGCCCCGCGCTCGCTCACTTCGGCCTGCGAATGGGTCACCCTCTGTCGTCCGGTACGGTGCCACCCAATTTTCCGAAGGAACAACGCGAAGATTTGGAAAATCTGCTGCAGGCTCGCACTTCAGCCTTCTCCTGGCTCAGCCTTGTGCTGGCCCATTTTTTCATCAAAGCCGTCGGCAACTTCGAAGGCAAGGAGAATGAGATTCCGCAACTCATCCAAGCGCTCGAAGCCCTCGACACCCATCTGTCCAATCACTATCCTCGTCGCTACGGCCGCAACATTTATCCGATCCTCGCCGATCGCCTTCCCAATCAGAGCGACGAACTCCTGTCGCGTTGCTACTACGTACAACTGGCCGAGCTGATGATCGGCGAATATAGCAATCCCAACGCCGAACACAACCCGCGCATGGGCTCTCACCTCCGTCTCGGTCCCGTCAGCTGCTGGCATAGAGTAGGGGAGACGCCCGAAAACGGCCGCTCACTTTGGATTATTCGCGAACCCACCCGCAGTCCGGAAGGCATACTCACGCCCAAATATTACACCATCACCGAGTTCGTGCTCAACGGCTCCGCACTTCATCCTTATCGCCACGCGCGCATTTCATTCCGCGCGAGCAACAGACGAGTCATCTGCACACAATTCGGGCGCGACGAGATTTTCGATTTCTCCACCTACAGCTACAGCCTGAACGACACCGACACTCAGTTTCATTTCACCCCCTGCTCAGAAAAAGCGGAGGGCTACCTGCCAGAAACCCTCGACCGAGTCAACGCCGCACACGACGATGCCGGCGAACTCTGGCAGCGACTCATCGACAAGAAGGGCGAAAACCAATTGGCACGCGAAGCCTTTGAGTTCGAAATGAGTATGGCCGATCTTTTCCCCGTCGACGAGAACGAAATGCAGGTGATTGATGTCACACGCACCCGCCAAGCCATGATCGTCAGTATCTGTTTTGAAGGCACCACGCGCGACATTGCCTTCGACAACGTGCAAAATGGTCTGCTCAAAAACGTACTTCCCAACGATGCCATCGAAATCTTCTATGATCGGTTCGTCGAACTCTACGTTTTCTATTGGCCCGCCCACGACGAAATGGCGATTTTCGATCCCAACAAGACCTACGAAGAGCTGATCAGCGACCTGTAGCACCACCATTGGCGGAGGCTTTTTCCACTCCGCTCCCCGCCATCGTTCCCACTCCCCGCACCGCCTATCGGTACGGGGAGTTTATTTGTCCTCCCCCTGCGCTTTCCTTCCGGTTGCGCGCTTCCTCCCTCAGTCTCCCCCTTTCCGGCCGATCAGCCCCTCGCTTCATTCAACCCCGGCACACAATGTGCCCGCTCTTTCCACCCTCTCGCTGTTTCGCCCAAACATGGTCTCAAAAACAGGGAAGAAATATGCGAAAACCCCACGTAATTCAGGAAAACATCCCGCCTTTTGCACCGTCCCACCCGGCAAAGGGCAAGTTCTGCGAAAAAAGTCGTATCTTTGCCGCCACAAAAGCATTATAACTCCCTAATGATCACACTTTCCAACATAGCCGTTCAGTTCGGCAAGCGCATTCTCTACCAGGATGTGAACATGAAATTTACGAACGGCAACATCTACGGCATCATTGGCGCCAACGGTGCCGGCAAATCCACCCTGCTCAAAGCCATCAGTGGCGAGCTCGAGCCCACCAAGGGCAAGGTGGAACTCGGCCCCGGCGAACGCTTGTCGGTGCTCTCGCAAGACCACTTCAAATTCGACGATCAAACCGTGCTCGACACGGTGCTTCAGGGTCACACCGTGATGTGGCAAATCATGCAAGAGCGCAATGAGCTCTACTCCAAAGCCGACTTCACCGACGAAGACGGCATCAAAGTGGCCGAACTCGAAGACAAGTTTGCCACCATCGGGGGCTACACCGCCGAAAACGACGCAGCCACACTGCTGTCGGGGCTGGGCATCAAAGAGAACCTCCACGGTAAACTCATGGGCGAACTGTCTAACAAACAAAAAGTGCGCGTGATGCTGGCGCAAGCCCTGTTCGGCGAACCCGACAACCTCCTTCTCGACGAGCCGACCAACGACCTTGACCTCGAAACCGTTGAATGGCTCGAAGACTACCTCGGCAACTTCGAACACACCGTGCTGGTTGTTTCGCACGACCGCCACTTCCTTGACCAGGTTTGCACCCACACTGTCGACATCGACTTCGGTAAAGTTACTCTCTTCTCGGGCAACTACTCCTTCTGGTACGAATCTTCGCAGCTCGCCCTGCGCCAGGCGCAAAACCAACGCCAAAAGGCTGAGGAAAAGAAGAAAGAATTGGAAGAATTCATCCGCCGATTTTCTGCCAACGTGGCAAAAAGCCGTCAGACGACTTCGCGCAAAAAGATGCTCGAAAAGCTTAACGTCGAAGAAATTAAGCCCTCTACCCGTCGCTATCCCGGCATCATTTTCCAGATGGACCGCGAACCCGGCAATCAAATTCTCGAGGTGCAAGACCTCAAAGCCGTTGCCGACGACGGCACTGTGCTCTTCGACAAGGTCAACTTCCAGATTGAGAAGGAAGAAAAAGTGGTGTTCATCAGCCACGACCCTCGCGCCATGACTGCGCTGTTCGAGATCATCAACGGCAACCAGGAAGCTGCCGCCGGCACCTACAGCTGGGGTGTGACCATCACCACCGCTTATTTGCCGCTCGACAACACAGAATTCTTCGATTGCGACCTGAACATGCTCGACTGGCTTTCGCAATATGGCGAAGGCAACGAGGTGTATTTCAAAGCCTTCCTCGGCCGCATGCTCTTCAAAGACGAAGAAATCCTCAAGAAAGTCAACGTACTTTCGGGTGGCGAAAAGATGCGCTGCATGATAGCCCGCATGCAACTGCGCAATGCCAACTGTCTCATTCTCGACACCCCCACCAATCACCTCGACATGGAGTCGATCCAGGCGTTCAACAACAACTTGAAGGGTTTCCGCGGCAACATTCTCTTCTCCTCCCACGACCACGAGTTCATCAATACCGTCGCCAATCGCGTAATTGAGCTGACTCCCAACGGCACCATTGACAAACTCATGAGCTACGAGGACTATATGCACGACGATCGCATCAAAGCCCTGCGCGCCCAGCTTTATGGCGAAGAATAATCGACTGAAATTCCTCAATACATCGCACTACACATTGATCTATTGACACTTTGACCCTCTTTCGGCACAGAAATTGCACGAAAGAGGGTCAAACGAATCATACAATTATGGAAGAAAAGGACCTCAATACCACTCAAACCGAAGAACAAGTTCAAGACATTCCCGCAACCGAGGGCACAACCGAGGCCCCCACTCCGGAGAGCGAGGACACAGCACAGGAAGCTGCCGACGCCACTCCCGGTGTGGAAGAGCAACTCGCAGCAGCTCAGGCCGAAATCGCAGAATTGAAAGACAAAATTCTGCGTCAGGCCGCCGACTTTGCCAACTTCCGCAAACATAGCATGGCCACGCATACGGATTTGGTGCTCAACGGCGGAAAAAAAGTGATCGAACAGCTGCTTCCCATCCTCGACGACATGGAACGTGCCGAGACCAACATGGCACAAAGCGACGATGTGAACACGCTCCGTGAAGGCTTGTCGCTCATCTTCCAGAAGTTGCATCGCACCCTCGAGCAACAAGGTCTCAAGAAGATGGACACGAACAATGCCTCCTTCGACACCGATTACCACGAAGCCGTGGCACTTTCCCCACAGACGAGGCAGAAAAGAAGAACCACGTCATAGACTGCGTGCAAACCGGCTACCTGCTCAACGACAAAGTGCTTCGTCACGCAAAGGTTGTGGTGGGACAGTGAGCCCCGTCGGCCACTGCACTGCAACAAGGCCGCCGCAGCAACTCGCGCGCTCGCAACTTCTGAGTCAAATTTCACCTCTGCACAAGCGCCTCAGGGCATTTTTGACGTGCGCCGCTCAATCTGAGAAAAGCAGACCGAGGAATTGAGCTACACAACAACAACATCAAACGACAACATGGCAGATCTTGATTACTATAAAATATTAGGCGTCGACAAAGGGGCAAGCGATGCCGAAATCAAAAAGGCTTACCGCAAGGTGGCCATGAAATATCACCCCGATAAGAACCCCGGCGACAAAGAAGCCGAGGAGAAATTCAAAGAGGCCGCAGAAGCCTATGAAGTACTGCGCGACCCCGAGAAGCGCCAACGCTACGATCAGTTCGGAAAAGAGGGCGTAAACGGACAAGGCGGTTTCGGCGGCGGCCAAGGTTTCACAGATATCCACGATATTTTCTCTCACTTCAGCGACATTTTCGGTGGAATGGGCGGCGGTTTCGGCGGTTTCGGCGGCTTTGGTGCCGAAGAGCCGGCTCCGCAACAATATCGCGGCGGAGACTTGCGGCTTAAAACCCGCCTCACACTCGAGGAAATCGCCACGGGTGTGACCAAGAAATTCAAAATTAAGAAGCAAGTGACCTGCGATGCGTGCCACGGCAGTGGCAGCGAAGCGGGACATGCCGCAGAAACCTGCTCCACCTGTCACGGATCGGGCTATGTGGTGCGCAACGCGCGCAGCATCTTCGGCACCGTACAGCAACAAGTGGCTTGTCCCACGTGCCACGGCGAGGGAAAAATCATCACTCATCCCTGCACAAAGTGCCACGGCGAGGGAACAGTCCAGGGCGAAGAGGTTGTGGAAGTCAACATTCCGGCAGGTGTAGCCGAGGGCATGGTGCTCAACGTCCCCGGAAAGGGCCACGCTGCCAAGCACAACGGTGTGCCCGGCGATATTCAGGTGCTCATTGAGGAGATTCCTCACGAACACTTCATCCGCGACGACAATGATCTGATTTACAACCTGCTGCTCACCGTGAGTCAGGCAGCATTGGGCGACACGGTCGAAGTGCCCACCCTCGAAGGCAAGGCACGCGTACACATTAAACCCGGCACTCAGCCCGGCACACGCATGCGCTTGCGCAGCAAAGGCTTGCCTGCTCTGCAAGGATATGGCTACGGACGCGGCGACATTGTGATCAATGTGAGCGTCTATGTACCCGAAACTCTCTCGGCAGACGAGAAGAAAGCCTTTGAGCAGATGAAAGACAGCGACAACCTGAAGCCAAACAAGAGCATCAAGGACAAGATTTTCCAATCGTTCCGCTCCTATTTCAGCTGATTATGACCTACGAAGAGACCCTCGATTATCTCTATCACGCTGCCCCGTTGTTTCAAAACATCGGGGCAGGTGCTTATAAGGCCGGGCTTTCCACCTCGCACGCCCTCGACGAACATTTCGGACACCCGCACCGCAAGTTCCGCAGCCTCCACGTTGCGGGCACCAACGGGAAAGGCTCGACCTCACACACGCTGGCGGCGCTGCTTCAAGGGCTTGGCTATCGTGTAGGCCTCTACACTTCGCCCCACCTCGTCGACTTTCGCGAACGCATCCGCGTGAACGGTCGCCCCATCCCGCGCCAACGAGTCATCGACTTCGTGGAACAAGAACGTTCCTTCTTCGAACCACTGGCCCCTTCCTTTTTGAACTCACAACGGCCTTGGCTTTCGCCTACTTTGCCGAGGAAGAAGTGGATTTTGCCGTAATAGAAGTAGGAATGGGCGGTAGACTGGACTGCACGAACATCATTTCGCCGGAACTGTGCGTCGTTACCAACATCTCACTCGATCACACGCAATTTCTCGGGGACAGTCTTGAGAAAATCGCGGCGGAGAAAGCGGGAATCATCAAACCGGGCATTCCTGTTGTGGTGGGACAAACGACACCCGGCACGCGTAAAGTTTTTGCGCAGGCGGCCGCTTCGGTCAATGCCCCCATCTTCTGGTCGGAAGAAGAGAGTAGAGTAGTGGAAGCCGAATATGTGGACGGGAAATACCACTATATAACTAAAGACTGGGGAGCAGTCGTGGGGGAACTGGGCGGTGCCTACCAGATATACAATACTCGCACCCTACTTTCAGCAATAGCTCACTTACCGAAGGACGTATTTCAGAAGCTGACGCCAAAAATTATCCAAAAAGCATTTTCCCAAGTAATAGAAAGTACCGGACTGTGCGGAAGATGGCAGGAAACTCAAACGTATCCTCGCCTGATTTTAGACACCGGGCACAATGCTGATGCATGGAGTCGCCTCACTCCGCAATTAGAATCCCTGCACTCTCCACTACATCTCGTAATTGGTGTCTGCGCAGACAAGGATTTAACAGAAATACTCCCACTGCTCCCTAAATCCGCGGCCTACTATTTTACAAATGCGGAAATCAAACGTGCTTACCCGCAGAGCAACTCCGACAGGCCGCTGCATCCTTTGGACTATCGGGCACCGTCTATTCCCATGTTCCGGAAGCGGTGCAATCCGCCCTCAATTCAGCCCAAGAGGACGACACAATTTTCGTGGGAGGCAGCTCGTTTGTCGTAGCCGATTGGCTCAAACACACATCGCCCACCGTCGATTGAGATTAGCGCGCGCACTTTTGCTCCCCAACGAGCGGAGGCCCTTATCGCTTTTCGCGTGTTTTCGCAAAACAAAAGACTCGTACACACGGATATGTCGGAGATAATGGCTATTTTTGCAGCAATTGTAAGCAGATCGGCACCGGTTATTTCCATTCAACGCCCAATAGGCAAGTTGCGGACGGAAATTTCGGGCGGTCGCTCCGTTGCAACATCATAGATCTTCGGCATGCTCATAGACCTTCACAACGCAAAAGTATTTATTGACGGACGTACGATTCTGGACAACGTACACCTCTGCGTAAACGAATCGGATTTCGTTTACGTCGTTGGGCGTGTGGGCAGTGGGAAAAGCACGTTGCTCAAAATGCTCTACGGCGAATTGGAAAGTAAGGGCGAGCGCCTCAATGTGCTCGGGTGCGATCTGAAAAAAGCACGTGCCAAAGCCGTGCAAGCCCTCCGCAGACAACTGGGCATCGTGTTTCAAGAAAGTCTTTTTCTGGCACACAAAGACGTAGAATACAATTTAGACTTCGCTCTGCGCGCCACGGAATGGAAAGATGCGAAAGAGCGCCGAAAGCGTATCGTCGAAGTACTGGAACAAGTCGGCATGGCGGATAAGCGTCGACGCTATCCTCATGAACTTTCGGGTGGCGAACGTCAACGCGTGGGTATCGCGCGCGCGCTCCTCAACCATCCGAAATTGATCCTGGCCGATGAGCCGACGGGTAACTTAGATCTAGAGACCGGTACGCAAATCATGGAATTGCTCCGCGCACTCAACACGGCAGGCACGGCTGTTGTGATGGTAACCCACAATGCCGGTTTCCTGACACGCTATCCGGGTCGAGTAATCCAGTGTGCCGAGGGTAAGATAACGGACATTTCGGCACAATATAATATAGATCCGACCGTCGCCCCGCCGATCCTCGATCTCCAACAACAACTCTATTGACCCTTAACGCAACATAAGCATGAAAATCTACAAGTTTGGTGGCACCTCAGTGGGCACTCCCGAACGCATGAAGGACGTGTGCCGACTGATCACCGAAGACGGCGAGCCCAAAATCGTAGTACTCTCGGCCATGAGCGGCACCACCAACAGTTTGGTGGAGATCGCTGACTATTTCAGCAAAGCCAATCCTGAAGGCGCCAGCAATGTGATCAACCTTCTCCATAACACCTATCGCCGCCACCTGCCGGAACTCTTCGAAAAGAGCGATACACAAGATCGTGTGCGCCACCTACTCGACGAAATCTTCCTGGAACTTCACGATTATCGCACACGCGAATTCGACGAAGTAGTAGAAAAAGAGATTCTCTCCAAAGGAGAAATCATGAGTACCAACATGGTTACGGAGTATCTCAAGGAACAAGGCATCAAAGCCGTGCTGCTTCCGGCTTTAGACTACATGCGTTTGGATCGCAACGGGGAACCTGACACAGCTTACATCCGTGAGCATCTTGACGAACTCCTCCGTGAGCATCCCGGTTACGACATTTATATCACACAAGGCTTCATCTGTCGAGACGCAGACGGGGAAGTATCGAATCTGCAACGCGGTGGTTCTGACTACACAGCCTCGCTGATCGGCGCCGCTGTTCGTGCCGACGAAATCCAGATCTGGACAGACATCGACGGAATGCACAACAACGACCCGCGCTTTGTGGAGGGAACAACGCCTGTGCGCCAGCTCAATTTCGAAGAAGCCGCAGAATTGGCCTATTTCGGAGCTAAAATCCTTCACCCCACCTGCGTTCAACCGGCACGTTACGCAGGCGTCCCCGTTCGCCTCAAGAATACTCTCGATCCTTCGGCCCCCGGCACACTCATCAACAATGAAATGGAAACCGGCGGGATTAAAGCAGTTGCCGCAAAGGACAATATCACGGCAATCAAGATCGTAAGCTCGCGCATGCTCCTGGCTTGCGGCTTTATGTGCAAGGTGTTCAATGTCTTCGACAAGTATCACACCCCAATCGACATGATCACGACCAGCGAAGTAGGCGTTTCGTTGAGCATCGACAACACAAGTCGGCTCGCAGCCATCGTCGACGAGCTCAAAGAAGTGGGCACCGTAGTGGTAGACGAGAACATGTGCATCATTTGTGTGGTGGGCGACCTGCGTTGGAGCAACGAAGGCTTCGAAAGTGAGGCTACTATGGCCTTGAAAGACATACCGGTTCGTATGATTAGCTACGGCGGTTCAGATCACAACATCTCTTTTTTGGTGAGCATGGACGACAAACAAGCCGCTCTGCAGGCATTACAACAAAGACTCTTCAAATAAGAAACTCATTTCATTGCGGCGCATCGATTTCGGTGCGCCGACCTTTTCATTCTAACGCACTTCCCCATGGACCTGAAGCGCTTTTCTACACGCCGCACTCCCTTTTACACTTACGATTCAGCCCTACTTCGTCAAACTCTTTCCGCCATTCGTGCTGCCACAGCCGATACTCCGCACTTTCACGTACACTACGCTGTGAAAGCCTGCGCCACACCGGGCGTGTTGCGCATCATTTCTGAATCCGGCCTCGGAGCAGACTGCGTAAGCGGAGGCGAAATAGAGCGCGCCGCGGACTGCGGTTTCTCTCCTTCGGATATTGTGTTCGCCGGAGTGGGAAAATCAGACAGAGAAATAGAGATTGCACTTGAATTGGGGATCAGTTGCTTCAACGTAGAGAGTCTTCCCGAACTGGAAGTCATCAATGCGCTGGCTTCTGCAAGAGGGAAAATCGCCAATGTGGCCTTTCGCATCAATCCCAACGTCGATGCGCACACCCATGCGAAGATTACCACCGGGCTCAACGAGAACAAATTCGGTTTGGCGATGGAAGACATGCTACCTGCCATACATCGTGCCCAAGAATTGCCGGCTGTGCGTTATGTTGGCCTGCATTTTCACATCGGCAGCCAGATAACCGACCTCGAACCCTTCGAACAATTGGCACAACGTGTCAACGAATTGCAGAACCGTCTCGATGCTGCGGGCATAAAAACCGAGAGCATCAACGTCGGCGGGGGCTTAGGCGTAGATTACACGCAACCGGAGGCGAACCCCATCCCCGATTTTGATAGCTATTTCCGCATATTCAAGGATCATCTCCAATTAAGAGACGGGCAACAGGTACATTTTGAGCTCGGCCGCTCCGTTGTTGCACAATGTGGGGCGCTCATCAGTCGAGTACTCTACGTTAAGCACGGACACAAAAAAGATTTCGTCATTGTCGACGCAGGAATGAGTGATTTACTGCGCCCCGCTCTCTACGGAAGCGCGCACCAAGCGCGCAATCTTTCGCACCCCGAAGCCCCCAGCGCCCGCTTTGACATTGTTGGTCCCATCTGTGAAAGCAGCGATGTATTTCTTTCCAACTATACCTTGCCATCTCCGCAACGCGGCGACCTCATTGCATTCAAAAGTGCAGGTGCCTACGGCGAAATCATGGCATCGGGCTATAACTGCCGGCAATTACCGGAATCATGGATCGACTAACTCAACACAGTCTCACAGGTTTATACATTCACGTTCCCTTTTGCGAAAAGCGGTGTGTCTATTGTAGTTTCTACAGCACCGTACATGGCAAAGAGGAACGTGATGCTTTCGTCCGTACCCTCGCCAAAGAATTGGCTTTCCGCCACAATGGCGCTCCCATTTCCACGCTCTACTTTGGAGGAGGTACCCCTTCACAGCTCGACGACGAGGAAATGGAAGCCGTTTTTTCAGCTATTCACCGCGACTGCGTGCTGTCTCCCCATGCGGAAATCACCTTCGAAGCGAATCCCGACGACATCTCTCAGCAAAAAGTAGCGCACCTCCGACAGCTCGGCGTGAACCGAATCAGTCTCGGCGTGCAAAGTTTCGACGATACGCGCCTTAGTTTCCTCAACCGACGGCACACAGCACAACAAGCCCTCGATGCCATCGACATTTTACGGACCAAAGGAATTGAAAACATCAGCATCGACCTCATCTTTGGGCTACCCGGACAGCAATTGGCGGATTGGAATAAGGAATTAGCCCAGGCCTTCGAACTGCCCATCACCCATCTTCGGCCTACTCCCTCATGTACGAGAAGGGGACTCCATTATATTATGCGCGGGAACGGGGAGTAGTGAAAGAATGCGACGAAGAAACTTCGCTTTCCATGTTCCAAATGCTCTGCACCTCCGCACAATGCGCCGGATTTGAGCAATACGAGATATCAAACTTCGCGCGCCCCGGTTATCGATCGCGCCACAATTCCTCCTACTGGCACGGCATTCCCTACCTCGGTTTGGGGCCGGGAGCCCATTCCTATGACGGCAGAAACTGCAGACGCGTGAATGACTACAGTTTACGGCGCTATATGGAAGCCGGACGCGCAAAAACCTTCGCAGACGTGCCGCACACCATCGAAAAGCTCAGTGCAGATGAATGCTACGACGAACTCATCTGCACCCGACTGCGCACTTGCGAAGGCCTTTCCCTCCAAGAAGTCCCGGTATCTCGCCGAAGTGCATTGCTCCGCATGGCCCGTCCACACATAGACGGGGGGCGTTTGGAATTAGATGCCGACAATCACCTCCGACTCACCGCTTCTGGGATATTCGTCTCCGACGACGTGATGTCCGACCTCATGTGGGAAGAATAGATGTGCACAGGTACTCGCAGCCTTCCCCATAACTTGCCGAATCGCACAACACACGCACGAAAAGGATGAAATCAAACTTAAACGATTAGATCGTTTTTCTTCCACATCTTGCTTTTTGCTCGCCTAAAACTTACTTTTGCTCCAGAACTAACCAATCAAGCTTTACATATGGACATGAAAATCATTTCTGCTCTCATGCTTTCGGCAGCCATCGGGACAGCTCCGAAAGCAATGGCCGTAGAAAGCGTAGCGGCCTCCCCCGTTTCAATTGCAGCCCAAGCAAGCACACCCGCCCAGCCGATTGACTTGACCGTAGCCGCCGACAAAGCCATCAACTCAGTCGTCTACATAAAAGTTTCCTCCACTGCACCACAGGAAAATGTGCAGTATTTCAATCCCTTCGAAGATTTCTTCGGCGATTTCTTCGGCCAAGGCACACCGCGTCAGCAACAACCGCGACAAGCCCCCAAGCGCAGCGGCGCAGGTTCGGGCGTGATCTTGACTTCCGACGGATATATCGTGACAAACAACCATGTTGTGAAAGACGCTGACGAGATTCTGGTCAAACTCAACGACAATCGCGAGTACAAAGGCCGCATCATCGGACAAGACAAGGACACGGATCTCGCTTTGATCAAGATCGAAGCCAAAAACCTCCAGCCCATCACTGTGGGTAGCAGCGAAAGCTCAAAATCGGCGAGTGGGTTTTAGCCATCGGCAATCCTTACGGTTTCACCTCCACTGTTACAGCCGGAATCGTCAGTGCCAAAGCGCGTTCCATGCAGTCTGCCAACCCGGTTGAAAGCTTCATTCAGACCGATGCTGCCATCAATCCGGGCAACTCCGGCGGTGCGCTGGTGAATGCTGCGGGCGAATTGGTCGGAATCAACTCGATGATCTATTCGGAAACGCGCTCCTACAGCGGCTACGGTTTCGCGATTCCGACCACAATTATGAACAAAGTCGTGAAAGACCTGCGCGAATTCGGCGTCGTTCAGCGTGCACTGCTGGGAATCCGCGGTACTTCTGTGTCCAACTACATCGACGAACAAAAAGACAAGGGCAAAGACGTTGATCTCGGTACATTGACCGGCTTCTACGTGGCTGAAGTCACTGCAGACGGCGCAGCCGATGCAGCCGGTCTCCAAAAGGGAGACGTCGTTACCGCCATCGATGATAAGAAGATCGACAAATTCGGACAACTCCAGGAAATTGTGGCCATGCACCGCCCCGGCGACAAAGTGAAAGTCACCTATCTGCGCAAGAAGAAGGAGCACATCACCACACTCACCCTGCGCAACGAACAAGGAACCACCACCAATCTCGAAACCGTAGACACAGAATCGATGGGAGCCGCCCTGCGCGCGCTTACCGATGCGGAGAAAAATGAATTGGGGCTCAAAAACGGACTCGTGGTCAGCAGCATCAAAGCAGGAAAACTCCAAGATGCCGGCATCACAAAGGGAATTATCATCACGCAAGTGAACGATCGCGTGATGAATTCCACGCAAGACTTCGAAGAAGCCGTGAAAGCCGCCAATAGAAGCAGCGACCGCGTGCTTTGGATCCGTGCTAAAACGCAAAGTGGGCTCAATCGTTCCTTCACCGTGGAACTTGGTGACGCAAAAGCCAAGGCAAAACGCAACAAGTAAAGCCACTTAGCATAAGTGCAATGCGCGTCTTTGCATGCAACATGCAGAGCGCACAAATCGAAAACGGAGCAGACATCGTTGGATGTCTGCTCCGTTTTTTGTTGTCCGCAGTAGCGTGGATGGGGTTGCGATGGTTTCAGAATCCCAAATCCAGTCCCACAGAAAGATATTCGTTGAATTGCAAGAAACTCTGTCCGGGCTTCCGTTTCACTCCGTCGTCAAAACGCGGATAGAGGAAGATTTTCGTAGAGAGGTACTTATTCACCTTGAGTGCTATGGTGTTCTCCCATTCAGCCTGGACGCGAGAATAGCTTGTGAAGGCATAAAAACGCGAAGTCCACAACAACCCTTTCATTAGTTCCCAACGTGTGTTCACTGTCACGGTCGAACCCAGATTCCAGTGCGAATGTTTTCCGGCATCGATACCATTTCTTCCCGCAAGCGCCAAACGATCTACGTATTTGAAGTCAGCAGCCATAGGCGACAACGTGGCCGACACCTCAAAAGCCCCTTGTTTGTACTTATAGTCCATACCAAAAGAGAGCACAGACTCAAAAGGCGACATGAAATCCGAATACACTTGCGCATCATTGGCATGATAGCCAGGATAAAACTGGGTCCACGATTGTAGCATCACCGTGTAATACCATCGTTTCGCAGCCTGGAGTCCCAACTTGTTGGTCAATCTGATCTGGTCAGCGTTCGTTTTATACTCATGCTGCGTGTCCGATTGCGAAGACTGGAAGCCCAGCCGCATTTCCAGCTTGTTCGAGAAGGTCACCTTGTCCTTGTTGTCATAGTTGGCCTCAGCATTGAGTGACGCCAACAGCGAATTGTGGTCTTCTCCTCCCTTGTACCAGTTCTCTGTCACATAATATTGCATGAACTGCAGGGAGAAATTCCCCTTGAAGGTCCAGAAGTTCGGGCGTTCCACTCTGATATTCAGCGCCGCATCGTCGGTCCAGGTGCGCACATTGGGGGCACCGGCCGGTGCTTTCGGAGCTACGGCAGGAGCAGGGGCGACGTCCCTTTTTACTGCCGTCTTTTCCGATTTGCTCACAGCAGCGATCGGCAAAACACGCGAAACAAGGTCGGGGCGGTGCCCATAAATGTCAAGCAAAGCGCGCGAAACCGCTCCGGAAACTTCCGTCTGCTCTCCGGAAAAACTCCCCAACGCCGTATGAAGCTGCGCATCATAAAGCGTATTCCGGCAAAAAGCGGGAAATAATACGGATTTTCGAGAACGTCGTCACTATCGTCAGCCGGTGTTTGCGCCGCCCGCGACAAACTGTCGAGTCGATGGGCATAAGCATCTGCGATGAGTGTGATGGAATCGGCCGCAGGGTGGGGCGCACTGCGATGAGCACGGCGCGCAGTCTGTGCGCGCAGCACCCCCGGAGCGGTGACAGCCAACAAAATCAAGAGGAAAATTCGGTGCATGGGGAAAGTTCAGCGTGTGAGAGGAGAGAAAGAAAGGGACAATTCCGACAGGACGCTCATTCGTCGAAGTCGGTAAACAAAAACGCGACGATAGGCAAAGCGCGAACGGCGGCGGCACTTATTTAATGCCGCGTGCGTTCAAAGCCTGCGCATATTTTGCGGCATTCTTCAGGTGTTCGCCGTACGTTTCCGCAAAATTATGGCTTCCCGAGAAGTCTTCTTTCGCGCACATGTAGAAATAATTGTGATGCGCGTGGTCAAGTACGGCATTGATGCTCGACATGGAGGGGATACAAATGGGTCCGGGAGGCAAACCGGCCTGCTTGTACGTGTTGTACGGACTGTCCACCTTGAGATGTTCATTCATGATCCTACGCAATCCGAAATTGCCGAGCGCAAATTTCACCGTCGGATCGGCTTGAAGCGGCATGTGCTTGTGCAACCGGTTGAGATACATGGCAGCCACCATCGGTTTCTCCGGATTGTAGGCCGTCTCTTGCTCCACAATGGAGGCTACCGTGATCACTTGATCAGGGCTGAGGCTGTCGGCCTGCGCTTTGGCCAAGCGCTCCGGCGTCCAAAACGCCTTGCTCTCACGATTCATTCGTGCCAACAGCGCCGCGGGCGAAAGCGTCCAATACACCTCGTAGGTGTTGGGCAAAAACAGGCAAACCGCTGTTTCCGGCGTTTTTCCGTAGAGCGAAAGCAATTCGGGGTTGGTCAACGCCGCATAGAAAGAGTCGGCCGGGGCGTGCAATTCACGGCCCAACAGGTCGGCCAAATCGCGTGTGGTGCGCAACACGGGGATCGTGAGACGCGTAGGCGTCTGATTGCCGTTGCGCAAGTTGCGAAATACGGTCAAAGCACCCGCGCCCGATCCCACATCATAGCGGCCGGGACGAATGTGCTTGTCATAACTGAACACAGAAGTGAGAAGGTGAAAAGTGGAATTGGCCGGGAAACGGCTGTCGCTGCACACCTTGTTGTAAACCGAGTCGATATTGTCATCGTCGTCCAGATAAACAATGCGCTCCCCACTCCCCGTTAGACTTGAAAAAAGAGAGTAGAGTGCTACGAGCAGGAGAACCCCTACCACAACTGCGGCAACTGTCCACCGCGTGCGAAGAATTTGTTTCATAAGGTTGTAATCCTTAGGCCCCTGTACTGCCGAGTGGGCAACGAGAGACCGGTCATAATGATGAACTGAAGGGCATTGAGCCACTATGCGGGGGCGAAATTACACAAAAATCCCCTTGTATGTGCAAGTTTCGCCGCGCATTCTCTCCGTGGGTCAAGAAAATGTATTACTTTCGCACATATCTAAAGAATTTGAGCAAGCAACGTGGCAAGTGCGCCCCACTTTTTCCTCTTCCATCGCCACCTCCACGCCACTTGCCGCCAACCACTTTTATTCTTCATGGAATACCATTACGAAGACTTCGTCGGGCTGATTCAAAAAAGCATTGTAGAGCATTGGGACCTGAATGCACTCACCGACTACAAAGGCGTGACACTTCAATATAAGGACGTGGCTCGCAAAATCGAAAAGCTTCACATCTTATTTGAGACGGCCGGCATAGTGCCGGGCGACAAAATTGCCATCTGCGGCCGCAACAGTGCACACTGGGCGGTGGCCTTCTTGGCCACACTCACCTACGGCGCCATCGTTGTCCCCATCCTTCACGAGTTCAAGGCCGAACAAGTGCACAACATCGTCAACCATTCTGACGCTCGTCTCCTCTTTGCCGGCGACATGGTGTGGCCCACACTCGACGCAGAAGCCATGCCGCAGCTCGAAGGTATCGTACACATCCCCGATTTCATGCTGCTCATCAGCCGCAACGAAGCCCTGACCGAAGCTCGAGAGCGCTTGAATGAATACTACGGCAAGCGCCATCCCAAATACTTCCGCCGCGAGCACGTCAACTACCGCCCGGCTCCCGACGGAGAGGCTCTGGCCATGATCAACTACACCAGTGGCACCACCTCCAACTCCAAAGGTGTGCTCATTCCCTACCGCGCGCTCTGGAGCAACTACCAGTTTGCCATTGAAGTCTTGGGGGCAAAGGTACCGGCCGGTTCGCGCATCATTTCCATGCTCCCCATGGCGCACATGTATGGCATGGCCTTCGAGTTCATCTTCGAATTCATTCAGGGCATACACGTGCACTATCTCACGCGTCTGCCCAGCCCCAAGGTCATCATCGAGGCCTTCCGCGAGGTGCAACCCGCAGTGGTGATCAGTGTCCCCCTCATCATCGAGAAGATCATCAAGAAAAACGTGATGCCCAAGCTCGCAACTCCCTCGATGAAGCTACTTTTGCGCGTCCCGATGGTCAGCGACAAGATTTTGCACAAGGTGCGCGAGCAAATTCAATCGGTGTTCGGCGGCAAATTCTACGAGGTCATTATCGGCGGAGCGGCGCTCAACAAGGAAGTGGAGCAATTCTTGCACAAAATCAACTTCAATTACACCGTGGGCTACGGTGCCACAGAATGCGCCCCCATCATCGCCTACGAAGATTGGAGCCGTTTCGTTCCGGGTTCGTGTGGAAAAGTGGCTCCCCGCATGGAACTGCGCATCGACAGCCCCAATCCGCAACACGTCGTAGGCGAAATCCTCACTCGCGGCGCGAACGTGATGCTCGGTTACTACAAAAACCCGGAAGCCACCGCTGCCGCGCTGGACAGCGAGGGATGGTACCACACAGGTGACCTCGGCGTGCTGGATCAAGAGGGCAATCTCTACATTCGCGGGCGCTGCAAAAACATGCTTCTCGGTTCCAACGGGCAAAACATCTACCCCGAGGAAATTGAAGACAAGCTCAACACACTGCCTTACGTGATGGAAAGTGTTGTCATCCAGAAAGGGGAGAAACTCCACGCACTCATTCACCCCGACTACGAAGAGGCCGAAAAGGCCGGGCTCGATGAGAATGCCCTCAACCGGCAAATGGAGGAAAACCGCCGCATGCTCAACACGATGATCAATGCCTACGAACAAATCGTCAGCGTAAAGCTCCACAAAGAGGAGTTTGAGAAGACGCCCAAGCGCTCCATCAAACGATTCCTCTACACAGAATAAAATAAAGTGGGCGTTTTCCGGTAAAACTTCCCGCCTTTGTCGGAAAACTTCCCCACTTTTCGCACATTACTCCCCGTCTTTTTACTATCTTTGCCTGTGATTCGCCACTCCTCCCCGGGAATGGCGGATCACAAGCGCAATAAGACGAACCTATTGCGAGCTACTCAACATCAAAATGCCGTTCATCCCTTCCTTTTCCTTACGCACTTCGCTGTTTGCCCTCCTCGTGACAGCCGGAATCACCCCGATTGCGGCTGCCGACGGTGACATCAGTTTCAGAAGAGCCGCGGCCATCGCCAAACAATACGTGAGACTTTCGACCACAGCGCAACGCACACTCAAAAGTCGCACGCTTTCTAACCGGACCGGTGCCCCTTATTATCTGTTCAACGACGCAGGCAATAACGGTTTCGTGCTGGTGGCCGGCAATGAAGCCATGGGCTCCATATTGGCTGTGGGCACCGAAGCACCACTCGACACACTTCACGCCCCCGAAGGCTTGCAATACCTGCTCGAATCCTACCGCGAACGCTTTCAGACCGTGCAGAAATTGTCTGCCGCCGACCGCAAGCGCTATTTCACCACCTTCGCGACGAACAACAGCTATACCCCTGTGACTCCGCTGCTGAAAAGCAAGTGGGGGCAAGGCTATCCCTATAATAACAGTGTCGGCGGATATCCCACCGGCTGTGTGGCCACGGCGGTAGCGCAGATCATGTACTTCCACCGCTGGCCCGAACAGGGCACAGGCACGAAGACCTATCGAACCTACGACGGAAATACGGCCCAGATCGATTTCTCCCAGTCGCGCTACGCATGGAATCTCATGCACGACAGTTACGATCGTCGTAATCTTACCGACGACGAACGAAATGCGATCGGGAAACTGCACCATGACATCGGTGCAGCGGTTGACATGCGCTACACGAAAGGTGCAAGTTCGGCCACGAGCTACGCTGCCCAACAAGCCCTCAAAAAGTATTTCTCCTACAACGTAGGGGCAACCACGAAATCCAACGAAGGGGCACGCGGGTTCGTCAACATGTTCTACGAAGAGTTGAAGAACGGCTATCCCGTGTACATTGCCGGCAATGCGGAAGGAAGCGCAAGTGGACACGCCATGGTGGTCGACGGCATCAACAGTGAAGGGCTCCTGCACATCAATTTCGGTTGGGATGGGCAAGCCAATGCTTACTACAACCTGCAATCCATGTCCGTTGGACAAACCGGTAGTGAATTTGGCGGCCGACCGCTGAGCTTCAACCGACAGCTCGAAGCAGTCTTGGCTCATCCCAACCGCGCCAATGAGAAGCCCATTCCCGCAGCTTGGGCAGAAGGCAATCGCCGTTTGTCCTTCACCGGCGAAGGAACGCTCCGGTTGGTCGACACAACGACCAAAGTGTTCCCCTTGACGCAAGGTCTCGATGTGACCATGAGCTACTTCACCAATCTATCGTACAATTTCTACGGAGATGTCGGCATGGCAATTGTAGATCAAAACGGCCGACAGGTGGAGCTCTTCAAATATGCGGACACCGGCAGCAAGCAGACCTTTACGGATAAGCACGGCTATCTGCCCAATGGCGGCACATGGGTGAAGCCCCTCAACATGCACCTGGACACGCGCCAACTCACACCGGGCGAATACACGATCGTGCCGATGAGTGCCACGCAGCAAAACGGCGGACTCGGAACTTGGGTCAAAATGAGCCTGTCTCCCCGCATGACCTTCACAGTCGACGACCGAGAAATTAAGGTGACTGAAGAAAACTACCCCGATGCCGGTTATCGTGTGACGGGGCCGATGGAAAACAATGAGGTGCAGGCCGAAAAGGCCACTGTGTTGCGCGTTCCTTTGCACTGTCTCAGCGGCATCACCCCCTACTTCCGTCTCAAGATGGAGATTCTCGATCAGAACAAACGTGTGCTACAAACCGTTGAAAGCGAGCAACTTAATTTTGATGCCTTCGACGAACAGAATGTGCCCATCGCCCTGACTACGAACGAAAACATCCACACCGGAAAGTACAACACGCGACTCTCGTTGGTGTTCCTCGACGAAACACGCGCCCCCATTTCGCTCTCCAACCCTGAAGGCGGCGAGTTCTTCGAAATCAATGTCACGGAACCGGTCCACACTACGGTTCTCGGTCTTTCGAGATTTGGCATCTACGACGGAGGCGACGAACCGGTCTCTTCGCCCTACGTGAACTTAACCGGGAAAACGTTCTCCATCAAAGGGAACCTCTATGCCAATAAAGGAGACTTCTCGGGTATCGTCGAATTCTTCTGGGAAAATATTGAATCGGGCGACCGCACCGAAGTGGGAGGATTCCTGTCCTGCGCGATGAAGCGAGACCAAAGCCTTGATTTTGATCTGGGCTTCATGAAGGCAAGAGATTTCAAAGTGGTCAATGGGCAGACTTATCGTTTGGTCGCTTCTTACAAAGATGGCGGCACTCGTATCGAGATTCCCGTAACTGACGGCGGATTAACCGATTATACATTCTCGGGCAGTGTATATACCCAGCCACAAAAGGACGACACATACCAACCTCAGGCAGGAGATTTCGTAAGAATCCGCTTGAATTCAGGAGATTATCTCACAGCTCCCTCCCCAACCGAAAGCCGTAGCACGCAACTTAGTGCGACGAACGGCAAAATCGAAGGTACAACATTGGCCACTCCGGAAACGATCTTCCGACTCACCGGCGATGGTTTGCTCAGCCTTTCGGGAGGTCGCGCGCTGACTCACGCCTCGACTTCGAAGAAACTGACGGAAGGTTTACAAGTTGCGGAGAACTCCGATCAACCTGCACCTCTGACAATCAAGGGGATGCAAGGTAGACATTTGATTATTTGGAGTGACAATGGTGGCATCACGATTTCCGACCCCGTGGTCATCGAGAAAGTCAATGAGCTCCCGATCTTTATTGGCGAACATGGCTATTGCACGTTCTACACTCCGGTAGATGCAATTCTCAATGGGGCAAAAGCCTATGGCGGAACCCTAAAAAGCAGCGGGCTGCAGCTCAACGAACTCTCAAACAACCTCCCCGCGAAAACGGCCTTCATCGTTTCCGGTCAACCCAACAGCTGGGTGACGCTTTCCTTGCAAAACAAGCAGAATTTCCCGGCTATCTCGACTGAAAAGAATGTACTCTTCGGTTATGACATTCCCCGTCCGATCCCAATAGAAGAGACCTTCGCTTTCTCTCGTTCCACAGGTAGATTTTTGCCCCTGAAAGTTTGGCGTAGACCTTTCCGTGCTTATCTCTCTGATCGTGAGCATGTTATCAGCGCATCGCCTGATGGTCTGAAAATCGGCCTGATCACGTCGACTCTTCGGACGAAATATTCTGACGAAGAAGGATTATTGTTTAATTTAAATGGACTACGCGTCGAAAAGCCGATACCGGGCACGATTTACATCCGAAACGGTAAAAAGTTCATCGCGAAATAAGATCTATGTCTCCGCCTACGAGCAAAAAACAAGCGTTCGTAGGCGGAAGACACCATTTTTTTCGTACATTTGCCCCATATACAACGCTCAAACATGACCAACCAGTTCACTAAAGTCCTACTGTTCGTAGCTGCCAGCCTTATTCTGTTCTGCGCTTGCCGAGACAACGACACTTACGCGGAACGCCGAGAGAAAGAAGACAAGCAAATCCAGGCTTTCCTCCGGCGGGGATGTGTGGTGCGCGACAAAATCCACGGATTCGACGTGCTTAATGTACCGGGCAACATCAAAGTGATTTCGGAAGCCCAGTTTTTGGCACAAGACACCACAACCGACGTTTCAAAAAACGAGTACGTGCAATTTGGAACGGGAGTTTATATGCAAATCATTCGCAAGGGCACCGGACAACGCATTACTTCCGGCGAACGCACCACAGTGATCAGCCGTTTCACCGAGTTCAGCATCGCAGGTGACAGTATCACCACTTCGAACTTGCTTGATTTCCCGGAACGCCCCGATCTAATCAGCATAAACAACAACTCCGGCACCCTAGATGGCGTATTTGTATCGGGACACATGTACAACACTTACGGATCTGCCGTACCTTCGGCCTGGTTGCTCCCCCTTCGTTACCTCCACATCGGGCGCCAGCATTCGCCGAACAGCCAAATCGCCAAGATTCGCCTCATTGTACCCGGCAATCAGGGACACAAAGTCGCCATCAACGACGTAAAACCCTATTTCTACGAAATTACCTACGAAAGAGCCCGTTAAAACGGAGGGCTTCCCCCGCGATAGCCGTCGCAAGATTCCACTAATTGCCACAAAGTCTCCCCCGGAAACGGGGGAATAGGGTAGTGCGCCTACCTTTATGGCAACTAATACGTATATTCGTTCACAATTTCACGATAAACGCAAAAGAGCGATCCGCATAGTCTATGCGGATCGCTCTTTTGCTTGCAGTATTTCATTTTTTTCCTACTATCCTGCTTGGTGAACAGTGAGTTGTGGGAAAGGAAAACCGATACCGGCTTGGTTGAACGTGGAGTAAATTTTCTTATTCATATCAAGATACACGTTCCAGTAGTCGGCTGTTGCCACCCACACGCGCACTACGACATTGACACTGCTGTCTCCTAATGACAACAAGGCAAAGGCGGGCTCAGGATCAGTGAGAATGCGTTCATCGGCCGCTACAAGCTCGCGCAACACCCGTTCCACGCGCTCATAGTCCTCACCATACTCAACAGACACGGTCCAATCTACGCGGCGTGTGCCTTCTTGGCTGTAATTCACCACGGTTCCGCTGCTCAAAGGCCCATTGGGGAGATAAACAACCTTGTTCTCCGGAGTGACGAGTATGGTATAAAAGATTTGTATCTCACGAACCGTTCCACCTTGCCCTTGGCATTCGATATAGTCACCGACTTTGTACGGACGGAAGAGGAGAATCAGGAGTCCCCCCGCGAAGTTCTGCAAATTGCCCGAAAGCGCCATGCCGACAGCCACGCCCGCAGAAGCCAACAAGGCCGCAAACGACGTCGTCTCGATACCTAATTGACTGATGACGGCAACTATGAGCAAAACAGTGAGCAGAATACTCACCAAGCTTTTCACAAAACTCTGCACGCCTACGTCAACATGACGACGGGAAAGCAGCTTTGCGACCAGTTTGTTGATGAAACCGATCAGAAACCGGCCGACAACAAAGATAACAATCGCGGTGAGTACGCGCAACCCGAAACTAACGGCATTTGTCGACAACCAAGATGAAACTTGGTGGAGCGTACCAACGCTATTCTGCGTCACTTGCTGACGCACTTGCTCAGAAACTTGTTCTGTGACCCGCTCCGCACTTGGAACGGTGAGTAAATGGATAAACATATCAGATCGAATTTAATACACGAGGAGGGTTTTACACTCTTGTTCGCCTCAATTGCAATCGCCACCCCATCTATCGCCACAACTCCTCCTTATTTAGAAGAAACATCGAGAAGAAGCACAGCGCAGACGGAGTGGCGTCGCAAATACAACGCGAATCGTTCACTTAGAACTCCTGCCAGCTCTTGATTTCGAGCGAATCAAGCGGCGTAGTTGTGAAGGCGTAAATGAAAGCCGAGGCCAAACGTGCGTTGGTCAGCAATGGAATGTTGAAATCGATGGCTGCACGGCGGATTTTGTAGCCGTTCGTGAGTTCACCTGTGGAGAAATTCTTGTGAACATTGACGACCATGTCGATTTTCTTGTCACGCAACAGGTCAAGCGCGCGGGGAAGTGCGTTTTCAGGGCTGTCCGGCGCCAGATTCCCCACTTCGCTCGGCCAAAGGACACGCTGATTCTCAATTCCGTTCTCGGAAAGGTAGTGCGAAGTCCCTGCTGTCGCAAAAATGTTGTAGCCGTGCTGCGACAATCTGCGGGCTGCTTCCAGCATATCGGCTTTCTGTTTTCCATTCCCGGTCGAAAGCAGTACGTTCTTCCGGGGAATGCGTAATCCGACGGAGAGCATACTCTTGAGCAAGGCCGAATTGGCATTTTCGCCCAGGCATCCGACCTCGCCGGTGGAGGCCATGTCGACGCCAAGCACAGGATCTGCTTTTTGCAAGCGGTTGAACGAGAATTGAGAGGCCTTCACGCCCACATAATCCAGGTCAAAGAGCGATTTCGAGGGCTTTTCCACAGGAAGTCCCAGCATAATCCGCGTGGCCATCTCAATAAGATTAATTTTCAGCACCTTGCTCACGAAGGGGAAGGAGCGAGACGCACGAAGATTGCACTCAATGACCTTAATATCGTTCTCTCTTGCGAGGTATTGTATGTTGAACGGCCCCGAAATGTTCAGTTCGCGTGCAATTTGCTTCGAGATCTTCTTAATGCGTCGCGCGGTTTCAACGTAAAGCTTCTGGGGTGGGAACTGAATCGTGGCGTCGCCGGAGTGAACCCCCGCAAATTCCACGTGTTCCGAAATGGCATACGCTATGATTTCGCCGTCTTTTGCCACAGCATCCATCTCCACTTCCTTGGCATGTTGGAGGAACTGCGACACCACCACGGGGTGTTTCTTGCTGACGTTGGCCGCCATGGTCAGGAAGCGCTCCAAATCCTCTTGCGTGTGGCAAACATTCATGGCAGCTCCCGAGAGAACGTAGCTGGGGCGGACAAGTACGGGGAAACCTACGCGGTCAATGAATGCATTGATGTCCTCCATCGACGTAAGTGCGCTCCATTCCGGCTGATCCACGCCGATGCGTCCAAGCATTGCGGAGAATTTCTCGCGATCTTCAGCGTTGTCAATATACTTAGCCTGCGTGCCCAACAACGGAACGTGCTGCTCGTCAAGCCGCATCGCCAGGTTGTTCGGAATTTGTCCGCCGGTACTCACAACCACACCGAAAGGCACTTCGAGATCCAGGATATCCAGCACCCGTTCGAAGGTGAGTTCGTCGAAATACAACCGATCGCACATGTCATAGTCCGTGGATACCGTCTCGGGGTTATAGTTGATCATCACCGAACGGTAGCCTTCTTTGCGAATTGTGTTGAGTGCCTGCACACCGCACCAGTCGAATTCAACCGAAGAACCAATGCGATAGGCGCCGGAGCCGAGGACAACCACCGAACGCTTGTCGTTTTCGTAACGCAGGTCGTGCGCCACCGCACTATACGTGAGGTAAAGGTAATTGGTCTGCGCGGGATATTCCGCTGCGAGGGTATCAATCTGCTTCACATAGGGAACAATACCGGCCAACTTGCGACGTTCGCGCACCAACATCTGAGCGCGTTCAATTTCCATCTCGCTTTCCATGCCGAGTGCACGCGCTACTTGGAAATCTGTAAAGCCTTGGCGCTTGGCCCGAGCGAGCAATTCGTTGTCGAGCACATTGATATTGCCCACGGCCTCCAGTTCACGCTCCGTTTCGTAGATATTGTAGAGCTTACGCAGGAACCAGCGATCGATTTTTGTGAGACGATGAACATCTTCCACGGAATATCCGTCCTTAAACGCCTTCTCAATAACGAAATACGCTTGTCGGTGGGCGCTTTGAGGGCGGCGTCCACATTTTCAATGGTCAATTCGCGATTTCCCACGAAGCCGTGCATGCCTTGTCCGATCATGCGGAGGCCTTTCTGGATCACTTCTTCGAAAGTGCGACCGATGGCCATCACTTCGCCCACCGATTTCATCGAACTGCCGAGCTCGCGATCCACACCGCGGAACTTGCCCAAGTCCCAACGCGGGATTTTGCACACCACATAGTCGAGAGCCGGTTCGAAGAAGGCCGAAGTCGTTTTCGTCACCGAGTTTTTCAGGTCGAAAAGTCCGTAGCCCAAGCCCAATTTAGCGGCAACAAAGGCCAAAGGATAGCCCGTTGCTTTCGAAGCCAGTGCAGAACTGCGGCTCAGACGTGCATTCACCTCAATCACACGGTAATCTTCGCTCTCGGGATCGAAAGCATATTGCACATTACACTCACCCACGATGCCGACATGGCGCACAATGCGGATCGCCAGCTCGCGGAGTTTGTGATATTCGCTGTTGGTCAAAGTCTGAGACGGGGCAATCACGATCGATTCGCCCGTGTGGATGCCGAGCGGGTCGAAGTTTTCCATGTTGCACACCGTGATGCAATTGTCGAAGCGGTCGCGCACTACTTCATACTCCACTTCTTTCCAGCCCTTCAAGCTCTTTTCGACCAAGACTTGCGGAGAGAACGAGAAAGCCTTCTCAGCCAGTTTGTCGAGTTCGGCCTCATTGTCGCAAAATCCCGATCCAAGTCCGCCCAACGCGTAAGCCGCACGGATAATCACGGGATAACCCAGCGTTTTGGCTGCGCGGCGCGCATCTTCCAGCGTTTCCACGGCCTCGCTCTTGATCGTTTTGACATCGATCTCGTCTAATTTCTTGACAAACAGCTCACGATCCTCCGTATCCATGATCGCTTGCACGGGAGTGCCCAACACTTGGAGATTATACTTCTCCAAAACTCCGCTACGATAGAGTTCTACGCCGCAGTTCAGCGCAGTTTGTCCACCGAATGCCAGCATAATGCCTTGCGGACGCTCTTTTTCGATCACTCTCTCGATGAAGTAAGGCGTGACCGGCAAGAAATAAATGCGGTCGGCCACTCCTTCCGAGGTTTGCACCGTAGCAATGTTCGGATTAATGAGCACCGTTTCGATTCCCTCCTCTTTGAGCGCCTTCAGCGCCTGACTACCGGAATAATCGAACTCACCGGCTTCGCCGATCTTCAGAGCGCCCGAACCGAGCAACAGGACTTTCTTAATATTTTGATCAATCATGCTTCGGATTATTTGAGGAGGTTGACGAAATCATCGAAAAGGAATTCAGTATCTACCGGACCGCTGCAGGCTTCCGGGTGGAATTGCGCAGAGAACCACGGGTTCGTTTTGTGGCGCACGCCTTCGTTCGATCCGTCGTTCATATTCACGAAATAAGGTTCCCAGTCTGCGCCCAAGGCCTCGCTTTTCACAGCGTAACCATGGTTTTGCGAGGTGATGAAACAGCGATTCGTGCCCACCATGCGCACAGGTTGGTTGTGCGAACGGTGGCCATATTTCAATTTGTAGATGGTTGCACCCGCAGCCTTCGAGAGCAATTGGTTGCCCATGCAGATGCCCATGCAGGGACGCACCTTCGGATTGGCAAGAAAAGCGCGAATGTGTTCAACAGTCTTCACGCAGGTGTCAGGATCGCCGGGGCCGTTGGCCAAAAATAGGCCGTCGAACTCCAATTCGTTGAAGTTGTAGTCCCAAGGCACGCGAATCACCTCCACACCGCGCTTGATCAAGCAACGAATAATGTTGTGTTTCACGCCACAATCCACCAAAACAACTTTCGGCGCGTTGGCATCTCCGTTGGTCGGCGCGTAGTGCATGACTTCCTTGCAGCTCACTTCCGCAACAAAGTTCACTCCTTCATATTGCGCGTCGGGAATCACATTGTCTTCCTCGTCGTCGAAGATGATTTTACCCATCATGACCCCGTGTTCACGGAGCACCTTGGTGAGTTGTCGCGTGTCGATGCCGGTGATGCCGGGCACTTTTTCGCGTTGCAGCCATTCGGCCAAACTTTCCTTCGCATTCCAATGCGAATAGTTCGTACTGTAATCACTGACAATGATGGCGCGCGCATGAATACGGTCACTTTCCATAAAGGTGGCCAAACCGTTTTCTTCAAACGTGAAAGGCGGCACACCATAGTTGCCCACAAGTGGATAAGTGAGCACCATAAGTTGTCCGGCATAGGACGGATCGGTCAGACTCTCGGGATAGCCCGTCATCGCCGTGTTGAAAACGACCTCACCGGCCACGGGAGCTTCATAACCGAAGCTCTCTCCGTGAAAACGGGTACCGTCGCTGAGCAAAAGAGTTACTTTGCGCATGTCTATATTTTGGGGGGAATTTTAGTTGTCATGAAGTGATAAAGCGAAACCGCGCGAAATCACGCCTGTTCCATGTAGCGAATGAACGCTTCGTTCACGCATTTGTTGCCACCCGGGGTGGGGTAGCATCCGCTGAAGTACCAATCGCCGGGACTCGTGGGGCAAGCCTTGTGCAGCCCGTCGAGGGTGAGGTAAACGAGATGTATTTCGGTCTTCACATCCGTGGGACGCAACAGTTCGATCATCTTGGCGTTGATTTCCTCCACGGTAAACGGTTCGTAAAGCTCGCACACATAGTTGCGAATCTCTTCTTTCGGCAAATGCGCCTGCGCTTTGCAACGATTGTAGATGTCGCGCAGCAAAGCCTGCGTGCCCCGCTCTTCGTGCAAGGCAATGGCCGCCTTGAAAGCAATGAACTCGTCCATGTTAGCCATGTCGATTCCATAGTAATCAGGGTAGCGTACCTGCGGCGAACTACTCACAATCACAATGCGCTTGGGATGCAGACGATCGAGAATGCGGATGATGCTCTCGCGCAGTGTGGTGCCGCGCACGATACTGTCATCGATCACCACCAGATTGTCCACGCCGGGACGCAGACTACCGTAAGTAATGTCATAAACGTGCGCCGCCAGATCGTTACGCGAATTGCCTTCGGCGATGAAAGTGCGCATTTTGATGTCCTTCCATGCCACTTTCTCTGCACGAACTCCGCGCGACAAGATTTCTCTTATTCGCGTTTGCGTCTCCTCCTCGCACCCCGGTTCTGCTTGGGCCAGGAGCGATGTGATTTCGCGCGTCTTTTGCTCATTGAGATACTCCTCAAATCCCTGAATCATACCATAATAAGCCGATTCCGCTGTATTGGGGATGTAAGAAAGCACCGTGTTGTCCACCTCATAATTGATGGCTTTGAGGATGTCCGGCACGAGGCGCCGTCCCATTTCCTTCCGCTCGCGATAGATATCACGATCAGATCCTCGACTGAAGTACACTCGCTCGAACGAACAAGCGGCAAAACGTTTGGGTTCGAGGATCTGCTCAATGCGCAACTCCCCGTTTCTGCTCGTGATGAGCGCCTGTCCGGGTTGAAGCTCCAAGATGTCGTCCACCTCAAGGTCGAATGTGGTTTGCAACACCGGACGTTCGCTGGCCAGAGCGAAGACCTCATCGTTTGTACCAGAAAGCCGGACGGATGCCCCAGGGATCGCGCAAAACAAACGTTTCTCCGCTGCCGGTGATCCCGCACACCACATAACCTCCGTCCCACACGGGCGCCGACTCGCGCAACACGTTGGCCACATCGATGTGTCGTTCGATATATTCCGTAATGTCACGGTCAGACAGCCCCAGCGCCTCAGCCGCCGCAAAGCAGCGTTCCGATTCGCGGTCCAATCGGTGGCCCAATTGCTCGAGCAGGAGATAAGTGTCGCTCAACATGCGCGGGTGCTGGCCCTTCACGGCAATGTGGTCGAAGATTTCTTGCACATTCGTCATGTTGAAATTCGCACATATACAGAGATTCTTGGCTCTCCAGTTGGCTCTCCGCAGAAACGGGTGGACATACGAAAGGCCACGCTTGCCGGTCGTAGCGTACCGGAGGTGGCCCATATAGATTTCCCCGGCAAAGGGGATATTCTTGCCGGCAAAATCCGCATCGGCAAGTTCGGACGACGAAAAGTTAGCGAACTTCTCGTGCACCGCAGCAAAGATTTGCTGAATCGCGGTGTTACCCATGGCACGCTCGCGAAACATAAATTCTTCACCCGGGTTGGCATTGAGCTTCAACGCCGCTAAACCGGCCGCTTCTTGGCCGCGGTTGTGCTGCTTCTCCATCATAAGATAGAGTTTGTTGAGCCCGTACGCCCAGGTGCCGTAACGTGCTTTGTAGTGACTCAGCGGTTTGAGCAGTCGCACCATGGCGACTCCGCATTCGTGCTTGAGCTGTTCCATCTGTGTTGGTTGGGGGGAAATGGTTTTGGTGCTGCAAAGATAATATTATTTTTCCGTTGCGCCACCACCGCACTGCAAGAGTTTTCCCCACACCCCGGGCTTTCTCTGTTCGCCCACCGCATTCCGCCCGTTCGGTCGCATCAAATTGTGCTCATCACCCATCCTCCTTCACCTCATCCGCACCTTCCTTCGGCTTTCTCCGGCTTTTCTCCTCACCTTCTCGACACGAAGAGGCAAACATCGGGCAACTTTCCACTCAAAGTTCCCCGTTTTTCATCCAAAGTTCCCCATTTTCGTGCATTTACTCCCGCGTTTTGCTGCGCGCCTCGCACAGCACACCCGCCTTGTGCCATTCGCTGCATTTTTCCGCCCCATCTGCGGTCGGCGACAGGAGTGAAACGCACAAGTTCCATCTACTCCTGCACCACATCCTCCGACGCCGGTGTGCCTTCCCCTTCCGCTGTCGCAAAGTCCCGTCATTTCTCACCACCATGCGCCCCTCGCCTCGTCTTCTCGCCTCCTTCGCTTTCAAACTTCTCCTTCAACTCGTCCAATCCCTCCTCACACGTCCGTTTTCTCCGGTAGCTTCATCCACAATTACCCTCTCCCCCAGGTCGTCAACCCGACTTTCCTCCCCACTTATCGGAGACACATTTTCGAGACATGACACAAAAACTCACGATTCGCACAATAATTCGATGCTTTCCCTCCCATTTTCCCATTCAAATTCTACCTTTGTCGTGTAAAATTCGACGCACACTTCAAAAATGTGAAGAGAAAGCATGGCGAATCGGAATAAAAGCATTAGCTTTGCCAAAAGATGACCGGAAACTCGGTTGTCTCAACGTCAACAATGTGCAGTCTGCGGTACGAAATCGGCAAAATAGACTATCACCGGACCCACAAGCCTGACGTTTACCCTGCTTGTCCATCAACAAGTGTGGTTAAAGCATTGCGCAGCCCAAAGACTGCGCAATGCCGACCGCACCCGTTCGACAACATAGGCGTGAACTGATTCAGCTTGTTCCTTCCGTGATGAGGTGTTTGCCGATACCTGTACCGGGGAGAAGAGCTTTTCGGTTTGCGCCTTTACTCTTTTCCTTAAATCTCGCCACCGGCATCGCGTCAAAGTTCCACTTTCAACAACTTATTTCCCATGCCACGATTCATTGTCACAACCAAAATGCGCAAAAACACCAATGGTGTATTTATAGAGCCCGGCATGAGCGTAGAAATCGTCACGCAGTCGCCCTCCAACCCCGTTATCACCAATGGAGGGACACTCGTACAAGAACGCTTCCTCGCGCTCTATGGCGTAGACCTCAAACGCGCCGGTGCTTTGAACATGATGTGTCTCGACGTGCGCCAAGCGTAACAAGATACGGCGCACTTGCTCTTTCGGGCGTAGGACGGACCTGACTTCCATACACTATATTTTCTCCCCCTTGCAGCGCCATCTCTGTCTCCTTCGTGCTATAATCTCCTTGCCTTATGCCTCAACATCACTACGAGCCTCCCCAAAACGACTCACTCATCGACATGCTCTTGAGTTTACCGCGTCACCTCCGCACACTCTTTGGCCATCCTACGGAAGAGGACAAAGCAGAAAACCTCAGAGAACGCATCAAAAAAGAATTGGACAAACACATGTTCAAGTAAAAGCGAAGAAGACTGTCATTCCTCACCCGGCCTCGGAATAAATCATCATGCCATATAAATATGGGCCCTGAGAATACGCCGGCGCATGGGGATGCTTAATCATCACCTCTTCGCAAAACGCAATAAGATCAGCCCCCTTACACGCAAACCGTGCAAGGGGGCTTCCTTTTGTGGCGCCGATCCAACTACAACAGCTACAACTCTCCGGAAAAAATTCGGACTGTCCACTCAACTCCTCCGCCCAAAAACAAAAATCTCCCGCTACTCATTGGAGTAGCGGGAGATTTTATGCGGTGCGTACGGGACTCGAACCCGTGACCCCATGCGTGACAGGCATGTATTCTAACCAGCTGAACTAACGCACCGAATGTATTTTGCTTTAACGCAGTGCAAAAATACGCATTTCCTCATTACACACAAAGAAATCAGGGGAGTTTTTTCTGGAACAGCTTTGCGTCGCGGTAATTTCCCGCAAAGAAAAACCAATCGCTGAGCGTACCGACCTCCACAAACCCCTCCGAACAGAAAAGACTGCGGGAGGGCACGTTGTCAGCAGGGACAAAAGCATACAAACCACGGAGTGTCAGCACTTCGTGCGCATAAGCGACCAACATTTGCAGCGCTTTTCTCCCCAAACCCTTACCACGATATGCCGGCAAAAGGAGGATTCCCACTTCTGCACGATGGTGCTCGGGTGAGAAGTCGGTCAAATCGATGAATCCTATCGCCGACGGTTTTCCTTCGTCGGTCACTTCGATCACAAAACGCTGTTGACGCAGGGCAAAAATATCATATTGAGCCGAACGCACGATGAACTGTTTGAGTGCAGCCCGCGACAATGGGGCACGGGTGTTGGACGTGAGCCACTGCTCCCGGTCATTTTCTAACTCAAACAGCAAATCGAGATCCGAGAGTTCCGGAGCACGGAGTTTCATAAGGTAGCAGTATAAACATCACCGGGAAGAATCAGGGAATTGCGGTGAGGATGAAAAATACCGAGTTGGTAGCGATGAGAAAAACGCGCCACCGCTTGCAACATCTCGGAATAAGTGTAGGAAGACGTGGAAAGAATGAGCACATCAGCAGGCGGCAACGAGGAAAAATCGGAGGCTGTACTGAGTCGCAAGCTCCAAGTTTCGGCCCAAGTGGAGAGTTTTGCCGCATCGGCCCCTTCTCCCACGAACACAGCCGAAAGTTCCGCAGCACGACGTCGCGGATAGAGGAAACGCCCCAAGGACTTTGCTTGCTGACGCAGCAAGGTCAAGGCGGCTTGTCCGTAGATGGCAGCATAAACCGGCAGGGTGATCAACAACGAGGTGGCCGGAAAATGTTTGCGGAAGAAGATAAGCATGGCTTGGTAGAAGACATGCACATAGCGAAAGCTGTTTTTCTGTGTGCTTTCGCCCTTGTAATGAAGGATGGGCGTGGGCACATAGCGATTTTGAAAGCCGGCTTTCAGAAAACGATAGGAGAGATCGATGTCTTCTCCGTACATAAAAAACGATTCGTCGAAGCCCCCACAATGATCTATGGCCTTTCGACTACAGAACATGAAAGCCCCGCTGACAATGTCGATCGAAACTGATTCAGCTTCGGGCAAGAAACGCAGATAATAGCGCCCGAACGTTCGACTGCGGGGGAAAAGCGTATTGAGTCCGCTCATTTTGCAAAAAGCGACCCAAGGCGTGGGCAATCCGCGCCGACTTTCGAAAGCAAAGCGGCCGTCTGGATACATCATCTTGACGCCGATCGCCCCAAGCCTGGGACAAGTTTTTGCTTCGGCCAGACAATCCGCGAACGAATGCTCACCAATCACCGTGTCGGGGTTGAGAAAAAGGACGTAATCTCCCGTACATTGGCGCAAAGCTTGGTTGTTGGCACGTCCAAATCCCACATTACAATGATTTGCAATGAGATGGAGTCGGCAATTGTTGGCTCCCTTCTCTTGTAAATAGAGGGGGTATTCTCGAGAGAGTAAGGCAATGGTGCCGTCCTTCGAGTGATTGTCTACCACAAACACCTCCGTTTCGACATCGGCCACCTGTGCTGCACGCCAAACTGCGTCTAGACACTGACATAGGTAGTGGCAAACGTTGTAAGAAACAATGATGACGGAGAGTTTCATGTGCAAGAAGATATGGTTGTTCGTGCAAAAATACTCAATCGATGGTGATTTTCCAAGCTCGCACCCTGCAGATGTTCGAGAAGAAGCGGGAGAAAAGCGTGCGTAGGGCAGGGTAGCGCCATGATCCGGGCACTTGTCTCCTCTTTATTCGCACGGCACAACTCCACAGGACACAGAGATTTAGCAAATGCGATTTTGTGGGATGACAAATTGTGCGTATTTTTGTAGCGTGTGCACGCCGACCCCACTCGGCGCGCGAGTATTGAATGACGCACCGTCACAGTGCGCCTCAAAAATCCCTCATGTTGCAATCTTTCTGCCACTTCCTTTTCAACCGTGTCCTCGGTTGGACTGCAGAAGTAACTGTTCCGGCACGCGACAAGTGTCTTTTGTGCGTAGCCCCCCACACCAGTAATAAAGACTTTCTGTTGGGCGAACTCTACATCCGCTCGATCGGTCGAAAAGCGGGTTTCCTGATGAAAAAAGAGTGGTTTTTCTGGCCACTCGGCGGCCTTTTGCGCAAGATCGGCGGCATTGCAGTCGAAAGATCGCGCCACACCTCGCTCACCGACCAGCTCAGTGAGACGGCCGCACGGGCCGATTATTTCAACCTCGCCGTGACTCCCGAAGGCACTCGCCAACGCGTCGAGACTTGGAAGCGAGGTTTCTACTACATCGCGCTCAAAGCCGGCATTCCCATCCAACTTTTTGCCATCGACGCCCAACACAAACGCGTGGTTTGCACCAAAGAACTTTGGCCGTCAGGCAACATTGATGCCGACATGAGGGCGATCATGGACTATTATCGCCCTTTCGAAGGATGCGCCTTCCATCCTGAAAAATTCGCCATCGAGCAAAGTCTGTAATACCTCCGCTTATGCTGAGCTCTCTCCCTCGTTTTTTCGGTGCGCTCGCCCTCTGTTTGGCACTCTCCACAACGGTACGTGCACAAGACAGCCCTAATCTCTACACCACGGGCAGTTCCACCGGTGCCCCCACAACTTGGGGCGGTTTGGACTACAATGGTATGCCCTGGGTGCGCAATATTTCCAGCCCCTACCACTTGAAATCGGGTTTGGCCGGCCGCCATCTTTTTGTTTGGCCCAGCCACGGACGGTATTTCGACGGCGAGCGATGGAAATGGCAGCGCCCCATCATGTTTTGCACCACCGAAGACTTACTTTCGCAAAGCATTGTGTTCCCCTATCTCATTCCAATGTTGGAAAACGCCGGTGCAGTGGTCTACACTCCGCGGGAGCGCGATGCGCAAACGGAAGAAGCGGTCGTAGACAACGATCATCCCACCTCGGAAGGGCAGTATGTGGAGCGCGACGCTACAGGCAAAGCATGGCGCACGGCAGATCTTCCCGGATTCGGGCTGCCTCACCGACAATTGACGGACAATGATCAACCTTTCCGCAACGGCACCTCACGCTGCATCCCCACTTCTCGTCGCAACGAGCCGCACGCTGAGGCTTCGTGGACACCGAATCTGGCGAAACGCGGACACTACGCCGTGTATGTAAGCTACACAAGCCTGCCCGATGCGGTAGATGACGCACACTACACGGTGTATCATGCCGGCGGGAGGACCGAATTCCATGTCAACCAGCGCATGGGTGGAGGAACTTGGCTCTATTTGGGCACTTTTCGCTTCGAAGCCGGTGAAAACGAGCATGCGCGCGTCGTTTTAGACAACACAAGCACGCACAAAGGGAGTATATCAGCCGATGCCGTGCGCTTCGGAGGCGGAATGGGGCTGGCCGCACGCTCAATGCCCCAAATCACCGTCAGCCCCGACAGTATTTACACCTACGCATACCCCAAAATCGGGCACACTAGTGGCTTGCCGCGCCGATTGGAAGGGGCACGCTATTATGCACAATGGGCAGGACTGCCGGATAGCCTCTACCGTCATCGCGACGAAACGAGTGATTACAACGGAGACCTCCGTTCACGCGCTCACTTGCTCAACTTTTTAGGAGGAGGTAGCCCGTTCATGCCCGACACCCTCGGCGCGCGCGTGCCTTTCGAGCTTTCGTTCGCCCTCCATACGGATGCCGGATTCAACCGCAACGGGAACATTTATGGCACGTTGGGGCTGATCACCGGCGTCAACGAACAAGGCGACAGCCTCTACCGTACTGGCACGGCAAGACGGACATCGCTCGATTACGCTCGGCGGGTCATGACGAACTTGCACAACGATCTCACGCGAACTTACGGCACAGACTGGCATCTCCGCGAACTTTTCGACAAGAACTATGCCGAAACACGAATGCCGGAGGTACCTTCCATGATTTTGGAGCTGTTGGCGCACCAGAACTTCACTGATATGAAGTTCGCCCACGATCCCAATTTCAAATTCACGGCTTCGCGTGCCGTCTACAAGGCTATATTGCAATACTTATCGGCCATGCACGGTGAACCACAACCCGCCGTTCAACCACTTCCTGTGCACGCGTTTGCTGCTCGCTTGGTCAAAGGCCAGGACGCCGTGCAACTTTCGTGGCAACCCACCCCCGATTCAATCGAAGCCTCCGCGGTACCCACCGATTACATCGTTTACACGCGCACGCCCAACACCGATTTCGACAACGGTCGGCTTACCAATGGCCGCACTACGGTGAACTTACCGGTCAATCCTGGCACACATTATATATATAAGGTCGCAGCCTTAAACGCCGGCGGGAAGAGTTTCGATTCTCCGGAGCTGAGTGTCTATTGCGCTCGCGGCCATCGGAATGCGAATTCTCCGGAGGTGCTGGTTGTAGACGCCTTCGATCGGCTCAGTGGCCCCGCCCGCATCGAAACAGCCGACAGCTTGGGATTCGATCTCGCCGCCGACTGTGGTGTTCCTCGCGGATATACACTTGCTCTCATCGGCAAACAAACCAATTTTGACCGCCAAAGCATGGGAATTGAAGGACCGCGTGGGCTTGGATACGGGGGTAGCGAATGGATGGGGCGCCGCATTGCCGGCAATAACTTCGACAGCAGCGAGCCACATACCGCAGCAATAGCCGCAGCTGCCCCACATTTGTCAGTATCCTCCGTTTGCAGTGACGCATTCTCCACATTGAGCGAGAAACAACTTTCGAATTACAATCTGATAGACTACGCTGCGGGTCTCGAACGCGACGCACCGCACAATTTACGTCCCTACAAAGCAATCACTCCTTCGGCACGTCAACAGCTTAGCCGCTATCAATCCAACGGCGGTTCCCTGTTGGTGAGCGGGAGCTTCGTAGGATCGGATCTTCAAAGCGATGAAGAGCAACGGTTCCTCGCCCAATCGCTCCATCTCACCTGTCCCGGCAGCGTGCGCAACGACAGTTTGTCGACCTTCACGGGACTCAATCTCAACCTACCGGTTTACAATCTTCCGAACGCGGAGCATTTTGCCTGCAATGTCACCGATGTGTTGGAACCCACTGCGGGAGCTTTTTCAGCTTTCGCCTACGGCAACGGCGGTTACAGCGCAGGCGTGGCCTATGACGGGCCGAAAGCCGAAGTCTCACCCTGGGATTTCCATTTGAATGCATCAGCGACGCACAAATTCGCACACAAGCGATGCGCGCCATGCTTGTTTTTCTGCTCCGACTCCCTCAATAAGCAAAATCATCCCTTATGGCAACAGTAGACGATAAGAAAATCATTTTCTCTATGGTTGGTTTGACGAAAACCATTCGTCAAACCAACAAGACCATTCTCAAGAACATTTATCTCAGCTTCTTCTACGGAGCAAAAATTGGCATTATCGGCCTCAACGGTGCCGGTAAATCCACGCTCCTCAAGATCATTGCCGGTTTGGACAACGACTATCAAGGCGAAGTAGTCTTCTCTCCGGGCTACTCTGTGGGCTATCTTCCCCAAGAGCCGCAACTTGATCCGTCGAAAACCGTTCGCGAAGTCGTGCAAGAGGGCGTTCAGCACGTAGTAGACGCATTGGCTGAATACGAAGATATCAACCAAAAATTCGCTCTCCCCGAGTACTACGAAGACGCAGACAAGATGAACGAGCTGTTTGCGCGCCAAGGCGAACTGCAAGACATCATCGATGCCACCGACGCCTGGAATCTCGACAGCCGCTTGGATCGTGCCATGGCCGCCCTCCATTGTCCTCCCGCAGATCAGACTTGCGAGTTTCTCTCCGGGGGCGAACGCCGCCGTGTCGCCTTGTGTCGTCTGCTCATCCAGAAGCCTGATGTTTTGCTCCTCGACGAGCCCACCAACCACCTCGACGCCGAATCAATCGACTGGCTCGAACAGCACTTGAATCAATACGAAGGAACGGTTATCGCCGTGACGCACGACCGTTACTTCCTCGATGACGTGGCCGGTTGGATTCTTGAGCTCGATCGCGGAGAGGGAATTCCCTGGAAAGGCAACTATTCTTCGTGGCTCGAGCAGAAAACGCAGCGCATGGAGCAAGAAGAGAGAAAGTGGCCTCCAAGCGTCGCAAGACATTGCAGCGCGAACTCGAGTGGGTGCGCATGGCTCCGAAAGCACGTCAGGCCAAGGGAAAAGCGCGTCTGAACTCTTACGACAAACTCCTCAACGAAGACCAGAAAGAGAAGGAGCAGCACCTGGAAATCTACATTCCCAATGGTCCGCGCCTCGGCAATAAAGTGATCGAGGCCCAACATGTGCAGAAAGCCTTCGGCGAAAAAGTGCTGTTCTCGGATCTGAATTTCACCCTCCCGCCCAACGGCATCATTGGTGTGATCGGTCCGAACGGTGCTGGCAAGACCACACTATTTCGTCTCATCATGGGGCTCGACACTCCCGACAGCGGCACATTCGAACTGGGCGAAACGGTCAAACTCAGCTACGTCGACCAGCAACACAAGGACATCGATCCCAACAAAAGCGTTTACGAAGTCGTGTCGCAAGGCAATGAACTCATGCGCATGGGTGGTCGCGACATCAACGCCCGTGCCTATCTCTCGCGCTTCAATTTCTCGGGCTCAGACCAAGAGAAAAAATGCGGAGTCCTCTCCGGCGGTGAGCGCAACCGCCTGCATCTGGCCATGGCCCTGAAACAAGAGGGCAACGTCCTCCTTCTCGACGAACCGACCAACGACATTGACGTCAACACCCTCCGCGCACTCGAAGAAGGTCTCGAAGGCTTTGCCGGTTGCGCAGTGGTCATCAGTCACGACCGCTGGTTTCTCGATCGCATCTGCACTCACATTCTGGCTTTCGAGGGCGACGGCAATGTCTTCTTCTTCGAAGGCAGCTATTCCGACTACGAAGTGCACAAGGCCAAACGCCTCGGCATTGAAGAACCGAAGCGTATTCGCTATCGCAAGTTCGACGAATAACCTCGATCCTCACCACATTTCAACGGGCGCGAACGTTCGACGGCCATCCGCCTCGCACGTTCGCGCCCTTTTTCACACATCTTACCCCACAACTCGGAGGATAGTTTTCTTCCCAGGCCTCCTTTTTGCCCATTTCTCCATCCCATGTTTCACATCCTCGCCGATAGTGGTTCCACCAAAACCGATTGGGTACTTTTGCGCCCGCGCGCCATTCCTCGCCGTTTCCGAAGTCGCGGACTCAACCCCAGTTTGATGAGTGGCGCACAGATCAGAGAAGTGCTACAAGCCGAAGTGCTCCCTCAACTGCACGAATTCTCCCGCCTCTTTTCCCCCCATTCGTCGTCTTCTCTCCACGTTGCCACAGGCTCTTCCCCTTTGGCCGATTCCACCTTGCGTTTTTATGGCGCCGGCTGCCGCCCGGAACAAATCGAGCGCATGAGTCGCACACTTTGCGACGTGCTCGGCGTAACCCATGCCACGGTAGCCTCCGACCTTCTCGGAGCCGCACGCGCACTTTGCGATCGGTCGGAAGGCATCGTCTGCATTCTCGGCACAGGGTCGGGTAGTGCACTCTACGATGGAGCCCGCTTCGTACAATCCACTCCAAGTTTAGGCTACATCCTCGGCGACGAAGGCAGTGGGGCCTCACTCGGCAAGCATTTGCTCGCCGATATGCTCAAAGGGCTCTTCCGGAATCACTTCGCCGGCACTTCGAAGCGCAACACGAGGTGGATATTCCCGAAGTGATCCAACGTGTCTACAGAGAACCCTCGCCCAATCGCTATTTGGCACAGTTTACCCACTTTTTGTCGGCACATCGCGACGAACCGTCGGTGCGCGAACTCCTTCTCACCGAGTTTAGGTCCTTCTTCGCCCGCAACATTCGAGCTTACCGCCGCGATGAATTGGAAGTCAACTTCGTGGGTAGCATCGCAGCAGTCTTCGAATCGGAACTCCGCACCGCTGCCGCTGCCGAGCACTTCCGCGTCGGACGCATACTCAAGGCTCCGCTCGACATGATCACTCCCTCCGAAAGTTCATGGGCGCGCTTCTTCGATTAAAAACACCCCAATTTTCCTCCATTTTCTCCCTCGTTTTCGCCCAAAATTCCCCGTTTTCACATGGAAAAGTTCGATGTACACATTCTCGGCTGCGGCAGTGCATTGCCAACCGCCAAACATTTGCCCACTTCGCAAGTCGTAGATTTGCGCGACAAGCTTTTTATGATCGACTGCGCGGAAGGGACTCAACTTCAACTGCGAAGACAAAAGCTAAAATTCTCCCGCCTCAGCCACATCTTTCTCTCTCATCTTCACGGAGATCACTGCTTTGGGTTGATTGGTTTGTTCAGCACGTTCGATCTCCTCGGCCGCACCTCGAAACTCCACGTCTATAGTCCCGGCGACGACCTCGAACGGCTCATGCGCCCCTGGCTTGACTATTTCTGCCGCGGGATGAGCTACGAAGTGGTCTTCCACGCAGTGAAATGGAAGGAACATCACATCATCTACGAGGACCGCACCCTCACTGTTGAGACTTTGCCACTGCGACATCGCGTGCCTTGTTGCGGTTATCTATTTCGCGAGAGAAAGCTCCGCTCCCGCATATCCGCCGCGACATGATCGATTTTCTCAAAATCCCGTTTCATGCCATCGGAAACATCAAGGCCGGCGCCGATTGGATCGACGAAACGGGGAAAACGTGGCCCAATGCGCGCCTCGTCTTCCCGTCGGATCCCGCGCGCTCCTATGCCTACTGCTCCGACACCGTCTACTTGCCCGAGTTGGCCGAACACTTGCGCGACGTAGACCTGCTTTTTCACGAGGCCACCTTTGCAGACGATGCCGAAAAGCGAGCTCGCGAAACGTTTCACTCCACCGCTCGGCAAGCCGCCGCGTTGGCTCGCGACGCAGCGGCCAAGCGGCTTGTGATTGGTCACTTCTCTGCGCGCTACGATGACGAGAATCTTCTGCTTCGTGAAGCGCAAAGCGTGTTTCCACACACAATTTTAGCCCACGAAGGACTGAAATTATCTATTTGAGCCCGATTTGCATAGAGAAAATAGAAAGCCCGGTTGCAAAAATCGGGCTTTTATCATTATCTTTGCAACAGACTTTGAGTTCTTGTTCCCCTCTTTATCACACGGGTGCGAGACTCCGGTAAGCACACTGCGTGCAAACATCATATTCACGTCATTCACCAACTACGTATAAGCATGAAAGATATCGACTGGGCCAACTTGCCCTTCGGCTACATGCCCACCGACTACAACGTACGTTGCTATTATCGCAACGGCAAATGGGGCGAAATCGAAGTATCTTCGTCCGAAACCATCAATTTGCACATGGCAGCCACCTGTTTGCACTACGGACAAGAGTGCTTCGAAGGGCAAAAAGCTTTCCGCTGCCCCGATGGTCGTATCCGCGCCTTCCGCCTTGCCGACAACGCAGCCCGCATGCAAAGCACCTGCCGTGGCATCTTGATGCCCGAACTTCCGACGGAAATTTCGTGGAAATGGTGCGCCGTGTCGTGAAACTCAATGAACGTTTCATTCCTCCCTACGAAAGCGGTGCCGCTCTCTATATTCGCCCGTTGCTTATCGGCACAGGTCCTCAAGTGGGCGTCCGCCCAGCCGACGAATACCTGTTTATCATCTTCGTCACGCCGGTGGGTCCTTACTTCAAAGGCGGATTTGCCGCAACAGACTACGTGATCACGCGCGAATATGACCGCGCTGCACCTCATGGCACCGGATGTTTCAAAGTGGGAGGTAACTATGCCGCCAGCTTGCGCGCCAACAAATGGGCGCATGACAATGGTTATTCCTGCGAATTCTACCTCGACGCCAAAGAAAAGAAGTACATCGACGAATGCGGCGCGGCCAACTTCTTCGGCATCAAGGACAACACCTATATCACGCCCGCTTCTTCCTCGATTCTCCCGTCGATCACCAACAAGAGCTTGCAGCAGATCGCCAAAGACCTTGGCCTCAAAGTCGAGGTGCGTCCCGTGCCCGAAGAGGAACTGTCCACTTTCGAAGAAGCCGGTGCCTGCGGAACGGCCGCAGTCATCAGTCCAATCGGCCGAATTGACGACCCCGACAACGGAACAAGCTACCAATTCTCGAAAGACGGACAACCGGGCCCCATCTCCAAGCAACTCTACACCCGTCTGCGCAACATTCAATACGGCATCGAGCCCGATAACTATGGTTGGGTGACCGTCATCGACTGATAATCCGAACAATTCGATCGCTATGAGAAAACTCTTTTTTGGCCTTTGGGCCATTGTCGCGATAGGGTGGGCATGCACGGCCTGCAACGGTCGCAAAGACAAAGAGGACGACAAGGACAAAGAGCTCAAAGAACTGCGACAACTGGCCGACATGGACCGCCGGGAAATGGAAAACCAGTATGAACAGTTCGCCTTGCAGTACGATGAGCTGAAAAAGGGGGTGAAACGACTCTTTACTCCGTCAGCTCGGCGAAGCACAGGCGCGTACGAAATCGCTCTTGGCCGAATTGCGTCAAACCAAAGCGACTGATGCGGCAGAAATATGCCGTCTCAAAAAAGAGTTGGAAACCGTGCGCGCTGTGCTGCGCTCCTACATCATCCAAGTGGATTCGCTCACTCGCGAAAATGGACGTTTGACCAACGAACGCGACGTGGCGCGCAGCCAGCTCAGCGATGCCAACGTGCGCATCAACACGCTGGACCAAGAGCGCGCCAAACTTTCGGACAAAGTGGCCATCGCCGCACAACTCAATGCGTCGGGAATCGTCCTTTCGGCACAAAAGAAAAATGGTAAAGGAGCCAAAAAGACAAAGGACATCGCGCGTTTCGCCGTGAGCTTTACCATCAATCGCAACGTCACAGCCGGAACCGGCGAACGCCGCGTCTATGTTCGGCTGATGAGTCCCTCGGGGGCAGTGGTTGGTGCGAGCGGCAACTTCACCTACGAACACAAATCGCTGGAATGTTCCGCTTCTAAGCTCATCGAATACACCGGTGAGGAGCAACACGTGAGTGTCGTGATTTCCGCCGGCAACGATTTTCTCGCCCCCGGGCGCTATAGCGTGCATCTCTTCTGCGACGGACAAATGATCGGATCCTCTGCACTCAACATCGAACAATAATACAAACGAATAACAAACATAAGTTCCCCATGAAACTCAAGAGTTTACTGACAGCTACGTTTGCGGCTCTGCTCTTTGCGAGCGCATCGGCTCAATCCACCTCCAAGTATTCGGAGCCCGGCAACTGGCACTGGAATCAAGGCACCATCGTGACCACAACTCCGGAGCGTGCTCCCGGACAAAAGGACGTTCTCGGTCTCACTGTCCCCAAGATGAAAACGGTACGTGTGGCCTTTGTAGGTCTCGGCATGCGCGGCCCCGGGGCAGTAATCCGTTTCACCCACATCCCCGGTGTGCAGATTGTGGCACTCTGCGACTACGAACGCGAACGAGCAGAGAAGTGCCAGGAGGAACTCCGCAAGAAAGGTCTCGCTCCGGCCGACATTTACGACGGCGCAGAGGGCTACAAAGCAATTTGTGCCCGTCCTGACGTAGATCTCGTCTATATTGCCACGGATTGGGACCACCATTTCCCCGTAGCCAAGTGTGCTCTCGAACACGGAAAGAACACCGCGATCGAAGTTCCCTCGGCTATGAACCTCGATCAGTGCTGGCAATTGATCGACCTCTCGGAGAAATCGCGCAAGCACTGCATGATCCTCGAAAACTGCTGCTACGACTACTACGAACTCAACGCCCTCAACATGGCGCAAAACGGTGTTTTCGGTGAAGTGCTTCGTGCTGAAGGCGCTTACATTCACGACCTCGACCAGTTCTGGGGCGCATATTGGCACAATCCCAACGATCCCGACTCGAAAAAACTGGGTTGGCGCATGGCTTACAACATGAAAAATCGCGGCGACCTCTATGCTACACACGGACTCGGCCCGGTTGCACAATGTTTGGACATACACCGCGGCGATCGCTTCACGACTCTCACCGCAATGGACACGAAGTCTGTGCACGGCAAGGAGTATGTGGAACGCGTGACGGGACAACCCTGCAAAGACTTCCGCAGTGGTGACCAGACTACCACGCTCATGCGCACTGCCGAAGGTAAGGTCGTGGAAATTCAACACAACGTGATGAATCCGCAACCCTACAACCGTCTGTTTAAGCTCTCCGGCACGAAGGGATACGCCACCAAATATCCCGAAGAGCGCTTTGCCCTCAATGCAGCGCAGCTCAAAGAAAACGGAGTGGCTCCCCAAGTAGACAATCTCAGCGCACACGACTTCCTTCCCGCCGCTGAAGCTAAGGCCTTGACGGAGAAATACAAAAGCCCCATCATCAAGAAATACGGCGAACAGGGCCGAAAACTCGGACACGGCGGTATGGATTTCATGATGGATTCGCGTTTGGTGTATTGCCTCCAGAATGGTCTGCCGCTTGACATGGACGTTTACGATTTGGCTGAGTGGTGTTCGCTCGCCGAACTGACTTCTCTTTCGCTCGACCACAACAGTGCGTCTGTTGAATTCCCTGATTTCACGCGCGGACACTGGAATCAAGTGAAAGGCTTCAAGCACGCTTATAACACCACCAACGAAGCCGCTGTGGAAGCCGCAGCTAAATCTTCTACTGAGGCACAAATTGCAGCAGCCAAGAAGTTTAAGCTCTGGGATCTCTACGATGCCATCGCAAAAGCCAAAGATGACGCAGCAAAGACCGAAGCGACCAAAGCATTCAAAGCCGCTCAAAGCAAATACGCCAAGGCTATTGCACGCTCCATCTGATCTTCGCCCATAAACGAACAGACTTCATAAAAAAATCCCCGGATGCAACGGTTGTGCATCCGGGGATTTTTTGTAAAAAAGTGGAGGGAAACTCTCCTTATCCCCCAATTATTTCATTTCCACGCGTGAGATTACGAAAAAGGAGGGAGGATCCGGCTAATTAGGCCTCGAGGAACATCTTCCGCGAAGGACAAATTTCCGATAAACCGCACGCCAAACATTTTGGTTTCCGTGCCAGACAGGTGTAACGTCCGTGCAAAAGCAGCCAATAGTGGGCAGACGCCAATTTCTCTCCGGGAATATGACGCGTAAGCTCCATTTCTACGCTATAAGGCGTGGTGCAGCTCTTAGGAACCAAGGCCAAACGATGCGCAACGCGGAATACATGTGTGTCTACCGCCATGGCAGCTTTGCGAAAAGCCACTGCTTGAATGACATTGGCCGTCTTTCTGCCGACCCCCGGCAACGAAGTCAATTCTTCAAGGGTTGACGGCACCTCACCTCCGAAGCGTTCAACCAACCCCTGGGACAAACCCACCAAATGCTTCGCTTTGTTGTTTGGATAGCTGACTGTCTTGATATAATCGTACAACACTTCGGGTGTTGCCAAGGACATTGCTTCCGGAGTAGGGTAGTCTGCAAAAAGACGCGGGGTAATTTGGTTGATACGTTTGTCTGTGCACTGCGCCGAAAGCACAACAGCCACCAACAATTCGAAATTGTTGGAGTAATTGAGCTCTGTTTCCGTCTCATTCCATGTGCCGGCCAAATAGTCCAACACGTATTTATAACGTTCTTGTTTGCGCATTGCTTTCAAAGAGAGCGTGATCAGGCGAAATGCTGGAGGCGGGCAATGTACTTACCGATGATGTCGAATTCGATGTTCACCTTTGTCCCCACTTCTATGCTGTGAAAATTGGTGTGCTCGTAGGTGTAAGGAATGATGCACACCTCAAATGTGTCGTCGCCCGGGTTGCACACCGTGAGACTCACCCCGTTCACCGTGACACTGCCCTTGTCCACACAGAAATATCCGCGTTGGGCCATCTTACGATCAGCGGTATATTTGAAGGTAAAGCGGTAACTTCCGTCTTCACTCACCTTGTTCACACAAAGAGCGGTATCGTCAACGTGTCCCTGCACAATGTGTCCGTCCAAACGTCCGTTCATCATCATCGAACGCTCCACATTCACTTCGCTCCCTTCCTGCAATTCACCGAGATTACTGCGTTCGAGCGTCTCGTTCATAGCAGTTACCACATATTGATTTCCGGTTTGTTTCACCACAGTCAGGCACACTCCATTGTGCGCCACGCTCTGATCGATGCTCAATTCGGGGGCAAAATCACACTCGAGGGTGAAATGCTTATTCTCTCGTTCTTTTTCGATGCACACCACGCGTGCCGTCGATTCTACGATTCCTGAAAACATAATCTGATAGGTTGATTCTTGAGTGTACAAAGATACAAAATACTATCCACTCACGAAGCGCGCAATGAAATCGGGGAACAATCGAATAAAAAAACTGTGAATCATACGTACAACACGGCAGAAACGCGTAATTTTGTTATTCCAATAGAGATGAACCAACCGATTTTCCTTCGCCTGTTCCGCGACCAAGCGGCCGATCACTCGTGTTCACACGCATCACCTGGGTTATTTTCTCTCTAAACGCATGCCGTTATGAAACCCCGATCCAATACCCTGCTGTGGATGATCCACGTTTTGTCGTGGACCTACATCTTTTTGTCGCCATTGTTCTTCACTCCGCAAAACGTTCCCGTAGATTGGCGTCACATTATGTCGCGCGAGTTTTTCTCACTGGCCCTGCTATTGACCTTCTATCTCAATTACTTTCTATTAGTCCCCAAGTATTTCCTCTGCACCCGCTATCGCATTTTCTTTCTCTACAACATTCTTCTCATCATCGGGCTATCCGGACTTTATGAGGTAATGCACACGTTCATGGTCTTCAAGTTCATGGCGCAAACATTGGGGGTGACTTCCAATTCCCAAGCTCTTTTGCCTGTACACCGGCCTCCTCACTCCCCGGGCTTCAAATTCTTCTTTTTCTTCCGCAACGTCATCAATCTCGCTTTCGCGCTGGGCTGCGCTCTCGCCGTGAGATTGAGCGCAAGGTGGTATGCCGCGGAAATGGCACGCAGCAAAGCAGAACTCGAACGCGCGGAAGCAGAACTCCAGAGCCTAAAAAGCCAAATCAGCCCCCACTTTTTGCTCAATACACTCAATAATATATACGCCCTCACGGCCATCGATTCCGTAAAGGCCCAAGCCGCTCTCCTCGAACTCTCGAAAATGCTACGCTATCAGCTCTACGAAGAGTTCGGATCGCGCGTCAGTGTGGAACGCGAAGTGGAGTTTCTCCAAAACTATGTGGCCCTCATGCGTCTTCGTCTAAACCAAAACGTAGAAGTCACCACCGATTTTCATCTCGTTCCCCACAAAGAGATGAACGTAGCCCCTCACATTTTCATTTCGCTCGTCGAAAATGCGTTTAAGCACGGAGTCAGCACGACAGCGCCCAGCCATGTGCATCTCCGCCTGGATTGTGACGGACAACGACTCAACTTCGACTGCCGAAACAGCTATTTCCCTCAACACAAACTCCCAAGCACAAGTGGCGGCATCGGGCTACGCCTTGTCAAGAGCCGCCTTGAACTCAGTTACCCCAACACCCACACTTGGGAACACGGCATAGACATCAACCGAAAAGAATACTTTTCGCGCATCACACTGGACTTATCAACTCAAGGATTCGGAGCAACGCCTCCAATCCACCAACACAACGACCTATGAACTTAACTTGTGCCATCATCGACGACGAACCCTTAGCGGTAAAGTTGTTGGAAAACTACGTGCAACGCACACCGCAAACCGAATTGGTGGCGACATACTCCGGAGCAGTGCAAGCCGTTTCCGGTTTAGAGGAGCATCCTGTCGATTTGATCTTTTGTGACATTGAGATGCCCGAACTCAGCGGCCTGCAATTCGCCCAAATGATCACAGACATGCGCTCGCGCATTGTCTTCACCACCGCCTATTCGCACTATGCCCTGCAGGGATGGAAAGCCGACGCATTGGACTATCTGCTTAAGCCCGTCGACTATCAAGATTTCCTCTCTGCGGTGCAGAAAGCCCAGCGATGGTTCGCCCGCGAACTCCCGAAACTGCCGGACACTGCCGATGGTTTCTTCGTTAAGAGCGACTATAAATTGGTTCGCGTGCGCTTTGCCGACGTTCTCTACATTGAAGGCCTGAAAGACTACATCAAAATTTACGTCACCACCGACCTTCGTCCGATCATCTCGCTCATTTCCATGCGTGCCGTGGAAGCAGCGCTGCCCGCCGACCAATTTATGCGCATCCATCGTTCGTATATCGTGAATGTCAACCACATTGGAGTCATAGAACGGGGACAAATCGTCTTCGGCGATAAGTTGATTCCTGTATCGGACTCCTACCGCGAACGATTCATGGCCTACATCGCCGACCACACCCTGCAAGCCCGCACCGCCACTTCCTAACTCGGTGCTCCTTCGCTCCGCATGCATTCTTCTACACCGGATTCCCCAAACAAAAACCCCTCGGTACCTAATTGCACCGAGGGGTTTATTTTTTGGGGCAGCACAAAGTCTGCTGAGATTCCGATTACTTCAACACACTCTTGAGCTTGAGAGCGAAAGCATCCTTGGGATCGAGCTTGAGCAATTGGTCAACATACTTCAAGCAGGTCGCATCTTCGTTCTTTTTCAAGTAGTAGAAAGCGAGATAGCGCAAAGCCACTTTCTTTTGCGAATCGTAGTCGCTGTTATTCCCGATGAGTTCAAGCGCTTTGGCGTAGTATTCACGGGGCTTCTCTTCGGGCTGGCTGCTGTTGAGAATCCAGAGTTGAGCTCGATAGAAGGGACCTTGGTACTTCGTGGGCTGCGCTTCCATGTACTCTGCGAAGATCTTGTCGCCCGCGTCAATGTACTTCTGACGTTCGGCGGGATCGGTCGTTTGGTTTTGGGCAGCAATATAAATGTTACCCAAACCGAAACGTTCGGCAGCGTCGGCTTTGTCGCCGATCAGCTCCAAATACTTCTTGTAGTAGGGGATCGCTTCGACGGCTTGCTTGTTGGAGCGGAGCAACACCGCCATGCGGCGATAGCCATCGGCCTTAGTCGAATCCTTTTCGAAAGCCTTCTTGTAGTACTCAATGGCTTTTGCGCGATCGTCCAAGCCATCGGCGGCAAAACTTGCGGCGTAAATGTAGTCACGGTACAAGAAAGCCGAGTCCGGATACTGCTTGTCGTCAAGATAGGCTATGCTTTCTTTGGCATGCTCGAAGTCCATCGTTTCCACTTGGGCATAGAAGAGCATACGACGCAACACCAAGTCAGAAGGAGCGAGTTTGAGCAGTTTTTCTGCGATGTCCTTGATCGTCGTGAAGTCAGATTGGTTCATCAACGAGATCACGTAGTTCTCGCCCGTATGCACGTCGTCGATCGTAGGATTGGGTGTGCCGTCGAAAAACTTCTTGTAGGCAGCCGAAGCCTCTTTGAATTCGTCAGCCGTGTAGGCAATGTCGCCAAGTTCCTTGTAAGCCGTGAGATTGTTGGGCTCGCGCTCGAGAATCTTGGCCAACGCTTCTTTGGCCACGATGGGGTTCACAAATTTGTAAACGCGCGCGCTCAAACGCAGGGCTTCGATATTGTCGGGTTGGATATTCAGGATCTCATCGAACTTCTGTCCGGCACCGCCCCAGTCTTTCTGAGCATGCACACCTGTGCTTGCAACATAAGTCCCGGCACATACTGCGGATCAATGGTATAGGCTTGCTTTGCACACTGGTTTGCGCAAGGATAGATCTTCTTTTCCAAGAAGAAATTGCCGACAGCCACGAGTTGTTCTTTGTCGTTCTTGATTTTCTTGACGAGCTTAGCAAAGGTTTTGTTGGCTTCGTCGGGGTCGTTGAGCTGATTGGCCATCACCTCGTCGGCCATTGTTTGCACGTCGGCCTGCATAGCCGGAACGTCAGCGCCCTTGACCGTCTGAGCCTGGGCCGAGTTGAACCCCGCAAAAGAGCAGGCAGCGGCGAACAGGAGCGAGAGAATGAGGTTTTTCTTCATGAACTATCTGTTATAGTGATTGTATCTTCTATTTTCTTTCCGCGCCCCGAGACGTAAATCACGACTTTGAGCGTGGAATTGACTGCAAATATAGAAATTTCTCGTGGAAAGTGCCATTTACAACATAAAAAAGCGCCCAAACCTTTCGTTTTTCCACGCTACATGCTTACAACAAGTAACAAACCGGGGGTGTTCGTTGGCAAGTGCGCTGCTATCAGACTCTCGCACTCCCGAAACAATCATATAGGCGCAGCATGTTTTCTGATACATCTTCTTTTTCGCAAGAGCCACCTGCGAGAAGAGAAAACGGCTGCCGGCAATCAAATAACAACGCCCTGTTTTCTTTTGCCAATCCGCATCATTCTTCCCCAAAAGCCCAACACGCTCCGATAAGCAGGAGAGATTACTCAAAAAACTGGAAGGAAATCAAGGAATACAGGGAGCTTTTTGTCATTTTCCCCCTTGTTTTCCCGACAAATGCCCGGCTCGTATTGCCATTTTACCCAATTCCGACAACTTCTGTCGCGTTGTCAAAGTGCCATTCGCCGTTCTGCGTTCGATGTTCGGTGATTCACATTCCACTCAACGCGGACAAAGCCATAATACAGCTCTTCGGCATCTGAGGAAACGCATTATTTAATCCCGATGCTGCCGACTCGAGCGCAAAAAGTTCGTATCTTTGCCAATAAAGACAACAACATCACCTCACATATCCCACACAATATCTCCACAAACGACTATGGCAGAATGGTTTGAATGCAAGATAAAGTACGAACGTACCTTGGATAACGGCTTAGTGAAGAAGGTAAATGAGCCTTACCTCGTAGATGCGCTCAACTTCACAGAGGCCGAGCGGCGCATCATTGCGGAAATCGCTCCATTCATGAGCGGCGAATTCCAAGTCAGTGACATCAAACGCGCTCGTTTCGCCGAAATTTTCGAGACAAGCGACGATGCCGCCGACCGTTGGTTCAAGGCCAAACTGTCTTTCATCACACTCGATGAAAAAAGCGGCAAGGAAAAGAAAACAGCCCACAACATGCTCGTGCAAGCCGCCGATCTACGCGACGCCGTCAAGCGGTTAGACGAAGGCATGAAGGGATCAATGATGGACTATGAGATAGCCGCTGTTTCAGAAACCCCGCTCATGGACGTTTTCCACTACAAAGCGGACGACGTGCCGGAGAAGAGCGAAGAATAACGCCGCGCACAAGCCGCACACTCCGCCGAGCGCCAACGAGCCCTCGTCATTTCCCCACGTTCCGACGGTTCGCTCAACGGAAAACCCACACAAGCACACACCATGTCGATAACAGAACAGATTCATACGCTACACCGGACGCTCCCGACAGGGACAACGCTCGTGGCAGTTTCGAAGTTTCATCCCGTCGAAGCCCTGCGCGAAGCCTACGATGCGGGACAGCGCATTTTCGGAGAGAGTAGAGTACAAGAACTCCTTGACAAAAAGGAGATTATGCCGAAAGACATCGAGTGGCACTTCATAGGTCATTTACAACAGAACAAGGTGAAATATATTGTTCCGTTCGTTTCGCTGATTCACGGCGTGGACAGTCCACAACTGTTCCGCGAAATCGACAAACAAGGGCGCCGTTTCGAACGCCGCGTCCCCTGTCTGCTGCAGCTCCACGTGGCCCGCGAAGAAAGCAAGTTCGGTTCTCGCCCAACGACGCACAAGCCTTCCTGCAATCGGAAGATTGGCGTGGTCTCTCACACGTGGAACTGCGCGGCATCATGTGTATGGCCAGCTTCACCGACGACGTCGATTTGATTCGTCGAGAATTTACTCGCGCACACGACTTTTTCCTTTGGGCACGCCAAATGTGTGTTTCGACTTCACCGGAGTTCAACATCTGCTCTTGGGGGATGACACACGACTATCCGCTGGCACTCGAATGCGGCAGCAATATGGTGCGCATCGGCACCCAAATTTTTGGTGAACGCGAGTATTAAAGCGCGCCAACCGCTCCAATAATGGAGTGTAATCTTGCCATATATTAACGTGCACGACGAAAAAAGGGCAGTATAGACGCCCCATATTCTGTACAAAAGTGTACTTTTGCAATATCATGAATAAGGCAAACGAGATCAAACAGCTCATCGACCGACAACAATTGGACGAAGCAGCAAGCGCCCTCCGCGAGGCGAGTTCTGAAGACCTCGCCCTCGGCGACCGATACTACATCGAAGGCTTGCTCGCAGCGAAGCGTGGCGATTTGAAGACCGCAAAAAACAGTTTTCTCGAAGCGCAACGCGTCGATCCCAACAGCCCCGCGGCAGAAATGCTCGGCATGATATCGGACATATACGACTTCTACTACAAAGACAATTTAAATCCTTAAAGACAAAACGATATGGCGAAAATAAGAGGCGCCGTCGTCATTGACACAGAAGCATGCAAAGGTTGCAATCTTTGCGTAGTGGCATGCCCTACACAAACACTTGCGCTAAGCACCACCGCAGTCAATCACCACGGCTATGCATTCAGCCAGGACGTAAACCCCGAGGCCTGCATCGGTTGCACCGCGTGCGCCACGGTGTGCCCGGATGCCTGCATCGTAGTCTACAAACTCCGAGAGCAATGATCTCGCCTCTGCCAAGCAGAAGCGAGACGAGACTCTTTAATCATCCCAACCTCTTTTGATTCCACACCACATGGAAAAAGAAATATATCTCATGAAGGGCAACGAGGCGCTTGCGCACGCTGCCGTTCGCTGTGGATGTGATGCCTACTTCGGCTATCCCATCACACCGCAAAGTGAGGTGCTCGAAACCTTTGCCGAAATCAAACCGTGGGAGACCACCGGTATGGTGGTGCTCCAAGCCGAAAGCGAAGTGGCCAGTATCAACATGCTCTATGGTGCCGGCGGTTGTGGCAAACGCGTCATGACCTCCTCATCGAGCGTGGGCATTGCCCTCATGCAAGAAGGTATCAGCTACATGGTAGGCGCCGAAATTCCTTCGCTCATCGTCAATGTGCAGCGCGGTGGTCCCGGCCTTGGCACCATTCAACCCTCGCAAAGTGACTACAACCAAGCCACTCGTGGCGGCGGAAATGGCGACTACGAAACCATTGTCCTCGCGCCCAACAGTGTACAAGAGATGGCCGACTTCGTAGACCTCGGTTTCGAACTCGCCTTTCGCTATCGCAACCCTGTGATCATGCTTTCTGACGGCGTGATCGGGCAAATGATGGAAAGTGGAGCTGCAACCGCAAAAACAACGCCTCTCTACCGAAGAAGTGGCTCAACGTTATCCCTGGGCCACCACAGGCTGCAAGGGACGTAAGCCCAATGTCATCACCTCAGTCGAACTGCGCTCTGAAGTCATGGAGCAACACAACCTCCACCTCCAAGCCAAATATCATGAGATTGAGGAAAACGAGGTGCGCTATGAGATCAGTGGTTCCGACAAACCCGTGCTGGGCATCGTAGCCTTCGGTTCGGCGGCTCGTATCTCGCAAAAGGTCATTGAAATGGCTCACGAAGAAGGAATCGAAGTACAGCTTCTTCGTCCCATCACGCTCTGGCCCTTCCCCAAGATGCCGTGAAGGAACTGGCTTCTAAGGTGAAAGGCATTCTCACCGTCGAGATCAACGCCGGACAAATGGTTTACGACGTTCGCTACCACGTGGAAGGTCGTGTTCCGGTCGAACATTACGGACGTTTGGGCGGCATTGTCCCCAGTCCCGGCGAGATTCTCGACAAATTGAAGACCATGCTATGAACACGCCCCGCCCACATGAGAAAGACGAGTTGGAGGCCATGCGGCGCCAACGCCGGAATCTCGTCATACGCAACTGGCTCAACGGAATTTTCATCGTGCTGGCTTTGATCGCCATCGTCGGTGTGCTGTATTTCCGTTCCGGTGATCGAGGGCTTACCCTCAGCTATGGCATCGCGATTCTCGCCATCATCGTCAAAATGGTGGAAGCCATCTTCCGCCTCCCCGGGGTCTTCAACAAACTATAGTCATGACGAAAGAAGAAATCATCCAAAAAGGCGCCGTGGCCTACGAACGGCCTCGCCTGCTGAATACCAATACGATGCACTATTGCCCGGGATGTTCCCACGGTGTGGTGCACAAACTCATCGCAGAAGTCGTGGATGAGATGGGAATGGCCGAAAAATCGATCGGGGTCAGCCCCGTCGGTTGCGGCGTATTCGCCTACAATTATCTTGACATCGACTTCCATGAGGCCGCCCACGGACGTGCAGCTGCCGTTGCCACCGGTATCAAACGTGTACTGCCGGATCACCTGGTTTTCACCTACCAAGGCGACGGAGATGCCGCAGGTATCGGCACCAACGAAACCCTCCACGCACTCAATCGCGGAGAAGGAATCACCATTATCTTCATCAACAACGCGATCTACGGAATGACCGGCGGACAAATGGCGCCGACCACGCTCATGGGCCAGGTAACTTCGACCAGTCCCTACGGCCGCGACGCAGCATTGCACGGTTATCCGCTCAAATTGGGAGAAATCGCAGCCTTGTTGGAAGGTACGGCTTTTGTGACCCGTCAGAGTGTGGACACCATGGGAGCTATCGCCAAAACCAAAAAGGCGATCCGCAAAGCCTTCGACATTTCGATGCAACACAAAGGCTCGTGCTTGGTCGAAATCGTTTCAACCTGCTCGTCTGGATGGAAACTTTCGCCGGTCAACTCCAACAAGTGGATGCAAGACAACATGTTCCCCTTCTATCCGAAAGGGGATCTTAAGGACACAACCAAAACTCCGAAAGCATGACACAGGAAATTATCATCGCCGGCTTCGGCGGACAAGGTGTGCTCTCGATGGGTAAAATCTTGGCTTATGCCGCACTAATGGAAGGACGTGAGGTGAGTTGGATGCCGGCTTACGGCCCGGAACAACGAGGTGGTACGGCCAACGTAACCGTCATCGTGAGCGATAAGAGCATCTCATCGCCCATTCTTTCGAGCTACGACACGGCAATTCTCCTCAACCAGCCTTCGGTCGACAAATTCCAACCGAAGGTAAAAAAAGACGGAGCCTTGATTTACGATGGCTTCGGCGTGATCCAGCCGCCCACTCGCGAAGACATCAATATATATTGCGTGCCGGCTATGACAACTGCCACCGAAATGAAGTTGGCAAAATGCTTCAACATGTTCATTCTCGGCAGCTATCTGAAAGTGCACCCCATCGTGCAGGTGGAAAGTGTGATGAAAGCGCTGCGTAAAACTCTTCCGGAACGCCACCATCACCTATTGCCGGCCAACGAACAAGCCATTCTCAAAGGAATGGATCTCGTACAACTTTAAGTACTCACCCCTCAACCTCAAATATATGGCAAGTAGAAAACGCTTAAAGAAGAATGTGCGCCACATCTGTGGCGAGATGCTCTACGTCTGCGGCCTTTCGTACGCTGAAAAGGGGCAACTAACGCCTGAAATTCAAGCGGCCGTGCAGGAAGTCATCCGCTTGCAAGCAGACATTGTTTGCCGCATCAGCCACACAGAGCGGGGTAGCGTGAAACTCTTCTATCGTCAATTGAGAGAAGACTTTGCGAAAGGCATCGAACAAGCCTACACTACATTGGTAAACGCCTAATCCTCCCTCATCCAGGCCAACGAGCTGTTTGCAAGTCCCCATGCTCAACTTGTAAACAGCTCGTTGTATTTTCCTGTACGCAATACAGATCGTGGAGAACGGCCGGTGGCACAGAAATAGGCGTATGACGATCTCTCCTTTCTTGCTTCTTCAGCTCATCACAGCGGAGGCGGATCCCTTCATCGCCCGATCGCTTCAAGCGCCTCATCCCCGATAACACACAAAAACACACGAACTTTTTTCGCATTCGTCCCCCATGTCTGACAACGATCAACAGATTCTTTCCTCCACTTCGGGCATGACCGTGCTCCCCATCCGTGGCACACAAGAATTGTCTCTGCCATTCGCTGATGATGGCGTGCATGCGGGTTTTCCTGCACCGGCACAGTCCACAATGGAGGCAGCCATCGACTTGAACAAGGACCTCATTGAGAACCCGGAGAGCACTTTTTACGCAAGAGTGGAAGGTGATTCCATGATCGGTGCCAACATTTTCGAGGATGATATCCTGATCATCGATCGTTCGCTCACGCCCTCCAATGGAGACATCGCACTTTGCATCGTCGACGGCGAATTTACGGTCAAATACATAGAGATCAACAAAGACCACGCCCTGCTTCGCCCTGCCAATCCCGATTACCCGGTGCTGCGCGTGGACCATGCCGACGGTTTCTCGGTTTGGGGCGTCGTGACTTACGTCATCCACGGGGTCAAACACTCACATCGTCGATTCTAACTCCCCACCCAACGATGATTGGCGTAGTAGACTGCAATAACTTCTTCGTGTCGTGCGAACGTGTCTTCGCACCGAAATTGATCGGACGGCCTGCAGTCGTCCTTTCCAGCAACGATGGTTGTGTGGTGGCGCGCTCAAATGAAGCCAAAGCAATGGGAATCGCCATGGGCATCCCCTTCTTCAAGGTCAAAGGGCTGGTAGAAAGTGGTCAATTGTGCGCGCTATCCAGTAATTATACCCTATATGGTGACATGTCACGCCGCGTGATGTCGGTCATTCGCAGACATGTACCCGAAATGGAGCAATATAGCATCGACGAATGCTTCATCGTTCTTCCGGAAATTGAAGACTACCAGGCATTTGGCTGCCGACTCTCGCAAATTGTTGAGCAATGGACAGGCATTCCCGTGAGTGTCGGACTCGCTCCCACCAAGACGCTGGCCAAACTCGCCAGCAGATTTGCCAAAAAGCACAAGGGTTATCGGGGTTGCTGCCTGATCGACACACAAGAAAAGCGGCGAAAGGCACTCGAACTCACGAATCTGCGCGATGTCTGGGGCATCGGTCGAAAAAGTGCAGCCAAACTTGAACAAATGGGGCTGCACACAGCCTGGCAATTTGCTCGTTCGGGGCAAAAACAGATCAGAAACTCATGGGAGTCGCGGGAGAAGAAACTTGGCGTGAGCTGAATGGAGAATCGGTGCTCGGGCTAACAATGCCCACCCAACGGAAATCGATCCAATCAACCCGCTCTTTCAACCGTCCCCTCCTTACTACAAGAGAATTACACACAGCTTTGGCCGATTTCTGCGCACAAGTGGCAGAAAAACTGAGGAAAGAAAATGCCTGTGCTCGGACTGTTGGAATTTTCTTCGCGACAGACCGCTTTAACCCCAACGTTCCATTCATACAACGCACTGCCATCCATTCTTTTGATGTAGCGACTGCCGACCCTCGCGAGTTTTCTGCCGCAACCCGCCGATTACTCGAAGGCATTTATACCGACGGCATCCCGACAAAGCGGGCCGGCGTGTGGGTCGATGGGATCGAACACGCAGCAATTCAGCGTGGTTTGTTCGATCGCGTGGATAGAGAACGGCAAAAGCGCCTTCTACAAACGATAGACAGCGTGAAACTCAAAATGGGGCGAGACTCTCTTCGCCTTGCTTCCCAAGAACACGTAGAAAGCATCGTTTCGAGCGAATTACGTTCCCCAAGTTATAGTACCAAGTTGAGTGATATTCTACGCGTCAAGTGATAAATCACCAACTTTCCCCCTCGCATCAACGAAAAGCCTCGCACGGTTGTAGTTATGTAGGCCTCAACAAAGAAATATCCCCCTAATCTAAAGATAGAGTAGGGGGATATTTGTGGTTTATCGGCAGTGCCTGCTTCAGTGCACTGCAGTTCTTCATGCTTGACGGTAGGAATCCAGATCTTCCGGCGAGAGTTCGTTCACGAAAGTAGCGTGTTTCTCCACCTCTGCGGCGGCATAACGCGCATAAACTCGTGCAGACTTACCAAAGAGTTCCGGCGCTTGCGTGGCATTGTAGGTGAGCAAATGCAACATCAACGTATCTGCAGCCATTTCCACGAGGTGGCGAGCACAAATATCTTGGTAGTCTTGCACACCTGCTGCCTTCACGCGCTCTACAGCGGCCTCAAACGAATCGGCCATCTTGCGGGCACGCTCCTGAAGTTCCTGCATTTCGGGGCTTACCTCTTGCTGTTCGAGCTCGCGCAAGTGGGCTAAATACGCTCCGTTCATGACAAAACGAATCGCAGCAACCACTTGCAACTGCGTTGTTCCCTCATAAATAGAAGTGATACGCGCATCACGAGCATAACGTTGGATGGGATAGTCCATCATGAAGCCCGATCCGCCGTGAATCTGGAGAGAATCATAAGTATTTTGGTTGCAATACTCAGAATTCATCCCCTTTGCCAAGGGAGTCAGGGAGTCGGCCAATTTATTGTAGGCCTTCATTTCGGCACGTTCCTCGGCAGTCAATTTCCGCTCGCGCGAAACATCTTCAAGTGCCTTGTAAACATCGACGGCACGGGCACAATGATAAAGCAATGCCCGGCCGGCATCGAGCTTCGCCTTGATCGTAGCCAGCATATCGTAAACGGCGGGCATTTCAATGATGGCTTTACCGAATTGCTCACGGTCACGAGCGTACGCCAGCCCTTCGTTGTAGGCGGCTTGGGACAATCCCACCGACTGCGCAGCGATACCCAAACGCGCCCCGTTCATCAGCGCCATTACATACTTGATCAGTCCCATGCGCGTGCTTCCACAAAGTTCTGCCTTCGCGTTTTTGTACACCAGTTCGCAAGTAGGACTTCCGTGAATACCCAATTTGTTTTCGATACGGCGGACGTTCACGCCACCATCCCGCTTGTCATAGATAAACATCGACAGTCCACGTCCATCAGTAGTGCCTTCTTCCGAACGGGCCAGCACTAAATGGATGTCAGCATCACCATTCGTGATGAACCGCTTCACACCATTGAGTCTCCATGTTCCGTCTTCTTCACAATAGGTGGCCTTAAGCATCACACTTTGCAGATCCGATCCGGCATCAGGCTCCGTGAGATCCATCGACATCGTCTCTCCGGCACAAACTCTAGGGATGAAACGAGCGTGTTGTTCCTCTGTTCCGAATTCGTAAAGCGTTTCGATACAATCTTGGAGCGACCAAATGTTTCCGAAGCCCGCATCAGATACTGCCACTAACTCAGCGCACATGGTATAAGGCATGATCGGGAAGTTCAAACCCTCGTAGCGTCTCGGCATTGTCATGCCGTTCAAGCCGGCAGCCACCATCGCTTCGAGGTTTCGCTGCGTGCCGGAAGCGTAACGCACGCGATCTCCTTCGTGATGTGGGCCTTCTTGGTCCACGCCTTCCGCGTTGTCAGCCACAATCGTGCCGGCAATCTCACCAACAATATCGAGTGTGCGGTCATAATTGTCCATAGCATCTTCGAAATCCAAAGGTGCCGTATCATAAGTTGCCTTGTCGCGAAAATCGCGTTCCTTCAGTTCTACGATACGCTGCATCAATGGGTGGCGCAGTTCGAACCGGAGCTCAGGATGATCCGTATAATGATTTGCCATTGTCTGTCTAAATATAATTATTTGTTGTGCGCTTTGTAGAATTTGATGAGTTTCGGAACCACCTCTTCCACCTTTCCTTCGATAACGTAGTCGGCCAACTCATTGATCGGGGCCTTTGCATCCGTGTTGATGGAAATAATGATTCCGCTCTCCTTCATACCGGCCACATGCTGGATGGCACCGGAAATACCACAGGCGATATACACTTTAGGACGCACGGTAACCCCAGTTTGTCCGATCTGCAAATCGTGATCACAGAAACCGGCATCCACTGCTGCGCGGCTGCGCCCACCTCTCCATGAAGTTCTGCAGCCAACTGGCGCAACAAATCGAAGTTCTCCTTCGATCCCACACCATAACCTCCGGCGATGACAATGGGGGCGCCCTTCAAATTATTCTTTGCCTTTTCTACGTGACGATCTAAGACCTCAACGACGTAGTCTTCCGGCTTCACGAATGCATCAACGTCCTCATAAACTACCTGGCCTTGATAGTTCTCGTCGAGAACCTCGGCTTTCATCACGCCGGAACGCACGGTTGCCATCTGCGGACGATGATCGGGATTGATAATCGTGGCCACAATGTTACCACCAAAGGCAGGACGAATTTGATAGAGCAAGTTTTGATAGCTCTTTTTGTTCTTCTTGTCCTCATAATCGCCGATTTCTAAGGCCGTACAGTCGGCAGTAAGTCCACTGGTGAGCGTAGAACTAACGCGCGGCCCCAAGTCACGACCGATGGAAGTGGCTCCCATCAAGCAAATCTGCGGCTGTTCGCGTTCAAACAAGTGCACAAGCACTGCTGTGTGCGGACGAGTGGTGTAAGGCGACAGACCCGGTGCGTCGAAAACGTGCAAAACGTCCACGCCATAGGAAAGAATCTGCGACTCGACCTTGCCTTTTACATCATGACCAGCTACTATCGCTTCTAATTTGACGCCCAGCTCAGAAGCCAATTTGCGTCCTTTGGTGAGGAGTTCGAAACTTACCTCTTCAATTTGCGTACCTTCCAGTTCGCAATATACAAATACACTGTTCATGTGCTTATCCTATTGTGTGGCTATCCAGCAGTTCAACGATCAATTGTTCGACGTCCGCATCGCTTCCCGTAAGGGTTCGGCTTTCCTTGGTGGCAAACACCACATTCTGCACCGTCTTCACCTTCGTAGGCGAACCGGCCAAGCCACATTGGGCAATGTCGGCATCAATATCTGCCGCTCCCCATTGTGTAATGGTCAGGTAAGGTTTGCGAGCGTACTCCTCTGCGTAAGGCATGTCCGCTTTCTGCTCAGCCGGTGCGAGTGCACGCTTGTATTTCATCATCAATTTTGCATTGCGCGGGCGGCAAGGCGCAGCCGATCCCGTCACCGTCAGCAAAACAGGCAGCGGAGCCTTCACTCGCTCCACGCCACCGTCAATACGACGCGTAACCGTTACGCTCTTTTCGTCGAGTTCTTCCACTTGCTCAACGTAGGTCACCTGATCAATGTCCAGCTTTTGTGCCACTTGCGGCCCCACTTGTGCAGTGTCACCGTCGATAGCTTGGCGACCACCAATGACCAAATCGACGTGCCCCATCTTGCGAATCGTCTGTGCCAGCACATAAGATGTAGCCAATGTATCGGCACCTGCCAGTGCACGATCCGTAACCAACACCCCGCGGTCGGTACCGCGGAACAAGCCTTCACGGATCACCTCGGCCGCCTTGGGCAACCCCATGGTCACAATCTGGATTTTTGTACCCGGATGCGCATCCTTAATGCGCAGAGCCAGCTCCAAGGCATTCAAATCCTCCGGATTGAAAATTGCCGGCAGCGCTGCACGGTTCACCGTGCCCTGTGGCGTCATGGCATCCTTCCCCACATTGCGGGTATCGGGCACCTGTTTAGCCAAAACTACAATGTTGAAACTCATTTTGCGTGTTTCGATAAAACGATAATAGGTTTAGAAAAGCACTTCCTCGCCACAGCTCACAGAGCATGCGGCGAGGAAGTTTCGTTGTCAAAGGTCGTTGCGTTTGATCTCGCCGTTCTGCATCACGAAAGTGAGCTGTTGATCAGCGTCAAACATAATGATATCGGCGTCATATCCGTTTTTAATGAAGCCTTTTCTGTCGTCAATGCCCATAAATCTCGCAGGCATCTCTCCGATCATGCGGCAAGCGTCTGCCATGGGAATGCCGGCTTGCTGCACAGCCGTGCGCACAAGGCGATCCATGGTCGAAATAGAACCGGCCAATGCACTGCGATCCTTAAGTTTGCACACGCCATCTTCGATGATTGTGCGCGGATCGATGATACCGGGATCGACATCACTGCCCGGTTCAATCGCACTCACTGCCAGCGAATCGGTGATGAAGCACATGTGATCCACGCCTTTCGCGTTGTAGATCTCGCGCATCAAGACAGGCGGCACGTGGATTCCGTCGGAAATTACTTCGACGTTGAAATCTTCGAGCGCAAATACGCTCTCCACAACCCCCACCTTCTTGAATTCGCGATCCTTGCGCAACATACTCATTGCGTTGGTGAAGTGAGTGGCCAGGCGCACACCGGCTTTATATGCGCGCAACACGTCTTCCCACTCGCCGTCTGTGTGCGCAATCGAGGGCACACAGTCGTTTTTCACGCAGCACTTGAAAAACTCTTCGGCACCGGGCAGTTCGGGAGCGGCATCCCAGCGTTTAATGCAACGCGTCGAGGCAAAGATGCTCTCATATTCTTCGGGATCGGGGTTGCGAATAATGTCAGGCATCTGTGCACCGGCCTTTTTCAGGTTGAAATACGGTCCTTCGAGGTGCAAGCCCATCACCGGACTTCCCGGTTCGGCCATCAACTTTTCGCAAGTCACGATGGCTTTGTCGATCCATTCTCGGTAACTCGAGGAGAGGGTAGGGAAAATGGCCGTCGTCCCGTGCTGCATGTGTGCGTTCACTGCCGTACGGAAGGCTTCTTCTGTACCTTCCATGAAGTCACGGCCGCCACCGCCATGGATGTGCAACTCAATACCTCCCGGTACGATGTCGCATCCCTTGGCATCGATTTGCTTTGCACCTTCGACGGGCAAAGCATTGTTCGAAACGGCCAAGATCTTACCATCTTCCACGACGATGCTTCCGTCGTTGAGCCAACCTTCCGCCGTCAGGATGCGTCCATTGGATATCTGCTGTAGCATGATTATAGTTTGTGGATATGAAACAAAAAGAATGCGCGCGCCACAACGATTTTTTGGCAGCCAAATGGCCTATCGCATCAGTCTCTTCGATTTTGCTCGTCGAATACCCACCGAGTACGAATAGAAAACGTGCGACTCGCAGGGCAAATATAGTACTTTCTTTCTTAAAATAGCGCGACGCACTTCACAAAATGAGTATACACTACAATATTCGCCCTGCTGCCACGTTATAAGTAGCGTATGAACGTTCATTCTCTCACGCTTCTTCTGCTCAGTTCGGCCCTATCCCTGTTCCTCTCGTGCGAAACAGCCGAGAAAAGCCAACGCCGCGCAGAACAAGCCCTTCGAATCGGCGAATACGCCGAAGCCGCCGATGCCTACAAGACGGCCTATCGCCTAACCCCCGCCACGGACAAAGCGGCGCGGGGGCGCCTTGCGTTTCTCATGGGCGAATGCTACCGGCGCTATGGCAACTCTGCACGTGCATTGGCCGCCTACCGCAATGCAGCCCGATACAAAAACACAGATTCCACCCTGTTGCGGGAAGAAGGCGCCATGATGTTACTCAACGGAGACTACAAAAATGCTCTCTCCGCCCTCAAAGACTATGTGGCAGCCCACCCCGAAGATTTTGTGGCACTGCGTGCATACAGTGGTGCGCAAGAAGCTCCGACACGTCGGGCAAAAGGCTCCCTCTACACCGTCAAACCCGCCGCATTGTTCAACAACAATCGCACCGACTACGCTCCCTCATTACTTATAGAGGGGAAAGACCGCCAACTTTACTTCACCACGACGCGCACGGCCGCACTCGGCAATCAACTTTCCGGCATCACCGGGCTCAAAAACGGTGACATTTACGTGGCCGGCGTCGACGAAAAGGGAAATTGGAAACGTCCCGACCCCGTAACGCCCGTCAACACGCCCGACGACGAGGGCGCCGTTTGCTTTTCGCCCGACGGCAAAACCATGTACCTCACCGTTTGCACCACCCATCCCCAATATCCGCGGCCGGCACGCATCTACACGTCCACTCGCGCCGATGCCTCATGGAGCAAACCGCAGCCCCTCGAGTTAATCTCCGACACGTTGTCCAACATTGCCCAGCCCGCCGTCTCCCCCGACGGCCGTTGGCTTTATTTCGTTTCGGACATGCCCGGTGGGGAAGGGGAGACCGACCTTTGGCGTGCCGAACTTAAAGGCAACAAAGACTCGCGCATCGTCGAAAATCTCGGCCCTCAACTCAATACACCGGGACGTGAAATGTTTCCCACCTTCCGCCCCGACGGCACCCTCTATTTCTCGTCTGACGGACGGGGAGGAATGGGAGGACTCGACCTCTTTCGTGCTCAAGAAGACACCTTGACCGGCCGCTGGACCGTAGAACCTTTGCCCCCTCCCCTCAATTCTCAAGGCAATGATTTCGGCATGACCTTCGACGGCCTCCACAACCGTGGATTCTTCTCCTCGTCGCGCAGCACCGGCGGCCGAGGATGGGACAAACTCTACGAATTTTCCTATCCCGAAAACCTCCTCACAGTCAAAGGTTGGGTCTACGAACAAGACGGCTACGAACTCCCGGCCGCTCAAGTGCAAATGATCGGCAGCGACGGGACGAATCTCAAACTCCCCGTCAAGCCCGACGGTTCTTTTGAGCAGACTGTCTCGCCCGGTGTCGACTACGTTTTTCTCGCCGCCTGCCAAGGTTATCTCAATGCGCCCAACCGCCTGCACGTCGACTCCATCGACCGGCCGCACCAATACGTGTTGCAGTTTCCGCTCCCCTCGATGCACATCCCCGTTCTCGTGCGCAATGTCTTTTATGCCTTCAACAGTGCCGAAATCACCCCGGAATCTTCCGCAGCACTCGATCGCCTGACGAATCTGCTGAAGGAAAATCCGCACATCACCATCGAACTGGCGGCCCACACAGACTACAGAGGCGCGGACGCCTACAATCTGCAACTCTCCCAGCGCCGCGCCGAAAGTGTGGTGCGCTACCTCACAGCCAAAGGCATCGATGCGGCACGCCTTGCGCCGAAAGGCTACGGAGAAACCATGCCCAAGATCGTAAACAAGAAACTACTTGAAACTTATCCCTTCCTGCACGAAGGAGACACCCTCACCGAGGCCTATATCATGCGTCTCACACCCGAACAACAGGAAGTTTGCAATGCCCTGAACCGCAGAACTGAATTCCGCGTTCTGCGCACCACCTATGGACTCTACGACAAAAACGGACAACCCACCCGGCGCACCGCGACGCCAACTCCTCCTCCGAGCAAGAAAGCCGATAGCGATGAGTTGGAATACGTGGAATAGCCAAGATTTCCTCCTCGTAGATAAAAATCTCCCCCTCAATGCCCCGTCCCGAGCCCCGTCTCGAGACGGGGCTTTCGCTTTTTCTCTTCGCCCGTCCGGATCAATTTACACCCAACTCCTTCAAAACGACGCTCTTTTCCCCGGAGCTGACACGAACGCCGCCGAAGCACCCAGAAAACGAGGGGAGGAAACACACAAAAGAAGGGGACTTTTGCTCAAAACAAGGGAAGAAATGAACAAAAACGGGGAACTAATTCCACCATATCGGCTTCGGTTCGCTCAACCCCCGAACAACTGCAAATTTTCCTCCGCACATAGCGCCCCTTCCTCCCATTTTTTCCCCAACTGTCCCCACCTCTTGACAGGGAACAGCACAAAGCAAAAGCGAGACAACCGACAAATCAAACATAAGACAGAATTATCCGGCGAAACACTTTGATTATCGCGCTGTAAGCCGTAACTTTGCAGTAATGAACGAGCTTTCTCCATACCTCCGCAAGCTGTTGCTGGAACATGATTGTGCAATCATTCCGGATTTCGGCGGTTTCGTGATGCAACGCCACGCAGCGCGTCACGCAACTGCGGATCAACAGATGCTCCCGCCGTCGAAAACGGTGGGCTTCAACGCGTTGCTTCGCACAGAAGACGGCTTATTGGCCCACGAGGTATGCAAGTCTCGCCACATTTCCTACGCCCAAGCCGCAGATTTCGTGCAACAATGCGTCCGCGACATGAAGCGCGATTTGATGCGCGGCCTTGAAGTGAAATTCGACGGGGTGGGGTGCATCCAACTCAGCACAGACGGCAATTACGATTTCCGTCCCGAGCCGCAAATCAACCTGGCACCCGAATACTATTTCCTCACGCCCTTTGCACTCAAGGAGATTCCCAAGACAGAAGAGGTAAAGTCGGCCGAAACGTCCCTCACACCGGACGGTGCAACCGCGGAGCTACCGAATTCACCAAACGTGGAAACAGCCTCACGCGAACAACAATTCACCACAGCGGATGCTCCCCACTTTTCCCGCACAGCTTATCGCGCTTTCGCCGCCATGTTCGTCATCGCCTTGTGCTTCTTCTGGTCCATTCCCCTGAACCGCAACAACCAGTTCCCGGGCACTAAGGCCAACACGGAGATGTTCGCACAATTGCCGCAAATGAAAGTTGTGGGCGAGGTGCTTTCTTCCATTTCGGGCGAAGAAACTCCACCGCCTACGCAGCAACGTCTCGGCGCAGAAGCCTTGCTCGACGAAAAAGAAACAGACAGCGTCAAACGACAAGCGCGAACATCTACAGATACAGCACACATTGCAGCGGAAAAGCCGCAACCTGCCGAAACACCCACCGCAACCGATGAGCAAGGTGGCTACGCTCTCATACTTGCCAGCCAAACCACACGAGAAGGTGCGCTGCGACTTGTGAATCACCTCCAACAACAAGGATATAAGACCGCGCGTGCTCAGGCGTTTAACGGCATGTCGCGCGTGCTCGTTGGGCATTTTGCCACGCGCCAAGCGGCCAAACAGGCTCTCGCAGCCGGTCGCAACCACAACAGTGCCTTTGCCGAGGCGTGGATCACCAAAGAGTGACATCCTCCTCGACAAATTCTTAGTTCAATTCAACGGTTGTTTCCCCATTTCTTCCCACCTCCATGAAAAGAATCCGCTGTCCGAAATGCGACGAACCCATTTTGTTCGACGATTCGCTCTATACACCCGGCCGCACCCTCGTATTTGAGTGCCCCTCCTGCCGCAAACAATTTAAGATTCGCGTAGGTGGGAAAGTGCTCACGACGCAAAACACCGCCGCGTTCGGCACAACGCCGGAACCGGAGGAGAAACCAGCAGTGGGATATCTCGTTGTTTTGGAAAACGCCTTCCACCTTCGCCAGATCGTCCCCCTTCACGAAGGTGAAAACCGCATCGGCCGTCACGTAAAGGGCACTAAAGCCGAAGCCGCCTTCAAGACGGTGGATCCGAGTGTGGACGAAACACACTGCGCCATCAAGGTGAGCCGCACAAAAAGCGGACGCCTGCTCTTTGTCTTACGCGATGGTCCGTCGGGCACGGGGACTTTTCACATGAACGAACTGGTCGGCGTGAAAGAGCGCGTCAATCTCGCCGAAGGCTCCATCATCACGATTGGCGCAACCACCATGATACTCCATGAAGGCACGCCTCCGGAAGAAGAATAATCTTCAATTTCTTGCCTTATGAAAAAACTTTTCTTGCTGTTTTTCCTCATTTTGACTCCCTTCCTGCGGAGCCATGCGCAAGCCGTGGCCATCAACGACACCACCCGTGCTTCCTTTTACTGTGAAGCTGAGGGGATACGCATCTACCTCGACATGGGAAAAGAAAGTCTCACCGTGCCGGGCATGTCCTTTCTCGGACCGGTACATGCCTACATGGCCGGCAGAATATACGGCGTGTGGATGCTCACCAAAAGCGAGCGCAAAGGAGGGACGGTCATCCTGCGTTTCACAAACGACATCGGATCTGACTCACAAACTGTTGAGCTCAAACCACTGCCCAACGGCACCTATCAATACACTGCCCTCGAAGGAAACAATGTGCGACGCGTGCAAGGTCGGAAGTTGGTCAAAGTTCCCGACACAATGATCATGAAACGATCGCCAATTTGAACACACAGTCCGTTCTTCCTCACCTTTTCAACCTAAAACCACGACACGCCGAGCGCGTGCTCCCCAAGCTCAACCCAATAGCCCATGACTGACGGCTTTCTACGCGTAGCTGCCGCCGTACCCCGCGTACAACTGGCGGATATCAGCGCCAACACACAAGAAATCGAGAAACTTATGGTGGCCGCTGAAGGCAAGGATGTGGAAATCCTCTGCTTTCCCGAGCTGTGCATCACGGGTTACACGTGCCAAGATCTCTTCGCACAACAACTGTTGCTCGAAGAAGCTGAGCACGCCCTGTTGAAAATACTCGAACTGAGCCGCAATCTGCATGTCACTACGCTGGTGGGACTCCCATTCTACCATCGGGGCATGTTATTGAACTGTGCTGCGGTAGTACAAAATGGAAAATTGCACGGATTGGTCCCCAAAACCTACATTCCCAATTACAAAGAATTCTACGAACGGCGTTGGTTCACCTCGTCGACGGATTTACACGAAGCAGAAACCATACGTTTCTGCGGCCAATCCGTACTACTCAGCACACAGCAGCTGTTTAAGCATCGCGACACGACGTTCGGCATAGAAATCTGCGAAGACTTATGGGCTCCGATCCCGCCGAGCAATCGTGCAGTCCTGGAAGGTGCCGAAATCATCTTCAATCTTAGCGCGTCAAACGACCTTGTTGGCAAGAATGACTACGTGCGCAATCTCGTCACCGGGCAAAGCGCGCGCTGCCATTGCGCATACATCTATGCCGGCTGCGGATATGGCGAAAGTACACAGGACGTAGTATTCGGCGGCAAGGCGTTCATCGCAGAAAATGGTCGTCTTCTCGCTGAAGCACACCCGTTCTCGACAGAAAGTCAGCTGGTTTTCACGGAAGTGGACCTGGATATTTTGCGCAGCGAACGACAAAACAACACTTCCTTCGGGCAATGCGCCGGCCTCTTCGCGCAATCACAACATTATGCGCTGAAAGAACTCAGCCAAGGGCAGATGAAAGACGGAAACTTCGAGTTGACGCGCCCCATTCCGGCTCTTCCGTTTGTGCCTCGTCCCGAAGAATTCGATATCCGCAGCAACGAAATCCTAAGCATCCAGACTTTCGGTCTCGCACGCCGCATCGAACACACTCACAGCAAGCACGTTGTGATTGGAGTCAGCGGAGGACTGGATTCTACTTTGGCCTTATTGGTCTGCGCCAGCGCGTTTGATCTTCTCGGCTTGGATCGACGTGGCATTATCGGGGTCACAATGCCCGGATTCGGCACAACCGATCGCACATACGACAATGCAATTCGCCTCATGAAGGCACTTGGCATCACACTGCGCGAAGTAAACATCGGAAAAGCCGTAATGCAACATTTTTCCGACATAGATCACGACGCATCCCTCCGCGATGTCACGTACGAGAACGCACAAGCACGCGAACGCACGCAGATTTTGATGGACATTGCCAACCAAACCAATGGTTTTGTGGTGGGTACCGGCGATTTGTCGGAATTGGCGCTCGGATGGGCCACCTACAATGGCGACCACATGTCGATGTATGCCGTCAACTCCTCCATCCCCAAAACGCTCATACGCCCCTTAATCCGACATTGGGCGCAACAAATTCTCAAAGACGACCAAGTTTGTGCAACAACCCTGCTTGACATCGTCGACACCCCCATCAGTCCCGAACTGCTTCCCGCAGACGAGCACGGAAACATCTCGCAAATCACCGAAGATCTCGTAGGTCCCTACGAACTCCACGATTTCTTCCTCTATTACACCCTGCGCTATGGTTTCCGGCCTACGAAAATTTCCATCTCGCCTGTCAAGCATTCAACGGCAGCCAATCGATTGCCTATGCTCCCGAAACCATCGCACAATGGCTCCGCACTTTCTTCCGTCGCTTCTTCACCCAACAGTTCAAACGTAGCTGCCTTCCCGACGGACCTAAGGTGGGAAGTTGCTCGTTGTCTCCAAGAGGCGACTGGCGAATGCCTTCCGATGCCTGCGCCAACGAATGGTTGCGCGAATGTGACAAACTTTGTCCCACAAAAGAGTGAAACCATGAGTACCTTCACCGCAAGAACTCTCCTGCTTTCCTTCTTGTTTCTCCTCACCGGAGCGATGCTTTTTGCTCAATCACAGGAGGAAAAGCCCACAAGCTACGCAAGGGTGGAGTTGTCCACCACACCAAAATACGTCGGCGACAGCTGTTTGGTGAGCATTGTCCTCTACGGCAACCGCCCTTTTGTGGAGTTCAAAACGAAAGCCTCCGCACACCAGCGCATCAAAGGAGGAACTTTACGCTGGATCGGCAACGGTAATGTGAATGACCAGGAACAAGTGAACGACAATGGACGCGTGATGTTCGCTTTCGTCGCGCAACAATACGTATTACGGTGTGAATCAGCCGGAAAATTACTCATTCCGTCACAAAAGTTCAACATCCAATTGGGAACCTACGCTGTAGAAAGGACCCCATACGACTTTTTCGCTCCCACACGCCTACGCCTCATTCGCCGGCACGCGGTCAGCACCAAAAGTCCCCAACAAACGCTCGAAATAACGGAGCGCCCCAAACGCACCACCCGCGAAGTGATGCGCTCCGGGCAGCAAGTAATATAAATCCTCTCAGAACGACAAAGAAATGATCATCGCAGTAGATTTCGACGGCACGATTGTCGAGCACAGATACCCAGCCATCGGCAAAGAGCTCCCATTTGCCACCTCAACCCTCCGCCAACTCATGGAAGATGGGCACCGCCTCATCCTCTGGAGCGTGCGCGAAGGCGATCTTCTCCAAGAAGCCGTAGACTTCTGCGAACAGCGCGGAGTAAGCTTCTTTGCCGTCAACAAAGACTTCGAGGAAGAAGACGGAACCGGCAAGCATTTTTCGAGAAAAATCAAAGCCGATCTTTTCATTGATGACCGTAATGTCGGAGGTTTGCCCGATTGGCCGACCATTTACGCCCTCATAAAGAAGAAAATGAACCTTCGGGATTTTCTGATCTCCGAAGAGATCATCGAACCTCCCGTCAAGAAAAAAGGATGGTGGCCCTTTTAAGCCCAAACACTTGGGGAGTCGGCGCGAAAGCATGCACGCAACGATTGACCCAAAGCACACAAAAAGCCGCAAGTCCCGCTCAACCTCACAAAACAAGCCAACTTTTTACCAAAAAAGTCGGGTAGTGCTTTGTGCACTCCCGACTTTACTGTATTTTCGCGAGCATACATTATATAATTGCATATGTCACACCCCCAAAAAAGCATCTGGGCAAAGCTAATTGCACCAATTGTCTGGATCTTCCGTGCGCCGGTGCGCTTGTGGCGTTGGTATAAATCTCTTTACCAGGGCGCACCTTGGTGGAAGAAGCTGGGTATCGGTTTCTTCTCCTTCATTTTTTTCATCCTCTTCACCTGCTTTGCCATTCAGATCAACCTCTTTTGGCTTTTCGGGCGCTCTCCTTCGCTCTCCAGCATCATGCATCCGAAAAATGCCGCCGCATCCGAGGTTTATTCTTCCGACGGCAAACTCCTTGGCAAGTTCTTTAGCGAAAACCGAACGCCGGTTCCCTACGATTCCATCGCACCGGCCTTTGTTCACGCCCTCATTTCAACTGAGGACGAGCGCTTCTACAGCCATCACGGTGTGGACTTTGTCGGTGCTGCCGGTGCAATGAAAGACGCCCTGCGCGGACATGCGCGAGGAGCCTCCACCATCAGCCAGCAGCTCGTCAAGAACATGTTCCGCGTGCGCACAGAATACTCAACAGGCCTGCTCGGCTACATTCCGGGCGTGAAGATTCTGATCATGAAGCTCAAGGAAATGATCATTGCCACCGAGTTGGAAATGTTCTGCACCAAGAATGAGATCCTCACCATGTATGCCAACACGGTAGACTTCGGATCTAACGCCTACGGCATCAAGACAGCGGCAAAAACCTACTTCAATACGACGCCCGCCAAGCTCAAAACCGAAGAGGCCGCCGTATTGGTAGGACTACTCAAAGCCACTTCGGCCTACAACCCCAAGAGCAATCCACGCAGTGCCCTGCAGCGTCGCAACGTTGTGCTGCACAATATGTACACACACGGCAGCCTCACGCAAGCAGAGTACAACACACTCAAGGATAAGCCCATCGAACTGAAATTCAGTGTGGAGAGTGCCTACGACGGCAACGCACTTTACTTCCGTCAAGCGGTGGCCGAAGAAATGAAAGCGCTCACTCCCGACCTCGATCCCTACAAGGACGGCCTGAAGATCTACACGACAGTAGACAGTCGCATGCAGCGATACGCCGAAGAAGCCGTGAGCGAACAAATGCGCAACGTGCAAAAGAACTTCGAAGCCCACTGGGGAAATCAAGATCCCTGGGTGGACGAGAAAAACCAGCCCATCCCCAATTTCTTGCAGGAGAAGTTGAAACAAACCGACGCTTACAAAATGCTATCGGCGCGGCATCCTGAGGATCCGGGTCGCGTGCTTGAGATTCTCAACACGCCCCATCCCGTGAAACTCTTCACCTACGACGGTCCTATTGAGCGTGTGATGTCGTCAGTCGACTCCCTTCGTTTCATGCTCCACTACATGCACGCCGGTTTTGTAGCCATCGAACCTCAAACCGGCGAAGTAAAAGCCTATGTTGGCGACGTGGATTTCAATACCTGGCAACACGACAACGTCAGCGCCACGCACCAGCCGGGTTCGACGTTCAAACTCTTCGTCTATGCCACCGCAATCAAAATGGGTTGGCTCCCTTCTGACGCACGACTGCAAGATTCATACATACGAATGAACGTAACGGACGAAAACGGGAAACCCTCCGTGTGGACTCCCCACAACGCCAACGGACGCTTCTCGGGTGCCAAACTTTCCCTCCGCACGGCATTTGCACAAAGCGTGAATACCATCGCAGTCAAGCTCGGTCAAGAAGTTGGCATCAGCAATGTCATCAAAACAGCCCAAGACATGGGCATCAAAACCGAATTGCGCGATGCCCCCTCCCTCCCGCTCGGAGCCAGCGACGTGAATCTCACCGATTTGGTCGGCGCCTACGCAAGTGTGGCCAACTGCGGCGAGCACAACAGCCCCTACACGATCGAGAAAATCGAAGATTCCGACGGTAAAGTGGTGTATGAGCATCATCGCGACGTGCATACCGTGCTCAATCCCCAAGAAGCTTACTACATGCAGGCGCTTCTGAACGCCAGCGTCAGTGATGCCGGCGGAACGTCCCAGAGTCTTGTCAGTCCCTCTTACATCGGACAGTGGTATTGGAACAAGAGTCTCGACGTCGGCGGAAAAACCGGAACTTCCAACTCGCACGCCGATGCATGGTTTGTGGGCGTGACGCCGAAACTCGTAGGCGGTGCCTGGGTAGGCGGAGAATACCGCCAAATACACTTCCGATCCGGCGCGCTCGGGCAGGGTTCTCGCACAGCGCTTCCCATCTTTGGTTTGTTCATGCGCAAAGTTTTGTCCGATCGCACCCTTGCGCCGAAATATCTTGCAAAATATCCGGTGCCTGAAGGCATCAATCCGGCAGATATTGCCCAACACGACGAACCGGTACAGCGGCATGAGGAACCCAAAGACTCATTAGTCGATCCGGATGCCCCCTATAAGAACCTGGAAGAAAACGCGAACCAAGAGTCGAACAGCGATAGATCGACAGAGCCATCGGGCGATAAGCCGCATTCCTCACAAGATGTAGCTGAACCGTCCGGAAACACCCCGCAACAATCGGCAGGCCCCGGCACAACGCACCAAGAGAACCAAGGCAACAAGACGCCGAAACAAAAGACAAAAGCCGCTCCGAAAAGGAATAAAAGCGATGACGTCTTCAATTAACACCGTGACATTCACGACAATCCCCATTTCTCATCTCAAGGAATGGGGATTTTTTTGTACTCCTCCCATACCAACTTCGAAAACAACGGAGCCCTCGTTAGCCGCCACGGCACTTCTTCGCCCCCACGCGCACGCAGCTCAGAAAACGCCCATTTTTTCGAGGATTCTCCCCCGCTTTCTCGTAAAATCTCCGGAGTTTCCCAATAGAGCTACGAACAATTGGAAGCGTCGTCCCATATTTTTTTCCACGCACGAAAGGGAAAGCTTGGCAATGTGCCTTAAAACCACTATATTTGCACAACTCATCGTGCGCTTACAAGCATAAATCATATAGACCTCATCGATTATGAACAAAAAGCTCCTCCTACTCTCTGTACTCTTGCTCACCGCAGTCGTAGGTTGCAAGAATAAATCCTACAACTTCGCCTCGCAAGATTCAAACAGCGATAGCACCGAACAAGTATCAACGGGCGAAGCGACAGAAGGCACTTCGCAATCCCAAATTCGCCAAGTAGATCCCGCGCTAAGCGGGAGCGACGCTTTGGAAGCCATCAAGAAGAACTACAAAGGCCAAGTTGCGTTTTTCGATTTCTGGGCGACTTGGTGCCCTCCCTGCCGAGCAGCGATGCGAGAAGTGGATCAAATCAAACCCGAACTCCAAAAACAGGGCGCAGTCTTCGTCTACATCACCGGCGAAACCTCTCCTGAAGAAGAGTGGAAGAACAGTTTGACGGAGATCCACGGAGACCACTACCGGCTGACAGACAAGCAGTGGCAAGAAATTAGCAATGATCTGCACATTCCCGGCATTCCCGTTTACTTCCTTCTGAATCGTAAGGGAGAAATGGTCTTCTCCAACTTGACAGAAGGTGGCTACCCGGGCAACGACGTGGTGAAAAAGGTCATCACTCAAGCGCTCAACCAGAAATAAGTCACATGCTGCTCACCAAAATGCTCCAAACCTTTGGAGAATACCTTGTACTCATGGGGCGCGTCTTCTCGCGTCCCGAGAGACTTCGCATGTTTTGGAAACGCTACGTGAAGGAAATGGCCGCCCTTGGGGTAGATTCGATCATTATCGTCTTGCTCATCTCATTTTTCATCGGCGCCGTTATCTGCATCCAGATCAAACTCAACATCGAAAGCGCTTGGATGCCAAAATGGGTGAGTGGTTACGTCACACGTGAGATCATGTTGCTGGAATTCTCCTCATCTATCATGTGTCTCATCCTTGCCGGAAAAGTTGGCTCCAATATTGCCTCTGAAATTGGCACCATGCGTGTGACACAACAGATCGATGCACTCGAAATCATGGGGGTGAATTCTGCCTCCTACGTGATCTTGCCCAAAATAGTCGGCATGCTCACCATGATCCCCCTGCTCGTCATCTTTTCTACCACGAGTGGCATCGTAGGTGCCTATGCCACAGCCTATATCGGACACATCATCACACCGGCCCACCTCACCGAAGGCATTCAGTACGACTTTAACCAATGGTATTTCTGGATGGGAGTGATCAAAAGCTTCTTCTTTGCTTTCATCATCGCCACGGTTTCGGCTTTCTACGGCTATCGCGTCGAAGGCGGCTCCGTCGAAGTGGGAAAAGCTTCCACTGATGCCGTCGTTAGCTCCTCCATGCTCGTCCTCTTTTCCGACCTCTTCCTCACACAGCTGCTCTCATGATTCAACTTCTCGACCTTTGCAAATCATTCGAAGACAAAGAGGTGCTCAAACACATCGATTCCACTTTCGAAGCCGGGAAAACGAACCTCATCATCGGGCAATCTGGCTCGGGAAAGACGGTTTTGATGAAATGCATTGTAGGACTCTTGTCACCCACCTCGGGCCAGATCCTCTACCACGGGCGCAATTTTGTGAATATGAAGAAGCGCGAGCGGGTAATGCTGAGACGCGAGATGGGAATGGTCTTCCAATACTCGGCTCTCTTCGACAGTCTCACCGTAGAAGAGAACGTGATGTTTCCGCTCGACATGTTTTCCGACGAAAGCTACAAGGAACGTCGACGCCGTGCGCAGTATTGTCTGGATCGTGTGAATTTGTCAGATGCCGGCGGCAAATTTCCAGGAGAAATTTCGGGCGGTATGCAAAAACGTGTGGCCATCGCGCGCGCCATCGCCCTGAAACCCAAATATCTCTTCTGCGATGAGCCAAACTCCGGCCTCGATCCCAAAACTTCTCTCGTGATCGACGAATTGATCCACTCCATTACTCACGAAGACGGGACAACCACCATCATTAACACCCACGACATGAATTCCGTCATGGGCATTGGCGAGCACATCCTTTATATTTACGAGGGACATCGGGAGTGGGAAGGCACAAAAGACGAGGTGATGAATGCAGACAATGAGCGTCTCAACAGCTTCATCTTTGCTTCCGATCTCTTCCGCCAAATTAAAGACAAACAGCCTCAAGCTGCTAAATAAGAACTACGCATTGCGCTAATGCTTCTCTCCCAATATGCTTAACACGCTCACTGTCTGGCTCATCGAAAAGGCATTCTATGCGGCACCGCTCGCCGTTCTGCCTTTGTTGAACGCGAACGCACGCATGGACATTGTGGATCTGTACCGAAGTAAACAGCCCGCTGTTGTAGAAAATGCGATGGGAGGGGAGAGTAGACTACGGAAAATCGACAATCATCACCTTGCAATTCAACTTACTCCCGTGTCACGCTGGGAGATGCAACTACTTCCCGACAGTTCTATCGAGGTGCGCCACACCTATATGGCGACTGACACAGTAAGCTCCACAAGTCTTTACGACAAACACTGGAAACTACTTTGCAAAGACCGGAAATAAGCTTCTCCGGCTCCCCGCCGTAGAGGGCTAACTGCAAAAATAAGGGCCAAAACCTCGTATTCTCGTCCTACAGCACGAAGGCGATTCCTAATCGCTGCAACTGTCGGAGAGAGAACGACGAAGTTTTGGCCCTTATTGTCCTCGGGCGAATGAAAACGAGCCCCGGCTAATGCCGCTTCACGTAACGAATGCCTTGATACAGGTGACTCAACATCGGAAAGAAGTGACACAATCGACGACGAGCCGAATCAAATGCGAAAGCAAAGCATCTGATCCAAGCAGAACTGCCATATTTGTAATAGCACAAAGCACCTTTCGAACGTTGCACCCCGGCATCCACATAGATCATGGAGCGTTTCAGCATCGTACTGGTTTCCACGATGCATTCGGGGAAGTATTTGATTTTCAGCCCCGCTCTGAGTGCGTCAATGAGCCAAACTTCCTCTTCGCCGCAGGTAAGAAATTTAGTGCCGAGCCCAAATCTCTCATCAAAAAGCAATCGATTCTGCACCTTTTCCCGACGAAAAACCATTTCGATTGTCGAAACGTCGTAGTCCGTGGGCACTTCCGTAAATTGGCGTGCCTCTTCCGGGTAACGCTTCAACAATTTTCCCGTATAAGTACTTGCTCTGAAAAATGCAACGTCCAATTCAGCGTCTTCGGAAAAGATCTTCTCGATGGTTTTCGGAGCGTCTTCACTCAAACGAGAGTCATCATCTGCAAATCACCAGATCGGCCCTGGATAATTCCAAAGCGTGGTTGCGATTGTTGGACAGCCCTTGGCCTTTATATACACTCAACACCACATCTCGACGCTGTTTCAAGATCTCAGGCACCAATTCCAAATAGCGTTCATCAGTGTATTGATAGGAAACCACGTAGCGCACGCCCTCCTGCTCGGGGCGTAACAAGTCGTCAATGCGGACAATTCCCTTATTGAGCGAGCAAATGAGTATGTCTAATGTCATAGTTCAAAATTGATTGAGAGTTTTCACCACAAGTTCTGCTTCTTCGTCTGTCATCACAGGACTTATGGGCAAACTCAACTCCTCTGCAGCCCATTTTTCGGCCATGACAAAGTGCATATCGCGAGAGAAAAGATGCGAAAGACACGGTTGCTGATGGGCAGGCACGGGATAATGAATCAAAGTTTCGATCCCTCTCTGCGACAAATAGGTTTGTAGTTGTGTTCTACGCGGACTTTTCAAAGCAAACACGTGGAAAACATGGTCTTCTCCGACCTGCTGCGGTGTGGAGTAGGGGAGTTGGAATTGAGTAGGCCGAATGTTTTCGATATAATATCGAGCAATCTGACGCCTTCGCTCGTTATCTTGGTCTAAGGAAGGTAATTTTTTCAACAAGAACGCGGCTTGTAGTTCGTCTAACCGGCTGTTCATCCCGAGCCACTCGTGGTTGTATTTCTTGCGTGCGCCGTAATTCCCCAAACACCGCACCCTTTCTGCTAAATCGCGATCGTCAGTGACCACCGCTCCCCCGTCTCCGAGCGCTCCAAGGTTCTTTCCCGGATAGAAGCTGAAAGCTGCGGCATTTCCCCACGCACCGGCACGACGCCCCTCGCGCAGAGCCCCGTGCGCCTGCGCAGCATCCTCCAAGACAAAGAGGGAAAACTGCTTCGCGATGGAACAAATTTCATCCATATCTGCAAGTTTACCGTATAAATGCACGGGAATTATCGCACGGGTACGCTGATTCACAGCAGACTCCACGGCCTCCGGAGAAATCAATCCATCATCGAGCACTTCCACCGCAACCGGACGTAAACCTGCGCGCACTACGGCCTGCGCAGTGGCCACAAATGTATGAGCCGGCACAATAACTTCAGCATTTTCCGGCCAACAATCCATTTCCTTCTTGGCTAACAATGAGAGTGTTAGTGCGTCCAATCCATTCGCCACGCCCACACAATGCCCAATACCGCAATAAGCAGAGAAAACTTCCTCGAACTGTGCTGTGGCCACTCCGCGCAAATACCACCCGCTGTCCAAGACTTCGGAAAAAGCATCGCGGAAAGAGGTGGAAAATCGCGAATTAATTTTCGCCAAATCAAGAAAATGAACTTTGTTGCTCATACTATATTCAAAATATATTCATCATAGTTTACGCAGCTTCCCCCGAACAATTCCTTCTGCGCAATCAACCCTTCATTAAGTACGCGCCCATGAGATTCTGTTGAGATGCCGAAATCAAAGAAATCCGGTGTAAAGCCGCCTATCCCGTTCGCCCGAATATTCTCTATGAGCGTAACGAAAAGAAAGTCGAGCGCAGATAAAGTTCTCCCCAAAGGAGAGGCCGCGATGTACTGCGAATGCGCAACTCTTTGGGTCAAAAAGAGTAGGGTACCGCAAAGCATCTCTCCATCATGGGTGTGTGCTGTCACCAGACGGATGTTTTCAGGAAAACGCTCTATAAGCGTTTCGATTTCCTCGAAAGTGTGCACCGGTTTTACCCCGTGGCGTTCTACTAATGTCGCTTCCAACAAATTCCAAAACGCTCGAAGCGAAGCATCCATTCGGATCTCCAACCCCGATTTCTCCAATTTGTTCCGATGACGCTTGCGAGTTGACGAAAAATGAAGCGAGGAACGCAAATTTATCACTGTCGAAGCGGCGCGAGAATCCAATTTTGCTCCGAAACGAAAGAACCAATACAATTCCTCCTCGGAGGGACAAGTATGATAGATGTGGGGAATCGGACGTACCCGCAACGTTTCAATGTGCAAGTCCGAATAATGGCTGATGACGGCCGTTAGTAGTTCGCCTATGTCGACAGTGTGCGCACGTTTCCCCAAGAGAAATCCGCCATACGTCAGTCCACCGTGACTTCGCACCTCCTTTTCATCAAGATGCAGGCTCGCAGGGAACAAAGCAAGCAATCTTTCTCGCTCATCATACAACAACAAAGATGCATCGACAAAGCGATCTTTGTGATAGTCCATGAATGCACGATTGAACAAGAAGGTTGCATTGCGAGAAGCACCGACAAATTCATTCCACGTGCCGCAGAATAACTCGTTGTACGGTTGAACAAAAATACGCGCCATACATTATGTTTAGTTACATCGCATTGTTTCGGAATTCCTCCCAACTTCTGAAGTAGCCCTCAGGTCTATAGGTCTCAGATGCGAAACAAAGTCCTACAAAGTTAGGGGAAAAATCGTACAACCGGCACCATACCATTGGGGGAATGACAATACCTCGATTAGGCAACGACAATTCTACAGTCAAATCTCGCGTCCCATCAGAAAGATCAATCTTCACCGCGCCCGAGACCGCATAAAGAACTTCGGCACATGTGCTATGGGCATGTCCTCCGCGTTCTGCTGCTTCGGGCACGCTTGTTAGCCAGAAAACTCGTCGGGCTTCAAAAGGTAGGCTGCTGTTTCAGCCACAGTGAGCTGCCCACGATCATCCGCATACAGAGGAAGATCAATAAAATCTACGCCTCTGGGAAACATCACCTTATTTTGATCTGGTTGTTTGGCCATATCTACAAATAGCAGGGAAGGTAATTCCTTACCCTCTACTAATCATAATACCTATTCTTGATTTTCTAAGCAATTGCGCGAAAGTACCTAGAAATACTCGAGCGGAGGCCGTTGGCAGCCCCCAAGGAGAACTTGAAATCCCCGCATTTGTCATGAATTATTGGGGGATTTTCTTAGGAAATCGGGAGCTTTGTTTTGAAACGCGAGAAACCTCAGCACAGAAATTCATTCATTCGCTGATCTCCCTCACAAAAACCGATTATAACCCACACAAGCTCTTGGTGGCAACTCCGATCCCATGCTCAATCGTCTACGTCGATCGTCCGTTCCAATGTGACTCTATATCTCAAGGCCGAACCATCGTATTTGGCTGATCCCATTTTTGCAGGGAAATTCTCTGTAAAAGACTGTCCCTTCCCAATTCCTGAAACTTCATACGAAGCCACCAATACAATATTGTAGCGCCCGGATTGACTGAACGTTATTGTATCTGTAGGTGCAGGGGTATGTTCGGTGTAAAGATTTGATTTACCATATCGTTGCACCGCTTCAGCCGGACCACTAACGGTCCATTGATAGGTCACTTCATAGAGGTGCTTCCCCATTTTGCGCTGCGGCGCCTCAACCACAACCGACTTACCCACTTTGGGTAGCTCATTTTCGGCAAGTTTTAGCTGCAACGGTTCAAATCTGGGGAACTCTGCGGTGTATTTCTTGGCGTCGTCATCGCATGCTACGAGCGAGGCAAGCACAAAGAAGAGAGATAAACTCGTTTTTGTATTAATCATAATGTTCATATCACAGAATTATTCAGTTGGATCACAGTTCGCTCAGCGCCTTAAATAGCTGCTGCGTCGGCAAACCAACCACGTTGGTATAAGACCCTTCGATAGATTCAACTGCTGCCAACCCAATCCATTCTTGAATGCCGTACGCACCGGCCTTGTCAAAGGGAAGGAAACTTCGCACATAGTAGTCAATCATTTCCTCCGTCAGCGTCGCAAACTTAACCACCGTTGTAACCGCCTGACAAGTTTGGACTTCCGGCGCACTCAAGGTAAACGCAGTAGTCACCGTGTGCTCTTTACCGGAAATCAGACGCAGCATTTCACGTGCCTCCTGCTCATCCTTGGGCTTTCCCAGGACCTTTTCGGACGTAGAAACGATAGTATCGGCCGTGATAATCAGTCGATTATCACGAATGTGCTCTTTATAAGCGGCAGCTTTCTTTTTAGCGACATAAAGTGCCACGTCTTCTCCTTTTAGTTCAGGAGGATAACTCTCATCAATGCCGAAAATAACGAACGGCGTGAAGGTGACGCCCAAATTGGTCAGCAATTCTCTTCTTCGCGGGGAGTTGCTCGCGAGAATCACTTCGTATTTCTGCAAGTTTTCCAACATATTCGTCTAATGATTAATAGTTTACCATCCAAAAGCCTCAGCATTGTGCATCCACAAGCCTTGCGCACGGAGTACCTGCTCAACAACATCACGAACACAGCCTGCCCCACCCTTCTCGTGCGAAACGTACTTAGAAATCTCACAAATTTCGGGTACTGCATCGGCGGGACAACAAGGACAACCGCACTCCTTCATGACTTCATAATCGGGAATGTCGTCGCCCATGTAGAGCACTTCCTCAGAACGTAAGCCGTTAGCAATCAAATAATCTCGATATACATCGATTTTGACAGAGACCCCCATGAAAATATCGGAGATACCCAGCCCCATGTACCGCTCCTTGATCGTTTCGTTGCGCCCGCCGGTGATTATCGCCAACTTCAAATCGGTTTTCGCCGCATGTTGCAAGGCGTAACCGTCTTTCGTATTTGCTGTTCTCACAGGTTGTCCGCCCATAAGGAGAACATTGCTGTCACTGAGTACGCCGTCAACATCGAAAATCAATGCGCGTATCTTTTTGAGATCGTAATTAATCATGATGGAATTGGTGGAAAATGCTATCACTCAGTACTTCGTACAATTTTTTCCACTCGCTGTGGCTTTCTAATTGCGTCAAATGAGCTTCCATTACGCGCCTATCCCCGCGCCGCGCCGGACCTGTCTGCGCATCGTGCGGACTGAGATCAGCAACCTTCTTGGCTGTTTCGTTGATCAGCGGCAACAACCACAGCGGCGACAAGTTTTTGGTTTCCAATAGCGAGGAAGCCACATCATACAGGTGATTTACAAAATTACAAGCGAAGACCGCAGCAAGGTGCAACGTCTTTCGGCGTTCGGAATCAAGAATATGGACCTGATTGCTAACGCTCTTGGCAAGTTCAAGCAATCGCTGTGTGATTTCTTCGCTACTCCCTTCTACAAAACATGGGATTTCTGAGAAATCAAGCGGTCTATCGACAGAAAACGTCTGCAATGGATACAGCACACCGTAACGAGTGGACAAATTGCGTAGACTGTTGATCGAAACGCTGCCGGAAGTATGCAAAACAATCTTTTGCGGTGAAGGCGGTTGCCAAGTTTCCCACAAAGACTCCAAGGCATCATCTGCAATCGCGAGGATGTAAATTTCAGCTTCCGGCAAACTCAACGGATTCTCCACTGCCGCCGTATCCCTGCTCAGATGTGCAGCGAGCTCTCCCGCTCGTTCTAAACGTCGAGAGGAAACTCCTACGATGCGGTGGCCGGCCTTTTGCAAATTCTTGGCGAGATGCGTTGCAAGGTTGCCGGATCCGACAAATGCAATGTCATACGAATGTGCCATAAAATGATAGTTGATGTAGCAAATATAGCACTTTTGGAGATAAAATCAAAGCGTGCATTACCAAAAAGGCATTGCACGCTTTGTGTTTATGCAAAAGTTGAGTTTTATCCGTAGATGATGTGGCCGTTTCGTCCTCGAATTCTTTCGTATCCTTGGCGTACTGGTTCATAGCTCGCATGCTCATCCCCATACTTGAGAATCCTCCATCGTGATAGAGGTTCTGCATGGTGACTTTTCGCGTAAAGTCAGAGAACATCATCACGGTGTAGTCGGCACACTCTTCAGCAGAAGCGTTGCCGAGGGGCGACATTTTGTCGGCAAAGTCCATGAGGTGATCCATTCCCTTCACGCCGTTTCCTGCAGTGGTGGGCGTGGGGCTCTGCGAAATGGTGTTGATGCGAACGTTTTTCTCGCGACCATAGATGTAACCAAAGCTACGTGCGATGCTTTCGAGCAAGCTTTTTGCATCGGCCATGTCGTTGTAGCCGAAAAAAGTGCGTTGAGCTGCCACATAGCTCAGTGCAACTACCGAAGCATACTCGTTCAACGCGTCTTGCTTCTTGGCGACTTGCAACATCTTGTGGAAAGAAATGGCCGAGATGTCGAAAGTCTTGGCAAGATAGTTGTAATCCAGATCATCGTACGTGCGCTGCTTACGGACATTCAGGCTCATGCCAATGGAATGCAGCACGAAATCGATTTCCTCCCAAGAGGCGTTGGCTTTCCGAGAATACTTTCTCGAGATCTTCGATGCTTGTGGCGTCAGCCGCGATGATCGGCGCATTGAGCTGTTCGGAAAGAGCATTGAGTTCGCCCATGCGAAGTGCAACCGGGGTATTAGAGAGAGTGATCGTGGCACCTTCTTCCACGGCCTTGACCGCAACTTTCCATGCAATGGAATGTTCATTGAGCGCACCGAAGATAATTCCGCGCTTGCCTTTCAGTAGATTGTGAGTCATGAGTACTATTTGTGGGAATAGATTGTTCTTATCTGTTTTCAGTTGCGCAAAGATACAGCAAATGTGCAATGACAACAATAAAAAAAGGGGAGTAAACGGGAAACACTCGGTTTACTCACCAATTATGCAACATAGAAAAAGCAATTACAAGGCATATACTCTTCATTCTCCCCTACTCTATGCACTGCGCACAGAGGAGATTGGCAGCTTGCAGGAGCGAAACAAGTGGCGTCGTCCGTGCGGCATCGTAAAACGCGCGTCGCCCGGCTGATCCGTACTCTCCGACGTCGAACATCCCCTTGTTCCACCGGATTGCCAACATTTCATCACGAGTCAGATGCAGGAGATGGCTCACAATGATGCACGATTTTTCTCCCTGCCCGAAGGGGAAACGATCTTGCAACTCGTATCCTTGGTAACTCTCCCATTGTCCTTGCGCGTTCTTCCGCCTTTTTTCCGCTTTACGGAAAGTATTGCACTTGCAAACATCGTGGAACAATGCAACGACCGCGATGCTTTCTTCAGTCATCGCCTCGTTATCGGTATTTCCTCCCAAACAAGCATAGGGTTGCAACACCGATTTATAAATGCGCAATGCAGTTTCCAAGACATTGATGGAATGTTGACACAGCCCTCCCGGCTCACTGAGATGTGCACTCAGGGAGGCCGGTGCACTAAAGAAATCTGTTTTCTGATTTAGATAGGACAACAGCTCCGAAACGCCGGGCCTTTTGATGTATTCATGGGCAACGGAGATGAAGAACTCCTTATTCTTATGTTGTTCTACGTCGGTCATGGTTAGAAAGGTTAGGTTGCAGCTTCAAGGAAATGCGTATATCGGCCCTTGCATGCCCGGCTTGGTCCAACCAGAATGTTCGAAATCGGGCATACGTGGTAACAAGCCAAACAAAAGGTGCATTGTCGTCCCCATTTAGGCCCCATTTCGGGTCGCTCCACCTTGATATTATGAAGCGGACACACCTTTCGCAGCGTTTACAGGCCGTGCAACGATGACGGGTGGAAAACATTTTCGGTCCCACCCAGAAGCGATAGAAGAATTGTCGTAGCCATCCACTTTTCCATCGCGAAAACGAGCCGGGCACTACGTCGACCACGCCTTTTTCTCGACAAAGGATCTGTTGCGCCACGCGTGGCAGCTTTTCTTGCGTCGATTCTATTTTTCTCGCAGCGAGTTCCTCATTATCCACGTCGAAGAATGGTAGTCCAATGTAGGTATTGGGCATTGAAAACGACCAGACGGCGCTGAGCTCGTAGCCCTTTTCGGCAAGCAACATCGCCAAACGTTCATGCGCCCGCCCAATATCGTCTCCGCAAGTGAGGAGTGCGAATACGTAATAGGCGCCCTGCACTTCAGCTCGCGGTAAACTTCGGATAAAGGCCTCGGCCACTTTCGGGATCGTCCATCCGTAAATGGGAAAAGCCAAGCCCAAGATTCCTTCCGTCCACAGATTTCTCTCCGGCGTCGCATCATCGTCTAAACAATCGGCCACATTTCTCAATGCCAGGCCGCACGCTCGACTCACTTGTTCCGCGACCCAACGCGTATTACCGGTGCCTGAGAAATAATAGATCATGTCTGAGGCAATCTCAAACGCATTTCTGCGACAAAACAGTCATGGAATATTTCTGCTGCTTCGGGTTGATGGTTGCGAAACAGACCGTATACACTCGATCCACTCCCGGACATGGCGGCATACGTGGCTCCCATGTCATAGAGCGTGCGCTTGATCGCCGCAATTTCAGGATAACGATGGAAAACACTCGGTTCGAAATCATTTCACCGTGTCTTTCCACGTTTCGGGGGGGCGTGAAAGCGAAAGCAATAGACTTTCTTCGGAGGGTTTGGGGTGTACCATGGCATAAGCATCACGCGTAGACACCGTTACCTTGGGTTTTACCAAAACCAAGTTCCATCCGGCCAAATCAAAGTCCAATTGCATGAGTTGATCTCCGATGCCCGTCGCATAAGCCGGCTTTGCCTTATAGAAGAACGCGCAGTCGGCTCCCAATTGCGAGAGGCGATACTCTATATCTTCGTCGTCCATCTGCAAATCATACTGCTCATTGAGCAAACGCATCATGAAGGCAGCGTCACTGCTCCCACCTCCCAAACCGGCCCCGGAAGGAATCCGCTTGTGAAGCCAGATTTCGAGCGGCGGGATCTGTTTGTAGTCTTCGCGAAGCTGATTTAGCACACGGATAACCAGATTGTTGTCCGGCGTGCCCTCCAACTCATATCCCGTCTGATGGAACAAATAGGGCTGCGTGGCATTCTTTGCGGAAAGCACCTCGAGATTGTCATGCAACGGGATGGGATAGAACACCGTTTCTATGTTGTGATAGCCATCGCTGCGGCGCTCTACGACATTGAGTCCCAGATTGATTTTGCAACAAGGAAATACTACCATTAGTCTGCGATATTTCGGTGAAACGTAAGCTGAATTTAGGGTCGAAAAGAGAGGAGTACTGCACTATTGGCCGGGACTTGCACCGTGGTGTCTCCGTCTCTCGTCAGCACAATACTTCCTTTTTGGCCACACATCAAATCGTGGGTTTCAAATGTCCCCTCTTTCAACTGTAAATAGTCAAAAGCGTGAGCCGGAATCTTTACTCCCACGCAAATGTCCTGATCGGAGAAGTTGGCCACCCCAAGAATACCTTCATCGTTGGTTTTTCGCAAGAATGCATAGTGGCGATTGGAATCGAAACCTGTGTAGGATTGGTAATTGACGTACATCACGTCGAAAAAAGCTCCTTCGCGCAGCGCAGGAGAGCTTTCGCGCAAACGCAACACGGTGTGATACACCTCATACAATCGCTTTTCCTCTGCATTGAGCAACTTCGATTGTTCTGCTTCTTCGACAGATACCGGGAGGGCAGCCAATTTACGCAAGGACTCCGGACTCCAATAGTCGAAAATCGTCGTGCGACCGTCTTTTCCGGAGAATCCCTCTGCATCCATTCCGCGTTCGCCAATTTCTTGTCCCGCGTAGATCATCAAAGGGTTGTTCCCGATGCAGGCGGCCACCACCAAACCGGGCACCGCCTTGGCGGCGTCAGCGCAAAAGAAGTCAGAAGCAATGCGTTGTTCGTCGTGGTTCTCCAAAAAATAGAGCATGTGCTCGCGGATGTCGTCAGTGCTCTGCCATGCCTGTGTGATTGCCGACGCAGACGCGTAACGACAGATTACCCCCCGGAGCGTATCGTAGAGTCCCACTTTGTCATAGAGGAAATCAAAGCCCCCGTGTGCAATATAACTACGGTATTCCTGCGGATTATACACCTCTGCAATGAACTGCACTTGAGGTGCCTGCGCTTTCACCTGCGCAATTGCATAATGCCAAAACTCTACAGGCACCATCTCCGCCATGTCACAGCGGAAAGCGTCGACGCCCTTTTTCACCCAATAGAGCAAAATGGCCGTCATCTTCTTCCACGTGTCGGGAATAGGATCGAAATGGCGCGTTCCTCCCCCCACATAGTCCACTCCGTAATTGAGTTTCACCGTTTCATACCAGTCATTGCGACCGGGCCAAGCGTTGAAAAGATCATTTCCGGTTGCTTTCGCCGGCATTTCCAAGTAGGGATAGCCGGTAGCCGTGGAAGGGACGAAGTTATCGGTATGTAATGGCTCCCCCCAGCAATAATAAAAATTATTGCGTACAGAAAAGGCCATTTCGCAGTCATCGTCAGCTCCCAAATCCCGCTGTCCCTCAGGTGCGACATCCGATGCATACTGACGTGCCACGTGATTAGGCACAAAATCAAGTATGAATTTGAGTCCGGCCTTGTGCACACGGCTAACCAAAGCCTCGAACTCGTCCATTCGATGCGGCACAGACTCTGCCAAATCAGGGTCGACATCAAAATAATCTTTGATGGCGTAAGGCGACCCAGCCTTTCCCTTGACCACCCAAGGATGATCAACAGCAATCCCTTGTGCAGAATAATCGGTCTGCGTGGCATGTTCAATCACCCCCGTGAACCACACATGCGAGAAACCGAATTTTCGGATTCGATTCAAGCGTTCGTCCGTGAAGTAATTAAATTTGGCACAACCGTTTTTGGCATATGTTCCGTTGGGGACATTATTATGCTTAGGATTGCCATAGAGGCGGGTAAAAATCTGGTAGATATTCATGGAGATCAACCGGAGAAAGTAAGACGAAAGGTAGGTAACTCGCCTTTTATCCGGCAAGCAACCTACCCTTCCGATATTTTGTTTTTACATATTGGTGCCACTCACCGTGACATCGGCGTTGCCTTTGCAGATCTTCGAGATCATGCCTTGAAGCGCCTTACCGGGGCCGCATTCCACAAACGACGTGGCGCCGGCCGCCACCATGTTATTGACTTCTTTGGTCCAACGCACGGGCGAAGTGAGCTGTGCAATCAAGTTAGCCTTGATTTCTTCGGGCTCCGTGTGTGCCTGTCCGTCCACGTTCTGATAGACCGTGCAATTCGGACGAGAGAATTCAGTAGCCGCAATGGCAGCTTCGAGTTCTTCCTTAGCAGCCTGCATAACAGGAGAGTGGAATGCTCCACCCACCGGAAGTACCAGCGCACGCTTCGCTCCCGCTTCTTTGAGTCGGGTGCAAGCTTCTTCCACAGCCTCGCGTTCGCCCGAAATCACCAACTGGCCGGGACAATTGTAGTTGGCAGCTACCACGACTTTGCCGGTAGCTTCGCTCGTTTCAGCACAAACTTTTTCGATCACGGCGTCTTCGAGTCCGATGATCGCCGCCATCGTTCCGGGGCGTGCTTCGCATGCCGCTTGCATGGCCATTGCGCGCTTAGCCACGAGACGCAATCCATCTTCGAAGCGCAAACTGCCGGCTGCTGTGAGTGCCGACAATTCGCCGAGCGAGTGTCCGCCCACCATGTCGGGCTGGAATTCGTCGCCGAGGCAGCGTGCACTGATCACACTGTGGAGGAAGACCGCAGGCTGCGTGACCTTTGTCTGCTTAAGTTCCTCGTCCGTTCCGGAAAACATGATGTCCGTGATGCGGAAACCTAAAATTTCATTGGCCTGTTCGAAGAGTTCCTTGGCCACGGGATGATTTTCATAGAGATCCTTGCCCATTCCGACAAACTGTGCCCCCTGACCGGGAAAAACGTATGCTTTCATTGAATACTGAGTGATTGATTACTGTAAGTATGAGTACGCGCGAAGCGCAAACACCGACAAACGGCGAAAACCTATCGCGCACTTCCTACCGCAAATATAGCAATTATTCTGTTGAAACAAATCCTCACTCAACAAAAAACAAACTACAACAGATGTTTTCCACTACTCAAACGACTTATCTAATCCCGTCGATAAGCACAGGCAAGATCGAAATGACAAACAAAAAGGAGATATCCTCATTTGGATATCTCCTTTTTGTTGAGCCTCTTGTCGGATTCGAACCAACGACCCCGAGATTACAAATCACGTGCTCTGGCCAGCTGAGCTAAAGAGGCAGGTGGGAAAGCTCTCCACATCGCGCCGCTACAACTAACTACCTTTGCTGCGATCAAGCCCTGGAGGATTCGAAAGGAGCTAGCCGTGTGGCACTTTCCCATGTGGCGGGTGCAATCCTTTTGGTTTGCAATGCAAAGGAACGAATTTATTTTGATTCCACCAAATTCTCGCCCCATTTTTTCATCACTTCCCCAGTAATATCCCCTTACACCCGACTGTCTTCCCTACATTGCAGTGAAATCAATAAGCGCTCGGCCCGTTTATTGAGACTACCGCTTCACACATCTACCGGAAAAGAGAATTTGCAACGCAGCTCTCGAGTTCTCACGCTCCATCGGAATTTTCCAACTTCGGAGACAAGGAATATAGAAAAAGGGGTCCGCAATTCGATTGCGAAACCCTTCGTGACTCCGACAGGATTCAAACCTGTAACCTTCTGATCCGTAGTCAGATGCTCTATTCAGTTGAGCTACGGAGCCAAATCCAAACTATAAATTCCAATCTTCGAGAGTGACTCCGACAGGATTCAAACCTGTAACCTTCTGATCCGTAGTCAGATGCTCTATTCAGTTGAGCTACGGAGCCGAAACTCTGATTGAGTATTTGTTTGCGGTGCGTACGGGACTCGAACCCGTGACCCCATGCGTGACAGGCATGTATTCTAACCAGCTGAACTAACGCACCATTTTACAACTTCGGAAGTTTGATGTTCGTTGGAAGCATCCGTTGTTCCTCGTTTGCGATTGCAAAGGAAGCACATTTCTTTGAATTGGCCAAGCCCCGGCGCGTTTTTTTTCTTTTTTCCCGCGTTTTTCTTCATTTCTCCCCCATTTTCGGGCGAAAACGCCCCATTTTTTGGAGTTATCCCGCGCACGACCTCACACAGTCCGAAGAAATGAAGTAACTTTGTAGAAGTTTTTCCCCTCCAGAGGAGAAGGCTTTTTCTCAGACAACTATTTTACCCTCTCATCAATGAAAAGTCTCCGCGAACTCTTTCGCATTGGCTACGGCCCCAGCAGTTCACACACGATGGGTCCACGCGCAGCCGCCGAACAATATAAGCTCCGTCACCCCGAAGCCGTCCGTTTTTGCGTGACCCTCTACGGCAGTCTGGCCGCAACGGGCAAAGGTCACTTGACCGACATGGCCATTAAAGAGGTGTTGGGCGAACATCGCACCCACATCATTTGGCGCCCCGACGTTTTCTTGCCCTTTCACCCCAACGGAATGAAATTTGAAGTCGAACACAGCGACGGCATTGTTTCAGACGCCTGGACCGTATACTCCGTAGGCGGAGGCGCACTGGCAGAAGAAAACGACGAAGCCACCACGAGCCACGAGGTCTACGAACTCGACCACCTCAATGACATCATGGATTGGTGTGCTCAGCGCGGCGTGGACTATTGGAACTACGTGGAAGCCTGCGAAGGACCTGAAATTTGGACCTATCTCGCTGAAGTTTGGGAAGTGATGAAATCAGCCGTGGAGCGCGGTCTGGAACACGAGGGTGTGCTACCCGGCGAATTGCACCTTCAGCGCAAAGCCCCACGCTACTACATCAAAGCCAAAGGCTATGGAGCCAATCTGCAATCGCGCGGTCTGGTCTTCTCCTATGCCCTAGCCGTAAGCGAAGAGAATGCGGGCGGAGGTCAGATCGTGACGGCTCCCACCTGCGGTTCGTGCGGTGTGGTTCCCGCGGTGCTCTATCATATATATAAGAGTCGTCAAATCAGTGAGACGCGCATTCTCCATGCCTTAGCCACCGCCGGTCTCATTGGCAACGTCGCCAAGACACTGGCCTCCATTTCCGGTGCCGAAGCCGGTTGCCAAGCCGAAGTGGGGGGTGGCATGTGCCATGGCGGCCGCCGCTGCCAACTACTGCTTCGGCGGTAGTTTGGCCAGTGTGGAGTATGCAGCCGAAATGGGTTTGGAACATCACCTCGGCATGACCTGCGACCCCATTTGCGGTTTGGTGCAGATCCCGTGCATCGAACGCAACGCCCACGCTGCAGCACGCGCACTCGACGCCAACATCTATGCCACCTTTGCCGAAGGCATTCACCACATTTCCTACGACAAGGCGGTCATCGTCATGGGCAAGACCGGTCGCGACCTGCCTTCACTCTATCGTGAAACCTCAGAAGGCGGTTTGGCAGAAGCCTATCAAAAATAATGTTTAGTTGTGCGCAATATGATACGCAGCCCCCGATAAATGCTTATCTTTGCCGCAACATCCCTATTTTAGGGAGCCAATATCAACGATCACCTCAAGACAATAATACAGCCATGGCCGGATATCTGGTAGACGATCCTCGCAAAGTGACCACTCATCGACTACTCGAAATGAAACAGCAGGGCAAGAAAATCGCCATGCTTACCTCTTATGACTACACCACTGCCGGCATCGTCGACGAAGCTGGTGTCGACTGCATACTCGTAGGCGACAGCGCATCGAATGTCATGGCAGGTAATGTGACCACCCTGCCCATCACACTCGACCAAATGATCTATCACGCGCGCTCAGTCGTACGCGCAGTGAAGCGAGCGCTCGTGGTGTGCGACATGCCTTTCGGTACCTATCAAGTGAATCCCACAGAAGGTGTGCGCAACGCCATTCGCATCATGCAGGAAACCGGAGCCGACGCGCTGAAATTGGAAGGAGGAGTCGAAATAATCGACACCGTTCGCAAAATCCTCGAAGCCGGTATTCCCGTGATGGGACATCTCGGACTCACACCGCAGAGCATCAACAAGTTTGGCACGTACGCCGTTCGCGCCCGCGAAGAGGCCGAGGCTAACAAGCTACTCAGCGACGCAAAAGCGCTCCAAGAAGTGGGCTGCTTCGCCTTGGTGGTGGAGAAAGTACCGGCTGCACTCAACGCAAAGGTTTGCGACGAACTGGAAATCCCCGTCATCGGCATCGGTGCCGGCCCTTCTGACGGACAAGTCCTGGTGATCGACGATATGCTGGGTAAGAACAAATCGTTCTCCCCCAAATTTCTGCGTCGTTACGCAGATCTACACACCATTATGACCGACGCTATCGGACGCTTTGTCACGGATGTGAAAACAACCGACTTCCCTTCCGAGAGCGAACAATACTGACTTTCATTCTCTCGACAGATCAGCCAATGAGAAAGCGAACACAGCTTTTCGGGTTAGCGATACTATTCAGCCTACTGGCTCCGCTATGCTCCCAAGGCAAGGTGAATCCCACCTATAAATCGCGCCCGCTCAACGTAGTGGCCGATGAACTCCCCACTCGCGCCGAAAACAACGCACAGCGCATCATCCCCGGTGTGCTCTTTGTGCGTCCCACCAGCGGACAAATCAACGCACGTTATCGCGAAGGTATCGATGTAAGCCGCTACCAAGGCTACATCGATTGGAATCGCGTCGGCGCTGAAGGCGGCATCAGCTATGTCTACATCAAAGCGACAGAGGGATCGGCACTCGTCGACCCCTACTACGCGACCAACCTCTACGGTGCGCGCCAAGCAGGGCTGAGTGTGGGCAGTTATCACTTCTATCGTCCACAAATCGATATCTACGAACAGCTGGCCAACCTGACCACCATCGTGCAAAAGCACGAGCAGGATTTGGTGCCGCTCATCGACATCGAAACTACAGGCGGGGTCTCTCACGACAAATTTGTGTCAGATTTGCAGGTATTCGTCGAACGCGTCACTGCATTCTATGGGCGCCGTCCCCTACTCTACACCTACCAGAACTTCTACAACAAGCATTTGGTCGGCACCTTCCCCGGCTACCAATGGATGATCGCCAAATATCATCGTGAAGAACCCTACCTCGATGATGAAACGGACTACATGATGTGGCAATACACACAAACCGGCCGCATTCCCGGTATCCGGGTCAACGTAGACCGCAGCCGGCTCATGGGCATCCACGCGCTCAGTGCGCTGCGCATGTAAAAAAACAAGAACAAGTACTGGCAATTCAGAGAAAAAGTACTACCTTTGCACCATCAATAACCTGGGGTCGACTGGATTTGACAGCGGTTCGAGGTGATTTGTAAGCACGCAGTGCGGATGTTAGCGGGCACTCAAATCTCGGCTATCAACAATTTATCTGGCGAAAACAACTTTGCTCTCGCTGCCTAATCGAAGTACAGTAGATTGGCTTTATTCCTGCTCCAGGAGCAGGAACGAGACATCACCCAAGAGCACTCTCTCCTTTGCGTCTTGAACCGGTGGTGCAGTAAATAGGAGATAGGACTTCGGAGCCTCGTTCGTTGTCCGAAAATTTAGAGGATAAGGCGCAGTCACGACCGCTTTCGTCTCAAACTGCGCACGAAAATTCGATAGAAAGCTAAGCGTGTAGAAAGCAGGTTGACTCTCCGTTTGGACGAGGGTTCAATCCCCTCCGGCTCCACCAGCATGCGCCGGCACATTCCCTCGAGAGCGTGCCGGCGCAATCTTTGTTCTTACACCGACATAAAGAAATCCTCCCCCTTGACCGATGGGTTAAGGGGGAGGATTTGTTCAGGTTCAGAGAGCTCTCTCGATACTCCGGATCAGAACTCAACGTTGAAGCGCAAATTCAATTGGCGCCCGGTCAAATAGTTCGGCACACCGTGGCGGTTTCCTTCGATATCCGTGATCCAATAATAAGAATTGACGTTGCGGATACCGAGGAGGTTGAAACAGTCAATGCCCAACCAAGCATCGCGCACATACTTCCCCAGCCCACCACCGGACGGCGGCCATTTTTGAGTTCCGCTTTGAACAAGTGGTAGTTCAGCCCCACATCCACTCGCTTGTAGGCCGGAGCACGAAACGTTTGTTCTCCTCTTGTCGAATGCGGCGGCCCGAAAGGCAATCCATGGGCAAACGCCGCGCGCAAGGTGAGCGCCCAACGCGTCGAACCGGGGAAGTAGTCGGTGAAATAGAGCGACACATTGTAGCGTTGATCGGTGGGGCGCGGATACCACACGCCATCCATTTTTTCTTTCGCTTGCATCAGCGAGAAAGTCAACCACGAATCGGTGCCCGGTACAAACTCGCCGAACAATTTGAAGTCGACTCCTGTCGCATATCCCGACGCCAAGTTACGCCCATAGTACACCACGCGCACATTGTCGACCGTATAGGGGATCAAGTTCGACAGCCTTTTATAATACGCCTCGGCCGTAAACTTAAACGGACGCTTCATCAACTGGAAAGTGTAATCGGCTCCCACCACAAAATGCACCGAACGCTGACTGCGCACCGCCGGATTCAGTTGCACGAAGACACTACCGTTCGTGTGCACCGTGTCACGCAATTCCTTATAGAACGGAGCTTGATAATACAAGCCGGTCGCCGCGCGCAAGGTCCATCGGTCGTTCCACTCCGGAATGTAGCCTACAGACAAGCGCGGCGAGACAAAGGTCTCGTTGTTCCAGTCTCGGTGCGTCAGTCGCACGCCCGCCGTCACATTGAACAAGCCGTGTGACGCCACGTGTCTCCACGTGTCTTGCAAAAAAAGCTTCTGCCGTGTGCGCCACCAAGCGATTGGTCGACCGCAGCGCATAGATCAAGTGTAACGCATCGGGGGTGTGTGGCAAAGAATATCCGGTCGAATCTCTCATCTCCCACTCCACCGCACGTTCGCGCACCGCTTCTCGCCGCCAATCCCAGCCGGCAGCCAAAGTGTGTTCTCCCACTTTCATGCCGCCGCGCATACCGACCTTCATTACGCGCGCACTCAAGACATTGCGGGCATGCTCCATGTAGGTTCCAACCCCCAATTGCTTGCGCGTCGTCACCTCATTGAGCCAATACTGGCCTTGAATGTCGTAATGCTCATGTTCTCGCGTGCCGAAACCCGACCATTGCCACGCCACGTAAGCCGTGGGTGAGAAATGCCGTGTGTGAGGGTTGCCGCCCCGAAAAGCGTTCGAAACGCATCTCGTTCTTGCCCGTCAAAGTAAACCTTGAACGATCGCGCATCATACATCGTGCCAAATCGCGTTTCTCTGTCGTGCGGAACGAAATTATATTGATTGTCCGACACATTGCCCAACACGTCGAGCGACCACAGCTTCGATGGGCGCCACGACATCACCAACTGGTAATCGAAAAAGTTCGGTCGATATTCTCCGTCCGTGTCGAGGGTTCCCAAAAGGTAACGCGTGGTCTTGTAACGAGCAGAGGTCATCGCCGAAAAATGCTTGTTCCCCCACCCCACATAAAGGCCACCTCCCAGCATCGAACCGTTGACAGCGGCCTCCCACTGTTCCGGGCGGCGATAAGTGATGTCGAGCACTGACGACATTTTGTCGCCATATTTTGCCTCGAAACCGCCGGACGAGAACTTGATGCCCTCAACCATCGCACTGTTGATCACCGAAAGGCCCTCTTGCTGGCCGGAGCGCACCAACTGCGGTCGATAAAGTTCGATTCCATTGAGATAAACCACATTTTCGTCAAACGATCCGCCGCGCACATTGTACTGCGACGAGAGTTCACTGTGGGTCGACACCCCGGCCTGTGCAGTCACCATCTCCTCCACCGCATTCCCGGTGGCCGAAGGGGCCCCTTTCGCCAAACCGGGATTCAACTGCTGTGTGGCTGTGGTCTGTCTTCGCTGCGATTTCACCACGGCCTCCCCGAACGATGCCGTGTAAAGCGGCAAAACCACATCCAAGCGCACCGAATCCTTCGGCAGCAGCAGCGTGTGTTTGCGCGTTTCGTATCCCAGCATCGAATAGACCACCGTCACCGAATCATTCGACGCACACGTCAATGCATATTCTCCTTTGATGTTGGCCACTGTGAGCAAAGGCTTGCCCGCAATGCGTACCGAAGCCAATGCGATCGGCTGTCCTTCGCTGTCGCGCACCGTACCGAACACACGGCAAGGCCGTTGCGCGAAGGCCGAAGTCCCCGCACACCACACCAAAAGAGAAAGAATCAATCGGCTGTTCATCCGCGACATGCTATGGCAGGAAAGCAGGTAGAAATCTGTTGTTCACGGTGAACCAATTGCACCTCCACTCCGAATTTCTCATGCAAATGCTCCGCCAAGTGTTGTGCCGAGTACACACTGCGGTGCTGCCCGCCGGTGCATCCGAACGAAAACATCAGCGACGTAAAACCACGCTCAATATAGCGCGCCACATGTGTGTCGGCCAGCGCATAGACGTGCTCGAGGAAAGTCAGGATCTCGCCGTCCTGCTCCAAGAAATCGATCACCGGCTGGTCCAACCCGGTCAACTGTTTGTAAGGTTCGTAGCGCCCCGGGTTGTGCGTACTCCGGCAGTCAAACACATAGCCGCCGCCGTTCCCGCTTTCATCGGCAGGAATGCCTTTTTTGTAGGAGAAACTAAAAACGCGTACCACCAACGCGGTAGCCGAGGAAGGATTCGTATCAAAAGTAGCCATATATCATTTTATTGTTTGCGCCGAGAGTTGCAGCAATATCGCTTCGAGAGTGGGATAAGCTTGTGCAACCCCTTGCTTCAAAAGCTCGCGCACGTTGGCCAAAGCCAGAGGAATCGATTGGAGGAAATAGGCCTTTCGCTCGAAACGTCCGCGCAAACCATACGCCCCGAGCACTTGCAGCAATCGGAACAGCACAAAACGGCGCAAACTTTGACGAAAAGCCTCGTGATCCACCGTGCGCAAAGTAGCGAGCTCCGCCAAGTATTCTTCGATAAGTCGTTCGCGCAAGGCCTGTGGATAACTTGCCGAAGCCTGCCACAGGAAAGAGGCGACATCGTAAGGCAACGGGCCGCGTCTACCTCCTTGAAAATCGATCATAAATGAATCTGATCCACAGATCATTACATTACGCGACTGAAAGTCGCGATATAGGAAATTCGTTTCGTTATCCACACCCTCCATCAAGGCCTCTGTCAAGGCCTCAAAATCATCTTCCAATCGCATTTCGTCGAAAGGCAAATCCGAGGTTTTGAGGAAACAATATTTGAAGTAGTTCAAATCGAACATCACCGAGCGCCGACAAAGCAATTGGGTGAAAGCAGTCTTTCGAAGTCCAATCCTTGAGCACCCTCCACTTGGAAATGCGGTAACCGACGCAGGGTGCGCTGCAATAGCGCATACCCCTCTTCGGCCAACTCGGAACCCTCGTCATATCTCTGTTCTCGCCAAGCCGCCAACGCCCCGTGCAACGACACGTCGCCCAAATCAGAAAGCAAATAGCACTGTTCGTCGGCACTCACGCCCAACACGCGGGGCACCGGCAAGCCTTTCGCCGAAAAATGACGCGCAAGATAGAGAAACGTACGATTCTCTTCCACGTCTTTTCCCCAAGCACCGATACACGTCTGCCCGTCTGCGGTCGCAAACCGGACATACACCCGATTCGATCCTGCGCCGGGCAAGGTCACGATCGACACCGGTTCGATGCCGAAAGTTTGTTTGTAGAGGTTTTGTAAGGCCTTCATCCCATCGTCTTTTTCAGGTTCATCAACTGCACGGCCACCAAAGGCCGCCGTTTCCGTACGCAAACGACTTTCGCCCAGCGTGATACTGCGGAATCCGGCCGCCTGTGCGGCTCGCACTTCCTCGACCGAGAAATCTCCTTCCGGCCCGATCAAGACCAACGTGGGACGATCCGGCCGAACCACCTCAAACAAATGGGGTTTCTCTTCCGTTTCGCCAATATCAGACTGCGCATAACAGTGCGCAATAAACTTATCTCCTTCGAAGGGTTGCTCCAAAAAGTGCTTCAATTTCATCATCTCCCCCATCTGAGGCAGACAGGCTTTGTGGCTCTGTTTCATTGCGCTCACAACGATGCGCTCCAAGCGATCCGGCTTCAGCGCTCTCCGTTCCGAAAAAGCACAATCCAACCACTGCATCCGGTCCACGCCGATTTCTGTGGCCTTCTCAGCCAGCCATTCGATGCGATCCGCATGTTTCGTCGGCGCCACCGCCACACACACCTCCGTGCGCCACGGACGTTGCCAACTGCGCTCACAGTCTATTTCCACGAAGCACTCCGGCTTGCGTCCGGGCACAATCGAGACGATGTGACAATCGTAGAAACGACCGCAACCGTCGGTGGCCCACAGCGCATCGCCTTCTTGCATTCGCAACACGCGCACCGCATGCGCTGCTTCATCGGCCGGCAAAGCACCCGTCGACTTCAAATCCGGCGCATAAAACAGGTGAGATTCTTTCATTGTGTCATATTTTACTCGGCGAAGTTACTGATTTTCGCCCAAAAAGGAATTACGTCCGCCTTGCTTCGGCATTTTTTTCCTACCTTTGCAAGCAAAATTCGCAGTTCTATGGACGTAGTAACCGTAAAAGACAAGCAATTCTCGATTTCCATTCCGGCATCGCGCCTGCAAGAACGCGTTGCTGAGGTAGCGCAACAAATCAGCCGCGATCTCGAAGGAAAGAATCCACTCTTTCTCGCCGTTCTCAACGGCGCCTTCATGTTCGCCGCCGACCTCATGCGCGGCATCGATATTCCCGCCGAAATTTCGTTCGTGCGCTTCGCCAGCTATCAAGGCATGCAAAGCACCGGCCAAGTAAAACAACTCATCGGCCTGTCCCAAGACATTAAAGACCGCACCGTCGTCGTGATCGAAGACATCATCGATTCAGGTCTCACCATGCAACAGCTGCTTGCCAACCTGGGCGAACACCAACCGGCCTCACTGCACATCGCGGCCCTGCTCGTCAAGCCCGAAAACCTCCAAGTGCCGCTTCACGTCAACTACACCTGCTTCGAAATCCCGAACGATTTCATCGTGGGCTACGGTCTGGACTACGACGGCTACGGCCGCAACCTGCCCTCCATCTACACGGTCATCGACTGACTCCCCCTCTTGCGCTCACCGCTGAAGGTCGGCCTGCCCAAGTTCCGCGCCGGCCCCTTCGCCTAAGTCCCCTGATGCAAGAGCCCCGTTCAAATTGAAAACTTTATTCAGACACATACAACACCCATGAAGAATCTCGTCATCTTCGGTGCCCCCGGTTCGGGCAAAGGCACCCAAAGCGATATTTTGGTTGAAAAATACGGTTTCGACCACATCTCCACCGGCGACGTGCTGCGCGCCGAAATCAAGGCCGACTCCGAACTGGGTCGCACCGCCAAAGGCTACATCGACAACGGTCAACTCATCCCCGATGAACTCATGATCGACATCCTCGCCGCCACCTACGATGCCCTCCCCAAAAAGGCCGGTGTCATCTTCGACGGTTTTCCCCGCACCATCGCCCAAGCCGAAGCCCTCAAAGAGATGCTCGCTAAGCGCGGAACGCAAGTGCACGCCATGCTCGAACTCAGTGTGCCCGACGAAATGCTGATGGAACGCCTCATCAACCGCGGTAAGACCAGTGGTCGCGCCGACGACAACGAAGAGACCATCGGCAAGCGTCTCGCCGTCTATCACAACCAAACTTCGCCCCTCATCGAGTGGTACGAAAACGAAGGACTCCGCAACGCCGTTAAGGGACACGGCGCACTCGAAGAAATCAACGCGGCACTCTGCGCCGTGATCGAAGCCCTCTGATCCCAACATGGAAACCAATTTCATAGACTACGTCAAAATCTACTGTCGCTCCGGTAAGGGCGGCCGCGGTTCGATGCACATGCACCGCGCCAAATACCAGCCCCTCGGCGGCCCCGATGGTGGCGATGGTGGGCGCGGGGGTAATGTCTACCTCCGCGGTAACCGCAACTACTGGACGCTGCTCCACCTGCGCTATGACCGTCACGTTTTTGCCGGCAACGGCGGCAACGGCGGCAAATGCTGCAGCCATGGCAGTGATGGCGCAGATCGCTACATCGAGGTACCTCCCGGCACCGTGGCCTACGATGCCGAAACCGGTAAATATCTCTGCGATGTCGTCGAAGACGGACAAGTCGTGATGCTGCTCAAAGGCGGACGCGGCGGATTGGGCAACTTCCAGTTTCGCACCTCCACCAACCAAGCACCGCGCTACGCCCAACCCGGCGAGCCCATGCAAGAAATGATGGTGGTCTTGGAATTGAAGCTCCTCGCCGATGTCGGTCTGGTCGGCTTCCCCAACGCCGGTAAGTCGACGCTGGTCAGCGCGCTCTCCAACGCGCGCCCCAAGATTGCCAACTATCCCTTCACCACCCTCGAGCCCTCGCTCGGCATCGTGCCCTACCGCGACGGACGTTCCTTCGTCATGGCCGACATTCCCGGCATCATCGAGGGCGCAGCCGAGGGACGTGGATTGGGATTGCGATTCCTCCGCCACATCGAGCGCAACTCGCTTTGCTCTTTATGGTACCCGGCGACACCGACAACATCAAGCGCGAATACGAAATCCTGCTCAACGAAGTGGGAAGTTTCAACGAAGGGCTGCTCGACAAGCACCGCATCCTTGCCGTCACCAAGAGCGACCTCCTCGACGAAGAACTCATGGAAATGCTCCGTGAGGATCTCCCCGACGACCTCCCCGTCATCTTCATCAGCGCCGTTGCAGGTCACAACATCACCGAACTCAAAGACCTGCTCTGGACCGAGCTCAACTCCGAAAGCAACAAACTCCAAAGCGTTGCCGAAGGCGGAAGCATCGTCCACCGCGATCGCGAAATCGAACACCTCGACCGCGACTTCGCCGACTGGGCCGACGATGTAGTAGAGATCGACGACGACGACATCGAAGAACTCGAAGACTACGAAATCGAAGACGTAGACGACTAATAAAATCGTCATCCGCCCTTCCGATTCACTCGTATCCCTCCCCCCATAACACCGGAAAGTCACGAGGCTTTCCGGTTTTTTTCGCATCCATCGGCATTCTCCTTTTCAACACGTCTCCACAGATTCTCACACATGGAACTTCTCGACTACACACTTGCTCCCGAAGTGCGTGCCTTCTCCACGCCTCGCACCGCACTGTCCTCGCACCTTGAGGCCGATGATCCTTACGCCGGTTTCAATCTCACCGACTATTGTGGCGATAGCCCCGCCCACGTCGCGGAGTGCCGAGAAGCCCTGTGTGCAGCACTGGACATCGACGACGATCAACTCCTGCTGCCCCATCAAACGCACACCAACCGGGTGGCCCTTGTCGATGAAGCACTGATGGAAATGGAGAGAAGCGAGCGCAATCGCCACTTGCGCGATATCGACGCCCTGGTCACTGCGTTGCCGCGCGTTTGCATCGGCATCTCCACCGCCGATTGCGTGCCGGTGCTGCTCTACGCCCCCAAGCACCGTGTGATTGGTGCCGCCCACGCCGGTTGGCGCGGCATGGTGAGCCGCATCCTCGTCCACACCATCGAACGCATGCGCATCTTGGGGACGAATCCGCGCGATCTTCGCGCGGTAGTCGGTCCTTGCATCGGCCCCGACTCCTTCGAAGTGGGCGAAGAGGTGGTCGACGCTTTTTTACAGGCCAAATTTCCGCCCGCCGTCGTGCGACGTGGTTTCTTCCGTCGCCCACACATCGATCTGTGGGCAGCGGCGGTACATGAGCTCGAACAAAGCGGTGTGCCGTTGGAGGCCATTCTCGTGAGCGGCATCGATACCTACTCCTGCCCCGATCGCTTTTTCTCCGCGCGCCGCCTCGGCATTCAATCCGGTCGCATCTACTCCGGCATTGTCCTCTCGTAGGATCGCACGAAGTGTACGCGCACTTTAAGACACACGCAGAACAAACTGAGATACAGCCTACTATGCAATGAGCGTTGTCGAATCGCGCCGACCATGAAATTATATTGACTTGCCAAGCAACCGGCAAGGGAAAGAAGAGATAGAAAGTGTTTTTCAAACGCCGCTCTGTCACATTCTCTGCGATGAAAACGCTCCGAACAGCGCGCGGACGGTGAAGCTAATTCTCCGTCTCTGGCGTGCAAAGTTAGCTTTTCACCCCCTCTCCCCCAAGAAAAAGCATTGCATTAACGCTCATTATGCAGAAACTTGGGGGCTTTTCGAAATCGCCTCCCTTTTTGTTGTTTTCGTTTGCGCTCTCGTCTGCGCTTCTCCCCCCATCTGCTCCGCTCCTTCCTCGGCTTCATTCCCTCTTCCCCCGTACCCCGCGACTCAGGCGCCCCCACTTCGCGCATACACGTGCGCAGTTCCGCGTGCACTCGCGCACACCCGCGCCTCCGCCGATTTCCGTTTTTTGCCTTCACCCTTCACCGCTCTATCCCAACTCACTATTTATCAACACACAAGGGGTGAACATCTCCCCCAACCCCATCCCCTTCACCTTCCCTTCACCTTCCCTCTCGCGATTCTCCCCAACCGACTACGGAAAAGTCCCACTTTTTCCAACATTTCCCCCGTATTTCTCTCGCCACTCTCCCTGCCTCGCCAACTGCAAAATCAGCCACCGAGCAGGTGAAGGTATTTTCCTCAAAGCCTTCACCCCTTACGCTCTGATATACTGCACGTTGCGACCTACCGGTGAAGAGGTGAAGGAAAAAAACGAAAACCACCTGACGCGCGCGCACGCGAAAGAGCACGAAAAGAGGTGATGTTTCAACGACTTTCTAGCAGTCTTTGCGTATCAACCACAAATCTATTCCAACGGAGACCGGATATTCGAACATTATTGCCGGATTTGAGGAAATCTGTTGGCCTGTTTTATTAATGAGAAACGGCATACATTCTTGTTTTTTATCTTTGTTTCTCAGCCAATAGAGCTGTCCCTCGTAGAGATCAGGAACTTGAAGCGAATTTGTTTCGCCAATGATTGACACAATTCTCTTCCAATACCCATTATGCCAAGCCAACAGTTCGTAGGCTTGTCCTTTCTCTATAGTGTTGCCGGCATGTTTACCCATATAGCGCAGGCAATTCATCACTTTGGGTGATTGCAATCTGAGGGTTACGTCCGGCCAGCTATCGGGAGCTGTGTTGGGACGTCCATCATATTCTGCCTTCCATGTCGATTTTTCTACCGGTTCATCCCATAGTTGTTTCCACTTTGCGTTTTCTTCCGGAGACAAGGAGGTGTTATAAGGCGCATCCGTCATATATCTAGTGGTATCTTTGTCGGAAAGAAACGCAATTTCTCCGAGATAAACCTGCGGATTCTGAGGACTTCCGCACACACGATAGTAACGATAGGGACGTTTGTTGTGAGAGGCAAATCCTCCCAGTAAGTAGTCGGTTGCTTAACAATACGACCTATCGTATCGGCTTTCGTGAATTTCTCATCATCCGATGCGATGACGTACGTACCCACTGCGCGTTTGGCAGCTTCGAGCATTTCGGATTTGCGAGGATAAGTGCGTTCCAAATGAGCCTTAATTGCTTGTTTCTTTTGGGGGGCAAAGACTTGCAACACATATCCAAACTTTGAATCGGCTGTTTTGATGTAGAAAGGATTCGAAAAACTCAGAGTTTCCCCTTCTTCGTCTAGGTAAATGGGGAAATAAAGATGGTCAGGAACTACGTTTTGAAAAACAACATTATGCTCCTTCTTGTTTATTGTCCCCCAAGTCACCGGCAATACCCCATAGTCTGATTCACGAAACGTAGCGAGGTAGGCTAAGCGATGTGAAGTGTCTTCAGAAAAAGGGATCGTAACTCGGAAGGTCGTGACCATGTTTGAGGTGACATCTTCAATGAACGGCGAAGAGAGTTCTTCCGGTATAGGCTCTCCTTCATTGCGAAGTGCAAAGGGAGCTGTGGGTTGCTCAGCAAATTGTATGCGATAAACATTGAGCGCCGCTTTAAAACCTTTGTTTCGATATTCAGGTAAACTCTCTTCGGGATTGAATGTCTCCCAACCTTTTTCTGTGGGAACAGCCACATGAAAATGTCGTCCTTCCCATATTTTATAAGCGATGTTGTATTCCACAGCTGCCGGAATTCCACATGATCTCAGAACTTGAACGGCACGGTCGACTTTGTTGGCGCAATTCTCTGAATCAAGGAACCCCATTTCATAAGCTCCCCCGGGAAGCTCAAAAGGATATGTTCCTCCCCAATAGCGCAAACGTTTTGCCGTCAAGTTGAATCGCCAAATTACATTGCGGATGTTTTGCGCAGTGTCAGCGTGGAGGTATTTTTCATAGACGTCTGCATAGGTCGTTGCTAATTCAGCAGCAGTATTTTCTAAAGCACGATAGGGCAATATGTAATGGAGGAAATCTTGAAAACAGAGTTTGCGTGCAAAAGGACTGCGCTCTCTCACCGCAAAAGCATGCTCAACCTGCTGACGAACAAAAGTGGGAGATAGAAGTGCCGCATCGGAAAAATCATCAAACCGCACTTGTGGAGTATTGAATCGTTTCGCCTCTGTGGCTTTTCTGTAGGCTTGGTCAGCTTTTGCCAGTATATTCTCATTAAAATAAGGATTGAATAATAAAGTATCGTTGCGATACCGCACCAAAGCATAATACTGTTGTTCTCCACGTTTAAGCCAATCAGCCATTGAGTTGTCCACTTTTTCAATTACATATGCTTGATGATGCAAAGGAGCATTGGCTATGAGAAAGCAAGCAGCATTATATTTCTCCTGATTCTTCTTGCGATACTCTTCGAGAAGTTTCGTCCACTCTTTGCGGTCTATGGGAGATTGCGCGATGGCTGTTTCCACTTTCGGGGGGTAAGGAGAAAGAGTTTGGGCTGCAGCAGTAGTAAGCGTAAGCAATGAATAGATGCTGATAAGTAGGTAGATGAATTTATTCATGAGCCGATAAATAGCGTTGTGCATTTTGTTTCATTTGACTGGTTCGTTCATTGGAAATCTTTGGGGTATGATTCATTACTTGTCGAGCCAATCTTTTTGCGCAATTGTGTCGATTTGCCTTTCTCCACAACGAAAACTCCGCATATAGTGGTAGAGTGAGTCCCGGCATCATGCGATGTGCCGCACGATAATAGGAAAGCGCCTGTTGTGGTTGCTCCATTGCCTCGTAGCGTTCCCCAATACGTATTTTCCATTGTGCAGTTGGTTTGTAGTTTTCGAGAATCGGAGTATATCGAAACAAAGTGTGATCATCTTCTGTGAGCCACGCTGCTTCACAAATCACGGTTGAAAGATAAGCGTCATGTCGAATGATTTTATCCATAGAAGGCGAGGTCGGCGCATCGCATTGCAAATTAGCATAAAGCTTGATCCAAGTCTGCGCTCGGTAGATAGAGAACAGTCCAAACACAAGTAAGCAATTGCCGAGCAATGCCATTGCGAGTGAGGAGAGACGAAAACGGAAATTTGCGATGGAAGGTGCAGGAATACCGGCAGCCACAAAAAGAAGAAAGACCAATAATCCCCAGATGCAAGAGAAATAAGAAAAAAGCGAAAAAATAAACATCACAGTGAACGGAAGCAACCACTGCACTCTGTTTTCTTTCAAAGTAGATCTGAACTGAGCCCGAAATAAGAAGTAAATTAATGTACTCAATAACAGCAATCCAACTACACCTTGTTCACAAAGTACCAACAGAATTTCATTAAAAGCAAGTAGGTTGTCATCTGCCATTCGCTGTACTTCTGTCGGTGCTGTACTCAGATAGTCTGCTTGTGTCGTCATATATTTCGCAGCGAAACCGCCCGTTCCCAAGCCCAATATAGGAGATAAGGTGAACATCTTTGCACTCACTTGCCAAATCAGCCATCGCGCTTCTGCCGAAGCTGGGCGCAGCAAGTACAAACCTCCCACTAATAAAGGAAGCAATACCAACGCGCCTATCACAACGTGTTTCTTGAAATTTCTGCTCAACTGCTGTGTCAGCAAGACGATGCTTGCCATCACTACTGCCAACCATGCTGCACGCGAATTAGACAAAACCAGCCCTACCACGATAACTGCACATCCTCCCAACATATAGCCTCTTTCTTTTCCACGCATCTCCAGCACAGTTGACAGCGAAAAGGCAAGCATAATCGCTAAATATCCTCCCCAGACACCCGGATTGTTGAACATTCCTGTGGCTGCAAAAGCCGTGTGGTTACCGGCTAGTATTCCACCCCATTGCAACACCCCAATAATTGTCTGCAACACTCCACTCATCACAGCCCAAACTGCAACGACACGCCAAGGTATTTGAGGAAATTGTCGCACACACCACCACACACCGGTCAAAGAAATCGCTTTGATAAAATACCCCAACTCAAATGTACCGTGCAAATTGATGAACGTATAGCCGATGTAAAGTACAAATATCACATCTGCAATAGACAGTCGGGAAATCTTTTTGCGCTGCCAAAAGAGAATGGTACCACATACTAGCGCAAAAATTCCCGTGACACCGGCCATGTATGTGCTTCCGTTGGGAAGACGAGGCTCTACACAGCCTACTCCAAAGAGGAAAAAGCAGAGTAGATGCAACCAAACTTTGCTGTGTGTAGCCCGAAGAGCCTGAAGGTTTACAGAAGTTTCATGCATAAGAGAAAGAAATGTGCTGTGGCAAAGCCATGACTTGCCACAGCACGTTCGGAGAGAGTTATTTCCAAGATTTGTATTTGAGGACATTGCCCTCTCGCCAAATCTTGTGCTTGGTGCGACCACGCACGAAGGAGGGCTTTTTGTAGATGTCAGGATCTTCGCCTATGCCCGACCAATCGTCGACAAACTCAATGGAGAAGTTGGGTGCGGGCGTGTATTTGTAAGCAAACGCATAGTTGTCAAACACAACTTTTGCCTTACCGTCTGACACCACAACGATGACTAACTCAGGAGCCTCGTCTTGGTCGAATATCCAACCACCGAAGCAGAGCGCAAAACTCTTGTTGTCGAGGGGAATTTGCAAGAAGCGAGATTTATCCTTCCAAAGCGTGATATTACCGCAATTGTATAATGGGCCTCCTGTATAATAAGTGAGAAGATTCTTACCTTTATGTTGAATAGAGAAACCATCATAGCCATGTTGAGGAGAAGGAGTGTTAACACTATGTAGTTTGACTGTATATAGAGTCCCAACCTCATTTTTAATTGTGTACGATTGGAAATCGTATATTTTACACCTAGGATCTGGCGTTCCTGGATCACTATAAGCAGATAAAGGGAAAAATGTTTTTTTTGTAATGATACCTGAATCATCTTTCCATTCAAAAATGGATTGTGCAGTTTGTGCAATGCCGGTAAGTTCAACAAGAGAGAACAAAGCCAAAAGAATAGCGCGTATCATGAGCGTTCGTTTGTGTAATAGTAAAATTCAACATTTTGGATTTTATCAGGTCCAAAACTATTGTTTAGATAGAAATTCGTTCCACGCATTTTGCTACCTGTATCCATTGTTCTTGGAAAATTAAGTTTCCAAGTCCTGCTGTACTGTTCTCCAGGTAAAATTCTCACCACATGCCCACTGCCCCCATTGGGATTTTCCCAACCTGCCACAACATATAATCCCGCCTTGATGCATTCTTGCACTTGCTTCAATGTTTCTGCCAAATTTGCGCCTTTTATACGCCCCCAATACTTAGGAGTTGTTCGCCAAGTCCTAACCATATCATTAGCCATTCCACTCATGCCCTGAGGGTTATGTCCAGGAAATGTAATTCTGAAATTTAACTGTAATCCCAAATTACAAACCGCTTTTTCACTTCCATACAAACTTTTCATTCTCTCTACGGCTTCATTAGCCATTTTATCAGCTTGTGTAGGAATAATAGAATATGAGTTTTTCAACTCAAACATATTCGACTTGTATTGATTATTACCGGAACCTCCGCCTATCCCGAAACCTCCGCCACCGGAATAGCTCCCACCGCCGGGATGTCCTCCTTGACCACTGGAATTGCTATTTCCGTAAAAGCCACTATCTGAACCTCCATTGGGATTTTCTTTGTTATTATCCGGCCCGTTGACATCATAGGCGTTACAACGACAATAAGGTTTAGGTTCATTACAAGTGCGACAACAGTTGCATTCCTTCGCAAGAAAATTGCATTTAGTACAACGTTCTTTGTCGCAATTACATATACCATTTTTCTTTTGACGATCGCACTTTTTGCAATATATCACTTTCACGCACCTACATTCACTCTTTTCTCGATAACATCCATCGCACTTTTCTGAATCTCCATTTTCTTGTTCAGCAAAAGCGGAGCGTGTCATGTAGGTTTGCGTGTTCAGCCCCAAATGGAGGTGAATGGGCAGATCTTCGTCAGTTTTCTTCGGATGTGGGTTCAATCTGAAAGCAAAATCTTCTTGTCCTTTCTTCAGATTGCGACCAAGGAGCATTTGCCCATCGAGACGTGAGGTGATGAAGTATCCGGTGAAGTGAGTATTTTCAAAATTGTAGCCCAGCGTATCAAGTTCTGCGCGGTAGTCTCGAGCATAGTTCTGATCGTAAATATATGTACCGATGACGGCAACGAGCTTGTTGTTTTCTCCACGGCGTACGATGAGCTTAGAGGTTACTTTGTTCTTCGTTTTCTTAGAACGTCCGTCTTCGCTCAACACAGAAAGAGCAGTAAGTGTGTACCCTTCGATGGGGATAGCCACCACTTCTTCTCCTCTGTCGTTGAAAATGTGATATTTGTCCCATCTCACTTTGAGTTTTTTCGATGAAATAGCATTTGCCTTGCTCTTTTCTGTGTGCTGTCCATCGCGAAGAGCCATGTTGAGGAGGTAGAATCCGCCCTTTTGTTCAAGTAAATGCTGAGCATCTGTCACAATAGTGGGTGCGTGCTCCATGGAATTAGGGTTGGATGTCTCCGGTATGTCAATCCGTTCGGAACATCCAACCATCGCGAAGAGTGCCATCAGCCACAATAGGAGGCTGGCTCGCGATGTGGGAAAGATTTTTGCCATGTTTGAATCATGAATTGGTGATAAATAAGTATTGTGCTTTCCATCTGTGTTAACCGATGTGCTGCACATTTGCCTCAAAAGTTGCGCTTACTTTTGTAGCAGTTACTAAACATACGCGTTGTTTCACCGCGAAACTACCAATAAAAAACTTAACGGCAAAATCTTTATTGAAGAAAACAACATAAGAGTGTGGAAAATCAACGTGTATACTGGACTGCATCTCGAAAAGTGGGTAATATTGTCCGAGATACCACCACCTCATCTGTTTTATTCCTCACGCATTGTACATAAAATTATAATCGCCCGCTCTCAGCGATGAGAACGGGCGATTATATAACCAATCTTCTATTTCAGAACCGCTTGATGAAGCGATCGAGTTCGCGTTTGTCATCGCGATCGCGAATGCTGGCGCGCTTGTCGTATTCTTTCTTACCGCGGCAGAGGGCGATATCGAGTTTGGCACGTCCGTTGTCGTCGATGAACAACACGAGCGGAACGATGGTGTATCCGGGAGTGAGCGTATCATTTTGCAACGAACGGATTTCTTTCTTGTTGAGCAGGAGTTTACGATCGCGGCGCGTGGCGTGGTTGTTGTAGGTTCCGCACGCGTATTCAGCGATGTACATGTTCTTCACCCAGATTTCTCCGTCGTGGATGAAACAAAAGGTATCGACCAACGAGGCTTTACCGTCACGGATGCTTTGATCTCTGTGCCGGTCAATACGATGCCCGCCATAAACTTGTCGATCACCTCGTAGTCGAAGGTGGCGCGCTTGTTCTTGATGCGCACGCGCTGCGGTTTGTTTTTACCGCCGTTTTTCTTAGCCATGAGTGATGTCGATAAAGTCTGTGAGATGTTCGTCTAAATAATGAGCGACGCCGTTGGTAAATTCTTCTTCTCGCTCCATAAAGGCGTCGTCGAGGTCGTCGAATTCGGGAAACTGCTCATAGAGTGCCATAAACTCTTCGTCAGTGCAGGGCTGTGTGAGCGCTTCGGCATGCAGTTCGTAAAGTTCGCGAGCACGATAGAGCAATTTAGAAAAATCTTTCAATCCCCAAAGGCGCATGGCTTTGGCGAAGGGGTTGAGGAAGAAGAAAGGACCGTAGCCGTTGTGGATGAGTTGGATGAATCCGCCGTCACAGAGTTCATCACGCAAAATGACGTAAGCCCACAAAGTAATTTGATCGGGCGTCAACCGGGCAAGTGCGTCGGCTGTGAGGTTTCCTCCGGCATGATCGGCAATGGCTTCGACCACCGTTTGCAAGAAAGCATCAGTACCGCTCACAGCGGCCTGGCGCAAAGTGGCATCAGAAAGGCTTATTTTCATTGTCTCATTTCCTCTATAATGGTTTTCATTCCCTTGATTTTCTCTCCTGCCACCTGTTTGAGCAGGGCGGACAAGGCTCTACGCTCAATAGCGACATAAGCAGTGTGGGCGGCCAATTCGATATGACCGATTTGTGCCGATCGGAGTCCCCCTTTCTTGCAAAGGAAACCAACGATGTCGGCTTTCGAGAGTTTGTCGCGCTTACCGCGGCCAATGTATAAGACCGCCCAAAGGGGAGCAGCGGGGCGAACCGGCACCTGACTCACGTCTTCGCTGCCGGAAAGTTCGACGAAATCGGGAGTCGTTTCCTCGGGGCCTACAATCAGAAAAGCCTCTCCCACTGACTGCCAGCGCGCGGTACGGCCGGAGCGGTGCGCAAACGTGGCTTCATCTGCCGGCAGATGATAGTGAACCACGGCACCTACTTCCGGAATGTCCAAACCTCGTGCCGCGAGATCGGTGCTAACCAATACATTCGCGGCGCCGGAACGGAAGCGAAAGAGCGCACGTTCGCGCGCATCTTGTTCCAGTCCTCCATGATATACCACGGCGGTAAAGCGTTCGCTGCGCAAATACTGCCCTACTCTGTCTGCACTCTCACGATGCGCCACAAAAACGATGGTTTGTGCGGTGCCTTTCTTGGAAAGCAGACGGGCGAGGGTCTGTAGTTTGTCTTTTTCCGGCGAAGGAACGGCGTAAATCCGCAAACGATCTTGCAAATCCGCTGTTTCGTGCAAAAAATCGATGACATGGTAGTCTCGATTGATCAGCAGTTTCGGTGCGCCGCTTTCTTCCTCGTTTTCCTCGTGGAAGGGCGTGGCGGAAGCGATGACGACTTGCGGCACGCGACGCAGACTTTCTGCAATGCGCGCCATCTCCTCGCGGAAGCCAAACTCCCAACACTTGTCATACTCATCAATCACGAGCAGGCGAACGCCGGAGAGTTCGAGGTTGCCTTTATCGATATGATCGAGCAAACGCCCGGGAGTGGCAATCACCACATGGGGTCGCAATTCGCGCAAGCGACGATGCTCTTCCATCGTGGGACGTCCCCCATAAAGCGCCATGGCGCGCACAACGGTAGATTGCTCACGAAGCACGCGTTCCACCTGCATGGCGAGTTCTCGCCCGGGAACGACCACAACGGCTTGCAACGCGTCGATTTTCTCCTCAACACGTTCAATGAGTGGCAATAAATAGGCCAGCGTCTTACCGCTACCTGTGGGAGATAGAAGCAAGACGCTTTCACGTTGTCTGATAGCCGCGTGTGCGGCTTCTTGCATGGGGGTGAGCACCATAGCGATAGGATATAAAAAGGGCTGTGCCGGTGTTGATGATGAAACTCCGAGTAGAAAGGATTTGAGTGCTCCGTCGTCCTTTGTAATCCGACTTCCACGCTGCATTGAAAGCGCAGCATCGGCACGCCATCGGGCGAAGAGCCTTCTCGGTGTTTAGAAAAGAATTGATGAGTATCCCAATCGAACCGACACAGCCTATGAGTATGATCGTGTGGTGCACTTTTTGCACCGCTGTCTCTATAGCTTGCGATAGCAAAGTTAATCGTTTCTCTGCATACCGCAAAGAGAGAGTCGCATTTTTTTGTTTGTCTCCTACAAATTGCCTCCGGTCTTCACAGCTTCTGCTCGATCCAGCGATCGAGCAATTGCCTTGCCAGACTCACTTTCCCGGGAATTTGCGGGAGTGCCTTGCGCTTGAACCACTGTCCTTTGCGCAGTTCCGAACGTTGCAAAGAAAGTTCGCCGCTTTCGTAAGTTGCCATATATCCTACCATAAGCACCGAGGGGTAAGGCCAGGGCTGAGATGCACAGTAACGGAGGTTTTTGACCTGTAGGCCCGTTTCTTCCATAATTTCTCTGCGCGCACTCTCTTCGAGGGTCTCTCCGGTCTCACAAAAGCCGGCCACCAAACCATAATAGTCGCCGGAAAAATTACGGGCTTGCACCAACAGCACTTCATCATCGTCGCGATTGTCACCGGGGGCACGGCGCTCGATAAGTATAATGACAGCCGGACTGGGCGAAGGCCAATACTCGCGCTGGCATTGCGGGCATTTCTTTGAGATTTCGGTATGTTCCTCTAAAGGCGCTCCACACGAACCACAATAGCGCGTACGGCTGTTCCAGTAAAGTAATTCGCGCGCTTTCCCCGCCATTCGGTAATCAGCAGACGACAAGTGATCGAAAGTTTGTCGCATTCCCATCTGTTTTAATCCCACATCGGAACCGAGCGGATGGTCGATCTCCACGGCGACGCATGTTGCACCATCAAGAGAAGGCAACACTTGTCTCCTGTTCCATGGTTCTAACGCAATAGGGGGTTGTTCTCCGGTAGGAATCTCATTCGTATCGGTTAGAATCAGCTCTGACTGGTAGAATATAAACCACTTATTCATAAGATGATATATAGAAGAAAAGGCAGCATCATCTCCAGAGGAGGTAGATGCTGCCTTTTCGGAAAGTGATCGTCGGATTAGAGTCCGAGACTCTTCTTCACGGCCTCCACTTTTTGGAGAGCCTCAGCGCGAACCGCCTTGTAGCATTTCGGGCATTCCATCTCTCCGCGTACTTCAATATAGAATTTAATCTTGGGTTCCGTGCCGGAAGGACGGACACTGATTTTCGTACCGTCGGCAGTGAACCATTGCAGTACGTTGCTCGTAGTGGGGAAGTCGAGATCCGTTGTGTGCCCTTCAGCGTCGGTGGCTTTGAGCGTCTCGTAGTCTTTAGTGCAGACGACAGGTGAACCGGCGATTTCCTTCGGCGCGTTCGTGCGGAAGTTGTCCATCATGGCTTTGATTTCGTCAGCTCCGCTCTTACCGGGCTTCACGACATTGATCGTGTGGTTCAGCGAGAAACCATATTCGAGGTAGATGTCCATGAGCACATCGAAGAGGGTCTTGCCCTGATCCTTTGCCCATGCACAGATTTCTGCAAGCAGGGAGCAGGCAGACACGGCATCTTTGTCGCGCACAATGTCTTGTCCCATGAAACCGTAGCTCTCTTCACCACCGCCGATGTAAGTTTCTTTGCCTTCAAGCAGACGAATCGTACGAGCGATCCATTTGAAACCAGTGTACACATCGTACATTTTGATGTGGTTCTTGTCGGCGATGGCCTTGATGAGCTCCGTGGTGACGATCGTCTTCACGATATATTCATCTCCCTTCATCTTGCCCATGGCGATGCGGTTCTTGATGATATAGTACAAGAAGATCATGCACGTCTGGTTACCGTCGATGAGTACCCATTCTCCTTCATTGTCTTTGCAAGCCATGCCTACGCGGTCGGCGTCGGGATCGGACGCCATCACAATATCGGCATTCAATTTCTTGGCCAGATTGAGCGCAAGTGTCAAGGCTTCGCCATTCTCAGGATTGGGAGATACGACTGTGGGGAAGTTGCCGTCCTTTACCATCTGTTCGGGTACGGTGTGCACGTTCTCGAATCCCCAGAGTTTGAGCGAAGCGGGTACCAATACACGACCAGCCCCGTGAAGCGGCGTGTAGACAATGCACAAATCTTTCTGTCGGCGAATGACTTCAGGATCGATACTCAGTTTGTGCACCTCGCTAAGGTAGAGGTCATCCACTTCCTTACCAATCGATTGGATCAGTGCCGGATTTCCCTCAAATTTTACATCGGCAAGCGATACTTTGTTCACTTCGTCGATAATGCCTTTGTCGTGGGGCGCCAATACTTGTGCACCATCGTCCCAATAAGCCTTGTAGCCATTGTATTCGCGAGGGTTGTGGCTGGCCGTGATGTTCACGCCCGACTGGCAGCCGAAGTGACGAATGGCGAAGAAACCTCAGGGGTGGGACGCAAATCGTCGAAAAGATAGACCTTGATTCCGTTGGCGGAGAAGACGTTGGCCACTGTTTCTGCAAACAAACGACTGTTGTTCCGGCAATCGTGCCCTACCACGACGGAAATCTCCTTACGATCGGCGAAATTCTTAAGCAGATAGTTGGCAAGTCCTTGTGTTGCAGCTCCTACAACATAAACGTTCATACGATTGGTACCGGGTCCCATGATGCCACGGAGTCCTCCCGTACCAAATTCCAACGTGCGATAGAAAGCATCGACAAGCGGGGTTTTGTCTTCCGCTTCAATCATAGCCTTCACGGCCTTTTTCGTCTCTGCATCGTAGAGCGGAGAGTCAATCCACTGCTGAGCTGTAGCTGTGCACTGTGCAATGAGTTCTTTATTTTCCATACTGTGTTATGGCAAAGTTTGTTTGTTGTTTGCTTGTCGGCAAATTTACAATTTCCGCTGCAAATAAGCGAATCAAGCCCTGCATTATTCGTTAAACGCTTAGCTTGTATCCCTTCGATCATCGCAAGCAGCATCTTGTGACCGGCATTTACTCTGGGCGCGGCTCCCTTAGAACGGCACCACACACTCCCCTCTCCTGGCGGGAAAGGCGTCATGCTGTCTCCGGGCAGCGGCGCGAAGTCAGCATCTGTGATCGGGCCTCCTCCCATCGGAGGGAGACCTCCGCTATCCGTTGTGCCGGGGAGCGGGAATGAGTTGTTTTCGTCCATATTCTCAAAGCGGGTATATTTCCCTTTGAACGTCAACAACACATCGCCGACAGCACCATTTCTGTGCTTTGCAATGATAATCATGGCCTTGCCACGCAGATCGTTGCCGTTTTCGTCTCGGTAGATGCGGTAATACTCCGGACGGTGGATAAAAAGCACCATATCGGCATCCTGCTCGATGGCACCGGATTCACGCAAGTCGGAAAGCTGCGGTCGGTGATCGTCCGCTCCACCGGCTCCGGGGCGATTTTCCACACCACGATTCAACTGTGAGAGCGCGAGAATCGGGATGTTCAACTCTTTGGCCAGTCCCTTGAGCGAACGACTGATGGTAGAAACTTCTTCTTGACGGCTACCGAAGTTCATGCCCGAGGCGTTCATCAGCTGCAGATAGTCGATCATTATCAGTTTCACTCCGTGTTCGCGCACCAAACGGCGTGCTTCGTGCGCAATTCAAAAACAGAAAGTGCCGGCGTGTCGTCGACAAACAACGGCTTGCCATACAGATCTTTAATTTTGCTGTCCAGCTGCGCCCACTCGTGTGGCTCGAGTTGCCCGCTTTTGATCTTCGTACCTTCAATCTCACAGGTGTTTGAAATCACACGATTGACCAATTGCACATTCGACATTTCGAGAGAAAACAACGCAACGGGGATGCCTTGTTCCACCGCTATATTCTTCGCCATGGACAATGCGAAGGCCGTTTTTCCCATGGCCGGACGTGCTGCAAGAATCACCAAATCAGAGTTTTGCCATCCGGACGTCATTTTGTCCAAGTCGCGGTACCCCGAAGCGATACCCGACATACCGTCAGAACGCTCCGCCGCCTTGTGCAACATGTCGTAGGCATCATTGATGATCGGATCGATCTGGCTGTAATCCTTCTTCATGTTGAGCTGAGAGAGTTCGAACAGCTCTCCTTCCGCCTGTTGCATCAGCTCATCAATATCCTGCGTCGGATCAAACGCCTTCTCTTGCACTCCACTGGTGTAGCGAATGAGGTCGCGTGCCGTGGCCTTTTGCGCAATGATGCGGGCATGGTATTCGATATGGGCGGCCGAGACGACCCCTTGCGTAAGTTGTGCCAGATAAACGGGGCCTCCGGCTTCTTCAAAATGGTTAGTCTGCCGCAATTGCTCGCTGACGGTGAGCAAGTCGAGTGGCTTTTGCTCTATATTCAACCGACGAATTGCTTCGAAGATCAACTGGTGACGTGGATCGTAGAAGCTTTCCGGTTTGAGAATCTCACTCACCTGCGAATAGGCGTCTTTTTCCAGCAGCAGGGCACCGAGCACCACGCGCTCGAAGTCTAATTCCTGAGGCTGCAAACGCCCGAAGCTGTCTTGCACCGGGGCATCTGCCTTTTTGCGCTTAGGTGCGCGAGAAGAAGGTTGTGGCATAACAATAAGATCATGATTGAGGTGAAAAGAGATCGCAACGGATTAACACCGTAATTGCAGCATAGACAGACGGGAAATGCTTGTGTCTCCGAACTGCACTATATAAATAAGGAGTATCAGTGCTCAACGTGCCGATAACATCCCATATCTGACTTACCGCCTTTCGTTTGCGATTTTCCGTTACGGTCGAAAGGGAAAGTCTGTTGCGTCACTGCGAAATCGGCCTTCCCGACAGCCGCTGATTTGGCATCTAGGGTAAAGACAAACAGCAACTTCTGCAAATCGAAACTCGGAGAGAAATTCCCGGCTTGGCGGCGAGCTCCCGGAGCATCTTGCTCAAATAAACAATTGCGGAAGTGTTCATCCGTCGTTGGTTTGGGCGTATTGAGCAAGCAATGCGAGAAATCATAGTTGAAAGCATCGTTCTTGTAACGCTTAGAAGACTCTCTCATGAGATCATCGTTGTTGTATCCACTGATGATGCAGTTGACAAACGACGCTCGTTCCAGGGGGGCACGGCTTCCCTCCCCGTAATTACTGAAATGCAGCGCGACACCGCGATCCCCCGCCAGGGCATAGAATTGGCCGATGGTGCAATGGACAAATTCGTTGCGCCCGCCGACAAGACGCACACAGTCTCCGGCTGCATTTGTGATTTGGCTGTTGCCTACATTCACCGCGCATTGACGTGCATACAACCCATCTCCACCGACATTGTGGATCAGAGAATTGCGCAATATAAGTTTCTGGAAATCAACAGACGAAGAGTCGCAACGTATACCAAAATCTCCACTGTGGATCTCGCAATGGTCCAGGACATTGTCATGGCTTTTTGCAGTGAAGACCACCCCGCCCCATTGTCCGGGAATGCGGTCGTAGGGTTGATTGCTGAACATATAGCCCAATCGGTCGCCACGGAATTCTACGGGCGCCCCATTTTGTCCTTCAGTACGCAAGGTTCCGTGCACGATGAGGCGTGCTGCGGGATGAAAATACAATCGCGTACCCGCAGACAGCGTAAGTGTACGACCTTCTTCCACGACCAGGCTATCTAAAATGCGATAAGGCCGCGGGGCATTCCAGGTTGTGTCTCGTTCCACGCGCGCTCCTCTCAGGTTGATCACACTTTGTGTCGACGCCGTGAGCAACACTTGTTGTTCTGCTCCGTTTTCCAACAAGAACAACAGGCGATCTTCGAGTGGTGTCGGCGATGTGGCCGTTGAAGCCGGGGCATTGAGTTGCACAAACACGCGTAGGCTATCACCGCTGGCCAGTTCCGTGGCACCGGTTACCCCATTCGCCAGAAAAGTTCCGTCGACATTCACCATAAAATGCGATTTCGCTCCACCGGCCAATCGAATGGCCGCAATGCGCAACGTCTTTTTCTGTGGGTTGAAGACTTGAAAGGTGTATGTATTGGTCGCTTCGCCCGCCAGAACGGTGTCGAGCGCCAACGTGTCGCGCTCCAAACGCAAACGCGCATCGGCAGAAGTAGTATAACCCTCCTCGTTCAAACAAGAAGCGAGGAGGGCACACACGAATATCAGGAAAAGAGGAAGTGACTTCACCTTATTTCTCGGGTACGTTCTTCAAAACATCGAGCAAATGATCCCATACCATTTGTACAGTGGGGATCAACAGGCGTTCGTCGGGCGAGTGCACACCGCGCAAGGTGGGTCCGAAGCTCACCATGTCGAGATGAGGATATTTCTCACTGAAGAGTCCACATTCGAGACCGGCGTGGATGGCTCGCACGAGGGGTTCTTTGCCGAACAAGCGCTTGTAGCTGTCGACGCAGACCTTCAAGATCTCGCTCTTGGGGTTCATTTTCCAACCGGGATAACCCTCGTTGGTCACACACTTCGCGCCACCCAGTTCGAAAGCCGAACGAACCACCGAAGCCATGTACTCCAGATTGCTGGCAACACTCGAACGTTGTGACGTAGTGGCCACAATTTGGTTGCCGTGCTTGCGCACGCTAGCCAGATTGCTGGAGGTTTCAACCAAACCTTCGAGATCCTGACTCATGGCAAAGATACCATTGTGTACCACGCTGAGGCTCTTGAGCAAGCGCTCCGCCTGTTCTTTGCAAATGCAGGTCGGGGCGGCAGCCACCGGCTCAATTACGGCCGTCAGTTCAGGCTCGGTTGCAGAAAATTCGTCGCGCACTTTCTCGACAAATGCTTGAAGTTCCTCTCCGAAAGTGGCAACATAGGCTGTGGGCACGGCCACTGTGGCATGTGCCTCACGCGGAATGGCATTGTGCAGGCCTCCGGCTTGAATATCGCAAAGGCGCAGATCGGTTTTCTCACTTTGTTCCCAGAGGAAACGCACCAACAGCTTGTTGGCATTCGCACGCTTTTTGTTGATATCGTCGCCCGAGTGTCCGCCGGTAAGGCCTTTCACCACGAGATTGAACGTCGAAAAGCCTTCGGGCAGCTTCTCTTCGTCTACGGTGTAAGTCGCTTCGGTGCGTACCCCCCCGGCGCAGCTCACAAAGAGCTGTCCTTCGTCTTCAGAATCCAGGTTGATCAGATAGTCTCCCGTCATGAATCCGGGTTTCATCTCGAAAGCCCCAGTCAATCCCGTTTCCTCATCGCGCGTGAACACGCATTCGATCGGTCCGTGTTCGATATCATTGGCTTTCAGCAACGCCATCTCCATGGCAATGCCGATACCGTCGTCGGCCCCGAGCGTTGTGCCCTTTGCCTTGAGCCAATCGCCGTCCACGTAAGTTTGAATGGCGTCGTTGTCAAAGTCAAATTCTACGTCTTTGTTCTTTTCGCAGACCATGTCTTGGTGGCTCTGCAAAATCACGGTTTTGCGATTTTCGAAACCGGGTGTTCCGGGTTTGCGAATCAGGACGTTGCCGGCCTCGTCGACCAGCGTTTCAAGACCGAGATCCTCACCAAATTTGCGAAGGAACGCAGTTATCTTTTCCTCGCGCTTAGAAGGACGGGGAACTTGGTTGATTTGCGCGAAGCAATCGAATACGGATTGAGGCTTTAATTGTGCCATAGCTCACTACATTGAAAGTAGAACAATAAAATGTGCAAATCATTTGTCGCAGACGAGGTCTTTGCACTATATTTGCACCGCAAAAATAGAGAAAAGATATGGAACCTCTTTGGATACTCACATTAATTATTGTTGGAATCTCGGTCCTGTTGCTTTCTGTTGGCATCCTCATCAAAGGACGCTTCGTCAACACACACGTGAGTGGCAACAAAGCGCTCGAGAGCTGCGGAGTGCACTGCGCCTCTACCCAAGATGCCGAACTGCGCACGAAGAATCCACACGCCGTGAGCGAACATGCTCACACAACCGACCGGGCATAACCCATCGCTTGGCTTCCTTCCCTTCGAATTTATCCATTCACTCCCTAACAACCTGATATGAAAGCACCGTTTTCTTTCTTCTTCGTGGCTGCATTGATGATTTTGACGAGCTTGTCGGCTTGTAAAAAAGAAAAGAGCACCACCACTACTTCTAAAGCCGCCGCTCCCCTCGCTGACACCCCGAATAAGCAGCAAAACTCCCCCATTGCCTACGTGGAAGTGGACTCTCTGCTCACTCAGTACAAATTCTGCACAGAGAACAAAGCGGTGCTCGAAGCCAAGAGCAAGCAATATCAATCGCAAGTGGCAGCTAAAATGGCACAAGTGCAAAAAGCCTACGCCGATTTCCAGCAGAAGATGCAAAGCGGCGCCTTCACCACACGCGAACAAGCCGAGGCTGCACAACTGCGCATCCAGAAAATGCAGCAAGAAGCCGCAAAACTGGAAGAACAACTGCAAAAGCGCATGACTGCTGAGCAAGAGAAATTCAACAACACCCTTCGCGACAGTCTCCAGTCCTTCCTCAAAGACTATAACAAGGAAATGGGCTACTCCATGATCGTCTCAAAACAAGGAGACAACGTGCTTTTTGCCGATCCTTCACTCAATTTGACCAAAGCCGTCATCGAGGGAATGAACGAACGATACAAAGGCAAGAAGAAGTAACGCCAACCTCCCTCCCCAATACAGCGGGCATTCGAGCACTGACGCTCGAGTGCCCGTTTTTTGTAGTCATCTTTCACTTCATTTCCACCTCTGACCGATGAAAACGAAGCACAAGTGCTTTCACGCACAGGCTGCTTAGTGGAACGCCGAGCCCGATCACTGCTCGTCGCCTCGCGCATGCTCATCACGCCCACCACTTCACCGGAAAAACTTGGGGGCTTTCGTCGAAAAACAGGGAAGGAAACAACATTAGTCCCCTATTTTTCACCCGGCATCCCCAAGTTTCATAGCTACCTTTCCCTTGTCGCCGGCAAACTCCCTCCCCCGCCGCCCGTTCCCCCACCCTTGAATCGCCCCTTCGCAACTTTAATCAATTTCACCACGCCAAAGAGCCGCAAACCGGCTCAAAATACGTATTTTTGCAACATGAACACAAGCAATGCGGAAATCATCACGCACCAATGGTTCGCCGGCAAGTGGAAACCACGCCCCGCCGATGGACACAAAGGTACGTTCGGGCATCTTCTCCTCATCGCCGGTCACGAAGGTATGATCGGCGCTGCAGTGCTTGCCGCCCGTTCCGCGCTTCGCAGTGGAGTTGGAAAAGTCACAGTGCACATCCCACGATGTGGTCGCGACGTTCTACAAGTGGCCGTGCCGGAAACCGTGTTGCAAGTCGACGAAAGCTCCGAGTCCTGTTGGAGTTCGCTCATCGATCTCACCGGTTTCACTGCAGTGGCCGTAGGTCCCGGACTGGGCACTGACGGCGAAACAGCCTTGCTTTGCGCACTTTGCTCAAAGCCCTGTTGGAACGCGAGACAGCCGGGACGCCGCTCCCGCTCATTCTCGATGCCGACGCCCTGAATCTCCTGGCCGCCGACTACCAATTGCTCTCTTTGGTTCCCCCTCACAGTCTACTCACTCCCCACCTCGGAGAGATGCGCCGCCTATGCCGAGCTTTGGATCTGCCGTGCGAAGAGCTTGCCGATTTGCAGGTCGCCGCACGCATGCTGTCCGATTCACTCCGACTCAACCTGCTGCTCAAAGATCACATTCCTCACCTCTTCATTCCGGAAGGCAGACTGCTCGTGGCCGAGGGGGGAGGCAATAGTGCCTTAGCCAAGGCCGGTAGCGGCGACGTGCTCACCGGATTGATCGGAGGGCTCGCCGCGCAAGGATATCTTCCGGAGGAAGCCGCAGGATTGGGCGTCTGTCTGCACCGCGAAGCCGGAAAAATGGCCGAAGCTCGTCATTCCGCTCCTGCCACAGTGGCCTCTGACTTAGTGGATGCCATCGGTCAAGCTTTTCTCCACCTTCTTCCCCCACACTGAACCATGTCTACACATTCCCTCAGCCGTTTCGCCCTACTCCTCAGCCTCTTTGCCGCCGCTGCACCAACTGTTTCGGCACAAACAGCCGTGGCTCCTTATCGCCCCGGCCTCACTGCCGAAGGCATCACGTATCACTTGCCTCTCACCGGCCTACATCTCACCGTGCAGACCCGCTGTCGACATTATGTGCCCGGTGAATACGCGGCTTACGCGCGTGCCCTACTCGATCGCAAGGACGTGATGCTCAATGCGTTCGACACTTGGACACTGGAAGGGGTGAAGGTAGATGCCTTTGGCACGCCCGACAGCACAGCGGCCTACACCATTCGGCTCGATCACCGCACTTCTGCTCCGCTCGTGACGCTGTCGCCTGAGGGTCTCCTCCTCGCAGTGAACGCCGAAGCCACGCAACCGGCAACATTGTCGCAACCCGGTGTGCGCACCATCGCCACGCCAACCCTCAACGCCGACCGTTACAAAACGCCCGACATGCTCCGCGCCGGCAGCACCGCACGACGCGCTGAGCTGGCCGTCGCAGAGATTTTCGACATCCGCGAAAACCGCAATCAACTCATCAAGGGACAAGCAGATTTCAACCCCAAAGACGGCGAACAGCTGAAAACAATGTTGGCACAGCTCGACGAACGCGAAAAAGCCCTTACCTCTCTCTTCGTCGGCACGTACACCGAAGAGGAACGCACCTTCACCTTCGATTACCTCCCCCGACGCACGGAACAGGGACGCGTGCTGTTCCGCTTTTCGAAATACCTCGGCATAGTTGACCCCGACGATGCAGCAGGCATGCCCGTCACTCTCACAGTGGAAGACCTGCAAAACATACGTCCGGCCTACGACGACGGCAAACCCAAGAAGAAGAAAGAGCAAGAAGACCTGCGCTATCGGGTGCCGGGCGAAGCGAAAGTGCGTATCGCCCTGGGAGATGAGACACTCTACGAGACAAATATCCCAATGGCACAATTCGGTAGGACAGAACATCTTGGAGGAACTTTATTCAACAAGAAATTCAACACAAAAGTTTGGTTATCGCCCACAACAGGTAACGTAGAGAAAATAGAACTCGACCAAACAGACAAATAATAAGTAGGCGCCCCATGATCAACCCCCGCCAACTCAAAATTAAAGACTTCGACTATCCGCTCCCCGACGAGCGCATTGCCAAATATCCCCTCGCCGAACGCGATCAATCCAAGCTGCTCACCCGCAAAACAGACGGGAGCATCGGCGAAGATCTGTTCATCAATCTGCCCAATTACTTGCCGGCCGGTGCACTTATGGTGTTCAACAACACCAAAGTGATCCAGGCACGCCTGCATTTTCACAAGTCGACCGGCGCACTGATCGAAGTGTTTTGCCTCGAACCACATACTCCACTCGACTATCAACAGTCGTTTGCCACCTGCGGGGCGGTGACGTGGACTTGCATGATCGGTAATCTGAAGAAATGGAAGGAGGGTGTGCTCGAACGTCCCATTACAGTAGGTGGCAACTCGCTCATCTACGAGCCGAGCGGTTGGGAATGAGCGGTACCGGACATGAAGTACGCTTCTCATGGGACAACCCTACAGTCAGCTGGGCCGAAGTGCTCGACAGCATCGGCGAATTGCCCATCCCCCCCTACTTGAATCGCGAAACGGAGGACACGGACTTAAAAAACTACCAGACTGTCTATTCCAAAATCAAAGGATCGGTGGCAGCTCCCACAGCCGGTTTGCACTTCACGGAACGAGTGTTGCAAGCACTCGACCGTCACGGCATAGAGCGCAACGAACTCACATTGCACGTCGGAGCCGGTACTTTCAAACCGGTGAAAAGCGAAGAGATCGCCGGCCACCAAATGCACGCCGAGTGGATCGCCGTGCCGCTCAACTCCATCGAACGTTTGCTGGCCCACGGAGCTCAATGCATCGCCGTGGGTACTACAAGTGTGCGCACACTCGAAAGTCTCTATTACATCGGTGTGCGCATTCGTCAATGCCGCGACGCGAACCGCGAACCAAATGAGGACGACTTGCATGTGCCCCAATGGCTGCCCTACGACTACACCCAAAATTGCGAACATCCCCCTCACACCTCGTGAAGCTCTCGAGGCGGTGCGCGACTATTTGCGCGACAATCAGCTCGAAGTGCTCCACACGGCCACGCAAATCATCATTGCACCGGGCTACGAGTACAAGATCGTAAAGACCATCGTCACGAATTTCCACCAGCCCCAATCCACCCTGCTTCTCTTGGTGAGCGCATTTGTGGGAGGCCAATGGCGACCGATCTACGATTATGCGCTTGAACATGGATTCCGGTTCTTGAGTTATGGAGATTCCTCGGTTCTCAATTACGATGCACTGCACCCCTAACGCTGCGTGCCCCAACTCCTCTTCAATACGACTCAACCCCATGCGTCAATATCCCTTCTGGCTCCTTCTCCTCCTCGCTCCACCATTCTGGTTCCCGTCGGCACGTTGGTGTTTTTCTTGTTTGGCAACGTAACGCTGTGGCCCGAGAGCGACAGCACCGTGCTCAACATCATGCAATACGTACTCATCCAATTATTTTGGGTCGGGCCAATCATTAGTTTCTTCGTGAGCCTGTTTTTCTGGGGCTGGGCTCGTCAACGCGCCTCTATTTTTGCCGCTATCGGTGGACTACTCCTCACAGCAGGTTCAATTTTAGTGCTTGCGTTGCAATAAATTCAGCTCTGCCTCACTCTCATGCAACAATATCACGACCTCTTACGCCTCATTCTCGAAAACGGCACTCGCAAAACTGACCGAACCGGCACGGGAACCCTGTCAATCTTCGGACATCAGATGCGTTTTGATCTCGAAAAGGGTTTTCCCCTGCTCACCACCAAGCAATTGCACCTGAAAAGCATCATCTACGAACTGCTTTGGTTCTTGCGCGGCGACACCAACGTGCATTATCTCCAAGAACATGGGGTGCGCATATGGAATGAGTGGGCCGACGCGTCGGGCGAACTGGGTCCCGTTTACGGACACCAGTGGCGATCGTGGCCGGACTACAACGGTGGACACATAGATCAGATCAGCCGAGTCGTTTCGCAGATCAAAAATCAGCCGGATAGCCGCCGTATGATCGTCAACGCCTGGAACGTGGCAGAAGTGGACCAAATGGCCTTGCCCCCCTGCCACTTGCTTTTCCAGTTCTACGTGGCTGACGGGCGTCTTTCCCTACAACTCTATCAACGGAGTGCCGACACTTTTTTGGGTGTGCCCTTTAACATCGCTTCCTACGCTCTACTGACGCTCATGGTGGCTCAAGTCTGCGGATTGCGCCCCGGAGAGTTCATTCACACCACCGGCGATACGCATCTATATCTCAATCATTTAGACCAAGCAAATTTACAATTGAGTAGAACTCCGCGAGCTCTCCCTCAAATGCACCTGAACCCAGAAGTCAGCGACCTCTTCTCTTTTAGATTTGAGGACTTCCAACTCGAAAACTACACCCCCTACCCACACATTGCGGCAGCGGTTTCGGTCTAACATTCCCCTTTCTATGCTCACGCTCATTTGCGCACTCGACGAACAACGAGCCATCGGCCTCAAAGGACACATGCTTTTCAGGCTGCGATCGGACCTTCAACGCTTTAAAGCCCTCACAGTGGGGCACACTGTGATCATGGGCCGAAAGACCTTTGCCTCTCTGCCCAAAGGTGCCCTCCCCAATCGTCGTAACTTCGTCGTCAGCCGTTCACTTTCTGAGGCACCGGCCGGCACCTTCCTTTTTCGCTCTCCCGAAGCCGCACTCCAGGCCGCACAAGACGACAAAGAGATCTTCGTCATCGGCGGATCTTCAATTTACGAAGCCACTTTGCCGCTGGCAGATCGACTGTGTTTGACACACATTCTGGCGAAAGCCCCTCAGGCCGATGTCTTTTTCCCGGAAGTCGACTTCGATCAATGGAAGTGCACCTTCCAGGAATCACACCCGGCCGATGAACAAAACGAACAACCCTATATCTTTGCAGATTATATCCGTATATGAATCGTCTTCTCCGCACAGCCACCTTAATTCTTACCACATGCTTTTGCACCGGTGTATCTCTGTTCGCACAAGATTCCAACCGGGAGGTAAACTTCTCCATTATCGAGACTTCAGACGTGCACGGTAACTACTTTCCCTACGATTTTATCAATGACAAACCGGGAGAAGGAAGCTTAAGTCGCATCTCAACCTACGTGAAACGTTTGCGTGCGGCACAAGGTGAAGGACATGTCTTACTCGTCGACAACGGGGATATTTTGCAAGGTCAGCCCGCAGCCTACTATTATAATTACGTAGACACCACTTCCACCCACCTTTGTGCACGCATGCTCAATGAAATGGGCTACCTTTGTGGTACACTGGGCAACCACGACGTGGAAACCGGACATGCCGTCTACGATCGCTGGATGGACGATTGCGGTTTCGCAGTATTGGGTGCCAATGTCGTAGACAAACGTAAGAACAAACTCTACCTCACGGCCTACGTACAGGAGGAAGTGGACGGAGTGCGCATCGGCGTACTCGGCATGATCACGCCCACCATTCCGCAATGGCTTCCCGAAAGACTCTGGAAATATCTGGATTTCGCGATTGTGTAGAAACAGCTCGCCGTGTTGTTCCCATCATACGCCGTGCAGCCAAAGCCGACATCGTTGTGGTAGTGATGCACAGCGGTGTGGGTGAGCACAACGCCACAGGGCGCATGCTGGATCACGCAGCTTTCCAAGTAGCAGAACAGGTTCCGGACATCGACATCCTCTTTTGCGGACACGATCACCGCATTGCCAACACGACGGTCACCAATAAAATCAGTGGACGCCAAACCCTGGTTCTCAATCCCGGCGCCAACGCAATGAACATCGCGCAGGCTGACATAAAAGTGACGCTCGGACCCGATGGAAAACGGAAGAAAAAGGAAATCGTGGGCAATGTGATCGATATCCGCGGCGAACAACCGGATTCCGTCTTCCTTTCGCACTATACCAAAGAGTTCAACGACATCCGTAACTTTACCACACAGGTGATCGGACGCAACAAGAATGAACTCGACACACGCTCGGCCTACTTCGGTTCATCTGCATTTGTAGACTTCATTCACCGCATACAACTTGCTGTGACGGGAGCTGATATTTCTTTCGCCGCTCCGCTTTCGTATGATGCTAAGATTGAACCGGGAGACATCCGCATGGCAGACTTGTTCAACCTCTACAAATACGAGAATCAACTCTACGTCATGAAACTTACCGGGCAAGAAATTAAGAACTACCTTGAAGAAAGCTACGGTATTTGGACTCAACAAATGAAATCGCCCGCCGATCACATGATGTTGTTGAGCGACAACTACGCAAATGCTCCGGAGCCTTGGCAACGACTAAAGCACTCGTCCTACAATTTCGACTCCGCAGCCGGCATCAAGTACACCGTCGATCTCCGAAAACCCAAGGGACAGAAAGTGACCATCCTATCTATGGCGGACGGGAAGCCCTTCGATCTGCAGAAGACTTACAAAGTGGCGGTGAATTCCTACCGTGCCAACGGAGGAGGCGGACTGCTCGTCAAAGGAGCGGGGATCCCGCAAAATCAACTGCGCTCACGTGTGGTCTGGACCTCCAATAATGAGATGCGCGAATACCTGCGCCGCGAAATAGCCCGACAGAAGGAAATCAATCCGCAGCCACTCAACAATTGGCGCTTCATTCCTGAAGGATGGGCTTCTGCAGCCGCTGAGCGCGACTCAGAAATCATGTTCAAATAACCTCTTTTCCATCTCGAGATTTCCCTGCGCGTGTCGAAAGATTCGACATGCGCATTTTCTTTTGCGAACCACAATAAACAATACTGCAAAAGGATCAAGTGTACTACGCGTCTTATCAAAATTATATCCCTAAAGATCACGTAAATACGGACTAAGTGACGCACAAGTGGGAGAGCGAAAAAGGAGTTGATCCAACTCGAATGAACACCTCGGCGAAACTGTCTTTTTTGTAAGACAACTCAGGTACGAAGTTCACGCACTACAAGGATTAGCACTGAAGACTTCTCAACATTTTATCGTTTTTTGGAGGTTAGGACGAAAAAAGACGATGAAGCACGAGTTCATCCACAGAGAAAGAACTAACTTTGCAACGAGAAATCTCATGATATGCGGCAATAGCTCAGTTGGTAGAGCATGGGCTTCCCAAGCCCAGGGTCGCGGGTTCGAGCCCCGTTTGCCGCTCACAATATAGATTTGCTAAAACTCTCCTCTATGGCAAAAATCAGATGTATCGGCGTTTTGACTTCCGGTGGTGACGCCCCTGGAATGAATGCCGCTATTCGTGCCGTGACACGAAGTGCTATTTTCAACGGTTTCAAGGTGAAGGCCATTTATCGCGGCTACGAAGGACTGATGAACGGTGAAGTGAAGACTTTCACCACAGAGGACGTTTCGGGCATCATCCAAACCGGCGGGACAATCCTACGTACAGCCCGCTCTGCGGAATTTCAAACTCCCAAAGGGCGAAAACGCGCGTACGACACACTTCGTAAAGAAGGGATTGATGCCCTTATCGTAATCGGCGGTAACGGCTCTTTGACCGGTGCTATGCTCCTGGCAGAAGAATATGACTTCCCCTGTATTGGTCTTCCGGGTACAATCGACAACGATCTCTACGGAACAGACAACACGATTGGTTACGACACGACGCTCAACACGATTATGGACTGCGTGGATAAGATCCGCGACACCGCCAACTCCCACGAACGTATCTTCTTCATCGAGGTGATGGGTCGTGACGCAGGCTTCCTGGCACAAAATTCTGCCATAGCCGCCGGCGCGGAAGCCGCTATTATCCCAGAAGACTCCACAGGATCTGACCAGCTCATCGAGTTTATGGAACGCGGTATTCGCAAATCCAAGAAGAGCTGCATGGTCATCGTTAGCGAAAGCCCCAAATGCGGTGCGCTTTATTATGCAGACCGTGTAAATAAGGAATACCCACAATTCGACGTTCGTGTTTCGATACTCGGACACTTGCAACGCGGCGGACGCCCCTCAGCACGCGACCGTGTATTGGCTTCACGTGTAGGCGTCGGCGCCATTACAGCTCTCGTACAAGGACAGCGTAATGTCATGGTGGGTATTCGCAACCATGAAATCGTATATGTTCCCTTCATCGAGGCCGTGCAAAAGCGCAAAGGTATGAACCCTCAGCTTATTCAAGTCCTCAACGAACTCAGCATCTAAAACAATCTCGTTCTCAAACGACTATGAGTCAACAAATCGGTTATATTTCTCAGATCATCGGACCGGTGGTCGACGTTCATTTCCCACTCAACGGCCGCCCCGCCGATGAAGTACTCCCGCGCATCCATGAAGCACTGGAAGTGCAACATCCCAACGGGCGCCAACTGGTCATAGAAGTGCAACAACACATTGGCGACGATGTAGTTCGCACGGTGGCTATGGACAACACTGACGGCCTTTCGCGTGGTTTGGAAGTGAAATCAACCGGTGCCCCCATTTCAATGCCCATTGGTGACCAGATCAAAGGTCGCATGCTGAACGTGATTGGAGACACCATCGATGGACTTCATGCAGTCTCTCGCGAAGGTAATGCTTATCCTATCCACCGTGAACCGCCTAAGTTCGAAGATTTGAAACCTCTCGTGAGGTTCTCTACACCGGTATCAAAGTAATCGACCTCTTGGAACCTTATATGAAAGGTGGTAAGATCGGACTCTTTGGTGGTGCCGGTGTAGGTAAGACCGTGCTTATCATGGAGCTCATCAATAATATTGCGAAGGGACACGATGGTTTTTCGGTATTCGCAGGTGTCGGTGAGCGTACTCGTGAAGGTAACGACCTGCTGCGCGAAATGATTGAATCGGGCGTCGTGAAATACGGAGAAGCCTTTACCGAAGCAATGGAACGCGGTGAGTGGGATCTTTCGAAAGTAGACTATAACGAAGTGGCCAAAAGCCAGGCAACCTTGGTCTATGGTCAGATGAACGAACCGCCCGGAGCACGTGCATCTGTGGCACTTTCTGGACTTTCCGTTGCAGAATCTTTCCGAGATAGTGGAGCAAAAACTGGAAAAGCTACAGATATTCTGTTCTTTATCGACAATATCTTCCGTTTCACGCAAGCTGGTTCTGAAGTGTCCGCCTTGCTTGGTCGCATGCCTTCCGCTGTAGGTTACCAACCAACCTTGGCTTCGGAAATGGGCGCGATGCAAGAACGTATTACTTCTACGAAGAATGGTTCCATCACGTCTATCCAGGCTGTATACGTCCCGGCTGATGACTTGACAGACCCCGCACCTGCTACAACCTTCACACACCTCGACGCCACAACAGTGCTTCGCGTAAGATCACTGAGCTAGGTATTTATCCCGCAGTGGATCCGTTGGACTCGACTTCCCGCATTCTGGACCCGAATGTAATCGGAGAAGATCACTACAACTGCGCACAACGCGTAAAACAAATCCTGCAGAAATATAAAGAGCTCCAGGATATCATCGCGATCTTAGGTATGGACGAGCTCTCAGACGAGGATCGCCTCACGGTAAACCGCGCACGCCGTGTACAACGCTTCTTGTCTCAGCCGTTTACCGTGGCAGAGAAATTTACAGGCGTAAAAGGTGTGATGGTACCCATCGAGGAAGTGATCCGCGGATTCAACATGATTATCGACGGTGAAGTAGACCATCTTCCTGAACAGGCCTTCCTGAACGTCGGAACAATCGACGACGCAATCGCCAAGGGCGAGAAGTTACTTTCGGCTGCGAATGCACAATAAGGATTATGGACAAGAATCGTCTCCACATCAAATCGTCTCTCCTGAATGTACCCTTTTTGAGGGCGAAGCCGAGCGCATTACAATGCCCGGTACCTTGGGAGAGTTTGAGGTGCTAGTCAACCATGCACCGATAATCTCCTCATTATCACAAGGCGTTGTCACTTGTACCGGCACAGAAACGAAAGAGTTCAATGTTTCCAGCGGATTTGTCGAAGTAAACGACAACAATGTGACTCTTTGCGTAGAGACTCATAATTGATATGCTGACACTTGCTCGTCTAGTCCTGAGACTTGCCACGCTTTACCTATTGCTGGGCGTTTGTCTTTTCCTTGTCATGACCCAAGGCTTCGGCATTGCCCCTGTAGAGGTTGCTCAAGAAGTTATTATAGTCTCTGTAGTCTTCTACTGCTATACCTTGATTGAGTTGGGAGTTACTTCCAAGTTGAGCCACAAGGACTCATCTATCTTTATCGGAGTCAATTTGGGTTTCTCTCTATTGCGCCTTTTCCTCACGCTGATTGTCCTCTTCATTTACAAGCAACACGAGCAGGTCAACTTTACTGCCGCCTTCTTTGTGGTTTTGCTTTACTACTTTGCCACACTGATCTTCTCAACTTGGCACCGCCGTAACTTGAATCAGTCAACAAACAATAGCAATGAAAAAAATAATCCGACTTAGTCTCCTGTTACTCACGCTCTTTCTTTCAGGCTTCTGCACAGAAGCTTTTGGGGCACAAGCTGCAGAGGGAAAAAAGGATATCAATGTTTCGGAGTTTGTCCTGGAACATTTGGCTGACTCTTACGAATGGCACATCACAACTTGGAATGGAAAGCCCATAAGCGTCCATCTTCCTGTGATAGTAAAAGGGAAAGAAAGCGGATGGCACGTTTTCAGCAGTGAACGCCTCGAAGAAGCGGCGCATCAAGGTAAAGACTATCAGGGTTTCTTCCTTTCGTCAGAACACCATAACAAGATCTACGAGAAATTGGCCGACGGCACCGTAGAACGCCCATGGGATCTGTCCATAACCAAGAATGTTCTGCAAATTTGGTTGGTGGTTTTCATACTGATCGGCACATTTCTTTATTGTGCACGTTGGTACAAGAAACATGATTCAGTGAAACAAGAAGCCCCCAAAGGCTTGTTGGTGCAATCGAGATGCTTGTAATGACAATTCACGACGATGTCATTAAATCCTCGATCGGCGAGAAACACTATCGCCCCTATGCTCCCTACTTGCTTACGGTGTTCTTTTTCATTTTCACGAACAATCTACTTGGACTCATCCCAATTTTTCCCGGAGGCGCCAATGTCACGGGCAACATCAACATAACATTGTTGCTCGCAGTCGGAACTATGTTGGCAGTAAACCTCTTCGGGAACAAAGAATACTGGAAAGAAATTCTATGGCCTAACGTACCGCTGTGGCTGAAGATCCCTCCTGTTATGCCATTGATCGAAGTCTTTGGCATCTTCACGAAGCCTTTTGCACTAATGATCCGTCTCTTTGCCAACATGATGGCCGGACATGCGATTATTTTGTCCTTTACCTTCGTGATCTTCATGACCTGGCAAATCAGTACATCAATGGGATCTATCTTCACTGTGTTCAGTGCAGTGCTTATGATCTTCCTCAATTGTCTTGAGCTATTAGTCGCATTTCTTCAAGCTTACGTATTCGTACTCCTCTCCTCCGTATTCATCGGCTTAGCACATCCTGAGCACCACGAAGAATAGCCCCTATTTCGAAACAGAATTCCCAAGCATAATCAACTCATATAATAAACTTACACTATGATGTTCCCTCTTTTGGAAGCAGCCTCTACAGGCTTTGCACAACTTGGTATGGCACTTGGTGCCGGTCTTGCAACGATTGGTGCCGGTCTTGGTATCGGTAAAATCGGTAGTTCCGCCATGGAAGCCATCGCACGTCAGCCCGAAGCAGCCGGTAAGATCATGACCAACATGATCATCGTAGCCGCTCTCGTCGAAGGTGTTGCCCTCTTTGCCGTTGCAGCTTGCGCCTTCCTCATCAAATAACATTGAGCGCTAAACATCCTGTATGGAGTCATTGAATTTGCCCTCCATTCTCACTCCCGATTTCGGCCTGCTCTTTTGGATGCTCGTCGCATTTATCGTGGTTCTCATCATCTTAGCAAAATTCGGTTTCCCGGTTATCACCGGTATGGTCGAACAACGCAAAGAATTTATCGATGAGAGCCTCCGCAATGCAAGAGCCGCCAACGAAAAATTAGCTGGAATACAAGCCGAGAGTGACAAGGTGCTTCGTGAGGCTCGCGAGAAACAAGCAGAGATCCTCAAAGAAGCAACGGCAACTCGTGACGCAATAGTCAAGGACGCGAAGACGTTGGCAGAAGCCGAAGGCGCCAAGCTCCTTGACGAAGCCAAGGCTCAAATTCAAGTTGAGAAGGCGAACGCCTTGCGCGATATTCGCTCACAAGTTGCGGATCTTTCTGTAGAAGTCGCTGAGAAAATCATTCGACAGCATCTCAGCAACGACACAGAACGCACGAACTACATTAATGGACTGCTCGACGACATCGAGAAACAGTAAAATTTCCTCCTTCGCACAATGAACACCGGAATCGTAGCCGCTCGATATGCAAAAGCCTTACTCTACTTCGCCACACAAAACGGCGAAGCAGAGCTGGTTTATGCAGAGATGCAACAGCTTGATCGGAATTTTCGGGAATTACAAGCCCTCCGTAACATCCCTAACAACCCAATTCTCGACAATGCGCAAAAGAACGCCATCATCACCGAGGCCGCTCGTCTAAACGACGATTCCGAAGTGAGCAATAGTACGAAGCGTTTCATTCAGCTCGTCGTTAGTAAAGGGCGTGCCGAAATGTTTCCGTTCATGGCCACCTCTTTCCTGAACGCGTATGAGCACCAACACCATTTGACCCGTGCTTATCTAACCACAGCAGAAGCCGTCGCTCCTGAAATACGCGAGCGGATGCTTAAGCTCATTCGAAAACGCACAGGCAACACGGTACAATTGCACGTACAAACAGCTCCGGAACTGAAAGCCGGCTTCAGACTCACGTACGACGACTACAGAGTCGACGCCAGCCTGCAAGGACAGCTCAGACAATTGCGGAGAAACTGGAACTAATTCCTGCCACAGTCTTTAGGCTCTACGGTGTTTCCATTCAGAGCCGAGCCCCCACAACAACCATAATACGAAAAGACCGCCACGTTCGCGCCACACAGCAGAGCACAACACGGATCTCACAGCACACAAAATAGAATCTCTATGCCCAACAATATCAAGCCCGGCGAAGTTTCAGCCGTGCTTCTACAACAACTCCAGAACATCTCCACAGAAGTTCAGTTTGAGGAAGTAGGCACTGTCCTTACCGTTGGCGACGGCGTAGCCCGCATTTACGGACTAAGCAAAGTGACAGAAAACGAGCTGATTGAATTCGACAACGGCGTTATGGCTGTAGCCATGAACCTCGAAGAGGATAATGTCGGTGCCGTGATTCTCGGTTCTTCCGAAGGCATTAAAGAAGGCGACAGTGTGAAACGCACCGGTCGTGTCGCCTCCATCATGGTCAACGAGAACATGCTCGGCCGTGTCATCAGCCCGCTGGGAAATCCTCTTGACGGAGGTGGTGACATCGAGGGTGAGAAGTATCTCATGCCCCTCGACCGCAAAGCGCCCGGTGTGATTTACCGCCAACCGGTCACAGAGTCTTTGGCAACCGGTCTCAAGAGCGTCGACTCCATGATCCCCATCGGACGCGGACAACGCGAATTGATCATTGGTGACCGCCAAACCGGTAAAACTGCGATTGCGATTGATACGATCATCAACCAGCGCAAGAACTTCGAATCGGGCGATCCCGTATATTGTATCTACGTTGCAATCGGTCAGAAAGCCTCTACCGTTGCCAATATCGTCAACATACTCAAGGAGAAAGGCGCCTTAGACTATACTGTCATTGTATCGGCTACGGCAGCAGACAGCGCCGCTTTGCAGTACTACGCCCCCATGGCCGGTGCAGCCATTGGTGAATTCTTCCGTGACCGAGGCAAGCACGCGCTCGTCGTCTACGATGACCTCTCTAAGCAGGCCGTAGCCTACCGCGAGATCTCCCTGATTCTCCGTCGTCCCTCCGGCCGCGAGGCCTACCCCGGCGACGTGTTCTATCTCCACTCTCGCCTACTTGAGCGTGCCGCGAAGATCAACAATCAGCAAGAAGTGGCTGAACAAATGAACGACCTCCCCGAATCCCTGCATGGACTCGTCAAAGGAGGAGGCTCACTCACGGCACTCCCCATCATCGAAACCCAAGCCGGTGACGTATCAGCTTACATCCCCACGAACGTAATCTCCATCACTGACGGACAAATCTACCTTGTCACTGACCTGTTCAACCAAGGTTTCCGTCCCGCTATCGATGTAGGTATCTCCGTGTCCCGTGTAGGTGGTTCCGCACAAATCAAATCGATGAAAAAAGTGGCCGGTACCTTGAAGATAGACCAAGCCCAATACCGAGAACTTGAAGCCTTTGCCAAGTTCTCCAGCGATATGGATGCCGTCACCGCCATGACCATCGACCGTGGCCGCAAAAACAACCAGCTACTCATCCAAGCACAATATAGTCCGATGCCTGTAGCTGAACAAGTGGCCATTCTTTATTGCGGAACAAAAGGATTGCTTGCCGACGTACCTCTCGACAAAGTGCGTGACTTCCAAGATCAATTCCTCAATGTGCTCCGTGCCACTCACAACGAAACCGTGCTTCATCCCCTTGCCGAAGGCAAAATCGACGAAGGCATCGAAAACGAAATCAGACAAGTGGCTGCCGACATTGCGGCGCAATACAAATAACTCGCTCTTCCCGGCAAGTAGCTTAATGTCCGGGGATTCCGATTCTCAAAGTCGGAATCCCCGTAGACAAAGCACACAAAATCAGAAAAAATGGCCTCACTCAAAGAAGTAAAGAACCGCATATCTTCAGTCAACAGCACCCGTAAGATCACGAGTGCCATGAAAATGGTAGCCAGTTCGAAACTGCATCACGCGCAACAGGCCATCGAACAAATGCTTCCCTACGAACAGAAGCTCCATGGCATCATGTCGTCGTTTGTAGCTTCGCTCGAAGGCGAACTTTCCTCTCCCTATGCTGTTCAACGCGAAGTGAAACGCGTTGCTATCATCGTTCTCTCCTCCAATTCCAGTCTTTGTGGAGGATTCAACGTAAATGTCATCAAACAGCTCAAACACACGCTCGAAAACTACGCCGCCCAAGGAATAGAAGTCACACACATCTACCCTATTGGGCGAAAAGTAGCCGAAGCAGCCAAGAAACAAGGTTTCGAATGCGCACAGGACTATTCGCACCTACTCGATCATCCGCAATACGCCAACATCAGCGAACTGTCAGCCCACATCATGGAGCAATTCACGAAGGGCGAGATTGATCAAGTAGACATTCAGTACCACCACTTCAAAAGTGCAGGTTCACAAGTGCTACTTTCCGAAACCTATCTCCCCATCAAACTGGAAAAGGAGAATGAAGACGAGGCAGTTGCCAACTATTTGGTGGAACCCTCTCCCCAGGCCATCCTCAAAGAACTCATTCCCCAAGCACTTCACCTCAAACTGTTCTCGAGTGTACTGGACAGTTTAGCCTCAGAACACGCCGCCCGCGTCATCGCTATGCAAGTTGCAACCGACAACGCCGACGAACTGCTCAGCCAACTCACACTCCAATACAACAAGACCCGTCAACAAGCCATCACTGCCGAACTCCTCGACATTGCGGGCGGATCTATGCAGTAAGCACTTCACAACCGATCCCACAAGACGGGATGCAGAACACGGAATACGCCCAACGAATGTGAAACGTCCATCCGACAATCATTCGTCAAGCGCCACTTGATGTCCTGCATCCCGTTTTTTTTGCCTCATGGACCAATTCATCACACTCTTTTTCAACGGGAGTTCCTCTCTCTACTTGGACAGTGTGGCTTGGAATGCCACGCAAATGTTCGTATGGATTCCCTTTTTACTTGTCGTTGCCTTTGTCGTCTTTCGCGAGCACGATTTTCCACACATGTTGTTCCTCATAGGTGGCACTCTCCTCTGCATTGTCCTCTGCGACCAGCTAGCCTCCACCGTCTTCAAGCCCCTCGTAGCCCGTTGGCGCCCCACCCACAACCCCTATCTCCAAGATGCTGTCGACATTGTAAACGGCTATCGTGGAGGTCCTTACGGTTTTTTCTCTTCACACGCTGCCAACACTTTCGTCGTAGCCACCTTCCTTTCTCCGGTGTTCCGTCGGCGTTCCATCACCCTCAGTCTTTTCGGGTGGGCAGTACTCAGTTGCTGGACGCGAGTGTACCTCGGCGCCCACTACATCGGCGATTTAGCAGTTGGTGCGCTCTTCGGCCTTGCTATCGGCGCCATCGCACAACGGCTCTACCGCCATTATTTCTCCGATGCCCGCACCTTGGTCTATCATCCCCGAATGCTCATGCTCATCCCACGCACATTCGCCATCACCCTCTGTCTCATTGCCATTCCCTGGAAACTCTATTTCTGAAGCCGATCACCTGCTATCGCCTCATCACCACAATGACAACGATCCCCACCCTCCCCGATAGGCGCCTTTCCCCGGTCGAGCGCAAAGAAATCATCGGCGCCCTTCTGCAAATCGGCGCCACGCACTACCCTCTCCAACTACTCTCGTGGATGCAATCCCCTGTCGCAAAGATTGCAGAGAATGCCGCTCTCCTTTGCACCCATCTCCCTCAAACAGCTCTCGCTGATTTCATTCCACTCACCGAACAATTACTCAAGCGCTCCCTTTCTCCACTCACCGCTCCGCAACGCCGACTTCTATTCACCTTTTTACTTCGGCTCTTCGAGCACCAACCTCCCACCCTACTCACTCCTTCGCATCTACAACTCTACGACGACTGTCTACAACGCATCGCCGCTCCCGACCGCAGCTGCATTCCCGCACTTTGCATGAAATTGCTGCTGCACTCACCTATCCCCTACCTGAAATACGCGAAGAACTCATTACCACCCTCGAATTTCTCGACGATCAATACCTCACTCCGGCACAACGAAGTGCCAAACGCCATGTGATGGCCCAACTAAACAAAGCCCACAAGCGACAAAAGCAGGTTTCCTCTCCCCCCTGTGACCAAACGCAGAGAAGCAACAAAGCCTATTAGGCCTCGAGCGAAGAAAAACACACCCTTTTCTCCAAAAGCGCAAACTTTCTTTCGTTATATCTTGCACGACCGAAAGAAAAATCTTACCTTTGCATCAAAGACTAGGGCACATTATTCTCCACGTGCCCGCAAACATTCACCACATAACAAGTCAACATCATGGCACTTACTCATACCGCTTTGGCACTTTTCGCAGCAGGAGCACTTGCGCAAACGCAACCCGTCGACGGAAAATTCGAACTTGTAAAACTCCCCTACGCCACTTCGGCACTCGAACCCGTCATCGGCACAGCAACAGTAGAATTCCATCACGGCAAGCACCTCAACACCTACGTGACGAACCTCAACAATTTGCTGCCGGGCAGCGGTTTCGAGGGAAAGACACTCGAAGAAATCGTCGAACAATCTGAAGGTGCTGTGTTCAACAACGCCGGACAGATTCTCAACCACAACCTCTATTTCACGCAATTCGCCGCTCCGCAAGAGAACCGCAAACCCGTAGGCCATCTCGCCGAAGCCATCGACGCCCAGTTCGGTTCCTTCGAGGCCTTCAAAGAAGAATTCCAGAAAAAAGGTGCCGCCCTCTTCGGGAGCGGATGGGTTTGGCTCGCCGGTGACCGCGAAGGCAAACTCGTCATCACGCAAGAACCCAATGCCGGTAACCCCGTTCGCCACGGTTTGAAGCCCATTCTCGGCATCGACGTGTGGGAACACGCCTACTACCTCGACTACCAAAATCGCCGCGTAGACCATCTCGCAGCGGTATGGCAAATTGTCGACTGGAACGTACTCGAAGTACGCTACAATTCCAAATAAACGGCAAGGAGTTCCACGATCGGAACTCACGCACGCATAGACACCAAGTCCAACTCCCCGAAGCCCAATCGGCTTCGGGGAGTTTTTGTTTTCTCCCGACCTCATTCAAATGGGAAATAAAGCTGCTGATGATAAAGCCCTACGACGGACCTTACGAATTAATTCGCACCTCTGCTCTTCATCCGATTCACTCCGAACGAAAGGAGGAAATTCCCGGTAACATAAGGCGCTTGTTTTTCCCTATACTGCCGACCAAGGGAAGCCAGCTTTATACTTTCACAAAAAACCAAGACAATAAAATCTCCTACTGTCGGCTTTAAAGAAAGCATCGAATGCGTTTTATGTAAAAATACAGCATCATCGCGCTTCATGTCGAGCGTTATTTGAGCAATACACCTTTTTAAAACCTGCCTTCCGTTGCGCAATTGTTCAACTACGCATATTTCACACTAAATGCTCCCATGTTTTTATGAAAAACCCCCGTATTTCTCAAGAAACAAGCGGCTTTCTTTTCTGTTATGTTAATCGCATGCAGAGAAAGCCCACCAATAAAGGGAAGTCGCACCCTTTTAGAACGTGTTTTTGTTGTTCTGAAAATAACACTTACACGCTCCAAATATGCGCCAAATCATCAAATCAACAAACAAAATCCCATCAGCAAAGGCTGAAACCTTAAACGCACGCTACTCTGTTAACAGACTGAAAACAAGCGCATATATTTGCTTTTCCGTTGCTTTTGTAGTATATATAAGACAGATATTAACGCGGCTTTCTCTCGGAAATTACAAATTTGAAAACAGAAAACGAGAAAAGCCCCCAAATATCAGCATTTTCTATCTGTTTTTGCGCCCTCAAAAATAGGGGCGATATACTATTTTTTCATCTTATAATAAATGTAATTATGGAATTTCACAAGAGCACGTGTGATTTTATTTTGCGAGAAACGACCACGACCAAAACAAAGAAACGCGGAAAGAAGAAAGAAGAAAAGCCGCTTTTCATTTACTTGCAAGTTAGAACAAGTTGGAACGACAAGCAGATTTTCAAGAGTACAGGAGTAAAAATACTTCCTTCCTTGTGGAGCACAAGAAACCAACGCCCCCTATATGCTGAATTTGAAGAGCACACGGCGGGCTATATGGAATTAAAAGAACTTGCACAGCGCCTACAAAGCGCCAAAGACCAATGCGCGGATATAACAAACCGCCTAAATCAAGCCAAACTAACAAAGGAAGAAGCAAATGCGTTACTTCAAAACCTTGCAAAACTTCAAACAGCACCCAAACAAGATACCACCGATGAAACAATAGCACCACATAAAAGCACTAAACAGCAACAGGAGCACCACACAGACGAGGACGAGGAGGAGCAAACACTACTTCAAAAGTTTATCGCATACGGGCAAACAAATGACGACACTCAACACGTCCTCAAAATCTTTGCTACCCTTACAAGCAAGAAAACGCCAAACAGCGACAAATTAAACTTCAACACGCAAAGCCCCGACCAATTAGAAAAGGCTTTCATCAAATACGGCGTTACTTCTCAACGTTTGGAGAAACTAACAAAGGCCGATATAAAACGCCTTGAAGAGGAGATAAAACGCACACTACTTAAAAGAACGGCAAACAAATACCTTTCATCATTTGCAAGCGCCTATTATCAAATTACAGACAAGCGCATAACATTCAAGAAAGAAAAGGTACAAAGCGACGAGGACACAATGAAAAAACCGACCTTGTCCCTTTCTGAACTCCAAAGAGTTACGGCCGATTGGCTCAAACTCCCACTACCAAGAACAAGCAAAAGAATGCACACTTGCACGGGGCTTTTTTTAATTCAGTGTTGGACGGCATGCCGTTGTGGTGATATTGCAAAGGTTATGGACGCTATCGAGTTGAACTATAACCAAATCGCAGAAGATATAAAAGAAACAGGGACGGGGCAAATATCATACATAACACGCAAAACAAATGAAACGTGCTTTGTTCCTATCTTTGGGCAAACCTTGCAAGTATTTGACCGCCTTTCAAGAGATAAGAATTTACCCCCTTTGCTGCAACGCTTGAGAGTGGAGGACAAAGTAACAGACTACATAAAACAGCACCAACAACGCCGCAAATCGATTGAGGATATTATTAAGGTAATGCCCGCGGAAAGCATGCAAAGTATCATCGACAAGTATAGGAAGACAGGAAACGCCGCAAAGCTGCTAAAAAAGGCGCGCGATTTTGACTACTTCCAAAGGAACGGCTACAATAGACACATAAAAACCTACTTTCAAGACCTTATAAATCGCGGCGTGTTGGAAGATGAGATAATATCTTGTTGGACGAGCGGCGGCAAAGATAGTGGCAAATCTGCGATGATATGGAAAGAGTGCAGCAAGTGGCAAAATATCTCATCACATTGCGCACGACACACGTTTGCAAGTATTGCATTTGCGGAATTTGGATACACTCCACAACAGGTGCAAAGTGTAACAGGACACAAGAACATAGATATTATTTTCAAGCACTACATAGAGCGACAAGCACAAGACAAACGCAAATCGATTGAAAGCAAAGCGGCGGCCGCCCTTGCATTGGAAAAACTTCAACAGGTGATATAATACCATACCACCACGGCAAATTAAAAGGACGTTGTAATAACTGCAACGCCCTTTTTTGTATGCCTACTCAACCACTACCACCAAATAAAACACTACACAGCAACAGGAGCAGAAACCACGCCTTATTACTTCAATATGGAAGAGCAGCACAATATATCACCATATCGCATTACCACTATGCGTTTATAACGTGTGGTGGTTTTTCTTTTATAGTTTTATTGTTGCTAATATCTTTGACCGATTTTCTGATTCTGAGATATATTCTTGAATGTGTTAGTTCTATATAATAAAATCAGATTATCGGTCACCCAACCAATGAACGAGTGAAACGAGGTACAATAAAAAACAACCTATGGATTATACCATATATGGATTATATGGAACATTGCGACCATATCCACGATAACAACCACCATACATAACACAGGTATAAATGAACGAGTGAAACGAGGATATAATACCATATATCAGCAGATGAAAAGATACAACCACTTCAATACTACCATACAGGACAAAAACACTATCTACCTATTTCAATAGCACCACATATCGCATTACCACAAGATGAAAGGACAACGACAAATAATATCTTCATACCTGAACGACCACAACCTATTAAATGCAGAACGATATACCACCGATGAAACTATACCACCATATAAAACCACTTCAATATAACAGGACATTATATTACAAGATAAAAGAAAGCATTTATTTCAACGGCAAAGGAGAATCTATTTATGCCGTCTTATTTGCTTTCTAATGCATTGTAATGAAGAAGATAAACAAAGTATCAAGAGAACCACCGACAACGATACAGGACGCTATTAAACGCTACTACTTCAACTCTACACACTTCAATAGCACCAACCACACAGGAGAAATAATACCTTGCAATATGGACGAGTAGAACACAGGAGCAAAACCACGCCTAAATACTTCATAAGGACAACCTACAACAAGAAAGAGCTATTATTTCCCTATATCGCATTACAAGGGAGCAAGCAGAACCACTACCACAAACAGGATAAAACACGCACACACGGCAAATAAAACGCTATATACTTCAACTCTACACACTTCAATAGTACCATAACCATACAGGAGAAAACAGGAGAACAGACACAAGAAAGCAAATGAAATGCACCCTTTGCACTTCATAGATAGGGGGGGGGTGGGGTCGATTTCAAGGAAAAAGCAAGATAACCACACGCCCTCCCTGTTTTTCACGCGCGCCGATTTTTCTAAAGTAATTCAGCCCCTCAAAAAAACGCCCCTTGCAGATGAAAGAAAGTGCAGCACCTACCAAATAAGACGAGCAACCAAATGAAGATATAATACCATACCACCAAGCAAGAGCACCATATATCAATTATTCCAATGTATCGACGTTTCTACTATTCTATGATACCTTGAGTTAGTCGTGTAGAGATAACGTTTTATAGTCGTCGTGGATTGGTTGTAATAATGCCAATGAAAAGAGTAGTTTTTACAAGTGGCCCATTTTCTGTTTCTGATATAACATTCTTCTCTGCTCACCTCTATATAATAAAAACAGATTGTGGGCCACCCCACAACACAAACACATAAATCCACCCTATAACCAACGAGTGCAACGAGTTACAATAAAAAAACCACCTATGGATTATACCATATAAGGATTATATATATCAATATAGGATTATACCATATATGGATTATATGGAACATTCCAATCATATCCACGATAACAACAACCACCACACAGGAGGAAATAATACCTTTCAATATGGACAAGTAGAAAACGCCCTACCACCACACATAGGAGAAACAGGAACGCGGCAAATAATATCTTCATATCTGAACAAGCAGAACAACAACCGCGGATATTAAACATAACTTCAACCTCTCAAAATGAAACGCCGTTTGCCTTATCCTTATCACTTCAATTTTGGAACAAGCAGAACACAGGAGCGGAAACCGCGTCTAATTACTTCAATCGGAAAGAGCAGCACAACCTACCACCAAACAAAAGAACCTGCAGCAGAAAGGAAACAAACGCCTTACAAGCAGATGAAGAGATGATACCATAACTGCGAGCAGACTATTATAATAGCTCCAACCACACAGGAGGAAATAATACCTTTCAATATGGACGAGTAGAAACGCCCTTTGCCTTATAAGGACAATCTACAAACAGAAAGGGCTATTATTTGCCCTATATCGCATTATAAGGGAGCAAGCAGCACAACATACCACCAATAAAACAAGAAGAGCACACACGGCAAATAAATGATGATAGACGAGAATAGAGCACCATATATCACCAATGAAAGAGAATAGCCCCTTACAACTGCAACCCTACAACAGGAAAGGTATAAAATCACCGCCCACGCATCAAATGAAACACACTTTAACCTTTCAGAGTAGAAAAATCGGTCTTTCTATTGCCTGTACAAAAAGCACTTTGTACCTTTGCACCAACAAATAAAATAACGCCATAAGGCAAAAGCGCAACAAGGCACGTTATAACTCGCTATTTAATAGCGGGTTAGCATGGTTTAGACTTGTTTTCTCAAGAAAGTCCCCTACTTCCATCTCAAAAACTTGGGTAAACTACGTTCTGATCTCATACATCATGAAACAACCGCCGAAGCCAATACACAAATCATGCACAAAAGCAAAGCACATTCCCAAGAATTCAAGAAACACACGAAAAACCCACTATCATTCACCAATATACCGATCATAACGCACACGCAACTAAATAACTATCAAATATTTATCGTAATCCCTCTCACACAGCTCAAAGAAACAGATGGACAAAACAATCCGATCAGCCTACGCCACTATCCTCACCCGTTTATCAAACTTTCTTGGCACAACCATTTTGTCTCCATCTCAAAGTGCTTTTCTATTTTCCCCACTCTTCCTGTTTCCAACTCAAATTATTCACGCTCCACTTTGCTTTTTGTAGAGAAAAGATTACTTTTGCATACAGACACACCGGTGCCATGGCAACCAAGTCCACCAAGTTCACCGGAGTGCATGCCCACCGTTCCCTCGTCTGTTCAACAGTTTCCCACCGGTCCTTCACAGACCACTTATAACCGCGCAGACAGCAAGGAATAGCTGATTGACGAACAAAATTTGCACACGCAACATGTATAGAACCCACAATTGTGGCGAACTCCGCCTGAGCGAAGTTGGCCAAAGTGTCACCCTCTGTGGATGGGTGCAACGCACGCGCAAAATGGGCGGTATGACTTTTGTCGACCTCCGCGATCGTTATGGCATCACCCAGCTCGTGTTCAACGAAGAGACCGATGCTGCGCTTTGCGCGCAAGCCAACAAACTGGGTCGCGAATATGTGATTCAGGTCACGGGTACCGTGAACGAACGCTATGCCAAGAACGATAAAATGCCGACCGGCGATATCGAACTGCTGGTCGACTCACTCAGTGTACTCAATGCCAGCGAGGTTCCTCCGTTCACCATCGAAGAAAACACCGACGGTGGCGACGATTTGCGCATGAAGTATCGTTATCTCGACTTGCGCCGTGCCAGTGTGCGCGCCAACCTCGAATTGCGCCACAAGTTCTGCCTTGCCGTACGCGAATATCTGGACAATCTCGACTTTATGGAGATTGAAACTCCGGTTTTGGTCGGTTCCACTCCTGAGGGCGCACGCGACTTCATCGTCCCCTCGCGCATGAACCCCGGACAGTTCTATGCGCTCCCCCAAAGCCCCCAGACGCTCAAACAATTGCTCATGGTAGCCGGCATGGATCGCTATTTCCAGATTGTGAAATGCTTCCGCGACGAAGACTTACGCGCCGACCGCCAGCCCGAATTTACCCAGATCGACTGCGAGATGTCCTTTGTTGAACAAGATGACATCATCAATACCTTCGAAGGGCTCACAAAATACCTCTTCAAAAAGGTACGCAACTACGATTTGGGCGATGAACCCTTCCTTCGTATGCCTTGGCACGAAGCCATGCGCCGCTTCGGTAGCGACAAACCCGACATGCGCTTCGGTATGGAGTTCGTAGAACTCATGGATGTGCTCAAGGGTAGCGGCGAATTCAGCGTCTTCAACGATGCAAACTACATCGGCGGTATTTGCGCTCCCGGCTGTGCAAGCTATACTCGCAAACAGCTCGATGAACTCACCAACTTCGTCAAATCTCAACAAGTTGGTGCTAAAGGACTTGTCTATGCTCGCGTGGGCGAAGACGGTAGCGTGAAAAGTTCCGTCGACAAATTCTATTCGCCCGAAGTTTTGCAACGCCTCAAGGAAGCCATGGGAGCCAATGCCGGCGATCTCATCCTCATTCTCAGTGGCGACGACGCAAACAAGACGCGCAAGCAACTCTGCGAACTGCGTTTGCTCATGGGTGAGCGCCTTGGTCTGCGCGACAAGAACAAATTTGCTCTGCTCTGGGTGGTCGATTTCCCCATGTTCGAATATAGTGAGGAAGAAGGTCGCCTCATGGCCATGCACCATCCCTTCACTTCGCCCAAACCTTGCGACATCGACAAGCTCGACACCGATCCTGCCTCGGTACTGGCCGACGCCTACGACATGGTGTGCAACGGAGTTGAGGTCGGTGGCGGTTCTATTCGTATCCACGACGCCGTACTGCAAGCCAAATCTTCAAGGTGCTTGGTTTCACTCCCGAAAAGGCACAAGAACAATTTGGCTTCCTCATGAACGCCTTCAAATACGGCGCTCCCCCTCACGGTGGTTTGGCCTATGGTCTCGACCGTTTCGTAAGTCTCTTCGCAGGCCTCGACAGTATTCGCGACTGCATCGCTTTCCCGAAGAACAATTCCGGCCGCGATGTCATGCTCGACGCCCCTTCGGCCGTAGATCCCAAACAACTCGACGAACTCTCGCTCGATCTTCGTCCCGTCAAAGCCTAATTTGCATCAACTCCGTGTTTGCACCTCGGCCATCGTCGGGGTGCAAATGCTTTTTTCACACGACAACGCATGATTCACTCGATGACCGGCTACGGTAAAGCCGAAGCTGAATACAATGGAAAGAAAATCCACGTCGAAATTAAATCGCTAAACAGTAAGAACCTCGATCTCAACACCCGCATTGCCACAGCTTACCGGGAGAAAGAAATGGCACTCCGCAAATTGATCGCTGCCGAACTCCTTCGCGGTAAGGTGGATTTCACTGTTTGGTGCGAAAAAGCAAGCGAGAGTGCCGGTTCCACAATCAATGCCGCCACCGTTGCCGACTATGTGCAGCAAATTCAGACGGTGAGCGCACAAGTCGACGGACTCGCTGCTCCGGTCGGGGCAGATTTGTGGGGCGTCTTGGCGCGTTTGCCCGAACTCACGCAAGCCGCTCCCGCCGAAGAGCTTTCTGACGAAGAATGGAACGTCGTGGCCGACGCCGTGCAGCGGGCCATCAAAGCCCTGCAAGCATTCCGACTCCAAGAGGGCGAAGCACTGGCGAAAAAGTTCGCGCTCAACATCGACCACATAGAACAACTTTTCCACAGTATCGAACCGTTCGAGCAAAGCCGTGTGGAGAAAATCCGTGCACGCCTCGAGGAACGTCTCGCAGAGCTCACCGGTGTGGACTATGACAAGAACCGCCTCGAACAAGAACTCATCTATTATATTGAGAAGTTAGACATCAACGAGGAAAAGCAGCGTTTGAGCAATCATCTTCGCTATTTCCGCGAAACCCTTGCGGGAGAAATCGGACAAGGCAAGAAATTAGGGTTCATCGCCCAAGAGATGGGACGTGAAATCAACACGACCGGCTCGAAAAGTAATCAAGCAGAGATGCAAAACATCGTTGTGAAGATGAAAGATGAGCTCGAACAAATCAAAGAACAAGTGCTCAACGTCCTCTAACTCCACTTTCCACCATGACGAAAGTAATCACTTTTTCCGGACCTTCGGGTTCCGGCAAAAATACGCTCATCGAATACCTCATTGCCCGAGGACTGAACTTGCATTTCTCAGTCAGTGCCACCAGCCGCGCCCCGCGAGGAACGGAACGCAACGGAGTGGAATACTTTTTCCTCAGTCCGGAAGAATTCAGAACGCGCATTGCAGCCGGCGAATTCCTGGAATACGAAGAAGTTTACACTGATCGTTTCTACGGCACCCTACTCGCCCCGGTCGAGCACCAATTGGCAGCCGGCCAAAACGTGATTAGCGACATAGACGTCAAGGGAGCGCTCAATTTCAAACGCCACTATGGTGATCGTTGCCTTACGGTCTTCATTCAGCCCCCCTCGATCTCAGCCTTGCGCGACCGTTTGGAACGCCGCGGCACCGAAACGGCCGAAGCCATCCAAATGCGCTTAGACAAAGCTGAGTACGAAATGAGTTTTGCTCCGCAGTTCGACACGATCATCGTCAACGACGAGCTTAGCAAAGCCCAACAGGATATATTTCGTGCAGTGAGTGCATTCATTGAAGCCTAATTTTCGAGCATCCACTCCTCCTCCATTCTGCTCCACCGAGAGACACTGTGCAAAACACATCGCAACGTGACAATTCCGGATGAATTTCAAATTCTAAACGTCCACCTACGTACGCTCGCGTCTCAAAGGGGCTAGGTCTCCTCAGCTTTTTACATTTACAAATCGCGACGATCTCGCCCCTTCCGGTGTGAGATCGTCGTTTTTCGATGTCTACAGGTGAATCAACACAGCTTCTCTGCATTTCTTCCCCATTTTCCGCTCTTTCCTTACACTATTCCATGCGTACACGAGTGAAGCTCAACAAAGAAAATAGATAAGGCCTCAGAACGCGAATATTCATTTCTCTTCAGGCGCTGCCGATGAGCTCGCCTCGGCCCTACAATTCTAAACTCTCCGGGACATAAACAAAAACTCCTCCTCTCTGAGATGAGAGGGGGAGTTTACAATGCTAATATTGGGAGCGTCTGCTCAAAAACGGTATCCGAGCGTCACTTGGAAGCTACTTCTCTGCAAGTCGATGTGCTGTCCGGCGAGCAAATTAGCCGGTGCTTGCTTTTTCTGCGGATTGTAATGATAAGCATATACGTCGGCGCCTTGCGTTTGATACTGATAAGCAGCATCTGCATAGAAGTTACTTCCTCGAACACCGAGACCTAAAGCCAAACGATGCGTGGCTCCGTAGTTAATATAGTCCGTAGCCATGGCATAACGGTAGGAGGGACTGTCCGTGAAGAGGTTGAGGAAAGCATCTTTCTTGTAGGGAGCGCTCACAAAGTTGTAACCTACGCGCAAAGCCACGTTGCGACTGGCGAGAAACTCGAGGCCAAGACGCACAGTATGGGTATCTCGCGTGTAATTGTTGATCTCGGTTTGCAAATACTTATCGCGCGTTCCGGTTCCCCAATCGTAATAATCTTCTTGCGCATCCGGAGTTCGCACTTGTCCACTCGTGTGATCGGTAATTTCATACTCAGCTCCGACCGCAAGACGGTTGGCAATCGTCGTACCGATGCTGAAGTTCGCTTTCCAAGGGCTAAGTATGTAGTAACTGTTGTTGGTCGTCAGTTCTTGGTTGCCGTAATCATACGGCTTCCCGTTCTTTTTCACACCATACGGGGAAAGAATCTGATCGGTAGCCACACTTTCCAACGAATAGAACGTGGGAGTAGTCACACTGAGTCCCAAACGCAACGGACTTTCGAGCATGGGGCGCACGATAAAGCCGAATTTAGCGTCGACGCCCGTGCCGGTCACATCTTCTGTTGCGTTGAGCTTATAAGTAAGTTGCCGACCCGGATCGTCCATCGCCCACAATCTGTCGCCCTTAGGGTTGCGCGAATCTTCTTCATACTGCATGCTGCTGTGATAGTCCACATTGTACAGTCCAAGGTTCACGCCGAAATAGAATTGCTCGCTGAAATTGAAAGCAATGTTGAAATCGTAGGCCTGATTACTCCCCCATTGCACCTTTCCGTAGTTGTATCCCGCGGCATAAGCCGGAAGGTAACCGACAAGTTGCGTGGAGTCAGCAGAGAATTGCTTCTCGATCAAGAATGCATCTGCCGCTCCGTTAACGAGCGGAATGGTGTTCTTACGATCTTGATCATTGAAAAGATCCAACGGTGTGTCTCCTTTCGTGGTGCGCGCCAACTGTGTGAGCTCCAATGTCTGCGACATCAAGCCCCCAACACGGACATTGTTGAGCGCTGCCAGTTCTGCAAAATTCTTCGTCTTCCGGTAGTTGAAGCCGAGACTCACGAAGCGCATGCTTCCACTCTGCAAAGGTAAGGAATAAACAAAGCCGGCCTGATCCAAACTTCCTCGCGTTTTGTTCTGACCGAAGAAGTTGAAATCGTCAGCTTTCCCTGAAGTAGTCAAGACTCCTCCTGTAATGGAAAAGTCATTGCGGCGGTATTGCGCTGTCGATGCGGGGTTAGTGCTCATCGCCGAGATGTTTGCGCCCAAAGCACTCATGGCACCGCCCATTCCGACGTAGCGCGCATCACCATTCAGGTCTGTGGACGTGAGCAGTCCCACTTTATAAATATCTTGTGCAGAAGCACTTGCCACAAATAGCGCAAGTGCCGCTGCAACTACATATTTCTTTTTCATTTTCTGTTTATGATTTCAAGAGGACTCGCGGAGATTCAGCTCTTCTCGAACCGATCTATCGACGCGTGCGCCTTTGTTTACGAGACGCCGTCCTCCGGTTTCAACATAGCTCAGCGTCTGCCGCTGGAAAAACCACCACCGCGACTACCGCCGCCGCTGTAAGTTCCACCGCCGCCGCTATATCCGCCTCCGGAGAATCCGCCACCACGACTGCCGCCGCTGTAGAACCCTCCGCTGCGAGAAGGAGCGCTGTAAGTTTCACTGCTGCGCGACGACGATTCATAGCTGCTGCGCGAAGGCGCACTGTATGTTCCGTTGTCATAGCTGCGTGTGTTGGCCGGCGTATAGGACGATCGGCTACCGTATCGACCGCTTCCGGTGAATCCTTCACTGTTGTAATTCGTGCCGCCGTACGTGCTTCGCGAAGTGCCTCGGTTGTAATCGGGGGCATAACCGCTGCGTGTGCCGTAATACGTGCCGCCTGAGAAACCATTTGTACGCGAACCGCCTGCATAGAAATTGCCACCTCTTCCGGAAGCATTCGAGCCGTAGGTTCCACTATACCAAGTTCCACGCGGACGCGTGTAGTTCCGATATCCGTAATCGTAGTAGTAAGGGGATCCCCAACCATAATAATAAGGGGAAGACCAACTGTTCCAACCCCATCCTCCATAATAATAAGGAGAATTCCAGTAGGCATAGGAAGGACCGTACCAGCTATCGTAATACCACGGCGAATACCATCCGCCTAAGCTCCAGGAAGCGCCCCACAGCCCTCGGCTCCAGCCAAGGACACGTAGGGGTATCCGAAACGTCCCCCCCCCAAGCCCAGTCGTCAAACCAACGATCGTAGAATCCGAGATCGTAGTAATCGTAGTAATAAGGCGATGCAATGATGCATGCTCTGGGCGAACGAAATCGAACGATTCGCGCAGTGGCTGTATAATCGTCGTCATCGTAGTCCCGATAATTGCGCGATTTCAGACTATCGCTTTGATATTTGGCGGTGCCGCGCCGATTGTATTCGTCGACATTCCGTCCGCCGGTCGAACGTCCGTCGGCCCAGTTGCTATGTTCGAAAGCTTTGCCGGCAGGAATGGCAATTTCGTCGTAAGAACTATTGCCCATCATCTCCTGACGCTCAGCTTCCAGCGCCTTCTTGGTAGGCACAAAATAAACGTCGTCCTGCGCCCAGGCAGTACCTGCCGCGAGGAGAGCTATAATGGTAAGAGCTATCTGTTTCATAATGTGCTGTATGATGTTACTTCTGCTGCGAAGATAGAGATTTATCCGATACATGGTTCAGTACTTCCCCGAAACTTGGTGCATTTCGTTTCATTTTTAACACTACCCATGGATTGACGCGCCTTTGTTTGTCGTATCCAACTTCTTGCCGTACATTTGCACCCTAAACTACCTCTTTTCCCTATGTACAATCCTCGCAAGCCACAATTTACGGTCTTCAAAGTAAAGCAAGACGGGACACTTCTCCCGTTTGTCATGCAATGTCTCGACGGCATCAGCCGTTCCAAGGCAAAAGCTATCCTCGCCGGTGGCGGCGTGCGCGTCAATCAGAAAAATGTCTCGCAACACGATTTTGAACTTCGGTCCGGCATGGTGGTAGAAATCTCAAAACACAAGCCGCGCACGCAGTTTCAGAGCAAGTTTGTCAAGATTGTATACGAGGATGCGCAAATCATTGTGATAGAAAAGAATATAGGAATTCTTTCCATGGCTTCCACGCAAGGACAATTCTGCGTCAAGACGATTCTCGACGACTATTTCCGGAAAACGCGGCAGAAATGCACTGCGCACGTGGTGCATCGGCTCGACCGCGACACTTCCGGTCTGCTGGTCTACGCCAAAACGATAGAAGCCGAGCAAATTCTTGAGCACAATTGGCGACGCATCGTAACCGACCGGCGCTATGTAGCCTTGGCATCGGGAGAAATTACTCCAAAAGAAGGCGTTGTTGAAAGCTGGCTCAAGAACAACAAGGCCTACATCACCTATTCTTCGCCGACCGACAACGGCGGAAAGTTTGCACGCACGCACTATCGCACGCTACGCTGCAACCGCAATTATTCGCTCGTGGAGCTCAAACTCGACACCGGGCGCAAGAACCAAATTCGCGTGCACCTTCAGGATCTTGGTTGCCCGGTATGTGGTGACATCAAGTACGGCAATGGCGACGATCCCGTAGGGCGTTTGTGCCTACACGCCTATCGGCTCGATTTCTACCATCCCATCACCCGCGAACCCTTGCATTTCGAGACCCCGATCCCCAAAGCTTTCACAAAGGTGTTTGCCGAAAGCAGCAAAAAGCAGGAAACCGAAGCTCCTCAAGTTTCCTGATATTCTTCTCCAGCTCACCTCATCTATATTTCTCTGATTCAACATTATGCCACACATATCCGAACGTGCGGTTGAAATGCCGCAATCTCCCATCCGCAAACTCGCACCGCTCGCCGCTGCCGCGGAAAGTCGTGGAATAAAGATCTATCATCTCAACATCGGACAGCCTGATTTGAAGACCCCCGAGGAAGGTTTGGACGTTTTGCGCCACTCCGGACGCGAGATACTCGAATACTCTCCCTCACAAGGCTTTCTTTCTTATCGCCGCAAGCTGGTAGACTACTATAATCGCTACAATATCCACCTCACTCCGGATGACATTATCGTCACCACGGGCGGTTCGGAAGCCGTGTTCTTCGCTTTCATGTCTTGCCTCAATCCGGGCGACGAAATCATCGTACCCGAGCCGGCTTACGCCAACTATATGGCCTTTGCCATCTCGGCCGGAGCGCGCATCCGCACCGTTTCCACGACGATCGAAGAGGGCTTTTCACTGCCGAAAGTCGAAAAGTTTGAAGAACTCATCAACGATCGCACGCGCGCGATCCTCATTTGCAACCCCAACAACCCCACCGGCTACCTCTACACCCGCAGAGAGATGAACCAAATCCGGGACTTGGTGAAGAAACACGACCTATATTTGTTCTCCGACGAAGTTTACCGCGAATTCATCTACACGGGTTCCCCCTACATCTCCGCATGCCATCTCGAAGGCATCGAGCAAAACGTTATTCTCATCGACTCCGTGTCCAAACGTTACTCGGAATGCGGTATTCGCATCGGCGCACTGATCACAAAGAACGAAGAAGTGCGCAGCGCCGTGATGAAGTTTTGCCAAGCTCGTCTCTCTCCTCCGCTGCTCGGCCAGCTGGTTGCCGAGGCCTCCATCGACACATCGGCCGATTACCTCCGAGAGATGTACGACGAATACGTAGAACGACGCAATTGCCTCATCGATGGGCTCAACAAAATCCCCGGGGTCTACAGCCCCATCCCCATGGGCGCCTTCTACACCATGGCTCGTCTCCCCATTGACGACGCAGAACGGTTCTGCGCTTGGTGTCTGGAAGAGTTCTCCTACGAGAACGAAACCGTGATGATGGCACCGGGAGCAGGTTTCTACACCACTCCGGGGGCCGGTCACAACGAAGTGCGCATTGCCTACGTGCTCAACAAGCACGATCTCGAACGCGCACTCTTCTTGTTGGCGCGCGCCCTGGAGGCCTACCCGGGACATCTCTAATTCCCACCTCAACCACAGCTCGCCATCGCGTGCCGCCTCGCCACGTATTCCATTTTTCAGGCCTACACTCGGATGAAATTCTCTTTTTTCGTAGCTCGCCGTTTTTTCAAGAGCATGGGCACCGACAAAACCCGCGCCTCTCGCCTGACCGTCACGATAGCCACGGCCGGTGTGGCCGTCGGATTGGCGGTTATGCTGTTGACTGTGTGCATCATTCTCGGTTTCAAGTCGGAAATCACCAAGAAGGTTGAAGGCTTCGGAGGGCACATCGAGATACTTGACTTTGCCACTTTCGCCGCCCCCGATGCTCACCCAGTCTCCGCCGACCCAGCTCTACTAAACACCCTGCGCCGGCTTCCCAACGTGAAGAACGTGATGCCCACAGCGCAAAAAATGGGCATACTGAAGACCGCCGATGACTACCAAGCCATCACGCTCAAAGGACTTCCGAAAGACGCCGACACTTCGGCCTTGGCTTCATCGCTGGTCGAAGGCCGCCTCCCTGCATTCGGCGCCGAGTCGTCCAACGATCTGCTCATCTCGCGCAAACAAGCCAATGATCTCAACTTGAAAGTAGGTGATCGCGTTTTTGCCTACTTCTTCGAAGAGAACATTCGCATGCGCCGCTTCAAAGTTTGCGGCATCTACAGTTCGAACATGGCGATTTTCGACAAGACCTACGCCATGACGCCCCTCTCCACAGTGCGCAAGCTCAACAATTGGGAAGGCGACGAAGCTTCTGTGGTGGAAATCCGGCTCAATCGGCTTGCCGATACGACAAGTGTGATGCCCCTTGTGCGAAACCTCTGCCAACAGCAAAATCAAGCCCACAGCAATCGCCACGCCAACGCGATCTCAATCACCGACCTCTATGCGCAGATTTTTTCGTGGCTCAGCCTACTCGACTTCAACATGGTGGTGATTCTTGTCATCATGCTTTGCATCTCCGGCTTCACGATGGTGAGCGGTTTGCTCATCCTTGTGCTCGAGCGCACCCAAACCATTGGTCTGCTCAAGGCACTCGGTGCGACCAACAGCTGCGTGCGGCGCATATTCCTCAACTTCGCCGTCTTCATTACGCTGCGAGGCTTGCTCATCGGCGACATACTTGCGCTCGGCATAGCCTTCGCACAAAAACAATGGGGCCTGCTCCGGCTCGACCCCACCACTTATTATCTCGAAACTGTCCCGTTGGAAATCAATTGGCTCGTCATTCTTCTCGTCAATGTCGGCACTTTGTTTGCCACCATCCTCGCCCTTGTCGGTCCGAGTTATGTTGTCTCGCGCATTCAACCGGCAAAGGCCATAAGATTTGAATGATCATTTGGCCAACCGGATAGTTTTTTCTATCTTTGCATGCGGAAAATCAGATTCCGCGGGGCGTAGCGCAGTTGGTAGCGCACCTGGTTTGGGACCAGGGGGTCGCAGGTTCGAATCCTGTCGCCCCGACTCCACAAGGCGTTCGAGTTGGCTCGAACGCCTTTTTTGGCTCCCAACGCGCTCTCCCCTCCTTCGGTTGTTCGTCCCTACCCTGTCGCAAAACGAAAGCCTCCTATCGCACTGCTGACAATGCCTCCAAAGGTGCGCTCAATAGTAGACTTTTTCCCCGCTCTCCACCTCTTACGTCCTCACTCTTCCATGATGCAGCCCACACTTTACGGCAGTTACTCGCTCCCTTTCGCAGTAACGACAAAAAGTTGGGAGCTTTCGACTGAAAATCCCCCAACTTTATGCCCAAACACGGGAAGAAAACGCAGCCACCGCGCTTCGGAATGATCGTCGCCCCACCTTCTCATGATCTTGTCCCCAAACGTAGTCTCCAACTACAGCACTCCTCTCTGCTGCGTGCCACACAATCCTTACCTCGAGGAGCGGAACGTTTTTTTCACGGCAAAAAGAAACCCTCATGATGAGCCTAACATCTCACCATGAGGGTTTTTCTTTGTACCTTGGGCAAGGTTCGTGTCAATAGAGCGTGATCTTGCGCCCTGCCACAACATAAATTCCCGGGCGCAAGCCGGTCGTATTGCCGTCGCGGCGCAGCAGTTTTCCGTTAAGGTCGTAGATCTCCAGTGCCTTACCCGTCTCTCTGTCCGCATACACGAATTTCAGCGCAGTAGGTTCGACGCGCCGGATCGTCGGATCGGTGACAGACACCATTTGGTAAACGGCCGGAACCTGTTGTCCCGCCCAACGTAACCGGAGCGCCGTAGCCTCGGGCATTTGTGCGGCAGTTACTCGCGTCAAGGCCGCACTCAGCTGTCCGAGCGACTGCCATGTTTTGCCGTCGGCCGTCCATTCCAACTCAGGCTTCTCCGCTGCCGTCCAAACAGCGGGATTCCAATAGATGTCCACGGCCTTCAACTCGGCAAGCGTACGGATTTCGTAACGAAGTTCTCCACCGCCGGCCTGTGTGAGGGCATTATATCCCTTGCCGTCGGTCACCTCCGGATGCGCCTTGCCTCTGCCGTCCACCACCGCCGGGGCATACTGTGCGGCTTGGTACAGGGTGTTCACTTGCACATCGTACAAACGCAACCACTTGTTGCCAATCGGCGAACTGACCGTGAGGCGCACTTGATTGGCTCCGGGCACATCGCCTTCGAAGTCGACATAGCGCACTTGATCGGCATAGGGTTTGCTTGCGCCATGCCGCCTGCGCGTGCCACACTGCCGACCACATGGAGCTGCTTCCAGACTTTTCCGTCGACACTGGCCTCGACCGTGCCGGCCTGCAACTGATCGCCGTTTTTGGTTCCGAAATAGATGCGCACATCCTTCACGTCAGTGGTCTTTTGCAGGTGCACCACATAGCGATCGTCCTTCATTTGGTTGCGTTTGCCGGCAAAAAAGGTCGACGGGTCTCCGTCAATCAGCGCGCGCTTGCCCAGCTGATTATTAGTAGCTTCGCCCACTTCGTCCGTAGGTACATCTACAGCGCTGAGTGTCGGCAACTGCGGGAGAAGTACGCTGAAATTGCTACGAGTGAGCGTCAGCGTACGGGTTTCGGGTTGGTTGTTGATCAGCACCACGTATTTCATTTTCTTACCTTCCGGCCAAGTCGTGTTGCGCATGCGGTTCCAATTCTTTCCGTCTTCGCTCCACTGCACAGCCCATTCGCTCAACAGTGTGGCATCAATCCGCATTTCAGCCGGCGTGAAGGGTTCGGCAAAGGTCAGTCCGACAAAATCGCCAGACGGCACGGACACATGCACTCCGTTGAAGTAAGTTTCGCCGTTTTGCTGCACCACTCTCGGCGAAACACCCGACACGCTGCTCACGGCCTGGACCGGTTCAGCCCCTTTGCCGAAGGGTTGTCGACCCAATCCGTTCTCACGGAGATAATTCATGAAAGGATAGAAATACTTCTGCGACGGTTGGCTCTGGCGCTGGCTCACACTGATACCACTTCCCAAACCTTCGAGGGCATAGGCCGTGTAATCGGTGTTGACATCAAGGTCTGCCATGCGATCCAACTGCTTCACATATTCTTCCCACCGCACTTCGAGTTCGTTACTTTCGGCCACCTCAACCATTTGCCCCGCAATGCGCAACATAGCATGCAATTTCAAGAGCCAAGGGGCAAGATCGTTGTACAACAAGCGCTCGTTTTCGACAGACGAATCCTTCAGTCGCAACATGGTTTCGGCGGCAGGCAACAACCGTTCGACCAATTGTTTCATTTTGTCGGTTTTTCCCGACTTGAAACGCGCAATGGCCTGCTGCATGTCTTCGGCATCGTTCCACCGGAGATAAGGAATGATCGTCTTGTAGGCTTGCTGCTTTTCGGGGCTGCTGAGGATTCGGCTGAAGCTGGCATTCCACGACTTCATATTGTCGAACGCCGCGTTGTTCCACGCATAGTCAGCAACCGAAAGAGTGCCGTCTTCGCCACTTCGCCCTCTTGCATGGGGTTCGACACAATGCCCAGTCCATGTTCGAGCTGTTTAGGCATCTTAGCGTTGTTATCCACCGCCGGCATCTCAAAGAAATTGTAATACATGTCCGAAGGGTAGATCTGTCCGTCGGCGTTGTCATTGCACGGATAGTTCCACCACCAGGCTGCGGGACGCTGCAATTCCTTGCGCACCACGTCGAGATCGTTGCTATTGGGGACAGTCCACACGCCCCATCCTGTGATGTAGATGGTGATCTTGTCCGGTGTTTTCGAAAGCGCATTGTAGAAGCGCTTGCGATCGGCCTCACCCACCCAGCTCAAGGTGTAGACTTGTGGCACAAAGTGCAGCGGACGCACCCGCGCCTCAGGAGTCGCCGAGGCACTATTCCACTTTTTGTCGATCGCGGCTTGCAGTGCTGTGAGGTGATCGGCATTGGTCTTGCAATCGGCCTCCGACTTGGGTACACCGACATCGTCGACAAATACAGCAAACTGCCGCACTCCGAGTTCGTACATGCGCGAGTACTTGTTCATGATGCGGTTCACCACATTGGCATCCCCCACGAAACTATTGCCCGGGTGGATAGCCCAAATGAAATTAACCTTTGTGTCTTGCGAAGTCTTTGCGATGTCGCGAATCATATCCTGCGTGAGCAAGCCATTTTTCACCTGTTGCGGTGTCAACGTTGCAGGATATGGTGCCTCCCACTTCTGCGAATGATAGACATCAGACTTGGCTCCATACATGTAGGTGTTCATTTTCATGCGCATCATGAAGCGCATGAGGTCTTTCTTCACCGCAACACTGTAGGGATAACCGTAATATCCCTCCACGAGCCCACGACTTTGCTGATCGGCGTAGTCATAGAGCTTCACTTCGGGGAGATGGTCGGTGCCATGTTCGATCATTTGTTCCAACGAAGCCAAGGCAAAAAAAGCGGCATCGGAGTTTTCGCCGACAATCACGACCTCCGCGCTGCCGTCTCTGTCGGACAACGAAAGGAGATGTCGATCGAATTTGCCGGCTTTGGTGAGGTTTGTGCGATCGAGCGCGAGGGCGGTGGCTCGCTGGTCGGCTGCTCCGCCGCTCCCATTCACGCCGATATACACCACGGAGCCGGTGGCCGGCGCCTCTTGCGCGAAAGTGCAGTCGAGACCAGCCTCCTTCAGTACTTGCTCAGCCCGACGACGCGTGGCTGCATCTATGGCTTCTTCGCACACCACGGTGACCGATTTCGAGAAACTCACCAATCCGCTCCCCACAACTTGGCGTTGCGGCACCGGATAGATCTCATAGTTTTTTTGCGCGTAGGCTCCTCCCATACCGGAAAGCACAGCTGCAAAAAGTAAAGAGGATAGTATTTGCTTCATGTAGACTTGGAAATGATACAAAGGGGAGGCTTGATGATGAAAATGGCAAGCCTTTCCGCGAAGATACAACAAAAGTGTTAACTTCAGGAGAAAAACGGGGAGATTTTTCCCATTCCACTTTCAAACGAAACAAAAAAAACGACTCTCCCTGTACGGGAGAGCCGTCTTATCTCAATTATAACAGGCTAATTAGCCAACTTTTAGGCCTCTTCGGGCTTCATGTTGGTGTAAACGTTCTGAACGTCGTCGAAATCTTCCAGTCGTTCGACCATCTTATCGATGGTCTCACGCTGTTCTACGGTCACCTCTTTCAGATCGTTGGGGATGTAGGTAAACTCTGCGCTGACGATTTCGAATCCCTCGGCTTCCAGGTGCTTTGAATCTCGCTGAACGACTTGGGATCACCATAGATCGTGATGCTTTCTTCCTCGTCGTCTTCGTCGAACTCGTCTTCCACCCCATAATCAATGAGATCCAAGATGAGTTCCTCCATGTCGAGCCCGTCTTTCTTCTTGAAGGCGAACACACACTTGTGGTCAAAAAGGAATGCCAACGAGCCCATCGTGCCAAGGTTGCCGTTGAACTTGTTGAAGACAGAACGGACATCGCCGACGGTACGCGTGGGATTGTCGGTGAGTGTATCCACGAAAATGGCTACACCATGGGGGCCGTATCCCTCATAGGTCATTGTTTTGTACTCGCTCTGGTCCTTACCCATTGCGTTTTTGATGGCACGCTCAATATTGTCCTTGGGCATGTTCTCACGCTTGGCCGTTGCAATGATGGCACGCAACGTAGGGTTGGTTTCGGGCTCGGGACCGCCGGCCTTCACAGCCACAGCGATTTGCTTGCCGATCTTGGTAAATGTACGGGCCATGTGCCCCCACCGCTTCAGTTTGGCGGCTTTTCGATATTCAAATGCTCTTCCCATAGGAATGTTGGATAGAAAGTTTCTGTTATTGGAGAGAACTCGGCCTCAATGAGCAACACTTTATCGATAGCTGCACAAATCCGACGAGATTCCCCGTGATGGAAGGACGCTCAACGGAGTTCTGCGCCCAATTGTTGTTGCAGTTGTTTGATGATCTTGCCCATAATGGCTTCCGTCTGCTTGTCGTTCATCGTCTTCGACTCGTCCGAAAGTGTGAAGGCAACGGCATAGCTCTTTTTGCCCGCCGGGAGATGCTCTCCTTCATAAACGTCGAAGAGTTCGACCTTGCGGAGCAATTTCTTTTCGCACGAACGAGCCACGCGTTCCACGTCGGCAAACGGTACGTTGACATCGAGCAACAGAGCAAGATCGCGACGTACAGCAGGGAACTTGGACAACTCGGTGTAAGACACGTCCTTCTTCGGTAGCTTCTTCATGAGCACACTCCAATTGAAATCGGCGAAATACACTTCTTGGTCCACTTCGCAAACCGCCAAAAGCGCTTTGCTCACCAAACCCAGTTCAAGACATACCTTGCCATTGCGATCTTCGACTACAATGCTCTTGGCAAAGATATCGTTCGTGCCGTCTTTAACCAACAAGCCACCGAGCGGAATGCCCAAACGGGACAGGACGTTCATGGCGTAGGCCTTCAATTCATAAATGCTACTGTCTTCATTGGCATGCGCCCACGAATCCATCACGCGCTTGCCCGTGATCCACAATCCGAGATGCAGATCTTCATGATAAGACGAAAGCACTTTGCCTTCCACACGCTTAGTGGCATCGTAGCTGTAGCAATTTCCGAATTCGAAGAAGCGCAAATTGCCTTCTTTGCGGTTCACATTGTGCGCAATGCTCTCTAATCCTCCGAACAGCAGCGTTTGGCGCATGACATTCAGGTCGCTCGAAAGAGGATTGAGGAGGCGGACAAGGTGATCTGCGCTATAAGTCTTCAGTTCGTTGTAGTAAGCTTCGCGCGTCAACGAGTTATTGAGAATTTCATTGAACCCCTCGCCGATAAGTTGCTCGCTTACAACGTTCTGCAGCTTTTGACTTACATCATAAATGCTCTTTGTCGTAAGCGAAGACTTCAGACTGGTGGGAATCTCTACGTTATTGTATCCGTACACTCTCAAGATATCCTCAACCACATCGCAGGGACGCTGTACATCCACGCGATATGCCGGTACACGCAGGGAGAGCCCCTTCTCGTTTTCCGAAACGATCTGCATGTCCAAGGCAGTCAAAATGGTGCGAATCAAATCGTGGGGGATTTCCTTCCCGATCAATTCATGTACATACTGGTATTCGAGTTCAACGTCGAAGCTTTTCTTCAATTCAGGCGACTGCACGTCGACAATCTCCATGGCAATTTCCCCACCGGCCAACTCCTTGGCCAACAGTGCAGCCTGCTTCAACGCGTAAAGTTGCCCGTCGGGATCCACTCCGCGCTCGAAACGGAAAGAAGCATCAGTGCTCAGTCCGTGGCGACGCGCGCTCTTGCGCACCCAAGTGGGATGGAAATAGGCACTTTCAAACAGGACATCACGCGTCGTGTCGTACGTCCCGCTTCCCTTTCCTCCGAGCACGCCGGCAATACACATCGGCTCTTCGGCATTACAAATGAGGAGATCGCGATCCGAAAGCTCGCGTTTCTCACCGTCTAACGTGACAAAAGAAGAACCTTCGGGCAGTGTTTTCACCACGATCTTGCCGCCGGCAATCATATCTGCATCGAAACAATGCAGCGGTTGGCCGTAAGCCATCATCACATAATTGGTAATGTCGACAATATTATTGATGGGGCGCAAGCCGATCGTGATCAATTTCTCTTGCAACCACTTGGGGCTTTCCTTGATTTCGCAGCCTTTCAGCGTCACAGCGCAGTAGCGCAAGCAAGCTTCGGGGCGTTCGATTTCAACCGCAATCGGCAGTTCGTGGTTATCCACCGCAAACGCTTTGTCATCGGGCCGATGCAAGGTCGTCTTTATGCCGTTGCGTACCAAATAAGCGTAAAGGTCGCGCGCCACTCCCCAATGCGAACAAGCGTCCGCGCGATTGGGGGTGATGTCGACCTCAATCAACCAATCGCTTTCCAGGTTGAAATAAGTAGCAGCTGGCATACCGACGGGGGTATCTTCGGGCAACACCATGATACCATCGTGTCCGTTACCCACTCCGATCTCGTCTTCCGCACAAATCATGCCGTAACTCTCGACACCGCGGAGCTTCGATTTCTTGATCACGAACTCCTTGTCTCCGTCGTAGAGTTTTGTGCCGAGCGTTGCCACGATCACTTTCTGTCCGGCCGCCACATTATGTGCACCGCAGACAATTTGAGCCGGTTCATTGCCGTCTCCCAAATCTACAGTCGTCACATGCATGTGGTCCGAATCGGGGTGTACTTCGCAAGTCAACACCTTTCCGACAACAAGGCCTTTCAATCCTCCACGGATGGTCTGTACTTCTTCGACGCCATCCACTTCGAGTCCGATAGAAGTCAGTGCGTCAGCTACTTCTTGGGCTGTCATGTCGAAATCGACATACTCTTTCAGCCACTTGTAAGATATATTCATAGGAAATGCGTTTGCTAAATTGCAAAGCGGCCCCTTCCGGCGTTAACACGCAGATCACGCCGCACAAAAGTTCCGCTAATCGACCGCTTGTTTATTGTCAAACGGCCATAATCTGATGCGAAATTACTCATTTATTTAGGGAGAAAAGCTTCATCGGCCGAAAAGCTTCCCCACTTTCTCAAATCACACTGTGCAGCTCCGCAATTTGAGACACTGCACCACAACAAATTAGCCCCTTCGGTGACATTCGAACGAGCTTTTTTGTGTAACTTCGCGGCACAAATACTCACTTCACAATGCACCTCATCCATAGTTTGCGGAGCACGATGCTCTACAGCGCTTTTTTCTTCAGCTCCACGCTCCCACTTGCCGCCCAACTGGGGGCGCAACGCGATGATTGGGCCGTGGGCGCAAACGTCGGTGTCAATTTCAATCAGGTTTCTTTCAACCCCGGCGTGCGCCAAACCTACCATCCAGGCATGATTGCGGGGTTCACCGCGCGCTACACCAGCGAACGGTACTATGGTTTGATTTGCGCCCTGCAAATCGAGGCCAACTTCTGGCAAGCCGGTTGGAAGGAAGACATCTATTCGTCTCAGGGTGAGCAACTATCGGATCGCTACACGCGTAGAATCAATTACGTTCAGGTGCCCATACTGGCCCATCTCGGGTTGGGTAATGAATACCGGGGCTTCAAAGGTTTTCTACTTGCCGGTCCGCAAATCAGCTACGCCATTTCCGACCACGAAGAGCGTTCCGCGGTTTGGACCACGACGACAAGCAACGGCAAGACCGTGCCCGATCGTTCCAACAATGTATATGCCCAATACGGAAAGCCCCTGGACCATCAGCTCGACTACGGCATCACAGCCGGTTTAGGCATCGAATGGACCACCGGCGCCGGGCATTTCATTCTCGACACACGCTATTATTATGGCCTGTCGGATCTCTTCGGCAATGCAAAGAAGGATCCGTTCTCACGCTCGGCCAACGGCGCCATTATCGCGAAACTCACTTACCTCATCGACCTCAAGCACAGCAAACGCTAAACGCCCCCACGCAGCTATGCGGACTCCCAATCTACGTTCTTTCCTTCAATGGAGTGTAGGCACTTGCATTGTGCTCTACACCCTTTGGTGTTTGCCCTCAACAATACGCGAGTGCAAACAGAATTGGGACATCTCGCCGAACAAGAATTGGGAGAAATTCTGCACACGAAAGTCACCATTGGGCGCGTTGAAGTGGGATTGCTCAACAGCATCTCGTTACATGATGTAAAACTGCAAGACCAAGAAGATAAAGATCTACTAAACAGCAAATTGATATTCGCGAAGCTGCAAATTCGTTCGCTATTGCAAGGAAAAATCTATCTACGAAACATCGCCTTGTTGGACGCGGACATCCACATCTACAAATCGCGCCCCGACGGTCCCACCAATTTGCAGTTCATCATCGACGCCTTCAGCAGTAAAAAAAGCACCGGGCCGAGCAAAACCGACCTACGCATCAACTCTTTGATCGTGCGAAGAGGCAATGTCACCTACGACGAATGGTACCGGCCTCGTCCTGTCGGTCGCCGTTTCTCGCCCCATCACATCGACCTTTCGGACGTCGACGCCAATCTCACCCTGAAACATTTCACACACACGACAGTCTCAACTTCCGCATCCGCCATTTTGCCGCTCGCGAAGCCTGTGGTTGGGAAGTAAAGCGTCTTGGGTTGCGATTTGAGGGAAACCGCAAACAGTGCACCGTACGAGATCTCGAACTCCTCACGCCCCACTCCGCCATCAATCAGGAGCTGCTCCAAGCCCACTACGATCTGGATGCCCCCACCTCGTTGTTTTCCACCTTGTCGGCCAACTGTCGCGCCATCAATTGGCAACTTTCCACCGCCGACCTCGCGCCTGTCCTATCGCGCCCCCTCAACTTCCGCGAAACGCTCCGTCTCGACGGCCTCCTTTCCTATACTCCGCAACGCATCAAGGCACAACGACTCAGCCTCTCGGGAAAATCACATCGCCTCTACCTGGACACCGACGCCAATCTCCAACTGAAAAGCGGTCATCCCGAACAAATCACAGCCTTCGTCCGTCGCCTCGAGCTTCCGCAGAGCCTTCTTCAGCCGGCCCTGGCCTTGTTCATGAAGCAAGTGCCCCCTGTCACGAAGAAATTGGGCGACCTTTCCCTGGTGGGCCGCGGTAGCTACCGCATGGCAGATCACCATGCAGCCTTCGTCGGTCAACTGCAATCGGCGCCCGGCGAGTTGAAAGTAGATCTACGCTACGCCGGCAATGAGCTTCGCGGTAAAGTTGCATCCGGCAACCTGCACCCCAACCTACTGTTCGAGCATAAATATATGCCCGAACTGCTGCATTTTGAAGCCGACGGACACCTACTCCTCAGCCAAGGCGGAATGCCCAACGGACAAATCCAGCTCAAGATTCACAATGCCACCGTCGATCATCGTCCGTACCGCGACATCCAAATCGACCTAAGCCACACCAACGGACTCGCCGACCTGAAATTAGACAGCCGCAACCCCGGTGCCGATTTCACCGGCCAACTCTCCGGCCGCCTTACCCCCAACGGCCGTCCCACCACAGTCGACCTGCAATTCGACATTCGCCACTTCACTCCCGCACAGTTTGGACTCCACGACCAGGCACTCGCCGGCACATTCGGCGCCCAACTGAAAGCCTCACTCCACTCCCTCGATCTCAAGCACCCCCTCGGCGAAATCGTGCTCTCCAACCTGAACATTTCTTCCGAACGCAGAAACACGACAGCCTACCATCTGAACCACCTGCAACTCACCGCCCAAGCCCACCCCAAAGGTTCGCACCTACGGTTGCAAAGTGACTTCGCCGATGCCGCCTTTACAGGAAAATTCGATCCGGCCCTCCTCAAACAAAGCCTCAACCACTGGTTGCAAAAGGTGGCCGCTCCATCCTCCGCTTCCGCGCCTCCCTCTCTCTCAGCCGGCACCTCCTTCGCGCTCACCTTGAAGCGCACCGATGTGCTTCACCACTTCTTGAATGTAGACGCCCACCTCAGCCAGCCCGTCGAAATCAACGGCTCTCTGGCGACCGACGGATCCTATCTGCGCCTCTCGGCCGACATTCCGGAAGTGATCCTCGACGGCGACACCCGTCTCCTCGACCTCTCACTCTCGGCACGAAGCAACGGCAGCCACCTCGACCTCCTGGCCAAGGCACGTAAGCCGATGCGCAACGCCGATCTCCAAATCGAGCTGCATTCCACAGCCGACAATGGATTGTGGAACAACAATCTGCAATGGGATGAGCGCCGAACTCACAATTTCTACGGGCAGGTGAACACCACCGGTCGGCTCCACCTGCCGGCTCTCGGCTCGGGCCGTCGCGTCTTGTTCGACTTCGACGTGCTCCCCACCGCTTTCCACATCAACGGCAACACGTGGGACATCGAACCGGGCAACATCGCCCTCACCGACCGCGAATTCACCTTCCGCCACGTCGCCTTGCGCCACGCCGATCAGCACCTGGCCATACACGGCACCTACACCAAAGGTGGCGAAGGCATCGCCATCGATCTCCAAAAGGTCGACGTCGGTTCGCTCCTCGCCCTCACCGGTCTCGAAGTCGTCCGCTTTGCCGGTAATGCCAGCGGCCGCGCAATTGTCAAACCTGACGAGCACAACAAACCTCGTCTCTCCGCTTTCCTCGACATCCCCGGTTTCCGCTTCAACGACACCCATCTCGGTCACGCGCGGATTCGGGGCGCCTTCGAAACCGACGATCAGACCATCCGTCTGCAGGCCAACATGACCGAAGGCACCGTGGGGCAAACCAACGTCAACGGCTATGTGAGTCTCGGCCACAAAGATCTCGACCTGCGCATTGAGGGCGAAAACACGCCCTTGGGTTTTCTCAACCACTACATCAGCGACATTTTCCACAACATCCGTGGCCGCTCCACCGGCACCTGCCGCATATTCGGCGGTTTCAAGAGCATCGATTTCGAAGGCAGCCAGCGTGCCAGCGCATCGGCTCTCTTACCCATCAACGGCGTCACCTACCATCTCAATGATGCCGAAGTCGAAATCAGCCCCGGCACCTTCCGCCTCAACAGCGCCACGCTGACCGACAGCCTCCGCGGCACGGGGCGCGTCCAAGGCGTACTCAACCACCGCCACCTTCACGACATGCGTTACGATTTCGCTATGTCGGGAAACAACATGCTACTCTACGATCGCCCCCAAGAAGACGATCTTCCCTTCTACGCCACCGCCTATGGCACCGGCGACGTCCTGCTCAAAGGTCGGCCGGGTCGCTTGGACGTCAATCTAAAAGTGCGCACTGAGCCCGGCAGCGTACTCACCTACGTGCTCGACCGCCCCGACAACAACGACACGCGCCTGCTCACCTTCCGCGACGCCTCGCTCGACACCACAACCACCGATGCGAAGGCCGCGCCTGCCCCGTCGACAGACAACACCGGCAGCACCGACATCCATCTCAACATGCAAGTCGAGGTGGATCCCAGCGGCACCTTGCGCATGATCACCGACAAAAAAAGCGGCGACCTCATCACCGTCCACGGCACCGGGCCCATCCAAGCCACCTATTACAACAAAGGTGAGTTTCAAATGTTCGGCACCTACACCGTGCAACACGGCAGCTACGATTTGAGCATACAAAACCTCATCAAGAAATCGTTCACCCTCCACCCGGGCGGCACAGTGGTCTTCTCCGGCAATCCCCTCAACGCCGATGTCAACGTGCTGGCCAACTATTTGGTCACTTCCGCCTCACTGGCCGACTTGAACGTCGGAGGCAATTTCAGCAACAACAGCACCCCGGTCAACTGTCTGATCAAGCTCAGCGGAAAGATGAGCAACATCAATCTCGCACTCGACTTCGAACTCCCCAATGTGAGCGACGACGAGCAGGCCATGGTGCGCAACCTCATCGCTTCCGACGAAGAGCGCACCACCCAAGTGCTCTATCTGCTCAGCATGGGGCGCTTCTTCACCTACAATTACAACACCACCCTCGCCGCCACCAGCCAAAGCCAATCGGCCGTCATGGTCCAATCGCTGTTGGCCGGCACCCTCTCCTCCCAGCTCAACAGCATCATCGCCAACGCCATGGGCAACACCAATTGGCGGCTCGGCGCCAACGTGAGCACCGGCCAACAAGGGTGGAACAACATGGAAGTCGACGGCCTCCTCTCCGGTCGTCTGCTCGACAACCGACTGCTCTTCAACGGGAAAGTGGGTTACCACGACCGCCAAGCCGCCACCACCAACTTTGTGGGCGACTTCGACGTGCAATATCTCCTCACCCCCCGCGGTACCTGGAGCCTCAAAGCCTACAGCGAAACCAACACGCGTTATTTCACCCGCACCTCGCTCACCACACAGGGACTCGGCATCCAATTCAAACACGATTTCGAATCGTTCTTCGATTTCATGCGCCGCAAACGCAAAGCCCTCCGCTTTGCCGCCCCCACTTCCACAACCAAAAATAAGCAACACCCCAATATGATGAATCCCGAAATCGAACGTCGGCGCACCTTCGCCATCATCTCCCACCCCGACGCCGGTAAAACCACGCTGACCGAAAAGCTCCTGCTCTTCGGTGGACAAATCCCAAGTGGCCGGCGCCGTGAAAAACAACAAGATTAAAAAGACCGCCACCTCCGACTGGATGGAGATCGAAAAGCAACGCGGCATCTCGGTCACCACTTCGGTCATGGAGTTCGACTACGAAGGCTATAAAGTCAACATCCTCGACACCCCCGGTCACCAAGACTTCGCCGAAGACACCTTCCGCACACTCACCGCGGTCGACTCCGCCATCATCGTGGTCGACGGAGCCAAAGGCGTCGAGGCGCAAACGCGCAAACTCATGGAAGTGTGTCGCATGCGCAAGACGCCGGTCATCGTATTCGTCAACAAGATGGACCGCGAAGGCCGCGACCCCTTCGACCTGCTCGACGAACTCGAAGAAGAACTCCAAATCAGCGTCCGCCCGCTCTCCTGGCCCATCAACCAAGGCCAGCGTTTCAAGGGCGTGTACAACATCTATGAGCAGCAACTCAACCTCTTCACCGCCGACAAGCAGAAAGTCACCGAAAAGGTAGCCGTCGACATCCACGCGGCAGGCGAACTCGAAGCCAACGTCGGCGAGAGCGACGCCGCCAAACTGCGCGAAGACCTCGAACTCATCGACGGCGTCTACCCCGCTTTCGACATCGACACCTACCTCTCGGCCGAAGTCGCCCCCGTTTTCTTCGGTTCTGCGCTCAACAACTTCGGTGTCAAAGAGTTGCTCGACTGCTTTGTCAAGATCGCTCCCGCCCCCCGTCCCGTCGCGGCCGAAGAGCGCACCGTCGAGCCCGAAGAACCCAAGTTCACCGGCTTCATCTTCAAGATCACGGCCAACATCGACCCCAACCACCGCTCCTGCATCGCCTTCTGCAAGGTCTGCTCCGGCAAGTTCGTGCGCAACGCCCCCTATCTCCACGTGCGCAACGGCAAAACCGTGCGCTTCTCGAGCCCCACTCAGTTCATGGCCCAGCGCAAAGAAACCATCGACGAAGCCTACCCCGGCGACATCGTCGGTCTGCCCGACAACGGCATCTTCAAAATCGGCGATACCCTCACCGAAGGCGAACAACTGCACTTCAAAGGTCTCCCCTCCTTTTCGCCCGAGATGTTCAAATACATCGAGAACGCCGACCCCATGAAGACCAAACAGCTGCAGAAAGGCATCGACCAACTCATGGACGAAGGCGTCGCTCAACTTTTCGTCAACGAATTCAACGGCCGCAAGATCATCGGCACCGTCGGCCAGCTGCAGTTTGAGGTCATCCAATACCGTTTGGAAAACGAATACGGCGCCAAATGCCGCTGGGAACCCATCCATCTGTTCAAAGCCTGCTGGATCGAAAGCGACGACCCCGCCGAACTCGAACAGTTCAAGAAGCGCAAGTACCAATACATGGCCAAAGACCGCGAAGGCCGCGACGTCTTCCTGGCCGATTCCGGCTACGTGCTGCAAATGGCACAACAAGACTTCAAGCACATTCGCTTCCACTTCACCAGCGAATTCTGACCCCGCTGCGCAGGCGCCACTCGCCTCCCCCACCACACACAACAAGGACCGACTTTCTGCTCACGAGAAAGTCGGTCCTTCTGTTGAGCGGCCGCCGCGTCAGGCAGCGGCCCGCGGTGTGGCGCATCGGGGCGGCCCGCATCGCCCATCAAAGCGCACCCGGTCTCGCGCGCCTCACAGTTCGCCGCCGATGCCCTTGAACTTCTCGACGAACGCCACGATTTTTTGAAACACGCTTTGTTTCTTCGTCACATAGGCCGGATGCAGCGGACTCATTTTCGGCAGCGCCTCGCTGAGGTCCGTGCCGTTTTCGCTCACCAACTCCCGCTTCAGCGAGGCCCGAATGAAGCGTTTGGCCGCCGCCGTGTTCAGTTGCTCCTCTTCGATGAGGGTTTCCACCTCCTCGTCACGGCGTTCGCGAGCGTAGGTGTAGAATGCGTCCATCACCTCGTCCTTGTCTTTGAGCGCCTGCAAGTCGGTGCGGTTGATGAAATCCACCATCAGCCCCTCTTTCGCCCGGTTGCCCAAGCTGGCGCGCAACGTGCGGCGCACCTCCTCCACCAGTCCTTGCTTGTCCGACGAGCGGCGGCTGTGTTCGAACACCAGTTCCAAGATGTAGTCCAGCGTGAACTCCTGCGATTTGAGCAATTCCACCTCAAACACCACATCGTCCCAGTCCACCTTGGGTTGCTCGATGCGTTTCGCCGCATCCTGCACGCGTTTCCACTCGCGAATGTCGTTGTACGTCGAACGATAGTCTTGCAACTTCCGTTCGTCGGGCAGCTCGATCTCGCGCAGCGCCGCCAGGTCCTCGTCGGTCAGGAAATGCTCCGCCTTGAACGCCTCCACCGCTGCCTCGTCCGTCGCATCGATCTTCGCAAACGCCTTCAGCTGCGCAAACTCGTCATAGTTTTGCAAGATGTTTTCGGCCTTCAGGTACTCACCGAAGAGTTTCACAAAGGCTTTTTTTGTCCGCCTCCTTCTCGATGGCGTCCGGATCGGGGAAACGGGTGCGCAGTTCGGCCACGATTTCCGCAAAGCCGCGGCGCTCTTCGCCCGTCACCGCATCGGTGAAGCCCTGCAACTGTTCCGTGTAACTCTTTTCGAGCACCACATTTTTCGTGTTCTTGTCGCCGAAGAGCGAAATCGCATCCACCGTGTCCTGCTCCAAATCGCGGAACGTCACAATGTTACCGAAGGTCTTCGTCGCGTCGTAAATGCGGTTGGTGCGCGAAAACGCCTGCATCAGCCCGTGGTAGCGCAAGTTCTTGTCCACAAACAGCGTGTTGAGTCGCGGCGCGTCGAAGCCCGTGAGAAACATGCCCACCACAATGAGCAGATCCACCTCGCGGCGCTTCATCCGGTTGGCCAGATCGCGATAATAGTTTTGGAAGTCCCCGCCGTCGACGCCGAAATTCGTTTGGAACATCGCGTTGTAGTCGGCAATGGCACTCGCCAGAAACTCCTTCGCCGTGAGGCTCATCGCCGAGGGGTCGAACGTTTCCTCACTGATCTCGCCCGCCGCCTGCTGCTCTTCGTTGGGGGCAAACGAGAAAATGGTCGCCACGCGCAGCGGATGCGGCTCGCCCTGCTGCAACATCCGCAGCGTGTCGTAGTATCGTTTGGCCGCCTCCACACTGCTCACCGCAAACATCGCGTTGAAGCCCGCTCCCGCCGGGGTGCGATGCGTTTCAGCCGATAGTGCTGCAAGATGTAGAGCGCGATTTCGCCGATGCGTTCCGGGTGGAGCATCAGTTGGGCATAGTCTGCCGAGGTGAGTTTCCGCTCGTCGCGTTCTTTTTCCGCCACCTTGAATTTCGGCCGCACGTTGTTGTAGTCCACCTTAAATTTCAGCACCTTCTCGTCGCGAATCGCGTCGGTGATCACATACGAGTGGAGCTCGCGCCCGAACACGCTCGCCGTGGTTTCTGCGCCCGCCGCATTCTCCGAAAAGATCGGCGTACCCGTGAAACCAAACTGATAGTATTTCTTGAACTTGCGTTGCAGATTGCGCTGTGCCTCACCGAATTGTGACCGATGGCATTCGTCGAAGATGAACACCACCTCCTGCCGATAGACGGGCAGATCCGGCTCGCTCTTCATCAGGTTATTGAGCTTCTGTATGGTGGTCACGATGATCTTGTTGTCGTGCTTGGCCAAGTTGCGTTTCAGTCCCGCCGTACTCTCCGATCCGTTCACACTGTCGGGCGAGAAGCGTTGATACTCGCGCATGGTCTGGTAGTCGAGATCCTTGCGGTCGACGACGAAAAACACCTTGTCGACGAAGTCCAGCTGCGTGGCCAGTCGCGCCGCCTTGAAACTCGTGAGCGTCTTGCCAGATCCGGTGGTGTGCCACACATAGCCTCCGCCTTCGGGGCAGGCCCACTGCCGGGCCTCGTGCGCGCATCTGATTTTCCAGATGATGCGTTCGGCCGCCGCAATCTGATAGGGGCGCATCACCAGCAGCGTATCGCTCACGTCGAACACAGCATAGGTGAGCAGCACCTGCAGCAGCGTGTCGCGGCGAAAGAACGTCGCCGTGAAATCCTTCAGGTCCTTGATCGTCGTGTTGTCGGCCCGCGCCCAGTTCATCGTGAAGTCGAAACTGTTCTTCTCGCGCCGCACGGTGTTGGCAAAATAGCGCGTATCGGTGCCGTTGGAGATGACGAAGAGCTGCAGATATTTGTAGAGCGAAGCCTCGCTGTTGAAACTCTCCTTGCTGTAGCGGTGCACCTGGTTGAAGGCCTCGCGGATGGGCACGCCGCGCTTCTTGAGTTCCACCTGCACCATCGGCAGTCCGTTCACCAAGATCGTCACGTCATACCGATTCTTGCACGTGCCCGTCTGCTCAAACTGGTTGATCACCTGGAGTTTGTTGCGCGCGGGGTTGCGCTTGTCCACGAGGTGGATGTTTTGCAGCCTTCCGTAGTCGAAGGTGAAATCCCACACAGGGTGATCCTGCACCTTGCGCGTCTTGTCGGTGATGGAGTCGCCCGGACAGTCCAGGTATTCGCTGCACAGTCGTTTCCACTCCGCATCGGTGAAGTGCACCTCGTTGAGCGTCTCGAGCTGTCGGCGCACATTGTCGCGCAAGGCCTCGGGGGTGCGCAGATCGGGCAGGTATTCGTAGCCCTGCGCCCGCAGGTCGGCAATGAATTCGTTTTCCAGCTCACTTTCGGTTTGGTAGCCGGTGGGCGGTTCGTGCAGCGCGGCGTATTTGGTATAGCAGTCCAGCACGATGAAGTTCGGGGTTTCGGCGATGGGGGTGTATTGTGCCATGGTACAAAGTGGGGGGAATAAACTTCGGGACTAAGCGCTCACCTCGGGACGGGGAAAGCTGAGGAGCGCATCGCGATAGTATGCATATTGTTTCCGCCGCAGGGCAATCTCTTTCGGTAGCCCTTCCGAAATCGAGTTCGTCAGCGTATCGAAGCGGTCGAGGATGTCGACAATGCGGCGTTGCTCGGAGAGAGGGGGGATGGGGAGAGTTATTTCTGAAAACTTCTTTTTTGATACATTGAAGCGAGTAACTCCACTTGCCGTCTTCATTATTTGCTTGCGAAGAAGCTCACTGCGAAAAAGGTATTTTGTGAACTCTGGAGAGAGTTGAACAGCGGAATGAAAGCGGATGCCGAAAGAAAAACTATTCAAGTAGATTTCCTTTTCCGGATGGAACGTAACTACAGAGGACATTCCGACTTCTTCTATATTTTCGGAAGAACCGGTGATAAGAACATCTCCGTATTTTACTGCGTGTTGCCGCTCGTCAGCTCCGATGCTCACCATTTCTAAAATAGAAGAATCGACAGCTAAGTTATCAAATATGTTTTTATAAGTGACATAAGGAGCATTCCCTTTTTGAAAATGCTCTTTAGTCTTACCGGATAGTCCAGAGTATAACTCTGCAATCTCCCCGAGCGTCTTCCATTCAATATTAACGTTTAGGGGGGGGGTATTGTGAGAAATTAAGAAGCTGATCGCGATAATACGCATATTGCTTCCTACGCGCCTCCAGCTCGGCCTCCAGCTCGGCCTCCAGCTGTGTGAACTTGTCGAGAATCTCCACAATACGTGCTTGTATGCGCAGAGGGGGGACGGGGATCGGGAAATCAGCAAGCATAGGTTTTCTAATGGAGGTGGCGGTTGCACCTACGCATCGAGCAAGGATGAAAGGCTTAAATGCTTTGGTCATATAGTAGAAAAGGAACTTTGGAAATAGTTCATTCTCTGTGTTTACCTTTATGCGATAAGCCCTTTGGTGCAAGGCATATTTTCCTTCTGCATAGTGAAAAATATCACCAATCCCACCTTCTCCTGGAATAATGATAGCGATTTCGTCAAATTGGTAAGTGGAAGAACGCAAGATGTTTTTCGAACGTACATAAAAAGGATATAATCCATTTTCAGATTCATCTTGTCTATTAGAACTTCCTGTCCCAATTTCCGCCACCTCCCCAAGCGTTTTCCATTCCACGGCTTCCCCCTCGAGGAGGCGTTCGAGGTAGGGAAAGAGCGTTGTATTTTTAGCGTTGTTCATTGCCTTTGAGGTTGAAGGCGTGCCGCGGCGTTGCGGCCGTCGGCACACCGAAAAACAGGATGGGGGCAAGCGCAGAAAGGCGTCGCTCCCTTCGGCCATTCAGGCGCTGAGCTCCGCAATGATTGTGTCGATTTCGCGACGCAGCGCGTCGATGCGCCCCACCGTTTCAGACACCTCGGCGTTGAGGAGATCGATGTCGATCACCTCGCGCGTGTCGCGCGCCTCCACATACGAACTCACCGAGAGATTGTAGTCGTTCGCCGCAATGGCCGAATGCTCCACCAGCACCGAAACGTGCGGCTCCTCCACCTTCTGCTCAAAGAGCGACACGATGCGATCGATCTGTTCGGGCGTGAGCACATTGTTTTTCGTCTCCTTGCGGAAAAACTCCTCGCCGCTCGCATCGATGAACTGCGTGCGCGTGTCGGTCTTGTGTTTCGAGAGCACGAGGATGCACACCGCGATGCTCGTGCCGAAAAAGAGGTTGGGCGCCAGCGCAATGACCGTCTCCACAAAGTTGTTGTCCACCAAATATTGGCGAATCTTCTGTTCCGCTCCGCCGCGATAGAAAATGCCGGGGAAGCCACACGATGGCGGCACGGCCGCGCGCACTGAGGTGGTTGAGGGCGTGGAGCACAAAGGCGAAATCGGCCTTCGATTTCGGTGCCAGCACGCCCGCGGGGGCAAAACGCTCGTCGTTGATGAGCGTCGGGTCGTCGCTCCCCACCCACTTCACCGAATAGGGCGGGTTGGACACGATGGCATCGAAGGGTTTGGTGTCGCGATGTTGCGGCGAAAGGAGGGTGTCGCCCAGCGCGAGGTCGAACTTCGAATAGTTCACATCGTGCAAGAAGAGGTTCATGCGCGCCAGGTTGTAGGTGGTGTGGTTGATTTCCTGCCCCACGAACCCCTCCTTGATCAGGTCCTGATCAAACTGACGCTTGGCTTGCAGCAGCAGCGAGCCCGAACCGCACGCGGGGTCGTAGATCTTGTTCACCTCGTGCTGCCCCGAGAGCGCAAGCCGCGCCAGCAGCCGCGAGACGTTCTGGGGCGTGAAAAACTCACCGCCCGATTTACCGGCATTGGCGGCATAGTTGGAGATGAGAAATTCGTAGGCATCGCCGAAGAGGTCGATTTTGTGGTCGGCAAAGCGGCCGAAGTCCAAACTCTCCACGCCGTGGAGCACGGCACAGAGGCGGCGGTTCTTCTCCTCGACAGTGTTGCCCAGACGAGTGCTGGTGGTGTCGAAATCGGCAAAAAGCCCCTTCACCGCGCGCTCGGAGTCATAGCCCACCGCCGAGGCTTCGATGGCGGAGAAGATGGCCGCCAGGTCGGTGTTGAGGTTGGGATTGCGGTCGGCCTGCGCCACCACCACCGAAAGAGTTGACTGGGGTAGATGAAATAGCCCTTTTCGCGCGTCACCGTGTCGACCATTTCCGCATTGGCACTGATTTCGCTGTCGGCATACTCCTCATAGCGTTTTTGGGGGTCGTCCCCTTCCATGTGAGCGACAAAGTTTTCGCTGATGAAGCGGTAGAAGAGCGAGCCGAGCACAAACTGTTTGAAGTCCCAGCCGTCGACAGCGCCGCGCACTTCGTCGGCGATGCGCCAAATGGCGGCTTGCAATTCGGTGCGTTGGGTGATTTCGGACATAGAGCAGTGAGGGTTTAGAGGTAAGTGTTGAACTATCGTGCGAATATAGTCATTTTTCACGAAATAGTCCCTCTCTCTGCCCGCTCTTCAAAAAAAGAGGACGCAAAAAGGGGGACTGCCGCCCGCGAAATGGCAAAAACGGACCGAAAAACCGGAGGCATTCGCGGCTGTAACTCTTGGCATCTGCTGTTCCGTTCGGCCGCGAACCGCTCACCTCCCGAGGTGCGCAAGCGCGCGGGAAGCGGGAGGAGCGCGCGGCGGGCCCCACGGAGGAACAGAGCGGCACAATCGCCGAGCCGCCCCTGCGCTCGTTCGCGCAACGCCGTTCCGTCCGAAAAAGAAGGAGCAAACGACTCAGGCCTTGGGCACTTTTTCGACTTATCGGGGAGCTTTTCGCCGATGGCCTCCATCGCGTCCGCCCCCCCACGCCGCCGAAAGGAGCGAGGGCGGAGAAACCGGCGAAAAAGCTCTCGCGCGAACGCGCGCACAACACCGAGTTTCTGTTTTTCGCCTTCACCCATCTGCTGTAATTCGGTGGTTCACAACGCGTTACGGGTGAAGATAAGCCACATTTTAACACAAAGACGGAATCATGCAACCACCTCAGCATCAACACCTTGCAGGTGAACCGCGGTGAAGCAACACGAAGCGGCTCCGGCTTCACCCCGGTTCACTCCGGTTCACCCCACGTTTGGGCGACGCATGAGGGCGTGAAGGCAGGGTGAAGGCGGGCGGGCAAACATCGCTCGCGACCTTCACACACAATGCGTTGAAACAGAGCGAGAAATCGGCATGCGGTGAAGGGTGAAGGCAAAAAACGAAAACCGCCTGACGTGCCCGCGCGCGAAGGGCCGCAATTTTCGTCACCTTCGGCGGGCGGCAAAAAGAACCGCGGGACGACTGTCGTGCCCCACTCCGTTTTCGGCACAAAAAAAGCCTGCGAATCGCCCCAAAGGGCGTCGCAGACTACAATCAACATGCAAATTTCAGCGCGAACCTTACTTCAAACGCGCTGTAATGTCCTTTTCAACCTCAGCGGTTTCAATCTTTTCCTCACGGAGCAGCCATCCCAAACCGAGATACAGCTCTTTGTCCGTGAGTCTTCCGCACACCTTCTTGAGTTCTTTGCCGGTCAGTGTGCCTTTTTCGTCGAGTGCGGTCCAAATGCGACCTGCGATCTCGCCGGCTTTGATAGTCAACATAAGCGTATATCTTTTCGAATCAAAGAATCTGACGCGAAGATGCGGCCTTTTTGCCGATTCGACAAATAGAAACGAGACAAAACGACGGAAAGCGGATGCAATCTCGAGAAATTGGCAACCAAAGGAAACAGTACAAAAGCAAAAACGGCATATCATACTCGAAAAACTCTTTATTCGCCGATGCCGTCTCGGCGGCGGCGCTGCACCGCGCGGAAAAACGGGGACGAAGCGAGGGGAAACGGGCGAAATGGGGCACCCGGCGCGCGCCAAAAGGCGAAAGTGCGCGAACGCCTTTGTCGATCGGGCGTTTTTTTCTAACTTTGCGGCAGTTTCGAAACCTATATACTCATGCGTACGACCAAATTTATTCCGCTTTTGGCACTCGTCGTTTTCCTCACCTGCAGCCTCCCCGCTTTTTCGGCTGCCCCTGAGGAGAAGCCCGCTGCCGACGGCGTGCAAACGCTTTATATCTACGGGGTGTCGCAAAACCTGAACGATTCGATCGTTTACGTCAGTGACATCACCGTCCTCACCGGCGCTCACCTGCTCGAAAAAGGCTATTTCGTGCAGCGCGACCAGTATGCCGATCAATTCAAGGACTTTGTGCAGCAACATTTCTCGGCGCCCCACCAAACCGCGGCCGTGTTTTTCGACACGCGCATCGAGACGGCAGAAAAGCGGCGGGAGAAACTGCGCAAACAACTGGCCGGCAGCACGTCGGGATGGACCACCCTGGTGGTGAAAGACGTGTACAAAGACCAGTTTGTGTTCAAGCCCATCGGCCGTTAACCCCTGTCGAATCCCCCACACGCCTACTCCTGCATGAAATTCTATTTTTGCGTAGCCGAACAAGTGTTCAGCGCCGAATTCGTCGGCAGCACAGCCAACATGCTGATGGTGCTGCCCAACATGGCCCCCTTTGCCTGTCAAGCCCCCACGCAGCCCCTCCTCTTTTCGCTGGCGGTGCACCGCGGCGCGGCAGCGGCGGAACCGGAGCGCTGGAACGAAATCGGACTGTATGAGGGAGGTGACCTCTCGCATCGCGTCGAAACCGACGCCGCGGGGCACTACCGCATCACGCTTGTCGACGAGTCGGCGGGCCACATCGGCACGCTGATCAGCGACGGGCGCTTCACGGACTGCCACCTCTATCTGGACTGCCCCTCTGTGCACCACGCCCACAGCGTCGAAAATGCCCTCATGCTCGCCTTCGCCTTTGCCGGCGCGCACCACGGTGTGCTGCTCATGCACGCCTCGGTGCCGATGATCGGCGGGAAGGGCTATGTGTTTCAGGGCAAGAGCGGCACGGGCAAAAGCACCCACAGCCGCCTGTGGCTCTCGACCTATTGGGAGGCGCACTTGCTCAATGACGACAACCCGGCGGTGCGCTACGACGCAAGGCAAGAAAAGGCCTATGTGTACGGCACGCCGTGGAGCGGCAAGACGCCCTGCTACCGCAACCTGCGCTGCGCGTTGGGCGGTTTTCTGCGTTTGCACCAGGCACCGGAGAATGTGATTCGCCGCCAGTCGCCGATCGAAGCCTTCGGCTCGATTCTCTCGTCGTGCTCGTCGATGGTTTGGGACAAAGCACTCTACACGGCCATCTGCGACACTATTCACCACATCGTGCAGTGCACGCCCTCCTACGACCTGGATTGTCTTCCCAACCGTGAGGCGGCCGTGCTGAGCCACGACACGCTCACCGCCGTTTCGCGCTAAACTCGCCTCATGCAACAGCAAGTATTAGAAGTGACCAACGCTCGCTTCATCCCACACGTGCGCGCCCTGATCGAAGAAGGCCGAACGGTGCGATTTCGAGCCATGGGTTGGAGCATGCGCCCGCTGATCGAACACGCACGCGACGACGTGCTGCTCTCGGGCTACGGGGCAGCGACACCGCAACGCTATGACGTGGTGCTGGCCGCCACCGACCGCGGGGGCTTCGTGCTGCACCGCATTGTGCACATCGACGGAGACCGCTACACCCTGCAGGGCGACGGCAACTGGCGCGGCGTGGAACACTGTACTCGCGCCGACATCATCGCCAAGGCGGTGGCGTTCTACCGCAAAGGACACGCGCAACCCCTGCGCACCGACAGCCGGACATGGCGCTGCTACTCGCGGCTGTGGGTGGCGCTGCGCCCCGTGCGCCGCATCCTGCTCGGGCTCTACCGCCGATGGAGAGCCCTCTGCCCTGCCTAACTACTCTCTCAGCAATTACCAACTCTCTTCTATAACAATGAGATTTAAGACATCGTTCGATCTCCGAACCATCTGCGGCGAGACCGTGCTCATCGCCACCGGTGCCGAACACGTAGATTTTGGCCACCTGATCAATCTGAACGAAACAGCCGCCGACGTCTACACGGCATTTTCCAACCGCGATTTCGAAGCGTCTGACGTGGTCGACTATCTGCAAGCCCACTACGAAGGAGCGACTCGCGAACAAATGGCCGCCGACGTAGACCAGCTCATCGATTCGTTCCGCCAAAGCGGCGTACTCCAGTAAAATCTACTCATTTCTCCTCATGGCTGATACAAAATATATCTTCGTCACCGGCGGCGTAGCCTCGTCGCTGGGCAAGGGCATCATCGCCAGCTCGATCGGCAAACTGCTCCAATCGCGCGGCTACAACATTACGATCCAGAAATTCGACCCGTACATCAATATCGACCCGGGTACGCTCAACCCCTATGAGCACGGCGAATGCTACGTGACGGACGACGGACAGGAAACGGATCTCGACCTCGGCCACTACGAGCGCTTCACGGGCATCAAGACTACGCGCTACAACAATTTCACCACGGGCCGCATCTACCAAAGCGTGATCGAAAAGGAACGCCGCGGCGACTACCTGGGCAAAACCATCCAGGTGGTTCCGCACATCACCGACGAAATCAAACGCGACATGCTCTACCTGGGCAAGAAAGGCGGCTATGATTTTGTGATCACGGAAATCGGCGGTACGATCGGCGACATCGAAAGTTTGCCCTTCGTCGAAGCCATTCGCCAACTCAAGTGGGAGCTCGGCCGCAACGCCGTGTGCATTCACCTGACCTATGTGCCGTATCTGGCGGCTGCGGGCGAGCTGAAGACCAAACCCACGCAACACTCCGTCAAAGAGCTGCAAAGCGAAGGGATTCAGCCCGATATCCTCGTTTTGCGCACGGAGCATCCGCTGTCGGCCGCGCTGTGCAAAAAGTGGCCAACTTCTGCAATGTGAGTCCGGATGCCGTGTTCCAAAGCCCCGACATGCCTTCCATCTATCAGGTGCCGGTGTGCATGCAGGATCAAGGTATCGACCGCGTGATTCTCGAAAAACTGGGTTTGCCGGTGGGCGCCACTCCGGAACTCGGCCCTTGGCGCGCCTTCTTGGACCGTCGCGCCAACGCCACGGAGGAATTGCATATCGGCCTGGTCGGAAAATACGATTTGCAGGATGCCTACAAATCGATCATCGAGGCGCTGCAACAAGCGGGGGTCTACAATGACCGCAAGGTGCGCTGCCACTTCATCAATTCGGAAAACATCACGCGCGAGAACGTGGGCGAAATGCTCGAAGGCATGGCCGGCTACGTGATTTGCCCGGGATTCGGACAGCGCGGCACGGAGGGGAAACTCATCGCCACGCAGTATTGCCGCGAGCACGACCTGCCGACCTTCGGTATCTGCCTGGGTATGCAAATGATGGTGATCGAATTTGCGCGCAACGTCTTGGGCTACAAAGATGCGAACTCCACGGAACTGAACAGCAAGACGACGCACAACGTCATCGACATCATGGAGGAGCAGAAAAACATCACCAACATGGGCGGCACGATGCGTCTCGGCGGTTACGAATGCGACTTGCGCAAGGGTTCGCACGCACACGACATCTACCAGAGCGACACCATCCGCGAACGCCACCGCCACCGCTACGAATTCAACAGCGATTATATCAAAGAATTTGAAGCGGCGGGCATGGAATGCGTCGGCACAAACCCCGAAAGCGATCTGATCGAAATCGTGGAGATCCCCGAAAAGAAATGGTATATCGGCACGCAATTCCATCCGGAGTATTCCTCGACGGTGCTGCACCCCCACCCCCTTTTCCTGGACTTCGTGAAAACCGCCATTGCCGCACAAGACAAATAAAACGATTCACTCTCGCGCCGCCTAACGGACTTGCGCGTCCCGGCGGCGCGCAGCTTTTCTGCTATGAATAAGAACAATATCACCGCTATCGTGCTGATGATTTTGGTCGTTTTCGGTTTCTCTTATTGGAGTTCGCACAACAATAAGCCCAAGACCGAATCCCCCGCTACCGAAAGCACAGCACCGACCGCTTCGGCGACAGCGACCACCGCTTCGACCGCAGTGCCGACAGACAGCAACGCGATTTTCGCCGCGGCACGCGCCACGCGTGAGGACATGATTCCCGTGGTGCTGAAAAACGAGAACATCGAGGTGACCATCAGTCCCAAGGGCGGACAGGTGAGTCGCGTGGTGCTCAAGAATTTTAAGAGCTACGCTGACTACAAAGCGGGCAAACAACGCGCGCTGGTGCTCTACAATGCTGACGATGCCTCCTTGGACATGAGCTTCGACACGAAGTCGGAAAACATCTCTACGTCAACGCTTTATTTCATGCCGGAGAACGTGTCGGCACGGGCTGTGACGATGACGGCGAATGGTAAAAACGGCGAGAAAATTGCCATTGACTATACCCTCACCGACGACTATATGCTCAATATGAGTGTGCGCACGGAAGGACTCGCCCAACAATTCTCGCCCAAGACGAAGACTTTCGGACTGAAGTGGAAAGACAACGTGCGACAGTACGAGAAGGGCTACTACTTTGAGAACATGTATTCGACGCTGACCTACAAAGACAGCGACGGCAGCAGTGATCACCTCAAAGAACAGGGCGATAAGCAAGAAAAGGTGGATCGCCCCGTGGATTGGGTGGCTTTCAAGAACCAATATTTCAGTGCGGTGCTCATCGCCAAGGATGCTTTCACCGCTGCTGACCTCGACAGTCGACAACTGGCAGAGCATTCGGGCTATTTGAAGAGCTTCTCGGCCGATTTGGAGGCGCCTTTCGATCCTTCGGGCAAAGCGGCCGCGCAGTTCCAGTGGTATTTCGGACCGAACAATTTCCGTTTGCTGCAATCGATGGAAAAGCATGCGCTGAATCCCCATCAAGATCTTGATTTGCAGAAGCTTGTTTACCTCGGGTGGCCCGTGGTGCGCTGGATCAACCGCTTCTTTACGATCTACGTGTTCGACTTCCTCACTTCGCTCAACCTGCCGATGTGGCTGGTGCTGGTGATTATCACCTTGCTGCTGCGTGCCATCGTCTACGTGCCGACTAAAAAGAGCTTCCTTAGTTCGGCCAAGACGCGTGTGCTCCGACCGAAAGTGGAAGAAATCAACGCGAAATATCCGAACAAGGAGGACGCGCTGAAACGCCAACAGGAAACGATGGCGCTCTACTCTCAATATGGTTCGAGTCCGCTGGGCGGCTGTTTGCCCATGCTCATCCAGATGCCGATCTGGATCGCGATGTTCAACTTTGTCCCCAACGCCATCGAACTTCGTCAACAGAGCTTCCTTTGGGCCGACGACCTCTCGGCTTACGACGATTTGATCTCATGGAGCACGAATATCTGGGGCCTGGGCAACCACCTCTCGCTCTTCTGCGTGCTCTTCTGCTTGACCAACTTGCTGTATAGCTACATGTCGATGCGCCAACAACGGGATTCCATGGCCGCAGCACCCGACCAAGCAGCGAATATGAAGGTGTTGCAGTACTCGATGTTCCTGATGCCGGTAATGTTCTTCTTCATGTTCAACAAATACAGCGCGGGCCTCAACTTCTACTACTTCATCTCGCTGTTTAGCTCGGCTGCCACGATGTGGTATCTGCGTCGGACGACGGACGACGAGAAACTGCTGGCGAAGCTCGAAGCCTACTACGAGAAGAACAAGAACAACCCGCAGAAGAAAACTTCGGGGCTGGCGGCTCGATTGCAGGCGCTCAACGAACAACAACAGAAGTTGCTCGAAGAACAACGCCGCCGCAACGGCCACGGCAATTGACCCTTTCAAAACAACATTACGTGAGACGCGCCCCCACGGAGCGCGTCTCACAACCTATAAATAGCTCCTTACCATGTCTCTCCAAACTCTCATGATCGGAACCGCCCTGAGTCTCGCGACCCTCACCGGCGCCGTTGCCTCGGAAAGCAGTGCGCAGACTTTCATCGGCCGGCAAACACCTGCCCTGAAATCCGACCGTATGACGCCCGAAGCCCTTTGGGCCATGGGACGCATCGGCAGTGTGCAAGCCAATGCGGCCGGTACCCGAGCCGTGTATGCCGTCACTTACTACAGCGTGCCGGAAAACAAATCGCACAGCGTGCTTTATCTGTTGGATCTCAAGACCAAACATTCGCAACGCCTCACCACTTCCACTCACAGCGAGAGCGGTGCCGTGTGGATCAAGGTCGGCAACGAAGAGCAAATCGCTTATCTTTCGGCCGAAAGCGGCAGTAACCAACTTTGGGCCATGAGTGCCGACGGCAGTCACCGCCGACAAATCAGCCACGAAGCCGACGACGTGCAAGATTTCCTCTTCTCGCCCGACAGCAAACGCGTGATTCTCGTCAAAGAGGTGGAACAAAACACCTCGATCGCCCCGAAAGAAAAAGACCTTCCCAAGGCCACCGGTATGGTCATCAACGATTTGATGTACAAGCACTGGGATCAATACGTGACCACGGCGCCCCACCCCTTCCTGGCCGACTTCGACGGGGAGAAGGTCACGGTGGAGAAGGATCTGCTGGAAGGCGAACCTTTCGAATCGCCCATGATGCCTTTCGGCGGTAACGAACAGTTGGCTTGGAGTCCCGACAGTCGGCAAATTGCTTACACCTGTCGCAAGAAAACAGGCCGCGACTACGCCACTTCCACCGACAGCGACATCTTCCTCTACGACATCGCGACAAAAACCACGCGCAACCTCTGCAAACCCGAAGGTTGGACCGCGCCGAGCGAGACGGATTACACCCGCAGTCTCCAAAATCAACCGGTCAATGCGAAGAACGGCCAAGATGCCAACGTTGGCTACGATCAGAACCCGCAGTTCTCGCCCGACGGCAAGTACATTGCGTGGAGCAGCATGGAGCGCGACGGCTATGAAAGCGACCGCGCACGTCTCTGCGTCTACGAATTGCGTACCGGCAAGAAGAGTTACGTCACCGAAGGCTTCGACAGCGGTGTAGATGCCTTCCTTTGGTCGCCGGACAGCAAGCGCCTGTACTTTGCCGGTGTATGGCACGGGAAAGTCAACCTCCACGTTGCCGACCTCAAAGGGAAATTGCGCCAAATCACCGACGACCCGGCCGACTACTCCCTCGTTTCGCTTCTCCCCGGCGAGAAACAGTTGCTGGTGAAGCGCCATTCCCTCTCCCGTCCCGATGAAATCTACACCGTCGACGTGAAAAACGGTCGTGCCGTGCAACTCACCGAAGAAAACAAGTGGTTCTACGACCACCTCGCGTGGGGCGACGTGAAAGAACGCTGGACGAAAACCGTAGACGGCAAAGACATGCTCAGCTGGGTGATCTATCCGCCGCATTTCGATCCCGCAAAGAAGTACCCCACCCTCCTGTTCTGTGAAGGCGGTCCGCAAAGTCCCGTCAGCCAGTTCTGGAGTTATCGTTGGAACTTCCAAATCATGGCCGCACAAGGCTATATTGTCATCGCGCCCAACCGTCGAGGTCTGCCTGGTTTCGGCAAAGAATGGCTCGAAGAGATCAGCGGTGACTACACCGGTCTCTGCATGCAGGACTATCTCTCCGCCATCGACGACATTGCCTCCGAACCTTATGTGGATCGTGAACGTCTCGGCGCAGTCGGTGCCTCGTTCGGCGGCTTCAGTGTCTACTGGTTGGCCGGCAACCACAACAAACGCTTCAAAGCCTTCATTGCGCACGACGGCATCTACAACACCCAGCAACAATACACCGAGACTGAAGAACTTTGGTTCGCCAACTGGGACATGGGCGCTGCGCCTTGGCACAAGAATGCCGAAGGTCAGCAACAAAAAGCTTTCCGCACTTCGCCCCACCTCTATGTCGACCGTTGGGACACCCCCATTCTCTGCATTCACGGACAACGTGATTTCCGCATTGAGTACACCCAAGCAGAAAGTGCTTTCACCGCAGCCCGCCTGCGCGGTATTCCCGCTCAACTTCTCCTCTTCCCCGACGAGAACCACTGGGTGCTCCGTCCGCAAAACGGCATTCTATGGCAACGCACCTTCTTCCGTTGGCTCGACAAATATCTCAAGTAACCCTTTTCCCTACTATCAACCCAATCCCTCACGCTCACAACAATGAACGTTACAAAACCCATCGCACAAAAGCTCAACGATTCCGCATCGGCTCGTTGGACAGCCCTCATCATTGTGTCCTTCACCATGATGATGGGCTACTATGTCACGGACCTTCTCTCGCCGCTCGAGAAAATCCTCACAGCTCCCACCGCACAAGGTGGTCTCGGATGGAGCGCCGACGACTATGGTTTCTTCTCCGGTAGCTACGGCCTCATCAATGTGTTCCTCCTGATGCTCTTCTTCGGCGGCATCATTCTCGACAAACTGGGTATTCGCTTCACCGGCGTGCTCAGTACGGCACTCATGGTCGTAGGCGTACTCATCAAATACGTGGCCGTCTCCACCGATTTCCACGGAGCAGTGTTCAGCCTCGGTTCTTTCCACCTTCCCATGTCGGCCGCAGTGGCTTGCTTGGGCTTCGCCATCTTCGGCGTGGGCTGTGAAATCACCGGTATCACCATTTCGAAAACCATCACCAAGTGGTTCACCGGCCACGAGATGGCCTTGGCCATGGGTGTGCAGGTAGCGCTCGCCCGTCTCGGCACCGCCGCTGCCCTCAGTGCCAACCTCCCCATGGCGAAAGCCACCTCTCTGGGCATTCAGCTCCCCGTGATCGTAGGAGCCGCCCTGCTCATCGCCGGTTTCCTCGGTTTCCTGGTCTACAATGTGATGGATCGCCGTTTGGATGCCTCAATCGCAGCAGTAGACGGAGAGTCTGTCACCGAAGCAGCCGAAGACGAGAGTTTCAAGTTCTCCGATCTCGGAAAAATCTTCTCCAATCCCGGTTTCTGGCTCATCGCCCTGCTCTGCCTGCTCTTCTACAGCGGCGTGTTCCCCTTCTTGAAGTTCGCCACTAAGTTGATGATCTCCAATTATGGCGTGCCCGAGGACTATGCCGGCATGATTCCCGGTCTGCTCCCCTTCGGAACGATCATCCTCACGCCCCTTTTCGGCATTGTCTATGACAAGGTCGGCAAAGGTGCCACCCTTATGCTCATCGGCTCGGTGATGCTCACCGCTGTGCACTTCACCTTCATGCTCCACGTCCTCCCCTACGGCTGGTTCGCCATCATTCTCATGCTCGTCCTCGGTGTTGCCTTCGCCCTTGTGCCCTCTGCCATGTGGCCCAGCGTGCCCAAGATCATTCCGATGAAGTTGCTCGGATCGGCCTTCGCCATTATCTTCTACATTCAGAACATCGGTCTCACGCTCGTTCCCATGTGGATCGGTAAGATGAACGGTGCCGACCCCACCTACAGAACTTCGATGGCCATCTTCACCTGCTTCGGTGCGATCTCCGTCCTCCTCGCCCTTGCTCTCCTCTACATGGACAAAAAGAAAGGCTACGGCTTGCAGAAAAAGAACAGCAAATAAAGCGTGTACTGCCTATTTCGGTAACACACCCAATAAGAAAGCCCGCAAAGCAATATGCTTTGCGGGCTTTACTTTTGCCTTACTGACAAGACCAAACAGCGGCAACGCGCTCAAGGCGTTCCATCGGAAAGGAAGTCAGCGACAACCTTTGTCGCGGCGCACGATCTTATCGATCATCGGGCGGCCATTGTGCGTCACCATGCGTACAATCGTTTCGCCTTTCACTCCCCCATCGTTGTACGTCACCACGTAGTCTCGGCCACTGCGTACCCGGATCTGCAAAACACCGGCCGTGTTATCGCCGCCGTTGATACACGTGCGAAAGATCCAAATGCCGTAGCCCGTGCCGTCATACTCCTCGGCATAAACCTTGCGCAACACGCGAAGCATAGCGGGGGTGCAAATAGCCTCGACTTTCTTGTCATCAAGCTTAGCGCCGTTGAGCACCACTTCGGTGTAAAACCTCCGCAGAACCGCCTCATCGGCTGCGGTCGAAGCCGACTTTTCACGACCGCCTGCACACGTCTCGTCGACACAGGGACCACTTCCATCCCCTTCGCGCCACTTCCGGACAACAAGAACCAACCGGCCAACAAAAAGCCGCCGCGACAAAGGAGGGACCGTAAACTAAAAAATAGGGGCTGTTTCATAGGGCTATTTTACTGTTATGTTACAGCGCGAATTTACACACAAATCATTTCTCGACAACATTTTTCTTCGTCAAATACCACTCTGGCTCAGCAATATCATGGTTCCTCATCCCCATTCAGGCCTCTGACCTTCGTTTTGCGCAAACAAAAGGCAGCAACAGTCGTCCGCTGCGTGCGAGAGACGTCTGCTGCTGCCGGTCTGTGGGCAATGCCATGCATCGTTCGTCGACAAAGGACGAAACGACGGACAAAAAATACCTCAGTTTTCCCTTATGCTCGTTTGCCGTTGAACACGTAAGTGAGCGGGAAGGGCATTTTTCCGGGTTGCAAGCTATATTCCAGCTCGAGCACCCCGTCTTTCACCGTGCCAGCCACATTATATTCCGTGGCAGGGAACACTCGATAGGGCATTTCTTCCTTTTTCTGCTTGAGCGGCACCAGTTGGATCTCGGCGTCTGCCTTGACTTTGCCACTGAGCACGAAGTCCTTTTCGCCCGTCTTCACCACCTTTACGCCCTTGAGCGTGTAGCTCTTCTGTGCGGCGCTCGAATAAGGTGCTCCCTCAACGAGATTGATGTCATAAGCATCCGTCGTGATGTCAACCGTCGAATCGGTTGCGGGCACCATCTTCAGGTTGTGCTCCTTCAACTGGCCCAGCACGGCCTCTTGGCCAAACATTTTGATCGAGAAACGTTGGCTGACGACGTACGTACCGGCCAGTGCCTCAGTCTTGAGTTTCGCCACTACGGGTTGTTTCGGTTGTTCATTTTCGTCTTTGCCGCACGAAACGGTTACACATGCATTGGCAGCGAGCAACAAGGCCGCTCCGAAGGCGGCCAACTTAAATTGGATTTGCATAATCGAAGTATTTGTCGTGAATTATTCGGGTGCAAAGTTACGCGAAGTCCGCTGCAATGACAATCCCCATTTGTTAGGATATTCTGTTTCCTCCGCTCATCAGCTGCCTACCGCAGCCTCCTCTTTCACTCTCGTGCACAAGCTCCGGACTGTTCTCGCCGTTTTTTGCCGAGCATCACACAACAGTGGAAAAAGTCTGCACCTTTCAATGACTGTTTCGACATACGGAAAAAGCGCTTCACTCAGTTGAGTGAAGCGCTTGCAATAAACGAAACTTGCGGTGCGTACGGGACTCGAACCCGTGACCCCATGCGTGACAGGCATGTATTCTAACCAGCTGAACTAACGCACCTTGTTTTGATTACGAGTGCAAAGTTAGGCATTCATTCCCAATACTCCAAATTTTCGGGGAGGAAAAATGAAGAAATCCCCCATTTTCACAAGAAAATCCCGCGATTTCGGTGGAAATCGCGGGATTTTTTCTCACCGGCCGAGAACGATCGTCCTTTCTCTCGCCACTGCGTGCACACCACTGCGCGCAGTTTATCTATATCCGGGATTCTGTTTCAAATTAGGATTGAGCTGCAGCATGCGCGCCGGGATGGGAAAGACCGTTGTGTGGCGGTCTGCTTCGTCAGACAAGGCCGGTCGCAGGGTGTAAGCCTTGTGGAAGAGATCAAACCTCACGAGATCCGCTCGCCGCGTTCCCTCCCACATCAGTTCCAATAGGCGTTCCTCAAGCAGATGTTCGAGTGTAGCCGTGCGCGGCGCCATACCCACACGTGCACGCACGCGATTCAGATCCTCGTCTCCCGACTCTCCTAATCTAACCTTGGCCTCGGCACGCATCAGTAGCGCATCTGCATAACGAAACAGCACGATATCGTTGTCCGCCAGCTGTCCGTCACTGTAAGCCGTGGGGTCTGGAGCGTATTTGTGCATGCGCGCACCGGCGGTCTTCTCATAAGGCGAACCGGTGAGGCTGAGTTTGACTTCACGGGCTCGATAAATGAGCGGTGTGTGGGCATCTTGCATCACCATCACGCCGTTTTCGCGCACGGTGTCGGCATAGAAATTCAGCGCGAAGCGTCGGTCCTCTCTACTCGTCCCGTAGCCGTAGATGTCCAAGGTAGCCGGCGTGGCGCAACTTCCGTTTTCTCCCACGCCGTGCTGCGCCCCACCCTGCGCATAGTGGCGAGAACGGAAAAGGTTCTTGAACAAGGTGGGATAGAGCGTCTTGTCGGTGACGATTGTGAAGATGTTTTCGCGCGATTGTTCGTTGGCCACTTTGAAATTGTCGGCATAGTTCGGTTCAAGTGTATAGCCGGCGGCGGTAAGTGAGTCGCAATAGGCCACAGTTGCCTGCCATGCGTTGAATGTGCGGCCGTTTACGTCCAACCGAATCGTGTCGCCCGACGGACGATGGCCGTCTGTAGGATCATCGTCGGCATACACTTCGGCATTGAGGGCCAAACGCGCCAAAAGGAAGAAGACCACCGGGCGGGTGATGCGCCCATAATAGCTGCCGGGCACGTTGCTGCGCACATTGGGCAGGAGGGGTAAGACCTCACGCAGCTCTTTATTGACAAAAGCATAGACTTCCGAACGACGCGCGGGACGCACATCTTCCAAGCGCGCTTCGGCTTTCGTCACCACGGGAACTCCACCGAAGAGATCGAGCAATTCGAAATAAAAGAGCGCACGCACTGCACGCACTTCGGCGCAGTAGCGAGCATAGTCGGCGTCACTGAGTAAATTACGATGCTTCGCCAACCGATCGAGCGACCGATTGCTGAGCATCACCACACGATAGAGGTAATTCCAAAGCGTGAGCAACTCGGGGTCGTTGGACGTCCAGCGGTGCAAGTAGAGATTTTCCCAGAATCCCCCGTCATACCAATCGCCGCCCCTGAATCGGGATCACGGCTTCGTCCGTGCAAAAAAAGTATTGTAGTCGTACACCCTTTGTAGGTGCCCTGCAATCCCTCTCCGTCTCGGCTTCCGCCGATGTTCGCATAGAGCGTTGCAACGGTGTTGACGTACAAATTGGTCGCGTTGTCGTAGGCTTGCTGCTCAGACAGGCTTCCGTGCGGCTCGTCGTGCAAACAAGCCGTCAAAAAAAGGAGCGGAAGGCAAAAAAGGAAAAGAAGCTTGTTCATCTTAGTGCATTTAGAACTGTACATTCACCCCCATAGAAAAAGTGCGATAGACGGGATACGAACGTTTGTCGTCCATTCCGATCGTGGCATTGACCACGTGGCTGTTGATCATGGGGGTCAATCCCGAATAAGCCGTAAATGTCCACGGATTGTTCACACTACACGATAAGCGCAAGCCCTGAATGACGCGAGAACGTAGGGGGACGTTCCATCCCAAGGTGATATAATCCACATTTACGTAGTCGCCTTTCTCCAACCAGTAGTCGGTGACGTTTTGATCCTTGATGTTCTGCTGCGGCGCCCCACGCATCACGTTGTAGTCGGGAAAGCTCGTCATATTCATGTAGGCCAAGGCCGTGGCATTGAATATCTTGTGGCCGAAAGCGCCGTTGATTTGCATCGTGAGGTCCCAATTTTTGTAACGCACTGCGATGTTCGAGCCGAGCATCACCTTGGGTGTGGCCTGTCCCGCCACATAGCGGTCGCCACCGTCTTCGACATTGATCCGCCCGTTGTGGTCCAAATCTTCGATTTCGTAGCGGCGACTGCCGTCGGGCTGGAGTTCCAAGCCGGTACTTTTGGGCAAATAGAACACACCCAGCGGTTGTCCAACGATTTGATAGAGCACATTGTTGTTTCCTCCGTGGAAACCGGCGCCAAGCTCCATTCCGCCGATGGGAGTAATGCGAGGTGCGGTGAGTTGCATGCCGAGACAAGCTCCTCCCAGCGAGCGCAAACGACTGCGCTGCACGGTGAGGTTCGCATTCACGTCGAGTCCCCAGTCGCGGGTGCGCAACAACGAAGCACCGAGTCCGAGTTCCCAACCGTCGTTGGAGAGTGTGCCGTTGTTGGCCAAGAGTTTGTTGTAAACAAAGGGCGGCACGGGCACTTCATATTCATAAAGCATGTCGCGCGTCACGGCATGATAATATGCTACGGTCAATATCAAACGATTGTCCCACAACGCCGCCTCAGCGCCCACGTTGAAGGTGCCGCGCGTCTCCCAACGCAAATCAGGATTATAGTTGCGCGCTTCGCTCATCGTCACAACCGGCGCTCCGTTGACGGGGACAACGTTGGTCGGCACCATGCGTCGTACGGCATTGTAGGCAGAGATGCCCGCCAGATTTCCCGATTCACCATAGCCGATGCGAAATTTCAGGCGATTCACGGCATCGACGCCGCGCAAGAAGGCTTCGTGCTTCACATCCCACTCGCCCGAAACCGAAGGGAAGAGACCCCACGTGTGATTCTCCCCTACCAACGAGCTACCGTCGGCGCGCACGCTGACGGAAAGGGCATAGCGATTGAAAATGCTGTAGCGAGCAGAAAAAAGTCCGGAGAGTAATGTGGCATCTTGGCGGTCACTATACGTCCCGCCGTAGGGGCGCAACGCACCGGCGGCCAGATTGTGATAGCCGGTGGCGTTGTTCGTGAATCCCTTCACGAGCGTTCCGAATTCTGTTTGGCGGCTGTGCTGCCACTCGCCCAGGGCGCGGGCCGTTAGTCGGTGAGCGCCCCAGAAACGATCGAAGTCTAACGAGAAATTGGCCAGCCAATCTTTGTAATTCCGCTGGCGACGCAAGGCTTGTCCCTGTGCCCATATCCAAGTGGGGTAATATTGAAGTTCTTGATTGGTGCTATTCGTGTAGGTCCCCAACGCACTGAGCGAAAGCGTCGTCAAATTTCAATTTCAGCTGCACATGGGCGTTGAGGTGCTGATTTTCGAGATCATTGCTCGCTCTGAACATGGCTTGCGGCGCAGCAATCTGCGAAGCCGTGGGATTCGTGTACCAGCCTCCGCCCACTTTTTCCTGCAAAGGATAGGTGGGATTTTGCGCTGCTGCCCCATAAAAAACTCTTTGACCGTCGTAAAGATCGGCCCGCTGTTGGGTCGAGGTGAAAAGCCCGAAATCGATGCGCAATTGCTCATTGAGCGCGCGCTGACTCAGGTCGATTTTCGCCACAAAATTGTTGCTGCTGTTGTTTTTCACCACCATTTCGCGTTCACGATAGGCCACCGACGCACGATAGTTGGACGATTCCGTGCCGCCGTTGAGGGCAACGTGGTGACTGTGTAGGAAACCCGTCCGCTCAAGGTAACGCAAATAATTTTCATTCGCACCTCCGTCAATATAAGGCTTGCCTAATCGCTGCGCTGTGGCCAGATATTCCGAAGCCGAAAGCATTTCGAGGCGTTTACTCACAGTTTGCACGCCGGCATTCCCGTCGTAACTGATGTGGAAGCGCCCACTCTTCCCTTTTTTTGTGGTGACCACAATCACACCGGAGGCACCTCTCGAACCATACTGCGCTGTTTCTGCCGCGTCCTTGAGCACTTCGAATTGATCGATGTCGCCCGGATACACCGTACTGAGGGTTTCCAGATCGGAAGGTACGCCGTCGATGAGCACCAAGGGGTCGTTTCCGCCGGTAATGGACGTGGTGCCGCGCACTCTCACCCCGGTAAGCGCCGCCATGCGGTCGCCTGTACCCGAAGTCACGCTCACGCCGGGTAAGCGCCCGGCAAGATTTCCAAAGGCGACTCGATATATCCTCGTTTGAAGCGGTCGTCGTTGAAATTTAAACCGGGGGTCAATCGAATCACCTTGCGTGTGGTGTCTTTTCGCGTCACAGGCTTTGTCTTCTGCGCATGTGTGGTCGCAGCCACGGCCATTATGCAAAGCAACACGGAAAGTCGACGTTTATTCATCATCGTTGCGGGGAGAAAAGTGGGGGGGTACTATATAAATAATGAGTGATCCTACCGTATATAATGGAGTGACCTGCCGTTTGCTCTACGACTGCAGCTCGAAAGTCGGGGCTACTCCGTGCCGCTCTTCGCACGATCCACCGACCGGCGGGACTTTTTCGCGACAACGTGCGCCCTTTTAGAGAATCTCTCGTGCAATCCAAGCACAGGCTTCGGCATCGGCCAGTGCTTGGTGGTGATCTTCGAGATGAAACCCGCAGCGTTCGGCCACTGTGTGGAGCTGATGATTCGGTAACTCGGCACCGAACGATCTGCGTGAGGCGCGACAGGTGCAATAAAAGGGATATTCCGGATAGTCCATGTCGTAGGCATCAAAAACAGCCCGGAGACAAGACTCATCAAATGGACTGTTGTGCGCCACAAAAGGGAATTCTTCCGGCAAATGCCGACACAATTCGGCCCACACTTGTGGAAACGGGCGCTCATGCCGCGTGTCCTCAGTCGTCAATCCGTGAACAGCAGTGGTGAACGGCGAATAATAATTGGGAATCGGGCGGATCAAGCTGTAATACTTATCGGTTATTTCACCGTCGCGCACCACTACAATCCCAACACTGCACACACTGCTGCGCTTCCCGTTGGCGGTTTCAAAGTCAATCGCTACAAAGTTTTCCATCGGTCGGTCATCTTAGAAGAAACAAAACGACATATCCTATCTATTTATCAGATGCTTATCACATTTCTCCTCAACAATTCGAAGAAGCACTCCTTCGTGGCGCTGATATCGGCCATCGCATCGTGCGCCCCGTCGAATTCTCGGCCGAAAAGTCGCACATACAATTCTTGCAGACGGGGCCACTTTGGGGGCCATATTTCCCGGGAATGTTGCAAAAGTCGATCGTTGCTTGCATTGTGCACACATAAGGGCGCGCAAACATGATACGGTGATCGTAACCCTAAGCGATAATATTCCGTACCCACGACGTGTAAATCGTAATCTATGTTGTGTCCCACCAGCCAACCGGATTCATTCAGATCGGCACCGAAGGCCAACATCACATCGCGCAGCGGTTCTCCTTCAGCCAAGGCACGTTCTGTCGTAATACCGTGCACGTCCGAAGCCGCTGTGGGAATTTCAAAGCCTTCGGGGCGCACTATCCGGTTGCCCCGTCGCAGTTCGTTCCCCCGGCTGTCGGTGAGAATCCAACCCAACTGCACCAAACGCGGCCAATTGTCCGTGTCTGTGCAAGGCGCTTTGTAGTCTTGTGGAATGCCTGTGGTCTCAGTGTCGAAAAAGAGGTATTTTGTTTCAGGTTGAGGCATGTTGTTTTGAATTATAGGAGAAGGCAGATGAAAACACTTCGGTGTGCGTATTGATCCTTCCGGACAACACACCTGCAAATATCTAAAAAAAAAAAGTGTCTCCCAAGAATCCTCGTGTCAAAATGCTTTTTCGCCGAGCACAAAGGGCTTTCCCCGAAGTTTTTCGTACTTTTGCAGCAAACCATTGTGTACCTTCGCATGAAGCCTCTCTTTATAGCCGGCCCTTGCGTGATCGAAAGCAGCGAATTGCTCGACCGCGTGGCACAACAGTTGGTAGAAATTCGCCAACGCCTTCACATCGACATTTATTTTAAGGCCTCGTTTGACAAGGCCAACCGCACTTCTCTCCGTTCCTTCCGCGGCCCGGGGCTGGAACGCGGCTTGCAACAACTTGCCGATGTGGGTGCGCGCTACCATCTTCCCTTGACCACCGACATTCATGAAAGCTATCAGGCCGCAGCGGCGGGCGAAGTGGTCGATGTGCTGCAGATTCCCGCTTTTTTGTGCCGGCAAACCGATTTGCTCGTGGCAGCTTCACGCACCGGCCGCGTGGTCAACATCAAAAAGGCCCAATTTCTTTCCGGCGAAGACATGCGTTTCCCCGTAGAGAAGTGCAAAGAATCAGGCGCGAAGGAGGTTTGGCTGACAGAACGGGGCAATAGCTTCGGCTACAACAACTTGGTTGTCGATTTTCGCAATCTTCCCATCATGCGGCAGTGGGCCGACCGCGTCATCATGGACTGCACGCACTCGGTGCAGCGTCCCGGCGGCGGAAACGGCACAACTTCCGGCGACCGCGAGTTTGTTCCTGCCATGGCATTGGCCGCCAAAGCGTTCGGCGCCCAGGGCTATTTCCTCGAAACCCACCCCGATCCGGACAAAGCGCTGTCCGACGGTCCGAATATGCTGCCGCTCGACGAACTCGAAGGCCTGTTTCGCCAATTGTGCTAATCTCTCTTCTCGAAAATCCCCATGTCAATTTATACCGACACCGCCATTCAATGCCTCCGCGACGAAGCCGAGGCATTATTGGCCTTGATCCCCACCATCGGCTCCGAGTTGGATGAGGCCGTTCGGCTCATTATGGCCTGCACCGGCAAAGTCATTGTGACGGGTGTGGGAAAAAGCGGACACGTCGGCGCCAAAATCGCCGCGACTCTCTCTTCCACAGGAACCCCCAGCTTCTTTATCAATCCGCTCGACGCGTTCCACGGAGACTTGGGCGTGATTGCCGACAACGATCTCATTCTCGCAATTTCCAATTCGGGCGAAACCGACGAGCTGCTCCGCTTCTTCCCCTACTTGCTCGCCAAGAAAGTGCCTATTGTCGGCATGAGTGGCAACCCCTCTTCACTTTTGGCGCAATACAGCACCGTGCATTTGAACATCGCCGTGAAGCACGAGGCCTGCCCCATGGGGTTGGCGCCCACTTCCAGCACAACCGTGACGCTTGCCCTGGGCGATGCCCTCGCCTGTGCCCTCATTGTGGCGCGCGATTTCAAGGCCGGCGATTTTGCACGCTTCCATCCCGGCGGTGCCCTGGGTCGGCGCTTGCTGACCTGCGCACGCGACGTCATGCGCACCGACAATCTCCCCACCACCTCGCCCGATACGTGCATGGGCGAGGCACTGGTTTGCATGACCTCCGGGCGTTTGGGGCTCTGCGTGGCCGTTGAAAACGGAAACATCGTGGGCATCGTCACCGACGGCGACATTCGTCGTGCAATGGAGCGCTTCGGCGACAGCTTCTTCCGCCATACCGTGCGCGAAGTCATGACCTCTCACCCCAAAATCGTGCGCCCCGAAACCAAAGTGGCCGAGATCGATCAGCTCATGCAGCAATACAAGATCCACTCCGTGCTGGTGCTGGACGAAGCGGGCAAATTGCTCGGCATTGTCGACTCCTTCAGCACGATGATTTAAATATTCGTCCTCCCCGAAGGCCTCTTCTAACGAAGAACTGCCCCCTCTTATCCCATTCTCCACATGAACGAACAGCGCGACACCACTTTCTCCATATTAAAGGCACTTGCCATTCTCCTCGTCGTGACGGCTCATGCAGCAGCCCCCACCTACCTGTCCCGCTTCGCCTACATGGTTTCGGTACCGGCCTTCTTTGTGTGCGCCGGCTACTTTTTCAATCCCCAATATCTGCAACAGAAGGGCACTTCGTCATGCGCCGCGCACGCCGCCTTTACCTTCCGTTTGTGAAATGGAGCCTTCTGTTTCTCGTCCTCCACAATCTTTTTTTCCCGCTCGGTCTACTCTCTGAAGCCTACGGCAATGCCGCCGGAGGCGTGACGCATCCCTACGATTGGGGCACGGCAATGCAAAATCTCTGGAGCATTGTCTTCAACATGTCGGGCTATGACGTCTTTCTCGCCGGTGCTTTTTGGTTTTTCCGCGCCCTGTTTCTGTCGAGCATCGCCTTCCTGCTTCTGTTCAAGGGCGCCACTTGCATCAAGTGGCTGAAAAATCCCACCCTACAAGTCGCCGCAGTCGGCACCCTCACCCTCCTTCTCGCCATTTGGCAATCGTTTGACGGACTTCGCATCACCGGTGTGGCGCAAGGCGGCTACCGCGAACTGATGGGCATCACTTTTATGAGCATCGGTTTCTTGTTTCGCCACAACACCGACAGCCCTGTGTCGGTTGCCTGGCGCCATCCCGCACTCGGTTTGGCATGGAGTAGTCTTGTGTTGGCGCTTTTGGTCGCCTTCTTCCCCGTAGCCATGACTCCCTCCACCAGCAATCCGCTCGCCGTTGTCCTTTTGGCGCTCGCCGGTCCGGCTGCTTTTGTCTGGCTGCACGCCGTTGCCCACTATCTCTCCCTCCTCCCTCGCAAAGTTCCCGAGGTCATTGCCTACATTGGCGACAACAGCATCTACATCTTCGGTTTCCATCTCCTGGCCTTCAAGTTGGTGAGCATGATCAAGGTGCTGGCCTACGGGTTGCCGTGGGAAATGGTGGGGAACCACCCGGTGGTGACATTCCAACGGGACGATGCATTTTGGATCGCCTACCTTTTCGTCGGCGCAGGGCTCCCGCTGCTGGTGGTCTGGAGTTGGCGCTATTTCTGCACCCAATTTGACTTCAACTGGACACGTCCTGCCGACTGGGGCCGGCTGTTCCTCACAATTTCTGTCGGGATCTGGACCGGAATGAAGTGGTTGGGACGCACCTCCGTGCGCACTTCGAAGAAAACGGCGCACGGCATTGCCGTCACCTTCAAAGACATCGTCACGCAATCGCGCACCGACGACGACAATTGACCGCGCATCGCAGAAAACCTCCTGCAAATCATTACCCCCCGAAGTCTCTTTCCAACGGAGACTTCGGGGTTTTTCGTTTCCTCGTCTCGGTCAATAACGGAAAACCTGGGGAGAAATGCACCAAATCCCCCAACTTTCGACAGAAAGCTCCGCGCTTTTGACACCGAATTCCACAGGCATAAGCGTCATCTCCCTCTTATTTGCGCACCACCGCCGGTTTCACAGGCCCAGCCCGACATGCAAGCACAAAAAAGGCCTTCCGCCAAAAGCGGAAGGCCGGTGTTTCGCGATGAATGCGAAAACTTCGGCTACAAATTAACGTGCCTGTGCTTCAGCATTCTTGATCATTTGCTGCGAAGCGTAGAGATAAACTTCTACACGGCGGTTTTGCTGCTTACCCATCGTGGTGCTGTTGTCAGCCACGGGGAATTCTTCACCAAGTCCCTTCACTTCGCGGATTTGCGACGAACGAGCACCGCTCTGCATGAGGTAGTTGCTCACGCTCTGGGCGCGCTGATACGAAAGTGCTTGGTTCTTCTCGCGCGATTGGTCGGCCGTGCTGTTTCTCCAGCCTTGGTTGTCCGTGTAACCCATGACGGAAACGTCCATATCGCTGTTGGGAACGAGCACATCGGTCGCAAACTTGCGGAGCGAGCTCTGTGCAGATGCTGAAAGTGTGGCGTTACCGGTACCGAAGAGGATACCGCTGTCGAAAGTGACGCGGACATACTTCACACCATTCTCACCTTGGAGCACTTCAGCCTTGGCATTGGCCACACGTTCGGCCTCAGCTTTCGCCTTATCCATGCGGTTGCCGATGATTACACCGGCGCCACCGCCGACAGCTGCGCCGACTGCAGCACCGATGGCGGTACCTTTACCGTCCTTGCTGATGAGATAACCCACCAACGAGCCGAGGGCTGCACCGGCTCCACCGCCGAGCAAACCGCCCTTACCTTTATTGCTCCAATCGCCGCAGGATGTGAGCATCATCGACGCGCAAAGTGCTACTGCTGCAAACTTAATTCCTTTCATAAGTGTATGATATTGAGTTGATATATGGTTCGTTTAGGAACGAAACTGCTTGCAAAGTAGTCATAAGCACACGACAAACCAAGAGAAACAGAAAAAAGTTCGTATATTTGCACGCAAACAGCGGATCTGTGTAATGCGATAATTTCGATCCGCCCAGAGGTCTTACAATAGTATATCCATTTGTATCATGGAAGAACAAAACATGACTGGCGCACAGACGCCCACCGGCACTCCCGGCCCCAACAATCGTGGAACACAGCCCCCGATCCGCACAAAACGCAATCCGTGGATCTATGTGATCATCGCCCTTTGCATCTTGATTCCCGCCCTGGTGGCAGGCGGCTTCTACTTTTCTATGTCAACAAACAGGAGACGGAAGAGCAAGCCTACGCGCTACTCAATAATAATGAGAACGTCGAAGACTACGAAAACTACTTGACGCAATTCCCCAATAGCGCACATGCCGACGAAGTGCGCGACCGCCTCAAACAATTGCGCACCATGTACGCCGATTGGCAGCGCATTGCCAACAGCGGCTACGCTTCTGATTTCGAACGCTTCAGCCAAAACTATCCGCAAAGCCAATTGGTGAAGCAATGTGAGCTGAAGATCGACTCTCTCGATTGGGAAACAGCGAAAAAGATCAACACGCCCGATGCCATTTCCGACTATTTGGAAAAACACCCCGATGGTCGTTATGCACAAGACGCAAGTCAGCTGCAAAACACGCTGGTCAAGTCGATCGTCAGCCCCGACGAGCGCGGCACCATTTCCAGCACCCTGCACGGTTTCTTCGAAGCATTCGGCAATAACGACGAGACTTCGCTCTTTACCTACATTACTCCCACCATGACGCAGTTCCTTAATAAGCAAAATGCGACGAAAGCTGATGTGGGCAACCTCCTAAAGAAGACCTACTCGGGAGACATCGAAAGCTGCTCGTTCGTGGTGAACGACGATTACCAGATCAAGAAAACCGTAGACGACCAAGGTAACGCGTCCTACACGGTATCTTGCTCAGTAGATCAGCACATCATCCGCAGCGGAGAGGGCAAAACCTTCGGTTCTTACACCATAAGTGCCAAACTCAACAGCGAAATGAAAATCTCTTCGCTCACCATGAAAGAGGTTTCACGCGCGGACAATTGAGTAGCTCCCACCCCAATCAGCCAACAAGGACTTAGATATATCTGAAAATCCTATTAAGCAAAGAATCACCCATGCTTATCATCAACAACTACGAAGAGTTCGCTTCGCATCTCGGCGAAGTATTGGGCACCTCCGATTGGCTCGAAGTGCCGCAGGAACGCATTAACCTGTTTGCCGACGCCACGCTCGATCATCAATGGATCCACATCGACGAAGCCAAGGCCAAAGAAGGTCCTTTCGGCCAAACAATCGTGCACGGTTACCTCACGCTCTCGCTCCTTCCCTACCTTTGGAGCCAAATCATCGAGGTGCGCAACATTAAGATGATGGTCAATTACGGCATGGACAAGATGAAATTCGGACAACCCGTGCTTTCCGGCCAGCAGATCCGCCTGACGGGTTCGTTAGCCTCCATCACGAACCTGCGCGGTGTGTGCAAAGCTGAAATTAAGTTCAACATCGAGATCAAAGACCAAAAGAAACCTGCGCTCAGCGGCGTGGCCACCTTCCTTTATCACTTTGATCAGGCCTAATGACAGGAGACACTTACCTCACACTCTCGAGCTGCGGCGAAGCGGTCTACACTGAAAAGCGCAGTAAGTTCTTTGCTTTTGCCGAACACGTGGAGGATGAGGAAAGCGCTAAGGCACGCGTGGCGGCATTGCGGAAACAATTCTACGATGCCCGCCACGTTTGTTTTGCCTACGCCCTTGATTTCGACGGAGAACGCACACGCACAAACGACGACGGGGAGCCTTCCGGCACGGCGGGCCGACCTATTTTGGGTGCCCTGCGCTCTGCGGGATTAACCTTCGCGCTGGTCGTCGTGGTTCGCTACTTCGGCGGCGTAAAACTCGGCACGGGCGGACTGGTAGTCGCCTACCGCGAAGCCGCAGCGGCCGCCATTGCCGAAGCCACCACCGAAGAACGCTTGGTTATGGGTCGATTGTGCGTGGAAGTTCCCTACACAGACGCCGATGTGGCGATGCGTTTCATCAGAGAAGGGGGCGGCGAAATCACAGCTCGCGACTTCTCGGCCGAAGGCACCACGCTCACCGTCGATATCCGGATGTCACTGCTTGCTCCCTTGCGCGAACGTCTCTCCAAAATCCTATCACTGCGCTTTCTCGACGAGACGGACAAAGAATAACCTCCAAATCCCGACGGACTTTCGGCAGCAATCCATCACATTGCACAATGAAGCCCCTCTTTTCTTCCAATCTGAAAAGAGGGGCTTCACGTTGTTTTCGACCCATACACGGCTTTCCCACCCTACTTTCGTGGAGTCAAGTAGAGCGTCGCGCAATACGAATTAAATTTCATCGCTGTCGCGGAGTGTCGGCAGGTTGATGTGGTAGCGCACGGCCAACACGCGCGACAGAATCACGACCGAACCGCATACCAGTCCACAGGGCACATTTCCCCACCCGCACAAACTACAGACCCAATAGGCCAATCCGCCCAGAACACAGGCCACAGCATAGATTTCGGCACGGAAAATCAACGGCACTTCATTGAGAAACACATCGCGAATCACCCCGCCGCCGGCTCCCGTGACGGACCCCATGACGATGGCCACCCAGAAAGGGAAACCCACTCCGAGCGTTTCTCAATTCCAATCACGGCAAACATGCCCAGCCCGATGGTATCGAAGATAAACCACGTGTATTTCTGTCGCACCACGACTTTTCCAAACAAAACAACGAGCAAAAGCGCGAGCAACGTGATGAGAAAATAAATTCCATTGCGCATCCAAAAGACAGGCACGTCGAGCATCAGATCGCGCACCGTACCTCCACCGATGGCCGTGGCCAGTCCCACCACATAAGCCCCAAACCAGTCGAAATTCTTCGTACTGGCCAAACGAATTCCGGAAATGGCAAAGGCCAAAGTGCCAATATAGTCCAACACATTGGCGAAAGTAATTTCAGGGAGAGTCATAGATCTTTGAAAAATAGTCGGGTTTTAGCGCCCCAGTGTGGCCACTCCCACCAATCGGTCGTAGCGATCGGTCGGGAAGGTCCCGTAAATGTAAGCAGTGTAGGTGTTTCGCGTTTGATAGAAGTCCCCTTCTGTCGGTGCTGTCAGGCCTACGCGGCGAAGATCGCGCGCTGCCGACTCATCGCGCGGCACTGTGAGATAAATATAGTTGTAATATCCCTGTTTCAGCAGGAGCGCCGTCTCGTATGCGCGACGTTCGGGGCGATAGGTCATACGATATTCGGGAATCAATCCGCCCGTTGCCCATCGGCCGTTGACATAGACCTCGGCGTTGGGGATTTGTTCACTCTCGAGCGTGAAGTGTACGAACAAATAATCGCTCTCCGTGTCGTTGTCGCGGTTGTCGGTATTGCGTATCACGGCCGTCCCGTTGCGATCTTCGCGCAGGAGATAGTTACGCCGCACTTCGTCGGGGAACAATGTGGCATGATAATACGGCGGGTGCCAATTGAATGCTTCAACTCGCGTGCCGGCAACGCGCATGTTGAGTTGTTCGAAACTTCGGTACACGTTTCCGGCCGGAAAAATGAGCTGTTGCGCGTGTTCCCACTTCACGGTGCGACCGGAGAGGACAGCTGTGGGCGGAAACAGCACGCAGGCGTTGTCCTCTCGCCCGTTTTGGCGCACAGTGGCCCGCAACGCCGTTCGCAAATCGGCGGTCGGCAAATTACCGATCGCCTGTGCTTGTAATTCTACCTGCTGATTCCGGCCGTTTCGATCCACTTCCGTGTCAGTCAGCACGCGTCCGCTGACATTCATCGAGGGTTCTACGACACAAAGACAGACTTCTGCCACCGGATCGCCCGAAGCCTCTGCTCGATCGTAGATTTTCAATTTGTAGTTGCCCGAAATCAACGGTCGCGCATCGGAACTTGGAAACTGAAACGCGTAGTGAGTGTACAAAATAGAGGTGTTTTGACTCTCGCGATAGGTTTCGATCGGCACGTCTTCGTAATTGGCTTCCACAAATTCGCCGGTGAACAAACCGGAAGTGGGTGCGCCGAAAGCACGATCCCAATGCTCCACACGATAGAAGTACATTTTCCCATCGTGCGAGAGCTGATCGAAGCTCACTTCCACCACCTCCGTGGAACCGAGTCGCACCACCGGCAACGTTTCCAGCTGCCCGGCCACTTCGGTGCGCAACGTGCGAATGTCGTCACGGAAGATGCGATGCGAAACCGCCCCAGCCGAAACGAAGCTCAGCGCAAAAAGACAAACAATCAGGAGGAAATATCTCACAGTAAAGTACTTATTTCAACTCGACAACGTAAATACGGTCGGGCACCGGCTCAGCTGCAACGGTAAAATTGAGTCGCTTTCGTCGACACTTGAAGTCTGTCGGCGCGACCGTGCCCAAGCGGTAGACCTTCTCCACCCGATCGCTACATGGCAAATCGAGTTTGGATCTCGGGATCTAAAATGTGGACATAAATCTTCGATCCTCGGCGCGTACTCACCACATTTTTTCCGTCACCGAGGGGGCCGGCTTCCGTTTCGTAAATGGTTTCTCCGTTCACTTTGAGCCACTCACCCATAGCCTCCAGGCGTTCCACCGCAGCGGCGGGCAAATTGCCGTCGGGTTGGGGCCCCACATTGAGCAACAGGTTGGCACCTTTCGAAGCCGTGCGCACTAAAAGTCGGATCAACTGATCGGCCGACTTATAGTTCTGGTCAGCCACTTTGTAGCCCCACATGCCGTTCATCGTTTCGCAGGTCTCCAGCGGCAAACGTCCGATGGCCTGCCCGCTCAGCCCCGCCTTGTTTTCGCCCGGCACGTCGCGTTCGAAAAATTGCAAGTCTTCTCCTTCGTTCGGCTGCTGATGATGGTTGTTGCCCACCAAACATCCGGGTTGCAAACGATGGATAAGTGCATATTGTTCGGGGAGTTGCCAATCGAAAGCAGGTTTCTTTTGATCTTGATCCCACCACCCATCGAACCAAATGGCGCGCACCGGCCCGTATTGGGTCAACAATTCGGTGAGCTGCCGGTTCATAAAAGCATAATAATGCGGCCAATCGGCTTTCGCAGCGTCCTTTCCGACCCGTCGGCCCGTTCTTCCCATAGGATAATCGTCGCGCATCCAATCGATGTGGCTATAATAGAGATGGAGTGCCAAGTTGTTCTCACGACAAGCCTCCGCAAGTTGTGCCACGACGTCTTTTGCGTAGGGCGTGTGCATGATGTTGTAGTCACTCTGCCGCGTGTTCCACATCGAAAAACCGTCGTGGTGTCGGGTTGTGAACGTGACGTAGCGTGCGCCGGCCTTCTTGAAGACCTTGGCCCAGGCGTTGGCATCGAAATCATGTGGATAGAACGCATTGGCCGCCTTGGCATACTCTTCTCTGCGAAGTGGTCCGTCCTGCAAATACCACTCTCCTTGTGCGAAGAGGGAATAAATGCCCCAATGAATGAATATGCCAAAACGATCTGCTGCGAACTGCCGACGGTTCTCGAGGTTCTCAGGACTGGGCTTGTAGTTTTGCGCCGACAAAGGTGTACCGGCAAGGCACATCAAGGCAACGGATAGGACGAAACGTTTCATGTGTAAGGGATAGATGGTTTGAATATATACGCGAAAGTACTCAAATTCTACGAAACTCGCCCTTGTATCCACTTTTTTTCCTACTTTTGTAGTTAGAAAAGGCGCAGTCGGACAGTTCGTCGCTCGCATTCTTGTGATGCGTGAGGAAAGTCCGGGCAGCGTAGAGCGTTCCGCTTCTTAATGGGAAGTCGTCTGCGAAGGCGAATTCGTGCAGAAGAAAAGAACCGCCGCCGCAAGGTTTCGCACCGCCCGGCGGTAAGGGTGAGAAGGTGGGGTAAGAGCCCACCGGTTGTCGTGGTGACACGGCAAGCCGTGCACATCGGAAGCTGAAAGTTCATGTAAACCGACGTCGGAGGGCGGCTCGTCCGATTGCTCCACGGAGAAACGTCGGAGGGTAGAACGATAGAATGTGTCGGCAACGGCGCATCCAGATAAATGACGAACACTTTGCAACGCAAAGCACAGAACCCGGCTCATCGGCCGACTGTTCCTTTTCTACGGCATACAAGGCTACGCTCTTTCGAGGGGCGTAGTCTTTTTTGTTGCGCCGGCACGCCGTCAATATGCCGGTCGGTGCGTTCGCACTCCCCCACTCGCCTGCCACATTATGCAGGCACTTGCGACGAAAAGAGAGGAGGCATGCCGAAAAATTAGCATACCATTCTCTCTCGTTCACGTGCATTGCGCACGCCACGGCGTAGTTCGGAGTCAAACCGGGAAGGGATAAAAAAAGAAGCGACTCTTCTGAGTCGCTTCTTGGGATGTGGGCGCTGAGGGATTCGAACCCCCGACCCTCTGCTTGTAAGGCAGACGCTCTGAACCAGCTGAGCTAAGCGCCCGATTGGGAATCGGTATCTTCTGAAACGGGAAAATCAGTGTGGGCGCTGAGGGATTCGAACCCCCGACCCTCTGCTTGTAAGGCAGACGCTCTGAACCAGCTGAGCTAAGCGCCCGTAAATTTCAGAAGAGGTGCAATCTTCGAACAGGAAATGTGGGCGCTGAGGGATTCGAACCCCCGACCCTCTGCTTGTAAGGCAGACGCTCTGAACCAGCTGAGCTAAGCGCCCTTGTTCTTAATTGCGATGCAAAGGTACGAACTTTCGGGATATGCTCCAAATATCTGGGCGTTTTTTTGAGAAAACGGGGAGTTTTTTCTGCTTTCACGGGAAGTTTCGGCCGGCAACGGAGAAAAAACGCTCGCTGAGGGGAGGAAAATTCCCTCAGCGAGCGTTCAGTCGTTGATGGCACCGCAGGACGGGCAACGTCCTTTGGCGTGGAGCGCTTCTCCACAGCGGGCACAACGATAGGGAGCCGAAGTGAAACGAAAATGTCGTCGGAGAGCAAAGATCCAATAGGCTAACAACAGCGGGTAGCCCACATAAACGTGCACACTCAACGAGAAGAAAAAATAGAGCACCATGCACACGCCGGCCAAAATGCCGAGATAGGCAACGTCGTCGACCACTCCCGGCAATTTACGCACGTCGTCAACCACAGCAATGCCCAACACTGCCATCGCCCAAACACTGAGCAGGAAAAATCGCAGCGGCCAAGCGACGGACGCAAAGGGATTGAGCGTGGGATGGAAATAAAACTCCTGCCACAACTCGGGGGCAAACTGCTGCAAAGCGCCATAGAGTACGGCCGAACTGCTGACCACCAAACAAAGTAAGGTGGGATAGAAGCTCTTGATGTCGTTGTAGTGCACCATCTGCAAGCGCCCGCGCCGGAAATTTTGGAAAACGAGGAAAGCCAAAGCCAAGACAGCGAACGAAAGCACCACCCACGTACGCCCCAGAGAGAAGGCATGGATGAAACGCGTGATGAACTGATCGGGAACCACGTTGGGCAACAAATCGTTTTCGCGCACCCAACCCATGGTCTCGGCATCGCGCGCCACCATCACCCAAGTGCTGTCGATACTATCGGTCGGGACGTTGGCAATGTTGGCCACCACAATGGCGTCCGACGCACCGAGCTGCACAGAGTCGGAACCATAGGCCCCAAGCACCCCCGACGGATCCGAAGCTGAGAGACGAATCGAATCGGTCGTAAGGAAATTGTAGTTTTTCCAATAGTGGTGCGTGTGCGCAAACGCCACTGAATCAACGCCGTCTCCCCCACTGAAACCAAGCATGCGCGGACGTGTGTCACGACACCCGACCAGGGCAAGGAGACCGCCGAAGAAAAGAAGGATATGTACGAAATATCTCATCGTCGTATGGCTAACGTTCCACACCTACACTCATTTCACAACGCACACAATCGAACGTGAGCGGAAACTCTCGGCCATCGGGTAATCTCAGTGCCAAGGGTTCGTGCCAGGTCGGTTGGTGTCCGGTTTCACGTGGGCACTGTCCGTGGGTGTATCGTAGGCAATGTTTACACGTCATGAGTTTGCATTCGCGGCAGGCTGGATTTCATAAGCGGGTGCCACCTTTTGCGCACCATGCTCGAGCAGAAACTCTCGTGCCATGCGGTTAGCCACATTGGCCGTGTAGTCGAGCGCCAGCCCCTCCAAGGAAAAATCGGCAGACAAGGGTCGACGCAAATCGCGCCGGTGCGCGGCACGTACCGCCTCGGTGAGTTGCACAGTCAATTCACGCCGCCATGCAGTCAGCAAGGAGGCGGGGATGAAACGTTCGCCGCGCGTTTCCAGTTTGACATCCTGCACGACGAAAGGCGTCCCGCCGAATTTGGTCAACTGTCGACGTATATTTTCGCTTTGCGGAGTGTTGGCTTCCTGCACCTCGGTCGTAAAATCGAGCCGGCTCTCTACTCCACTTCTCGGTGACGGCCTGCAACGCATAGCCCTCGCCGGGAATTTCCGTCAAGGTGATATTGATGCGTAGCAAACGCTCGCTCGGCGTGCGATGAAGTGCTTTCTCAAACACGCGATCTTCGTTGCGAAACAGCTCCGTTCCAGGTCGCAACGAGGCAGGGAGGCGCAAAGGAAACAATTCGCGCCCTTCGACACGATTCACGCGGAAGCCTTGCAACGTGCCGTCGGCATCAAAATAACACAGGCCGTCGCCGTTGGCAAACTCCACCGTGCCGTCGACCGTAAACGACCGCTTCCCCACTCTACGCACGGCACCAACGGGAGCACCGATGGCTTTGGGGGTCCGCATCGAGACCACGTCCGGACGACGCCCGTGGAGAAAATAATCGGTGAACCCGCGATTGAATGACTTTTCGACCTGAGGAACAAATCCTACCTTGGAAATGCCGAATGACGAACGCCGGAATTCATCGGGACGTCGCTCAATGATGGCATCAATTTGACGCCGATAGTGCGCGGTGACATTGCGCACATAGTTGATATCCTTCAATCTGCCCTCAATTTTGAAGCTGCTCACACCGGCATCGAGCATTTCTTCGATGCTCTCCGTGCGGTTCATGTCGCGCATCGACAGCTGATGTCCGGTGGAAAGTACGCTCCCATCGGCGTCGACAAGGTCGAAGTTCAAGCGACAAAACTGTGCACAGCATCCGCGATTGGCCGAACGACCGAAACAATGCTGCGATACGTAACAGCGTCCGCTGTAGCTCACACACAATGCGCCGTGCACGAACCCTTCGACGGGAACGGAGACCGCCGATGTGATGGCGCGCAACTGGCGCAACGAGAGTTCGCGTGCCACTACGATCTGCGAATAACCGGCGCGCTCCAAGAATCGGGCTTTCTCCGGTGTGCACGTGTCCATTTGAGTCGAAGCATGAAGCGCGATGGGGGGGAATGTCCATCTTGAGCAACGCAAGATCTTGGGTTATCAGCGCATCGACTCCGGCATCATAGAGTTGCGCCACCATTTTCTCGGCATCACGCAGTTCGTCGTCGTAAAGAATGGTGTTGAGCGTGACGTAAATGCGCACACCGAAGAGGTGGGCAAAGTCGCAAATGCTTCGAATATCCTCGATACTGTTGCCGGCCGCAGCACGCGCTCCGAAGGAAGGTCCTCCGATATACACGGCATCTGCTCCACAACGAATGGCTTCGAAAGCAGTCTCCGCATTTTTGGCAGGACAAAGTAGTTCTATTGATCTCATTTGAGCGTTTTCTTCGCTTGTTTAATCAGGTTGTAGGCACGATAAAAACCGAGTTCTCCGGCCCTACTCAGATCTGGGATGGCTTGTTCCGTACGCCCGTCAAGCAAGGCGACCACTCCACGATTGTAATAAGCCTCTGCCATACGATCATCGAGCGAAAGGGCTTTCGCAAAAGCCTCTTTGGCCTCTTCGAGGCGCCCTTGTGTTCCCAACACACAACCTTTATTGTAATACAAATAGGCCGTTTTCGGTTGCAACTGTAGGGCCTTATCGAGCAACTGCAGCGCTTCGGCGGCTCGATCCGCAGGCAATGAAACTGCTTGCTGGTTCAAGAGCAACACGCGATCCGACATTCGGCTCTCTTTCAGCCATGCCCGCAAACGATCATAGCTCACCGGCGTACCGGATTCGGCGCTCATCAGCGCTCGATGTGCTTCCAATATCGTCGACGAAGGGAGGAACAGCACAGACGCATGGTCCGATAGCGTGTCCGGCCGTTCGATCACGCGGAAAGGTGGAAGCAAAACGCGATCGACCTTGCGGTTCTGCACCTTCCCCGAATAGGACGTGATGAAAGTCCTCGCCGTGTCAGCCTCTTCCTCTATCAGTTGGTCGTATTGTTCCAGCGCATGTTCCGAACGCTTCCGCACTTTTTCACGGTTTTACGAGCCGTATTGAAAAAGAAGTCCAGTCGAGCCCGCTGCACTCGACTTTCGTCGGCCAATGCTCCATGTACATCTCCCATTCGTCGGCGACATTTGGCGCGTGCCGCATACCCGGCTGTGAAGTTGGGGTAGGATCGCAGCAACACCGTGTAGTCTGCCGCAGCCGCCGCGAATTGTCCCACTCGCTCCCGTAGCAAAGCTCGGTTGTAGCGTGCCAGCGTATTGTTTGGTTCCTTTTTCAGCACGAAATCGAAATCACCTATCGCGCGGTTGTCGTCGCCGATAAACGATCGCAATAGTCCTCGATTGTAATGCGCAACAAAATGTTCGGGGATGAGCTTGATGACGTGATCATAGTCTGCGAGCGCCAGCGCATAGCGGTTCAAGGCATGACGCGCCTGCGCTCTTGCCATGTAGGTGTCTGCATAGTTGCCATTGTAGCGCACTGCCTGCGTCAAAAAGGAGTCAGCGCGCACATATTGTCCTTTCTGCAAAGCATAACGCCCTTTGAAATCCCAGGCTTCCGACTCCTTGGGGCTCATCACTAAGGCAGAATCCATCCAATGCAACGCCGCAACAGTGTCGCGTTGCAGGAGTTTGATTTGCGCCTTCATCAAATATGCGCGCACATACGTCGGCCATTGGCCGATGAACCGGTCGACGAGCGAATCTGCCGCTTCGTATCGTTTTTGTTCCAATCGGCAAACCGCAACATTGAAGCACGCGGTCTGGTCTTCCGGATGCTCTGCCAGCACTTTCCCGTAATCCTCCACAGCGGCCTCATACTGCTGGGCGTGTATGCGACAGAGCGCACGCAACGCATAGTATTCCGTACGAAAGGGGTTGAGCCGAATGGCTTCTTCCAAATCCACAGCGGCACCCGCGTAATCTTCTAATGAGGATTTGGCAGCAGCACGCAAATAATAGGCTTCGGCCGTGTAAGGGCGGGCTTCAATGGCTCGATTAAACAAAGAGATCGCTGTGATGTAATCGCTATAAGAAAGAGCGACGCGCCCCATGTCCAAAACATGCTCAACATGGGTTGCGCTCTGCCCACAATAAGGGACAGAGCGCACACCAGAAAGAAACAGATTCGCAGCGCGGATCTGCGAATTGCGGCAAAGAGCAGATGGAAAATCACGGTCATTCGACCCTAATTACTTGGTTTTTACTTTGTAGCGGCAGCTAAACTTCCCACTCAACAAGTTCGAAAGTTTTTTCTTGATGAGTTGACGACGCAAAGGGGGAAATTTTGTCGGTAAAAACTTTACCGTCGAGGTGGTCAATCTCATGTTGCAGCACGCGGGCCAAGAATCCATCGATCCACTCGTCGTGCGGAGTAAAATCGGGATCCATCCATTGCACGCGCACGCGCTTGGGGCGACGCACGGGTTCGTTGATACCGGGAAGAGACAGACAGCCTTCATCCATGCTCACCGATTCCTCACCGGTTTCGACAATATGTGCATTCAAATAAGCTCGTTTGAAACCGGCGTACTCAGGATAATCTTCAGCAAGCACATCGAGTCCCACAACAAGCAGTCGGATGGGCAGGCCTACTTGGGGGGCAGCCAAGCCTACGCCATCGCTTTTGTCCATCGTTTCGAACATGTTTTCGATCAACGTGGGTAGTTCGGGGTAGTCAGGAGTGATATCTTGTGCCACTTCACGCAGCACGGGTTGTCCGTAAGTGTAGATAGGTAAGAACATGAGAATGGTTTAGAGAAGAGGAACGCAATCGTCATTTTTTGCCCGCACCACTGCGGCACTGCTTGTGTTCAACACAAGCGACGGCGTTCCATGTAGTTTTTGTAATATGATCGTGGCAGAAATTTCATCAACCAACGCTTTTGTCTTGTCTCCGTTTACGCCCTAATCCGCCATCGATCATGGCACGATGCGCTAACACGGAAGTAAAACGTTCGTCGTAGAAATCTATGGGGATTTCCGGCAACATCTTTGCCAACTTACTTGCAAAAAGTCTTTACTCGGGGTAAGTTTTCAGACGGTTCGCCGTTGGGTTGCGTCGGTAGACCGACCACGAAACGTTCAACGGGCTCTTTTTTTCGACATAAGCCTTGAGAAACGCCAATAGTTTTTCCGGTCTCTACCGTTGTTAAGCCGTTTGCAATGATTTGTGCCGGATCGGTGACAGCCAGACCGGTACGTTTTTTTCCGTAGTCGATCGCCAAAATTCGCATAGTGCAGACGATTGTTTTAAGCGTGCAACAGCACACCCGCGAAATGCGGTTGTGCTGTTGCAAAAGACAGATAATTTAGTAACCGTAGCGGTAGCCATAACGGTAACCGTATTTCCGATAGCCGTAACCGCTTCCGCTCTCTGTGCCATTGAGCACCATGAACATATTCGGATAGCGTTGGCTTTTGTAGAACATCTCGACATCAGGCAACATCGAGCGTTCGAGCAGGTAAGCACGCACCACGAAGAGCGAAATGTCTGCGAAGGGAGCAATGATGGAAGAGTCAGCCACCACTTCGACCGGAGGACAGTCTATAAAGACATAATCGTAGTCCTTGCGGAGCTGCTCGATAGCTTCTGCGAGTCGCTCATCGTAGAGCAATTCCGTGGGGTTGGGTGGAATCATACCTACGGGGATCACATCCAATTCGACTCCGTCGTAACGATGGATGATATCCTTCAACTCGCACTGGCCATTGAGGTAACTGGAGATACCCAACTGCGGTTTGCGCACATACTTAGATGTTGCGGCTTTACGCATGTCGAGGTCGACCACGACGACTCGTTTTTTCTTAATCGCAAGACTCATCGCCAAATTCATGGTGAGGAAGGTCTTACCCGAGGCCGGATTGGCAGAAATCACCATCGTGACTACACCATGACCATACTTTTTCGCACAGAACTCAAAGTTTGCGCGAAGCACACGGAAGGCTTCGTTGATGTTGTTATTGCTCTGCGCCTTAACCACCACATCTTTGCGCGCCACATCGACTTGCGAACTGTGAATACCCAGTTTCTGAAGAATTCTACGCCACCAAGATTTGGGTTTGATGCCATCGTAGGGAATCTCACCGATGTAGGGAATACTGAGTTTCTCCAGATCTTTGCGTCCGCGCACTCTCGTGTTGAGCGCCATGGAAGCATAGATAACAATGAGCGGAATCGCAAAACCGATGGCCAATGCGATCAGCAAGGTATTGCGACGCTTGGGCGAGATGGGTTTGTTGGAACCCATAGGCGGCGTGATCACGCGGTTGTTGTAGGCGGTGAACGCCATGGAGAGCTCATTTTCTTCACGCTTCTGGAGCAAGAAGATGTAGAGCGATTCTTTCACTTTCTGCTCACGACCGATCGACGTCAGGTAAGACGACTGCGTCGGTGCCTGCGCCATTTTCGAGTTCAGCATGCCGTCCTGCGCTTGCACATCGCGCAATTGAGCGCGGAGCGTCATCACCAAATTGTCGATGGTAGCCACAATGGCCTGACGCTGTTCGCCAATACGCGCATCGATCTCTGCCACCACAGGGCTGTCAGACGACGAGTTCTTGACCAATCGGTTGCGCTGGAGGATGGTTGAATTGTAATCGTTGACCATCGACTCGAACGAACCGGAACGAATACCCGAGTTCGCAGGAAGGAGTTCGAGTTTAGAGCTGTTGCCCGCAATTTTGCGCATCATTTCAGCCATGTAAAGCTGATTGCGCAAATCGAGCATTCGGTCGCCGTTCGCTTCAGTTTTCTGAATGTAAACCTGCGAAGCATTGGGCGAATCGGGGATGAGGTTACTACTCTTGTAAGAGGAGATGCTGCGATCGACGTTGCCGAGTTCAGTTTCGATCACGCGGAGGCGCTCGTTGATGAACTTCGACGTGTTGGCCGCCACCTTATTCTTGTCTTCGAGCCATGCATCATTGTAGGCATCGACGAGCGTACGCAGCACATCTTCTGCACGTTCGGTGGAATAGTCAGAGATGGCCAATTGCAACATCGTCGATTCCTTATCCTTCTGCGTCACCTGGACCCGAGTGTAGGCGTTCAAGGCGTCGTAGATCGTAGAACGGAACACTTGGATGGGTTGATTGTTACCAGCTCCGAAATGCGAAGTCGGCGTCACCATCACGCGACCCACCGGTGTATTCACCACTTGATTGAAATGTCCTTTGACCACTCGCTCCTTCTGCGACTCTCCGATGCGATTGGAAGCGAAACCGGTGAGCTGGTACGATCCGTCAGCCTTATAGTTCACCGTCATTTTTGCAGCGTCCTTATCGCCGAGCGAAAGGAACTGCACCTGAATGGGGAGCGTGGAACCATAGAGCGGTTTGTCGTGAAAGAAACCGTGCGTGCTATAGTTCATGTCGAGATGCAAACGCTTCACGACATCAAGAATCAAGCCGGCGACTGAAAAGAGATCAATTCATTGGCCACCTTCGAGGTTTGAACGATACCGATCTGCTGCAACTGCTGATCGAGCGAAGCTGAACGCGCATTGTTTCCATTGTCTTTGATCATCACCGTCATGGCACGCACATAGACCGGCGTGGTACGCCGGATCTGAATGTAGCCAATGATCATGCAGATCACAATGGAAAGCAGGAACCAATACCACTTGTAGAGGCATCTGTAAAATAGCTCCGTGTAATCCATGCCTGCACTCTTTTCGAGTTCGGCCGTGGAGCTGTTTTCGAGTTCTGACATATCAGAGAGATATTATTTCTTTACGAGATTACTGATGAGGACGGCCACCGAAACCATGACAGAAGTAATGGACAGGTAGGTCGAGGGGCTTTGCCAAACATTATCTACAGGTGTGCTCTGGCGCTGACGCTTTTCGTTGGGGCGCACATAGATCACATCGTCCTGTTTGAGTTGATAAGCCGGCGAAGCATATACATTGTGTGCCTGTGTGAGGTCCACACGATAAGCACGACGTTTGTTGCCATCCTTACGCATCACCAGCACATTGTTGCGTTCGCCCGTGATGGTCAAGTCTCCACATTGGCTAATGGCTTCGAGCAGCGTCAAATTATCTTTGGCGATAGGCACACGCCCGGGATGATTCACCTCACCCAACACATTGACAAAATGATTGAGCACCTCAACCGTCACCAAAGCATCATTGAGCAACTTACGATTTTTGAGGGCCGTCTGAATTTGCTCTGCCAGCTCTTCACGCGTCAAACCGGCCACACGAATCTTACCGAGCACGGGGAAATCGATGTCCCCTTTCGTATCAACATAGAACGGCGTCGTAGTCTGAGACGCGCCTCCCAGATTGGAATCTGTAGCGCCGATACGTGCCGACTGCAGCGGCAAGTTGTACTGGGCAGCAGCCTCAGGAGTGAGCGCACTGCTAACCACGATATTCAGTTTATCTCCACTCTCGAGCTTAAGCAACTCAACATTGGCAGCCAAAGCCGAGACCTCCGTGGTATCACTGAGGTCCTGAAAGTAAGGAACTTTCTGATAAGATCCGCACGCGCTGAACAGGAGTGCCGAGATTCCGACCGCGTAGATCGATAGTGATTTCATGTGTGTTACTATGAATGGTACTAATGCGTGAGCATATTTAATGGGGCAAATTTAATCATTCTTTGAGGACGCGCCAAGTATTATTCGATATTTCTTGATTTTCTGAGAAAAAAGCGCGTGGAAGTATGCTTACGAATGGCAAATAGCCCCCTCATCACGCCTCTACACGAGAAAAAAGTGCGAGACTCGCGGCGAAATCTGCAAAATCGTCCACCACGCAATCGGCCAAGGGAGCCACTTCCTGTTCGGTACACGAAGTGGTCAGCGCCACCACATAAGTACCTGCAGCCCGTGCTGCCTTCAAGCCATTGAGGCTGTCTTCAAAGACCACACACTCCGCAGGTTCCACGCCCATACAATGAGCGGCATTCACATAACAATCGGGGGCGGGTTTGGATCGTGTGATGTCGTCTGCCGTGAACACCCGATCGAACAACGTGCGAAACTCCGGGTGCACACGATAGACATTTTCCATCTTCGCCCGATTGCTGCTGGTCACAACCGCACGGGGCACGCCGGACTCACGCAAGGCACAAAGAAACTCACGTGCACCGGCGATATAGGGGTAATCCATGTCCAATTCGAATTCATCGATCGCTCGGCGTATTTCCTTTTCGTGCGCCTGCAACGACGCTTGCGAAGCCAGAATCTGCACCAGAGCCATGCCCTTGATGCGCAGGGCGAAATCAGGAATCTCGGGACAATAGCGTTTCCCAATGGTTTCCCAGAACTCAGTGTACTGACCTTCAGTGTCAATCACCACCCCATCGAGGTCAAACAGGGCTACCTTTTTCATATCCATAAAGTATTGATGCTTTGCTGATTGTGAATCACGGCAACGAATGCGGGTCGGTACAAAAAAAATTGATTGTCTCCCGACAACCAATCTTCTTTTAACCTTAAATCTAATACCATGAAAACGATGCAAAGGTACAGCCGCCACAAACAACCTGCAAGCTTCAGAGAAAAAAAAACGACGAAAATACTTTCGCACCCTTTGAATTGAAATATCCGCCTTACACAATAAAGCGAGAACGACAAAAAGGCCACTACTTTAGCGACCGACGACAGAAAAACACGTAGCAAAATGAGACGGCACGTCCTCTTCTTAAAAAGAAGGAGACTACCGACAAAAAATTGGGGGTTATCCTCCGAAACTCTCCCGAAAGGGTGAACTTCTCCTCGCGCGCGCATCATGTACACGCCCACACGCGCACGTCAGCTGTTTTTGTTTTTCCATGTTCACCCTTCACCCCAACCCGACAAACGTCTCATTAGTGAGAGATTAAAGGTGAACATACGACACTCCTTCTCGCCTTCACCATACGAAATGGACGATTCACCCTCCGAAGAGGAAAAAGGCTGAAAAGTGAAGGTCTGTCCCCAAATCCTTCACCCCTAACCAAATGATTAGAAAGGAGTTGCGGCATACCGGTGAAGGAGTGAAGGCAAAAATCGAAAAGTCATGGAAGCGCGCGCGTAACGCGCACGCGCGAATCTCCGTTTCCTTCACAGCATTTCGCCGGTGAAGCGCCGACGGATGGGCGTAGTCGAAGCTCCGCGATTGGACATTGCTCCATCGGGCCGCGCCAAGTGCACCTGATGGGTACAATAGCGCAACACCGCAGGTCGGTGAGTGATGAAAATCAATGTGCGCCCCGCGCAATATTGCACCAATCTCTGCACGACTCCTTCCTCTGTCGATTCGTCGAGTGCCGACGTACTCTCATCGAACAACATGAAGGGGCAAGGACGCAGCAGTGCTCGGGCGATACAGATGCGCTGTGCTTGCCCTTCCGACAATCCCCCACCCTGCTCGGTGCAAGGGGTGTCGAGTCCTTGCGGCAATGTCAGCACAAAATCGGCTCCCGCCACCTGCAAAACGGTACGCATCTGCGCTTCGTCTGCTTGCGGATCGGCCAACAACAGGTTCTCTCTGATCGTTCCCGACAACAAACTATTGCCCTGCGGCACATAAGCGAACAGATTTCGGTGCTCTGCCATGACGGCCATCGTCGATCCGTCCTCAAGGACAAAATCCATCGATCCGCCCACCGGTCGAACCAGCGACAAGAGCAAACGAACCAAGGTGGTTTTTCCCACCCCCGTTTCGCCGAGAATGGCCGTGACACTGCCGGGAGCGAAATAGAATGAAAAATCACGCAATACGATACGCGAAGTGGGCGTGTAGCGATAAGTGACGTGACTGAATCGCAGTCCCGTGGGCGCAATGCGCCGCGAACGCCCCTCCCCTTGTCGACTGACCGTCGGGGTGCCCAACGCACGTTTCATCGCAGCTCGGTCGGCCGGCATCTGCTCCAATTCCATGAGCCGTTCGCAGGCCGTAGCCGCATTGATAAACGTCGGCACATAGCCGGAGAGAGCCCGCAAAGGGCCTTGTATTTGCCCTACAAGTTGAATAAAGGCCAATAACACGCCGTAGGTAATGGCGTCGCGCTGGAGTTCAAAAACACCCCATGCAAACGTCACCAGATAACCGGCGGCAAAACCCAAATTGACAAAAGTGGCGGAAAAGCTGGAATACTTTGTTTTCTCTATAACCTTGGCGTGCAACCGCTGTTGCGTGCCGGCCAGGCGATCGACGACGTAATCAAGACTGTCGAGCGTTTTGATGACCAACGAATGTTGTATGGATTCTTGTATGGCGCTCTGCACCTTGCTCTCCTCGGCGCGCACCTGGTGCGTGAGCGAGCGCAAACGCTTCATGTAAAGCTTACTGATGAGCAGCGTGAGGGGGAGAATGCCCACAATGACCCACGCAAGCCGCGAATCCATGGTACAGAGAAAAAGGAAAGCACCGAAAAACTGTACAATCGTGGTAACAAAACCGGGAATGTCGTCCGTGAGGAGACTCACCAACGTGCCCACGTCTTTAAACAAACGATTGAGCACATCGCCGCTGTGATAGTGACGAATGCTCATCCAATTTCTGCTCAATAAGCGATGGAACATGGTACGCTGCATGCGATTCTGCGCGCGCACACCCAATACGGCGCGTATCCACCGATTGGAAAAATTGATCGCGATCTGGAAGACCATGACTGCGATCAACATCGCAATGACTTCCGTAAGCTGCCAATTGTTGTTTTTATGCGTCGCTACGTCGATAGCCATTTTGGTAATCGCCACGAAGGCCAGGCCCGAACCAACAGACAACAAGCCCGTGACAGTGTTGAGCACCGTCTGCACACGGAATTTCCGACCGTGATGCCACAGCCAGAAAAACAATTGAGAAAATGGGCGTTGAGCTGCCATAAAATAAAAGTTGAGACGATTACAGCGTTTCGACTCGGACGATTAGTGCCGTCGATCCTTTCCCCACATCATTTTCTCACGCAGTGTGGAAAAAAAATGATGAGGTGGAATGCTGACGACGGGGAGGGCATAGTGCGCTTTTCTGATCCTCAAAACACGATCGGCGGTGAGCGTCTCGCTGCGCCCGTCCACAGCAAGTAGGAATCGGCCGCTGCGGCTGCGTACGTGCACCTCGATGGTGACATCGTCGCGCAACACGACCGGGCGCACCGTCAGGCTATGCGGCGCGATGGGAGACAAACAGATCGTGGCCGACTGCGGTTCGAGAATCGGCCCCCCCACAGAAAGAGAATAGGCGGTCGATCCCGTGGGAGTGCTAATGATCAGTCCATCGGCCAAATAATTGGCCAACAATGCTCCTCCCACCCGTGTTTCGACCTCGATGAGCGAAGAGTTGTCGTGTTTGAGCAATGCAACCTCGTTCAGGGCAAATGGATAGACGGTAAGTTGATTTTGCTCGTCCTCTATCGCAATCAAACTACGTTCCTGCACTTCATATTCGCCTCGAATCACTTGGGCGATGGCCATTTCCAAGCCGGAAGTGGTGATCTCGGCCAGAAATCCGAGATGGCCGGTGTTGACTCCCAAAATGGGGATACGTCGATCGCGAATTTTTTCGGCCACCGTGAGAAAGGTGCCGTCGCCTCCCATAGAAAACGCCAAATCAGCGGTACAATCGTATCCATCGAAAGCCTCAACCTCTTGGAAGGATGCCCCCTGTTTGGTGCATTCTCTCAGAAAAGAAAGGAACTCGCGTTCCACAGCGACCGATATCCCCGCTTCGCGGAGCAACCGCACGACAGTCCCGGCGTGATCGCTCTTCTCAACCTGGTGACAATTACCGAAAATAGCCACCCGACGTGATAGATTGCCCATATAGCACTCAGTTTATTCTAACTTAACGCGACGGCGCTTGCATAATCTCATTGCATTGATTACTTTTGCGACGAGAAAGCCGAAAGTCCTCCATTTTGGGCAAAATTACAGCTTTCTCCTCATAGCACCAAAGAAAGAATGGCTAAACTGAGCGTAAACATCAACAAAGTCGCGACGCTACGTAATGCGCGCGGCGGTGACAACCCCGATGTGCTGCAAGCCGCACAGGATTGTGAACTTTATGGTGCCCAAGGGATCACCGTACATCCCCGTCCGGACGAGCGACATATTCGACGTTCGGATGTCGATGCCCTCGCGCAAACGATCCGCACCGAACTAAACATCGAAGGCTACCCTTCGGAAGCCTTCATGGAAATGGTGTGTCGCGTTCGTCCAACACAAGTTACACTCGTTCCGGATTCACCCGAACAACTCACTTCCAATGCCGGCTGGGACACTCAACGGCACGAAGGATTTCTCACGGACATCGTTTCGCAACTGAAATGTGCGGGCATTCGCTCCTCCATTTTCATTGACCCCGATTGCGTCATGGCCGATTACGCCCGCCGCGCGGGAGCCGATCGCGTAGAGTTCTACACCGAACCTTACGCCGCCGGCTACAACGTCAATCGACTTGCTGCCATCACGCCCTACGTGGAATGCGCGCGACACTGTCGCACATTGGGACTGGGAATCAATGCCGGTCACGATTTGAGTTTAGAAAACCTCTATTATTTGCACAACAACTCCCTGCGCTCGACGAAGTGAGTATCGGTCATGCACTGATCTGCGACGCGCTGCGCATGGGACTCCAACCAACCATACAACACTACCTGAACTGCCTGCAAACGGGAAGGTAAGTTCAGCACAGAAAGGAGGAGATCGCCTCCCTCCGTGCGGAAACCATCTCCGCCATATAGTAATCCTCCCGTACTACAGCCTATGCTTCACATTTTTATAGCTGATGGTTTTGAAGAGATAGAAGCGTTGACCACCATCGACATTTTGCGGCGCTGCGGCATCGAGGTCGTTACGGTTTCCGTGACCGGCACACGACTGATCAAAGGCTCACACGGTATTCCCGTCATGGTGGACACCGTATTTCGCAAAGGCGAAATCTCTCAAAGTCAAGGTTTAATTCTACCCGGTGGTATGCCGGGCGCACAGAACCTCTATCTGCACGAAGGACTGCGTAAGTCCCTCATTGCGCACAACATGCGCGAAACTCTCATTGCTGCCATCTGCGCGGCTCCGATAGTGCTCGGACGACGCGACCTGCTCAACGGACGACGTGCCACGTGCTATCCCGGTTTCGAAGATGAACTACACGGAGCGCACATCGTAAACGAACGAGTCTGCGAAGACGGACACATCATCACAGCGCGCGGTCCCGGTTGCGTCAACGATTTTGCTTTTGCCATCGCTGCGCGCTTTGTCGATTCGGCCACATTGTCTCGCGTCAAATCTGATATGCTACTCTAAACTTACACTACGATGCGGTACCTACCACATCGCAGTATTGTCCGACTCAGCGGGCGATGCGCTACTTCCGACACCATCACCGCCATTGCCCAGCATCAACTCTCATTCCCATACACACGCAGCGTTTTGCACGACGACATTCGTCGGCAAACGCTGCGTGCTTGCTTTCCTTCCCCAATGTGCACAAGAGATTCCCATAATGGGACCGTATTGCTAAGTTAGAACAAGCAAATAGCTCGAGAATAACTTTTTAATGCGCTTTTCCTATCTTGCAACTCGTCTCTCAACATAAAAATTGTAACTTCGCAAACAAACCTCAATCCATGAGAAAGCTCACTTTTCTCCTTTTCCTCGCGCTGACCGCTCCCATCGGCCTCCAAGCCAATAACATCAACGACATGGACGCGGCGCAAACGTCTCCCGGTTCGGCATCTCAGCGTCCCCTCTCCTCTTCTGCCGCAGAACTCGCCCCCTATTTGGCAGGCGCTGTTCCGGAAATGAATGGGCAAGTAGTGTTCCAACAATCTTACACCGCACCGGGAAAAACCCGCGGAGAGCTTTTTGCAGCACTCCAAAAATATTTGTCGCAAGTGATCACGCGTCCCAACGCACTGCCGGCTTCTCGCATCACGGCAGCCGAGAGTGAAGACGGCACTTTGGCTGTAACGCTGCATGAGACCTTGTGGTTCAAGCGCTCAGCTTGGGTTTCGGACTTTGCCACGGTGATTTGTCAACTGACCTTCGAAGTGCGCGACGGAGGATACACAGCCACGTTGCGCAACATTCGTTACCATTACGACGCGCTGTCTGACGCCAATCACGACAATTTGCTGAAAGCAGAAGATTGGATCACGGACAAAGAGGCCCTTACTAAAAATGGTACGAAACTCACTCGTATCGGCGGGAAAAAGCTCCGTGTGAAGACCATCGATCTTAAGAATTCTCTTTTTGCTGATGCTGCCACCGCATGCGGTGCAGAACAGAATCTCAAAAAAAAATAAGTATATGAGAACATTAGTCAGTATCTTAATGACAATTCTGGGAATACTCTCTCCCGCATTGTCGAGTCAAGCTCAAGAAGCAGATCTATTTCCTGGTGAATTCAAAGAAATCTATTCTATCGACGATTTTACAGAAGGGTATTATTTGATCGTAAACCCCAGCAGCGACAGGACTAACGAAAAAAGTCAGCTTGTCGCCTTAAGCGGTGTCCAAAAAAAGAATAATAAAAGCTTCTGTGGAGAATCAACGATCATATCACCTCCGAGCAAACCCGTAAACGCCACTCAAACAACAATCTCCGATCCCTATACTTCAGTAGTTTGGAAAGTAGAACGTACTAATGACGGGAAGTTCACTCTACAGAATTGTAGCAGTAAAAAGTATATCAAGTCTCAGAATGCACATAATACATTAAACATTGCAGATACCCCTGACGGTGGACTATCTATTGTCCCTTATGACGTCAAAAATGACTATGGGAACAGATTCACTCTTAAAGGGACCTACAACTGGTTAGTATTCCACTACCAAACGACTCCCAAAGCCTTCGTCTTTAGTAGTAAAGGGAATATTCCAACACGAGGAACACACTCTCCTCGTTTCTTCAAACTTGTTGTGCCAGAGACAAATCAGCTCACAATCTCTTCAGTGAAATGTGCCACTTTCTACAGTGAAAAAGCAATGAAACTTCCTATCGGCCTCACAGCACACGTTGGAGAAGTCGATGCACAACACGGAGTGGTTCATCTCAAAGCCATTGGTAGTGTAGTTCCTGCGAACACAGCAGTGATCATCACCGGAGAACCCGGAACCTATACCCTGACAGCAACTACAGAAACCGCGCAACCGTTCGCAAAAAAACGACCTCAAAGGAACCTCCACGAATATCACTGCGAGCGAAATAGCCGCAGCACCGGAAGCTTACTACGCCCTTTCAATCAATCAAGGCCAACCTTGCTTCGGCATTCTGGAACGTGATCTGCCTGCAGGAAAAGCTTACTTCACTCAACCCAAGTCAGCCGGGGCAGCTTCGCAATTCCTCAGTGGCTTTGTCATTTCGTCCGTGCAACACGTACAACAAAAGGCTGAAGAAGGACCCCTCTACGACTTGAATGGCCGTGCTGTGACGCAACCTGTAAAAGGGAACATCTACGTTCGCAACGGCAAAAAATTCATCTATCTGCACTAATCCCACAAAGGCGATCCCACGCCTCGGTTTTACTCCCTGCCTTTCTGCACAGAAGACAGGGAGTTTTGTTTCCGCCGCAACGATATATGGACACATAATCTATCTCAAGGCGAGTGTTCCTATCGATGAGGATTCCCCTCTCCGCCCCATCTCCTTTTTCTCACTCTACGTGGATCCTATCTGCCGCTGACAAAGACACGATATCCCCCACCCTATCGACACACGACAGGGCGGGGGATATTTCTATTTCAAGATGATTTTCGGCACGGTGGGACGCTGCCGGTCTCACTTTGTCTTGTAGGCGGTCGTGATTTTCTCCGGTAAAACGGGCATTGCACCTTGGCACGTACATACGTAGGCACTCGTTTCGACGGCTACCCGGTGACTGTCAGCGATATTCTCTCCACTCAGCAAACCGGCAACGAACGCAGCTGTAAAGGAGTCGCCCGCTCCTACCGTATCGGCCACTTCAACCTTTGGCGTCTCCTGATAGGAGACATTGCCCTTGGTGAACACGTAGCTACCATTCACGCCACACGTGAGTACCAGTGCGTCCAAATCATATTTTCCGAGCATCAACCAGCAATTGTTCTGCATGTCGAGCCCGGTATATTCCAGGAGTCGACCAAGCGTAACCAGTTCCTCGTCGTTGATCTTCAATATATTGCAAGCAGTCATTGAATCGACTAGGAGATCGCGGGTGTAGAAGTTCTGCCGCAAGTTGATATCAAAAATCTTCAGCGCATCATCAGGCAGCGCTTTCAGGAACGATTGAATGGTGGCGCGCGATTCAGCACTGCGCTGCGCCAGCGACCCGAAGCACACGGCGCTGGTATGGTGCGCGAGATCCTCCAATTCGGCAGTAAAAGGGATATTGTCCCACGCAACCCCTTCGCGGATCACATAAGTGGGCACGCCCTCGTCGTCGAGCGTCACTTGCACTGTGCCGGTTGGGTAATCAACCCGGGGCATACAAAAATTGAGATTCTTATCATTGAGTGCCTGGAGCGTCTCGTCGCCGAGTGTATCATTTCCGACGGCGCTAACTGCCATCGCATCATAACCAAATTGGGAAATATGGTAAGCAAAATTGGCGGGTGCACCACCGAGTTTTTACCTTCGGGTAGCACGTCCCATAGGACTTCGCCCAAACCAACGACATAAGGTTTCATAGCGAACAAGTTTTTGGAGTGAGGAATAGGAAAAGAAAACCTCTTCGGCGCTGATGGTCCGGTGAAAAACAAAAAGCGCCGCGACGTTCGGCGATTAGCCAATACAGTCGAGGCTACAAGGAGGATCGCTCTGAAGGAGCAGCTTGTTCAATAAAAACGTCGGAGAAACAAATTTGCAGCGTAGGGCGGTTGTTCGGGTTGTGCTAAGTCGGGCACATTTTTGTGTTGGTCAACGGGGCTTTTTCAGTCAGTCCTTGGAAAAGGTTTGCTCCGTCTGGTAAAACTCGGGAAGGGTCATCAGCCGCTTCCCTCAATCGCTTTACCATTGTCTAGGTAGTAATCTGTGAGGGAAATGTTTTACCGCCCTACGCACGCAAAGTTGCATCAATTCTCCACGAAACCGATTTCATTCATCACCTGTCCGAGATAGGGAACACGATGTTCGGTTCGTTTGACGAGTGCAAAAGTAGTACATTCACTCGTGCATGACTACTACATACGTTACCTTTTGGCGCAAAAATCGTTCATGAAACATTATTACTATATCTCGTCCATTTATTGTTATTGGATAAAACAGTAATTCGCAGTGAATCAATCAGATAAACATTTCAAGTAAAAGAGAAGACTTCCCCACTATCAAGAATGAAACAAATTTGCATGCGTGCAAATATCCCATTTTTCGATCTTTCAGCTCGAAATTCAACTCCTATATGCTCCTCTAAATGCAGACAAACAATGGAAAATAAAGTCACATTCCTCCTTGTCCAGCCGTTCTGTCCCTCTATCTCGAGCAATGGACTCCGCCATCATTATCCTTCTCCCCCTTCTCTTCTTATTATGCGGGAGAAGCACATTTTCGAAAAGGAGACGGAAGAAAAGGTTTCTCCCTCCTCTCGACAAAAATGCACGACGAACAACTTCCTCGCGTACACTCAAACGAAAAAGAACACCACGTTTACTTTTACCGCGATGGTGGAGAAAGTAAACGTGGTGTGAGAAGCGTTCATTACACAAAGGTAGAGAGCGCAATTGAATCGCTATTATCGAGAAAAGCTGCTCTATATTCGGGTTCTCGTGGTGAAAACCAACGCTACACCGGAGTAATTCCGCTCAGCTTGGGCGCATTTTCGATCCCGGCGAGCATCCGAAATAGTCTCTGAAGCACTTAGAGAAGTAAGAGGGCGACGAAAAGCCCACTTCGTAGGCTACCTCCGAAACGGTTTTTCCGCCTTGTCTAAGTAAGGTCTCCGCACGCTTGAGTCGCGTCATGCGAATCAGTTCCACAGGTGAGAGTCCCGTGAGCGCTTTCACCTTGCGATAGAGTTGAACGCGACTCATGCCCAGATCGGCCCCCAATTCTTCGACATTCAGTTCTGTTTTGGCCAATTTAGCGCGAACTGCCGCTTTGAATTTTTCCAGGAACTGCGCTTCCGCGTTACCGGTTTGCTCCTCTTCGGCCTCCGTTCCGGCAAAATGTCCCTTCAACAAGCGCCGCGTAGTCAAAAGATTCTCGATGCGCGAGAGCAATACTTTGCCATTGAACGGCTTAGTCACGTAAGCCTCAGCTCCGTATTCGTATCCCTCGATGCGCTGTTCGTCATCGAGTGCATTGGCTGTGAGCAGCAAAACCGGGATATGCATCGTGATCTCGTTGCTCTTTATTCGTTTGCAAAGCTCCAGTCCATCAAGTTTCGGCATCGCCACATCGCTCACCACCAGATCGGGCATGCGTTTGAGCGTCTCGTTCCAACCGATCTCCCCGTCTGCTGCGAGCCACACATCATAATATGGCATCAACAGCTGCGCTACATATTCGCGCACCTCTTGATTGTCGTCGACCACGAGGACCTGCGGTTTTGCTCCGCCGTTGTCGGGATTGATCAGTCGCTCCACAAGCAGCTTATCGTCCATACCTCCACTTTCTCCCACACGATACACTTCGGCCAGGTCGCGCACTTCGGCTTCGAGGGGGGAGTGCCGATTCAGGAACGGTCGGTGCTTCTACATCGCGCACTGGCAAGAAAACCGTGAAGCGGCTTCCTTCGCCCGGATGGCTCGTGACATACACCGTACCTCCCTGCGCCTCAGCATAAGCTTTGACGATGGCCAACCCGACGCCGGTACCTCCCGACGCGTTGTCGGCCGCTTGGAAGAAACGATCAAAGATGTGCGGCAATTTTTCTTCGGCAATACCTTCACCGGTATCCGTCACCGACAATTCAGCACCGGCATGGAACGTACGCAACGCGATTGTTATCGTCCCACCTTCCGGGGTGAACTTCAAAGCATTCGAGAGGAGATTATATAAGATGTGCTCCACTTTCGTTAGGTCGGCCGTCATTTCATAGCTTTCCGGCACTTCGAGCACAAGTTGCACGTTGATTCTCTCGGCCCAACTCTTGAACCCCGCCATCCACAGGCGGAGATAAGGCACACAATCGAAGCGCACCCACTGCGGTTTCATGGCGCCGCTCTGCACTTTGCGCAAGTCAAGTATTTCATTGACCAGATGCAGCAGAATTTCACGTTACGATGCGCCACCTCCATGAGCTGTTTGTCACGTCCTTCCAACCGATCGCTCTCTTTGAGTCGGTCTATGGGATCGGCAATCAAGGTCAGTGGCGTTCGGAACTCGTGACTCACATTGGTGAAGAAGCGCAGTTTTGCGTTCGTCGCCTCCTCCGCCAGGCGGTGCTTTAAGCGAGAATATCTCAACATGATGACACCTCCGCTCACCACCAGCAAGAAAATTACGATCAAAAGCACGAGCAGAATCTTCTGGTTGTTGTACTGTGCCACTTTTTCCTCGACGCTTTTACTGAGGGTCTCCAGTCGTTGATACTGTCGCTGGAGTTCAATGCCTTGTATGTAGAACAGCGTCGCGTTTTCGGGCGTAACGAGTGCTGCCGGCAGTCGATTCTCCCGCTCGAAGGCTTTTTTCTCGAGGATATTATGCGCCAGTTCCAACAACAAGTCTCCACGCGTGGGATAAATGCACGATGCACTGATGCGCTTCTCACGAACGGCCTCCAAGCCGCCACCTTTCGACGGCAAACCGTCGATACCCACCACCATCACGCCTTCATTTCTATCGGCACGAGCCAGGGCATCGCTTGCGCCCTGCGCCATTTCATCGTTGTGGGCAAACACACAGTCGATCGGTCCCACCTCGCGCAACACACTGTCCATCTGCGTCGTTGCCTGCTTACGCAACCAGCCGGCATAACGACTGTCCACGATCCGCAGTCCGGGGTAATGCGCAATGGCATCCACGAATCCTCGATGGCGCTCGATGGCCGGAGACGATCCTTGCAGGCCTTTGATTTCAACGATATTGCCTTTTCCTTTCAAGCGCGAGGCAACGTAATTGCCCATCATGCGTCCGATACCATAATTGTCGGCTCCCATATAAGCGGTGTAGTTTCCGACATTGGTTTTTCGGTCAAACATCACCACAGGTATGCCTTTTTTACGTGCTCTGTCGATCGCCGCGTTGATTGTGCTGACCTGATTGGGCGAAATGATGAGCAAATCCACCCCTTCGTCGACAAATCGGTTGATTTGTCGGATTTGTGTATCATCGTTGTCGCTGGCCGAAGCGATGCGCAAGTCTATATCACCATAATAGCTCGCCCCTACACGCAACTCCGTGTTCAATTTGTCACGCCATGCGTCCTCTGAGCATTGGGAAATGCCCACGACATAGCGCCGCTCCCGTCGGCCACAAGCACTAAACAAGAGCAGCAAAAGAACAACGACCCACAAGGGTCTCAAACTAATACAATGTGTTTCCAAGACGTCACAATTGTTTCTGTATGGCAAAGGTAGGCATTACTTTTTTCCCACGTTTTGTCGCAAACATCTTATAACAGTACCACAAAATACCACACTGCTACGCATACTATGCACAAATATGCAAAAACAATCAGCATAGACCTACAAAACGCGCGATGTGCAGGAAGAAATGCCCAATTTATATTGTACAGCATAAGAATCTCATGCAATGCGGGGTGCCGCGATTGAAGAAAAAGAATTAACAGACAGAAGAATACCCTTAACACTGCGATAATTCAGAATACCCACATGTAGTGATTGACCAACGCACTCGAATGCCGTAACTTTGCACCGAAATTTTCGCGACGGCCTCGAAGCAACGGCTTGCGACACACAATAAAGTAGACTGAATGACCGAACATCGCCCGACATTACAACTCCTCACCCACCCACTTCCTCCCTCCTCTCGTCTCTCGTCACATGGTTCCCATGCCATGCGGCGACTATCCCTATTGTTTGCCACCCTCTTCTGCGCAGCCGTTGCCAAGCCGCCGGCGACCGCGAGGTACGTGGTCGCATTCTCGACATGCAGGGACGTCCGGTGCCGGAAGCCGTGATCACGGTGCGAGGAATGGGCCGACACGCAGTGAGTGACACGGCGGGGGTCTATCGTTTTCCGCATCTCGAAGGCACACGCTCCCTCACGGCCTCAGCCATCGGCTATGGGCAACTCACACAGACCTTGAAGTCGACAACCGACAGCGTGATCACCCTCGACTTCCGCCTCCCGCCGCTCGAAAACAGCCTTCACGAAGTGGAAGTCACCACCGGTCGGCTCGGTCGCCTGCGCCATTCCGCCTACAACACCGTCGCTATCGACACGCGCTCGCTGCAAAACACCACCAAGTCCCTCGGCGAGGCGCTGGCCTCGGCACCGGGTGTAAAAGTGCGCGAGACCGGTGGCGTGGGTTCGGACATGAACGTCTCGCTCGACGGCTTCAGTGGCAAGCACGTCAAGGTCTTTGTCGACGGAGTGCCCCAAGAAGGAGTGGGCAGCGCCTTCGGACTCAATAATATCCCCATCAATTTTGCCCGGCGCATCGAGGTCTACAAAGGCGTTGTCCCCGTCACTTTCGGCGCCGATGCCATCGGTGGAGTCATCAACATCGTCACCGAGACTCCACAATCGGGCTGGCACGTCGACGGATCCTACGCCGGCGGCTCGTTCAACACGCACAAGAGCACGCTCAATTGGAACCGCACTTGGGCATCGGGATGGAAAGTGGAAATGAGTGCCTTCCAGAACTATTCCGACAATAACTATACCATCACGGCTCCCGTGAAAGACCTTTCCAACGGGAGCATCGATTTCCGCCATCCCGAACGGGTGCGCCGTTTCCACGACACCTACCACAACGAAGCCCTGACCGTACGCGGTGGCGTGGTCAATCGCCCCTGGGCCGACCGTCTTTTGTTCGGTTTCACCCTGGCCGGCATGCACAAAGACATACAAAACGGTGTGCGCCAGGAGGTGGTCTACGGCGAGAAGTATCGTTTCGGCCACTCCTTCATGCCTTCGCTCCAATATGCCAAGCGCAATCTGCTGCACAATCGCCTCGATCTGGTGCTGACGGCCAACTACTATCGCAACCTCACCACCAACGTCGACACGTCGGCCTATGCATTCAACTGGCGTGGAGAACGCGTGTTGCGCAACTCCCCCGGCGAACAAAACTACCTGCACCTGCGCTACGACGACCACAACTGGAACGCCGATTTCGACGCCCGTTTCCATCTCGACGCCCGCAGTCGCCTCACCTTCCACCACAGTTTTGCCCATTTCGATCGCGACGCCACCTCCCTCCTGGCTCGCGAGAACGAAAAATCGCCCATCGCACGCGCCACCACCAAGCACATCAGCGGACTCTCCTACCTCTTTACTCCCGACGACCGCTGGAATGTGACGCTCTTCGGCAAGCTCTACAATCTGCACGTGAGTGGTCCGGTGAGCACCAGCGATCTCCAGGAGAAATTCGTCCGCAAAACGCACCACCTCAGTTACTTCGGTTTTGGCGGCGCGGGCACCTACCGCTTCAACCCCAATTGGCAAATCAAACTCTCGTACGAACGTGCCTGCCGCCTCCCGAATGTCGACGAACTCTTCGGCGACGACGATCTCGAGACCGGCAGTGTCACCCTGCGCCCTGAGCAAAGTCACAACCTCAACCTCAACCTTTCCTACTCCCTGCGTCGCGGTATGCACCACGTGCTGGCCGAGGTGGGCGGCATTTTCCGCGACACGCGCGACTACATCCAGCGCAACGTGATCGGAGTGGGCGGTGGACGCTACGGGGCCAGCTATGTCAACTTCGGTCGCGTACGCACTTATGGTCTCAACACCTCTTTGCGCTACGATCTGGGGCGCCGACTCAGTGCTGGTGCCAACTTCACGTTCATGGACGTGCGCGACAACATGCCCCTCGCCCAAGACGGCGTGACGCGCAACTATGGTTACCGCGACCGCATGCCGAATCTCCCCTATCTCTTCGGCGATGCCGACGTCACCTGGCGCCTCCCGCTCACCGCCGCGCGCAGCACCGTGCTGTCATTCACTTACGACACGCAATATCTCCACAGCTTCACGTTCTACTCCTCGCGTTTCGGTGCCAACAAGGGCGAATACGTCGTGCCGGCCCAGCTTTCGCACAACCTCAACGCCACCCTCACTCTCGCTCATGGGCGCTATGCCGTGAGTCTCGAGGCACGCAATTTCACCGACGAACGTCTCTACGACAATTTCAGCCTGCAAAAGGCCGGACGCGCCTTCTATGCCAAAGTGCGCTTCAACCTCGGGCAATAAAACTGCCCTTGCAGACTCCCCTCATCCATAAACTATTTTCATTTTTCCTATGCAATTCACCTCTCTCACCAAGGCGCTGCTTCCCGCAGCCCTGCTCGCCGCAACGCTCACCGGCTGCGGCACCGACGAACCCAACAACACTCCCAACACCCCTGTGGTGGAACAGAAAGGCACCTTTGTGATTCCCGCCGACGTCGCTGCTTCGGGTAATGCCGCCTCGCACGTACTCCTCACCGCGGCCAATCTCTCCGGCGGCACCCTCAGTCCGCGCGACAACGGCCTGCTCTTCGACGGAGGCTTTGAGTACATCTTCTTCCAAAACAAGTATCTCTGCACTTTGCAGTACAACCAAGCCAATGCCGGCACCACCCGCTCTTACGTTCTGCGCAACGGTCAGCTCGAAAAGCGCGACAAGGGCTTCGAAGTGCGCCGCTTCACCACCTACGGCACGTGGGACGACGAACTCATGACCGTTTCGACGGGCGACTCTCCCAAGGAATTTGCCGACAGTCACGGCTATCTGCCCAAGACCTTCCTCGTTTCCTATCTCAACATCCCCGCCGAGACCGAGCGCAACAACGATTCGAAGCTCCCGCAGTTCCGTTCTGAGAATTTCCTCGGCAACGGCGAGTTCGTCACCCTCTCCGGTTTGCTCCAACGTGAGGGCAAACTCTACTCGGCCGTCATTCCCATGGGCTTAAGTCAATACGGTTCGTCCGTCGACGGCGGAAAATACATCCGCCCGGGCTTTGCCGATCTCGTGAAGACCGAGAACGGCGGTCGCCAAAGCAGTGCTTACAAGAAAGGCGAGCTCCAGTGGACCCAATATCCCGACGAATGCTGGCTTGCCATCTTCGACAACAACAATTTCGAAGGACGTAAGCTCATCAAGACCGACAAAATCAGCTACGCCTGCGGTCGTTTCAAGTCGCAGTACTTCCAAATGATCTGGAACGACGCCGATGGCGATCTCTATGTCTTCTCTCCCAGCTTTGCCAAGACGATGTCCGACAAACGTCAACAGACAACGCTCCCGGCCGGCGTGGTGCGCGTGAAGAAGGGTGCCGCTGATTTCGACCCGAACTACTACTTCAACCTCGAAACCCTCACCGGCGGTCGCGCCTTCCAGCGCACCTTCCCCGTAGGCGGCGACCAATTCCTGTTCTACCTCTACGATAAGAGCTACGACAAGCTTTCAAACCAAGATCTGGCCAACCAACTCGGCGTGTTCAGCGCCAAGAGCGGCAAATTTGTCTCCGTTTCCGGTCTTCCCTCCGACGTTGTTTCGCTCGGCAACCGTCCTTATGCCGAAAACGGCTTCGCCTACGTGCCGGTCAAGACCAAAACGGGCAATCCCGCCATCTACAAGATCAATCTTTCCACCGGTGTCGCCACCCGCGGCGTGGAAGTCGAAGCCACTCAGCTCAATGCGGTGGGTCGCCTCCTCCCGCTCTGATTTTCGCACCACAGATTGTCTACCCTCATCGGCGAATCTTCGCCACCTTTCCGCTTCGGCGCGCCATCACTTCGGTGATCGGTGCGCCTTCGCGGCATTTTGATCTCAAACCCTCCCGCACATGAAAAAAACATTCAAGCGTCTCCATCTCTGGCTCGCCTTTCCCTTCGGCCTCATCCTCTTCCTGATCTGTTTCTCGGGAGCGATGATCGAGTTTGCCGGCGAATTTTCTGAATGGGCCTACCACGATCGCTACGAAGCGCACGTCACGCGCCAAGGGCGGCTGCCGCTGCCCGTGCTCATGCAGCGCGTGCAACCCCACTTGGCTCCCGGCGTCACCGTCACGGGCGTAAGCATTCCCACCGACAGCACACGCAACTACGAGTTCAGCCTCTCTGCCCCTCCGCGCACCGAGTGGCTCGTCGATCCCTACACGGGACGCGTGGCCGGCGAGAAGGAACACCTCCCCTTCTTCGAGACCATGTTCAAGCTCCACCGCTGGTTGCTCGACTTCCCCCACGAAGGCGAAGGCATTTGGTGGGGCAAGCTCATCGTGGGCGTGAGCACCCTCATGTTCCTCTTCGTGCTCATCAGCGGCTCATCGCCTTTTGGCCCCGCACCACCCGCGGCCTGCGCAAACAGCTCACCATCCATCTGCGCCGCGGTCGGCATCGCCGCTGGTTCGATCTCCACACCATCGGCGGCGCCTACGCCTTTGTCCTCCTGCTGGCCATGGCTGCCACCGGTTTGACGTGGTCTTTCGACTGGTACAAAACCGGTTTCTACAAAGCCCTTGGAGCTGAACCGCCTCAGCGCAAGGGCGGTCACGGCGCCGGCGGCCACCACGGGCCGCAATCGGGTCGAGGTCAACACGGCCCCGGGCAGCGTGCTCCGCATCCTGCCGACGAGCAATCCGCACCCCACCCCGATGCGCGCACCTACGCCGCATGGCAAACCTCTGCCCGCCTTTTGCAGGCCAAATATCCCGATGCCGACGCAATCGAAGTGGGCGATGAAGGCGGCACCGTCTCGCTGGGCGAATGGGGCAACGTGCGAGCAGCCGACCACTACACCTTCGATTCCACCGGCTCCCGCGTCACTGACGCCAAACTCTATGCCGATGCCGACCGCGGTCAGCGCATCCGCGGTTGGATCTATTCCGTGCACACGGGGCGTTGGGGCGGATGGCCCATGCGTGTCATCCAGTTCCTCGCCGCGCTCTTCGGAGCTTCACTTCCGCTCTCCGGCTATTACCTCTGGTGGAAGCGCACCCGCAAGCGCAAAGCCCGCAAGTAACGACGAAAAATCTCCCATTTTTCTACGCAAACCTCCCCGATTTTGAAAAAAGTCGGGGAGGTTTTTTTTTACCATCCGGGCAGAAGCACAATCTGCCCCTCCTTGCTTCCATACCTAAATGCCATCTATAAAGACAGAACCGGGAAGACCCATTCGACAAACGACCCTATCTAACAACCTCAATAGACCTATTCCGACAAAAAATACTATCTTTGCATCCAAACGCTTCACCAAAGCGCACAGAGCCTCCAAGCGTACCAACTTCACACGCGTATCCTTTTTATGTTTTCCTCCTCTCGACAACCGTGATTTCCGAACGATCCATGGCCCTATCGGCCAAGTTCCTAACAATTATACACTGTGGAGGCCATAAAAATATCGCCTTTTCCTCTTATTCTCGACAGATGAAAGCCCTCTTCCCTCTCCTTCTCTCTCCCCTTCTCCTTTTTTCTTGCGGCACCGACGAACCTCAGCGTCCCAAAGACGCCTTGCATGCCGCCGCCGATGCCTATCCACTCATCACCGAAACGCGCGAAAGCTATACAATCCCCATCTCGTGGCGCGTTCCCCTGATCCCGCGGCAACTCCTCACCCAAATGAGCGACGCAACACGGTGGTTGAGATTGCCGGCCACCGAGCCCAAAACGGTGAGTTTCGATGTGTGGATCGACGGTGAGCAGGTGAACCCACACCAACAGCAGAAAGCAACCTTCGCCAAGGAGTTTTACGCTGCTACCGGCACAGAGCTCCACACCACTCCGCTGCTTTGTGGCGTCAAAGCCCTGAACGTCTACGGCGTAACCGACGAGGGCAGCGTGTCGCTCAACCGCGACGTACGCCTCCATCTCCCCACCTTCATGAAAGTGGCGCCCGACTTCGAATATCAGGGTGTGGGAGGTTACCACATGATGTGCGGCGACGAGAGTATCTCGCACGAAGGCGATCTCACCGTGGAGCAGGCCAACGATCGCGCATTGGGCGAACTGCGTCCGGCGCTGCGCTTCCACTTGCCGAAAGACTTGGCCCTGCAATACAAATACCTGAAGATCGAGTTCCAACTCATCAACGACCAGCAATTGGAGGCCCAAATTGCACCATCTCAGCTGTTCTAAGCCCCCTCACTCCCGGAAAAAATGAAACTTCTTCCCCTCTTTTGTGCGCTCCTTCCGAGCATGGCCGCATGACTCACCGTCTCGTGTGACAAAGAAGCCTCCCCGGTGCCCTCTCCCGAGGTCGAGAGTCAGGATTCTCTCGTTCGCTTGGCACGAACATGGAACGAATGGACCTTCGAGATGGAATACAGCCAAACGCCCGTGCAGTTTTCGAAAAAGAATCTGCGACGCATCGTTCCCCTCCTTCCGCGCGATCTGCAGCTTCACCATCCCGATTATCGCGCAGGCGACACCTTGCTCAACCTTCCCATCGAAGTCTTGGGCGACACCCTCCAGCCGCAACGCGCCCTCGACCTAAAATTCAATCCAACTTTCGAGCGGCTCTACCATCGCACCATTGGTGTGGCGCCCCACGTGTGCGGCGTGCGCAAAATCATCGTGCAGGCACTGCACGCTGCGCAACCGCCCGTAGACCTCACCGAACAAGCCCGGGTGATCATCCCGTCTTACGCCTACGGGGGGCAAATGTCGTTCATGCGTCTCAACGGACAAGCGGCAGACTACCACTATACCATCGCGGGCGAGCAAGACACACTGCACCTCTGGCGCGTGGAAACCCGAAGAAGCAAGGACGTGGGGCATCTTCCCCCGCGCTTTGCGCTCCTCGTCCCGGTGCGCGCGTTGAAACACAGCACCGGCCTTCGCATCAGCCTGCAGCTGGTCAACGGTGTCGAGCTGAGAAAAGAAACCGCCGTCGCGATCCTTCCCTGACGCCGGCAACAACACTGCGACACACGCCAACAAAAAGGTTGGACTCCGTGAGAGTCCAACCTTTTGTTTCGCCCGTCGCCACCACAGCGGGGCAGTAGCTGCCGACGATTGCGCGGCGTCGGCCAAAAAGACGCCCACCTGCGGCGAACACAACGATCGCACACATCAAAAAAAACGGCGTTCCACCGCAGGTCGGGCGTATGGGATGAGCCTCAGCGGGCGGTGAGGCGGAACACCCGGCTGGTGCCCTCGTCGGCCCGGAGCACTTGGAGCCCCACCTTCATCAGATAGTCGCCCGAAAGCGTGGTGTTCAGTCCGCGCGTACCGCTGCGCAGGTTGATTTCTTCCACCAAGTACTGCCGATCGGGGTCGAGTCCCTGCAAACGTACGGGACGAAGGTTCTCGGCATAGCGGGGGTGGAGATTGTAGGTGAAGAGCACCGCCCGGCTGCGCGCTTTGTCCACCACATTCACGGCCGCATGCTGACTTTCATAGGGCGAAAGCAAACGATAAACGTCGCCGTCGAAGATCACGGGCTTGAGTTCTCGATAGCGGGCCACGGCTTCGCGACAAAAACGCCAATCGGCTTCGCTGAGTTGCGAGAGATCCATGTCGAAACCCAGCTTTCCCATGCTGGCCACATCGATGCGAAATTTGAGATCGGTCTTCTTGTTCCAATCTGTCACGTGAGAAGCCATGGCCTTGAGGGGGAAGAATTTCGACAAGCTCCACTGAATGTAGATGCGTTCGTAGGGATCGGTGTCGTCAGAGCACCAAAATTCGGTGAAATAGCGTAGCGCTTCGTAGTCGCAGCGGGCGCCGCCGCCGGAACACAGCATCATGGGCACGCGAGGATACTTTGCTGCAATGCGTTGCAGCACCTTATACAAACCACGCACGTAGTCGACATACAAATTGCCCTGGCGCTCGCCGAGCGAAGGCGAATAGACGTTGGTGATCGGGCTGTTGCAGTCCCATTTGAAGTAAGCCACCTCCGGATGGTGGGAGAGAATGGAGTCGACCACGCCAAAAACATGGTCTTGCACGGCAGGATTGGCCAAATCGAGCACCAATTGGTGACGATAATAATAGGTTTCGCGGTTGGGTTGCCGAATGACCCAATCGGGATGACGCTCAAACAGTTCGCTCTTCGGATTGATCATTTCGGGTTCGATCCAGATACCGAATTTCACGCCCGCTTTTTTGGCGTCGCGCGTGAGTCCGGCAATGCCCTCCGGCAGCTTTTGGCGATTCACCGCCCAATCTCCCAAACCGGCCCGGTCGTCATTGCGCGGATACTTGTTGGCAAACCATCCGTCGTCGAGCAAAAAGAGATCCACCCCGAGTTGTTTGGCCTCTCGCATGAGGGTGGCGAGTTTTTTCCCGTTGAAATCAAAGCCGGTGTTCTCCCAATTGTTGAGCAACGTGAGGCGATCGCCCATGCCGTCCTTGAGTTGATAGCGGCGCGCCCAGTCTTGCAGATGACGAGAGGCCGTTCCCACTCCGCTACGGCTGAGCGAAAAGATGAATTGCGGAGTGACAAAAACACTATCCGGCGCCAACGTGTAGGCCGATGCGTAGGGATTGATGCCGGGCAGGAGACGCAGCACGCCGGTGTTGTCTATCTCGAACGTACAACGGAAGTTTCCGGTCCAAGCCATGGTGCCGAGCAAGACCCGTCCCACGTTTTCGCGCGGTTCGGCGTCGAATCCCAATTCAAAGAAGGGCTGCGACTGCATGGCTGCTCGCGTTCCGAGATGGGTGTCGATCACTTTCTTTCCAAACTGCAATTGTTGTGTGGCCGGCTGGGCTTCTTTTGCCCAGTCGCCGTGATAGTTGGTGAGAAAGTACCGCGTGGCATCAAAATAGAGCATGGCGCTTCCCATACGGTTGAGGACAATGGGCTGCGACTCGGTGTGTGTGATCTCACTCCAGGCTTTGATGACATTCTCCTTGGGGTAGGCAGCATAGTGCAAGACGACTTGCAACGGATATCTGTCGTCGCGAAGCGTAATGAGGGTCTCTGTTCCGCCATCAATGGGCTGTTGCCGATGATTTGGTAAAAAAGATAGGTCGTTTTGTTGCCATCTGCGTGCGTAACGCCGAGCGCCGGTTCGAAAAAGTCCTCTGTTCCACCCGCGGCGTAGGCTTCGAAACCGCGCACGGGGTAACTTCCGTCAGAACCGGTTCGCACTTGCCAATTCAGCCTGCGGGCATCTTCAAAATGACGCAGTTTTTCGCCGAGATACACCTGATAAAGACGACCGGCAGGGCTAATTTTCAGCACCAGATCCGTTTCGTCGGTCGAGATGCGGATGAGAGAATCGGCCGGCGCGGCTCGTTGCGTCATCCATCCGCAACAGAGCAATAATAGGAGGAGAAGTTTTTTCATTGAACGGGAATTAAATCGCGTCTTGGTCGGAGACGCTTGAAAAACACGGGGAGAAAAGCAAAAGACACAGCGCGCCGACGAGGGACACGCTGTGTCTCGGGAACAAAAACGCTTATTGGACCGTCGTGCCCACGGTGGGTTGAAGCGGATAGATGCGTGCGTTGCTCACCTTGGCCGCTCCTTTCTGCGAATAGAACTGCACCGAGGTGTAAGGCGCGGTGGGAAACACCAGATTGGTCATGGCAATGCGACCGCCGTCGACAAAGATCTCCACAGAACACTTATCTACGAAGACATCTAAGTGATAAGTTTTGCCTTCGCAGAGGTTGAGCGGCGCCCAGGTGCCGAGTGCGAAGTCATTGACGTAGTTTACGGAGTTGCGCTTGCGGAAGGTTTCGCCTTTGCCGCGGTGTTCATGCACATCGTAGTTGGTTTCGATCTCGTGAGGCTGCGCTCTCTCGCCAAAGGCCACAAGTCCGCTCTTCGTACGGTCCATTACAAGACGATTGTTGCGGGCATCGATGTAAATGTCCACCTTTTCGCCCTTGGCATTGTAGAGTGTGAAACCGCTCTTGGCGCTTTTTCCGGGCGTGATGTCGAATTCGAGCTCAAAAGCGTCTTTCGTCGGCGCCAACACGTCGCGCAGGTCGTGTTTCTTGGCGATGGTGAACTCGCCGAGGGGAATCGCGGTCTTGCGCAAGGCACGTACTTCGGGCGCGACGTCGGCCGCTACGTAGAAGTCTCCGTCGTGGCGATAAAGACTGAGCTCGCGCGGCAAACCGTTGGCCCCTCTGTACTGCTGAATGGGCGTTACGTTGGCATATTGCCAATTGCTCATCCAAGGCAAGGCGATCACGCGCTGACCGGTGTTGGAGAAAGTGACCGTGGCATAGTGATCTTTGCCGAAATCGAGCCATTTCACCTTCGAAGGCGGAGTGTCGCACTTGAATTCCTTGCCATCAAACTCACCGACGAAGTATTCTGTGGCACTTCCCCCAAACAAACAGCCGGGATTGATGTTGACGATCATGACATACTTCTGTTTTCCGTCGACTGTGAGGGGGAAAAAGTCAGGACACTCGAATTGGTTGGGCTGCGCTCCGTAGCCACGGCCGAACGCACTGACGTAATCCCATTTTTCAGGTCGGAAGAACGGTAAAAGCGCATCTCTTTGTCGGCCGATACGATCATGTACCATGCTTTCGCGGGTTCGTACCAGAAAACTTTGGGGTCGCGGAAATCTTTCAGGCCGTCAAACGGACGAAGAATGGGATTTCCTTCATATTTCGTGAAGGTACGCCCGTTGTCCGTGCTGTAAGCCATGCATTGCAGCTGTCCGTTCTTGTCGCTCGCAGAAGTATAGAAAGCCACAATCGCATTTTGACCATAGCCCGCGCTGTTGTTGAAGTCGATGACCGAGCTGCCGGAGAAAATGTGGCCGAGCGTGTCGCGCGCAATGGCGGGATCCAATTCTGTCCAGTGGAAAAGGTCCTTACTCACCGCGTGTCCCCAGTGCATGTTCCCCCATTTCGATCCATACGGGTTGTATTGATAATAAAGATGGTACTCTCCATCTTTATACACCATGCCGTTGGCGTCGTTCATCCAACCGTAAGAAGGCGTATGGTGATAAAGTGGACGATAATAGTCGGTATTTTGAGCATTCCACTCGTCGGCAAGCTTCAAGTTGCGGAACGCGATGGCCTGCGGCGAGACGTCTGTGAAGCGCACCACAGCTTTTTCGCCTTCGGGCAGACGAAGCGGCACATAATAGTTGGTGGAGAGCTGCGCCAAGCGGACATCCATCCACGTGTCGGTGGGTTTTCCGGTGTCCAAGAGCATTTTGGCTTCGCCTCGCTCTTCTTCGATCGGAAGGAGTAGATATTTCTTGGGATGCTCGATGGTTACGACCACCGTGTCCGCATGTTGCGAGACATCGATGTGCTGCGCGAGCGCGGCGGCGGGCGCGATGCCGGCACAAAGCGCGAGCAATGCACTGACGAATTGCTTGTTCATGGCTATAATGATGAATTGATGTTTGAAATGATGGGGGAAACGAGTTGCGTCCCCGCGCTTTTTCGCGTCAACGCCCCTTGTTTGCAACGCAAGGGGCGTTACTGCGCGTTTAGAGTCGGATCGATGCCGTGAATTCCACGGTGAGCGGACGGAGATAGCTGCCCGTCATGAGCGTATTCTTGTATTGTGCGGCCTCAGCCTTGGTGACTAATTCCGCACCGGCGATACTTCCTTTCGCACCGGTCTGGTTTAGGAAGTTCACCACGGTGCATCCCAACGCAAGACGGGGGTTGACCTGCCAATTGACGCCGCCGAAACTTTCCCAATAGCCGTTGAAGTAATAGGCTTCGTTGATGTTGGCGTAACGTTTGCCCTGATAACGGAAGCTGGCCCAGACTTTCAAATCGGGCGTGACCATGTAAGCGGGATCCAACTCGACAATATATTGCGGAATCTCCGCTACGATGTTGCCCGTTGCGTTGATTTGGCCCACATAGCCGTCGGAAAACTTGATCGACGTCTCATATTTCTTGTAAGTGGGGCGCTGGTAAGTGAAAAGTGCGTGGAAGGTGAAGCCCTTTGCGGGAGTGGCCACAACATCGGTGGTCCAACCCACGGTTTGAATGTCGTAAGTGAGCGGTGCCGCCATGATTTCGCTACCGTGCTGGAGGTTGAGCGTCGAATTGTTGTTGGTTTTCGAAATGTAGGACACCAACGAAGTGAGACTCAACCAGTCGTTGTTGTAGTAAACTCCGGCGCGACCGAGGGGCACCACGACCTTTCCGGTGTTGGGCAGGGTGGCCGGCGCGAAATTCTCGAAGCGAGGGCGCTGCACGATGTAAGTAAAGTCGCCGGTAAGGCCGAAATGCGGGTTGACTTTGTAGGTGGCAGCAGCCGTGAAATCGTAGTTAAACCAATTGTAGTCCAGGTGGGTCGGTGCAATCTTGGTGCCATCGGGCGCAGTGGCGCCGAGATGATAGTCGGCAAAGCGGCCCACGTAGTCACCGGCAGCGTTGCGCACGGCCAAATTCTCGCCGTTGAGGCTCTGCCACTCGAGGCGCGCTCCGTAATAGAGGTTGAGTTGCGAGGTCACATCCCAATCGTGTGTGGCATAAAGCGCCAATTTGTTTTCGTGCCCCTTGTAGTATTCGGAGGCATTCTTGTTGTAATCGTAGAAATACGTGCTGCGTTTGTTCCGATCGAAGAGACGTAATGCATAACTTCCGTCCTCGGGCACGCTCTGATCGTACATGGTTGTGTTGGAAGCATAGTCCACTTTGTAAAACCACTCGTTCAAACCAACGCGCACCACCGAATTAGCGAACTGCTTTGCGAGCTCTGTCGTGGTGAGCCACTCGTCGATGTCGCCGGCATTGAGGCACGACATGCGCGTTTGCACGTAGCGTCCGCCGTAAGCCTGCACGCTACCGTCCACACCTCGCTGTGCATAGTCGTAAAGTGCGTTGCCCGCCGCGTCTTTCGCCTGGGCTTCGAGCAGCGACATGGGCGTCTGGTAGACCATGGCTCCGCGCGCATGATCATAGCGTGTGGAGAATTTCCACGTCAGTCCGTTGTCCCACTTGTATTGATTGGTGAGCAGAAATTCGTTCGAGTAGTTTGGCCGCATCGTAGAAAGATGTCCGGCGCAATTCGCCCGTTCTCATGTCTCGATAGGTCATATCGCCGTCAACAGGGAGATAGGAGGTAGTGCCCAAGCGGAATTTACCGAATTCCTTCACGCTGCCGTCGCCAACATAGATGAAGGGAGCCGATTGCGTCGCGAAACTGTAGACGGGATGGCTTTTCGAATAGCGATACATCGCCGTGAGTTCACCGCGGTTACCGTCATAGCGTTTGGTGATCGCCGCTTTGTAGATTTGCGTGCGGTCTTGATTGCGACTCGACTTGATATCGAAGGTGCCGGGATCGAAGTCTTGGTACATGTTGGCGCTGTAATACCAGCCTTTGCCCATTCCTCCGTTGAGATTGAGCGAATATTCGTTCAGTCCAAAGTGATTGGCTTTGTAATCGAGCCTTCCGTGAAATCCTTCTTGGCCGAGCTGGGTGAAAGAGTTGATGGCGTAACCGATGTTGCCCGTGGTAATGGCCGTTTCTGAGATCTTCAGCAAACCAATATGCGAAAGGCTGGCGTCGGAACGCCAATTGGCGTTGACGCTGTGCGGGTTCGTCGCGTAGGTGACGGGGAGTCCGTTCTCAAGCACGTTGACATCGGCCGAGGGCAAGCCGATTTGGATTTCGCGCGGGCCGTTGGCGCTGGCCGCATTGAGCATCACGTTGCGATTCTTCTCTTCTTTCTGCGATGACTTGGTATCCTGTGCATGCACGATGGAGGCAAAGAGAGCCAAAGCGAGCACTGCGCTGAGGCGAGCGGCGAGGAAGTAGTCTTCTTCATGAGGTGTATTGCTTGAATGGGAACTTGCGAGTTTTGATGCCGCAAATATAAGTCCGCTTTGCAAATCGCATGTGATTTCGCCGCCCAAGCACGTGCAAAAATCGTTCATGTAACATTTTTGCAACAGAATGAACGAATCGGACACGCCCTCGATTTGGAGCCCCTCTCTCGCACAAATCGCGTGCTCCGGGCGACAGGGTAAACAAACAGCGGCATCCGCCAAAGGAACGCCGCCATCTGTCTATCGGACTACGTGGTTATTTCGACAAAACGCGATCGCCCAGCATCTTCGCAAAAGCCATTTCCAACTGATTGATGTCGACAAGTCGTTGCATCAATTCGTTGAGTTGGTCGGGATGCTGCATCAAATCGGGATTTCTCAGCGCGATGAGGATCTCTTCTTTCTGCACTTGCAAGATGGCATGCTTGTAATCGTTGATCACACGCGGCACAATTTCGTCGAGCCGCCTCTGTTCGGGCACGTATTGCTGCTGTTGCATGGTCGACAACTCGTAGCGTTCGCCAGTCAATGCGTCGGCAATGCGCCCAATCTCGGGGTTGCTGTGTGCCAGAAAGTAATCACGCGCGCAAAATCCCGGTCGGTCGGCCTGTGCCGCGGCCTCTTCCAGCATTTCCTGGTAGTGAGGTGTGCTCAAACGCAGTTCGTCGGCCATCAACTCCTCATAAACATACGGCGCCACCAGGGGACTGTCCACCTGCGTCTCCTGTTCGGTGGGCGTGGTGGCCGATCCGAATCTTCGTTCCACGGGCTCAGGGGGAACAATGACGGGGCATTCGCCATAGCGCAACACCAATTCCAGGAGTTCCCGCTCACAGGCCTCAAAATGTTGCTGCACTTTCCCCACGCCGCTGAGGGGCATCGGCAGCGGGCGGGCGGACGTCGGCGCGAAACCGGCACTGCCGCCTGCGGCAAGGGCTTCGATTGGGATCTCCTCCCCGGGCGTGCCCTCACCGCCCCCGTCTCGGTCGCCGGAACTTGCGGCGTTGGACGGCAAAACGGGGGAGTTTTCGCCATTTGTCGGGAGCTTTTGCTCAGAAACGGGGGAGTTTTGAGCCGCAGCTTCCGCGTTGGTTCGGCGCCGCTCCGCTTCATTGCGCGCATCGGCCCGCATCTTTCGGATTTCCGTCCCCACTTCGCTCACGATCACCGCTTCGTCCATGCCCAGACGCCCCGCCAACTCGTGCACATACACCTGTCTCACGATGTCGCTGGGGATGACGGCGATGCTTCTCACGATGTCGCGAATCACTTCGGCGCGCTTCATGGGATCGCCCGCCGCGCCCTGCATAAGGAGGTCGGTTTTGAAACGCATGAAGTCCGTTTGATGCGTCTCGATGTAAGTCTTAAATTCTTCGGCGGTGTGCGACTGTGCGAAACTATCGGGGTCCTCGCCTTCGGGAAGCAGGAGGACTTTGATGTTGAGTCCCTCGGAAAGGAGCATGTCGATGCCGCGCAGTGAGGCATGAATCCCCGCGGCGTCGCCGTCATAGAGCACGGTGACGTTTTCCGTGAACCGGTGAATGAGTCGCACCTGCTCTTTTGTGAGCGATGTCCCGCTGGAAGCCACCACATTCTCGATGCCGCTCTGGTGCATCGAGATGACATCGAGGTAACCTTCCACCAAGAAACAACATTCTTGCTTGACAATGGCCTGCTTGGCCAGGTACAAACCGTAGAGTTCTCGCTTCTTGGAGTAGATCTCCGACTCTGGAGAGTTCACATATTTCCCGACGTTTTTGTTCTGCTCGGTGTTCAGCACGCGCCCGCCGAAGGCAACGACGCGCCCCGACACACTATGCACCGGAAAAATGACGCGGCCGTGATAGCGATCTAGGAGTTTGCCGTCGTCCGTGCGGTAGCACAGGCCGGTGCTTTCCAGGTATTTTTCCTCAAAGCCCTTTTTCTTGGCCGCATGTGCCAGTGCGTCGCGCTGTTCGAGCGCATAGCCCAGCTGAAATTTTCGTATGATGTCGTCGCGCAGGCCGCGGCGTCGGAAATAGCTCATGCCCACCGCCACGCCGTCGACGTTGTTGTGGAGTGTCTCCGCGAAGTAATCGCGTGCCCACTCGTTGACCACCAACATGGCTTCGCGGGCAGAAGCCGTGGCACGTTCCGCGTCACTGAGTTCTTTGTCGCGCACTTCGATGCCATAGCGCCGCCCGAGCCATTTGATGGCTTCGGGAAAGGTGAGTTGCTCGTGCAGCATGACGAACTTAACCACGTTGCCGCCGTTGCCGCAACTGAAACATTTGCACAGCTGCTTCGAGGGCGACACCATGAACGAAGGCGTCTTCTCATCGTGGAAGGGGGCAAAGGCCTTTGAAGTTGGCTCCCGACCGCCGAAGGGTGACAAAATCGCCCACCACATCCACAATATCTGCCGCCGCTAAAACGCGATCTACAGTAGAACGATCAATCATATAATTACAAAACAATGAATATCTGAGCGAATTTACATCTTTTTCGGGCACGTTGCAAGAAGGACGCAGCCAAAAGTCGTATCTTCGCAAACAAAAAAGATACTTATATATGCATCGTACGGTTGTTCTCTTTCTTTGCCTCGTGTCGTGGGCTCTAAGAGGCGTGGCGCAGTCGGATGCCTATCGACAATACATTGAAACGTATAAGGTCATGGCCATAGATCAGATGCAGCGCTACCGCATCCCGGCCAGCATTACTTTGGCGCAAGGACTGCTCGAAAGCGATGCAGGCCGTTCTACGCTCGCTGTGATGGCCAATAACCATTTCGGCATCAAGACCGGCGGACTATGGTCGGGGCCTTACATCCTGCGCAGCGACGATGCGCCGAACGAACAATTCCGCAAATACAATTCAGCAGCCGATAGCTACGAGGACCACTCGCGGTTCCTCTCGACGCGCGGACGCTACTCTTCCCTCTTTTCTCTCCAACCGACCGACTATTCCGGCTGGGCTTCGGGACTGAAAGCCGCGGGCTATGCCACCAATCCGCGCTATGCGGAGATGCTCATCAGCGTGATCGAGCGCTATGATCTGTCGAAATATGACCGCATGCGCCTGGTTTATCAATATGCCGACCAACCGCAAGACGTCGGCGGCATAGAACGTCCCGTACACTTGTGCAATGACGTGGTTTATGTCGTGGCGACTCGCGGCGACAGCTTCGCAACCATTGCGGCCGACACGGGCATCAGCGAATCGAAACTGCGGAAATATAACGAGGTGGGCAAGGAATACATGCTGGCCGAAGGGGACATTGTGTACCTTGCCGAGAAGAAAAAGCACGTGGCTGAGGCATTGCGCATGACGTTGCACACGGTGCAACCGGGAGAGTCCATGTATTCCATCGCGCAACACTATGGAATCCAATTGAAATACCTTTACAAATGGAATCTCTTCCCCAAAGACTATGAACTTGCTGTGGGCGATCGGCTCGTACTGAAGTGATACTCACGGCTTTCGCCATTGCGAAAGCGCGAAACACAATTGTTCGACTTCATACAAACCGACCACCGCGTCTTTTCCCACAGAGGGCAACTTCATTCGGAGTTGCCCTTTTTCTATAGCCCCGCATTCCATGTCGCCCATGAACCTGAATCCTTCCACATCGCACAGTTTGTAGGTGGCTTCCTTCGCGCACCACGCGGCCAACACTTCGGCCGGCGTGGACAAACGCTGCAATTCTTCGGCGGAAAGGAAACGTTCGCGCACACGCCATGCCTTCTTTGCATCGCCTTCGAGGTCGATGCCCACCCGATGTCCGCGGGGAGAGAAGGACACTGCGACCAAGTTGGCCGCGTGCGTGACGCTGATTTCTGCCGATGCTTCCGCTCCCGTCGAAAAAAGGAAGGGACGACCGGTGGCGTGGTAGGCTACTTTCGCCGACGCCCCGACGTGTCGGTGCACCAAACAACGGGCCGCCACCCATTCGCAGCGACGTTTCTCGGAACCGATGCGCGAAAATCGCTCAGCATAGGGCGACACATCGGTCAGGCTACGCAACAACGTCCACATTTCTTCGGACGACTCGTCGAGTCTCCAAAACGAAATGTGGACGTTGTCCAAAACTAAGGTTCGTAAGTAGGGCATGAATTGCGATTAAAAAGGCGCCGCTTCGGGCTTCGCTGCAGACGGTGCGCTCGCACTTGGGGGCGTGGACTGTTGCGGCCCGGCACTCGGCTGGTTTTGCTGCGGACGGGGCGAGAGCATCTCCATGCTGCTGACCCACACTTCCGTGACATAACGCGTCACTCCCTGTCTGTCGGTGTAATTGCGGGTGCGCAATTCGCCTTCCACGTAGAGTTTGTCGCCTTTGCGCACGTATTTCTCGACCACCTCGGCGAGTCTGCGCCAAAACAAGAGGTTGTGCCACTCGGCGCGCTCGGGAACCTGCGTGCCGTTGGGCAGCGTGTAACCGGGAGTGGAGGTGGCCAGCGAAACCTTGGCCGTGCAAACTCCGTTGTCGACGTAACGCACCTCCGGATCTTTGCCGACATTGCCAATCAGCATCACTTTATTCATAGATCAAAGACGTTTAGATTGCCATATTATCCGCCGTTCGACTCACACTGCGGGACTTCAACGAATGCGATCGGCCGAACGCAAGAGTTTGCGGTCGCGATTCACACCACGGAAAGCCAAAATCGAGAGAACGAAGGCCACTGCGGGGAAGAGAATGGCCAGTCCGGGATTGAAAGCCCCCTTGGGCAAATCGGTCGACAGCGAGAACCACTGCCAAAGCAGCACGGCGTAGTAGCCCACCATGAGCAATTGCGAGCAAACAATGAGGCTCATTTGGCGCGCCTGCCTTTTGAAAGAGAAAAGAGCCCAGATGTCCAAGAGCAATGCGCCGCCGACGGACACCACCAGCAAGAAAGCGAACCAAAGCGGGGAGGAGAAATTCGTATCGTTGGTGTCTACGCCGAAAGGACTGAAATAATAATAGAGATTGCCGTCTATTGCCCTCCAACTCCACACGGGCAAGAAGAAGACAAGCGCCAAGAGCACGATGGTGAGCAGCAGATAGAGGCTCTGAATACGTTGAATCATAAGAGAAATCGGTTAAGGAATAAACAACAAAGGCCTCCAAGGGTCGCAAGACTCTCGGAGACCCGTGCCAAAAATTGGTTTGTCTGAGGTTCAATCTTCGTTGAGTTGCTGATCACGCTCCTTCAACGGGTTACGGAAGTAGACATTGCCGCGCAAAAACTCGTCGGCTGCGATGAGCGTCGGCTTGGGCAAGCGCTCGTAGTAGCGAGAAATTTCAATCTGTTCGCGGTTCTCAAAGGTTTCTTCGAGGTTTTCAGTGCTCGACGCGAATTCCTTCAATTTGCGACTCAGATCTTCTTTCATCTTCGCACCGATTTGGTTGGCTCGTTTGCTCATAATGACAATACTCTCATAGATATTGCCTGTCGGCTCTGCGAAGTCCATCAGATTGTGCGTCACCGTATTGGTGGGCGCCTTAGACTTTTTGTAATCCATCGTTATAGTGCAATTTATTGTTCTGAAGGGGTGTGGGTGGAATCGGCTGCTGCGGGCTGTTCCTCCTTGGGGAGGCCGAGCTGTGCGCGAGCTTCTCGCCAAAGCGCATTGGCTTTCGGGATGAACTTGGATTCCGGGAACTCATTGACGAAGCCATAATACTCGTCAATGGCCGCTTGATAGCGTTCGGCCTTGCGACTTTCGACGCTCTGTTTGGCCAAATCAAATTTCGATCGGAGGATCAAAATGGCGAAGTCCTCTTTTCGCGGAGAATAAGGATAGTCGTTGATGGCATTCTGCGCGGTGACGATGCAAGCTTGGTAATTGCTGCCACCATTGGTGCAATTGCCGAAATACGTGCCCAGATCATAATAGAGTTTGGCCGCTGCGTATTCTTTTTCGATCAGCTTATCTTGCAGTTCGAAGATGCGTTTCATGGCCTCCTTGGCGTAGCTCGACTTCGGATAGGCGTCGGCCAGCTCTTTGAACTCAGTGATCGCCTTATATGTGTCCGTTTGATCCAAACGGGGCTCAGGCGTATTTTCATAGAGCGAAAGCCCGCTCATGTATCTCGCCGCCAAGGCATAGGTGCCTTTGGGATAGTCTGATAATACTTTTTGAAATAACCCGCCGCTGCGTCGTACGCCTTATCTTTATAGGAAGACATGCCCAAAAGGAAGAGGGCTTCTTCTGCCCGGTCGGTGCCTTTCGCGCCGGCAATCAGGTCCATGAACAGCGTGGAGGCTTGTCCGTAGTGGCCGTCGAAGTAATATTGTTTGGCCGCTTCGTAGCGTACATTATAGTCCGTGGATTTGAGCACGTTCTCATAGTCAGAACATGCCACAAAGGCGAACGACGCCACGAGGAGAAGGAGGAGAGATTTCTTCATGAGGCACAGATTAGGTCGCAAAGATAGTCACTAATTGCCGTTTGGCCAAAATTTTCGCGATGCGGCACACAAAAAACAGAGGGACATCGGCTCTTTTATATTTTATTATAGCGCCCAAAACGACTCTTATCGGCTCGCTCGTCGGGAAAAACTTGGCCAATTCTCAAAAAGTCCGTACTTTTGCCGCGCTGTCACGAGTTGGCAGCACGAAACTAACTCTATTTAGCAACAGGGGACGTGTCCCCACAAAAAAATCACCACACAATGGCAACTCGTATTCGTTTGCAGCGTCATGGTCGCAAGGGCTATGCTTTCTACAGCATCGTAATTGCTGACGTTCGCGCCCCCCGCGACGGTAAGTTCACCGAAAAGCTCGGCACTTACAACCCCAACACCAACCCTGCAACTGTCGACCTCAACTTCGATCGTGCCCTCTACTGGGTAGAATGCGGCGCACAGCCCACCGACACCGTTCGCAACATCCTCTCTGACGAGGGCGTTATGCTCATGAAGCACCTCCGTTGCGGCGTGAAGAAGGGAGCTTTTGACGAAGCTACCGCAGAAGCCAAGTTCAACGCTTGGAAACAGGAGAAGGAAGGCAAGACTGCCAAGCTCACCGGCAAACTCGCCGAAGACAAACAGAAGGCTCTCGCCGCTCGCCTCGAGGCAGAAAGGCAACCAACGCCAAGATCGCCGAAAAGGTAGCCGAGAAGAAGGCCGCCGCTGCCCAAGCTGCTGCCGAGGCTGAGGCCGCTGCACAGGCAGAAGCTGCAGCAGAAGAAGCTCCCGCTGCCGAAGAGGCTACGGAAGCTCCCGCAGAAGCATAAACCTCTGCACACGAGTCTGAATCAACCACGCCGTGTCCCGTCTGACGGGGCGCGGCGTTTTTTTCGTTCCTCGCACCACCGCAGCGCGACAGGGAATTTCTTGTCGGTTCTTCCCGAGAATCGCCTCCCCCGAACCCGAAAAAGGACAGCAGCCCGCGCACCTCGATGAAAAGTCCGCGAGAAAAGCGAGAAAAGCGGGGGAAATGAAAGAAAAACAGGGCGTTTTCCGCCGTTTGCTCCCACCTTGTCGTTCTTCAACAGGCACTAAATTCTCGTTTATGGAGTAAAAGGTAGAAAGAGAAAAGACGATTCGCCGTTTTTTTTGTAATTTCGCAGCATGACAAGGAGGCATTTCTGCCTCCGTCTCCTCAATTCAGCCCATCGCTATGGTCAAATCACATAAACAGAATTGGATTGTCCCGGCAGGACAGACTCCCACCGACTTCGACCGCCGTATCCTCGAATTTCAGGACAAAGGTTTCGTCGTGCCGACCAATTCGCTCATCAAAACCGCCGAAGACATCGAAGGTATTCGGCGTGCCGGCGTCATCAACACCGGCGTTCTCGACATGGTAGCCTCCGAGATCAAGGAAGGCATGAGCACCGAAGCCATCGATCGCCTCGTGGCCGAATACACGGCCGACCACGGTGCCATCTGCGCCCCCTACGGTTACGAAGGTTTCCCCAAACACTGCTGCACCAGCATCAACGAAGTCGTGTGCCACGGCATACCCTCGGAAGAAGAGCTCCTCTTTGACGGCGACATCATCAATGTCGACGTAACGACCATCAAAGGACGGCTATTACGCCGACGCATCGCGTATGTTTTTGATCGGTGACGTCGATCCTCAATTGCGTCGCCTCGTCGAATGCACCAAAGAGTGTCTCGAAATCGGCATGAAAGCTGCGCAACCCTGGCATTTTGTCGGAGAAATCGGCAAAGCCATCGGCAAATACGCCCACGAAAACGGCTACACGGTCGTTCGCGAACTCGCCGGCCACGGTGTAGGCAACGGTTTCCACGAAGAACCCATCGTAGACCACTACGACACTCGCCACAAAGGCATGCTGCTCGTGCCCGGCATGGTGTTCACCATCGAGCCCATGATCAATCTCGGCGCCCGCGACGTGTTCATCGACGAAGAAGACGGATGGACCGTGGTGACCGAAGACGAACTACCCTCCGCACAATGGGAACACACCCTGCTGATGACCGAGCACGGCGTGGAAGTGCTCACTCACTAACCCACTCCACACACCGATCGACATGACAGAAAAGAAAAACTCCATCCTTCTCGCCATCGAATCGAGCTGCGACGACACTTCTGCGGCCGTGATGCGCGACGGAGTCCTCCTCAGCAACGTCACCGCTTCGCAAGCAGTGCACGAACAATATGGCGGCGTGGTGCCCGAATTGGCCAGCCGCGCCCACCAACAAAACATTGTCCCCGTGGTGGATGCAGCCCTCAAGCAAGCGGGCGTGAACAAGGAGGAACTCACCGCCATCGCCGTCACCCTCGGCCCGGGGTTGATGGGTAGTCTGCTCGTGGGCGTGAGCTTTGCCAAGGGCATGGCCGCGGCACTCGGCATCCCCCTCGTCGAAGTGAACCACCTGCACGGACATATTCTCGCCCACTTCATCCATACTGCCGACGAAGTGCACGACGATCCCCCCCTACCCTTTCCTCTGCCTACTGGTGAGCGGGGGCAATTCACAAATCGTGCGCGTCAATGCGCACAACGATTTCGAGATTCTCGGTCAGACCATCGACGACGCAGCCGGCGAAGCCATCGACAAGTGCTCGAAAGTGATGGGGCTGGGCTATCCCGGCGGCCCCATCATCGACCGCCTCGCCCGTCAAGGCAACCCCAAGGCCTTTACCTTCGCCAAGCCCCACATTGGCGGACTCGACTACAGCTTCTCCGGTCTGAAAACCTCTTTTCTCTATTTTCTCCGAGACAAGATGGCCGAGAATCCCCAATTCATCGAGGAAAACAAAAACGACCTGGCGGCTTCGCTCGAAGCAACCGTCGTGGACATCCTCATGAAGAAACTCATCGAAGCTTCAAAAGCCACCGGTATTCGCCACGTTGCACTGGCCGGCGGCGTAAGTGCCAACACAGCCCTGCGCAACGCTTTCAAAGCGATGGAAGAAAAGGGAATCTGGAAGATCTATATCCCGAAATTCTCCTACACCACCGACAATGCGGCCATGATTGCCATGTGCGGCCACTACAAATATCTGGACGGCGAGTTTTGCCCGCTCAGCAAACCCGCCTTCTCGCGCACTGTGCTTTAACCGCTATCACGCATCACCCAACAAAACATCATATAATCCCCAGACCATGGACTTAGACCTCAAAGTAGTCAGCAAGGAAATCAACGAATCCTTTGGCGTAACCACAAAACGCTCTCCACCGCTGAGAGTTGCACCTCCGGCCGCGTGGCCAGTGTGATCACCGCCGTCCCCGGTGCATCGCAATACTTCAAGGGTGGCGTGGTTTCCTACGCCAATGAAGTGAAGATCAACCTGCTCGGCGTCGACGCTCAAGTCATCGAAGAACAAACTCCCGTGTGCGAGGAAGTGGCTCGCCAAATGGTGAAAGGCGCCTTGCGCGTGTTCAACACCGACTACGCCGTTTCGGTGACCGGATTCGCCGGCCCCGGAGGCGTGGAGAACGGCAAAAACGGCGTGCTCGTCGGCACCATCTGGATCGCAGTGGGCAACAGCCAGCGCATTGAAACCGTCATGCTCGAAGAAGACAACGGCCGCGACAAGAACCTCGCCTCTGCCACTTCGACCGCCATGCACATGCTGCTCGAGTTCCTCAAGGCGGATCTCGGAACCGAAGAGGAAGCCTAAGAGAGGCGCCACACTCATCTCTTATATATACGCTCGCCGCGCAAGTCCTACCACAAGATTTGCGCGGCGAACGTCGCAATTTCCCCACTCCTCACCGAAGAGAATGGGCGAAACTGCCATCGCAGCGGAAAATAATCAGGGAAAAGTTTGTGAGATAGGAATTTATCGTGTAAATTTGCAACTCGATTGGGAATAACTACTTCAACTGAAACAAGAAAACTACAGATAGCAATGTCTAAGATTTGTCAAATTACTGGTAAGAAAGCCATGATTGGCAACAACGTTTCGCACTCGAAACGTCGCACCAAGCGTACCTTCGATGCCAACTTGTTCACAAAGAAATTCTACTACGTAGAACAGGGTTGCTGGATCTCGCTGAAACTTTCGGCAGCAGGTCTCCGCACGATCAACAAGGTAGGGCTCGACGCAGCTCTCGTCAATGCAGTGGCCAAAGGCTACTGTGACTGGAAAGACATCAAAGTAATCGGCTAAACCATATCACGATGGCAAAGAAAGCGAAAGGTAATCGCGTTCAGGTAATCCTCGAATGCACCGAACACAAAGAAAGCGGCATGCCCGGCACTAGCCGTTACATCACGACGAAGAATCGCAAGAACACTCCCGAACGCCTCGAGCTGAAGAAGTACAACCCGATTCTCAAGCGCATGACCATCCACAAGGAAATCAAATAATAACCTCGCAACAGCAGCACAACCATGGCTAAAAAGACAGTCGCATCGCTCCAATCCGGTAAGACGGACGGACGCTCTTATACGAAAGTCATCAAAGTGGTAAAGAGCCCCAAGACGGGTGCCTACTGCTTTGACGAGCAGATGGTTCGCAACGAAGACGTTGCAGCCTTCTTCAAGAACTAATTTTGAGTCGGAACCCTGTTTCGACCTCAAACAACCGCTATCGACGCCTAAGCGCGCCGAAAAGGAGAGCCATCGCAGCCCATGCGATGGCTTTTTTTTGCTCTTTTCCAAGCTAAATAGTATACGAGTCCCACTTTTTTGTCGTAAATTTGCACAAACTATATCTGTCATCATGGGATTCTTCGACCTGTTCTCCAAAAAAGAAAAGAAAGAAACGCTCGACAATGGACTTCAGAACACCAAAACCAGCGTTTTTAGCAAGATCGCTCACGCCGTAGCCGGGAAATCCAAAGTCGACGACGATGTGCTCGATGATTTGGAAGACGTGCTCATAACAAGCGACGTGGGAGTGAACACCACGCTCGATGTAATCCGCAACATTGAAGCGCGAGTAGCACGAGACAAGTATGTGGGTACGAGTGAACTCAACCGCATCCTCAAAGAAGAAATCATCGCCCTCCTGGCTGCCGATGGCAATACGAAAGACAACGAAGGTTTCGAGCTACCCGAAGGGCGTCGTCCGTACGTCATTCTCGTCGTAGGTGTCAACGGTGTGGGCAAAACCACCACTATCGCCAAATTGGCCTACCAATTTAAGGCCGAAGGCAAGAAAGTGATTCTGGGAGCCGCCGACACCTTCCGCGCGGCCGCCATCGAGCAACTCGACATCTGGGGCCAACGCATCGGAGTTCCCGTGGTCAAACAGAAAATGGGAGCTGATCCGGCTTCTGTGGCCTACGACACGGTGGCACATGCCAAGGCTGAGCAAGCCGACGTGGTCATTATCGACACAGCCGGTCGACTGCACAACAAGTCGGCTTGATGAACGAACTGAGTAAGATCAAAAAAGTGATGCAAAAGCTGGATGCCGATGCACCCGACCAAGTTCTACTCGTTCTCGACGGTAGTACGGGGCAAAATGCCTACGAACAAGCCAAACAATTCGCACTGGCCACCGAAATCACGGCTTTGGCCATTACAAAACTCGACGGAACGGCCAAAGGTGGCGTCGTTATTGGAATCTCCCACCAAATGAAGATTCCGGTAAAGTACATCGGTCTCGGTGAAAAGATGACGGATTTACAACCCTTCAACGCAAAAGAATTTGTTGAATCGCTGTTCTCCGACAATTGATTCGCAATTTCCACGCAACGCCCCCTACGCTACGAGCAAGACTCGCAGCGTCATCCCCACGCTCCGCAGAGACGACATAGACGAACTTAACAATGAAACATACGATAGACGTTATCACCATGGGGTGCTCCAAGAACCTCGTGGACTCTGAGAACCTACTTCGCCAATTTGCCGCCATCGGTTGCGATTTCCACCACAACCCTGATGAACTCCACGGCGACATCGCAGTGATTAACACTTGCGGATTCATCGGCGACGCGAAAGAGGAGAGCATCAACTCAATTCTTGAGCTGGTGGAACAGAAAAATGAGGGAAATCTCAACCGTATTTACGTGATGGGGTGCCTTTCTGAACGCTATCGCAAAGAACTACGGGAAGAAATCCCCGAAGTGGATCGTTTCTACGGAAAGTTCGACTGGAAAGACCTCATCAAAGATCTTTCGCCCTCCGGTCTTTCGGAGAGCGCATCGTGCCAAGCCCTCAACACCCGCGTGCTGACCACGCCAAAGCACTACGCCTTTCTCAAGATCTCGGAAGGCTGCGACCGCAGCTGCGCCTATTGCGCCATTCCCCTCATCACCGGTCCGCACATCAGCCGCCCCATCGAAGAAATCCTCGCAGAAGTCGAGGAATTGGTGAAGAGCGGAGTGAAAGAGTTCCAGATCATTGCCCAAGAACTCACCTATTATGGCGTAGATCTGTATGGTCATCGTCGCATCGCGGAGTTAATTGAGCGCATGGCCCGGATTCCCGGCGTGGAATGGATACGTTTGCACTACGCTTATCCCAACCGTTTCCCGATGGAACTCTTGCGCGTGATTCGCGAGCACAAGAATGTGTGCAAATATCTCGACATCGCGTTACAACACGTGTCGGACCATATGCTTTCGCGCATGAAGCGCCACATTACCAAGCAAGATACACTCGACCTCGTGGCTGCCTTCCGCCGCGAAGTCCCCGGCATCACCCTCCGCACCACACTCATGGTTGGTTTTCCCGGAGAAACAGATGAGGACTTCGAAGAACTCATGGATTTCGTGCGCACCGCACGTTTTGACCGCATGGGTGCTTTCGCATACAGCGAAGAGGAAGGCACATACGCCGCAGACAATTACGAAGATGATGTCCCCGCAGAGGTGAAACAGGCGAGATTAGACCGACTAATGGCTTTGCAAGAAGAAATTTCAGCGGAACTATTGGCCGAAAAAGTGGGGCAAACCTTCCGAATTGTCGTCGATCGGAAAGAAGGCGACTACTATATTGGTCGCACGGAATACGATTCTCCGGAAGTAGACTGCGAGGTGCTGATTCGCGCCACCGACCGTCCGCTGGAAATCGGCAGTTTTTACAACGCCAAAGTCACCTCGGCAGAGGAATTCGACCTCTATGCCGAAATACAATAAGCAACTCCTCTATTCTCGCCGGCATGAACAACAAAGAGTTTATCAACGCTCTTGCAGCGCGCACCGACAAAAGCCAAAAAGGCACCAAGCAATTAGTCGATAGCTTGGTGGAACTTCTCGCCGACACCCTCGAAGAAGGCGATACCCTCACCGTTCAGAGCTTCGGCGCCTTCGAAGTGAAGAAGAAGAAGGAACGCATCATCGTCAACCCCTCGAGCAAACAACGACAACTCGTACCTCCCAAATTGGCCATCTCCTTCAAACCCAGCAATGCCATGAAGGAAAAGGCCAACGCGTGATTTTTTTCCCCACAAAGCCAACGCGTAACACCATTTACACATGGAGAAAAAGTACACCCTTCAAGATCTTGCGGCACTTTTGGCCGAGCGCGAATCGCTGCCCCTCGAACAAGCCGAGGATTTCGTGCGCTCTTTCTTTGAGTTGACCGAAGAAGGTCTTCTCAAAGACAGCTTTGTCAAAGTCACCGGCTTTGGCACTTTCAAGTTAGTGGAGGTCAGTGAGCGAGAAAGCGTGAACATCAACACCGGCGAACGCTTCCAAATCAGCGGACATAACAAGATCAGCTTCACGCCCGACGGTACATTGCGCGAATTGGTCAACCGTCCCTTCGCACACTTCACGACGGTCACCCTCAACGACAAGACACCGGAGGCCGCACTCGAGGAGGCAGAGCGCCCACTCGCGGAAGAATCCACCGAATCTTCCGCCACCTCTTCGCACACTCCCCAGCCTACTGCAGAAATCCCGGTCACCTCTTCGCCCTCTTGCGAAACCAACACGACTGCTCCCGTTGAAGAAGAGCAGCAACCCGACGCAGCGGCAGAAAAAGCCGAAGAAAACGTTGTCCCGGCAGTAGAAGAAACCACATTCGCCCCGACTTCCGCCCACGTCACCGTAACTACCGAAGCCCCTTCCCCCGAAGTTTCAGCAGAACAAGCCCACGAAGAGGTAGAAAACAACCAGTCCGTTTCTACTGCCCCCGCAGCTACCACCACTTCTTCGCTGCTTCTACGCCCCACCCCCGCTCCCATTATCGACGGCGCCCTACTCGTTTCTCAAACTCCGACGCCCGTACTCAACAACGAGCAACTCTCTGATTTGCTCTCCCACACACCCGATGATACGGCCGCAACGGCAGAAAACAGCGACGAGGAAGAAAGCAATGTGCCCCCTGTTTCCCACGACACCGAAGAGGAAACCAACGAAAAGTGCTTTGAAGAGAACGAAGTGCACGAAACATGCGTAACAACGGCCGAGGAGGAAGAAGAAACGCACGAAGAGAAAGAAGAAGCACACACGACGAGGAAGAAGAAACGCACGACGAGGCAACGGCTCTCCCCGAGGAAGACACCCCCCTACATACAACAACGTACGAAGAGCACACCGTCGATCAACCGATAGACTCCGCGCATCAGACGCCTGCCACCGAGATTGTCTCCACGGTGGCCGCTCCCGTGCTCGATCTCAACTTGGCCGAGGAGTCTACTCCCGAATCGACCACAACAAGTGCAGAAGCTGCGGAACAACTCGTCGAAGCACCAGCTTCCGCAACCGAAGCAGTAACTCCCCTTTCCCTCGCTTCTCCCGAATCCACCGAAACGGAATCTGAAAAATCGGCAGAAGAACAGGAATCACACGGTCCCGCACTACAATTTGTGCCCACTCGCGAAGCACTGCGCGCCCTCGCCGACGAACACACGGAGCCCGAACCCGAAGAGACGCCTGCTATCGAGCCTCAACTCCGAGATCAATTCCGCATCCCCGTCAACATCGAGATTCGTCACGCCGAACCCGAACAAGAATCCGTCCCCACGGTTACAGACGAGGCACCGCGTGCAAATGAAACGCCCGCCGAGGAAAACGAAGCCCCAACATTGGTAGGCGAAACCTCCGATGAGCCCTCCACGAATGCGGTCGAAACGGCGCAAGCTCCCGCAGCCGCAGACGACGCTCCGTCAGTATCGTCCCTTCCGACCGAGGAAACTGCGGAACCCTCCGCGGAACCCGCTCCTTCATTCGCCGCTCCGCAACTCGATCTCGAGTCTTTAGAAGCTCCCACGCCTGTCGACGCTGAAGAGGCGGAAACACCTGTCGAAGACACACCATCGGCCGAAGCCCCCCCTTCCCGAGGAGACTCCGGAAACCGAATCGTCCGCAACTCTCCCCGCCGAAGAAGAAAACAAGACGCCCGAGGAAACCACCGCCGACACCGCGCAGTTGCTCACGGTAGCCGCCCCCATCCTCACCTATCCGCAGTCCACTGCCGAAGAAGTCCGCGACAGCGCGACGCAATCCGCCACTGTCGAATCGCCGACTGCGGTCGACGCGGTGACTTCCACCACCTGCACAGCAGAAGAGAGCCTCGGCAAAGAAGTACTCACCGATTCGACCGAAGAACTTCCCCTCGAACTTACGCCCACCGGCTCCGTCAGCACCGATGTTACCGAGCCGCAACCAGTAGCCGCCTCCACAGCACAAACCACGGCGGCAACTGCTGCAGGCGAAAACGAAGTTCGCGAAAGCTCATCGCACCATTCAAGAAGACGTCGCCACCGTTCGAGACGAAAGAAGACCCCCTGGGGACAAATTCTCGGCATTATTCTCCTGCTGCTGCTCGTTTTGTGCTGCTACTTCGGCTATCTCTGCCAGACCCGCACGATCACGGCCGAAAACGTCCCCACTTGGTTGCAGCCCCTCTACCAAATCTGCGCTCCTGAGGAAGACGACGGCCAAAACACGCACATAGGTGGCAATCCGTCCCACAACAAGACTTCGCAAAACGGCACACAGTCTGCAGATCAACGCGCGGCGTTGACCAAAGCCAAGGCCGACAGCACAGCAGCAGCCGAAAAAGCAGCCGCTGCCCAAAAGGCGGCAGAAGAAAAGGCCGCTGCCGAACGACAGGCCCGAATCGACAAAGTCATTGCCCGCTCAAAAAGATATTCCCAGGTGGAAGGCGGCAGTTTTCTCATCGTGGGTTTGCACGACAAGCACAAGATGAAGTCGGGCGACAACGTCTATAAGCTCGCCGAACGCACCTTTGGCGATCGAAGCTACGCCAAATACATCATTCACTTCAACAATATCTCGAATCCCGACTTCATCAAGGTGAACGAAGTCTTGAAAATTCCGGAACTCGTCAATCCCAAGAACATCAAATAAGTTTTTCGGGCGCGAATCCGCAGGGCACCGCCCTGAACTCGGGAGCTGATCTGCGAAACTCCGCAATGCGTATCCGAAAGCCCCCATCTTTTTGCCAAAAACGCCGCACTCTAGCGCAAGAGTGCGGCGTTTTTTTTGATCCCTCCCCGGTTCTGTTTCGGTTGCGCGCGAGAAACGGCTGTCTCTTCGGCAAAAACAGACGAAATCGGGGGAAGACGGCGTAGTCTTCCCCCGATTTCGGAGTCTCATTTCAGTGCAGGAAATCATCGCACCGGCCTTTCTTCAAGCCCCTTCCGAGGTATTGCCCGCCGACAAGCGACTGCACAAGATGAACCGGGCAGAACCTCAAGAGGCTCGCCCTGCTGCGGCAAATTCTCCCCCGCCGTCTCGTGCCCTCGGGCGAACCTCATCCGCCGGGTGCCGCTTCGTTCTCAAAAGATCAGAGCGAAGCGCTGTCGAACTGGAAAGGTAGGAGCACAGAAGCCGTTTCGAGTTCAAAAATGGCCTTTTCACCGTAAAGCAACACGCGCAAATTGTTTCCGAACCGCGCCTGCGTTTCGATCATCACCTGTCTGCACACTCCACAAGGGCTAATAGGCTGCTCGAGAAATCCATTTTCGCTCGCTTTGCGCGCGGCCACAGCAATGGCCAGGGGACGCACCCCGGGAAACTGCGCATTGGCATAATGAATGGCCGTTCGTTCTGCACACGTTCCGGCCGGGTAGGCGGCATTTTCCTGATTGCTGCCGCACACCGTCTCACCGTTTTCGAGCAACACTGCCGCCCCCACACAGAAATTGGAGTACGGCGCATAACTGGTTTGCGTTGCCACTTTGGCCGCTTCGATCAAATGCGCATCCGCCTCAGGCAACACATCAAGACCCGGGATGAGAATATGGTAAGGAAGCTGGAAACAAGCTTGTTTCATTGGGCTGGTTAAATCAATAATGGTTTAACTGCAAATTTACTCATTATTTTTTCAGCTACCAACGTTCTTCCCTACGTTTCGTCCGAAATCGCCGCAGAAACGAGCCCGTATGGTCTTTTTTTCGTAACTTAGCCCCCCAATAAACCTCTCACTATGCAGCGTTTGTTCCCCGTTCCCCTCCTTTTGCTCTTCCTGCTGTGCTTCGGCTGCCACGAGAAGACCTCTAAAATCTCCGTCCATCGACAAAACGACGAGATCGCCGGCGCCCAAGCCCTGGACAACGCCCGTCGCCGGCTCAATGCTCGCGACTACGAAGGAGCGCGCCGCATCATTCGCGCCATGCGCCACGCTCACCCCCTGGCGCTCACAGCCCGCGAAAACGGCATTTTGCTCATGGACAGCATCGACCTTGTCGCCGCCCGCGAAGCCATCCTCCAAGCTGAGCGCGTCGCATCGGCCGACACCACCGCCCACACAGCGCAACGCGGGGGCACCAACGGGCAACTCCCGGAACTCTATCGCCGCCTGCGATTTTTCGAACGCAAACTCCAACACGACTTTCGGCAACGCAAATCTCATGACTGAAACCTCTGCCTCCCCTTCCGACTCCCCGGTGGTACGCCCCGACAGCTTCTGGCAATCCCAACTCAACGCCAGCCAGTGGGAGGCCGTTCGCACTTGCGACAAGCCTCTGCTGGTGATCGCCGGCGCGGGATCGGGCAAAACCCGCGTGCTCACCTTCAAAATTGCCTATTTGCTCGAACACGACTACGCCCCCTGGCAGGTGTTGGCCCTCACTTTCACCAACAAAGCTGCCCGCGAGATGAACGAACGCATTGCACAAATCGTGGGTCCCGGTCGTTCGCGGGGCTTGTGGAGCGGCACGTTCCACAGCATTTTTGCCCGCATCCTGCGTGCCGAAAGCGCCACCATCGGGTTGGAATCCAATTTCTCCATCTACGACGCCGGCGAAAGCCGTTCGCTCATCAAATCGATCGTCAAGGAGCTAAAACTCGACGACAAGACCTACAAACCTTCGCGCGTGGCGGGGCGCATCTCGGAAGCGAAAAATCGCCTCATCCTACCCCAAGAATATGCCGCCGATGCGCAAACGCTGGAACGCGACCGCCGCGACAATCTCGGCGAAGTTCATCGCATCTACACCGAATACTTCCGTCGATGCCGCACGGCCAAAGCCCTCGATTTCGACGATCTGTTGCTCTACACCTACCTGCTCTTCGATCGTGTCGAGGAAACCCGCCGCCGCTATGCCGAGCGTTTTCGCTTCATCCTGGTAGACGAGTACCAAGACACCAACTATGCCCAGCACGCCATCGTGAGCCAACTCACGCGCGACAACCATAATATCTGCGTAGTGGGCGACGATGCACAGAGCATCTACTCCTTTCGCGGAGCCAACATCGACAACATTCTCCAGTTCCACCGCCAGTATCCGGAGGCGGTCACAGTGAAGTTGGAACAAAACTATCGCTCCACACAGAACATTGTGGGGGCGGCCAACAGCATCATCCGTCACAACAAGGAGCAAATCGAGAAAACGGTGTACAGCGAGAACGCTCCTGGCGATCAAGTCCTGGTGATGCCCGCCTCCACCGACAAGGAAGAGGCCGCAAAAGTGGTTGGCACGATCAGTCGGTTACACCGTCGCGAGCAAGTGCCCTACAACGAAATCGCCATTCTCTACCGCACCAACGCTCAAAGCCGCTCGTTCGAAGATGCGCTGCGCGAACACAACGTGCCCTACCGCATCTACGGCGGCATGTCGTTCTATCAGCGCAAAGAGATCAAGGACATCATTTCCTACTTCCGTCTCGTCACCAATCTCTACGACGAAGAAGCCTTCAAGCGCGTGGTGAACTACCCCGCTCGTGGCATCGGTGCCACCACGCTGCAGAAGATTTTCACAGCTTCGCGCGAGCACGATGTCAGTCTGTGGGCGGTAGCCGAGCAACCGGCGCAATACGGCGTGCAACTCACCAAAGGAACGCTCGGCAAACTTCAGTCGTTTTGCAACCTCATTCTCGAATTTCGCTCGCGCCTCTTCAATGTCAGTGCCTTCGACTTGGCCTTCGACATCATCAATGCCTCGGGCATTCGCGCCGATCTCAACAAAGAAGACGGCCCGGAAGGCGAAAGCAAACGGGAGAACGTGGAAGAATTGCTCGGTGCCGTCCGTGCCTTCGAACGCGACAGCCGCGATGAGGAAGCCGAAGACGAAGCACAAGTGGCTCCCAACCCCGTGCTGCTCACGGAGTTTCTGCAACAAAGCGCCCTGCAAACCGACAGCGATGAGCAGGACGACGGCACGCCTCGCGTCACTCTCATGACCATTCACGCCGCCAAAGGGCTGGAATTCGACGCCGTCTTCGTCACCGGCATGGAAGACAACCTCTTCCCGGGACAGCAGGCACGGCTTTTCCCCCGCGAAATGGAAGAGGAGCGCCGTTTGTTCTACGTCGCCGTGACGCGCGCCAAACGTTTCTGCTACCTCACCTACGCCCAAAGCCGCTATCGCTACGGCTCGTTCGAACAGTCGGACGAAAGTCCCTTCGTGCGCGAGATCTCCGAACGCTTCGTGCGACGGGAAGCTTCCTCCTCCCCTTCCGGCGGCCGAAACATTTCCCCGCTTCGCGTCAGGCGCTGCTCGACGACCTCGACGGCGGGAAGTCCCGCCCCACCTTCGGGCGCATCTCTCGCGAGGACTTCGCTCACACACGCCCCGGGTCGGCTCCCGCAGCGTCGGCCCCCGCTCCCGCAACGCCGCGCACGCTGCGCCCGCTGTCGAGTGTGAGCCGAGGTGCCTCGTCGCCCCGAGGCAAAGCTCCACTGTCGCCGGGACAGACCATCGAACACGACCGCTTCGGCCGTGGACAAGTCGTGTCTGTCGAAGGCAGCGGCGAGAACACCAAAGCACTCGTCGAATTCGAAAGTGCCGGACGGAAAAATTTGTTGCTCAAATTCGCCAAATACCAAGTCGTCGAACCATAATTTTGCCGCCCGTCGCACATTCCGTAACTTTGCATCACTGCATTACGCCTGTATGAATCAAGATTCTAAACCGCATAACCCCTTTTCTCTCATCGCCGACTTCGACGGCGACATTCGCGACCTCTTTGCCCATCGCCGCGACGGGGAACTTCCCATTCTCCCGCTGCGCAACTTGGTGCTGTTCCCGGGGGTCGTGACCACCGTGACCATCGGACGCGAAAGTTCGATGGCACTCATCCGTCACATCACCAATCAAACCGACGATGAGGGCTATTTTGCAGTGGCAACACAGGTGGACGCCGAGGTGGAAAACCCACAGTTTGACGACCTCTACCCGGTGGGCACACTGGCCAAGCTCCTGCGGGTGATCGAGCTCCCCGACCAAAAAACGACGGCCATCATTCAAGCCTACGGCCGCGTGGCGTTGCACGAAGGTTTCACCCAAAGAAGCGCCTTTCATCGTGGCGCCCGTGACCTCTCTTCCAGAAGAACTTCCGGCCGATGACGACAAGGAATTTGTGACCCTCTGCGAACAATTCCGCTCGGCCGCCCTCGACTATGTGAAAATGAGCGATGCGCTCGGCATGGAAGCCCAAATGGCGGTGCAAAACATCAGCAATCCGGTGTTTTTCATCAATTTCATGGCCACGAATCTCTCCATCACCACCGAGGAAAAGGCCCTTCTGCTGTTGGAAGACAGCTTCATGGAGCGCACTTACGCCTTGCTGCGTCTGCTCAATCGCGAAATCCAGCTGCTCGACCTGAGCAAACAGATTCAAGAACGAACGCACCGCGAAATCGATCGGCAACAAAAGGAGTATTTCTTACAGCAACAGCTGAAATACATCCACAACGAATTGGGTGACGGGGAAGACAGCGAAAGCGCTCAGCTTCGCGCCAAGATCGAAGGCCTCCCTTTGCCCGACAACATCCGCACGCTCTTCGAAAGGAGGTGAAAAAGTTGGACCGCCTCAATCCCGGCAGCCCGGACTACGGCGTTACGCTGACCTATCTCGACACCATTGCCTCGCTGCCGTGGGGCAAAGCGACCACCGACAACTGCGACTTGCGCCATGCTCGCCGCATTCTCGACCGCGACCACTACGGAATGGAAAAAGTGAAGGAGCGCATCATCGAACAGCTCGCACTGCTCAGCGTGAGCACCACACATCGCCCCGCCATCCTCTGTTTGGTGGGCCCTCCGGGGGTGGGTAAGACCTCCCTTTGCCGCAGCATTGCCGAAAGTTTGGGCCGCAAATACGTGCGTGTCTCGCTCGGCGGTCTGCACGACGAGAAGCGAAATCCGCGGACACCGGCGCACTTACGTGGCCGCCATGTGCGGTCGCATCATGAAAGGCATTATTAAGTCGGAAAGCAACAACCCGCTCTTCGTTCTCGACGAGATCGACAAGGTTTCGGGCAACAATCACAACGGCGACCCCCAGAGTGCCCTGCTCGAACTGCTCGATCCGGAACAAAACAACACGTTCCACGACAATTACCTCGATTTCGATTACGATCTGAGCCAAGTGTTTTTCATCGCCACGGCCAATTCGCTCAGCGGCGTGCCGCGTCCGCTTTTAGATCGCATGGAACTGATCGAAGTAGAAGGCTATCTCACAGAAGAAAAGAAGGAAATCATGCGCCGCCACCTGGTTCCCAAGGCCATGAAGGACCTTTCTGTGGATTTCACCCTGAAATTCACGCCTGCCGGGAGCGAATACCTCATCGAACACTATACGCGTGAAAGCGGCGTGCGCCAATTGACCAAATGCATCGATAAAATCGTGCGTAAAGAGGTGGTTCGCCATCTCGAATCCCCGGCTGCCGACGCCACACAGGGGACCTCGCCTTCGCTTCGCCCGGCCGACATCGAAGACATCATGGGTAAGCCCATCTATACGCGCGACATCTACGAAAACAACAACACGGCAGGCGTTGTCACGGGGTTGGCTTGGACACCGGTGGGGGGCGAGATTCTGTTCATCGAGAGTAGTCTCAACGCCTCATCGGGCAATAATTTCACGCTAACGGGCAACATCGGCAATGTGATGCGCGAAAGTGCGACCATCGCCTTCCAATATGTCAAAGCGCACGCAGACGAACTCGGCATCCCCACGGCAGTGTTCGATCACTGGAAACTTCACGTCCACGTCCCCGAAGGCTCCACCCCAAAAGACGGTCCTTCGGCCGGTATCACGCTGGCCACGTCCATCGCCTCGGTGTTCACACAGCGCAAAGTGCGCAAACGCCTGGCCATGAGTGGCGAGATCACCCTGCGAGGCAAAGTGCTTCCCGTAGGCGGCCTCAAAGAAAAATTCTGGCGGCCAAACGTGCCGGCATAAAAGAGATCATTCTCTCCAAAACCAACGTGCCCAACATCGAAGAGATCCCCGAGCGCTACATCAAAGACCTCACTTTCCACTACGTCGATACGGTCGAAGAAGTTTGGGCCATCGCATTGCTCGACGAAAAGGTGTCCCATCCTCTCGATCTCACTCCTCCTCAAAAGACAACCACCCCGGATCATGAGCCAAAATAATCTGTCACTCCGCCCCACATGGCGCACCGAAGGTCGCCTTTTCGAACTGCAACACACCGATTCCGGCAGTGCAGCTCGCGCCGGCCTCCTCACTACCGACCACGGCACGATACAAACTCCCATTTTCATGCCCGTCGGCACCCTTGGCACGGTCAAGGGAGTGCACATTCATGAGCTGTATGACGAAGTCAAAGCCCAAATCATTCTCGGCAACACCTACCATCTCTATTTGCGTCCCGGACTTGAAGTGCTCGAGGCGGCCGGCGGTCTCCACAAGTTCAACGGTTTCGATCGCCCGATGCTGACCGACAGCGGCGGTTTCCAGGTGTTTTCGCTCACCGGCATCCGCAAACTCAGCGAAGCGGGGTGCGAATTTCGCAGTCACATCGACGGTTCGAAACATTTCTTCACCCCCGAGCGCGTAATGGACATCGAACGCACCATCGGTGCCGACATTATGATGGCCTTCGACGAGTGTCCGCCGGGCACTGCGGATTATGCTTACGCCCGCAAGAGTTTGAATCTCACCCACAGCTGGTTGGATCGATGCATTCGCCGCTTTTCCGAAACGCAAGACAAGTACGGCTACCACCAAGCGCTGTTTCCCATCGTGCAAGGTTGTGTTTATCCCGATTTGCGGCGCGAGAGCGCGCGCTTTATGGCCGAGAAAGATGCCGAAGGTTACGCCATCGGCGGATTGGCCGTGGGCGAACCGGCAGAGAAAATGTACGAAATGATCGAGGTAGTCAACGAGATTCTTCCCCAAGACCGCCCGCGCTACCTCATGGGCGTGGGAACGCCGATGAACATCCTCGAAGGCATCGAACGCGGTGTCGACATGTTCGACTGCGTCATGCCGACCCGCAACGGGCGCAACGGTCAAATCTTCACCTGGCAGGGCATTATCAATTTCCGCAACGCCAAATGGGCCAACGATTTCAGCCCCGTCGATCCGGAAGGTACCGCCGCTGTCGACCAACGCTACACTCGCGCTTACCTTCACCACCTCTTTAAGTGTAAAGAGCTCTTGGCACTCCAAATTGCCTCGATCCACAACTTGGCTTTCTACCTGGAACTGGTTCGCCAAGCCCGGGAACACATTCTGGCCAACGATTTCTCAGCGTGGAAACGCCAAGTCATGCCTCGTCTGGCCCAACGACTGTAAGACTCACCCCCAGCGCATGGAAAATTCGCACAAGGACAAAGACGTAACAGACGCTCTTTTGCCCGACCACAACGGCGCAACGCCCGAAACTCTCCCGCATCCCCATACCGACGCGACCGATGCGGAACTTCCTTCGCCCACCGATACCGGCGAAGGCGAGTTTTCGGCTCCCATCAGCGAAGCGGCTCCCGCCACCACTGAGCCGGCCGCGAGCGCTCCCGCCACACCGAAACGCAAACGGCAATGGGGACGCACGCTGCGCCAAGCCGCGCGCCATTTCTTCCTATCGCCGTGGTATTTGCTCCGTTTCATCGCACGACTGCTGCTATCTGTCGGGCGCTTGTTCCTCCGTCTCATCGGTTTCAAGCGCCTCGATCGCTACATCCTCGTGCGTTTCATCAGCACCTACGTCTTTTTGTTGGCACTCATCATAACGATTGCCATTATCTTCGACTTCAACGAGAAAATCGACAAGCTCACCAACGGCGGCGCCCGCTGGCACGAAGTGGTGTTCGACTACTATGCGAACTTCATCCCCTACTTCTCCAACATGTTCTCGCCGCTGTTCGTCTTCATCGCCGTGATTTTCTTCACCACCCAGCTGGCCAATCGCTCAGAAATCATCGCCATGAAAAGCGCGGGCATGAGTTTCCGACGTTTGCTCCGGCCTTTCTTCATGGGGGCGGCCATTATTTCCGCCACCTCCTTTGCTTTGGGTGCCTACATCATCCCCCAAGGCAACGTAGCGCGCGTGAATTTCGAAAACAAGTACATCAAAAAGCAACTCACGATCGACGAAGCCGACAATATCCAGATGCAAGTGGACAGTGGCGTGGTGGCTTACATCGCCCACTTCGACAATCGCACGAAATCCGGCTCGGGTTTCTCGCTCGACAAGTTTTCGGAGAAGAAACTCGTGTCGCGTCTCACCGCAGAGACCATCCAATACGACACACTTGCGGACCACAAATATTCTTGGACCCTCCACGGCTACATGCAGCGCACCCTTCGCGGCTCGCGCGAGAAGATCAAGAGCGGAGATAAGCTCGATACCACGATCATCATGGAGCCGAAAGACTTTTTCTACATCAAAGGCATGCAGGAAACCATGACCGTGCCTGAACTCAGCTCCTTCATCGATCGCCAACGCCTGCGCGGCGCCGCCGGCATCAGCACTTTCGAAGTCGAATACCACAAACGCTTTGCCACGCCCCTGGCCGCTTTCATTCTCACGCTGATCGGCGTATCCATCTCGTGCGAAAAGCGCAAAGGCGGCATGGGTACGAGCATCGGCATCGGTTTGGCCCTCACTTTCACCTACATCATGCTTCAAACGGTGGCCGCCTCCTTCGCCACCAACGCCGGTTGGCCGGCCGGTCTCTCCGTTTGGATGCCCAACATCCTCTTCGCGTTCATTGCCCTTTGGTTCTATCGACGCACTCCCCAATAATCACCTCTTAAAAGATCTCTGCTTCGCAGCGACGCACCACTTATATATATGTCCGAACACGAACTTTCCACCGACGATCTCCGGCAAACGGCCGAAAATCCCCAACCCGCAGCCACGACCGGCACGGTTCACACTGAAATAGAAGATTCCGCCACGACGACCGCGGAGCAAGCCACTACTCCTGCGCAACCAACTGCCGAATCTGCAGCACCGGCTCCGGGAAACGCGGAGCAAACAGACGAAAACGCGAAGGTTTCTGCCGAAAACGCGGAACAAACGGCCGAAAGCCCCGTCTATTTTGAAGACCTCGCCTTGAGCGAAGACGTGCTCGACGCACTTTGGGACATGCACTTCGAAAAGTGCACCCCCGTACAGGCTCGTTGCATCCCCCATCTCCTCGAAGGCAAAGACCTCATCGGCATCGCACAGACCGGCACCGGTAAGACCGCGGCCTATCTCCTCCCGATGCTTTCCGTCTTGTGCGAACAACCGCACCCGCAGGACGCCGTAAACTGCCTCATCATGTCGCCCACGCGCGAATTGGCCCAGCAGATCGACCAGGCCTTGCAGGGTTTCGCCTACTACACACGCACCAACAGCGTTGCCGTCTACGGGGGCAACGACGGCATCCGCTTCGAACAGGAACGCAAAGCCTTTGCGCAGGGCGCAGACATCATTGTTGCCACGCCCGGCCGCCTCATCTCGCATCTCCAACTGGGGAATCTCGACCTTTCGCGCACCACGCACATCATTCTCGACGAAGCCGACCGCATGCTCGACATGGGTTTCTTCGACGACATCATGACCATCATCAAACAGCTCCCCGCCCATCGGCAGACGATCCTCTTCTCGGCCACCATGCCGCCCGAAATCGCCAAGATGGCGCGCGAAGTCATGCACGAGCCCGTCGAAATCAAAATCGCCGTCTCGAAACCTGCCGAGAAAATCGATCAAAGCATCTACATCTGCCGCGATAACGACAAAACGCCCATTCTCAAGCACATCTTCTCCGAAGGGAAGCCCGAGCGCGTCATTGTTTTCATCTCTTCCAAGCAGCGGGTCAAGGAACTCAACGTCATTTTGAAACGTCGCGGCTTCAACTGCGCCGCCATGCACTCCGACCTTGAGCAGAACGAGCGCGACGAAGTGATGCTGGCCTTCAAGCAGCGCAAGATAGACATCCTCATTGCCACCGACATCGTGAGCCGCGGTATCGACATCGACGACATTCAAATGGTCATCAACTACGATGCACCGCGTGACCCCTGAAGACTACGTGCACCGCATCGGCCGAACGGCTCGCGCCGGACGCGCCGGACGTGCCATTACCCTCATCGGCGAGAAAGATCGTCTCTCGCTCAACAAAATAGAACGCCTGCTCGAGACCAAAATTCCCCGCAATCCGCTGCCCGAAGGCTGCAAAGCGCCGGAACCCGCCGATGAAAAATCGCGCGGCCGCGGTCGCAATGGTTCGAAATCTGACCGACGAGACCACAAGGGCGCGAAATCGCACGGAAAAAACGAGCACCGCAAACCTCATCGCGGAGGGGGTCGCGACAAACAGGCGGACAAAAACGCCGCCCCGGCAGCCTCCAACGGAAAGAGCGCTGACACGCAACGCAATGCCCGACGCAACAACCGTTCGCACGCACCCCGCAAGGACAATCCCCAAAACGAAGCCTGATGGAACAGATTCTTCGCTATTTTCCCCAGCTCACCGAGCAGCAACAACAGCAGTTTGCCGCCCTCGATGCCCTTTATCGTGATTGGAATGCCAAGATCAACGTCATCTCCCGCAAGGACATCGACAATCTCTATCCACATCACGTGCTCCACTCCCTGGGCATAGCCAAAGTCATCAGCTTCCGTCCCGGCACTCACGTGATGGACATCGGCACCGGCGGCGGTTTTCCCGGCATTCCGCTCGCCATTCTCTTTCCTGAAGTCCAATTTCATTTGCTCGACTCCATCGGCAAGAAAATTAAAGTGGCCCAGGCCGTGGCCGATGCGCTCCAACTCTCCAATGTGCGCACCTCTCACAAGAATGTCATCGAAGAAAAGGAGAAATATGACTTTGTGGTGAGCCGCGCCGTGATGCAAATGGGCGATTTGGTCCGCTTGGTGCGCAAAAACGTGCACCACGAACAGCGCAACTCCCTGCCCAACGGCCTCATCTGCCTCAAAGGCGGCGACATCCAGCAAGAAATGCGTCCTTTCAAGCACTGCTGCGACGTTTGGCCCCTGCACACCTACTTCGAAGAGGAGTTTTTCGAGACCAAAAAAGTAGCTTACGTCACACTCTGATCCCGCTATGCTCAAAATACAAGGTTTCACCGTCAATCCCATTCAGGAGAACACCTACATTGTGTCCGACTCCACGGGCGAAGCAGCCATCATCGACTGCGGCGCCCTCTTCCCCGAGGAGCAAAAGGCCATTGCCGACTACATCACTGCGCAACAACTCCGCCCCACCCTGCTGTTACTCACGCACGGGCACTTTGATCACGTGTTTGGTTGCGCATGGGCGGCCGAAACCTACGGGCTCACCCCTTGCATGCACCCGGCCGACGAACCGTTTTTGGCACATGCCGCGCGCCACGCCGAACACTTTCTGCGCAGTTGCCCCGATTTTGCTGTCCCCGCGCGCTTCGAGCCCATCGGCGCCCCCGGTTGCGCGACGGAACTCCCCCTCGGCCACCACACCCTCCGCGTGTTGCACACGCCGGGTCACACGCCCGGCGGCGTTTGCTTCTACGACCCCGACGAAAAAGTGCTCTTTTCCGGCGATACCCTCTTTGCCGAAAGCATCGGTCGCACCGATTTGGGCGGAAAACACGACCAGCTCATCCATTCCATCCGCACCCAACTCCTCACGCTCCCCGACGACGTACAAGTACTCCCCGGGCACGGCGGTGCCACCACCATCGGACACGAGCGACACCACAACCCTTTTCTGCCATGACCCGACTGTTTTCCCTCCTCTCCCTATTTGCGCTGCTCTTCTTCCACGCCGCTCAACCACTCTCGGCTCAGCGCCGCAAAACCTCGCCGACGCCGCGACGCACCTCGGGCACTCACGGCACGGCAGTCCCCGTTCGCAGCGCAATCGACGCCATTGCCACCTATGATTGGCCGACTGCCGAACAGCGGCTCAAGAGCGAAATCGCCACCGCCTCCTCCCACACGGTCAAAGACTCACTCAATGCCGCGCTCAACCGCGTGCAGCGCGCTGCCGAACTCATGGATGCCACGAAAAGCCTCGTCCTGCTCGACAGTATCTCGCTCGAACGCGCCCATTGGTTAGACAGTTTGGCGCTTTCTCCCGATGCCGGCCGGCTCGTTGCGGGTTCCACGCTCGGCACCGGGCTTCCCCATTGCGGAACCGCCTTTGTCAACGCCCTCGGCACGGAAGCAATTCTGCCCGCCGGCCAACCGCGGCGCCTTTATCGCGTGGTCAAAGCCGGCAATCGCTGGAGTCAGCCCGAACCGCTGGAGGGCATCGACAGCACCTTTGCCGATATCGACTTCCCCCTTCGTCACTTCCGACGGCGGCATCACGTTGATTTTTTCAGCCCACAGCGTGAACAGCGGCATCGGTGGGCGCGACCTCTACATCACGCGCTACAATCCCGACACGCGTCGGTTCGTTCGCCCCGTCAGCCTCGGCATGCCCTTCAATTCTCCCGAAGACGACCTCTGTTATGTGCTCGACGCCGGCACGCGCCAAGGCTATCTGTTCACCACTCGTCGCCAACCTGCGGGGCACGTGTGCCGCTACACCTTCCTTTTCGACACTCCGAATTTCGAAGAACTCGCCACCGACAACCAACAAGTCCGCCGCCAAGCTGCCGCTCTCCTCTCGGTCGCCGCATCGCAGGCGGGCCAATCGGCACGCATCGCCCAACATCGGCAATGGCTCTCCGCGCAGCAGCACCAAAGCGCCGAAGCCACGCCGCCGGACTTCACGTTTGTGATCGACGACACCCGATTGGCCACTTCGCTCTCCGACTTTCGCAGTGAAACCGGCCGCCGACTCGCCGCACAATGGCTCGATCTCACCGAACAAGCCCGCGCCACAGCTCGCCTTCGCGAAGAAGCCGAGCGCCGCTATGCCCAACAACGGAATGAAACCGACGCCCAAATTCTGCGCCGCACCGAGTTGACATTGAGCCGCCTGCACCAAGATCTCAAAACACTCGCCAAAGCCATTCGCCAAGCCGAACAGCCTTGAGTGTCTCCCCCCACATCGCTCCATCAAATTCTAATCCCTATTATAGAAAAAGCCATGAACAACCTCCATTTCCCCGAATCTGAACTCATTCTCAACGCCGACGGTTCGGTGTTCCACCTACATCTGCGTCCGGAACAGCTGGCCGACAAAGTAATACTCGTGGGCGATCCCGGCCGCGTCGAGTTGGTTGCCTCACACTTCGAGCATCGCGAGTGCGAAGTCGAGAAGCCGCGAGTTCCGCACCGTGACCGGAACTTACAAAGGCAAGCGTCTCACGGTGGTTTCCACGGGTATCGGGTGCGACAACATCGACATCGTGGTCAACGAACTCGATGCTTTGGCCAATATCGACTTTGCCACACGCACCGAACGCCCCACCTTCCGCCGCCTCACCCTGGTGCGCGTCGGCACCTGCGGAGGCTTGCAGCGCCACACGCCCGAGGGCACTTTCATCGCCTCGCAAAAGAGTCTCGGTTTCGACGGGTTGCTCAACTTCTATGCGGGCCGCAACGAAGTTTGCGACCTCGAGTTTGAGCGCGCCTTCCTCGAAGCCATGCACTGGACGGGCACGCAATGCATCGCCCACCCCTATTGCATCGACAACGACGCCGAGTTGCTCGACCGCGTGGCGGGCACCGACATGGTACGCGGAGTCACCATCGCCTGCGGTGGCTTCTACGGGCCGCAAGGTCGCCGTCTGCGCGTGCCCCTCGCCGATCCGCAAGCCAACGACAAGATCATGGCCTTCCGTCACGGCGACCTTTGCATCACCAACTTCGAAATGGAGAGCAGCGCCCTCGCCGGACTCGCCCGTCTCATGGGACACCAAGCCATGACTTGCTGCATGGTGGTGGCCAATCGCGTGGAAGGCAAAGCAAATCCGAATTATAAAAATTCGATCGACACGCTGATTTCCACAGTGTTAGACCGAATCTAAATTTGGATATGCCGCAGGGCATATTGAAAAATTTTGCAAGGTCAAAAGAAATTCCTAACTTTGTCGACATCACCCCTCGACCAATCTTTTGGCCTTGTCTGAATGACACCTTGAAAACGGAATCGACGCGTCACCCGCCCCGGGGGCGCGTCGTTTTTTTAATTTTTTTTGCTGCAAGTTCCCCGGAATTCGTTATATTTGCGCCGTGGCAATTACGACACCCGCCACTTCACATTTATCCACCCCCCAAAACGCATTTCACCATGAAAAAATTCTGCCTATCGCTCCTTCTTCTCGCCGGTGCCACCGCCGCTTCCGCCCAAAATGCTGCCGGGACCTCGCCGGCCCAGCAAAAACTGTCGGCCGCCTACGCCGCCCTGCTCCAACAACCGGGAGACACCGCACGGCAAAAGGCTTTTTTCGACGCCTTCCCGAAGACGTTTTTCGAACTCGAGGTGCTTTTCGGCTATAACCCCGAGCTCATTCCCGCCAATCTCTACACCGAAGGGCCCAACTATTCCACGGCCTTTTGGACCCGACTGCCCGCTGTGCCCCTCGACCAGCGAGCCGATCGGCTCATCGACCTGTTTACCGGCGGCGAATGGGAGGCCGACATGCCCAGCTATCTGAAAAGCGAGCTCAAAGCCTTCGCCGACAAGCAGCCGCTCGCCCTCTTCCGCCTACTGTCGCGCCGCACGCCGGCCGAACAACGCCTCTTTTGGCAATGCTACTGGCAAAATCCGTGCAAAGACCCCTGGTTGGCCACTGCATTGAGCCACTATAAAAAAGCCGCCGCGCGAAAATATCCGCGCGAAACGGCCGTGATGGAAAGCGCCTACCGCGAATTTGCCGGTACGGTCGGAGGGCGCTGACCCCACCCCGCCACTGAGTCCGCACCACACGCTCTCCGCCGGAAAAAACGGGGAGCAATTCTCGAAAAACGGGAGGAAATCGTTCGATTTCCTCCCGTTTTTCGCTGCTGGCCTCCGCGTTTATTTTTGTTCGCACCGCCCGCGATTCAAAAGCGTTTGTCACTCCGCCGCTTTTTCGTAACTTCGCCGTCAAGGCCCCGCACGCCGTTTCGTCGCCGCGTGCCTTCCCACACAAGAACTCAACGCCATGCCCGCATTTCAACTCACCTCTCCCTACAAACCCATGGGCGATCAGCCCGAAGCCATCCGCCAGCTCACTCAAGGCATCCGCGCCGGCGAAGAAGCGCAGGTGTTGCTCGGCGTGACCGGCTCGGGCAAAACCTTCACCATCGCCAACGTCATCGCCGAAATCGGGCGCCCCACCCTCATTCTCTCGCACAACAAGACACTGGCCGCCCAACTCTACACCGAGATGAAGGGCTTTTTCCCGCACAACGCCGTGGAATACTACGTGTCTTACTACGACTACTACCAGCCCGAAGCCTACATCGCGTCGACCGACACCTACATTGAGAAAGACCTGGCCATCAACGACGACCTCGACAAGCTCCGACTCGCCGCCACCTCCACCCTCCTTTCCGGACGCAAAGACGTGGTGGTCGTTTCGTCGGTGAGTTGCATCTACGGCATGGGCAATCCCGCCGCGTTCTACGAGAATGTCATCCTGTTGCGCACGGGGCAAACCATCGCCATGAGCGTGTTGTTGCGCCGCCTCGTCGATTCGCTCTACACACGCAACGACTTGGCGCCCACGCGCGGCAACTTCCGTGTGAAAGGCGACACGGTCGATGTGTTTCTGGCCTACGCCGACGATGTGCTGCGCATCAATTTCTGGGGTGACGAGATCGATGGCATCGAAGAAGTGGACGGCGTGACGGGAGCCCGCCTCGGTTCGTTCGACGAGTACAAGATCTATCCCGCCAACCTCTTCATGACCACCAAAGAAAGCCAGGAACACGCCATCCACCAGATACAAGACGACCTGGTGGCGCAGGTGGCGCTCTTCAAAGAGCAAGGCAAACTCCTCGAAGCCCAACGTCTCGAAGAACGCGTGAACTATGATCTCGAAATGATTCGCGAACTCGGTCACTGCTCGGGCATCGAAACTATTCGCGCTACTTCGACGGCCGCCAACCCGGCATGCGCCCCTATTGTCTGCTCGACTTTTTCCCGAAAGACTTTCTCATGGTCATCGACGAAAGCCACGTCAGTGTGCCACAAATCCGCGCCATGTACGGCGGCGACCGCTCGCGCAAAGAAAGCCTGGTGAACTACGGCTTCCGCCTGCCCGCCGCGCTCGACAACCGCCCGCTCAAATTTGAGGAGTTTCGCGAACTCACCCACCAAGTCATCTATGTCAGTGCCACCCCCGACGAATATGAACTCGCCGAAGCGGGCGGTGTGTACGTCGACCAGGTGATTCGCCCGACGGGTCTGCTCGATCCCCCCCATCGAGGTGCGCGACACCGATTTCCCGGTCGACGATTTGCTCGAAGAAATTCGCATTGCCATCTCGCACGACGAGCGCACGCTGGTGACGACCCTCACCAAACGCATGGCCGAAGAGTTGTCTGAATACCTCCTGGGCTTGGGCATCGCCACGGCCTACATCCACTCGGACGTCGACACCTTGCAACGCGTGCAAATCATGGAAGATCTGCGCGCCGGCGTCTACCAAGTGCTGGTGGGCGTGAACCTCCTGCGCGAAGGCCTCGACTTGCCCGAAGTGGCCCTCGTGGCGATTCTCGATGCCGACAAGGAAGGTTTTCTGCGCGACCGCCGCAGCATGACCCAAACGGCGGGTCGCGCAGCGCGCAACGTGAATGGGCGCGTGATCATGTACGCCAAAAAGATTACGCGCAGCATGCAGCTCACCATCGACGAGACCAATCGCCGCCGCCTCAAACAAATGAACTACAATGCCGAACACGGTATCACGCCCACGCAGGTGAAGAAACAGCGCGCCGAGTCAACTCGGTCAGTTGGGCAAGGAGCGCGCGGAAGCTCAGCAAGTGGAACCGCGCCAGGGGTTGAGCAGCGTGGCCTACGCCGCTGCGCACGCCAACTCCCCCTCTCGGGTGGCCGAAAGTCCCGCGACGTACGGCGCTGCGCGCAACGCTTCGCAAGAAAAGTCCGCAGAAAAGGCCGAAACCCTGACGGCCGAAGCACGCGCCGCCCGCATCGAAACCCTGCGCACGGCCATGAAGCGTGCCGCCGAACAACTTGATTTTGTGACGGCTGCGCAGTTGCGCGACGAAATGTTGGCGCTCGAAGCCCAATCCTAACTGTTCTCCCTGTATGACTGCTGATGCTCTCCTTCGTTTCCTCCGCTCGTGGATGTTGGCCTTCGCCATTGCCCTCGGCGTCCTCCTCTATTTCGGTTGGATGGCCCTACCCTTCGGCCCTACCTATGAGGAAGAAGCCATTTCGGTGGTGAAATTCGTACAGCCGTGGCTCATTTTCACCATGCTGTTCGTCACCTTTTGCAAAATCGATCCGCGCCACCTGCGCCTACGCCGCTGGCACGCCCGCCATCTGGCCTTCCAAGCGCTGACTTTCACCGCTTTGGCCGTTCTGCTCCACTATTTCCCAACGTGGAGCGGGCGCCCCGTGATCGAGGGAGCCATGCTCTGCCTCATTTGCCCCACCGCCACTTCGTGCGCCGTGATCACGGGCAAGCTGGGCGGGGACATTGAGGGTGTGACCACCTACACGATGCTCATCAATCTCCTCGCCGCGTTGCTCATCCCCGCCGTCGTTTCGGTGGTGGCCCCTCACGGCGGACGGGACTTCGTCACTTCGTTTGCCATGATCCTGGCTCGCGTCTTTCCCATGCTCATTTGTCCTTTCTTGGCCGCATGGGCGGTGCGCCTCTGGCTACCGCGCGCGCACCAAAGGCTGCTGCAACTCAAGGACTTCGCGTTCTACCTCTGGGCCGTGTGTCTGACACTGGCCATCACCTCTTCAACTCACGCCTTGGTGCACACCGACGCCTCCTTGTCGGTGCTCTTCGGCATCGGGTTGGCTGCCCTGATCACCTGCACCGCGCAATTCGCCCTCGGACGCCGCGTGGGGCTGCGCATCGGCGAACCGATTGCGCCGGCACAGGCCTTGGGACAAAAGAATACGGTCTTCGCCATTTGGGCGGGCTATACGTTTCGATCCCGTCAGCTCAATTGCAGGCGGATTCTACAGCATTTTCCACAATGTGTGGAACAGCTATCAACTCTCGCAGGTGGGAAGACATCCCAAAAGCTGAGCCTGCAACCCGCACTTCGCACACCTCTTATATATAATATGGAGTGCCATCACGAGATAGGCCGCGCACGCCGCCCACTCGCCGCAGAGCACTCCTCAAATTCGATGACATGCAACGACTTCTCTTCTTTTTTCTCGGCCTCTGGCTCAGTGTCTGTTCGGCCTCGGCGCAATGCGGTTCCGGCAATACGGCATTTCAGGACGGCGAAACGTTGAATTATGATTTATACTTCAACTGGGCTTTCGTTTGGATCAATGTGGGCCACGCTCAATGGAGCATTCGGAAAACCACCTTCGAAGGCAAACCGGCCTACCGCACCTATCTCACGACTTCGACCAACAAGCGGGCGGACAAGCTATTCGTGATGCGCGACACATTGACGAGTTTCACCGATATGAACGTCACCCCGCTCTACTACACGAAGCGAGCACACGAAGGCAAGTACTTCCGCGTGGATGCCATCCGCTATAGCTACCCGAAAGGGAAATGCCGGGTGAAGATGAGCTATTCGGCCAATCGCGGTCCGGAACATCCGCAGACTTTGCAGAGCAATGAGTGCATTTACGACATGGTTTCGATGATGCTGCGCGCACGTTCGTTCGACCCGACGGGCTGGAACGAGGGGCAACGCCGCAATTTCATCATGGCCGACGGACGCGATTGCGGACGCCAAAGCATTGTGTTCCGCGGAAAGAAGACGTTCAAAGTGGAACACTCCGACATTACTTACCGTTGCTTGGTGTTCTCGTTCATGGAACGCAAGGACAATAAAGAAAAGGAGATCGTTCGCTTCTACATCACCGACGACGCCAACCACCTCCCCGTTCGGCTCGACATGAATCTGAACTTCGGCACCGCCAAAGCCTTCTTGCGCACAGCTTCCGGCGTGCGCCATCCGCAAACCTCCATCGTGCACTGACCGCCCCGCCCTCTTCTCATCGGAGAAAGGGGCGGTGTGCCTTTGCCACCTGCACGGAAACCATTACCTTTGCCCTCACAACAACGGCAATATTGCCCCACACTTCAATCCCTCACTTCCCATGTGGTGCCCCGCTCCTTCGCGAAGCTGCGCACCTCTCTCGCACGAGTCTATGATAGAAAAGCATTTCTTGCTTGAAGAAGCCGATCCGGCCACCTTTTTCGGCGCCGGCAATGCCAACCTGCGCCTCCTCCGCGCACTCCGACCGAAACTCCGCATCATTGGGCGCGACAATGTGCTCAAAGTCATGGGCGCCGAAGAGGACATGGCTGAATTTGAAGAGACCTTTGCCGCCCTGCAACGTCATTGTGCGCGCTTCAACCAACTGAGTGAGGAGGAAGTCGTCGAAATCACGCGCCACGGCGATCGCAACACGGGCGAGGATCGCAACACCATTGTCTATTCCACTTCGGGCAAGCCCATTGCCCCGCGTTCGGAGAACCAACGCAAGCTGGTGGAGGCTTATTTTAAGAACGACATGCTGTTTGCCGTCGGCCCTGCGGGGTCGGGCAAAACCTATGTGGCGATAGCCCTCGCCGTCAAGGCACTCAAGAACAAAGAGATCAAGAAGATCATCTTGAGCCGCCCTGCCGTCGAAGCCGGCGAGAAGCTGGGTTTCCTGCCGGGGGACATGAAAGACAAAATCGACCCTTATCTTCAACCCCTCTACGATGCGCTGCAAGAAATGCTCCCGCCGGCCAAGTTGCAAGAGTACATGGATCAGCAAGTGATCCAGATTGCCCCCTTGGCTTTCATGCGCGGTCGCACACTGAACGACGCTGTCGTGATTTTGGACGAAGCGCAAAACACCACCTCCGCGCAAATCAAAATGTTTCTCACGCGCATGGGCTGGAACACGAAGATGATCATCACGGGCGACCGCACCCAGATTGATCTCCCCCCCTCACAACGGAGCGGCTTGGTGGAAGCCCAACGCATACTCCACAATGTGCCGGGCATCGCCTTCGTCGAAATGACGAAAAAAGACATCGTCCGCCACAAATTGGTCAGCCGTATAGTGGAAGCCTACGACGCCGACGCGCGCAACAAGGCAGAAAAGGGACCAGACGCGGCAGCCACCGCCCCCGCGTCGCCCGCCAACGAAGCAACAACTCAACCCCTCAAATAAAACATCATGAGTGCTCTCACAACAACCGATTTCCATTTCCCGGGACAACGTAGTGTCTATCATGGGAAGGTACGCGATGTCTACAACCTCGGCGATCGTCTCGTCATGGTGGCCACCGACAGAATTTCAGCCTTCGACGTCGTGCTGCCGAAGGGCATTCCCTTCAAAGGACAGGTGCTCAACCAAATCGCAGCACAGTTTCTCGACGCGACGACGGACATTTGCCCGAACTGGAAGGAAGCCACTCCCGACCCGATGGTGACCGTCGGCGTGACCTGCGAAGGTTTCGCCATCGAAATGATCGTTCGCGGTTATCTTTGCGGCAGCGCTTGGCGCGCTTATAAGGCCGGCGCCCGCGAAATCTGCGGCATTCCTCTCCCCGATGGCATGCGCGAGAACGAGAAGTTCCCCACTCCGATCGTCACGCCCACCACAAAAGCTGAAATCGGCGAACACGACGCAGACATTTCTAAAGCCGAGATTCTTGAACGCGGATTGGCCACGCCCGAAGAATACGAAGTGTTGGAACGCTACACGCTCGCGCTCTTCGAACGCGGCACGAAAATGGCTGCCGAACGCGGTTTGATTCTCGTGGACACCAAGTATGAATTCGGAAAGCACGACGGCAAGATCTATCTCATGGACGAGATTCACACGCCCGACTCCAGCCGCTATTTCTATGCCGACGGTTACACGGAACGTTTCGAGAAAGGCGAACCGCAAAAGCAACTCTCGAAAGAATTTGTGCGCGAATGGCTCATGGCCAACGGCTTCCAAGGCAAAGAAGGCCAGCAAGTGCCGGAAATGACGCCCGAAATCGTAGCCAACATCTCCGACCGCTACATCGAACTCTACGAGCACATCACGGGTAAGCCCTTCGATCGCGAAGAGCACACCGACCTCACGCAGCGCATTGAGCAAAACGTGCTCAACTATCTCAACCGATAAATGGGCATCGCGGAGTGTCGGCACCGTGTCGTGTTCTTTCGTCACATTGCCTCCGCCGCGACCCTAACCACGCAAAGCCCGCAAGGCCCCAATGGGAGCTTGCGGGCTTTTACGTCGAAGAGACCGCAGTAAAAACGGCGTTTTTTGGAAAAAAGCGCTTTCGGTCAACCGCAAACCGGAATGGACGCGAACCCGCGCTGCACAACTTTTTCCCACTGTGCCAGAAAAGATTAGGTACGTGGTTGCGGCTAAACGAAAGACGCGCCCGAGCCTGCCCTTTTTCAGATAAACCGAATGAAGGCGCGCTCAAACAAGTCAATTTTGCAACATGGACATAACAACAGAGACACTATTCGTATAAATAGAGCGGTTTCTTGGCTTGTTTCTCCCCACTATTTGTCGATAGTCTCTAAATTTGTACGCGTATAAGTAGCTACCATCAGTCGATCTCGTCGGGTGGTGAGCCAAAAGACGTACGCCGCTCGTCCATGAGATGAAAGCGATGAGTGAAACGTCGGGACGCCTGAACGAAGTCACCCCGAAATTCACTGACCGAGTGACCACGTCCTCTCTTCCTTCGGGTTCGCCCGTCGGAAAATGCGCCGAGCTCCTCGGCAACCGAACAACAGAAACAAAAAAACAACAGAATGAATCATCGTATCTCCAAACTTTTGGCACTGGCGATCCCCGCACTCTTTCTGCCCGTGGCTTTGCATGCGCAAAGTCGTCAGGATGCAGTGGGCGTCGGCGTGCGTGTGCCTACAGAAGATCTGCACGTGAAAGGGCGCGTGCGCGTGGAATCCCTTCCGAAGACAGGAACTGCCACCTCGGTTTACACGAAACCCGACGGCACTCTCTCCACCGGTGGACGCGATCAGACGTTTGATGCCGATGCACACCGCGTGATCCAAGCTGACGCCAACGGTGTGATTGGTTACAGCATGGCCGTGAAGCCGCTGTTCTTCCACATGCCTTGCATCGTATTGCCCCTCGAAACTACGAGCAATTACTATAATAATACGTCGGGCATGTTCGAAATCAATCTCTACGACCGCTATGTGGAGCAATTCACCAACCCGACCGGTACTCCGACTCCCGGTTCTGCGGCAGCTACCCGCGCAGTGAGCCCTTCGGCCGGCGCACTCCCCGTGGAACAAGCGGCTGATCTGGAATTTTACATCACCTACTATGATTCCAACGTCTTCAAAGATGTGAGCATCAACAACAGCGGTGTACTGAAATATCGCGTGATCGCCGGATCGGAAGCCACGGAATATACGTTCATGGATGTGATCTTCAAACTGAAATAAACGCACTGCAAGACGGAAGTTCGGGAGATCGGGCATTTTTGCTTATCGATCGACCTCTCCTTCGGTATGCATGCCGAATCAACGCGCCTAAGGTGAACCACCACCACGCGTTAATCGACGGACCACTCCCACCAGATTCCCACTGCTTCCTCTTTTCCAATAGATTTCCCTCATGAAACTTCGACATATTCTTTTCCTGGCAGCGCTCACTTGCGGCGCTTCCGCAATGGCCCAAGCCGAGCGTGGCCGTGTTGGTGTGAACGCAACGGCTCCCACAGAGCGTCTGCACGTGAACGGAACGGCTCGCATCCAATCTCTCCCCAAAGCCGGAGAAGGCGTAACAACTTCGGCAGCCGGCCAGTACGATCAAACGAAAGCCAACCACTTCGACCCTAAACGTGTGGTGGTGGCTAACGCACAAGGCGTGTTCGGTTCGATGCCCGGTGCCTGGCCGCTCTTCTTCTACTTGCCCGGCTACATTATGCCCACCGATGTGTCAGCGCCCGAGTATGATGGCACCGCGTTTACCATCGACTTGCACAAAATTTACCGCGAACGCTTCCAACCGAGCTTGGCCGCAGTGACACCTCCCGCAACGGCCAGCCCGTCGTCGACTGCTTTGCCCGTGGAACAAGTGTCTGATCTGGGCTTCTTCGTAACTTACTACGACAATACGGTAGTCAAAGACGTGTCCGTCGACGATACCGGCATTCTCACCTACAAGTTGGTGAATGTTCCTGCCGTGGTGACGGACAAGACTTACATGAACATCGTGTTCAAACGCCTCTAATTCAATCGTCCCCCGTGGACGTTCTCAAACAACAAGCGCGCATCGTCTGAGACGGTGCGCGCTTGTTGTTTTCGCTGGGTGGGAAGGAAGAAGCGCAAGGGGACTCCGCGTGCTTCGCAACCTATTTCCCGACACTTTGCCAAAAGTCGAGATAGGCTTGCGCCACTTTCAAATGATCATGGTAGCGTTCGATGTAAAGCCGGCTCTCATGCGAGAGCTGAGGAAGGCGCGCTTTATGGTCGACCAAGGCACGCAACTGCTCATACACGTCCGCCTCGTTCGGTAAGACGTTAACTATCGGGTGGATGTCGGTGCATCCCAAGATTTCATAGGATTCGGGTTCTCCTCCGCTCACGACAACGAGTCCTTGGGCCATGGCTTGCAGCGCGTTCATTGCGGGCGTGTAAGAATAGAGCTGATCAAGCAGCACATCGCACGAAAGCATGGCCTTCTTATATTCCTCGAAAGGCACATTCTCCACCTTCACCACTTGCACTTCGTCGGGCCGCTCAGCCTCCAGACGCCGTAATGCGCGCAACATCACGTCGGTCCCCTTGTAACTGCTCCTGTCGCGCTGCACACCGACGAAGAAACGCACCGGCCTTTCGGGGGGGGGAAATCCGTTTTGTCAAAGTCGGCGATCAATGGCGCGCGCCTTACATCGATTGGAAAGGGAATGAAGCGCAATTTGTCTGCAAATTCTTTTCGATAGGAGGTATCATACTCGTAAAGTCCCGCCACAATACCGTCGCAATCCTGCGCTATATAAGTATTGAGTCGACCTTTTTCGCCATGGAGCCATTCTGCGATCCAAATATCGTTGTCCGCGCGCTGCCGCACCTGCGAACCGAGATTGAAATCACTGTACCGAAAGGTTTGACAATCCAATCCGGCTTTGACCCAATAGCGGTCCATGCCGAAAGCTCCGAGAAAGACACGGCGGTTGTGCCGGCGCAACCAACGATAGAAGGGGCGCATGCGCTCGGCACGCAGGGGAAGGAAAACAGGGTTGATGAGTTGCACGACGTCGTAGCCCTTGAAATGACGAAAGGCGCGCCACAATCGCCAGAGAAAGGCCATTGTGGAGCGCCAATTCATGCCGTAACGTTTCAAATCAACATCGCGGGCGTATGCTTTCCACCCGTCGCCATCGGAGGCCAGCGTGACTTCGTGACCAAGTGTGCGCAAACCTTCCGCCAAGGTGGCGTGGACGTTGGAATAGTCGCCGAGGAGTAATATTTTCATGCGGCGTTCAGGGCTGTTGCATTTGGTTGAATTCCGGATCGTCGGGCGACATGATACGCATGCCGGACGAATACTTATTTTTTCGTGGGGCTTTGCTACCTTTTCCCACCTCAGGTCCTCTCGACGGCGCACTCTGTCCGCCGGATGTCTCGGGCAAAACGGGGGCTCGGCTCAACAAAACCCGTCCACCGTAGCCTTGCCACCGCGATAAGATGGACTGAACATAGCCGGCCGTCTCACTTCCGATCATGTACCCGTGCTTCACTACAGGATCACGGTAGTATTGCGGCGATTGCAATCCGAGAATGTAAGGCGCCACCTCGTCCCAGCGATGGGCATCACGGCCATATTTTCGCGCCAGTGCCATTGCGTCGCGCACATGCCCGATGCCTCCGTTGTAAGAGGCCAACACAAATTTGATACGCTCGTTGGCATCGGGCACATCAGCGAGCTGTCCGCTGAGTTTGCGAATGAGACGCGCCGCCGCTGCGACATTGGTCTGCGGATCGCCCACTTGTTCGGCTGCTACGCCGAGGTCTGCTGCCGTTCTCGGCATGAGCTGCATGAGACCGCGCGCTCCGGCCCAAGATCGCGCGTTGGGATCGAAACCACTCTCCTGATAGCATTGCGCCGCAATGAGTTTCCAATCCCATCCGGTCGCAGCCGAAGCTTGTTTGAACAGCGGATCGTAGACAGAAATGATGCCTCTGTCACGCGAAAGGAAGACAGCTTGCATGTGTCTGCGCACTTCGTGCACCTCGCGCAAGCGTTTTTTCTCCCCCGCCTGCACTTCGGCCAGCGTATTGGACGTAAACCAAGCGCGCAGGGCTTCGGCCAAATCCTCGGCGTGGGAGCGCACTGCCCAGCTCGTATGCTGCTTCGCGTCGTTCACGCCCGCAGGCTGCAGACCGGCTTCTTTGATTCGTTCCTCCCCAACGGGCAGCGCCGCCACGTCTGCATCACCGCGCTTCACCATGGCAAGTAGCTCCGTAGTGTCGTTGGCCAATTCAACTCTCACCTTAAGTCCTTCGGAACGTGCGAAATCGTCAGCCAACGCATACTGTAAACCCAGGCCGGCCCCGTGATAATCGTAGTAGGTCTCGGGGCCGGAGATGGTGGCCACAATAAGTTCACCGCTTCTCCTGATGTCTTCGAGATCAGACTCTCCGCCGCTCGCGGATTTCTCGCGTTCGAACGCTGCATTCATCGGCGAAGCGGGAGTGGTGCGCGACTTACACGCGCACCACATCAGCGGGATAAACAAAAGGAGCAGGTGGAGTTTCATTCAAACAACTATAAGACGTTGCATTAACACGTCATGTTTCTCAGTGGGCACGCTCGGTACGACTTGAAAATCGAAACATACGCCCACACGTTTCAGGTGTTGAAGTGCTGATTGCGCAAGGAAACGGTCATAATAGGCTTTCCCGTGTCCGAGACGTCCCCCGTTTCGGTCAAAAGCAACGCCGGGCACAAGGGCTAAGTCGATACTTTCGAGTGCGACGTCGGAGGGGCCTGTGGGTTCAAGGATGCCAAACGATCCCGGACGGAGACTTTCGCGTCCGGTATAGCGACAAACTTCCAGTTGCCCGTGACGTATGGCCGGCAGGAGGAGGTTTTTCTCCGTTTTCCACCGTTCTATGATGGGCCACATCGGTACTTCGTCTGGCATGTCCGCGTAAAGCAACACGACCTTCGCAGCCATGAAATCGGCATCGGCTGCCAAGCATGCATCCAAGCGGTGTGCGGCGCATTCACGCCTTTCGGTATTGACCCGGGCGCGACGTAGGTCGCGTTGCACCAAGCGCAAATTTTGTTTGGAGTCCATATTCAACCGAATAAACCGATGGAATGAAATCAAGCACGGTGCGCGCTGTTTTCTTCTCTCCCAATGTCGGGAAAGCCCTCCCCTCTTTGAACACATTGAGCGCCTTGCGGATGAACGGATCGCCCACATTGTCCACTTGCAATGCCGCTGCAGGATCAAAAAGATCGGCCACTACGTAAGTTGTCAGCATTCTTTCAAGTAAACTCCTCGAGGTGCGAATCATCAAGTTGCGGCGTTGCACACCATGCTTGTCTGCGTATTCCGCAAACTGCTCAACAATGTTCGTACGACGTAGGTGTGCGGCGAGAACTTCCGGTGTTTTCACTGTTCCGAGGAGCTTTCTGTTGTGATCTGCGTACCAATAAGCAAACTGCGTCATCATTCCGGACATATACACCTCTTTATAGTAAGAAGTAATGCCGGTCGTGTCGCGCGGCACGAAGAAATCAGGGATAATCCCCCCGCCACCGTAGACAATGCGACCGAGGCGCGTTTTATACTTCTGTCCCGTCGTTTTTATGCTGTCGGAATTGTAGTATTCGCCCGTAGCGGCTCGCGTAAGCAGGTCGGCTTCGTAATCTTCCTCGTCTCCCGGCGTGAAAGGCTTCTGCACGCAACGCCCGGACGGGGTGTAATATCGAGCCACCGTGAGGCGCACCATACTTCCGTCGCGGAATTCGATGGGCACTTGCACAAGACCTTTACCAAAGGTGCGTCGTCCGATGATGGTGGCGCGGTCATTGTCCTGCATCGCGCCTGCAAAGATCTCACTGGCCGAAGCACTCGTTTCGTCAACGAGGATAACAAGCGGCAAACGCTGATAAGTGCCGCGTCCGTTGCTCTTATATTTTTCTTGGTTGAAACGTCTTCCCTTGGTATAGACAATCAGTCGATCCTTAGGCAGGAATTCATTGGCCACACTTACCGCGGCTTGCAAATATCCCCCGAGATTTCCGCGCAAATCAATGACGAGATGCTGCATCCCCTTGGCACTGAGCGAGGCCATTGCTGCGAGAAAGTCTCCGTAAGTGTTGTCTCCCCACGAAGAAATGCGGATGTAGCCCGTGGTGGCATCGAGCATATAAGAAGCATCTACACTATGAACAGGCACATCTCCGCGGACAATAGAATATTTCTCCATACCCGCAACGCCCGAACGGCGCACAGTCAGTTCGACCTTGCTTCCGGCCTCGCCTTTAAGCCGCTTCATGGTGCCTTCAGTGTCGATTTTCTTACTACATAGGTTTTGCCGTCGATGGCCACGATGCGATCTCCTGGCCGCAGGCCGACATCTTCTGCCGGCCCCCCGGGAATCACTCGAACCACGCGCACCGTGTCATCATAAATGGTGAATTGCACACCAATGCCGGAGAAGCTGCCACGTAAGTCCTGCATGGACGCCTCAACATCCTTTGCACTGATGTAAGTGCTGTGCGGATCAAGCTCTTTCAGGATCTGCGGCATAGATCGCTCCACGAGATCAGCCATGTTGACCGTGTCCACATAGCGCTCGTCGATGATATGCAGCAAATCACTGAGCTTATTACTCGAAGTATTGATGAAACTAATGCGATTGCCGGAAAAATGCGTGGCATAGAAGCTTCCGATCAGCACACCGACGACAACGGCGACCGAAACGTAGAAGGGAAGCAAACGCGAAGCGTAGTATTTCATTGAAAAAAGGGGGCTTATGGTTCAGGAAGATGCAGGACTTCAATCTCAGCACGCCTCAGCAACTCCAATCCTGCGTGCAAACGGTATTCTCGCATGTAGACCACGCGCCGAATGCCGGCTTGGATGATGAGCTTTGCACATTCGATGCAAGGTTCGTCGGTGACATAAAGTGTGGCGCCGTCTGAGTTGTTGCCCGATCGCGCAATTTTGGTGATTGCATTGGCCTCAGCGTGCAGCACATAGGGTTTTGTCAACCCATCTTCGTCCTCACAGACGTTTTCGAATCCCGACGGCGTCCCATTGTATCCGTCCGAAATGATTCTCTTGTCCTTGACGATCAACGCGCCCACCTTGCGACGTGCACAATAAGAGTTTTCAGCCCAAATATCAGCCATGCGCAGATAGCGATAATCGAGTGCAGTCTTCTTGTCCATGGTTGCCTAAGTTATAATTCTAAATGCGAGCAACAATGCCGTCCCGCTTCAGCAGAGCATCAATGGTGGCCGGCCGACCACGGAAGTCGTTATACAGCTGTTGAGGGTGCACCGTTCCACCGCGAGCGAGGAGTTTGTGCCGGAAATCGGAGGCCACCTCACGATCGAAGAGACCTCTTTCGACAAAGGCCTCAAAGGCATCGGCATCAAGCACTTCTGCCCATTTATAGCTGTAGTATCCTGCGGAATACCCTCCGTTCATGATATGGCTGAACTGCACCGTCATGCATGTTTCAGGGATGGAGGGCAACAATTGTACCGACTTCCACGCAGCGCGTTCGAAAGCCCGGAGGTCTCCCTCGAGCGGTTCGGTGCGAGTGTAGTAAGCCATGTCGAGCAATCCGAAGCTCACTTGGCGAATGCACGCATAAGCCACATTAAAGTTGTGCGCGCGCCGGATCCGCTCCACGAGTTCGTCGGGCATCGGGCAACCGGTCTCGTAATGATGGGCAAAAGTACGAAGGAATTCGGGACGGAGCGCAAAATTCTCCATGAATTGCGAAGGGAGCTCCACGAAATCCCAGAAAACATTGGTGCCGCTGAGTGCCGGATAGTGCGTATCGGCAAAAATGCCGTGCAGTGCATGTCCAAACTCATGCAAGAACGTTTCCAGTTCGTCGAAAGTAAGCAACGACGGGCGCGAAGCCGTGGGTTTGGTGAAGTTCATCGTCACACTCACGTGGGGGCGACGCACTTCCCCTTGCCATGTGTATCCCGCTTCCCGATAAGCCGTCATCCAAGCCCCACTCTGTTTTGACGCTCGGGGGAAGAAGTCCGTATAGAGCACAGCCAAGAAACTACCGTCGGCATCAAACACCTCATAGGCCTTCACCTCTTCGTGATAGACGGGGATTTCCGGGTTTTCCTTGAAGGTGATGCCATATAAAGTGGTGGCCAGTCCGAAAACTCCCTCAACCACTTTCGACAACTCCAAATAGGGACGCACCATTTCAGCATCCAAATCATAATCTCTCAGCTTCAAAAGATGGGCATAGTGGGCGAAGTCCCACGGCATGAGCACGAAATCCGTCCCTTCCTTCTCCTTCGCCAGTTGCTCCACGGCCTCCACCTCTCGCCGAGCGGGGGCAAGATAGTGCGCTTTCAGTTCTTCGAGCAAATTGTAGACGCGTTCGGGCGTCTGCGCCATTCTTTTTTTCAGCACATAGTCGGCATAGCACGGGAAACCGAGCAATTGCGCCATCTCCATGCGGAGGTTCACCAGCTTTTTGCAGATCTCAAAGTTGTTGCGCGCATTGTCGTGCGCACAACGGGTCATGTAGGCACGATACATGCGCTCTCTCAGTGCACGATTTTCGGCATATTGCATGAACGGTCCGAACGACGGTGCATGAAGCGTGAAGACCCAGCCCTCCAATTGGCGCTCTGCAGCCGCGGCGGCCGCTTGTTCAATTTGCGACTCCGGCAAACCCGCCAAATCTTCGCGCTGCGTCAGATGCAGCACGAAGTCGTTGGTCTCTTTGATGTTGTTCTGCGAGAATTGCAACGAGAGTTGAGCCAATTCCGCCTTCACCTCCTTGAATCTGCCGCGTTTTTCCTCGGGAAGCGCGGCTCCTGAACGTACAAAACTGTCGTACGTATCCTGCAAAAGCATGGCATCCTCGCCGGTGAGCGTGGGTTTCCGTTTTTCTTCTTCGTAGACCGCGCGCACTCTGCGGAAGAGGGACTCATTGAGCGTGATGCTTGCACTGTGTTCACTCAAGATGGGCGACATCTTCTCGGCCAATTGTTCCAATTCGTCGGAGGTGTTGGCCGAAAGCTGGTTGTACATGAGCGTTGTAGCGCGTTCCAGCATTTCACCGGCGTAGCTGAGTGCCACTATCGTGTTGCGAAAGCTCGGTTCGTCAGCCGATCTTGCAATGGCGTCCACCTCTCCGCGTTCAATTTCTATGCCTTTCAGCAAGGCAGCTTCAATGTCAGCCACCGTAATATCGGCAAACGGGAAGGTATCGTGCGGGGTGGAGAATTTATGTTGGAGTAAGGGATTCTTCATGCGTTCAAGCTGGGTTGTATTTGGATATTTCTTCGAACTCCTTTCCGAGATTGAGCTTCAAGTAGACATCGTAAAGCAGCGGTGCCCACAATCTCGGCGCATCGGGCGCGGCTTTTCTGAATCGCTCCAGGTGGGGTCGTGCCTCTTCGTAGCATTTGCGCTGCGCTTTAAAGGCTTTGTTGTAGCCCGGCGCCTTGATGGAGGTGGGCAACAAGATGGACTTCGCCATTTGCACATAGGCTTTGCCCATGAAATAGTCGGCGCGCGGATTGTCAGGCTCCGCCTGTCGGAGTTGCTGTGCTGCGCGCAAGCACAGGGAGTCATTGTGCAATCGGTCGTAGGCCTCGGCTTGTGCGTCGTAGAGTTGCGCCTTTTTCGTTCGCACGGGTAAGAGTGAATCGACCCACGCCAAGAGTTCGCGTTCGTTGCCGCGGCGGAAAAATTCTTCGGCCAGTTTACCGAAGAAGAAATCGTCGTTGGGATCTTCTCTCACGCCGCGCTTCAGCAAAGCGAGGAACTCATCCTGCTTTGCGCCGCCTCGTAGTTGAGTGCCAAAGTACGTAACACCGTCGAACGGTGCAGCGAATCGCGCAAGGCCGCGTCGATGTAGCGTGTCGCCTCGTCAAATCGTCCGGAAGCATAGCCGGCGTAGAGATAATCCTCGGCATTTTGCGTTTCGAGAGCGGACGAAATCTGCGGTGCCCGCGGTCCGAAAATCGGTGCATTGCGCACTTCGAGTGTCATCTTCGCAAAGCGCGCTGCTTCGTTCCACTTTTCTTTGGTGAGAAAATAGCGCGAAGCTGTGGCGAGGTTGGGATAGAGGCGGGTCAACAGGGCGGCATAGTTCCCCGACACCCGTGTACTCGCATTTTTGTCGGTCTGCAGTGCACGTTGCGCGCTGTCTGCGCGAAGTGCATAGGCAAACACCTCGTATTGCGTGGAGAAATAGGCCGCTGTATCGGGGTTTCGGCGCAAATAGAGCTTCTCGTTCTCCGCGTCGTTTAGTTTTTTTGCCGCCGCCGCGCCCAGTTCGTAGTATTGTGCATCGGGCGCGTAGGCTGTGTCGGCCGCCATTTTTTGAATCAGCTTCATGGCATCGGCCGGACGCTTGTTGTTCAACGCCGTTTTCACCTCTTTGAGCGGATCCGTCCCCCCCTTGCAGGCGACACACAGCAGCCCGACGAAGCAAACAGTCGCTAAGCTTACGTTCAGTTTCATAATTGAGTAAAGCAGAGACGCGCCTTTTCGGCACGCCCCTGCATGAGTGTTGGTGATGTTGCTAGATCAACGATGGTTGGCCGCATCGAGCAGGTCATCCATCTGCTTGGCTTCCGCTTTGCGCAGAAGATTTTGATAAATCTGCTGCAAAGTCGGCGCCCAAAGTTTCACCCGGTCGGGTGCGAGCTGGCGCACTTTCTCCATGTAAGGCAGTGCCTTGCTGTAGTAGCTTTGGATGTCTTTGAGCTCCTTATTGTAGAGCGCAATCGCCGCATTGCCTTTCACTTTCGAGAGATTGCTGCCGGCATACTTATATTTGCCGTTCATCTTCTTCGTGATCACATCGTTGATGTAGGCATAGGCCATGTTGGCGTTGGCTTCCACGTGATTCGGATCGATGGCCAGGGTTTGGCAAACGCTTCGCGCGCGGCAGCATAATCCTTCTTCAGGTTCAGATCCACACAACCTCTGATATACCAGGAAGACGCCTTTTCGGGTGCGTTTTTGAGCAAGTCATTGGCCGTAGCCTCGGCCGACTTGATGTCATTGTTCTGGTAATAGAAACTGATCAGGTTCTCAAGTAGGCCGGCATTGTCGTCCAAGTGTTCAATGGCATCCTTCAGTGCGTTGACATAGGCCGTGGTGTCCTTCTTTCCGTCGAGATAAGTTTGCATGCGCATGAGATAGAGGTCGCGCACCGAAACTTTTGCCTCTTCAAGTACCTTCTTGTCATACTTGAACGCGGCATCTACGTTAGACAACACGCCATCGTAGTCCTTCATATCGTTGGCCAACATGGCACGGTAGTAGAGCGCTTGCGCATATTCCTTGGCCATCGTGATGCGCATGGAGTCGCGCTTCGCAGCCAAGGCCGGGTTATCGGGAAGATCTACGAATTTGCCGAGATACTTGTAGGCACCGGGCTTGTTGCCGTTGCTGTTGAGGAAGATACCGGCGTAGAAATAGTAATCGCGCGCATTATAAATGACCTGCGTGGCTTCGTTGCTATATTCCTGCTTGGGCATTTTGCCTTTGGCGTCGGGCGTGTGTTCGAAAACGTAGCTCTTGGTGTAGTAGTCCACCATGTCGTCGAGTCGCGAAATGAATTGCGCGGTGTCGAGCGGCTGGGAATTGGCCGCATTGACCAAAAGCGGCTGGAACAAGATGCGAGAGCACTTGCCGGCTTTGTTGTAAATCTCGCCAAACTTCGTCGTCTTCGGGTTGTCGAACGAGGTTTTGAGGAGTTCGAGCGCATCGGCGGCTTTGTTCTGCTCAAGCAGAGCATCCGCCTTATATACTACGCTGTTCTGGGCCGCACCCGCCAGGGCGAAGGCACCGAGAACGGCCAGAGAAAACAGTTTCTTCATGGCTGTTGATGTTTATAATGGGTTATGGATTGTCGGTTTCGGGAGTTTCGTCGCCGTTGTTGTCAGCCACGTCCTCCTCCCGGTTCGTGTCGGTCGCCTCCGGTGCTTCGGGCAGTTCGGTGCCGTCTACGGTTTCCACCTCCTCTTCGTCGTCGGTGGGCACCTGGCACACGCTGCTGATCACATCGTTGCGCTTTTTGAGGTCGATCAGGCGCACGCCCTGGGTGGCACGGCCCGCCTGTCGGACGTCTGCCACACGCAAGCGGAGCGTGATGCCACTCTTGTTGATGATCATGAGATCTTGATCCTCGGTGACGCTCTTGATGGCCACGACTCTACCCGTCTTGTCGGTGATGTTGAGTGTGCGCACACCCTTACCGCCACGGTTGGTGATGCGATAGTCGTCGACCACGCTGCGTTTTCCGTAGCCCTGTTCGCTGACCACGAGCACCGTTTCGCGATCTCGGTCGTTGACACAGACCATGCCCACGACTTCATCGTCTCCGTCGTCGAGCATCATGCCGCGAACGCCGGTTGCGTTGCGTCCCATGGTGCGCACTGCGCTCTCGCTGAAGCGGATGGCCCGGCCGTTGCGGTTGGCCATGATGATTTCGTCCGTTCCGTTGGTGAGTGCCACGCTGATCACGCGGTCGTCGTCGTTGATATTGATGGCGTTCACGCCGTTGGTGCGCGGACGAGAATATTCGGTGAGACACGTTTTCTTGATCACGCCGCGCTGCGTGGCAAACACCACATAGTGCGACTTGCAGAAGTCCTCATCACGCAATTTGCGCACATGGAGGAAGGCATTGATGCGATCGTCGGGCTCGATGTTGAGCATGTTTTGGATGGCGCGTCCCTTCGATTGGCGCGTACCCTCCTCGATTTCGTAAACGCGCAGCCAGTAGCAACGGCCTTTGGCGGTGAAGAACAGCATCGTGTTGTGCATCGTGGCATGATAGATGTACTCGATGAAGTCTTGATCGCGGGTCGATCCGCCTTTGGCGCCGACCCCGCCGCGGCCTTGCGCGCGGAATTCGGCCAGCGGGGTGCGCTTGATGTAGCCGAGGTGGCTGATGGTAATCACCACTTCGTCGTCCGAATAGAAGTCTTCGGCGTTGAAATTCGAAAGATCGGGCAAGATTTCGGTCTTGCGCTCGTCGCCATAGGCCTCTTTCACCTCCAACAATTCGTCCTTAATCACCTTCTTGCAAAGTTCGGGATCCGACAAAATCTGATTGAAGTAGGCAATGCGCTGTTCGAGTTCTTCGTACTCGCCGCGGAGTTTCTCCTGCTGCAGACCGGTGAGTTGCGCCAAACGCATCTCAACAATGGCCTTGGCCTGCACTTCGTCGAGCGAGAAGCGTTGCATCAAGCGCTCTTGCGCCTCCTGCGTGTTGCGGCTCGACTTGATGATGGCCACCACTTCGTCGATATTGTCCGAAGCGATGATGAGTGCACGCAAAATGTGCTGACGTTCGAGGGCTTTGCGCAGGTCGAACTTCGTGCGGCGAATCACCACATCGTGGCGGTGTTCGATGAAATGGCGAATGCAGTCTTTGAGCGTAAGGAGCTGCGGACGCATCTTGGCGGGGCTCGTTCCGGGAATGGGCACCAGGGCGATGCAGTTCACGGCGAAACTCGTTTGGAGTCCCGTCATCTTATAGAGCTTGTTGAGCACCACATTGGCGTTCTGTCCGCGCTTCACGTCCACGACGATGCGCATACCTTCGCGGTCCGACTCGTCATTGACGTTGGTGATGCCCTCTACCTTGCCTTCCTTGGCCAGTTGGGCGATAGATTTCACCAGGTCGCTGGTGTTCGTACCGTAAGGCACGGCGCGCACCACGATGCGATCGTGCAAGGTGCCGGCTTCGATTTCGGCCTTGGCACGCAACATCACGCGTCCGCGACCCGTTTCGTAGGCACTGCGGATACCGGCGTTGCCCAAAATGTAGGCTCCGGTCGGGAAATCGGGGCCCTTGATGTGCTGCATGAGGCCATCGACATCGATATCGGGATTGTCGACGTAGGCCACACAGCCGTCGATGACTTCACCGAGGTTGTGGGTGGGCACGTTCGTGGCCATACCTACGGCGATACCCGTGGCACCGTTGACCAAGAACGAGGGGATGCGTGTGGGCAACACCGACGGCTCGTCGCGCGAGTTGTCGTAGTTGCGGTTCATGTCCACGGTTTCCTTCTCGATGTCCTGCATCATGGCTTCACCCACGAGGCTCATCTTGGCTTCCGTGTAACGCATGGCCGCCGCCCCGTCCCCGTCCATCGAACCGAAGTTACCTTGACCGATGACCAGCGGATAGCGCATGGCCCAAGGCTGCGCCATACGCACCAAAGCGCCGTACACCGAGATGTCGCCGTGGGGGTGATACTTACCGAGCACCTCACCGACGATGGCGGCCGACTTTTTCGTCGCCTTATCGTGCGTGATTCCCATGTCCATCATGCCGTAGAGAATGCGGCGATGCACGGGCTTGAAGCCGTCGCGCACATCGGGCAGCGCACGGCTCACGATGACGGACATCGAATAGTCAATATACGAGGACTTCATTTCCTCCTCGATATTCACTTGTTTGATTCTATCTGTTTCTTGGATCATTGTTTGGGCGTTTGCAGCCGCTCAACGGTTCGGCAATGGGTGAGCCGGATGCCGAATCGGGGCCATATAACTTGTGCAAATATAAGCATTTCGCTCCACACGCGCACGCGATCTTGCGTTTTTTTCGCGCGCACAAGCCCACAATGGCACTTTTAAGCCCCGCTGAGCCACTTTCTCACTCGGCGCTGTGTTTCTATCGGGGGAAAATACCTTGGCGATTCATTTCGATGCCCTTCATCGCGTTTCCCGTTGGACGCAGCGTGCCGTTTGCCCCCTCTGATCGTGTGTTGGCTCCGTAGGACGGCTCGTCTTCTCGGCGCCAATCTCTCTCCCGCTTCGCGCCAAAGTTTTCGGCCTTCGCATCGCCGGCGAAAAGAGGGGAAATTTGGCAGAAAAATGGGGAAGAAAACAGGAAAAACTCCCGCTTTTTCGGTGCCTCCTCCCCTGTTTTTCCCATCGCGACGCCTCCCTTGCTCTCTCGGCCGGTGTCTTTTCGCCCCGTGCCTCCGACCGTCAGAATCGATGTCGTGGCCGAACTTTGCAGCCCGCTGCGCATCGAGCAGCTGCCGGGACGGTTTGCGTTGGACACGCGACGGACGCGCATCATTCGCGGGCACATCGATCGGCGGCTGCGGCGAAGGGAAACAAAAACGCCCCCGGTCTACGAAAATAGACCGAGGGCGGGAATTGGAATGTGCCGACCTCGCAGCAGGAACTGCCGCGCGACGGCTCAGCGTCTGCCTTTGCGTTTGCCGAAAAGTCCGGTAAACCCGCGCAGACGGCGGAAGAGCTTGTAGCCGGTGAGCGCTCCGTCGAAGATCCACCACGCACGGGTGGCCGTGCTCATGAGGGTTTCCAGCACATTGCCGTCGCCGGCCGGCGGCGCCGTGAGGGTTGTGAGATCTTTGCTGATCTCTTCGCCCACTTTTTGCAGCTCCAATTGGAGTCGCTTCTGGCGCCATCGCACTTGTTCGAGGGAAATGTATGTGCTCATGGCTGAGACGAATTGAAAGCAGTGGTGTCGCCGACAGTGGTTCCCCTTCGTTCATCGCGCACGCCCATCTCTCCTTCTTCCGACAGCAGGAGCGCCACGAGAAAGCGGGTGATGGGATCGATGATGAGCGATTTGCGGAAGAGAATGAGCAGCAACGCCACCACAACGTAGAACAAAGCCACCAAACTTGCGGATACCACGTAGCCGCCCACGATGGGGGCCAAATAGACCACAGCGGCAAACGAGAGCATGATGGCCACCAACGATGCGAGACAAAAGAAGACTACGCCGATAAGTATGGCCGAAAGTAGCATAGTGATGCGACTCACGGCGTCTAAGCGCAGGGTTTCCAACTTGAGATCGACGTAGCGCTTGAGATTGCGCACCAGCCGCTCCAAGATTCTCACATTCTGATCACTCGACATCATCGTGCGTCAGTTTTTCAAAGGGGACACGCCTGCGCGTGCTTAGTCGTTGGCCGTGTTAAGTTCGTCGGCAATGTCGTCGACCAGGCTCTCGAGCTCTTTGCCGTTGAGCTTAATGCCACGCTTGCGGATAGCGTCTGCAATACGGGTACGCATATTTTCGCCCTTTTCGGGTGCGAAAAGAATGCCACATGCGGCGCCTACTGCTGCACCGCCCAAGAAAGCTGCTAAAATACTGAGACCTTTCATATCGTTCTGAGATTAAATTGAGAATGTTTCGAGTCCAAAAATAGCACTTTCTCTTCAGAATACCGCAAACAAGGGAGGAAAAAGGAGTTGTTTACTGTTTTTTATGATTACGTATCGCATCTGATCCTTCATTTCCTTGTATTTTTGCGTCGTATTATATGCGTCATCCTCGGAAACGGGATGAGCAGACCACCAGGACAACAAACATCTACAGAAATAAAACGTCACTGAAATGAAGAACCCTGCTATCCTCGCTCTAAGTCTCTGCGCCGTAGCCCTGTTCGCCGCTTCTTGCAAATCACAGGAGAGCGCCTATCGCCAGGCTTACGAACGGGCCAGAGCACAAGAGATGAACAAGCCCACTCAGACGGTTACCATCATTCCCCAAAACACGCAGCCGCAGCCCGTTCAGCCCGCTCCCGTGCAGCAACCTGCCGCACCTGTGGTGCAGCGCACCGTGGTGGTGGAGGAAGACAACACCCCCGTGCGTACCATCCAAGGCGAGAAGCGCGTCATCGACGGCGAGCCTTTGAAGGCATTCAGCGTGGTGGTGGGTAGTTTCGTGAACGAAACCAATGCCCGCGGCATGATGAACACGCTGCGCAATCGCGGTTATGCAGCTCGTGTGATGAAGACGAACGAAACAATCAATGGACACACCGGATGGTATCGCGTGGTGGCTTCGTCCTTCTCCTCGAAAAGCCAAGCTGTGCAAAGCAAAAATTCGCTTCGCGACACGTATCCCGGCGCTTGGATCCTGGGCAACTAATCCCAACACACGCGGCACAATTTACACCGCGCAGCACACCCCCTCACACAACGCGAGCGACGTCGGCACTGACGTCGGCTCGCGTTTTTTGTCCCCCCAACCCTCTCTGCGCAACACCCCACCCCAGGTGACAACAACACGACAAAGCCCCGAAAATCGATGTGATTTTCGGGGCTTTGCTTGCAGTGCGCCACTTTCGGCACGAAGGGAGGGGCAGAACTTAGCTTTCGCAGCTGCGACAGGAGACAATGTTGCTGAGCAACTCCTTGCTAATGCTCTGGCTGCGCTGGTAGTAAAGTCCTTTCACTCCGAGGCGCCAGGCTTCGATGAGTAGTGCGTTGACTTCCTTGACGGAGAGTCCGGGCGGGATGTTGATGTTGAGCGACTGTCCTTGGTCGATAAACTTCTGACGGATGGAGGCCTGGAGGATGATCTCGTGCTGAGAAATCTCTTTGAAGGTTTTGAACACCTCTTTCTCTCGGTCGGAGAGGAAATCAAGGTGCTGCACCGATCCCTGATTGAGCATGATGTTGCGCCAAACGTCCTCGGTGTTGCGTCCTTTCTCGGCGAGCAGCGCCTCGAGATAGCGGTTTTTGCGAATGAAGTTGCCCTTGGCCAGCCCGGCCTTGTAGTAATTGGACGAATAGGGCTCGATGCCGGGCGAGACTTGTCCGAGAATCGACGAACTGGAGGTGGTGGGCGCAATGGCCGTCACGGTGGTGTTGCGATATTTCGGCCCGCCGTAGGTTTCGCATTCGTTGAAGATGGGAGCGCACCCGTAGGTCTCTGCGAGTTCGAGCGAAGCTTGTTGGGCTTGTTCGTGGATGTGGCGGAAAATCTGCGTGGTGAGGTTTGGCCTCCATCGATTCGAAGGGAACGAGGTTCTTCTGCAGCAGGGAATGCCAACCGAGCACTCCGAGTCCCAGCGCGCGGTGGCGCTCTGCGAAGCGATTGGCTTGACGCAGGAAGGCGGAATCGCGGGTCTTCTCGATAAACTCAGACATCACGGCGTCGAGGAACCAAATGGCGAGGCGCACGGCATCGGTGTCCTTCCACTCGTCCCACAATTCGAGGTTCATCGACGAAAGGCAGCACACGAAACTTTCTTCCTCGGAATCGGGCAACTGGATCTCGTTGCAAAGATTGGAATGCGTGATTTCCAGACCGAGTTGCTGGTAGATTTCCGGCTTGTGGGCGTTGACATTGTCGGAGAACTGAATGTAGGGCAAGCCTTTCTGCTGTCGGCTCTCGAGCACACGGGCCCAGATCTTGCGCTTCTCAGTGTCGCCGTCGATCATCTCCTGCATCCAGTAGTCGGGTACGCACACGGCATAGAAAAGATTCTGGATGGGGCTGCCGATGTCCTTGATTTGCAGGAATTCCGCGATGTCGGGGTGGTCAATGTCGAGATAAGCGGCAAAAGAGCCGCGGCGGGTGGCGCCTTGCGACACGGTGTCCATCACCGTATCGAAGAGGCGCATGAACGAAACGGCGCCCGACGATTTTCCGTTGTTGGTGATGGCCGCTCCACGGCCGCGCAAATTGCCGAAATAGGCAGAGGTGCCGCCGCCGTGCTTGGTTTGCATCATCACTTCGCCGAGTTTGATGGTGATGCCCTCGATGCTGTCGGGGATATTGCAGCCGAAACACGAAATGGGGAGGCCGCGCGAGGTGCCCATGTTGGACCAAACGGGCGAACTGCAGCTCATCCAACCTTATATATGAGTTCGGCAAAACGTTCTTGGAGTTCGGGACGGTACAGCCGGCGCGCTGCTGCGCTGGTGACGCGATAGATGGCATCGTGCACGGTTTCACCGTGGAGCAGATAGCCGCGATTGAGTACGGCTTCCGACTCTTCGTTGTACCACCAAGGGAGTTCTTTGGTCATGAAAGAAGATGCGATGAAGAAAGGGAGAAAGAAAATGAGTAGCGTGGCGCCGTGACTGCGACATCACGACCCAAGCGAAAAAGAAAGCACCGCGGTGCAGATCAGAAGAGGTCGTCTTCGGTGATGGACTTGTCGTGCTTGGTGTAGGCCGTGGGGCGCTTGGCGAAAAAGTCGTCGAGCTCGTTGGCAAAAACGTTCTCGTCGAACCAAAGCATGGGCTTATAGGCTTCGGCCGAGACGTTGTAGAGCTTGTCATATCCCAACTGGGTCAACGCATTGTCCACACGGGCGCGCATAAAGTCGAGCAGGTTGGCCTTGGTGAAGAAGGGAAGTTCGCCCTCCTCGTAGATCCAATCGAGTAACTCGGTTTCATAAGAGAGGTATTCGCGCACTTCTTTTTCAACAGTTTCCTGCGAGGGTCGCATTTCGGGGAATTCCTCGAAGATGTGCTGCAACAAATAGACGCCGGCATCGGCATGGGTCTGCTCATCAATGGAGGTCCATGCGATGATGTTCGACGTATTCTTCATGTAGCCACGGAAATGCGTGAACGACAGGATATTGGCGAACTGAGAAAAGAGAGAGGGAATTCTCAATGACGATGACAAAGAAGAGCAATTGCTCAACAAACGTCTTTGCCGAGGTGAAATGCTCGTCGATGAGGGCGAGTTTGTGGCGAAAAACGGGAATTTCGATGAGATTTTCGAATTCGTCATTGTAACCGAGCACTTCCAACAAACGAGAATAGGCCATGGCGTGGCGATGCTCGCACTCGGCAAAAGTGGCGCCGAGGCCATTGAATTCGGGTTTGGGCAGATGCTTGTAGAGATCGCCCCAGAAAGTTTTGACGGCCACCTCTACTTGCGCGATGCCGAGCAAGCTGCGTTTCACCACTTCGCGCTCGATGTCTGTGAGATGGGAATGGAAGTGCTGCACATCGGAGGTGAATTCCACTTCACTGTGCACCCAGAAGGTTTTGTTCATCTTATCCACGAAATCCATCGTTTCGGGATATTCAAAAGGCTTGAAATTGACGCGTTTATCAAAAATACTCATGAGAAATAGTCTGTGATTTGAGCACAAAGGTACATCATTTCCGAGAACCTCGCTCATGCTTCCGACTTAATTTGCGGCATGTGAGAAAAAGAGGTGGAAAGTTTTGGTCGTACGCGCCGTAAATTGTATATTTGCGTGCATCATAACCAGGGTCACCTGTGGCTACGCATGAAACTCCACGACTATTTTGTTCCGTACGGAAGGAACAAAATCAGAACACGAAGAAACAAATTCATCTACACGACTTATGCACTGGATTTCTCTCCTTCTTCTCAGTCTTACGGCCGGGCTTTTTCCTCTATATTATGGTATTGGAAACTTTTTCTCACCGATTCTCAACTCACCGCTCGCACCTTCAACATGTCGGTCGACGAACTGCGCAAGCCTGCCCCTGAACACGGTGATGAAAAAAACCTCGGTGTGTACAATGGGCTGGTGGGCGCCGGTCTGCTTTATGCCCTCCTTTTTTTCTCCCGACGGCGAGAAGTGGCGGCGGTGTTCTTCGCTTTTGGCCTTGTCGTTGCGATCTATGGGGCTATTTCTTCTCAATTTAGCATTTTGTTCAAACAAGGGACGCTGCCTTTTCTCGGGCTGGTGAGCTTGGTATTACTCTGATTTTTAGACATTACATAGAAGTAACGGCACCGCTTTGGACTTTTGTAGTTCAAAGCGGTGCCGTTATTCATGGAAGAAAAGAGGGTTCGATGAGATCAAGCCAGTGATTGGCACCAGTCGCAGAGCTGATCGATAGTTTCAGATAACGAGCTGGCAGAAAAAGGGATGCCAAGACAATATATTTCAATTGTTGCGTCGGAAAACGGAGAGCGGTATTGGATATTGCTCACCTCGAAACTACTAAACGGAGCAACTAAAACACAATGCTTTTTCTTTTCGGTAGAAAATGCGGTGTAGGCTAGGAGTTGATGTAGATCATTACGGAAACTCTCACGCAGGGTATCGCTTTTCGAATACTTGTGATAAAGATAAGACTTGTACTTTGCATCAACGATGATTTGCGTTTCAGCAAACTTCAGCACGATATCTGGTTCAAGATAGTGTAACAGCCAATCGAAGTTGGCTCCGTGTCCTGCATATTTGGGGTTGCAAAACATCTCACCACCTATGCGTTTGGCCGTTTGCTCGAATATCCACTGCACATAACGCTCGAAAAATAAAGCAACATCAATGCGCCACGCATAAGACTGGCTATGTTTTTGCAGAATGATGCGATTGGCGATTTCCTTGATGCGCTTTACGATAGGCAAATCGGTCGCGCCGGAATGGAACAAATCAGGCTTCTCCCGACTCACTCCGCGCAGCTGCAGACTCAGTCGGCGTAACAATTCAGCCACACGGTTCCTATAATTGTGCGGCGTAGCGGGGGCTTCTAAACAAGATTTGGCTTGATCAAAAAGACTACACAATTGCTTGAACTCTTTGTGATGGTGCGTCGATAGAGAAGAGGAGGTGGGGAAAATTAGGCGCCGATGTGGATCATGGGAGGAGCACGCGTAAAGGTTCCAGTCCACATCTCCGACAACAGTAGTACTCTCGAACTTCATATAGCTGAACTTACACCAAGAAGCTCGCATCAAGTCACCAAAAGCCTCAATAAATTCTACATTTTCTTTGTACAAAGGGGACTCATAGGGTGACTTGCTTTGGATGAGGGGCAAGCTTTGATCGAATTCAACCAATTTGTCGATTCCACAGTGTAGAGAAAGGTCTATGAGCTCCTGAACAGACGAATCGCTTCCCATGTAGTTCGGAGATACCAATAGGTCGCCGAGCGGTGTTCCCAACGCGTTTAGCAGATTTACGTTACCCACATAATTGGTTGTCTCGAATTCTAAAGGTGAGTGGACACGATCACCATTATATCTGCCCGTTACACCGAGAAATTTAAGGCTGGAGCATTGATCTGCAAAAAGCGCTCGATACCACTTGCGGGAAATCGTTTATCAAGAACGACTTTGCGGCGATCTAATTCACCGACAGAAAGCCCACTGTTCCCTTTGCTCAAGCAGCGGAGACTACGAAATACACTCATCACCTTTTAGATGCGTACGGAAAAACATGGCGAACTCTTCTCTTGCGTTGAGGAGAAGACCTTCTGCAAGGTATTCTTGAATTAGGGGCTGTAATTCGTAACGTAAACGCTGCTGCATGTCACGTTCATGCGACATGTCGTCGCTATCATGCGCAATGAAATAGGCTTGTCCCGGCTGTAAAGCCAATTCTTCATCGCTCGCATAACGACAGAAAATGGCATCCGTCTCATCGAAAAGGCTTTCGAAGAAGAAAGCTTTCCCACCAAGTGAGTAAACTCCGGGCTCGGCCGAGGATTTTTTCTCTGGTTTATGCGGGCGCATGGTGTACCAAGCGAAACGACGCCGCAACGCAAAATCCACTACTGCGAGACTGCGGTCGGCAGTATTCATCGTAGCGATGAAATAGAAATTGGGTGGTAGAGCTTTCAAGGAGATCTCTGGCGTGATTTCAATAAAAGGTCCGGAACTATCCATATCTCGCTCAAAAAGGTAGAAGATAGGGCCCAAAACGCTGGATAAATTCGCGCGGTTTATTTCGTCGACAATGAGCACTACCGGCTTATTTGTTTGCTGCGCTGCGCTGATCGCCTTCACTAACGGGCCTTCTACTCCTTCGTAGCTAATAGTATTGGATTTGATTGACGGGCGAATCCCGTAAATAAATTCAGAATAGCTGGTACCTGCGTGGAACTGCGTGAAAAAGACCTCAGCACTAGCTTCTTGGCTAACAACTTACTCATTCGCGTTTTTCCTGTTCCTGGAGCTCCTTGCAGAACGAGAAAACGACGCTCCTTTAATAGTGACGTAAGCTTCTCGATTTCTTCAGATGCATTCATACGGCTCGACGTAGCAATCGTACTATATGCGGAATTTACTGCCCCCAACTGCTGCTTGGAAGGGAACTCACGCAATCTACTGTATGCTGCAATCCAAGCTGCAATGACAGCGCGCGACTTATCGGGAGTTTCAGGAGCAAGCGATAAAAAACGTGCCGCAAGAATATACTTATTGTACTTCTGCACCGTGCGCTTTAAATAATCCGAGCAATCCGAGAGGAGTGTCTTTCTATAGCTAGAAGGAACTGAAGACTCAAGATCGAGAAAGGAATGCTTAATGAAGTCGGCAGACTTAATTAACCCAGCAAACATTCGTTTTACTCCAGGTTGTGCTGCCAATTCATGGTCATATCTAAATCCAGAGGTGCCTACCCCCAAACAGACAAGTACGTTTGACCAATCATCGGGTCCATTTGGAAACAAGACTAACGATAAGTCTGCATAAACTCCCGTCTCCGCCTCCTCTGGACGAATTATTGCGCAAAACGCTCCTCCTTTCTTCTCATGATCAGCAAAGAACCGAAGTATATAGTCCTCCTGAACAGCACCATAATCACTAAGGCATTTCTGGACAAAAGCTTTTAAATCTGAATCGTTCATTGATGTACAAATAGGTCTACTACTATATATGACAAAGCCCCGAGTCTCTTTCGAGTCTCGAGGCTTGTCTTGTAAAATGGCGGCGACCTACTCTCCCGCGGGTGTGCAGTACCATCGGCGCGGTCGGGCTTAACTTCTCTGTTCGGAATGGGAAGAGGTGGAACCCCGTCGCTATAACCACCGGAAATATCTCTTGAACACGCATCACCACATAGCCTTATGCTTTGCACAGCGCTATGTCTTACGCCTTTCGTAGTTCATTGCAAAAGTAAGCGACAGCTTTAAGTAGATTCTGCTGCGCTGAAAGGAAAGTTTCGGGCGATTAGTAGTGCTTGGCTTTGACGTCACCGTCTTTACACCTGCACCCTATCAACGTTGTCGTCTACAACGACCCTCATAAGGAAATCTAATCTTGTGGCCGGCTTCGCACTTAGATGCTTTCAGCGCTTATCCGATCCCGACTTAGCTACCCGGCGGTGCGGCTGGCGCCACAACCGGTAACCAGAGGTCAGTCCAACACGGTCCTCTCGTACTAGTGTCAGAGCCACGCAAATTTCCTGCGCCCACGATAGATAGAGACCGAACTGTCTCACGACGTTCTGAACCCAGCTCGCGTGCCACTTTAATGGGCGAACAGCCCAACCCTTGGGACCTTCTCCAGCCCCAGGATGTGACGAGCCGACATCGAGGTGCCAAACCACTCCGTCGATATGAGCTCTTGGGAGGGATCAGCCTGTTATCCCCGGAGTACCTTTTATCCTTTGAGCGATGGCCCTTCCATACGGAACCACCGGATCACTATGCTCTGCTTTCGCACCTGATCGACTTGTAGGTCTCTCAGTCAAGCGCCCTTTTGCCATTACACTCTACGGCCGGTTACCAATCGGCCTGAGGGCACCTTTAGAAGCCTCCGTTACGCTTTTGGAGGCGACCACCCCAGTCAAACTACCCACCAAACGCGGTCCTCCCATCAAGGGAGTTAGGAACCAGACAGCCGAAGGGCCGTATTTCAACAGCGACTCCACGAACACTGGCGTGCCCGCTTCGAAGTCTCCGGCCTATCCTACACATCGACTGCCCGGTTACAACGTTAAGCTATAGTAAAGGTTCACGGGGTCTTTTCGTCCCATCGCGGGTAATCGGCATCTTCACCGATACTACAATTTCACTGGAATCATGGTTGAGACAGTGTCCGGATCATTACACCATTCGTGCAGGTCGGAACTTACCCGACAAGGAATTTCGCTACCTTAGGACCGTTATAGTTACGGCCGCCGTTTACCGGGGCTTCAATTCAAACCTTCGAGTTGCCTCTGAGCTCTCCTCTTAACCTTCCGGCACCGGGCAGGTGTCAGACTGTATACTTCATCTTTCGATTTTGCACAGCCCTGTGTTTTTGTTAAACAGTTGCCTGGACCTATTCTCTGCGCCTCGCCTTGCGACGAGGACCCCTTATTGCGAACGTACGGGGTCAATTTGCCTAGTTCCTTAACCATGAATCTTCCAAGCGCCTTAGTATATTCTACCCGACTACGTGTGTCCGTTTGCGGTACGGGTATCCATTGGGTTAAGCTTAGCGGATTTTCTCGGGAGTATGCTTACCTTCACTATTGCATTGTCCGAAGACGCTGCATACTATCGACTTTCAGCTCAGAGGGTGGATTTGCCTGCCCTCGTCGGCGCCTACGATCTTTAACGGGCTATTCCGTCAGCCCGCGGAAGTGTCACTCCTCCGTCTCCACATCGCCCCAAAGGATAGTAACGGAATATTAACCGTTTCTGCCATCGGCCTCTCCATTAGGATGAGCCTTAGGTCCCGACTGACCCGGGGACGATTAACGTTGCCCCGGAAACCTTAGTCTTTCGGCGAGAGTGCATCTCACACTCTTTATCGTTACTTATACCTACATTTGCTTTTCATGAAGCTCCACCCAAGGTCGTCCCTTGGGCTTCAAGGCCGCATGAATGCTCCCCTACCGATGTCATTAAGACATCCCACGGCTTCGGCACCGGGCTTCATACCCGATTATTATCCATGCACAGTCCCTCGACTAGTGAGCTGTTACGCACTCTTTGAATGAATGGCTGCTTCCAAGCCAACATCCTAGCTGTCACGGGGACCACACTTCGTTAGTTTAACTTAGCCCGGATTTCGGGGCCTTAGCCGGTGATCAGGATTCTTCTCCTCTCGGGCGTGGACCTTAGCACCCACGCCCTCACTCCCGGGCTTAGCCTGTGTGCATTCGGAGTTTGTCTGGACTTGATAGGCGGTGAAGCCCTCGCATCCAATCAGTCGCTCTACCTCACACAGGGAACGCCCGAGGCTGCACCTAAATGCATTTCGGGGAGTACGAGCTATCTCCAAGTTTGATTGGCCTTTCACTCCTACCCTCACCTCATCCGGAAGCTTTTCAACGCTTATCGGTTCGGTCCTCCATCCCGTGTTACCGGGACTTCAACCTGGACAAGGGTAGATCACTTGGTTTCGCGTCTGCCACCGCCGACTATGCGCCCTATTCAGACTCGCTTTCGCTTCGGTTGCGCGCATCATTGCGCTTAACCTTGCCGACGACGGCAACTCGTAGGTTCATTATGCAAAAGGCACGCCGTCACAACTTACGTTGCTCCGACCGCTTGTAGGCGTACGGTTTCAGGAACTTTTTCACTCCTCTGACAGAGGTGCTTTTCACCTTTCCCTCACGGTACTGGTTCGCTATCGGTCTCTTACGAGTATTTAGCCTTGGCGGATGGGCCCGCCGGATTCAGACAGGATTTCACGTGTCCCGCCCTACTCAGGATACCACTATGGCCGATTCGATTGTCGAGTACGAGACTGTCACTCTCTATGGTCGTTCTTTCCAAAACGTTCCTCTAACCGAACCAAGTCCAACATCGTGGTCCTACAACCCCGTGAAGGCCGAGACCTCCACGGTTTGGGCTCTTCCCCGTTCGCTCGCCACTACTGGGGGAATCATTGTTATTTTCTTTTCCTGAGGGTACTAAGATGTTTCAGTTCCCCTCGTTAGCCTCCTGCTTAGCAGGATGACAGGTCTTCAACCTGCCGGGTTGTCCCATTCGGAAATCTGCGGATCGACGGTCATTTGCACCTTCCCACAGCTTATCGCAGCTTATCACGTCCTTCATCGCCTGTAAGAGCCTAGGCATCCACCGTACGCCCTTTTGTACTTTCTCTTCCGAACCGAACTGCTCTTTCGAGCATCGGCGGCAGAACTACTTAAAGCTGTACTTCGTTTACCTTTGTATTACTACTTGGGAGTATTGTGAGTTTCGTAGACCCGTAGACGAGTAAACTCGTTTACGTCGTTTACGCACATCATCAATACTTCATGTTGCGTGTTCAATATGTCAAAGATCTCTTGCTTCATCGAGTGAAGCAGTGTGGAGAATATCGGATTCGAACCGATGACCTCTTGCATGCCATGCAAGCGCTCTAGCCAGCTGAGCTAATCCCCCTTATGAGCTATTGCTCATTATGAGAATAAACGAATGGAGATATAAGATGTAATGGCCAACTTCTACGAAGATAAGACATTCAGCTCCTAAAGAGCTTCCAGAAAGGAGGTGTTCCAGCCGCACCTTCCGGTACGGCTACCTTGTTACGACTTAGCCCCAATCACCGGTTTTACCCTAGGCCGACCCTTGCGGTCACGGCTTTCAGGCACCCCCGGCTTTCATGGCTTGACGGGCGGTGTGTACAAGGCCCGGGAACGTATTCACCGCGCCATGGCTGATGCGCGATTACTAGCGAATCCAGCTTCACGGAGTCGGGTTGCAGACTCCGATCCGAACTGAGAGAGGTTTTAAAGATTAGCATCCCGTCGCCGGGTAGCGGCCTTCTGTACCCCCCATTGTAACACGTGTGTAGCCCCGGACGTAAGGGCCGTGCTGATTTGACGTCATCCCCACCTTCCTCACATCTTACGATGGCAGTGTCCACGGAGTGCCCGGCATTACCCGATGGCAACCGAGGAGAAGGGTTGCGCTCGTTATGGCACTTAAGCCGACACCTCACGGCACGAGCTGACGACAACCATGCAGCACCTCCAACGGTGTCCGAAGAAAAATCTATCTCTAGATTCGTCACCGTTAGTTCAAGCCCGGGTAAGGTTCCTCGCGTATCATCGAATTAAACCACATGTTCCTCCGCTTGTGCGGGCCCCCGTCAATTCCTTTGAGTTTCACCGTTGCCGGCGTACTCCCCAGGTGGTATACTTAATGCTTTCGCTTGGCGGCTTACAATCTATCGCAAACCGCGAGTATACATCGTTTACTGTGTGGACTACCAGGGTATCTAATCCTGTTTGATACCCACACTTTCGAGTCTCAGCGTCAGTTGCAGCCCGGACACCTGCCTTCGCGATCGGAGTTCTTCGTGATATCTAAGCATTTCACCGCTACACCACGAATTCCGGCATCCCTGTCTGCACTCAAGATCGCCAGTTTCAACGGCAATGCATGGTTGAGCCACACCCTTTAACCGCTGACTTAACAATCCGCCTACGCTCCCTTTAAACCCAATAAATCCGGATAACGCCTGGACCTTCCGTATTACCGCGGCTGCTGGCACGGAATTAGCCGGTCCTTTTTCTGAAGGTACATACAAGAAGGGACAAGTCCCTTTTTTTATTCCCAACTAAAAGCAGTTTACAACCCGGAGGGCCGTCATCCTGCACGCTACTTGGCTGGTTCAGGCTCTCGCCCATTGACCAATATTCCTCACTGCTGCCTCCCGTAGGAGTCTGGACCGTGTCTCAGTTCCAGTGTGGGGGACCTTCCTCTCAGAACCCCTACCGATCGAAGGCTAGGTGGGCCGTTACCCCGCCTACTACCTAATCGGACGCATCACCATCTCATACCGATAAATCTTTGGTTACTCTCCCATGCGAGAGAAAGCAACAACATCGGGTATTAATCTTACTTTCGCAAGGCTATCCCCGAGTATGAGGCAGGTTTGATACGCGTTACGCACCCGTGCGCCGGTCGCCGGCATTGAAAGCAAGCTTTCAACCCGCTGCCCCTCGACTTGCATGTGTTAAGCCTGTAGCTAGCGTTCATCCTGAGCCAGGATCAAACTCTTCATTGTAAATATGATTTTTGTTTGTTTTCTGTTTCAGAATGTCGTATCCATTGAATCGTAGATTGACGTTAGCAATAACAATCTCACAAGAGATTATTCATTACCCGAGCACCCACTTGAAAACAAGTAAATGCTTCGTTGTTCTTATATCTTCCTTGATTCGTTTATGTAAGTAAGTCAAATTATCGCTGCAATCTTATTGGTTAGCGTTGCTTCCCGATTGCGAGTGCAAAAGTACGGTGTTCTTCCGAAAACTCCAAGGGTTTCGCGAAAAAAGTCCCAGTTTTTTCTCAAAACCCGCGGATTTGCAATCTCATCATATTGCAGAATCACCCGTTTCATCGATATTCGGCATAAGAAAAAGGAGGCGAGCTTTTCATCAAAAAGCACGCCTCCCGGGAAAGTCGTCACGCAAAATCGGCCAAATCCACAAATTTTCCTCTCTTCCTCCGCTCTGCAATCAACGCATTGAGTTCTTCTCTTCGTCTTTTCGCGATCCAACGACGAACAAAGATGTTAGGTGTGGCAACTCCAATGGAGAGACACAAGACGATCAACCCCGCATTCAAGAGATTGCCAAAAGCACTCATAAATTCTGTCGCGTCAGTGCCGAGATGCACGAAGCCAAAAATCCCTCGATACATCAAGATTCCCGGAACCATCGGTATGACACCGGGTATAGTCAGGACGTGATTAGGACTTCTCGTTGCATGTACGAAACGCACAGCCAACAATGAAATGAGCGTTGCGCCCGCCAAAGAACCAAGTATGAGTCCTTGGTGCAAATCAAAGGCAATAAAATTGCGAAGGCACATGCCTAACACTCCAAGAAGAGCTACAATGGGAAGGGAACGCCTGGGAACATTGAAGATCATGCCGAACCCCATGGCAGAAATGCCGGTCACGATCGCAGCTTCCCAATAAGAAATGATGGGTTGCATGCTCAAATTGCCCAAAAAATTGGTCACCCCACACACACTCACGGCCAATACGATGCCGAAGGTCATTGATGCAATTTGCAAGGCGGCATTCCCCAGGCGCGCCAGTCCGACGAGCAAATAGTTGTCGAGCATGTCGTCAAGGAAATTGATCAGGGCTACTCCGGGTACCAGGAACAAAGCACTACACAGGAAAGGATGGTAGGGGCATTTCGTGAACCCTTCGGGCAGAAGGAGGAACATCAACCAAGCGGTGAGCGTGGCAATGAACGCGGTGAGCGCCGTCACCATGTAGAAATTGAAGCGGTTGGTCAACATAAAATGGCGCACCGTGAAGCCGACAAAGCCTGAAATCGCAGCCGGAATGAATGAGGGCCAGTCTCCCCCGAACAAAACTGCAAACCCTCCACTGCCCAGAGCGGCACCCAGCGTGACCCCCCATGCCGGATAGTCGGGTTGCGTCAAAGTTGGGTCGCTCAATTTCCGCTCAAACGATTTTATAGACTCGTCTTCGCGGATGGCTTTCCATGAGAGCTGGCTCACATCGGCCAGCACCTTCATGTTGATGGTGTATTTGTCAGAATGAACAAACCGGCTGAACGAATGTGTTTCGTCACAATAGCTGACCTTGACTGTTCCGTATAGGATGTCTATGTGCAAATTGGCATTGTCCAACCCCAAAAATGCCGCAACTCTGCGCATATTGCGAATGATCCGGTTGCTGTCTGCTGCACTTTCCATCAAAATGATGCCCACCTTAACCAGAATGTTGAGCTTTCGATATAAATGCCGCTGGTCTGTTTTTATCGTAGTAGCTGCCATAGGGAATAACTTATCGAGTAGAAGACAAAGTTACGAAATGCTTTCTTACTCACACCGAAAGTAGGCAAAAACAAAAGCCTCAATCTGCATTTGCAAATTGAGGCTCTGTTATCGGCGCGGTGCATCATTTTTTGTTCTTCGCTGCATCGCTGTTTTCGTAAACGTCTTTCAGAGAATCTCTGCGTTCGTAGATTTTCTCGGGGCTCTTTTGACCTTCTTGCGTAATGGTGGTCTCACCATGACGGCTATCGGTCAGGATCAGATGCCACTTGCTGTCTTGATAGACCGGCGTGAAATACATCATTGTCGTCGCGTCCGGTGCTCCGTTTCGCCCTTTCATGAGTACCACGTTGCAGGCCACTTCGTTTTTATCGGCGGCGTAGAACTTGACATACTCGATGGAGTAAGCATCGAAATCGAAGTTTTTCCAGAAGCTGACGTAGTCGTCCATCTCCTTATTTGAGAGGAGCTCCATCTCACTTCCGGCACCTGCGGGACGAGAATAAAGCATCTGCGCCGCATCGTAGTACTTTTTGTTCTTCAAGAAACCAAAGAATTGCGCGATGGTCTGCTGCACATCTGCCGTATCCTTCTTGGTCATGCTTTGTTCGAACTCGGTAGGTTGAGGTCCTTGTTGCTTTTCGGACTTGCAACCGGTGCAAGCCGTGAAGAGCATGCCCACTGTCAGAAGGGTTAAAGCGAGGAAATGTTTCATCTTCATGTCCTTAAAATAAAAAGCAAAGAGCAGGCAGGCAAGCCTGCACTGCTCTTCGCATTATTCATTACGTCTTGTAATCGAGAGATTACTTGCGACGCGTGTTGTTCGTGTCGTTGTTGAGCGTACCCTTGATGGTTACGGTGATGTGTGCGTCGAATGCCCCCCACGAGTAAGCCACCTTAACCGGTACACGCACGTGGTAGTCCTTGAAGGCCTTCTGCTGCGTGGTGTAAGTGAACGAGGGCAGATGATTTACATCATAAGCTGCGTAACCGGGCACGAGAGCCGACGGGGGCAATACGACAGCCGTACCACCATTCATGTGGAGACCACGGTCACCGAAGGTCTGAACGAGCTTGGTGTTGCTGATGTTGCTACCGTTGAGGTCGGTCGTCCATTCGCTTTCGTTGGCCACGTAGATTGCGCTGACACCGTAGAGGTTCTCGAGCGTTACGTGATCGTTAGCCAAGATTGCGGCAGCGTTGCGATCGCGCCAGTCAATGAAGTTGGCAATGTTGGCGAATGCAAGCGATTGCGTGGTCGTGCCGATGTTTGCATCGGTGAATTCAACAGCACCTTCGAAGTTGAGGTCGAGCGGACGGAGGAACTTCACATCGAATTCCGTGTCGCCGTTCGTCTTAACCACCTTCTCTTCGCCCTGTGCGCAAACCGTAGTTACATAACCTACGCGAGCGGTGAGGGTCTGCAGCTTGTTGAGTTCCTTGTGACTGCATTGTTCAAGAGAACCTGCGTGGTCGGGTTGTTGAGCAACTCGATGGTACCAACCTGATCGTTGGTGATCTGAGCAATCTTCTTGCCATTAGCATAGAGTTCGCTACCCGTATTGTTGACGGTGAGCTTGTACATCTTACCATCCGTTCCGGGAACGAAGTCTTCCTTAGGCGTAACGAAGCGCCAGCCGGAGTGTACCGAATTCAAGACAGCCTGAGAGTAGCCCGTGAGAGGAGCAATCTTCACCGTTCCGTTCAGGTAGCTCTCGTTGATCGAGTACATGAACTTGTCGAAGCGGTTGAACTGCGTGTTGTTGGGTTCGATGTAAGAAGTGCATACGCAATTCCTGCTCATCCGTGCGGATGTTGTTCTTGAACCAGTCGTTGCTGATGCGCTTGCCGGCGAAGGTAGCAACAGGAGCAGCCTGTTCAGTTGCAGGATTGTAGTTCAACTTCACATAGAAGCGAACGCTGGGATCGCCCTTCTTCTGCACCTTGACGTAAGTAGCCACGCTTTCACCGGCCTTGAGGCTGGCAACCTGAGACTTCTTGATGTTGTCCCAAACGAGGTTCTTGCCATCGGCGCTAAGTTTCACCTGACCGAGCACCATGTTGGCAGGTGCAGCAGCAGCAACTTGGTTGTTGAAGGTGAATTGCGTCAACTCGCCTGCATTGTTCTTCACGAAATCCCACTCATTAGCTTCGAGCGAAGCCTTGTCCTTGATGACCTTAGCGAGATCTTCGACCTTAGCAGAGTATGCGTCAGCCGCATTTTCGTTTTTGCTGCAAGTGAACTTGAGTTCGTTCTTATTGGTGAAGTCCGTGATGACAGCGTCCTTCTGCGAGATGTGTACCGTGAAGTAGCCGAGCGTAGCGACATCTTCCGTACCGTGAACGAGAGTTACACGAACGGTAGCCGTCTTACCTACGTTTACGAAGGGCTTGTTGGCATCGTACTTCGCCTTGATGAGACCGGTCTTGCTGTCGAGCGTGAATGCTTCGTAAGACTTGTCGTTAGCGTCAGTCTTCACGAGACGATATTCGTAGTGGAAACCGTTCTTCGTGAGGCGGCTCACAGCTTCAGCGGCGTTCTGATCCATAGCGATGGTCGTACCGTCCTTCTGAACGCCGTTGGTGCGGATCTTCGTAGCGATAGCCAAGGAGTCACCCTCGTTGTTGATGTCCCAACCACTGGTTTCGTGACCCTTGTCTACACTTGCCACAAGACTCTTGTCGAGATCGAAGATTTCGAGCTTGCTGAATTGGTTCGTGTAGATAGCATCGTAAGCAGAAGTGATGATGCGGGGCGTAGCACCGGGAGCCTTGTACTGGAGAGCAGCGGTGGTTACCATCTTGTCGACATCGATGTCCTTCGTTGCGCCCTGGATGTCGAGGACGAGCTTCAGGAGACCGTTTCAACCGTAGCCTTCTTCACCTTGATCACAGCAGCGCTGTTCGTACCGCGATAAGCGCGATCGATGGGAAGGTAAGTGAAGTTGGCAGCAGCCGTGTCGATTTTCGCACCTGCGGGGTTGAGGTGGTAAACAGCCTCAGCGTAACGGCTGGTGAGCACGGGAGCGCCACCTACCTGCGAGGGAGCCTGCTTATATTCAACAACACCGTTCACAACCTTGTTCACATTCCACTTGTTGTAGCTGAACTGGTTGCTTTCGATGGCTTCGATACCACGATAGTAGCTATCGGGGATGAGTTCGAGGCCAACGAGGAGGTTGTATTCGAGGAAGTTCAGGCGCTCGTTGATTTTAACGATCTGTTCCTTGATGGGATCAACCTGATCCTTGATCATCTGTTCAACCTCTGCCTTCGTGGGACGATCAGCAAGCTTGGTCTTCACGTCAGCGAGATCTGCCTTAACCTGATCAAGTGCTTGCTGGAGATTAACGAGCTTCGTCGTGTTGTCAGCAATATTCTTGGCATTGTCAGCCACGCCCTTCGCATTGTCAGCCACGCCCTTCTCGAGCACGGCCACCTTCTGCAGAGCTGCGATTTGCTCAGCGCTGAGGAAGTTCTTCGTTTCAACTGCTTTGAGACGACCTTCGAAGGCGTCGATCACAGATTTCTGCGCATCGATGCGATCGCTGAGTGCCTTGTCAGCCTTAACGAGATTTTCAGCCTTTTCGTTGCAAGCCTTTTCAAGTGCATCCACGTTACCCTGAACAGCCTTGATCTTGCTAAGGATGTCAGCAACCTTGTCGTTGAATTCAGTCTTGTCAACCTTGCCGTCGATGAGCGTCTGCAACTGAGCTTTCGCCTCTTCGAGACCCTTCACCTTCGTTTCGAGCGTTGCGATGTTGGCGAGAGCGTTCTGAAGCGAAGTAGCCTGAGCCTGAACCGTTGCGTTGGTAGCATCGAGATCAGCCTTCTTAGCGTAGGGATCGAGATCCGACTTCTTAGCGTAGTCAGCGAGCTTGGCTTCGATCTCGGCAGCCTTCTTGTTGGCGGCATCGAGCTGACCCTTCAAGGTGGTGATTTGGCCATTCAGGTCGTTCTTGACCGTTACGAGATCAGCCTTGTCGGCAGCGATCTCTTTGCGAATGGCAGCAAAATCATCATCGTAGTCCTTGCAGGACACGAAAGAGCAAGCAGGGGCTGCCACAACGAGCAAACCGAGCAATGCGCCATTAATGATTTTCTTGTTCATTAGGTTATGAATTGAGTTTATAATTTGCTGTTTCCGTATCTCGTTGGTTGATTTTCATCAAGTTATGCAACCTAACACACCGACCTTTCGAGAATTGGAACGGGCACTGAGAGTTCTTTTCGTGCGACTAACGCGTCGCAGTTGCGGTTCGTGAGGATATATTCCACTCCTTCACTGACGCTGCAAATTTAGGAATAAAATGCGAGTTGCCAAACGTTTTGCGTAGGAACTTGTATTTTTTTCGGGCAACCTCCCGTCCGATGTCCATCGGGTGCGGAGGAAGGAGCGTCAATATAGCGTATTTGCGGCTCCCCTCTTCTCGCCGCGGAACAAAGGTAAGCGACTGAAATTGAAACCCACATAAAGTTGGATGTAATGAATGGAGTTGAGCAGCCTGAAATTGTCCAGTCGGTAATCGTACAGGTAGCTTACAGTGGAAAGTCCCGCGTAATAGATGCCATTGGTGCGCACCAGCCCCAGCCGGAAGATGCAATCGAACTGAAAGTTCTCGATGTTGCGGCGCAGTGTTTGCGTCGAGAAAGTTTCTCCGCGTTGATATTTGTAGCCCAGCGCCGGGGCAGCACTGACACAAAGCAACCATCCGCGCCAAGGTACCCAATTATAGGCATAGCCGAGCGAGACAGCGAACTGTCGATATTTGATTTTTATCGATGCGCAGCGCCTCGTTCAGCTGTGCCTGCGGTGAAATCGTTTTTGAAGAACGCTTCTGTTTTTCTGCGCATCGAAGTGTAGGGCCTGGTTGTCGTAGCGTGCGCCCAAGAGCCAGGAACCTGCGCTGCGCAATTGCACCGTGCTGAGGGAGAAAGCGGCGGGATAGGAAAAAAATGGCGATGGTTGAACACGTAATAAGCATTGACCGCCAGTGTGTGTGTGTGCATGGCCTGGAAACGCACATTACGAATTTGCGCATCGTCCACGCCTTCAATCCCCGAAACACTCAGGAGGTTGAAATTCCCCTTGCTCGACACGTAGCTGAAATCGAATCCCACCTTCGAATTGTAGGCCGTCACCGTCCACTCCGACGAATGGCTACCGTAGTGATCGGGCACCACGCCAAACGAATAGCCGAGTGTGAGGCCGTGCCACGAGATGTAGGGGCCGATTTTTACGGTGTGCGCCGGCGAGAACGTCAACGCCTGCGATTTTCCTTCGGCGTCAGTGCCTTGCAACCGGATCAACTGCAGGAAATGTGTATTATATAATTGTACCTGCCCCGCGTAACGATTTCGCTGCACATAGGTTGTGTCGACCGTATTGAACAAGGTGCTCACGTCATTGAGCAGATCCCACACAAAATGTTCGCGGTGCCGTCGCCACACGATGCGACAATCCTCGGGAATGTTGCGCCAGCGCTCTTCTTTTTTCTTTTTCCACCGGGGTATCAGTCCGTAGGGAGAAAAGTCGACTTCCCACCACGCTTCGGCTCCTCGCCGTTCTTCGCCAATGCGCAGCGTGTCGGGCACATAGCGCACCGCGATGTCACTGGCTCGCGGAATACTTCCTTGCAAATTCCACCGTCGTACGTTCCCCACAGTGTCGATCGCCGGCTCGTTGGCTTCCGGCAAAAAGCAGGGCTCGCCCTTCCCACGCGCGGAGAGCGAGGGAAAGGCGAGCAGACAAAAGAGGGAAACACAGAAAAAACGGAGCATCGTTCAGTTAGTCGTAAGCAGAGAGAAGCGTTGCAGCCCTCTTACGGTCAACCGATCTTCTTGAGCGTGCGCAAATAGGCGATGAAAGAATCGGTAGACGTAGGCATGTGGTGCGGCAGTTCGTCGGTCTTGGGAAAGAGTTTGACCGGATAGCCGTCGCCCCCGGTGGTCATGTAGTCATCGGCCACAAGCACCAATTTCGTATTGGGGCGAATGGGCACGACACGGCCGGTGGGCAGCTGCAAGGAGATGGAAGTCACCCGACCGCGCTTGTCGAGCACGGGAATCACGCCGGAGGTCTGCACAAAGCCCAGTTTGCACTCCGTGTAGCCGAAGTTCATCAAATCGAGCAGTTCGCGTCCGGTGTAACGATAGGCATTGAGTTTGTTGGCAAAGGGGAGCACCTCGCCCACATTGAGCACTGTGATGTCGCCCTTCGGGAATCCCGAGCGGATGCTGCCAAAATGGCTTACGCCCACCACGAGGGCGTCGTCGGGCAAATGCTGATCTCTGCGATAGGCCGCCGCATAGCTTTCACACACCAGGCGACCAATGGGGCTCTGCCGGCGTGCGATGCGACGATCGTGCTCGATGGCCTGGTCCGCCTCGGTGAGTTTGCGGCTGAGCGGGATGCCACGGAACAAGGTCGTGTGGTATTGCTCTTCGATTTGTGCTTGCAAGCGAGCCGCCTTGTAGTCTAATTTTGCTTTGGGGTTGACGCGCACCAGCTCGGGGGTGACTTTCACCACTTGATTGGTCAGGGTGTCGACCTCACATTTGAGCATCGAGACGTAAATGCCGTGCCACAATCCCTGCACCACCGGCACGGGACGTTTGCTGTTGGTTTCTCCGATCACGGCCAAGTGCGTATGTCCGGAAAGCACTCCGCAAAAGTCCGGATTGTCCATCGACTTGAGGTTCTCTTCGTCGCGGTCTTCCCACACGGCACGTCCGTCTTTCATTTCCGTCCCGATGTGGCAGAGGATCAAGCGCACGGGGGGTGTCGGCCACTTCCTTATAATTGGGCAAATGCCGCAGCGAGTCGAGCACGCCGGTGTAATTTCCGTCGAATGTCAAACCGGCCACACGACGCGCCGACGTTTGCCAAGGGGGTGTTGCTGGTACTGAGGCCCACGAAGGCCACATTCACCGTTCGGTGGTCGTTGATGCGCACCGGCACCACGGCCCACGGCTGCACATAGTCGGGCTGTCGGCCGGTGGCGGCCTCGCGCACGTTGGCTCCCACGTAGGTCACTTCCCACGAACGGGGTTTGTCCTCCACGTCGTTCCACTTTTTGGCCAACACTTCCTGTCCTTCGTCAAATTCATGGTTGCCGAGCACGCTCACTCGTATGCCCATGTCTTTGAACATCTGGGGCATGAGACTCGTTTTGCGCGTGGCGTTGTAGAAAAAAAGCTACCGCCGAAATTGTCGCCTGCCGAAACGGTGACGTTGTAGGGGTAGACGCTCTTGAGCGAATCGAGTGTTTGCACCACCCATGCGGCTCCGGGGACGTTCTGTGCGGGATTGGGCAGGAGTCCTGCGTGGAAATCGTTGAGCGAAATGACGGCAACGGTGACCGTGTTGCGGTCGGCCGCACGGAGCGAGGGAACGGTGGAGACGAAAGCGGCGCACAACAGCACACCGGCCAGAAGAGAGTGTTTCATTATGGTCGAAGATTAAACTACGCAAAGCGGAAAATGCACCGCCCACGGCTTGTATTGGGCAAAGGTACTCATTTTTTGACGGCTCGACGGCATGAAGCGCGCCGAAAAAGGTTTTTCTCCTCTTATCCCCCACTCTGTTGTCGTTTTCATTCGTGTGCGGAAGCATTTCGTCGCGGGAGAAACCCGACAAAACGCGGGGCTTTTGCGCATTTACCCCGCGAAATTTGTCCCAAACGGGGAACTTTCGAAACAAAAAAGCCCCATGACCGAAAATATCGGCCATGGGGCTTTTCGTAAATAGCATCGTTTTGAGCGACTGCATGAGACTCGACGTCGGTACGCAGCGGTGGGTCGTTGCGACCGCGCGCCTCGGAGCGGCATTCCCGACTCTTTCTGAGATTCGGAGGGAGGGGGATCAATGATGCAGCCGGTCGGTCTTCTCAAACTGCTTGCGCGCGTAGTCTACGGTCACGGTAAACTCTTTGCTATTGTCGGAAGGCGCTTCGAACATGGCTTCTGTCATGATCGATTCCACAATCGAACGCAAACCGCGGGCGCCAAGTTTGTATTCCACCGCCTTGTCCACCACGTAATCGAGGACTTCGGGTTCGAAGGTCAATTTGATTCCATCGAGGGCGAAGAGTTTGATGTACTGCTTCGTGATGGAATTCTTCGGTTCGGTAAGAATATTGCGCAAGGCTTTCCGATCGAGCGGATTCAAATAGGTGAGTACCGGCAGGCGGCCGATGATTTCGGGGATCAGTCCGAAGGATTTGAGGTCTTGCGGCTCGACATACTGCATGAGATCGGAGGTATCGATTTTCTGCTTGTTCTGCACCGAATCGTAACCCACGGTGTGGGTGTTGAGTCGCTGCGCGATTTTCTTTTCGATTCCGTCGAATGCTCCTCCGCAAATGAAGAGAATGTTGTGCGTGTCGACCTGAATGTAGTCTTGATCGGGGTGTTTGCGCCCACCCTTGGGGGGCACGTTGACGATGGAGCCTTCGAGCAGCTTGAGCATGCTCTGCTGTACGCCTTCACCACTGACATCTCGCGTGATCGAGGGGTTGTCTCCCTTGCGTGCTATCTTGTCTATCTCGTCAATGAAGACAATACCTCGCTCGGCTCTCGCCACATCGTAGTCGGCAACTTGGAGCAAACGACTGAGAATGCTTTCCACATCTTCGCCGACATAACCGGCTTGCGTGAAGACGGTGGCGTCGACGATGGTGAAAGGTACCTTCAGCAGTTTGGCAATGGTGCGCGCCAGGAGAGTTTTGCCCGTACCGGTCGAGCCGACCATGACAATATTGCTCTTTTCAATCTCCACATTGTCGTCGGCCGCCTCGTCTTGTTGACTGAGCAAGCGCTTGTAGTGATTGTAGACCGCCACAGACAGGTATTTCTTTGCATCGTCCTGTCCGATAATATACTGGTCGAGGTAGGCTTTGATGTCTTTGGGTTTGGGAAGCTCGCCGAAATCGGCTTCCACGCTCTGTGCTCTTGCGGAGCGCAGACTCGTGTCCACGATTTCTTTGGCTCTTTCGGCGCAGTCACTGCAGATGCAGGCGTCTGTGCCGTGTATGAGCATGTCGACTTGTGACGCGGGACGTCCGCAAAAGGCGCAATGCTCTTCTTGTGAATTGTGTTTAGACATAATGGAATGTAACGTGTGTGTGACGGCAGATCGACACCTTCTTAGGCTTTGCGCGAAAGCACGCGATCGATCATGCCGTATTCTTTGGCCTCTTGCGCCGTCATCCAGTAGTCACGATCGCTGTCTGCCCAGACTTTGTCGAAATCTGTGTGGCTGTGTTCGGCGATGATGGTGTAGAGTTCCTTCTTGAGCTTCATGATCTCACGGGCGGTGATTTCAATGTCCGAAGCCTGTCCCTGCGCTCCGCCGAGGGGCTGGTGGATCATGACGCGGCTGTGGGGCAAAGCCGAACGTTTGCCTTCGGTGCCGGCCACTAACAGCACAGCGGCCATAGAAGCGGCCATGCCGGTGCAGATGGTTGCAACGGGGCTTTGGATAAACTGCATGGTGTCGTAGATGCCCAGACCGGCGTAGACACTTCCGCCGGGAGAGTTCACATAGATCGAAATATCCTTGCCCGAATCTACAGAATCGAGGTAGAGCAATTGCGCCTGGAGCACATTTGCTGTCGTGTCGTCGATGGGTGTGCCGAGAAAGATGATGCGATCCATCATCAAACGGCTGAAGACGTCCATCTGTGTGACGTTGAGTTGACGCTCTTCGAGGATGTAAGGGTTGAGATATTGGTTTTGTACGGCGACCACGTCGTCGAGCACCATAGAATTGATGCCGGTTTTCTGCGTGGCGAATTTACGGAAATCGGGATTCATGCGTTGCGTGGAATAAAATGAGTGAGTTCGGGGCTTCGATTACGAAGCACACCGTTGAAAATGGCGAATGAGGGCAACGGATGTTGTTTCACCCGTTCGCCCTCATCCGAATTTGGTGCAAATAGTGTGCCCGAGCCACTATTTACCGGTGTACCGTATGTTGTTTACGCGTTTTCTGCTTCGAAGAACTTCGCGAAGTCGTCGAAGGAAATGCTCTTGTGCTCGAGTTTAACAACCTTCTTAAGCGCGTCTGCGAGCTTGGTGTTCACACTACGATCCACGAAAGCATTCATTTGGTTGCGATCTTTGAGCATTTCGTTGGCGTAGTTTTCGAGGTATTCCTCGGGCACGTTGGTCAAACCATACTGTGCAAACTGGATGCGTGCCGTTTGGAGAGCAGCCTCTTTGACGTCGTTTTGGTCGATCGTCACCTTGTTTTGCTTCAACAAGTTGCTCTTTAATGAGGTGCCAGCGGAGTTCTTCGAGGCTCTTCTCGAAGTTCTTTTCTACGAATTCTTCGCCCTTGTCAGCATTTTGCAGCTTCATGAAACGCTTAGAAGCGCTTCGGGGAATTCGAGCTTGCCCACTTTCTCTTCGGTGTACTTGCGTACATCGATAAGAAACTTCATGTCGGCATCCTGGTTGTACTGGTTCTGGATGAGTTCCTTCACCTTGGCGCGCATTTCCTCTTCACTCTTCACGGTGCCGGGCTCGAACACGCGGTCGAAGAGTTCCTGATCGTAAGCAGCAGGTACGAAGCGGCTGATGCTGCTCACCTGGAAAGTAAATTTACCCGTGTGCTTTGCAGCTTCTTCCTTGTCGAGTTTGAGCAGAGCTGCCAACTCGGTTTCGTTGTGTGCCTCCGAAGGATTGAAGGTAATCACGTCGTTCACCTTGGCGCCTTCGAAGATTTTCTTCTGATCTTCGCTCACGAAATAGCTGGGCATGAGGCTTGCCGTGTCAAGACTGATACCTCCTTCAAGAATATTGCCTTCGGCATCTTGTTCAGCGAGGGCACCGCGCAAGATATCCTTGTCGGCATACTCCTGTACTTCCTCAGGATGTCCGGCTTGCTGCGCAAAGGCCTTCACCTGCTGGTCGATTTGCTCCTCGGTCACCTCAACATCATAATAAGTGAGTTGATCTTCGCCGGTGAGTTCCACCTTAAACTCAGGAGCAAGTGCGATGTCGAATTTGAATTCGAAGTCATCTTGGTTTTCGATGTCCTGTGCTTGCTGCTTTTCCGACATCATCGGTTCGCCAAGCACGCTGAGTTTCTTTTCTTCGATGAACTTTTGGAGGTTTTCGCCCACGAGACGATTGATTTCGTTCATCTTCACCTCCGTGCCGAAACGCTTATTGATCAAGCCGGCAGGTACTTTTCCTTTACGGAAACCGGGCATTTCGGCTTTCGCCGCGATATTTTTGAGTTCCTTCTTGACAGCGTCCTGATAGTCTGCCTGCTCCATCTTCACCGAGACGAGGGCGCTCACTCCGGACTGTTCGAGAGTAATGTTCATGAGGTGTGGTGTTATATGCTTATTTATTTATTGTCGAATAGCGTGAGCTTCCCACGAGTGCTCCGTTTTAGGCAACGTTTCCTCGTGCAGAAGCGCCAATACAAAGATCCAGCCGAGGCGAGTCTATATATTTAGCGCAGCAAAGGTACTCTTTTTTCGGCGAAAAAGGCGTATCTTCGCACAAAATAATTCTCTTCTGATCATTTCTCAGTCAATGATCTCCCGAAACCACACCTTTCTACGATGAACCGACAAGATTTCCGAATCGTCTTCATGGGCACTCCCGACTTTGCCGTCGGCAGTCTGCGCGCCCTCGTCGAAGGCGGATACAATGTAGTAGCCGTTGTCACCATGCCCGACAAGCCCGTGGGGCGCCACCAGAGCGAACTCTCGCAAAGTGCCGTAAAACAATACGCCCTTGCGCACCACCTCCCCGTGCTCCAACCGGAGAAGCTGAAGGATCCCGATTTTCTGGACAGCCTGCGCAGCTACCGTGCCGACCTCCAAGTTATCGTGGCCTTCCGCATGCTGCCCGAAGCGGTTTGGGACATGCCCCCTCACGGCACTTTCAATCTCCACGCCTCGTTGCTCCCGCAATATCGCGGTGCCGCCCCCATCAACTGGGCCATTATTAATGGAGACACCGAAACAGGCGTCACCACCTTCCTGCTCGACCACGAAATCGATACCGGTCGCATCATTCACCAAGCCCGCATTCCCATCACCGAGGCCGACAATGTAGAAACCATCCACGATCGCCTCCGCGACGTCGGAGCCGGTGTGGTGACACGCACCGTCGACGACATCATCGCAGGCAACATTCGCCCCGTCGATCAAGACACGCTCCCGACCGACGGCGAAATTCGGCACGCCCCCAAGATCTTCAAAGACACTTGTCGCCTCTCGCTCGACACTTCAGTCAAACGTGCCTTCGACTTCGTGCGTGGTCTCTCGCCCTACCCCGCTGCTTGGACGGAGCTTGTGGACGAAAGCGGTAAGCGTACCGCACTCAAACTCTATGCCGCCCAACGCGAACAAGTGCAAGTCGGCGAAAAACCCGGCACCGTGCTCACCGACGGCAAAACCTATTTCAAGATTGCGTTCCCCGACGGCTATCTCTCGCTCACCCAACTCCAATTGGCAGGCAAAAAGCGCATGACCATCACCGACTTCCTCCGTGGTTTCCATCCGGAGGGCGCCCTTCGCGTAGAATAATCCTCCCCCTCTCTCTCCCAGCATTCGCATTATGGCATTAGAAGCCCTCCCCCCTAAGCCCGGACTCGGCATGACCGCCGAATTGCACCTCGAAGATGTGCAGCGCGCCGTCGATGTTGAGCAGCAAGAACACCGTCCGCAACGCGTTCTCCCCGCAGAATGGGCGCCCCAAAGCGCCGTTCAACTCACCTGGCCGCACGCCGACACCGATTGGCGCGACCTCCTCGCTGAGGTCACCGAGACCTACGTGCGCCTCGCCTACGAAATCGCCAGTCGCCAGCCGCTCCTCATCGTCAGCCCTGAGCCCGACCAAGTGCAATCGTTCCTCTCCCGTCGACTCCCCGCAGCCGCTTTGCAAAACGTGCATTTCGTCGCCGCCCCCTCCGACGACACCTGGGCGCGCGACCACGCTTTTCTCACCGTCCTCTCCGACAACGGGGCCGAACTACTCGACTTCCGCTTCAACGGTTGGGGCGGCAAGTTCGCCGCCGAGCGCGACAACGCCATCAACCGCCGGCTCTTCGACACCGGTTGGTTGCATGGGCACTACGTTTCGGCCCTCGATTTCGAACTCGAAGGCGGTGCCATCGAGAGCGACGGCGCCGGCACGCTCCTCACCACGGCCGCTTGCCTCCTCAATCCCAACCGTCGTCTCGAAGGCGACGCGGTGCTGTGCCCGATCGCGGACAAGTAGAACTGCTACTCCGCGAACGCCTCGGCGCCGAACGCATCCTTTGGCTCCACCACGGCTATTTGGCGGGCGACGACACCGATTCGCACATCGACACCCTCGCTCGTCTCTGCCCCAACCACACCATCGTCTACGTCAAGTGCGACGATCCTGCCAACGAGCACCATGCCGAGCTCCAAGCCATGGAGACCGAGTTGGAAGCCCTGCGCACCGCCGACGACCGCCCCTATCGCTTGCTCGCGCTGCCCATGCCCGATGCCATTCATGACGAAGCCGGCGAACGCCTTCCCGCCACCTACGCCAACTTCCTCATCATGAACCGCGCCGTACTCCTACCCACCTACCATCAGCCCGAACATGACGAAGCGGCACGCAAGGTGTTGCAGCGCGCCTTCCCCCAGCATGAAATCGTAGGTGTAGACTGTCGCAGCCTCATCCGCCAGCACGGTTCGCTCCATTGCGTCACCATGCAATATCCCCGCGGTGTCGTTCGCTTCGACTAAGCCCTCCCGCACTTCTTCTCCCTCTCTATTTTCACACTTCGCCCCATGAAAGTAGCCCTTATCCAAATGCCCTGCGTGGCCGATCCCGCCCAAAACCGCGATCGCCTCGCAGCTCACATTGCCACCGCCGCCCGGGGCGGTGCCGAACTCGTGGTGCTGCAAGAATTGCACAACACGCCTTATTTCTGTCAGACAGAAAACACCGAACTTTTCGATCTCGCGGAACCCATCCCGGGACCCTCGACCGCATTTTTCGGCGATCTCGCACGCCGCCACGCCGTTGTGCTCGTCACCTCGCTCTTCGAGCGCCGCACACCGGGCCTCTACCACAACACTGCCGTGGTCTTTGAGCGCGACGGCTCTATCGCCGGCAAATATCGCAAGATGCACATTCCCGACGACCCCGCCTACTACGAGAAATTCTACTTCACCCCCGGCGACCTCGGTTTCGAACCCATCGACACCAGCGTAGGTCGTCTCGGCGTGCAGGTATGTTGGGATCAGTGGTACCCCGAAGGCGCGCGCCTCATGGCACTTCGTGGCGCCGAACTCCTCATCTATCCCACCGCCATCGGCTATGAAAGCAGCGACACGCCCGAAGAGCAGGCGCGTCAACGCGAGGCATGGACGACAGTGCAGCGGGGTCATGCCGTCGCCAACGGCCTACCCGTCATCGCTGTCAACCGCGTGGGTCACGAACCCGACCCCAGCGGACAAACCAACGGCATTCTCTTCTGGGGCAGCTCCTTCGTAGCCGGTCCGCAAGGCGAACTCCTATTCCGTGCCGACACTGAGAGCGAAGGCGTCTACCTTGTCGACATCGACATGCAACGCAGCGAGAATGTGCGCCGCTGGTGGCCTTTCCTCCGCGACCGCCGCGTCGACGAATTTGCCCCCCTCACCCGCCGCTTCATCGACTAAGCAAGTCACCCCTCTCCCGGTACAACCGGAATACGCAAAATCCCCGACCTCATAACGGCCGGGGATTTTTGCGTATTTGCCTATGCTGGCAACATGGTTCGCCATCTTGCACCTTTATTTCGTCCCTTTATCCGAGAGTTCTTTTTCGATTTCCGTTCCGTCGGCAAGGCGCAGCACAATGCGCTGCTTGAGACCGTCGGGATTAAGCGGAGCCACCAAGCCAAAAACATCTCTACCCGGAAGCCACAGGTAATCCGCCTCGACCGTCTCCCCGAGCGGCTTGGCAAAGATGCTTCGATCGCCGCATTTGAATTGACAGTCGAAAATCTGTTTGTCCGTATAGAAATAGAGATTGCCGCATTGCGCAGTGACATCTTCGTCGCGCCCATCTGCCTGCGTGCGCACAACCCGGATAGCCTTCACCCCCTGTGTGAGCCAAGTGCGATGGAAATGGCATTCATTCACCACCGGCTCAGTCGGATTGCCCACAAGTTGGGAAAGTTCCTTATAGCGCGCCACTTCCGCGGGCGTGCTTTTCGAGGTGGGCGCAAACGAACTTTTGGTACTGTCGGGAACCACAAGAATAAGCCAGCGCCTACCCTCTTCCCCGTCTGCGAAAACTTTTAGATCACGAGGATACATAAAAGCCTCAATCGGGTTGACGATCTCACCCCATGTAGGTCGGGGAGCCGGCTCGCCCGTTTCGCAAGAGAAAAATGTTGTTGCAAGAAAGAGCATTGCAAACAAGTAAAAAGTTGACCTCATGAGTACACGTATAAAATTACTACAATTCCGTATTAAAACCATGCAAATGTAGTCATTTTTCCGACAACAGCAAAAAGAAAAGTCGTTTTTTTCATACATATATCTCAAATTCCACCTCAATACGGTGAAGCACAATACAAAAGTCCCCAATTTATCAAGAAAAGTCCCCGACTTTTGGCTAATTCCTTCCTACTTTTTCCACGCATCTCCCCATTTTCTCGACACGGCCCTACAGACATGCCCTCGCCGCTCTCAAGCGCGAACGAAAAAACGCCATGAATCACCACATCTGGGTATTCCTACGGCACGAAATTGCGAAAAGGAGAAAAAAGCCTCTCTTAGCCTACCGAAAGACGCGCATCATATACCCTAAAATGGGTATTGCCCTGTCTTGCGAAAGCCTTTAACTTTGCAAGTTGAAACCTACATGGCATGAAACCTACAAAATACCTTCTCTCCCTCCTCTTGTCGGGTGCCCTTCCCTGCGCCGGCGCTCCGTTTGTGCCCGCCCCGCACGCGCCACTTGCACCGACCTCGGGCGAAAAAGCCGGCGACAGCACCGTGGTGTCGTCGTCGCGACAACTGAACGAGGCCACTGTCACCGCACACGCCGAAGCCACTCGCCTCAAATACGCCCCGCAAGCCTTGACCCTCCTTTCTTCACGCCAAATCGATGGTTCGGCCTCCTCGCTCAACGAGGTGCTCGGACGCGTGGCCGGCGTGACCATCCGCTCCATGGGTGGGGTCGGCAGCAGCTCGCGCATTTCGGTGCGCGGACTCGAGGGCAAGCGCATGGGCCTCTACATCGACGGCACCTCCGCCGGACAAATAAGCAATTTTGTGAGCCTCGACGACATACCCACCGACATGATCGAGCGCGTGGAAGTCTACAAAGGTATCGTGCCCTACCGCTTCGGGGGCACGGCCATGGGCGGCGCGGTGAACGTCGTGCTCAAAGACTATCCGCCGCGCTATCTCGACGCGTCCTACGAAGTGGGTAGCTACAACACCCACCGCGCCAACTCCGTCTTCAAACGTAGTTTTGCCGACCTTGGGCTCGAACTGGGCTTAGGCGGCTTGTTTGTCGCGTCGGACAACGACTATGAAATGACGCTCCACAACCAAAACGACCTGCGTGTGCGCCGCGGCAACGATGCGTTCCGCAAAGCGGTGCTCGGCGGCTCGATCAAGGAAACCAAGTGGTGGTTCGACGAACTCAAATCGGAATTCGTCCTCACCTCCACGCGCCAAGGCATTCAAGGCATCGACTGGGACTATCGCAGCGCCCACAACCACGCTTCGTCCTTCCTCGTCTCGCTCGAGGCCAAGCGCAAGAACTTCTTCGTCGAGGGGCTGGATTTCGATTTCTCCACGGCCTACAACATCGGACGCTACGGCCTTTGCGACACCGCTCGCGTGCGCCACGCCTGGGACGGCCGCACCTATCCCACCCTCTCGCCTTTGGGCGGCGAAACGGGGCCCTTCGCTTCGGACGGACACCACCGCTCGCACGATTGGATCGGCAAGTTGAATTTGGAATATACCCTCCGACCGGATCACGCCCTCAACCTGAACCTCTACGGCACCGGCACGTGGCAGCAGCCCCACAACGAACTGATGGATCGCTCGCTGGGCTATCCGGCCAACTTCGACAGTCGCCTCACCGCCCTCACCACCGGTTTGTCCTACGAGGCGTTCTTCTTCGACCGCCGGCTGCAAACAGCCGTGACGGCGAAACACTTTCTCATCGGTTCGCGCGCGCAAATGCTGCACAACTTCTATTTGCGCGACATCAAGACCATTCACATCAATCGCAGCGAATGGGGCGGCAACCTCGCTGCCTGCTATCGCATCACGCCCCTCTGGACAGTCAAAGGCTCGGTGGCTTCGGAAAGTGCGCATCCCCACAAGCGAAGAACTCCTCGGCAACAGCTTCAACATTCTCCCTTCGCCCGACCTACTCCCCGAACGCAACAAGAGTGTGAACGCCGGTGTGCTCTATCGGCGGCCCTTTTCCGACGAACGGGTGTGGGAAGCCGAGGTCAATGTCTATATGAGCGAACTCACCGACATGGTGCGTTTCACTCCCGACCTGTTGCCCACGATGGCGCGCTACACCAATTTCGGACAAGTGCGCACCATGGGCATCGAAGCGGAGATCAAAGCCGACGTGACGCGCTGGTGCTACCTCTACGCCAACGGCACTTGGCAGGATTTGCGCGACCGCCGGCGCACCTTCCCCAACTCGAAAGCCCCCAACCCCACTTACGACCTGCGCATCCCGAACATTCCCTACCTCATGGCCAATTTCGGCGGCGAACTGCACTGGGCCGATCTCTTCGGCCGCAAACAGAACACACGCCTGCTGCTCGATGCCTCGTATGTGCACCGCTATTCGTACGACTTCGAGATGGGCGCTTATCTCGAAAAGCTGATTCCCACCTCACTCACCTTCGATGCGGCCATCGAACAGAGTTTTGCCAACCGACGCTGGACGCTCACGCTGAAAGTGAAGAACCTCGCCGACCGCGAAACGGTGTCGGAGTTCAATCGTCCCCTGCCCGGTCGCACCTGCTCGGTGAAACTGCGCTATTTGCTGCGCTGAATCCTCATTGTTTCCAATTTTCCCCTTAATACTTCATCTCTATGTTCAAGAAAATGCTGTTTTGCGCAGCGGCCGGCCTCCTGTTGCTGGCTCAAAGCGCCTGCGACAACGACAAACCTCAACCCACTCCCTCCGCTCAAAAGGGTTCGACGCTCATCACCACCACGGTGGTCAACCCCGACGGGGCAAGTGGCGTTTGCTACATGCAACTCATCGACGGGCTGACGGGACACTACGACAACGCGAAGGCGGTGCCCGCCGGTTTCGGCGCTCCTCCGGTAGTGCAGGGTCGCGACGTCTTTGTGCTGCCCGACTATATGGGCAACAACAAGGCGGAGATGCGCCACTATGTCTATGAAACCAATGGCACGCTGCAACTGCGCGGCACACTCGCGCTGCCGGCCGGCGCGGGGGAGCGGCCAATGTTTGCAAAGTGAGCGACACAAAAGCTTACGTTTCGTTCCAAAACACGGGACAGGTTTGGGCTTTCAACCCCACAACTATGACCAAAACTGCCGAAATCGACCTGAACCCCTTGGCACAGAAGGACATGCGCGTGGCGCCTGCCGCCATGGTGGAACGCGACGGCCTCCTTTTCGTGGGTCTCAACCAGTTTGATGCTCAATGGATGCCGACTGCGAAGCAGGCCGACATGGCCCTTGTGGACACGAAGACCGACAAAGTGGTGAAAAAGATCAGCGACACGAAGCACGAACTGAGCTTTGCCACGCGCCCCATCGACCCGCATTCTGTTTTCGTGGACGCCCAAGGCGACATTTACGTCAACTGCATGGGCAGCTTCGGCTACAAACCGGGCTTTGCCGGCGGTCTGCTGCGCATTCGCAAGGGACAGACGGATTTCGACCCCGACTTTGCGATCAACTACCAAACGGCGAAGGTGCAAGGCTTCGACGGAGCGATCGACTATGTGGGTACTGTCCGCCTCGCCTCCGACGGAAAGTCTATGCCATGGCCGCCAACTTTGCCCTCGATCCCAACAATAAGAATCCCTATCTGGCCAAGGTAATGTTCCCCGTGGTGATCGATCTGCAACAACGCAGCGTGCAGAAGATCGACGGCATCCCCTATTCGAACGGCCACGCCGTGGCCATCGGCGAACGCGACGGCAAACTCTATTTCGGCAGCGGCAACGACGAGGCTTACGGCTTCTATGCCTACAACCTGAAAACGAAAAAGAGCGAAGGCTTGGCCTTCTCGGTGGTAGGTATGCCCGCCCAATTCGAAACGCTGAAATAAGCACACGCTTTCGGAAGTTTTCTTCCTCTTCACCCCGGCTCTAAAGCTGTGGAGCACAAAAAAACGGCACCGCCTCACTTGAAAAAGTGGGCGGTGCCGTGTGTTGTGTGGAAAGGTAGGGCGGTGCACACCGGAAAGTGCGCGGTGGGAGACAATTAGTACTTCTCGGCGTAGTTGGAAACGCTGAGATCGGAGATGCGGCCCACAAAGTTGCCGGTGCGCGCGAGAGGGAAGACGAGCGTGCGCTGGTAGTACATCTTGGAGGCTGCGTAGGGATCGGCGCTCGCTCCGGCGAGACCGGCGTCGGTCGACGCACTGCCGAGCGTCAAGGGGTAGAGGGCCTGACGGAAACGGCCGTCGACAAAGAGCAACGTTTCGCGGTTGGTGCCCACAAAGGTGAGGCGCACTTTGCGACCGGCGGGCACCACATAGTCGAACTCGTTGAGATAGCCCTCCCGCTCGAAGGCGAGTTTGCCGTTCTTGGGCGAAGCGAGATAAACGGTGGCATCGGACGAGGAGAAGAGGACATCGCCGCGACGCACAGAGTCGGCTTCGAGTTCGAAGGAGACGGTGTAATCATACCCCACGGCATCGCCCACCCAGTCGACGGGCGAGTTGGGTTGCAACACGGGACGCGGGCAGCGCAAGGTGGCACGCCCTTCGGCAATGCCGGGCAGACGGCCGAGGAGGTTGACGCCGGGAGCTTCGCTGAGGGCGGCTCCGCGACGGGCGAACTCGGCATACGGCACGCTCACGGCTGCACCCGTCCACGTCTTGGCGGAGATGGTGCGGAGGGCGGGCATGACGCGGTGGTGGATGTCGCGCACGGTGATGCCGTTGCCGGCATGATCGTTCCAAACGGCGAACATGCCGCCGAGAATGGCGGGATCGCCTTCTTCAAACTTCTGATTACCGATCTGCGCCGGCGTCCATTTGTCGTAGAGCATCGGGCAGTTGAGATAATCGTAGTAGTAACCGGCGGCGGGCACGATGTAAACATAGCCGTCGGGGATGGAAATGAGCTGATAGCCCTGGGCTTTCATCTTCGCGGGGTCGGCATATCCGTTGTACCACGCTTCGAGAATCACATTCTTGCTCTTGACGGGCGTCTGACCGTCGGCATGCGTGAGCGCGCCCCAAGCCACGGCCTGTTTGCCGTAGCGTTCGACGTGGCGAATGAGGTGGTCGGTGAGCGAACGGAAGAGTTCGACCACGGCTTTGTCCTTGTTGCTGTATTCGTCAGTGCCAATATGTACGCGCGGGCCGACAAATACGGGATCGGGGCCGGCACAATACTCCGTGAACAGGCTGTCGAGGAAGGGAATGACGGCGGGATTGCGGAGATTGAGGTGGTCGGCTCCGAATTCTTCCGAGCCGAGCGAGGGACGATAGTGCGTAAATGCCAAAGAGTGGGCGGGGACGTCGATCTCGGGGAGAATTTCCACGCCCTGCGCGGCGGCTTCGCGCTGGAAAGCACGGAATTCTTTCTTCGTATAGCTACCATCGCGCGCAGTAAGGCCGGGGAAGAAGTCGCTTTCGAGACGGAAAGCGGCGGGCGTCTTCGCCCAATCGTTGCCGAAGTACTGTTTGAAGCCGTTGTCGTTGAGGTGTACCTGCAAGGTGTTCATCTTATAATAAGCCATCACCTTGACCAATTGGCGCAAATAGTCCATGGGGATGTATTTGCGACCGACATCGATCATGAAACCGCGCACGGGATAGGCGGGACGGTCGGTGGCAACACCACAGGGCAGGGCATGCGAGCGGGTTTGCTCACTGATTTGCAAAATGGTGCGGGTGCCCCAAAATGCGCCTTGGGCCGTGGCGGCGGCGATGGTTGCGGTTTCGCCTACGGTCAGGCGGTAACCTTCGATGCCAAGGGTGTCGCGGCGATCGGCGCGCGCCAAAACGATGTCGCCGGCGCGACCTTTGCCCTGCACGACGCTGAGTCGGCGCGAAAAAAGTTCGGAATAGTCGGAAGCAAAGCGCTCGGCAACGGGGAGGAAAGCGCGATCACTCACCACAATGCGGCCGGTGGGATGAAATTCGCCACGGGCACCTTGCCAAGAAGTGAGTTCGGGCACAACAAAGGGGCGGGGATTGCCAACTGTCGCAGCGGCATGTGCCCAGGTCGCGGCGAGACATGCCACGAAAAGTAGCAGCGAACGCCGAAGGAAGGGGAAAAGTTGCATGATGTATTGGGGATTAAGGGTTATCGGGCGAGGGAGGATCTGCTGTGGGCGACACATTGTCCGAGGAAGAGGGGGGATTGGGCGTCTCGCCGGCGGAGGAAGAGGCTGCGGCGGGAGGGGCGCCGGCAGACCCCGCGGGAGATGAAGCAGCGGACGCGGTGCCGGCATTCGCTTCGTCGGCACCGGCCGGACGAGTCGCCCCTGCTGCTTCCGGAAATTCGGCACGCGCGCTGAACAGCAGCGCATCGGGAGCGGCGAAGGGATAGACTTGCATGAAAATTTGGCGGGTGAGTTGCGGTTGTTCTCGCAAGGCAATCTCGAGCCAACCGAGATAAGCGGTGCCCTGTCGCAAACGGCGGGCGGCATAGGCCAGGTAGGGCGAGGCCACAGCGGCATCTTCGGGTCGAGACTGCAGCAACACTTTCCAGAGTTCGCCGCCCCAAGTGTCTTCAAAACAGTTGTTTTCACAAAGGGCATGGGCGATCCGGCGGCGCGCTTCGGGTGGGAATCCGTAGGCTTGCGCCAAGTGATTCACCGTTCGCGCCGCGAATTCTGTTTGCTGGTGCGCCAGGGCGAGTTCAGCCGTGCGGAGATAGATTTCCATCTGCTCCACGCCGAGCGAAGCGGTGGAGGCCAGCACGGCATAGGCGGTGGGCATGTCGCCCTCGGCGGCATAAGTGAGTGCGATGTCGCCGGTGATACGAATTTTATCGGGATGCTCATTGGGACAATGCTGTGCCGCGGTTTCGAGCACGGCGCGGGCTTCGGAAAAAGCTCGCTTGTTGACGAGAATCTCACCGGCCGAGAGGGCCATACTGTAGTCGTTGGGGAAGAGTTGGCGGTAGGTGTCATACACTTGCAGCACTTCATCCCAATGCTCCAGGCCGAGTTCACCGATGGCCTTGAAGCGGAGGGCTTTTTCATTGCGGGGATCGATGGCAATGGCGTAGTCGGCGGCTTCAACACACTTCTCATATTGCTTTTGCTCATTGGCTACATCGGCCACAAAGAGCCACGCATCGAGATTATAAGGGTCGGCATCCAAGACCTTTTCGGCCAATTCTCGAGCATGATCACGGGCGCCCCACTGCACAAAGATCTCTCCTTGGAGCAACTGCGCGCGGGAATATTCCGGAGCGTCCTCGGGAATGCGAAGAAGATACTTTCGGGCGTAGGTGGGATGGCCGTAGTCGAGAAAGAGTTCGCCGATTTCGAGCAAAAGGTCGTTGATGCCCATCGGGGGGCTCGCCTTCCTCGGCCTCCATCCGCGCATCCATTTCCGTTTCGTCGGCCAAGACTTTCTCATAGATCGCGTCGGCAGCATCGAATTCAAGGCGGCTGAGTGCGCGCTCGGCGTAATAAAATTGGACATCGAGGTGCTGCTGGTCAGACATTCGGCGTACAACTTCATCGGCATCCGCCCATCGGCCTTCATTTTTGTACCGATAGGCACGACGAATCTGCACCTCAGGATCGTCGGGGTGGAGACGAAGCGCAAGACGCATGCAGGTCTCGGCTTCATAGTATTGGTTGTTTTGCTCGTAATAATCGAGTATGTCTAAAAGTTCAGGGGCGTCCATCCATAAAGGAACGGACGCCCCTGCAAGTTTCTGTTCATACTCGCTCACCAGCGCCTTGAGATCACGGGGTTCTCGCTTCATGGGTGGGCTCGTTGGTGCGCCGCGCTTTAATTTCGCTGTGATGTGGTGCGCTGATCCGCGACAATCGTCAGGAGAAAGTGCCGACGCGGGTATTTTTTATTTGTGTTTGTCTTCTTTGAGCGAAACGGTGCTGTTGAAGATCAGGTGTTCGGGAGTGGAATCGGGGTCAATGTTGTAATAGCCGGTACGCGTGAACTGCAAGTAGTGGAGCGGTTGGAGCGTCTGGACATATTTTTCGACAAAGGCACCGTGGTTGACGTGAATGCTGTCGGGATTGAGGAAGGGGCGCATGGCTTCAATGCCGCGTACGCCGTGCTCATCCTCATATTGCTTGATGGCGTCGCGAGGATTCTCGCAGGTCCAAAGGCAAGCGTAGTTGCGAACTTCGGCGGGAAGGCAATGATCGCAGCTCACCCAATGGATGGTGCCCTTGACTTTGCGGTTGGCGCCTTCGGTTCCCGCTTTAGATGTGGGATCGTAGGTGCAGTAGATTTCTTCAATCTCGCCGGTGGTTTCGTTCTTCTTGAAGCCGGTACAGTTGACAATGTAGGCACTTTTGAGACGGGTCTCCTTGTCGGGCGTCATACGGAAGAACTTCTTATCGGCAACTTCCTTGAAGTCGGCACGTTCAATCCAGAGTTCACGGCTGAACTCGATGGTGTGGGTGCCTTCCTCGGGGCGCTCGGGATTATTGACCACCTCAAGTTCTTCGACTTGTCCCTCGGGATAGTTGGTAATGATGAGTTTGACGGGGTCGAGTACGGCCGATACACGAGTAGCTCGCTCGTTGAGATCGGCGCGCACGGCACTTTCGAGCAACTTGATGTCGTTGAGCGCGTCAAACGTGGTGTATCCGATCTTATCTATGAACTTACGAATGCTCTCGGGGCTGTAACCTCGACGACGTATGCCGCAAATGGTGGGCATACGCGGATCGTCCCATCCGCTGACCACGCCTTCTTTGGTGAGCAACAGGAGGTTGCGCTTGGACATGAGGGTGTAATTGAGATTCAGCTTGTTGAACTCAATCTGTCTCGGCCGGTTGTCGGCGAGATCTTCTCCGCGCGTTTCTTTGTACCAATCCACGAAAAGGTCGTAAAGCGGACGGTGGGGCACAAATTCAAGGGTACAGATGGAGTGGGTAACCCCTTCGAGGTAGTCACTCTGCCCATGCGTGAAATCATACATGGGGTAGGCGTTCCACTTGTTGCCGGTGCGGATGTGCGGCATGTTGAGCACGCGATACATGATGGGGTCCCGGAAGTGCATATTGTCGCTGGCCATGTCGATCTTGGCGCGAAGCACCATTTTGCCGGGTTCAACTCGTCCACTGTTCATTTCTTCGAACAGACGCAAGGACTCTTCCACGGGGCGGTCGCGATAGGGACTGGGCGTGCCGGGACGTGTGGGCGTGCCCTTCTGCGCTGCAATCTGCTCACTGCTTTGTTCGTCGACATAAGCGCGGCCTTGCTTGATCAGCGCTACGGCAAATTCCCAGAGGTCGCCGAAATAGTCGGAAGCATAGAGTATTTCCCCAATGATAGCCGAGCCATTCGATATCTCGCTTGATGGCTTCGACATATTCGTGGTCTTCCTTCTGCGGATTGGTGTCATCCATGCGCAAATTGCACACGCCGCCGAACTTCTGCGCCACTCCGAAGTCCATGGCGATGGCTTTGGCGTGTCCAATGTGGAGATAGCCGTTGGGCTCGGGCGGGAAACGCGTTTGGAGGCGGCCGCCGTTGCGTCCGGCAGCGAGGTCGTCTTTTACGATCTGCTCAATAAAATTGAGCGTTTCCTTCTTGTCTTGAATTTCTTCGGGAGTGGTGGACATGTTACTATGGGATTGTTAGTTGGCCATTTCGGAGAGGAACTTGATGCGCACGAGGCGAATCTCGTCTTCTGTGTAGTCGTCGCCGAGTTCGTCGTAGGCCTCATCGAGACTGTCGGTGTCGCTCTCGCGGAAATAGTCGAAGATGTCGGCGATACTGTCTTCGTCCATGACGTCGTTGAGGAAATAGTCGATATTGATCTTAGTTCCGCTGTAAACGATGGCGTCTACGTGATCGAGAAGTTCCGAAAAATCGAGTCCTTTGGACTTGGCAAGCTCATCGAGGGGGATTTTTCGGTCGATAGCGCGGATAATATCCACTTTAAGCTGCGACTTTTTGGGGACTGTGCGGAAGCGGAAGTCTTCAGGTCGCTCAATGTCGTTGTCTTCGCAGTGGCGGCGGATGAGATCGCAGAACTGACTACCGTAGCGCTTGGCCTTGCCCGATCCGACGCCGGGAATATTCTGTAATTCCTCAATCGTCTGGGGATAGGTGGAGGCCATGGCCTCGAGGGAGGTGTCTTGGAAGATGACATAAGGGGGGATGCCCAATTCCTTGGCCATGCTTTTCCGAAGATCTTTGAGCAGGCGGTAGAGTTGAGGGTCGAGTGCAGCGACAGCACCGCTTTGTTGCAGCGCAGCACCGGCAATTGCCTCATCATCGAAGTCATTGTCTTCGACAACAGGGAAGCTTTCGGGCTTCTTCAAGAACTTCTTGCCGGCAGGAGTCACCTTGATGACACCATAATTGTCGACATCTTTACGCAGGTAGTTGGCGATCAAGCCTTGTTTGATCACGGCATTCAGTACGCGATCATCCTCCATATCTTCGGCGATGCCGAAGCATTCCAAATCATCATGGTGATGTGCCACCACCTCGTCGGTGGCGTTGCCCATCATTACATCTTTAATATAGTCATCGCGGAAGTTCTCTTTCGTTTCGAGAACGGTCTCGATGACCTTACATAAGTGATCTTTTCCTTCCACTTGTTTCTTTGGATTTTTACAGTTGTCACAGTTGTCACAATTGTCCGGCTCGTACTGCTCTCCGAAATAGTGCAGCAAGAGCTTTCGACGGCATACGGCCGACTCGGCATAGGCGGCGGTCTCCTTGAGTAGTTGTCGACCGATGTCTTGCTCGCTCACGGGTTTGCTCTCCATGAACTTTTCGAGTTTCTGCAAGTCTTTGTGCGAATAGAAAGCCACACACAGCCCTTCTCCTCCGTCGCGTCCGGCGCGTCCGGTCTCTTGGTAGTATCCCTCGAGACTCTTGGGTATGTCGTAATGAATTACGAACCTAACGTCGGGCTTGTCAATCCCCATGCCAAAGGCAATGGTAGCCACGATCACGTCGATGTTTTCTTTCAGGAACGCATCTTGCGTGTCAGAGCGCACTTGTGCATCGAGGCCGGCGTGATAAGCACTGGCCTTAATGTTGTTGGCGAGCAAAATGCGGGTGAGTTCTTCCACGCGCTTGCGTGAAAGACAATAGATAATGCCGCTCACGCCCGGCCGGTTCTTGATGAACCGAATCACGTCGTAGTCCACCTTTTCGGTTTTGGGGCGCACTTCGTAGTAAAGGTTGGGGCGATTGAACGAGCTTTTGAACTCCACGGCATCCGTCATGCCGAGACTCTTCTTGATGTCGTTGCGCACTTTGACCGTCGCCGTCGCCGTGAGTGCAATCACAGGGGCGGGACTGATCTTATCGATGAGGGGGCGAATTTTCCGATATTCGGGTCGAAAATCGTGTCCCCACTCCGAAATACAATGTGCTTCGTCGATGGCATAGAACGAAATCTTGACCGACTTGAGGAAGTTGATATTGTCCTCCTTGGTCAATTGTTCGGGCGCCACGTAAAGCAGTTTCGTATGTCCGTTGAGTATGTCGGACTTCACCGCTTCGATCGTGGCTTTGGGCAACGACGAATTGATGAAATGCGCCACACGATTGTCGTCGCACACTTGGCGGATGGCATCGACTTGATTTTTCATCAAGGCGATGAGCGGCGAGACGACGATGGCCACCCCTTCCATGAGAAGCGCAGGCAACTGGTAGCAAAGCGATTTACCGCCGCCTGTAGGCATCAGCACAAACACATCGTGGCCCGAAAGCAGGCTGCGAATGATGGCTTCCTGATTGTCCTTGAAGCACTCGAAGCCAAAGTATTGCTTGAGTGGCTCGCGCAGATTTATTTCAGTCGTCATGGGAGATGGACATAAATAGAAGGTGAGTTCCTCTCGCAAAGTTATAAACAACTTTTGATTCCGCGCCCTCCGCGTCTTGATTTTTTTGTCGTTCGGCCGAAAAAATGCGGTGCCTTCTGCGCCATGCTTCCCTCCAACTGCTCACAACCGCGACAACACTATCGATGTGCGGCATTTCTCACGCCCATTGCTCGCAGCCTCATCACAAAAACACTGCGCGGCACAAGAAGTGTGTCGCGCAGTGACCCCACGTGGGGGCTGCGGCATCGCGTCGTCCGGTGCCGCAAGCGAAAAGCCTCAATTGTCTTTTTCTCGCTTCTTGAGGCTGTCGATGAGTTCGTCGAGCAAAGGGAGAATTTCAGCGATGGACGATTCGTGCACACCGTTTCCACAGAGAATTTCGAGCATGCAGTCGGGAATACCCACCGATTGTTCGCGCAGGTCTTTGCCGTGTGCGGTGAGACTCACGATGGTCTGGCGCGTGTCGACCTTTCCCTTGGTGCGATTGACAATGCCTTCACGCTCCATGCGCTGAATGAGCGGCGTCACCGTGTTGGTTTCAAGCGCCAAACGCTTGGCAATGTCATTCACGGGCAATTCGTCGGTTTCCCACAGCACCATCAAGACCAAATACTGGGGATAGGTCACACCGAGTTTGTCCAAATAGGGTCGATAGGCTTGCGTGATGAGTCGGCTGGCAGCATAGAGGCGAAAGCAAAGTTGCTTGTCGAGTTTCAATTTTTCGTAGTCCATGTTCGTCATTTTTCCCTTTAAGCGCACACAACCGACAGGCAATGTGTGGACACTGCCGGTCGGTTATGAAAAAGGGGTTTAGTCTTTGATTGTCAGCTTAGAGAAGCTGTTCGATTTGCTTTTCGATGTCTTTGATATCGTGGGTAGGTTCGAAGCGAGCCACGACGTGTCCCTCCCGATCAATGAGGAATTTGGTGAAGTTCCACTTGATATCGTTGCTCTTACGCCAATCGGGCGTGGCCTTGTCGAACATGCCTTCGAGAATGGGCGTGAGCTTGTGGTTGGCATCAAAGCCGGCGAAGCCTTTCTGCTGTTTGAGAAAGGTGTAGAGGGGAAGTTCGTCGGCGCCGTTGACGTCCGATTTTTTGAACTGCGGGAATTCCACGCCAAACTTCATGGTGCAGAACTCGTGAATCTCCTCGTCGCTGCCGGGAGCCTGTCCGCCGAACTGGTTGCAAGGGATGTCGAGAATCTCCAGTCCCTGAGCGCGATGTGCTTTGTAGAGCGCTTCGAGTTCGTCATACTGGGGCGTGAAGCCACATTCCGTAGCTGTATTGACAATGAGCAGTACTTTACCCTTATAATCGGAAAGGCTCACTTCGTTGCCTTTTTTGTCTTTGAGTTGAAAATCGTAGACCGTTGCCATAACTTTTCGCTTTTGCACAAAGTGACGGCCCAGATGCAGGGTCGATGCCCCGTGAGGCGGTGGCGGACAATTGCAGATCATAGCCATACGTTGTGCGTGTTTGAGAATTTGTTGTTAGTCTGTATGTTCGAAAGAGGGCTGTTCAGCGCCGAACTTCCGTTGTCTGGATGCAAAGGTAGAAAAAAGCGGCATATATCGCAAGCGACAATCTAAGTTTTTGGAGATTCGGGCGCAATATTAAGTTTTTTCGGCTTTCGCCTTCCGTGTTTTTGCCTTTCTGTGCGGGAGTTCAGGCACAAAGCGAAAGGAAAAGCCCGAGAAACTTCGCGTTTTGTTTGGAAAGGGCGCAGGTTTCGCGTAACTTCGCCACAAAACGAAATCACCTCATCATGTCTGCTCTTCATTTTCGCCCGGCCACGGCCGACGATGCCCGCTTTGTGGCGCGCCACGTGCTCGAGGCTTTGCACTGGCACATGTACGAAGTCCCACTCAGCGCCGCACAAACCCAAGCCTGGGACGAACTCACCGAAGTTTGTCGCCGCGACGATGTGCTCTACAGCCACCGACATGCCCTATTGGCCGAGATCGACGCCGAACCGGTGGGGCTCATCTTGGCCTACGACGGCGCCCATTACCACAGTCTCCGCACACGCACCTTCGCTCTCTTGCCGGCCTTTGCGGGAATGGACGTCGACAGCATGGAAGATGAGGCCACCGTCGGCGAATACTACATCGATTCGCTCGCCGTTGCCCCCAAGGCCCGTGGCCGAGGTGTGGGTCGCGCACTGCTCACACAGGCGGTACAACGCGCTGCCCGGCTGCAACTGCGCCCCACCCTGCTGGTAGATCCCGACAATCCGGGGGCACGCCGGCTCTATGCCGCCGCGGGCTTTCGCGAAAACGGCAGCGTCACGGCTTTCGGCCAAACCTATCTGCGCATGCAACACTGATAGCACTGCCTTCCCCGCAACACAACGAGCGCGCCTTCATTCCGACGACGGAGTGAAGGCGCGTTCGCATAAGAGGTTCACCACTTTCGGGAAAGCATAGTCCCCAAGCTGCGAAAGCGGCACGCGCAACCAATCGCCGGCCGGCGATTGCGAAGCACACAATCGGTAGGCGTCGACGTGCAGGCGCCGGTGCGTGAGCTCGTGTTTGAGGTCACTCACCAGCGGTTCGAGCGTTGCTGCAGTTTTCACCCCGAGCGCATCGAGCCGAGCGGCGACCTCCTCCGGTTGCAAGGGAGCGGGGCTCTCCATGAGCAACGGTTCGTAGAGTCCCTGCCAGATATCGCCGGCCGCACGGCGCCGAATGAACAGCGCAGGCTCCGCATCTGCCGTGTCGACAAGCAGCACGTAGGTGAAATAGCGGTGCGAGACGGCCACCTTCTTGCTCTTCACCGGGTAATCCTCCACGCGCCCTTCGCTCCGCGCGGCACAACTTTCCACCAGTGGGCAAACCAAGCACCGCGGCGCGCGCGGTGTGCACTGCACCGCCCCGAAATCCATGATGGCCTGGTTGTAGTCGGCCGCGCGCTCGGGCACCAACAACGAAGCTGCCAATTGAGCAAACTCCTTCTTGCCGGCCGCGACATCGATCGGGGTGTCGATGGCAAAATAGCGCGCGAGCACCCGATAAACATTCCCGTCCACTACGGCTGTGGGTAGGCCATAGGCGAAGGAACAGATGGCCGCCGCCGTGTAGTCGCCCACCCCCTTTGAGGGCACGCACGCCGGCATAGTCACGGGGAAATGCGCCGAGTGCCACAATTTGCTGCGCGGCGGCATGCAAATTCCGCGCACGCGAATAGTAGCCCAGGCCTTCCCACCGGTGCAACACCTCGTCTTCTGTGGCGGCGGCCAGCATTTCGACCGTGGGAAAGCGTTCCACGAAACGCAAATAGTAGTCGTAGCCCTGCGCCACGCGCGTTTGCTGAAGAATGATCTCTGAAACCCAAATGCGATAGGGGTCTGCCGTTTCGCGCCACGGCAATTCCCGTCCGTGCTCAGCATACCAATCGAGCAAGGCCCGGGAAAAAGGATGTGTCATGCCGTGAAAAGAGGATGAAGAGGTTGCGTTGTACTCATTATATATATAGGAAGATGGTCTCGACTCCGAAAGCCTTTGCGCGCCGTCAGCTGCAGAACTCCTCGAGTTCGGAAATATTGGTGGCCACACCGATCGCTTTGCGCTGATCGGCTCCATACAGTCCCTGCTCCACCAACTGATCGAGCAGAGCGATGAGCGGTTGCCAACAGCCGTCCACATCATAGAGGACGACGCGCTTGTGTGTTTCGTTGGCCGTGCGGGCCGCCAACACCGTGAAGACTTCATCGAGCGTGCCGACCCCACCGGGCAGGGCCACCAACACATCGCTCCGGTCGATCATCACCGTTTTGCGGTCGCTCAGGGCGGCGGTGCGAATCTCGACATCGAGCGTTTCGCTCACGATGTGGCGATCCACCACAAATTGCGGCACGATGCCAAACACCCGTGCGCCGGATTGTTTGGCGGCACGCGCCAACACTTCCATGAGCCCCACGCCCGAACCACCGTAGACCAAGGTTCTGCGGGTTTCGCCGATCCACTGTCCCACTTGCTCGGCCGCTTCTCGATAGCTCGCCGGGACCTCGTCGCGAGAAGAAAGAAAGACACCAATGTACTGCATAGCGTTGTATTTTTTAATGACATTTCCCACCTCAATCGACCCACTTGCTCCGCCGTGTCGGCGACGACGCGATGTTCTACCGCGCGCAGTCGCCCGACGCAGCCGGACGAGTGCCCACGCACACCGTCACTCGGTCTGAAAATGGGCAATTGCGTTTGAGGCGTTCGGCAAAATTGCGAATAATTCTTGGGACAGACAACGCTCGAAGGGGCGATTTTGCCACATGAACTGCAAATTTGCCACGTGCATCCGACGAAAACTACAAACTCCGCGACCTTTTGCATCTTTTTGTTGCCCTCTCTTTTTGCCACGTGAGGGAAATACATAACTTTGCGCCCACAAACAAATCATTCATTCTTCACACATCACATGAAAAAGATTCTCTTTCTCGTTGCAGCAAGCGCACTGATGGTGGCTTGCGGCCAAAAAGGACAAACTTCCGGCGCTGCCAACGGTGGCGATAGCGCAGCCACTGCTGCCGACTCTCTCGTATACGAAGGCGAAATCCCCGGCGCCGACGGCACGTTCAACACGCGCCTGGCTCTCGCTCAGGACAGCACCAACGGTTTCTCCCTCACCGAAACCAGCACGAAGGACAGCGCAGCTGCTGCTCCCAAGACCGGTAAGTTCGAAGCCGTACAGAGCAAGGACGCCAAGGGCTTCAAGCTCGTCATCGCTCAGGACGACGTGCGCTACTTCCTCCAGAAGAACGACAGCACCCTCTCGCTCGTCGGCGACAGCACGCTCACTCCCGCTGCTTCGGGCATGAACTACGATCTCAAGCTCAAGAAATAAGCCACACAGCTGCGACAACGCCCCCGGCGCTGCCGCGTGAGCCAACCAACCACTCCCTCTCTTGAAAGCAATTTCGGGAGAGGGAGTTCACATATAGGTACACTCCCTCTATTTCCCCTCCACTGCCATTCCCGCTTCGCCCATGCGCCTCCGTCCTTACCGCTACTCCCTCCTCGCTCTACTCGTCGTTCTGCTTCTGGGCCTCTACGGCACGGCCGAATTCATGCTCCGCACGGCCATTTGTCCCAAGCCGAGCCCTTATCGCAGCGAAGCCACGGCACGCGACACCATGATTCGCTACGTTCCCGCCCTGCGGCCGTGGCTCGACAGCCTCGATCGTGCCCAAGCCCTGCGCGACACCACGATCATCGCCCCCGACGGCACGCCACTCCACGCCCGCTACGTGCGCTCCGCCCGTCCCACGCAGAGAGTTGCCCTGCTGGTACACGGCTACGGCGATGCCGCGGGACGCATGTATCACATCGGGCGCATGTATGCCCGCTCGATGAACGCCCACCTCCTCTTGCCCGACCTGCGCTACCACGGCCGCACGCCCGGCACGCACATCGGCATGGGATGGAACGACCGTCTCGACGTGCTCCGCTGGGCAAAGCTCGCCCCGCACCTCTTCCGCCTCTCGCCCGACAGCCTCCGCCTCGTGGTGCACGGCGTCTCCATGGGCGCAGCCACCACGATGATGCTCAGCGGCACCGATGGGCAGCCCAATTACCTGCGCGCCTTCGTCGAAGACTGTGGCTACACCTCCGTGCGCGACATCTTTGCCTCCGAACTCCGCGTGCGCTACGGCCTCCCGGCCTTCCCCATCATTCCCGCCACCTCCGCCTTGTGCAAATGGCGCTACGGTTGGTCGTTCGACGAGGCCTCGGCACTCGAAGCCGTGCGCCGCTGCCGGAAACCGATGCTCTTTATCCACGGCGGCAACGACACCTTTGTGCCCACCGCCATGGTCTACCCGCTCTATACCGCTAAACCGGGCATTAAAGCCCTGTGGATCGCGCCCCACTCGGCACACGCCATGAGTTACATCGACCACCCCGAAGAATATGAGCGTCGCGTGCGCCAATTTCTCGACCGCTACGCGTGGTAAGCCCATCGCCGTCACACCGTGTGCGCCACTCGGTCCGCTCCCTTTGCTCCACCGCCTCCTTTTCCCTCTCTATGTCCTCCTCTTCCACCGCCCCAAGCGCCATGCCTTCCACCGCTTCGCCCGATGCACTCGCAGCTCAAAACGAACTGCCCATCGAGTCGCACCCCTTCGCCCCCTTCCTGCCCGAAAACGGGCGCATGCTCTTTCTCGGCAGTTTCCCTCCTACCGAAAATCGTTGGTGCATGCACTTCTATTACCCCAACTTCATCAACGATTTCTGGCGCATCATGGGCCACCTCTTCTTCGACGACCGCCAACATTTTGTGATCGCCGACGAAAAACATTTCGACGAAGCCGCCATTCGCCGCTTCGCCGCCGAAGAGGGATTGGCCTTTTTCGACACCGCCCGCCGCATTCGACGCCTCAAAGGCAATGCCTCCGACGCCTTCCTCGAGGTGGTCGAAGCCACTGACATCTCTTCGCTGCTCGCCCCCATGCCCCACTGCAACCGCATCGTCACTACGGGCGGACTGGCGGGCAAGGTGCTCTGCGACACCCTCGGCGTGAAGCAACTCCCCAAGATCGGCACCTTCGTGCACTGTCCGGCCGGCACGCACGCGCTGGGTCGCGACATCGACTTCTGGCGCATGCCCTCCTCATCGCGAGCCTATCCCTTGGCTCTCGACAAGAAAGCGGAATTCTATCGCTTGCTCTTCGACTAAAATCTGCAACTCGCCCACACCGCTTCTCCTCATCAATTCTCCCCTTGCACTGCCCTTCCTGGCATCACCCTCACACGCCCCCTGCTTTCCCCATGACCCCGACGCTTCCCTATACCGATTTGTTCATCGACTTCGACGACACGCTCTATGACACGCACGGCAATTCGTCGCTGGCCCTGCGCGAACTCTACGACCACTACGATTTGGCGCAACACTTCCCCTCGTTCGATGTCTTCTCGCAGTCCTATTGGAGCACCAACGAAGCACTTTGGATGCAATACTCGCACGGCGAAATCGAACGCGACACGCTCATCGTCGAGCGCTTCCGCCGGCCGCTTGCAACGGGCAACGCTTGCAACACCTCGACGAACTATTGCCTGAAAATGAGCGACACCTTTCTCGAACTCTGCAGCACCAAGCCGGGAGTGGTGGAGGGAGCGCACGAACTGCTCCGCCATCTCCGTTCGCGCGGCTACCGGCTGCATCTTTGCAGCAATGGTTTTGCCGAAGTGCAGTATCGAAAAATCGAAGCGGCGGGCATGAACGGCAGTTTCGACACGGTGGTGCTGAGCGACGAGGCGGGAGCCAACAAGCCCTCACCGCAGTTTTTTGATTTTGCTTTCGCACAGACGCGAGCCGCCCGCGCCCGCACACTGATGATCGGCGACAACTTTTCGACCGACATCGTCGGCGCGATGAATGCGGGCATCGACACGGCGTTTTTCAACCGCCACCCCGACACCTTCACCGCGCCCTCTGCCCCCACCCGCGAAGTGCACCGACTCGAAGAGCTGAATGCTTGGCTCTGATCCGGAGATCGCTACGACACAGGTCGCTTCAGCAGTCGCACACTCTCGGCACAGTCGACCATAAGTTACGCCTATGGACGACGGCCCCGCACTTCGACGGCGCACGGCCTCGGGGTGGCCTTCGTGCCCTGCCGATCGGATGCGACCAACGCCCCGCTCCGGTTCTCACCTCCCGTAACATGACTACGAAAACGGGCAACAAGGAAGGAATACACGGAGTGTTTTTCGACGATCTTCCCCATTTTCTCAAAAAATCGGGAGACTTTTTTGCCGTCTCTCCGAACAACCGATAAAAAAAGCGTTTCACCCTGCTCCAATGAGCGGTGAAACGCTTTTCTTTATGCGCTGTCCGAGGAATTTAGCTTGCGAGGGTTGCGCTCAGCCCTCCAACCGGCGGGCAGTTCAACCAAGCACCCACTGTGCAACTGCGTGCGCCACGCCGTCTTCGTCGTTGGAAAGCGTGACCCGATCGGCCACGGCCTTCACCTCGTCGGCCGCATTGGCCATCGCCACGCCCATGCCGGCAAAGCGCAACATGGCGAGATCGTTGAAACCGTCGCCGAACGCAATGAGTTGTTCGCGCGACAAACCGAGATGAGCCAACAATCGCGCCAGCGAGTGGTCCTTGCCCACACCGGGCGCCATGATCTCAAGAAAGAACGGCGCCGAACGCGAAATGGAAAGCGCCTCGCCAAAAGCTTCCTTCATTTCTTGCTCCAGTTCCACCAACACGACGGGTTCGCCGGGGATCAAACATTTGGGAGCGCCGCCGTCGATGCGCGAAGCTTCTGCGACAAAATCGGTCGTGAGCTCAACGGGCATTTGGTTGATGCGCGATTCCTCGGCAAGATAGGGTGAATCGTTGCGAGTGGCCAAGAGATGATCGGCGGGATAGGTGACAATCGGCAGCCCGCGCGACTCGGCAAAGGCCAACAGGCGCGGAAGACAAGCTGCATCGAGAGCTTGATCGAAAATCAAGCGGCCCGTGGGCCAATCGATGATGTTGGCGCCGTTGCACGAGAGCACAAAACCGCCGTTGTCTCGGAGTTGCAATTGTTCGGCCAGCGCGGCGATGCCGTGGGTGGGGCGCCCGGAACAAAGCACCAGGCGCACACCGAGAGACTGCGCCCGCATCAACGTTTCGAAGGTGCGCGGCGTGATGATCTTGTCGGAATTGGTGAGCGTGCCGTCGAGATCCAATGCGATGAGACGGAAGGGGGAAGTAAGAGGTTGGGACATAGACTAACCGGGGAGTTGATAACTGTCGATAAGGGTGCCGTCGAGCTGCCAAAGGCTCACAAGCCCCTCTTCGTAGGTGGCAAACGTGGGAGGATTCCCGCCCTTGGGGAAAGTGGGACTGCCGGTGTTGAGCACGGCCGTCCCGTCGGGGCGACGGGTGATGTGGGGCAGGTGGGTATGCCCCTGACACAGCAAATCGATGTGTCCGCGCGGCGGACAATTCTCACCGAAAACGTGGCCGTGTGTGAGCACAATGTGGCGCTTGCCGTCGATGAGGTGGGCGCAGGTTTCGGTGATCGAGAAATCGAGTAGCATTTGATCGACTTCGCTGTCGCAATTGCCGCGCACACACACGATGCGGTCGGCCAGGGCATTGAGTCGCGCCGCCACACCCTGGGCGTCGAGCCCGGCGGGAAGCCCGTTGCGCGGACCGTAGTTGAGCAAATCGCCGAGCAGCAGGAGCAGGTCGCAACCCATCTGCTCATAATGGGCCAACACCGCATCGAGTGCTGTGACAGATCCGTGTATGTCGGAGACGATGAAGTACTTCATAAACAAGAATTGGAGTAGGGGGATGAAAACATCCCGTAATTGGAACCACGAAAATACGAAAAAAAAGCGAGTCGCGGCTTGCTGCCGCACAACATAGCCGTGTTGAACACAAAAAGCACCGGGCGTTTGTTCACACCCGGTGCTTTTTTGAATAGAGATGGAGTGCCCCGCCGGACTCTCCCGCCCCTTTGAGCGTCAGCCGCCGCATCCGCTCTCAACTTCCCCCTCAGCACACAGCCAATGGTTCATGATGGTGCTGCCCCCCGGGGTCAGAATGCTCTCGGGATGGAACTGCACGCCACACACATCAAGGGTGCGGTGGCGCAAAGCCATAATGGCACCATCGGCAGACAGCGCAGTGATTTCCAAACACGCGGGCAGCGTGTCGCGATCGACCACCCACGAATGGTAACGCCCCACAACAAACGGCCGGGGGAGTCCGGCAAACAAACCGTCGTCGGCCACAACTCGGCATTCAGAGGCGACACCGTGATACACTTCCGCCAACTGTCGCAACTGCCCGCCGAAGACTTCGGCAATGGCTTGGTGGCCGAGACACACACCAAGCAACGGGACGCGACCGGCAGCCCGGCGCACCACGTCGAACAAGCGACCGGATTCGCCCGGAAGTCCCGGTCCGGGGGAGAGGAGCACGCGGTCGTAGTGATCGATCGTGTCGAGTGGTACTTCATCGCACGAAACAAGATGGGGCACGGCCCCGCCTTCGCGCACCAATTGTACGAGATTGTACACAAAGGAATCGTGACAATCCACGACCAACACATTGCGTGCTGCCCGACGTGGATGTTTCGCCCCGCCCGCTTCGGACGAAGCACGTGCCGGTTCGAGTGGTGTGAATGCAGCTTCGCTCATTCGCCCAAGATCTCCTTTTTGTGTGCCAGATAGTTTCGATGTCTTTGTCGCCGCGGCCGCTCACGGTGAGCACCACGACTTCATCGCGCCGGAAAGTCAATTTGGGGAGCACGGCCAAGGCATGGCTGCTCTCGAGCGCGGGAATGATGCCTTCGGTTCGCGAGAGTTCGAAAGCCGCCGCCAGCGCTTCACGATCGGTGATGGCTTCGACACGTATGCGCCCCGTCGTGATGAGTTGCGCAAAAAGCGGACCGATGCCCGGATAGTCCAAGCCGGCCGAAATGGAATAGGGTTCTGCCACCTCGCCCTGCACATCTTTGATGACGAGTGTGCGACTGCCGTGCAGCACATCGGGGGTACCGATGCTGAGCGTTGCGGCCGTTTTGCCGGTCTGCACGCCGCAACCACCGCCTTCGCCGAGCACAATGCCCACGCGCTCATCGTCCAAATAGTGATAGATGGTGCCCGCGGCATTCGATCCTCCGCCGATGCAAGCAATGAGCCGGTCGGGGTAGTCACGACCTTCCTTTTCGAGCAACTGCGCTTTGATCTCCGCACTGATCACACTCTGCAAACGTGCCACCATGTCGGGATAGGGATGAGGCCCAACGGCCGAACCGATGAGATAGAACGTGTCATCGGCGCAGGCACTCCAATAAGCCAGCGCTTCGTTCACGGCGTCGGTGAGCGTACGGCTGCCGGATTCCGCGGCGCGCACTTCGGCACCGAGCATGCGCATGCGTTCGACATTGACATGCTGGCGCTCGATGTCAACGGCTCCCATGAAGACGATGCACTCCATGCCCATGAGCGCACACGCGGTGGCGGTGGCCACTCCGTGCTGGCCGGCACCGGTCTCGGCCACGATGCGACGCTTGCCCATGTGGCGTGCAATGAGAATCTGTCCGATGGCATTGTTGATCTTGTGCGCGCCGGTGTGGTTGAGGTCTTCGCGTTTCAGATACAGCCGGCAGCCGTAGCGCTCACTCAGCCTGCGAGCGTAATAGAGTGGACTCGGCCGACCGACGTAATCGCGCAACAAGGTGTGGAACTCCTGCTGGAACGCTGCGCTTTCGATGATGGTGAGATATTGCGACTGCAATTCCTTCAATACGTCTTGCAGTGATTCGGGCACATAGGCTCCGCCGAAATTGCCGTAGAAGCCATTTTGATCTATCTGATAGGGGTTCATGCGTCTTTACGTTTTGAGATGAATGTGATGGGTGGCGGGGAATCTCCTTTTTGTCGAGCAGACGGCTCCTTTGCGTCGGGCAACCACCCATTTGCTTTGGGCGGCCCATCTTTTATATGAGGCAGCACAATTGTACAACGGGGGCGCACCTTTTATTTGGGGTGGCACGCTCTTTATACCGGATGGCCTGCACAGACAGGCTTTGGAGAACCATCTCCTTCACGACCGCCGGCGAGAAACAGTCTCCGACAAAGCTCAGTGAGAGGGACACACGCGGCGGTACCAACCGCGACTTCTCCACTCCCCTTGAGACGAGGATACAAAAAGAGACCTGCCGTGAGTCACGACAGGTCTCTTATACTCCTTATGGTATCCGATAAACGTACACGAGATGTCAACTCACGAATGAAAATCCGGAGTTGTGCCACCAACGATTTGCGTTTACCAAATGAGCCATTGAAATCTGAATTTGAAATTGGTTGCTGCAAATATAGTCTATTCCACTCTTCCCACCAAAATCCGAATGCATTTTTCTCATATACAACCGAAGAAATAAGCTTTTTAAGTCTCTGGACAGAGAAAACTTTGCGTTTTTAAGTATAAGGCGTGACCACCAACTGTCCTCCGAGGTAATCGACAAGGAACAATTTGGAAAGATCGTCGTAACCCTGCTTAGCCAGTTCTTCACGCAACCATTTTACGTCTTTGTCAATGGCTTCGAGCACATTGCTCTGCGCCACACCGTCGGTGAGCAGGGGGTATTTCAAGTTTTCCTCCCCAGCCATGACCAACAATAGCTGGCCGTTTTGCTCAACTACTGCACGCTTTACCTTGCGGATGTTGAACACATTATGCAAACGCAGCTTGAGGGTCAGTTCGTGCGCCGTGATTTTCGCGCGCTTACAAGCCTCCACATCCACTTGCCCGTTGACGATCACCACGGTGGGGGTTCCGTCAAGCAAATGTTGCAGGAGATGGCTCCGCGACTTGAGGCGACGCATGCCATAAACCAGCACGAACCAGATGATCAGCACGATCGCGAACTGCCAAATGCGCACATCCCGACTGTAAATCACCCCGCCGATGATGCCACCGAGCACATAGTTCATGATTTGCTCCATGGCACTCGTGGGGGCCAGGTTGCCTTTACCGGTCATGTTGATGATCGTGACCATTGCCAGGAGACCCAATAAAAACTTCATGGCGATCTCCGCAAAATTCATTATATTCATTGATATAAGCGTTGAAAAAGTCTCGCAAACGAAGCACGCCTTTTCAACGTTCTCCCCCTGCGAGACAATTGTGTTTCCTATTTTTTTCTGTGCGACTACTTCACGCTGCGCAAAGCCACTTTGAAAATCAAAGTCGAAGCGGGCGGAATATTGTTGCCCGAACCGTTGTCACCATAAGCCAAGTAAGCCGGAATATACACTTCCCACTCATCGCCGGGCTTCATGGCTTTGAGCGCGATTTGCCAGCCCTGAATAACTCCGTTGACTGGAAATTCTGTAGGTTCACCGCGCCGATAACTACTGTCGAACACCGTGCCGTCGATCAGCCGTCCTTCGTAGTCCACCACTACCGTGCTCGAAGCGGTGGGCGACGACCCGCTACCCGACTTCAGCACCTTGTAGAGCAATCCTCCACCCAGGGCTTTCACTCCGGGCTCTTTGCGGTTTTGGCCAAAAAAGCCTCGCCCGCTTCTCTGTTTTTCACCAAGAGGGAGTCTTCGGCACCCGTCGAAGCGGGAATCTCTTCCGCATGACGATACTGCCAATAGGTGCCGCCGGCCACAACAGCCACAGCGACGATGACGAAGAACAGAAACAAGCCGCGACGAGCAGGATGTTTGCCGGATTTTGAAGGCGTTTTCTGATTGTCCAACATAAAGACTTTTGAGAATAAAGTAGAACAGAGATTGCGCGCCGTAGCGAAATTACATCAAAGCGATAATCGCAGTCACACCACCAAAGATAATACCGGGTGCATTGGCAATTGCAACGGGCCAGTCACGGCGCTCCTTAAACAGACCATAGGCGACCCAGATGCAGCAGTTGACACAGGCCATCGCCGGCTGCAACCAATCTTTCTCCGTTCCGGGAGCGGCGTTCAAATAATTACGGATCGTGTTGATGTAAAACACGTACATGAGTACTGCAGTGACGGTGCCAACGACGCCCATCACGCGTTCGAACTTTGCTTTGTCCATCTCTTATATAATTAAGTGACTGTTTCGACGCCACCACCTTGGGTGCCGTCGCCTGCTTTGTTAATATCGCTGCGAATTTAGAAGAAACTTATGAGAGGATCAAATCTACCGCCCCAAAAAACGAGAATCGACACAACTTTCTTCCATTGTGCCCGCAGCGCACCGCCATAGGGTCTCCCTTTCTACCCACGTTTCTACGCCGGAATGCCCTCCTTCACCGCGGTCGAGCGCCTAAATCAGTTCCTCGAAACGGGGGATACCGCGTAAGAAGGTAACCTGCAGCGCAGCATAATCCATCCGACAACAATAATGCTGCAAACCGTTGCTCACGATCAGATAGTCGACTTTCAAAACGCTGTTGTAGCTCTGTATCTGATTGAACACTTCCTGCGTAATGGGCACCTGCGGCGCCTTGTACTCCACGATGAGGCGAGGACGCGCCGCTTCTCTTGCAAAAAGCACCGTATCGCATCGCCTGCGCACCCCGCCCACTTCCACGGCCATCTCATTGGCCAATAAACCGGCGGGGTAGCCGCACGCCTCTAATAAGTAATGTACGAAATGCTGGCGCACCCATTCCTCGGCCGTGAGCGTGACGTAACGCCTGCGAAGCACGTCCCAAACCATTGCGCGACCACGATCGCCCGTGCGCGTGCGGAGGGCAACGGGAGGCAAATTCAACTTAGGAAAATCCATAGTCCGTGTAAAACGTTCAGACCAGACAATTACTTACCGGCCGGTGCGAAAACTTCAAATGTCCCGTCGTCGTAAAACACGCGGATTTCCTTAACTCGGCGGGGCTCTTTGTCAAAGGAATTCGCGTTTGTAGGATAAGCTACGGGCGTACGCCCTGCGGCCTGGCGCTGAGGCGTCGGCTGAGCTTGCACAGGGCGCTGGGGGGCCACGTGAACAGGTTGCGCGTTCTGCACCGGCGGGGCCGTCTGTACCATGTCTTCAGAGAAAAACATCGGGATTTCCGAACCCGAAGGGGGAAAGATAGAAGAAATTTCCTTATCCGCAGAAACGACATTTTGCTCAATACTACCGGGGCTCGCCATCGTCGGTTGATCTACGGAATGGAGAATCATGTCACCCTCACCAAAGAGCAACCAGTTCGTATTGATCTCTGGAAACTCGCGGTGAATCGCCTGCACGTGGTTATTGGTCGGTTTGGTCCGTCCATTGTATATACTGGAGATCGTAGCGGGCGACACGCCCAGCTTCATGGCAAAGGCTTGTTGCTGTAAACCGTAGTGGTCCATGACTTGTTTGATGCGAACATGCATGAGGTCACCGGGATCAGATGTAGAGGCCATAATAATATACGTTTGATTTCAGCGTCGACGTCAGAAACGTCATCTGCAGGAGGAACAAAATGGGGAGGAGTTGAGCGCCATTTAGAAGAAAACGAACAACGTCGTATTTGTTTTCTATCAGGCGACAAGCCGAAACAGGGAAAAACAGCGTCGACGAAGGGGAGGAACTTAGGCTGTAGAGAAGCGACCGCCGGTGCCTCCACCCCCTGTATGCATTCAATTGGAGTTGTATGCAAGTTCGAAAGAATAAATTGTTGCGAGTCGAACGTAGAAAATCGGCACTAAGGTCACGACACGGACAATCGCAGCACAAAATTCAATCGCTGGCGGAGCTGCGCACGTCATCTCGTTCATTTAGCAATTCACAAAGACGAAGTACTGCTTGGATTTCCACTACAAAAGTAGAGATTAAAAACGAGACGGACAAAAATCGGCGAGAGAAAAATCTACAAATCTATACTGCAAATAGGTTTACACTTCAAAATTATGAAGTCCGAGAATCCATCTCCACACTTTAGAATATACACATTTCTAAATTTAGAGGTGCAAAATAGTATGCGAGCTTTTCTACTCGAAAATCACGTAAATACGTGGTTTTCAGCCAATATACATTGAAATAGAGGGAGTTATCCACAGCAAAAACAGACCATACAGTGAAAAACCTGCTTTTTTATGGCAGTTCTAACTCAACAAAATGACAAAAATCACTGGTTTACAAAGTAATACCACCAGAAAAACAAATTGCATATTTAGAGATTCAAAGACGTAAATCGCACGATTTGTAATTTATCTATCTACACTACGCGAGATTACATTCTGAAATTTCAGACGAAACGATTTACATTTCCACACCGTATTAGAGTTTTGATATCAAAACACACCTGTAAATCTCCACTTTTGTATTTGTCAATCAAGTGCTCTCCGCACGCCATTTTCAGTCTAATCAGAGAAACAGCGCGCAGAAATGGGCACTTCAGCCCCGGTTGTACGTAGAAACGCTGATTTGGGCTTCAGAAAAGTGATATTTCCCTCATAGCTCGCTCAAAGTCAAATCATTGTAATACAAATCTCCCTTTTCTCGAGTCTCTTCAAATAAATGGACAATCGCTGCGCGAAGGGCAGAAATCACCTGCCCAATTGCCGTTTCTCCTCCCCGCTCCCCCACTCTATCGCCCTTACAGTCCTCTCCAAACGCTCAATTTACACCCATTGGTGTTCAAACGGTCTCCTCCCGTGCCGGATCGCTGCATTTCTCCCCCGTCTGAGGGAGAGCCGCCGGTTGTTGCTCGGCCCGACCTACACGATTATATATAGTATATAGGTTAGCGCTTCGGTCGGCCTCGCAAAAAATCTACGGACCGTGTATGCATTTTCCACAAGATGTGATCTTCCCCTTTTTTCGTCTCTATTTCGAGCAAAAATCCGAACAAGAATCTTGAGCACCACATTTGGCGCCATTTTCGCCTCAAATAGGCGTCCCGTAAATCTGACGAAAAAAGTAAACTTGTTGCCTCCCTCAAAGTATTCTCTTCCTCTTTCCGGACTCCCTCTCCCCCGCGTGGCTTCAGACATCTGCTTCCGCTCTCTCCCCTTCCTTCCGTCCCGTCGTTGCCACATCATTCCGCACCGACATCGGCGCGGCGCAATCCCCTCGCTTCACACCTCGCCTCACGCCTTCTCGGCACAATGTGATTGGCTCCTTGCTCGGCCCTCACCGGGGGCTCCGCTCGCAGACCGACACCCAGCGAGCACCAACGAAAACTCCCCCGAGTTCTCTCAAAAAAGAAAACTCGAGGGAGTTCAAGCCCAATTTTACGCAGCGGCGATTCGTCAGTGCAAAATGAAAAAGAAGAGTTCTTTCATCAGATCCTCCGGCGAAATCGAAGGATTGTCCACCCCCTTGCTCCGTGCATCGGTTCGGCGAATTTGACCAATGATGTCCATCACCTTTCGCCCGGTGTAACACTGCATGGCCGGAAGGATGTTGCGCTCGGCCTGCCAATCGGAAATACCGACAAACGAAGCGATTCCCGCGCGCGTTTTTTCCGGTGCATAATAAGCCAGCATCAGTTGAGAAAAGAATCGGAAAAGCGCCGGCATAATCATTTGGATCGGATTCTGCTTCGGATTTTTGTAAAAGTAGTTCGCTATTCTATTGACCTTTGCCACGTCCTTTCTTCCCAGTGCATCCGTCAGTTCAAAGATATTGAACTCTTTGCTCACCCCGATGTGCGACTGCACGAGCGACAGTGTGATGCCCGTTGCAGCGCCATTGGCCGCCACGATGAGTTTGTCCAGCTCTCCGGCCAAACGACTCAGGTCGGCTCCCACGTCTTCGGCCAGCAATTCAGCCGCCGGCTGTTCGATGGGCACTTTTTTCCGTCGGGCGTAGTCGGTGACCCATTTTGAGAGTTGCCATTCTCTGAGTTTGGCACTCTCAAAGAGCACGCCCACCTTTTCCAGCAATTTGGCTGTGGGCTTGCGCCGGTCGAGCGTGCCGTTCATGTGGCAAAAAATCAGCACAGCCGTAGGTTGCGCCTGCGGGGTATCGAGCGATTTGAGATAAGCGTCGAGCGGGGCGGTGTCTTTGAGGTTTTGCGCCTCGTGAACCAGCACCACCAGTTTTTCGGCTCCCATGGGGAAGCCCATGGCCGCATGCACAACCGACTGCATGTCGGTTTCTGCGCCGAAAAAGGTGATGAGGTTGAAATCACGTTCCTCCGGTTTGAGCAGGCTATTGACCAAAAAGTCGGACAGGTGGTCAATATAATATCCCTCCTCGCCCATGAGGTAGTAGACCGGTCGGACTTGGCCGGCGCGCACATCCCGCACGATCATTTCGTGCGTGACGGCGTTGGTCGCTTTCTTGGCCATTACCAATCAAATTTCAGATGTCTCACGGTTTTGCGGTCTCCCTGCAGCAAGCGCAAGGATTCGATGCCGATGTGCACATGGGTCGCCGCAAAATTGGTGGTCACGTGGTTATCCGATTGCTCGGTTTTCACGCCCTCGGGCGTCATCGGGTTGTCGCTCACCAGCAAGAGCGCGCCGGTGGGAATGTGGTTGTAGAACCCGCAGGAGAAGAGCGTTGCCGTCTCCATGTCGACCGCCATTGCGCGCGTTTTGCGCAGATAGGCTTTGAAATCCTCATCGTGTTCCCACACTCGGCGGTTGGTGGTGTAGACCGTTCCGGTCCAATAGTCCAACGAAGCGTCGCGCAGCGCCGTCGAGATGGCTCTCTGCAACATGAAGGCCGGCAAGGCCGGTACCTCCGGGGGGAAGTAGTCGTTAGACGTACCCTCACCGCGGATGCCCGCCAGTGGGAGCACATAGTCTCCGAGATGCGTTTTGTTGGAGATGCCGCCGGCCTTGCCCAAAAACAAGACCGCACGGGGATTGACACTCGAGAGCAGGTCCATGATCAGGGCAGCATTGGGCGATCCCATGCCGAAGTTGATCATTGTGATTCCTTCGGCTGTGGCAGCACGCATGTTGGCGTTGAAGCCCACGGGCTTCACCTTCATCTGCTCACAAAACATGTCCACGTAGTTGTTGAAGTTGGTCAACAATATCAATTCGCCGAACTCACTGAGTTCGAGTTTGGGTGTATCTCTGCAACCAGTTGCCGCAGATTTCTTGTTTACTCGTCATGTTGTGGTTTGCTTTTAGTTTATCTTCAACAGAAGTTGTCGATTACGGATAGAAGCAAAGTTAGAGAAAATAATTCGTTCGCAGCTCTTTTCCACTGTGCAAATCCATTGCGCACGCTCCGCGCCTTCGTTTTGCCTATCGCCCGCACGGAAGGAACGGCCGTGTCCGGCCCTCGCAAACGCCCCCAATTCATGCGCGAAAAACCTCGCAGAAAATCGAAAAAGCGGGGAGGTATTGAATCCAAATTCGCAGCTTTCTTTCGCCCATTCCGCGGCGGATTTTTAGCATAAATGAACTCTAACAAAAACCAATCACATGCAATTTCTTCGCCTCGCGCGCATACGCGAGAATCAGTCGGTTTTCGTTTTTCTCCTTCACCCTTCACCCCTCTCTCACATCATTTTGTTCCACAATGGGTTAGGTGTGAAGGAAAAGCCTATTTTTTCCTTCACCTCTTCCTTCACCCTCGAAATGAGGGAAAGGCCACTTTTACAGAAAAATCGCATTTTCTTTTTTCTTTCTCGCCGGAAGCAGCAAAAAGGTGGAGGTTTTCGCCCAAAAGTCTTCACCCAAAATCAACTGATCCACAACCATTTGCGCAAGGTGGGTGAAGGAGTGAAGGCTAAAAACGAAAAGCCGTTGTGTGCGCATTATGCGCGCGCGAGGCCTCCGCATCTTCACTCAGAGCACCGAGCGCCCCACCTCCTCAGCCCCGAGGCACTTCCATCTCTTCGCGGCGCGCACTCGTCGTCGAGAGACTCGACCGCCACTTCCCCGCTCTGCACGCCCCCATCAGACCCATTTTTCCACAAAAATCACAGGCAAACTTGTCCGCCCCCGAATAATTCGTATATTTGCAGTACTCATACCTAAATGTAGACCGATGAAACGAAACTGTTTTTTCCTCTCTTATAGTCTGCTGGGCGTCCTCTTCTTGCTTTCGTGCCTCCCCTCGCTGGCCGACAAGAAACGCTCCGCCGACGCCCCGACGTCTCCAAGCATCCAAGACAGCCAGCTCTATTTCAGCGACCGCGTGTTTGCGGCTCCCGGCCGGTTGTTCATGCAGCGGATCAAGACCATCCCCGCCGATGCCCCGATCGAGGCCACCGACCTTCCTGCCGGTTTGACCTGGAACGCCGACTTGCGGCGCATCGAGGGCAGCGTCTCCACGCCCGGCACCTATCGCTACAACATCAACCTGATACTCACCGACCGCGTGGACAGTGCACGTGTCCCCTATCCCGTCACCCTCACGGTCGACGAGCGCTATTTGAATTCCCGTCCAGTGATGGGCTGGATTTCGTGGAACGTGGTGGAAGGCGACATCTCCGACCGCGTGATTCGTTCGACAGCCGACCGCATGAATGAGCTCGGCTTGAAAGATGCCGGTTACCACTACCTCATCATCGACGACCTTTGGCACGCTCCTTCGCGCAATGCCGACGGCACGCCCCGAGAAGATCCGAACAAGTTCCCCAACGGCATGAAGTCCGCTGTGGACTACGTGCACAGCAAGGGACTGAAATTTGGCATTTACTCCGACGCCGCCGACAAAACTTGTGCAGGTGCGTTCGGCTCGTACGGTTTCGAGAAAACCGACGCCAACCAATATGCACTCTGGGGCGTCGATTTGCTGAAATATGACTATTGCCACGCTCCCGAAGATCGGACCGAGGCTGCTCTGCGCTATCGCACGATGGGCGAAGCCCTGCAGAGCTCGGGGCGCGACATCCAATTCTATCTCTGCGAATGGGGTGTGCGCAAACCCTGGGAGTGGGGTTCTGAAAGCGGCGGCTCGATGTGGCGCTGCACCTACGACACGCGCGACTGCTGGAAGGGGAAACCCGGCGGCATCGGCGTGCTGCAAAGCATCGAACTGATGAAGGACCTTTGGCCCTACGGCGGTGTGAACCGCTACAACGACGCCGACATGATGTGTGTGGGCATTCACGGCAAAGGCAAATCCAGCTCAGACCTCTGCGCCACCGGCCCGGGCATGACGCAAGACGAATATCGCACCCAGTTTGCCCTGTGGTGCATGTGGTCGTCGCCGCTGCTGCTGTCGTTCGACCTCAACCAGCCGCTCTCTGAAGACGACCGTGCACTGATCACCAACAAAGAACTCATCGCCATCGACCAGGACGAACTGGCTCAGCCAGCCGATTTTGTCGCACGCGAAGGCGATCTCTACTATTTCGAGAAACCGCTTAGCAACGGTGACGTAGCGATTGCAGTGACCAACGTGGGCGAGAAGACACAAAATTTCCGCTTAGACCTCTCCCGCTTCCCGCTGACGAAGGGTTTCCGTGCCTTCAGCGTGCGCGACTGCCAGCAGCTCACGGACGTCGGTGCGGTGAAAGGCGGGTTCGACACAAGCGTGCGCAGCCATGCCACCCTGGTCTATCGGCTCTCTGAAAACATCGAGATCGGCAACATCGTGCGCCGCAATCTGAAAGACGCTCGCGCCCGAAGAACCCAAAAAGAAAACGACTGTGCCCTCCACCTCGACTGCACCCAAGCGCGTCCGCAAATAAAGACATACCATAGATGGTTCACTGCGCCTTCGAGGTGCGGTTCCTGTCATTTCAATAACCTTTACATACCTATAAATGAACAAGATCCTACTCACGAGTCTCCTCGCGATGTCGCTGTCTGCCACACCGGCGTTGGCCGATCACTTCACGCTTCCTTCCGGCAGCGCCACCGAAAAGGTGGTTGCCCTGAGCACCATCGACCTCAAAAACGCCACCAACGGCAACAACAACATGCCGATTCAGCTCAACAAGAGTGTGCGCGGTGGCACGCTTAGCATTGCCGGCGATACCTTCGACTCAGGTTTGGGTGTTCACGCTCCGGGCAAAATCGTGGTGCGACTCAACGAGGGCGTACGCCGATTTAAGGCCACCATCGGTGTAGACGATGGCGCAGACAACAAACCCAACCACGGCATTGTGGGCTACAACGTGGTGCTCGTCAAGCAAGACGGAACGCGCCAAGTGAAAGCAACGGGCGTGATGAAACGCAGCGACAAGGGGCAGGCAATTGATGTGGATTTGACCGGAGGTAAATTCCTCATTCTGGAAACCACCCTCGGCAACAATAATGACTGGGCCGACCATTTCGACTGGGCCAATGCGCACTTTCTGTGCGCACCCAACGCGCAACAACCGGAAGTGATACCGGAAGCCGCGATGAGCGCAACTCACTTTGTGAAACTCCCCGTGAGCCAAGAGAGCGGAACGGAATACATTTCGCTCAGTTCGATGGATCTGAAGAATGTCACGAACGGCTGGGGAACGATTCGCCCCAACAAAAGCATCGGCAACAACCCGTTGGTGATCGACGACACAACCTACGAAAGCGGTGTCGGCGTACACGCCAAATCGCGTATTGTGGTGAAACTCAACGGTGCAGTGTCGCATTTCCGTGCGATGGCCGGCGTGGACGCCGAGACCAACCAAGACGCTTCCGATCGTTCTGCCATTGTGGGCTATCGCGTGATTCTACGCGGCGAAGACGGCCGCGAGAAAGTGGAATTGGAAGGCACGGCACGTCGCCACGAGCAGGCGGTCAATGTAGACGTTGCGCTCGAAGGTTGGAAATATCTGATCTTGGAGGTGAACGAAGGCAACGGTGTAGACTGGGCCGACCACTTCGACTGGGGCAACGCCTACTTCGTGTATCGCGAACAGAACTCCACACGCCCGGTCATCGTTTCTGAAGCCGAACTGACGCCTTCGCTGGCTTGCGCCACCGAATTGTTCAGTCTCCCCAACACCCGTTTCCTCCACAAGATTGTACCCTCTGCTCCTTCGTCGACAGTCAGCGTTACCGATCTGCCCGAAGGCTTGTATTGGAATGAACATCGCCACACTGTGGAAGGTAAACTCAGCACAGAAGGTCGCTACAACTACAAGATTTTGGTTACAACCGATGGCAACACGCAGACATTCCCGGCTTCGGTGACGGTGAGCAACCAGCTGGTACAACCCAAACCAATGATGGGTTGGATCTCTTGGAACGTGGTGCAAGACAAGATCTCGACACAAGTGGTGAAAACGGTGGCCGACAATATGGTGAAACTAGGATTGCGCGATGCGGGCTACAACTTCATCATCATCGACGACCTCTGGCACGCACCTCAACGCAACAGTGACGGCACGCCGAAGGAGGATCCCGCCAAATTCCCCATCGGTATGGGTGCAACCGTGAAATATGTGCACGATCAGGGACTGAAATTCGGCATCTATTCGGATGCAGCCCCCAAAACGTGTGCCGGCGCCTACGGCTCGTACGGCTACGAAAACATCGACGCGAAACAATACGCCAAATGGGGTGTCGACCTCTTGAAATATGACTACTGCGGTGCACCCGGCGATGCCGTTTCAGCTCAACAACGCTACAAGGCGATGGGCGACGCGCTGAAAGCTTCGGGTCGCGACATCCTCTTCTATATGTGCGAATGGGGTGTGCGCGAACCTTGGAAATGGGGTTCGACGACGGGCGCCACGACTTGGCGCGCCACCTACGACACGCGCGACTGCTGGCAAGGAAAAAGTGGCGGCATCGGTGTGACGCAGAGCATCGCCGCCATGAAAGACCTCTGGGCTTACTCGGGTGTGAACCGCTTCAACGATGCCGACATGATGTGTGTGGCCATTCACGGCACGGGTAAATCCAGCTCAGATCTTTGCCTCACCGGCCCGGGCATGACGCAAGACGAATACCGTACGCAATTTGCACTGTGGTGCATGTGGTCGTCGCCGCTCACGCTTTCTTTCGACCTGACGAAACCGCTCAGCGCCGACGACAAAGCCATCATCACCAACGCTGATCTCATTGCTATCGACCAAGATGCGATGGGACAACAAGCAGAGTTTGTGGGGCAGGAAGGCAACATCTACTATTTCATGAAGGATCTCGAAAACGGTGACGTGGCCATCTCGGCCACGAACGTAGGCCCCACGCAACAGCAGGTGAAGTTTGACTTCTCGAAATTCTCTGCGCTCAACCTCAAGGGACGCTACTTGGCGCGCGATTGCCAAGCGCAGAAGACCTTGGAGAATGAGGTGGAAACGGGCTTCACGACCACTGTGCGCTCACACGCCACGGCAGTCTATAGACTGACATTGAAGGGCACCGGCATTGCACAGGCACACACTTCGGCCTCCGTTCAATCCAACAAGCTCTACGATCTTTCGGGACGCCGCGCCAACGATGCGGCCCCTCATGGGGTCTACATCCGCGACGGCAAGCGCGTTGTGCTGCCTTGATGCTTCGACGGGGCTCGGTACTTTTGTACCGCCTGCTGCGTCCACAATCAAATAGATGGGGTGATTTCCTTTGCGGGAAATCACCCTTTTTCTTCCCGCACCACTGCGTTCTTGCCCTCAGTTCATTGAGAATCAGCGCAAGAATTTGTTTTTTCCGGGAGAAAGTTGTATTTTTGCGACGCGATGCGACACTTTCGTCGCCTCGACTTATATAGCGCACCAGCTTATGCAGATTCAAGAAATCGCACGCGCCCTTGAAAATTTCGCTCCGCTGCCCCTGCAAGAAGACTACGACAACGCCGGCTTGCAGATAGGAATAACAGGGAACGAGTGTTCAGGGGCATTATTGTGTTTAGACGTGACGGAGGCCGTGATCGAGGAAGCCTCTCGCTTAGGGTTCAACTTGATTGTTGCGCACCACCCGCTTTTGTTCCGCGGGGTGAAATGTGTGAGCGATCGCACGCAGGTGCAGCGCTGCATCCGCCTGGCTGTGCAGCATGACATTGCCATTTATGCGGCTCACACGAACCTCGACAACGCCCGCGGGGGCGTAAATTTCGAAATCGCGCAGCGCCTCGGGCTCGAACGTCTCGACTGGCTTGCTCCCCTTGCGGGACAGGACGCCGGCAGTGGGTTGATCGGTGAACTTCCGCAACCGATTACAGCGACAACCTGGCTCGAAACGCTGAAAAAGACCTTCGGTGTGGAAGCGTTGCTCTACGCTCCCGGTCCCAAAACTGAGGTGCGCCGTATAGCGCTCTGTGGCGGCGCCGGCGAATTTCTCATCGATCGTGCGGTGCAACTGGGTGCCGACCTATTTCTCACGGGAGAAATCGGCTATCACCACTTCTTCGGTCACGAAAACGAACTCTGGCTCGCTGCCTTGGGACACTATCAAAGTGAGCGCTTCACCATCGATCTGCTCGAAGGCATCCTTCGTAGCCACTTCCCCGATCTTCCCACGGCGCAAACCACGATTTGCACGAACCCCATCCATTATCTCTAAAAACACGCGGAGCAACGCGCACCGACCGTGCCGCCTCTCCCGCATCCGGCTGAATAAAATACCACTTATCATATGGCAAGCAAAAAAGAAAATCCTGCTGACCTGTCTGTGGAACAGAAGTTGAAAAACCTCTACCAACTGCAGACCAAACTTTCCGAGATTGACAAAATCAAGACTTTGCGCGGCGAACTTCCGCTCGAAGTGCAAGATTTGGAAGACGAGATCGAAGGACTGACCCACCGTCTGAAAAAGTACGAAGAGGAGATCGATGCGATCAAAGCGGACATCACTCACAAACACGAAGACATTGCCACAGCGCAAGAAATGGTGTCGCGCTATGAAAAGCAACTCGACAACGTGAGCAACAACCGCGAATACGATAACCTGACGAAGGAAATCGAATTCCAGGGCTTGGAAATCGAGTTGCTGAAAAAGAAAATCCGCGAAGCAGAACGCCTCATCGAACTCAAGCAGGGCGATCTCGACCGCGGCAATGAGACACTGCGTGTACGCCAACAGGATCTCGAGCTGAAACGTACGGAACTCGACGAAATCGTTTCGGAGACCAAAGCGGAAGAAGAGAAATTGCGCGAAAAAGCCAAGGCACTCGAAACCAACATCGAACCGCGTTTGCTCACCGCCTTCAAGCGCATTCGCAAGAGTTCGCGCAACGGTCTCGGCATTGTCTACGTGCAACGTGACGCCTGCGGTGGTTGCTTCAACAAAATTCCGCCTCAGCGACAGCTCGACATCCGCATGCGCAAGAAGATCATCGTCTGCGAATACTGCGGTCGCATCATGATCGACCCGGAATTGGCCGGTGTGAAAATCGAAGCTCCCGTCGAAGAGAAGCCCAAGCGTCGCGCTACGCGCCGGAAAAAGACCGAAGAATAAGGTGCTTTCGCCGAACGAATAAGGCACTCTCGCTGCCGGCCGCCAGCCGCCCCCTGTTTTGTGGAGGAAATCGTAGTGCAGCACCGAAAAAGGCGGGGCGGCGTGACCTCTGAATAAGCCCTTCTGCTCGAAAACTCCGTGTCTCGAGCAGAAGGGTTTCGTTTTTCGGGCTTTTCTCCATTCCCCTCCTTCTTGTTCTCCCTCTATCACCCCTCCATTTCCTCTATTTTTCACTGCTCTCCCTTCATTTCCTTTCTGCTCATGAAACTCCTTCTTCTTGTTGTGGGTCGCACCGTCGACAAGCATCTTTCTGCCCTGATCGACGACTACGCCGGCCGCATCAAACACTATGTTCCGTTTGAAATGGAAGTCATCCCGGAACTGAAGAACGCCAAATCGCTCTCTTTCGAACAACAAAAAGAGCGCGAAGGTGAACTGCTCCTTCGTTCGCTGAAAGAAGGCGATGCCGTTTGGCTGCTCGATGAGGGTGGCCGGGAATTCCGCTCCGTCGAATTGGCCACTTTTCTCGATCGGCAGCACAGCAGCGGCGCGCGCCGTTTGGTCTTTGTCGTTGGCGGCCCCTACGGGTTCGCTCCCGCTGTCTATGCCCGCGCCAACGGCAAGATTTCTCTCTCGCGTCTCACCTTCTCTCACCAGATGGTGCGCTTGTTTTTCACCGAACAACTCTACCGAGCCATGACCATTCTGCGCGGCGAACCCTATCACCACGAATAACCCTCTGTCAGCACGCATAAATCCGATCTCCTCCCATGAAAACCATGCTCTCCGCGCTCCGTTTCCTCCTCCTTTTCCCCGTCGCTCGTCGACACCTCGTCCACCTTGGCTTTCTTGCGCTTTTTTCCACATGGCTCCTCCCCCTTTGGGGACAACGACACGAAGGGCTGTTTCACACCTCGAAAGCACAGTCTGCACGCTTCCGCGCGTTGGAATGGAATGTAGAAAATCTCTATGATACCCTCCACGATGTGGGTTTCGACGACCGGGAATTTCTCCCCAATGCCGAACGACGTTGGAACACGCCGCGCTACTTTCACAAGCAATCCTCGCTTGCCAAAACCATTCTTGCCGCCGGTGGGCTGCAACCCGTCGATCTCGTCGCACTCTGCGAAGTGGAAAACGACAGTGTGATGCACTTTTTGTGTCGTCGCACGCGGCTGGCCCGTCTCGGCTACGAATATCTGGTCACCCACAGCGCCGATCGTCGCGGTATCGACGTCGCCTTGCTCTATCAACCCGAAACCTTCGCGCTGCTACACAGCGAAACCTACCGCGTTCCGTACGACAGTCTGCGAGAACGCCCCACGCGCGACCTACTTCATGCCGCCGGCCGCCTCCCCTTCGGCGACACACTCGACGTGTTCGTGGTCCACTTCCCCTCTCGCCGTGGCGGCGCCACCATCTCCGAACCTTACCGTTTGCGCGCCGCAGGAATCTTGCGCCATCTGGCCGACAGCATCGCCCGCTGCCGACATACTCCGCGCCTACTGGCCATGGGCGATTTCAATGATGAGCCACACAACGCTTCTGTGAGCCGTGTGCTCGCGCCGACCTTCGCAGAACTCACCTCACACGCCACTCCGCTCCCCGCCGAAGGCCACGACGACATCGAAGGTAGCTATTATTTTCGCGGCGAATGGAGTCGCATTGATCAAATCCTCGTCTCGCCCACACTCCTTTCGCCCACAATGAAGTTCCACACCACCCCACAGTCTGTTCATCTCCTCGCTTTCCCACCTTTGCTCGAAACACTCGGCCGCGGCACGCTCTCCAAACCCTTCCGCACTTACCTCGGTCCGTTCTACCACGGGGGCATCAGCGACCATTTGCCGCTCTGCATCGACTTTTCCTATTGATTGCAGGTTTGTCTCCCACTCTCGTCCCCAAATGCGGGCAGCGGGAAAAAGAAAGGGAACACAAGCAAACGAACAGCGAAACAAGCAACGTCCGAACGGCGCAAACGCAAAGAAAATAGCAAACCAAAGAGAAGCCACAGCGACAACAAGCGCACAACGAGGAGCAAGAAATACAGCGCCCCACAGAAACAATACGAGAACAGGGCACGTTTCCCCCACGGCATCGAAATACTCCATTTACTCGGCGTGAAAACCACTCGATGAACACAAAAATTAATGGGACAGCCGTCATCACGGTGCCCCATTAACCAACACAAAAACTAAACTAGACTTAACTAAACTATTTTCTCGTTATCATCACGACAACTACATAGTGCAAATATAGACCTTTCGACAACATACTGCAAGCAAAGCTCCATAAAAACGGACGATCAGACGCGATTTTAACTCAAAAGTTGCCGTACAACACAAAAAAGGCCGAAAGAAAAGGGTCATTTTCAGTTTTGAGTCTTCGAGAAACCTTTCTCACGAAGTGGATGCGCCGGCAGAAAAAACGTCCTTCGCGATCCACATCCGCGTTTCCCACTTCGCGCCCCTTATTTCCCTTCCGCGGACGTTGTTTGCCCGCTCGCAGACATCATACAAACCTTCCGCAGACGCCGATCCCTGCCGCGGACATTGTTTCCCCGCTCGCAGACATTATATACCGCTATTCAGGTTTGAACGGTTCGACCATGCACTGCTGCAAGTAAGCGTCTGCCAACACCATGGCCGCCATCGCTTCGACGATCGGCACCGCACGCGGCAACACGCACGGGTCGTGGCGTCCCTTGGCATGCACCACCGTCGGTTCCCCAGTGGTGGTCACCGTCGGCTGGTCACGCAGTAGCGTCGCCACCGGTTTGAAAGCCACACGAAACACAATATCCTGTCCGTTGGAGATGCCCCCTTGGATCCCCCCGCTGTGGTTTGTCGCCGTGGAGAAATCGGGTTCAAAAACATCGTTGAGTTGCGATCCGCGCAATGCACAACCGGCAAAGCCATCTCCATATTCGAAGCCCTTGGCCGCATTGATGCTCAGCATCGCCGCGCCCAATTGCGCGTGGAGCTTGTCAAACACCGGCGCGCCCCATCCCGGCGGACAACCGCGCACCACACATTCGATCACGCCGCCCACCGTGTCGCCTTCGGCACGCACCTCGAGGATCAGACGTTCCATCTCGGCCGCCACCGCCGCATCGGGGCAGCGCACGGGGTTCGTTTCGATCGTATCGAGCGGCAACTGGTGATAATCACGATCGAGCACCACCCGTCCCACTTGTCGGGTCCACGCCTTGATGTCCACGCCCAAATCGGCCAATAAGAGTTTTGCAAAGGCTCCTCCCACCACTCTGCTGATGGTTTCGCGCGCCGAACTTCTCCCTCCTCCTCGGTGGTCTCTCACGCCATATTTCATTTGATAGGTGAAATCGGCGTGCGAGGGTCTGAACAGCTCGCGCAGATTGTCATAGTCTGCCGAATGCTGCTGTTCGTTGCGCACCACAAACCCGATGGGGCACCCCGTAGTGCGGCCTTCAAACACCCCCGAAAGCAGTTCCACGCGGTCACCTTCGCTGCGTGGGGTCGTGATCCGGCTCTGTCCCGGACGCCGCCGGTTCAATTCGCGTTGAATGTAGTCCACATCCACCTTCACTCCCGGCGGCATACCGTCTATCACGCCGCCCACCGCCGCACCATGGCTCTCGCCGAAGGTCGTCAGTCGAAAATAATGTCCCAGTGTATTCATCTTGTCGCTGTTCGTTGGTTCATCAGACGCGCTCTCGCCGTCGGCGCAGAGCCACTCGCTACCAGCCTCTGTACATCACACACGGCTGAGCAAAAACGTCCGTTTTATAACAAGGAGAGCCTTCGCGCCATCGGTGCGAAAGCTCTCTTTTTTGTGTTCTCGACGCGCAGGTCATTTTCCACCGCAGGCACAACCGCCTTCGTCGTGCCCATGCTCGTGGTGGTCGTGCTTGTGGCCGTGTCCGCCGCAGCACTCGTGATCGTCGCCGTGGCCATGTCCGCCACAGCACTCGTGATCGTCGCCGTGTCCGTGTCCACCACAGCATTCGTGACCTTCGCCGTGGCCGTGACCGCAACCGCAGCCGCAGCCTTCGCCCGACATCATGTTGATCATGCCCTGGATTTCCTCGGGCGTGGCCTCACGTGCCGTCACCACCTTGCCCACATAGTGGAGATCGCGTCCGGCCAGCGGGTGATTCAAGTCGAGTTTCACTTTGTCGTCAGTCACGTCGAGCACCAATCCCTCAAAGCGCATGCCCTCTTCGTTGACCAAAGGCAAGATGGCACCGGGATAGATTTGTGTTTTGTCGAAACGTCCGTCAATGTGGAACATCTCTTTGGGCACCTCGATCACGTGTTCCTGCTCGTAGGGGCCGAACGCCTCTTCCACGCTGAGCGTGAAATCAAAGCTGTCGCCCGCATTGAGTTCTGCCACCTGGGCCTCGAAAGCCGGCAGTGCAGCCGAAAGGCCGGTGATGAACTGGAAGGGGGTGCTCCTCGGGAGCTTCTTCAAAGATTTCGTGGATGCCCTTCTCGTTGTCCGAATAGAGCTTATAAGCCACGGTGATATAGCGATTTTTGTTTTCTGCCATGTCAGAGATTATTTAGCGTTTGATTATGAATTCGTGTTCCGTCAGGAGCGGCCGGTGCTTCAATTCAGTTCGAGTTGAAGTTCTATGGCCAGCTGCCTGAAAGCCTCGTTGGTTTCGACCATGTTGCGAAAAATTTCGCGGGGTGAGAACACCCGTTTTTTCTCGCGTCGCTCGGTGCTCACGGCAAAAACCACCGTGACCGCGTCGTTGTGCAATTCCCGGCGCAGGAAAGCCGTGAGCTGCGGCACAATTTTGTTCAGATAGGCCGCCGCCGCTTCGTTTTCCACCACACCGACCACCCGCTGCGACTCGCCCAGTTGCGGGCGAATCATTTTCAAGCGTCCGGCCTCGGCCAGTTGTGCCGGTGGTAATTCGTTGGCAAATCGCATCCACAGGTACTCCAATTGTTCCACGGTGAATGCTTCGTAGCGCAGTTCCGTCGGCGTCGTCGAGCTCGTTGACGTCGCGGGGCCGATCGTCGTCTCGTCGCTCGTCGCGGGTTGCGATTTTCGGGTGAGCGAAACGGTCTGCAGTCTTGCCGCGGCCAGTTGCTGTTGCGCCGTGCGCGGTGTCGGCATCGGTCGGGGCGCGGCCGGCGTCGTCACCGCTGTCGGGGTCATCGCCGGGCTTGCCGGCCCGACGTTCGCAGAAGGGGGCGCACTCGTTTTCTGTTGAGGCGCGCCGGCCATCGGCACCTGGTCCGCTGCCGGCTTAAAGATGGGGAGAAGTCGCAACGTAGGGCGACGCCCGGAAGGGGGCACGTCCTCTTGTTGCAAGAGTTGTGCCACTTGGATCAATGTCAGTTCCACCAGCAGGCGCTTGTTGGGCGCCGTGCGGTAATTGATGTCGCAATCGTTGCACAGTTTCAGCGCCGCATAAAGGAAGCGCGGGGTGCAGCGTGCCGCCTGTTCGGCATAACGTGCCCGCACGCTCTCCGCCACTTCGAGGAGCGGGAGGGTCTGTGCGTCGCGGCTCACCAGCAGATCGCGGAAGTGCGCGGCCAGTCCGCCGATGAAATGCCCGGCTTCGAAGCCCTTGTTGAGCACCTTGTCGAGCAAGAGCATCACCTGCGGGATGTCGACCTCCAACAAGCGGTCGGTCACCTCGAAATAATAGTCATAGTCCAGCACATTGAGGTTTTCGATCGTCTGGGCGTAGGTGATGTTCCCGTTCGTGAACGAAGCCACCTGATCGAAGATCGAAAGCGCGTCGCGCATGCCGCCGTCGGCCTTTCGGGCTATGACATTGAGCGCCTCCTCTTCATACTTTATGCCTTCGCTCTCGGCCACATGCTTGAGATGCGCCACCGTTTCGGGCACTTCCATGCGGTTGAAGTCATAAATCTGACAGCGCGAAAGGATGGTGGGCAGGATCTTGTGTTTCTCGGTGGTGGCCAAGATGAAGATGGCGTGTGCGGGCGGTTCCTCGAGGGTTTTGAGAAACGCATTGAAGGCCGCCTGCGAGAGCATGTGCACCTCGTCGATGATAAACACCTTGTAGCGTCCCACCTGCGGCGGAATTTGCACCTGCTCGATGAGTTCGCGAATGTCGTCGACCGAGTTATTCGACGCCGCGTCGAGCTCATGGATGTTGTACGACCGCCCTTCGTTGAAGGCCACACAGCTTTCGCACGCATCGCAGGCCTCTCCCGTCGGTGTGGGGTTGAGGCAATTGATGGTCTTGGCAAAGATGCGTGCCGAAGTGGTTTTGCCCACCCCTCGGGGGCCGCAAAACAAATAGGCGTGCGCCAATTTTCCGCCGGCGATGGCGTTTCAGTGTAGTGGTCAGTGCTTTCTGCCCCACCACAGCGTCGAAGCTGGTGGGGCGATATTTTCGGGCCGAAACGATGTAGTCTGACATACCGGTTGATGTTACGGAGCAAAGATACAATTATTTTCGCAATTGCCACGCCTCGTGGGTCGCTGTCCGCACAAAAAATCGTAGCTTTGCGCCATACTCAGATCCCCATTCCGTCCATTTCCCCGTCGCCTCCGCGCGCTCACCCCGCTGTGCCGGCACGCCCGTGGGAGTTGGACTTCACCTCTCATCCACTCCCTATGGAAGCTCTCGACATGCTCCTCTCGCGTCGCAGCGTCAAACGTTTCGCTCCCGACGTGCTCCCCGCTCATTCCGACCTGCAACGCATCGCCGATGCCGGCGCCAACGCCCCGACGGGCCGCGGTCGGCAATCGCCGTTCATCGTGGTGGTCACCGACCGCGCCGTGCGCGATCAGCTCTCGCGCCTCAACGCCGAAATTCTCGGTCGCGACGGCGATCCGTTCTACGGCGCCCCGGTGGTCATGGTCGTCTTGGCCGATCGCGCACAGCCCACCTATCTCTACGACGGTTCGCTTGTGATGGGCAATTTGCTCAACGCCGCCCACGCCCTCGGTTGGGGTGCCTGCTGGATTCACCGCGCTCGCGAAATCTTCGAGCGCCCGGAGGGCAAAGCCCTGCTCAGTCAGTGGGGCATCGACGCCGACGTGGAAGGCATCGGTTGCTGCGTGGTGGGACAAGCCGAACACTTCCCCCTCCCATCCCCAAGCCCGCAAAGAGGGCTACATCCGTTTCGTCTGATTGCCCTGCAGGTTTATCCCTCTTTGTTCAGGTTTCTCCCCATCATACTCACCCAGTCCCAGCCCACGTCATAAGAAAAGAAGTAGGCTCTATTTTCTTTTCATCCACGTGTCTACCTCGCCAAAACAACCGCGACAACTTCTATTTGAAAGTACATGGCAACCAGTACTATTATTAATTTTTATTTTCACCTCATTATTCCTCTATTATGTAGTACCTTCATATCAAACCATTGTTGTATCTTTGCAAAAACAGAATACTATATGCTCGTAAAGTTTACCGTTAAAAATTTCCGTTCTTTCAAAGAAGAACAAACTTTTAGTATGGAAGCAAGTTCCGAAACGGAACACACTGATTCTATTATCAACGAAAGTTATTACTCAATACTGCCGATCGCAGTTTTTTATGGTGCGAACTCCAGTGGAAAAAGTAATCTTATAAAGGCGATGTCTCGCATGAAACGAATGATAAGATTCTCCGTACATTTAAATGAAGGAGACGAATTACCTTATGAGCCTTTTGCCTTAGACAAGAACTCTAATTATGAGCCTACGCTATTTGAAGCCGAATTCCTTAAAAAAGGGATAGCCCTTTATCGCTATGGCTTTGAATATAACAAAAACGAGATCGTTTCAGAGTGGTTATACGAAAAGGACTTCAAAAAAGAGGGAAAAGAAAAAGAACTCTTTATCCGTATGCGGAATACCATTGAGGTTTCTCCAGAGTTTTTTTCCGAGGGTGCAGGGAAAGAAGAAATGACTAATACAAACAGATTGTTTCTTTCCCTTGTTGCCCAGCTCAAAGGCAAAAAGTCTAATTCTGTTATGGATTGGTTCAGAGAGTGTAATACACTCTCTGGAATAGACAGCGAAGGTTACCAGTCTTTCACCCTCAAAATGTTTATGCAGAATCTTGCTGGCTCAGAACAAGCTCAAGATTTCTTTAAAACCTTACAATTGGGATTCACCCATTTTTCGACAAGAAAAAAAGATTTACCGGAAGAGCTTATAGAAAAGCTACCAGACATCATAGAATCGAAAGAAAGAAGGGAGAAAATCGAAACGTACTATATTGAGGGCATTACTAAGCATAATATATACGGAAAGAACGGAGACGTAATAGATACCCAAGAATTCAACATGAATAAGATGGAATCCGAAGGTACGAAGAAAGTTATCGAGATTTCAGGCCCCATTTGACACTTTAAGCAAGGGCAGAACTTTGTTCATAGACGAATTAGATGCAAAGCTACACCCTATTTTAACTCGCAATATTATGCTCCTATTCATGGAACCTCATACTAACCCCAATGGAGCACAATTAGTTTTCGCCACACACGACACCAATCAACTTGATCTCGGCATTATACGTCGTGACCAAATTTGGTTTGCCGAAAAAAATCGATTTGATTCAACAGAAATCTATTCACTCATTGAATTTGATGACAATAACCTGCTTTCAACAAAGCACGATCTCAAGAGCAACTACATTCGCGGGCGTTACGGAGCCATACCTTTTATTCAAAAATAGAAGCAACCATGCATAACAACACAGTATTCGCACAATTAAGACGGAGAAGCCAAAAGCGCGAAACGCCCTCAAAACGTAAAGAAAAAACTCGAAACCTACAAGTGCACTTTTTGATTATGTGCGAAGGTAAATCTACAGAACCCAATTACTTCAAAAATCTTATCAAGGATAAGCGCTCCGCAATTCTTACCTGCAAAATTCAAGGGGCCGGAAAAGGAACAATAGCCCTTATCGAAGAAACCAGCAGAAAGAAGTGTGAACTCGAAAAGTCTAACTCTATGGAGTTCGATCGAGTTTGGGTCGTTTTTGATAAAGATGACTTCACAGATTTCAACGAAGCCATTAAACAAGCTAAGAAAAAAGATTTTCGTTGTGCATGGAGTAATTCAGCCTTTGAACTATGGTATTGCTTGCATTTCAAAAAAATCACCAAGCATACATCTAGCAAGGAATTATGCCAACTACTTTCAAAGCTTATCTCCAAAAAGACCAACAAGACGTACAAATACAAAAAAAGTGACGAACAATTATTCGATCTACTTCAGGACAAAGGTTCAGAAATCAATGCAATAAACTTCGCCAAAGAATTACGCAATTTGCATAAGGGCTGCGATTATAAAAATCACAATCCATGCACTACAGTTGATATTCTCGTACAAGAACTAAGAAATCCAGAACAACCATCCATAACATAAAAGCATTTCTACACAAACATTCGTAATATTTTTATAATCATCACGTAATTCGAAACACTTCAATCAAAAGGCACAAACTGCCGGAGGGCTTCAACATAGGTCGCGAAAGCCTCGCGACCCTGTTGGGTCATGCGACAAATGGTGCGCGGGCGTTTGGCAGATTGGAGTTTGAGAATTTCAATGTAGCCGGCTGTCGCCAATTTGTCAAGTTGCACACTCAGGTTGCCTGCCGTGGCTCCGGTGCGTTCGCGGAGGAAGGTGAAATCTGCCTCCTCCACGTTCATCAGCACCGAAACCACCGCCAATCGGAGCCGAGAGTGAAGCAACGGATCGAGATCGGGGAGTGCGTTAGACATCAGTCGGGGTATTGTTTTGGGCACGGCGCTTGGTCTCCGCCTGAATGAGATGGCCGGGAATGACAAACATGGCCGCGTTGCTCGCGATGAAAAGTGGCATCGCCCACACACTGAGCAGTGAACTGTCGGCAATGGCAGCGGTGATGACAAAAGCACCGGCCAAGATGGAGAAGCCCCCGCCGTAGAGCATCGATCGGTAGTCGAGCAGCAGCCCAACGAAGGCGGTGCCCATGCCCACGACCAAGAAACTGTAGAAAAACATGAGCATCCACACGCCCGGATGACCGCCCAAGGAGAACAGCAGGCAGATGAGCGCGAAGGCGAAGGAGAGGAAGGTCACATAGCGCCACATGCTTGAGATCATGCGATCGGTATAGCTGAGGGCATAACCTTCGGTCGTGTTTGCGCGAAATCAAGCGACTCAAGGGCAGGCCCAGCAGGGGAATCAGTGCCCAGAGCACGTTGGACATGGCACTTTGGGTGAAATAGCCCACGCCCCACACCAAGAGGGCAACGGCGATGTCGAGGTAGCCCCAAAAGAGATGGAGGCGGCCGTCCTCAAAATGGTAGCGCCGACGGGTGTCGACAATCATGGCAGAGATGAGTTCCAAACTCTCTCGTCCGGTCATGGGTTGTTCGTACTTCATGGAGTTGTGATTTTGGTGTTTTCGCTGTGGCGCGTCCGCTCTGTCTGCAACCGGCAGGGAATGCACTCGCGAAAAACAGGTTTAAGCAATAAACTTCCTACATTCAGCTACTCAGAATTATCGCGAATCATCCTTTTCACATGGCAAATATAAGAAGGTTTACAACATAAACCAAACAAAACAGCGATTATTTGAGTCGACCTCGCAAAAAAATCGCGGCGACCGTCTTCGGCGCTGAAAAAAGAGCCATTCGCCGCGCTCACTCTCACGGGTAACGGCGCAAAACACCAGCGGCCCCGCACCACCTTTCGGTGGCGTGGGGCCGTTGGTCCTTGCGGGGTCGGTCGGCCGTCAAAGTTGTGCGATGGCCTCGGCCAATTGCCGCATCGCCTGTTCCAGCACGGCGCGGGGCGTACCGACATTGAGCCGCATGAAGCCCGCGCCGCCCGTGCCGAACATTTCGCCGTCGTTGAGCGCCAGATGGGCTTTGTCGACGAACAAATCGAGCAGCTGCTCGCGGTTCAAGCCCAAACGGCGACAATCGAGCCACACCAGGAAACCGGCCTCGGGACGCACGGGGCGCACAGCGGGAAGATGGTCGCGGCAATAGGCTTCGACGAAACGAATGTTGTCTTCCACGTAGGCCAACATCTCGCGACGCCACGTTTCACCGCGTCGGAAGGCCGCAATGGTGGCAATCGGCGCGAAAACAGTGGGTTCGTTCAGTTCACGCGCGCGCAACCAGTCGAAAAAGCGCCGGCGCAAAACGGCGTCGGGCACGATGGCGTAGGAGCTGACCACGCCGGCGAGATTGAACGTCTTGGTGGGTGCGCCGAAGGTGATGCTGTTCGCCGCCGCACACTCGGCCACCTCCGCAAAGGGACAATGCCGCGCACCAAACAAGGCCATGTCGGCATGAATTTCGTCGCTGACCACCAAAATGTCGCGCGCCGCACAGAACTCGGCCAAACGAACGAGTGTGGCCCGGTCCCAACAGCGCCCTCCCGGGTTGTGGGGATTGCACAAGACGAGGACTTTGCAGCCGTCGGCCACCGCAGCCAGTTGGTCAAAATCCATTTCGTATTGTCCGTCGTCGCGCAAACGCAGCGGATTGTCGACCACCGTTCGGCCGGCGCCCTCGATGGTGAGACGGAACATGTGATAGACGGGAGGTTGAATGAGAATTTGTCGCCGGGTTGCGTGAAGGCATCGAGCACAAAGGCGATGCCTTTGACCACGCCGGGCACGAAGCTGATCCACTCCGGCGCAATGGTCCAACCATGGTGTTCGGCAATCCAATCGACAATGGCGGGACGATAATCGGCCGGTTCGGCTGTGTAGCCCAAAATGGGGTGTGCCAAACGTTCGCGCAAGGCTTCGAGAATGAAATCGGGGGTGGCGAAATCCATGTCAGCCACCCAAAGCGGAAGCAGATCGGTGCGCCCCCAACGTGGGGCGAGGGCATCGACTTTGAGCGCGTCCGTGCCGTTGCGGTCAATGAGCGTGTCGAAAAAATATTGTGGCATGATGGTAAATGTCTGATAGGATTTGTGTTGAGAAAACAGCGTCGGCCGACGGGTCAGTGGGCGGTGCATGCCGCTACGGCCAGTGCTTGTGCGAAATCCTCACGCAGGTCGTCGAAATCTTCCAACCCGATGCTGAGACGCACGGTGGTGTCGCGCACATCCATTGCAGCACGTACTTCGGCGTCGAAAAGTCCGAAGATGGTGCTCGCCGGGTGGATGGCCAGCGTGCGATTGTCGAAAAGATTGGTGGCGCGGTGTACCAATCGCAAGGCGTCGAGGAAACGGAACGCGGCGTCGCAATCAGCAAAATCGAGGGTGAGCATCGCGCCAAACGTTCCTCCATACTGCCGGGCGAAGAGCGCATGGGCAGGGTGCGAGGGCAAACCGGCATAAGTGACGCGCAGCACCTCCGGACGAGTCTCGAACCATTGTGCCAAAGCCAAGGCGGTGGCAGCCTGTCGGCGATAGCGCACTTCGAGCGTTTCGAGACCGAGCGTTTGCAGATGCGCCACCTGCGGCGTCATGTAGGCACCCAGATTGAAGAGGGCCTCGTGGGTGATGCGCTCAGTGAACTGCGGGAAATGTCCGTAGTCGATGACCACACCGCCCAACGAGGTGGCACCGCCGCTCACATATTTGGTGCTCGACACCACTTCGATGTCAATGCCCAGCGCTCGGCCGTCGAATTCGGTGAAAGGAATCATCGTCGTGTCGGCCACGAGCGGGACACGATGGCGGTGTGCCGCTGCGGCCAGCGCATGCACGTCGGCCACTTCGAGCTGCGGGTTGGTGAGAATCTCGAAAAAGAGGCAGGCCGTGTGCTCGTCGATTGCCGTTTCGAGCGCATCGGGGCGCGTGAGATCGCACAAACGCACTTCGACTCCGAAACGCGACAACGTTTCGGTGAGCAGCGAATAGGTGTTTCCAAAAAGATGGCAGGAAGTGACCACGTTGGCGCCGGCGGCGGTGAGCGAAAGGAGCGTGGAACTGATGGCGGCCATGCCCGAGTTGAAGGCAACGGCTCGTCGTGCTCCCGTGACAGCCGCCACGCGGTCCTCGAAATGGGTGACCGTGGGGTTCGCCACACGCGAATAGTCGGGGGCCGTGACGCGTTCGCAGAAACATCGGCCATGGTTGCCGCGTCGTCGAATTCATACGCCACACTTTCATAAACCGGCATACTCAAGGCGTCGTAAGCATCGCGACGCGGATAGGCGCAGTGAATGGAACGAGTGTTTCTTTTCATGTGTCTTGTTCTGTTTTGATGTGCTGGGACGGCGTGCTGCCGGGAAGAAAAGCACTCTCTTTTTCCCGAAACAATACACCCCCGCGGCAAAAATACAAAATTTCTGCACGCGGGGGCATCTAAAAAGCGTTATCTGCGAGAGAGGACCCCGTGGGGCGCTGCACAAACGAGGAAAAGCCGGCCTTAGGATTGCTTCTTCATGTTATACCAAGCCACATGGCGACGGTAGGTCTGGAAGGCGGCGAACGGGGTGTCGTAGTTTTCGAAGTATTCGAACGCGGCATTGCAGACCGCACGGATGTCGTAGGCGATGAAGTCCACATAGACATGGAAGCGTCCCACGGCACGGCCGATGAAATCGACACAGTGGCCTTCGGCGTGGGAGCGAACGTAGTTTTCGAGGGCGGTGCAGGCCGCATTGACTGCCTCATCGCGCTCCGCTTCGGGCATTTCGTTCAGACCGGGCACGTCGAAGGCGAAGAAACCGCCCACACTGCCGAAACGATGGAGGAGGTCTTCGAGTCCCGATTCGTCGCGCGCAAATTCACCCACGAGACGCGGCACGGTGGTGGTGCCGCGGATGATGTCGAAACGGAGATCTTCGGGCTCAATGTTTTCTTGCTCTTTGAAACTATAGTTCATCGTGCCCTGCAAAATGACGTCGATGTTCTCCCATCGGGGATCGTCGCCGTAGCGTTCGGCAAGCACCTCACGCAGTTGGGCGAGCGGGATGCTGTCTTCGGGCGCCGGGGCTTCTTCCAGCACCTTGATCACCGAAACAAACTCGGTGTTCACCAGTTCGCCCACGGCATTGTCGACCAGCACTTCGGCTCGCCACCAAGCGGGGCTTTCGCCTTCGCGCAACAAGGGGTGGTAGACTTCGACACTCACGCTTTCTCCGCCTTCATCCTCGGTGAGGACCACCTTCACCTCTTCGGCCGGGACGGGGCCTTCGCCGAAATTGATGACGAGATCGGGGTTGGCGTTGCGACCGATGGAGAATTTCCAGTGCGCACGCACCGATTCGGGCATGCGGCTCAGGAAATAGCGGAAAAGCAAGTAGAGCATCCACGTGCCGCCGGCCGAAAGGATGATGTGATAGTTTTTTGCGCCGATTTCGAACGAGAGATCGGGGAAGGCTGTTTGCAACTCGAGAAAGCCAGCTGTTGGATTTCTTCGCCGGGTGCACCCTCATCGACGAGGCGACGCAATTCGGCTTCGTGCTCGGCAAACGCAGTCCAGGTTTGTTCCACGCGTTCGGCAAACGAGCCTTTGACGTAACGGGGGAAGGCCAGGAACTTGTAGCAATCGTCGAGCAGCGCTTTCGTATCGTCGCGCAACGAATCGTAGGGATTGCCGTCGAGGGTGCGAAGGAAGTATTCGGCGGCTTCGCCTTCGCGGTCGAGATGATAGAGCGCAAAACCCATACGGTGGTTCCAGAGTTCGTCTTTCTCGCTCTCTTCGTCGCGCACGCTCTCGAGCACGCGAATGGCCGTTTCATAGTACTCGGGCTTGTCTTCTTCGCCAGCTAAGTTGTTGTAGGCTCGGGCCAACCAGCCCATGCGCTCGCGGGTGAGCGCAGGTTGTGGGAGCGACTCGAGCAACTCAATGATTTTGGCGGGCTCATTGTTCTCATGCCACGCCGCAATTTGCTTATCGATGTCTTTAATCATGCCGTGTAAGGATTGAGTGATGAGCAAAGCTACAAATAAACTTTGATTTCGGGCGAAATGCAGCTATATTTTCGCCTTTTCGACCGCGCTCCCACCGGAGGAGCCGACGAAAACAACACGAGACGAGATAAAAATAAGGCGCGCCTTTGTATGATTGTTGAGATTTGTTACCTTTGTATGCGAGAAGCGATGAGGCCCCTCGACGGATCATGCTGCTTTCCTCGATTTTGTGAGTGAGGAAGGCCCCTATATATAAGGAGTGCGCTCAGCTTCCACCATCCACTGTGTGCATCACACCATTCTCTTGACTTATGCAGCAAAACGACAGCATTGTTATCATTCCTACCTATAACGAGAAGGAAAATATTGAAGCCATCATTCGCGCGGTGACGGGTTTGCAAGAACACGCTTTCGACATTTTGATCATCGACGACGGCAGTCCCGACGGCACGGCCGATATCGTCAAGCGGCTCATGTCCGAAGAGTTCAAAGATCGTGTATTCCTTGTGGAACGCCAAGGTAAACTCGGTCTGGGCACGGCCTACATTGCGGGTTTCAAATGGGCGCTCGAACACCACTATGAATATGTGTTTGAGATGGACGCCGATTTCAGCCACGACCCGAAGGATCTGCCTCGTCTCTACAAGGCTTGTGCCGAAGAAGGCTACGACGTGGCGGTCGGCAGTCGCTACGTTTCTGGGGTGAATGTGGTTAACTGGCCGATGGGCCGCGTACTGATGAGCTATTTCGCCTCGAAATACGTGCGCTTCGTCACCGGTTTCCCCATCAACGACACGACGGCGGGGTTCAAATGCTATCGCCGTCGGGTGCTCGAGACCATCGATCTCGATGCGATCCGCTTCAAAGGCTATGCCTTCCAAATTGAGATGAAATTCACGGCTTACAAGCTCGGTTTCCGTATCAAAGAAGTGCCGGTTGTCTTTGTCAATCGCCAACTGGGCACGAGCAAAATGAGCGGCGGCATCTTCGGCGAAGCCCTCTTCGGCGTGATGCGCCTACGCTGGGCCGCTCTCACCGGAAAGATCAAACCCCGCAAAGCCTGATATCTTTCGTGCCTCGGCACGCACACAGCAGTCTTAGGATCTTATGCACAACAGAACGCTTATCAAAAATGCCATCCTCGTCAACGAGGGGGGCAGTCAGCTCGGTAGCATCGTCATCGAAGACGATCGCATCGAAGAGATTCTCATCGGACGCGACGTCACTCCGGTACTTCCCACCGACTCCACCATCGACGCAGAAGGATGTTACCTCCTCCCCGGTGTGATCGACGAACATGTTCACTTCCGCGATCCAGGTTTGACGCACAAAGCCGATTTCGACAGCGAAAGTCGCGCTGCGGCAGCGGGCGGCGTGACCACCGTGCTCGACATGCCGAACACGATCCCCGCCACCGTGACGGCCGAGGCGCTACAAGAAAAGATCGAACGGGCACAAAACCTCTGTCACGTGAATTTCGGGTTCTTTGTCGGTGCCACCGCCGACAACGCCCACCGCTTGCGCCAAATCAATCCCAGCATTGTGGCGGGTGTAAAGTTGTTCATGGGCAGCAGCACGGGTTCGCTTCAAGTGGAAGATCCCGACGCGCTACTCACGGTGTTCGAAGAATCGCGACTCCCGATCATGGTACACTGCGAAGACACTCCGATGATCACCGCCGCGATGAAAGAACATCAAGCACGCTACGGAGCAGACCCACACGTGCGCTATCATGCAACCATCCGTTCGGCCGAAGCCTGTTTCAAGAGCACACAACAAGCCATTGCACTGGCCAAAGCCACCCAAGCCCGCTTACACGTCGCCCACATTTCCACAGCCTGCGAATTGGATCTTTTCAGTCCGAACGATCCGCTCATCACAGCCGAAGCTTGTCTTCCCCATCTACTCTTTACCGATACCGACTACGAACGACTCGGCACCCGTATCAAGTGTAATCCTTCGATCAAAACAGCGGCAGATCGCGATGCATTGCGCGCAGCCCTCACCGACGGACGCATTCGCTGCATCGGCACCGACCATGCACCGCACACTATCGCCGACAAAGAAGGCGGAGCCGCACGAGCTGCCAGCGGAATGCCGATGGTCCAATTCTCGCTCGTCGCCATGCTCGACCTCGTCGACGAAGGCGTATTAAGTATTGAGCGCATGGTCGAACTCATGTCGCACAATCCTGCTCGCACATTCGGCATCGAGAACCGCGGCTTCCTACGCGAAGGCTACATGGCCGACCTCGTACTCGTGAAGCGCCACTGCCCTTGGACGCTGACTCCCAACCACATTCTCTCCAAATGCAATTGGAGTCCACTCGAGGGACATACGTTCAACTGGAGAGTGATGCGCACTTTCGTCAACGGCTCTCTGGTCTACAATAAAGGGTGCATCACCAACGAAAACTACTGCGGTCGTCCCATCACCTACATGCCACGCCGCTACGGTCGCAATTGATCGGGGCACCGTTGGCAACCCCCACATTGGTTACCGACGCACCGCTCGCGCTTACTCCGAATCGTCATGCAATTCCTCTATCGTCTCTATCAACTATTCGTCTTTTTCCCGATTTTCCTCCTCCTCACGATCATCACCGCGCTGGTGACCGCCGTAGGTTGTGCCGTGGGATTATCGCGCTGGTTTGCTTTCGCCCCCAGCCGAGTTTGGGGATGGCTCACCATCCGTTTACTCTTCCTCCCCGTCAAAGTCGAAGGACGCGAACACCTGCAACGGCGCCAGAGCTACGTTTTTGTCGCCAACCACCAAGGCGCTTTCGACATTTTTCTCCTCTCCGGCTTCCTCGGCCGTGAGTTCAAATGGATGATGAAAGCCTCCTTGCGCAAAATTCCCTTTGTGGGTTATGCCTGTGCCAAAGCCGGTTTCATATTCGTAGACAAATCGAGTCGCCGCGCCATCGCCGAAACGATGGAAGCCGCGCGCCAACGCCTGGTTGGTGGGACCTCGCTCGCCGTCTTCCCCGAAGGCGCCCGCACCTTCACCGGCCACATGGGGCTTTTCCGTCGTGGCGCATTCCAACTCGCCGACGAACTGCAACTCCCTGTCGTACCGATCACGATCAACGGCAGTTTCGACGTCATGCCACGTATGCGCGATTTCCATTTCGCCCACTTCGCCCCGCTGCACCTCACGATCCACGCGCCGATACATCCCACGTCACAAGGACACGAGAACATCAAACGCCTGCTCGACGAAAGTTATCAGACCATCATGGACGGACTCCCGGAAGAACGCCGAGGCTACATAAAAAACGACGATCAATGAGCACACCGCCGGCATCGTCCCCCTCATCTCCCCTATTGCATATCCTGTTGCCCCTGGCAGCAGGCATTGCAACGGGGGATTTCTTTTACCCCCACCTCGCGCTCTCGACGAACCTCCTTTTCCTCTTCACCCTCCTCGTCGGCCTCTCCACAGCCTCCCTACTCTTTTTCCGCCGCACCCCTCCGGCCGTTCTCACCACCGTCGGCATCACCCTCACCACCTTCCTGCTCGGTCTCACCCTTCTCCACCACGATCGCAGTCGCCTCAACTTCCCCGACGAGCGCCAGCCCCGCACCCATTTCGCCGTGGTGAGCGATGCCCCCTACGTTTCCTCCGGACAATGGTATGTCAAATGCCGACTCGTTGCTCCCGACGCGGACGAAGGTCGCCTCATCGAACTCTCTCTGTCCGACTCCACCCTCCGTTCCCCCTCTCCGCTCCCCACCGATCGTCTTCCGGTTGGCGCTCATCTCCTCATCCACACGCGCATCATCTCTCCCACCGATGCGCGCAACCCCGGCGAGCCTGACCGCGCCGCCTACCTGCGCAGACAAGGCATTTCGGGCAGTGCCCATTGCTACACCGGTGACTGGCAGCTCTCGCATCTCCCCGTCGAACTCACCCTTCGCGAGCAACTTCTCGTCGCCCGCGCGCACCTCGTCGCCCAATACCATGAGCATCTCGATCGGCACACCGCCGCATTGCTCTCCGCCATGACACTCGGCGATCGCACCGCACTCGACCGCTCCACCCGCCAACTCTACAGCGAAAGCGGAGCCGGTCATCTGCTCGCCCTCTCCGGTCTCCACCTCGCCATTCTCTATTCGCTCTACAACCTTTTCGTCAACCTCCCTGCCCGCCGTGCCGGTCGCCGGTGGTTTCTTCTTTCCACCCTCCTCTCCCTCGTCGGCATCTGGCTCTTCGCCCTCCTCGCCGGCCTTCCCATCTCCCTCATCCGTGCCGCCCTCATGTTCAGCCTTTCCGCGGTCATTTCGCTCTTTCGCCGCGACGGCCACGGCCTACACAGCCTCCTGCTCACCCTCCTCCTGCTCCTCCTGTTCTTTCCGCAGTGGCTCTTCGACCTCGGTTTCCAACTCTCCTGCCTCGCCGTCGGCGGCATCCTGCTCATCGCCCCTCTCTTGCCTCCGCCGCCCGCACTGACGCCCCTCACACCCCGCGGTGCCGAACTCGCTCGGCGTTCACCCGATTCGCGCAGCATGCGCCTGCTCAAAAACGCCCTCCGCGCCGTTTGGAACCTCCTGGTCGTTTCGTTCGCCGCCCAACTCGCCACCACGCCTCTCGTCTGCCACGTCTTTTGTCGCCTACCCTGGAGTGGAATCGTCTCCTCCCTGCTCGTCATTCCCCTCGCCTACGTCCTGCTCAGCGGCAGTTTCCTCTTTCTCCTGCTCGTCCCGCTTCGCACGCTCCTCGCCCCTCTCCTCACCGCCACTCTGTCGGGGCTCGAACGCACGCTCAGCCTCTTCTCGCAAGGTCTCTTCGCCCCCCTTCAGCTTCACCCCTCGCTGCTCACCACCCTCAGCGCCTACCTCCTGCTCTCCACTGCACTGTTTGTCGTCTATCGTCGCGACCAACTGCGCCTCCCCGTGCGCCGGTGGCTCCCTCTCCTCCCCCTCGTTCTGCTCGGCGTCTCCACCCTGATCGACGACTATCGCCATCATCGTCCCGCCGACCGCCTCATCATCTACCACACCTACTCCTGCACCGCCATTCACCTCCTGCAAACCGACGGCCCCTCCTTCCTGCTCTGCACCGATACGGCCCGCGCCCGCATCGCCCTGCGCTCCACCGCGCTCCACGATTGGGAAGCCCGCGAGCTCCGGCCCCTCTTTCTCCCCCTCTCCGCCCTGCGCGACACCACAGGCTGCGCCCTTCTCAGTCGCCGCACACAACGTTCCGCCTTCGCACCGGGCGTGTTGCTCCACCATGGGCGCCGCATCGCCGTGGTCGACCATCCCCTCTCCCACGCCTATCCCGCCGCCCCCCTTTCTGTCGACCTCCTGCTCGTCACCCACCAAGTGCATCGTCCCCCCACCCATCTGTTTCGCTACTATCGCCCGGACACCCTCCTCCTCTCAGCCGATCTGAGTCCCTACTATCGCCGACTCTACACGCACTACGCCCGCTGTCACCACCTCCCGCTCTACGACATCGCCGAAAGAGGCTTTTTCCAATTGGAATAAAATTTCATTCCTCATTTCACACTCTCCGCTCAATTGTGCAGAAATAGCCAATCCGCTCCTCCTTTTCACTGGAAACCGCTATCTCCACCTGACAATACGACAAGATATGCAGAAAATAGTCCCCTTCTTCGCACAGTTTTATTGTTTGTGTGCAATGACGTTGTAACTTTGCGTTCGCAATCCAAACCAACTACCACGTTTTCACACACCCCATGAAGAAAATTGTATTGTCGGCCATGTTGTTCGGCAGCACCTTGAGCATGATGGCCGGTGGCTATCTCACCAACACCAACCAGAGCGTCGCCTTCCTGCGCAACCCCGCACAAGACGCCAACATCAACCTGAACGGTGTCTACTCCAATCCTGCCGGTGTCAACTTCCTCCAACCCGGTTTCCACTTCGGCATCAACCTCCAATCTGCCTACCAAACGCGCGAAATCGAATCCGCCTTCAAACCCTTCGAATACGGCATTCGCAATAATGGTTCCGCCTCCAAAACCTTCAAGGCCGAAGCCAAAGCACCCGTCATCCCCTCGCTTCAGGGCGCCTGGGTCAACGGTCCCCTCAGCCTCCAGGTCAACCTCGCTCTCGTAGGCGGCGGTGGTAAAGCCACCTACCACAACGGCCTCGGCAGCTTCGAAAGCAAAGTCGCCCTCCTCGGTGCGATCGGCAATGCCAACCACGCACTCGGTTTCAACCGATACGACGTCGACGCCTACATGCACGGCCGCCAATACTTCTACGGCCTCACCCTCGGTGCCGGTTACCGCATCGGCGAACACTTCTCCGTCTACGGTGGTGTGCGCGGTGTACTCGCCGCAGCCCACTACGATGGCTACCTCCGCAACATCCACATCAACGGAGGCGATCGCAATGGCAACCAAATGACCTCCGCTCCCGAATACTTAAAGCAAAAGAGCGATGAGTTTGCAAGTGCAGCCGCAACCAACGGAAAGCTCGCACTGACGGCCGCCAACGCCGCCACGCAAGCCGCTGCCGCAGCACAAGCCGCCAGCGCGTCGGGCAACATCACTTTGGCACAATCCAAGAGCGCGGAAGCCAAAGAGCAAGCCCAATTGGCCCAATCCTACAATCAGAAACTCGGCGACTACCGCAAGCTCGCCTACACCACCGGCGCCCTCGCCCAAGCCACTCAAGACGTGAGCATCAACGTCCACCAACACGCCTTCGGCCTCGCCCCCATCGTAGGTGCCCACTTCCACAACAGTTTCCTCGACGTGGCGGCCAAATATGAGTTCCGCACCCGCATCGCCTTCGCCAACGAGTCGAAGAACAGCGCCACCACGGCCGCTGCCGGCGAGCAGTTTGCCGCCTTCGCCGACAAGACCGAAGTGCGCAGCGACATCCCCGCTCTTCTCACCGTCGGTCTTCGCGTTCGTCCCGTCGAAAGTCTCCGCCTCAACCTTGGCTACCACTACTATTTCGACAAGCAGGCTAAAGCCGGTGTGAAGAACGCCTACAAGAACGACCTCCTCGATCGTGGCACCCAAGAATTCCTCGCCGGTGCCGAATACGACCTCAACCGCCAGTGGGAAGTCAGCGCCGGTATGCAGCGCACCCTCTATCCCAACAACGACCGCATGATGAACGACGTTTCCTTCAACGTCAACTCCTACAGCGTTGGTGTCGGCATCGGTTATCGTCTCAACGACCACGTCAAACTCAACGCGGCCTACTTCCGCACCTTCTACGAAACTACCTCAAAAATTCCGCCGACTACCACCAGACCCTCGCAACCGCCACCAAGATTGCAGCTGTCGGCAATGGTCTACTCGCAACCAAAGATCCCAACGAGCAAGCCACTATCCTACGTCAGTCCACCGGCGAAGTGACCCAAATGGTACAAAGTGGCCGTCTCAGCCCCCAAGGTGCCGACCTCTTCACCCGCACCAACCACGTCTTCGGTCTCAGTGCCGAATTCCGCTTCTGATACTTACCGTTTCTTCATACTCCGATTCCCCGATCGTCTCGCTACGGTCGGGGAATTTCGTTAAAAACGGCACCACATCTTGTACACACAAAAAAAAGAAACTACATTCGCGAAGGAATAGATAAAATAGAAACATTACAAACAAAACACGCAGCCTTGCGCTTTCTCGTCAGTTGTACTGAGCAAAACGATGCATCGGCGCGCATGCAGTTGTAACGGAAACATCCATTCCCTAAGCAAAGTCTTCTACACCAATAATCCCGCAAACCTACCCAGCACAATCTCCCCTCCTCCGGTTCGGAGTAACGTTCCCTACTACTTCCAATACAATCTCCAATACTCCATTATTTACACCACCAAATAATGAAATCCATCCAACTTCTCTTCCTTCTTCTCTTAGGTCTACAACTCCTCTCGTGCGAAGAAGAATTATACACTCGTGATGAAACAGTCCAATGGACAAACGTACCTAAGCGTAAATTCTCACACGACACAATCCGCGTGAACCTCCCGGCACAGGGAGACACGCTCGAATACATCGGCAATAATGCTCGTCTTTGGTTAAGAGAGCACGAAAACTTCGAATGCGACACGGTCATTTCCCACTCTGATAAATGGCAAGACACCATAGCATCGGATACGGCCATCTATAAACACATCACGGTCGTGCTGCGAAGAGACCAAGCGCACAAAACCTCGATCTTAAAAATTATGGCACGATCCAACGCGACGTCTCAAATGGTCAGGCTCCCCATCCGAGTTGGCATCTTCCCCAGGTACACCGATCCCTTCCTCATCACACAAGCCCCAATGACCTCCACCGAGGGCAAAAAATAGATCGGGCAACAACATGAGACAAGCCCCTTCCGCGCGTTCTCCCTTTCGGGAGCACGCGCTTTTTCGTATCACACTCAGCTCGATACCGAAAGTTCGTCCACTTTACCGCTCCACACCGGTCGGGGAACTTTGTTAAAAGACAAGCCTCGTATTGCAGCACTCAAATAAAAGATTAATTTTGCAGCAAATCACCCTCATACAACAACTTCATGAATAGTCCTACTCTTTTCCTTCTCGTCAACGGAATTTCTCTCGAGGGCAAAGAGTACAATCTACTCCACTGCAATTGGGGTTGGAATGGATATAAGAACGGCTATTATTATTGTCGTGTCTTCAACACGAATGATGACCCCGTTTTTGATAATGTACCCACTCGAAGCAACCAAGCCCCATATTACAGATACAATCTTCAGTACTCATTGATAACCCCCACACAAAATCCATCATGATCAGAAAAATCCTTTCCCTGCCTACATTGGCACTTTGTTTCACGTTGGGCAGCGCGTTCTTTGCCGGTTGCAATGAGAATTACATCGTGAATACCGAAACCAAAGTGCGTTGGTCCAATGTCAAGAACCCCAAATATGGTGATTACATCAACATCACGCTCAAAGCTGAGGGAGAAACTTTCACCACCGTGGGTGATCATTCGCGGATTTCCTTCAGCGGTAGTGTCTCAACCTTAGATACCTTTACCCGCCACGACTTTTCCGAATCGGACAAGGATACGGCCTACTACAAGGACATTGTCATCTACCTGACCCGCAACGAAAGCAAGGGAACGGCAACCCTTAAATTGGTGGCTCCCCCCAATCGCACACAACAACCCAAGCAGTTCGATTTTAGTATTGAGGTAACCCCTCCCGGCACCTACTTTTTCAAAGTCCGTCAACCTGCACTGCCTGCCAAGGCACAGTAAACAACGGTCATGCATAGATCATTGCCCCGACACGGCGGCAATGGTGCACCCTCCCCTTCCGCGCGTTCTCCCTTTCGGGAGAGCGCGCTTTTTCGTATCACACTCAGCTCTATACCGAAAGTTCGTCCACTTTACCACTCCACAACGGTCGGGGAACCTTGTTAAAAAACAAGCCTCGTATTGCAGCATTCAAATAAAAGATTAATTTTGCAGCAAATCACCCTCATACAACAACTTCATGAATAGTCCTACTCTTTTCCTTCTCGTCAACGGAATTTCTCCCGAGGGCAAAGAGTACAATCTACTCCACTGCAATTGGGGTTGGGATGGAGATAAGAATGGCTATTATTATTGTCGCGTCTTCAACACCAATAATGGCCCCGTTTTTAATAAAGTACCCACTCGAAGCAACCAAAATCCATATTTCAGATACAATCTTCAGTACTCATTGATAACCCCCATACAAAATCCGTCATGATCAGAAAAATCCTTTCCCTGCCTACATTGGCACTTTGTTTCACGCTTTGCACTGCGCTCTTTGCCGGTTGTGGAGAAAACAATCTGGGCTTCGTGACTGAAGTGCGTTGGTCGAATGTCAAGAACCCTAAATATGGCGATGACATCAACATCACGCTCAAAGCTGAGGGAGAAACTTTCACCACCGTGGGTGATCATTCACAGATATTCTTCGGTTACGATGCCTCAACCTTAGATACCTTTACTCGCCATAGATTTCCCGAAATGGACAAGGATACGGCTTACTACAAGGACATCGTCATCTACCTGACCCGCAACGAAAGCAAGGGAACGGCAACCCTTAAATTGGTGGCTCCCCCCAATCGCACACAACAACCCAAGCATTTCAAATTCAGCGTTTCGGTAACCCCTCCCGGCACCTACTTTTTCAACGTCCGCCAACCTGCACTGCCTGCCAAGGCGCAGTAAACAGCGGTCATGCATAGTTCGTTGCCCCCTATACGGCGGCAATGGTACACCTCCCCTTCCGCGCGTTCCCCTTTTCGGGAGCGCGCGCTTTTTTGTCTCACCCTCAACCCGATGCCGAGCAAATGAAAAGAAATTCGTATTTTTGCACGGAATAGTCCCCTATAAGTAACTCAGAATCCATCGATATACATGTTCGACAATCTTAGCGAAAGACTTGAACGCTCGTTCAAAATACTGAAAGGTGAAGGCAAGATCACCGAGATCAACGTAGCCGAAACCCTCAAAGACGTGCGCCGCGCCCTGCTCGACGCCGACGTGAACTACAAGGTGGCCAAAACCTTCACCGACACCGTGAAGCAAAAGGCCCTCGGCCAGAATGTGCTCACCGCCGTGAAGCCCTCGCAGCTCATGGTCAAGATTGTTCACGACGAACTCGCCACCCTCATGGGCAGCGAGAGCGTGGACCTCAAACTCGAGCACCGCCCCTCCGTCATCCTCATGGCCGGTCTCAACGGTGCCGGTAAGACCACCCTCGCCGGCAAACTCGCTCTCTTCCTCAAAACGAAGAAAAACCGCCGTCCGCTCCTCGCCGCCTGCGACACCTATCGCCCCGCCGCCATCGAGCAGCTCCGCGTCCTCGCCGAGCAAATCGAAGTGCCTATCTTCATGAATCTCGAAGAGAAAGATCCCGTCAAGATCGCCCTCGCCGCCATTCAGGAAGCCAAGGCCAAGAGCTACGACACGGTGATTGTCGACACCGCCGGCCGCCTCGCCATCGACGAAGCCCTCATGAACGAAATCGCCGCCGTGAAGGCCGCCACCTCGCCCGACGAAACCCTCTTCGTGGTCGACGCCATGACCGGTCAAGACGCGGTGAACACCGCCAAGGAGTTCAACTCCCGCCTCGACTTCGACGGCGTGGTGCTCACCAAGCTCGACGGTGACACCCGCGGCGGTGCCGCCCTCTCCATCCGCGCCGTGGTGGACAAACCCATCAAGTTTGTCGGCACCGGCGAAAAGATGGAAGCCCTCGACGTCTTCCACCCCGACCGCATGGCCGATCGTATCCTCGGCATGGGCGACATCGTCTCGCTCGTCGAACGCGCCCAAGAACAATACGACGAAGCCGAAGCCCGCAAACTCCAGCGCAAGATCCAGAAGAACCAGTTCGACTTCAACGACTTCTTGGCTCAGTTGCAGCAGATCAAAAAGATGGGCAACATCAAGGACCTCGCCGCCATGATTCCCGGTGTGGGCAAGGCCATCAAAGACGTCGATGTCGACGACAGCGCCCTGCTCGGTGTCGAAGCCATCATCCTCTCCATGACCCCCTACGAGCGCCGGCACCCCGAGGTGCTCAACGCCAGCCGCAAGACGCGCATCGCCAAGGGATCGGGCAAGACCGTGCAAGACGTCAATCGCCTGCTCAAACAGTTTGACCAAACGCGCAAAATGATGAAGATGGTGAGCGGCAACGGTCTTCGCCAAATGATGAGCCGCATGCCCGGCATGCCGGGAATGCCCAAAGCATGACGCCGCACCACACGCCACTGCTCATCGATGGCAATGCAGTGGCCGCACAAATCAAAGCCGACATCGCCCTCACCGTGCGCCGCCACGTGGCCGAGGGGCATCGGCCGCCCTGTCTCGCCACCCTCTTGGTGGGACACGACGGCGGGAGCGAACTCTATGTGCGCAACAAGATTCGTGCCTGCCGAAGCTGCGGCATCACCTCGATCGAGCTTCAGTTTGACTCCGATATCACCGAAGGCGAATTGCTCCGCGAAATCGAACGCCTCAACGCCGACGAAAGCGTCGACGGCTTCATCGTGCAACTCCCCCTCCCCTCTCACATCGACGAGCACCGCGTGGTCGAAGCCATCGATCCGCGCAAGGACGTCGACGGCTTTCACCCCATGAACGTGGGGCGCATGGCGCTCGGCCTGCCCGCCTTCGTGAGCGCCACCCCCCCTGGGCATCCTTACCCTCCTGCGCCACTACAGCATCCCCACAGCCGGCAAAAAGTGTGTCGTGATGGGGCGCAGCAACATCGTGGGGAAACCCACCGCGCAACTCATGCTGCAAAAAGAGGGCGCCGACTGCACCGTGACCTGTGTGCACAGCCGCACCGCCGATCTCGCCGCCGAATGCCGCACCGCCGACATCCTCATTGTCGCCCTCGGCAGCCCCGGTTTTGTCACGCCCGACATGGTCAAGCCCGGCGCCACGGTGATCGATGTGGGCACCACCCGCGTGCCCGATGCGTCGCGCCCCTCGGGCTTCCGCGTGGTGGGCGATGTCGATTTTGATGCCGTCGCCCCCATTGCCGGCGCCATCACCCCGGTGCCCGGCGGAGTGGGGCCCATGACCGTCTGCTCACTCCTGCAAAACACCCTCGCCGCCGCGCTCCACACGTTCTACCCCTGAACCCGGTGGCGCCGACGCACGAAACCATTCGCAATGGTATTTCCTACTTCCGTGAACTTCCCCGCCATGAGGCCACGTTTTCCGCTCCATGGGGAGCGATGTCATTGATGCTTCGGTGTTTTTCTGCCCGCAAATTTAGCCTTTTCCCACTTCCCTCGCAACACGAGAACGAATTCTTTTTTCGAAAACGATGTTGCGAGGGAATGTTTTTTGAAAACTCCCCAACTTTCTGCCGAAAGTTCGCCACTCCAGAACCCTCCCTCCCCCCTTTTTCCGCTCACCCCGTTCACCCGTGGGTGAAGCACGCTGCCACTTCGCACACGCGCGCACACGTACGCCCCCACGCGCGCCCGCCTCAGTCGCTTTTCGTTTTTTGCCTTCACTCCTTCACCCGAACGTCACAAACGGCTATTTTCCAAAACGTTAGGCGTGAAGGCTTTGGAAGTGAATGCCTTCACCTTCCCTTCACGCCCCGCCCGCCTGCCCTCACGGCACCATGGAGACGAGAAAGAACAAACGGCGAAAAGGTGAAGGAAAAGAGCAAAAGTCTTCACCCCTAACGCCATGATCTACTGCAACTTGCCGCATAGGGGTGAAGGAGTGAAGGCAAAAAACGAAAAGTGGCGGACGCGCGCGCGTATCGCGCGCACGCGAGAGGGCGTGTGGTCCGTTCACCCGGCGCCCCCTCTCTTCCCGCTCCACCCGAGCGCGCACCTCCACCGCCTCGCACACCGGTGGTTTGCTGCCCGCCTGACCAAAATCTGCCCCGTCTCCAACAGGAGAAAAACGATTCGGCACGATATACTTTTCTCGTAGAAATGGCTATATTCGCCGCATCATTCACTTCACAGCATCTCCCACAATGGAAAAAAAGGTCATCCTCCTCACCGGCGCTAGCAGTGGCATCGGCTATCAAACAGCCGAATATTTGGCCAAACAGGGGCATCGTGTTTACGGCGCTGCACGCCGTGTCGAACAGATCGAAGCTTTGGCGCCGGTCGGTGTGAAAGCTTTGCGTCTCGACGTGACTTCCGACGAGAGCATCGAGGCCGCTGTGGCCGAAGTCATGCGTGCCGAAGGGCGCATCGACGTGCTGGTGAACAATGCCGGCTACGGTTCGTACGGTGCCGTGGAAGACGTGCCCATCGACGAAGCACGCCGCCAGTTTGAAGTCAACCTCTTCGGGTTGGCGCGTTTGGTACAGTGCGTCCTGCCCCACATGCGCCGCCGGCAGAGCGGCACGATCATCAACATCTCATCGATGGGTGGGCACTTCACCGCCTATTTCGGCGCGTGGTATCACGCCACAAAATATGCGCTCGAGGCCTTCAGCGACGCGCTGCGCATGGAGACGCGCCCCTTTGGCATCCACGTTGCCCTCATCGAGCCGGGTGCGATCAAAACGCCCTGGGGCGACATCGCGGCCGACCACCTCGAAGAGAGCGCTCGGGGCGGCGTCTATGCCCCACAAGCGAATGCGGTCGCCAAGGCATTGCGCCGCCTCTATCGCGGTTCGCTATTGAGCCAACCCATGGTCATCGCCAAGGCCATCGGCCGTGCGGTGAATGCACGTCGGCCGAAAACGCGCTACCTCGTGGGCTTCGGCGCGAAACCCCTCGTGCTGCTCCACACGCTGCTGCCCACACGCTGGTTTGACTACCTCATGACGCACGCCGGTTGATCGCCCCTCAGCCGACTCCCTCGACGACGCTCACCGGCACCGCGCCCCACACAAAAAGCGCCCCCACTCCATGCGAGAGTGGGGGCGCTTTTGTGTTTCGCGGTCTGCCATGCGATACAATCGCACGCGGCCGGCGGATCAATGTTTCGCTCGGCGGCGGAAGTAGGGTGTGGCCAGCTGGTGGCGCAGGATGAGATCGAGCTCTTTGGCCACCTGCGGCTGACTTTCGATCACGTTTTTGTTCTCTCCCTTCTTGAACGAAAGGTCGTAAAGCTGAGCTTCAGAGGCGAATCCGGTTTCGATTTTCGGCCCCCAAGGCACCATGGCGGGGCCTTTCATGGCGGGGATGTATTTCCACCGGGGGGGTGCGCAGACTCACCTCGCGATTGTAGGCCATGGAGAGGATGTAGTCGCGCGATTCGCCCGATCGTCCGAGCCAGGTGTCGCAGAAGTTGCGGCTGTCGCAGGCCAAGGTGTCGTTGAGTTCGACACCGGCGATGGGGGCCAGCGAGCGCACGCCGTCAATGAGCGAGATGAGCGCGCGGCTTTCGCCGCCACGGCGCACGCCGCCTGCGGGCCAGCTCACGATGAAGGGCACGGCGCTGCCGGCTTCGAAGGCGCTGTATTTGCCGCCACGCCACGGTCCGCCGGGACGATGGGTGCCGGCCAAGCTTTCGGCGTCGTCGGCATAGCCGTCGTCGAGCACGGGGCCGTTGTCGGAGGTGAGAATCACCAGGGTGTTGTCGGCGATGCCCAGTTTGTGCAGACCGTCCATGATCTGCCCCACTGTCCAGTCGAGCTGCACAATGGCGTCGCCGCGCAAGCCCATGGGACTTTGGCCGCGGAAACGTTCGTGCGGCCAACGCGGCACGTGCACGTCGTTGGTGCAGAGATACATGAAGAAGGGCCGGTGTGTGCTGTCCTCCGGTTGCTGTGTGGCGGTGATCCAGCGCAGGGCGTAATCGGCGATGGAGTCGGCAATGTTCTCGTCCTTCCAGAGCGCTTTGCCTCCGCCCTTCATGAAGCCGATGCGCGAAATGCCGTTGACGATGCTCATGTCGTGGCCGTGGGAGGGGCGCAAACGTAGCAGCTCGGGATTAGATTTGCCGGTGGGTTCACCGGAAAAATTGCTGCGGTAGCTCACCTGGATGGGGGCCGAGGCATCGTAGTTGCGCACGCGTCCGTTTTCGATGAACACACAGGGCACGCGGTCGGCGGTGGCGGCCATGATGCAGCTGTAGTCGAACCCAAGATCGGCGGGGGTGAGGTCGATCTGTCCGTTCCAGTCCTGCTGTGCGGTGCGGCTGCCGAGCCCGAGGTGCCACTTGCCGATGGCGGCGGTAGCATAGCCGGCGGCTTTGAAAAGATCGGCCAGGGTGAACTGTTCGGGGCGGATGACCATGGCGGCGTTGCCGGCGGCCACATCGGTGCCGGGGCGACGGAAGGGGTATTCGCCCGTGAGGAATCCGTAGCGGGAGGGGGTGGAGGTGGAGGCGCAGGCATGGGCATCGGTGAAGCGCACGCCGTTGGCGGCGAGACGGTCGATGTTGGGGGTGTGCACCCGCTTGGCGCCGTAGCACGAGAAGTCGCCGTAGCCGACGTCGTCGGTCATGATGACCAGCACGTTGGGGCGCTTCTCGGAGGTGGGCAACACGCGCACGCCGTCGCGCGCTGACGCTCCGACGGGCAACAAAGCGAGGACGAAGAGCGGAAGGGTAGTTTTGGACATAGCTCAAAAGGGGAGAAAACGGAAGGAGACAAGCGCCGACAGGCATCGGCGGTAAATTATTTCGCCTTGCGGAACGAACCGATGCGCTGCTCGTCGCTCATGCGACAAATAAGTAGGGCGTCGTCTTTTTCGACAACGATGCAGTTGTCGAGTCCCTGCACGACGACTCTGCGACCGGAACCGACATGCACGATGCTGTCGTGGGTGTCGTAGAGCGTCACGCCGTCGCCCACCACGGCGTTGCCGTAGCTGTCATGCGGCAATTCGGCATGGAGCGAAGACCAGGTGCCGAGGTCGCTCCAACCGAAGGAAGAGGGGGCGCACATAGACATCGTCGGCTTTTTCCATGATGGCATAGTCGACGGAGATGTTTTCGCAGTTGGGAAATTCCCGGGCGATGGCGGCGCGCTCCTCCGCAGTGTCGTAGAGGGGGAGGAGATTTTCGAAGATGCGCGAAATGGCCGGCGCATAGACGCGGAAGGCATTGACGATGGTGGAAACGCTCCAAACGAAGATGCCGGAGTTCCAAAAATAATCGGACTGTGCCACATAGCTTTGCGCGGTGGCCAAATCGGGCTTTTCGCGGAAACCATCGACGGCGTAGATATTTTGCTTGCGCGAGGAGGAATAGCTGAGGTCGGCCTTGATGTAGCCATAGCCGGTGGAGGGACGATCGGGATGGATGCCGAGCGTGACGATGGCGTCGGTCTCGGCTGCGAACTCAATACACTCACCGATGCTCTGCGCGAAAGCGGCGGTGTCGCGCACATTGTGGTCGGCGGGCGAAACGACGAGTGTGGCTCGCGGATCGCGCTTCTTGATGCGCCAGGCGGCATAGCAGATGCAGGGAGCCGTGCCGCGCATGCAGGGTTCGAGCAGGACGTTGTCGCACGGCACGTCGGGGAGCTGCTCGGCCACGATCGCAGCGTAGCGTTCGGAGGTGACCACCCAGATGTTTTCGGGCGGGACAATGCCGCCGAAGCGGTCGACGGTGAGCTGCAACATGGTGCGCCCGCAGCCGAGAATATCGAGAAACTGCTTGGGGCGGGCTTCGCTGCTCATGGGCCAGAAACGACTGCCGATGCCGCCGGCCATGATGACGAGGTGGGTGTGGGAGGACATGGTGAGAGAGGGGGAAGTAAGGTGTGAAAACGATACATGCCGGGGAGCAGACTGTGTGAGAGTCTACTCCCCGGCACGGGTGTCGTCGGGATTATTTACCGGCGTTGGGATCCTTGGCGGCTTGCATGTCGCCCTTGATGTACAGGCGCACGGTTTCGTTGGAGGCATCGCTGCGCACGGTGATCACCTTGGTGAATTCGCCGGCGTATTTGCCGCGTCCGTTGTAGACCACCTTGATCTCACCACGCTTGCCGGGAGCAACGGGTTCCTGAGAATAGGAAGGGATCGTGCAACCGCAAGAAGCAAAAGCTTGCTTGATGACGAAGGGGCGGTCGCCGGTGTTCTTGAACTTGAAGGTGTAAGTCTGAGGCTTTCCTCGGGGAATTTTCCAAAGTTGTGCTCAGTCTTGTCGAAGGTCATGACTCCCTGAGCCAATGCCGTCATGGCGCTGAATGCAAACGCACCCACGAGGGCAAGTAATTCTTTCTTGAACATAATCGATGATGATGTTTTGATGAATTGGGGACTGCAAATATAAGAAAGATCTGTTATACGTCGTGCTTTAAGGTGCTGTTTTTTCGCGTTTTCGTCGCGAATCTGTATTTTTGCCAAGTGAGAACAACAGCAGCAGCGCAAGAGCGCATTATCCTCGGCATCGACCCCGGCACGAACGTGCTGGGCTACGGTTTGCTGTCCGTCTGCGGGAAAAAAGCGGAAATGATCGCGATGGGGGTGATCGATTTGCGGCGCGTGAGCGACGTCTATCTCAAGCTCGGCCGCATCTACGAACGCATCATGGGCGTGATCGACGCTTTCCATCCCGACGAACTGGCCATCGAGGCACCATTTTTCGGAAAAAACGTGCAATCGATGCTCAAACTCGGCCGCGCGCAGGGTGTGGTCATTGCCGCTGCCATCGCCCGCCAGATTCCCATCCACGAGTACGCACCGATGCAAATCAAACAGGCTATCACAGGGCGGGGCGCCGCATCAAAAGAACAAGTGGCGGCGCTGATGCAGCGTTTGCTCAACATTGCCGACGACCGCATGCTCCCTTATCTCGATGCCACCGATGCGCTGGCCGCGGCCTACTGTCACCACATCCACACCACCCGAAACGGCGTGAGAAACCAGCTGCCTGCGCTCGAAAAGAAACGAACGGTGGCTCGGAGCTCCGGCGCTTCGTGGGACGATTTCGTCAAGAACAACGCGCATCGCGTACACAATGCTTGAATACGGGCGTTTGTCAGGATCGCCCCTTCCCCTTCCGGCACGGAAGGGGGAACCCACTTTTAGGAACCCACCTTTATGATGATCTTCACGCATTTCCTTCGTCGCCTATTTCCGTGCTGTGCCTTCTGCCTACTGGCGGGCGGTGCACAGCAGGAGGCAAAGGCACAGACGCTCTTCAACTATGAGATGCAAAAAAGCATCGAACGACAACGCAATGCCCGTTTTGGCATCGCGGCACAACGCATCGCCTTCTTTCAACAAAATGCGCTCATGTATCTCTGGCACAAGATGTCGCAAAACGAGTCGCGTTTGCCGCTGTTCTACCAAAAGTTAGATCGTCAAGCCAATTTCCTCGCCGAATTCCTCACCGTCTACCACCGCCTCATCATCAACAACAGTCAGCTCACTGAGGCACAACACGAACGTTGGAAACGCTATTTCACCGAAAGCTCCCTGCTCCACCCCCTTTTCAACGACCCGAACGACAGTGTGACCCTTCAATTTCTGGACAAAGAGGAACGTTCCCCCACGCCCTTCTCGCTCGACACCGATTGGGAGACGGCCTATCAAGCCATCTTGCAGCATGCCGCGCAAGAAGGCGTCGGTGCGCTGGTGCAACTCGGGAAATGACCGTCGGCGACCCCGACATTTCGCTGTTTCTCTCCCCCCTGCTTTCGTTTTCTCTTTCCAACCTTCGCGCTCTCCGCTTCCTTTTTGTTTTCTCTTTCCCGGCTTTCGTTTCCTTCGCTTGCTTCGTTCGCGCGCTTCTTCCGGCTTTCGTTCTTTCCTCTTCCTTCTTTCGCGCTCTTCGCTTCCTTTTTGTTTTCTCTTTCCCGGCTTCTCGCTTTCCCTCCCCGTATTTACGACATCTGCTCCCCGCTTTTTCGGTTTTCGCCCCTATTTTTTCGGCATCCACCCCTATTTTTGTCGTCTCCTTTCGCCTTTTCATTGCTCGCAAAACACATTCCGCCAATCCGGCGGACGCTCACGAACTGAACTCCCCGATTCTACCCCATTTTCTGCATGATCCACATGGCAGAAAACGGCGCTGCGATTTGGAACATCCCTACAATTTACGTATATTTGCCCTCACACAGCCAAAAGGCAAATACTTCTTCACACCCTCGGGTGCGAAATGCTTCGCAAATATGAGATTTTCCATCATAGTCCCCGTATATAACCGTCCCAACGAGTGCGATGAGCTGCTCGATTCGCTGACGCGCCAAAGTTTCACCGACTTCGAAGTGATCATCGTTGAAGACGGCAGCAGTGTCCCCTGCGATGCCGTCGTGGCCCGCTATGCCGACCGCCTTCGCGTCCACTACTATTCCAAACCCAACAGCGGACCGGGACAAACGCGCAACTACGGTGCGGAACGCGCCCAAGGCGACTATCTGCTCATCTTGGACAGCGACGTTCTCCTCCCCGAAGGCTATCTGGCCGCCGTCGATGCCGAACTCAACGCCTCACCCTGCGATGCCTTCGGCGGGCCGGATCGCGCCCACAGCTCGTTCACCCCGATGCAGAAGGCCATCAATTATGCGATGACCTCCTTTTTCACCACAGGTGGCATTCGCGGACAGAAGAAAGGGATGGACAAGTTCTATCCCCGCTCCTTCAACATGGGCGTGCGCCGAGACGTCTACCAAGCGCTCGGTGGGTTTTCGAATATGCGCTTCGGCGAAGACATCGATTTCTCCACCCGCATTTTCAAAGGCGGCTATCGCTGTCGCCTCTTTCCCGGCGCTTGGGTCTATCACAAGCGGCGCACCGACTTGCGTAAGTTTTTCAAGCAAGTCCACAACAGCGGCATCGCTCGCATCCACCTTTCGCGGCGCCATCCGGGCACGCACAAATTGGTGCACTTACTTCCGGCCGTTTTCACCCTCGGCGTCCTCTTTTTATTGTTGTGCGCCGTTGTATTGGCCGTCTTCGGCCACGGATGTCTCGCTCTCGCGGCACTTTCTCCCCTGTTGCTCTTCTCGCTGCTCATCGGCATCGACGCCACTCGCCGCGAACACTCACTCGGTGTGGGTGGTCGTGCCGTTGCCGCCGCCTTTGTTCAACTACTCGGCTACGGTAGCGGCTATCTCCGTGCTTGGTGGCAGTGCCGCGTGCTGCACAGCGGTGAATTTGAAGCCTTTTCCGAGAGCTTCTACCAATAAATTCCGGTTCCTCCCACACCTTAACCTCCATCACCGTGAAACTCCTCGAACCCTCGGCGCCTACCTTCGATGGGCCACGCAAAAAAGCCATCCACGAGTGGGACACCGGCGATCGGCCACGCGAGAAATTCATGAGCGAAGGCGCCGACGCCCTCACTCCCGCGGAACTGCTGGCCATCCTCGTCGGCAGTGGCAACGACCGCGAGGACGCCGTCACCCTCATGCAGCGACTACTCGACGACTGCCGCGGCAGCCTGAAACGACTGGGCAAACGCAGCATCGAGGAACTTTGCGCCTACCGCGGCATCGGCCCCGCCAAAGCCGTCACCGTACTGGCCGCCTGCGAACTCGGCGCGCGCCGACAGACCGAAGATGCCGACACCGAACAATTCGACTGCTCGGAAAAGATCTACCGCTACTTCTACGAGAAGCTACGCGACGCTCCCGTGGAAGAAGCCCACATTCTCCTGCTCAACAACAACCTACGCTTCATTCGCAGCGTGCAGGTCTGTCGCGGAGGACTCGACAGCACCCCCGTCGACGTGCGCATCGTGCTGCGCGAAGCCCTCGTTTCCAATGCAGTGCATGTCGTGCTCTGCCACAACCACCCTTCCGGCAATCCCCAACCTTCGCGTGCCGACGATGAGCTCACCTTCGAGCTTCAGCGGGCCTGCGACGCAGTGCACCTCCGGCTCATCGATCACCTCGTGCTCGCCGATGGCAATTATTACAGCTACGCCGACCACCGACGTATTTAACCACAACTCACACTCAACTCATCCTATGACTCCCGAAGAAAAACTGAAGATTGAAGAACAAATCGTCGAAATGCTCAAAACGGTCTACGACCCTGAGATTCCCGTCGACATCTACAACCTCGGTCTCATCTATAATATAGACCTCGCCGACGACGGTCTGCTCGACATCGACATGACGCTCACCGCCCCCAACTGTCCCGCTGCCGACTTCATCGTAGAAGACGTGCGCATCAAGACTTCGAGCATTCCCGGCATCAAAGATGTGCGCATCAATCTCGTGTTTGAGCCCGAATGGGATCGCGACATGATGAGCGAAGAAGCCAAGCTCGATCTGGGTTTCATTTAACCCTCCTCTCTCCCTCCCCCTGCGCATGAACCTTCGGCAAGCCCTCCGTTCCGCCCTCGCCCTCCTTTTGGGCGAACGCTGCGTGATGTGCGGAAATCCGCTACCCGGCGCCGGGGTATGTCCCGCCTGCTGGCTCCGCCTTCCCTACACCCATTTCAACGGGTGCCCCGGCAACCCGCTGGAACGGCTCTTTTGGAGCGAACCGAACGTTGACCGCGTCAATGCTTTCGCCTGGTACAAAGCGGAATATGCCGTGGCCCGTCTCGTGCACACCTTCAAATACCGCAATCGTCCCGACCTAGCCCGTATGGTGGGGCGCGTCATGGGCACCGCCCTCTCGTCGGGCGACTTCTTCGACGGCATCGAGGCCATTGTCCCCGTTCCCCTCTCCCGCCGGCGCGAACAGCAACGCGGTTACAACCAGAGCGAACACATCGCCCTCGGTCTCGCCGACGAACTCCACCTCCCCGTACGCACCGACTGGATCGAACGCACCGTCGACAATCCCTCGCAAACCACTCTCGCTCCGAGCGAACGCCACGCCAACGTCGAAGGCATCTTCGCCCTGCGCGATGTCGGCGCCGTCACCGCCCGCCGAGTGCTCATCGTCGACGATGTCATCACCGTCGGCGCCACCCTCACCGCCGTGGCGCGCACCTTTCGTGCCGTTCCCGACTGCCGTTTGCACCTCCTCACCTTTGCCGCTGCCGGCCGTTACCACGTCGGTCGCCTGAGTCCCGCCGATCTCCGCCTGCCCGACCACAGCGCCCACTACGATCCCCGTCAGCTTCGTCGCTATCGCCCCGACACGAGCGGTCGCCCCCTTCTCCCCCCACAAATCCCGCCACATGAAGCCCATCTATTTCCTGTCGGACGCCCACCTGGGCAGTCTCGCCATCCAAAGTCGCCGCATGCAAGAGCGGCGTTTGGTACGCTTTCTCGACTCCATCAAACTCAAAGCCGGCGCCATCTACCTGTTGGGCGACATGTTCGACTTTTGGTTCGAGTACAAGACCGTCGTCCCCAAAGGCTACACGCGTTTCTTAGGCAAACTCTCCGAACTCACCGACCTCGGCGTCGAAGTCCACTACTTCACCGGCAACCACGACCTGTGGATGCACGATTATTTGGTCGAAGAGTGCGGCGTGGTGCTCCACACCTCACCCTGCACTGTCGAAATCGCCGACAAGATTTTCTATCTCGCCCACGGCGACGGCCTCGGCGTCGAGAGTCGTAGTTTCACCTTCCTTCGCGCCCTCTTCCACAATCGCTTGGCACAATGTCTCTTCGCCGCCCTCCATCCGCGCTGGGGCGTGAGCTTCGGCCTGCAATGGGCCAAACACAGCCGCCTCAAGCGCGAAGACGGCCGCGAACCGCCCTTCCAAGGCGAAGACAAAGAGCCCCTCATCCTCTTTGCCAAGTCCTATCTCAAGGATCACCCCGACATCAACTTCTTCATTTTCGGGCACCGCCATCTCGACTACGACCTCATGCTCTCCCGCAGCGCCCGCGTCGTACTCCTCGGCGACTGGATCCAACTCTTCACCTACGCCGTGTTCGACGGCGAGCAACTCTATCTCGAAGACTACATCGAAGGCGAATCCGAACCCTGATTCGATATCGACTCACCACCGTCTGCGGCCGGCACACCTCGCGCCGCGTCGCAGACTTTTTCATCAAGCTCCCCGCATGAACGACCTCATTCTCTCCGCCTCGCACGTCAGCAAGCGCTTTGCCACCCACACCGCCCTCGACGATGTGAGCATCGACGTGCAGCGCGGCCACATCTTCGGCCTGCTCGGTCACAACGGCGCCGGCAAAACCACCCTCATCCGCATCATCAACCACATCACCGCCCCCGACAGCGGCACCGTCACCTTCGACGGACATCCGCTCACGCAAAACGATGTGGCACGCATCGGCTACCTCCCCGAGGAACGCGGACTCTACAAGAAAATGAAAGTCGGCGAACAGGCCGTCTACCTCGCGCAGCTCAAAGGCCTCTCCGCCCGCGAAGCCAAAAGCCGCTTACAAGCCTGGTTCGAGAAACTCGAAATCACCGATTGGTGGAACAAGCGTCTCGAAGAACTCTCCAAAGGCATGCAGCAAAAAGTGCAATTCATCACCACCGTCGTGCACCGCCCGCCCTTGCTCATTTCGACGAACCCTTCTCGGGCTTCGACCCCCTCAACGCCGACCTCCTCAAGCGCGAAATCCTCGAACTCCGCGACGCCGGCCACACCGTCATCTTCTCCACCCACAACATGGAGAGCGTCGAAGAACTCTGCGACGACATCGCCCTCATCAGCCACTCCCGCGTGGTACTCAGCGGCGAAGTGAGCGACGTGCGCCACCGGTTCCGCGACAACACCTACTCCCTCACCGCGGCCGGCGAAGTGCTCCAACCCGTCGACCGGATTTTTGAAATCACCGAAGCCGGCGCGCCCGACGCCGAAGGCCACCGCACCTACCTCCTGCGCAAATCGCCCGACGTCACCAACGCCGAACTCCTCCGCCACCTCGTCAAGCAAGTCGAGCCCATCGCCTTCGCCGAACACCTGCCCACCATGCGCGACATCTTCATGCGCACCGTCGGCGCCGACCTCTCCACTCCCTCAGCCCCCGACCATGAATAAGATACTCCTCATCATCCGCCGCGAGTTTCTCACCCGCGTGCGCAAGACCTCCTTCATCGTGCTCACGCTCCTCATGCCCTTCCTATTCGTGGGCATCATCGCGACGCCCGTTCTGTTGAGTCGCATCGGCAATGACGAGACGGCACGCCAAATCGCAATCATCGATCCCACCGGCCGCTATGCCACGGCCTTCAAACCCGATGCGCGTTTCTCGCTCACCGTCGACAGCATGTTGCGTCCCGGCTACAAATCCGCCGACAGTCCCTACGAAGCCGTGGTCGAGATTCGCGGCGACCTCTCCCGGCACCCCGACGCACTGAGCATCTCCGGTGCTAAGGAAGTGCAGCCCGACCTCATCGACTATGTGGAAACAACCTCGACGAAGCCGTGCGCCAAGAGAAACTCCAACACTACAACATTCCGCAGCTCAATGTCATCGTCTCCGACATGCAGCGCAATGTGAAAGCCCACACCAACAAGTGGGATGCCAACGGCCGCGACACCACTTCGTCGACCGCCCTCGCCCGCGTCATCGGTCTTGTCACGACCACGCTCATCTACCTTTTCGTCATGTCCTACGGCATGATGGTGCTCCAAGGCGTGCTCGAAGAGAAAACCAACCGCATCATGGAAATCATGGTCTCGAGCGTGCGCCCCTTCCAACTCATGATGGGCAAAATCATCGGTATCGCCCTCGTCGGCATCACCCAATTGGCCATTTGGGGAGTGCTCGTCACCCTGCTGCTCACAGTGGGTAGCGTCCTTTTCGGTTTCTCCGCCGACGGAGGAGCCACGGCCACCCATGCCGCCGCGGCCGGTGCTCAACTCCAAGGCACGACGCCCGCCCTGCCCGAAGACATCACCCAAGCCCTCACCGCAGCGCTCAACCTCCCCCCTCCTCGAAATCCTCGTTTGCTTCGTCCTCTACTTCATCGGCGGCTACCTCCTCTTCGCCTCCTTCCTCGCCGCAGTCGGTTCGTCCGTCAACAGTCAGGAAGACACCACGCAGTTCACCCTCCCCGTCACCCTCCTGCTCATCTTCGGCATGTATGCCTCCATCGGCAGCAGTAGCAACACCGACGGTCCCTTGGCCTTTTGGACTTCGCTCTTCCCCCTCACCTCCCCCATGGTCATGATGGTGCGCATCCCCTTCGGTGTTCCCCTTTGGCAAGAACTGCTCAGCCTCACACTCCTCTACGCCTCAGCCTTCGGCATGACGTGGCTCGCCGGCAAGATCTATCGTGTCGGCATTCTCATGTATGGCAAGAAACCCACCGTGCGCGAAATCCTGAAATGGGTTCGCTATCGATAAACGCAATGGCTGCAACGTACTGGCAGTCTAAACTCTACCAATAAACATCCCCCGCCAATGAAATGATTTCATCGGCGGGGAATTTCGTTACAGCACACGATGCAAACGGCATGAAGATAACAGCTCTCTCATTTGGAAGAACAATAAGAATTGAGTATTTTTACAGCCCAAATTGAGTAAAACTCTAATCAGATTTGAGCATGAATTATATTCGAAATAATATCGACATGCAGTATTTTCTCCTTTTTCTTGGATTACTCTTCTCTTTGCCGGCTTTTTCGCAAAAGGATTCTATCAAAGTGTTTGGCCATATTGCAGACGCTTTCACTGGTGCAATTATTGAAGATGGAACTATTGATGTATTGTCTCCCGATTCGACGGTGCTCTTTTCAGGAGAATGGACGTACAATATCGATGACGATGTGCGGACAGCTTCGCTCTATTATTGTAAGGTTCCCGAAGAAGGCAACTATATCATTAGGCTTCAGCACCCCAATTATTTCCCGCTCTACTTGCCCATTACCATAAAGTTGAACGGTCGCAGCAATGGTTTTGTGACAATTCCTCAAAAAGCCCTCATGCGTAAGTGTCCCAAGGAGCAAAAGCTGGGAGAGGCCGTGGTGAGGGCTACGAAGATAAAAATGGTAATGAAAGGCGACACCCTCGTTTACAACGCCGACGCCTTCCAACTTTCGCAAGGATCGATGCTCGATGCGCTGATTGAGCAACTGCCGGGGGCGCAACTCAATGAGAGCGGCGTGATCACGGTGAACGGCAAGCGGGTGAGCAGTCTGTTGGTCAATGGCAAGGACTTCTTCCGCGGCGACCCCAAAATAGCATTGGAAAACCTTCCTGCCTACATGGTCAACAAAGTCAAGGTCTACGAGCAACAAAGCGACTTTGAGGAGATGACAGGTCTGAAGGAAATGGATCGGCCGCTGGTGATGGACGTCAATCTCAAGCGGCAATATTCCATCGGCTGGATTGCCAATGCGGAGGCTGCACGAGGCACGAAAGCCAAGTACTTGATGCGACTGTTTGCACTGCGGTTTTCAGACTTGTCACGCTTAGCGATTTTCGGCAGTATCAACAATACCAACGACACACGGCGTCCAGGAGCAAAGGGCGAGTGGTCGCCGTCCTATCTGCCGCAGGGCTTGCAAACGAGCAAAACGGCCGGAGCGGAATACAGTTACGAAAATCGCCACAAGACGTTTGAATGGACGAGCAATGTGGACGTGACACACACCAACAACTACACGCTCACCACCTACAACCATGAGAGTTTTCTGCCCACTCAGCGTTCCTTCTCACTCAGTCGTTCGGAAGCGAACAACCACACGACGTGGTTCAATACGAGTCATCGATTTTCTCTGAAAAAAGCGGTGCGACAATCAGGGCAAATCAGTTTCAACTACGACAAAAACACCAACGACGCCACGCAACGTGCCGGCGAGGTGGGCGCTAATCCGTTTGAGCTGGTGCCCAATGGAGAGGTGCTCGATGAGCTGTTTCGCCCAGGCACCACGCGCCTGCAACAGTTGGCACGCAACCGTCGCTATTCGCTGATGCGCGGCAATGGCGAGAATTGGCGCTTGAGTGCACCCTATCAATTACGTTGGGAGTCCTTTTCAGCAGTCAGGGGTGAACGACTTCTTCTCTTTTGATTTCTCAGGAGTTTACGACCGACATCGCGCTCAGACTTTCGACCACTATCATTTGGAATATCTCGGTGCGGGAAGTGGAACAAACGACTTCCGCAACCGCTATCGCAGTGCTCCCTCCCATCATTACGGCTTCAATACCGAGGCATCTTATTTCATGTCCATTGGCGCGTTTTGGCCGACCTTGAGCTACAAATATTCGCAAGACTATCGTGATGCCAACACTAACTTCTACCGTCTCGATCGGCTTGCGGGATGGGGTGCCGACACCGACTTCGCGCTAGGCATGCTCCCCTCGGCAACGTCCGACATGATGCAGGCACTCGACGCGCCCAATAGCGGACACTCGCGCTTGTGGCAGCGTCGGCATCAGGTGAGCCTGCGCTTGGAATATCGCACGAAGCATCAAAACCGCACTACGATAACCTTCCAACTTCCGTTGCGTTGGGAACTGGAGCATTTGTTGTTCGACAAAGTCGGACAGCACTTCGACCGAAATCGAACGCAGGCGTTGTTTTCTCCGCAGGTCTATCTTCACCAACAGTTTCAGAAAGGAGAGACCAGCTATGTGTTCATCCTCAACTACTCGCTGTCACGCGCAATGCCCGACTTTATCTATGCCCTCGAATTGGAGGACAGTTCCAATCCGCTCTACATCCAAAGGGGAAATGCCCACTTGGTGCCAAGCACCACACAAAACCTTTCGTTCACAATGAACACGTTGAAAAAATATAGGAAACTCTACGACTTGAATCTGTCCTACCAACGTACTTCCAACGCGGTGGCCACAGAACGCACCTACAATCCTACCACAGGAGGATATGTGACGCACCCGGTCAATGTGAACGGCAACTGGCGCACCGACGGCACTTTCAGCGCCAATGGACAGTTTGGTACGAACAAAGCTTTCGATTGGAGCAGCCACTCCTCTTTCTCCTACGACCACAATGTCGATATGGCCAACGTGGTCGGCAGTACCACGCATGAGTTGAGCACCATCGGTAGTCTTTATCTCCGTGAACGACTTTCGGTCAACTATTCTCAACGCGGTTGGCACTTGGGAGCAAAAATGCAAGGCAGCTACAATCGCATGACCGGCCGACGCAGCGACTTCAAGGAGATCAGCGCGTGGGACTACAGTTACGGACTGACTGCACGCCTCCCATTGCCGGGTAAGGTGGGACTGAGCACGGACTTCACCGTATTCAGCCGTCGAGGCTACACCGACACGCAGCTCAACACCAACCACTTCATTTGGAACCTTCGCCTCGAGCGCAGCATTCTGCACGGAAATCTGACCTTTGCTCTCGATGGTTTCGACCTGCTGCACGAACTTTCCAACGTGACACGCACAGTCAATGCACAAGGCCGCACCGAAACCTACCACAATGTCATTCCTTCCTACTTCATGTTGCACGCCATCTATAAGTTCAACCTGTCACCTAAAACACGATAAAATGAAGACCAGCAGATACAATCTCTACTTACAAGATTCAACAGGCATGGTTATATACAATGCTAAGTCTGATGAAATTGTTGCACTCACCCCTGGACTTGCAAACATTTTTGAAGAGAAAAAATGTGATTATTAAAGAGTTGCAGACCTTGCACCCTGAATTATGTTCTTATCCACCTGAGTTCGGTCTAAGCAATTCTCCTTTCTTTTTCGATGGTTTCAATATTAAGCGAAGGCTTTTTGGGTAAGAAACTGTATGCTGTCATGGCCGCCATGAGATTCGCGGCAAACCCTCCGATGCTTCTGTGGCGCGTGTGTTCAATCTGAACTATGTTCGGTTCATCCGACCTTTGGAGTGACGCGGTTCAAAAGCGAATGATTTGTTGCACTTCGATTTTGAAAGTGCGTCCACCTTTACCCTGAGCAATTCCCCGCCGCGCACTTCTCCATTGGCGCACAGTCCCGCGTCATTTTGTGAGTCCGCCCTCGCGCATGCGCGCGTGTCAGGCACTTTTAGAAAAAAGCCTTCACCTCTTCACCGGTATGCGCCAGTCAACTCATGCACAGCGGATTAGGGGTGAAGGCTTTTGCATTTTTCCCTTCACCGCGCACCCTCCTTGCGCTCCTTCACCTTTTCGCCCCCTTCTTCACCCCGAACCGGCTGAAATCGGGTGCGTTGCAGTGGGGTGAAGGAAGAAAAACGAAAAACGGCTGTGACGCGTACGCGCGCGAAGCGGAACGTTCACCTCACGCGTTCACCCCGTCCGGTCGTTTTTCGTTCACCCCGTTTTCCACCTCGCGAGGAGGCGAACATCGCTCCCTCGTTTCCTCGGATATCCCCCTCCTTTCGACGAAAAACGGGGAGGTGTTTTCGGTTCTCTCCACGGCGGTCGGCGATCGGTGGCGTGCGCGGTCGTTCGCCCCATGTCCTTCTCCGAAAGTTTGCTCCACAAAGTGCAAGGCGGGGTGCGAAAATCATTACCTTTCGTTGGCACTTCCGCGGAAATCCTTTATATTTGCAGCAAAACCTCCATCGCGGTCGTCGCGCGACGCCGCATTCCCACCCGTATGAAGAAACTGCTGTCTCTCCCTCCCAACGTCGTCGACTGCTTCCACACCATCAGTGAGCTGCCGACCGACGAATATTTCTGCACCTCCGATCCCGTCGACTGCAAACTCGGCAGCGGCGGCGGTACCACGTGGCTGCTCGAAGGCGCCGCCCTGGCCGAAGGAGCCGAGGATTTCGAAAAATGGCTGTCGCGTGAGAAGCGCATCCTGCTGCACGCCGGCGGCCAGAGCCGCCGCTTGCCGGCCTATGCGGCCTGCGGCAAGGTGCTGCTGCCCGTCCCCGTGTTTCGCTGGGCTCGCGGGCAGCGCCTCGACCAAACCCTGCTCTCACTCCAACTTCCGCTCTATGAGCGCATCATGGCGGCCGCTCCCGACAGCCTGCGCACGCTGGTGGCGAGCGGCGACGTCTATATTCGCGCCACCGAACCCCTCCTGCCGGTGCCGGAAGCCGATGTGGTGTGCTACGGCCTGTGGGCCGACCCCGCAGCGGCGCGCAATCACGGCGTGTTCTTCATGCATCGTGACCATCCGGAGCAGCTTGACTTCATGCTCCAGAAACCGAGCATCGAGCGCCAGCACGAACTGGCCTCCACCCACTTGTCGCTCATGGATTTGGGTATCTGGCTGCTGAGCGACCGCGCCGTTTCGCTCCTGCGCCGCCGCTCGTTCGGCGAAGACGGCCGCCGTGTGGCCTACGACCTCTATTCGCAATTCGGTTGCGCCCTCGGCGCGCATCCCACCACCGTCGATGAAGACCTGCGCGGCCTCACCGTGGCCGTGCTCCCCCTCACGGGCGGAGAATTCTACCACTTCGGCACCACCCCCGAGATGATCAGTTCGACCGCCGCACTCCAAAACGTGGTGAAAGACCAGCGCCTCATCCTGCGCCGCGGGGTGAAGAAACACAGCACCATCTTCACGCAAAATGCCCGCGTAGAGCAGTCGTTCGCACCCGAACTGCAAAACATTTGGGTCGAAAACAGTCACCTCCCCGCCGGCTGGCAGTTGGAGGGCGAGCATGTGCTCACGGGCATTCCCGTGAACGACCGCGCCGTGCACCTGCAGCGCGGACAGTGCGTGGACGTCGAAGCCTACGGCGACAGCCAGTTTGTGCTGCGCCCCTATGGTTTCCACGACGCTTTCCGCGGCGATGTGCACGATGCCTCCACCCACTATCTGGGTCGTCCCGTCGGCGAGTGGTTGGCCGTCCGCGGCATTGCCGCCGACGAGCTGGGTCGCACCGACGACCTGCAGGCCGCGCGGCTCTTCCCCGTCTGCGACAACACCGACGAGGTGTTTGACCTCCTCGCGTGGATGTTGGCCGAAGAACCCGACCCGACGCTGACGGCATTGTGGCGCAGCAAAGAGCGCCTGAGCGCCGACGAAATCGCGGCGCGCGCCAATCTCCGCCGCCAAGACCGGCAGCGCCGCGATTTCCGTCGCGACAATCTGCCGCTCCTGGCCGAGCACTACACCCGCAGCGTGATGTATCAAATCGATTTGCGCGATGCGGCACAGAAATATGTCCGTGCGCAGCTTGCGCTTCCGCCCGCCCTGCCCGCAGACGCCCCGCTCATGCACCAAATTCGCGACGCCATGTTCCGCGCGCAGGTGCACCGCCTGCGGAATGAGGACGGCGACGGCGACGAAACGCGCGCCTTCTCGCTCCTGCGCGAGGGGTTGACGCAATCGGCACGCGGCGACCTGCAATTGCCCCGTCTCGACGTCTATCGCGACCAGATCGTTTGGGGCCGTTCGGCCGTGCGCATCGACGTGGCCGGCGGTTGGACCGACACCCCGCCCTACTGCCTCAATTCGGGCGGCAATGTGGTGAACTTGGCCATCGAGTTGAACGGACAACAGCCCTTGCAGGTCTATGTGAAGTCGACCCCGGAGCCGCACATCGTGTGCCGCAGCATCGACCTCGGCGCGATGGAGGTGATCACCACCTACGAAGAGTTGGCACAGTTCAACAAAGTGGGCTCGCCCTTCTCCATTCCCAAAGCAGCGCTCGCACTCTGCGGTTTCCTCCCGCAGTTTGCCGCCGAACCGCACCGCACATTGCGCGAGTGCCTGCAAGCCTTCGGCGGCGGCATCGAAATCACGCTACTCGCTGCCATCCCGGCCGGTTCGGGCCTGGGCACGAGCAGCATCCTCGCCGCCACGGTGCTCGGCGCGCTCTCGGACTTCTGCGGTCTGGGTTGGGACAAACTCACCGTGGGCAACCGCACGCTCATTCTCGAACAGCTACTGACCACGGGCGGCGGCTGGCAAGACCAGTTCGGCGGGGTGCTGCACGGCGTGAAACTCCTGCAAACGAAAGCGGGCTTCGACCAAACGCCGGTGGCACGGTGGTTGCCCGACACGCTCTTCATGGCGCCCGAACAGCGCGCCTGCCATTTGCTCTACTACACGGGCATCACGCGCACGGCCAAGAATATCCTGGCCGAAATCGTGCGCGGCATGTTCCTCAACTGCGGCACGCGCCTGCGCCTGCTCGACGAAATGAAAGAACATGCCATGGACATGTTCGAGGTGCTGCAACAAGGCGACCTCGAACGCTACGGCCGACTGGTGCGCAAAACGTGGAACCAAAACAAACTCCTCGACGCCGGCACCGAACCCGAGATCGTGGCGCAGCTCTGCCGGCGCATCGACGACCTCTGCTGGGGCTACAAACTGCCCGGTGCGGGCGGCGGCGGCTACCTCTACATGGTGGCGAAAGATCCCGAGGCGGCGGCGCGCATTCGCACTTTGCTGCTCGAGCATCCGCTCACGGAATCGGCACGCTTTGTCGACATGAAGCTCTCGCACAAGGGCCTACAAGTGAGTCGCAGCTGACGAGTCGCGGGCTTTTCCCCGCCGCTCATCTCCCCAAAAAAGAATAAATAAGTCAAGCCAAGCACACTGCCACAGCGTGCTTGGCACACTATTGGCAGTACCTCCGGGTAACCTCATCCATTGTTCAATCATCTCTTCACGTCGTTCATCATCCAATGACCAAAGACCTCATAGACATCATCATCGAAGGAATCCAAGACAAAAAAGGCCGCAACATTGTCGTGGCCGATTTGCGTAACATCCCCACGGCATCGACCGATGCCTTTGTGATCTGCACCGCCGGTTCGCCGGCACAGGCCGACAGCATTGTCGACAGCATCGAAAACATGGCGCGCGTGCGCATGGGCGAACATCCGGCTGCCATCGCAGGCCGCACCAACGCCCAATGGATCGCAATGGACTTCGGCAATGTGATGGCGCACATTTTCCTGCCCGAAACGCGAGAATATTACGATCTCGAACACCTCTGGGACGATGCGGCCATCACACAAATTGCCGACCTCGACTAACTCTGACTTCATTACTACGCGCCCGCACCAGCCGAGCGTGAACAAAACGGACACCAATGTCAACTCCCCAATCTCCCAAGGAACCGAAGATGCCCAAATTCAACCTCACGTGGTTGTATTTTGCCATCATCGCTGTGATGGCGATCATGCTCTGGCGCGGCACTTCCAATCCCGGAAGCTCCTCGAAAGACGTGAGCTACTCTGAACTGAAACAGTATATTGCCAAAGGCTATTCGAACGATATCACCGTCGACAAGGGCGAAGGTCAGGTCAGCATGGTGATTCGTCCGGAATATATCCGCACGGTTTTCAACCAAAGTGCCGAACAAGTCGGCGGACAGCCCCGAGTGCAAGCTCGCTATCCGTCGGCCGACCGCGTCGAAGATTACCTGACGACGGTCGGCTACAAAGGCAAAGTGACCTATGAAGAGAGCCACGATTTCTTCCTCAACATCTTGAGTACGCTCCTGCCGCTCCTGCTGCTCATCGGTTTCTGGTTCTTCATGTTCCGCGGCATGGGCAACGCCGGCGGCGGCCTGTTCGGCGTGGGCAAAAGCAAAGCCAAGGAATACAATAAAGATGAGGGAGTGAAGGTGACCTTCAAGGACGTGGCCGGACAAGAAGGCGCGAAACAGGAGGTGCAAGAGATTGTAGACTTCCTCAAAAATCCCGACAAATACACGGAGCTCGGCGGTAAGATTCCCAAAGGCGCCCTCCTCGTCGGCCCTCCGGGAACGGGTAAGACGCTGCTGGCCAAGGCCGTGGCGGGCGAAGCGGGCGTTCCGTTCTTCTCGATGTCGGGTTCCGACTTTGTCGAGATGTTTGTGGGCGTCGGCGCCAGCCGTGTGCGCGACCTTTTCCAGAAAGCGAAAGAAAAGGCCCCCTCGATCGTGTTCATCGACGAGATTGACGCGGTGGGACGCGCGCGTTCCAAAGGCGCCAGCTTCGGCGGCAACGACGAACGCGAGAATACGCTCAACCAACTGTTGACCGAGATGGACGGTTTCGGCACCAATTCGGGTGTCATCATCCTGGCGGCCACCAACCGCGTCGATGTGCTCGACCAAGCACTGCTGCGTGCCGGACGTTTCGACCGTCAGATCTACGTCGACCTGCCCGATCTGCCCGAACGCATCGCTATCTTCAATGTGCATCTGCGTCCCCTGAAGCTCCAACCGGGCTTGGACATCGAATTGCTCGCGCGACAGACTCCCGGTTTCTCGGGTGCCGACATCGCCAACGTGTGCAACGAGGCCGCGCTCATCGCTGCTCGTCACAACCGCGAGGCCGTGACGAAGCAAGATTTTCTCGACGCCGTGGACCGCATCATCGGCGGTTTGGAGAAGAAGACACGCGTCATGACCAACGAAGAAAAGCGTGCCATCGCCATCCACGAAGCCGGCCACGCCTCGGTGTCGTGGTTGCTCGAGCACGCCAACCCGCTCGTCAAAGTCACCATTGTGCCCCGCGGCCAATCGCTCGGCGCGGCTTGGTACCTGCCCGAGGAGCGTTCCATCACAACCAAGGAACAAATGCTCGATGAAATCTGCGCAACCTTGGCCGGTCGCGCAGCCGAAGAGGTCTTCCTCGGACGCATTTCGAGCGGTGCGCTCAACGATCTGGAACGCGTCACGCAACGTGCCTACGGCATGGTGGCCTATCTCGGCATGAGCGAGAGCTTGCCCAACGTGTCCTACTACACCAATCAGGAAAGTTTCCAGAAACCCTACTCGGAAGAGACCGGTCGACGCATCGATGCCGAAGTGAGTCGCATCATCAACGAACAATATGATCGCGCCAAACGCATTCTCACCGAAAATGCGGCTAAGCACAATGCGCTCGCCGACTTGCTCTGTGAGCACGAAGTGATTTTTGCCGCCGACGTGACCAATATCTTCGGTCCACGCCCGTGGAAAAGTCGTGCGGACATCATTCTGGAAGAACAGCCTCAGCCGGAAAACGAAGAAAAAAACGACGACAAAACGCGAGAAGACGGTGACGAAAATGCCTCGACGAACGACGAACAAACCACCGATGCGGCAGACTACGACTGCACCAAGAATGCTCCCCGCCGAGACGACCGGCCGGCAGCCACACATCAGGTAGATTCTCCCTTCTCTCCCAACTGATCCAGCCGACAACAGCACACATGAAATCTCGCGCTCCGCACCCTGACCGGTGTTCTCTATGTGGCCGCCCTCGTGGGCTGTGCCTTGGGTGGCGAACTCCCGTTCTTCGTCTTTTTCCTGGTGGTCGGTGCCTTGTCCACCTGGGAATTCATCACCAATGTCAATGCGCACGACGAGGCGACGGCCAATCGCTTCATCGCAACGGCGGCCACGGTCGCATTCATGGCCGCATTCCACGAATGTTGCCACCCCGACCACATCACCTATGCGCATTTCCTCCCGTTTGTGGTCACGCTGCTCTATCTGCTCGTGAGCGAACTCTATCGCAATGAGCCGCATCCGCTGAAAAACTGGGCTTACGCCTTTGCGGCACAATTATATATTGCGTTGCCGCTCTCGATGATTTACCTGCTGGGCATCCGCTACGATCCCGCACAAGGCCTCACGACCTACAACGGTTGGTTGCCGCTGTCCATTTTCTTCTTCCTTTGGACGAGCGACACCGGCGCTTACCTCTGCGGATCGGCCTTCAGTCGCTTTGTTCCCGCCAAACTCTTCCCGCGCATCTCGCCCAACAAGTCGTGGATCGGCTCGATCGGCGGCGGAGTGCTCGTGGTCTTGCTGGCCGTGGCCCTGAACTACCTCCTGCCCGAGGTCCGTCTCAGTCTTCCGGTCTGGATCGGTTTGGGACTGACGGTCTGCGTGTTCGGCACTTGGGGCGACTTAGTGGAAAGTCTGTTCAAACGCCAGCTGGGCATCAAGGACAGCGGTAAAATCCTTCCCGGCCACGGCGGCATGCTCGACCGCTTCGACTCGGCCTTCCTAGCCATCCCCGCAGCAGTGGTCTATTTGCAATTCGCGGCTTGAGCCTCCCGTCATTCTCTCCCCCCGAATGAGGGAGCGAAAATCCATTTTTCTCCAAAAGCGTGCATTTCTCATCCGGAAATGCACGCTTTTTTCGTTTCTCATCTCCACAAAGCAGCTCGGCAAAACGCCTCTATTTCCCCTCTTCACCTGTGATTTTGCTATTTGGCACAGTCAATTCTTGGTAAATCCAAAGAAAAAACTTACTTTTGTCGATACAAGCAATCCATAAAATACGCAATGTCAGATCCTGTTTCCCCTTCGAGCACTCCCGCTGCCAAGCTTCCGCATTGGTTCATCCTCTGTGGCGCTCGCATGTGGGAAGAACAGGCCCGCCAGCTCCTGGTAGAACGCGGTTTCCGCGCCTTTGTTCCGCTTCGTCCCGCCTCGCGCATGAGCAAAACGGGCAAAGTGATTTTGCGCTCGCAGCCCCTGTTGAGCGGCTGGGTCTTCGTCTACGCCACCTGGCAAGAACTCGAAGACTTCAAACGTTTCGTGCAGCACCGACACGGGAAGAAGCTCTACTATCATGTGCGGCGTGAAACCCTGCGTCCGGTAGGTACGACCAACCGCGCCGCGCCCATCACGCGCAACCGCATCACGACCATCAGCGAAGAGGAAATGGAACGTTTCATCACCTTCTGCACAGCCGCACAAGATGACCTGCGCTTCTTCACCCCCGAAGAGGTGAAGCTGAAAGCCGGCGATAGGGTGCGCGTCATCGGCGGTCCGTTCAACGGCCAGGAAGGTTACTTCCTGAAAACGGCCGGAAAGCGTTCCAAAAGTCTCGTCATCGAACTCCCCGGCTGCATATTGGCGGCCACCACCACCGTTCTTCCCGAACTGATCCAAGTGCTCGAGCGCCGCAAAGGCTGAGTATGACGAAACCGCGGACAAGCCGTGAGAAGCACGCGGTTTTCGGGCAGAAGTCCCCTCGTTTCGGGCGAAAGCTCCCAACTTTTCAGCAAATACCAACACCATGAAAGGAATTGTCCTCGCCGGAGGCAGCGGCACGCGCCTCTATCCCATCACCAAAGGCGTGAGCAAGCAACTGCTCCCCATTTTCGACAAGCCGATGGTCTACTATCCCATTTCGGTACTGATGCTCGCCGGCATACGCGACATTCTCATCATCTCCACGCCCCACGATTTGCCCGGTTTTCGCCGACTGTTGGGCGACGGCTCCGATTTCGGGGTGCAATTCACTTACGCCGAGCAACCCTCGCCGGACGGTTTGGCGCAAGCCTTCCTCATCGGCCGAGAATTCATCGGCGATGACAGCGTGTGTCTCGTGCTCGGCGACAACATTTTCCACGGGGCGGGCTTCAGCGGTATGCTCCAATCTGCCGTCGCCACAGCAGAGCAAGAGAGCAAAGCCACCGTTTTCGGCTACCGCGTCAACGACCCCGAACGCTACGGCGTGGCGGCCTTCGACGCTGAGGGCAACTGCACCTCCATCGAAGAGAAGCCCGCGCAACCGAAGTCCAACTATGCCGTGGTCGGGCTCTACTTCTATCCGAACTCCGTGGTCGACATTGCCGCCGGCATCCGCCCCTCGGCACGCGGCGAACTGGAAATCACCACGGTGAACCAAGTCTATCTCGAACGCGAGCAACTGAAAGTGCAAACCCTCGGTCGCGGTTTCGCTTGGCTCGACACCGGCACGCACGAGTCGCTCTCCGAAGCCTCCACCTACATCGAAGTGCTCGAAAAGCGTCAGGGTCTGAAAGTGGCTTGCCTCGAAGACATCGCCTACACGCAAGGTTGGCTCACGGCCGACGACCTGCGCCGCATCGCCGAACCCATGCGCAAAAACCAATACGGGCAGTACCTACTAAAACGGGCTGCCGAACAATCTTGAAGTAGGGGAAAACGTCTTCCTCTCTATATAAGTAAGGAGTCGCTGTCGGGACGACCACTGTCCCTCGGCTCTCCCCGACGGTTCTGCTCCTCCACGCCAACAATGAACGTCATTTCCACCTCGCTCGAAGGCGTCGTCATTCTCGAACCCCGTGTGTTCGAAGATGCGCGCGGCTATTTCTTCGAATCATTTTCCCAACGCGAATTTGACGAAAAAGTTCGCCCCATCCGCTTTGTCCAAGACAACGAATCGCGCTCCTCGCGCGGTGTCATGCGCGGTCTCCACTATCAACGCATGCCCCACACACAGAGCAAACTTGTGCGCTGCACCCAAGGTTGTGTGGTGGACGTAGCCGTCGACATCCGCCACGGCAGTCCCACTTTCGGACAACATGTGGCCGTCGAACTCTCTGCCGAAAACCACCGCCAGCTCTTCATTCCGCGCGGATTCGCCCATGGTTTCGCCGTGCTCAGCGACATCGCCGTGTTCGAATACAAGTGCGACAATTTCTACGCCCCCGCATCGGACGCCGGCATCTCGTTGCTCGACGAACGCCTCGACATCGACTGGCGCATGCCCGTAGCCGACGCCTTGCTCAGCGAAAAAGATCTTCACCATTCCCTTTTCGACGAAGCCCCGGCCGATTTCCACATCGACGATCGGCTCTATTGAATCCCACCCCACATGCAAATTCTCGTCACCGGCGCAGGCGGTCAACTCGGCAGCGAAATTCGTCGCCTCTCTGCCGCCACACCCCACACCTTTCACTTCACTGACGTCGCCGCACAAGCCGATCCGCTCACTTCGCCCCTCGACATCACCGACCGCGAAGCCGTTCTCCAGTTTGTGAAAACCCACGACATCGACTGCATCGTCAACTGCGCCGCCTACACCAACGTCGACGCCGCCGAAAGCGACCCCGAACGCTGCGACCTCATCAACCACCTTGCCGTCGAAAACCTCGCGCTCGCCGCTCGCACGGCCGACGCTTGGTTGGTACATATCTCCACCGATTACGTCTTCGGTGCCGAACCCTACAACACGCCCTGCCGCGAAGATCAGCAAGGTACGCCCACCGGTGTGTATGGCGCAACGAAACTCCGCGGCGAACAAGCCATTCGCCGTGTCGGTTGCAAGCACCTCATCTTCCGCACCGCTTGGCTTTACAGTCCCTACGGCAAGAACTTCGCCAAAACCATGCTCCACCTCACCGGCAGCCGCCCCGAGGTGAAAGTGGTCATCGACCAGTGTGGCACCCCCACCTCCGCCGCAGATCTGGCCGGCGCCCTCCTCACAATTCTTTCCCGACCGCTGACGGCCGACCACATCGGCACCTACCACTATTCTGACGAAGGCGTTTGCTCGTGGTATGACTTTGCCGTGGCCGTGGCTCGCGAAGCCGGTCACACCGACTGCCGCATTCGGCCCTGTCGTTCCTCCGAATATCCCAGCCCCGTGCAACGTCCGGCCTACAGCGTGCTCGACAAGACAAAGGTGAAAACCACCTTCGGCCTCGAAATCCCCTATTGGCTCGATAGTCTGCGCACCTGCATCGCCCGTCTTCGCGACAGCGAAACGGTCTAACCCTTGCTTTCAGCCCCAACACCCCACGCTATGCACACCATCGTCATCACCGGCGGCGCCGGTTTCATCGGCAACCACGTCGTACGCCGTTTTGTTCGCGAATATCCCGACTACCACATCATCTGCCTCGACGTGCTCACCTACGCCGGCAACTTGGCCAATCTCGCCGACGTGGAAAACGCGCCGAACTATGAGTTCGCCCGTCTCGACATCTGCGACTACGCCGCCGTGCGTCGCCTGTTCGAAGAGAAACACGTCGACGGCATCATCCACCTCGCCGCCGAAAGTCACGTCGATCGTTCCATCAAAGATCCGATGGCCTTCGCCCGCACCAACGTGATGGGCACCCTCAGTCTCTTGCAGGCGGCGCGCGACTATTGGGAGTCGCTTCCCGAACGCTATGAGGGCAAGCGCTTCTACCACATCTCCACCGACGAAGTGTATGGCGCTCTCGACATCACCCGCCCCGGCGACACCGCCCCCTACGGCGACGACTTCTTCGTCGAAACCACCCCCTATCGGCCCCATTCTCCCTACTCGGCCTCGAAAGCCTCGAGCGACCACTTCGTGCGCGCCTACCACGACACCTACGGCATGCCGACGCTCATCAGCAACTGCTCGAACAATTACGGTCCCAACCAGTTTCCCGAGAAGCTCATCCCGCTGCTCATCAACAACATCCGCCACCGTCGTCCCCTCCCCGTCTACGGCAAAGGCGAAAACGTACGCGACTGGCTCTATGTGGTGGACCACGCTCGCGCCATCGACCTCATCTATCACAAGGGCGCCGTGGCCGACACCTATAATATAGGCGGGTTCAACGAATGGCGCAACATCGACATCGTTCGCCTTGTGGTGCGCACCGTCGATCGCCTGCTCGGCCGCCCCGAAGATGCCGATCTCGACCTCATCACCTTCGTCACCGACCGCGCCGGCCACGACTTGCGCTACGCCATCGACTCGACCAAACTCAAAACAGAACTCGGTTGGGAACCCTCCCTCCAGTTCGAACAGGGCATCGAAGAGACCGTACGTTGGTACCTCGACAATCAGGAATGGATGGACCGCATCACTTCGGGCGACTACCTCCGCTACTACGAAGACATGTACGCCCACCGCTGAGTCTTCGCGCGGCAGAATCCCCACTCCGCCGGGCAAAACGCCGCCCCGCAGCAAACGACGCTCGCACCGCCTGCACCAGGCCGCGGCAACACCGGCGAAATCCCCCCCAACGCAAGGAGGAATGTCAAGTTAACATGGCATTCCTCCTTTCTTTTATTTGGTCGTACGCGGAATTTGCACTATATTTGCGCACACGAACAAACAAAATAACGCCATTCCATGAAGCTCTTTACGCAATTCGCTTTGCTCTGCTGCCTCGGTCTCCCGCTTTCGGCCCACGCCCAAAGCGAGTTCCACCTGCAACAGCAGACCCTCGCCAACCCGGACAACGAACCGGCCCCCGTGCATCCCGTCCCCTCTCCCCGCCAACTCAAATGGCAGGAAACGGAATTCTACGCCTTCTTCCACTATGGCATGAATACCTACACCGGTTTGGAATGGGGTAACGGCGACGAAAACGAAAACCGTTTCGCGCCCACCCGTGTGCCCAACCCCGAACAGTGGCTCCAGGCCGCCAAAGACGCCGGCATGCGCGGCGGCATCGCCGTCATCAAGCACCACGACGGCTTCTGCCTCTGGCCCACCGCCACCACCACGCACAACGCCACCTCCTCCTCCAACCCCAACGCCAAGCAAACCAACATCCCCCGAGACTTCGCCGAAGCTGCGCGCAAGCTCAACATGAAATATGGCTTCTTACATCTCGCCGTGGGATCGCAACTCCGCCCTCTACGGCACCGATCGCTATGTAAAAGAGGTCTTCCTTCGCCAATGTCTCGAAGCCGCCCAATACGGCAACGACCAATTCGAAATGTGGTTTGACGGCGCCAACGGTGGCAACGGTTACTACGGCGGTCAGAACAAGACCATCAACGTGGGCGACGCCAATGTCTACTACGACGTGCCCAACCTCCGCGACTCCGTCCACAAGATCCTCCCCGACTGTGTGATGTGGGGCGTCGGCGGCGAAGCCCGCTGGATCGGCAACGAACAAGGTTGGGCCGGTGAAACCAACTGGTGCATGGGCAACGGCACAAGCGGCAACATCGACGGCTGGTATTGGCACCCCGGCGAGAGCGATGCCAAAGCCACCGACAAAGGTTGGTTCTGGCACAGCGGCGAAGCCCCCTCTTCGCCCGAACGCCTGTTCCAAATGTACCTCGAAACCGTCGGTCGCAACGCCACCCTCATCCTCAACCTCCCGCCCGATCAATCCGGCGCCCTGCCCACTGCCACCGTCAAAGCCATGACGCAACTCGGCAACCTCCTCAAGCAGCGCTTCGGCACCGACCTGGCCAAGACTGCCACAGTCGTAGCCAGCGAAACCCGCACCGCAGGCGCCGGCCGCAACTACGACGTGCGCAACCTCTTCGACGGCAACACCACCACCTACTGGGCCACGAACGACGGCACCAAGCAGGCCACCCTCACCTTCACGTGGGACAGCCCGCAAACCCTCCGTTACGTCGATCTCATGGAACTCGTCGCCAAGGGACAGCGCGTCAAGAAATTCAAGCTCGAAGTCACCGAAGACGGCACCACGTGGAAACCCACCGGCGGCAACATCGCCACCACCACCATCGGCTACAAGCGCATCATCCCCCTCAACGGCAACACCGAACACAGCTACGACCAAGGCACCCGCGCCGTCGGTTTGCGCATCACCATCGAAGATGCCAAAGCCTGCCCTCTGCTCAAGAGCGTAGCCATTTACTAATCCCAGCGTAAAGCCCATCCACAATGAAACTTCAACATCTCCTCCCCGTGGCTGCACTGGCTTTGCCGCTTGCCGCCTCCGCCCAAACCGTCACCCTTCCCACCCTCGATTTCGAAAGCACCGCCTGGCAATCCCTCGGTGTGTTCGACACCTGGGAAGCCTCGCCCTTCCGCACCGGCGCCCTCACCGGCAACTGTGCCCTCCTGAGCAATCCCACCACCGGTGAACTCAATCCCATCGACGGCACCCCCGTCAATCCCTCGGCCAAAGTGCTCGCTGTGCAGCGTTCGCGCTACGGTTCCAATACCTTCGGCGCCCGCATCACGCTCAACCAGCCCTTCGACCTCACCCCCACGCCCAAATACGTCCACGCCTGGATCCACACGCCCAAAGCCGGCCGCGCCATGATCATCGGTCTCGGCAAGCGCAAAGACCGTCCCGGTCAAAGTGACGAAGTGGTGCAGTTCGCCCAAATCACCGGCAGCTCCCTCGAAGCCGATCGCTGGCAGGAAATCGTACTCCCCGCCGCCGGCAATGAAGGCGTGCAAATCCACAGCCTCGTCATCGTGCCCCACTGCGAAAGCCCGCACGATCTCACCGAAGACTTCGCCGCCTACATCGACAATGTCAGCGTGAACGACAGCCCCGCACCGTCGCTCATCACCGGCTACTACCCCATCTCCGTCGACAAGAAGCAAGCCTACACGCGCACCGACCGTCACCTCGACATCGTCCGACTCAGCGTCGACGGCAAACAGCAAGTCTTCAATGTCCCCACGCCGCGCACCGTCTACACCGACGCCGGCACCGCCGAGTTCTTTGCCAAGGCCGGCGACGTCGTCACCCCCTCCGTCACCTACAACGGCACGTGGATGCACAGCTACGTCTACCTCGACAAGAACCAAGACGGCAAATTCGATCCCGACACCGAACTGGTCAGCTATTCCTACTATAAAGGCAAACAGCGAAGGCCAAACCGTGAGCAACGGCAACACCATCGCGCCGCGCCCCTTCACCGTTCCCGCCGACCTCGCCCCCGGCATCTACCGCCTGCGCTACAAGATCGACTGGGACAACAACGATCCCCCTCGGATCCGCCGACGTGCTCAAGCACGGTGGTGCCTTCGTCGACATCCGTCTCAACGTACATGGTGAGCACGCCGTTGTCACGCAGCACAACCTCAACGGCGAAATCATCACCACCGACGGTCAGAAGCTCGAAAGCTTCAAAGCCCCCTTCGGCCAACCCTTCACCATCAAGATGAACCCCGCCGACGGCTTTGAATACGCCGGTGTCATCGTCAAGCACGGTTACCACCTCACCGCCGACAGCCTCTCGAAAGACAACGTGCAGTGGCAAACCATTCGCGTTCCGCGCAGCATCTTCAACGCCGACAACACCTTCACCCTCCCCGCCGAGTGGATGGACGGCAATGTCGACCTCGAAGGCCTCTTCATCGAGACCGGCACCTATAAGCCCGAAGCCGCGCCCCAATGGTATTCGCGTTTCACCCCCACCACCCTCGCCAACGGCAAGTTCGCCCACGGTTCGCAGTGGTACTCCATGCAGATCGGCCAAGAAGGCTACGTGCTCAAAGCCAACAACACGAAGCAAACGCTCGAACTCACCGACACCGAAGTGAATCCCGAAGACGGCAAACAACTCTGGTGCTTCGTGGGCAACAACGCCGAAGGCTTTCGCATCTACAACCTCGCAGCCGGTACAGGCTACGTCCTCGCCGCTCCCACCAACATGGGCAACGACAAAGGGGGTAGCTCCTTTCCCACCCTGCAACCCGTCGGCTCCATTCCCCAAGGCTATTCGTCCGTTTGGCGTTTCGCCGACTCTAACGCCTTAGGCAAAAGCGGTCCCGCCTACGCCTACATGTACGAAGACAAATACGAAGCCAACAAGGTGAACAACCGCAACAGCAAATTCGCCTTCTGGAACGGCGGTGCCGACAAGGGTTCGACGCTCACTATCCTCCCCGTCACCTCCAACCTCACCACGAGCGTGGCCGGTGTCAGCGCCCAAACCGCAAGCAGCACCGCCACCTACGACCTCGCCGGTCGTCGTGTCGGCCACAGCACCCGCGGTGTCCTCGTGCAGCAAGGCAAAGTCGTCCTTCGCTGATTCGAAAAGCACTTGCGCGGCGCACCCGCGCCCACTCATAGCCCAAGCGGGCAGCCACTTCGCTGTGGCTGCCCGCTTTTTGTGTTTTGGTGCATCGACGGTCATCCGCCGATAGACCACCGCCTACGGTGGATCAGCTATAATAGGCCATATTCAACCTCACATTCACTCACTTGTCTCCTCGAATTCTGCGATCCACTCTCTGACCTTCTCTTGCAACAAGGCTTTGTCCGGGAGGTATAGCTGATAAGCAGAAGCGTAAATATTAGCCTCCCTGGGGAGCGTAAGCTCTACCAAGGCATCATTTTTGTTCTCGCATAGTAGAATACCAATCGTAGGGCTTTCAAATGCTTGTCTGACGTAGCGATCATAGTAGTTGACATACATCTGCATCTGCCCTAAATCCTGGTGCGAGAGCTCACCTATCTTCAAATCAATCAACACATAACACCGCAATAGCCTATTGTAAAACACCAAGTCTACATAAAAGTGCTTCTCTTCAAATGTAAAACGCTTTTGTCTCGCCTCGAAAAGGAAGCCTTTGCCAAGCTCGAGTAAGAACTGTTGCATCTTACCAATGATCGCGTGTTCAAGCTTACTCTCGGAATAAATTGCATCCGACTTCAGCCCCAGGAATTCCAAGGTAATCGGATCCTTGATGACATCCTCAGGCTTACTGATGACCTGTCCCTCGTGTGCAAGGCGCATAACGCCTTCCTTGTCTCGACTCAAAGCCAGTCTTTCGTATAAGCAACTCCCAATCTGTCTTGACAGCTGACGTTTCGACCATTGCTGTTGCGCGCATTCTATTTCATAAAACTTCCGAGCATCAAGATTATCCACTCGCATCAAAAGCAAATAGTGGGACCAAGACAGGGTGAAATGGGGGGTGTCATCTTCAATTTGACAACCGGTGGCTGTCAAATTGCTATAAGTCAAATAGAATTGTCGGATCTGCCGCAAGTTCGAATAACTCCACCCCATGCCAAAACGCGCTGTGAGTTGGGCTGAGAGGGACTGTAACACTTGCTTTCCGTATTGAGCCCTTTCCTCGCCCCGTAACTCTTCTTCAAATATATATTGTCCTATACGGTACTTAGTGTACACCTCAGCGAGATTGACAGACGTGGCAATACGTGCCCGACTTTCTTCTATGAGTCGTGCAATTTTGAGGAACAAATCCTCTGTGCTTTCTTTGGTCTAAGCTCATGTATACAAAGATAGGATATCAAGACTTTAATGACCAAAGGTTCAGGAACATATTTGTCAGGAGCAACGAAATTCTTTGTTTTCCGTCGTTTTTCATCGGAGCATCCGACCCGCGTAGGGTCAACCGACAAAATAAGGTCCGCTCCTCCGCCCTCCATTCGGTGTGGCGCCCCTCCGGCATGCACGTCGGCCCCACAGCGGGCAGCCACTTCGCTGTGGCTGCCCGCTTATTGTGTCCTCACGCACCATTTCGTCACCTCCACCGCGCAGAACACTGAAAAAGAATCGTCCCATCGACGAAAAATAAGCATATTTCATCGCATAACGATATTATATTCACCCGCAACCCCACCTTTCGGCGAAAAATCTCCACCCATTTAGTTCACACACGCCAAAAATCTCATAAAACCACCTACCATCGCACACAATTCCACTTTTAAGCGCACAAACCGCGCAAACGTAAAGCAAAAGAACACCACCTGCGCACAAAGCAAATTGCAGTAGGGCAGAATTGCTAAGTTAGAACTTACATTTTGTACGCTAATAAGTTAAAACACCGCGCACGGAGTTCATTTTTCGACGCGTTCCTTTGTCAAAAGTGTGTAGAATCCTATATTTGCAAATACATACAGCGGCAAAAACCGGCGACGGCATTTCAATCGTCCGCAAAGGCGTTTTCCGCGCTCGAACATCGAACAGCAATCCAAACGATATTTACAAGTATGAACAAGAAGTCAGTCACACTCGGCGTAGCGCTCTTGATGAGCGGCGTAGCGATGGCGCAGACGGCCGTGTTGGGTCACGTATCCGACAGCGAAGGCACCCCCATCGTCAACGCAGCAGTACGCATCGGCACCCGCACCGTGGCCCTCACCGACGGCAAAGGAAATTTCTCGTTAGCCAAAGTGCCCGCAGGCACCAAAACGCTCACGGTCGCCTACGTGGGCATGAAGCCCCGCACGATGGAGATTAGCAAAAACGGCACGATGAATGTAGTGCTCGAATGGGACGACTCCAACCTCAACGAAGCCATTGTCGTGGCCTATGGCACGGCGAAGAAGGCCTCGTTCACGGGTTCTGCCGCCACGATGAGCGCCCAGAAACTCGAGAATCGTCAAGTCTCCGACGTTTCGCGCGCCCTCAACGGCACCGTGGCCGGTGTGCAAACCACCAGCAACAACGGCCAGCCCGGCACCTCCGCCACCATCCGCGTCCGCGGTTTCGGCTCCATCAACGCCACCATGAGCCCCCTCATCGTGCTCGACGGCGTGCCCTACGACGGCGACATCTCCTCCATCAACCCCAACGACATCGAGAACGTCTCGGTGCTCAAGGACGCCGCATCCGCCGCCCTCTATGGTGCCCGCGGTGCCAACGGCGTGATGCTCATCACCACCAAGAAAGGTAAGTCGGGCGACGCCAAAGTGCAATTCGAAGGCCGTTGGGGTGTGAACTCGCGCGAAATCCCCAACTACGACGTGGTGCGCGACGCCAAGGACTACGTCACCCACCTCTACCACAGTCTCTACAACCAAGACATCTACAACAACGGCCTCAGCGCCGAGCGCGCCGCCCAGCGCACCAACCCGCGCATCCAGAAGGCCCTCGGCTACCCCGTCTTCTCCACCCCCGAAGGCGAACTCCTCTTCGACGCCAACGGCAACTTCAACCCCCGCGCCACCCTCGGCTACATGGTGCGCGACAAGCAGGGCAACCCCCTCAACCTCCTTCGCCCCGACAACTGGGAGAAAGAAATCTTCCGTCAAAACACCCGCCAGGAGTACAATCTCAGCGTCTCCGGCGGCAACGAGCGCTTCAACTACTACTGGGGCAGCGGCTACCTCAACGACCAGGGCATCATCGACAACTCCGGCTACAAGCGCTACTCCACTCGCCTGAATGCCGACTATCTGGCCAAGTCGTGGCTCAAGATCGGTGCCAACCTCGGCTACTCCTACGCCCAAAGCGCCTACCCCGAAGAGCAGACCAACAAGGAAGCCACCAGCTCGGGCAACGCCTTCTACATCGCCAACAGCATGGCTCCCGTCTATCCCATGTATGTGCGCAACCCCGACGGCAGCTTCGCCCACCATCCCACCACCGGCCAGCAGATCTTCGACTACGGCGACGGACAGACCGTTCCCTTCAAGCGCAACTTCATGTCGCTCTCCAACCCCGTGGGCGACCTGACCAACAACCTCCACGAATTCCTCACCGATCTCTTCACCGGTCGCTGGTATGCCAATGTGATGCCCCTCAAGGGCTTGACGCTCACGGCCTCTTTGGGTCTCACGGTCGACAACACCCGCGAGCACGACGCCAGATCTCCCCTCGTCGGCCAGTCGGCCAATTCCGGTGGTGAAGCCGCTCAAAGCCTCGTGCAGATGCGCAGCCTCAACCAGCAGTATCTCGCCACCTACAAGACATCGTGGGGTCTGCACAGCGCCGACTTCCTCCTCGGTTTCGAGCGCTACGACCGCCACACCGAAGAACTCTCCGCCAACGGCCAATATCTCTATCGCGACGGCGTTTGGGCGGTGAACAACACCATCAACCAGCGCAAGGGTTACGGTAAATACGGCGAATACATCACCGCCGGTTTCTTCGGTCGCGTCAACTATGACTGGGCCGAGAAGTACTTCGCCAGCTTCAGCTTCCGCCGCGACGGTTCTTCGCGCTTCCACCCCGACCACCGCTGGGGCAACTTCTGGAGCCTTTCCGGCGCCTGGGACGTGGCCAAGGAATCGTTCATGAAACCCTACCGCTGGGTCGACCTCCTCAAGGTGAAGGCCTCGTTCGGCCAGCAGGGCAACGACGCCATCGGCAACAACTACGCCTACATCGACCAGTACAAGGTGACGGGCGCCAACAGCATGCTCGCCGATGCCACCCTGACCTACAAAGGCAACAAGGACCTCACGTGGGAAAGAGCAACTCGTTCAACGTGGGTGTTGACTTCAGCCTGTGGAACGGCAAGCTCGCCGGTTCGGTCGAATATTTCAACCGCCAGACCAGCGACATGCTCTACAACAAACCCGTGGCCCTCTCCAACGGCTACGCCACCATGCCCATGAACATCGGTTCGATGCGCAACAGCGGTGTCGAAATCGACCTCAACTCCGTGGTGCTCCACAACAGCCGCCTCAAGTGGACCGTTGCCGCCAACGCCACCTTCCTGAGCAACAAGATTCTCAAGCTCCACCCCGACTTCGCCAAAGACGGCATCAAGAGCGGTTCGCGCCTCTACCAAGAAGGGCAGAACATGTTCCAACTCAACCTCGTGGAATACGGCGGCGTCGACCCCGTCACGGGTAAGGCCATGTATTGGACCGTGAACAAAGACAGCAAGACGGGCGCCACCTCTCGCGTGCTCACCGACGACTGGGACGATGCCTACGCCAACGCACGTCATGCCATGGGCAACCTCCTGCCCACCGTCACGGGCGGTTTCAGCTCCACGCTCGAAGCCTTCGGTTTCGACCTCTCCGTCTCGGCCTCCTTCCAGCTCGGCGGCAAGGTGATGGACCAAGGTTACCAAGACCTCATGCACGTCAAGGCGGAAAACGCCGGTCAAAACTGGCACAAGGACATCGCCCGTGCCTGGACCCCGCAAAATCAGCACACTGACGTGCCGCGTCTCGATGCCGGCGACAGCAATGCCGACGCCACTTCCACCCGCTGGCTCGTGTCGTCCGACTACCTCTCGCTCAACAATGTCACGCTGGGCTACACGCTGCCGCGCCACCTCGTGCGCCACGCCAAGCTCGCCTCGGCTCGCCTCTATGCCGCCGCCGACAACCTCGCACTCTTCGCCGCCCGCCAGGGCATCGACCCGCGCCAGAGCCAGACCGCTGTCTACGCCAACTCTACACGGCCGTGCGCACCGTCTCCTTCGGCGTGAAACTCACTTTCTAATCCTTCCCCAAACCGCTTCACAATGAAATCACTATATCAATGGGGCCGGTTGTCACTCGGCCTGCTCCCCTTCTTCGCCCTCGCCGGCTGCACCGATCTCGACACCGCCCCGCAAGGCGACACCGTCACCGAAGCTCAAAAAGCGGAACTCTATCGCCGCGTCCCCGAGCGCGCCTCCGCAGCTGTCAATGGCGTCATGAGCATCTTCTCTCGCCTGGAAGCCACCTCCAAAGGCCACCTCGATTTCGGCTACGGCTCCGTCCTGCTCGGCTTTGACTGCCGCGGCGCCGACATGACCTGCACCACCAACGGCTACAACTGGTTCGGTGCCGAGACCACGCTCGACGACAACCACGTCTACGATCGCTTCCCCCGCGTGGTGTGGAGCAACTGCTACGACCAGATCAAGGCCTGCAACGCCCTGCTCGCCTCCGTCAAGAGCGACGACACCAACCCCGTCACCCGCTTCAACCGCGCCCAGGCCCAGGCCGTTCGCGCCTTCGATTACTTCACGCTCGCCCAAAGCTTCCAGTTCACCTACAAGGGCCATGAGCAGGCCAACTGCGTGCCCGTGATCACCGAAGACAACCAAGCCGAGTCCGAGCAAAAGGGTCTCCCCCTCTCCAGCGTCGAAGCCGTCTATCAGCGCATCAACACCGACCTCGACTCCGCGCTCGTCAATCTCCAGTCCACCGACACCGAGCGCAGCGACCGTCGCTTCGTCAGTCTCGCCGTGGTCTACGGCCTCCGGGCTCGCGTCGCCCTCGTACAGCAACGCTGGGCCGATGCCGCCGCTGCCGCCGACCAAGCCATCACCGCCGCTGCCGCCGAAGGCATCACCCCCGCCTCTCGCGAAGCCGTGAGCCACCCCACCTTCACCTCCATGAGCGAAAACGATTGGATGTGGGGCATCAAGATCGAAGAGACCGATCCCGTGGTCACCTCGGGCATCGTCAACTGGGCCTCGCACATGTGCACCTTCGCCTACGGCTATGTGATGGTCGGCGCCACCAAGGGCATCAACACCAAGCTCTACGCCTCCATCCCCTCCACCGACGTGCGCAAAGGCTGGTTCCTCGACGCCAAGGGCGAATCGCCCAACCTCAACCGTGCCCAGCGCGGCTACCTGGCCGAGATCCGTGCAACGCCCTTCACCAACGTGAAGTTCGACTCCTACAAGAGCGTGCCCAACCAGTCCATCAGCGCTCAGGATCTGCTGCTCATGCGCGTCGAAGAGATGTACCTCATCAAGGCCGAAGCCCTCGCCATGAGCGGCCAGGCCGCCGAAGGCGCCAAGGTGCTCACCGACTTCGTCAAGACCTATCGCGATCCCGCCTACACGCTGACCGCCACCACCCCCGAAGCCGTACAAGAGGCCGTGTGGATGCAGCGCCGCGTGGAACTCTGGGGCGAAGGCTTCTCCTACTTCGACCTGTTGCGTCTCGGCAAGGGCATCGACCGTCGCGATTGCGGTTTCCTGCAGGAAGTCAACTACAACGTCCCGGCCAACTCCCCCGTGATGCTCATTCCCGTCCCGCAAAAGGAGCGCGAAGCCAACAAGGCCGTGAAAGACGGCGACTACAACCCGCTCGGCAGCAAGCCGCAACCCGTGCCTCTCAACAATTAATGCGGCCGGGCGCCCACTCGCTTTTCCATTTCATCTAAGTGTTTGTTTCGATCCGGGGGCTCATCCCTCGTTCCGCAGCCCCCGGATCATTTTTTTCACTCGCTCACACAATGAAACTCCATATTCTCCCCCTCCTCGCCGCCGGCCTTCTCGCCGCTTCCGCCGCCGTGTCGTGCAGCGACGATCCGTCGTGGACCGACTCCTCGGCCACCCAAACCGACAAATACAGCTTCTTGCACAGCACGCGCAGCTTCAACTTTGTCACTGCGCGCCCGCTCGACCAGTACACCGTCACGCTGCTTCGCGGCACGTCCAAGGGTGCCGCCACGGTGGCCGTTCGCGTGAAGGCCGACACGCTGCAAGCCAGCTACCTGACCGACACCCTCGCGCACTTCGCCGACGGTAGCACCACCGCCGAATTGGTAGTGAAGGTCAACCACAGCCTGCTCACCTCCGACAAAACGGCTGTCGACACACTCGAACTCGCGCCCGACAAGGTTTCGGCCACCGGCACGCGTCGCCTCCTCGTCACGCTCAAGAACTTGAAATAACCCCCGCCGAGGGGATCGCCCCCTCGCCCTCCCCAACTCAAAACCACTCCCCCTCGCGCCCAGCGGCACGAGGGGGAGTGGTGCGTTTCACTTCTTGCCGTGCAAGGTGCCGGCGCCCCGCGAGAATGCGCTTGCGAAGAACAGAAAGAGAGGGAACTTTCGATGAGGTAAAAGGAATCAACCTATTTAGCAGCAATCAGAACGCGACATTTGCTGCATCTCGACTTTAGCGAACAGCAATACCCGGCTTTATTGCTGTCCGAAGTAATCTACGATCCTGCTCTGCGCACTTCCTCAAAGTGTGCACATACAAATTCTCGCATACTTCCTGCAAGTATTTGACAGAAACCTTGGGAATCACGACTAGATTGACTACATTTGTAACTCAAACAAGTAATAATCTGGCATCCCATGATATTAAGAGTGACCGTTGAGAATTTATTCTCGTTCAAAGAAGAAGCTCAAATCAGTTTCGTTGCAGGCAAAAGCGACAAGCATCCGGAACAGGTTTGTCGCGCAAAAAAGCGTGATGATATTTCTGTACTCAAAGCAGGTATCATATATGGTGCCAATGCCTCCGGTAAGAGTAACATCATTAAGGCAGTTTCCCTTCTTCAGAAGATCGCTTTGGGGGGTGTCCCCAAGAACGAATTGGAGCCTTTTAAGCTCGCGGAATTAGGAAATAAGCCTTCTAAGGTGGAAATGGAAATCAAGGTTGGTGGGAAATACTACGCCTATGGCGTCGAATTCTCTGTTAAAGGTGTGGTTGAAGAATGGTTGTTCGAGATCAACAGTCGTTCAGACACGGAGATCTATACACGTAAGGTGGTGGCCGATGGCAACTGTTTCACCTTTGGTACCAACACGGCCAACGAAGAGGAAAAGCAGCTTGTGGGCTTCATCAGCAAGAGTACTCCTAAGAGTGACAGCTTTCTTTCTGAATACATCAAGCGAAACGGTAAAGGCATCGGTGCAATCAGTGAGGTCTATCGCTGGATGAAAGAGGATCTAAAAATAATCTTCCCTAAGACGAAGTTCGAAGGGCTGTCAATCCGTGTGGAAAAAGATAAGCAGTTTGCTGATGCCACAAAATCACTGCTTGATTATTTCAACACCGGCATTGTTGACATACGACGCGTTAAGGTAACCAAGGAAAATATAGAATTACCCAAGGAACTGGTAACGGACCTACTCTCGGAAGCAGAACCCGGCAAAGGCATTGTTGTAGCTTCTCCATCCGGCTCTGCAATCTACTTCTTCGAGTCGGATGAAAATGGCGCAACGACCATCTATAAGCAAAACACAATCCACAAAGGTGAAGGTGACACAGAGGTTGCATTTGAGATGAATGAGGAGTCAGATGGTTCGATAAGAATCATGGATTTCATCCCTATGCTCATTGATTTGCGTCTGAATGATGCCGTCTATCTGATCGATGAAATTGATAGAAGTATGCATCCTATGCTTTCTCAGAAGATACTTGAGTATTACTTCAGACACCTCAAAGCAGATAAAGACACTCAACTTATCTTCTCCACCCACGAATCCAATCTACTTAACTTGGATCTGATTCGTGCCGACGAGGTGTGGTTTGTTGAGAAAGCTACAGATGGAGCTTCTCATTTCACCTCTCTTGCAGAATACAAGCCGAGAGAAAACATTCGCAAAGGGTATCTTCAAGGTCGGTATGGTGCAATACCCTTTTTTGCGCCGATACATTCAAAATCGAAGTGCAACAAATCATTCGCTGCTCATCGGTCTAATCCATGATAAGCAATAAACCCATTTCGGTATCCAACATTTAACGATCCCGTTGTTTAAAGCGGAACAGCGCCGTGGCATTTCGATACATCCTCTCATCGCACGCCCACCTCCCACAACGCACCACTCCCCCTCGCGTCCAAAGGCACGAGGGCGAGTGGTGCGTTTCACTTCCTGCCGTGCGCCGGCGCTTCGGGAGACCAGTCCTCAGCTGCATCCCATCCTTGCAGGAACTGCGCCCGATTTGGGATGCGAAAGCAGCCAAGCCCTATTCACTTCAGAAGCACCTCCTTGCCCTGTTTCATGATCATCCTATTGCTGCGTTTCATTTAGTATAGAACTAAATAGTTCGCCTAATCATACAATCAAAGAAATAAAGTCGTACCTTTGCATCATCATTCAAAGACCACCTTATTATGTACGCAGTCGTATTTGATTTAGACACCAATTGCTTAGGAGAATGCTACGATGGAAATACCTACCACGGAGCCTACAAACTCGTTCGGGATTTCCTAACCGAGAACGGTTTCTCGCATACGCAAGGTTCGGTATACTTCGGAGACGAGGGCATGGATGCCGTTAAATGCGTCATCACGATTCAAAAACTGGCAAAGAAATACCCTTGGTTCTCTACGTGCGCGAAGGACGTTCGCATGCTTCGTATTGAAGACAACAACGATCTCTTACCGGCCATCCGATAACCGCGCCGGCAAACACATCGATCGGGTGCTTAATCTTGCCCCATACAAGGTTTCGGCCACCGGCACGCGTCGCCTCCTCGTCACGCTCGAGAACGTGAAATACCCCCCCCGCCGAGGGGATCGCCCCCTCGCCCTCCCCCAACTCAAAACCACTCCCCCTCGCGCCCAGCGGCACGAGGGGGAGTAGTGCGTTAATTTCTATCCCTTAGGCAGGTTGTCACCCTCGCTTCACCGGACGACAACTTTTATACCAAACGAAAAAAGAAAAGCGGTATCTTAGACTTTTGCGTCCAAGATACCGCTATGCGTAAAAAGAGAAAATGACGACATTACCTCCCGTCTTTTCTCCACCTTCTTTTAATGTAGTCTCTCCTTTTCAAATAGTTCCCCCCTATTCCGGGGTACTTCCGAAAGGCTTCGCTTTCAATCCGCTTTCTTCGTTTCCTAAGGGCACTCTTTATCGCTTTTTCATGTCGTTCTTTCTCTGCGATCTCAGGATATTCTTTTCTGAAGTCCTCGCATGCCTTCCCATACACGTATAAAATACGTGCGATGAGCAAGAGACCGATTCCACATGCCAAATAAAAGACATCATCGCTGATCATAATAACTTAATGCTGAAAGGTTCATCATGTTTTCTGCTCCGCTAAAATACACGTTTGTACACGAAGTTCCAAATCAGCATTCCCAAATCGTATCTTCAGCTCTGTTTCTTTAACAAAAACTCCCCCCTCGCGCCCAAAGGCACGAGGGGGAATCAGTATATACGACAGCGCACGCGCTCAGAATTCGAGTTGCTCCGCCGTTTTGCGCAGCCGGTCGGCCAAGTCCAAGAACGCGCCACGCAGTTGTTCGGCTTCCGATCGGGTGAAGCCGTCCGGTCGGCCGTTGCCGTCATGCCCATTGAGTTTGTGATAGAACCAAGACGCACTGCGATCGAAATAGGCTTCGGCTATTTCGCCCCAGCAAATAAAATCTTCCACGTCGTCAAAACGGCGACGCATATCCGTGATGCGGTCTGATTGAGAAACAACAGTCATCCTATCTTTTCTGTTTAAAGTTCATGAACCACCGATTTCCATCGGCCACAAAGCAATACATCCGCGGCCGTCTGCTCCATTCGGCATCGGGAGCAGCCACAAGTTCCCGGGATATTTTCGTCCTCCCTCACACAAAGAAGAGCGCCACCCCCGCCACGCTGATGAGCGCCCCCACCACTTCGCGGCGCGTCACGCGCTGCCCGAAGAGCACACGCGCCGGCCAGAGGATGAGCACGGGCGAGAGCGACATGATGGTCATCGCCACCCCCGTCGAGGTGTATTGCGTGGCCATGAGCGAGAGCGACACCCCCACAAAGGGGCCGAACACCACCGTGGTCGCCATGAGCAGCCAGCCGCGGCCGTCGGTGCAGGCGCGGCGCAACGCGTCGCCCTTGCCCGCCAAGAAGAGAATGAGCAGGAAGCCCGGCAGCCCCGCCACCGCCCGCATCTGGGTGGCCGCAAACGGCAGGAGCCAGCGCAGGTGCTCGGCCGCAGCCGATGCCGTCGCGGCCGCCCCACTCGCCCAGTCCGCCGCATAGTGGTGGAGCCCCACGGCCGAGAGCGTGAGCCCCAAGCCCTGCCCCACGCCGGCGCCGATGCCCAGCAGCACCCCGCGCGTCGGGAGATTGAGGCGCACCCGTCGGCGACCGCCCGGCCCCGCTTCGGCGCCATCGGGCGCACCGCGGCCGAGAATCGACACCGCAATGCCCGTCGTCGTCACCGCCATCCCCGCCAAGGCCTGCGGCGAGAGGCGCTCGCCCAGCAAGAGCCACCCCGCCAGGGCCGAAACCGCCGGGGCGAGGGTCATGAAAAGTTGGCCGAAGCGCGAACCGATGAGCAAATAGGCGTTGAACAGGCAGTAGTCGCCGAACACATAACCCACCGCACCCGATGCCAGCAGCCAGCCCCAGGTGGTGGCATCGGCCCGCGGCGGAAGGGGCGAACCGGTGCAGACCCAGAGCAGCGTGCCGATGAAGAGGAGCGAGAGCACCATGCGCAGCACATTGACCACGTGGGCACCGAGACGGCGGCTCACCGTCTCGCTCAGCAGGGCGCACACCGTCCAGGAGACGGCCACCGCCAGCGCAATCGTCTGGCCGAGATAACCGCCGTGGGCGGCAGGGAGCGAAGCAAGGAGAGAGGAAAAGGCATTCATAGTCGGGGAGATGTCGGCCTCACGGCCGTTTCAAGGTGACGCAGGCGAGGGGGATGATTTCTCGTCGCAGCGGGCCGGCGGTCGCGGCGGCGGGACGAAAGTCGGCGCCGCTCGGGGCACATCCCGTTTGCGGAGGCAAAGTTACGAAATCCTCCGCGATTCCACCGCCGCCCGCCCGCTTTTTTTTGCATCGGCCCGCGGTGGTTCGCCGTGCTCCGCGGCCTTTGTTCCCGCCGCACCTCCGGAGGTCGAAAAGTTGCGCGTTTTTCGTCTCCGCCCCCCTGTTTTTTCGTCGTTCGCCCGCGCTTTTTTCGTTCGGCGGCCGGGTCGCCCTGCTCCACGGGGTGAAGTGCGCCGTCCATCGCGCGCACGTATCGCGCACCCGTCAGCCACTTTTCGTTTTTTTCCTTCACCGCTTCACCCACCCCGCGCAACGCGCTGACAGTCTGCACATTGCGGGTGAAGGCTTTGCGTTTTCGCCTTCACCTCGGTCGTCACTTCTGCACGGCGGTCGGCGCTGTAAGCAGTAGGCGCAACGGGCAAGGCGCGAAATTGGCCAATTCCTGCTAACGCACCGATGAAGCCGCGGGTGAAGGGAAGGTGAAGGTGCGCACCCCAAAGTCTTCACCCCTAACGCGGTGGTGCACAACCCATTGCGGCAGGTGGGTGAAGCGGTGAAGGAAAAAATCGAAAACCGACGGACACGCGCACGCGCGAGGGCGGCGCTTTCCGTCACCGGCCGCGCCGCACGTTTTGCAGTTTTGTTCACATTTCGCGCTCGCCGCCCCGTGTGCCAAAAAGCCGTGCCGCTTTGCCGCGCAATTCGCGAAAAAATTGTATCTTCGCCGTACGCCGCCCGCGCACTGTTCCCCTGCCGTGCGGGCGTTGCCGATTCTTCTTTTTCACCCTCCCATCTTGCCCCGCCATGCCCTCCGCTTCCTCCGCCCCCCACCCTCCCTTTCTCGAACGCCTCCTCGACGGAGAAAAAAAGTGGAGTGGAAAACGCTCGGGGAGGTGGCAGAATTATACTCCGGACTATCCGGTAAGAAGAAAGAGCATTTCCAAAAAGGGAATGCGCCTTACGTCACGTATAAAAACATATTCGAGAACTTAGCCATCGATTCTTCCATTTTAGAAATGGTGAGCATAGAATCAAACGAGCGGCAACACGCGATAAAATACGGCGATGTACTCATCACTGGTTCCTCCGAGAATATAGAAGAAGTTGGAATGACTTCAGTAGTTACGTTCCATCCCGAAACGGAAATCTACTTGAATAGTTTTTCTTTCGGCATCCGCTTTCATTCTGCTATTCAACTCTCCCCCGAGTTCACAAAATACCTTTTTCGCAGCGAACTACTTCGCAAACAAATAATGAAGACGGCAAGCGGAGTAACTCGCTTCAATGTATCCAAGAAGAAATTTTCAGCAATCACTCTCCCCATTCCTCCTCTCCGTGTCCAATCTCGCATTGTGGAGATCCTCGACAAGTTCACACAGCTGGAGGCGGAGCTGGAGGCGGAGCTGGAGGCGGAGCTGGAGGCGCGAAACAAGCAATATGATTTCTATCGAAATCGGTTGCTTGATTTCGCGCTCCGCGATGACCTCAAAGGACAAGTGGAATGGAAAACGCTCGGGGAGATCTGTGAGAAAGTTTGTTCCGGCGGTACACCTTTAACTTCACACTCAAAATACTACGAAGGAAACATTCCTTGGCTTCGGACACAAGATATTGATTGGCAAGAGATCCATGACACTGAAATTAAAATAACAGAAGAAGCCATTGCCAATTCCTCGGCGAAATTGATTCCCGAAAACTGCGTAATTGTTGCTATGTATGGGGCTACTGCCGCCAAAGCTTGCATCAACAAGATTCCTCTTACCACTAACCAAGCGTGTTGCAACCTACAGATTGACGAAAAACAGGCACACTATAAGTATGCCTACTACTGGATTTGCAACGAATACGAACGACTCAGAGCGCAAGGAGAAGGTAGTCAATCAAATTTGAACGCAAAGAAAATAAAATCTTATCCCATCCCCCTCCCCCCTCTCTCCGAGCAGCGCCGCATTGTGGAGATTCTCGACCGCTTCGACACACTGACCAACTCAATTTCTGAGGGACTGCCGCGAGAGATTGCCCTGCGTCGCAAGCAATATGAATACTATCGCGACGCGCTGCTCCGCTTCCCCCAACCGGCACCCACGGTCTAAGGGGCGGTCGCCACAGCTACGCGCAAAGCGCGCGCAGAGGAGGGAAAGCGTGCGAGTTTTTATCGCACGTGATCTTTAATTCAAAAGAAAGCCGTAACTTTGCACCCATGAAACCGCTGCACTTTGCTCCGCTTCAAGGTTACACCGACGACGTCTATCGGCGATTGCACCACCGACTGGTGGGCGGCATCGCGGCCTACTACACGCCTTTCGTGCGGTGGGAGCACGGCGGTGTGCGCTCCAAAGACCTCCGCGACATCGCCCCCGAACACAACGAGGGGGTGCCGGTGGTGCCGCAGGTCATCGCGGCCGATGCCGACGAACTGGCGCGCTTGGTCGACGTCATCGCCCCTTTGGGCTACCGGCGCATCGACCTCAACATGGGTTGCCCCTTCCCCTTGCAGGCACGCCACGGACGCGGCAGCGGACTCTTGCCGCTGCCGGAGCGCGCGGCCGCCATCTTCGAGCGCATGGGCACGTATCCCGAATTGGCCTTCTCGGTGAAACTCCGTTTGGGCTGGGACGACGCCACGCAGCTCGACCGCCTCGCGCCCCTCGTGGCCGCCGCCCCCTTGGTGAGCGTGACGCTTCACCCGCGTTTGGGCGTGGCGGGCTACAAAGGCACGGCCGACCGCGCAGCCTTTGCGCGCTTCGCCGCCGTGTGCCCGCATCCGCTCCTCTACAACGGCGACCTGCTCACCCCCACCGACGTGGAAGCCTTCGTGGCCGCGCAGCCCACGGTGGCCGGGGTGATGATCGGACGCGGCCTGCTGGCGCGCCCTTCGCTGAGCGCCGAACTGCGTGACGGTCGCGAGTGGTCGCCGGCCGAACAAATCGCTCTGCTCCACCGCCTGCACGACGGCCTGCACGAGGCCTATGCGCGCATCGTGCCGGGCGACGATGCACTGCACCGCAAGCTCCGCCCCTTTTGGGACTATGCGGAGGCGACGATCGGGCGCAAGGCGTTCAAGAAAGTGCAAAAAGCGGGCAACCTGCGCAACTATCTGCGCGCGGTGGACGAAATCGGGTGAGGTCGCGCTCCGCCCGCCCCGACAGCGGGCGATACCGCCGAAATCCGGCACGGCGCGCGCGCATCGAACCGACGCTCGCCCAACAGCACTCCCCAACAGCAACAACAACTCTTCTACACTTCGGACATGAATCCCAACATTACCTCTACCATCCGTTACATCGGAACCGACGATCGCGATCTCGATCTCTTCGAAAGCCAATATGCCGTGCCTGAGGGCATGTGCTACAACAGTTATGTGATTCTCGACGAGAAGGTGTGCATCATGGACACCGTCGACGCGCGCTGTGCGGAAGAGTGGAAAGAGAACTTGCGCACGGCCTTGGGCGGTCGCACGCCCGACTACCTGGTGGTGCAACACATGGAACCCGACCACACGGGCGCCATCGTCGACACGCTGCGCGAATATCCCTCGCTGCAGGTGGTGGCGAGCGCCAAGGCGCTGGACTTCATGGTGCAATTCAACGAAGGGCTCGACCTGAGCGGCCGCACCATCGCGGTGAAAGACGGCAGCACGCTCTCGCTGGGCGGTCGCACGCTGCACTTCATCACGGCGCCGCTGGTGCACTGGCCTGAAGTGATCATGACGTTCGACGACGGCGACGGCGCGATGTTCACGGCCGATGCGTTCGGCAAATTCGGCACCTACGATTCGCACCCCGACGACTGGGCGACGGAAGCCCGCCGCTATTATGTGAACATCTGCGGCAAATACGGCCCGCAGGTGGGCAAGGCGCTGGACAAGGTGGAGAAATTCGACGTGCGCCTCATCTGTTCGCTCCACGGCCGTGTGCTGGAGGGCGAGAAACTGACCGAGGCTTTGCGCCTGTACCGCATCTGGTCGCGCTACGAGGTGGAAACGCCGGGCGTGGTGGTGGCCTTTGCCAGCATTCACGGCGGCACGAAGAAGGCGGCGCGCCGCATGGCGGAAATTCTCCGCGAGAAGGGCGCGCCCGAGGTGGTGCTCCACGACTTGGCGCGCGGCAGCATCGACCACGCGGTGGCCGACGCCTTCCGCTTCGGCACGCTCATCGTGGCGGCTTCGAGCTATGACGCCGATGTGTTCCCGCCGATGCACTTCTTCCTGCACAAACTCGGACTGAAGGGCTATCGCAATCGCCGCGTGGGCCTGATCGAAAACGCCACGTGGGCGGCGACGGCGGCGCGCAGCATGAAGGCGCAGCTCGAAAAGCTGAAGGGCATCGAACTACTCGAACCGACGGTGACGGTGAAGAGTGCGCTCCACACCACCGACGTGCCGGCGCTCGAAGCCCTGGCCGACGCGGCCCTGGCCTAAGCGGCTCCTCGTTCGCGTCCCCCCAATACAGACAGTCCGCTGATGGGTAAGTCTTTCCACCCGGTGCGCGACGTGCCGACAAACTCTATGACACAAAACAAGGCAGGCGCTCATTCTCGAGGGAGAATGAGCGCCTGCTGTACTGTTCGGCGGCTGTGCGAGAGCATATTGAGATGGAGACGCACGGGCGGGATGCCTCTGTGAAAGCCCATTGTAAATGAAGTTCTTCGCTCGGCGCTTTGCAAAACAAACAGAAGCTGCTATATTTGCAACAGGTAACCCAATGAAAAGTGGACAGTTGTGCGAACCGTGCAATCCGCGGTGGCGTTTCCCACACAGCAATTCCACTTCGAAAAAACGAATGACCATGTCAACTCCATCGACCTCCTTGAAAACCTCCACCTCGATTCGCATCGATGCCGACCTCCTCTCTCAAATCAGGGCAGAGGCAAAAGCCGAGCATCGGAGTTTGAGCAACTATCTGGAAACGTTGCTCTATCGTTGGGGCTATCGCCCCTATAACCAAGCGACTTTCGAAGCTTGCGAATCGGCACGCGCGGGCGCCTATGCCGGAACCATAGACACGCACTCTGACGAAGCTTTTGTCGCCTCGATCTTGGGAGATGAGAACGATTAGGTATACCACGAAATTCCGCAAAGACTTCAAGAAATATGCGCGGAATCCGGATAAGGTGCGAAAAATAAGAGAAATCACCAAGCTGCTCCAAAACGAAGACGAGATCCCTTCCAAATACCGCCCCCACCCACTGATTGGAAACTATGCAGGACACATGGAGCTACACATCGAAGGCGACCTTCTCCTAATTTGGATAGAACATACCGAAGTGGGCGAAGCAACGATCACCTTCGTTCGCCTCGGCACGCACGCAGAGTTGTTTTAAGCTCCGTTCCCATCGTTTTGCATTCAACAAACTTTCTCCGATGTATACAAACAAAGTCCTTTCGCGTTGATCGATAGGCATCTCACGCTTTGCGCTTCAAGGCTTTCAGTTGGGCTTTGACGGCCTCATCGGGGCGAAGCGACTCGCGAATTTTCTGCAAGGCTTTGTTGTGCGTCCACAGCGGCAGGCGGTGCTGTTCGAAAATGGGCAGGGTGAGCTCGGGGAAACGGATGTAGCACTCGGCCACCGCCCAGGCCACGGCCATGCGCACATAATAGCCTTCGTGGCGGACGGCGCAAAGGCGGTCGAGCACGGCGGAGACGTGATCGGCCTCGATGAAATAGAGCATGAGCAACACGACGCCGAAACGCACCGTGTATTCGTGGTCGCTCTCGAGCCACGGGAGGGAGAACTGCCAAATGCGCGCGCGGTGGTCGGACAGCAGGCGGCGGTGGTCGGCGAGTTGGAAGGCGTCGCACACCGACCAGGAGTTGATGCGCGGCACCCAGCGGGCAACGTGTGCGAGATAGTCGTCGACGGACGTGGGCTTAATGTAGCCGAGCACAAGGGCTTGGAGCGTTCGGGCTTCCATGTAGGGGATTTGCTCCGTTTCGGGGTCGGTTTCCACGGCTTGGAGGTAGGCGGCGGCGTCTTGTCGGGCGATGCGGCGCGCCAAGGCGCGGAGGTCGGGAATGCGAATGCCCAACACGTCTTCCACGCCGGGATGCAGGCGGCGCGTGAACGCTGCGTTTCCGCCTTCGGCCAATTGCAGCAGGTGACGATCGAGGGGGGAGGTTTTCAAAGGTGTACATGAGGCGATGCGATAATGATGGTATGCAAAAAAGGGGATTCGGGACAAAGGTAGGTATTTTCCGGCGAAGTGCATTTTTTCTTGGCGCAGCAAAGTCCGCGAAAGGGGCAAAATGACAGATGTACATTTGCGTCGATGTAAAATGTCGATTTTCATTTTGCGAAGATAACCCACTAATAATCAAGTTCATTTTGCCGTTCGATGTAAAATGTGTATTTTCGCCGATGTAAAATGTTGATTTGCGAATCGCGTGCCGCAGAGGGGGCGTTCTTGTTGTGCAGTTTTCCCTCTACCGGCTCGCAAGCTGTAAATCTTTCGCGGAATTGTGTAAGACGTTTCGTGCGGCGAGCGGCTACCTTTGCAGCAGAAACCAAAACAACGTAATTCACATGTACGAAATACTCCGCTTAGTCAATGAAATGTCGCCCTACCTGCTGTTAGGGTTCTTCGTTGCGGGATTGCTGCACGTCTTTGTCCCGGGCTCGCTGTACAGTCGCTACCTTTCCGGGGCCGACCTTCGTTCGGTGCTACTGGCCGCACTCTTCGGCATCCCGCTTCCGCTCTGCTCGTGCGGCGTGATCCCCACGGCGATGTCGCTGCGCAAAGAAGGGGCTTCGAAGGGAGCCACCACTTCGTTCCTCATCGCGACCCCGCAAACGGGTGTCGACTCTATTTTTGCCACTTACTCCATTCTGGGGCTGCCGTTTGCCATTCTGCGCCCCATCGCCGCGCTGGTGACTTCGGTGTTCGGCGGTTGCTCGTCAACGCAGCAGATAAGGACCGCAAGAAGATTCCCCAAACGGCCGACACCGACTGCGCCGACGGGGGAAGTCTGCGCCCGACAAGAACCGGCCTACACCGGTTTCGTCGATCGGATGAAAGGCGCTTTGCGCTACGGCTTCGTCGACATGGTGCAAGACATCGGAAAGTGGCTCGTCATCGGTCTGGTCGTGGCGGGTTTGATCACCCTGTTTGTGCCCGATGACTTCTTCGTTCGCTTCGCCGACCGTCCGCTCTTGGCCTATGTCGTGGTGCTGCTCATCGCCATTCCGATGTATGTGTGCGCCACGGGTAGTATTCCGGTGGCTGCAGCGCTGATGCTCAAAGGGCTTTCGCCCGGCGCGGCCCTCGTCTTCCTCATGGCCGGTCCGGCATCGAACATGGCCTCGATCTTGGTGATTCGCCGTGTGATGGGCCAGCGCACCCTGTGGATTTATCTCCTGTCGCTCACGGTCGGTGCCATCGTTTTCGGTCTGGGTGTCGACTTCCTGCTGCCGCGCGAACTCTTCACCTCGTTGCTCTCCCCCACCGACGCTTGCTGCCACATGAGTACGCCCTGGTGGCAATGGGCTTCGACCGTGGTGATGGGTGCATTGCTGCTCTACGCCCTGGTGATCACCCCGCTGTTGCACCGCCGCACGCCGGAAACGGCCGAAGCCGCTGCGGCCGAGAACGGAACGGCCCCCCCGTCGCTTCGTCGTGGAAGGCATGACCTGCCACCACTGCTGCACCCACGTGGAAAAAGCCTTGCAGAGCGTGCCGGGTGTGACGCACGCCGAGGTGAACTTGGAACGCGGCGAGGCGCTAGTGGAAGGCGACGCCACGGACGACGCACTGATGCAAGCAGTGGCCGACATCGGCTACACGCTGCGACGCCCCTAAGATGAACACAATGAACACAACCGCTGCACCGCAAACGGTGCTCTACATCAAAAACATGGTGTGCGACCGCTGTCGCATGGCCGTGGAACAAATATTCCGTCGGAACGATTTGGCGTTTGACCACATCGAACTCGGAAAGGTGTATCTACACGAAACGCCGACCGCCGACCGGCTCTCCCACCTGCGCCACGATTTGGAGCAGGTGGGTTTTGAGCTGATCGACGACCAGCGTTCGGTGCTGGTCGAACAGATTCGAACGGCGGTGCTCGACTATGTGGGCGACCGCGCCCTGATGGAGAAATGGAAACTTTCGGCCTACCTTTCCGACCGCTTGGCGAAAAGCTATACGCTCCTGAGTTCGGCCTTCTCGGCGGCGCGCGGCATGACGATCGAACGCTTCTTCATTCTGCAAAAGGTGGAACGCGCCAAAGAATTGTTGATTTACGACGAACTGACGATGTCGGAAATCGCATTTCGCCTCAACTATTCGAGTCCCGCCCACCTGAGCGGACAATTCAAACAGGTGACGGGGCTTTCGCCTTCGGAATTCAAACGACTGGGCGGGACACGACACTCGCTCGACCAACTCTGATCTCTCTTTCTCCACTCAATACTCCTTGCGATGGATCCCCAAACTCTCTATCTCGAACGCTACGAAAGTCAACTCACCGAGCAATTGCTACGCCTCTGCACCGAAACCGGCGCGCTGAACGGGCAATTGCTCGAAACGCCCGACCTGGAAACGGTGTGGGAGGCGGTGGCGCAACCCTACGTGGCCGATGCGGTGCCGGAAATTCCTCAATATCCGACGGTGGCCATCGGGTGGATGGGCTTTGTGGGCATGGCACTCGCTCACCTCTGGGAAACGGGCTGGGCGCCGTGCGCGCAACACCCGGAACGCATCTATCCGGCACTGCGCAACGCCCGAGGATTCGACGCACTCGACGACCACATTCTCGACGATGTGCTCGGACTCGGCGAACAAGCGGACGAACGCCGCAAATATGTCTCGCTGGTGCAGCGCTGTGCCGAAGCGGCACTCGATGCCATTCGCCACGAAAAGATCGAACCGCAAAGTCCGTTGGCTTTCCACGCTTACGCGCGAAGTCTGCATGTGCTCTATCGCATCGGCGCGGCACTCGAATTGCGCAGGATGGGCTATCACTTCGAAAAAGTGGACTGAGGGCGGGCGGAAGGCACGCTGATTTGTCGACAAAAAGCACTATCTTTGCAACACGACATGGAGTCATTGACCTTGTGCAACCTCAGCATCGGCTACGGTCGCCACGTGGTGGGCGCGCAGCTTTCGGCTCGCGTTGCCGTCGGCGGCGTGACACTGCTGCTGGGGCGCAACGGTTGTGGCAAGAGCACGTTGCTGCACTGTCTCGGCGGCCTGCTCCCTCCGCTGGCCGGCGAAGTGTGGTGGGACGGGGGCGCACTGCACGAATGTACGCCCCAAGAACGCGCCCGCCGCGTGGCTTTCCTACTGACCACACGGCCTGCCGCAGTAAGCCTGACGGTACAAGATGTGCTCGAAACGGCCCGCTTGCCTCACCGCGGTGCGACTACGCCGTCTGCCGACCGACTTGCCACGCTGCGCGCGGCGCAACGTTGCGGCGTGGCAGACTGGTTGTCGCGTCCGCTCCATACGCTGAGCGACGGACAGGTGCAGTGGGTGATGCTAGCGCGGACTTTGGCGCAAGACACCCCGCTGCTTTTGCTCGACGAGCCCACCGCGCACTTGGATTTGCCCGGGAAGCGCGCGCTCTTTGCCCTGCTGATGAACTTGGCACGGGAGGAAGGGCGCACGATCATTGCTTCGACGCACGATCTGCTTCCCATTTGTCATGAAGTCTCCGCCTGGTGGCTCCTCCACGAGGGGCGTTTGCTGTGCGGCAGTCCGACCGACACGCGTCTGCGCCAAACCGTCGGCGAGGCGTTGGAAACCGTGGTCTGACCTCTCCCTACTCCTTATATATTATAGCCTCTTTTTTTCCCTCTCCGAAAAGCATGATTGTTTGCATCGCCGAGAAACCCTCCGTAGCCGAAGATATTGCCAAAATCATCGGTGCCACGCAACGCCATCGGGTGGGGCGCAATGCCGGTTATTTCGAAGGCAACGGCTATCAAGTGACTTGGACATTCGGCCATCTCTGCGAACTCAAGGATCCGGAGCAGTACACGCCTTATTGGAAAACGTGGTCGCTGTCTGCGCTCCCGATGATCCCGGAGCGTTTCGGCATTCGCCTGAAAGAGGGCGTGGAAGAACAGTTCGGCGTGATCCGCGAGCTGTTCGGAAAGGCCGAACGCATCATCAATTGCGGGGATGCCGGGCAGGAAGGTGAGCTCATTCAGCGCTGGGTGATGCAGAAGGCTTCAGCGCAATGTCCGGTGGAACGACTGTGGATTTCGTCGATGACGGAAGAAGCCATCAGAGAGGGTTTCGCGCAACTGCGTCCGCAGGAGGAATACCGCGGACTGTATGAGGCGGGGCTGTGTCGCGCCATCGGCGACTGGCTACTCGGCATGAATGCCACCCGGCTTTATACCCTCAAATTCGGCGATCGCAGTCGGCGAGGCGCACAACCCCTGAGCATCGGGCGGGTGCAGACGCCGACTTTGGCGCTCATCGTGCACCGCCAGCAAGAGATCGAGCGCTTCGTGCCCGAACCCTATTGGGTGCTCTCCACGGTGTATCGCGACACCACCTTCACCGCGCGGCTCGACACCGGCGAGGATGAGGAAGAGGGGAAAACTGCCGAACGAGAACGCACCGAAAACAAAGGTGCGGCGAAACGCGGTTTCACCGACCGCGCCGAAGCTGAGGCGGCATTGCGCGCGATCGAGAACACGCCCTTCACCGTCACGGCCGTCACGAAGAAAAAGGAAGCGAAGCCCCGCCGCGCTTGTTCGACCTCACGGCGCTGCAAGTGGAATGCAACCGCAAATTCGGTTACGGCGCCGACCTCACACTCGAAATCGTACAACAACTTTACGAAGCCAAGTACACCACTTACCCGCGCGTGGACACCACCTTTCTTCCCGACGACATGTACGGCAAGAGCAAGGGGATTCTCAACGGGCTCTCGGGATTGTACGGCGATCTCCTCACGCCGCTGCGCGGAGAGAAGTTGCACAAGTCGAAAAAGGTGTTCGATTCGTCGAAAGTGACCGACCACCACGCCATTATCCCCACCGGTGTTCCGCCGCGTGCGCTCACCGACGTGCAACGTCGCGTCTACGATCTGATAGCCCGGCGTTTCATCGCCGTTTTCTACCCCGATTGCCGTTTTGCCACCACCACCGTCGACGGCGAGGCGGCCGATGTGCCGTTTCGAGCCACCGGAAAAGTGATTCTCGACGAAGGTTGGCGAGCCGTCTTCCGCCGCGACACGACAAAAGACGAGAACACTCCACAACGTGCGGACGAGGAACGCACCCTCCCCGACTTCACCAAAGGCGAAAGCGGCCCCCACACGCCGACCCTCACGGCCAAGGAGACCACCCCGCCGAAACCTTTCACCGAAGCCACGTTGCTGCGTGCCATGGAAACGGCCGGGCGCACGGTGGACAACGAGGAGCTGCGCGATGCCCTCAAGGAAAACGGGATCGGGCGCCCCTCCACTCGTGCGGCCATCATCCAAACGCTGTTTCGCCGCGGCTACATTCGTCGACGCAACAAGAGTCTCGAAGCGACCCCGACCGGCGTGGAACTCATCGGGGTGATCAAAGAAGAATTGCTCAAAAGCGCCGAACTCACCGGGCAATGGGAGAATAAATTGCGCCGCATCGAACACCACGACTATTCAGCTCAGCAGTTCATCGCCGAGCTCAAGCAAATGGTCTGCGAACTCGTCGACACGGTGCTGCGCGATGCCAACCCACGCCGTGTGACGGCTTCCGCCTCGGCAGAACTTCCCGCCCGACTCACCGCGAAGAAGGGCGAAAGCACCACCGCGGCAGCGACTGCTCCCCCGAACGAGAAACCGAAACGCAAAGTGATTCGCGCCGGCAGCCCTTGCCCGCAATGCGGTGAGGGAAAGGTGCTCAAAGGCAAGACGGCCTACGGCTGTTCACGCTGGAAAGAAGGTTGCACCTGGCGCAAACCGTTCAAGAAATAATCCTGACAGACCAAGCCCGCGCGCGCCTACAAATGGGTTCGCCTTATGCTTTCCCGCTGTCAAGGCCTCCATGTCGACATTCCCCCCAATTTTTCTGCATTTCCCCCCATGCCCTTTCGTCTACGCTACTTGCTCACCCTGCTCTTTGCTGTTTACTTCGGTCAGTCCCTGCATGCCGAGCAAACGGACAGCACCTCCACACACTATCCCCGCACCGTCGTCTACGAAGAGGGCACCGGCACCTGGTGCGGGTGGTGTCCGCTCGGAGGTTTCCTCCTCGACGAACTGGGCAGGCAGCATCCCGACCGCTTCGTGGGCATCGCCGTGCATCGCAACGACGAAATGGCGACGTACACCTACAATGCCCTGAGTTTTCGCGCTTTTCCCACGGCACACATTGACCGCGACGTGCGCAACGCCTCCTTCTCGCTCAGCAATTTCGAACAACAGTATCTCGCTGCCGCGGCGCGTCCGGCTGAGGCGCTGGTAGAAGCCGAGTTCAAACTCACCGACGAACGGAAATTTGAACTCCACGTGCGCACCACCTACGGGCGCGACGCCCACAATCTCGACCTGCGCTTGGCCTATGTGGTGCTCGAAGACAGCGTTGGTCCCTATTTCCAAAGCAATTACTACGCTCTCGGCAAAGTCTACGTGCCGCCCACCAGTCCCTTCCACGTCTGGACCACCCGCCCTTCGCGCGCACGCGTGTATTTTAATGATGTGGCGCGCGAAATCTACCCCGACGCCAACGGACTGGTGGGCAGTGTTCCTTCGACGCTCCGGCGCGACGTGCCGAGCAGCTTTGTTTTCACTGATTGCTACCTCCCGAGCAGCGTCGCTTCGTTCCGGCACGTGCATCTGGCCGTGCTGCTCATCGACGGTCGCACGGGGCGCATCGTCAATGCCGCCCATCTGAGCAATGGCACCCTCACCGGCCTGTCCTTGCTCCGGCAGTCCGAGACGTCCACCCCGCCCCACTCCACCGCTGTGCGCCGCTTCGATCTCTCCGGCCGCCCACAACCCACTCCCCAACGCGGCCTCAACATCGAAAACGGGCAAAAAGTGTGGCGCTAAATGCCTGTCGCACTTGTTAGATCGCACGAAAAAGAGTACTTTTGCACGCGAAACCGGAATCCCCTTCCTCCTTTTCCCGAAGAACGGGATTCCACCGGCTAAACTGAAACTCCAAATGGACGACTATCACGCGGAAACGAAATCTCATCGTCACGGATAGGAAGAGCACAATGACTTTCTTCCTATCCGGCTCCGTTCGCACCGAAGAAAGTTCGCTATGCTCACGTATTGGAATTACAAACACGGGTTGCAAGCCCAAGAAAAATGGGAACCCAACTGCTGGGTGCAGGCCACTTGCCCCACGGAAGATGAGGAAAAATACCTCATCGAAGAACTACATATCCCCGATTATTTTCTCAACGACATCCGAGATAAAGATGAGCGTGCCCGCTACGACTACGACGAAGGCTGGATGCTCATCATTCTCCGTATCCCCTACCAAAAGGAAGAGCAGAGTCGCACGCCGCACACACCACCATCCCACTCGGTGTGCTCCTCAATCGCGAGGTCTGCGTGAGCGTTTGCCACTTCGAAACCGACATGATGCTCGATTTCGTGTCCTACCAAAAGCGCCGCGGGCTGGGATTTGCCGACTCGGTCGACTTTGTGTTCCGTCTCTTCCTTTCGAGCGCCGTTTGGTACCTGAAACGCCTGAAACAGATCAGCACCCTCATCGATAGTGCCAAGCGCGACTTGGATCGCCCCATCAACAACTCCGATCTCATCAACCTTTCGCGCCTCCAAGACTCGCTCACTTATTTCGCCACCGCCATTCGCGGCAACGAAACCCTCCTTTCCAAACTGAAATTTAAGCTTCCGGTCGACGAACTCGACGCCGACATGATCGAAGACGTCAACATCGAAATGAGTCAGGCGCGCGAAACCACCGGTATCTACGCCAACATCCTCGAATCGACCATCGACACTTATGCCTCGATCATCAGCAACAACATGAACCAAACGATGAAAACGATGACCTCGGTGAGCATCATTCTCATGTTCCCCACCCTCATCGCCAGCATCTTCGGTATGAACTTGCTCAACGGCATGGAACATTGGACGTGGGGTTTCCCCATCACCATCGCCGCTTCCATCGTCGTCTCCATTCTCTTTGTTTGGTTCTTCCGGCGCATCGGCTGGATTTAATGCTCCAAAGCACCTTTCACAAGCGAATAACGACAAAAACGACTATGCCCCAATTTTTCTTCGCTGAAAACTTGGCTGTTTAGTCATTTTTGTCGTTATTTGCATACGAAGCGCAGGGCATTCGCCTGTGCGCCTCCACCTATCTTTACCTAACTCCTAACTTTGACACTCTCATGAGTGAACTCGACACCTCCCAGCTCGAAGTAGCTGCACAAGCCCCCGAAGGCACCACCGCCTCTGCGCAAGCCCCCGTTTCGTCAGACGCCGCCGCGACCGATTCTCCCGCCGCCGCAACGCCCGACACTGTGAACACGCCTTCCGAATCTACCGAAAAGATCCCTACCCCCACCACCAAGGCCGAAGTGCTCACGCTCCTGCGGCAGTATGTGGAGCAACCCGAAACCTCCGATCGCGCCATCCTCGATCGCCTGCGCAACGTTTTCTATCGGCTGCACAACGACGAAATCGGCAAAGCCCGCGAAGCCTTTGTGGCCGAGGGCGGTAAAGCCGAAGATTTCGTCCCCCCTGTCGATCCCGACGAACAGGAATACAAACGCCTCGTCGCTTCTGTCAAAGAAGTGCGCGCCAAAGTCGCCGCCGAAGCCGAAGCCACACGCCAAGCCAACCTGGAAAAAAAGCTCGCCCTCATCGACGAACTCAAACAAATGGTGGCACAACCCGAAGAGATCGACAAAAAATACGACCGCTTCAAAGCCTTGCAGGCCGAATGGAAGGAAATCGGCAACATCCCCGCCGAGCACGTCACCGAAACGTGGAAAAACTTCCACCACTACGTGGAGCAAGTCTATGACCTGCTGCGTCTCAACCACGAAATGCGCGCCTACGACTTCAAAAAGAACCTCGAAATAAAAATCGGCCTCTGCGAAGCTGCCGAAAAGCTCGCCGAAGATGAAGATGTGGTCGCCGCTTTCCACGCGCTGCAAAAACTTCATCAGGAATTTCGCGAAACCGGTCCCGTAGCCAAAGAGCAGCGCGAAGAAATTTGGAACCGCTTCAAAGCCGCTTCCACCATCGTCAATAAGCGCCACCAAGACTTTTTCCTCGGCCGCAAACAAGAAGAAGAGGAAAACCTCAACAAGAAGACCCAACTTTGCGAACAAGTCGAGGCCCTCAACTTCGATGCGCTCTCCTCCATGGCCGAATGGGAAGCGATGTCCCAGCTCGTTATCGGCATGCAAAACGAATGGAAGACCATCGGCTTCACACCGCGCAAACAAATCAGGTCATCTTCGAACGCTTCCGCACAGCCTGCGACCGCTTCTTCTCAGCCAAAGCTCACTACTTCCGCAGTCTCCGCGAAAAACTCGCCGACAACCTCGCACAAAAGACCGCTTTGTGCGAACGCGCCGAGGAACTCAAAGACAGCACCGACTGGAGCAATACCACCAACGCCTTTGTAGCCCTCCAAGCCGAGTGGAAAAAGATTGGCCCCGTGGCCCACAAAGTGAGCGACGCCGTTTGGAAGCGCTTCAACACCGCTTGCAACGCCTTCTTCGACCGCAAGAAAGAAGCCAATTCCGGCATTCACGAAGAAGAACAGGCCAACCTCACCAAGAAACTCGACGTCATCGCCCGCCTTCAGCAATTGGCCGACGAAGGCAGCGAGCAACTCCAACAAGCCGTCAAGGCGCTGCAAACCGAATGGGCTGCCATCGGCCATGTGCCCTTCCGCAAGAAAGAAAAGATCTACCGCACCTACCGCAACCTCTGCGATAAGATCTACGACACCCTGCATCGCGAGGCCGGACGCCGTCGCGTGGACAACATCGCCCGCCGCGCAGCACAAACCGGCGGCAGCGAAGTGCAACGCCTCCAACGCGCCTACGAAAGCAAGAAGGCCGAGATTCAAACCTACGAGACGAACCTCACCTTCCTCAACTCGAAATCCAAAGCCGGCAACTCGCTCGTGGCCGACATCGAGCGCCGCATCCAGACGCTCCGCAACGACCTCGAAATCATTGCCGAGAAAATCAAAGAAGTGCAAGGCTGATTGCGCACATTGCGCAACTTGGGCACTTCATGTAGACTGAATGCCCGTTTTGCGGCGAAGATCAACGGCCTTCTCGCCAAGGCGCCGACATTCAGTCCCCCTTCTCACTCATAGCAAGCCTGCCCAAACGTGAAGTCCACGTTGGGCAGGCTTTTTTCCTAAATCTACGTCACACCGCTCCCACCGAGGCGCCCACGCTGCGCAAGCCCGGCTTCCTTGTTCCCCTCTCATCGCCCCGCGTCGTCACCGCCCTTTCCTCGGCAGGCAGCAATGCGGCCGGCTCCCCCAACGGCAAACACCTCATCACGAACCAAATTCATTTCATTTCCACCACTCAAATCCCTTCTCCCATGGAACTAACTCCCCTTCACAGACGCATCCGAGAACTCGCCCGAAACCAATACCACGAAAAGGGGCTATTGAACCTCAGCGACCTCGCTGCGGCGCTCCGCCCCGACTTCCCTTCGGCCGATCTCAGCGAAACGGCCCTGCAACAAGCCGTGTGCGAGGCCTACGAGCACTACCGCGACAATGCTCTCCGCACACAAATTGTAGACGAAACCTTCGGGCGCCCCGTTGTTGATCAGGCAGACTTTCTCAACCGCCTGAGCCACTGCACACAATACGAAGTCGACGACCACATCGACAACACCAACGCCCTCGTTGTCGCCCGCGGCGAGCGACTTTGCAGCAGCATCGATGACAATCTCGAGGGGCGTGAACCCGGCAAAAACACCAATTTCCTCGATCGCCTCACCGGTCACGCGGGAGTCAAGAACATTCAGGACACCCTCAACGTGCTTCGCTCGAATTATGGCGACATGATCAACCACTACTACGGCTACAAAGACTCGCTCGGCGGCTTGATCACCGAATTCTCGCTCATGCGCGACCGCATCGCCGACATCTACCGCCGACGCAGCCTCGAACTCATCGACCTCTTCGGCGATCGCATCAAAGCCGTCGATCCCGAGCTCTTCGACTTCGCCCGCATCGAGTGGCTCGACGTGCGCGCCATGCAAAGAAGCCGCACACCTCCACTACGATCAGGTGATGCAAAGCAGCCTGGTGGCCATGCGCAAAATCAATGATAGCATCAACAAGCGAGCCAAACTGAGTTTTGAAGGCTTCAACAACGGCATCGGTGCCGGACTGATTTCGCTCGGGCTGAACTTTGTGGGGCATCATCTCGACTCCATCGCCATCACTCACGAACTCCGCGCCGAACTCGAGAATTTCAAGCTCCGCCTTCACAGCGACGCCACGACCGTCCGGACCGACGTCATGCGCCTGTTCACCATCTACAAGGCACTCAACGACGTCGCCATCCCCCGCGCCAAGAAGTTCACGAGTTTTCCGATCGCGTCTTCGACCATAGTTTCCAAACCCTCGTCGACGCCTACTACAACCGCGGCAACTTGAAAGAACTCCGGCAGAAGCGCAATGACAAGCTCGATGATCTGCATCTGGCCGAACAATTTGTCAGCCGACACCGGGGTGCTATCGACCACCATCGCGCATTGACCGAAGGACTCGGCGAGAACCTCAAAGGCTTGCGCCGTCCCTACAAGCGAGCTAAGAGCGCGCGTCCCACCCGCTGGCCGGCCTTCTTCAACCTGCTCACCCTTGGCATCCACAACCACAACTACGAAGAGCGTTATCAGAAGTGGTATGAAGTGTACGGCGCCTTATACGAGGCTTATCGCGAGATGGAAGCGCAACACAAGGAACACCGCCGCGAGGTCAAGGCTTATGGCAAGAAACTCGCCGTCGTAGAAAAAGAGAAGCTCAAATTCCAAGCGGAAGTGGACGGATTGAGTCTGCAAATACGCCGTGCCGACAGCCAAGACCCGATCAACACGCCCGAAATCGCCGCGCGCTTGGGCGACGTCGTCCGCCTGCTCCGCCTTGCTCGCGAGATCACGCAAACCTCCCTCGACGAGCGCCTGCTCAAAGCCACCGTACCCTATCAGTTCAACCAGGTATCGATGCCCGCTCAAAGCCAACGTGCGCTCAGCCAACTGCAAGCAGAGCTGCAAAACAAGGCTGCCGAATCGGCTCTCGAGACACAAGCCATCGTCCAAGCCCGCCGCCAAGAACTTGCCGAAGCCAAAAATCCCCAACAAGCGCGCGCCATCGTCGAAGACATACGCGCCGAAACGCTACCAACAGTTGAACCAAGACTTGATGAACACGGCCGGTTCGGTGTACAACGTCCTGTCGAGCTATCTGGCCCTCCGCCAGGTGCAGGCCGAATCCGTGGCACAGCAGCGCCGAATCGACCAAGACGCCCAAATGCTCCGCGGAGAGTTCAGTCGCCTCATGCGGGCCACCGACGAACGCAGCGCCGTGTTGCGACAAGTCTTTGCGGAACTCAACACCGCCGGCAACGAAGAGGATATTAAAGACGCTTTTCTCAAACTTTCCGACGGCACACCTCTCGCTCGACGAACGGGAGCTCGACCGTTTTCTCCGCGGCCAAGGCGATCTCACCCTCTGAGTGCAGTCGCTCCGCGCCGTTTCTCCGCCACACAAAACAAAAAGCCTGTGCAACCCCGGTGGGTTGCACAGGCTTTTCGTCTTGTTGTCCGAAAGTCAATGTCCTTCGACTCGCCGCACATGCGTGACCACGGTCTTGCCGTTCGGGCCGTCTTCGACGCCGAAGGCCACGCGGTCGCCGCGCTTCAGGTTGCCCTCGGCGTTTTTCGTCAGGAAATACACATTGTCGGGAAAACTTTCGTGCTTGATGAAGCCGTAATCGCGCCCCACCGACAGCAACGTACCCTCATATTCTTCGTGGTCGGAGGTGGTTTCCTCGTCGCGCGTCTTGTCTTTGGTGAACAAGATGTTGCCTTTCGCTCCGTCGCACACTTCGACCATGTCCATGGGATAGGTGGCTTCGTTCTTCAAGGCGTCGGAAGCCGAGGTGTAGCGCACCGTGCCTTTGTCATCTTCGTATTCAAACTCCCAGAAGAGCAGCATCACCCGGATGCCGAACGCATTGAGTTTGCGCAGCAGCGGCAAGTAGTCGCCGTCGCCGGCCAGCAACACCACAAAATCATAGTGCTTGTAGTACGACTGCTCGAGCGCCTCCAAAGCCAACCACACGTCGATGCCCTTTTCCATTTCGAAAGAGCCGCGTTTCTTCAACGGCAAATAGTGTGTGGTGACCCCAACTCGGCCGAGCATCTCGTCGAAAGCCCGTTCGCCTTTCAGGGCATCGGCGTCGGATTGGCGAGCCGAGCGGCGCCCCTGAAAGAAATGGGCATCCACAATCTGACACATGCTCAATTCCTGCTCTGACAAGCCCTCGATGCGGGCGATCTCCCGCTTCACAAAAGCATGCAAGCCGTTGAAATCTAATACAGCGTGCCGGTTGTGCACTCGCTTGTAATAATTGCGCACTTGAAATACATAACTGCCATCATAAAATACGCCGATTTTTCTTACGCGCTGATTCATAAATACATAAAATTAAATGAGCCCCACTTCAATATCGGGCAGGGGCGAACTCCCCAAAATACATCTTAAATAGTCATCTTCAATAGCTGCAGCATTCCGTCCCCCGACTTGCGGCCGGGAGCGCTGCATACAGTCTGCTCGTCGCATAGCAACTCGACGGCAGTGGCGCGCTGCGCTCAGTGAGTAGCGCACATCAGAGCAAAGTGACGCGGCGCACCACCTTGCCCACCTTCACAATATAAATGCCCCGTTCGGCGGTGAGGGTGAAAGTGCGGTCGTCTCCGTCCACCCGGTGCACAAAAACTTTCACACCCGTGATGTTGTAGACCTCGACCGTCAGACCGTTGGCATTCGTCACGCGGAGCTGATTGCCGCGCAGGGTGATGTTCACCTCAGTCTGTGCGGTCGTCATCATCTGTTCCGACGGTCCTTCGGCCACTTCTGCCGAAGCCGCACGCACTTGCGGGGCACCGAAGAGCGCACCGACGCAAAATAGGGAAAAGAAATAGCGTAGAAACTGCTGCATAGACGATAGAATTAGATCGCAAATATAAGCATTCGGCTGCATTTTGCCAAACTCTGTGCGCAAAAAAGCCTTTCGCCACGCCTTAGCCCCACATTCTGCCGGAAAACACGGGAATTTTTCGGCCAAAGTGGGGAGCCTTAGTCGAAAAGCCCCCCGTTTTCTCGCACAAGTCGCCCACCGCGCCCGCTCTCCCCGCCGCTTTCGCCGGTCGGCCCCACGTTCTGTGCTTGAAAATCAGCAACTGACGCCCGACGGCTCATAAAAAAATCGTATTTTTGCAGCATAGTATGGCCGCACCCGCGCAAGCGCGCACGGTGTCGCGCCCCTTTTCTCCATCCCACGCCCATGCCCGCAAACAACTCTCCCGCCCCTCTGCCCGCCCCGCCCTCCTCGGTTGCACACTCGACGAACTCACCGCCATTGCGGTCGAGCTCGGTTTGCCGCGCTTCGTGGGGAAACAGCTCTGTGGCTGGATCTATGACAAGCACGCCCGCTCTTTCGACGAAATGACCAACCTCTCGAAAGCCGCCCGCCCCCTTTTGTCGACCCACTACGTGCTGGGCATCTCCACCCCGGTGGAAAGCGTGGAATCGCGCGACGGCACGATCAAATACCTCTTTCGCACCGTCCAAGGTCACTACATCGAATCGGTTTTCATCCCCGACGGCGACCGCGCCACGCTGTGCGTCTCCTCACAGGTGGGATGCAAAATGGCGTGCGAGTTTTGTATGACCGGCCGACAGGGCTTCATGTCGCAACTCACCGCGGCCGATATTCTCAATCAGGTCTATTCGCTGCCGGAACGTGAGCGCCTCACCAACATTGTCTTCATGGGACAGGGCGAACCGATGGACAACATCGACAATGTGCTCCGTGCCACCGAAGCCCTCACCGCGCCTTGGGGCTACGCCTGGAGCCCGAAACGCATCACCGTGTCGACCGTGGGCGTGGCCAAGGGCTTGCGCCGCTTTCTCGACGAGAGCAAATGCAGCCTGGCCGTCTCGCTTCACCATCCCAACCCGACGGAACGCGGCGCGATGATGCCGGCCGAACGCGCTTTCGGCATCGAACCGCTCGTCGAACTGCTCAGTCAATACGATTTCTGCCGCAAGACCACCGACGACTACGCCGAGGGCACCAAACAGCGCCGGCTGACGTTCGAGTATATCGTGTTTCGCGGCATCAACGACTCGCTCGAACACGGGCGCGCCCTCGTTCAACTCCTGGCGCCCCTCGATTGTCGCATCAACATGATCCGTTTCCACACGATTCCCGACACGCGTTTCGACGGCACCGACGAGACGGCCATGCTGCGCCTGCGCGATTACCTCAACGCCCACGGCATCACCACCACGATTCGTGCCTCGCGCGGCCAAGACATCTACGCCGCCTGCGGCATGCTCACCACCAAACGCATGGAAGAGGAGCGCGCCTGATCCGCCCCGGCCTTCATCGCCCTCCCGCTCCCATTCCACCTCCACTCTCCCACCCACCGACACAATGAACAAGAAGCTCCGCATCGCCATCACCCACGGCGACACCAACGGCATCGGCTACGAACTCATACTCAAGACCTTCGCCCAGCCCGAACTCCTCGATCTCTGCACTCCCATCGTCTACGGCAGCGAGAAAGTTGCCGCCTACTATCGCAAAGCGTTGGAACTCGATGTGCATTGGCACCTCATCGATCGGCCCGAAGACGCCCTGGCCGAACGCCTCAACCTGATCGATGTGGTGGGCGACGAGGAGGTGAAATCGAACCCGGCCGCCCCTCGGCCGAAGCCGGGCGCATGGCTTTCCGCGCCCTCGAAGCCGCGGCCATAGCCGCCAACACCGGCACCGTGGACGCCATCGTGACGTGCCCCATCAACAAGGCCGACATCCAGTCGGCCGAGTTCCACTATCCCGGCCACACCGAATTTTTCCAAGAGGCCTGCGGCGGCAAAGCCCTCATGGTGTTGCTCAACCCACTCATGCGCGTTGCGCTCGTCACCACCCACCTTCCGCTGAGCGAAGTGGCCGAGAAAATCACGCCCGAACGCGTGGAGGCGCAATTGCGCCGCCTGCACGCCACGCTGCTGCGCGACTTTTGCATCACCGCCCCACGCATCGCCGTGCTCGGCCTCAATCCCCACAACGGCGATGAGGGACTGCATGGCCGCGAAGAGGTGGACGTGATCGCCCCGCTCCTGCAACGCCTCAACGAAGAGGGACTGCCCTGCTTCGGCCCGTACAGTGCCGACGGATTTTTCGGGGCCGGTTCGTTCCGCCACTTCGATGCGGTGCTCGCCATGTACCACGATCAGGGGCTGGCCCCCTTCAAAGCGCTGTCGATGGACGACGGGGTGAACTTCACCGCGGGACTTCACATCGTGCGCACCTCGCCCGACCACGGCACCGCCTACGATATTGCCGGCAAGAGGGGGTGGCTTCCACCCAATCATTCGTGCAAGCCATCTACACCGCCATCGATGTGTGTCGCAATCGCCTCCGCTACGATGAGATGCACGCCAACCCGCTGCCCTTCGCCCCGCGCGAACGCCGAGACGACCGCCGCAATCGCCCGCAACAGTAATCGCCGACACGGCTTCTCCCCGACATTCTCCACGTCACTTCCCTTTCTCCTTCCGACATGAAGCAGCCCCTGCTCCTCTTGCTCCTCCTGCTCTTCACCGCTCTCCCCCCTCTCGGCCCAGCGCCTGGTGGGACGCGTGATCGATGCCAAAAGTGGAGAAGCTATCCCGTTTGTCAATGTGTTCTACGACGCCGCCAAAGGCGGGCGCCACGGCGTGCAAACCGATGCATCGGGGCGTTTCTCCCTGCCGCTGCACAAAAACATGCGCGTGGTGGTGAGCAGCGTGGGCTATGAGAGTTTTTCCACGCGAGCAGTGGGCGGCGACTCGCTCATCGTGCGGCTCAAACCCGCCGATTTTGCCATGAGCACCGCCGTGGTGAGCGCCAAACGCACGAAATATTCGCGCAAAAACAATCCCGCCGTGATCTTGATGGAAAAAGTCATCGCGGCAAAAAAATCCGGCGACCTGCGCAACCGCGATTTCTACAGCTATGAGAAGTACAACAAGCTCACTTTTGCGCTGAGCGACATCACTCCACAGTTTTTCGAGGAGGGGGGCATCAAGAAAATGCCTTTTCTCAAAGACCACGTCGAGACTTCCAAAGAGACAGGCAAACTCATTCTCCCCGTTTCGGTAGACGAAACCGTTTCGCAGGAGATTTACAGCAAAGCGCTGGGGGAAGCCAAGACCATCGTCAAAGGGCGAGCGCACCACGGGCATGAACGAAATCATCGACACGGGCGACATTCTGGCTTCGATGCTCCAAGACGTGTTCACGGAAGTGGACATCTACCAAGACGACATCCGCTTTCTTCAAGCACAATTCCTCAGTCCCGTGGCCACCCACGGCTCCATCGCCTTCTATCGCTACTTTATCGAAGACACCACTGTGGTCGATGGACAGCGCTGCATCCAGGTTTCGTTCGGCCCCAACAATCCGCGCGACTTTGGCTTCACGGGCTCGCTCTACATCCTGGCCGATTCCACCTACCGCATCGCCAAGGCCGACATCAGCATCCCGGTGAAATCGACCGTCAACTATGTGAAGCGCATCAACATCGCCCAGCAATTCACCACGCTCCCGAGCGGTGAACAGGTTTTGGCGAAGAACGACATGTTCGTCGTGCTCGAAGCGGCCAAATTTCTCAAGACCCTCGAGGTGAAACGCTACACTGAATATTCCAACTACTCCTTTGCACCGCTCTCGCCCCGCTTGTTCCGCTTCAAAGCGGAGAAAAAAACCGAGCCGGATGCGCGGATGCAGAACGAAACTTCTGGAAAGAGCACCGCCCCCTCGCCCTCAGTCCGTCGGAAGACCGCCTTTCGCTCTTCGTCGAACGCATATATAATATAGAAGGCTTCTCCCCGATCATCTGGGTGGGCAAGTCTTTGATCGAAAACTACATCCCCACGTCGATAGATCCGAAAGATCCGTCGAAACTCGACATCGGTCCGGTCAATACCACCGTGACCACCAACCCCGTCGACGGGGTACGTCTGCGCGCCTCGCTGCAAACCACGGCCAACCTCAATCCGCACATGTTTTGGCGCGGTTATTTGGCCTACGGCTTCCGCGATCAGCGCTGGAAAGGTTTGGGCGAAGTGACCTATTCTTTCCGCCGCAAAGCCTATCTCCCCATGGAGTTCCCGGTGTCGAACCTCACCTTCACCTACTCCTACGACGTTTCGGTGCCTTCGGACCAATATCTCACCACCGACAAGGACAATGTTTTCATGGCCTTCAAGTGGGCGGATGTGAAACACATGACTTATGACCGAAGTTTCAAACTGGTCTACGACCAAGAATGGGACTACGGTCTGCAATGGCGCGCACAATTGCGGCACGACATGACCGAACCCACCTACAAACTCTTCTACCAACCGGTGGTCAACGGCATCCACTACGATGCACAAGGCAATTATAACCCTCGTCCCTTCGGGCCGGGCGACGGCACCTCCTTCAGTGCGCGCAATCGACGGTATTTGCGCACCACCGACTTCTCGGTTTTGCTGCAATATCAGCCCGGCGTGGCCTACATCAACACGAAACAGCGCCGCATCTTGGTGAATAAAGAAGCGCCCATCTACAGAATCTCGCACATGGCGGGACTTCGCGGCGTGTGGAGCGACTATACCTACAATCTCACGGAGGTGGGTGTGCGCAAACGCGTGTGGCTCCGCTCGTGGGGGCGCATGGACTTCGATTTCGCGGCCGGCGCGCAGTGGAACCGCGTACCTTCCCGCTTTTGATCATGCCCCGCGCCAATTTGGCCTATGTTTATGACGACGACATGTACTATCTCGTCGACAACATGGAGTTTCTCAACGACCGCTACGCCCAATTGATGTTCAACTGGAGCATGAATGGCAAGATTTTCAACCGCATTCCGCTCTTCAATCGCCTGAAATGGCGCGAACATGTTGGGTTTAACATCCTCTGGGGCCGGCTCACCGACAAAAACAACCCCTATTTGGAGAAAAACAAGACGCGCAGCGATCTCTACTACTTCCCGGGCGAGTTCAATCCCGACGGTTCGTTCCGCCAACAAAGCAAAGTGATGGATCCGCAAGTGCCGTATGTCGAAGCCGCCTTCGGCATACACAATATTTTCAAGCTCTTCCACATCGACTACGTGCGCCGTTTCACCTATCTCGACGATCCGCGCACCACGCGCTGGGGCATTCGCTTCATGGCGCGCGTCATTTTCTGAACGCCGGCCAAACGAACCGCCCGTTTCAATCCCTCTTTCGCATGAAATTTGCCATCATTGCCGCCGGCGAAGGCTCGCGCCTCGCCGAAGAAGGCATCACCGCTCCCAAACCCCTCATCCCGCTCGACGGCGTGCCCATGATCGAGCGCCTCGTGCGCATCTTCGCCGCCAACGACGCGGAGGAGATTGTCATCATCGTCAACCGTCTGCGCCCCGAAACCGAGAAATTCGTGCGCCATCTGGGCCAAACGCATCCCGAATGGAACATTCGTCTCGAAGTGGCGACCACTCCCTCGTCCATGCACAGTTTTGCGCGCATCGCCCCCTTGCTCGCAGGCGCCCCCTTCTGTTTGACGACGGTCGACACCATCTTTCGCGAAGCAGATTTCCGCAACTACATCGCCGCCTTCCGTTCTGCCCTCGAAGCCGGGCTCGACGGCCTGATGGCCGTGACCGATTTCATCGACGACGAGAGCCCGCTCTACATCGGCACGGACGACGCCCTGCGCATCGACGGATTTTATGACAAGCGCGAGCCACGTTTCCGCTTCATCTCGGGCGGCATCTACGCCCTCGCCCCCCGTGCGCTCGACACCCTACGCCGTTGCATGGCCGAAGGCCAAAGCCGCATGCGCAACTTCCAGCGCGGCCTCATCGCCGACGGCTTGAAGTTGAAAGCCCATCCCTTCTCCAAGATCCTTGATGTCGACCACGCCGCCGACATTCCCAAAGCCGAAGCCTTTCTCCGCGACTGCTAATTCGCCCCGCCCCGCTATGATCTATCTCATCTCTCGCGACACGCAATACTCCCCCAACAGTGAGGCGCGCGACGAAGCGATTTTCAAAGCCGTCGCTCTTGCGCTCACGTTGCAGGGCGAACCCCTCGCGGCAATCGACGAAAACCGTTTGCCCTCCGCCTTCACCGACGCCGACTTGGTGCTCTCCATGGCAAGAAGCCGCAGCGCACAGACGACTCTCGCCGCCGCCGAATCCGCCGGCACCACAATTTGGAACAGCCCCTCCGCCTTGCTGCGCAACAGCCGCGCCGAAATCGACAAATGGCTCAACGAAGCCGGCTTCGGCGCCCCCCTTTCTCCACAACGTGGCCGACCCGGCAGTCATCGCCCGCAGCCTCGGTTTTCCCCTTTGGATCAAACGCAGCGACAGCACGGCGAAAACGGCCGGCGATGTGCGTTTCATCGCCGACGAAGCCCAACTTCGCAGCGCGCTCACCGATTTTGCGGCCGCCGGCATCGAGGATTTCATCGTGAGTGCGCACCTCGAAGGCGATCTGGTCAAATTCTACGGTGTGGAAGGCACGCCTTTCTTCTCACACACCTATCCCACACGAGAAAACGGCTTCAGCAAATTCGGCCTCGAGCAACACAATGGCGCACCGGCCGAGTATTCATTCTCCGTTTCGGCCTTGAAAACGACCGCCGACGCCGCCGCTCGCCATTTCGGCATGCCTATTTACGGCGGCGACGCCATCATTCGTCCCGACGGTCGCTTCTTCCTCATCGATTTCAACGACTGGCCCTCGTTTGGCAGCTGCACACAAGCCGCCGCCGAGGCCATCGCCACCCGCGCCCTCCACTTCCTCCGCCCCGGTGCCTAATTTTTCATCACTCTCCCCATGGCTGAAAACACGGATCTCCAATCCACCCTCAAAAGCTCCGACACCGAAGAAAACATCGACATCTATTTCACGCGCCCCATCGGCCTGATGTGGGCCCGCTTCTTCAATCTCTTCGGCACCCACCCCAATGTGATCACCATTCTCAGCATCCTGCTCGGTGCCGCCGCGGGGGTATTCATGTGTCTCGGCGCCGGGCGTCTCGATTTCACGCTCATCGGCATCGGACTCCTCATGTGGGCCAACTTTTACGACTCGGCCGACGGCCAACTCGCTCGCATGACCGGTAAGAAAACCCTCTGGGGACGCATTCTCGATGGCTTTGCCGGCGACGTATGGTTCATTTCTATCTACGCCGCCCTCGGCATTCGCCTCATGTCACAGCCCATATTGCCGGGTTGGAGCGAAAGTCCGAAATGGAGCTTCTGGATTTTCCCCATCCTTTACTACATCGGTTTCCACGCTCACGCCGTGCAAAGTCGCCTCGCCGACTACTATCGCAACGTACATCTCTACTTTATCAAAGGCACTTCGGGCAGTGAGCTCGACAATGCCGAACGTTTGCGCGCCGACTACGCCAAAGTGTCGTGGAAGAAAGACACGGCTTGGAAAGTGTTCCTCCACTTCTATTGTAACTACACCGCCGGTCAGGAGCGCGCCACGCCCGAGTTCCAAGCCCTGAAACGCACCCTCGACGCCCGTTTCGGGCGCAATCTCCCGCCCGAACTGGTGGCCGAATTCCGTGCCGGAAGCCTTCCGCTGATGAAATGGACCAATGTCCTCACGTTCAACTGGCGCGCCATCACGCTCTACACCTGTTTGCTCATCGGTGTTTGGGTTCCCTGGTTCGTGATCGTCTACCCGCTCACCGAACTCACCGTCTTCCAATTCATCTACCTCCACATGCGCCGTTCGCACGAAGCCCTCTGCCGTCGTCTCAACCAACAACTTCAGTCCACCGTCCCCGCCAACGCATGAAGCCCCTCTACCGCAACCTCTTTCTCCTCTTCGGACTCTGCGCCATCGCCTTCATGGTCTACTCCTTCCCCGAAGGATGGGAAACGATCAAGCGCAATCCCACCAACGTGCTGCTCTATCTCCCCGGCGTAGTCGGCATTTGGTTCTTTGTCTACCTCTGCAACGCGTGGGCATTCCAGATTTTGGTCAACACTTCCGACCACGACAAGCACCTTTCCTTCGCACACGCCTTCAAACTCACCGTTTCGGGCTTCGCTTTTTCCTACACCACGCCCTTCGGATCGGGCGGTGCGCCCTATCGTGTCATGGAACTCTCGCGCTACATCGGCACCCCGCGTGCCGTGTCGTCCGTCGCCCTCTATTCGATGATGCACGTCTTCAGCCACTTCTTCCTCTGGACCACGGCGCTTCTGGCCTTCGTCATCGCGCATTTCGACGTGATGACCGCTTGGCTCTGGACACTTTTTGCCATTTTCCTCACGGTGTTCGTGGCCGCCGCCGTCTTTTTTTCCTACAGTTACAAGCACGGCATCATCGCCCGCCTGTTTCGCTTGCTCTTTTTCGTGCCTCTGCTGCGCCGTCCCGCGCGCCGCTTCTACGAACGCCACGCAGCCGCCTTCGACACCATCGACGCCAACATCCGTTTCCTCTACGAACATCCGCGCCAACTTTGGGGTTCGCTGGCCGCCGAATACCTCGGGCGCCTGCTCAACTCGTTTGAATTCTACTTCATCCTCCTCGCCTTCGGCATTTCGGGCGCCAATTTCGTCGACGGCCTCATCATTCTCGGTTTCTCCTCGCTGATGGGCAACCTCCTCTTCTTCCTCCCGATGCAAATCGGCGCGCGCGAGGGCAGTTTGGCCGTCATCGTTCCCCTCCTCTTCCCCGGCGTGGGACAAGCCATCGGCATCTACGTGTCGTTCTACACCCGCATCCGCGAAATCTTCTGGATCGTGGTCGGCGTGCTCCTCGTGAAAATCGGGAATAAACAACTCATGCGATGACTCCCTCCACCTTACTCTTCGACTACGGCGGCACGCTCGACAGCGGTGCGCGCCACTGGAATTTCGTTCTCCTCGACGGCTACCGCCATGCCGCCGGCCGTTTTCCGGCGCTCCGCGCGGTCGACGGCGAAGTGTGGCGCGACGCCTACGTACACGGGGAGCGCACGCTCGCCCGCCGGCCCATCGTCACCCCCGACGACGATTTCCGCACGCTTCTGCACAAAAAAATCGCCATCGAACTCGCCTTTCTCCGCGAAAAAGGCACGGTAGCGCTCTCCGATGCGGACTGCACGGCCGCCGCTGCGGAGGTGACCGACTATTGCGACCGCGCCGCACGAAATCATGCCGACGAAGCCCGCCATATCTTGCAAGTGCTCCGCGACCGCGGCTACGGCTTTGTGCTCGTCACCAATTTCTACGGCAACATCCGCGCGGTGCTCCGCGCCTACGGCCTCGCCGACTTCTTCCCCCAGATCGTCGAGAGCGCGGTGGTGGGCGTTCGCAAACCCGATCCCGCCATTTGGCAACTGGGCATCGATGCGGCCGCCGTTCCCGCCGCCTCGTGTGTGGCCATCGGCGATTCTTTCTCCAAAGACATCGTCCCCGCCCACTCCCTCGGCGCACAAACCATTTGGTTCAAAGGCGAAGAATGGGAACAAAAGGACTATGACGAAACACTGCCCACGCACATCATCACCGCCCTGCCCCAACTCCTCGAACATTTGCCTTGATACGGCTTCGACATACCAACAATCGGGTGCGCCGCCAACATTAGTTTGGCGGCGCACCCGATTGTTTGGAGACAACCCGAATCTCGATGCGCTTAAATCGCCCCCAATCACTGCATTCAAATACAAATTGGTAACCTCTTCCCAAAAACGCCGGTACTTACTTGTCGAAACCATTTGAGCATCCCAACACAAATCAAAATTCCGGCTCCAATCCATCAATTCTCCGCAAGTCCTTCGCAAAAGCCCCCTCTTTTTTTCTCAAACAGGGGGTGAATAGTGGAAAACAAGGCTTGTTTTTCTCGCAACGTCTCCACTTTCTCTCGCCCTCTTGCGGGAGGTGCGTGCTGCATGGCCGCTCATCGAGTCGGCGGCCAAATGGGAGACATCTTCACTGCGCATGAAGGACGAAAAAAACGGTACGATTCGGAAGGAACTGAGGCAGCTGCCCTTTCGCACCACGTGTTGCTCCTCGCGGTAGCCGCTTTCTTCGCCTTTTCCCCCTCGGCGGCCGACGAAGTAGCGAACGCGGCGACACAAAAAACGCCCGCGGCGAGAAAGCACTCCTTTGATGGGAGGTTTTCTCGCCGCGGGCGAAAGTCGAAAAAAGTCATTTTGTGCTTACATGCCAAGTGAGGCCGCGAGGGCTTCGGCGCAGCGCTCGCCGTCCATGGCGGCAGAGACGATGCCCCCGGCGTAGCCTGCACCCTCACCACAGGGGAAGAGGCCGGAGAGGCGCACGTGTTGCAAGGTTTCGTGGTCGCGCACCACGCGAACGGGCGACGAAGTGCGCGTTTCGGCGGCGATGAGGATCGCCTCGTCGGTGAGGAAACCGCGACTGCGGCGGCCGAAGGCTTTGAAGCCCTCTTGTAGCCGCTCGGTGATGAAGCGCGGCATCCAGAAATGCAGGGGCGAGGCGATGAGACCGGCGTTGTAGCTCGATTTAGGCAGCTCGGCCGAGAGCCGATTGTTGACAAAATCGGCCATACGTTGCGCCGGTGCCGCCTGCGTGCGCCCACCTTGCACCCAAGCTGCGCGTTCGATGCTCTCTTGCAGCCACATCATGCGCAGGGGGTTCGCTTCGTCGGCGAGTGCAGCGTGGCCTTCGGCCAACGCCTCGTTTTGCAACGCCTCGGCCACCCAAGGAGCGAGGCCGTCGTTGAGGTCTTCGGGACGGGTTTCGACTACCATGCCCGAATTCGACCAACGACTGCCGCGGTTGGCGGGACTCATGCCGTTGACCACCAACTGTTCGGGGCCGGTGGCGGCGGGCACGACAAAGCCACCCGGGCACATGCAGAAGGAATACACGCCGCGCCCGTTCACCTGCTGCACGAAGGCATATTCGGCCGCGGGGAGGTAGCGGCCGCGTCCCTCGCGGTTGTGATATTGAATCTGGTCGATGAGATGGGCCGGATGCTCCAAACGCACGCCCATGGCCACACCTTTCTGTTCGATCTCCACTCCCGCGGCGTGCAGATAGCGATAAACGTCGCGGGCGGAGTGTCCGGTGGCAAGCACCACGGGGCCTTTCCACTCGTCGCCGCCGGCCGTGCGCACGCCCTCCACGCGTTGTCCGTCGGCCGAGAAGAGGAGCGCGTCGACACGCGTGCGAAAATGCACCTCACCACCCGATTCGATGATCTGCCGGCGCATGGCGGCGATGATGCCCGGGAGCCGGTCGGTGCCAATGTGGGGGTGCGCGTCGGCAAGAATGTCGGTGGCGGCACCATGCTGGCAGAAGATACCGAGAATGCGGGCCACATTGCCGCGCTTCTTGGAGCGGGTGTAGAGTTTTCCGTCCGAAAACGCCCCCGCGCCACCTTCGCCGAATGAGTAATTGCTCTCGGGATCGACCGTGCCGGTACGTGCAATGGCGGCAATGTCCTTTTTTCGTCCGTCGACGTCGCAACCTCGCTCGAGCACCACGGGGCGCACGCCCAGTTCAATGAGTCGCAAGGCGGCAAACAATCCCGCGGGTCCGGCACCGACCACGACGGCCTGGGGGCCGCGCGCCACATCACCGTAGCGGATGGGGATATAGGCGAGTTCGGTGGGCTGTTCGCCCACCCAGATCTGCACGCCGAGATTGACCATCACGTTGCGCTGGCGCGCATCGATGCCGCGGCGCACAATACGCACGTGTGTGATCTCACGGGGGGCGATGTCGAGGCTTTCGGCCGCAACACTGCGCAGACGCGCCGCATCATAGGCCACTTCCGGCCGCACTCGGAGCTCAAGAGTAGTCGTCATGTTGAGAAGCTATAGGATTGGATAATGGCACAAATATACAAAGATTTTTTTGCACGGGCGATCAAGAAAGCGTAACTTTGTGGCAGTGTTATCATGATTTCGCGGTGTGCAGTGCGCGCCGCCCCAATCCCCCCAACAGCACCATGACAAAAGGTAAGGTAGATGCCCTGCTCGGCATCGTGTTTGGCGACGAAGGCAAAGGCAAGGTCGTCGATTATTTCACTCCGCGCTACGATTTGGTGGCGCGCTTTGCCGGCGGCCCCAATGCCGGACACACCATCATCTTCGACGGAAAGAAATTTGTGCTCCGTTCGATCCCCTCGGGCATCTTCGATGCGGGCAAACTGAATCTGATCGGCAACGGTTGCGTGATTGCGCCCGACCTGTTCATGGCCGAGGCGCACGAACTGGAAGCAGCGGGCTACAGCATCACAGATCGGCTTCACATCAGTCGCCGCGCCCACCTCATCCTGCCCACCCACCGGGTGCTCGACCGCGCCTACGAAGCGGCGAAAGGCAAGAACAAAGTGGGCACCACCGGCAAGGGCATCGGCCCGACTTATAGCGACAAAGCGGCACGCGTGGGTCTGCGTGTGGGCGACATCGAGGGCGATTTCCTCACGAAATACAACGCACTGAAGGAGCGTCACCTGCGTTTGCTCTCCGACATGGGCTTCACCGACTTCGACATCGCAGACGAAGAACGCGCTTGGCTCGAGGGCATCGACTACATGCGCCGTTTCCCCATCACCGACACGGAAATCGAAATCAACCAAGCCCTCGCCGAAGGGAAAAACGTGCTGGCCGAAGGCGCACAGGGCTCACTGCTCGACATCGACCACGGCACTTACCCCTTCGTCTCGTCTTCGTCTACCACGATCGGGGGCGTTTGCACGGGACTGGGTGTGGCTCCGCAAAGCATCGGCCGCGTGTGGGGCATCTTCAAGGCCTACAGCACCCGTGTGGGCGCAGGTCCGTTCCCGGTTGAACTGTTCGACGAAACGGGCGACGAGATTCGGCGCATCGGTCGCGAATTTGGCGCCGTGACGGGACGCAACCGCCGTTGCGGCTGGGTGGATCTCGTGGCGCTGCGCTACGCCATCATGATCAACGGCGTGACGGATTTGGTAATGATGAAGGCCGACGTGCTCGACGGCTTCGAGACGATCAAGGTGTGCGTGGCCTACGAAAAAGACGGCGTGCGCACCGAAACCATGCCCTACGACACGGAGGGATGGACGGCGGTGTACGAAGAACTCCCGGGTTGGCACACGCCCCTCACCGAGGTGCGCCGCGAAGCGGACTTCCCCAAGGCCTATGCGGACTATGTGCGCTACTTGGAACAGGCACTCGGCACGCCGATCTCGATTCTTTCTGTCGGCCCCGATCGCGAAGCCACCATCGTGCGCTGATGCGACGGCGCGCAGCCTCCATATATAGCGCGCACTCCTTATATATATAGGTAACCTTCCCCTCGTTCCCTGCTCCGCACAGCACGAGGGGAAGGTTCTCGTTTTTCGCGCTGCTTGTCCGCACTGCGCTCCCCTTCCGGGCTCGACACGAGGGAGCGCGCGCATCGATCGGCACAAAGGCCGTGCTCCTGCGAGGGAACACCCCGCTTTCGCCGCCACGACACAAGCGGTGCGGCGGCTTTTGCGCCTCGGCACGTAAAAAGTCGGCGGTTCGTTTGGCTTATTCGGTCTCAAGTCTTAACTTTGCACTACAAAAGGCTCCGTAGCTTAGCTGAATAGAGCGTCAGATTCCGGTTCTGAAGGTCTTGGGTTTGAATCCCAACGGAGTCACACTCGGCTTATCGCCGCAAAAACGAGATAAGTCAGAAAAAAGAGTGTGGAAATTTGGTAGTTCGAGAAAAACTTACTACTTTTGCACTCGCAAATCGGTCATACGCCCGCTCGGTGCCATAGCTCAGTTGGTAGAGCAAAGGACTGAAAATCCTTGTGTCCCCGGTTCGATTCCTGGTGGCACCACCACTTCCGCGTTTCCGATTTGCACACTTGGTGCCATAGCTCAGTTGGTAGAGCAAAGGACTGAAAATCCTTGTGTCCCCGGTTCGATTCCTGGTGGCACCACAAGAAAAGCCGTTTCGTAGGAGACGGCTTTTTTCGTATGTGGTGCGATGCATGCGCCGCGTGCTTCCCCACTCCGGCACCCGAAAGCCAGCACCTCGTTGGCACAAAACAAAAAGGAGAGACCGCAAACGCTGCGATCTCTCCTTTTTGATGAAGCTTGGGGCTGTCGGCAAGCGCACCCCGAGTGGAGAATCAGATTCGGACACCTGCCGGCGTCAACGGCGCAACCAGGCATGTTTGGCTGCGCGCAACAAGCGTCCCAACCACGTGTAGCGAATGCCCCAGTCGCGAATGGTGTGTGCAAAGAGGGCTTCGATGCGAGGATCGACTTCGGGCACTCGATAAGCCAAATGGAGGATGCGACGCAACGGCGGCCGATCGTAGACGAATCGCTGCAACAGCCGCGAGGAGACACTGAAATGGGTGCCGCCCGACAGGCCGATGTTGCGCACCAAGGTGCGGGCGGGAGTGAGCGCCAACCCGCCGGCGCGATAAACGGCGATTTCCCAACACACATCCCAAGGGATGGGGTTTCGATCTACGGAGTGCAAACAAGGGAAGGCTCCGCCGTATTGCATGCGATCCACGTCGGCGGACGAAAGTCCTTCGAGGGCTTGTGCCGCAGATGTGTAATGTACGAAATGCTGCTGCCAGCGGTCTCGCCATGTTCCCCAGCCCCAACCTGCAGTATGCGGGGTGAAATAGCTCTCACTCTCGGGAGATACGAGGGCAGGATGCTCACCGATGAGGTCTAAATGTGTGAATCCAGACACGTGCATCACACGGCGATCTTCGGCATAGAGCTGGAATGCCTGATTCATGTAGGTGAGAAAACCGGGACCGGTGCATATGTCGTCTTCCCAAGACGATGACCGTATCGTGCGTGGCGAAGAGTGAGGCTATGCCCTCGGTGATGTTGCGCTCCAAATAGTAGTTCTCCGGACGTTCCACGAGGGTGATGCGGTGGAAACGCCCCGCTCGATCGGCCCGCTGCTTGAACTCGTGCAAGAATTTGCGCACGCGCCGCACAGCACGCCACGATGCCTCGTCGCGTCCACCGTCGGAAAAAATGTAGAGTTCGGTTTCGGGCGCCAAATAATTGTCGGCGAGTGCAGCCAACGTGCGGCGCGTGTTGTCGAGACGATTGTAGACAAAGAGCGCTACGGGGGCAAGATTGGAATCGGCCATCGCGGGGGGATGAAATCACGCGTCGAAAGTGATCGACGCACTGTGTTGATGAATAGTATTGAGGTCGGGCAAGCGCATGTAGTCGCCGAACTTCCGACGCAGATAGGCATCGCAGTCGGCGGGGACGGGGGCTTCGAAACCGTCAAACGGAAGGGTTTTCAAGGGGGAAGGTTTCGTTTTCGTAGATCGTGTTGTCGTACGGAATGCCGGGGCTGTAATTGAGCTTTTTCGTGGGGCACAACCGTGCCAACGCTCGCAACACGGGGAAAACAAAGCGATGATTGAAACGATAGATGGCGCGGGTCTTGCTTTTCAACACATCGGTAGAGAGATCGGTGCGCTTGATCACCTTATAGATGCGACCAAACGTGCGATTCGACACCCACAAAAGCGGAAGTGGCATTTTCTCGTAGGGGAAAATGTCGATGAAAATGCCACGATACTTGAAAATGCGATCGTAATCGTTGGTTTCCGACAGTCGACTCCGCAGGTCGCGCACCTTGGCATAGCAATAAAAATAGCCCGGGTCGGTATCGGCATTTTGCAACGCCAGGTCTGCGGGCAACTCTCGGGGGGAGGATTTCCATGAGTCGGTCGTAGTCGGGGCGCATCATCTCAATATCGAGATCATCGTCCCAGGGAATGTAGCCCTCATGCCGCACCGCACCGAGCAGGGTGCCGGAACACAGCCAATAGCGCAAGCCGTGGCGACGACAGATGCCGTCGATCACACGCAACATCTCCGTCATGCGGTGCTGCATGCGGCGGAGGTCAGAGTCTTCGGGGTTGAAACGGGCTTGCAACTCCCGCTGCAATTGTGCATCGGGACGGCGAGAAAGGTCGAGTTGGGGTTGATCGATCATGGTCGAAAGGGGGATTGGAGTTCTCAACCGCAAAGCAGAACCTTCGGGTTGGGGAAAGCACATGAAAAAGACGGCACGCGTCAGCGACGATTGCGGTCTATGCGGCCGGAGGCCAATTTATAATCGTAGGAATGGCGTCCTTCGGCTCGGAAATCGGTGTGGTAGCGCTCGAGCACTTCACGAAAGACCTCTTCATAGCGGGGAATGAACAAGTCGTCGCCCGCTTCGGCGTGCGCAATGATCTCGCGCGCCAAAGGAGTGGTCAGTTTGAGATCGGTCGCGCCGCCCGAAAATCCGGTTCCGGCTATCGATCCGGGCGAAACATTGAGCAGACGATTGGACGAGCCGGCACGTTCGAGTTCGACATTGACACTTTCGATGAAGATTTTCAGGGCTGCTTTTGTGGCGCCGTAGATAGAAAAGAACGGAGAACTCATGAAACCGGCAATGCTCACCATCACCGCACAAGGAAAGGGTGTAGCTGCGAGCAAACGCCCGTAGAATCGGCGCACGATGCGAATAGGCGCTACGCTATTCACAGTAAAAGAACGTTCGATGTAGGCTTCGTCGAGTTCTTCGAAGAGTGCGAGGCGACCGAAACCGGCCGTGATGAACAGTCCGTCGGTGTCTCCCTGCACGAAGCGCTCGAAAAAGGAGAAATCACCACTCTCGAGATCGAAACGATGCACCGCAAGTTTCTCTGCGCCCACTGTTTCGTCGGCTATCGGCGCTAAAGGGGCGCGATCCACGATGTCGACACGACGCACCTCGGGACGCGAGGCCAAGACCAGCGCGATGGCACGGCCGATGCCGCCTGCACCGCCCACAACCAGGGGGTATTGCATGCTCATCGGGCTATTCGGGTTTGACACGCACGTCGGGATTCACACGCGTCTCGACCTTACTCTTGAGATCGTGGTAGTTGCGCAGCACTTCTTCCTTGATCTTGGTGGAGCTCACTCCGTCGCCATAGGGGAAATAGAACACATCTACGCCTAAGTCCTTGAGATAGTCGTACTTTCCCGTCCAATCGTCGCCAACGACGAAAACATCGATATTGAGTTTCTTGACAATTTCGGTATGGTCGAGCGTGCGCTGCGGAATCACCACATCGGGATAGCGCAATGCTTCGAGGATGGCCAGTCGTTCTTCGAAGGGAATGACCGGCGGACGCTTGTAACTGCTCACCAGTTCGTCGGTACTTACGCCCACAATGAGCGTATCGCCCAATCCACGGGCGTATTTAATCATCTTCAGGTGGTTGGAGTGGAACATATCGAAGGTTCCGGAGGTGTAAACCACTATTTTGTCTTTTCCGTACATGATTTTTCGCTTTGTGTCGCGCTTGGCGCCGGTTCTATTGCTTTATTTTCCGCATGAGCTTCCCGATGAAGCGTCGAAGACTGTAGCGTCGCCACTTTTGTCGCAGGATGCCGGGTAGACATCTTATATAGTACATCGTCTGTCCCGCCTCCCATAGCGTCTTCAGCCACACCGTTTGCTTCGGCACTCCGCAGCTGTTCCACGGTTTCTCCGCGCCGATATAGTGCAACTGGATGGGATCGGCCAGCGCCGCCTTGAATTCGGCTCGCCGCGCCGCATCGTCAGCGGGCAGACAGAGGCAATGTGCGTAAAATGGGGTAGTGTCCGCATTTACGCGGTAATAGACATTGCTCACCCCGTAGCGCATGCTCAACGGACGTACCTGTCCGCGAGCGCAGATCGCCATGCAATCTTGTTCGGGAAAGGGTAAACGCGCGTAATTCGCTTTGTAATACTCCGTCATGCGACGCTGCATGTCGTCACGCCGCAACGTTTGAGGTTCAGCAAAAGGAAGTTTGCGCAAATCTCACGCGCCAACCAGTGTTGCTCCTCTTTGTCGAACGAAGCATAGAGTGGGAGCCGATTTGTGGGCAAAATGGTGTCGACGCCGGCGTAGTAAAAGTCTTCGTCGGGATAGGCGAAATAAGCTTTTGACACATCGCCGATAAACACCACGTCGACATCCGAACAAATGATGCGATCGCACTCGGGAAAGAGGGTGGGCGCACAGAGTTTGAAATAGATCTCCTTAGAAAAATGGGACTTTCCGCCGCAGGAGGCCAGTTCAGCCTCGTACATCGACGTATCGTGAAACACGACTTCGCCATGGTCGAAACGTCCCACCACGGAGGCGATGCGACGGCGTGCCCGGTCTGAGATGCCGGGATGCAACACGTGCAGTCGGTAACGGTATTGTCGATCGGCATGCGCCAGCAACGAGTGAAAAGCCACCAGTGCCGGCACTACATAGTGCTCGTCGAAAGTAAAAAACAGCGGGATCGTCGTCATGGTCAAGGTCTTTTTTTCTTTTTGAAGAGGTAGTTCGCGCTCTCTCGCAACATCTCAGAACCGAAACACCACAGCACGGCGGGATAAAGCAGCGCAGCAATAACCACTTTCGCCAGCAGCGCGCCGACAATCGGCAAGGCACATTGCGCCACGCTCCAATAAGTGAATCCCATGACGCCGACAGCAGTGCACAAATAGGGCAAGACATCGCGCGCTGCCTGTCGCATCGTAACAGGCAGCAGGCGTTGTACCAACAGATGCCAAACACCCAACCACACCACGTTGATGCCGACGTAAAACAGCAGCATGGTCATCACCCCGTAGGGATAGGTGAGCAAGGCAGTGGCCAGTTGCACCGCCACCATCGCAGCCAATCCGAGCAGATACACCACCGAACGGCCACGCGAAAGAAGGAATTGCGTATAGAGCGAGACCAGTGGGAGAAAGGCACCGCTCACACAGAGCAGCATCAACATACCGGCCGATTCTAACCACTTCTGTCCGAGCGCAATGAGGATGAGTTCGCGTCCTACAATTGAGATACCGAACATGACCGGGAAAGCCACGAAACAGGTGAAGCGCAGCATTTTACGAAACACACGCGCTTGCCGTTCCACATCGTCGGCCGTTTCGACAAACAAGGGTTGCGACACACCGTTCACCAGTCCGGTCACCACCGAGTGCCCCATGAAATTCCATTTGTTGGCCTGCGTATAATTGCCCACCATGCGCGCATCGAAAAAACGGCCGAGTATGAGGGAGAAGAAGTTGTTGTTCACGTGATTGAGCAGGTTGGTCAGCAACAGCCAGCTACTGAATCCCACCATCTCCCGCACCGGACGGAAATCCCACTCCATTGTGGGATTCCACTTCGCAAACGTCCAATACAACGCCGTGTTTACGGTCACATACACCAGTGTTTGCGTGGCCAATCCCCAATAGGCAAACCCTTTGTAGGCCAAAACGATACCCGCCACGCCGGATACAGCGAGCGCAATGAGATTAGAAAGCGTGCGTTCGCGCACTCGCATGGTCTTAAACAGTCGCGCACTCGGAACTATGCCCAAGCCCGAGATGATGAACGAAAGAAACAGGTAGCGCGCCAGGGGAATGATTTCCTCATTTTTGAAAAAAGCGGCGATGAGCGGTGCCGCAGCAAAAAGCACCGCATAGAGCGACACACTCAACGGTATGCAAAACCAAAACACCGCATTGTAATCGCGATGCTCCATCGTCGGCCGATTCGTTAGCGCCGCCGTGAACCCGCTTTCCTGAATCGTCGCAGCAATCAGCGAGAAGATGGCCAACTGCCCCACCATGCCATAGTCGGCCGGTGTGAGCATACGCGCCAACCAGATGCCGAACACAAGTGTCAGCACCTGTTGTGCGCCGTTGCTCAAGGTACCCCAGAGCAGTCCGCGCGCGGTTTTTTCTTTGAGGGTGGGTTGTGACATGGGAAGAATCGAGATTTACTTCGTCCCCTCACGGGAACATCCACTCCCTATGTTGCGGCACACCGCAGAGGGAGTTCGCCCCACAGAGCCTCGCTCGAAACAATGGGGTACGATGGTTGCAAAGATACAAAAACTCATGAACCCTTGTTCTCCCACCACCCATATTTGCGAGCGCACTCGCCCGCTGCGTCCCCCTACGCGCCTGCGATATATTTTATCATGCGCAGAATATTGTGTACCTTTGCCCTCAAATAACAACAGCCATTCATGATCTATCCCGATAATTTCGAACGCAAAATTGGTTTCGCCGAAGTGCGCACCCTCCTCAAGGGGCGCTGCATGTCGAGTTTGGGGACCGAATGGGTCGACCACCACGTCGCTTTTTCGTCCGACTTCGACACCGTACGCGAATCGCTGGCACAAGCCCAAGAATTCGCCCGCTTCATGGCGACCGAGGAAGACGTCTACGAAGAAAACTTCTACGACGTGCGCCAACCCCTTATGCGCATTCGTCCCGAACGCACTTACCTCGAAGAGCTCGATCTCTTCGACCTCAAGCGCTCCCTCCAAACCGTGGTAAGCCTCGTGCGCTTCCTCCGTGCCTCGCAAGAGGAGGAGGTCGCCGACGAGGAAACACAGACCGATGCGCCCACCGACTCGTCGTCTTCCGCCGGTGCCACACCGCTCTACCCCGCCCTCACCCGCATGACCGACGGCGTGAGCTGCTTCCCCCCAGCTCATTGCTCGCATCGACCGCGTCCTCAACAAGTACGGCAAAATCAAGGATACCGCCACGCCCGAGTTGCTCAACATTCGCCACACCATCGAGGTCACTTCTCGCGGCATCAGCCACTCTCTGCGCTCCATCATCAACGAAGCGCAGGCAGAAGGCTACATCGATCGCGATGTCTCCCCCACGCTCCGCGACGGTCGCCTCGTCATTCCCGTAGCCCCTGCCCTCAAGCGCAAGATCAAGGGTATCATCCACGACGAAAGTGCTACGGGTAAGACCGTCTTCATCGAACCTGCCGCTGTTGTCGACGCCAACAACCGCATTCGCGAACTCAAAGCTGCAGAACGCCGCGAGATCATCCGCATCCTGCAGATCCTCTCCGGCGAAATCCGCCCTCACATCAAGGAGATTCTCCACTCGATGCAGTTTCTCGCCCACATCGACTACCTTCGCGCCCTCGCCGTCTTCTCTGAGCAGTTTGCCTGCGTCGTGCCTCGCCTGCAAGCCGAACCGCGCATCGACTGGGTGCAAGCTCGCCACCCGCTGCTCCAGCAAAGTCTTGAGCGCCACGGGAAGAAGATGAATCCTCTCGACGTCACGCTCCGCGACCGTGCCCGCCTGCTCCTCATTTCCGGCCCCAACGCCGGTGGTAAATCCGTCTGCCTCAAAACCGTCGGACTGCTCCAATACATGCTCCAGTGCGGTCTGCCCGTTCCGGCCCGCGAAAATTCCTGCGCCGGCATTTTCGACGACATTTTCATCGACATCGGCGACGAACAGAGTCTGGAAAACGATCTTTCGACCTACTCTTCGCACCTACTCAACATGAAGGCGATGATGAAAAACTGCTCCTCGCGCAGCCTTCTCCTCATCGACGAATTCGGTAGCGGCACCGAACCTCAAATTGGTGGTGCCCTCGCCGAAGCCATCCTCCGTAAGTTTGTCGACCGCAACGCCTGCGGCATCATCACCACCCACTACCAGAATCTCAAACACTTCGCCGAGACGAGTAGCAATGTGGTCAACGGCGCCATGCTCTACGATCGCTCCAAGATGCAACCGCTCTTCATGCTCCAAATAGGCAACCCCGGTAGCTCCTTCGCCGTCGAAATCGCCCGCAAGATCGGCATTCCCGACGATGTCATTCGCTACGCCTCCGACCTCGTGGGCAAAGACTATGTGATGAGCGACAAATATCTCCAAGACATTGTCCGCGACAAAATGTATTGGGAAAACAAGCGCCGCAATATCCACGACCGCGAGAAGAAACTCGAACAGACCATCTCGCACTACGAGGAGGAACTCACCACCCTCTCGCAGCGCAAGCGCGAAGTCCTCTCCGATGCGCGACAGGAAGCCGAGCGCCTGCTCCAAGCCTCCAACGCCGCCATCGAAAACACCATCCGCGCCATCAAGGAAAGCCAAGCCGACCGTGAGCGCACCCGTGCCGCACGCCAAGAGCTCCAAGACTTCCGCGACGAGATGAAGGAAAAAGCCGACCGCGCACAAGACGATGCCATCACCCGCAAGATGGATCAGATTCGTCGCCGTCAGGAGCGCAAGAAGAACGCTCCCGCCGCCCGTCCCGCCCTCGGCAATCTCCTCGGTGCCCTCGCCGCCGACAAGGGCGCACCCGCCGCGCCCGCCAAAGCCGTCAAACCCCAAGTGGGTCACTACGTCCGCATCAAGGGGCAAACCTCCGTCGGCGTGGTGCAGAGCCTCCAAGGCAAAACCGCCCGCGTCCTCTTCGGGGTCATGACCACCACCGTCCCCCTCAACCGCCTCGAAGTCACCGACCGCCCGGCCGAGAAAATCTCCCCCTCGCAGGTCTCGACCTTCATCAGTAAGGAGACGCGCGACGCCGTCTATGAAAAGAAACTCCACTTCCGCCCCGAACTCGACGTGCGCGGCATGCGCGCCGAAGAAGCCCTCTCGGCCGTCCACTACTTCATCGACGATGCCATTCTCCTCGAGCAGCACCGCGTACGCATCCTCCACGGCACCGGCACCGGTGCTCTGCGCACCGTTATCCGCCAATATCTCGACACCGTCGGCGGCGTAACCCACTACCGCGACGAAGACATCCGTTTCGGCGGCGCCGGCATCACCGTCGTCGAATCCAATAAACGCAGCGCCCGCTGATCCTTATACACAACGAAGCAACCCCAAGTAGGGGTTGCTTCGTTTGTATTTTTGTTTCGCGCCGAAAAGGGACTGAGGGCCTCTCCATACTGTCCTTATTTCTTCGCATAATAGAGCGATATAACTATTATAGGTCGCCATTCTACATCTCCGCAAGGGACAGCTTCCTAAAGATAACAGGCCCCCTCATCGTTTGATCTGAATTTCTCGGCGGTCGTAGTCCAAGATAAAAACCGTGTTGCGCAGGAAGTCGAAGTTCAGCACCGCCTCGGACTGATCGGCCAAGACGAAATTCAAGCGTGTCGTCCAGTCGCCGACCCTCGTTTCCACGTTACGGCACACCTGCACCTGTTGCATCCGCAACGCTCGACTGATATTTCCCCGCGGCAAGTCCATCTGTTCGCGTCCCTCAGCAGGTAGCAAGTCCGAGTTCACCTTGTTGTAGCGTCCTCCCGAGTCCAAGAAAAAGCGCACTTTCTTGTTGCCAACACGCCCTTTGAGATAAATTCCCTTCGTGAACGTGCCATCGCGACTCTCGCGGGTTTGCCAATGCAACACCACCGCAGGCTCACCTTCCCTTTCCCCGACCGATAAGCGCCGATTCCGCAAATCAAAACACAACGGCTGCGCACTCAATAGGTTCTCTCCAACGATGAAGTTGGGCGCATACGCAAAGAACTTCCCCTTCAGATCTACCACGAGACATTCCACATCGAGAAAGGTCGTACCGCAAAAATCCACTCGGTCCAACACACAAGTGTGCACCTTGACGCGATCCCCGTTGGCAGCACGTGTGTAGGATGTGGTCAATGCCGCACCACTTAGCCGACACGAATCGACGGCAAACGTCGAATCAACCACGCAGAAGGAACACCCGGTATCGATCAAGCCACTCACCGCTAGCTTACGCTCCCCCTGCGACAGTCGCAACGGCGTGTACCAATAGGCACCTTCGGGAAACAACGGCGACGACTGGGAGAAGACCTTGCCTCCCATCGCGAAGCAAAGCGCGAGGCATACCAATGCCCATCCCCCGCCACGAGAAATAGAGAAAATACTGCACATGATTTGCACACTTAGATGACATGAGGCAAATTTACGGCTTTATTTCTTTGAAGCCTTCCGCCCATCGCCGAATTCTGTTCTTGGAGAACAACACAGCAGGAAAGCACATTAGCGCACGTACCTCTTTCCACCGAAATGAAGCACACACTCGGAAAAGCGACTCCGGGCAACACAAAAGATGCGCCGACAAAGAGGTTGTCTCTTTGTCGGCGCACCGATTCAATCGCGCTCCGCGTCGTTTAAAGCAAGTTCGCCACCGCCTCCGTGGATGAGAGTCCAATCATGATGCCTCCGATCAAAACGATCAGAAGGCCGATGTAGACGTTCCAAAGCTCCCAGCGGGTCTTCCGTTCACCCAGCACGTAAATGCCGCCCAGTGTGGCCAAAATCACGTTCATTTGCGTCATCGAGGCCGCAATGGATACCCCATTGAGATTGATCGAAATGAGATAGAGCAAAACGGCGAAAGCAAAGATGAAACCGCCGAGCATGTTCTTGATGCTGGGCATCGAGAACGGACGTTGCTTGAGATAGAACAAGGAGAAGAGGAGCGCTCCACTCACCATGCCCAATGCTTGCGGCAAGAAGGCCGCACGACCTTCTACATGGAAACGCGCAGGAAAGAAGGAGAATCCCACATACCCGATGGTGCCGATGGCCAAAACCAAGATGCCTGCCTTCATATTGCTCTTCGCCGCATTCCCCTCGTTGCCTGCCGCGGGTGCGGCGGCGGAGGCTGCGGCAGTAGAAGATTGTGACACCCTTTCCTTGCGTGTCGTCATCCAAATACCGAAGATGATCAAGGCAATGGCGCTGAATCCAACCACACGCTGGCCTAACGTAGGCCAGTCACCGAGAAAAAGAGCCCCCACAACGGAGTTAGCCGTGAGCTGCATTCCCGTCGAGATCGGCATACCGCCCGATACCCCGATGAGTTCAAACGAACGATACTGCAACATTTGTGCGCCGGCCCACATCGCGCCGGAAAGGAAACACCACCAGAAATTCGCTGTCGTGATCTCCGGTTGTGCTATGATATAAACCACAATGGCGACAATAACTGTACCCAATGTAGTACCGAGGATCTGGTGAATGGGACGTCCGCCCACTTTTGAGATCGCCAAAGGCAGGATCCCCCACAAGAAAGCGGGAAGGATGGCAATAAGCATGTTCATCAGCTATAGTTTTTTGTGTGTAAGTAAATCAGTTCTCGTTGTCACGCCTTCGTCTCACGGGCGTGCACTCATCTCGTGTGACACCACATATCTCATTTGATTAAAAACAAGGCCCCGAGTCTCTTTCGAGTCTCGAGGCTTGTTTGTAAAATGGCGGCGACCTACTCTCCCGCGGGTGTGCAGTACCATCGGCGCGGTCGGGCTTAACTTCTCTGTTCGGAATGGGAAGAGGTGGAACCCCGTCGCTATAACCACCGGAAATATCTCTTGAACACGCATCATTACATAGTCCCATGCTTTGCACAGCGCTATGCCTTACGCCTTTCGTAGATCATATCAAAAGTAAGCGACAGCTTTAAGTAGATTCTGCTGCGCTGAAAGGAAAGTTTCGGGCGATTAGTAGTGCTCGGCTTTGACGTCACCGTCTTTACACCTGCACCCTATCAACGTTGTCGTCTACAACGACCCTCATAAGGAAATCTAATCTTGTGGCCGGCTTCGCACTTAGATGCTTTCAGCGCTTATCCGATCCCGACTTAGCTACCCGGCGGTGCGGCTGGCGCCACAACCGGTAAACCAGAGGTCAGTCCAACACGGTCCTCTCGTACTAGTGTCAGAGCCACGCAAATTTCCTGCGCCCACGATAGATAGAGACCGAACTGTCTCACGACGTTCTGAACCCAGCTCGCGTGCCACTTTAATGGGCGAACAGCCCAACCCTTGGGACCTTCTCCAGCCCCAGGATGTGACGAGCCGACATCGAGGTGCCAAACCACTCCGTCGATATGAGCTCTTGGGAGGGATCAGCCTGTTATCCCCGGAGTACCTTTATCCTTTGAGCGATGGCCCTTCCATACGGAACCACCGGATCACTATGCTCTGCTTTCGCACCTGATCGACTTGTAGGTCTCTCAGTCAAGCGCCCTTTTGCCATTACACTCTACGGCCGGTTACCAATCGGCCTGAGGGCACCTTTAGAAGCCTCCGTTACGCTTTTGGAGGCGACCACCCCAGTCAAACTACCCACCAAACGCGGTCCTCCCAGCAAGGGAGTTAGGAACCAGACAGCCGAAGGGCCGTATTTCAACAGCGACTCCACGAACACTGGCGTGCCCGCTTCAAAGTCTCCGGCCTATCCTACACATCGACTGCCCGGTTACAACGTTAAGCTATAGTAAAGGTTCACGGGGTCTTTTCGTCCCATCGCGGGTAATCGGCATCTTCACCGATACTACAATTTCACTGGAATCATGGTTGAGACAGTGTCCGGATCATTACACCATTCGTGCAGGTCGGAACTTACCCGACAAGGAATTTCGCTACCTTAGGACCGTTATAGTTACGGCCGCCGTTTACCGGGGCTTCAATTCAAACCTTCGACTTGCATCTGAGCTCTCCTCTTAACCTTCCGGCACCGGGCAGGTGTCAGACTGTATACTTCATCTTTCGATTTTGCACAGCCCTGTGTTTTTGTTAAACAGTTGCCTGGACCTATTCTCTGCGCCTCGCCTTGCGACGAGGACCCCTTATTGCGAACGTACGGGGTCAATTTGCCTAGTTCCTTAACCATGAATCTTCCAAGCGCCTTAGTATATTCTACCCGACTACGTGTGTCCGTTTGCGGTACGGGTATCCAATGGGTTAAGCTTAGCGGATTTTCTCGGGAGTATGCTTACCTTCGCTATTGCATTGTCCGAAGACGCTGCATACTGTCGACTTTCAGCTCAGAGGGTGGATTTGCCTGCCCTCGTCGGCGCCTACGATCTTTAACGGGCTATTCCGTCAGCCCGCGGAAGTGTCACTTCTCCGTCTCCACATCGCCCCAAGGGATAGTAACGGAATATTAACCGTTTCTGCCATCGGCCTCTCCATTAGGATGAGCCTTAGGTCCCGACTGACCCGGGGACGATTAACGTTGCCCCGGAAACCTTAGTCTTTCGGCGAGAGAGTGCATCTCACACTCTTTATCGTTACTTATACCTACATTTGCTTTTCATGAAGCTCCACCCAAGATCGTCCCTTGGGCTTCAAGGCCGCATGAATGCTCCCCTACCGATGTCATTAAGACATCCCACGGCTTCGGCACCGGGCTTCATACCCGATTATTATCCATGCACAGTCCCTCGACTAGTGAGCTGTTACGCACTCTTTGAATGAATGGCTGCTTCCAAGCCAACATCCTAGCTGTCACGGGGACCACACTTCGTTAGTTTAACTTAGCCCGGATTTCGGGGCCTTAGCCGGTGATCAGGATTCTTCTCCTCTCGGGCGTGGACCTTAGCACCCACGCCCTCACTCCCGGGCTTAGCCTGTGTGCATTCGGAGTTTGTCTGGACTTGATAGGCGGTGAAGCCCTCGCATCCAATCAGTCGCTCTACCTCACACAGGGAACGCCCGAGGCTGCACCTAAATGCATTTCGGGGAGTACGAGCTATCTCCAAGTTTGATTGGCCTTTCACTCCTACCCTCACCTCATCCGGAAGCTTTTCAACGCTTATCGGTTCGGTCCTCCATCCCGTGTTACCGGGACTTCAACCTGGACAAGGGTAGATCACTTGGTTTCGCGTCTGCCACCGCCGACTATGCGCCCTATTCAGACTCGCTTTCGCTTCGGTTGCGCGCATCGTTGCGCTTAACCTTGCCGACGACGGCAACTCGTAGGTTCATTATGCAAAAGGCACGCCGTCACATCATAAAGATGCTCCGACCGCTTGTAGGCGTACGGTTTCAGGAACTTTTTCACTCCTCTGACAGAGGTGCTTTTTCACCTTTCCCTCACGGTACTGGTTCGCTATCGGTCTCTTACGAGTATTTAGCCTTGGCGGATGGGCCCGCCGGATTCAGACAGGATTTCACGTGTCCCGCCCTACTCAGGATACCACTATGGCCGATTCGATTGTCGAGTACGAGACTGTCACTCTCTATGGTCGTTCTTTCCAAAACGTTCCTCTAATCGAACCAAGTCCAACATCGTGGTCCTACAACCCCGTGAAGGCCGAGACCTCCACGGTTTGGGCTCTTCCCCGTTCGCTCGCCACTACTGGGGGAATCATTGTTATTTTCTTTTCCTGAGGGTACTAAGATGTTTCAGTTCCCCTCGTTAGCCTCCTGCTTAGCAGGATGACAGGTCTTCAACCTGCCGGGTTGTCCCATTCGGAAATCTGCGGATCAAAGGTCATTTGCACCTACCCACAGCTTATCGCAGCTTATCACGTCCTTCATCGCCTGTAAGAGCTAGGCATCCACCGTACGCCCTTTTGTACTTTCTCTTCCGAACCGAAATGCTCTTGCGAGCTTCGGCGGCAGAACTACTTAAAGCTGTACTTCGTTTACCTTTGTATTACTACTTGGGAGTATTGTGAGTGTGATTCGTAAACCGGTTTACGAGTAAACTCGTCTACCATGCCTACGCACATCATCAATACTTCATGTTGCGTGTTCAATATGTCAAAGATCTCTTGCTTCATCGAGTGAAGCGAAGTGGAGAATAACGGATTCGAACCGTTGACCCCCTGCTTGCAAAGCAGGTGCTCTAGCCAGCTGAGCTAATCCCCCTTCGTAGTCCCAGGCAGATTTGAACTGCCGACCTCCACATTATCAGTGTGGCGCTCTAACCAACTGAGCTATAGGACTGGCAGAAAAATCCGCGGGGCGGAGAACGAACCGTGCGGTCGACCTCATCAAGGTGTGACCACCACCGGTCGGCCCGGCTTCATCTTTCTCTATGGTTTCATAACATCATGCGAGAAGTACAGGTCAATCGCTCTTAAGGTCGAGCGAATCATACCTTTACTTTGTCAAGTTCCACCTAAACCTCGGAACAGAAACCCTTTTGTGTGAGCTTCCAGAAAGGAGGTGTTCCAGCCGCACCTTCCGGTACGGCTACCTTGTTACGACTTAGCCCCAATCACCGGTTTTACCCTAGGCCGACCCTTGCGGTCACGGCTTTCAGGCACCCCCGGCTTTCATGGCTTGACGGGCGGTGTGTACAAGGCCCGGGAACGTATTCACCGCGCCATGGCTGATGCGCGATTACTAGCGAATCCAGCTTCACGGAGTCGGGTTGCAGACTCCGATCCGAACTGAGAGAGGTTTTAAAGATTAGCATCCCGTCGCCGGGTAGCGGCCTTCTGTACCCCCCATTGTAACACGTGTGTAGCCCCGGACGTAAGGGCCGTGCTGATTTGACGTCATCCCCACCTTCCTCACATCTTACGATGGCAGTGTCCACGGAGTGCCCGGCATTACCCGATGGCAACCGAGGAGAAGGGTTGCGCTCGTTATGGCACTTAAGCCGACACCTCACGGCACGAGCTGACGACAACCATGCAGCACCTCCAACGGTGTCCGAAGAAAAATCTATCTCTAGATTCGTCACCGTTAGTTCAAGCCCGGGTAAGGTTCCTCGCGTATCATCGAATTAAACCACATGTTCCTCCGCTTGTGCGGGCCCCCGTCAATTCCTTTGAGTTTCACCGTTGCCGGCGTACTCCCCAGGTGGTATACTTAATGCTTTCGCTTGGCGGCTTACTGTCTATCGCAAACCGCGAGTATACATCGTTTACTGTGTGGACTACCAGGGTATCTAATCCTGTTTGATACCCACACTTTCGAGCCTCAGCGTCAGTTGCAGCCCGGACACCTGCCTTCGCGATCGGAGTTCTTCGTGATATCTAAGCATTTCACCGCTACACCACGAATTCCGGCATCCCTGTCTGCACTCAAGATCGCCAGTTTCAACGGCAATGCATGGTTGAGCCACACCCTTTAACCGCTGACTTAACAATCCGCCTACGCTCCCTTTAAACCCAATAAATCCGGATAACGCCTGGACCTTCCGTATTACCGCGGCTGCTGGCACGGAATTAGCCGGTCCTTTTTCTGAAGGTACATACAAGAAGGGACAAGTCCCTTTTTTTATTCCCAACTAAAAGCAGTTTACAACCCGGAGGCCGTCATCCTGCACGCTACTTGGCTGGTTCAGGCTCTCGCCCATTGACCAATATTCCTCACTGCTGCCTCCCGTAGGAGTCTGGACCGTGTCTCAGTTCCAGTGTGGGGGACCTTCCTCTCAGAACCCCTACCGATCGAAGGCTAGGTGGGCCGTTACCCCGCCTACTACCTAATCGGACGCATCACCATCTCATACCGATAAATCTTTGGTTACTCTCCCATGCGAGAAAGCAACAACATCGGGTATTAATCTTACTTTCGCAAGGCTATCCCCGAGTATGAGGCAGGTTTGATACGCGTTACGCACCCGTGCGCCGGTCGCCGGCATTGAAAGCAAGCTTTCAACCCGCTGCCCCTCGACTTGCATGTGTTAAGCCTGTAGCTAGCGTTCATCCTGAGCCAGGATCAAACTCTTCATTGTAAATATGATATTTGTTTGTTTTCTGTTTTTGTCGCTCAGGTTCCTGTATCCTTTATTTTGTTCAGGAGTAGAATTTGACGGTACAATTCATTTTACCCGAAGCAACTTCTTTCCCGAAAGAAAGAAAGCTTCATGATCGATTGTTCCTTGTACTTCTCTACAATCTGTTATGTAAGACTTTCAAAGATCACAGCAGCGCTTTCGCTGCCTCGGCGCTTTCAGAGCGTAACTCTCTCTTGCAAGAGCGTTGCTTCCCGATTGCGAGTGCAAAGGTAGGGCATTTTCCCATTCCCTGCAAGACTTCGCCGAAAAAAAATGCGAGAAAAATTCATTTGAGCCCATTTTGCCACTTCATAGCATTGCAAAATCGGCAGTAAATCCCATTTTTTCGCCACTCCCCTACCCCTCCTTTTTCGCCCCAAAATCTCCATTTTTCCCGCTTTTCTCCGTTTTAGGGCCGAGTTCGGGCGTTTTTTTGAGGGAGCAATCTCGTTTTTTGCCCTGTGAAGCCCATCTTTTCTTGCTTTTTCCCGTTTCAAATCCGATTTCGAGGGATTTTTCGATGGCACGCCCTCGTTTTTTGCCCTGTGAAGCCCATTTTTTCTCGTCTTTCCTCATCCTGACCCTAATTTCTGAGGATTTTTCGTTGAATATTTCGCGATTCTCCCTCCGCCTACCGCATTTTCAATTCATGCTCCCCTTACCTTCACCCCTCCCCCACTTTCTTTCTCATTCCTCCCCACTTTTCCATCTTCCTCCCCAATAAACGCACGATAGCGCGCACCCTCGTGCACTACGCGCGTACGCGTAAGCCTGCACATACCCACACGTCAGGAGGTTTTCGTTTATTGCCTTCACCTCTTCACCCAGTCTCCGCAATCTGCTGTACATCAACACATTAGGTGTGAAGAAAAACAAGAAAAAGCCTTCACAAAATGCACAACATCCTCATAATCAACACATTAAAACGAAACACCCGATTTCATCCGCCGTAAACTTCATCTAATCACCGCGGTGAACCCATCCACCACCACCGTGAACATAAAAACAAAAAACCTTCACCCCTTACGCGCTGTGCCACAACCAATTGCGGCATACCGGTGAAGAGGTGAAGGATAAAAACAAAAACCTCCTGACGCGCGCGCGTACGCGATAGGGAAAAATAGCTCCACTCATGCAGCAGCACGTTGCCGTCCCAGGCATAGCGATGGCATGTGGCGTGCATCTCTTTAAGGGTACGCCTGCCCAAGGCATCATACTCAAACCTTATGGTGGCACCTTCGGGTGTGCGTACGCTCTTGAGCATGCCATTGCCGTACCACTTGTAAGCGGTGTCTCTCTGTTGCCAGCCATAATGAGCCTGCAGTTCCTTGTCATTGGGCGTGGTTCGCGTGAAGAGCTTGTCAAGCCAATCCTTGGGTTGCGGCATCATGGGAGGCTCCAAGACATTGCGAGTGCTCTTGAGGATAAGATTGCCTTCCCTGTCGTAGCGATAGTAGTTTTTCTCATCCTTGAGCAGCCTGCCGTGAGTCTTTTAATCAAGTAGAGTCGGATACTATTTACTTAGCATTGCCAGTAACTCGTCCCTTGATTTATTATAGGGAGGTTTCCAAGATTTTGCTTCGTGTTCGATGAAGTTGTTGAATTTTTCAGTCCCTAATATGCGCTCTAATTCAATACTAATTATACTTCTAATATAAGCAAGACTATCTAACACTTCCTCCTCCTTAAAGTATAAAAACAAGGCTAAAGCTGCTTTTTCAGTATCTTCAAACCCTGATCCTATTTTATCTATCGTTGGAACTATGCTATCCAATTCTCTCCAACACTTCTTTAAATCCTTTGTTTTTGACATGTTTCCATCATTTACAGCGTTTTGCAAAATCTGTTGTTTCAAGATCCAATTCAATATCTCCTTTAATCTTATACTCCTCTACGCCTAAATTATTTTTCTATATTCCACACGACTATCATCTATATCAAAGTCAATATAATTTCTTGCGTGAGTCTCTTTTATTTTGAATTTAGCAGCCGCATCAGTCTTACTCAGCGGTTTTCCTTTCGCTCTTGTAGCAAATACCGCATTATTGTAATCTAATTGACCGTCTATCAATATTTATTTGGAGTAACTTGTTTTTTGATTTTCCTTTTACTCTTGCTGTTTCTATGGTTTCCATCAAGTTATGTTGATAGTCCGGCATGTCTGTCCATCCACTTGAGGCTTTTGTGGTGGCTGTTGTGCTACGAGTTTCTTGAAGCGACGCATCAGCTGCTGTGCAATGGACCCTGCCAGCGAGCAACGTGACAGCGTCCCTCGAAGAGCTGAGGAGAAATCTAGAGGTAGTTTCAAAAAGCTCATAATGGTCTCATAATTGTATAGCTAAATAGCTCGCACATAGTGCGTACGTGCAAATATAACGATTGACGTTCAAGTAAGCAAGTATTTCATTGAGAGTTTTATATTCTCCTGCTTCTTCCTTCCGGTACGTAGAGTCAACCGGCAAGTGCAAAATCAGACTATCCTTTTTAAGACTTCATCACTCCAAATGTAGGATGAACCAAAAAGAAGCGCCACACGCAAGGCTCCATTGAGTCTCGCGCGCGGCGCTCCGAAAATTGGATCGGCTTCAGTATGACGACGCTTTCAATCGTGCACGTACGTGCCGATGGGTTCGCCTTCCAGTACACGGCGCAAGTTGCCGAGCACATCCATATTGAAGACATAGATGGGGAAATGATTCTCGCGGCACATGGCGGTCGCCGTGACGTCCATCACTTTCAATCCACGCTGCAACACTTCGTCGTAGGTGATTTCGTCGAATTTCGTAGCCGTGGGATCTTTCTCAGGATCGGCCGTGTAAACCCCGTCGACGCGGGTGCCTTTGAGCATGACATCGGCTTCGATCTCGATGCCGCGCAGCGAAGAACCGGTGTCGGTGGTGAAATAGGGATTGCCCGTTCCGGCACTCATGATGACTACCTCCCCGCGTTCGAGCGCTTCGATGGCCTTCCATTTGGAGTAAAATTCGCCGATAGGTTCCATGCGGATGGCCGTGAGCACGCGGTTGGGCACCCCTTGTGCGCCGAGCGCCGAGGAGAGCGCAAGGCTGTTGATGACGGTGGCGCACATGCCCATTTGGTCGCCTTTCACGCGATCGAATCCCTTGCCGGCGCCGCTGAGTCCGCGAAAGATGTTGCCACCTCCGATGACGATGCCGACCTGCACGCCCATGTCGCGGATTTCGCGAATCTGCGTGGCGTATTCGTTGAGACGTTGGGTGTCGATGCCGTGTCCTTGGGCACCCATAAGGCTTTCGCCGCTGAGTTTGAGGAGAATGCGTTTGAATTTCATATAGTGAATGGATGATTTGTGGCAAAGAGAAGGCCTCAGCGGCGGGAGGTTTGCGCTGTGTGGGCGAAGCTGCGGCGGACAATGCCGGGCAGCTGGAGTCCCTGTACGATGCCGCGCAAGGCGAGGTAAGTGAGGAAGGCGATCCACAGGGCGTGGTTGCCCAAGGTGGCAGGCAAGAAGGTGTGGACGGTGAAAAATCCCGCGGCCGCGGCCGCCACGCCGATGAGCATGCCCGAAGTGGCGGTGGTGCCCACAAAAAGACCGTCGAGCAGAAAGCCTGCCATACTGATCGGCGGAATGGCGACGGCATAGGGCAGAAAGGTTTCGGCAGCTCGGCGCACCGCGACGTCGTCGGTGAAGAGTGCGATGAGTGCCGTTCCGCCCAGGGCGTAGGCCAGTGCAAAAAGGAGGGAGAGCCCCGTGCCCCAAAGGAAGAGGGCGCCGACCAAGCGGCGGAAACGCCCCACGCTGCCCGCCCCAACGAGGTGACCGCCCACCGATTCGCCGGCGTAGGCGAAGCCATCCATGACGTAGCTCACGAGGGTGAAGAATTGGAGCAAAACGGCATTGGCCGAAAGTAAGGTCGGACCGCGCTGACTTCCGAAGGCCGTGAAGGAGAACATGACCGTGACGAGGCAGAGGGTGCGGAGAAAAATGAACACATTGACGGTGAAGAACGACCGCCAGGCTTCGATCGAGCGGAAAGCCGCGGCGAAACGCAGTTTCACCGCTTGGCGATGGAGCAAACGGAGGGCGAAACAGAGTGCCAAGGCGAGTCCGACCCACTGCGAAAGGAGGGTGCCGCCGGCCACTCCGGCCAGTCCGAATCCGCAAACGTGGACAAAAAACAGGCTCGAGGCGACGTTGAGTAGGTTTTGCACGACGGCGATGAACAGCGGTGTGCGCGCATCTTGCATGCCGAGCAACCAGCCATTGAGCACATAGAGACTGAGCATGGCCGGCGCGCCCCAAATGAGCACCCGAAAGTAGGTGGCGGCGTGTGCGACGACGGCCGGCGTTGCCGTCATGAACGAAAACCCCACGTGCAGGAGGGGCGTTTGAAAGACGAGGAGGAGGGTGCCGATGGTGCCGGCGATGGCCAACCCACGCAGGAGCAAAAGCGCCGTTTCGTCGCGGCGTCCAGCTCCGAAGGCCTGCGCCGTGAGTCCGCCGGTGCCCATGCGGAGGAAATTGAAAAGGGAATAAGTGACAGAAAAGAGGGCGCTCGCGATGGCGATGGCCGCGAGAAAATCGGCCGAACCGAGGTGGCCGGCGATGGCCGTGTCGACCCACCCGAGCAGCGGGACGGTGATGTTGGAAAGAATGGAAGGAACGGCGATGCGCAGGATGGCACGATGCTCAGACATGGGCGACGGAAGAAGAAACAGGAGAGGGAGGGACGACGAAGCGCACCTCTTTGAAATAATAGTGGCGGAGGTTGCCTTCGGCCGTTCGCAAGGTGATTTCGCCGGAGGGGGGCCACGTCGACAATGTGGGCCGAGAAGCGTCGGCCGCTCGCCACATCGACGTAATCATAGGCGGCCTCGCGATGATAGAGCCGCCGCAGGTATTCGCCGTGCAGCGCTCGGCGGCGGGCCAATCGGCTTTCGGGGTCGGGCTGCGTGATGCGCTGCAAAAGCAGGTCGAAGCGGCGGGCGAAATCACACAGCACCTGCTCGCGGTCGACGGAGCGCCCGATGATTTGCCGGAGCGAAACGGGATTCGGCGCGTCGCCCTCGAAACGTTTTTGATTGAGATTGAGACCGATACCGACGAGGGTATCGGCGATTTGTGCCCCGCGGAGGGTGTGGGTCAGGAGCATACCGCAAATTTTGCGATCGCGGTGATAGACGTCGTTGGGCCACTTCACGCTGATGCCTTCGGTGTAAGCATCGAGTGTGTGCGCCACGGCCAGACAGGCGATTTCGGAAAGCAGAAACTGCTCGGCGGCCGCGACATGCCGGGGGCGGAAAGCGAAACTGAAGGTGAGGTTTTCGGCGCGCGCACTTTCCCACACAGTGTTCACCTGTCCGTGGCCGCAGGTCTGGAAATCGGCCGTGACGAGCTGCACTTCTCCGTCGGCGAGCCGATCGGTGTGCAGGAGTTGCATGGTGGAAGTCACCTCGTCGAAGTGGCGCCGATGCCAATGGGCGGGAAGTTCAGCAAAAGCGGTGGTCGGGTTCATGAGCGGTGGATGCATTGCGCGGCGGACAGAGGGAGAAAGCGTCGATGTAATGACAAATGCGGAAGGGCGGTTCGCTGCCGACGAGGGTAATGATGTCGAACCGAAAGGGGATGTTGCCCAATCGGCGGCGACGGATGTAAGCAATGGCGGCCAGGGAGAGGCTCTCCTGCTTGTAGCGGTCGACCGCGGCTGCGGGGTCTTCCCAACGGTCGTCACTGCGGGTTTTGACCTCCACGAAGACGAGTTCGCCCCAATCGTCGGCAATGATGTCGACTTCCAAGGGGTGGCAACGCCAGTTGCGCTCCACGATGTGGTAGTCGCGTTCGATGAGATATTGACAGGCGGCGTTTTCGCCGGCCCGCCCCAGTTCGTTGTGAAGAGCCATGGTCAGGTGCATCAGTGGCGACGGAGCGAGAGCGGCTTCATCTTCTCCGTTTGAAATTCGCTCATCAGCGCTCCGCATTCGTCGGCGAGCACGCCCGCGGTGACCTGTGTTTTGGGGTGCAAAGCCTGTGGAGCGAAGACGCTGAATCCGCGTTTGGGATCGGCGGCTCCGTAGACCACGCGCGCAATTTGCGACCAGCCGAGTGCACCTGCACACACATCACGCAGGGTTCGACCGTGACGTAGAGCGTGCACTCGTTGAGATACTTCCCTCCCAGATGTCCGGCCGCCGCGGTCACAGCCTGCATCTCGGCGTGTGCGGTGACGTCGTTGAGCGTTTCGGTGAGGTTGTGTCCGCGGGCGATGATGGAGTCTCTGCACACCACCACGGCGCCCACCGGCACTTCGCCTCGTTGGGCCGCGGCGCGGGCCTCATCGAGGGCGCGCCGCATGTAGTGTTCGTCGGTCATAGGCAACTATATAATACGGGTCGTCGGGACATGGGCTGTTCATTCCACGTTTTTCATGGAGAGTGCGATGCGTCCGCGGGCTTCGTCGATTTCGAGTACCCGCACGCGCACTTGTTGTTGCACCCGCACCACCTCGTTGGGATCGCGCACGAAGCGGTCGGCCAGTTGCGAGACGTGTACCAAACCCTTGACCTTGATGCCGAGGTCGACAAAGGCGCCGAAGTTGGTGACGTTGGTGACCACACCGGGCAGGATCATGCCGATTTGCAGATCGTCGATGGAATGAATGCTTTCTTCGAAGGAGAAGACCTCGGCTTTGCCGCGCGGGTCGCGTCCGGGTTTGTCGAGTTCGGCCAAGATGTCGGTGAGGGTGGGCAGTCCGACCTCTGCCGTGCAGTAGCGTTTGAGGTCCAGGCGTCGGCGCGCTTCGGGGTCGGCAATGAGTGCCGGCACGTCCATGCCGGCATCGGCGGCCATGCGCTGCACGATGTCGTAGCGCTCGGGGTGCACAGCGGTGTTGTCGAGCGGATCGCGCCCGTCGACGATGCGCAGGAAGCCCGCGCACTGTTCGAAAGCCTTTGCGCCGAGCCGCGGCACTTTGAGCAAGTCGCGGCGGGAGCCGAAGGGGCCGTGCGCAGTGCGATATTCCACGATTTTTTTGGCCAGCGCCGCGCCGAGTCCACTCACATAGGTGAGCAAGTGGGCCGAAGCGGTGTTGAGATTCACGCCCACGGCATTCACACAACTCTCGACGGTCTGATCCAGTGAGCGTTTGAGTGCGCCGGCATCGACGTCGTGCTGATATTGTCCCACGCCGATGGCCTTGGGATCGATTTCACCAATTCGGCCAAGGGGTCGGCGAGTCGGCGACCGATGGAGACGGCTCCGCGAACGGTGACATCGTAGTCGGGAAATTCCTCACGCGCCGTGGCCGAGGCCGAATAGACCGAGGCCCCGTCCTCGCTCACGAGGAAGATTTCCACGCCCTCGACGTGCAAGGCGCGCACCAGTTCTTCGGTTTCGCGTCCCGCGGTGCCGTTGCCGATGGCCACGGCCTCGACGGCGTAGTCTTTGAGCAGGCGGCGCAAAGCCTGTTCGGCGCGCACGGTTTCGTTTTTCGGCGGGTGGGGATAAATGGTTTCGTTGTGGAGCAAGGCGCCCTGCGCATCGAGACACACCACTTTGCACCCTGTGCGGAAACCAGGGTCGATGCCCATGATGCGACGCTGCCCGAGGGGCGGTGCGAGGAGCAATTGTTTGAGATTGGTGGCGAAAACGCGAATGGCCTCTTCGTCGGCCTGCTCCTTGCTCGTGGCCGCGAACTCGGTTTCGATGCTCGGGCGGAGGAGTCGCTTGTAAGCGTCGGTGGCTGCCAGTTCGATTTGTTCGGCGGCCCGCGTTCCGGGCTTCACATAGCGGCGCGCCACTTGCTCGGTGGCGCGATCATCGTCGGCGGGGGTGATGGTAACGCGCAACACGCCCTCGCTTTCGCCTCGGCGCATGGCCAGCAGGCGGTGGGAAGTGCAGCGCTTGAGGGGTTCGCTCCAATCGAAGTAGTCGCGGTATTTGGCGGCCTCGGGAGTGTCGGCTTTTCCCTTCACGGCCTTTGAGGTGATCACCGCCTCGCGCGTATAAATATGGCGTAGGGTTTGACGTGACTGCTCGTCTTCGCTGATTTGCTCGGCGATGATGTCGCGTGCGCCCTGCAAAGCCGCCTCCGGCGTGTCGACCTCGTCGTTGAGGAAGCTTTCGGCTTCGAGTTCGGGGTCGTCTTGGGGGCGCAAGAGCAGGCGCTGTGCGAGCGGCTCGAGTCCTTTCTCGCGCGCCATCTGCGCTCTGGTGCGGCGTTTGGGCTTGAAAGGCAAGTAGATGTCTTCGACTTCCGTGGAATCCCAACTCTCGTCAATGCGCTTGCGCAATTCGTCGGTGAGTGCGCCCTGTGCCTCGATCGTTTCGATGACGAAGGCTTTCGATGTTGCAGTTCGTCGAGCTGCCGGTGCTGTTCGGCCACGGCGGCCACGGCCACTTCGTCCATTCCGCCGGTGGCTTCTTTGCGATAGCGGGAGATGAAGGGGATGGTGGCTCCTTCGTCGAGGAGAGCGATGGTTTGTTCTACTTGTTTTTCGCGGAGGTTCAACCGCCGAGCGATGAGTTGAATGGGCGTCATGGGGCGCATTTTTGGGGTTACACGACGTAAAAGTACAACTTTCGCCGCGCTTCTGCAAGCGCGGGTTGCGAAATTTTCCCTTGGTGGGTCTTTCTCAAAAAAAATCTCGGCATGCCTTTTGAGCATGCCGAGCGTAGCTATTTTCTGCAGTGGATGGTCTGCGGTTTAGGCCTTGACGCGGTTCTGGTAGGAGCCGTCGCGGGTGTCGACTTCCACGAGTTCGCCGGTTTCGATGAAGAGGGGGCACACGGATTTTGGCGCCGGTTTCGAGGGTGGCGTCCTTGAGCGTGTTGGTTGCCGTGTCGCCGCGGAGACCGGGCTCGGTGTAGTCGATGCGGAGCACCACCTTGATGGGCATTTCGGCATAGAGAATCGTCTCGGTCGAGGCATCGCTGACCACCGTCACCACGTCGCCTTCCTTCATGTAGTCCACACCGGTGATGAGATCGTGGGCGATGGGCACTTGGTCGAAGGTTTCTTGGTTCATGAAGAGGTAGTCTTCACCTTCCTGATAGAGGTACTGGTAGGGACGACGTTCCACGCGTACGTCTTCGAGCGCTTCGCCGATGTTGAAACGCTTTCGATCACACGGCCGCTCACTACGTCCTTGAGGGTGGTGCGCATGATGGTGTTGCCCTTACCGGGTTTCACGTGGAGGAAGTCGATGCAGAAATAGAGCTTGCCGTCCATGCGGATGCAAACCCCTTTCTTGATGTCCTGAGATTTGATCATGAGATTATCTGTGTGTAGTATATTTCTTTTGCGCCGCAAATTTAGTGCTTTATTTTGAGCTAACCCCTTTTCGGGGTCGAAAACTCGTCGAAAGGTGTTTTTCTTCTTCGCAGTTTGCGGTAGTTTTTCGGAAAAGTGGGGTGTTTCAGCCCTTTGTCCCCGACTATCGCGGATTTTCTCCCCATTTTTCTCCATCGGTGCGAACGAATTCGAGTCGACACGGCGGCAGACAAAGCTCCCATGGGAGAAAAAAAACGGGCACCTTCACAAAAAAAAGGAGGGGGGGGGTAATTTTTCAACGAAAAGTAATATATTTGCGGTCGTAATCACACACCCACCTATCAATCAGACCCAACCATGAAAATGCTACTGAGAATTGCGTTCACGGTTTGGGGCGTCCTGCTCAGCTTCGGCGTCCAAGCCCATTCGAAGTCCCCCACCCCGCTGCTCACAGCCGACTCCGTGCACACCGACAGCACGAAGACGCACGCGCTGCGCGAAGCCACGGTGAAAACCACGCGCCTGCTCTTCATCACCCGCAAAGACACCGTCATCTACGACCTCGACGCCGTGAAACTCAAAGACGGCGCCAACCTCGGCGATGCACTCAAGAAACTGCCCGGCATGGAGATTCGGAAGAAAAAGCTCTACTACATGGGCAAGCCCGTGGATCGGCTGCTGGTGAACGGATTCGACTTTTCGCGCAACGACCCCTCGATGGCGCTCGAAGCCCTGCCGGCCTACATCGTCAAGAGTGTGAAAGCCTATGAGCAACGCGGCGAACTGGCGCGCGTGACGGGACTCGACGACGGTTCGCGCGAGCAGGTGGTCAATGTGGTGCTCCGCAAAAAATACATGGGCACGTGGACGGGCCAAGCCGACCTCTCGGGCGGCACGCCCGACCTCTATAGCGCCCGAGGCTATGCCAATACCTTCACCGACCGCTATCGCGTGTCGCTCTTCGGCAATGCCAACAACACGAACCAAGAACTCTGGTACAACGGCGACGGATCGATCAGCTCCTTCAACGTCTATCGCTCCGGTAAGAATGCCTTCCACTCGCCGGGCGGCACCTTGTTTTGGCGCAACAAGAGCGACGAGAATGCCGCGGGCTATCTGAAGATCGAGGCCACGGGCGACTATAACAACAACACGCGGCGCAACACCCGCTATACGGAATTGGAAACGATGCTCAGCGGCGGCAGCAGTTACAACGCGACCGAAGAGCACCCCCACTCACACGAGACGCGCGTGGCGGGTCACCTCTTCGTGACATGGCGACCGACAGCGACGACCTACGTGTTCTATCAAAATAACGCATGGCGCTCGCGCACCACTTCGGACAACAACGGGCGCGGCGCGACGTGGAACGCCAATCCCTTCAACGCGGGATATGCCCCGCTCGATTCGGTTTTCGCCCCGAACCTGCTGCGTGCCGCGATGTTCGGTGCCGTGACCCGCAAGCAGTCGGTCGGACAAGGCGAAAACACGCTCGGGCACGTCGACCAACTGCTCATGGTCAACCAGAAACTCAACTCCCAAGGGGCGAACCTCACTTGGCGAACGCATCTGAGACACGAAGAAACAACGTCCGACAACTTCTCGCTCGACGGCTACCACTATTTCCGCCCCCAAGCGAACAACTTGCCCCACCTGCTTCACCGCTACCGTGACAATGCGACCGGCAACACCCAATTGGGTTCGAGGCTGGAACTGCAATGGCCCGTGGGCAAACATTTTGTGCCGGGTGCGCGCTACGCCTTTTCGCACCTCCACAACCGGATGGACACCGACGGCTTCCTGCTCAATCGCCTGAGCGGCGCGCCCACCACCTTCGACGCCACCCTCCCCCTCCTCGCCCGGCTGCCCGAAGGCATCGCCGATTGGCGACGCCTCGCTCGCGAAAATGAGATCACGCGCCACACCCTGCAAAACACCACCTCGCACAGCGGAACGCTCTTTCTCCGCTACACCGCCGATCGGTGGTTCTCGTCGGTGGACCTAACGCTCAAACACGAGAACGAGACCTACGATTTCGAGAAAGGCGGTTTTCCGGCACAACACCTCACGCGCCGACAAACGCTGCCCGCCTTCTCGACCCAAACAGAATGGAAGCCCGGCTCAAGCAAGTTTACTTTCAACTATGACCTCCGCACGAGTGCGCCTTTCATCACGGAGCAGATCACGCTACCCGACCTCGCCGATCCGCAAAATGTACACCTCAGCAACCCGGATCTGAAGAACAAGGTCACGCACTACTTCACACTGACAAGCGAAAACCTATTTGAACAGCACCGCGGCGAAGAGACGAAACGCCACCAACTCTATGCGGGCATCGTTTTTACCACCACGGCCAACGAAACGACGCAACTCACCGCGTTCGACCGCACCACGGGCGTGACCACGACGAAGCCGGTCAACATCTCGGGTGCTTGGAACACGAGTTCCTATCTCTACTTTCTCCAATCGCTCGACTATGCGAGCCGTTTCGTCCTCGGTTATAACGCCGGACAGAGCACCGTTCGCCGGCAGAACTTCAATGTGGCGGGTTCGCTCGCCGATGCACGCCCCGAAGAGCTGTTCATGCACACGATAGCCTTTGGTTTTGGGCCTCAATACCACGGCGATAAACTTTCTGTGGAATCGTCGTTCGGCCTCTCTTTACAGTTTCACCCACAGTCCCAACCCCATCTACGACCGCCAGCGCGAATTCGAGCCCGGGGCTATGGTAGACCTTGAATACGAGCTGCCCTTCGACCTCCATCTCGGCCTGCGTTATCAATTGAGTCACATCGACTACCGGGGCACGCAGCACTATCGCCACACCGAGCAGGAGCTGAATTTCGACCTCACGCGGGCTTTCCTCAAGGGCAAGAACTTGACGGTCTCACTCAAGGGACACGACCTCTTCAACAACAACCGCGGCATCACCGAAAAATTTGATGACGCGATGATTCAACGCATTTACAACACGGTCTACGGCCGCTACTTCCTACTCGGCTTCACCTATCGCTTCACCACGAAAAAACAAGAGGCCGAGGAGTGAGACACGGGACTAAAAAAGATCCGCAAGACGACTGTTTGACAACAGCGCGTCTTGCGGATCTTCTTTCTTTAAAAGGAGGAGGGAAACAACTACCGTCTGAACGCAGCAGTTGCATATTGGACGGCACTCGACTGCGATAGCGAGCAATGCCCTCTCACGACACCACGTTTTGCGGCGCGCCAGCGAGGAAGGCCTTGAGGTTTTCGGCCATGATGCGAACGATGCGGCCGCGAGCGGCGGCGGTCGCCCACGCGATGTGGGGCGTAACGAAGGTATTGGGGGCGGAGAGAATGGGATGGTCGGCCGCGGGCGGTTCGGTGGAGAGGACATCGCAGGCGTAGGCGCCGAGACGACCGGACTGCAAGGCTTCGGCCACCGCGATGTCGTCAATCAATGCGCCGCGCGCCGTGTTGACGAGAATCAAACCGGGGGCGGCTCGTTCCAAAAGCGACGCGTTGACGAAGGCGCGGTTTTGCTCCGTGAGGGGGCAGTGGAGCGACACCACGCGCGAGGTGGCAAAGGCTTCGTCGAGGGTGATTTTGCGCACGCCGGTCGGGAGCGTCGATTCGTCTTGCGAGGTGACGGCGCACACTTCCGCTTCGAGCACACGGAGGAGTTCGGCGACCTTGCGCCCGATGTTGCCCATACCGATGAGGGAAACGCGCACGCCGCTGAGTTCTTCGACGGCTTCGTTCCACAAACTGAAATCGCGACTGCGCGACCAGTAACCTTCGCGGTTCAGCTGCGCATACTGCCCCACGCGGTTGGTGACTTCGAGGAGCAGGGCGAGGGTGTGTGTTGCGCCACAGCAAGCGTGCCGTAAGCGGGTACGTTGCAGACGGTGACACCACGTTCGCGGGCGGCGGCCACGTCCACCACATCATAGCCGGTGGCGGCGACCAAAATTAGGCGGAGTCGGGGAAGACGATCGAGGATTTCGGCCGTGATGCGCACCTTGTTGAGGATGATCACTTCGGCTTCGGCGGCACGCTCCACGACTTCTGCAGACGGGGTGCGCTCGTAGACGGTGAGTTGGCCTTGTTCGGCCAGCACTCCCCAATCGAGATCGCCGGGGTTGAGTACAAAACTGTCGAGAAAAACGATATTGGGCATAATGAAGTTTATGGAGAAAGAGGCAAAGAATGGAGAAAGAACAGAGACGAATCGTGAACCGGCGGAGAGGTGTAGTGCGTCTGCGCTGATCGTCGCAGCCTAAGTGAACACGAACGAACCACCGAGGGCAACTAACGCTGTGCCGGAGGTATTTCGCCGTTGAGAAAATCGGGAATATCGACGGGTGTTCCCCCCGCGCTGCGCAGAAAGCCGAGTGAGTTCCGCCAAACACGACCATTCGGCCGCATCGTAGACGTCGATATCGAGCGGCAAGCCGTGGCGCAGGCAGTGAATGAAGCGGCAGTCCATCGCATAGTTCATGGCGTTGGGCACTCCGCGCGCCGCGCCCTCGCGCCACAAACGATAGGCGGACGAATCGGCGACGGAATGCAGAAAGTTTTCCGCGGCTTCGCCTTCGAACAAACCTTCGGCACTTTGAAAAACAGGAAGGGGGTATTTTTGTGCAAAGGCCTTTGTGCCGCTGATACCTTGAATGCGACTGTAAGGCCGCGGCGTGGTACCGTCGAACTGCAACAAGATCGTCACTCCGCGCTCGGTGGTGATGAGCGTGTGGTTGGCGTGTCCCAACAAACTGTCGCGGCCGGCAGCCATTCCGGTGACGGAGGAGAGCCGCATCATACGGTCGCGGCGATGAAAACCGAGGAGTTGTGCGATGGGACCGATGGCGTGCGTGGGATAAGGGTTTCCGCCGTGCCGACAACCGGCGCGATAGAACGCGGCGGCCGCATGGTCTCCGGCGAACAGCGCACTCCAATCGTGAAGATACGCCCCCTCGCAATGGGTAATCGTCCCGAAAACGCCGCGGCGGTGCATGTCGAGCGTGGCCAGTGCAAACCAATCGTAGCAACAATTTCGGTCATGAAACAATGTCGTTGCGTGGCTTCCGCCGTACGCACCAACTCCCAACAGTCGGCCACCGTCGTAGCAGCCGGTACTTCGACCGCCACATGTTTTCCACAGCGCATCGCCTCGACGGCCATAGCGGCGTGGTTGCTCCAATCAGTACATATATATATAAGGTCTATGTCCTCACGGCGACAAAGTTCGCGCCACGCCTCCGCGTTTGTAGAAGTTTCGGGCAAGAGGCGCCGCTGCTCGCGCAGCAGTTCGAGTGCCGACGCGACCGCTGCAGGATCAGGATCGGCCACCGCACGAAATTCCGCTCCATCGACATAGGCATAGCGCGCCAAGGTGGCTCGTCCGCGCTGACCGGCGCCGACCAACCCGATGCGCACCGTGGGAATCGGCGCACAAGTCAACTCGAAAACAGAAGATCGGTGCTGCATGAAAATGAGATTTTTGCACACGAAGATACGAACTTCGGCGTCGAGAAGACCGCAGAATGCAGTTTTTCTCAACTTTTTTGGTCGAAAGCTTGCTAGATTGGGGAGTATTGCCTACTTTTGCACTGCGTTTGACAAACAAACGCCCTCCTTGGAAGGTTGGGTGAGTGGCTGAAACCACCAGTTTGCTAAACTGACGTACGGGTTACCGTACCGGGGGTTCGAATCCCCCACCTTCCGCACCTCGGTGCCTTCATCTAATGGTTAGGATACATGCCTCTCACGCATGACATACGGGTTCGATTCCCGTAGGCACTACCCAAGGAAGCCAAACAGAAAAGTAAGTTCTCCGCCGAGGACTTACTTTTTTTTCGTTTTGGCGCACTTCCTCCACCCCGCACTAACTCTTTCCACTTTTCAAACACAGGATCATGGAAACCTATCGCATCGCCGTTGCCGGTACAGGCTATGTCGGTCTGAGCATCGCCACTCTCTTGGCGCAACACCACGAAGTCACCGCCGTGGATGTCATAGCTGAGAAAGTAGACTTGGTGAATCGCCGACAATCGCCGATACGAGACGAATATATCGAGCGCTATCTCGCCGAAAAACCGCTTCACCTGTCCGCCACCCTCGACGGGGCAAAAGCTTATGCGGAAGCTGACTTCGTAGTGGTCGCTGCTCCGACGAACTACGACGTGCAACGCAACTTCTTCGACACTTCGGCCGTGGAAAGTGTGGTGCGCGAAGTAATGAGCGTCAACGAGCGCGCCATCATTATCATCAAAAGTACTATCCCCGTAGGCTACACCGCGCAGTTGAGCCAACGCCTCAACTGCCGCAATCTCCTGTTCTCGCCCGAATTTCTGCGCGAAAGCAAAGCCCTCTACGACAACCTCTACCCCTCGCGCATCATTGTGGGACGTCCCGAAGGCGACGAGCACTTGGATCAAGCCGCCCGCACCTTTGCCGCCCTCCTTCAACAGGGCGCACTCAAGCCCGACATCGATACCCTCTTCATGGGCACCACCGAAGCCGAGGCCGTGAAACTGTTTGCCAACACCTACCTCGCTCTGCGCGTCAGCTACTTCAACGAGCTCGACACCTACGCCGAAATGAAAGGCCTCGACACCCAGCAAATCATCGACGGCGTGTGTCTCGATCCGCGCATCGGCGACATGTACAACAACCCCTCGTTCGGCTACGGCGGCTACTGCCTGCCGAAGGACACCAAGCAACTCTTGGCCAACTACCAGGACGTGCCCCAAAACCTCGTGCGCGCCATCGTCGACTCCAACGCCACGCGCAAAGACTTCATCGCCGACCGCGTACTCAAAATGGCCGGTTACTACGACTACGACCACAACGGCGACTTCTGCCCCTCGGCCGAACGTCCCTGCGTGATCGGCGTTTTCCGCCTCACCATGAAGTCGAACTCCGACAACTTCCGCCAAAGTTCGATCCAAGGCGTGATGAAGCGCATCAAAGCCAAAGGCGCCACCGTCATCATCTACGAACCCACGCTCCAAGACGGCGAAACCTTCTTCGGTAGCCGCGTGGTGAACGACCTCGGCGCCTTCAAAGCCCAAGCCCAAGCCATCATCGCCAACCGCTACGACGCCCAGTTGGATGATGTGCAAGAAAAGGTGTACACGCGCGACCTCTTCCGTCGCGATTAACGCCCGATCTACAAGCCCCACCTCCCGAGACTCCCCCAACTCGGGGCGAAATCTCAAAAAAACGCCCCCTCTGCATCAAAAAACGGGGAGAAAACTTGGTCAATTACGCAGAAGTGCGTAATTTTGCACCCGTAACGAGGAAACAATGCAATTGCATTTGCACTCTTAGCTCAGTTGGTAGAGCAACTGACTCTTAATCAGTGGGTCCAGGGTTCGAACCCCTGAGAGTGTACTCCATTGCATCCGGCGTTACTACGTTGCACTCTTAGCTCAGTTGGTAGAGCAACTGACTCTTAATCAGTGGGTCCAGGGTTCGAACCCCTGAGAGTGTACAAAAAGCGGCATCACAACAATGTGATGCCGCTTCTTTTTTGCGCAAAATTCGCTACGGAAACAAGAAAACTCACCACGATCGTGAGTAATAAGGGGCGTACAAACGCTTTTCCGAACATTCCCATTTAGTCCTATCGGGGCATGTTTGCCCTTCGGGCAGAAAACGATGAAACAACAAGAAGGCCGCATCAAAATCTATTAGGTTTTGATGCGGCCTTCTTTGTTGGTGTGCGATCTTACGTTATTTGTAGATAAAAGAGGCGAGCAGTGGCTAACCTTGCGGGCGGATCCACTGCAAGATCGTGGGATCTTTGAGTTTACTATCCTCGGCAAGGAGCACCACTTTAGAAAGAATTTCCACCGTCTTGGGATCCTCGTCCATGAAGGGCAGATAAAGTCGACCGCGGTGCTGACCGTGCACCGGAATAATGGGGATCTCCGTGCCACCTTCCTGGCGAACCAAACCAGAACCTAAGTGTACAGTGTAATTGGCCAAGGTGCCTTTGATGTGAACATGATTACCGTTTACGCTGACATTGGGCAACTTCATCAGCTCAGCAGTACAGCGCACGATAGCAGCGCGGAGCTCTTTCGTGCTTTGGCCGGTTTCGGGATCTACACCTCCCACAAAAGCAATGCTCACCACCATATCCACATCACGCATCACCTCACTATACAGCACCGGATCCAGGTCAGCAATGTGAAGAGAGGGCGCGTCAGGCACATAGCGAGTGCGAGAGAAACATACATATTCGATGGCCGGCGCCTCAACATCCGAAGGCGAGAACCAATCGGCTTGGGCATAGAGCGAAACACAAATGCCTTGCGCCAGAAACACCTTCTGCAATCCGTCCTCATAACTTGCCGTCCAGCCTCGAGACCGCAGGGCGGCAGCAGCTTGTTTCACCTGAATCTGGTAGCCACTATACCGACGCGACTCGCTCAGTTCGGCCTCTTCGGCAGTGGGCACGTAGAGTTCACGGAACACTTGCTTGAAAGGCTGCACCAACTTCTCTGCAAAGAGGTGAGATTGCCATTGTGGCCACAGTCCAGCTGCGTTGAAATCTACGGGGTGCGCGAGCAAAGCGGCGATTTGCCGTACTTTTTCACCCCATCCAACGTCGCTAGTCCTTCGACGGTGGGAAGTCCGAACTGCTGATCTTGGAGCAACACGAGCTTTTTGAACATCGGACTCACCACGGGATTGGAGAGAATGGCGCGCCACATCGTCCACAGCCAGCAGAGTGCGGCGTTGCATCATGTCTTCCAGTAGGAAGCGCGCGCGCTGATGTTGCGCTTTCCATGCCTTACTCACCTCGGCAATCTCCAGATATTGCGGATGCTTCTTGAGTTTGGCCGGAACGCTTTTGAGCAATTTCTCGTCTTTGAGGATTTGCAGCTTATTGCTGCCGTCATCGTTAAGGGAGATGATGCAGGAATATCCTTCGATGTCGACGCCTTCAAGGTAGCCGGCCGCACTTTCCACTTGCAAGGCTTCCATGCGCCACGTGAGTTGTACGGGATCGGCAAAGCCAGCTCCGCGAGAAAGGTTGAGAAGGGCAACCTCCGACACCCGTTTTTCAGAGGCTTGTCGCTGTGCTCCGAACTGCTTCGACTCTTTGAGAAATTGCTGAATGCGCAGATAGCGACACTGGATGGCCGCCTCATCGCGATCGGTGAGCAATCCCAACGCACACACCGCATCTTTGTTGCGTTTCTCTTGGATTTGCGTAAGCAATTCCTGCTCCGAAACATGGCCTTGAACGACGTCGGCATAACGACGCGCCCGCGTGTGGACGGCCCCGCTTCCGATGTATCGGGCGGCTTTGTAGCAGATTTCAAAACGCTTTTCCCCGATTTCTTTCAGCGCTTGGCGGAAGAGCGACTCGTCGAACGCACCATCGGCGAGATCCTGCGGGTCGAGCTCCGTGTAACGTGCGATGAGCGCCTTCTTTTCGTCATTGCCCATCTCGCGTGCATGGGCGATGAAGTAGTAATAAGCCGTGCGGAATCCCGGCCAGTCCAGACGTTGCTCCACGAGATCGAGCCATTGCGGGGCGAAAAATGCGAGTTCCACGAGAAGCTCTTCCGAGATGTCGGCCAACATATCGGGCGTGTCGGTGGGCAGCGGATAACAACTGGTCGCCATACTGCTGAGGATGGAGCGACGTTCAGTGCCGTAGATTTCGAGTTTGAGGTGATCTTTGCGCAGCGCCTTCATGATGCGCGCCACACGCTCGGCCCCTTTGAGCACCAAGACATAGCGGAAACTATGAAAGGCTTCGGTGGCTTCGGTGGGCGCATTGCGACGTTGCAGTTCGATTTCAAAGAGATGATTGATATATCGATCCACCAAATCGCGAGCGCGCTGGGTGTGGCAAATGGGATCTACCGCGCGACGCGCATATTTCTCCATTTCTTCCACGTTTCAGGCTCAGTGCTCCGCTGCGATGCTCATAGGCCAGATCCATCATCGCCCGCAAGCCGCGGAAAGTCTCATATTCCATCTGTGTGAACAGCTGGTCTTCGCTGATGACTCCATGCGCAAGCAGGTGCAGCAGGACTGCCGTCGAAAGTTTGTAGACCTCTTCCCAATCTGCTTGGCGGGCCGGCTCTCCCCATCGGCGATAGAACGCGAGCACCATCGGAGCAACGTGGTAAAACTCTCCCTGCATGTTCGATTCGCACACATGGAGCGTGTGCCTCAACGGGAATCCATAGGAGATGGGATGGACTTCGTCCTTGCGATAGATGTAGGTTTCCACGTAAGTCTCTTGCGTGCCATACCAATAACACAGTTGGCAAATCGTGTAGGCGTAGGAGAACACCAAGTCGGGGCGGCGCTTCTTCACCGTGCGCTGCAGCGCCATCGTCAAACTCTCGAACTTCCAGGCGTGCGGCCACTGCACTCTATCGCCCTTATTGGTCAGCGGATAGCCCTCCAAAGGCAAGGGCAGCACATCCGTTCGGTCGTAGAGCATGAGATAGCGCATCATCAAGTCGAGACCCAAGGCTTTTTCGTCGGTGATGTCGTGTCGTTCCAGAAATTCGCCCCAGAGTTCCGGGTGAGGCAGCTGCTCCAGCTCCATGTCGTTGGCCACTTCAAACGAGCCTTCGTCGAGCGTTTGCGTCACGCCCCATTTGTTCTTATAGGTGAGCGTTTTGTTGTCCTCGATGATTTGGGCGAAATCGTCGTAGAGCGCCTTGACGTCCTCCTCCGTATAGGGGAAGAGCTTGGACAAATCTAATTGCGGTTGGTTGGTTTCCCGTGAAGGGCTTTGGTCAGGCAAGGCCTTTTGCTCCGCCACCATCGACACCCACTGCGAAACAGGGCTGGCGGCGAAGCGCTCGGCGTCAGCAAATGGGTTTTCAAAGGGGAGTGTCGGAAGTTCTGTGGGGGTGAACAAGCCAAAACGCAGCCCACTTTCGCCTGCTCCGGCATTCGCCGCCGAGGCTGCGCCTTGCGCATCGCTCCCCTCGGCGCTTTTCTTTTCGGTCTCGGTCACTTCCCCAAACTTCTCGCGCAAAATGGCACTCCCCTCCCGGAGTTCCACGAGACAATCGGCGATGTAGTCACTTTTCGTGCGCTGCAATCGCTCATAAGCCCCCACGAGAATGTCGTCAGGTTGCGTGAGCAGCAACTGGACAGCGCGTTGGCGCGTGGTGGAGACCTTGGACTTAAACTTGGCGTCCAGAGACTTGATTTCCTTCTCCGTGAATTGTTCGCGCAAGAACGCCTCGCGAAAGACGATGAAGAGGGAATCGTTCTCAAAGTTCAAGGCATTGCGCAAGAGAAATCCGCGACGCGCCTCGGGCGTTCCCGTCGGAAGCACTTGAGAAAAGAAGAAATCTCGGTAGGCGTCTTCACCCGCATCGGCATAATAGGAGGAAAAGATATGGATACCCCACGAGGGCAACTTCTGCGCGAGGAAGTCGTCCAACGCGGCTTGCGTATGGAGGAGCAAAGACACCATATATAATGCATTGATGACCGTGCCACGCGAGAAACTGATGTTGAACCACTCGAAACCGGGATGGACCACTTTATTCTCCGCCTTGAGTGTCGGCAACCAATCCAAGAACACTCGGTGCACTGTCTCCAAGGCCTCGCGTTGGCTCTCGCTGAGTTCGGGTGCTTTTCCCGTTTCGATGAGCCCGTCCAACAGGTCTTTTCCGCTCAACTCGTCAGCAATGTAGGCACGAAAAGCGGGTTCTTCCAATCGGGGCACAAAGACATCGAGATGTTCCAACACGTTATAGTGCCGATCTCTCATATTGACACGCGCAAAATACCACAGTGCAGCCACCGTCAGCTGCGCGGGCTTGTCACTCTCGAGGAGTGATTCGGCCTCGGCAAAGGCCACTTGCGCATCGACTCCTCCTGCAGTGTAGAGCGCAACGTAAGCTTCCAACGGATTTTGGCCGGCATAGGCGGTTGCGCGCTCCTCGGGGTGCTCGAGATACCGGCAGATGGCGTGGAAAACGGTGGCAATATCCTTGTCTTCGATCTGCTCGTAGCCGAGTCCACACCAGGTTTGCACCGCGCGCCGCACGGAGCTGTAACGCAAGAGTTCCTCTTCGTCGATGACCTTCAGGAGTTTGCGGTAGAATTTGATGTTGTAGGAGTCGCCGCTCTCCACAATGACTTGGCGCAAGCCCTCTTGCAACTTGGCCGCTTTCAGCAGATCGATCAGCGCATCGTGGAGCGCTTCGTTGTCAGTGCGCTCAACCGCACAGACCAATTCCCGCGACAAGATGCCCACATTGTTTTCTGCAACGAAAACTTCCTTGGTGGCCGCAATGACGTCGGCATTCCTTGCCGTATGGCCGCTGCGATGAACGCGCTGTAATCGACATAATAAAACTCCCGGTGGAAAATCGTGTGCCGATTGCGCACAAGATCATCTAAACTTGCCCCGTGCAGGGCGATCATCAAGGCGGCGACCACATGTCCTCTCACCCCATAAGGCGTCAACTCCCCGGAATTCGACAAGCGGAAACGATAGAGACCGCGCATGTCGCTCTTCGTCTCACGATAGGCCAGGAGATAAGAGAGCATTTCGCTGAGCCACGAAGGCAAAAGATGGGGGAGGTGATAACCCGCTTGGAGGAGTTGTGAATGCTCCAAAGAATCCATGGGCAGTTTTTCCAAAGCTTTGTTGAGCTTCATCGAAGGAAGATTCGACAAATCCTTGGATTCTGCGACTGCATACAGCACTTTTTCGACCTCGTTCAAGGCGTTGACATCGATTTGTGCCAAATAGTCGCGTTTGAATTGTTCTGCTTGTTCCGGAGTGCGCATGATATAAGGTGTTAGAACGTTAGAGGATAGCCACTTAACGCCGGATATCGGACGTGTTACGTTTGGAAATAAAAGAAGTATCGGGAAGCGGGCGGACCAACCGCCCTTGTCCCGCTCACCACATCAGACCGGTGAGCAACGTGAGACGAAGAAAAACAACTTCACTGCCCTCTTTCAGAGAGAGGGGGCGCATCGAGATCGGTCACTTCTCCCGCATCAACGAAGATGCGCACCAATCCGTCGGCAAAAGCCCGGAGCATCACTTGAAGTGCTCGGTCGGGTGTGTCGTTGTTTCGCCCATAACGCTCGGCGAATTTCACGCGCCCCTCCACGGCTTGCGCAGCGATTTCCTCCTCCGTGAGAGGAAGGTCGGCAGCCACAGCTTGGGCCTCACGAAGCCCATGAAGGGTGAACGCGGTGAGCAATTGCCGCAACGTGACCGGAGCCTCATCAAAAGTGAAAGGATGTCGCCCCAATTCTTTGCGACTTCCGCTGCGTTTGCGAATGAAATAGATGTTCATAGACTTAAAACCGATGTTCGGAGGGTTTACTTCCTCGGAGGAAACTTAGGTGATGGTGGAAAGGAAACGGAAACGCTGCATCGTCCATGATTTCTCAGCCCCAAAGCTTGTAAGAAAGCTCCATGTCGGGAAACAACGTGCTGAAGACGTCTGCCTACGTCGGCATTTCCACTCGATTTCTTGCATCGTCCTACTGACCCACAAGAGATCTAACGCGACAAAGGTAGCAATTAAAACGAGAACTCCGCCTTTTTCAAACAATTTTACCATGTCCACCTGACATTCAAAGACGACAACTTCAAAACGGCAGAAAAATACAGTCCGAAGCCCTTCAGAATAGGACTTCGGGCTTTCTTTTTCAAAAAGCAAAGCAACAAAAGAGGCTGAAATCCTGCAAGAGGATTTCAGCCTTATTTTTGCCGTGCAATACTTTTACCGGACAGCACCTATATATAAGTAAGGGCTCGTAAACGTGTGATGAGTTGGCTTTGGAGTTAAGGGTTTCACCCCAAGGAATCTAATGCGCTAAAAAGAATTCGATCCCCCTAATGTCTACTAAAGTATCCCCTTTCGGGGTTAGCCATTCGGGCGTCTATGTATTTCTCCTTAAAATTCGCAGTTCCTTGGAGGGAGGTGCACTCGTAGAACATAGCGTCTGAAGCAAAACTCAAAATCGTTGTCAACGCCGAACAATCAGAGAACATATCCCTCATACTCTTCATAAGATTAGAAATTCGACGGGGTCGAGATCTGTCAAAGATTCGCAATATGCGAACATCCCGTTCATCTCCGTCACCTTTGCAGTGTTGAAGCTGGATAGGTCGAGCGCCGTCAAAGATTTGCAACACCAGAACATCCCCTCCATATCCGTCACCTCTGAAGTGTCAAAGCTGGAGAGGTCGAGCTCAGTCAGAGATTGGCAACGAGAGAACATCCAGCTCATATCCGTCACCTTTGCAGTGTCAAAGTTGGATAGGTCGAGCGCCGTCAAAGATTCGCAACCCTCGAACATCCCCCACAACTTCGTCACCTTTGAAGTATCAAAGTTGGATAGGTCGAGATCAGTCAAAGATTCGCAACGAAGGAACATCCAGCTCATCTCCGTCACCTTTGCAGTGTCAAAGTTGGATAGGTCGAGCGCCGTCAAAGATTTGCAACCAAGGAACATCCAGCTCATATCCGTCACCTTTGCAGTGTCAAAGTTGGATAGGTCGAGCGCCTTCAAAGATTCGCAACCCGAGAACATCCCCCTCATATTCCTCACCTCTGAAGTATCAAAGTTGGATAGGTCGAGCGCCGTCAAAGATTTGCAATGAGAGAACATCCCCTTCATACCCGTCACCTTTGCAGTGTTGAAGCTGGAGAGGTTGAGTATTCTCAAAGATTCGCAACCAAAGAACATCCCGTTCATATCCGTCACCTTTGCAGTGTCAAAGTTGGATAGGTCGAGCGCCGTCAAAGATTTGCAACCATCGAACATTTCATACATGCCCATTACCTTTGCAGTGTCAAAGTTGGATAGGTCGAGCTCAGTCAAAGATTGGCAATGCTTGAACATCCAGTTCATCTCCGTCACCTTTGCAGTGTCAAAGTTGGATAGGTCGAGCGCCGTCAAAGATTTGCAACCATTGAACATTTCATACATGCCCATTACCTTTGCAGTGTCAAAGTTGGATAGGTCGAGCGCCGTCAAAGATTCGCAACCCGAGAACATCCCCCTCATATTCCTCACCTCTGAAGTATCAAAGTTGGAGAGGTCGAGCGCAGTCAACGATTTGCAACCCGAAAACATCACCCTCATATTCTCCACCTTTGAAGTGTCAAAGTTGGAGAGGTTGAGCACCATCAAAGAGTCGCAACCTGCGAACATCCTGCTCATATTCGCCACCTTTGCAGTGTCAAAGTTGGAGACATCGAGTGCCGTCAAAGATTGGCAACCTGCGAACATCTCCTTCATATCCGTCACCTTTGCAGTGTTGAAGCTGGATAGGTCGAGCGCCGTCAAAGATTGGCAACCTGCGAACATCTCCTTCACCTCCGTCACCTTTGTAGTGTTGAAGCTGGATAGGTCGAGCGCCGTCAAAGATTGGCAAAAATTGAACATCTGGCTCATCTCCGTCACCTTTGCAGTGTTGAAGCTGGATAGGTCGAGTGCCATCAAAGATTGGCAAAAATTGAACATCTGGCTCATATCTGTCACCTTTGCAGTGTTGAAGCTGGATAGGTCGAGTGACGTCAAAGATTGGCAATATGCGAACATCCCGTTCATCTCCGTCACCTTTGCAGTGTTGAAGCTGGATAGGTCGAGCGCCGTCAAAGATTTGCAACACCAGAACATCCCGTTCATACCCGTCACCTTTGCAGTGTTGAAGCTGGATAGGTCGAGCGCCATCAAAGATTCGCAATCCGAGAACATCTGGCTCATCTCCGTCACCTTTGCAGTGTTGAAGCTGGAGATGTCGAGGGCCGTCAAAGATTGGCAACACCAGAACATCCCATTCATACCCGTCACCTTTGCAGTGTCAAAGCTGGATAGGTCGAGCGCCGTCAAAGATTCGCAACCCGAGAACATCCTGCTCATATCCGTCACTTTTGCAGTGTCAAAGTTGGAGAAGTCGAGTGCCGTCAAAGAGTTGCAACCATTGAACATCCCCTTCATACCCGTCACCTTTGCAGTGTTGAAGCTGGAGAGGTTGAGCACCATCAAAGAGTCGCAACCTGCGAACATGCTGCTCATATCTGTCACCTTCGCAGTGTTGAAGCTGGAGAGGTTGAGCACCATCAAAGAGTCGCAACCTGCGAACATGCTGCTCATATCTGTCACCTTTGAAGTGTCAAAGTTGGAGAGGTCGAGCGCCGTCAAAGATTGGCAATGAGAGAACATCCCGTTCATATCCGTCACCTTTGAAGTATCAAAGTTGGATAGGTCGAGCGCCGTCAAAGATCGGCAACGAGAGAACATCCCGTTCATAACCGTCACCTTTGCAGTGTTGAAGCTGGAGATGTCGAGGGCCGTCAAAGATTGGCAACCTGCGAACATCCCGTTCATAACCGTCACCTTTGCAGTGTCAAAGTTGGATAGGTCGAGCGCCGTCAAAGATTTGCAATGAGAGAACATCCCCTTCATACCCGTCACCTTTGTAGTGTTGAAGCTGGAGAGGTTGAGCACCATCAAAGAGTCGCAACCTGCGAACATGCTGCTCATATCTGTCACCTTTGTAGTGTTGAAGCTGGAGAGGTTGAGCACCATCAAAGAGTCGCAACCTGCGAACATGCTGCTCATATCTGTCACCTTTGCAGTGTCAAAGTTGGAGAGGTTGAGTGCCGTCAAAGATTGGCAATGAGAGAACATCCCGTTCATATCCGTCACCTTTGAAGTATCAAAGTTGGATAGGTCGAGCGCCGTCAAAGATCGGCAACGAGAGAACATCCCGTTCATAACCGTCACCTTTGCAGTGTCAAAGTTGGAGATATCGAGTGCCGTCAAAGATTTGCAAAAACGGAACATCTCCGTCATCTCCGTCACCTTTGCAGTGTTGAAGCTGGATAGGTCGAGCGCCGTCAAAGATTTGCAATGAGAGAACATCCCCTTCATACCCGTCACCTTTGCAGTGTTGAAGCTGGAGAGGTTGAGTATTCTCAAAGATTCGCAACCAAAGAACATCCCGTTCATATCCGTCACCTTTGCAGTGTCAAAGTTGGATAGGTCGAGCGCAGTCAAAGATTCGCAACCTGCGAACATCCCCCTCATATCCGTCACCTGCGAGGTATTGAGGTATTCAAAACCTTCGATGCTTTTAAGCGATAGGAGATCTGTAAACCATCCTGCTGTGGTGGTGGGGCGAAAATCACGGAACGAAGCATCAAAGACTGCAGTGAGAACGATGGTATTGGGATATACCCAATTATCAGTCCAATCGTAATCGTCCTTTGTATCCCTTATTCCCCACGTTGTGCCGTCGCGATCGGCACGGAGGGTGTCGTAATAGAAGGTGAGAGTCTTTTGGTCTTCACTGAGGTGTACGTAGGCTTCGGGAGTAGTGGTCATAAGGAAAAGGGGATGTATAGGTGGTGAAATGTCGGAAAGATGTGTTTTTATCTGTTGATGAATTATCCTAGCAGAGGCTTTTCATGCGCAAATATAAATAATTATTGCCGTCCGGGAAAAGTATTATACGGCAAAAATTAGTCTATTCCTTTGAAGAACTCTGCTTTTGGTGTTTCAAACTTTAGTTTTAATCCGGGTCTACTGTTGATTTTCTTCTGTATACTCGCAATACGTATCTATTATCAGAAGTTACTCTCTTGAAGAAGCCCCCAAGAGAGATTTCAACAACACCACCTCCTTCACTCCCCCTATTGCGCACGCACATACGCGCGCGTCCGGCGTTTTTCGATTTTCGCCTTCACCTCTTCACCCATGGAGGATAATCAACTGATGGACAAGACTTTGCGGGTGAAGGCTTCACCCCACGCTTCCCTTCACCGGTGAAGGACTAAAAAACACTCATCCTTCACACACAACCAACTATAGATCAACCCCTTAGTGGTGAATGTGAAGGGTGAAGGCAAGTATTTCAAACTCGCTGAGTGCGCGATGCACGAGCGCGTGTCCGCTCCGGCACACCTGCACGCGTGAGGAAACACACCGGGAGTGACGAGCGAAAAACAAGCACGCGAATTTCGTCAGAAAAGGAGGGAGGTTTTCCTCAGAAGCAGAGGAGAATCGAAAGAAAGTCCACAACTTTTCTCACGCATCTCCTCCATCTCATTTTTCAACCCATTTTCTTTCAATAAAATCATGCTTATTCGAAAGAAAACTTTTATCTTTGCACTTGACAAAACACAATCCTCCCTTCTTCTCGCCGCGTTGCGGTGTCTATATAGCGCGAAAGGCTGGGCGCCTCCCATACCTCAACGCAAACGATCTTTGACTTATTGATCAACGACTGTCATGCCATCTGCCGAACATTCCATGGTGCATCCAGCATTTAGCAGTCTCAAACCGGCACACCGTTTCACAAAGTGTGCAACCTTGGTCGTTTCCTTTCATTTCCACCACATTGTGCGACAAGTGTTCCAAAAGAAATTCGTATTTTTGCCCCAAACAGAATATACGCATCCCCACCCTTTGCAGGCAGCCCACGCTTGAGTTTCGAGCCCGCGCCGCACGCATCGCAGAGGGCGGGCCCAGACACACAACGACAGCATGAATATCCTCGAACTCAGCGAACAAGAGATTGCACGCCGCAATTCGCTTTCCGAACTTCGCGCGCTGGGCATTGACCCCTACCCCGCAGCCGAATACCCCACCAACGCCTTCAGCGACGAAATCATTGCCAACTTTAAAGGACGACGACGCGCCCCGCGAGGTGTGCATCGCCGGCCGTATGATGGGCCGCCGCGTGATGGGTAAGGCTTCGTTCCTCGAACTGCTCGACTCTCGCGGCCGCATTCAGGTCTACATCACGCGCGACGACATCTGCCCCGAAGAGGACAAGACGCTCTACAACAGCGTGGTGAAGAAACTCCTCGACCTCGGCGACTTCGTGGGCGTGAAGGGCTTTGTGTTCCGCACGAAGACCGGCGAGGTGTCGGTACACGCTCGTGAAATCACGGTGCTGGCCAAGAGCCTCAAGCCGCTCCCCACGCCGAAAGAAAAGGACGGCGTGGTCTACGACGCCTTTGAGGATCCCGAACTGCGCTACCGCCGTCGTTACGTCGACCTCATTGTGAATCCGCAAGTGAAGGACACGTTCTACAAACGTGCCAAGGCCGTCAGCACCCTCCGCGCCATTCTCGACGAAGCGGGCTACACGGAAGTGGAAACCCCCACGCTCCAAAACATTCCCGGCGGTGCTTCGGCGCGTCCGTTCATCACGCATTTCAACGCGCTCAACCAGCAGATGTATTGCCGCATCGCTACGGAACTTTACCTCAAGCGCTTGATCGTGGGCGGCTTTGAAGGCGTGTACGAAATCGGCAAGAACTTCCGCAACGAAGGCATGGACCGCACGCACAACCCCGAGTTCACCTGCATGGAACTCTATGTGCAGTATAAGGACTACAATTGGATGATGGAATTCACCGAGCGCATGCTCGAACGCATCTGCACCGCCGTGAACGGCAAGCCCGAGACGGTGGTCGACGGCAAGACCATCAGCTTCAAAGCCCCCTATCGCCGCCTGCCCATCCTCGACGCCATCAAGGAAGAAACAGGCTACGACCTCTCGGCAATGTCGGAAGACGAAATCCGCAACGTGGCCACGAAGTTGGGCATCGAAGTGGACGAGAGCATGGGTAAGGGCAAGTTGATCGACGAAATTTTCGGCGAAACCTGCGAAGGCAAGTTCATCCAGCCCACCTTCATCACCGACTATCCCGTGGAAATGTCGCCGCTGACGAAGATGCACCGCAGCAAACCCGGTCTGACCGAGCGTTTCGAGTTGATGGTCAACGGCAAGGAGTTGGCCAACGCCTACTCGGAGCTCAACGACCCCATCGACCAAGAAGAGCGTTTCGTCGATCAGATGCGTCTGGCCGACAAGGGCGACGACGAAGCGATGATCATCGACCAAGACTTCCTCCGCGCGCTCCAATACGGCATGCCCCCCACCTCGGGCATCGGCATCGGCATCGACCGTCTCGTGATGTTGCTCACCGGCCAAACGGCTATTCAAGAAGTGCTCTTCTTCCCGCAGATGAAGCCCGAGAAACTTCCCGCCAAGGACAAGGCCGAAGCCTATGTGCCTTTCGGTATTCCCGCCGATTTGGTGCCCGTGCTTCAGAAAGTGGGTTACTATTTGGTGCAAGACCTCCGCGGCGCCAACCCACAGAAGGTGCAACAACAAATCGGGGAAGTGCTCAAAAAATATCAGCTTGACCTCGCCAAGCCTTCGGTGGCCGACATCGCCGCTTGGGTGGAAGCCCTCGGCGAATAAGCCCACCAACGACACAGCATGCGGGGTGTCCGTCGGACGGACACCCCATTTTCTCATCGTTCAAACTCCGTCTCATGCCCGGTTTTAGTTCCTTTTTTGGATTCGGCGGGTCCGACAACGAACAGCGCGCCTCGGGTTCCTTTCCCGGGGCGGTTGCCATCATCGGCAGCGGTTCGTGGGCAACGGCCGTCGCCAAGATCATGCTCGAAAGCGTACCGGAGATCTGGTGGTACGTGCGCCGCGATGAAACCATCGAAGAGTTTCGTCACTACGAGCACAACCCCACTTACCTCACCACGGTGCGTTTCCCCATGGAGCGCATCCACTTCACCTCGGACATCAACGAAGTGGCACGCGAGGCCGACACGCTCATTTTCGTCACGCCCTCACCCTACCTCAAAGCCCAACTCAAGCGCTTGAAGGTGAAGCTCCACGACAAAGTGATCATGACGGCCATCAAAGGCATCGTCCCCGACGAAAACGTGGTGTGTACCGAGTATTTCCGCACCGCCTTCGGTGTGCCCGAAGACAATCTCATGGTACTCGGTGGCCCCAGCCACGCCGAAGAGGTGGCGCTCGACCGCCTGACCTACCTCACCGTGGGATGCAATAATATAGAACGCGCGCGCGTGATGGCCGATCTCGTGGCCAATCACTATGTGAAGTCGACCGTTTCGGCCGATGTGATCGGCATCGAATACGCCGCCGTGCTCAAAAACGTCTACGCCATCGCCGCGGGCATCTGCTCGGGGCTACAATATGGCGACAACTTCCTGTCGGTGCTCCTCTCGAGTGCCGTGCAAGAAATGAATCGTTTCCCTCAGCGCCGTCTATCCGCTCGAACGCAACGTCTACGACAGCGCCTACCTCGGCGACCTGCTCGTCACCAGCTACTCCAACTTCTCGCGCAACCGCGTCTTCGGCCAAATGATCGGTCGCGGCTACAGCGTGAAGAGCGCACAAATGGAGATGGAAATGATCGCCGAAGGCTACTACGGCGTGAAGTGCATGAAGTTCATCAACCGCCGCTACCACGTGAACATGCCCATCCTCGACGCCGTCTACAACATCCTCTACGAACGCGTCGCGCCTCCCCTCGAAATCAAACTCCTCACCGATTCGCTCCGTTGATCGCCGCTCTATCGGTTCCCTCCCTCCTTCACCACATCGACACAATCACTCAACATGGCTTTCAACATCCCCAAAAGCGAAAAACCGCGCGTTGTCATTGTCGGCGGCGGTTTTGGCGGTCTCAAACTGGCCAACCACCTCAAAGGTTCCGGTTTCCAAGTCGTACTCGTCGACCGCAACAACTACCATCAGTTCCCCCCGCTCATCTACCAAGTAGCCTCCGCGGGCATCGAACCGAGCAGCATCGCTTTCCCTTTCCGCAAGATCTTCCAGCGTCGAGAGGACTTCTACTTCCGCCTCGCCGAGGTGCGCAGCGTTTTCCCCGAACAGAAAATCCTGCAAACCTCCATCGGCAAAATCCACTACGACTATCTGGTTTTCGCTGCCGGCACCACCACCAACTTCTTCGGCAACAAAAACGTGGCCGAAAACGCCATCCCGATGAAGAACGTGAGCGAAGCCATGGGCTTGCGCAACGCCCTGCTCGAGAACTTCGAACGCGCCCTCACCTGCTCGTCTGAAACCGAGCGTCAGGAGCTGCTCAACGTCGTCATTGTCGGCGGCGGCGCCACGGGTGTGGAAGTGGCCGGCGCCCTGTCGGAGATGAAAAACTACGTCCTGCCCAAGGACTATCCCGACATGCCTGCCAGCCTAATGAACATCTACCTCATCGAAGCCGGTCCTCGTCTGTTGGGCGCCATGAGCGAAGAAACCTCCGCCCACGTCAAGAAGTTCCTCCAGGGCATGGGCGTCAACGTCCTGCTCAACAAGATGGTCACCGACTACTCCGACCACCGCGTGCAACTCAAAGACGGCACGCAAATCGCCACCCGCACCTTCATTTGGGTGAGCGGCGTGGCCGCCGAAAGCGTAGGCAACCTCTCGGCCGACCACCTCGGCCGCGGACGCCGCATCATCGTCGACAAATACAACCGCGTCGAAGGTCTCGACGGCGTCTATGCCATCGGCGACCAGTGTATCATGCCCGAAGGCGACCCCAAATGGCCGGGCGGACACCCACAGCTGGCGCAAGTCGCCATTCAGCAAGGGCAGCTTCTCGCGCGCAACCTCAAAGCCACCCTCAAAGGCAAACCCCTCAAACCCTTCCGCTACAAGAATCTCGGCACCATGGCCACCGTAGGTCGCAACCGCGCCGTCGCCGAATTCAGCTCCATGAAGATGGCCGGTTTCTTCGCCTGGCTCATGTGGCTCGTCGTCCACCTGCGCAGCATCCTCGGCATCCGCAACAAGACGGTCGTGCTCTTCAACTGGATCTGGAACTATTTCTCCTACGCCCAGTCCCTGCGCCTCATCGTCTACGCCCGCAAGGCCAAAGAAGTCATCGACCGACAGGCACGTTTGGCCTCTCAACACTGGGGCCGCGACCTGCAAAGCGAAGGCATCGACGCCGAAGAGCACACTGCCGCCGCTCCTTCCTCTTCCACTCCGTCCACGCAAGCGCCGCAGGCCTGAACACGCTGCAACAATCTCCTAACGCCCTATGACTCAACCCACCTCCTCTTCCCCCCGCCGCGCCCTCGTGGTGCTCAGCGGCGGACAGGACTCCACCACCTGCCTCTTTTGGGCACTGCAACGTTTCGACGAAGTGTACGCCCTGAGCTTCACCTACGGACAGAAACACACCCACGAGGTAGACATCGCCACCGAAATCTGCGCCGAACAACAGGTGCCCTATGAAGTGATGGACGTGCCCCTCCTCGGCCAACTCGGCAGTAATTCCCTCACCGACACCACCCTCGAGATGGACACCGACAAACCCGCCGGCGGCCCGCCCAACACCTTCGTGCCCGGGCGCAATCTCTTCTTCCTCAGCATCGCCGCCGTCTATGCGCGTGAGCGCGGCATCTTCGATCTCGTCACCGGCGTGGGACAAACCGACTTCTCCGGCTACCCCGATTGTCGCGACAACTTCATCAAGAGTCTCAACGTCACGCTCAACCTCGCCATGGACGAACAGTTCCGCCTGCACACCCCGCTCATGTGGCTCGACAAAGCCGAAACGTGGGCGATGGCAGATCAGCTGGGCGTGCTCGAGCTCATCCGCACGCGCACCCTCACCTGCTACAACGGCGTGGTAGGCGACGGTTGCGGACACTGCCCCGCGTGCAAACTGCGTCGCGAGGGGCTCGAACTCTATTTGCAATCCAAACAATAACTCCTTCTTTCTCCCTATGTCCACCCGCGAAACAGAAGGCTTGCAACACCTCGGCAGCCAAGGCACACAATATCCCGACGACTACGCTCCCGAAGTGCTCGAAACCTTCATCAACAAGCATCCCGACAACGACTATTGGGTGCGCTTCAACTGCCCGGAGTTCACCTCTCTCTGCCCCATCACCGGCCAACCCGACTTTGCCGAGATTCGCATCTCCTACATTCCCGGCGAGCGCATGGTCGAAAGCAAGAGCCTGAAACTCTACCTCTTCTCCTTCCGCAACCACGGCGACTTCCATGAAGACTGCGTCAATGTCATCATGAAAGACCTCGTGCGCCTCATGCAACCCAAATACATCGAGGTCACCGGTCTCTTCACCCCCCGCGGCGGCATCAGCATCTTCCCCTATGCCAACTACGGCCGCCCCGGCACCAAATACGAAGCCCTGGCCGACGAACGCCTCCGCCGTCATGACATGTAAACAAAACTTGTCTCGATGAACAACTTCCGCAATTTGCTCCAATGGATCTGGCACTATCGGTTTCCCGCCGTGCTCCTCCTTTTCTTCATTTTTGCAGGCTTTCTGGGCGACTTCAGCTTCTACCAATACTGGTCGCTGAAACGACAAAATGCAGAACTGAACGAACGCATCGCGCAGTACCAAAAGGAATACAATAGCGACTCCCACGAACTGCATCTCCTCGAGACGTCCGAAGAGGCAGTTGAGAAGGTGGCTCGCGTAAATCTGCTCATGAAAAACGAGAACGAAGACGTCTACGTTGTCGTCGAAGAATGAGCCACTCGGGCTCGTGTGCTCACCGCCCCGCGCCCGCTCACTCTTTCGCAAGCACAGCGATGCAGCGACAAGCATCTGCCACGACCAAGCACCGGACTTTGCGCACTCCGCACGCACTGCCCACCTCACTCTCCCCTTCTCCATTCGGTTCTCACCGTTTCGTTCCCCACATGAAACCACTCTCTCAACTGCAATCCCTCGCTTTCACCCTCGGCGGCCTACTCCTGCTCGTAGGTGCCCTGCTCCCCATGGTGCCGACGCTCTCGGACTTCGCTCCCTACGTGTTTTGCGCCGGCGCGCTCCTCTTCGGCACGCTCCAACTGGTACAACGCTACGAAGGGCGCAACGTCACGGTGCGCCGCCTGCGCCGCCAGCAAATGCTCGGTGCCTGCCTCCTCATGATCTCAGCCTGTCTGCTGCTCGTCACCGCCTTTCGCCTGCTCCCCCTTCGGGGCGGAGAGTGGAAAGTGGTACTGGCCATTGCTGCCGTGCTCGAGCTCTACACCGCCTTCCGCCTACCCACCGAATTGGAAAAGGAGAAAAAAGGTACATAGTCGCGCCCCAAGGCCTTTATTTCATTCGATCAGTACACCCCTACAGCTCCGAACTCACGCAGCTCCTCAGACCGCTTATTTGCCGTCCGGGGAGCTGTTTGTATAACCCGGTGCCGTTGGTCCTCCTCTCTCCGAGTCCTGCTTGCATGGTCGGGGCGCGCCATAAGCGTTCTCCGCGACCGAAAAGCCATTCATCCCCGCGACACGTCTGCTCCCCACAACAAAGGGCAGCACAGCGCGACAACTCTGCAAAAATCTCGCACACGCATCCGATTTGAGTCGATGAGCGTCTATGTCTTCCCGGTCCGCTCGCTCCGTCCTTGTCGACAACTTGAGCACCCGCCTCGCGCGCACGCGCGCGGGCACACCTGCGCACACACCTACGCGCGCCTCAGGCGGTTTTAGTTTTTCATCTTCACCCTTCACCTACATCTCACAGTGTATCAGTTAGATATGGGTGAACATTATAGTATATAATCATGATGAAACACAACAACAAACATCTATAAATCATTATTATTCAGTAGTTTACGAAAGGATTTACTACTTCACCCGTTCTAAAGTAGAAATCAAAAACAATATATACCTGTTCTTCAATTAATTATGTATCGTCGTTTGAATAATAACTCTCTAATCTCGTTTACTTTTACGCTCTTCATCAAATCATCCGTTACCGACCAGTTCACACTCCTCTCCACTATACTTCCCTGAATATCAACGGAGAACTGTGCAGAAACGCCCAAGAAGTGAAGGAAATCACCCCGTTTCCTCACAAAGTCTTCACCCCTATCTTTCTTTGAATCAAGAAGTTGGCGCACACGGGTGAAGAGGTGAAGGAAAAAATCGAAAACTGACTGAGGCGCGCGTACGCATACGCGCGCACGCGAGGGGGCTGTGCACACTGCCGGCGATGCGGACATCCTATTCGGGGGCGAGGTCTCACTCCGCCCTACCGTGAGCCATATTCCCTCATCGTGACACTGCACATGTGCAGCAGCGCAGGCGGCAGGCAGCGCGTGCAAAACGTGCAGCACAGGAGAAAACCATAACATCGTGCACAACACCGCAACCAAGGCGTGAGAGAGCTCCACTCGTCACCACGAAACGGCCCCGACGAGCGCGCACAAAAAAGCATCCCCTGCTGTCCTCATCGGAAAGCAGGGGATGCCGACTTTTTGAGCTTACGCTCAAACTGTGTCCTTACGGCTTAGAAGTTGTAGTAGAAGCCGAGGTTTACGTCCGTGGTGCTGAAACGGTAGCCGTATTGCTCCACCTCGTTGCGCTTGCGGTAGCCGAGTTCACCGAAGCTGGCCACGAAGTTCCAGTTGCGGTTGAGGTCAACGGAGAGACCGGGGCGTACGCCTACCGACCAGCCGAACTTGCTGCCGGAAACATTTTCCTGAGAAGCCCAGTTGAAGCCGAGTGCACCGTCAACGATGAAGCTCACAGCGCCCACACGGCAAGCCGTGTAACGGAGATAGGGGTTGAACTCGAATACCGACGAGTTGTTCTTGTCTCCCTTCGGATCGTCGAGCGTATAGCTGATAGAAGTACCGATGGCCGTGTTGTTGCTCAGCTTGTAACCGATTTCGGGAGCGAGCGTCACTTCGGTTTTCACGTCTTTGGTGCCCCAGAGACCGAGTTTACCACCGAGATATACCTGTGCGTTAGATGCGAGAGTTCCGCCTACGAGGGCGAGGGCGAGTACGATTTTCTTCATTGTCGTAATCTTTTTATTGTTGGTCAATAGAATCCCTCCGGCGCCATCCTTCTTTCACCCGAGAGCAAAAGTAGAATATCGGGAGGCGATCCGTTTACAAGGGCGAAAGTAGGCAGTTCGGCCGTTCTTGACAAAAAACGAAAGGCGCATTCGCATCAAACTAAGCTATTTTAAGAATAAAGATACTTATTCCTTTCCAAAACAGCCATTTCGCTCAAATCAGATCCAACGACATCGCGCACCACAACGAAGGGTTGTGATGCGCGACACGATACGAGGGGGCGAAATCGCCGAATTCAGAAAATGAACTTCACCACGTCGTTGAAGATGCCCAAGGCCATGAGCGCTAAGACGAAGTAGAAACCGATCGTGTTGACGCGTTCAATCACCTTGTCGGAGAATCTGCGGCGCGTGATCATCTCGAGTAACGTAATAAAGATGTATCCGCCGTCGAGCATGGGGATGGGCAGGAAGTTCATGAAGGCCAGCATCAGGGAGATGAAGGCAGTGAGTTGCCAGAAGGCGGCCCAGTTCCACGCAGCGGGGAAGAGACTGCCGATGGTACCGAAGGAGCCCACGCTCTTCACGCCGTCGGCCGAGAAGAGGTAGCGCAAATCGCTCACATAGCCCGAAAGCACCTTCCATCCGTGGGCAGCTCCGGCCGGGAAGCAGGTGGCCAGGTTGTAGCGCACGGTGTCCGTGCGATAGTCCATGAGCACGTTGTGCTTGAAGAGTCCGAGTTTGCCCTCGCGGGTGAGGGCGAAGCGGAGTGTGTCGGCCGTTGTGGCGCCGCGGTGCTTCACCACGAGCGTCGTGGCCAGCCATTTCGGGTCGGCCTTGCCCTGTGCCGCCGTGATGCGATCCTGCACCACACCGAGCTGTTGGTCGATTTGGTTCCAGGTTGTCACCGCTTTGCCGTTAAGGGCCACAATACTGTCGCCGGCACGCACACCGGCTTTGGCGGCAGGGCTACCGGCCATGGCCGAGTCCACCACCGAAGGCAACGTCAGGGCGACGAAGGGCGGTTGTTCCTTGAGCATCTTGAGCAGATCCACACGGCCGCCGACATTCACCGCGGCGGGGCGGCCATCGCGGAGCACATGGATGACTTTCGCGCTCCCCAAGTCGCGCAACAGCTGTGCGTTGTCGAGATACGTGTAGGTTTTGTCGTCGGCGCCCACAATCACGTCGCCATCGCGGAAGCCCATTTGCTTGGCCACGGTGTTGAAGGAGTAACCGTGCTGCACGGCGGTGACCGGCGTGCGCTGTTCGCCCCAAGCCAGGAGCACCATGGCGTAAATGAAGAGGGCCACAAGGAAATTGACCAGCACACCGCCCACCATGACGAGCAAGCGCTGCCAAGCGGGCTTGTTTTTGAAGAGTTGATTGGCCGGAACTTCGGCTTCTTCGCGTTTCACCGCGTCGGCATCGGTGCTTTCGTCGACCATGCCGGCGATTTCCACGTAACCGCCGAAGGGCAACCAACCGATGGCGAATTTCGTGCCGCCCCATGTGCCGAGGGGCAACGCCAAGCGCTTACCGCCTTTCCAGAAGTCGAAGAACAGACAAAAGCGGTGCACGCGAATGCCGAAAAGCTTCGCGAAAAAGAAGTGGCCCCCCCTCGTGAAGGATGACGAGCAGCGAGATGCTGAGCACCAATTGGAGGGCTTTGATCAAGAATGTTTCCATCAAAAAAAGAGCTTGCAGGAAGGAATAGAATGAATTAGTTGAGATAGCCGGCCACCAATCGGCGCACCTCAGCATCGGAGGCGAGATAGTCGCTGAGCGATGCACGTTGACAGCGCGTGGCGTCGGCCATGGCGCGACGAATCAGGCGCGGGATGTCGAGAAAACCGATGGCGTCGCGGCGGAATGCCGCATTGGCCACTTCATTGGCTGCGTTCACCACACACGGTAGGTTGCCGCCGGCCGCGATGGCCTCGTAAGCGATGCGCAGGCAGTCGAATTTGTCGAAGTCGGGGCGCTCGAACGTGAGGCGGCCGAGGGCGGCCAGATCCAAACGCTCACCGCTGAGCGACAAACGGCGCGGGAACGACAAGGCATATTGAATGGGCAATCGCATATCGGGCACCCCGAGTTGGGCTTTCACGCCCCCGTCGGCCAGTTGCACCGCGCTGTGCACGATGCTCTCGGGGTGTACCAGCACTTCGATGCGCTCGGGTTCGACGCCGAAGAGCCATTTGGCTTCGATCATCTCGAAGCCCTTGTTCATCATCGTGGCACTGTCGATCGTGATCTTGGCGCCCATCTCCCAGTTGGGGTGTTTCAGGGCGCGCGCCGCGGTAACGTTCGCCAACTCCTCGATGGGCGTCGTGCGGAAGGGGCCGCCCGAGGCGGTGAGGAGGATTTTGTCGATGGCATTGCCGTCTTCGCCCACCAAGCACTGGAAAATCGCGCTGTGCTCGCTGTCCACGGGCAGAATCGGCGCGCGGTGTTTCACGGCCAGTTCCGTAATGAATTCGCCCGCCACAACGAGCGTTTCCTTGTTGGCCAGTGCGATGGTTTTCCCGGCCTCGATGGCCGCGACGGTGGGGCGGAGTCCGGCGAAACCCACCATGGCCGTCACCACCACATCGACATCCGGCAGACTCGCCGCGTCGCCAATGGCTTCGGCACCCGCCCACACTTTAATCGGTAGGTCGGCCAGTGCTTCGCGCACCGTTTCGTAGCGCGACTCGTCGGCGATGACCACCACTTCGGGGTGAAATTCGCGGGCTTGCGCGATCAGTAATTCGGCGTTGTGCCCCGCCGTGAGGGCATAGGCCTCGTATTCGTCGGCATGTTCGCGCACCACGTCGAGGGTTTGCGTGCCGATGGAGCCGGTCGAACCGAGGATGGCAATTCGTTTCATCGTGTTGTTGACATTCAGTCGTTAAGGTCGATCAGTCCGTCGGGCACATCGAGCAAGAGCAGTCGGGCGCGGAGGTCATAGTCCACCACAAAATCGTCGTGCAACGGGAGGAGCACCTCTTCTCCGTCGTGTGTTTCGACCGTGAGCAGGGTGTTGGCCGTTGTGGTTTCGACGTGGCGCACCGTGCCGAGCTCGAGAGTCGGCAGTCCTCCTTCGCCTTCTTCGTCGCCGGCCTCAGCCTCTGCGTCGAGTGCGCCGTGATCGACCAGGAGCACTTTGGAAGCCGGTGAAAGCCCGAAGCGACGAAACAGTCTCTTCATCCTCGGCGGGGCGGGCATCGAGGGGGTAATAGACGGTGTGTCCCACAAGTTCCCGTGCGGCGGTGTCGCTGTCGATGCCGTCGAGGGTGAACAGCGCCGATTCGCTCCCTTTGAAACGATAGTCTTCGAGGAAGAACGGCACGTAGAGTCCGTCGATCTTGAGAAATACGTAGTTGGCTTCACCGCGATCGAAGACATCGTCGGTGAACTGCAGTTCGATTTCGCCGTGGATGCCGTGCGTGCGGGTGAATCGCCCGATGGAAAAAACGTCGGAGTCTGAAATCATGAGAAGAGGCAGGAACCTAAAAAATTATTCGAGGCGGGTGATGCAGGCACCCAGGGCATTGAGTCGATCTTCGATGTGCTCATAGCCGCGATCGATCTGGCCTACGTTGTCAATGCGGCTCGTTCCGTCGGCACTGAGGGCGGCGATGAGCAGCGCGATGCCGGCGCGAATGTCGGGGCTGGCCATGCGGCGCGCCTTCAGCTGCAAGTTGAAGTCGTGGCCCACCACAACGGCGCGGTGCGGGTCGCACAAAATGATCTGCGCGCCCATGTCGATGAGTTTGTCGACGAAGAAGAGGCGGCTTTCGAACATCTTTTGGTGGAAAAGCACGCTGCCCTTGGCCTGCGTGGCCACGACGAGCAGAATCGAAAGGAGGTCGGGGGTGAGTCCCGGCCAGGGGGCGTCGGCCAACGTCATAAAAGAGCCGTCGATGAACGACTCAATTTGATAATGCTGCGGGCCGGGGATGTAAAGGTCGTCGTCGCGCTCCTCGACCGTCACGCCGAGTCGGCGAAAGGCGTCGGGGATGAGTCCGAGATCGCGGCGCGACACGTTTTTAATGGTGATGCCGTCGCCCACCATCGCGCCGATACCGATGAACGAGCCGATCTCGATCATGTCGGGCAGGATGCGGTGCTCGGCGCCGTGGAGCTTTTGCACGCCCACCACCGTAAGGCGGTTAGAAGCGATGCCCGAAATGTTGGCGCCCATGCGGTTGAGCAGGTGACAGAGCTGCTGAATGTAGGGTTCGCAGGCCGCATTGTAGATGGTTGTGGTGCCTTCGGCGAGCACAGCGGCCATGACGATGTTGGCCGTCCCGGTCACCGACGCCTCGTCGAGGAGCATGTAGGCGCCGCGCAGGCGTTCGGCCTCGATCTCAAAGAGTTCGTGCTCGCTGTCCACGTGAAACTGCGCGCCGAGCTTTTGCAATCCGAAAAAATGCGTGTCGAGTCGTCGACGGCCGATTTTGTCGCCGCCGGGCTTGCTGATCACTGCCCGACCGAAGCGGGCCACGAGCGGGCCGATGGTGAGAATCGAACCGCGCAACGACGAACAACGGGCCAGATATTCCTCCGAACGGAGGTAATCGAGGTCGATTTGGTCGGCGCGAAAGGTGATGTCGCCCGGCGCATTGCGGCGCACGTAGACGCCGATGTCTTGCAGCAGACGAATCAAGTTGTTGACGTCGACAATGTCGGGCACGTTGGTAAGGCGCACCTCCTGATCGGTGAGCAGCGTGGCGCAGATCACTTGCAACGCTTCGTTTTTGGCTCCTTGCGGTTCGATTTCGCCTCGGAGACGGCGGTTGCCTTCAATGAGAAAAGAGGCCATGCGGGTGAGTTTTAGTGGGGTGTGTGAATCAAGACGGCTGCAGTGCGCGCATCACCTCGGCGGAGGGGATGCGCCCTTCGGTGCAGAAGTCGATGTCCTTGGCCAGGCGTTCGATTTCGGTCGCTCCGCCTCGCATTTCGGCGAGGTTGAGTTGCATGCGAGCGGCCAAATCGCACAACTGTCGGGCGCGCACCTCGGCATCGGGCTCGTCGGCGATGCGGTTCATCCACGTTTGCAACAAATGGCCGTAGTGGCGGAAGCGCAAACGGTGGGTGGGATAGGTCAAACACTCCGCTTGTGCGGCGGCGGGTGCGCGATCCACCTCCACGGGCCAGTCGATGTCGAGCGCGTAGTCGGTGAGTTGGGCGAGGTGGTTCCACAATTTTTCGTTCACCTCACGCGAATCGACAGGTTGTCGGCTGACGATGCGCATGGTTTCGACGATGCGTGCGGCATAGGCCGTGCGTTCTGCCCGGTCGCTGAGCGTGAGGGCGTGTTCCACCATGAGTTGCACTTCACGGCCGTAGGCTTTCATGCGCACAGGGGCTTTCTGCGTGTTGTATTCCATAGAAACCGAACGTATCAAAACAGTTTTTTGGGCAAAGACGTTTGAAATTCCTTGAGATAGAAGGGCTCGAAATAGGCCACATCGACGAAGCGCCCTTCGAGGAAGGCGCGTTCGGCAAGCGGAGCCATGTGGCGCGCCAGCGGATGCACGTTGTCGACAAAACGGGCGTTGGGGTGATCGATCACCGCCTTGCACTTTTCGGCGCCGTCGCCCATGAAATAAACGGGCGCACGGTCGAGCCACTCGCGATAAGTGTCGGCCGTGACGATGTCGGCCCCCACTTCGCGCACGGTGTGCAGCGCGCGATCATATACTGCGGCGTAAACCTCCATGCGGCGCGCGTCGATCATGGGCACGAGCAGGGCGTCGTCGGGCATATCGTCGTCGTAGAGCAACGGCCCCACGGTGATGAGCTGCAGCGTGGGCACGGCAATGAGGGGTACATTGCGGGCGTAGGCCACCCCTTTGGCGGTGGAAAGACCGATGCGCAGGCCGGTGTAGCTGCCCGGTCCGCTCGACACGGCGACGGCGTCGAGGGGAATGGCGTGGCTCTCGGCGAAACTCAGCGCTTCGTCGACGAAGGGCGCCAAAACGGCCGCATGGGAGGGGCCTTCGAGGGTTTGCTGTTCGAAGATCACCTGCGAATCTTCCGACACGGCGACGGAACAAACGGAGGTGGAGGTTTCTATGTGGAGAATGCAGGACATGGCTGAGGGATTTTTTCGGCGTCCTCGTTCCGCGACTCCAACGGGAGGGAAACGGACGCTCGCTTTTCAATCTGCGAATTTAAGGCTTTTCGGCTGATACACAAAGTTTCCACGGCGAAAAGCCGCGCGCCGCCCTGCATAAGGCACACGGCGCACGCGAATCTCCCCGAATATCACCCTACGGCGCGGAACGTCCCTGCACCGCACCCCGCCTCTCGGCACGCCATCGCCCGGGGCTCCACGCATCAAGATGTGAATTCGCGTCTTCTTCCCGCCCCGACGCAGCGTCGTCCGCAGCCCCGACGAAAACTCGGCGAGATGTCCCGAAAAGTTCCCGAGAATTGCGGAAAAGATCCCAATTATCAGCGAAAAACTGGGCGTTTTCTTCCCGTCTCCTCCACCCCGCCGCACGCACTCCGAGACTTGAACGGCACGACACCCCGTTTTCCGTTTGCACCGGGCTTTCGCCGTGGCGCGCCCCTCGCCGAAACACGGTTTGTGCCCACCGAATGGCCGAAAACCGGAAAGAAAACTACAACCAGAACCGGAGTTTTTACCCTTTTCACGAAAGGAATTGTTCAATATTTCCTTTTCGCCAAGAAATAAACAAACAAAATCGCCCTCACGTCCAAAAGAATACGTACCTTTGGCCTACGTACCTCTGTGTACTGCGCACCGCTCGCCCACAACGAGCGAGTCCTACGCAAATAACATCACATAACCATAACTCCAACATGAAACCTGCAAACGGCAAATTGGGTGTCATGATCGTCGGCCTCGGCGCGGTCAGCACCACCTTCATCACCGGCGTGCTGATGGCACGCAAGGGCTTGGCAAAGCCCGTCGGTGCAATGACACAATACGACAAAATCCGCGTGGGACGCGGTGCCGAAAAGAAATATCTGAAATATGCCGACATCATCTCGCTGGCTTCGCTCGACGATCTGGTGTTCGGCGCTTGGGATGTGTATCCCGCCAACGCTTTTGAGAGCGCCGTCGACGCCGAGGTGCTGCGCGCCAAAGACATCCTCCCCGTGGAGAACGAACTGAAGGCCATCCGCCCGCTGCCCGCCGCATTCGACAAGCGCTATGCCTCTCGTTTGGACGGCAACAACGTGAAAAACTGCGCCACCCGCTGGGAAATGGTGGAAGCCCTGCGCGAAGACATTCGCCGCTTCAAGGCCGACAACGGTTGCGACCGCATTGTGGTACTCTGGGCCGCATCGACCGAGATCTACGTTCCCATCGACGAAACGGTGCACTACCGTTTGGCCGATCTGGAAGCCGCCATGAAGGCCAACGACACCGAGCGCATCGCGCCCTCCATGTGCTATGCCTACGCCGCCCTGGCCGAAGGTGCGCCCTTCGTGATGGGTGCGCCCAACACCACGGTGGATATTCCCGCCATGTGGGAGCTGGCCGAAAAGACCCACATGCCCATCGCCGGTAAGGACTTCAAAACCGGCCAAACCTTGGTGAAGAGCGGTTTCGCCCCCATCATCGGCACCCGCTGCCTGGGACTGAACGGATGGTTCTCGACCAATATCCTCGGCAACCGCGACGGCCTGGTGCTCGACGAGCCGGCCAACTTCCACACGAAGGAGGTTTCCAAACTCTCGACCCTCGAAAGCATCCTCGTGGCCGACGAGCAGCCCGACCTCTACACGGACTACTACCACAAGGTGCGCATCAACTACTATCCTCCGCGCGGCGACAGCAAGGAAGGCTGGGACAACATCGACATCTTCGGTTGGATGGGCTACCCCATGCAAGTGAAAATCAACTTCCTCTGCCGCGATTCGATTCTGGCCGCCCCGCTTTGCCTCGACCTCGTGCTGCTCATCGACGCCGCTGCCCGCGACGGCCGTTACGGCACGCAGCGTTTCCTGAGTTTCTTCCTCAAAAGCCCGCAACACGACTACACGCAAGGCGAAGTGCCCGAAAATCACCTGTTCCGCCAGTACACGAACCTCAAAAACGCCATTCGCGAAATGGGCGGTTACGAGGCCGACGAAACGGTCGACTGATTTTTCAGCCCCGCCCCTTCACACCGAGCGCGACACCTCCCTCCCGGCGAGGAGCCGCGCCCGGTGTTCCTCTTTTTGTAAGAGCGCTTCACCGGCGGCTATCAGCGAAAACGATAGCAGCTATCTGATCAAACCATAGAACTTCGGCACGATACCCGAGAAGAGCGCGTAATTTTGCAGCGTCAAAACGGAAATGCTCCGCCACTGCCCACAGGCTTATCTACGTTACGGCGCATGCGCTTGACAGAACTGACTGTTTATTATATTTCCATCCTGACGATTCCCGCCGCCTCGGTCGGCTTCCCAACGGGATCCCCACCGACCACTCGGAGAACAACAGCGTTCCCTTGTGGGGCGCGCTGGGAGACGTCATCCAACGCGAATCAACTCAAATTCATTTCATTATGTCACTTCTTGCCGCCCTTCAAGTTCAAAGCAGCCCCAGCGCTCCTTACATCATCATTGCTTTCATCGCCTTCACCGCAGCCCTCTACTGCGTGCCCACTCTCTTCCGCTTCTTCAAAAACCTCTCGAACCCTGCCCAACGCGCCGCTCAGCCCGCCGACGACACGGTGTACGTTTGCCACGACGAAGCTTTCTTGCAACCCAAAGCCTAACTCCTTCTCATCTCGCAATCGGATTCGATGAACCACTCCACGATGATGTCCGCGGCATCACCCTCTGACCCCAAAGAAATCCACGTTCGTCTCAAACACATTGCCAAGTTTTTCGGCTCCTACGCCGCTACTCTGCTGTGCAGCGGAGCCACGACAATGCGCATTGAGCGCAAACTCCGCCAAATGGCCGAAGCCTGGCACGTGCAAGCCGAATTCACCATTCTGCCCACGAACGTGATTCTCAACATCTGGGACGCCTCGGGCGACCACTCCTACAGTTGCATCTCACCGCTGCTGCACGGAGCCCTAAATTTCGATCTCATCACGCGTCTCAGCCGCCTAAGCGACGACGTCTTCACGCAGAACCTCGTGCCTGCCGAAGCCGTTCGCCGCTTTGATGCGATTAAAAACATCCCTCGCTTCTCTTCGTTCGCCGTACTGGTCTTGGCCTCTGCGGCCAACGCCTCTTTCTGCCGGCTCTTCGGCGGCGACTGGGCCGCCATCGGCATTGTGTTTGCCGCCACCTTCTGCGGTTTCTTTGTCAAACAGCGCCTTTCGAGCTGGAAAATGGACTATCGCGCCGTGACCATCATCTCTGCTGTGACGGCCGCGGTGATTTCTTGCGTCGGCTACGTCATTCCCGATCTTTCCACCACGCCCGACATCGCTTTGGGCACCAGTGTGCTCTATCTTGTGCCGGGAGTGCCGTTTTGCAACTTCGTCAACGATTTGCTCTACGGGCACTACATCTGCGCTTTCAGCCGCTTCGTGCAGGCCATGATGATCACCGTGAGTCTTTCGATCGGGTTGGTGCTGGCTTTGTTGATGCTCAACATCCGCATGCTCTGACCCGTTTCGGCTTTTGCCCCGCTTTTCTCCCCTTCACCCCACAACGATAGTCCATTCTCCATGTCCACTCTTCTCGATTTGCTCAACGACGGTTTTTTTGCCGCCATTGCCGCCATCGGTTTCGCGAGCATCAGCAACCCCAAACGCAGCACCTTCTGGTCGCTCGGCCTGCTTGCCGCCCTCGGCCACGTCACGCGCTTCATCCTTATGCACTATTTTGACGTGCACATCGCCTTGGCTTCCTTTGCGGGCGGCCTGATCATCGGCATCGTCTCCATCCCCATGTCGACGGTGGTGAATTCGCCCGCCGAAACCCTCTCCTTCCCTGCGCTGCTCCCCATGGTGCCGGGAAAATTTGCCTACGGTTCGATACAAGCGCTCGTGGAATGCATGAGCCATAAGACCGAAGACCATTTCAACCACTATTTTTATCTGCTCAACTACAACTGGATCACCTGTGTGCTGACGATTGTGCTGATGGTCATCGGGGTGACGATTCCGCTCTTCACGTTCCGCAACCACGGTCTGGTGATGTTGCGCCGTATGCGCGACGAACTCCTCGCTGCGGCCCACCTTCGTTCGTCGCACCACTGATTTTCGTCCGAACATGGAACTTCGACAGCTCCGCTACTTCGTGAAAGTGGCCGAATGCCAAAGCTTTTCGGAAGCCGCACGACAGTTGCACATCACACAAAGCACCCTCTCACAACAAACCCGACAGTTGGAGGACGAACTGGGGGTGCAGCTGCTCGCACGCGACTCCCACCACGTGGAACTCACCGATGTGGGGAGCGCTTTCCTACCTTCTGCGCTGCGCGCCCTGGCCGAGGTGGAAGCTTGTGTGGACAGCATCAGCGAAGTGACGCACTTGGTGCGCGGCACCATCAACATTGGCGCCACTTATACCTTCAGTCCGATTCTCAAAGAGGCAATTCTCGCCTTCATCAAGGCGTTTCCGCAAGTACGCCTCAATGTGGTGAGCCAATCGATGAGCGATTTGATGGAAATGCTCATCAAGCATGAGCTGGACGTGGTGTTGTCTTACAAACCCTCGCAACACTACACACAAATCGAGTCGCATTATCTTTTTGACAACGAACTTTGCGCCGTGGTGAGCGACACGCATCCGCTTGCCGGCCGTGCTGCCGTGGAACTCGCCGACTTGACGCACCACCGCATGGCACTTCCCGCCCCGGGACTGCAGGCGCGCAACAAATTCGACATGCTGGTGCGCGGCACACAGCACGAATTCAACGTCTGCCTGGAGATCAACGACGTGAATGCCCTGATTAGTTTGGTGCGCGACAGTCGTTTGGTCACGGTGCTCTCAACCGCCACCGTTTCGCAGGTGGACGGCGTGGCCACGATCCCCATTGCCGGCGTAGACAGCAGCGAAATGGAAGGCTGCTACCACTTTTTGCGCGGCAGCTACCGCAAAGTGGCCACCAAAGAGTTCTTGCGCATCCTCTCGGAAAGCAAGTCTTACGGCATGGCGCAAATGAATGTGGAATAACTTGGGCGCCTGCGCCGCACGGCGGCCGTGCACGGCCCATTCTCCCAATGCAACGAACCGGCTTCTCCGCGCGAGAGCCGGTTCGTTGCGTATAATGCGCCGCCTGTCCGCCGACTCAAACAAAGCCTCCCCCGCAAGTTCGGAACTTGCGGGGGAGGCTTATTATAAAGGAAGGGAAAAAACTGCTATTTACGAAGAGAGGTTCGTCACATCAGGGCTCTACCGGGCGAAAAGGGGCAATACTCATTATATATAAGGAGTACGCGCTACCGACAAGGGGAGGTAGGGCCGCCACGGACGCGATCACTCGACCACTTCGGGCTGTTTCTGCCGTTCGGGCGCTGCGTTTTCCTTCTTACCGCTGAAGAGGAAGAAGAAAAGCACGCCGATCAGCAGGGCATAGCCGGCGAAAATAAACCATACACTCGACCAATCGCCCACTTGGAAGCCGTCTTTGTTCTCGGTGTAGCAGTTCACCACAGCTTGTGCGCCGAGGGTGCCGATGGAAGCCCCGATGCCGTTGGTCATTAGCATGAAGAGACCTTGTGCACTCGAGCGGATTGATCCGTCACATTCCTTATCTACGAACAGCGAACCGGAGACATTGAAAAAGTCGAAGGCGACGCCGTAGACAATCATCGAAAGAATCAGGAAAATCACGCCGGGGAAAGCCGGAACACCGACGGCGAAGAAACCAAAACGCAGCACCCAAGCGAACATGGCTATGAGCATAACCGTCTTAATCCCGAAACGTTTCAAGAAGAAGGGGATGAGGAGAATGCAGAAAGTCTCGCTGATTTGCGAAAGGGAGATCAATACATTGGCGTGTTTCACAAACCATTGACCGCGGAATGCGGCTTCTGCGCCGAAACTACTGATGAAGGGGTTGGCAAATCCGTTGGTGATCTGCAAACTGACGCCGAGGAACATGGAAAAGAGGAAGAAGAGCGCCATCCGCTTGTGGCGGAAGAGCTTAAACGCATCGAGTCCCATGGCTTGCACCAGACCTTTTTTCTCACTGCCCTTATTTACGGGGCAAGAAGGTAGGGTCAAAGCGTAGGCAGCCAGCATCAAACTCCAGAAAGCCGAGACAAAAAATTGCACATGCGTCTGTTGCCAACCTAACAGGTCGACAATCCACATCGAAACAATGAAGCCGATGGTGCCGAAGATGCGGATGGGCGGGAAATCTTTCACGGTGTCGAGTCCGGAACGCTCAAGCGCATTGTAAGACACGGAGTTCGACAGCGCCAAGGTGGGCATGTAGGCCGCGACACTGAGCGTGTACCAAGGGAAAATGTCGGCAAACGCAACGTGTTCTCCCATGCCGATCCAGCCAACTACGATCATAAAAGCTGCAGCCAGGAGATGACAAAGCGACAACATGCGCTGTGCCTGCACGAAACGGTCGGCGATCATGCCGACAAGGGCGGGCATAAAGATGGAAACAATCCCTTGGACGGAATAAAACCACCCGATATTGGCTCCCATTTCCTTTCCGGCCAAAAAAGCCCCCATGGAAGTGAGGTAAGCTCCCCACACAGCGAACTCTAAGAAGTTCATCGCGATCAAACGCGACTTGATATTCGAACTATTCATGGAAATAACAATGCAATTACAGGGAGCGAAGTTACATCATTTTGCAAAGAGAACAAAGCAAATTGGGAAATTTCAAAACAGCACGGCGCAAAAAGAGGGCGAAAATTAGCTTTTCGTCCTCTGTCTTTGCGTATTCAGTTTGTTCTTGGCCGAGATCACGCTGTTTGCCCGCGTATTTCGGCCGTCTGCGGGGGGCTTTCGAGAAAAGAGCTGAACAAAAAACCACAGATTCGCGGCGAATGCACCGCGAAACGGAGGTTATTCGTCCTCATTCCACACTTTGTCGTGCTTTCCTTGGGTGAAGATGTCGTTTTCGTCGTCAATGGTTTTGCCGGACTCGCGATCAACTCTCAAAGTCTTGGCCGATTCCTGCATCAATCCATTCTCCGATGACAAACGCACCAGCTGAAGGAGGGGGGATGTGTAAATTCGCTTCATTATATACTATAGTTCCGTTGATATTCCGAATGCGCTTCACGGTGTCCCGCCGATGCGATCGGCGAAACACCGTGGATGCGATTTTCTCATCCTCAATCCCACCCTCATGCGGGCGGAAAGAAGACACGACAAGCGCCCCAATCAGAGTTCGAGGTCTCCGCCGTGGATTTCGTGCCAAGGCAGTCCCTGCTTGTTGAGTTCTTCCATGAAAGGATCGGGATCAAACTCCTCGACGTTGTGGACGCCGGGCTTGTTCCACTTGCCTTCCATGAACAAACGGGCTCCGATGCAAGCGGGCACGCCGGTGGTGTAGCTCACCCCCTGCATTCCCGTTTCGTCGTAGGCAGCTTGGTGCGAACAATTGTTGTAAATGTAGTAGGTTTGTTCCTTGCCGTCTTTCAAACCCCGGATGCGGCAACCGATCGACGTCTCGCCTTCGTAGTTTTCGCCCAGGTCTTGCGGGTTGGGCAGCACGGCCTTGAGGAATTGCAGGGGCTGAATCATGTGTCCCTCGTAGTTGATGGGCACAATCGAGTCCATACCGATGTTTTGAATCACGCGCAAATGGGTGAGATACTCCTGTCCGAAGGTCATCCAAAAGCGAGCTCGCTTGATTGTGGGGAAGTTGATGACCAAGCTCTCGATCTCTTCGTGGTGCAGCAGGTAACTTTCGCGCGGTCCGATGCCGGGATAGGTCAAAGGCCGGTGGATTTCGAGCGGTTCGGTCTCTACCCACTTGCCATTCTCCCAATAAAGTCCTTTTTGCGTGATCTCGCGGATGTTAATCTCGGGGTTGAAGTTGGTGGCAAAGGCTTTGTGGTGGTCTCCCGCGTTGCAATCGACGATATCCAGGTACTGAATTTCGTCGAAGTGGTGCTTTGCGGCGTAGGCCGTGAAGATGGAGGTCACGCCCGGGTCGAAACCACAGCCGAGAATGGCACAAAGTCCGGCTTTCTCGAAGCGATCACGATAAGCCCACTGCCACGAGTACTCAAAATGCGCCTCATCCTTCGGTTCGTAGTTAGCGGTGTCGAGATAGTTGCAGCCGGTTTGGAGACAAGCCTCCATGATGGTGAGATCCTGGTAGGGCAAGGCCAAGTTCATGACCAGCTGCGGCTTGAAGTCATTGAAGAGGCGAACGAGTTGCTCCACATCGTCGGCATCTACCTGCGCGGTGCGAATATCGTTGCGCAGCCCCATGTCGGCAATGCGTTGGGCAATCGCCTTGCACTTGGATTCTGTGCGGCTGGCGATCATGATTTCGTCGAAGACATCGCTATTTTTGCGACTTTGACAGCGGCCACGGTGGCAACGCCGCCGGCGCCGATGATGAGTACTTTTCCCATTGTGTTTGCGTATCGTAGTTGTTTGTGTGATTGCAGTGATCGGAATTTCATCCCGTTCGCGCAAAGTTATTGATTTTCACGCGATCGCACAAGTTCACGGCGCTTTTTTTGCACCTTCTCAGAGAAATGCGTTCCGGTTCACCGGGCGCTGACTTCGTCGGCGCGGATGCCGAGTGCCGCTGTGAGCGAATAGCCGAGCAGTTCCTGTGCAAATCCTCGTCCGCTGAGGGGCTGCATGGTGAAGAGGGTGATTTCCTTGCGTCCCGCGTCGGTTCCGTCCTCGCGCTTGGGCGGTTGCGCGCAGAGTCCTTTGATTCGAGCGGCAAGTCGCGTACTTTCGGGGGTGAACCCGTCGAGATCGGCCACGAGCATCACCCGATCGGCGTCGGCGTCCAGGAGCATTTGCTCAAACACCTCAACGATCAAATCGTCGTGATCCACCACCGGTTCGACGGCAAGTGCCGAGAGCGAGAATTCGCCCAGCCTGTCGGCAAAGCCTTGCCGTTGATTTCGTCGGCGAAGTGCGCAGGCGTGAAGTTTTGCAGCTGTGCGGTCTCGGGTCGATGGATGAAATACACCCGAATCTCGTTGTCGGCGGTTTGCGCTTCGCCTTCTGCGGGCAGCAAGCCGCCGTCGAGCGCCACATAGTCGAGCCAATCGGCGAGCGGCGCGGGAGGAATGCGCCGACCGAGCATGCGTTCGAAGTTGACAATGAGGTCAAACGCCACGCGTTCCACGTAGTCGGCGTCGACCAGCAGGGTATGGTGTGCCATAAGTCTATAGGGTTCAGTTGGTGTGTTGGGGGGGCGCCGCTGCCGCCATGCGGTTGTGCGCCTTTTTTCATTTTCCGAATTCGGCATGTCCCGCCGCCGCGTCGTCGTAGATCGCGCGGCGCAGTTCTTCAGGCGAAACCGGCACGGGACGGCGCGAGAGTTCGGGCACGTTGTAGCTCTTCATGCGCAGCCAATTGCGCTCGGGATCTTCTTGCGGCAGCAAGAAAGCCTTGTGTGCCTGACCGTTGCGATCGAAATAGGCGATGCACGGGCGCGTGAAATTCCCATCCAGCCGACGCGAGGAGAACACAATCCACCGGCCGTTGCTGCTCCACGTGTGATAAGAATCCACCTCCGGACTGTTGGCCGCCCGGAGCGGGTAGAAAGCCCCCGTCTTGAGGTCCTTCACCCAGAGATCACTGCTCTTGTGCCAGATATGAAATTGGCCGAAATCGCCGAGCGTGATGAGCAGATAGCGACCGTCGGGACTGATGCGCGGGAGCGTTCCGCTCTTGCCCATGGTGCGGCAATCCACTTCAAAGGCGCGGCGCGCCGAAGGTGCGCGTGCGGGCATCGAAAGGCACCGACATCACATTGTAGCGCACCTCGCGATAGGCATCGAGCACCGCATCTTGGCGCGCGTCGTCGCTGAGGCGTGCCGAATCGCTCATGGTGTCGAATTTCGGGAAGGGCGCCACACAATAATATAAGCGGCTGCCGTCGGGCGCCCACGCCGGAAAGGTCTCCATCACAGCGGGAGTGCGAAACACATTGCTCAACTTGTTGCGCTGCACATCGTAGAAGAGCAGATCGGAATCGTAGTCTACGACCTCCACCTTCTGCGCATTGTTCAGGCGAAAGGCTTGTCCGGTCTTGTTGCTCGAGAACACCACCCACGGTTGGCGGGGATGCCAGGCGGGATACACGCTGCCGCCCAAGACACTGTCGCACTTCATGTCGACGCGCCGGATGTTTTTGCCCTCGATGAAGACTGTGCCGCCGTGTTTCGAGCGCACATGGAAGAGCATGCGCCCGGTGGTGCCGTGCGCCTGCGGGGTGTGGCAGTTCACACAGTGGTTGTTCTCCTCCTCGAAGGTATCGTTGTTCTCATATATGGGGTGTTCGTCGAAATTGGTGAGGTTGCGTTCGTACAATCCAGCTGACGATACAGTTCATAGGAGGGCTCGATGAGTCGGTAGGTGAGAAAAGAATCGATGGGCTCTGCGGCCACGGTCCATTTCCAGGCCGGGTGCTGCAGCCACTGCCCTTCGTGCTGTGTGAAGACCTCCACGCTCAGTTGCCCCCCGCGGTTGTCGGTGAGCAAACGTCGCCACTCGGTCGAGTCGAAGCGGAGTTTTCCCGCCGTTTCGGCTTCGGCCACGAGGGGCTCTCCGCGCTGCCCTTTGATTTGCACCACGACTTCATCGGCCGGGTTGTTCACTTGAAAATTGAGCGGGGCGATGTTGGGTGGAATCACCACATCACGATAGTCGGGGAAGACCGATGCCTGTTGCCCGGTGGGCTGCGCCGCGTCGGGCACCCGCACCGTCGATCGACAAGCGGCCAAGGCCACCACCAGCAGCACGCATCCGAGCACTTTCGTCCACGAGGAACACAATCTATTTCGCTTCATAAGGATCTGCAAGATATGGATTTCGACCGTCGGCCCGTCAGTTCACGCCGACACCTGGCTCTGCTGTTCGGAGGAGACGAGGTTGCCACAATAATAATAGTACATATACGTGCCGAGCCAGCGTTCGCGCAAGGCCTCGGCCATGTCTTTGCGCGACTGCTCGCGCTGTTCGGGGGTCATGCGCTCACGTCCGGTGAGGAAGGGAGCCGCATCTTGCACGAAAGCTTGGAACTCGCTTTGCGTCAGTTCATTCACTTCGGGGAAATAGTTCAGCACGCCCTCTCGTTTCACGGCCGCCACCATGATGGCCTGCAAGACAATCGGGGTGAATTGCACCTTGCCGCGCAGCACTTGTATGCGGGCCAGGAAAGTATCGAGGTCTTTGGCATAAAGACTCGCGGCGACTGCCGTGATGAGCGTGGCCTCGCTGCCGGTGGGCGTGGCCAAATTGTAACCGATCACGGTGGGTTGACGGAAGGACTGCTCGAAGGCATCGATTTTAGGCCGCAGTTGGTCGATGCGCGCCAGGGTGGCATCGGTTTGTCGCAGGGAGGCATCGTGCAGCACCGCCCGATAGCGTTCGACAAAATCGTGGCAAAACGGCATGTGGTCGATGAGATTGAGGTAGCGTCCGGCCAAGCGTTTCTCACCGTTGAGGAGGGCACAGATGGCCATGCGCTTAAAGTTGTGGAGTCGCGGGCCGTATTGCACCGTGTTGTCCATCGAAAGTCGATAGGCCGTGTTGAGCAATCCGGCATGCAGGGTGAGATCGGCCAGATAGTTCACCCCCTCATCGTTGCCGCCCACATTACGCAGGTGCAAATCGGGATAATCATAGGGGATGGCAAAAAGCCCGTCCAACAAACGGTCGGTGTGTTCGAGTGCCACGGCGTTGAAGGCGGCCACACTCCGCGAAGGTCGTCGCGTGGCCTGTGCCGTTTCGATCATGGCATCCCAATCTTCGTCGTCGAGCTCGTTTTGCATGCGGCAAGACATGCGCACATTGTCACGTTCCAACACGGCGAAGAGCGAAACGCCCGCATAGGCCGCCAGGGGCAAGAGGAGCAGGAGGCGCCGCCAGCCCTTGCGCCGCATCGGCGTTGCGGGTGGTTGCGCGGCCGATCGGGAGAATCGGCGCCACAGTGCGCAGCCGCCGGCCAAAACAGCCGCAGCCCCCAAGAGCGCCACGGTGCGCAAGACGAAGGTCGACGGTTCGGTGCGCAAATACAGGTCGAAGCCATCGGCCACACACCAGGCCATCACAGCCAAAGGCGGCAACCAGCCCCACCCTTCTCCGCGATGACGCACCGGCAAACTGCGTTCGATGAGCCACGCAGTAGCGGTGAGCAGCAGGGCCAACAGCGTGCCTCCGAGCCAACGGTTCAGGAAAACCAACAGGAGATAGCGCGCCCCCCAAATGGCATAGGCGCCGGGCAGGCGCAAGACGTAGGCCATGGGCGTGCACTCGGCGCAAACATAATTTTCGTCGGCGATGTGGCGAAACACCTCACCATAGGTGAGCGTGGCGAAGAGCCACAACAGCACGAAGCCCACCGCGTAGTACAACACGGGGGTCCAAGCTCGGGGGCGAAGTGGGGCGGCACTCTGCGGTGCCGCGGGGGTGTGGGGTTTTTCCTTTCATGGGGTAGATTGAAGCCCCCCGCACGCAAGCGAGAAATGCGAATGTGGCGCGGGGATCTCTGCGGCAAATTTACAAGAAAAGGGTGAAACTACCAATTTTTGACGCCTCGAATGTACATTCTCGCACTTTCGGGTTCGTTTTCGTCCCCGTTCATCAGTGCTTCCCCGCAATTTATCGCGCGAAAATGCGCAACACTAAGAAAAAAAGTGCGAACTTTGGCACAAAAGTCCCCGTGAAAAGAAGAAAAACGGGGAGCTTTTCGGCAAAAGCTGCGTAACTGCGCACACCGCTCGGCTTTCCGCCTTCGGAACTCCCCTTCCACGGCTTCATCCGCTCCGCTTTCTCCGCCCCGTTCGCACGTCTGCCTGATCTCTCCGCACCTCCACCTGCCGGTGCGGGCGGTATTTTCCCTCACGCCTCACGCTGCCACGCGAAATGCTCCTGCCATTCCCGCTCGAAAGGACGTTCGCTTGGAATTGCACGCCCCATGCCCGAAGACACCCCGTTCACAGACGCCAACTCGGGAAGAACGCAGCGCATGATAGAGAAGCAGACAAGAAATGCCATAAGAAAAGAACGCGCGCACGCGTAAGGCGATTCGAACCACGGAAACGCCCGCGCAGAACCTCCCCAGCTTTTTGAGAAATGCCGAAGGACGGGAGAGAAAGGATTGAGCAATATCACTCTTCTACGCAAGGCCATGTGCAGACCTCCCCTACCGCAATCAGCACGCGGGAAGAAACTGCACAAAACTACTACCTATGCGCCACATATGGGAATTATACACACTGAAAATCAGAACATACAACATAAAACTCCACCGCGATACATCAAATTCAACGAAGGAGAAGACGTGGCTTCTACTTTATCAGAAAAGATTGTTCGTTTTTTCCTTTTCCAACCCTACCATTCCGACAAAAGTCCTATCTTTGCCCCAAGCAAACAAGAAAACAATCATCGATTCATGAGAAAACTATATGTTCTCCTCCTCAGTCTCGCGCTGAGTAGCCTATCGAGCCGCGCCACCTCGGCCACAGACGACGGCGCCCTCACGCTCGACAGTTGCCGGCAGCTGGCATTGCAACACAACAAGGCGTTGCAGATGTCGCAACTGGGCATTGACAAAGCCCGCGAGGTACATGCCGCCGCCCGAACGAACTATCTGCCTAAAATCTCGGGCGTGGCCGCCTACGTTCACACGGGCGACGAACTTTCGATCCTCACCACCGACCAGAAATCGGCGCTGACCAACCTCGGTTCGCAGTTGGGCGCGGGTTTCTCGCCCGAATTCATGCAGCGGGTGCAGCAACTTGTGGCGGCCCACCCCGATCTCGTCCCGCTCGTGCAACGCGCGCAACAAACCGGCGCCGCTTTTGCAACAAGGACTAAACGGTGTGGGGCGCGATCTGGCGCAACGCTTCGAGACCGACACACGCAATGTGGCCGTGGGTGCGGTGCTCTTCACCCAACCGCTCTACATGGGCGGAAAAATTCGCGCCTACGATCGCATCACCGGCTATGCCGAGCAGTTGGCCGGCGAAAAGCTGCGCGCCGACCGTCAGGAGGTGATTCTCAGTGTGGACAAAGCTTACTGGCAGGTGGTGAGCCTGACGCACAAGACGCGTTTGGCCACGGCCTACCGCGACATGCTGCAACATCTGGACGGCGACGTGCAGAAAATGGTGAAAGAAGGCGTGGCCACCCGTGCCAATGCGCTGTCGGTGAGCGTCGAGCTGAACAAAGCCGAGATGACGCTTACGCGCGCCGAGGACGGTTTGAGCCTCTCGCGCATGCTTTTGGCTCAACTCTGCGGGCTGCCGATCGACACCACGCTGCACCTTGTCGACGAACGCCTCAGCGACCTGCCGACTTCTACAGCCGGCGTGCAGGCCGACGCCGAGACAGCCATGGGGGCTCGCCCCGAATTGCGACAACTGGGGCTCGCCCAATCGATCTACGCCGAGAAGGTGAAGGTGGAACGCGCCGCTTTCCTCCCTACCCTGGCCTTGACGGGCGGATACGGCATGACCTATCCGAGTATGTTCAACGGCTTCGAGAAAAAGCTGAAAGGTACCTGGAGTGTGGGGCTGTTGCTGAAGGTTCCCATCTGGGAATGGGGCGAAGGTAAGCACAAAGTGGCCGCCGCCAAGGCCGATGCGGCTGTGGCCGGACTGCAACTGCAAGAGGCGCGCGAAAAAATCACGCTTCAAGTGAACCAAACGGCACTGGCCGTGAATCAGGCGGTGAAGAAACTCGCGCTGACCGAGAAAAGCCAAAGCCGGGCAGAAGAGAACCTGCGCATGGCTCGCGTAGGATTCAAAGAAGGGGTGGTGACCACCTCCGACTTGCTGGCGGCACAAACGGCATGGCTGGCGGCACAAAGCGACAAAATCGACGCACAAATCGACATTCGCATAGCCCGCGCCGTCTATAATAAAGCGCTCGGCCAATAAAGCTCGGCACAACGTCCCTCACTCACCGCTGTGTGCGCAGCGCGCGCCTCGATGCCGCGCACCGGCCTTTCTCCTTTCAACTCCTAACGCTGTCAAAACAGCACCAAACACAATGAAGAAACAAGCTCCCAATTATATCCCCGCCATTCTGCTCATCGTGGCGGTCATTGTCATCACCGCCATCTGCGGTTTCTACGCCTTTCGCCCTCAGCCCGAAGTGATTCAGGGACAAGCTGAAGTGACGGAGTATCGCGTGTCGAGCAAAGTGCCCGGTCGCGTGAAACGCATCCTGGTCGAAGAAGGACAACAGGTGCACGCCGGCGACACCCTAGCCATTCTCGAGGCGCCGGAGGTGAATGCAAAACTCACCCAGGCCGAGGCGGCCGAAGATGCCGCCGCCGCACAAAGCCGGAAAGCCGACAAGGGGGCGCGCGAGGAACAGAAACGCGGCGCCTACGAGATGTGGCAAAAGGCCAAGGCCGGTCGCGAGGTGATGGAGAAGAGTTACGCCCGCGTGAAGCGACTGCACGACGAAGGGGTGGTGACTTCGCAAAAGCTCGACGAGGTGACAGCACAGCGCGACGCGGCCATTGCCACCGAACGCGCGGCCAAATCGCAATATGACATGGCAGTGAACGGAGCGCAGATCGAAGATCGCGAAGCGGCCGCCGCACTCACGGCACGCGCCGGAGGAGCGATTCGCGAGGTGAAGAGTTATCTGAAAGAAACGGTGCTTGTGGCCGCACTCGATGGGGAAGTGACCGACATCTTCCCCTCGATCGGCGAACTCGTGGGCACCGGCGCACCGGTGATGAACGTGGCGCTGATGAACAAGCTGTGGGTGTCGTTCAATGTGCGCGAAGACAAACTGTCCACGCTCCGTGTGGGACAAGAAGTGGAAGGTTTCGTGCCGGCACTGGGCGACAAGACCGTGAAACTGCGCATCGCCAGCCTGAAGGACGTGGGCAGTTACGCCGTGTGGCGCGCTTCGAAATCGACGGGCCGGTATGATTTGAAGACCTTCCGCGTGAAAGCCACACCGACGCAAAGCATCGAAGGCTTGCGCCCCGGTATGACGGTGGTGCTGCGGTGAGGTTCGACGAGCACGGGACACCGGCAGCGCGCCTGTGCGGTGTTCCCCAATATTCCTCTCACGACGACAAACGATGAAAGGTATTCTTACGCGAGTTGCGACGCATCTGCACCCGCCCCATCTACCTATTTTGCATGGTGGGGGTGCCGCTGTTTTGCACCCTGCTACTCACCACACTGATGGGGCAAGGTTTGCCGGCCGACATGCCGGTGGGTTTGGTCGATCTGGACAACAGCGTGACCACTCGCTCGCTGGCTTCGAATCTCGATGCCTTTCAAAACACGCACATCGTGGAGCACTATGCCTCGCCCGAGGAAGCCATCCACGCCATGCGCCGCGGCGAAATCTACGCTTTCTACTATGTTCCCGAGGGAACGACGCGCAAACTGCTGCGACAGGAGGCGCCCACGGTGTCGTTCTACACCAACAACGCTTATCTCATGGCGGGTTCCCTGCTCTACAAGGACATGCGCACCATGAGTGAGCTCATGGGGGGGGGGGCCGCCGCCCGCTCCGTGCTCCTCGCCAAAGGGGCAACCTCGGGACAGGCCATGGCTTTTCTGCAACCGATTGTGATCGATTCGCATGCCATCGGCAATCCGGTACTCAATTATAATATCTATCTGTCGAACATTCTGCTGCCGGGATTGCTCTCACTGATGATTTTCTTCGTCACGGTCTTTTCGATCGGGCAAGAAATCAAGGAGGGAGGCGGTCGCGCGCTGCTGATTCTTTCGAAAGGCTCGGCTTTCAAAGCCTTGTACGCCAAACTCGCGGCACAGTTCCTGATTTTCGCCCTGGTGGGTCTCTTCATCGGACTGTATCTCTACGGCGTGTTGGCCTTCCCCTGCCACTGCGGCATTCCGACCATGCTGCTGTTGCTCATTTTGATGGTGCTGGCTTCGCAGGGCTTGGGCGTACTGATGATTTCGGCCCTGCCGAGTCCACGCTTGGGACTGAGTTTCGCCTCCCTGTGGGGCGTGATCTCGTTCAGCATTTGCGGAATGTCCTTCCCGGCCATGGCCATGTATCCGGTGCTGCACGGGTTGTCGTACCTCTTCCCGCTGCGCTACTATTATCTATTGTATGTCAACTGCGCGCTCGATGGTTTTTCACTCGCCGGCGCCGCACCTTTCGTGGGTGCCCTGCTGGTATTTGCTCTCCTGCCACTACTTTTTGTGGGACGATTCCGCCGAATGATGGAGCGCATCGCCTATGAGCCCTAAACAGTCAGAGACATGAACAAAGCTTTCAGAAACACACTCCGCGACATATTCGGTGATGGCGCACTGATCATCTTTATGGTGGTGGTGCCCATCGTCTATCCGCTGGTCTATGCCCTGATCTACAATCCGGAAACGGTCCACGAAGTGCCGGTGGCCGTGGTGGACTGTGCGGGCAACGCGACGTCTCGCGATTTTTTGACCCGCCTCGATGCTTCGCCAGACGTGCGCATTGCGGTTCGCCCCCCGTCGCTCGAAGCGGCCAAGGCCGCTGTGGCCCGACGCGAGGTTTACGGCGTGGTATACATCCCCGAAGATTTCTCGCGTAATTTGGCGCGGATGCAACAATCGCACGTGAGCGTCTATTGCGACATGAGCGGCATGCTCTATTATAAAGCCATTCTTGCCGCTGCCACCGACGTTTCGCTCGAAATGAACGCGCGCATCAAAATACAACGCGCCGGCAACACCACCGACCGTCAGGACCAACTCACAGCCCACCCCCTGCAATATGAGCACATTGCACTGTTCAACCCGCAAAGTGGCTTCGCCTCGTTTCTGCTGCCCGCTGTGTTGATGCTCATCATCCAGCAAACGCTGATACTCGGCGTGGGCATGGAGGCGGGCACGCGCCGCGAACGCATGGAACAGACCCACCGCTTCCCGCCCACCGACGATTTCACCCTCGATGCGCAAGCGGAACTCGCCGCCTCGGAGGAACGCCACAAACAAACGCGCGCCCAACGCGTGATCGAGTGGTTCCATCCGCGCCGCACCCGACTTCGCCACGCTTCGCGCCGGGCGTGGCGCAACCTGCTCGGACGCAGCGCCGCATTTTTCATGATCTACATTCCGGTGGCCGCTTTCGAAATGGGCGTCGTGCCCCACTTGTTCTCATTCCCTCAAATCGGGCAAGCTGTCGACATCGCGCTTTTCGCCGTTCCCTTCCTCTTGGCCTGCGTCTTTTTTGCCATTGCCATCAGCGGCATCCCGAGAGGTCGCGAAAGCATCATACTCATTGCCGTCTTCACCTCGGTACCGATGCTTTTCCTCAGTGGCGTGAGCTGGCCCGGCACGGCAATTCCCTGGTATTGGCAGACTTTGGCGAATCTCATCCCTTCGACCTTCGGCGTCAACGGTTTCGTGCGCCTCAGCACCATGGGTGCTTCGCTGGCCGACGTGCAAACGGAATACACCGCGCTGTGGATTCAGGTGCTGGCCTACGGTCTGCTGGCCTGGTGGGTGACGCGCAAAAACGAAGTGCGGAAGATTCAACTCCGCCACTACACTCCTTCGCCGGTGGTGCGAGAGGGATAAAACGCGGCCTCAACTTTCCGCCGAATCGAAGCTACGAACCCAATATAAACAGGGGGAAGCACTTTCGTGTGCTTCCCCCTGTTGGCGTAAACCGGCACCTCCGTCTCTCACTCCCTCACCGCAAAGACGACACCCGCGTGCTTCATCGAGCGACGGGTAACTTTATAGATCGGCATTCTCCGTCAGCGCCTTCGAACGTCTTGGCCGGACAGCCGGTTCTTCTTCCCGCCCGTCCATTCCCCCACGACCACGCAAAAAGGGTATCCCTCCGTCAGGAAGGATACCCTTAAAATGCATTGTAAAAGTGGAAGCTCCGTCGAACCGAGGGGGCACAGACGAGGTGCTACCCCATGGTCGCGGAAAATGAAGCTACAACTTATCGCATCGACTTCTTACCGTCGGTGCCCACCACGATGCCGCGCGTGTTTTCAGCGGCACGGCGACCCTGAAGGTCAAACTGACGAACCACACCCTGCGTACGGCCTTCTGCCTTCTTCACGCCGGTCAGTTTGTCGGTCACTTCGAGCATCCAATAAGAAGCATTGCTGTCGATGTTCCAAGGCACGAGTTTCTTCTCGCGTGCCATGTGAACCGCCTTGCGGCCGGTGAAGTTGACACCTACCAGCGAGGTCCGTCCGTCGGGACGCGTGATGAGCGTGAACACACCGGCATTCTTCTCATCGGTCACCAGCGCAGGCGTCACGTTGTCCGCACCGAATTTGGGGAGATACTTCTTCGTTTTCTCGTTGTAGAGCACGTATTCTCCGGGCTTACCGGCGGGGAGCAACGCGAAGAAGAACGCATCGTCGGTTTCTTCCAAAGCATCCCCTTCGAACGCCGTTCCGTCAACCTTCGCTTTGAGGTAAAGCACATTCGAACCATCGGCGGCAACATAGCCTCATTGCGCAAGCGGTAGAGCTTTTTGCTGTCGACTTCCACCTTGGGCAGCTGTTCCATCTGCGCGTTGAACTGCTCGTAAGCGGCAGCCGAGGGTGCACTTTCATAAGTGGCAGCGGCAGCAGCAGCGGCAGCGGCGGCATCCGGTGTGTACTGTCCCACATACTTGCCGGACTTCACCTCAGCGGCACGTTGTTTCACCACTTGCGTGCGGATCGAGTCGGCCACTTCCCAATTGGTGTCGGGAGCGTAGGTATAGGTGCTATCGGTGATCTGTTCGATCGAATAGTTTTTGTAGACGATCGTGTAACCACCATTTCCTGCCGTGCGGAACGTTTCTTCTTCGAAGATGAAGCCGAGCGTGTTGTTCTGCTGCCACGTCATGGTGGAGTAAGCCGAACCCACCTTCGACGCCTCGTGCGTACCTTCCCAGTTCTTCGCGAAATCAGCCGGCGTGTTGAAATCAGCCGGCGAAGAGAGGGGTTTGTAGTTGATACCCACGTTCGAGCGTCCGCTGGGTCCGAAGGGCACCGACTGGAGCGCGAGATACAATTTCTCGCCCGTCGCGCGCTTTTTCACCGGCACGATCATCACCTCGCCGTTGCAAGCGTTGGACGAAGCCTTCTTCAGCGAAGAGTAAGCCACACTGCCCCACTGGCCTTCGCCCGTGGCGGTGTTGGTGTAGCGATAGATGTTGTAGTAGCGTCCGCCGCCCACGCGCGAGCTGACCAAAACCGAACCATCGGGCAGTTCTTCCGCCTTGGGTTCGTCGGCGCCGCTGGGCACTGCGGGGATCGTTCCCTTGCCGAGCACATTCCACGTCTTGCCGAAGTCGTCGGAATAGAGCACCCAGTTGGAGAACACGTTGGTACGTCCGAGCACCACGGCATAGAGACGATAATGCGTACCCACCTTCACTCGGTGGCTCTGTACGATGCGACCGCTACCGAAGAAGAGGCCTTCGACCTTTCCACTAGTGATTTGTCGGCACCGTCGAAGAGCGAGTAGATGCTCTCCGTGATGTCTTCGGGCTGCGTCCATGTCGTACCGTTGTCGTGCGAATACCAGCGTGCCACAGCGATGGGCGTGTTGCGCGTAGAACCATGGAAGCCCACCTGTCCCGAAGCACTGAGCAGGATCACATCATTACTTTCGCGGTCGGCCACGATGGCCGCGTCGCCGTAGCCCGCATTGCGGCGGCTGTTGGCGTTCACGTTGTTGTCCTTGCCGAGACCTTGTGCCACAGCTTGGTTTGCCGCGTCGCGGAGCACGTCAGGCGTAGACCAAGTGGCCCCGTTGTCGGTCGAACGCGAAATGAAGAGGTCGATACGTCTGCCCCAATATCACCCATTCCTGTATGGCGTGAGTCCGTCACGGCCAAGATCGTACCGTTTTGCGTCGTCGTGATGGCCGGAATGCGATAAGTCACCTGCGTCGAGTTGTCGTACACGAAAACGTTCTTCTGCGGTTCGGGCTTGGCGATCGAACGCGTCACCGTGACATAGAAATTCGTGAGCAGCGCCGCGTTGTTCGCACCGCCGAGGGTGAATTTGGCCGCATCCGTGTCGTTATTGTCGGCCACCCAGCTGAGGTGCTGAGTCGTTTCGCTCGTGGTGAAGCTGTTGTTACCGGCCGTCACCGTGAGGTGCTTTCCGGCAGCGGCGCTCTTCGCGTCGAACTCAAAGTCGTGGATCGAATAGCCCGCACCGGCCGTGAGGGTATAGTCGCTGGGCAGCACGCGGTTACCCACATAAGCCAAGAGGTCGTTGCCCGAAGCCTGCATGTTGTTGGCCACCGCCGTGAGGCGCACTTGCGGTGCCGTTTGCGTCGACGTCCAAGCGTTTTTGTAGGCACTCGTGCCCTGCGAAGTCAGCGTACCCTTGTCGGCGCTCACCTGCACGCGCTGCATGGCAAAAAGGATCTGCAGGCTGCTGCCGTGGTCTTGTCCTCCCGTCCAGAAGGAGAAGCGCGCGTCGCGATTGTTCACCTTGTGGCTGGGTTGGCCGGAGGGATACATGTAGACGGCCGGTTTGTCGGCACCGAGATTGGTGCTCTTCTCGAACTTCCAGTCGACGTCATAGCCGGTGGTCACGCCCGTTGTGTCGCGAAGCGTCACGAGCGAACCGCCGCCGGCCTGTCCCGTCATGGTTTTGGGGGCGGTGAGCACCTTTGCCGTGCCGGCCGCCTTGTTATAGATGCGGTAGCCCGCTTCGGGCGTACCGACGAAACACCAAAGATCTTTGTCTTCGAGCGCTGTGTTGGTACGCGAAAGGCTGATCTGGCCGTCGTTTCCGGGATTGGAAATGATGAATCCGTTGGTCGAGATTTGCAACGTGTACCAGCGAGTGCCGGCGGCAAATTTTCCGCCCTCGATCGTTGTGGCTTCAAAAGGCGGCGTAAACACATCGGCCGCGAAGGCACCGGCTGCGCTCAGCCCGAAAGCCAGCGAAAGGAGTAGAGTTTTCTTCATGGTGAATGAATGTTTGAAGTAATAATGGGATCAGACAGGTCAATTCCGGCCGTGGCCGTGTGCTTTCTCTTTGGAGTCTGCTCGCACGGATCGTCCGGCTCATCGGAAAAGTCTGTTGTTCTGTGTGTGCATGTTGTGGTCGTTCGCTCGAGGCGAAACGCGGGAGAAACGACGTCGGCCGCAGTTTGCCCCTCCGTCGAGGGTGCAAACTGCAGTGCGACGCGGAAAGATCATTGCTGCACGAGCGCCAAGGTGTCGCTGGCGATGAGCAGTTCTTCGTCGGTGGGCACGACCACCACTTTGACGCGGCTGTCGGGCGTGGAAATGATTTGTTCGTCGCCGAAGTTGGCGCGGTTCACCTCGTAGTCCACCTTCACGCCGAGGAATTCGAGATCCTTCGTGGCGTTGTAGCGGATGTCCCACTGGTGCTCGCCCACACCGGCAGTGAAGACGATGGTGTCCAGTCCGCCCATGGCGGCGGCATAGGCACCGATATATTTTTTGATGCGGTAGCTGTACATCTCGAGGGCCAAACGTGCGCGCTCGTTGCCGGCCTGCGCGGCCGTTTCCACTTCGCGCATGTCGCTCGAGATGCCCGAAATGCCGAGCAGTCCCGATTTCTTGTTGAGCAACGTCTGCATTTGGTCGGGATCCAAGCCTTCGCTCTTCATGATGGCCAGCACCACCGAAGCGTCGACATCGCCGGTGCGCGTGCCCATCATCAATCCCTCGAGCGGCGTGAGCCCCATCGAGGTGTCGATGCACTTACCGCCGTCGACGGCCGAAACCGACGCGCCGTTGCCAATGTGGCAAGTGACGATTTTCTGCGTTTCGGGCTTCACGCCGAGCAATTTGCACACACGGTCGGTGACAAAGCGATGGCTCGTGCCGTGTGCGCCCCAACGGCGGATGTTGTTCTTCTCGTAATACTCGTAAGGCACGGCATACATGTAGGCCTTGGCGGGCATGGTCTGGTGGAACGAGGTGTCGAAGACAAACACATTGGGCATGTTGGGCACCACGGCCTTGACGGCGTTGTAGCCTTTGAGGGCGGGGGGGATTGTGGAGCGGCGCGAGGTCCATGTAGGTCTTCCACTCCTCGAGCATGTCGTCCGTCACCAGACGGCTCTCTGCGAAGCGTCCGCCGGCCACGATGCGGTGTCCGGCCGCGGCGATCTCGTCGATGCTCGAAATGGCACCATACTGCGGATCGAGCAGCGTGTCAAACATTTTTTTGATCCCTTCGGTGTGCGTGGGGCAATCGAAGTCGAGGGTCACCTTTTCGCCGTTGACCGTAGTTTTGAGGAAAGCGCCGGGCAATCCCACGCGCTCGATGCCACCGGCGGCGAGCACACTGCGATCGTCCATTTCGTAGAGTTTGTATTTGATGGAGCTGGAACCGCAGTTGATGACAAGTATTTTCATTGGATGAGTTGCAAACTGATGAATAGGTTGGGAGGTGGAGCTGATGCGTTGGCGTGCGGCTCAACGGGCTTTGGCCGCAATAGCCTGGTTGGCAGTGATGGCCACCATCGTATAGATGTCTTGCACGCAGCAACCGCGCGAAAGGTCGTTGACGGGGCGCGCGATGCCCTGCAGGATGGGGCCGATGGCTTCGGCGTGTCCGAGGCGTTCCACGAGTTTGTAGGCGATGTTGCCCACCTCGAGTCGCGGAGCCACGAGCACATTGGCATGTCCGGCCACCGCGCTGCCCGGGGCCTTAAATTCGCCCACCGAGGGAACGAGTGCGGCATCGGCCTGGAGCTCGCCGTCGATTTTGAGTTCGGGACGCAAGCGGCGGGCGATGTCGAGCGCCTCCACCACTTTGTCCACATCTTCGTGCTTGGCCGATCCCTTGGTGGAGAACGAGAGCATGGCCACACGCGGCTCGATGCCGGCCACAGCCTGCGCGGTTTCGGCCGAGCAAACGGCGATTTGTGCCAACTGTTCGGCGTCGGGCTCGGGCGTGACGGCCACGTCGCCCATCACCACCAGGCCGTTCTCACCGTATTCGGTGGCTTGGGTGAGGAGGAGCATCGCACCGCTCACACAGGTGATGCCGGGGGCCGTTTTGATGATTTGGAGTGCGGGACGGAGCACGTCGCCGGTGGTGTGGAGCGCGCCGGCCAACTGTCCGTCGGCATCGCCGGCTTTGATCATCAGGCAGCCCAGATAGAGCGGATTTTCCACCAGCACGCGCGCCTGCTCGAGGGTCATGCCTTTCTTGGCACGGAGCTCCGCCAGGAGTTGTGCGTAGGCTTCTTTTTTGGGGTGGTCGAGCGGGTCGATCACCGTGGCCTTTTCCAGGTTTCGGAGGCCTTTATCTTGTGCCAATTTGGCGATTTCTGCGGGGTTCCCGATCAGGATCAGATCGGCCACACCGTCGGCCAGGATACGGTCGGCGGCCTGAATCGTGCGTTCTTCCGTACCTTCGGGCAGGACGATGCGTTGCTTGTCGGCTCGGGCGCGAGCCACCAGTTGTTCTATCAGTGCCATGATTTGTGCATTAGTATTCGATGGGCGTCGGTGGGCTTTGTCCAAAAAGAGCATCGGCGCAGATACGCTGCAAATGTACGAAAAAAAACGGCGCGGGCGATGTTTCGACCTCATTTTTTGAAACTCTGCTTTGCACACCTTCGCTTCACGCCCATTTCTTTCCCCACTACCCGGGAAAATCTCCCATCTTTTCTTCGAAAACGCGGAACCACCGCACACAACTTCCCAACCTGCGACGCCCCCTTCGCCGACGGCGAGTTCACCCGTTCGACCTCCCCGTCGTTTCCGGACGAGACGTACATGCGACGGTGAAGACACTCTCGCGCGCAACGCGCATAACGCACACAACAGCCGGTTTTCGTTTTTTGCCTTCACGCCTTCACGCGCCCATCACAAGCAGCTCATTCACAGATTATTAAGTGTGAAGACTTTTATATCGGACACCTTCACTCGCCTTCACCCCCTTTTCGCTCCATCGTCAGCGCACGCCGGCACGTCGCATCGCGCACCCATGGGTCATCGCACCGACAAGAGACGGCGGTGAAGGTTTCGCACCCAAAGCCTTCACCCCTATTTGCATGGATCACAACATCTTACGACACACGGGTGAAGGAGTGAAGGCAAAAAACGAAAACCGGCTGATGCGCGCGCGTGAAAAACCGTCGAAAAAATGACAGGGGAAAAATTTGTCGATCCTGACAAAATTCACTACATTTGCCCAGATCATCATCCAACCCCTCCATTCCCCACCATGCGAACTCTACTCCGCTCCCTTCTCACCCTGCTGCTGCTCGTCGGCTGTCTTCCCCTCGGCGCACGCCGCCTCACGCCCGCCGAAGTGCCCGCCGCCCAAGATCGGGCGTGGCAGGCTTGGCGTGCCCGTCTGGCCGCCGACCACTCGTTCCAACTCCCCCCTCTCAGTCCGCTGGGCACCGCCGCACCGGGCGAGGTGCAAATCCCCGCACAGCTGGAGCCCGACGCCACCATGCAGTTCTACTACGGCACGAAAGGCCAGCGCCCCGAAGCGGGCTGGCCGCTGTTTCTCTACCTCCACGGCAGCGGTTCGCCCGACGATGAGTGGAACGTGAGTCGCGAGTGGGCACTGCGGTTTGCCGATGCCCCCTCGGCCTATTTTATCCCCCGCATTCCCCGCACGGGCGCTTGGTATCGCTGGTATCAGGCCTCGAAACAGTGGGCCTGGGAACAACTGCTGCAACGCGCCCTGGCTTCGCCGGAGATCGACCCCACCCGTCTCTACGTTTTCGGCATCTCCGAGGGCGGCTACGGTTCGCAGCGCCTGGCTTCGTTCTATGCCGACTACTGGGCCGCGGCGGGTCCGATGGCGGGCGGCGAGCCGCTCATGAACGCCCCGGTGGTCAACTGCGAGCACATCGGTTTTTCGCTCCTCACCGGTCAGTTGGACCAGCAATTCTGCCGCGACCGGCTCACCCAAGTGGCGGCACAGGAATTTGACGCGGCGGCGCGCACGCACCCCGGTGCCTTCCGCCACCGCATCGAACTCGTTCCCGGCGCAGGCCACGGCTTCAACTACAGCCCCACCACCCCATGGCTGGCCGGTTTCCGCCGTGTGACGCGTCCGCGCTCCTTCACGTGGGAGAATTTCCCGATGGGAGGCCGCTACCGCACGGGCTTCTACAACCTCGCCGTCGACGCACCGCAACCCACCGACACACCTTCGCCGCTCGGCCCCGACGGCGTGAACCACTACGACGCCACGGCGCCGCGCCGCGTCTACACACTGCGCATCGAGCAGAACCGCATCGATCTGCGTGTCGAGGAGGTGACCTACACCGTCACGGAACGTGGCGGCGAATGGGGCATCCCGCTCCGCTTCAAGCGCACGCTGCGTCCGGCCGACAGCGGCGAGGTGCGCATCTTCTTGGACAGTAAGTTGGTGAACTTCGACCGCCCCGTCACGGTGCGCGTCAACGGCACGGTGCGCTTCGAAGGTCGCGTGCCGCTCACCGACGAAAGCATCGCCCAGTCGATCGATCTCTTCCACGATCCGCTGCGCCTCTACCCCGCTTGCGTCAAAGTGAAGTGGTGCAAATGGGGCGGAGTGACCAATATGGATCGCAAATAAGGGCGGCGGGTTCCGCTCTTTCGCCCACCGCTTTTCCACCGCGATGCAACTCTTCACCCCCGTGGCGCTCCCGCCCGCGCCGTTCCGGCTGACCCCCGTCTCACGAGTGCTCACGCTGGGTTCGTGCTTCGCCCAACACATCGGGCAGCACATTGCCGCGGCACTCCCCGACGGGCATGCCCTCGTCAATCCCTTCGGCCCGCTCTATGCACCGCAGGTCATCGCCCACCACCTCCGCCTCCTGCTCGACACTGCGCCACTGCCCGACGCCACCTATTTCGAGGGTGTCGAGGGCATGTGGCACAACCGGTGGTTTTCGACCCACGTTTCGTCGGTCGAGTTCACGACCTGCCGCCGCCTCACGACCGATGCGCTCAGTGCGGCACGCGACCTGCTGCGCTGCGCCGATGTGCTCGTGCTCACGCTCGGCACCGACCGCTGCTATCGTTTGCTGGATGGACGGCTCGTGGCCAACTGCCACAAACAACCGGCGGCCGCCTTCACCGAACACACGGCCGACGTCGAGACGCTCACTTCCGACCTCCGCTGTGCCCTCGACAGCCTGCGCGCGCTCCGACCGGAGTTGCAGGTGGTGTGGACCGTGAGCCCGTATCGCTACGCCAAATACGGACTGCACGCTTCGCAATTGGCCAAAGCGCGTCTGCTGCTCGCCGTCGATGCCCTTTGTGCCACCGACGAACGGTCGGTCTATTTCCCGGCCTACGAACTCCTGCTCGACGAACTGCGCGACTACCGCTATTACGCTCGCGATCTACTCCACCCTTCCGACACGGCCGTTGAGCTCATCGGCCAGCGCTTCGCCGATTGGTGTTTTGCGCCCACACTCCACACGTTCGCGCGCGAACGCGCCCGCCTGTTGCGCGCACATCAACATCGGCCTTTGCACCCCGAAAGCGACGCTCACCGAGCATTTCGCGCAAAACTCCGGCACGAGGCCGAACTTTTCAAAGCGAAATGGGGCTTTTCGCCATTTTAATTGTATTTTCGCGGCACTTTTCAGCGCATAGACCACTCGCCTCGCCGACACACCGCGTGTGCCGGCGCGGCGAGTAGCCGCAAAAACTATCTGCACATGTCGTATAGCATCTCGCACATCAGCGATTTGATTTCCGCCCGCCGCATCGGCACCACCGACGCAGACATCGAATGCCTGCTCACCGACAGTCGTTCGCTGGTCTTCCCCGAAACCACCTTGTTCTTTGCCCTGCGCACCGGCACGGGCGACGGCCACCGTTACATCGCCGACCTCTATCGTCGCGGCGTGCGCAACTTTGTGGTCGGCACGCTCCCCGACGACGCACAGGCCCACTATCCTGCGGCCAATTTTCTCTTGGTGGCTTCGCCGCTGCAAGCCCTCCAATCCCTCACGGAGCAGCACCGTCTGCGCTTCGACATCCCCGTGGTGGGCATCACAGGCTCGAACGGAAAAACGATAGTCAAGGAGTGGATCTACCAGTTGCTCTCCCCTTCCGAGACGGTGACGCGCAGTCCGCGCTCCTACAACTCGCAAATCGGCGTGCCGCTCTCGGTTTGGTTGCTCAACGAGCACAGCCGTGTGGCCCTATTCGAAGCCGGCATCAGTCGTCCGGGCGAAATGAGCGCACTGCGCCACATCATTCGTCCCACCCTCGGTGTACTCACCAACATCGGTGCGGCACATGAGGCCAATTTTGCCACTCCCGACGAAAAGTGCATGGAGAAACTCAAACTCTTCAAGCACACCGCCGCGCTGATCTACTGTGTGGACGATCCGCTCATCGATCGTTGTCTCGACGCTTCGCACTATGCGGGTCGGCGCATCGGCTGGTCGCGGCGCTCGCCCCAGGCCGCCTTCTACGCTGAGGTGATTCCGACCGCCGGACACACCGCCACCGTCGGCAGCACACCGGACACGACGCACAACGCGACGCACATTCGGCTCCACGACCGTGACGGGCAGCGCATCGTGGCCTTCGACATTCCCTTTGACGACGAGGCCTCGATCGAAAATGCCATCCACACCGCCATGGTCGGCCTGGAACTCCATCTCACCCCCACACAAATCGGCGAACGCATGCCGCACCTCACTCCCGTGGCCATGCGGTTGGAAGTGAAACAAGGCGTGCGCGGCCTGACGCTCATCGACGACGCCTATAATTCCGACCTCACCTCGCTCGACATCGCGCTCGACTTCTTGGCGCGCCGCAAAGAGCCCCACCACCGTTCCGTGCTGGTATTGAGCGACTTCCAGCAATCGGGCATCGACACCGAGGTGCTCTACCGCCGCGTGGCCGCACTCCTTGCTCCCCGCCAAGTGGATCTGCTCATCGGCGTGGGCACCGACGTGCGCCGTCTCGACGGACAGGTCAAATCGGAAACCCATTTCTTCGACAACACCCGCGCGCTGCTCGACAGCGGCTTGCTCGACAAGCTCTCGCACGACGTGATTCTCCTCAAAGGCGCGCGAGATTTTGCCTTCGAACAAATCACCGACGAACTCTTGCTCAAAGTGCACGAAACCACCCTCGAGGTGAATCTCGGTGCGCTGGCCGACAATCTGCGTTTCTACCGCTCGTTCATGCGCCCCGAGACCAAAATCACTTGCATGATCAAGGCCGGTGCCTACGGCTGCGGCAGTGTAGAAGTGGCCCGCACGCTGCAAGATCTCGGCGTGGACTATCTGGCCGTGGCGGTGGCCGACGAGGGCGTGGAACTCCGCAAAGCAGGAATCACCGCCGGCATTCTGATCATGAATCCGGAGATGAGCGCGCTGCACACGCTCTTCAAATATCGACTCGAACCGGAGGTCTACAATTTCCGTTTGCTCGACGCGCTGATTCGTGCGGCGCGGCGCGAAGGCATCACCCAATATCCGGTGCACATCAAGTTCGACACGGGCATGTGTCGCCTGGGTTTCAACCCCGATGTCGACGTGCCGAAACTCATCGACGTGCTGCACCGCCAACAAGCGCTGCGCCCCCGCTCAGTGTTCTCGCACTTTGTGGGCAGCGACTCGCCGAATTTCGACGAATTTTCGACGCGACAATTCACCATCTTCGACCGCGCCTCGCGCGAATTGCAGGCCGCTTTCCCCTATCATATATTGCGTCACATCTGCAACTCGTCGGGCATCGAGCGCTTTCCCGAACGGCATCTCGACATGTGCCGCCTCGGTTTGGGCCTCTACGGCATCGATCCGATCGACAACCGCTCGCTCGACAACGTGGCCACGCTCCGCACCACCATTCTGCAGATTCGCGACGTCGCTGCCGGCACCTCGGTGGGCTACAGTCGGCGCACCGTGGTGGATCGTCCTTCACGCATCGCCGCTATCCCCATCGGTTACGCCGACGGGCTCAATCGCCGTCTCGGCAACCGCCACGGTTTCTGCCTGGTCAACGGACAACGCGCTCCCTATGTGGGCAACATCTGCATGGATGTGTGCATGATCGACGTGACAGACATCGCCTGTCGCGAAGGCGACCGCGTGGAAATCTTCGGCGACCACCTGCCGGCCGAAACTCTCGCCCAACAACTCGACACCATTCCCTACGAAGTGCTCACTTCGGTGAGTCAACGCGTGAAACGGGTCTTTTTCCAATAACGCCGAAGGGCACCTCACCAAGAATTCCCGCACATGATCTTCTCTTCCCTCCGACAACGTCTGTTGCTGCTACTCGTCTGCCTGCTGCTCCCGGCCACGATGTTGGCCGATGGCGCCGCTTCGCTCAACATCGTGATCCTCGGTGATTCCAACACCTGGTTGGGCGGCGATAACTGTACCGGTGCACAAGGTTGGACACGATGGTTTGCCGAACGCTTGCGCCCCGCTTCTTGTCAAAGCTATGCACGCAGCGGTGCAACGTGGACGCACACCACGTCGACGCGGCACGATCTGCGCGAAAACACCGAACGTCTCTCCGACAACAATGTGGTGTTCAACCAAATCGAGCGTTTGATCGATGCTTGGAATCGCGGCCGGCAACCCGAACCGCAACTCATTATCATCTCGGCCGGCACGAACGACGCATGGTTTCCCAAGTACCGCCCCAACGTTTTCGACTGCGACGTGGCGCATGCCTTTGAGGAACCCGACAGCCTCTTCGCACAGCGCACGCCGAACAACGTGCTCTCGCTGGCCGAAGTGGTGCGCTATGACTGCACGCTGCTCATGCGCATCTTCCCCCACGCTCAAATCGTGCTGCTCACCCCCATGCAATCGACCTCCATCCCCGATATGCGGTTGTTTTCCGTGGCCGAAACCATCGCCAAGTGCGGCGATCGGCTCAGTCTCGCCGTGGTGCGACAAGACAAAGAGAGTTGCGTGAGCTCGGCGCGCGAGCGTACAGGCCGCTGCTTCACCACCGACGGCACACACACCAACATCGAAGGCGCGCGGCGCAACGGCTACTATTTGGCCAACCGCCTCTCGGCCATTCTTCAATGGTAGGCGCATTCCGCCTATCGCATAATGGTGCCCTCTCGGCCCTTCGTCTCCCTCCTTCGTCCGCGCTCTCTCCTCCTCATTGTCTATCGACACATGGTTTCTCCGACCTCTTTTTCCTCTTTGTATTCCTTCCGCTCTTCGCCCTGCTCTACCTACTGGCAGCTCGGCGCGATCGTCACGACTCTCTCCTGCTCGACAGTCCACAACAGGCTTATAAGAACCACGTCCTCATCCTTTTCTCCCTCATCTTCTATGCTTGGGGAGAACCGGTGTATGTTTTTCTGATGCTGGGCTGTGTGGTGTTCAATTACCTCATTGGCATCACGATCGACCGCAGTCCCGTCCCGCGTTTCTTCCTCATTCTCGGCATTCTCGGCAACCTCGCCGTGCTCGGCACGTTCAAATATGCCGATTTCATCGCGCACACCCTCAATGCTTGGGGCATCCCGGTGAGCGCTCCCGGCATTGCCCTCCCGATCGGTATCAGTTTCTACACTTTCCAGTCCATGTCGTACCTCATCGACGTGTACCGCAAAGACGCCCCGCACAATACCGTTTCGGGCGCCTGCTGCTCTACGTGTCGATGTTCCCTCAATTGGTGGCCGGTCCCATTGTGCGCTACGGCACCGTGGCCGAAGAAATCGGCAATCGCCACATCAGCGCTTCCGACTTCGCCGAAGGAGCCTACCGCTTCCTCATCGGACTCGGAAAAAAAGTATTGCTCGCCAACCAATTCTCGGAAATCGTCGACCAGTTCCTCCGCGGTTCGCTCCACGATCTGAGCACCACCGGCGCTTGGATCGGCATTCTGGCCTTCGCCTTCCAAATTTACTTCGATTTCTCCGGTTATTCCGACATGGCCATCGGCATGGGGCGCTGTTTGGGCTTTCATTTCAACGAAAACTTCGACCACCCTTACATCAGTCGCTCCATCACCGAGTTTTGGCGCCGCTGGCACATCTCGCTGGGTAGCTTTTTCCGTGACTATGTCTACATCCCAATGGGCGGAAACCGGCGGCATCAGCCCCTCAACATCCTCTGTGTCTGGTTTCTGACCGGCCTTTGGCACGGTGCGAGCTGGAACTTCGTGCTTTGGGGTCTCTATTTCGGGCTCATCGTCCTGCTGGAGAAATATACCCTGCTGCGCGTCATCCGACACATCCCCGCTCCGCTGCTCCATCTCTACAGCCTTCTCCTCATCCTCATCGGTTGGGGCATCTTCTACTTCGACGATTTCTCGCGTCTCACCAGCTTTTTCTCCATCGCTTCCGGCCACGCCGCGCGCTTCCACGACTTTGTCACCACCGGTGCCTTCTTCGACCATTTCTGGTTGTGGACGGCCGCCATTCTCCTCAGCACGCCGATTCGCAGTTGGCTCTCTTCAGCCATTCTTCGCCTGCCGCTGGCACAACGCTATCCCGGTCAGGTGGTGCGGCTGAGTTTCCGCATCATCGTCTCGGTCGCGCTGCTCACCCTCTCGGTTGCGTTGCTCGTCGGCGCCACCAACAATGCATTTATCTACACCCGATTCTAAACTCTGCGCTCGTTCGACATGAAATTCGGTAGATTCTACACCCTCTTCATCATACTCTTCTTCGCCGCCTTCGCCGTCGTGTTCAACACCTTCCCACGCAGCGTCTACTCCCCGCTCGAAAAGCGCGAACTCGCCCAATTCCCCACCTTCACCTGGGCGCGCTTGCAGTCCGGCGCCTTCACCCGCGATGTTTCGGCCTGGTTTAGCGACAGCGAACCCTTCCGCGATCATTTCATGACCCTGAGCATGGAGGTGAAACACCGGTTGGCGCTCTCCACCGGCGAGGAGAACATCACCTTCCACGCCGCCACTCCCGATCCCGAAACGGCGGGCGGCAACGGCTCTTCGGCCAACGATCTCGAGGCCGGCGCCTCCAATCCTGACATCGAGCCCTACCGCAACAATCTCACGGCCGACGACAACGCCAAAATCTCCAACGCCGGCATCATCGTCACGGGCAGCGGAAAGAATGTGCGCGCCCTCATGGCCTTCGGCGGCAGCAGCAAAGGTTGTGTGGGCTACGCTCGCGCCGCCAACCTCTACCACACCACCTTTCCGGGCGTGAACATCTACTGCATGCTCATTCCCACGGCCGTAGAATACTATTGTCCCGACAAAGCGCGCCGCATTTCGCGCCCGCAGTATCCCAACATCCGCGCCACCTACGCCTTGCTCGATCCAGGTGTGAAGGCTGTCGACGTCTACACCCCACTCGGTCGGCACGCCGCCGAAGCCATCTATTTGCGCACCGACCACCACTGGGCGCCACTCGGCGGATTCTACGCCGCCGAAGCCTTCGCCAAAGTGGCCGGCGTCCCTTTCAAACCGTTGAGTGCCTATGATCGCAAGGTAGTTCACGGTTATGTGGGCAGCATGTACGGCTATGCCAAAGACATCGCGTTGAAATGCACCCGAGGACTTCGTCTATCACGTTCCCCGCGACGTCACCTACACAGCCACCTACACCGACTACACCATCGACAAGAATTATCGCGTCGTCGGCGAAGGTCGTCCGCGCCGCGGCATCTATTTCCAGCACTATCGCGACGGAAGTCCCGGCGCCTACTGCACTTTCATGGGCGGTGACACCCGTTTGGCCGTTATCCGCACCTCCACTCCCGGTCATCGCCGCCTCATCATCCTCAAAGACAGCTTCGGCAACACCCTGCCCGGCTACCTCTTCTACTCGTTCTCCGAGATCCACGTCATTGACTCCCGCTACTTCACCAAAAACATGAAGTCTTACGTGGCCGAGCACAAGATCACCGACATTCTCTTCGCCAACAACATTTTCAAGGCCTACTCTTCGCACATTTACGGCGCCTATCTGCGCTTCTTGAGCCAAAGCGATCACACCCCCGCCGCTTCCACGGCTGCGCCCGCCGCGCGTCCTGTCAAAGCGCATTCAGCCGAGAACAAATCCACCGGCGAAGCAAAGAAAAATCCCTCCGCCCCCCACAAAACAGGTCACGAAGAGACGAAAAAAGCATCGGCCGGCACCGAAACTTCGAAGTCGGCGGCGAACACCGGCGGTGCAACTCACCACAGCACCACCTCCGGCGAACACTCCTCCGCAACGTCCACCCACGCTGCGCCCGGCGAAAAGAAATCTGAGGAGTAAACCACACGAAGGCCCGCCGCTCCATCACGGGGCCGCCCACCCTCTCTTCGCAACAACCGACAGCCGTCCGACGAATCCCCACGATTCGCCGGACGGCTGTTTTTTTTGCACGCCCGCACTCCGCTTGGCCTCGTCAAGCGCGCGCCGTTTCGACCACCACCTCCAGGTTCTCGGGCAACAAGCGCAAACCGCGCACCACATCGGCCACGTCGTCATTCTTCACCACACAACGCACGCGCACCGTCGGGCGCAAGAGGGCCAACAGCAACGCCTCGGCACCCCAACCCGGGCTGTGCACCTCCACTTGCTCCGCCCTCTGCGCTTCACGCCACAGCGTGTTCCACGCCTCATCACTCCCCGACACCACAGCTCGCAGCGTCCGTGCCACACTTCTTTCCGTGGCGATGCCCTTATACCGATAGGCCGCCTCCACCGCCGGTGCAAAATCTGCCGGCGTCTCCGCGGCCGCCGTCGTCAGTGCCTCGGTACGTGCCACGGCATCCCGCAGTTCCTGCAATTGCACGCGCACCGCCGTCACGCGGTCCTCGGCATTCGTCGGTCGCAGGCGTTCGCTCAGGCCCACCACCACGCGACCGCGTTCCGCCCACGCCATTCCGGTTGGCCACACGCGCTCCGTACCCGCCGATCTCCACACGCGATACGACAAACCGAAGTCGGCCGCCGTGCGCAACGCACGTTGCCACGTGTCGTCCCCTTCGTCCAGCCACACCACGGGGCAGCGTCCTTCGGCCGCCGCCACGCGAATCGCTTCATGGCGCGTCTCGGCACGGCTGTCAACGAGCAATCCCGCTTTGTACAACCATTTCCGGCGCAGGCCGCGCAACCACGATCCGGCGTCCCCCACCTGCACACAACGCGACGAGGTGGCGGCCAACAACAGCGCGTCGCTGCACGTGTGCACGGGCACCACCAGCAGTTCGCCCCCTTCTCGGTGCTCACCCGCCACGTCGGGTAGCGCAACCTCCACACCACAACGTCGACACACCACCCAACGTGCCGCCCGGTGCACCGCCATTCGGAAACGCGCTCGGCGTTTCGGCGTGGCGCGCAGCACCACCAGGCACCACCATCCGTACACCGACAGCACCACCCCGAGCGTCGTTTCGCACAGCGCCGCCAGCCCGTTGCGCCACAGGCCGCCCAGCGTCACAGGCATCGCCCATCGGCCGCTGTCTTCGCGCACCATTCTGCCGAAGACCCACGGCGGCAACAGCGCAGCGGCCAGTACCACGCAGCCCATGCCCAGCACCGTGATTTCGCCCAGCGAGCGCAGCGCCGGGTGGCGAGCAATGAGCAGCGTGCCCATGCCCACAAACATGATCACGGCCGAAATCACGATTCCGCGGCGGTAGGAGGCCAACATCGGTCGGCGGTAAGTGTATTCGTAGAGCAACCCTTCGGTCACAAAGATCGAATAGTCGTCGCCCTGCCCGAAGATAAACGTGGCCAAGATCACATTCACCAAGTTGAAACGCAGATCAAGCAGATGCATCGTGCCGAGAATCCACACCCACGAGCAGGCCATCGGCAGAAAAGCCAAGAGCGCCAACTCCAATCGGCCGAACGAGAGCCAAAGGAAGCCGAACACAATCGCGCCGCACACCCAACCGATCAGATTGAAATCCACCGAAAGGCCGCGCACCCCGCTCTCGTTCATCGTCCGCACCGTGAAGGCAAAGCCCGTTCCCGCGCGTTCGGCGCGCGCATTCAGCCTTTGCGCCACACTGTCGGCCTGTTTGTGCGGCACCGTCAGCACACGCGTCACGAGACACCGGCCCTCGCGTTCCACAATCAGTGCCTCGCACTGTGCGCGCCCGAAGCGTTCCACCTCGGCGCGCGCTTCCGGCGTTCCGGCCCTGCGCACCGTGGCAAAGAAGTCGGCAAACGTGGCAGGCCGCACCCCGCGGCGCTCGGCTTCGTGCGCCAATTCCGTAGTGAGTCGCGACGCATTGCGCTGCGCAAACGCCTGCCATGCCCGCTCTCGGCGCACCTGTTCCTCCGCCGACGGCAGAAAGCGGTCCGCACTCACCTCCGTTTTCACCGTCCCTCGGCGACGCAGCGGTTCGATGTCGCGCCCCAGCGCCTCAGACCGCCGCAAGGCCTCATCGAGCGTGCGCCCCGTCGCCGTCACATACACCGGTTCTGTCTCCTCGCTCCCGCCGCGCAGCTTCACCATCTCTGCCAACAGCTCCCGCTGCTCGGGGCGCATATAGTTGAGTCGGCGCAAATCGGCGTCGAAAGCTGTGTCGAGACTGAAATAGCCCAGCACCAACGTGAGCGCCACGCCGACGCCGGTCCACAGCGCCCAATGTCGCGCCGTTCGGCGTCTCGGTGCCATCGGTGCTTCCGCACGTTGCGTTTCGGCCGCGCGCGGTGCGGGCACTTTCACCCAGTGCGGCAGCAACACCAGCACCACGGCCAGCGTTCCCACCAGCAGCGCCGCGGCAAAGAGCCCCAAGTCGCGCAAGGCCGAAGCGTGCAGCGGCACCAAAGCCGCAAAGGCGCCGACCGTCGTGACGTTGCCGATGAGCAAAGGCGAAGCCAGTTCGCGCAAATTGCGCCGCACGTCGCCCGCGTGTCGCAAGTGGGCCACGAAGTGCAGCGGGTAGTTGATGGCGATGCCCACCCCCACCGACGAAATGCCCAGCACAATCACCGAAACACTCGTTCGCACCGTCGACAACACCGCCAATCCCAGCAGCCAACCGAGGCCGACGGTGAGCAGCACGAGACAAATGTTGCGCACATTGGGGAGCACCACCGCCAAGAAGGCCACAATGAGCACCACCGCCAGGCCAATCGCCCAAAGGCTATCGGTTTTGATCTGCCGGGCGTTGGTCACGGCGATGATCGGCGCACCGATTTGCTGCACCTTGAGTTGCATCCCGCCGCCGTGGGGAGCCTTCGCCGGCGAAGTCCCCTGTGCCTGTGCCTCCACCGCAGCTGCCGTGGCATCGATCAGCGCCACGAGGCGCGCGTTGCGCCCCGTCTCACTGCGCCCCGCAGCACTCTCCACCAGCACCAGCGCATGCCGTCCGTCGGGGGTGAAAATGTGGTCGTCGTAGAGCGAAAAACGCTGCCCGTCGCCCCCTTGTTGCAGCGCCGCCCCCACCGGGGCAAACAATTGCAACGGGTCGCGGGCAAAAGTCTGTTCCGCCAGGTCGCCCGTGGGCATGAGCAGCGCCGTGTAGAGGCGTTCCATGCCCTGCCCCACAGCGTCGGGAGCACGCACCGCACCTTCCATCCGGCACACGTCGGCCGGCAACAAGAAAGCGGGCACATGGGCATAGGCCGCCGCCGTCGTGCGTTCCATGCGCGCCAAATCCACACTCCCCGTCACATGCGCAGCCAAATGGCCCGTGTCGGCCTGTGCCAACCGCGCGGTGAAGGCATCGACGGCGGCTACCAAACTGTCGGCAGGTGCCCCGCTGAACACCACCGCAATGCGATCGCCAGCGTTGGCCTGCGCATACACCGCCGTTTCGTCGCCGTAGCGCGAAGCATCGGGCAGGAAATCGCCGATGTCTTCCTTGAAATGTGCCTGTCCCACGCCCAGCAACAGGGCCAACAGCGCACAGCACATCAGCCCCCACCGCAACAGGGGGCGCACATGCAACCAATCATAGAGACGAAGCAGGAAATGGGTCATTGCAATCGAGCGTGAAGGGAAAAGAAAAGAGCGAGACAGCGAGCGGCAGCGGGCACTCATCGAGCGGCCTCGGCCTCATCCGGGTCGTGTCTCGCCGAGCTGTCAGCGGGCGGTGCCCAACAATTCGGCGCGGCGCCGCACGGGGTGAGCGTAAATGCCGAGCAGCACCTGCCGTTCCTCCGCATCGGCGAGCTCATCGAGCCGCCGGCACAAGGCTTCGCGCACCGCAGGGGCATAATGCGCGCTGTGCCGCGTCGTGCCTTCGAGCAAATCGGCCGCGGCATAGTGCGTGGGCATCAACCGATAGGCGCCCACGATGCAGCGGTCGAGCAGTGCGGCCACGGCCGTGGGCATTTCGCCGCGCGGCAAGGCGTCGATGCCTTCCAAGTCGGCGAACGTCAGCGGCGGGCACACGGCCAGGTGCACACGGCCCTTGGGCGCGAGCAGTCCGGTGAGGATGCTTTGCAGATCTTCGTCGGGCGCTTTCGCGTAGGGGCCGCGGCGGCGGGCCACCACTTCGCGCGCTTTGAGCAGATCGCAGGGTTCCCATTCGTAGCTCACCGCCGTCGGCACGATGTGCAGCGCCGCCAGTCGCCGGGCGGGCGAACCCTCGCCACTGAGGGTGAGCATCTTGACCAATCCCGGGTCGGTGGCGTCAATGCCGTCCTTGGTGCGCCCGTTGCGCTGGGCAATCCACACCGACGAGTGGGCGGTTTCGATCACCTGCCGCATGTAGCGCGACAACCGACACGAGGCGGCGTAGAACTCACGCGGGGTGCCACCGCGCTCCACGCGAAACATCTTGTTCGACCGCCCCACATCGACCACCAGCGGGTGGGTCATGAGGTTGGCGCCGAAGGTGATTTCGGTCGTGGGCAGGCCGAGTTGAAACAGCAGATACTGCAAAATGGCCGAATCGGCCACGATGTCACGGTGATTGGCCACAAAGAGATAGGCGCCGTCGGGACGCAGACGCTCAAAACCCTCGTGGGTGAACTGCGTGGCGGTGGTGTCGAGCATGCGCCGCACGAAGTGTTGCATCACGGCCTCCTGCAATTCGTAGGGGTTGCGCACCGCACGCACCGATTCGCGCACCGTTTCCACGTCGCGGTCGGGGAAAACGAATGCGGCCAAGCGCGCAAACAACGGATGCGCCGCCACACGGGCCATCGCGGCGGGGATTTCGGCGTCGGTGTACGGACGCATGGTTTCAAATTCGGGATCGGTTAAAATCATAGCCTCGGTTTTTCTCAGCAAATGGGGAGTTTTCGGCAGAAAGTGGGGAGCTTTTCGCACAAAATCGGCATGTTTTTTCGCTCCGCTGCGGTGGGCGGTCGACACGGTCGCGGGCTCAGGACTCGTCGTGGCGGCGCAGATCGACAAACTTCACGGGTTTGCGCGATTTGGCGGGGAAATTGATGCGCGCAATGGCCTCCACGGGCAGAATTTCCACCTCCGGCGCCACGCGAATGCGCGAGCGAAAACGATCCTTGAGGAGTTTCACCAGCTGCTCCTCGCCGTGTCCCCCGTGGGCGGGATCCATCAGGCGTTTCACCTCGGCGCTGTGCTCGTCGAGGCCGATTTTCACCACCACTTCGTCGGTGCCTGCGGCCGAATCGCGCACTTCCACCACGTAGTTGTGCACAAAATCGGTGTGATCGAGCACGTCGTTCACCGCCGGTGGGTAGAGGGTGGTGCCTTTCAGCTTGATCATGTTGTGCTTCCGCCCCACCAGCGGCGTGAGTCGGTAGGCATAGCGGCCGCATTTGCACTGTTCTGCGCGCCGCGCCGCCATGTCGCCGGTGCGAAAACGCAGCAAAGGCATGCCCTCCACGCCGAGGGTGGTGACCACCACTTCGCCGGTTTCGCCGTCGGGCACGGGGCGATTGTCCTCACCGATGATTTCCACGATCACCAACTCGGGGTGCACGTGGCCGCCCATCCCGTGCGGGCACTCAGAGAAGGTGGCGCCCATCTCGGTCGAGGAGTAAGTGGTGAACAATTGTACCTCCGGCCAGCGCTCGGCAATGCGACTTCCGAGCAGATTGAGGGCGAAATGCTGATCGCGCAGCCCTTCGCCGATGCCGATGATCCGCCGAACGCTCGAACGCCGGTAGTCGATGCCGTGTTCGTCGGCATATTGCAACAAACGGAGGATGAACGACGGCACGCACATGAGGGTGTCGGGGCCAATGCGCCGAATCGTTTCCCATTGCAACTCGGGAATGCCGTTGCCCACGCGCACCACGCCCGCACCGAGCCGACGCAGTCCGAGAAAATAGGCCATGCCGGCCATGAAACGCTTGTCGAGCGTGGTCATCAGCTGGACTATGCTGTTGCGGTCCACGCCGGCGCAGGCAAACGACTTGGCTTCGTTGAAGGCCAAGCGCTCTAAATCGGCATCGGTGCAGGCAAACGTCACCGGGCCGCCCAGCGTGCCGCTCGTGGTCACGTAGTCGATCACGGCCGACGGGGGGCAACAGAGGAAATCGGCATTGTGGAGCTGCAAATCGCGCTTCTCAGTGAAAGGCAATTGCTGCAAATCGTCGATGGTGCGAATCGTTTGCACGTCAATCCCCTCGCGGGCAAACATCCGACGGTAGAAGGGCGAATGTGTCGCGAGGTAATCGAGTGCGCGCCGCAACAGGTCTTCTTGAAAAGCCCGTATTTCGGCGGGCGAACGGAATTCAATGTCTTCGTTGACCATGGTTTGGATGGAAATGAGTGCGGCGCGCGGCTGCGCGAAGGCTGCCGTGCGCCACAAGGTTCAGAGTTGTCGCAAAATGGTGCCGGCGCCCAACACGGCCTCGGCAGTTTTCACGGCGTTGAGGGGCGTCCCGCAAATGCCGTGCAGGCCTACACACTGCCCGGTGAGGAATAAATTGCGCACCTTGGTGACTACCGGCACTTGCGAGCGCATGAAATCGTGGGCATCGGCACTGATGCCGTACATCGACCCCGCGGGCGAATGATAATAGTCGCGGATGGTGAGCGGCGATGCGCTGTAAATGTGCCGACAATGCGGCGCCCACTCCGGATGCACGCGCCACAAGGCCTGCAAAAGCCGCTCGGCGTGCGCGCGCTTCCACGCTTCGTAGTCCGCTCCCCGCTGTCCGGTGCGCGTGTCGGCCCACGCTTCGACCGCCGCGGCCGACATCGGGGCGGTGAGTACCAGCCGGCGCGCAAAACGGTCGGCTTCACTGTCGGGAGGCGTCATGTAGAGAAAGCCGTGCGGCCATTCTTCGTCGGCCTCCGGCGCCATGTTCCACATGTCGCCCTGCTGCCGCATGACGTAGCCCGTGTGGTTGACATAAGGCACGCGCTCGGGCTCCAATTCCACGAAGACGCAAAAGGCAGAATAGCTCACCGGCAACGAAACCAGGCGGGTTCGATAGGCTTTGTTGAAGGCTTCGGCGTCGACCAGGCGGAGCATCTCGCGAAGATGGGTGGCGCAGATGTAACGCTCGGCCGAAAATCGGCGTCCGTCGGTGGTTTCGACGTGCGTCACAGCCCGATCGCGCACGGCAATGCGCTGCACTTCGGCTCCGCGCACCACCTTTCCGCCGCCGGCCTCCACCACTTCGATGAGGGCATCGGCCAGTGCGCGACTTTCGCCCACGAAACGCGACGGTCCGTCGATGTACAACACGCTGATCACGGCATGCACGTAGGCCGGCGTCCGACCTTTCACGCCGCCGTACAGGGGATTCATGTAAGCCACCAGTTCTTGCAGCCGCTCGTCCGAAATATAGCGGGCAATAAAGGCGTCGGCCGTGAGCAAACTCCTCGGGCATTTCGAAAAACCCCGATTCCACCGCACGCAGATGGAACAAATCGAGCCGTTCCACCAATTGGTACATCGCGGCCACGTAGTTTTGCAATTCGGTGCGGGCCTTTGGGAAATAGCGTGCCCAACTTTCGACGAATCCCTCCCGTCCTTCGGCGATGCGATAGGTGGTTTGCTCGTCCAAGAGGGTGATTTCGTCCATACATTGGGCATCGGTGTGCCGCAGCCGGAGCTTTTCGAGCACACCCAGGTGGCGACACAGCCGCCACACGTTACCTCCGGGGCGAAAACCGCCGAGTAAGTGCATGCCGGTGTCGAATTGTAGTGCGCCGCGGCGGAAAGATTGCAATCCGCCCCCGGCAATGGTGTTTTTCTCCAACACCGTCACTCGACAACCTTCGTGCGACAAGAGTGCAGCGGTGAACAATCCGCCCAAACCGCCGCCGACCACGACAATATCGGGGGGAGCGGAGGTCGACTGAGGCGAAGGGACAGCTGAGGGAGGGAGGGTTTCCATATCGAAAGACGGGGGGGGGTCAGTGGATTTCCGGCGTATGGAACTTCCAAAAACGCCGATTTCATCGAGCAGCGGGGCGCTTTCCCCCGCTCGGCGGGCGCTATTCGCGAAAAGGCGCCAAGAGTCGGTCGGCTTCCACCAATTCTTTGCACACCACCAGCGTGCCGACCAGTGTTCCCAGGGCGCCGTGGGCGTTAATGTTCTGGCCGGCCAGAAAAAGATTGGGGAGTTTCGTGCGATGCTGCACCCGATTTGCGCCGGCCAAGGCCACATCTTGCTCCACACCGTAGAGACTTCCGCCCTCTGTGCCCGTGTAGTCGCGATAAGTGAGGGGCGTCGAGGTGTAAAATCGGCGTACGGCGGCGCGCGTCCCGGGGAATTTGGCCTCAACGGCGGCAAGTAGCTGCTCAGCCTTGGCGCGTTTCATCGCTTCGTAGGCTTCGCCGCGCCGCCCGACGCGCGTTTCGCTCCATTTTTCCACCTCTTCGTAGCGCATGTAGCCGATGATTTCGGCCGTCGTGGCGTATTTCGCGCCCGCTGTGGGGCAGAGATGCATATAAGGTAGCCGCGGGGCCAATCCTCTGCGGTGTATTCGTCGCAATGCCACGGGTTGCCCGCCGGATACACGTAGTGGTTGCTGCGCAGATAGGGCACTTTTTCGGGCAAGAAGTCGAGATACACGGTGAAACAGCCCACCGTTTGCGGCAAAGCAGCGATGCGGCGGCGATAGGCCGGCCGAAAGGGGGCGCCTTCCTCGAGCATTTCGAGCACTCGGCGGGGATGCACGGCGGCAATGACGCAATCGGCGGGAAAAAATTGGCCGTCGGCGGTGTAAACTCCCGTGGCGCGCACGCCATTGTGGGCGATTTTCACCACGCGGTGCCGCGTTTCCACGCGTCCGCCCCGGTTTTCGATGCTGCGCACGAGCCTTTCGGCCATTTGCTCGCTGCCGCCCACGATGCGAAAGGCACTTCGGTTGTAAAAGTCGGTGATAAAGGCGTGAGAAGTGAAGGGTGTGTGCCCGAAACGGCCCGCATAGAGGGGCGCATTCCCCACCAACACGCGGCGCAAAAGCGGATCGCGCACCAAAGTTCCCACCACTTCGTCGACACTCCGCAGCCGGTAGTCCATCATGGCCTGCAACGCGGCGTCAGAAGCCGTTGCTGCGCGCAAAGGTGAGGCGGCGGCGATGTTTTCAACGAGTTGCATGTAGCGATACAGCCCGTCTCGCTCCGCCGGAAAGGAGCTTGCCAGGGATTCCACGAAGGCTTCGGCACCGTTGGCCCAAGGAAATTCGTCGCGCCCCAGGGTGATCACGTCGTAGGCCGCGGGGTCGAGGCGTTCGAGGGGGAGTTCGTCGAGTTCGAAGCCGTGGAGCAGACGCCGGAAGGCCTGTCCGGGGTCGGCACTGCCCACAAAATGCATGCCGGTCTCGAACTTCGCACCGGCCCGCACGAAACTTTGCAGACAACCGCCCGCTTGCGCGCCCTGTTCGAGCACGGTGACGGCGAAACCGTGGCGCGCCAACAGCGCGCCGCAGGAGAGTCCGCCCAGTCCGCTACCGATGATCAGACAATGCTTCATACCTTTCTTCGAAATATCGGCGCACCCGTCGCGCCATGTCCAACGAATCGTCGCTCCACAGGGGCGTTCCCGGTGCGATGCGGGCGCCGATTTCCACAACGATCCGACCGGGCGACAACACATGGGCGCGGCGGTGCAACACTTGCGAGGTGCCGTGCAACACCACGGGGAGCACCTCGACCCCGAGCCGACGCGCCAGCACAAAGCCCCTTGGTGGAAACGTCCCGTGCGCTCAGTGTACGAACGGGTCCCTTCCGGGAAAATCAACACGGAATATCCGCGCCGCACCACGTCCTCGATGCGGGCGAAATTCTCCTCAAAATCGCGGGTGGTGGGGAGATATTCGGCATAACGCAGCACCAAAGCATACAACGGATTGCGCCAAACCCAACGTTTCGTGAGCATAACGAGACGCGGCGTGAGGGCAAGCGCGCAAAGCAGGTCGAGGTGACTGCGATGGTTGAGCACAATCACCGCGGGCTCGGCGAAGTTTTCGTCGTGCGGGTTGAGTTTTTCGATGCGCACGCGGGGCAAGAGGCGCAACAAGCCGCGAGCCACGGCCGCCATGCCGCGATGGAGGGCGAGACGGCGGGCCTCGGTGAGCCGGAAACAGCGGAAATACAGCCAGAGTCCGGCCTGTGCCACGAGCATCACCGCGAAGAGGACGAGCAACACCGCGAGGGTGGCGATCCATTGCAGCGCGCGCCACGGCCAAACCACGGCTAGTGCCACGGTGGTCAAGACGGTGTTGAGCAGCGAAATGCGCAGAAAATCGGCCCGGGGGCGGAAGTGGCTCACCCTTTCCTCCGCCGGCGGATAATAGACCGCGATCGGCACGCTGCGCAAACGCACATTTCGCCACGCCGCAAAGACCAACAGCTCGAGTTCCGCCTCATAGCGCGAGGTGATCCACCGCAATCCGTGCAGCGCGTGGAGCGGATAGGCGCGAAAGCCCGTTTGCGTGTCGGGCAATCGGCACCCGGTTTGCACGCGGAGCCAGAAATTGCTCAGGCGGTTGGCCGTTTGGCTGCCGCTGCTCATGTTGCGTGCGTTGTCGAGCCCGAACTTTCGCGGATCGAAGCGGTTGCCGACGATGATTTCGTCGGGTGTTTCGCTCACGGCCTTCGCCAGGGTCGGCACATCCTCGGGCAGATGTTGTCCGTCGGCATCGAGGGTGATGACGTGCGTGAAGCCGTTTTCCCGTGCCCACGCGAAGCCCGTGCACAACGCCGCCCCTTTGCCGCGATTCGTCGCGTGGCGCAGCACGTGCAAGTCGCCGGCCACGTCGGCCAACAGCGCCGTGGCGGGCACGCGGCTCCCATCGTCGACCACCAACACGGGATAGCCCTTCGGCAACACCCCCTGCACCACATCGCGGAGGGTAGCGGCGTTGTCGAAGGTGGGAATGAGCACACATATTTTAGGCTTCATGGCAGAGCGAAAGTTTGGCCATCACTTGTTCGCCCCCCTCCACGGCCGCCACAATGCGGGTCGGCTCGACGATCATGCGCACGGTGACGCGCGGTGTTGCAGTGGGAATGATCGGAGCGAGGAACTTCACGTTTTTCGCCCCCGTCATGTGCACGGGGTGTCCCACGATTTCGGCCGCCAGTTCGCACACCATCTGCATCACACACACGCCCGGCGTGATGGGATGGCCGGGGAAATGGGCGCGATAGATGAGATGTTCGGCACAAAGCTCCACGTCGAAAACCGTTTGCTCGCCTTCTTGGCGACGATCCACCACGCGGAAGAGACTATTGAGGAGTTGCATGGGCAGCAGGAGGGAGGAGGGTGAGACGATAGTCGATGTTTCGGCGCGCATTGCGGTAGTCGGCCTGCGTGGTGTCGCACAGTTGTTCGAGCAGCGCGCACCAATCTCGGCGCAGCGTGCGGCGAATGTACCATTTGTCGAGCATGGGCATGATTTGTGCGAGCTGCACGCGCCGGTGCTGCGCATCGTAGGTGAAATCGAAGGCGCGGACGCCAAATTCGTTGACCACTGTGCCGGCCGCTCCGCCGGCTGTGCGCCTCAACACGCAGATGCCGGTGAAATCGGCGCGGGCGAAATGGATTTCGGCGGTCCATTCGGTGACGGTGCCCACCGAATCGGCGGCGCGCAACACGCAGGGCGGTGCAGCCACACGGGGGGCGCGGTGCAATCCGGCGCAGGCTGTGCACAGCCACACGGCAGGCAGGAGCCCTTTAATCCACTTGAAACGCATGGGCATCGAGACGTTGGTTGACTTGCACGCCCTGCATTTCGATCACCGTGGCGTCGCCGTTGTGTTCCACCAGGTCCACACGCGTGACCACGCGACGTTTGGCATCGAAACGCAGGCGCACGGTGGCAAAAAGGCGTTTGAGCGCCCCGTTGCGGGGCGTTAGCTCCGCTGTCCATGTGCTGCCTTCGTCAAAAAGGCGCACTGCGAAGCGCCGAGTATCGGCCAATGAACGGCCGGTCACGCTTTCGGACATGATTTGTGCGATCTGTGCGAAATTTGACTCTGTCTTGTGTCGATGCTGTGCTTGTTTTTGCCACTGCGCACCGTGACTTTCTCTCCGTCGATGACCAAGACATAGGCCGTTGGCGCGAGATATTCCCAGCGCAAGCGGGCGGGTGCGGCAAAAATCACGCGTCCGCGCGCCGTCAGCTTGTGGTTGAGCATGCGCAACGACTTGGTTTGCACGAAATCGGCGCGCAGGGTGCGCGTGGAAGCTGCGGTGGACGTGATGGCGGCCACCATTTGTGCGGCGCGCTGCGGCGACACCGGTGTCTGCGCTCCGCACAGCGCGCAGCAACTCAGCAACAAAACGCAACAGAGGGTGCGGAGAGAAGAAAGAATTTGCATAGTAATGGGGATAAAGAGGGGGAGGGAGAAAAGCCGCTCGCCCGTCGGAACACGATGGCCCGCGATTTCCGTAGGCACACTGCCCGCACGGCGGATGACCGGCGGCACTTGCGGGGCGAAAACGGGGAAGTTTTCGAAAAAAGTGGGGCGTTATGGCGCGAAAACGGGGCGTTTTCGAGTGAACATCCGCCACTTTTCGACCGACGCTCGGCGTGCGCCGAAACACACGCGCCCGCCTTCGCCGCGTTTCAGCGCGTGGTGAGCCAAACGCCGAACACAATGCAGGCACAACCCACCCAGCGCAGGGGCGGAACCTGCTCGTCAAAGACGAACACGGCCGCGAAGAGGCCGAACACATAGCTCAAACTCACGGTGGGATAGGCCGTGGAAAAGGGAAACCGGCGCATGATGTAGGCCCAAAGGAGCGAAGCGGCGGCAAAACTCAGGCCGCAGAGCGCAAAACGGAGATTGGTGAACACCGCCGCGAAGAAACGCCACGACCACTCGAAGCGGCCGAACGATTGCAGGGAGATTTTGAGCAGCACCTGCCCGATCGTGAGCAGCGCGGCCTGCACCAGGGCTAAACAATAGAGTTGCGACATAATTCGGCTGCGGACATCGGCGCATCGAGTCGGCACAAAGCGCCGTTCGCCTCGGTGTCGAGAAAGCAAACCGTGCACTCGCCGTCTTCGTCGTGCGCGCCGACGAGTGCCTGTTCGGCTTCGCCGAGCGCCAAGAGGAGTTGCGCGTCGAGCAGTGCGGCTTCGAACGACGCCTCTCCGTGGGAGAAGGTGTTGTTGTAGCCGTGCGTGCCGGTGCGGATGGCGATGAGTGCGCCGATGGTGTTGTGGGTGGAATGAATGAAGTGGGTGGGTTGCAGCAATTGTTCGTCGCGCTCCACCATTTCGCGCAGAAAAGCCTCGGTGTCGCGCACGCATCCCATGGCAGTGCCCGTCACGATGGCATCGGGATGGGGACAGTCGGCGCGTTCGAGCACGACGAGCGAGGTTTGCAGCGCGCGTTTGAGCACCCCACTCAGGCGGCGGGCCACCATCGGGGGGATTTTGGGCAACTGCTCGGGGGCTAAGTCGGCAAACCGCACGCACTGCTTGACATAGACGGGGCGCAGCGGTTGCGAGGGGGCGTCGGGCAGCACCGTGTCGCGGTGTGCCGCGGCCGCCTCGGGGGTGGCCAGGAGCAAAGCGGTGTCGTTGCCGCCGAAACCGAAGGCGTTGCAGAGCGCACGCCGCAGGGGCGTGTGCGCCGGCGGGTCGACGACGGGGCGAATCAGCGAATCGTCGCCGCCGTCCCACCGCAAATTGGGAGGAACGAAGCCGTGTTGCAAGGCCAAGAGGCAGATGACGGCCTCGATGCTGCCCGAGGCGCTGGTGGTGTGCCCCGTGAAGGCTTTGGTCGACGAGATGTGGGGCAGGTTTTCGCCGAAGACGCGGCGCAGTGCGGCGCTTTCGGTCACATCGTTGTTGGGCGTTGCGGTGCCGTGCGCGTTGACATAGTCGACGTCACGGGGGGCAACGCCGGCTCGCCGCAGGGCTTGCGTCATCGCCAGGTAAGGGCCTTCGCCGTTCTCGGAGGTGGCCGTCTGATGGTAGGCGTCGCAGGCATTGCCCCACCCTTCGAGCACCGCCAAGGGGCGCACACCGCGAGCACGGGCGGCACTTTCCCGCTCGAGCACCACGAAAGCGGCGCCTTCGCCCAGGTTCAGTCCGGCGCGATCGTGCGAGAAAGGACGGCAGGGGTGGCTGTCGAGAATCATCAAAGCCCGGAACCCGTTGAAATGAAAGCGCGAGAGACATTCGCTGCCTCCCACGACCACACGATCGAAACGGCCGGAACGAATGAGGTTGGCCCCGAGGATGAAAGCGTTGGCGGCCGAGGAGCAGGCCGTGCTGCAGGTGGTGACGAAGGCAAACGGGCCGATGTGGTCGGCCATTTCCCGGGTGGCCTCTGCGCAGTCGCCGAGTTGCTCCACCCGCCCCGTGCGAGCAAACTCACGCTCGGTGCAATCCATCGTGCCCACGGTGGTGCCGGACACCAACGCCGTGTCGGCGATGAGTTGCGGGGTGATTTGTGCCTGCGTGAGGGCTTCGCGCAAATGCAACCATGCCCATCAGCGCGGTGCGCGAACGGGCTTCGGGGGCTTGGGCCAGGCGGCGCAGCTCATCGTCGGACAACGGCACCTCGCCCACGGGCAGTTCGCAGTGGACGGTGGGGAGGAAGCGCACGGGATGCAGCCCGGCGCGTGCGTCGCGCAGGGATTGCAGCGTCTCGGCTTGGTTGGTGCCGATGGCCGAAAGGAGGCCGGCTCCGGTGATGACGATCATTTGGTGCGGTGTTGGGCGATGTAATCGGCCATGGTGTCGAGCGAAGCGAAAATGGCCTTGCCTTCTGCGGGATTGTTGAGGCGGATGCCGTAGTTTTTCTCCATGAGCACGATGAGTTCCAGGGCGTCGATGGAATCCAGGCCGAGACCATCGCCGAAGAGGGGCTCGCTGTCGACGATGTCTTCGGGGTTGATTTCTTCGAGCGAGAGGACTTCGATGATTTGCTGCTTGAGTTGGCGTTTGAGTTCGTCCATAGCGGAAAAGAGATGAGGGGATGAGTAAATGAAAGGGGGCGACGGAGTGCCATTTTACGGTCGAAGCGCCGCGGCTTGGGGCAGATAACAATGGAGATGGGCCTCAAAGCGGTCGGCCGTCGGGCATTCGATCCACCCTCCCACGAGGGCGGTGGTTTCGGGGTCGGTGCCGGCGGTGCAAACGAGGCGGCGCACGCGGTCGGCCTCGAAGGCGGGGAGCGCAAAATAGGCGGTTTCACCGTGGAAGCCGTTGCGGATGGCGATTTCGCCCGTTGCGATGTTGGGCAGGGTGTAGACAAAAACCGCAGGGCTGGGATAGTAATTGTCGGGGTCGGCGATGGTGTGCTGAAACCGCGTGTCGGCGGCTTGCGATCCGGAGTGGCCGACGAGCACCACGGCGGTGTTTTCGTCGAGGCGATGACCTTTGCGACGCACGGCGGCGAGCAGCAGTTCGGAAGCCACAAAGCCGAGGCGACTGAGGGGGTCCATTTTGTGGAACTTGGGATAGCCGCCGATGAATTCGGCATAAATCGCCGAGAGCAGGGCCTCGCCCGTCGCCGAGAGGGGCAAGATTTCGCCGTCGACGGAGCAGGTGGCGAAGGTGAGGCGCACTTCGGCCACAGGAGTCCAGTTTCGCTCAATGAAACCGCGCGGGGCATCGGCGACATCGGGGGCCGGCGCGAAGTGCAACGCGGCATTGCACCCGCCGAATCCGGAGAGCATTTTCACCAACTCCCGCCGATGGGTGGGACGCTCGACGGCGCTGACCGAAACCGGGCAGGTGACGCCGAGCTGTGCGAAGCCTTGCACGGGCGGCACGCAACCGGCTTCCACGGCACGGAAGGAAAGGAGCGTTTCGAGCACGCCGGCGGCGCCCATCGTGTGACCAAAAAGCCCTTTGTAGGCCGCAACGGGCAGCGCACTGAGGGCGGCACGCGAGAGGGCCTGGCTTTCCATCTCATCGTTGTAGGGCGTGGCGGTGCCGTGGGCACTGACGAAGGCCAAACGCGAGACATCGGGCGGCAAGGTGGCGCGAAGGGCGCGGAAAGCGCCCTCGCCGGTGCGCGAGGGGCCCGAGATGTGGTTGGCATCGTTGCGTACGGCGCCGGAAACGAGGCACCAATCGAGGACGGCACGGGGAGTTTCGACTGCCCGACGGGGAGGGTCGCTCGAAAGAACGAGGGTGGCGGCGGCTTCTCCGAGATTGAGGCCGTCGCGCGCGGCATCGAAGGGCCGACAAGGGGCGAGGGAGAGGGCGCGGAAGGACTGAAAACCGGCGGCAATGAAGGGACTTTGCTCGTCGACTCCGCACACCACGACGTGGCGATAAGCTTTTTGGCGTAAAAGGCGGGCGGCGAGCAAAAGCGCATGGGCACCGGAGATGCAGGCGTTGGAGACCACGACGGGAACGGTGGAGAAACCGGCGTGCCGGGCGATGACAGCGGCCGTTTCGCCCAGGGTGCCGGTGCGGGGCGCGAAACTTTCGGGGGCAGCCGCGAGCCAACGCACATTGGCCTTCGTGGTGGAAAGCAACAACAGGCAATCGGGGGCGGAAACATCGAGTTCGGTTTGCGCCAACGCGGCCCGAATGGACAACAGCGCAAGCTGTTCGAAGCGCGAAAGCCCTTCGGGGTCGCCGTAGAGGGCGGCATAGCGCGCCTCGATGGCGCCTTCAGGCCACAACGCGGCGCACAACGGTTCGGGCACTCCGGGTAGGCGGTGAAGTGTGGGGCGTTGTACGCCGCGACGCAGCGCGGCGAAATTGTCGGCGGTGGTGTTGCCGAACGGAGAATGGATGTTGTCGGCCAAACAATGGATCATAGCGGAAGACGGTCGGTGAAAATGCCCCAGCGCTCCTCCCAACGCACAAAGAACTCGGGCTTGTACCACAAAAGATTGTAGTCGCGATCCATAAAAGCCTGCACGCTGTGGCCGGTGGCCAGGAGGGTTTCGTCCTCGACGGCGCGAATTTCGTAGTCGAAGACGATTTTTGCGCTGGCCGTGGGGCGATAGATGATGTCGACTCGGCATTTCGTCTCGTAACGTATGGGGCGGAGATAGCGAAACGTGAGTTCGACGAGCGGAACGTAGCAGCCTTCGCGGGCAATGGTCATGTATTCCAGTCCGTAACGGGCGCCGAAGGCTTCGCGGGCGTCCTCAAAATAGAGCGGATAGGCGCCGTGCCACACAATTTGCATGGCATCGACTTCGCTAAACCGCACATCGAATGGATGGGAGGCGCGCAATTCGGGAAGAGAGGGGAGATCGGACATGGGCAGAGGGGGGAAACGAGGGGAGAACGGGCTCAGCGATTTTGTTCGGCGATGGCAATTTTCAATTCGGCGGAGGCGATGCGCTCGCCGTCCACGAGCACCGTCGCATCGGCCAGCGTCATGCCGAGCACGGCCTGCACAATTTCGATGCGCACCTCCATGTCTTCGCCCACGCGCGGGAGGCGTTCGATTTGCAACGCCCGCACGGCGCCGATATAGCCGATGAGCACCTCGAGATGCAGGATGTATTTATTGTAATAGCCCAACCTCGCAGCGCAAGTCTGCGCCATGCTTTCGACCAACCCGAAGGGCGAGAGGTTTTGTCCCTCGCAGAAGAGGTTGTCGGGGGTGATGCGGAGTCGACACGCGGTGGTGCGCTCATCGTAGCTGAGCATTCGGTCGATGAGCAGGAAGGGCGGTTGCTGCGGCAGGAGTTCGGCCACGTCGATCGTCGCGGGATCGGGGCCGGCTTGGGGTGTGTTCATGCGGAGGGGGGAGTTGTGTCGGCAGGACGGGGTGCCGCAGCCCAGAAGTCGAAGAAATTGAACCACTGGTCGGGATAGCTGCGCACCACGCGCTCGAGTTCTTCGGCAAAAGCCCGCGCCAACCATTCGGCTCGCTGCGGGCGACGAAGGCCGGCCGGCGGGGTCGGCAGGCGCCGCACGAGCAAACGATAGCCGCGCACCGAGGTTTTGAGTGCGAAGACGGCAAGCGCCGGCAGCTCGTAGCGAGCCAACACGGCAAACGGCCCGAGGGGGAAGGGTGCTTCGGCGCCGAAAAAAGGCACCGCCACCGTGCGTTCGGCGCCGGCCGAGCGATCGGCGGGCAAACTCACGATGTCGCCGGCCGAAATCGCGGCGTTGAGCGCGAAGAGGTGGGAGAAATCGTCGGAAACGGGAATCATCTGCACGCCGTGTCGGGCGAAAACGCGTCGGCGGTGCGCCATAACGGTCGGTGTCTCGTGGGCATAGACCAGTGCATGGATGGTTTTGCCCTGCGGGCGGAAATAATAGCCGCTCATCTCGTAGCAACCGACGTGCGCACTGAGCATGGCAAAGGCTTCCGGGCGCGCCATCAGCTCATCGAACCGGTTTTTGTTCTCCACCTCGAAGTGAAATTCCACATCGGCGTAGCAGGCGAAACGATCGATCATGATTTGACCGAAACGATAGTGGTTGCGCACGCAATAGACGGCGGCGCGCAGCGGATGCATGCCCATTCGCCGATGGTAGAAGGCATAAGACGCACGCGTGCCCGCACCGAAGAGCAGATAGAAGGGGACTGCGAGGAGCACGGCGGCATAAAACGCCCAAAGCGGCAGCCACGCGAAGGCGCGGACGAGACATTGCTGCATGAAAGGCGTGCCGTCGGTGTGTCCCTGCCAGCGCGGCGTCATGCGCCCACCTTGCTTTCGATGTAGTCGCAGAACTGTCGGAGCGTTTGCACGCCGGCCATTTCTTCGGGCTTGATCTTAAACCGAAACGTCGCTCGATGATGACCACAATGTCCACAAAGTCGAGGCTGTCGATGCCCAAATCGTCTTTGAGCAAAGCCTCGGGATGGATCTTTTCTTCGTCGATTTCGAGATCGTCGATGAGAAATTCGCGTACGTTTTCTTCTATTTCTTGTCTTGTCATGGGGTCTATATGAATGAAATTAAGTGGATGTACAGATCAAATCGTCGAGGTGCACGCCGATTTACCGGGGGCGTCGCACTTCGAGCAGGGTGTGTCCGCGGCCGAGTCCGTCGTGCACGGCAACCACCTCCAATCCTGCGCGCTCGATGAGGGCAAACAGGCGTTCGGAGTGGTACATTTTGCTGTTGCCGTTGGCCATTGCGGTGAAATAAACGCTGGTGAGGGTCAAACACAGGGAGGCCGTCTCGTAGCGCTGGCGATCCCAGAAGGTTTCCATGATGAACAGCGAGGTTTCGGGGCCCATGGCGTCGGCCGCCCGCGTGAGCAGGGTGAGAATCTCGGCTTCGGAGAAACAATCGAGGAACTGGCTCATCCAAATCACATCCCACGGGTGGGAAGTGGGGAGCGGACAGAGCGGATCGAGGAGATCGGCGGGCACGCCCTCGATGCGTTCGGCACCGAGCTGCCCGGCCACGTTGCGGCGCATGAGGCCTATCTGACCGGGGAGGTCGACAATCGTGACGCACACGTCGGCATCGCGCTCCACACAGCGCAAGGCGAAGCGCCCGGTGTTGCCGCCGACGTCCATCAGGTGGTGGATGGGGCGCGAAAACACGAGGTCGAGCGCGGCATCGAATGAGTGGTCACTATAATAATGGTCGAAGGCAAACCAGCTCTCCCGCACGTCGTCGGGCAGCTGGGAGAGTCCCTCGTAGATGGTGGGCCAATCGCCCAAGGTGGCCAATCCGGCGGGGCGCCCCTCGCGCAAAGCCTCTTCGAGATGGAACATGCCGCGATAGTTCACCGCGTGGTTGAAGTCGAGATTCACGCGTGTGCCCTCGTCGGTGAGGAGAAACCATCCGGTTTTGGAGAGGGAGAATCGGTCGGTGGCCTCGTCGACCAGAATGGTGCCGATGCTCAGCGAGGCATCGGTGAGCACCGTGACGGCATAGGGCGAAAGCGAGGTGGCCTCGGCGATTTCTTCGACGGTGAGCCCCGCATCGCTGTCGCGCAGCAGCGAGAGGATGCCGAATTTCACCATGAGGCGAGAAACTTCAAAGACAACCGGCGACCAAGCAATGAGTTCTGCGCGGCGTTGTGCCTCGGGAGCCGAAAAGGGCTCGCGGGTGTAGCGTGCACGGAGGGCGGGAAACAGGTGCATAGACAACGAGGATTAGAGGAGGAAGGGCACTTCAGTCGATGCGACGCAGGACCAGTGCCGAATTGGTGCCGCCGAAGCCGAAGGAGTTGCTCAACACGGTGCGCACATCGGCCGTTTCGGCCTGCGTGGCCATGCGCAAATGCGTCACTTCTTCGTCGGGGTGCTCCAGATTGATATTGGGGGCGACAAATCCGCCGCGCATCATGAGGAGGCTATATACGATTTCGCTCGCGCCGGCCATCCAACATTCGTGGCCGGTCATGCTCTTGGTGCTGCTGATCCACGTGTCGGTGCCTTCGAACAGGCGACGCAACGCACGCGCCTCGAAGGTGTCGCCCTGCGGCGTGGAGGTGGCGTGGGCATTCACGTAGTCGATGTCGGTCGGACGGAGTTCGGCGTCGGACAACGCGCGTTGCATGGCCACAAACGAGCCTTCATCGCTGGCCTGCGATATGCCGCTTCCGTTGCCCGAAAAGCCATATCCGACGATTTCGCACAAGATGTCGGCTCCGCGCGCCACGGCGCTTTCGTAACTCTCGACAACCAGTGCCGCCGCCCCACCGCTGGGCACAAGTCCGTCGCGGTCACGGTCGAACGGGCGGGAGGCGCGAGTGGGTTCGTCCATGCGCTTGGAGAAGGCACCGAGCGCATCGAAGGTGGCCATGGAATATTTATTGACCTCTTGCGCACCGCCACAGAGCACCATGTCTTGTAATCCCTGCCGGATGAGGAGATAAGCCAAACCGATGGAGTGGCTACCGCTGGCACAGGCTGCGCTCACGGTGAAGTTGGCGCCTCGCAGGCCGAAATGGTGCTGAGGTTCATCGTGACGGTCGAATTCATGGACCGGAAGATGAAACCGCTGCCGAGCAACGCGGAGTCGTGCTTCTCGCGCATGATTTCTGCGGCCTCGATGACCGGGGCCGCCGACGAATCGTTGCCAAAGATGCACCCCACCTCGCGTTCGCGCAGCTGTTCGTCGCCGAGTTGGGCCATTTGGAGCGCCTGCCGAGCGGCCATGTAGGCATATTCTCCCCTCCTCGGCCAGGCCGGTGCGCATGCGGCGGTCGAGCAAGCCCTTGAGCACGGGGCGTTCGACGATGCCGGTGAGGGTGGATTGATAGCCATAGGCGGCGCGCTCGGGATCGACGCCGATGCCTGAGCGGCCGGCACGAAGCGAAGCGGTGACGGATTGCACATCTGTGCCGAGACAGGACCAGATGCCGATGCCGGTGACGACGACACGTTGCGTTTGCATGAGGGAAAACGGAGATGAAAGGTGAGCAGAAAAGGAAAACGGGGCGCGCGACGGTGCTCAGGTGTAGAGTCCGCCGCTGATGTTGATGACTTCGCCGGTGATGTAGGCGGCTTCGTCCGAAATGAGGAAGGCAGCCAAGGCGGCCACCTCTTCGGGGGTGCCGAAACGCCGCAGCGGCACCAATTTGCTGAGTTCTTTCTCGTCGAGGTCGGCGGTCATGTCGCTTTTCACGAAGCCGGGTGCGATGGCATTGACCGTTATTTTCCGCGGCGCGACCTCTTGCGCCAAAGCCTTGGTGGCACCAATCAGCGCCGCCTTGGCTGCCGAATAATTGACCTGGCCGGGCATGCCTTTGAGGCCGGAAAGCGAGGTAATGTTGACGATGCGCCCGTCGCGATGCGCCATCATGCCTTTGAGCAATCGGCGCGTGCAGTAGAAGAAGCCGTTGAGCGTGGTGTCGGTCACCCGATGCCACTCTTCGTTCTGCATGAAAATCAAGAGGTTGTCGCGGCGTATCCCCGCATTGTTGACCAACACCCCCACAAAGTCGTCGGGGTGCGCATTCTCCCAGCGTTCGAGGGCGTCCTCCACGGCTGCGGGATCGGCCACATCGCAGCACATCAGTTCGGCGCGTCCGCCCGCCCGCTCGATTTCCTCGAGCACTGCACGGGCAGCCGCTTCGTTGTGTACATAATTGACGATGACTGGGAGACCGGCTGCGGCCAAACGGAGCGCGATGGCGCGACCGATGCCGCGGGAACCGCCGGTGACGAGAGCATACTTCATTCGGGGGTGGTTTTAGAGGGTCTAAACCGATCGCCGAGGGGCGACATGGTCGTGCAAATATACAAAAACGGCGAAAGTGCGCCTTGTGGAACTTGAAAATTCGCGCCCACTGCCGCCGACCGCGGAGAAAACACACGGACACCGCAGGGGCGAAAAGAAAAAACGAGACGCGGGAGAAAAACGGGGAAGAAACCGGCGAAACAAGGGCGTTTTCGCCGATTTCTTCCCCGTTTTTCGTTTTTTCTTCCCTTCTTTCTCTCCTCACGTCGGGGAAAACGCAATGCAGATGGGGAAGAACGAGAAATACACTATCCTGATTTTCAAACCATTTCAACGAAGGACGAACATTTTTTGGAGCGGGAGCGAAAAAGATCGTGCAACTTTCTTTGGAAGTTCAAAACATTGTCTGTATATTCGCGCTGTGGATGTCCCTTCCCCGCGTCGCTGTCACAACCCCAAGGACGGTGACGACGAAACCCCGCACGTCTATTTCTCCTCACTCGGCAGATCGGCGTGCGCACCCCGGGCGGACGCCCGCAGGACCCAATGGGGTGGCTCGAGCTGCGCCCCTTCTTTTGAAAAACGCGCCCGAGTCCAGTCCCGAAAGGCATTGGGCCTGCTTCTCTTGTCACATTTTTATTCACCTCACACCATGATTTCATCCTACTGGGAACTTTTTCTCCAATCACCCGCTTACTATCTCTATTGGGGGGACGGCCATCGTGGCAACCGGCGTGTTCCTTCTCCAAATCTTACTCCTGCTTTTCGGATTCGACACCGATGCCGACTTCAGCGGCGGCGACGTCTCGTTTGATGTCGACGGGCTGAGTTTGGTTTCGATCAAAACGGTGGCCTGCTTCCTCCTCGGTTTCGGTTGGACAGGGGTGTTGTGCTACACCGAAATCACCGACCCAGTGTGGCTGGCCGTGGTGGCTCTGTCGGTGGGTGCGCTCTTCATGCTGATCGTCTACTGGCTGCTGCGCCAAGTGCTGCACTTGTCGCAAAACGCCACATTCTCCACGACACAAAGCGTGGGCAGCGTGGGCGATGTGTACCTGCGCATTCCGGCGGGTCGGGGCGAACTGGGCAAAGTGATGGTGAGCGTAGCCGGATCGCTGCACGAACTGGCTGCGCAAAGTGCCGACGGCAGCGAACTGCCCACGGGGTGCAAAGTGCGCGTGGTCGATGCGGTGGACGATCTCACGGTGTCGGTGCAGCGCCTGGCTTGATGCAATGTGCATCGCCCGAGGACATCTCCACAATGACAAACGATTTTTCATAACCTCCCTATTTTTCAACTTCAACTCTCATTATCATGTCTCCCATTCTCCTCCCGGCGATTCTGGTCGTAGGCGCGATCATCATGCTCGCCGCTCTACTCAATCGCTACCGCCGCTGCCCATCGGATAAGATCCTGGTGATCTTCGGCACACGCGGCACCAACGGTTCTGCCAAGTGCATTCACGGTGGCGGCGCCTTTGTTTGGCCCATCATTCAGGACTATGCTTACCTGAGCCTCACGCCCATCTCGATCGAAGCGAACCTGACGAATGCGCTCTCGCGACAAAACATTCGCGTCGACGTGCCGTGCCGCTTCACCGTGGGCATTTCCACCGAAGGCGATTCGATGAACAACGCCGCCGAACGACTTCTCGGACTCAAACCCGCAGATATCCAGGAAATGGCTCGCGATATTCTCTTCGGACAGCTCCGCTTGGTCATCGCTTCTATGTCGATCGAAGAATTGAACAGCGACCGCGACAAGTTCCAAGAGAACATTATGAAGAATGTGGAGATCGAACTGAAGAAAATCGGTTTGAAGCTCATCAATGTCAACGTCACCGACATCAAAGACGAGAGCGGCTACATCGAAGCGCTCGGTAAGGAAGCAGCCGCTAAGGCCATCAACGAAGCCAAAGTGAGCGTGGCGGAACAAGACAAAATCGGTGAGATCGGTCGCGCCGAGGCGTTGAAAGAGACACGTATTCGGACTTCTGAAGCCAACGCCATGGCCATCGCAGGCGAAAACAAGGCGAAGGTCGAAGTGGCCAACTCTGATGCCGACCGCCGCGAACGTGAAGCCGAAGCCCAGCGCCGCGCCGTTGCCGCCGAAAGGTGGCGCAGGCCAAAGCACTCGAAGAGGCCTACTCTGCCGAACAGTTGGCGGAAACAGCGCGCGCCGAACGCGAACGCGCTTCGCAGCAGGCGAACGTCATCGTGGCACAAGAGGTGGAAAAACGCCGCGTCGTGATCGAAGCGGAAGCCGAAGCCGAACAAAAACGTGTGCAGGCAAAAGGTGAGGCCGACGCGATCTTTGCCAAGATGGAGGCGGAAGCCAAGGGTCTCTACCAAATCCTCACGAAGCAGGCCGAGGGTTACGACCAAATGATTCGCGCTGCCGGTGGCGATGCCAACAAGGCCTACATGCTCCTTCTGCTCGAAAAACTCCCGGAACTCGTGCGCACGCAGGTGGAAGCGATCAAGGGAATCAACATCGACAAGGTGACGGTTTGGGACAACGGCGGACAAAGCGCCGACGGCAAGGGTTCGACGGCGAACTTCGTCAGCGGCCTGCTGAAGTCTGTACCGCCGCTCTCCGATCTCTTCGACCAAGCGGGTATGAACCTCCCGGAATATCTCGGCAAGCGCAAGACGAGCGATGCGGACGCCGAGGAAGTGAACACCGAAAAGTGATGCCCTTCACCTAACGCTCCCTCCCGGTGCGCCAACCTGCGCACGCTCAGCACAAACGCTCCCACCCATCGTTGTTGATGAGTGGGAGCGTTTTTATTGGCCGGCACACGGGTTGGTTGGTTCACTGGGAGATGTATGGATTAAGTGGGTTGTAATGTGGGCACTGGAGAGGGCTCAGTGTGGTTAAAAATCGCCGCATAGCAGTACATAACTATCGCTGTAATGTGGTGTCACCTTATAGTACAAGTGCGCACTACGCGAGAGGATAAACACAATCCAAACGAAACTTGTCGTTACGACGTAGCTCTTCAGTGTACTCTACTGCTGCCGATCATTTCTTACCTCGTTTCTGCGTTTTCTGGGGACGCAAAAAACCGGCCACGCATTCACAAGACCAGATGGTTCGATAGTACGTGCCCCCCTTCCCCGTTGATTCCGCCTCCGTGTCTCTGATATACTCGAGATTGTAGATCAAGTCGAAACCTTTGTCGGCTACCATTTCTTTGAGCTTCTCGAATGCTCTGGATTTATCGTAAAACCAGTCTCCCAACGCGACACTCTGCTGCGGTTTGGAGTTGTCCAAAGGAATTCTCCCCTTGTAATTGCACGAATACACACGCATACGTTCGTAGATTTTCTGTAATCGGAGGTGACGGCAATACGGACAACCGCCGCTCATACAAAATTGACATATGGTCTTTTTGCAGA